>Ga0207870_100002_pt1 | contig 1343682 bp, 1151 predicted proteins | sample CeladaPassage60B_FD_187477 | JGI IMG/M metagenome (GOLD analysis project Ga0207870, IMG submission 187477) | Cellulose-adapted microbial communities from the Joint BioEnergy Institute, USA - Passage3 60B (SPAdes) (version 2) | ecosystem: Engineered > Bioreactor > Continuous culture >...
GCGCTCGGCGGCGAGCAGCCCGACCGCCAGGTACAGCCCGGCGGCGACGTCCCAGGCGGGGAGCACGTGGTTGACCGGCCCGTCCACCCCGGCCGGCCCGGTGATCGCGGGCATGCCGGTCTCGGCGTTGACGGTGTAGTCGACCGCGGTCCGCCCGTCCCATCTCCCGGTGAGCTGCACGTGGATGAGGTCGGGCCGCCGCGCGCTCAGGGCCTCGTACGACAGGTCGGGAAGTTGCGTGTTGCTCACCACGATCCCGCCGCGCGGTCCTCCGCTCGTGATGAGGTCCGCGATCACGGCCCGGCCCTCGGGGGAGCGGAAGTCGACCTCGATGGCGCGCTTGCCCTTGTTCAGCCCGGTCCAGTAGAGGCTGGTCCCGGACTCGGCGAGCGGCCACCGGGTGCGGTCCGCCTGCCCGCCGATGGGCTCGACACGGATGACGTCGGCACCGAGCTGGGCCAGCGTCAAGCCGCACAGCGGCGTGGCGACGTAGCCGGACAGCTCGACGATCCGCATCCCCCGCAGCGGGGCCGTCGCGGTCACGGGCGGGACGGCCTGCCCGGACCCGGCGGCCCGCGTGTTCTCATCTGATGATCGCATCACATGAGCCTCCCGCCGGGGTGGCCGGCATCGGCGCGATTCGGAGGTGCTGCTGCCCGCGAGGTGGTGCCCGCCCCGCGCTCGGCCTCTAGCATGACGGCGGCGCCGGCGCGGTTCCACGCGCCCTCGCGGGCGGCGATCACGTCGCCGAACCGCTCTTTTCTCCGCATCGTGGTGTGCCGGGTGAGGCACGCGCTTACTCGCGGCCGGTGGCCCGGGCGACGAGCCGTCCGGCGATGACCTGGCGCTGGATCTCGTTGGTGCCTTCGCCGACGATCATCAGGGGGGCGTCGCGGAAGTACCTCTCCACCTCGTACTCCCTGGAGTAGCCGTTGCCGCCGTGCACGCGGATCGCGTCGAGGGCGACCTGCATCGCGGCCTCGGAGGCGAAGAGCTTCGCCATGCCCGCCTCCAGGTCGGCGCGCTCGCCCTCGTCGAGCAGGCGCGCGGCGTCCAGGGTGAGCAGCCGGGCGGCCCGGATCTTGGTGGCCATGTCGGCGAGCAGGTTGCCGACCGACTGGTGCCTCCAGATCGGCTTGCCGAACGCCTCCCGCTGCTGCGCGTAGGCGAGCGCGTCGTCGAAGGCCGCCTGCGCCACGCCGACCGCCCGGGCCGCGACCTGCACCCGGCCGACCTCCAGCCCGCGCATCATCTGCGCCCACCCATGCCCGGGCTCGCCACCGAGTACGGCGTCGGCGGGCACCGTCACGTCATCGAAGACCACCTCGCAGGCCTCAACACCCCGGTACCCGAGCTTGGGGAGCTTGCGCGACACGGTGTAGCCGTGGTCGCGGTGGACGAGCAGGACGCTGATCCCGGTGTGCCTGGGGGTGGCCTGCGGGTCGGTCTTGCACAGCAGGGCGACGATCGACGCGTGCTGGGCGTTCGAGATCCACGTCTTGACCCCGCGCACCCGGTAGGCCGTTCCGTCGGAGGTGAGGGTGGCGACGGTCCGCATCGACTGCAGGTCGCTGCCGCCGTCCGGCTCGGTCAGCGCCATCGCGGCCCGGATGCTGCCGTCGGCCATGCCGGGCAGCAGATTCTCCCGCTGCCGCTGCGTGCCGTACTCGCGGACGAGGTAGGAGATGACCGAGTGCCCGCCGATCGCCCCCGCCAGGCTCATCCAGCCGCGGGCGAGCTCCTCGCTCACCCTGGCGAAGCACGCCATGCTGACGTCGGCACCGCCGTACTCGGCTGGCACGAGCATGCCGAAGAACCCGAGCTCCTTCATCTGGTCGATCAGCGGAGCCGGGTAGATGTCGTCCGGCTCGAACTCGCGCACCCGCGGACGCACCTGCTCGTCCACGAACGCGCGGGCCAGGGCGACGATCTCCTGCTCGTCCTGGGTCAGGTTCACGGCTCTCCTCCGCGGAAGGCTCACTCTTCCGGCTCCTACCGAATGCGATCCCGCCGCGCGGGCGGGGGGTGTGTGCGGATCACGTCCGGGCCGCGCGCAGCAGCTCGCGGCCGATGATGACCTTCTGGATCTCGCTGGTGCCCTCATACAGCCGCTTCAGGCGGGCGTCGCGGTAGATCCGCTCGACCGGCACGCCGCGCATGTACCCGCTCCCACCGTGGACCTGTACGGCGAGATCGGCGACCCGCCCAGCCGCCTCGGTGCAGAACAGCTTCGCCGCCGATGGGGCCGTCCAGGCGCCCTCCTGCCCCATCTTCCGGTCCTTCGGCCCCACCGAGACGCCGGGCGTGTCCGCGGGAACGAGGAACACGGCGATCCCGCTGCCCGCCTCGTCCGCCGGCCGTACCCGCGCGAAGACCATGAACAGGCGGGCGATGGGCCCGTTGGTGATGAAGCGCTTCGCGCCGTCGATCACCCAGCCGTCGCCGTCGCGAACCGCCTTGGTCGTCAGCCCGGACGGATCGGAACCCGCCTCCGGCTCGGTGAGTGCGAAGGCCGCCACCACCTCGCCCGACGCGATCCGCGGCAGCCAGTGCCTCTTCTGCTCCTCGGTGCCGAAACCGACGAGGACCTGGCCGGCGATCCCGTTGTTGGTGCCGAACATCGACCGGAAGGCGAGAGTGGTGTAGCCGAACTCGAAGGCGAGCTCGACGTCCTGTGTGATGTCGAGCCCGAGTCCGCCGTACTCCGCGGGGATCGCATAGCCGAAGAGCCCCATCGCGGCCGCCTGCCCGCGGATGTCGTCCGGGATCGCGTCGGTGTCCGCGATCTCCTGCTCCCGGGGCACGACGCGGGAGCGCACGAAGTGGCGCACCTGCTCCCTGATGGCCGCGAACTCCTCGGCGCCGACGGTGTACGCAAACATAATAATAATATAATTCATCTATTTATGTTTAGTCAAGCTAACCTTTAGTCCGTTCTGTTTCGATCGGCTCGACTCTCCGGGGTGGTGCCGGTCTAGGCGCCCGCCGTAGGGTACGGTTTAATGATTTGAATTAGTGATCCGGATGTGCATGAGAGGTCCCCTGATGGAGAGCGTCGACATCGCGTCCCTGATCCTCCGGCTCACGATCGGTGTGACCATGGTGGCCCACGGCTGGAACCACGCCTTCGGCGGGGGCAGGATTCCCGGTACGGCCCGTTGGTTCGAGTCGATCGGCCTCCGCCCTGGCCTGCTCCATGCTCTCCTCGCGACCTGGACCGAGCTGGGTGGCGGCGCCTTGGTCCTGCTCGGCCTGGTGACTCCGCTCGCTGCCGCCGGGGTGGTGGGAACCATGCTGGTCGCGATGATCACCAACCACATCCGCAACGGATTCTTCATCTTCCGGCCCGGAGAAGGGTACGAGTACGTCCTCATGATCATCCTTGCGTCCTGCTCGCTGGCGGCGATGGGCGGGGGAGCGATCTCGCTCGACGGCGTCCTCGGGCTCTCCGAGACGCTCAGCGGGTGGCTCGGGCTCGGTATCGCAGCGGGTGCCGGGGGTATCGGCGCGGCGGTGCTGCTCGCCGCGTTCTGGCGGCCGGCTCGGCCCGGTGCGAAGGCCTGAGGCACGTCGGCCGACTCGATCGGGGGTTCGGCGGGACCTCATGGCCGGCCTGCTTGTGCCGCCCACTGGTCAACGCCAGGAAGGGCGCGAGGTCGTGGAGACCATGCGCCCGCCACACCGCACGGCGGCGCCGGCGCTGCGGCCGATCGCGACGAGAGCGGGTGGGGGCGCAACCCGTGCGGCCGTAGGGCCCGAGGCCGGTGTCTACGCCGGGCCGGTGGCCCACTGACCGGCGGCGACGCCTGCCGTTCTTTCCGCCGGATCCGATCATGCCGACCCGATGGGGTTCGAGGCCGAGCGCATCATCGGAGAAAGTCACCCTTGACAAGGACAAATGATTTTATATAGCTATCTATAAGTTGTATCGCCGTCAGGACGCATCCCAGGAATCCGCCAACGGGGATGGGTGTGTGATCTCGACCGCCGTCCGGCCAGGTCCATTCGATCACAGCGCCACTCGGTGGCAGAGATCGTGTCGGACCCGAGTGTCTGAGGAACGCGCATGGAAGACGGAGCCGCGAGGGGCGCTGCCCCGAAGGTCAGGCAGAGGCCCGAGCACCTCGCCTTGCGTGACCGCTGGCGGGCCGAGGGACGTTTCGGCGATCGGTCCTTCGGCGCCGCATTGGTGGCGGCGGCCGCGGACTGGCCCGAAGCGGCCATCGTGTTCGACGACCCGGAGCACGGTGGGCGGCTCACCGTCGCCGAACTCCTCGCGGAGAGCCGCCGGGTCGCCGCCGGTCTCCAGGCCCTCGGGGTCGAGCCGGGGGATGCGGTGGCCATCCAGGCGCCGAACTGGATCGAGCTTCCCGCCGCCTACTTCGGCGCGCTTCTCGCCGGTGCCGTCGTGGTCCCGATCGTGCACATCTACGGGCCGGCGGAGATGTCGTACATCATCCGCGACGCCGAGGCCAAGGTGCTGATCGTTCCCGGCCGCTGGCGGTCGGTCGACTATGCCGAGCGGGTCGCCGGGCTGCACGACGTCCCCTCGCTGACGAACGTGGTCGTGATCGGGGAGGAGCCTGGCGGCAGGTTCCCGGCGCACGCCGTCGCCTGGAGCGACCTCGTCAGCGGAGACCGGACGGCGCCACGTGAGGTCGAGATCGATCCCGACGACGTGGCGGTGATCATCTACACCTCGGGGACCACGGGATCGCCGAAGGGCGTCCAGCACTCCCACAACACCCTGCTCGCCGAGGTGCGCGGGGTGGAGGCGCTGAGCGGGAGCGAGGGGCGCGAGGGCGTCGTTCTCTGCCCCTGGCCGGCCGGTCATGTCGCGGGCGTGATCAGCATCTGCCGTACCGCGGTCACCGGAGCGACTACCGTGATCATGAGCCACTGGGACCCGGTCAAGGCGGTCCGGCTGATCGAAAGGTACCGCTGCACCTCGGCGAGCGGCGCTCCCGTGCACCTGATGGCCCTCATGGAGGCGGCGCGCTCCGAGGGATGTGACATCTCGAGCCTGCGGACGTTCCTGGTCGGCGCCGCGAACGTGCCGGCGGCGGTCGTCGAGCAGGCCGACGCCGCCGGCATCGCCGCGTTCCGCTGCTACGGGAGCAGCGAGCACCCGACGGTGACCTGCTCGCGTCCCGACGCGCCGCCGCACAAGCGGGCGCGGACGGACGGGCCCCCGCGCGAAGGCAACGAGGTCAGGATCGTCGACCCGTCAGGCAACGATCTTCCGGCCGGCCGGGTGGGCGAGATCGTGACCCGCGGTCCGGAGCTGTTCCTCGGCTACCGCGACCCCCGGATGAACGCCGAGGCGTTCTTGCCGGGCGGCTGGTATCGCACAGGGGACGCCGGGTTCCTCGACGAGGACGGCTATCTCACCGTCACCGACCGGATCAAGGACATCATCATCAGAGGCGGGGAGAACATCGCCTCCAAGGAGGTGGAGGACATCCTCGCCGAGCACCCGGCGGTCGCCGAGGCGGCCGTGGTCGGCCAGCCCGAGGCGCGGCTCGGTGAGCGGGTCACCGCGTTCGTCCGGCTCGCCGAGGGTGGGTCGCTCGATCTCGCAGAAGTGCGGGAGCACTTCAGGAAGGCCGGCGTGGCGCGTCAGAAGACCCCCGAGCGGATCATCGTGGTCGCCGACCTGCCGCGCACCCCGTCCGGGAAGGTACGGAAGGTCGATCTGCGGGGCTGGCTGCGGGGCGGCGACGGCCCCGGCTGCACGGTCCTGTCGGACACCGGCGAAGTCGGCTGAGCGCCTCCCGGCGGCGGGGACGGCCATCCCCGGGTCCTGGCCGGGGTTCCCGGGCCCGACGGGAAGGCGCCCGGCCGCGGGACCGGACGTGGCTGGACGGCCTGACGGAGCCGGCCGAGGAGCCGACCGGCTCGTCCGTCCCCCGGCCGGTGCGGGTCCGCACCCGCCCGGCCGATGAGATCGGGACGGCGTTCGGTGTCCGGACGGCCTCGCCGGGGCCACGGCCGGTGCTATCGGTTCAGGTACCGGCCGGGCCGCTTCTCCCGGAAGGCGTTCATGGCCTCCTCGTAGTCGGCGGTGGACTGCACGACCGCCATGTGCGAGGAGATGAGGTCGAGGCTGGTCCGCAGATCGGTGCGCATCGACTGGTACACCGCCCGCTTGATCATCGAGATGGCGATCGGTGGCTTCGCCGCGATCTCCCGGGCGAACGCCATCGTCTCGTTGAGCAACGCCTCGTCGTCGTAGACACGGTTGACGATGCCGAGCCGCAGCGCCTCCTCCGCGTCGATGAAGTCGCCGGTCATCAGCAGCTCCATGGCCTTGGCCGGGCCGACGAGGCGGGGGAGGAAGTAGGCGCCACCGTCCCCGGGCACCAAGCCGATGCGGATATAGCCCTCACTGAACCGGGCCGACCGCGCGGCGAACCGCATGTCGCACATGAGCGCCATGTCCATGCCCGCGCCGACGGCGAGGCCGTTGACCGCGGCGATGAGCGGCTTGTCGAGGTCCTCGACGGCCCGCGCCACGCGGTGGACCCGGTCGGTGAGCATGCGCTTGCGCGCGATCGGCGTCGGCTCGATCTCCTCCAGGGCCTTCAGGTCGACTCCGGTGCAGAACCCCCGCCCGGTGCCGGTGAGCACCACGGCGCGAACCCGGTCGTCCTCCTGCGCCGCACGCAGGGCGCGTGCCCAGGCCTCGATCATCGGCCAGGTGAACGCGCCGAGCTGGCGCGGCCGGTTCAGCCGGATCAGCGCGACGCCCTCGGCGACCTCGTAGATCAGCTCCGGCTCCGTCGTCACGTCGTCGTCAGCAGCGGCCACAGGCCCTCTCCTCCCGCCGCGAGTGCCCGGCGGCCCAGATAGGCCGCCCATTCATCCTCGTTCCCGTACTCGTCCCGCCACGCCCACAGCCGGGTGGTGTACCGGTGCAGCTCGTGCTCGTCGGTGAATCCGAGCGCTCCGTGGAGCTGGTGGGCGATGCCCGACACCGCCGTCGCCGCGGTTCCCGCCGCGACCTTGGCCGCCGCGACCGAGATCAGGCCCTCCCCGTTCTCGCCCAGCGCGCCCGGGCCGAGCGTGTCCAGGTCCGAGGCGGCGGACTCGGCGGCCGCCCGCGCCGCCGCCACCTCGCCGGCCTGCCGTGCCACCAGGTGCTGAACCGCCTGGAACCCTCCGAGCGTCCGGCCGAACTGCTCCCGCTGGGAGATGTGGCGCAGGGTCAGCTCGAGGGCGCGCTCCGCGGCGCCGCAGATCATCAGGGCGCGGCCGAGCGCTCCGCGCGCCCGGAACGCGGCAGCGGTCACGCCCGCCGCCGGTACGGCACGCACCATGCCGGTGGTGAGCACGACATCGCGGGCGACCAGGTCGTCGCGGGGCTCTCCCGCCACGTTGCCGCCGTGGATCACCTCGAGCGCGGCCCGGTCCAGGATCGCGAGGTGCGCGCCCTCGGGGCGGTCGAGCAGCACCACGATCCGCTCCACCGCACGCCCCCAGGGGACGCGCTCGAGCCGCCCGGACAGCGTCCAGTGGCCGCCGTCGCGGCTCAGCCGTACCGCCGGGCCGGCGAGCACGGCGCTCAGCGGCCCGGACGGGACCCGCGCCCCGGCGGCGGCGAGCAGCCACCCGGCGAGCAGGGCCGTCTCCACGATCGGCAGTGAGACCCCGCGACGGCCCAGCGCCCGGAGCACGGCGCCCGTGGTCGCCAGATCCGCGCCGGCGCCGCCGTACCCCTCGGGCACGGGAAGCAGGGTCACCCCGATCTGTTCCAGCGCACGCCACAGGCCATCGCCGTCCCCGGCGAACCGCTCGCAAGCGGCCGTGACCGACTCGCCGAGCACCTCGATCTCGCTCACCGCACTCCCAGCCCTTTCGCCACCACGCCGCGCAGGATCTCGTTGGTGCCGCCGCGCAAGGTGAATCCCGGCATCTGGAGGACCGCCTCGGCGAGCAGCCGGGGCAGCGGGCACGCCGCTTCGGGGTCGGGCTCGACCCGGGCGAGCAGCCGGACGGTGTCGGCGAGCGTCTGCTCGAACCGCGTGCCGAGGTCCTTGACGAGCGCCGCCTCGATCTCGGGGGACCGCCCGGCCTGGAGCCGGCTCGCGACCGCGATCGACATGCGGCGGAGCGTCCAGAGCCGGGCGACCAGCGCGCCGATCCGCGCCAGGTCGCCCTCGCCGGCGCGATCGGCCAGGTGGTCGACGGCCGCGGCGAGCAGGGGATAGGTGCTCAGGAACCGCTCCGGTCCCGACCGTTCCCAGGCGAGCTCGCCGGTCACCTGCCGCCACCCGTTGCCGACCTCCCCGAGCACCCGGGTGTCCGGGACGAACACGTCGTCGAGGACCACCTCGTTGAAGTGATGGGCCCCGCTGATCAGACGGATCGGATTGATCTGGACGCCGGGGGAGTCGAGGTCGATGATGAACTGGCTCAGCCCGGCGTGCCGGTCCTCGGCGCCGGCGCCGGTGCGGACGAGTGCGATCATCGCGTGTGCGTAGTGCGCGCCACTGGTCCACACCTTGGTCCCAGTGACCCGCCAGCCGCCGTCGACACGACGGGCCCGGGTGCGCACCGAGGCGAGGTCGGAGCCGGAGTCGGGTTCGCTCATCCCGATCGCGAAGAAGGTCTCCCCGCGGCAGATACCCGGCAGATAGGCCCGCTTCTGCTCCTCCGTGCCGAAGCGGAGGATCTGCGGCCCCGACTGCCGGTCGGCGATCCAGTGCGCGGCGACCGGGGCGCCAGCGGCGAGCAGCTCCTCGGTGACGACGAACCGGGCGAGCGCCCCGGCCCCGGTGCCGCCGTACTCGGGGGGAAAGGTCATGCCGAGCCAGCCCCGCCGGCCGAGCCGACGGCTGAACTCCGGGTCGGCGGCGGTGAGCCAGGCGTCGCAGCGCGGGGTGAATCGGCCAGCGGCGAGCTCGTCGACGATGAAGTCACGGACCTTCTGCCGGAGGGCGGTGAGCTCCTCCGTCAGGCGTACCGCGCCGAGATCGGGGAGGTGCATCAGCGGGTCTTTCCGGTGGTCGGGTCGTGGAGACGGCTGCTGCCACGATCAGCGTGGGGCCATGCGGATCGCGCCGTCGAGGCGGATGGTCTCCCCGTTGAGATAGCGGTTGCGAAGGATCGTGGCGGCGAGGTCGGCGTACTCATCGGGCTCGCCCAGCCGCGGCGGGTTCGGAACCGAGGCCGCCAGCCCCTGCCTGATGTCCTCGCGGAGCCTGCCGAGCAGCGGGGTGTCGAAGATGCCGGGAGCGATCGTGCACACCCGGACCCGCAGGCTCGCCAGGTCGCGGGCGGCGACGATGGTCATGCCTACGATGCCCGCCTTAGCGGAGGCGTACGGGATCTGACCGATCTGCCCCTCGAAGGCGGCGACCGAGGCGGTGAGCACGCAGGCGCCGCGCTCACCGTCGATCTCCTCGTTCTTCGCCATGCTCGCCGCGGCGAGCCGCAGCACGTTGAAGGTGCCGATCAGGTTCACCCGCACGACGCGCTCGAACTCCTCGAGCGAGCCCGGCTCGCCGTTCTTGTCGACCAGGCGCACCGTGCCGCCGACGCCCGCGGTGTGCACGAGCGCGCGCAGCTCGCCGAGCCCCTCGGCCGCCGACACCGCGGCGCTCACGTCCGCCGGGTTCGTGACGTCACCTGGGACGAAAGTCACGCCGTTTCCCAGTTCGGCGGCGACCTGGGCGCCCTTGGAGGTCGGCAGGTCGAGGATCACGACCCGCGCGCCGTCCTTGACGAGTCTGCGGGCCGTCGCCAAGCCCAGGCCCGAGGCCCCGCCGGAGATGAGCGCGATCTTTCCTGCCATGTCCATGCTGGTGCTCCGTTTCCGTTCTCGTCGTGGTCGGGGGAAGAGGGCGGCACCCGCTCAGAGTCCGAGGGACTTGGCGATGATGACCTTCATGATCTCGCTGGATCCGCCGTAGATCCGGGTGACCCGGGCATCGGCGAACATGCGGGCGATGGGGTACTCGAGCATGTAGCCGTAGCCGCCGTGCAGCTGCAGGCAGGCGTCCATGACGTGGCCCTGGGTCTCGGTGGTGAAGAGCTTCACCTTCGCCGCGTCCGCCGCGGAGAGCACGCCCTGGTCATGTGCCTCGATCGCCCGGTCGAGGAGGGACTGGGCCGCCTCGATCCGGGCCGCCAGGTCGGCGAGGACGAACTTGGTGTTCTGGAACGCGCTCACCGGCTGCCCGAAGGCCTTGCGGTTCTTCACGTAGCCGACCGTCAGCTCGAGTGCCGCCCGGGACTGGGCGACCGCGTTGACCGCGATCGATAGACGCTCCTGGGGGAGGTTGCCGGTGAGGTAGGAGAAGGCCTGCCCCTCCTCGCCGAGGAGGTTGGCCACCGGGACGCGGACGTCCTCGAAGAACAGCTCGGCCGTGTCCTGCGCCTTCAGCCCGAGCTTCTCCAGGTTGCGGCCCCGGGTGAAGCCGGGCATGCCGTCCTCGACGACGAGCAGGGAGAGCCCCGATCGCCTGTCGCCGCCCTTGCTGGTCCGGGCGACCACGACCACCAGATTCGCGCCGATGCCCCCGGTGATGAAGGTCTTCGCGCCGTTGAGCACGTAATAGTCGCCGTCGAGCCGGGCGGTGGTCGCAATGCCGGCCAGATCGGAGCCGGTGCCGGGCTCGGTCATGGCGATCGCGGTCATCAGCTCACCGGAGGCGATCCCCGGCAGCCAGCGCCTGCGCTGCTCCTCGTCGGCGTAGCGCAGGAAGTAGGGGAGGACGATGTCCATGTGCACCCGGAGCGAGCCGAGGCACAGGTGCTGCCTGGCGGTCTCCTCGGTGAGGACGCAGTTGAACTTGTAGGACTCGACACCGCCGCCGCCGTATCGCTCGGGCACCTGGAGGCCGACGATGCCGAGCGCCCCGGCCTTGCGATAGAAGTCGCGTGAGACGAAGCCCTGTCTCTCCCACTCCTGCGCGTACGGCACCGCTTCCTTGAGGAGGAAGTCGCGCACGGTCTCGCGGAAGGCCTCGTGATCCTCGTTGTAGACGGTCCGCCGCACCGGCCCTGTCCCTTCCCGATGGCGTTGTTGGCCATCTCATAATAGACCTACCTATATAACTGATTAATATAGGCGAATGGATTTGCGCCACCCATGGGAGGCCTATGGCAGGTGGGTCCGGTGATCCGGGCGGAGCTCCGTCGCGGGAAGCGGGCCGCGCCGTGCCGGCGGCGAATCACGGAAGAGCCGCTCGGTCGATGATCGGGCAGGCATCGCGGCCCATCGGGCCTCGCCTCGGCTGGGCGGTGCGGTGCCGTACCAGGGGCACTGCACGGGATGGCCGGGTGCGGCGGTGGTCGGCGCACCGTCGCCGGTACCGCGACGAGTCGGCCGAAGGGCCCGCTGGGCCGGTGAGGGCGTATGCGGCGCGCTGGCCTAAAAGGCCGGGAGAGATGGGCCGGCGGCATACCCCGGATCGCTCGGTGAACACCGTGAAGCGCGCAAGCGGCAGGGCCGCAGCGGCGAAGCGGCTGACGCGGGGAGCGCCCTCACCCCGCTGGCGGCTCGCTGAGGGCGCCGCTCCCCTCGTGCCGCTCCTTCGGTCAGGAGAAGAGGTCCACGAGGGGCTGGTTCTTCTGCCCCTGGGGGAACAGGTGCTTGGCCGCGATCTCCATGTGGCTGCGCCAGTGCTGCTCGGCTCCCTCCTCGTCGCCCGCCTCCACCAGCTTGATGAGCTTCTCGTAGGAGCGGATCGTCTTCTGGAACCTTCTCGGGGTCTCCGCGCGGGTGAAGCTCTGGCTGACGCTGGAGCGGAGATGGGTGGCGACGATGTCGGCGAGCACCGCGCCCTGCACGGCGAGGGTCTTGTTCCCGCACCGCTGCATGACCAGCTCGTGAAACCGATAGGTGAGGTCCGCCCACTTGATCGGATCGGGGACCGAGTGTTCCCCGGCCGCGACCGCCTCCCGCAGCTCGTCGACGCAGGCGCGGAGGTCGTCGATGTCCTTTTGGGTGCGGTTGCGGGCGAGCATCCGAGCGCACACCGGTTCCGAGACCATGCGCGCCTCGTAGACGTCGTCGATCGTGGTGCCCTCGAGCTGAAGCAGCAGACCCACATACCGAGCGGCGACCGAGAGGTCGGGTTTCATCACCTGTGCACCGCCCCGTGAACCCCGCCGCACGCTGATCAGCGTCTCGGTCTCGAGGATCCGGAACGCCTCGCGCAGCGTCGGCCTGGAGACCCCGTACTGCTCCATGAGCTGGGTCTCGGGCGGCAGGGTCTCCCCGGGCTTGAGCTCCCCCCTCACGATCTGCCTACGCATATCGGCGGCGATCAGCTCGGCGGTCTTGGGGGCGCGTACCACACGGCCCACCTGTGCCTGGGCTACCATACTGAAACCTGAATCATGCTACTCATGTACTGAATCATGCTACTCATGTAAATATATTATCCAACCCACTCACTGAAAAAGCGGTTGTCAGTCCGGGGTGTTCAGCGATTCCGTATCAGCCGGTCTGCGTCCGGCCCCGTTCGACGAGGGCGCGCCTGCGTGCGGCGAAGGCCTGCGGATCAGCGATGGCGAGGCCATCCTTGGCCGACTCGAGCTCGGCCCGGAGCCCGTCTCCGCCCGTGCCGTCCCGGATGATGTCGTAGATCTCACGGATCCTGTGCAGCGTCTCCGGCACCGTCGTCGCGATGCTCTGCGCCAGTTCGACGGCCCGCGGGAGCAGCCGATCGTGCGGCACGACCTCGTTGACAAGGCCTATGCGCAGCGCGAGGGAGGCGTCGACGAAGTCGCCCGTGAAGGTCATCTGCCGGGCCCACGACTGCCCCACCACCTGGCTGAGCCGGGCCGTCATCCCCCAGGAGGGAACGATGCCGACCCTGGTGTGGGTGTCGGCGAACCGGGCGTGTTCGCTCGCCACCCGGAAGTCGCACGCGAGGGCCAGCTCGAGGCCACCGGTCACCGCGACGCCGTTGATCGCGCCGATGACGGGGACGGGGAAGTTCCGCAGGGGAAGGATGGTCTCGGGGCTGCCGAGCTTTACGCCCGCCTCCAGTTCGTGGAGATCGAGGCCGGCGCAGAAGGCGGGATCGGCCCCGGTGAGGACCATGGCGCGCAGCTCCGGATCGCCGGCGAGCCGCCGGAGCACCGCCGCGAACTCATCCAGCAGCGCGGCCGAGAGCGCGTTGTACTTGCCGGGCCGGTTCAGCGTCACGACCGCGATGCCGGGTGATGGCCGGTCGATGAGGATCAGGTCGCCCATCATGCTCCTCAAAAGCTCTGTCCCTGGTTCCTTCCGCCCCGGGATCCCGGTCGGGCGGCCACAGCCAATCGGCAGAGAACAGGTTATATAAGTCAGCGTCGGCTACGGATCTCAGCCGCGTTGTGCCCGGTCCACCCTTCGACCGGCTTGACACCCTGAAGCTAGCCAAATCATTATATCAATAAGTTAACCATTCTGCTCTCGTTCTCTCACCCGGGTCCAGCCAGGCCGTACCAGAGCACCGGGTGCGCAGCATGCTGTGGAAAGGAAAGCCCTCGAATGAAAATCGGGATGCCGGTGAGCTACAGCGGTGGTTTCGCGGAGACGGTCAGGCATCTCGTGGAGTATGAGGCCGCCGGCCTGGACATGGTGCTCATGCCGGAGGCATACTCCTTCGACTCGGTCAGCCAGCTCGGGTACATCGCGGCGAAGACCACACGGCTGGAGATCGCCTCAGGAATCCTCAACATCTACTCCCGGACTCCCGCCCTGCTCGCGATGACAGCCGCCGGCCTGGACTACGTCTCGGGTGGCCGGTTCACGCTCGGCATCGGCGCCTCCGGCCCGCAGGTGGTCGAGGGGTTCCACGGCGTGAAGTACGACGCGCCCCTCGCCCGGTCCCGCGAGGTGGTGGAGATCTGCCGCAAGGTGTGGCGCCGGGAGCCGGTCGAGTACCACGGTACGTACTACCACCTGCCGTTGACGTCGGAGCACGGGGGGAGCGGGTTGGGCAAGCCGCTGCGCCTCATCAACCACCCGGTACGCGACCGGATCCCGGTGATCCTCGCCGCGCTCGGGCCCAAGAACGTCGAACTCGCCGCCGAGCTCTTCGACGGCTGGGAGCCGATCTTCTACTTCCCGGAGCGGGCACAGGATGTGTTCGGCGAGGCACTCGCCCGTGGGCGGGCCGCGCGCGCCCCCGAGCTCGGCGAGCTGCAGATCGTCGCCGACACCTCGGTGGCCATCACCGAGGATCCGGATGAGCTCGAGGCGGCGATGCAGGCCGTGCGCGAGCACCTCGCCCTCTACATCGGCGGCATGGGCGCGAGGGGGAAGAACTTCTACAACGACCTCGCGATCCGGTACGGCTTCGCCGACGCGGCCAAGACGATCCAGGACCTCTACCTGTCCGGCCGGAAGACCGAGGCCGCCGCCGCGGTCCCGGACGACCTGGTCCACGGCATAGCGCTGATCGGCGCTCCGGGGTGGGTGAAGGAACGGCTCGCCGCGTTCGCGGAGAGCGGGGTCACCACCTTGGTCGCCGCTCCGATCGCCCCGACGCACGAAAAGCGCGTGCGCACCATCGCCCGGCTCAAGGAGTTCGCCTCCTGACCGCGCTCTCCGCCGGGGAGTCTCCGTCGCGACTCGGTCACCCGGTCCTCCGGCTGTGGAGGACCGGGCTCGCCGTCTTCTGACCTTCGCCAGGCGCGTGGTGAACCCCGTTCCGTCGATGTCCGCCCGGCCCGTGCCTCGCCCTGATCTCGGCCCGGTGGTTCCGGGCCGGAACGCCGGCCTGGCTCGCAGGGGCGTCTTCCCGCTGGCAGGAGAGGGAGCGGCGAGGCGGACCGATCCGTCCGGGGGGCGTCCTGGCCGCATCGCCGGCAGCGTCACCCGGCTCTGCGCCACGCCGGCAATGATCACGCTCACTACGCGCGCAGGCGCAGCAGCCCTTCCTGCATGGTCGTCGCGACAAGCCGTCCGGACCTGTCGAAGATCCAGCCACGGCACAACCCCCGGGCGGATCCGGCCCAGAAGCTCTCCTGGTCGTACATGAACCACTCGTCGGCTCGGGTCGGCTGGTGGAACCACACGGTGTGTTCAATGGTCGCGAACTGCAGGTTCGGATGCAGGATCGTGATCCCGTGCGGCCCCAGCGCGGTCGATAGCATCAGCAGGTCCGAGATGTAGGTCAGGGCACCAGCGTGCAGAAGCGGGTCGTCGGGCATCGGGGTGGCCGACCGCAGCCACGCCCGCTGGCGAGGGGGAGCCGCCTCGCCGCGGGACGCGATGGACCAGGTCGGTATTTCGGGAAAGCGCATGAGGACGGGTTTGCCGGACATGAGGAACCGGAACCAGGCCCGCGTTGCGTCATCCCAGGCCGGGTTCTCCTCCGCGGGTGGAACCTCTTCCGGGGCAGGCGCGGAGAGTGCCGGCACCTGGTGGGAGAACCCCTCCTCCGGCCGGTGGAACGAGGCGGTGAGGCAGAAGATCACCTTCCCGTGCTGGACCGCCTCGACCTTCCTGGTCGTGAACGAGCCGCCGTCCCGGACGAGGTCGACCCGGTAGAGCACCGGTGAGCCGGAGTCGCCTGGGAGCAGGAAGTGGGCGTGGGCCGAGTGAATGAGCCGGTCGGACGGGACGGTGCGCCCGGCGGCCATGACCGCCTGCCCGGCGACCTCGCCGCCGAAGGTGCGGGTCGCGGTACCGGGCTGGGATCGCCCGAGAAACGTGTGCTCGCCGACCTGCTCGAGCCGGAGGATCTCGTGCAGCGGAGCCGGCGCTGCGGTCCCGGCGTGCTTCCTTTCTCCATGCACTGCTGCTTCCATATCTGTATGCACGCTAATAAAGTATAATCAGTTTAATAATCACCGTAAGTGACAGCGGTCACACGCCCAGGAAAGAAGGCTCTCCTCGAATGTCCACACGTGACGCCGTCATCGTCGACGCGGTTCGCACCCCCATCGGCAAGCGCAACGGGTCGCTCTCCACGTTCCATGCCGCCGATCTGTCGGCTCTTGTGCTCCAGGCCCTGGTGGAGCGTTCGTCCCTGGACCCCGCGCTCGTCGACGACGTGATCTGGGGATGCGTCCAGCAGGTCGGTATGCAGGGGACGAACGTCGCCCGCCACGCCGTGCTGGCGGCAGGATGGCCGGAGTCGGTACCCGCGACCACCATCGACCGCCAGTGCGGCTCCTCGCAACAGTCCGTGCACTTCGCCGCGGCCGGTCTCATCTCCGGTCAGTACGACGTGGTCGTGGCCGGCGGTGTCGAGATCATGAGCGCGGTCCCCATCGGTTCGACGAGCAAGGATCCGGAGCTCGGGGAGCCGGGTGGGCCGAAGGTGTTCGCCCGCTACGGCGTCCAGTTCAACCAGGGCATCGGCGCCGAGATCATGGCGGAGAAATGGAATCTCTCCCGTACCAGGCTCGACGAGTTCTCCGTTGCCTCTCATGAGAAGCTCGCCGCCGCGATCGACGCGGGCCGGTTCGAGTCGCAGATCGTCCCGGTCCCGCTCCCCGGCGGCACGCTCTTCAGCGTGGACGAGGGCCTGCGCCGGGGGACGAGCGTGGAGGTGCTCGCCGGTCTCAAGCCCGCGTTCAAGGAGAACGGCCTCATCCACGCGGGCAACTCCTCGCAGATCAGCGATGGCGCTGCCGCGCTGCTGATGATGACCTCGCAGAAGGCGCGAGAGCTGGGCCTCACTCCCATCGCCCGGGTGCACACCGCCGTGCTCGCCGGTGACGACCCGGTCATGATGCTCGGCGCTCCGATCCCCGCGACCCACAAGGCGCTCGCCAAGTCCGGCCTGTCGATCGACGACATCGGTGTGTTCGAGGTGAACGAGGCCTTCGCCCCGGTCCCGCTCGCCTGGCTGGCGGAGACGGGCGCCGACGAGCGCAAGCTGAACCCCAACGGCGGAGCGATAGCGATGGGGCACCCGCTGGGCGCCTCGGGCGCTCGCCTGATGACCACCCTCGTGCACCACATGCGGGACAACGGCATCCGGTACGGCCTGCAGACCATGTGCGAGGGCGGCGGCATGGCCAACGCCACCATCGTCGAGCTGATCGGCTGAGGCCGGCCGCCAGAAGAGCGGAAGGACCGGGGCGGCACATGCCGCTCCCGGCCCTTCGGCCCCGTCGTCCAGCCGGCCGTGCACCAGACGTCGCGGAGGGAGCGCCGGCCGGCGCTTTCGCTCCCGCCGGATCCGCGCGTCGGCCGGGAGCCGGCTACTTCGGCGCGAAGCGCTGCCCGCCGTCCAGGCGCAGGCACTGGCCGTTGAGCATCGGGTTGTCGACGATGGCGAGCGCCAGCTTGGCGTATTCCTCCGGGCGGCCCATCCGCTTGGGGAAGGCGGCGTCCTTCACCAGAGGGGCGATCTGCTCCTCGGTGAACCCGGCGGTCGCCCCGGTGGAGAACAGGCTTGGTGCGATGGCGAGAACCCGGATGCCGAGCGAACCGAGGTCACGGGCCATGACCAGGGCCATGCCGGCGATTCCCGCCTTGGCTGCCGCGTAGGCGACCTGTCCGATCTGCCCCTCGAAGGCGGCGATGGAGGAGGTGTTGATGATGACGCCGCGCTCCCCGTCCTCCGGCTCGTTCCGGCTCATGTGCCAGGCCTGCAGCCGGTTGAGGTTGAAGGTGCCGACGAGGTTGAGGTTGACCACGTCCTGAAAGCTCTGCAGGTCGTGCGGGCCGTCCTTGCTGAGAGTGCGCTTGGCGATGCCGCCGCCCGCCGTGTTGACGGCTATGTGCAGGCCGCCGAGCCCCTCCACGGCAGTGGCGAGAACGGCTTCGACACGGGCCGTGTCGGTGATGTCGCACGCGTGGAAGGTCCCGTTGATCAGCGTGGCGACCTCCTGGCCCGCGCTACCCTGCCGGTCGAGGATCGCCACATTCGCGCCGCGGGCGGCCAGCGCCTCGGCGGTGGCCCGCCCCATGCCCGACGCGCCACCGACGACGACGGCCTTCTTGCCCTTGATCTCCACTGTGCATCTCCGTTGCTCGTGCGTGCTTCGACCCGCCGGGCTGCGTGCGTCCGTCGGCCAGCCGATCCGGGCGTGATCGCCTACGGCGGGTTCGGCGGAGCGGCGGTCGATGGCTCGCAAGCTGGTTTTTTGATTAATATCAGTTTACTATATTGCGGTCGCAAGCGAGGGCGTGCCGCTCCAACCCACTCACTCATCACATGGCCAGGAACGCCCCGGCCGTCCGACCCGGAGGTGACGAAGGTGGCAGACGAGGTTCTCGTTGAACGGCGCAACGGCGTGCAGATCATCACGATCAACCGCCCCGAGGCGAAGAACGCCCTGAACGCCACCGTGGCCCGGGGGGTCGCCGACGCGGTGGACGAACTCGACGCATCCGACGACCTGCGGGTCGGGGTGCTCACCGGTGCCGGGGGAGTGTTCTCGGCCGGCATGGACCTGAAGGCCTTCCTCAAGGGGGAGAGCCCATCCATCGAGGGCCGGGGACTGTGCGGCATCACCATCACCCCGCCGCGAAAGCCGCTGATCGGTGCGGTCGAGGGCTGGGCGCTCGCCGGTGGCTTCGAGCTCCTGCTCGCTTGCGACCTGGTCGTAGCGGCCGAGACTGCCAAGTTCGGGGTTCCCGAGGTGAAGCGCTCACTGGTGGCCGGCGCCGGTGGCGCGTTCCTGCTTCCCCGCCGCGTGCCGTTCGCCGTCGCCATGGAGATGCTGCTCACCGGTGACCCGATCACCGCGGCCAGGGCCGCTGAGGTCGGGCTCGTCAACCGGGTCGTTCCCGAGGGCAAGGCCCTGGAGAGCGCCATCGAGCTCGCCGCCGCCATCGCGGAGAACGGCCCGCTCGCCGTGGCCGCGACCAAGCGGATCGCCCGGTCGAGCGCCGACTGGAAGCTCGAAGAGGGCTGGAAGCGGCAGACCGAGATCATGACCCCCGTGTTTAACTCCGAGGACGCCAAGGAGGGCGCGGCCGCCTTCGCTGAGAAGCGCCGACCGGTCTGGAAGGGGCGCTGACGAAGGACGGACCCGGCACCACGGTGATGCCACGACCGGCTTCCGGAGGAGGAGAAGAGCGTGACAGGTGTGAGCGTGCCGTCCGGCGCGACCGCCGTCAGTGAGCCTGCTCTCGAGCTGCGGGCCTACCTGGAGAAGATCGTCCCCGGATACCGCGCCAAGTGGGGGGGTGATCAGTCGTTCGAAGCCCGTCTGGAGTGGCAGCGGCTGCTGCACGCCGGAGGCTGGGCCGCCCCGTCCTGGCCGGTGGAGGCCGGGGGACGCGGGCTCGGACCGGTCGACCGGATCCAGTGTGACGAGGAGCTGGCGAAGGTGGACGCGCCGATGTGCGCCGGCGTGCTGGGGCTGCAGAACGTCGGACCGGCGCTGATCATGTTCGGTACCCCAGAGCAGCGGAGGTCCCTCCCGCGGATCCTCTCCGGTGAGGAGATATGGGCGCAGGGGTTCAGCGAGCCCGGCGCTGGCAGCGACCTTGCCTCGCTGAGCACCCGGGCCGAGCTGGTCTATGGCGAGTTCGTCGTCAACGGCCAGAAGGTGTGGATGTCCGACGGCATGGAGGCGACCCACTGCCTGCTGCTCGCCCGCACCGACCCGGACGCGCCCAAGCACCAGGGCATCTCGGCCCTGCTGGTGCCGATGGACTCGCCCGGCATCGAGCGGCGCCCGCTGAAGCAGCTCACCGGGGAGTCGGAGTTCGCCGAGGTCTTCTTCACCGATGTCCGGGTGCCCAAGGAGAACCTCCTTGGCCCGCTGAACGGCGGCTGGTACGTCACCGTGAAGACGCTCGGCTACGAGCGGTCCGGAGTGATCGGCATGGCCTCCCGCCTCGAGAGGGACGTCCGCCAGCTCGTCGAGCAGATCAAGGTGGACGACCCGCTGGTACGTGACGAGCTGGTGACCCGCTGGATGGAGGCCCGGCTGGTCGGCCTGATGGGTGCTCGGGCCCTCGCGAAGCTCGGTGAGGGCGAGGATCCCGGCGCGGAACAGTCACTGATCAAGTTCGGGTGGAGCCTCGCCACCGCGCGCCTCGGCGAGACGCTGATGGCCGCCGTGGGCGCCAAGGGCCTGCTCGCTCACGAGCCGGCGGTGAAGCGCTTCCTCCAGGGGCGGGCCGCGACCATCGCCGCCGGGACCACGGAGGTGCTGAAGAACCTTCTCGCCGAGCGGGTCCTGGGCCTTCCTCGTGGCTGACACCGCATCTCGCCGTGCGCAAGGCCGGCACGGCGACCGCGGCTCGTCCCTACAGGAGGAACCCATGACCGTCGTCGTCCGGCAGGACGGAGCGGTGCGCGTGCTCTCCCTCAACCGGCCGCATGTGCACAACGCGATCGATGACGCCACCGCCGACGCCCTGGACACGGCGTTCAGGGACGCGGCCGCCGACCCTGCCGTGTCGGTGATCCTGCTGCGCGGCGAGGGGAGGTCGTTCTGCTCCCCGGCCGCCCGTATTCCCGCCGGCCGGGTCGGTGAGCCGCGCGAGCTGGGGGTGGGCGGCCACCTGGATGTGCTCGCCGTACGCCGTCTATCTGAGCGGCCACACGCTGGTCCTGGACGGCGCGAACTGGCAGCGCCGCGGACTGACGATGCCGGTGTTCCGTGCCGGTGCGTGAACGGATCGCCGACCTGGGCGCGCTCTGAGAGCTGCTCTACCGCCCCGATCTCCTGGCAGGGGCCCCGTTTCGGCCTTATTAGCTATATGATTGAATTTAGTTGAGCGTTAAGAAGGGGCGCATCGTGGGAGTACGCGACCGTCTCGCGCAACTGCTGGCCGAGGCGCCGCCCGAGGCCCAGGCGATCGAGTTCGAGGAGAGCTGGCGGACCTGGCGGTTCTTCCAGTCGATCACACGGTCCCTGGACGAGGTGCTCGCCGCGAACAGGCTCGGCCCGGGGGCACGGATCGGCCTGGTCCTGGAGAACCGTCCGGAGCACGTCGGAGTGGTGGCCGGGCTCCTCGCCTCGGGACGTTGCCTGGTGACCCTGAGCCCGCTCCAGCCGCCGGAACGGCTCGCGATGGACATCGAGCGAAGCGAGTCGCCCCTGGTCATCGCGTCGCCCGAGGTGCTCGCCCGGCCGGGAGTGCGTGAGGCCATCGAGCGCGCCGGGATCGCGGTCGAGCTCGGCGCCGACGGCTCGATGCGCACCCTCGGCGGAGCCGTCACCAGCGGGTCGATCAGCAACGAGGGCGTCGCCGTCGAGATGATGACGTCCGGCACCACCGGGCCGCCCAAGCGCATCCACATCCGCGAGCTGCAACTCGACAGCTCGCTGCGGTCGAGCGCGCCCGAGCCGAAGCCCGGCGTGCTGCTGCGCACGGGCGTCACCCTGGTGGTCACGCCGCTGGTGCACATCGGCGGCCTCTGGGGGGCGATCTCGGCCCTCTACGCCGGCCGCAGGATCGTCCTGCTGCGGAAATTCGCCCTCGAGCCCTGGCTGCGGGCAGTGGAGACGCACCGTCCGCGCGCCTGCGGCCTCGTTCCGGCAGCGCTGCGCACGGTTCTTGGCGCGAACGTGCCGCGTGAGAAGCTCTCGAGCCTGCAGGTGGTCACGAGCGGTACCACCTACTGCCCTCCCGAACTCGCCGACGAGTTCTTCCGGCGGTACGGCATCCGCGTGTTGATGACCTACGGCGCCACCGAATTCGCCGGTGCGGTCGCGGCCTGGACGCTGCCCATGCACGAGCAATGGTGGGAAAAGAAGAAGGGTAGCGCCGGCCGGGCCGTTCCCGGGACCGAGCTGCGCATCACCGACCCGGACGGCAAGGTCCTCGGGCCGGGAGAGACCGGCCACCTCGAGATCCGTAGCGCTCAGTCCCCGCAGGGGCCGGACGCCTGGGTGCGCACGAGCGACCTGGCCAGCCTCGACGAGGACGGATTCCTGTGGATCAAGGGCCGTGCCGATGACGCGATCATCCGCGGTGGCTTCAAGGTCCATCCCGAGCATGTGCGGAGCGTCCTCGAGAGGCACCCCTCGGTGCGCGAGGCGGCGGTCGCCCCGCTGCCCGACCCGCGGCTCGGCCAGGTGCCCGTCGCAGCCGTCGAGCTGGTGCCGGGAGCACCGGTGCCCACCATGAGCGAACTCATCGCGTTCTGCCGCGAGGTGCTCACGCCGTACGAGGCGCCGGTGCACATCGCGATCGCCGACGAGCTGCCGAGGACCCCGTCGTCCAAGGTGAGCCGCGTGGAGCTGCTCGACCTCATCCGTGCGTCGATGAGCGCCACGGGCAGCGGTGCCGAGTGACGCCGGAGCCGTCAGAACAGGAGCCCGACAGATGAAGCTGACGATGCTGCTCGACATGGCGGTAGACGGTTTCGGGGACCGTGTCGTGATCGGCAGCAAGGAGAACGGGATCACCGCCGAGCGGCTGCGCCGGATGTCACTCGCCGCGGCGGCCACTATCCGTGAGGCGGGCGCGGACGCTTTGGTCTATCTCGCGCTCAACGGGCCCGCGTTCCCGGTCGCCGTCTTCGGCGCCGCGCACGCCGGCGTCCCGCTAGTCCCGCTGAACTACCGGTTGGGCGCCGAGCAGCTCGACGCCCTGCTCGCCAACCACCCGAAAGCGCTCGGCATCGCGGGACCTGCGGAGGCGGCGATCCTCGAGCGGCGCGGTCTGACCACCGTCACGCCGGACCAGTGGCTGGCCTCCGCCGCCGCGGCCGTGGTCGACCAGACCGGGGAGGGCGGACCGGACGGTGAGGACGACGAGGCGCCGGCCGTCATCGTCTACACCAGCGGCACCACGTCGGCACCCAAGGGCGTACTCCTGCGTCACAAGAACCTCGTCTCGTACGTCCTCGGTTCGGTCGAGTTCGCCTCGGCCGCTCCCGAGGACGCTGCGCTGGTGAGCGTGCCGCCGTACCACATCGCGGGGGTCGCCAACGTGATCACCAATCTCTTCGCGGGCCGCCGCGTCATCGTTCTCGAGCAGTTCACACCCGAGCGCTGGTTGGACCTGGTCCGTGAGGAGGAGGTCACCAACGCGCTGGTGGTCCCCACCATGCTCGCCCGCATCGTGGACTCGGACGCGGACAAGAGCGTCCCCACGCTGCGCTCCCTCGCCTACGGCGGGGCGCCGATGCCCGGCTCGGTCATCGAGCGCGCGCTCCGGATGTGGCCGCACGTCGACTTCGTCAACGCCTACGGGCTCACCGAGACGAGCTCGACCATCGCGGTCCTCGGCCCCGACGATCACCGGGCCGCGCTCGCCAGCGACGACCCCGCTGTCCGGGCGAGGCTCTCCTCGGTGGGCAAGCCGGTGCCGGGTGTCGAGATCGAGATTCGCGACGCGGAGGACCGGGTGGTGGGACCGGGCGTGGTCGGGCGTATCTGCGTCCGCGGCGACCAGGTCTCCGCAGAGTACGCCGGCGTGGGCAGGCTGGTCGACGCACGCGGCTTCTTCGACACCAGAGACGAAGGCTACCTGGACGAGGACGGATACCTGTTCATCGGCGGGCGTATCGACGACACGATCATTCGCGGTGGCGAGAACATCGCGCCGGCGGAGATCGAGGAGGTGCTGCTGCGCCATCCTGCGGTCCGGGACGCCGCGGTCGTCGGTGTTCCCGACGAGGAGTGGGGACAGCGCATCGAGGCCGTCGTCGTGCTTCGCCCGGGTGCGCAGGTCGATCCCGAAGAACTGCGGGGGTTCGTTCGCTCCGTCGTGCGCGGCAGCAAGACACCGGACCGCATCGTCTTCTGGAAGGAGGTGCCGCGTACCGACACCGGCAAGCTGGTACGGCGCCGCGTCCTCGCCCAGCTGCTGTCCGCGAGGGAGGCGGCGCAGGGGTGAGCCGTTCCTGAGGCGGCGCGGCCGGATCCCGGACGCCGAGCCGCTACAGGTTCGTGACCGGGTGCGGTGAGCAGCTCGACCCAGGCGTAGACCAGGCGGGACAGCTGTTCTTCGGAGAAGGCGTCCCGGTGCGGCCTTGTTCAGCGAGCATGTGGACGATGCTGTTGTGCAGCAGGTAGATGCGTTCGCGCTGGACATGCGGGGGATAGCGAGCCAGGAAGCGGTGCAGCATCTCGTCGATGCGGCGGGTAGTCTGTGCTGCTTCCGGGCCAAAAGCCACCACCGGCGCCCCCCGCGCCCTGGTATGGGCGATCGTCCGCCCGCTCGCCGGCACCATCGCGGCCGGCACCCGCTACGTGGCCCCGCTGGCCCGGCTCAGCGAACACCGGCACGCCCGCAGCCGGCTTCCATCTGGTCGAGCAGGAACTTCTGCCGGGCGCTGACGAACTCCAGGCGGTACTCGAGGATGGCCCGGAGCAGGCCGGTCTTAGAGCCGAAGTGGTAGGTGACCGCGGAGGTGTTGCTCTGCCCGGCTGCCAGGCGGATCTCGCGGCTGACGCCGTTGATGCCGTGCTCGGCGAAGAGACGTTCGGCGGTCTCGATCAGCAGCCGGCGGGTGGCACGGCCGGTGGCGTAGCTGCGCCTGCGGCAGCCGCCCGGCCCCGGGGCGGCCGTGGTGGTATCCGGCACCGTAGCGCATGACGGGCCTGCTCCTGCTGCTCCTCGATCAGGGGATTCCCCCTCCGTGACGGCACGCTCCCGACCGGCGCTCTTCCCCCGGGCGCCTTGCCCGGCACCTGCTTATCCGCTAAGGGCACGCTGCCCGGTGTCCCCGGTGGCAACCTTCCGGGGTCTGCCCAGGGCTCTTTACACCTATCCCGAGGTCCTTACCCCAACTGCCACCCGGGCTGCGTCAGTCCGGCACCCGGCACGGGAATCACCCGGGCAGCTGGGCGAGCAGGGCAGGCAGATCGGCCAGCGAGCGGTACTGGTCGTTCAAATGGGTACATGTACCGATCCCCCGTAGCTCCCGCTGCACGAACGAGCGCAGTTCACCCACCGGCACACCCACCAGCCGCTGCCCGCTGCCCGCCGCCAGCGGGCACTCCACGAACGGCAGCACATGCGCGGAGGTGGCCACCTCCAGCACCCGCAGCGTCTCCGCGTCCACCCACACCGACACCCGGTACTCGTGTACCACCTCCTCCAGACCGTCCCCGTCCACATGGCTGTCACGGAAATGGCTCTCCAGCAGCAGATCCGACCCATCCCGCTGCAGGTCCAACCTCCGGCACCGCCGCATCGAATGCGGCGGCAGGTCAGCGAGCTCATGCCACGCCAGCGGATCGGACGGCACCGGCAACGGCGGCGCAGGCGGGCCGACCACCACCGGAGGAACACCCGTACGCGTCACCTCGGTCATGATCGTGCCTCCGCTGCGCCAGCCCGCGCACACATCAGGAGCAGGGCGATGACTCACCCCCGCACCCGCCGCCGCCAGCGCATGTCCCGACACCAGCGCAGCGCCAGGCACATCGTCCAGCAGCAGGTGAAGCAACGACGCCGCCTCCACATGATCCGGCACCGCCTCGGCGACCAATGCCCGGAACCCGCCCGCCGCCCGGGCCCCCACCAACGCCCCAAGACGCGGCTCTTCCGGATCCGACCCCACCGCGGTCACCACACGCCCGCCGGCGAAGTCGACCTCCACATCGATCCTGGCACACCCGGTCACCCGCCCACCACCGTCAGCATCCGTCACGAGATCACGGGCGGCACCACGCAGATACAACGGGCCGTGCAAACCCTCCGGCCGCACAGCATCGATCGTGGACGTACGGCGAACCGAGCACGGCACACGGCCCGCCGGAGCCCGTAGCGGATCATGAGGGCCCCGCCTAGGGTGCAGGGTGCGAACGCTCACGAGAGCTCCTCACATCACCGGCATTGTCGTCCCGCATCCCTTTGGTCATATTCCGACAACAATGCGTCATTGTTAAACCTACTTAATTAAGTTGTCTGATACAAGAGTCATCCTGCGGTGCTCCGGAGAAGTCGAGGCTTGAATCAGATGACTGATTGTACTAGGTGAGGTCATTGCGCTAGAGTGACGATGTTACGACCTCACGACCTATGCCTGACATCCGACGCAGCCGCGGCGCGCTGGGCCTGAGCGCCGATCGGAGGTGGCGGACAAGCGACCGAGAGGCCCTAGATGAGCTTCAGCTTCACGGAGGAACAAGAGGGGCTGCGCCGACTCGTGCGCCGCTTTCTTGAAGAGAAGTCGCCGAGCGACCAGGTTCGCCGTCTGATGGAGTCCGAGGACGACCGTGATCCCGACGTGTGGTCGCAGATGGCGGAGCAGCTGGGCCTCCAGGGCATCGCGATCCCTGAAGAATACGGCGGTGCCGGAGGCGGACCGGTCGAGCTGGGCATCGTGCTGGAGGAGATGGGGCGCGCCCTGCTCGTCGCTCCGTACTTCTCCACCGTCGCGATGGCGGGGCAGGCGCTCACCGTGAGCGATGACGAGGAGGCCAAGCGCCGATGGCTCCCCAGGATCGCCGACGGCTCCCTCACCGCGACCCTCGCGGTGAGCGAGGAGTCCGGCCTGTGGAACCTGAACGCGGTGGCGACCACGGCGACGCGATCCGGCGACCGGTGGACGCTCACCGGTACCAAGATGTTCGTGGTCAACGGGCACACCGTCGACCTCATCCTGGTGGTGGCAAGGGACGACGCGGGACTCGGGCTCTTCGCCGTCGAGGGGGACGCTCCCGGCGTCACCCGGACCAAACTCGACACCGTCGACCTCACCCGTGATCTCGCCCGGGTGGAGCTCTCCGCCGTCCCCGCCACGCGGATCGGCGAGGACGGCGACGCGACCGAGCTGCTCGGCAAGATCACCGACCTGATCCTCGCCGCGATCGCGGCGGAGCAGATCGGCGGCGCGGGCAAGTGCCTGGAGATGGCCGTCGAGTACGCGAAGATCCGGGTCCAGTTCGGACGGCCGATCGGATCCTTCCAGGCCATCAAGCACAAGTGCGCCGACCTGCTCCTCGAGGTGGAGTCGGGCCGGTCCGCCTCCTACTACGCGAGCTCGGTCGTGGCAGCCGGCGACAAGGAGGCCTCCATCGCGGCCGCGCTCGCCAAGGCGTACTGCTCGGAGGTGTTCACCCACGCGGCCAAGGAGAACATCCAGATCCACGGCGGCATCGGCTTCACCTGGGAGCACGACGCTCACCTGTATCTGAAGCGGGCCAAGTCCTCCGAGATCCTCTTCGGTTCGCCCGCGCAGCACCGGCGCAGGCTCGCCCAGCTCGTGGGCATCTGAGGGAGGAACGGCATGACCCAGGAGCGGCAGCGGCGGACGGTAGGGGAGGCCGAGAGCGAGGAGGCCTTCCGTAAGCGCCTGAGGGACTTCCTCACGGCAAATCACCCCGGGCGTCCTCCCAAGGACCCGCGTGAGCGGATCGCCTGGCAGAAGGCGTGGAACGCCACCTTGTACGACGCTGGCTTCGCCGGGCCGAGCTGGCCGAAGGAGTACGGTGGCATGGAGCTCCCCTTCGCCAAGCAGGTGATCTACCACGAGGAGATCGCGCGTGCCCGGGTGCCCGGCCCGCTCGGCACCGGCACCTGGATCGCCGCCCCCACCATCATCAAGTACGGCACCGAGGAGCAGAAGAAGCGTTTCCTGCCCCCGATGCTCCGCGGCGACAAGGTGTGGGTGCAGGGCTATTCCGAGCCCGAGGCAGGATCGGACCTGCCGAGCCTCCGTACCACGGCCCGCCGGGAGGGCGATGAGTACATCGTCAACGGGCAGAAGGTGTGGACCACCCACGCCGACATCGGCGACATGTTGTTCGCCCTGGTGCGGACCGGTACACCGGAGTCCCGGCAGAAGGGGATCACCTATCTGATCATCGATATGCACTCCCCGGGGGTCGAGGTCCGGCCGCTGCGGGACCTCACCGGCGGTGCCCATTTCGGCGAGGTCTTCCTGCGCGATGTCCGGGTGCCGGTGGAGAACCGGATCGGTGAGGAGAACGGCGGATGGCCGCTGGTGCGAACGAGCCTCGGGCACGAGCGCTCGGCCGGGGCGATGAACCAGGCGGCGAACTATCGCCGGGTCCTCGACGAGCTCATCGAGCTGGCGCGTGAGCGCGGGGCGCTCGAGGATCCGCAGGTGCGCGACCGTTTCGCTGACTTCGAGATCCGGGTACGGCTGATGCGCTACAACGCGGCCCGGATCATCTCCGACATCCTGCAGAAGGGCGAGCCGGGACCGGCCTCCTCGGTGTCCCGGCTGCTCATCACCCAGTTCGAGCAGGACCTGCACGAGTTCGCGGTCGAGCTGCTGGGACCGGCAGGGCTGCTGACCAAGAAGTCGCCGTACGCGGTGCAGCGGGCGCGCTGGCTCACCGGTTTCCTGATGACCCGGGCGTCCACGATCGGTGCCGGCACCGCGGAGATCCAGCGGAACACGGTGGCCGAGCAGGTCCTCAAGCTGCCGCATGACCCGGCGATGCCGCCGCGCTGAGCGGGAACGCCGCAGTGCTCAGCCGATGTGCACAAGCTGATGCGGAGGAGTCCATGGGGAAGACGGAAGGGGCGGCCGATCGGCCGCCCCCCTTTCCGTCCGTTCGTGCTCCGTTCAGCGCGTACGGGAGGCGTCACCTCGCCCCGGCGCCCTCGGCGGCGAGCAGGGAGCAGAGCCGCCTCTGGTGCACCGCGGCGTCCCCGTAGAGCGCCTCATCCGTCTTGGCCCGCCGCAGGTAGAGGTGGAGGTCGTGCTCCCAGGTGAAGCCGATGCCGCCGTGCATCTGCAGCGCCTCTCCGGCGACCCGGCTCATCGCCTCGGAGGAGAACGCCTTGGCCACGCTAGCGGCACGGGAGGCATCCGGGGTGCCGGCGTCGAAGGCCATCGCCGCGTAGTAGGTCGCAGCCCGCACACCCCGGACGAGCATGAGCATGTCAGAGCACTTGTGCTTGACCGCCTGGAAGCTGCCGATCGGCCGGTCGAACTGGACCCGGACGTTGACGTAGTCGACGGTCATCTCGAGCAGCCGCTCGCCGACCCCGAGGGAGTCGGCGCTGGTGAGGACGGCGGCGGCATCGGAGAGCCAGCGCACCTGCTCCGCACCCCCGGCCAGCCGCCGGGCCGCGGGCACCCGCACGTTCTCCAGCCGTACTTCGTAAAGCGACCTGGTCTGGTCGAGCACCTTCTGGCGGCGGGTGGCCATGCCCCCGGCGGTGCGCTCCACCAGGAAGGAGGTCGGTTCGCCGTCGAGGACGGCGGTCACCAGCAGCCACGCCGCCGAGCCGGCGTCCTGCACCGCGGTCTTGCGCCCGTTGAGGAGCACCGTGTCCCCCTCGAGGACGGCAGTGGCCTGGATCGACTCGGGGGCCCAGCCGCGGCGGGGCTCCGCCAGCGCCCAGGTCGCGGGCGTGGAGCCGTCGGCCAGCCCGGGGAGCACCTCGGCCTGCAGTTCGGCCGAGCCATGGCGTGCGACAGCGAGCCCCACCAGCGAGGTCGTGATGAACGGGCCGGGTGTGATCGCACGGCCCAGCTCCTCGGCGGCTATGCACAGTTCGACGAGGCCCTGCCCCGCGCCGCCGTACTGCTCGGGAATGGCGAGCCCGGTCCAGCCGAGCTCGGCGCCGAGCGACCACAGCTTGGGATCGACGTCGAGGCCGCCGTCGGCGATGGCCCTGACCTTCTCGGGGGAGGAGTGATCTCGCAAGGTGTCCCGGAAGACCTCGCGAAGCATCGCCTGCTCGTCGCTGAACTCGAAGTCCACCGCACCGCCCTTTCGTCGCCCACTCGCCTCAGATAGGTTCTATGATATCGCTGATTAAACCATTTTTCGTCGATGTCAAGCGTCGGCGGGCAACATCGGAGGCCTGTGATGCGGCTCGAATCCTCTCCCGAGTTGGATGCCTTCAGGAACGAGGTGCGCGCCTTCATCGCGGAGCACGCCCCGGGCGTGAAAACCCACACCGGCGTCCGTGCGCCGGAGCCGGATCGGATTCCGGCGATCCGGGAGTGGACGGCCGCTCTCTACCGGGCCGGATACCTCGGGGCCTCCTGGCCGAAGGAGTACGGTGGGCGGCCCGACGCCGATCCCCGGCGCGAGTTCATCGTCGCCGAGGAGATCGCGCGGGCGCGCACCTGGGAGCCGATCGGCGCGGGCACGCTCGCCGCGAGCGCGATCATCGAGTTCGGGACCGAGGAGCAGAAGCGGTATTTCCTGCCGAGGATCCGTAACGCCGAGGACATCTGGTGCCAGCTGTTCAGCGAGCCGGGTGCCGGCAGCGACCTCGCCGGCCTGAAGACCCGTGCCCGCCGCGAGGGCGACGAGTTCGTCATCGACGGGCAGAAGGTGTGGACCACGAACGGGCAGTACGCGGACGTCGGCTACCTCCTCGCCCGAACGGATCCCGACGCGCCCAAGCACCGCGGGATCACCGCCTTCGCGCTCGACATGCGCACGCCGGGCATCGAGGTCCGGCCGCTGCGCGAGATCACGGGGACGTCCGACTTCAACGAGGTCTTCCTCGACTCGGTCCGGATCCCCGCCGACCGGGTGATAGGCAAGGTCAACCAGGGGTGGCGGGTGGCCAACCACAGCCTCGCGCATGAGCGCAGCGGCGTCGCGGCGCGCGCTGTCGAGCTCTTCCTGCAGCTTGAGGACCTGCTCGCCCTCGCGAAGGACATGCCGGTGGGCGGCCGGCCGGCGATCGAGGACGGGGGTGTGCGCCAGCGTATCGGCCGGCTCGCCACGCACATCCACGTGGCCGATCTGATGAGCAAAGCCGTACAGTCGCGCATGGCGAACGGTACCGAGGACGCGGCCGACGCCCCCCTCGTCAAGATCTTTTTCAGCGAGACCAACCTCGCCGCCGCCGAGCTCGGTGTCTCCCTGCAGGGCGTCGACGGGATCATGGTCGAGGGGGACCCGGACGCCGTGGCGAACGGCTGGTGGCAGGACGCTTTCCTGTACGCGCGCGCCTACACGATCGCGGGCGGCGCGAACGAGGTCCTCCGCACGGTCGTCGCCGAGCGCGCGCTCGGCCTGCCGAGGGAACCGCGCTGATCATTGGGGCGTGCCCTCCCGGGCGCCGCAGGCGAGGCGAAGCGACCTTCCCACCACTGGACCCAGGAGTGACAATGCCCGAACGAGCGCCGGAGAGCCCGGCCGGCCTGTTCGACCTCACCGGCCGGGTGGCCATCGTAACCGGGGCCTCGAGCGGCCTCGGCAATCGCTTCGCGCGGGTGCTCCACCAAGCGGGCGCGCACGTCGTCGCCGTGGCCCGGCGTGCTGAGCGTCTCGCTGAGCTGGCCGGCAAGCACGAGCGGATCCTCGCGCACCCGGCCGACGTCACCGACGACACCACGATTCGCCGGCTGGTGGACGCGACGCTGGCGCGGTTCGGCCGCATCGACGTCCTGGTGAACAACGCGGGTGTGGGCATCTCGGCACACGCTCTCGACGAGGACCTCGGCGATTTCCGCCGCACCCTCGAGATCAACCTGGTCTCGGTGTTCAATCTGTCCCGGCTAGTCGCCCGGCCGATGCTGGAGGCGGGCAAGGGGTCGATCATCAACGTGGCGTCGGTCTACGGCCTGGGCTCGTCGTGGCCGATACCCAACGGCGCCTACACCGCCTCGAAGGGTGGTGTCATCCAGCTCACCAGGGAACTCGCCTGCCACTGGGCAAAGAAAGGGGTGCGGGTGAACTCGATCGCCCCCGGGTTCTTCCCCTCGGAGATGACCGAGGAGATGCGGCACAACCCGAAGTCCGTGGAGTACGTGGTGAAGCGAACGCCCATGCGCCGGTGGGGCGAGCCCCATGAGCTCGACGGCGCCCTGCTCTTCCTGGCGAGCGACGCCTCAACCTATGTGACGGGCCAGACGCTGGCGGTGGACGGCGGCTGGACGGCGCACTGACGAACGGCTCGAGGAACGGAGAGGAACGCGGTGGACGATCTCGGCGAGCGGCCTGACTACGAGACGATCATCTACGAGTACGCGGACCACGTCGTCACGGTGACGCTGAACCGGCCGGAGAAGCTGAACACCTTCAACCAGAAGATGCTCGACGAGATCCGCGACGTGTGGCGCCGGGTACGGCTCGACGACGACGTGCACGTGGTCGTGGTGCGCGCCGCCGGCGAGCGCGCGTTCTCCACGGGCGTGGACGTGGTGGAGGGTTTCGATCGAACGGTGAACCCGTGGAGCGACATCGACCCGGCCAAGTGGATCAGCCCCAAGGAGAACGACGTCTGGAAGCCGGTCATCGTGGCGGTCCACGGCATGGTGGCCGCCGGCGCGTTCTACTGGCTGAACGACGCGGACATCATCATCAGCGCGGACGACGCGACGTTCTTCGACCCGCACGTCAGCTACGGCCTGGTCTCCGCGTGCGAGCCCATCGGGCTGGCCAGGAGGATCCCGCTCGGCGAGGTGCTGCGCTGGGCCCTGCTCGGGCTGGACGAGCGCATGTCCGCGCGCCGGGCACTGGAGATCGGGCTCGTCTCCGAGCTCGTGCCGTACGCTGACCTGTGGCGGCGTGCCGACGAGATCGCGCGGATCATCGCGGTGAAGCCCCCGCTCGCCGTGCAGGGGACGGTGAAGGCGATCTGGAGCACCCTCGGCATGGATCCCCGCCAGGCGCGGCACGTCGGCTTCACCTATCCCCTCTTCGGCAACAACCTGAGCCACGTGTCGCGGGAGAACTTCCGAAAGCCCAAGTGGACCCTGCGCTGAGCCGGCCTGGGACGGACGCCGGTCCCTGACCACCGCTCCCGGGGCCGGCGTCTCCACCGCGGCACCGATGGGCGCGCCACGGCGCGCCCATCGGTGCCGCGCGGAACCGGGGTCGCGGTCCCGGCATGCCCGTCCCGTACGTCGCTAAAGCCCCGCCGGGACGTTCGGCACGCCGGGAGAGTGCCGACGTGGCCGGGGCCGGTCTGGAGGGGCGGGAAGCCCCCGGTCCGTCCAGGCCGCACGAGCGGTCACTTCTGCAGCCCGTACCGCTCCAGCTCGTGCCGGACCATGGCGTCCAGCGTCGGGGCCGGCGGCTCGGGCAGGGTCACCGGCTCGTCGCGGGTGGGCAGCAGGACCACGGCGGTACCCGGAGTGGTGACCTCGCCCCGCTGGTTCTCACAGCGGATCTCGAGGTGGACCTCGTTACGCCCGTCCACCTGGCGCTTGTCCACCACCGTGCCGCGGACCCAGGTGGTGTCGCCGATGTAGTTGAACCTGCGGTGTTCGCACCGGAGCTTCCACAGCCAGGCGTCGTCGCCCATCCAGTCGGTGATCGCGTGAGCGAGCCACGTCTCGCGCATCGCGCCGTAGTCGTATGACATCGGAATCCCCAGCTCGTCGGCCCGCTCCGGCTCCCAGTGCAGCCGCTGCACCGTATCCGGGATGTTGAGCGAGTTCGGCGGATAGAGGCCCGGGGCCTTCTTGCGAACCCGGTAGGCGAGCTTGAAGGAGCCGGGAGGGGTGAGCTGCATTCCCCAGCCCATGTGCCACACGATGATGTCGGTGGTGGTGAGGGGTCCCTTCACCCGCGGTTGTATCTCCTCGCCGATCCTGACGTCCTCGAAGTAGCGGGGCTGCGCACCGCGGCGGGTCTCCGCCTCGTAGGCCGCGTCGATCTCGGCGAGCTGCTCGGGCGTGTACGGCCGCCGCTTGAGCCTCTCCTTCGCCCGCTTCTTCGACGTGTGCCGCTCGGCGTGGATCCAGGTGCCCCGGCGCACCGCGACCAGCTCGCCCTCACCGTTGGTGTAGATGTAGTCGTTGGTCACATGGGCGGTCCGGCCCCCGAAGCTGCTCTTCTTCTCCACGACGCCGACCTGCATCGCGAGCACCCGGCACCGGTCGCCGAGCCGGAGCGGACGCCACCACTCGAACTCCATGACCGCTTGGTAGGAGCCAAGTCCGGCGAACGGATCACCCTTGAGCAGGGCCTTGGTCTCCTCATCCGGCGGCGGGGCGGTGTCCTCGCCCATCGTGTAGATGAAGGTCGGCGGCGCGATCAGCGTGCCCCACCGGGTCGTGGCCGCGTACTCCGGATCGCAGTAGAGCGGGTTGTCGTCGCCGTAGCCGTACGCGAAGTGCCGTACGGCATCCCAGGTGACCTCGTAGTTGTGCGGCGGGTTGTGCTGGGGCTGCGGAACGCCGAGGCGCTTGCGAGACCGCTCGAGGGCGGCGTCGGTGAGGACACCGAACACAGCGCCCTGCGTCGTGGCTTCGGTACTGCTCACACGGACCTCACTCGTTCTTCGGATACCTTGAGCAATTCAGTATAAATCGATATATGATTCATCTGCATTTGACCCGTCGGCGGAGCTGAGGAGGAGCTGTGCAGTACGGGCTACCGTGGCCGGGCGGAGAGGTGGCAGCCGAGGCGGAGGCGGCCGGTGTAACGTTCTTCTGCAGCGGCGAGTTCGCCGACCACGAGGCGTACAGCACGCTCGCCGAGATGGTGATGCTGACCGAGAACGCCACCGTCGGCCCGGCCATCGCCTACGCCTTCGCCCGGACCCCTTACGCGCACGCCGCCGCCGTGCGGTCGATGTGGAAGCGGGCGCCGGGCCGCATCTTCCTCGGCCTGGGCTCGGGTGCCTACCGGATCAACCGGGACTGGTTCGGCGTCGAGGCGGACCGCCCGGTCGAGCGGATGTGCGACATGGTCGGCGCGATCCGCGCGTGGCTGCACGCCGAGAACGGCCGGCCGGTCCGCTATGAGGGAAAGTTCTACCGGGTGAACGCGAAGGTGGGCGCGCCCGTCCTCGGCCGGATCGACGTCCCGGTGCTCATCGCCGGCTTCAACAAGCGCATGGCGGCAGCCGCCGCCCGCGTGGCCGACGGGATCATCGGGCACGGGCTGTTCACCCGGAGCTGGTGGAACGACATCGTCCGTCCGGCGATGGAGAAGGGCGCGGCCCAGGCCGAGCGGGACACCCGGCCGATCGAGCAGGGCTGGGTGATCACCGCGATCGACGACGCGGACCCCGAGCGCGCGGTGCGGGACGCCAAGCTGATGATCGCGTTCTACCTCACCGTGAAGACCTACGACCCCTACGTCGAGCACCACGGCTGGGTGAAGCAGGTCGAGGCGATACGGGAGGCCTTCGCTGCGGGCGACATCGATCGCATGGCGGTGGCGGTGACCGACGAGATGCTGGAGGAGATCGCGATCTGCGGTACCACCGCCGACGGCAAGGCGGCGTTGCGGCGGCGCGCCGACTCCCTTCCCCGGGACGTCGCCTTCCTCGCGCCCCCCTCCTTCATGGTGAGCGAGCGGCGCCGCCAGGTGTACGCGCGGGCGAGCCTCGCGCTCATCGAGAAGGACTGATCGATCCGGCGAAGACCCCGGAAGGACGGTGCGGCACTCGGCGGCCCTCACCAGAGGAGCTCAGATGAAGTTCACCATCGAATACCCGGTCAGCGTCCCCGGTTACGATCCTGCGCTCGTGCGTCCCGACGGGATGCGGCGGGTCGTGCAGGCCGCCGAGGGCGCCGGCTTTTCCGCGGTGGCCTTCACCGAACACCCGGCACCGTCCAAGAAGTGGCTCGACGCCGGAGGGCATGAGGCCCTGGATCCACTCGCCGCCTTGAGCTTCTGCGCGGCGGTCACCGAGCGGATCGGCCTGATGACCTATCTGCTCGTGCTGCCCTACCACAACCCGTTCATGCTCGCGAAGCGGCTCGCCACGGTGGATCTGCTCTCCGAGGGCAGGCTCACGGTCGTGGCCGGGACCGGTTACCTGCGGTCGGAGTTCCTCGCGCTCGGCGTGGACATGGCGGCGCGTAACGAGCTGTTCGACGAGTCCATCGAGGTCATGCGGGGGGTGTGGACGAACGTTCCGTTCGACCACAAGGGGCGCCATTTCGAGGGCCGTGGCGTCGCGGCTCTCCCACAGCCCTTGCGGCCCGGCGGCCCGCCGATCTGGATCGGCGGCAACAGCGGCCGGGCCCGTCAGCGGGCCGCGCACCACCAGGGGTGGAGCCCGCTGATGACGACCGAGGAGATCGCCCGGACCACGCGCACCCCGTCGATCACCACGATCGAGCAGCTCGCCGCCCATATCGCAGAGGTACGCGACCTCGCCGCCGCCGTGCAGGGGAAGGACGTCTCGATCGACGTCCAGGTCCAGACGCCCGCCACCAGGTACATGCACAGCCCCGGCTCGGTGGAGGAGCACCGGGATCACCTCGGGCGGCTGGAGGATGCGGGGGTCACGTCGTTCGTCCTCCAGCCGCCGGGCGGCAGCGTCGAGGAGACGGTGGAGGCTCTGCAGAGCTACGGCGAGACGTTCGGCCTGTCCTGAATGCGCTCGGCCCGCGGGTCACCCTGCCGGCTCGATCACCTCGGGACGCGGGCCGAGTGGGGTATATGCAGTAAAAGCTTAATCAGTTATTCTATTCGTCTCGTTTTAGCGCGCGAGCGAGCGGGCGACATCGTGCTGCCGCGAGACAGGAGAGAAGGATGCATCTGAGCCGGCTGGCGGAGCGGTTGAAGGACAAGCCCGCCGTTGTCATGGGCGGTTCGGGCCGGTCTCTCAGCTACCGTGAGCTGGAGGAACGATCGAATCAGATCGCGCACCTCTTCCGGCACCGCGGTCTCAATCCGGGCGACCACATCGCCGTCCTCATGGAGAACCGGCTCGAGATGTTCCCCGTCGTCTGGGCAGCGCAGCGCTGCGGGCTCTTCTACACACCGGTCAACTGGCATCTGGCCGAACGCGAGGCCGCCTACATAGTCGCCGACTGCGGCGCCCGGGTGCTGGTGTCGTCAGCCTCCCTCGAGCACCTCGCTCTCGCCGCGGCCGCGGCCTCCCCGGCTCTCGAGTCGCGCCTTGTCGTCGGAGAGGGGGAAACGGAGGCCGAGCGGCTCGAAGAGGCGATCTCGGCCTTCCCGACGGCGCCCGCCGAGGACGAGGTCGAGGGCATCTACATGTTCTACTCGTCCGGCACCACGGGGCAGCCGAAGGGCATCAAAGTGGAATTGACGGGTGCCCCTTTCGGCACCGGGCTGCCCCTCGACACCACGATGGCCACCGCTTTCGGCATAGGGGAGGCGTCGGTCTACCTCAGCCCCGGTCCGCTCTACCACGCGGCACCGCTCGGCTGGTCGATGGGCACCATTCGCCAGGGCGGAACCGTGGTGGTCATGGAGCGGTTCGACGCCCGCCTCACCCTCGAGCTCATCCAGCGGTACCGGGTCACCCACGCCCAGTTCGTGCCGACCATGTTCGTCCGCATGCTCAAGCTCCCCGAGGACGTAAGGACCGCGTACGACGTCTCGAGTCTCCAGATCGTCATCCACGCCGCGGCCCCGTGCCCGGTGGAGGTGAAGGAACGGATGATCGAATGGTTCGGGCCGAAGCTGATCGAGTTCTACTCCGGCAGTGAGGGCACGGGGTTCTGCATGATCGACACTCCCACTTGGTTGAAGCACAAGGGCTCGGTGGGCCGGAACATCCTCGGTGTGGTGCACATCTGCGACGACGAGGGCAACGAGCTCCCGCCGTACGAGGTCGGCACGGTCTGGTTCAGCGGCACCAGGCGCTTCGAGTACCACAACGACCCGGTGAAGACAGCGGCCGCCTACAACGACAAGGGATGGACCACCCTCGGCGACCTCGGCTACCTCGACGAGGAGGGCTTCCTCTACCTCTCCGACCGCCGTACCGACCTGATCATCTCCGGCGGCGTGAACATCTACCCGCGCGAGGTGGAGGACGTGCTGACGCTTCACCCGGCGGTCGCCGACGTCGCGGTGATCGGTATCCCGGACGAGGAGATGGGGCAGCGGGTGCACGCGGTCGTCGAGCCGGCCGACCCCGACGCGGCCGGGCCGGAGCTGGCCGAGGAACTGATCGCGTTCTGCCGTGAGCGCATCGCGCACTTCAAGGCGCCGAAGTCGGTCTCCTTCGAGCAGATCCCGCGCCTGCCGAGCGGGAAGATCCTTCGGCGGGCCCTCATGGAGCGGTACGCAGCGGAATGACCACCACGTGGCCGCGGCTCGCGAGACCGGCGGCCCGGCTGGGGCGCCGGCCGGGGTGCAACCGGTCAGGCACGACGCGCCGGAACGAGGCTGCGCCGGCCGGGATGGCGGCCGGAGGCGTGCCGTGCGTACGGCAGGCGGTGCCGGCGCGCCCGCGGATCGTGGGGAGATCTCGGTGACAACCCGAAGGAGTGTGCCTGATGAGAGACGCGGTCATCGTGGATGCCGTGCGCACGCCGATCGGCAAACGGAACGGGGCGCTCGCCGGCATCCATCCGGGAGACCTCTCCGCCCATGTGCTCAACGCGCTCGTGGCGCGTACCGGCGTCGCCCCCGACGAGATCGACGACGTGGTGTGGGGGTGCGTCACCCAGGTGGGCGACCAGTCGGGAAACGTCGGGCGGGTCGCGGTGCTCAGCGCGGGCTGGCCGGAGTCGGTTCCCGGGACCACGGTCGACCGCAGGTGCGGGTCGAGCCAGCAGGCGATTCACTTCGCCGCGGCATCGGTGATCGCCGGGCACTACGACCTGGTGATCGCCGGTGGGGTCGAGTCGATGAGCCGCGTTCCGATGGGCTCCAACGTCCGCGAAGGCAAGCAGTACCCCGACCACGTACTCGAGCGTTACCAGGTCGACCGGTTTCACCAGGGCATCGCGGCCGAGCTGGTCGCCGAGCGCTGGGGGTTCTCGCGTGAGCAGCTCGACGAGTACTCGCTGGAGTCCCACGCCCGCGCGGCCGTCGCGATCGACTCCGGCGCGCTGGACGGCCAGCTCGCCACGTTCGACGGCGGTCTCCGGCACGACGAGGGGGTACGGCGCGACGGGTCGATGGAGGTGATGGGCGCGCTCAAGCCGGCGTTCCGCCCCGACGGCCTCATCACCGCCGGGAACTCCTCCCAGATTTCGGACGGCGCGGCCGCGTTGCTGATCACGACCAGCGACGTCGCCCGCGCTCGCGGTCTGCGGCCGATCGCCCGGATCCACACGGTGGCCCTCGCGGCGGACGACCCGGTGATCATGCTTACCGCGCCGATCCCCGCGACCGCCAAGGCGCTGAAGAAGGCGGGTTTGGGCATCGACGACGTCGGCGCGTTCGAGGTGAACGAGGCCTTTGCCCCGGTGCCGCTCGCTTGGCTCGCCGAGACTGGCGCGGATCCGGCCCGGACCAACCCCCTCGGCGGGGCGATCGCGGTGGGCCACCCGCTCGGCGCCTCAGGTGCGGTGCTGATGACCCGGCTAGTGCATCACATGCGGGAATGCGGGATCCGCTACGGGCTGCAGGCGATGTGCGAGGCCGGGGGCATGGCGAACGCCACGATCCTCGAGCTGCTCTGACCGCGGGCCGCGGCACCTGGGCCGAGGTCGACCTCCTGTTCTCGGGCCAGCTGCAAAAGCATCCGACTACGCGTGGGAGCGGCACCGCTATTACCAGCCGATCGACTTCCACACCCGCCCCTCCGACCTGTTCCGCAAGCACTTCTGGGGGTGCTTCATCACCGACGAGCACGGCGTGAAGAACCGGCCCGACATCGGTGTCGACCGCATCTGCGTCGAGGTCGACTACCCGCACTCGGACGCGACCTGGCCCGACGCCCGCAAGACTCTCGCCGAGAGCTTCGCCGACGTGCCGGACGACGAGGACATCGAATGGTCGAACTGAACGCTCGTGAAGTCTTTAACTTCCCTCGCTGACCGGAATGCGGGACGGTGGCTCACGCCTCGGCGCAAGCCACCGTCACCGTTGTACTCCATACCCATCCACGCTCGTGCGAGCACCGGCGAACCCGCTGCTCCAGGCCGCCCTCACATTATTTAAAGATCTTCCAAACATCTATACATTGACCAGGAGCTAGCTATATGTTTAAAAAGGTGACCGAGCCGTCTCGGCCACTGTGGATCGCTCCCGGGACCGCGGTGGAGAGGAGGTGCCCCTGTCGCTGATGAGGCGCGGTACACGAGCCGGCCGGGCATGCCGTACCGCACGGCGACCACCGGCCGGGCGCGCCGTGCGATCACCGGCACGCGGCCAGGCACCGGGGCCGGGGGCCGCCACGACACCTCCCCGACAAGCGACGTCAACCTCCCCACAGTGGGCGTGATGAGGAGAACGAAAGCCAGATGGACGCCTCGACCTACCGACGAGTCCTTCCGCAACCCACCCTGGCGAGTGCGGAGTTCTGGTCGTCCGGTGCCGACGGCAGATTGCGGATCGCACGTTGTGCCGACTGCGGCAGCTACATGCACCCGCCACTGCCCATGTGCCGCACCTGTCGCAGCCGGAACATCGCCATGACCCCGGTATCCGGCAAGGCGACCGTAATCGCGTTCACCATCAACATGCAGCAGTGGCTCCCCACCTTTCCGCCGCCGTACGTGGTCGCGATCGTCGCCATCGACGAGGACCAGGGCGCCCGGTTGACGACCAACATCGTCAACTGCGACCCGGCCGACGTGCACATCGGGATGCGTGTGCGGGTGCTTTTCGAGAAGGCGGAGGAGGTCTACCTGCCGCTGTTCGAGCCGGATCCGGAAGCCGTGGGGGAAGTGGGCCCCATTCCCGAGCCCCGCGAGTACCGGAAGGCGCTGCGCCCGATGGTCTCGTCGCGCAAGTTCGAGGAGAAGGTCGCCATCACCGGCGTGGGCCAGTCGAGGGTCGGCCGGCGGCTGATGGTCGACCCGGTGTCGCTCACCGTGGAGGCCTGTCTCAACGCGATCGAGGACGCCGGGCTGAGCGTCGAGGAGATCGACGGGCTCGCGACGTACCCGGGGCCGCTCCCCGGCGGTCTGTCCGAGGGTGGCGTGATGGCCGTCGAGGAGGCTCTGCAGCTCCGCCCCACCTGGGTGAACGGTGCATCCGACACCCCAGGGCAGATCGGGTCGATCATCTCCGCGATGCTCGCTGTCGCGTCAGGCCTGTGCCGCCACGTGCTGTGTTTCCGCACCGTGTGGGAGTCCTCGTACACGGCCCTGGTGCGCGCGGGGCGGTGGAAGGCGTCCAGCGAGCGCGCCACCGGCATGCTGGAGTGGCGGCTGCCCTTCGGCGCTGCGTCGGCGGCCAACTGGATCGCCTGCCACGCCTCCCACTACTTCCACCGCTACGGCGGCGACCGGGAGACCCTCGGCTGGATCGCGCTCACCGCTCGCGCCAACGCCATGCGGAACCCGGAGGCCGTGTACCGCGATCCGTTGACCATGGAGGACTACCTGTCCGCGCGGATGATCTCCACCCCCTTCGGGCTGTACGACTGCGACGTGCCGGTCGACGGATCGGTGGCCGTCATCGTCTCGGCGGTGGAGACCGTACGCGACCGGCCCAAGCCGGCGGTGCTGGTGGAGGCGGTCGGCACTCAGATCATGGAAAGGCTGAGCTGGGACCAGGACACGCTGACTCATCTCCCGCAGACGCTCGGCCCCTCGGCGCACCTGTGGAGCCGGACCGACCTGCGCCCGGAGGATGTCGACGTCGCCGAGCTATACGACGGCTTCACCTTCAACGCGCTCTCCTGGCTGGAGGCTCTGGGCTTCTGCGAGTTCGGCGGGGCGCGCGAGTTCATCGACGAGGGACGCGGTATCGCGCTGGACGGCAGGCTGCCGCTGAACACCCACGGCGGGCAACTGTCCGCCGGACGGCTCCACGGCTTCGGCTTCGTCCGCGAGGCGGTGCTCCAGCTTCGCGGCGAAGCGACCGGCCGTCAGGTGGAGAACGCGCGGGTGGCGGTCGTCAGCGCCGGGGGCGGGGTTCCCTCCGGTGCCATGCTGCTCCGGCGCGAGTGACGAGCGATCGGCCGCACAAGCAGACCGGTTGAACCGAGCACTTCGCAGCCCGCACTCGATTTCGGCCGTCAAGCCGCTGGACAAACCACAGGAGGTTCTGATGCATCGGCCTATGGAAGGCGTCCGCGTCCTGGAGGTCGCGCAGTTCACATTCGTCCCCGCCGCAGGCGCCGTGCTGGCCGACTGGGGAGCGGATGTCATCAAGGTGGAGCATGCCGTGACCGGCGACGCCCAGCGGGGTCTGGTACGCGTGCTCGGGCTCGACGTGGTGACCAAGGGGTCGTCGTTCTTCCCGGTCATGGAAGGGCCGAACCGGGGCAAGCGCAGCATCGGTCTTGCGCTGGAGAAGCCCGAGGCAAGGGAGATCCTCTACGAGCTCGCTCGCCGCAGCGACGTGTTCCTCACCAACTTCCTCCCCGAAGCCCGCACCCGGTTGGGCATCGACGTCGACGACATTCGCAAGATCAACCCGGACATCATCTATGTGCGAGGCACCGGGTTCGGGGCCCGTGGTCCCGAGGCCGACAAGGGCGGCTACGACTCCACAGCCTTCTGGGCCCGTGGGGGAAGTGCTCACGGGGTCACGCCGCCCGACGCCGAGCAGCTCCTCAACATGCCCTCCGGCGCCTACGGCGACTCGATCGGTGGCATGACCATCGCCGGTGGCATCGCCGCTGCGCTCTACGCGCGTGCGACCACCGGAGAGCCCTCCGTGGTCGACGTCTCGCTGCTCGGTGTCGGTGCGTGGGCGACCCAGTTCTCGGTGAACCTCGCCCTGATGGCGGGCGGGCCGTTGCCGGCCGCTGTGCAGCCCAAGCACGGCAGCGCGACCAACCCGCTGGTCGGCGGGTACAAGACGGCGGACGGCCGCTGGCTGATGCTCACCATGCTGCAGCCCGGCCGGTACTGGCCGGAGTTCTGCCGAGTCGTCGGCCGTGAAGACCTGATCACGGACGAGCGGTTCGACACCGTCGAGAAGATCATGGCGAACGCGGCCGAGGCGGCGGAGATCGTCGCCGAGATCATCCGCGGGCGGACCTACGAGGAGTGGCTCGCGGTCTTCAAGAACATGGAGGGCCAGTGGGCGGCGGTGCAGGATGCGTGGGAGGTCGGCAACGACCCCTCCTTGATCGCCAACGGTCTCATCGCCGATGTCATCGACGCCGACGGAATGCCACGGAAACTGGTGGCGAACCCGGTCCAGTTCGACGAGACGCCGGTCAAGCTCACCAGAGCGCCGCAGTTCGCCGAGCACACCGACGAGATCCTGCGGGAGCTCGGCGTCAGCGAGGAGCGGATGATCGAGCTGAAGCTCGCCGGCGCCGTCACGTGACCGGGCGCGTCGGCGGCCGTGGACCGCGGCGCCGTACGCCATCGGTTCGGCGGCGTACGGCGCGGGCCACGGCCGATAGGCCGGCACGCCGAGGAGCCGGCGACACAGCGAGGGGGTTCGCAACCGCCCTGAGGCGGACATTGTGAAGCCTCCCGCCGCGACAAGAGTGGAGCGGTGTTTCCGGCACACGAGATGGCGCGCTAGGTCACCTGTCTACCCTCCGGTGAACGGCGGCGCGTGGGGGTGCGCGGGTGCCCGGCCGGGATAGCCGGTGGACCCTCAACGATTTCGATGACGGCGGTGATCCGGCCGGCGGACGGCTGTGCCCTGTCCGTGCCGAAGGAGGATCGGGTGTCCACGAAGGATGGAACGATCAAGCCCGAGCCGCTCGCCTGGCTGTTCGACGTGGACGGCACGTTGATCGACTCGGTGACCGGCAATTCACTCCGTCCGCTCGCGAGGGAACTGCTCTCATGCCTGCGCGCGCGGGGATTCCCGTCGTGCTGTGGTGTGCGGGAGGCGGCGACTACGCCTGGCGGCGTGCCCACCAGACCGGCATAGCCGAGTTGATCGCCGCGGCCCATGCCAAGGAGGAGCGTGACGCCGAGGGCCACTGGCGTCTGCCCGTGCTTCCCCCCGAGCACCGTCCCGCCGTTCTCGTCGACGATCAGCCGCACGAGGTCCCGCCAGTAGGTGAGATCATCGCCGTCCTGCCCTACATCGGGCCGAATCCGTGGGACGCCGGCCTGTCCGCGCTGCTGCAGCGCGTGCGCTCCCGCGGCCGCTACGGGGGCCGGAGGCTAGGCATGACGCCCGGTCACCTGGATCCCCAGGACGGGGGCCGGGGCACATGGCGATCCTCATAGCAAGGCGCCCGTGGCCGCCACATGCTGCGCCGGCCACGGGCGCTTCGGTGTTCTCAGCGCCCTGGCGCCCCGGCCGGTCGGTGCTCACTGGAGTGTAAATAATTAGTATTATTCAACCATCTATCATCATCAATGACGTGATGGACTATCCGGTGGAGCGGCTCACTCTCGCCGCGCCGGAAGAAGGCGTCGGAACGCCTGGACGAGCGTTCGACAGCGGGCTACGGAGGTAGAAGTGGCGTCACCATTGACCGGACTGCGTGTGGTGGAACTTGCGGGGATCGGCCCCGGCCCGCACGCGGCGATGATCTTGGCGGACCTCGGTGCCGATGTCGTGCGCGTAGAGCGTCCGGGCGCGATCGCGGTGCCCGCTGACCTGCGCGTGGATCCGGCCAGACGCGGCCGGCGGACGGTCGTCGTGGACCTGAAGTCCCCGGAGGGGAAGGCCAAGGTCCTCGACCTCGTCTCCAAGGCCGACGTCCTGCTCGAGGGCTTCCGCCCCGGCGTGACAGAGCGGCTCGGCCTGGGGCCGGACGAGTGCGCCGCCCGCAACAAGCGCCTTGTCTATGCCCGGGTGACCGGTTGGGGGCAGACCGGCCCGCTCGCCCAGCGCGCCGGGCACGACATCAACTACATCTCCATCACCGGTGCCCTGCACGCGATCGGCGACGCCGAGAAGCCGATGCCGCCGATCAACCTGGTCGGTGACTTCGGCGGTGGCTCGATGCTCGCTGTCATCGGCATTCTGGCCGCGCTGTGGGAGCGTGAGCGCTCCGGGGAGGGCCAGGTCGTCGACGCCGCGATGGTCGACGGCGCGAGCACGCTGATGCAGATGGTCTGGGGCATGTACAGCGTCGGCGCCTGGGAGGACCGCCGCCAGAGCAACCTCCTCGACGGAGGGGCTCCGTTCTACCGCACCTACCGGTGCTCCGACGGCGGCTACGTCGCGGTCGGGTGCATCGAGCCGCAGTTCTACGCCGCGATGCTGCAAGGACTCGGGCTGGACCCGGCCACGCTGCCCGATCAGAACGACCGGTCCAAGTGGCCGGTGCTGCACGAGATCTTCGAGAAGCGGTTCGCCGAGAAGCCCCGCGACTACTGGGCGGAGCTGTTCGCCGGCACCGACGCCTGCGTCACGCCCGTGCTCAGCCTCGCCGAGGTGCCGCGGCACCCGCACATCGCCGCGCGCGGCTCGGTCGTGACCGTGGACGGCGTCACCCAAGCGGGCGTGGTGCCCCGGTTCTCCCGTACGGCAGGCGACGGGCTGAACCGGATCGACCCGACCCTCTCCGACATCGACGAGATTCTCCAGGACTGGTCCGGCCGCTGACCGAGCTCATTTACAGTTTAATCATCTAAATGATATTTTGCCGGGGTGAGGTCAGCTCCCACCGGCCGGAGCCGGCCCGTCCTGCCGTCGCTGGGCGGGAATCGTCCGGGCACCCGAGTCACAGTAAGGACCGGCATGAGCGAAACGATCAGCGAGCGGGCGCGGCAGGAGGAGTTCGAGAAGGCGACGTCGGCGCAGTTGCAGGAGGCCGACATCGAGAAGGACCGGGCGATCGTGGGACGTGACTGGGCGAACAAGACCCAGGAGTACCTGTCCACGGCGACGCCGGAGAACATCCGTAACTTCGCGCACAGCTACGGCGACGACAATCCACTGTTCACCGATCCCGACTACGGCAGAGGAACCCGGTGGGGCGGCCAGATCGCCCCGCCGATCATGGCGGCGATCCTGAACGCGCCGCTGCTCGGTGACCGCCCCAGCAAGGAGGAGCGCGGCGGCAGCTACCGGGGCATTCACGCCTTCGTCTCCGGCGGGACCTGGGAGTGGTTCCGGCCGATCCGCCCCTCGGACACCCTCTACAGCTTCGGCGGCCTGGAGTGGATCGAGGTCAAGCGGTCGGAGTTCGCCGGCCGGTCGGTGGTCAAGGTGAACCGCCAGGTGAAGATGAACCAGAACGCCGAGGTGGTCGGCGTCTACCGGACGCTGGTCATCTACACCGAGCGCAAGAAGGCCAAGGAGCGGGGCAAGTACGCCGGGATCGAGGCGCCCTACTACACCGATGAGGACCTGGCCCGCATCGATGAGATCTACGCGTCCGAACGGCGGCGCGGGGCCGAGCCGCGGTATTTCGAGGACGTGGAGGTCGGCGAGCAGCTCCCCCCGATGGTCAAGGGGCCGCTGACCACCACCGACATGATCGTGTTCCACGGCGGCGGGTACGGCTTTGTGCCGTATGGGCTGAAGACCGGCCGACTGGACTACTTCAACCGGCTGCGTATTCCGGCTTTCTACATCAAGAACGAGTACGGCGTGCCGGATGTGGCCCAGCGGGTGCACTGGGATTCGGCGTGGTCGCAAGCCATAGGCAACCCGCGCGCCTATGACTATGGGGTGCTGCGCGAGTGCTGGATGCACCACTACCTGACCGACTGGGCGGGAGACGACGGCTGGGTGGTCGCGCAGCACGACGAGATCCGCAAGTTCAACTACCACGGTGACACCCAGTTCCTGTCCGGCGAGGTGACCGGCAAGTACGAGCGGGACGGGAACTGCCTGGTCGACATCGCGTTCAAGGCGACCAACCAGCGCGGTGAGGAGACGATGCGGGGCACCGCGACGATCGCCCTGCCCAGCCGGGAACACGGCCCGGTGCTGCTGCCCTCGGTCCCGGCCGAGCTGCAGCGCCGCGCGATCGAGATGATGACCCGCCACGGCGAGCTGCTACGCGAGGGTGGCGGGAAATCATTGCACTGATATTTCTGTTTCACTCTTTCTGGCTCTATAGTGAGGCATAACCCGGTTGAGGAGTGATGCGCTCCTGGGCCGGTTCGCTCGGTCTGTATATACGCGGAGGACATCGCGATGAAGCTGCGCCCCGGGCAGCAAGTGGTGAGCACCATCGACGACACCAAGATGATCGTGGTGCGCGCTCCTGAGCAGGACGTTGTCCTCACCTGCGGCGGAGTGGAGATGGTCGATGCCAAGAGCGCGAAGCCGGGTGTGGCCGGCACGGCCGACCCGCAGCAGATGGGCGGAACCGTGCTCGGCAAGCGGTACACCGACGAGGAGCTGGGGCTGGAGCTGCTCTGTACCAAGCCTGGATCCGGCACCGTGGCTGTGAACGGCGTTCCGCTGACGTTCAAGGAGGCCAAGCCGCTGCCCGCCTCCGATTGATCCGCTCATCGCGAAGAATCTGAGCACGCTGCTCGACATGGTGGCGGACACCCCGCCCCCGAAAAGGGTGGTGCTGCGCCACCGCCATCTCATGTCGTTCGTGCTGACGTGGTGGAGTTCGGCGCGGCGGACGAGACCGAGGCGGCTCTGATCAGCATGCCGCCGTATCACATCACCGCGACACCAACCTGCTGACCAGCCTGTACGCCGGACGGTGCCTGGTCGCGCTCCACTCGTTCAGCCCGTCCGAATGGCTGGTGCTCTTCTGCTGGCCGGAGCCGCGGACGCCGACAGGAAAGGTCATCCGCCGAGACCTGGTGGCCGGCCTGGTGAAGTCGGGCAGGCGGAGCGGCTCCTCACTGGTGGGCGACGGGGGTGAGCTGGCAAGCCGCGAGAGGGCCACGCGTGACAGACGCCCCGCGACCCGTGTGGTCGCGGGGCGTCTGTCACGGCGCCGGACGCTTTGCTGATCCCTGCGTCAGGCGACGACGTTCCGCTCGCGGAGGTCGGCGATCTCAGCGTCGTCGTAGCCCAGCTCGCGCAGGATCGCGTCGGTGTGCTCCCCGGCGGCGCAGCCGCCCTTGGCCTGGGTGGCCGAGCGGGAGAACCGCACGAGCGGCCCCAGCCGCAGGTGCTCATCGAAGACCGGGCTGGTGGCGGTGACCGCGTACTCGGCCGCCAGTGCCTCGTCGGTCTGCAGCAGCACCTCCGGTTTTTGCTCGGTGACGGCCACGCATCCCACGCCGGCCTTGGTCAGGTACTCCTCCCATTCGGCAGCGGTGCGGCGGGTGAAGACCGCGGAGAGCACCTCGGCGAGGTGGGCGTCGTTGTCGCGGCGGGCCTGCTCGGTGGCGAAGCGCTCGTCGCCGAGGTCGGCCTCTGTGGCGAGGGCGGCGACCAGGCCGGCCCAGTCCTTGGCGGTCGGCGCGGCGAGGAAGATCCACCCGTCGCCGGCCTGGTAGAGCCGGTACAGCGCCGAGAACCCGTGGAAACCCGGGTCAACCGTCGGCGAACCGGGCCGGCCCGGATAGTCGACGATCTCATCCATGAGCACGTGGCTGGAGGTGGAGAGCATGGTGACGGTGAGCGTCCCCAGTGGCTGGCCGCGCTTGCGGGCGAGCAGACCGAGCAGGATCGTGGACGCCACCCCCAGCGCGGAGATCCCGTCGGACTGGGCGGTCGTGATCGCGCCGGCCGAGACGATCCGCACCGCGGCCTTCTTGACGCTGGCGAGCGAGTCGATCGAGGCTCCGATGTCGGGCAGTTCGGTACGGGTCAGACCCGAGGCCGCTCCGATGGACGGGGCGTAGGCGGGCTTGGCACCGTAGGGCCCGGAGGTGCCATAACCGGGGGCGTTGACGTAGACGAGGTCGGGGTTGATCGCCTTGAGCGTCCGCGCGTCCACCTTCGCGCGCTCAGCGGCCCCTGCGCGGAAGCTCTGCAGGACCACGTCGCTGCGGCGGGCGAGCTCGTGCACGATGCGCAGGCCCTCTTCGGTGCCGAGGTCGAGGGCGATGCTCTCCTTGCCCTGCATCACCCTGGCGCCGGCCGATTCGGGGAACGCCTGCAGGTTGCGGATCGTGTCACCCTTCAGCGGCTCGACCTTGATCACCCGGGCGCCGAGGTCGGTGAGCAGCGTGGCGCCGTACGGGCCGGCGAACATCGACCCGAGGTCGAGGATGGTGATCCCGGCGAGCGGCAGTCCGCCCGGGGCGTCGCCGGGCTGGGGCGTGGCCGCGCCGGTACGGCCCGAGACCTCCTGGCGGAGCTGCGCGTTGTGCTCGCCCAGCCGGGGTGCGGGGCGCGGGGCCGACAGCGGCCGCTCGTCGGAGTGGACCAGGGTGGACGGCTGGCGGACCGGGCCGAGCTCGGGGTCATCGGCCGTCACCACGCGGCCGTCGTGCTGAAGCTGGGGGTGCTCCAGCACGCCCGGACCCGAGCGGAGCAGCTCGGCCATGATGTTGGGATTGGCCTCGAAGACCTGTTGCCACTCGGCGAGGGTGCGCTCACGGACTTTCTGGATCATGATCTCCCAGAGCTCGGTGCGCAGCTCCTGGGTCTCCAGGACAGGCAGCCCCTTCCACTTGGGGTCGGACAGCAGGTGGGTCAGCCCGAACTCCTGGAGCATGGCCCCGAACAGCCGTGGCTCGACCTGGGCGAACTGCAGCCAGTGGCCGTCCTTGGTAGGGGCGACGAGCAGCGGGTAGAGCAGGGGCGCCTGGGGCTCACCCTCGGGGCTGAACGTCTCCTGAACCTCGTACGCCCCCGGCCACCGGATCCCGACGAGCTCGGTGAACCAGCCCCACGTGTCCAGTGAGGCGAGCCCACGCACCAGGTCGGCCTCGACGTGCTGCCCCCGTCCGCTCGACTCACGCTCGATGAGCGCGGCCATGATGCCGTGCAGTGCGCTCTGCGCGGCCCCCCAGCTCGCCCAGGGCACGGCCGAGAACGCGGGTCCGGGACGCTGCACGAGGTTCCTCTTGGCATGGAACAGCCCGATCTTGGCTGCAACCATGCCCTCGTAGCCCTTCAGGTGGGCCAGGGGCCCGGAGGAGCCCCACCCGGTGATCGCCGCGCTCACCAGCCGCGGGTTGACACGGGACAGCTCCCCGGCGGTCAGCCCGAAGCGCGCGCTGGTCTGCGGGCGGAACGTGGTGACCAGGACGTCGGCACCGGCCAGCAGCCCGGAGAGCACCTCCCGATCCGCACCGTCATGGAGATCCAGCTCGATGCTGCGCTTGCCCCGGGCCAGGGCCGGCCAGCCGGCCAGCTTCCGCAGTGGGCTTCCGCCGGGCCGTTCCACCAGGATGACATCGGCCCCCGCGTCGGCGAGAAACTGCGTTGCCAGGGCTCCAGGCAGGGTGGTCGACAGGTCGACCACCCTGAGCCCGGCGAGTGGGGCCGAGCGTGGTGCTCCGCCACCGATCACATCCTGCTCCCCAACGGGGGTATCGCTCACTGTCCACCTCCGCGTGGATCGCGCCGTCTACCGCGATGTGGTTGACGAGTGTGACCTCGATCCCATCCCTCGTCAAGAATTTAAATTCGATTAATCATTTTGTAGTTCTCTGCGTGGCCGGGCACGGCGAGCGGTCACGGCGCCGCGCCGTCCTCAGGCATGCCGAACGGAGTCCTGGTTAGGCCCGATCACCCCGCACGACGTGGGAGAACACGAACCACTCGAGGGTGGGCGAGGGGTCATGGCAGTCGGTCAGGGCGTTACCGGGCGGGAAGACCCCGGGAGGCGCTGCGCCGTGGCTCATCGACCGCCGAGAGGCTCCGAGCCGGCATGGGGCCGGGCATCCGTCCCTCCCCGTGGGCTCGGCGCCGGGCTTGCCACGACGGTGGCGTTCGCCTCCCAGCCAGGCGTTCCGTCGCTTGATCCGTTCAGATCTGTGGTACGCGCAATGCTATTTTTATGCCGTATAAATCCTGAAGCCGCTGGATCCGCGCGTAAGGCGGCGGAGTCCTGCGCAACGTCGGTAGGGAGGTTCCGATGACGACTCCGCAGCGTCCGCTGCCGCCGCTCAGCGACCTGCCGCCCGCGCCGAGGAACCCGCACCGGGGGACTCCGTCGCGGCAGCCGCGATCGGTCCGGCGTACGGGTCATCTCAACATGACCTGGCCGGAGGGTCTGGGCGGTCTCATGCACATCGACGGCGCTGCCCGGGACCTGGTCACCGCGGCCGACGGGCAGGCGCATGTGGCGGCGTCGGCCGAACTGCACGTGACCGCTGACCAGTCGCGGTTGCTGCGGAGCATAAGCAGCACACCCTGGCGCGAGGAGTTGCGCGGGCTTGTCGGGCAGAGCGGCGGCAGGGGCTACCGGGGACGTTTGCAGGAGCTCGTCCCAGACGAGATCGCGGCCGGCTCTCCGCTGTACTTCCTCCTGGATGACATGCCGGGGGTCACCCTGGTCGGTCCCTTCGCGTGGCGGGTGTGGCCCAACGCGCTCGACGGGCTGGGCCGGGTACCCCGGCACCGTCCGTCCTCCGCCATGCGCGACATCTGCTCGGGTTTCCGCTCCGATGGGCTGCCCATCCGGCGGATGATGAATCTCGAGGACCCACAGCACAATCTGGTGCCGGCCTTCGAGCTCGATCCGGGCGACGACCCACTCGCCTGGCATGCGATCGAGGGCCCTCCGGGGGATTCGGCGATGCTGCGGCGTCGCCGCCGCATCGATGTGGTGGTGGGCCCGCTGCTGAAGGTGGACGCGATGTTCCGGGACAGTATGTGGGACCCGCAGGGCGTCGAGATCGTGGTGCATGAGTACGGGGTCGGCGCCACGGTCGACCCTGGCACGATGCGGTTGACCGACATCCGGGCGGATCCTCGCGTGCTGCCGTTCAATACCTGCCCGGCCGCGGCTGGCAACGTGGACCTGCTGCTCGGCGAGCCAATGCACACGCTGCGCCGGCGGGTGCTCGAGCTGCTGGTCGGCACCGACTGCTGCACCCACCTCAACGACGTGCTACGAGCCCTGGCCGAGGTCCCCGTGCTCGTGGGAGAGCTCGAGGCGGCCGGCGCACTCGCGTAGCCGTACGGGCACTCTTCCCCGGGGTCGTGTCCGGTTCTGCCCGCGCCTCCTCCCGTGAGGATCCGCCGCACGCGGGCGAGCAGACCGCCCCTCCTTGACATGCATCAGCCGGGTGCGGGCGAGGCCCGCTGACGCGATACCCGGGGCGGAGGGCGCGGGCGATCGTCGTCTCGGTCACGACTCCTGGTGAGCCATACCTGGACGGCGCGGGGTGGTCCCGCGAGATTCTTCTCGTTCGGAGACGGCCGGCCCGGGTCGTGCCGTTCCAGGCGCCGCCGCCTCTTGCGGCCCTGTGGTGTACGACCCCCGGGGTGTGATCGGCGCCAGGAAGGCCTGATCGCCGCGTCCGGTGGCAGACAGTCCTCGGTCATCGCCGCGCCTGGGGCTGTCTGGCGGGCATGGGATCTCAGGATGTCCGCTTGCCGAGCCCGTCGATGATGATCGACAGGCCGGCCTCGAAGTCGATGTCGGTGGAGAAGGTGCTGCTCCAGTACTTGTGCGACTCCGCCATCACGCGCAGCGACAAGCGCTCACTCAGCATCAACACGCTCTGCCGGTCCTCTTCGTCGGTGGAGGATCGGGTGGCGGCGGAATAGAGCCGGTCCTGGATGACGCAGCCCCGGGGGTAGACCGACAGCGTCATATAGGCGTGTAACGCGTCCTCCATCGAGAACCCCGTGTTCACCAGCGCGGCGAGCTCCCGGTCGAGCCGGGGCGGGCAGACGGGCATGGTGCGCGGCGACAGGGACGGGCGCAGCACGATGAGATCGCACAGCGACGGGTTCTCGATGAAGATGCGCCGTGGAAATACTGCCGCAGGTGTTCGTCCCAGGAGCATCCGCCGAACTCGGGCATGAGCTCTTCGAAGCGGCGAACGGCCTGCTCGGTGAGCGCGTCCAGCAGCTCTTCCTTGCTCCGGAAGTACCAGTAGATGCTTGGTCACCCCGACGCCGAGGTGCCGCGCCAGCCGTGGCATGCTCAGCTCCTCGACGCTCTCCGCCTCGACGAGTTCGAAGGCTCCCTTGATGATCTCCTCTCGGCTCAGCGGACCTCGCGGCCGACGGGGTGATGCGCCCGCCTTCGCCTTCGTCCGCCCTGCCCTCGGCGGCATCCTCCAAACCTCCAAACGGTATACGTTACCGTTATCGTTACCGTAGCAAGTCTATCTGGGGCTCGCCGACCGTCCGGGCCACCACGGGGCCGGGTCCGCCGAGCCCCGCTCCGCGCCCGTGTGGCGCGGCATGGCCCTGTCCGTTCGTACGGCGTGCCGTACGCGCGGTCCCGCCTTGGCGCACCCGACACCACCTCGCCCGAGACCGCACGCAGGAATGGCAGGCATCCTGCCCGGCTGACAGCCGAGCACGACCACGTCGCCACCACGCAACGCGGCCGGATCGGGTCTCCCCGCAGCGGATCCGCACCGATCCGGGAGCCGGGTGAACACTTGCGGCCGATCTTCGAGACACACTATCGTCAGAACAACCGTAAGTCTTACGAGAAGACTTTGCCGCGGGATCGGCGGCATCACAGGTCCGTGGTCCTGTCGATGAAAGGCGATAGATGGGATGGTGAAGGCGGGCGATCGGCTGCGCAGCCGTGTGTGCACGACGGAGGTCATCGTCGTCCGGGCCCCCAGTGAGGATGTGACGATCAGCTGCTGCGGAGTGCCGATGGCTGGACCGGGGGAGTCCGTGACCGAGCCCGTATCCGTGGCGGAGCCGAACGGTTCACCGGCCACCGCGACGCTGCTCGGCAAGCGGTATGCGGACAAGGAGCACCGGGTGGAACTGCTGTGCGTCAAAGCGGGCAATGGCCCGTTGACGATGGATGGCGAGCCGCTCTCGGTGCAGACCGCGAAACCACTGCCCGCCTCGGACTGAACGGACGAAGTCGGCGATGAACATATTGATGTTGCTCGAGATGGCCGCCTCCGGTTTCGGGGAGCGGGTCGCGCTGGGTTCCCGGCGGGACGGCGTGACATACCAGGCGCTCCACGAGGCGGCGGCGGTCGGCGGTGCCCTAGTGCGGTCGCAAGGCCGGCGCACGGTGGTGTACGTAGGGGAGAACGGCCCAGGCTTTCCCCTCGCGCTGTTCGCCGCTGCTGCGGCCAACGTACCGTTCCTGCCGCTGAACTATCGTCTGGCGTCCGCGCAGCTTGTCGAGGTGGTCAACCGGCAACTGGCGCCGATCATCGTCGCCGGTGCACACGTCGACGCGTTGCGGGCCACCGGCCTCCCCGTGATCACTCCGGGGGAGTGGATCAACAGTTGCCTGGGCGTCGGCGAATCACCGGACGTCGAACCCGCGTCGCCGGATGCGGACGACATCGCCGTACTGCTGCAGACGAGCGGCACCACCTCCGCCCCCAAGAGCGCCGTGCTCCGGCACCGGCACCTGGCTTCGTACGTACTGGGCACGGTGGAGTTCGGCTCGGCCGCCGCTGACGAGGCGACACTTGTAAGCGTGCCGCCGTACCACATCGCGGCGGTGGCGAATCTGCTGACCAATCTGTACGCTGGCCGGAGGATCATCTATCTTCCGAGCTTCTCGGCCGATGGATGGCTCGCAACGGTCCGCGCCGAGAACATCACCCACGCGATGGTCGTGCCCACCATGCTGGCCCGGATCGTGGACGAGCTCGAGACGACGGGCGGCACCGCGCCGTCGTCGCTGCGGTCGCTCTCCTACGGCGGGTCGAAGATGCCGCGGCAAGTGGTCGAGCGGGCGCTGCGCCTATTCCCCGGCACCGGTTTCGTCAACGCGTACGGTTTGACCGAGACGTCGTCGTCGATCGCGATTCTCGGCCCAGAGGACCACAGGGAGGCCCTGGCGAGCGGGGATCCGGCCGTGCGCGCCCGTCTGGGATCCGTCGGAAAACCGCTGCCCGGGGTGAGCGTCGAGATCCGCGACGCCGACGGCCGACCCTGCCCGCCGGGTGTTTCGGGGAGCATCTGGGTGCGGGGTGCCCAGGTGGCCGGTGAGTACCTCGAATCGGGCACGACGCTCGACTCAGACGGTTGGTTCTACACCCGCGACCAGGGCTACCTCGACGTCGACGGTTACCTGTACGTGGAGGGCCGGGCGGACGACACCATCATCCGTGGCGGGGAGAACATCGCACCCGCCGAGATCGAAGACGTCATCCTCGACCACCCCGCCGTGGCGGAGGTCGCGGTCGCCGGGGTGGAAGACGAGGAGTGGGGCCAGCGGATCGCCGCCTTCGTCGTCACCAAACCCGGACAAGCGGCGGACTCCGATGGCATCCGGGAATGGGTGCGAGCCCGGCTGCGGAGCTCGAAGACCCCGGACATCGTGATGTTCCTCGACGAGTTGCCGCAGACCGCCACAGGAAAGATCCTGCGGCGGGTCCTGGTCCAGCAGATGAAGGCGGCATCCTTGAAGAAGGCCTGAGCGCTGGAACGGGCGAGCCTGCCTGGGGTTCCCGGCGACGGGCATCAGCCGTCGGCCGCGCAGCGTGGTGGTCACTGTGCCGCCGCTCGCCCGGAACACCCCACGATGCGGCTGCTGGAGCGCGATTCCGCTCCGTGTGCGGGGTGTGGACCACCCTCGGGCCTCCGGCTTCCAGCCGGAGGCCCGAGGGTGGTGGCCCTCCGCTTTCCCCGATCGGCATTGCGCGGCGATATGGTGCGGACGTCAATGGCGAGAAGCCTCGCTGAGGAGAGCCGCGGGAAGAGCAACCGAATCTCAGCCATACCCGGGTGCTTTTCCCCGAAATAGTGTCAACGGACGGCTCTCCGAACAGGTCCGGCATGCGGCCGAGGGCCTGCCGCGCCGGCTTCGGGATGCGTGGGCACGGTGCGGATGAGCAGTGACGAATGGCGACGTCGCAGGTATTGCCTCAAGCGGGCGCAGATCGGGTGATCCGCGAACCTCTGGGTGGGATAGGGATCTGGCGCCGGGCCGACCAACGGCAGGGCGGTATGACGTGATGACGGGACGCCCATGGGGGAACGTGTTCCCGGGCACTCGGTCCACCCAGGGATTTCCTCATCGGTGGATCGGGGGGCCCGACGCGCTAGCAGCCGTGTCGATCGGTTCCAAATGACGAGTTCATTTGATTTAAGGAACCGAAAGATATGAGGTGATCTCTTGTCATGATCGAGTTTAATTAAGTAGTATTGATCTCGAAAGTTGAGGGCTGGGCGATTTTCCAGGTGGGACATCCGCGACGATTCCGGTGATGTGAGGAGCCCTCGTGAGTGTTCGCACGCTGCATCCCAGGCGGGGTCCGCATAATCCGTTGCGGGTTCCGGCGAGTCGTGTGCCGTGCTCGGTTCGTCGTACGTCCACGATCGATGCGGTGCGGCCGGAGGGGTTGTCCGGGCCGGTGGTGTTGCGTGGCCTGGCGCGTGATCTGGTGACCGATGCCGATGGCAATGGGAGGGTGACGGGGCGGGCGGCGCTTGAGGTGGAGGTGGATTTCGCCGGTGGCCGCGTGGTGAGGGCGGTGCGTGCGGAGCCGGATGAGCCGCGGTTGGGGGCTCTTGTGGGTGCCCGGGCCGCGGGTGGGTTCCGAGCGTTGGTGGCGCAGGCGGTGCCTGATCATGTGGAGGCCGCCACCCTGCTGCATCTGCTGCTTGACGATGTGCCTGGTGCGGTGCTGGTCTCTGGGCATGCGCCGGCAGCGGCAAGGGTGGACCTGGATCCGGGTGGGGTGGGGTATCGGTTCGCCGCGGATCGGTGTGCGGGGTGGAGGAGCGGGGGGACGATCATGGCGGAGATCAGGCGTTCGGGTCGTCCTCCGGTGGTCGTCGGCCCGCCGGCGCCGCCGCTGCGGGTGGCCTCCGATCCGCTGGCCTGGCATGAGATGGCTGAGCTTCCGGTGCATGGGATGCGCCGGTCGCGCTGTTTGGATCTGCAGCGGGATGGGGCGGATCTGCTGCTGGAGAGCTGGTTCCGGGACAGTCATGTCGATGCCGGCGGGGTGGAGGAGGTCATCCACGAGTACCGGGTGTCGGTGTGGGTGGATGCGGCCACTTTGCGGGTGCTGGAGGTGGCCACCTCCCCGCATGTGCTGCCGTTCGTGGAATGCCCCCTGGCGGCCGGCAGCGGGCAGCGCCTGGTGGAAGTGCCGGTCGATAAGCTGCGCTCGTTCGTGCGGCGGGAGCTTACCGGGGTCGGTACCTGCACCCACCTGAACGATCAGTACAGATCGCTTGCCGATCTTCCGGCCCTGCTCGCCCAGCTACCGGGACACACCACCGCCACGGCCGGCGAGTAGCCCATCGCGTCGCGAGGGCTTGTGGAGCAGTTGCGCGCGGGCTGCGGCGAACGCGGCCGGTCGTCTGCGGGAGGGCAGGTGCCGGTGGGAACACGGGCGATCGCGGGCGATACGTCGGTAAGTCGGCGATGCGGGGTGTGCCGCACCGCTTCCTGGCCGGCTATCTTGCGCATGTCCGGTGGGAACGCATCTACCTGCTGCGGAACAGCATCGTCCACATGCTCGCCGGACAAGGCAGAAGCCGGGACGCCTTCTCCGAAGAGCAGCCGTCCCGGCTGGTGGACGCCTGGGTCGGGCTTCTCACCGCACCGGTCACGAACCTGAATGAGCCACCGCCGGGGTGACCTCACGTCGACATGCCGGCCCCGCGCTACGTTCCTTCCTGCGGCTTGCGCGGCTTCGCCGTACGGTTCGACCCGGGGAGGCGACGTCCGGACCCACCCCGAAGGAGCGGAGCCGGACGACGCCACTGACCGCCCAGCCGGCCCACGTCATGCCGTGAGCGGGTCGCGGGGGAGCTTGAGCAGCCGCTCGGCGATGACATTGCGGCCGATCTCGGAGGTGCCACCGGCGATGCTGAGGCACCGATCGAAGAGGTACTCGAAGGTGATCGGGGGCTCGCCGCCGCTCACCGCCGCAACGCCGGCGATCCGCATACCGAGTTCGGTGACCCGCTGCGCGTGCTCGGCGGAGAGCAGCTTGGTGATGTTGCCCTCCGGGCCGGGAGCGGCGCCGGCGACGGCCCGGGCGGCCTGGCGGAGGTTGAGCAGGCGCATCGCCTGCTCCTCGGCGATGAGGTCCGCAGCCGCGCGCTCCGCCGCCGTATCGCCAGGGGTGTGCCGGTCGATCAAGGACAGCAGCGCGTACGCGGAGATGCCCTCGCGGCTGCCGCCACCGATGCTCACGCGCTCATTGCCGAGGGTGGCCCGGGCGACGGTCCAGCCCTGGTTGACCTCACCGACCACGTCGGAGTCGGGAACGAACACGTCGTTGAGGAACACCTCATTGAAGAGCGCCTCGCCGGTGATCTCGCGGAGCGGCCGGATCTCGACGCCGGGCGCGGTCATGTCGATCACCATCGTCGTGATGCCCTTGTGCTTGGGGGCGTCCGGATCGGTACGGACGGTGGCCAGCCCTCGGTTGCAGTTTCGCGCGTCACTGGTCCACACCTTCTGGCCGTTGACCCGCCAGCCACCCTCGACCCGGACCGCCCTCGTCTGGACGGCGGCCGCGTCCGAACCGGCACCGGGCTCGCTGAAGAGCTGGCACCAGCGCAGCTCGCCTAGCAGGCTCGGCCGGATCCAGCGTTCGAGCTGCTCGGGGGTGCCGTGCTGGGCGAGGGTGAGCGTCACCCACCCGCCGATGCCCAGGCTCGGCATCTCGATGCCGCTCAGCTCCTCCTCGATGACGAGCTGCTCGACCGGCCCGGCGGCGCGCCCCCAGGGCCGCGGCCAATGGGGGACGAGGTAGCCGGAGTCGGCGAGCGCGGCACGCCGTTCGCTCTCCGGCAGCGTGGCGTAGCGCTGCGCGAAGGAGCGTGCCTCGGCGCGGTACGTCTCCGCCTCAGGTGGAAGGTCGATGGCGTAGTCACGCCGGACGCCCGCCCGGGACAGCCGTACGACGTCGTCCTCCATCGCCGAGAGCGGCCCGAATATGGCTCTCGACGCCACGGCACGGCGCAGGTAGAGGTGGGCGTCGTGCTCCCAGGTGAAGCCGATTCCGCCATGCACCTGGATGTTGGTCTGCGCGTTCCGTACCGCCGCGTCGAGGGCGATCAGCCCGGCGACCGCGGAGGCCAGTTCCGACTGCTCCCCCGGGCCGAAGGCGCGAGCCGCGTCCCAGGCGACGGCGGTGGCGAGCTCGGCGAACACGAGCATGTTCGCGCAGTGGTGCTTGACCGCCTGGAACGTGCCGATGGGCCGGCCGAACTGGACGCGGACCTTCGCGTATTCGGTCGCCATCTCGACACAGGCGTGGGCGACGCCTGCGGCCTCGGCTGCGGCGAGCGCCCGCGCCAGCCGTACCGCCGTGCTACGCGCCCCGGGCAGGACGTGTTCGTCGCGGACGTCGACACGGTCAAGATGGACGGAGGTGACACGCCGGGTGAGGTCGAGGCTGTCGAGCGGGGTCACGTTCACTCCGGGGGCAGCGGAGTCGACGATGACCAAGTCGTCGCCGATGGGCAGGACCAGCAGGACGCCGGGGAACCCCGCACCGAGCACCGGGCCGGCATCTCCGCTCACGGTGCCGTCGGCGTTCCTGGTGAGCGTGCCGCCGAGGCCGAGCGCGCCGATCCGCGAGCCGTCGGCGAGCCCGGGGAGGAGCTCCCGGTGGGCCGCTTCGGACCCGGCCGCAGCGATGACACCGGAGGCGAGCACCGTCGGCAGGAACGGCCCGGGTGCCACCACCCGCCCGAGCTCCTCAAGGACGATCGCGAGCTCGGGTATCCCGTACCCCTGGCCGCCGTACTCCTCGGGGAGATGCAAACCGAGCCAGCCGAGTTCGCACAGCTCCTTCCAGAACGGTGGCGGTGTCTCGGCTTCCTCGTCCAGCAGGCGCCGCGCGTGTGCGCGTGCGTCGTGGTCGGCGAGGAACGCGCGTGCCACTTCGGCCAGCTCGCGGTGGTCGTCTGTGATCGCCAGGGCCATCGCCACTCCAACTTCGATCGGGCCCGGGTGGCCTGTCGGCACCGCCGGGCGCCAGGTTTGTCGTAAGTCTTACTGTATTACTTTTAGATGATCGGGGCGTTCAGGTCCAGCCATCGCAGCGGGTGGTGCGCTGGGTGCTCTGTCACGCGAAGAAGTGGAATATAAGACAACTAAGCGAAATATTTTAGATCGGCGCGAGGCGCCGCCCGGACGGGAAGTCGGGGCGAACATGAGTGGCTCGGAGTTCGAAGGGCGTACGGCGCTGGTGACCGGTGGCGGTCGTGGTATAGGGCGAGCGATCAGCCTCGAGCTCGCCCGGTGCGGTGCCCGTGTGGTGGTCAACTACAGGGCCGATGCTGTGGCTGCCGAGCGGACGGTCCGCGACATAGCCGCCATCGGCGGCGAGGCGATCGCCGTGGCGGCGGATGTGAGCCGGCCGGAGGATGTGGAACGCCTGGTCGGCTCCGCGCGTGATCGATTCGGAGGGATCCACTACCTCGTCAACAACGCGGCCTACCTGAAGATGACGCCGCCGGATCGGCTCACTTACCAGGAGTTCATGCGCATGCTCACGGTCGATGTCGGCGGGCCCTTCCTCCTGACCTGGGCGGTGAAGGACGAGATGCTCGCGGACGGGGGGAGCATCGTCAACATCGGTTCCTGCGCCGGCTCACGGCCGAATCCCAACCACATCCACTACTGCACGGCCAAGGCCGGTCTGGAGATGCTCACCAAAGCGATCGCGCTGGCGCTGGCGCCCAAGGTCCGGGTCAACTGCGTCGCGCCCGGCCTCGTCATGACGGATCCGGCGAAGGCCATGCCGGAGCGCTTCCTGGCCGAGGCGGCCGGCCGTATCGCCCTGGGCCGTGGCGCCGAGCCGGGGGAGATCGCCCGCGTGGTCCGGTTCGTACTGTCCGAGGAGGCGAGCTATCTGACCGGCGAGGTGATCCACGTCGACGGGGGTGTGAAGTTCCTCTCCCGGTAGCCGGGAAGCCCTCCAGAAGATCTCCGCGGGTGATTGCCTTCTCCCGGGCGGCGGCCTCGCAGCGACGGTGGTCCCGCTGGGCGGAGATCGCCGCCGGTCGCAGCTCTGGAATGGGCGGCCGTGCCCGGTGCTCTGCTGGGCTGGATCGCTCCCGGGGAGGCTGCCGCCTCGAAGAGGCCTTCCCGGCAGCGCCCCGCCGACGCCGCAGCCGTCTCCCCGGACGTTCTCCACTACAGGCTCTCGACATACTCACGTTTCTTAGGCTGTACAGTTCCAGGCATGGGTCACGGCGCGCAGGAAACCTGCTGACCGACGGGAAGGTGAGATGGCTTCGGCGCGTCGTCGTCGGGCGGGGGCACAGCGAGAGGCAAGGCACGCGGCTCCGGGCGGCAGGATTTTGGTGGTCGACCAGATCGTGGACGCGGCCCTGCGCCTCGGTGCGAAGATCGGGTTCGAAGCTTTGACGATGCGGGCGCTGGCCGACGAGCTCGGGGTCTCTCCCATGGCCACCTACTATCACGTGCCCAACAAGCAGGCCCTGATCGAGCTGGTCATCGACGCCGTCCTCGCCAAGGTGGAAATCCCCCCACCGGACTTCGGTGACTGGGACGACCGGCTGTACGAACTGCACGTCCGGACCACGGAGGTGCTCTCGCGCTACCCTGGCCTAGAGGCCTTGATATACGGCCGGCCGCCGACCGCCCAGGGGTGGCGATTGATGGACGCCTACTTCCAGATCCTGCTCGATGGCGGCTTCTCCCGGCGGAACGCCGTGATCGCGTTCAGCATCATCCACGCGTACGGCCTCGGCCGCACTGCGATGGAGCGCGGGCTCCCGGGCAAGATCGAGGCCGAGCGCCAGTACGTGGAATGGCCGGCGCTATGCCAGATCGGCGACCTGTGGGCCCAGCTCCACCGGCCCGACTACAGGGCCTTCGCGATGGAGAGCATCCTCGACGGCCTTCGGGTGATGCTCGCGAAGCAGGGGACCGACGTGACGCCGCCGCCTCGAGGGCGCAACGCTCCCTCGGCCACGTCCGGGTGACGCCAGGTTCCGAGTTCCGCGTCCACCCCTCCGGCCGCTGTCCGGCGGCTCAGGCCTTGCAGAAGATCTTCAAATCCGCGTGGCGTTCGCGGACCAGGCGGGAGGGCAGGTAGGCCCGATCGATGTGCAGTTCAGCCCAGCACCGTCGTCAGCGCCGCCTGCCGTGCGGCCGGGTCGTCCCAGTCAGCATCCAGGGCGGCCTTCAGACTGGGGGCGGCCGGCTGTGGTACACCCGCGTGCCGGGCTACTTCGGCCAGCCCCCACCCCTGCCGGCGCGCGATCACACCCAACGCCTTACGCAGGGCGTGTCCGATCACGTTCAATGTGTCCTCCACCCGCCCGGCTCCCCATAAGCCCGCCCGGCTCCCCATAAGGGGGACGAATCCAGCGCCGCCCGCAGCGCCCGCGCACCGAACCCCGTGCTGGATTGGGCGACCTGGATGGTCCGCTCGATCAGAGCCCGGTCCATGTTCGCCTCGATCAGACGGGCCCGGAAGCTGACCAAGGTGCCCTTGGCAAACGGCGGGCGGTCGGCGTCCAGGCAGTCCAGCACCAGCTGCCAGCGGCGGTCCATCACCGTCGCCTCGATCACCTCATCATCGGAGGCGGCACCGGTGGATGCCCCTTGGCGGACGGGCCGTACATGCCCGCAAGCTCAGCCTGGAAGGCCTCATCGAACAGCTCATGCCGATGCAAGCGCAAGAAGACGAACAGCTTGGCCCGCTTGATCAGCTTGATCACGTTCTGTTCGGCCGGCGACAGTTCCAACGGCGGATGCCATGCCCTTGGACGCATCGATCACAAGCCCTCTCCCTGATCCCCCGACCGACCATCACGTGATCAAGAAGAGGTATCACAAACCCCGACAGGATTACATGACCGACGCTCTAGCTGCTGAGCCGGGGCAGCGTGGTCGCGCAGGGGACGGCGGCGTCCATGCGCGGCAAGGACATTTCAGTACCTATCTCGGTATCAACGTGGCCGGCTGAGCGCGACTCGGCGGCGGTGCGGAGCAAGAAGCGGGGAGGACTCGCATGGAGGCGGAGGAAGAGGTTCCGGGCACCCCGTCCTTTGAGGTACTGGTGAAGGACGGGGAGCCGATCGTGAGCGGCTCCTACTTCATGGCGCCGCCCCTTTACATGCGTCAGGCGCACTGGGACCCGGAACGGGAAGAACGGCTGCTGGTCGTCGCCTCGGATGGCAGCCGCTGGTATGCGGACGGCATAGCGCGCGAAGGACGGGTCAACGTGGTACTCCGCCGATGGCGTGAGCGTGGAGCCCGCCGTGGGCGGCCACGCCCGCACCGAGGGCGAGGCCGCGGTCCATGCGGCCCTACCCTTCCGGCTGCGAGCGCGCTTCGACTCATGTAGAGGTCGGGGTGTGCGGACGGGGCAGGGATGGCTTTCATGCTGGCTGCCCATGATGGCAAGGGAGGCTTGGCCCCCTGCCTCGTCGCTTCTCCTTGACCGCTGACCTTCTCGGTCCGTCAGAAGCCGTGCGCGTCCTCCCGCATCAGGCAGCACGCGTCCACGGCCACGAAACCAGACGGGCTGTAGACGAGTGAGTCGAGGTCCAGCACGTCCATCCACCTGCGGGCGGTCACCGCCAGCTTCCCAGCGGCGATGAGGAGGTCGGCGAGTGCCTCCAGGTCCCAGGCCGGCCGCCCGCCCACGCCCCACATGACCTTCGTGTCGGTGAACTCACCGATGAGGGAGTGAGCGTCGCTCAGGCTCAGCGGAGCCATCCGGCCGCCGACCCGCTGCGCATCCTTCGGCCCGCCGGGGCCGAAGAGGACCAGCGGGCCGAGCTCGCTGTTGGCCATGATGCCGATGAACGCCTCGCCGAGGACCTTCACCTGCTGCTGCACTACGACGAGCGGGGACATCCCCTGCTCAGCGGCGAGGAGCCGCAGGTCGGCGACGGCCAGGTCGAGGTCGTCGGCGGTCACGCCGCGGATCACCCCGCCGTGCTCCGGCCGGTTCCTGACATCGGCGAGCTTTACCACGTACGGCCCGGGGAAGCTGACCCGGACGGTGCGCGGATCCTGGTTGGCGGGGATCACCCGATACGGGGCCACCCTGATTCCGGCGGCGGCGAGTGTCTTCATGGTGGCGTCGAAGGAGAGGACGTGCCCCTCTGGCGAGAGGGCGGACGGCCCGCCCGGCCATGGCGGGGAGGTCACCGCTGTGGGCAGGTCGCGCCCCGCGTCCTCGCGGTGCCGGGCGGAGCCCTTCGCGCCCCGCCAGCGGTGCGGTACCTGGCGGGCTGGGCCGAGTGCGCCCGTACCGCCACGCCGCCACCCCGAGGCAGGGGCACCGCGCATCCCCCGGCATCTCGGGTACGTCCGCGCCACCGCTGTCCCGCGGCGGGGCTGCATTCCACGCGGACGCGCCGGGGCGCGGTCCGCGCGCGTCTCGGCGTCGGGCCGAAGGCCTGGGTGCCCGGTCTCCATCGTGCCCAGGTCCCAGCCGAGGTGCTCGAGGAAGGCGAGGCGCTCGGGGAGGGCGATGCTGCGCACGAGCTCCTCAGGGTCGGCCACCACGGTGATGCCGACCTGGCGCAGCGCGACGTCGTACATCCAGCCGTCCTCGGCCGGTGCGCGATCGAGGAGCGCCCCGTGCGGTGCGCGCTCCGCCCGGCCGACCTGCAGCATCGCGACCGGCTTACCGGCCCCGATGGCCCGGCGAGTCGCAGCGAAGAACGCCTCCGGCCTGCGGATCCGCTCGACCACCAGACCGATCGCGCGCGTCTCCGGGTCAGCGGCGAGGTAGTCGACGTAGTCGGCCAGGTCGGTCACGGCCTCGCCGCCCGAGCTGATCAGGAGGTTGAGCCCGCACTCCGGATGGCGCCACGCGGCCCGCTCCACACTGCCGAGCAGCTCACCGCGCTGTGCGACCACCGAGATTCCGCCCGGGCGCCTGCGGTGTGGCGCGGCGAGGGTGAGGCTGACCCCGTGCGGTACGTTGACGAACCCGAGGCTGCCGGGGCCGATCAGCGGGATGCCCGTGCTCCTGGCGGCGGTGGCGAGCCGAGCCCTTGGGGCGGCTCCGTCACCGGCGGCGACCGCGACCACGCCGCCGATGTCCAGCAGGGCGGCCTCCTCGACCAGCCTCGCGGTGTCACGCTCCGGCATGACCGAGAGGACGGCGTCGATGGAGCGTCCGATGGACGACAGGCTCGGATAAGCGGGCCGTCCCAGCACGGTCTTGTGGCGGGGGCTGACGACGAAGACCTCGGCGGCACCGACCGATGCGGGCTGGAGGGACTTTTCGATGGGAGAGGTGCCCCTGAGGCCGACGATCGCCACGGTGCGCGGCTTCAGCAGGCGGGACAGAGCATCATGGCCGATGACTGCGCTGGACCGAGCATCCACTGGTCACCCTCCGAGCGCCGAAACTTCTATATTTCGCAAATATTGAATGTATGAGAGAGACTAGGTAACGTCCCTGTGAGGGTCAACGGCCGGGATGCCGCGAATCTGCGGGCCTCAGCGTGTTTGCGCGAGCCCTGCCCGTCGCGTCGATCGATGATCTCGGAGACTCGCGGATTCGACTCTCTGGCGTGGTCATCGGTCTCCGGCAGAGGGAGCACATCGCGGCGGAAGCGCCCAACCGTGGGGCCGGACCCGTCCGCCTGCTGCGAGGCAGAAGAGGCGGGGCGGAGCGGCGGGCTCGGCTTGATGGACCTGCACATAGTTAGCTATTGATATAAATCAATATAATGTTGTACACGACTGTGTCTGGAGGCCAGGTGCCGAAGAGCTACATCTCCGAGGCCATGCGAGCGGCCATCGGTTCCCCGCTTGGGCGCCGGGTCAGCTTCCCCGTTTCCGAGTCCGACATCCGCCGCTGGGCCGTGGCCGTCTACTGGCCCGAGCAACCCCCGCGCCTGTTCTGGGACGCTGAATACGCGGCCAAGAGCCGATACGGAGGCATCGTGGCGCCGGAGGATTTCAACCCCTTCGCTTGGATGTGCGCCGAGTCGTGGAGCCCGGGCGAGGCCGGCATCGACCCCATCGACCCCGATCGTCTCGAGCGCGCCTTGGGTGTGCCGGGTCCGGGGCTGAAGTTCCAGCTCAACGGTGGCCAAAGCGTCGAATACGGCGAGCGGATCAGGCCCGGCGATGTGATCACCAGCGTCAAGCGGCTGCACTCGTATTACGAACGCGAAGGGCGGCTGGGGCTGATGCTGATGACCGTCACCGAGGACACCTGGACCCGGGCGGACGGCGCGCTCATCAAGCGCATGCGAGAGACCCTCATCCGTTACTGAAAGGCGACACGACGATGACCAGCTCAACGCTGTCCGAGACCGTCGCGGTGGGCCAGGAGATCCCGCCGTTCTCCCGGCAGACCGGGTTCGCTGTCTGGAACCGGTACGCGGCGGTGAACGACGAGTTCGTGCCGATTCACATGGACGACGAGGCCGGGCGCGCGGCCGGCTACCCCTCCGCCTTCGGGATGGGCAATCTGCAGTGGGCCTACCTGCACAACGCGCTTCGGGGCTGGATGGGGGAGGACGGCAGGATCGTCAGCCTCTCTTGTCAGTTCCGGGGGGCCGATACGAAGGGCACGACGCTCACCGTGCGCGGCACCGTCACCGCGGTGCGGGACGAGGACGGCACCCGCTACGTAGACCTTGAGCTGCGGGTCCAGAACCAGGAGGGGCGCACGCTCACCCCCGCCACCGCCACGGTCGCCTTCGACCGCTGAACGCACTTGAGGTCGGCGGCCGCTCGCGGCGGCCTGGCCCGCCGGGCATCCGGGCGGTCGGCCTCACCGGCGGTCACCAGGTCAGCAGGACGAACTCGCGCTCAGCGGATTCGCCGCCCACCGGGGCGAACTGCCGCTTGGCCACCCTGCGCCGCTTGGCGGTGTCCGGCTTGTGGTCGATCTTCCCCTCCCGTACCGGACGCGGCTCGGGGACGAGCTTCCAGAGATCGTCCATGAGGTCGCGCACGACCTCACGGCGCAATGTGTAGTAGTAGTTGCGCCCTTCCTTGCGGACGTCGACCAGGCCGGCCTGGATCAGAATCTTCGTGTGATACGAGATCGTCGGCTTGGAGACCGGCAGAGTGTCCTCGAGCGCACTGCAGGCGAGTTCGTCGACCTCGGCCATCTGGCGGATGATCTGCCAGCGGATGGGGTCTCCGAGCGCTTTGAAGATCTCCGTCGGAGAACCGCGCGACGCGTCTTGCGAAGTAGACACCCTGCTCCTCCCCCCTACGTCCTATTTCATTCCGCGCAGTGTGCCCGGGCGCTTCGTAGGAACATTTTCAAAATCACTTATCAATATACAGACGCGGAGGTGGGGCGGGCTCCGATGCGGCAAGAAGTTACCTTCCGGTAAAGACCGGTCGGCGGCGCTCCCGCTTGGCCTGGATCCCCTCGTGGAGGTCGGCGGTGGCGAGCGTCACCGGCTGCGCCAGCGCCTCCCACTGGATGGAGGCGGCGAGACCGTTCGCGGCTTGCTCCAAGCCCGCTTTGGTGAGGCGGGTCGCGATCGGCGCCGCGCTCGCGATGTGCTCGGCCACCTTGATGGAGTGCTCGACGACGTCCTCCACGACCGCCGAGACCAGTCCCCACTCGAGGGCCTCCTCAGCGGACAGCTCACGGCCGGTGTAGAGGAGCTCGCGGGCGCGGGGAACCCCGACCGCCTCGGGGAGCAGCCAGGTGGCGCCCATGCCACCGTGGGTTCCCAGGTAGATGAAGGGCGCGCTGAACCGGGCCGTGGTGCTCGCGTACCGCAGATCGCAGGCGAGGGCGGCGCACAGCCCGGCGCCGATGCAAGGCCCGTTGACCGCGGCGATCACGGGGAAGGGCAGCTCGCGCGGGGACAGCCAGGCGCGGTAGAAGGGGAGCATCCGCTCACGCATCCGGTCCGGCGTGGCGTCCTGGGACGCCCCTTGGTCGAGCCAGGACAGATCGGCTCCCGAGCAGAACGAGGTGCCCGCCCCGGTCACCACGAGCACCCGGACGTCCGGATCAGCGGCGACCTCGGCCACCGCGGCCGTCCACGCGGCGGTGAGCTCGGTGGTCATCGCGTTGTGCACTCGTGGACGGTTCAAGGTGATCAAGCGCACCCCGGGTGCGGGCTCGTCCAGAAGAACGGCGTCGTCCGAGCTCATCTGTGTCTCCTCTGTCAGGTGCCCGTGAGATACGTCGGGAGGAACGATCCGGGCATGCACCAACTGTAACGCCGGGGCCGCCGCCCCCGGGCGGCCAGCGATCAAGCAGCTCAGGACGACCGCACCGGCTCGTACAACCCCATGACCGGTGGCCTGCTCGTGTCGAGGGCGGGGGAGAAGTCGAGGTCTCCGCGAGCTGCCGCCTGGTTGATGGCCTTCACCACGGCGGCGGGATCGTCGGCCTCGATCTCGTAGATGGCGAGGTAGCGTTCGGCCGGTGGCGGCATCTCCGCTGAGGCGACGTAGCGGGTCGCCCGGACGATGCCGGGGACGCGCTCGAGGAGCTGCGGGATGTGGACCTGGTCGTACCAGGCGTTGAATTCCGCCTCCTGCTCGGCACTCGCCGGGTTGGTGTGGACGAGCATCAGTGCCTTACGGCTCATCGGTGATTCCTTTCTCTCTCATCGGATCCCGATGTCCGGGGATGTCATCCGGCCGTGCGCAGCCAGGGGTAGGTGGCACGGTCGCTGCGCGTATCCCGGTCGCCGGGGGCGGCGGTCTCGAAGGCCTCGAGTACGGCGTCGCGTACCGCGCGGAGCGCGTCCGGCCCTGCGCCGGGCAGCAGGCCGTCGACGATCCCCAGTCTTCGAAGGTCGGGACCGGTGATGCGGAGCGCGTCGGCCATCTCGGGGGCGCGGCCCGGGTCACTGAACAGGACCGTGCTCGCCGCCTCGGGTCCTAGCACGGAGAACACCGCGTCGTCGAGCATGAAGGCGCGGTCGGTGTAGGCGAGGGCGAGTGCCCCGCCGCTTCCGCCTTCGCCGACGCACACGGAGACGGTGACGCTGCGGGTCCGGGCAATGGCCTGGAGCGTCCTGGCGATCTCGGCCGCGATCCCGCCGGATTCCGAGTGCGGTCCCGGTTCCGCTCCTGGGGTGTCGACCAGGGTGAGCAAGGGAAGGCCGAGCCGGTCGGCGAGCGCGATCGCGCGTTGCGCGAGGCGATAGCCGGCGGGGCCGGGCCGGGCGGCGCCGTCCGCCCAGGCGTGCCGGTCCATCGCCACGACCACGGCGCGTCGCCCGCCGACGGTCGCCAGACCGGCCCGGATGGCCGGGTCGGTGCCGTGCAGGTCCACCCAGGACGAACAGAGCGCGGCCGCCCATTCCAGACCGGACGGGCGGTGGCGCGCCCGGGCCGCGAGGAGAGTCCGCCAGCCGCCGCCCGCCCGCGCGGCGGTTCGGTTCGGCACGGCGGGCCGCCGACGGTCGAGGTGGAGCGGAAGGTCGCGTGCGCCCAGCACCGCCTCCAGCCAGGCGAACTCGTCGGCGGGGGTCACCACCGCGTCGACCAGCCCGGCGGCGTAGGCCGACTCGGCGGTGTGCGAGATGGCAGGAGGCACCTGGCCCGTGACCTGCCGCACGATGCGCGGGCCGGCGAATCCCACGACCGCCCCGGCTGACGCCGCACGGAGATCGGCGAGCGATCCCCAGGAGGCGTAGACGCCACCGGTGGTGGGGGAGTGATAGATCGCCGCCATCAGCAGCCCGGCGGCGGCGTGCGCGTTCCTCGCCGACGTGGTGCGGCCCATCTGGATGAGCGCGATCATGCCTTCCTGCAGCCGCGCCCCGCCGGTGGCCGTCACGGCCACCACGGGGAGGCGGCGCTCCGTGGCACGGCGGAAGGCCCGGGAGATCTTCTCGCCCGCCGCTGCGCCCATCGTGCCGCCGAAGTTCTCATACCTGCTCTCGATCAGGGCGACGGGGCGGCCGCCGATCCGTGCCAGTCCGGTACGCACGGACTCGCCTCGGGCGTCCCGCAGCATCTCGGCGTATCCGGGGAACCGCAGCGGATCGGCCGAGCACAGGTCGCCGTCCCACCACTCGACGACCTCCATGCCGGGCGCCCTCGCCGCCGTGTCGTTCTCGTCGATCGTGCTAGTCATCACCTATAATCACGTTTTTTTAAAAACATCAATATGTGCACTGAATCTACTTAAGCGACGCATGGACGTCAATGGTGTCAGCCGAGGCGGAGGAGCGGAGCCCGGTGCCTCCGATCAGCGGCGCGGGCCTCGCGTGGTCGGCGGACCGGCGAGCCCGGTACACCGCTTCCGTTTCGGCGAGGGGCGAGAGGCCGGGCCCGTGCGATCCTCTTCAGGTAAGCGGGGCTCGCGGGGTCGGGCGGTGTGCCGCGTCAGATGCTGATGCCGACCAGCTTGGTCTCCACGTACTCGAGGATGCCTTCGGGTGCGCCCTCGCGGCCGAGACCGCTCTCCTTCATTCCGCCGAACGGCGCGGCCGCCGAGGTCGGGTTGATGTCGTTGACGCCGACGATGCCGAACCGCAGCGCCTCGCTCACGCGCAGCGCCCGGCCGATGTCGCGGGTGTAGACGTAGGAGGCTAGGCCGTAGGTGGTGTCGTTGGCCATCGCGATCACCTCGTCCTCGTCGTCGAAGACGATGACGGGGGCGATCGGGCCGAAGGTCTCCTCCCGGTAGATCACCATGTCCGGGGTGACCTCCGTCAGGATAGTGGGGGCAAAGAAGTAGCCGCCGTCCACCCCGGGTCCGGTCAGCCGGTGGCCACCGGCGACCAGCCGGGCGCCTTTGGCGACGGCGTCCTCGACCTGGCGGGTCATCCGCAGGTAGGCGGCCTCGTCGATCAGCGGTCCGATCACGACCCCCTCGGTGAAGCCCGAGCCCGCCCGCATCTTCGCCACCCGCTCGGCGAGAGCTTCGACGAAGCGGTCCTTGATGGCGCGATGCACGAACAGGCGGTTGGGGCAGATGCAGGCCTGGCCGGTGTTGAGGAATTTGACGAGTGAGGCGCCCTTGGCGGCGTGGACCGGGTCGGCGTCGTCGAAGACGATGAACGGCGCGTGGCCGCCGAGCTCCAGCGAGAGCCGCTTCATCTGGTCGGCCGCGCGGCGGGCGAGGAGCTTCCCGACCTCGGTGGAGCCGGTGAAGGTCAGCTTCCCGACGGCGCGGTCGCTGAGGAAGACCTCGCCGACCGGTGCGGGATCATCCGTGGTGACTAGGTTGGCCACGCCTGGAGGCAGGCCCGCCTCATGCAGGATCCGGAACACCTCGACCGCGCAGAGCGGGGTCTGCTCCGCCGGTTTTACCACGATGGTGCAGCCGGCGGCGAGCGCCGGGGCGACCTTGCGTGTGATCATGGAGATCGGGTAGTTCCACGGAGTGATCGCGCCGACCACCCCGACCGGCTGATGCGTCACCATGAACCGCTGGTCGGCCCGTGCCGACGGGATGGTCCGGCCGTACAGCCGCTTGGCTTCCTCGGCGAACCAGATGAGGAAGTCGGCGGCGTACCGCACCTCGTTACGTGCCGCCTTCAACGGCTTGCCCTGCTCGGCCGTCATCAGCTTGGCCAGCTCTTCCGAGCTCTCCATCATCAGCCGGTACGCCTCGTACAGGTAGGCCGACCGTTCATAGGCCGTCCGTGACGACCAGTCAGGGAAGGCAGCGGCGGCGGCGGCGACAGCCGCTGCCGTGTCCTCCGGCCCGGCGGCGGCCGCCCGGCCGATCAGCGTTCCGGTCGCCGGATCGTGCACCGGGAACGTCCTGCCCGACGCCGCGGTCCGCCACTCACCGTCGATGTACAACGATGCGACGTCGGAGTCGGCCGCCGGGTACGCATTCGGGATGCCGGTCATCGTCGTCCTCCAGGCATAGCGATTCACTTGAATGACTTTGAAACCGTGCCGAGTAGGGTGGGCGTCTGAGGTAGGAATCAGGTTGACCATAGCAAAATAGTTCGATAGATTCATGATTATATAGTGGAGTTTTCGATTGGCGGTACCGGTGACCGGCGACTCACGCCCATCACGTACGGCGCTCGGAGATGCGGCCGTGAGTCATCCGTCCAGGTACTCCCGCGCATCCGGCCCTTGGCTGACGTACGGGATCGCCGGGGACACCGATGTGCGGATCTTCGAGCCGGTCGGCCTCGGTTCACCCGGCGATCTCCACACCGTGCCGCCCTGACTGCCGCGAACGAGTGAGTCACCGCCCGTCTCGGCGGTGACACCGTCCGGCGAGCCAGGTAGAGCCGCACTGAACCGATGCGAGGACAGGAGGAACAGCGTGCAGATCAAGAGCATCGGGGTGGTCGGAGTGGGCACGATGGGGGCCGGCATCATGCAGGTCGCGGCCCAGACCGGCCTGGAGGTCATCGGTGTCGAGCGTGACGACGCCGGTGTGGAGAGCGCGCAGCGGCGGCTGGAGGCCGGGTTAGCCACAACGGTCTCCCGGGGCAAGCTGACCGAGGCGCAGGCGGCCGAGGCGCTCGGCCGTACCAAGATCACAACGGATCTGCGCGCGGTGGTGGCCACCGACCTCGTGATCGACGCGGTCTTCGAGGATGTCGACCTCAAGCGGAATCTGCTCAGCGAGATCGACGCGCTGGTGCCGGAGGAGACGCTGATCGCCTCCAACACCTCCACCATCCCGCTGGTCGTCCTCGCCGGGGCGACGAACCGCCCGGAGCGCGTCATCGGGCTGCACTTCTTCAACCCGGTGCCGGCCATGAAGCAGGTCGAGGTGATCCGGACCCCGGTGACTCTCGACGAGATCGTGGAGACGGCGCGCCGGTTCGCCGTGGAGCTGGGCAAGGAGCCCGTGATCGTCAACGACGGGCCAGGATTCGTGGGGAACCTGCTGATCGTGCCGTATCTCCTCGACGCGATCCGGGCGTACGAGCGCGGCGTCGCCGCCATGGAGTCCATCGACGCCGTGATCAAGCTGGGCTTCAACCACCCGATAGGGCCCTTCGCCCTCTGCGACCTGATCGGCCTGGACATCGTCCACGACATGGCCGCTTCGATGTACGAGGAGTACAAGGAGCCCAGGTACCACCCGCCCACACTGCTGAAGCAGTACGTCCGGCTCGGCTGGTTGGGCCGTCAAGACCGGCAAGGGGTTCTACACCTACGACAGCTGAGCCGCCGGTCCGGGGCCGGCCGCGCCCGCGTGCGGTACATCACCCCGGCCCGGCGCCGCAGTCACGACAACCCAGACAAGTGCCGTGAGGAGAGTGCCGTGAAGAAAGCAGTCAAGAAGACCGGTGACTACGGCATCGGGCTCATGATCCACGCGGTCCACGTGTCGGATGATGTGCCGACGCTGAACAGGTTCTATGAGGAGGTGTTCGGCGGCCTGGTGTTCATGGGCGTGGACGAGCCCAACTGGTTGGAGGTCGAGGACCGGTGGGCAGGGCTGATCATGATCAGTGACCTGTGCATCGAGACGATGGCCCCGAACTTCCCGGTCAACCCGGCCAAGCCGGTCGGCAAGTTCTACACGAAGTTCGGGCGGCACCTGCACTCCGTCGGCTACAAGGTCGACGACCTCGCCGGGCTGGGCAACCACTTGATCAAGCAGGGCGTGTACATCGGCGCACCGGGCGGCGGCAAGATCGAGGAAATGGACCCGGAGACGATGTACTTCTTCCCCAGCCCGCGGGACATGGCCGGGCTGATGGTCGAGCTGTGCAGGGTCGACATGCCCGACGATCCGCGCCTGCTCAACACCTGGTCGTCGCAGGTGAAGATGTGGGAGTACGGGCACCCGCTCACCATCAGGCGGCTGGCCTACATCACCTTGGGCGTGAAGGACCTCGACACCGCCGTGGACACCTACGTCAACAAGATCCAGGCGGTGCCGGTGGCCAAGGGGACCGACGAGCACACCAAGACCAGGTACGAGATCGTCCAGCTCGGCGACTGCCTGCTCCAGCTCGCCCAGCCGCTGGATCCGGACACCGATCTGGGCAGGCATGTCGCCCGGTACGGCAACATGATCTACGGCATCACCTTCCGGGTCGTCGACCTCGACTCGGCCGAGAGCTGGCTGAACCGCAAGGGCATCCGGACCACGCGGATCCGGCCTACCATGCTCGCCGCGGACCCGGCGGACTGCTACAACGCGCCGTACTTCTTCACCACGGAGACCATCCCGAACGACCCGTTCGAGTCCTGACCAGCGCCGACGCGTAACCGCCGGTCCCCTTGGCGATGGTCGAGCCCGGTGGAGGTGCTCCGCCGGGCTCTCCCCTTTCGGTGAGCAGTCGATCAGATGCGCCGGTCGAGCGTCGCGGGAGAACGCTGCGCCCGGGAGGGGGCCGGCCTCCCCGGGCGCGACGGCATCGGGTCAGGAACGGCCCTGCGGTACCTGGCTGAACGGGATGTCGCGGTCCGCCGCGTACTCGCGCGGCATGCCGAGCAGACGCTCACTGATGATGTTCCGCGCCATCTCGGTACTGCCGCCGCCCAGGCTCGTCGCCTGGCGCATCAGGTAGTACTTCCCGTAGTCGAGCGGACCGTTCTCGCCGAACACGCCCGCCGGTACGGCGGACCCGGCGATCTGCAAGCCGACGTCGGCCATCTTCCAGTCAACTTCGGCATGGAACAACCGGGTGATCGAGGAGGCCGAGTCGGGCAGGTGACCGTTCGCGATGCCGGTGGTGACCCGGTCGATGAGCTGCTCCTGCACCTTGCGCATGGCCCACGCCTCACCGATCAGCTCGCGGACGCGAACGTCGCCGGCCTGCCCCGTCCTGCGCGCCAGGTCCACGAAGTCGTAGCTCGGCGCGTACCGGTCCCTGCGCCCCTCCCCGCTCGCGTACGGCGAACCGCCGCCCACGGCGGTGCGCTCGTGGTAGAGCAGCCGGGAGGCGACCGCCCAACCGCCGTTCACCTCGCCGATCACCGAGTCGGCCGGGAGGATCACATTGTCGAAGAACTCCTCGCAGAACTCGGTGGAGCCGTTGACCATCTTGATCCGGCGTAGGGTGATGCCCGGCTGGTGGACCTTCACCAGGAACATGGTGAGGCCGCGATGTTTGGGGGCGTCCCAGTCGGTGCGGGCGAGGCAGAGTGCATAGTCGGCCGCGTACGCGCTGGTACTCCAGATTTTCGCCCCGTTCAGCACCCACACGTCGCCGTCCCGATCGGCCCGGGTGATCACGCCGGCAAGATCCGAGCCGCCGCGGGGCTCGCTGAGGAACTGCACCATCACTTCCTCGCCGCGGATGGCCGCCGAGATGTGCTCGCGCTTCTGCTGCTCGGTGCCCATGTCCAGGATCGTGGCCGCGCAGATCGTGAACGTCGGGATGTTGAGCAGCAACGGCATCTCGTAGCCGCGCGACTCCTCGGTGAACGCCTGCTGGTGAGCCGGCGTCAGTCCCAGCCCGCCGTACTTCTTCGGGAAGCAGATTCCGGCGAACCCGCCCTCGTAGAGCATCTTCTGCAGCTCGCGGGCGCGTAGCCAATCCTCGTCGTCGTCGCCGGTCACCGGCTTCGGGTTCTCGGGCAGGCGGGGCATGTTCTCCTTGAGCCACTTGCGGGCCCGCAGGCGGAACGATTCGACGTCTTCCATCTCATCCAGCTGTTCGGTCATCTCGGCTCCCTTTCAGACCTCGAGGAGGTCGGCGATCCGGCGACGGTGCTCTTCCGGCGTGCCGTACAGGGCACGGTTGACGACGACCCTGCGCAGGTACAGATGCAGGTCGTGCTCCCAGGTCACGCCGATACCGCCGTGGAGCTGCACGCAGTCCTGCACGATGTCGGTGGCGCGACTGCCCACGTAGGACTTGGCGACACTGACGAGCTCGGCGGCGTCGGCGGCCTGCCGCTGGACGGCGCGAGCCGCCGCCGCCGTGGTCGCCTGGCAAGCCTCGAGCCAGACGCGCATGTCAGCGAAGCGGTGCTTCAGCGCCTGGTAGGAGGCGAGCGGCCGTCCGAAGGAGTAGCGGTCGAAGGCCCATTGCACGGTGAACTCGAAGACCCGGTCGAGCGCTCCGCAGGTCTCCGCGCACTGGAGCACCAATGCCACCTGAAGCTGCCGCTCGATGATGGACGGCGTCGAGGCCGCGGTGCCCACGGCGGCTTCCTTGTGCACCTCCACCCCGCTGAAGCGCACCTCACCGAACCGGCGGACCAGGTCGAGACCCGCCGACGGAGTCACGCTCACCCCGGGCGCGGCGGCGTCGACGAGGAACTGCTGCACACCGGTGTCGCTCTGCGCCGTCACCAGGAACAGGTCGGCCTGACCGGCCGCCTCCACCCGGTCCTTGACCCCGTCCAGCACGTAGTTGTCGCCCTTGGCCCGTGCGGTGACCCCGGGCCGGGTGGGCTGCCAGCCGAAGCCCGGCTCGTAGACCGCCCACGTCGCCACCGCCTCGCCGCTCGCCAGACGCTCGATCTCCGCGCTGTGGTCCGGTCCGTCCGGCGCGTGGACCAGCCCGGCGATCACGGCGTTCGTCGCCAGCAGCGGGCCGGGGGAGACCAGCCGCCCGGCCTCCTCGGCCACGATGGCGAGGTCGAGCAGGCCCTGTCCGGAGACGCTTCCGCCGCCTTGTTCCTCCGGGACGAGCATCGCCGCCCACCCCAGCTCAGCGCCCCGGCTCCACCAGCCCCGATCGAAGCCGGCGGGATCTTCCGCCAGCTCCCGCACCTTGCTCAGAGGGGTCTCGTTCTCCAGGAACTTCCTGCTCGTGGTGCGGAAGAGCCTCTGATCCGGCGTCAGATCGAAATCCATCGGAGTTCCCTTGCTGCTCCAGTGTGCTCGAGATTAGACAATTCTAAAATTGTTTACAATGTTAGGGAAGGGGAAGAGGGATCCACGCGGAGCGAGGCCGATCCTGGTGCCCCTGTTTCGGCGATGGCTTGTCCTGATGGTTCGACAATCTTTAAAGTATCTACTCGGTGAGCGTGAGCCCGTCCGTGACATGGGCGAGCGGAACCGTGCCCGGCCGGACCGGGAGCTCCTCATGATCGCCTGCCCTGTGGCCACGTTCCCTGCCCTTATCTCACGCTTGCCGGACGCCCGGGGCAAGGCGCGGGCGTCCGCGGAATCGGCTCGTCTCCGGCAGCGCGCCGGACCATCGATGAGCCTCGTTCGCCCTTCCATAGGAGGTTTCCGTGAGCGACCAGCGACCCGCGACCGACCGGCCCGTGCTCGTCGAGCGGCGCGGTCACGTCATGATCGTGACGATCAACCGTCCGGAGGTGCGCAACGCCGTCAATGAGGCGGTGTGCCGTGGCGTCGGTGACGCGCTCGAGGAGGCCGAGCATGACCGTGATGTGCGGGTGGTGGTGCTGACCGGGGCCGGTGACAAGGCTTTCTGCGCCGGTGCCGATCTCAAGGCCATCACCCGTGGGGAGCGGATCATCCCGGCCGACCGCGAGGAGTGGGGGCTGGCCGGCTATGTCCGCCACTACATCAGCAAGCCCACCATCGCCGCGGTGAACGGCGTAGCGATGGGCGGCGGCACCGAGCTCGCGCTCGCGAGCGACCTGATCGTCGCGGCCGAGAGCGCGACGTTCGGGCTCCCGGAGGTCCAGCGCGGGCTCATCGCCGGTGCCGGGGGTGCGTTCCGTCTGGTCCAGCAGGTTCCGTTCCGCATAGGCCTGGAGATGCTGTTCACCGGAGAGCCCATCACCGCCCGGCAGGCGCTGGAGCTCAATCTCATCAACCGGGTGGTCCCGGACACCGAAGTGCTGAAGGAGGCGCTCGCCCTCGCCGAGAAGATCGCGTCGAACGCCCCGCTCGCCGTACAGGCGAGCAAGCGGATCGCCCTCCGTATGGTGAACGGCGGGCGGCCCGATGAGGCTCCGCTCTGGGAGTTGACGGCGAAGGAGGTGGTGGCGGTGAGCCGGTCGCACGACGCGCAGGAAGGGCCGCGGGCGTTCGCCGAGAAGCGCCCGCCGGTATGGCAGGGCAGGTGATGCGCCCAGGTGCCGTCCGGCCCCCCGATGAGGCCGCCATGCTGACCACGCCGGCGGCCTCATCCGGTGTTACTTGAGGTTGAACCGGAGCGCGCCGTCGATGCGGATCACTTCGCCGTTGAGGTAGTCGTTCTCCGCGATGTGCACGGCGAGGCGCGCGTACTCGTCCGCCCGGCCCATGCGCTTGGGGTTCGGCACCAGCGAGCCGAACCTCGCCTCGGCCTCGGCCTCCTCCAGCCCGTACGCTGGGGTGAAGAACGTCCCAGGCGCGATGCACATGACACGGATGCCGAGCGGGGCGAGGTCGCGGGCGGCGGTGAGATTCATGCCGATGACGCCGCCCTTGGCGGCCGAGTAGTCGGACTGGCCGACCTGGCCTTCGTAGCCCGCGATGCTCGCAGTAGTGATCACCACGCCCCGCTGGCCCGAGTCGAGCGGCTCGTTCTTCGCCATCACGGCGGCCGCGCGGCTGAGCACGGTGAAGGTGCCGGTGAGGAAGATCTCCTGGGTGCGGCGGAAGGTCTCCACCGGGTACGGCTCGCCCTGGCGGTTCACGATCCTCGCCGCCGCGACCGGGCCACCGTGCACTACGACGGCGACACGCAGCGGGCCGAACTCGCTCGCTGCGGTGAGAGCTGCCTTCACCGAGTCTTCGTCGGTCACGTCGGTGTGGACGTAGCGTGCGTTACCGCCGAGGCTGTCGGCGAGGAGCTTGCCGCGCTCCTCCGCGGTGTCGGCGATGACGACCCTGACGCCCTTCTCGACGAGCCGCCGCACCGTGGCCGCGCCGAAACCGCCCGCGCCACCGGTGACGATGGCGGATGCACCCGCAAGATCCATGTCTCCTCCTGTCTCCAGCCGTTGCGGCGCGATGAAGACTATACAAAAGTTTTACATGTATCAATGATTCCTCTAGCATGACTATTCAGCCGTGACCGCAGTGGTCCTCAGCTGTCCACAGCGAGCGAGACCTACCGCCTGTGAGGTGTGCCGTGTCGGAAGCCGTCATCGTCAGTGCCGTCCGTACCGCCATCGGAACCGCGAGAAAGGGCACGCTCAGCGAGACCCCTGCCGAGGAGCTCGCCGTACACGTCGTCCGCGAGGCGGTCCGCCGATCCGGGCTCGCCGCTGAGAGGTTCGACGACGTGATCATGGCGGAGTCTCTGTACGGCGGAGGTGATCTCGCACGCCACGCCGCCGTAGCGGCAGGCATGATCGGGGTGCCCGGCCAGGCGATCAACCGGCACTGCGCCGGCAGCCTCACCGCCGTGGCGAACGCCGCGGGATCCATCCGCGCCGGCATGGACCTGGCGGTCGTGGCGGGAGGGGTCCAGTCATCCTCCCTCGCCCCCAAGCTGACCTGGCGGGTCCCGGGAACGGCCGATCAGGTGCGCGAGGGGATGCCGCCCACATTCCCCTACACCGAGGACGCCGACGACGACGTCTCGCTGACCGTCGGGTGGAACATCGCCCAGAAGGTCGGCATCAGCAGGGAGGAGATGGACGCCTGGGCGCTGCGCTCCCACCAGCGGGCCGTGGCGGCGATAGACGCAGGCGTGTTCCGTGACGAGATCGTCCCGATCAAGGTGACCCGTTCCGATGGGACGGTGGTCGAGTTCGCCGTCGACGAGCACCCGCGGCGGGACTCGACGATGGAGAAGCTGGCGTCGCTCAAGCCCCTGCACCCCGAGATCGAGGGCTTCTCCATCACCGCGGGTAACGCGAGCGGCGTCAACGACGCGGCTGCCGCACTCGCGGTGGTGGCGGACGACTTCGCCCGGGAGGAGGGCCTCACCCCGCTCGCCACAGTCCGTGCCTGGGCGGCGGTAGGCGTCGAGCCCGCGCTTACCGGATTGGGCGCCGTGGAGGTCATCCCGAAGGTGCTGCGGCGAGCAGGGATCGAGCAGCGGGATGTGACGCTCTGGGAGATCAACGAGGCGTTCGCCTCCGTCCCCGTGGCCGCCTGCAGGCTGCTCGGCCTGGACGAGGACAAGGTCAACATCTACGGCAGCGGCTGCAGCCTCGGGCACCCGGTCGCGGCCACCGGAGCGAGGATGCTGACCACGCTCGTCCACGAGCTGCGCCGTAGGGGCGGCGGCATCGGCGTCGCCGCCATGTGCGCCGGTGGCGGGCAGGGTGGCGCGGTGGTCATCGAGGTGGCCTGAGCGCCGGGCGCAGGTCAGCGGTTCGTGCCCGGGCCGACGATGACCCGGCCGCCGATGAGCACCGAACGGACCAGCTCGGCCGATGGCTCGGCGAGGGCACGCTCACGCGGCACGTGCAGCAGCACGAGGTCGGCGGGCATCCCGGGCCGCACCCGCCTCGCAGGGCCGCCCGGGTCCTCGGGCAGCGCGAGGTAGGCGTCGAGGGCGCGGGCCGGGAGGAGACGTTCGCCCGGCCCGGCCACCCGCCCATCCCGGGTACGGCGCCGCACGGCCGCGGCGATCACCGTCCATGGGTCGAGGGGGCCGTAGGGGGCGTCGCTCGACAGTGCGAGCGGCACCCCGGCGGCCACGAGCGACGCGCAGCGGTAGAGATCGGGGTGATCGGATTCGGGGACATCCCGCAGATAGTCGTCGCCGCGCTCCGCGATGAACCCGGGCTGCGTGACCACACGCAGCCGACGTCGGGCGAGCTCGGGGATGAGCTCGGCCGGGACGAGCGCGGCGTGCTCGACGCGGTCGCCGGGGAGCGTGCCCGCTTCGTCCAGCGCGGCGAGCAGGATGACCAGCGCCTCCCTGGTGACGCAGTGCGCGGCGACCGCACGGCCTGCCGCGTGCGCGGCGCGGATGCGGTCGGTGAGCTCGCCGAGGGAGGGCAGCCCGGAGTCGGCGAGCACGATCTTGAACGGTCCGACGGTCGGGCGGGGGCCCTCCCCGGGAGCGAGGGCCTGCTCCGCCGGCTCGCCGCGCTCCAGTGGCGCGCCGAGCAGGTGCACCCGCTGGGGGAGCGCGCCGGCGCACATGGCGGCGGTGATCGCGGAGATCGCTCCGGCGTCGAGATCGGGGGTGGCGTCGGTGACCGCGGTCACGCCGAGACGGGCGAGGGCGGAACCGACCGGGGCGAGATCCGGAGGCGCGGCCTCGGGCAGCCGGGTGCGCAGCCAGTCGTCGGCTCGCCACAGCCGTCCTGTGGGGGTGCCGTCGCTGTCCCGCTCGATCCCGGGGTGGTCGCCGGAGCCGATGCCGGCCGCCGCCATCGCCGCTGTGTTGAGCATCCAGAGGGCGCCGCTGCGGTGCTGGATCCGGACCGGGCGGTGCGGGTGCAGGCGGTCGAGTGCCGCAGCGTCGAGGTCACCGGCGACACTCTCGACGTACCCGACCCCGCGGATCCAGCCGTGCTCGTCCGGCTTCGCGGCGGCGAGCGCGGCGGCGAGGCCGTCCCGATCGGTCACCTCCGGCGGCCCGCAGCGGACCGAACGGTCCATCACGGCGAGGGCGTTCAGGTGCAGATGGTGATCGCAAAGCCCCGGCAGCAGCGCGCCGCCCCCGCAGTGGTACTCGGCCTCCCCGGGGCGCCGGGGGAGGGCGTTGCCGATCTCGGCGATCCTCCCGCCGGTGACGCGCACGTCGGCCCGGACGCGGCCCTCGAGTTCGGCGTCACGCAGCAGCAGCCCGGTCATGGCAGCGGGATCCCCAGCTCGCGCAGCACCTCCACCGTGTGCTCCCCGCTCTCCGGGGCGCGGCCGGACACCTGCCTGGGGAGGGGAGGGGCCACGGGAACCGGCCCGGATACCGTGTCCACCACCCACTCGCCGCCGCGCCGCCGCGCCCTCGGCGACTGCGACGCGGTGAGATCGGCGGGGTCCAGGGTCGCTGCGACCACATCCGACATCGAGATGTCCCAGAGCACGCCAGAACCATCGGCGGACGCGGTCGCGGCGAGGACAGCGGCGGTGAGGCCGGTGAGCGGATCGGCGATCGCGTCGCCGCAGAACAGCGGGGTTCCGTCGGTGTCCCTGGCGACCAGACCGCTGGCGGCGGCCACGTCGTCGCCGAAACCGACCCGGTTCGACGCCCGGCCGTACGCGGTGATCGAGATCCATGTGGTGCCGGCGGCCACGGCGGCCTCGGCGTCGAGCCCGAAACCGGCCAGGGCACGCGGCCGTGATGCCTCGATGACGATGTCGGCCGCGTCGACGAGGTCGGCGAGCGCGCGCCGTCCCCGGGGCGTGGCAGGGTCGAGGACGACGGAGCGGTGGCCGGCATGCAGCAACCGGTAGAACTCGGCGTTCCCGCGGCGGGCCCCGTCCGGACGCTGCGGGGTCTCCACCTTCACGATCCGCGCACCGGCGAGGCCGAGGAGGTGAGCGCAGAGCGGTCCGGCCCACAGGGCGCTGAAATCGACCACCAGCAGCCCGGCGAGCCGACGCGGGGCGAGGGGGCGTGGCAGGGCCGGGGGAGCGGGCGGTGGGCACACCGGCCCGGCGGCGACCCCGAGCAGCTCGGCGCGTTCGGCGAGTTCGGCACCCGTGTGCTCACGCAGCCAGCGGGCGACCGCCGGCCATGGATCGTCCCCGACGTCGGCGCAGACCAGCGCGCCGAGAAGGGCGGGGTCGTCCGGGCGGGCGCAGGAGACAGCGGCCCATCCGTCGGCGGTCGGCAGCAGGCGGCAGGCACCGCCGGCCGAGACGGTTCCGCGGCGCCGGTGGCCGGTGAACGCGGCCCGCTCGGAAAGCAGCCGGGCGCCGTCCACCCGGACCGAGGTGAGCTCGGCGAACCTCTCCGAGAGTGCCCGGGCGATGGTCGCGGCACGGCCCGGCGGGACCAGGGGCGGACCGTCGGCCCGGCCGGTCAGGGCGGCGACGCCGCTGTCGGCCCAATCGGCGACCGGGTCAGCTGCCTCATCGATCCGAACAAGGCTCACATCGCAGACATCTGCCGACACGCCCCGATGATACACTTCCGGGCGACCGAAGCCCGCCGGCCCGCTGGCGCGGCGGGTACCGGGGCCCGGCACCGGTCGCAGGACGCGAAACAGAGGTGACCGTGATGGCACGCCGGAGGGTGGCCGCCGATGAGTGACGTGCCGGTTCTGTCCATCTCCGACCTGGCGGACGGCGCCGCCGACGAACCACTCCTTGAGCCGGACGGCCGGGTGCGCGAACCGCTCATGGCCGTACGGCTGGACGCCGGAGATGTGGACGCTGAGACGCTGGACCTGGCCGTGGCGCGGGCGCGCGCCAGCGACCGGCTGCTGATCGGCATCGCCGGTGCGCCGCTCACCGCTCGGGCCGCTGAGCTGGCGGCCGCGCTGGATCTCACCGTGGCGACGCCCGCTCCGGTGCTCGGGCGGGAGTGCCTCCCAGCTCCGGAGCCTGAGGAGCGGCTGCTCCTCCTCCATGAGGCCGCGGTGCGCAATCCGCACGCGTCCATCGTCCTCGGGCAGGTGCTGAGGGCCGGAGAGACGCTCGCGGTCGACGGTGCGCTGGACCTGGAATCCTTCGCCTACTCCACCCTGCTCGGCGGGCCGGAGTTCCGGCGCTGGCTCGACGGCCGCCGTCGCCGTGAGGTCCCCTCGGCCCACGATCCCGTCATCATCGACCGGGACGGTGACCGGTTGCTGGTCACGCTGAACCGGCCGGATCGGCGCAACGCCTACAGCCGTGAGGTGCGCGACGCCCTGGTCGATGCCCTCAGCGTCGCGGTGTCCGACGACACCGTGACACGGGTGGTGCTCACCGGTGCCGGGCCGTGCTTCTGTTCGGGCGGTGACCTCGACGAGTTCGGCACCGCCCCCGACCTCGCGACCGCGCACCTGGTGCGGATCCACGCCGGCGCGGGCAGGCTCATCCACCGGCTCGCCGACCGGATCGAGGTGCGGGTGCACGGCACGTGCGTCGGCGCCGGGATTGAGCTGCCCGCCTTCGCAGGAACCGTGATCGCCGATCCCGGGACCACCTTCCGGCTGCCTGAGGTGGGCATGGGCTTGATCCCGGGCGCGGGCGGCACGGTGAGCATTCCGCGCCGCATCGGCCGTTGGCGCACGCTGTACCTTGCCCTGTCGGGCGAGCCCATCGACGCGGCCACCGCCCTCGCCTGGGGCCTGGTCGACGAGGTACGGCCGGTCGGCTGAAGCCGGTGACGGTACGGCCGGAAGGCACGGCGGCGAAAGAGGGGCCGGGTCGCTCAGGCGGGCAGGACCGTCCCGGGGAGTACGGCAGCGGATCGCCCTCCTTGCCGGGGGCGGGTCGCCCCGCGCCGTGGTGGCGGTGGGGCGAGCCGGGCGTCACGAGCCGGCCGGTCGGAAGATCGGGAGCTTCCAGCCGTCCGCGATGGGGGAGAAGTCCACCCGCAGCTCCATGCCGATGTAGACCTCGTCCGGATCCACGTCGACGACGTTGCTGATCAGGCGCGCGCCAGGTGCGTCGGGGAGGTCGACGATGACCGGCACCAGCGTGATGTCGGGCAGCCCAGGGAAGCCGCGCACCACGGTGAAGCTGAAGACGATCCCCCGGCCGGAGAGCTCCACCCAGTCGATCTCGGTGGACTGGCAGCCGGGGCAGAACGGTGTCGGCGGCATCCGGAAGGCGCCGCACGCGGCGCAGCGGGGCGCGACCAGCCGTTCCTCCTGGGCGGCCCGCCAGAACGGCTCGGTGACCGGGTTGGTCGCGATCCGTACCGTCTCCCCGGGCAGGAGCTGGGCCTTCACAGCGCTCATGAGTCACGCCCCAGGATGAGGCCGCTGACGGGGAGAGAGGCCGGGCCCCCGGTGACGAGGGCGAGTTCCGCGTTGGGGACCTGATTGACGGCGGTGCCGCGGAGCTGCTCGACCGCCTCGCGGATATGGGTCATGCCGATGATGTACGCCTCCGAAAGTTGCCCGCCGTGGGTGTTCACCGGAATCGAGCCGCCCTTGTACCGGATCGCTCCGCTCTCCACGAACGGCCCGCCCTCGCCCTTGGGGCAGAACCCGTAGTCCTCAAGCTGCATGAGGACCATCGGGGAGAAGTGGTCGTACAGGAGCGCCACGTCGATGTCGGCCGGGGTGACCCCGGCCCTGCGGTAGAGGTGCTTCGCGATCGCCGCGTGGCCGGAGGAGGCGAACGTCTCCTCGGGCATGCCCATCCAGGCGAAGGCCCGGCCCCAGTCGCGGCTTCCGCCGTGCGCGGCTGCGAGCACCCGGACCGGCTTTTGCCGCAGGTCCCTGGCCCGGTCGAGGGTAGTGGTGATGACCGCGATCGCGCCGTCCGTCTCGAGGCAGAAGTCGTACAGGCACAGCGGGTCAGCGATCATCCGCGCGTTGAAGTAGTCGTCCAGGGTGAGCGGGTCGCGCATGATCGCGGTGGGACGGTTGCGCGCGTTCTCCCGCTGGGAGATGGCGATCTCCGCGAACGCCTCCCGCCGGGTGCCGTACGTGTGCATGTGCCGGCGGGCCAGCACCGACATCAGGTGCCCAGGCCCGGCCAGGCCCGACGGCTGCAGGAACGAGTTGAGGGGAGTGGGGGGAACGGCGGCGAAGACGCTGCCGAGCCGCTGCCGGGCCTGCTGCAACGCCATGACGGTCACGACGACGTTGGCGTCCCCGGCGAGGATCGCCGCGCGGGCGAGGCCGATCGACCCGGCCGAGCCGCCTCCCCCGGAGGTCAGGGTGGCGCTGAAGGTTATCTCCGGGATGCCGAGCGTCTCCATGAACTCGGCGGTGTCCATCGTCTCGCCGTAGCCGGCGCTCGCGCTCGAGTAGTAGGCGAAGCCGTCGATGTCCTTCACCGACAGCCCTGCGTCCTCGCACGCGGCGAGGATCGCGGTACCGGCGAGCTGCGTGATGGTCTGGGGCCACGACTGCCCGCGCCGGTAGTAGGGCGTGGCACCGACTCCGACGATCGCGACGTCCTTGGCGGCGTTGCTCATCGCTCCCCGCCAAGTCGCGAAGGTGTGCTCACCATCATCCGACGCATCGACCGCCCTCCAGTTCGTCCGCGTCACGGCCGCCAGCGGCCGCCATCGGACCATTCGTACGATATGTTTATTTAACTAAATATATGGAAAGGTTATAGGTCCCCCCTCCGGTGCGGCGGGGCTGGGGGAGAAGGACGAGCCGTCCCACCCGGCGGGGGTGCCGCTCGGCGGAGTGCGCCGTGGCGGGATAGTGCGTGGGTGAGCCTCGCGACCGGGTCGCAAGGCTCACCCACGCCGTCATGCCGACCCGGTGTGCTCCCGGGCCAGCCGGAGGCCTTCCTCCCGCGTGGGGGCGGTGATCTCCCAGCGCTGGCAGGAGCAGGCGCAGACGTAGGTTCCATCCTCTTTGGGGATCACGGATTGCGCCACGCACCGGCCCCCCGCACTCGCCACGTCGTGCAGAAACTCCGTGGGCGAGTCGTACATCACGTTGTCACTCATCGCGGCGACCAGGATCAGGCGGCGGCAGGGACAGGCGGAACGTCGGGGAAGAGCTCGAGGAACGCACCGGTCGTGATGCGCTCCTTCACGGCGGGGTCGACACCGTCGAAGAGCTGGTGCAGCGTCTCCTGGGTGTGGCCGTACGTGCCCTCCAGGTGGGGGTAGTCGCTTCCCCACAGGATGTTGGTGTAGCCCATGGCCGTCATCGCGGCGACGGCGGTCTGGTCGTGCTGGAAGGACGCGTACACCTGCGAGTAGATGATCTCGCGCGGCGACCGCTTGAGCTTGGGGAACACGGCAATCGCGTGCTGGCGGTAGCCCTCCTCGATCCGGTCGGCGATGAACGGCACCCAGGTGGCACCGCCCTCGGCGATGAGAATCTTGAGGTTGGGGTGGCGGTCGAGCGCGCCGGAGGCCACGAGCTTGGTCACCACGCGCTGGCCGCTGTAGGTGGTCTCGGTGTAGTTGAGCACCGCGCCGCCCGGCCCGCGGTACACGACACCGACCGATTGCCCCGCGGACAGGTCGACGGGGTCGGTGCCGATGTGGAAGGCGAGGACGATCCCGGCCTCCTCGGCCGTCGCCCAGAACGGCTCCCAGACGTCGTGGTGGTAGTCCTTCTGCAGCGGGTGCGGGGTGGTCGGCATGAAGACCGCCCGGTATCCCATCTCGGCGCACCGCTTGAGCTCGGCGACCGCGTCGTCGATGTCGAGGGTGGAGACCTGTGCTGTCGTGACGAATCGCGGAGAGGCCTTCTCGATGGTCTCGAACGCCCAGTCGTTGCTGACTCGCAGCGCTTCGCGCAGGGCCTCCGGGGTCCGGAAGGAGGAGCTCCACATTCCCAGCGAAGGGAAGACGACCTCGGCCCAGACGCCCTCCTGGTCCAGGTCCTTCAGGCGCAGGGAGACATCACGTGCGCCGGGGGCTCGGCTGCTGGCCTCGTAGAACTCCTGCTGCTTGGGGTTGGGCAGCTTCCGGCGGAAGGACATGCCGTCGATGTGCACGGTCTCCCACTGGCCGTCCGGGTCCTTCTCCGACCGCGGCATCAGTTCGGCGAGCCGAGGGGGAAGGTTCTTGCGCCAGAGATCGTCCGGCTCGAGGAAGTGAGAGTCGCCGGAGTTGGCCCAGATCTTTTCCATGGTGTTCTGCTCCACGATTCAGCGGTACCGACTGGCGAGCCCGAGCGGGGCCGCGGCGTCTCCCGGCGTCGGGAGTTCGCCGCACCGAAGTGAGGGATCCCCGGCCACCCCGCCACGCCCCGGATGCGTCTGGGTTCCATCCGGAAAGGGGAGCGGGGGCGGGCGATCGGCATCTCACTCCAGTCCCCGTTCCGACCCTGACGTCAGGGGGCGGAACGGGTCGGTCAAGGGCGCCGCCGCTCAGCGGATGGTGGGGGCGAAGAGGCTTCGTCCAGCCTGTCCACCTCTGAGTGAAAACGGCTTTTTCATGGTCGCGCGAGGGCCGGGGTTTGTCAATGCCCTAGGCGACGACGTTGCGCTCGCGGAGGTCGGCGATCTGGGCGTCGTCGTAACCGAGCTCGCGCGGATCGCGTCGGTGTGCTCCCCGGCGGTGCGGCCGCCCTTGACCTGGGTGGCCGAGCGGGAGAGCGGAGTGCTCGGAATCCGAATGGAACGCCTGTGCCGTGGCACCTAGCTGTGCCTGACGGCGCCGAGCGCGCGAAGGGCGAAATTTGTGACCTGCTCAGCCGCCTCGAAGGGGGTCACCTTGGCGGTCTGGGACATCTGCTCTGCGAAGGCGTCGTTGATGGCCGCGCGGATGGACCGGGCGTCAGGCTCCGGGTCGGCCCACGGGAACGAGCCGCGCTCCTTCCCGTCGCGCAGGATCTCCACGATGATGCGCTCCTGCTCCGTGAGGAACCGGGCGTATTCGGCGGCGTAGCCGCGGGCCCGCTGGGTTTCCTCCGAGGCGAGCACCAGGACGCGGCGCCGGCGGGGCATCTCAGCGGTCAGCCGGAGCATGCCGTGGATCAGCCCCCGCAACGCCTCGGCCGGGGAGGGGGCCTCGGCGACGATCGCCCGGCACTCGGCCAGGACCCGATCGGCGTCCTGGCGGAACATGGTGAGCAGCAGGTTGTCCTTGGAATCGAAGTGCCGGTAGAAGGCCCTCGTCGACAGGTTGGCTGTGGCGAGGATGTCGGTGATCGAGGCGGCCGCACCGTCGCTGGCGGCGAGGCACCGGTAGGCGGCCTGGATGATACGTTCCTTCTCCGCCTCCGCCTCGGCTGCCTGCTTCGGCACCCCGGTGCACCTCCCACCTCGATCACTTTCCGGCGATTCGGACGTCAGCGTACCAATCTCAGCGGACGGTGCCCCTGCCGCTGCGGTGGACCGAGGCCACGCCGGTCATGAGCACATACGGCACGGCCGCGCAACCGGGGCTCAGTCGAGCAGATCTATGATCTGACGCTTGCTGATCTTCAACAGATAGGACCGCACCGCCGTCATGTGCTCCACCCAGTGCCTCTCGGCGGCTGCACCGTCCCGGCTGCGGACGAGGTCCACGAGCCGCCGGTAGGAGCGCAGCGCCAGCCGGTTGCGCGACATGATGCTCTCAGTGGACACACGCGCCTCTCGGTACGCCGCCGCGATGTGCCGTGATGTGATCTCGCCGAGCATCGCTGTCACGATCGCCAGCGTGCGGTTGCCGGCCAGCTCGACCAGCCGCTGGTGGAACCCTACGGCCGCGGCACCGAACGCGGCGGCTGCGGGAGCAGCGTCCACGGCGGCGGCCACCCGCTCGACCTCCTCCGCCAAGGCGTCGTGATCGGCGCTGGAGCCGGACTCTGCGAGCGTGCGGGCGGCCGGGGGTTCGATCACCATGCGCGCGTCGTACACGTCAGCGAGCGTGGTGCCCGACAGGGTGAGCAGCAGCGCGAGGTTCGGTGCCGCCGCCTCCGGGCCGGGGATGCGGACCTGCGCACCCCCCGGTGGGCCGCGCCGTACCCGTACCAGCGACTCCGCCTCAAGGAGCCGGAAGGCCTCCCGCAGCGTCGGCCGGGAGACGCCGAACCGTTCGGTGAGTTCAGGCTCGGTGGGGAGCCAATCCCCGTCTTTGAGCTCACCCCGGACGATCTGCCTGCGGATCAGCCGGGCTACCAGGTCGGCCGTCTTCTTCGGCCTGACGTACTCCCGGAAACCGGGCTGTTGCCTCACGTCGCTCCACGATCGCTCGATCTCGCCGGCGGGCCCTGGCGCACTCGGCGGGCTGGCCCGTGGCAACGATTTTAGATGTCCGCTCATCGTCGGCCGTGCGCTGTGCGCCTCCGCTGTAACACTGCCGGGCGTCCCGTCGACGGTCGGCTCGGCGGCGGGTCCGTGCCAGGCCGCGCCATTCCCGGCCCGGACGAGCTCGCCCTCGCCGCCCGGCGCGGGCGAGCGCGACGCCTGACGGCGTGGGAAGTGCCTGCCGCCCCTCACCGGGAGTTGTGCGGATTTGTGGTGATCTTCCAGCGCGCGTCTGATTCGATCACCAGGATGGTGATCATTACTGGACGACTGCGATGGAGGAGACATGCCGACCAGCAACCGCGCCGCCGGTGGCCTAGCCGCGAGCCGTGGCGATGACGGCGCCCCGATGGCGCACGACGGGACCGGCCAGACGATCGTCACGGTCGAACGTGCGGCGGACGTGCTGATGTATTTCGCTCAGTCGCCGTCGCCGACGCTCGGGGTGACCGAGATCGCCGGGGCGCTCGGCATGTCGAAGGCCGTGGTGCACCGGATCCTCGCCTCGCTGCGCGGGCGCGGCCTCATCGAGCTGGATCCGGCGAGCAGGCGCTACTCGCTCGCGGTCGGCGCCATGCGGCTCGGGCTCGCCTACCTCGACCATCTGGATGTACGGCGCATCGCCGTACCGGAGATGGCGGCGCTCTCGCGGCGCACCGGGGAGACGGCGACGTTGTCGATCCGCACCGGGTGGGCGCGCGTCTACCTTGATCAGGTGACCCCGGCGCGTGAGGTGTTCATGAGCGTCACGCTGGGCGTGCCGTACCCGCTGCACGTGGGGGCCACATCGAAGGCGTTCCTGGCGTTCTTGACCGACGAGGAGATCGACGAGTACCTGTCGCGCGGGCCGCTGGAGCAGCTGACCGGTGAGAGCATCACCGACGCGGCCGAGCTCCGCGGGGAGCTGGCCGGGATCCGCGAGCGCGGGTGGGCGCAGTCGGCCGGGGAGCGCACGGCCGATGCCGCGGCGGTGGCCGCCCCCGTGCTCGACCACCATGGCCGGCCGGTGGCCGTGATCGGGGTCTGCGGGCCGCGGGAGCGGTTGCGCGACCAGGCGGAGGCGTGTGCCGCCGTGCTCGTCGAGTCGGCTCACCGCCTCTCGGTTCGGATGGGCTGGACCGCCGGCGAAGGCGGGTGACGGAGCCCCGGGGGCTCACTCGGAAACGGCAGGCGGGATCGCCGTCCGGCGGTGAGAAGGCGCTCCCTCGTCAGCGGGAGGAATCCGCACCGCCGGGCCGCTCGGGGGAGATGATCCACTTGTCGGCCCAGGCGATCAGGGACTCGATGACGGGCTCCAGCTCCTTCCCCTTGTCGGTGAGGTGATACTCCACGTGGACGGGGGAGCTGGGGATGACCCGCCGTTCGATGATCCCCTCGCCTTCGAGCCGGCGCAGCCGCTGGCTGAGCATGGTGTCGCTCACGCCGGCGATGGCCTCCTTGATCTCCGCGTACCGATGCCGTCCGGCGAAGATGGCCTGGATGATCGCGCCCGACCAGCGGGCTCCGATGAGCTCGACCGCCAGGTGGAACCTGGAGCAGCGGCGCGCTTGGCTCATGTTCGTTCAACCGTCCGATCCGCTCTGGGCTACGCCGTACCGTCCCCACATGCCGCCCTGCTAATAAATCCTTAGTTGCTACGCTTTGCCTACTCAATACCCAGATTCGTGAGAGGTAAGGTTGAGAAAGCCGACTCTTCAGATCATCATCGGGAGCACGCGGCCCGGCCGGGTGGGGCTGCCGGTCGCCGAGTGGCTTCGCGACCGGGCCGTCGCCCACGGGGCGTTCGAGGTCGAGCTGATCGACCTCGCCGAGGTGAACCTGCCGTTCATGGACGAGCCCAACCACCCCAGGCTCGGACAGTACCTCCACCAGCACACGAAGGAGTGGAGCGCGACCGTCGAGCGGGCCGACGCGTTGGTGTTCGTCACACCTGAATACAACCACGGCTTCAACGCGGTGCTGAAGAACGCGATCGACTACCTGCACCATGAGTGGCGCTACAAGCCGGTCGGGTTCGCCAGCTACGGAGGGGTCTCCGCCGGCACCCGGGCGGTGCAGATGCTCAAGCAGGTGGTCACCGGGCTGAAGATGCTGCCGGTGGTGGAGGCGGTGACCATCCCGTTCGTGAACGAGTTCCTCGACGAGGAGGGCCGCCTGCGGCCCAACGCCGTGATGAACCAGGCGGCCGACGCGATGCTCGACGAGCTCGCCCGGCTCGCCGCGACCCTCCAGGGTCTGCGCGCTCCCGCGTGACCGGCGCGGTCGCGACGTGAGCCGCCCACCGGCCGGTACTGCCGGCCCGGCGGCCGGCCGCTCGGCGATCAGCGACGGGTGCTCGCCGCGGTGTCCGAGGTGACCTACGGCTGCGCCCTCACCGGCCGGCTCGTGCCGGTGAGGGCGCTCCGTCTGGCGATGCGCTGCGGGTGGGCGTGCGAGGAAGGGCGGCGGGTCCTGGTCCGGCGGACCGCGCCGGAGGGCTGTCGGCCGTCGGTCAGCGGACGAAGTCGCGCACCTTCTGCGAGACCGATCCTGAGATGAGCAGGGACAGGTGACCGATGCAGCCGACGTTGGTGTTGACCGCGCCCACGAGCTTCACGCTGTCGTCGGGGTTGATGATCTCGTCGCAGCTCGACCAGAACGTGCCGTAGTTCACCGCGCCGGGGGTCTCGTCGCCCGCGTTGAGCTGGGTGAGGAACGCGGAGTTGTAGTTCATCTCATCGCAGGAGACCAGCGCCAGGTCGCACAGGTAGGAGGCGTTGGTGCCGTGGTTCGGGCCGCCGATCGAGACCCAGTCGTCGACGAACGCGGTGCCGCCGAGGAACTTCAGGTAGTACCGGGACGAGAGGCCGCCCATCGAGTGCGAGACGATGTCCACCTTCGCAGCCCCGGTCTGCGCGCGCACCTGGTCGATGAAGGCGGCGAGCTTGTTCGCCGTGGTCACGTTCGACTGCGTCCAGTCGTAATTCCAGGCGAATAGCCGGTTGGACGGCCAGCCATTCCTCTCGAAGTCGGCCTTCATCACGTCCCAGTTCCAGTCGGCTCCGGCCCAGCCGTGGACGAACACCACCGGATCGGGTGTCGCGGCTTTCGCCGGAGTGAGGGGGGAGAGAATCGCCGCGGCCACCACCGCCGCCGCCGCGGCTACGCGCCGTAACGCTCGTGCCATGCAGATCCTCCTTCGTACGGCCCGCCCGGGAATGGGCGGTGCCGCCGAAAGAGTCGGACCGATCGCGTTGCGCGCGCACCGGTGAAGTCGCCGGTCTTTTCCCGGCCGGCACGAGTGGAACCGAGCGGCGAAAAGCGGATGCATTGGGCCGCCGCACTTCACGATTGGGCGGCGGCGCCATCGTGAATGGGCGTCCGCCTATTCACTCGCGCTTAACTGCCGAGTAACTTCAAATTGTGACCGAATCGCCCGTGTTGTACGGCCGTGCGAAGGAGCGTGCTGAACTCAACGCGTTGATTGAGGCGGCCGCGAGGTCGAAAAGCGGCGTACGGGTGCTGGTCGGAGAGCCGGGCATGGGGAAGACGGCTCTGCTCAGGAGCGTCGAGGCGGATGCCGAAGGCTTCGCCGTACTGTGCGCCCGTGGGGTGCCGTGCGAGGCGGGCCTGCCCTTCGCCGGGCTGCACCGGCTGCTCCGCCCGGTCACCGGTCTGATCGACGAGCTCCCAGCGCCGCAGCGCACGGCGATCCGCGCCGCGCTGGGGCAGGCCGAGGGCCCGCCCCCCGACCGCTTCCTGATCTCCGTGGCCGTGCTCAGCCTCCTGTCCGAGCTGGCCGAGCGAGGCCCGGTGCTCGTCGTGGTGGACGACGCGCACTGGATGGACGTCCCGTCGCTCGATGCGCTCGCCTTCGCCGCCGGGAGGTTCGAGGCGGAGGGCGTCGTGCTGCTCGCCGCGACGCGGCCCGATCCGCCCGAGCCGCTCTCCTGGGCGCCGGCCATGACGATCGGCGGGCTCCCGCCCGACGCATGCGAGCAGCTCATCCGGTCGCGGGTCGACGGGCCGGTCGCCGGCGCGGTACGGGACCGGCTGATCGCCCACACCGGGGGAAACCCGCTCGCCCTGCTGGAGATCATCGAAGGGCTCTCCGCCGACCAGCTCGCCGGCCGTGCCCCGCTGCCGTGCCCGCTGCCGGTCGGCCCGGGTCTGGAACGGGCCTACCTCGAACGGGTGGCCGCGCTGCCCGCGCCCGCGCAGAGCCTGCTGCTGCTCGCCGCCGCCGAGGACGAGATCGACGCGGTCACGCTGCTGCGCGCTGCGTCCCACGCCGGGATCGAGGCGTCCGCGCTCGAGCGGGCCGAGTCAGCCGGGCTGATCCAGGTGTCGGAGACGAAAGTGGGCTTCCGCCACCCGCTCATGCGCTCCGCCGTGTACCAGGGGGCCGGGCTCGCCCGCCGGCGGTGGGCGCACCAGGTGCTCGGCGAGGTCTCGGGCCGGGACGATCGGCGCACCTGGCACCGCGCGGCAGCCGCGCTCGAACCCGACGCCGAGCTCGCCGACGAGCTGGAGCAGAGCGCCGGCCGGGCCCGGGTCCGCAGCGGGTACGTGGCCGCCGCCGTCGCGATGGAACGGGCGGCCGAGCTCACCCCGGACGACGGGGTGCGGGCACGCCGCCTCGTCCGGGCCGCCTGGGACCGGTGGCTCGGCGGGCACGCCGGCCTGGCCGTACGCCTGCTCGATCAGGCCAGGCGTGCGGCGGAGGCGTGCGGCCGGGCCCGCACGCTCGGCGAGATCGACTTCCTGCGGGGCGTGATCGACCTGCGCGGCGGGGTGGCGAGGGACGCCTACCAGTCGCTCGTGTCGGCGGCCGATCGCCTCGACCCGGACACCGCGCTCCACGCCCTGATCGGAGCGGCCGAGGCGGCCTTCTACGCGGGCGATCATCGCAGGTTCGACGTCGCCGCCTCACGCGTCCGGCAGCTCGCCGGCGTCCCGGGGGAGCGTGCCGCGCTCATCCGCGCGTACCTGGCCGGGATGGCCCACGCCGCCGAGGGCGACGTCTCCCGGTCGATCGCGCCGTTCCGGACGGTCCTGGAGATCGCCGGCCGGATCGACGATCCGGACGCGCTCCGTTGGGCGGCGACCGCCGCCTTGATGATCGGCGACGACACGATCGCGCACGCCTTCCCCTCGCGTGCCGTCGAGATAGCCCGGGCGCGCGGCGCGGTCGCCACGGTACCGCAGGCCATCGAGCTGCTCGTGCACAGCGAGCTGTGGACCGGCCGGCTCGCCATCGCCGGCGCGAACGCACTGGAGGGGCTGCGGCTCGCCACGGAGACCGGGCAGCTCAACTGCGCCTGCCATCTGCGGGCGCTGCTCGCCTTGCACGCGGCGATCGAAGGGGACGTCCGCACCTGCCGGGAGCGCGCCCAGGAGGCGATGGCGCGGGCCAGGGAGCACGACCTCGGGCTGGTCTCGGCCGTCGCGACCTGGGCGCTCGCCTTCAGCGATCTCTCCCTGGGCAGGTACGGCGAGGCGGCCGACCGGCTCACCCGTATGGCGGAGGCCGGTCCGGGACACGGTCACCATGTGATCACCGTGCTGTCAGCCCCGCACTTCGTGGAGGCGGCGGTGCGCAGCGGCCACCGCGAGCGGGCCGCCCGGGCCCTGGAGATGTTCCGCTTCTGGGCCGAGACCGTGGAGTCGACCTGGGCGCTCGCCCTGGTGGAGCGGTGCCGCGCGCTCCTCGCCGACGGACCGGCCGCCGACGGGCACTATCGGGCCGCGCTCGAGCTGCACGCGGCGAGCGCGCGTGACTTCGAACGGGCCCGTACCGCCCTGCTGTACGGCGCTTACCTGCGCAGGCAGCGCAGGCGGGCACAGGCGAGGCAGCACGCGCGCGAAGCGCTCGAGATCTTCGAGCGGCTGGGCGCTTCCCGATGGGCGGAGCGGGCGCGCGGCGAGCTGCGGGCCGCCGGGGAGACGGTCACCGAGCCGGAGGGCGAGGAGACGGGAGCGCTCACCGCGCAGCAGCTCCAGATCGCCCGGTTCATCGCGGAAGGTGCGACCAACCGAGAGGTGGCGGCACGGCTGTTCATCAGCCCGCGCACGGTCGACTACCACGTACGCAACATCTTCACCAAGCTCGGCATCGGCTCACGCGCCGAGCTGATCCGGCGCTTCCGCGCGTCCCATGCCGCCAGGGCCTGAGCGGACCGATCAGCCGGCGCCCTGCTCCCCGCCGCTCAAGACGCGCGGCGCCTGACGATCAGGGCCGCCCTTGGCCGGCCACCGCCGGGACCATCGCGCGACGGCGAGCGCCACCACCAGCAGGAAGGCCACTCCGGCATAGACGCCCAGCTCGACGTACTGCGCGCGGCTCTCCGCCGGGGGCGCGTTCACAGCGAGCCGGACGACCATCGAGAGGATGTGCCGGATCACAGCGACGATCCCCACGATGATGAAGGGCTCGAGCTGGAGTCGCCCACCCTCGAGGTGCGTCAGAACGGTGACGAAGATCTCCACGACGATGAGGACGAGGAGCAGTTCCTCGATGACGATGATCGTCTTTCCCGTCCAGGACACGGGGCTCCGCACCACCGCGACGCACATGAACACGATGATGGCCGCGCCGGTGGCGAGCAGCATGAGCGCTACCACGTGAAGCAGCACGCGCTCGCACAGGGCGAGGAACCGCAGAAACGTGCGGTCCAGCCCGTCCCGCGTGGTCCCGGAGCGGTGCCCGCCCCCAGGCCGTCGCTCATCCGGTGCGCCCGGTCCGTCCGCCATGGCCTTACCGCTCGTCTCCAGCTTCAGGTCAGCACGCCGTGCCGATCGGTGATGCCGAGGTCCGTACGGCGCCGCCTGGGCGCGATTCGCCACCCCCTCTCTGCGCGCCGGCGGGTGCCGTCAGCCGATAGGAGGGATACATACCCAGGTGCGGCCGTTCCGGCGCGCGGCGACCTCGGCGGACCAACGAGCCACACGGTACGGGCGTGATCAGGGGACCTGTCCGCTCGGTCACTAGGGGAGGAATCCGGCACGCCTGGCGGCGACCACGGTCTCCATCCGGCTGTGCGTGCCGAGCTTTCGCATGATATTGCGCAGGTAACTCTTGACCGTCTCGGGACCGATGCCGAGGCGGCGCGCCGTCTCGGCGTTGCCGCAGCCGACGGCGACCAGGGCGAGCACGTCGAGCTCCCGCGGCGAGAGCGGGTTCGCGCGGGGAGCCCGGCCGTTGGAGCGCGCCAGCCGGGCGCAGACATCGTCGATGCGCCGGCGAAGGGCGGGGTCGGCGATCTCCTGCGCGATCGACCGCAGTTCGGCGTGTGCCTGGCGGATCTCCTCCCACTCGGGGGCGGCCGGCGCCTCACGCGCCGCGCGGATGATGGCCGCCGTCTCGAGCTCGGCCATCCGGCGCTCGACCTCCCGCCGTACGGTGAGCTCTATGCCGGCGCGGACGGCGGTCTGGGTCATGGTGTCAAGTACCCGGGTGCCGAGGGGCACCGGCTCGCGCGTGCCGCCGTACATGAGCGCGGCGACCGAGCCGTCCACGACGACCGGCACCGCCCCGATCGCCCGCAGCCCTTCGGCGCTCACCGGCCCGTCGTACTCGTGGGTGATCCGGGGATCGGCGAGGTAGTCCTCCACGCTGCCCGGGCGCGTGGTGACGATCACCCGGCCGCCGAGCCCGGCCCCGGGGCGGATGACCAGGCCGTGCAGGTGCGGGGTGAGGGTGCCCAGCAGCTCGGTGAGCCGCACGCCCCGCTGCCCGATCGTCCCGCCGAACAGGACGGGGAGCCCGGTCGCCAGCCGCACCCTCCGCAGGGCGGCGCGCACCACCTCGCGCTCGTGCTGCGCGGTCGCGACCGGTGGGCGGGTGTCCGGCATAGGGACAGATTGGCACGCATTTTGCCTGCTGTTAACCACCCCCGAACGGGGGTGGCCGGCCTCGGCACCCGCCCGGAGACTGCGGGCATGGCCGAGTTGCTGTCGTACTCCTCCGGTGTCTCCGACGTCCCCCTGCTCGGTGAGACGATCGGGGAGAACTTCGAACGCACGGTGGCGCGGTTCGGCGCCCGCGAGGCCTTGGTGGAGGCGGCGACCGGGCGCCGCTGGACGTACGCGGAGCTCGACGCCGCGGTGAACGAGGTGGCGCTCGGGTTGCTGGCCCGCGGGATCAAGAAGGGCGACCGGGTGGGCATCTGGTCGCCCAACTGCGCGGAGTGGGTGTTCGTCCAGTACGCCACCGCGAAGATCGGCGCGATCCTCGTCAACGTCAACCCCGCCTACCGCGCCCATGAGCTCGAGTACGTGGTGCGGCAGTCGGGCATGCGGCTGCTGATCAGCGCGGTCGCCTACCGCACCAGCGACTACCGGGCGATGATCGAGCAGATCGGGTTCCGCGACGTGGTGTACATCGGCGAGCCGAGCTGGGAGCGGCTCATCGAGGACGGGCGGAGCCTGGATGCGGCCGCGCTGCGGGAGCGGGCGGCCACCCTGACCTTCGACGACCCGATCAACATCCAGTACACGTCGGGCACCACCGGCTTCCCCAAGGGCGCCACCCTCTCGCACCACAACATCCTCAACAACGGGTTCTTCGTGGGCGAGCTGCTCGGGTACACCGAGCAGGACCGGATCTGCCTGCCGGTGCCGCTCTACCACTGCTTCGGCATGGTCATGGGCAACCTCGCCGCCGCCTCCCACGGGTCGTGCGTCGTGCTCCCCGCGCCCGGCTTCGACCCCGAGGCGACGCTCCGCGCCGTCGAGCGGGAGCGGTGCACGTCCCTGTACGGCGTGCCCACCATGTTCATCGCGGAGCTCGGCCACCCGGAGTTCGCGTCCTTCGACCTGTCGAGCCTGCGCACCGGGATCATGGCCGGATCGCCCTGCCCGGTCGAGGTGATGAAGCGCGTGGTCGCCGACATGCACATGTCCGAGGTGGCGATCTGCTACGGCATGACCGAGACCTCGCCGGTGTCGACGATGACCCGGCGGACCGATGGGCTGGCCCGCCGTACCGAGACGGTCGGCCGCGTCATGCCGCACATCGAGGTGAAGATCGTCGACCCGGAGACGGGCCGGACCGTGCCCCGCGGCCAGGTCGGTGAGCTGTGCACCCGCGGCTACTCGGTGATGCTCGGCTACTGGGAGCAGCCCGAGGCCACGGCCGAGGCGATCGACCGCGCCCGGTGGATGCACACCGGCGACCTGGCGACCATGGACGAGGAGGGGTACGTCAACATCGTCGGCCGGATCAAGGACATGGTGATCCGGGGCGGCGAGAACATCTACCCGCGCGAGATCGAGGAGTTCCTCTACACGCACCCGGACATCGCCGACGTGCAGGTGATCGGCGTGCCCGATGAGAAGTACGGCGAGGAGCTCATGGCCTGGATCATCATGCGCCCGGGCGCCGAGCCGCTCACGGCCGAGCGGCTCAGGGAGTTCTGCGCGGGCCGCCTCGCCCACTACAAGATCCCCCGGTACGTGCACGTCGTGGACTCCTTCCCCATGACGGTCACCGGGAAGATCCGCAAGGTGGAGATGCGGGAGCAGGCCATCGAGATCCTCGGCCTGCACGACGCCGCCCGGATCCGCAGCGCCTGATCACCCCTCGATGCCCGATGGGCCGGTGCCGCGGTGGCCGGCCCATCGGGCGTCCGCGTGCCGTACGCGCGCCGGGGCGGGCGAGGGCACCCGCCGCGGTGCCGCGCGAGCCCGTCTCCGGTGGTGTCCCGGGGGTGCGGGGCGGCGCGCCGGGATCGCGGTGGCGGGTGGGCACCGCCGGCGGGGGAGGTCACCGTGGTCCGGCGCAGGAGTGGCGCCCGGTGACGTGGTGGCCGGGGAGCCGGGCGCACGGTGGAGCCATCCCGCCCGGCCTGCTCGCTGACGGGAACGCTCGTCCGCCATGGGCGCGGGGAGCGCGTGGGAACGCCCGCCCACCGCGGGCGCGGCGAAGGGCGGGGAGACGGTCGCCCACTGAGGGCGAGTGGGGAATGCCCGCCCACTGACGGCGCGGGAGCGCGTGGAGACGGTCGCCTGCCGTGGGCGCGCGGGGAGCGCGCGGGAACGCCACCCATCAGAGGGCGCGTGGGGAGCGCGCGGGAACGGCAGCCTGCCGAGGGTGTGCGGGGAGCGCGGATCCGGTGGACCTATCCGGGTGAAGTGGCCCATCCCCATTGTTGACCGGACATTGATCGTCGGAGCTCAGACCATCCGGCGAACCGCGCTTACCGTCTTGCACATACCGTCAACGACATCGGGGGAGTCTCATGATCAGTACGGCCATGCTCACCGCTGTCCTGCTTGCCGGACCTGTGACCGCGCCGGCCGATCCGGCTCCGGGGGACACCACCGCGTCCCGGCCCGCTCAGAGCACGACCGGTGTGCCCGGATTCGCCCCGGGCTACCAGCCCGGCTGGTGGGGCCCGCCGATCTGGTGGCAGCAGGAGGCGGGCCTGCTGCCCAGGGCGAACGACGCGGTCGCGCGTGAGACGGGGGAGAAGCAGGCGGCCGGGGACGAGGACTCCGACGAATCGCCCCTGTCCCTCATTCCCGCGAACGTGGTGCCCGACATCGACGCGCTGGACAAGGACGACGACGCCCAGGGCGAGGACGACGAGAAGTTCGTCACCCTGCCCGCGGTCGACAAGACCGGGCCGAAGTCGCTGCCGCCCGGCACGATCGTCGACCCGGAGACCGGCGACGTCTTCATCCACCCGCCGCTCGACAAGATCGGCACCGGCGGGCAGAGCTTCACCCTTCCGCAGTTGACGGGCCGCCAGATCCAGATTGCGAAGGGAACGCCTTCGTTCTCCGGCAAGGCCGGCCGCAAGGGCAGCCGGTTCCACCGCTGACCCACCGCCGGCGGCGCGGCCGCTTCCCGGTGGGCGGTGCCGTACGGCGGCGGCCGTGCGGCACCCCGTACGGCACCGCACCGATGGGCGGGGACGCGGCGCCCGGCACCGGCGCGGCGCGCCGGCCCGCCCACGGTGAGCGAGCCCGCGCGGGCCCTGCGCGGCCCGCGACCGGAGCGCCCGCCGCACCGTCCATGCGAAGCCGCATCCGCAGGTACGAAATGTGACCCGTCGCTGATCGTCCACCGTGCCGTGCCGCCACCGCGGCGGCCGGGCGCACTCCGGTGACCATCCCGGCCACGCCGGCGAGCAGCGACCCGACGAGGGAGCACGACGTCATGAACACCCGGCTACTCGCCCTCCCCGCTGCCGCGGCGGCGTGGCTCGCCACGGCTTGCGGCGGCACGGGCACCGAACACCCCCAAACCGGCGTGGCCGCCTCCGGCGCGGTGACGGCCACGGCCACCGCGGCACCGTCCGCCCCGGCCGCGGCGCCCCGGTCCGGCTCCGCCTGCGCCGGGGTGCCGGCCTCGCTGGAGCGGGAACCGGTCGGCACCGCCCTCGCCAAGATCCCCGAGCTCTCCACGCTGGCCAAGGCGGCCAAGCGGACCGGCCTGGTGGTCGAGGACGCCACGCTGTTCGCGCCCGTCGGCAAGGCCTTCGACAAGGCCCTGGACGGGAAGATCAAGAAGCTGATGAAGGACCAGCGGGCGGTCGGCAGCCTGCTCGGCTACCACATGGTGCAGGGGCGCACGCCCCGCTCCGGGCTGCGGGGCAAGCTGACCAACCTGCAGGGGGACACGCTGGTCGTGAAGGGATCGCCCGAGCGGGCCAAGGTGAACGGCGCGCGGGTGATCTGCGGCGAGCTGAGCACGCGCAACGCGACCGTCTACCTGATCGACAAGGTGCTGCTGCCGAAGTAGGCGGGGTGCCGGAACGGGCCCGCACCGGTGGCCCGCCGCCCTGCGGCACCCGAGCCCGGCCGGGCTGGACCGGCGGCCCGCCGCCTCGCGACATCGAGCCCGGCTGGGTTCGACCGGTGGCCCGGCGTCCTGTCGCGCGGGCCGGCCCGCGCGGCGCGCCGCCCCGCCGTGCCGCGGTGCCGCGGGCCATGGTGATGAGACCCGCGGTGATGAGGCCCTCGATCACGAGGACCGCGATCTCGCGGGCCGCGATCACGCGGGCGGCGGTGGGTCACGAGGGCACACCCGATCTTTGACCCGACACAGAACGTGAAATACGTGATCAGCCGGAATGTGGCGCATAGCGTCGGGTCCGTAACCGACAGCAACCTTCGGGGGGAATGTCATGCCGTTGAGCAGCGCAATCATCGCCGCGGCCCTGGCCGCGGCTCCGGGGACGCCCGCCGATCCCGGGCCGGCCGCCGCGCCCGGGGTGCTCACGCCGGGCAAGCAGATCGCCGCGGTCGCCCTGCAGCACCCGGACAACCCGGACCTCATCGCCAACCGGACGCTGGAGATCCTCGGCAAGCCCGTGAAGGCCGGTCCGCTGATGGACCTCGAGGACCTGGCCGAGGCCAGCGGCCCGCAGCGCCCGGCGGCTGAGGAGGCCCAGACCGGCGCCGAGGCCGGTCCGGCGGAGAACACCGCCGTCCAGGAGGGGAACCCGAACCCCGGATCCGGCTCGGGGCAGGCCCCGGAGATCGCCAACGTGAGCTTCCCGGAGTTCCCGGAGATGAGCTTCCCGCTCCTGGAGGACTTCGACATCCCGGTGTGGAACACCGGTGACCGGAACGTGCGCAAGCAGCCGATCAACGTCCGCGGCGTCCCCGGGTTCACCGTGCCGGCGGGCCAGGGCGCCACGGGGCCGGTCGTCACGCGGAACCGCCCGGACGGCGGGCAGGACTTCCTGTTCGGCTCGCAGGGCAACCAGCCGGTCAACGCGAAGCTCTCCGGTGAGGACCTCGCCAAGCAGGCGGTCGGCCAGCAGTTCACCGACGCCGATCAGCAGACGTCGGAGTCCCAGCCCGAGGAGTGATCGGGAGCCGGCGCATCGCAACGGAGGGGTGGACCGCTCGGTTCACCCCTTCTTGTTTCCGGCCCCGCCTTCCCGGCGATCCGGCCCGGGAGACCGGCGGGGGAGCGGCGCATGAGAATCGCCCGTGACCCACTCGATACGATCGGCCTCATGGAACAGCGCGTCTTGGGCAGAACGGGCAGGCGAGTCGGCGTGGTCGGGCTCGGCGCCTGGCAGATCGGCGGGGACTGGGGCGAGGTGAGCGAGGCCGACGCGCTCGCCACGATCCACGCCGCGATCGACGCCGGGGTCGACTTCATCGACACCGCCGACGTGTACGGCGACGGCCGCAGCGAGCGCCTGATCGGGCGGGTGCTCAAGGAACGGCCCGGGCTCACCGTGGCGACGAAGATGGGCCGCCGGGTCGCCCAGACGCCGGAGGTCTACACCCTGGAGAACTTCCGCTCCTGGATCGACCGCTCCCGGGCGAACCTGGGGGTGGACACGATCGACCTGGTGCAGCTCCACTGCCCGCCGTCCCCGGTCTACGACGACGACCGGGTCTTCGACGCACTCGACACGCTCGTCGCGGAGGGCGCCATCCGGGCGTACGGGGTGAGCGTGGAGACCTGCGCCGAGGCGCTCCGGGCGATCGAGCGGCCCGGGGTGGCGACCGTGCAGATCATCCTCAACATGTTCCGGCTCAAGCCGCTGGAGGAGGTGCTCCCCGCCGCGGAGAAGGCCGGGGTCGGCATCATCGCGCGGGTCCCGCTCGCCAGCGGGCTGCTCACCGGCAAGTTCGGCCCGCGGTCGGTCTTCGCCGAGGACGACCACCGCACCTTCAACCGCCGCGGTGAGGCGTTCGACGTGGGGGAGACGTTCTCCGGCGTGGAGTACGGCGTCGGCCTCCAGGCGGTGGAGCGGCTCCGCCCGCTGGTGCCCGAGGGCATGACCATGGCCCAGTTCGCGCTGCGCTGGATCCTCGACCAGAGCGGGGTCAGCGTGGTGATCCCGGGGGCGCGCAACCCGGAGCAGGCGCGGGCGAACGCCGCGGCCGCGGGTTTCCCGCGCTTGTCCCCCGAGGTGCACGCGGCGGTCCGCACCGTGTACGACGAGCTGATCCGGCCGCAGGTCCACCACCGCTGGTGAGCCGGCCGGGCCCGGGACCGGGCGCCGTCCCGGGCCCGCGCCGTGGGCGGCCGCGCCGTACCGCGGGGCCGGCAGGCCGGGCACCGGCCGCCGTCACGCAAGCGATCATGCGAATCGCCGGGCGGCGGCACCGGTAGCATCGGATGGTGTGCCTCGAATCGGGCCCCTGCCGGCTCGCGGGGCGTTCACTCACGTGCGATTCCGTTTCCATGACCGAAGGAGCAGCCGTGTCCTCCGCCCAAGAGATCCGCATCACCATCGCCGGGACCGAGCGCGTGGTGGCGGCGGGGACGACGGCCGGGCAGGCGCTCGAGGCGGACGGCAGGACGGTGATCGCCGCCCGGATCAACGGCGAGCTGCGTGACCTCGCGACCGAGGTGGCCGACGGCGACGTCATCGAGCCGGTCACCATCGACAGCGGCGACGGCCGGGCCATCCTCCGTCACTCCACCGCTCACGTCCTGGCCCAGGCCGTTCAGGAGCTATTCCCTGAGGCGAAGCTCGGCATCGGGCCGCCGATCGAGAACGGCTTCTACTACGACTTCGACGTGCGGGAGCCGTTCACCCCGGAGGATCTCAAGCGCATCGAGAAGCGGATGCGCGAGATCATCAAGCAGGGGCAGCTCTTCCGGCGGCGCCCGGTGACCGATGAGCAGGCCCGCGAGGAGCTCGCCGGCGAGCCGTACAAGCTGGAGCTGATCGAGCTGAAGGGCGCCGCCGGGTCCGAGGACGGCGCGAACGTCGAGGTGGGCGCCGGCCAGCTCACCATCTACGACAACATCGACCCGAAGACCGGCGAGGTCTGCTGGAAGGACCTGTGCCGGGGGCCGCACCTGCCGAGCACCAAGGCGATCCCGGCGTTCGCCCTCATGCGGTCGAGCGGCGCCTACTGGCGCGGCAGCGAGAAGAACCCGCAGCTCCAGCGGATCTACGGCACCGCCTGGGAGTCCAAGGAGAAGCAGGACGAGTACCTGCACTTCCTGGAGGAGGCGGAGAAGCGCGACCACCGCAGGCTCGGCGTCGAGCTGGACCTGTTCTCCTTCCCGGAGGAGCTCGGCTCCGGCCTCCCGGTGTTCCACCCGAAGGGCGGCACCATCCGGCGGATCATGGAGGACTACTCCCGCCGGCGTCACGAGGAGGCGGGCTACTCCTTCGTGAACACCCCGCACATCACGAAGGAGAAGCTCTACCAGATCTCCGGCCACCTCAACTGGTACGCCGACGCCATGTTCCCGCCCATGGAGCTCGAGGGCGCCCGGTACTACCTCAAGCCCATGAACTGCCCGATGCACAACCTGATCTTCCGGGCGCGCGGGCGGTCGTACCGGGAGCTGCCCCTGCGGCTCTTCGAGTTCGGCACGGTCTACCGGTACGAGAAGTCCGGGGTGGTGCACGGCCTGACCCGGGTGCGGGGCCTCACCCAGGACGACGCGCACATCTACTGCACCCAGGAGCAGATGCGCGACGAGCTGCGCTCGCTGCTCCGGTTCGTGCTCGACCTGCTGCGCGACTTCGGCCTCAACGACTTCTACCTGGAGCTGTCCACCAAGGACCCGGAGAAGTACGTCGGCTCCGACGAGGTGTGGGAGGAGGCGACCCGGACCCTGCGCGAGGTCGCCGAGGCGGAGAACCTCGAGCTCGTCCTCGACCCGGGCGGCGCCGCCTTCTACGGCCCCAAGATCTCGGTGCAGGCGCGGGACGCGATCGGCCGCACCTGGCAGATGTCGACGATCCAGCTCGACTTCAACCTGCCCGAGCTGTTCGAGCTCGAGTACCAGGCGGCCGACGGCACCCGCAAGCGCCCCGTCATGATCCACCGGGCGCTGTTCGGCTCGATCGAGCGGTTCTTCGGCGTGCTGGTCGAGCACTACGCCGGCGCCTTCCCGCCGTGGCTCGCCCCGGTCCAGGTCGTCGGCATCCCGATCACCGAGGCGCACGTGCCGTACCTGCAGGACGTCGCCAAGCGCCTGCGCGAGCGGGGCATCCGGGTCGAGGTGGACGCCTCGGACGACCGGATGCAGAAGAAGATCCGCAACGCGCAGAAGGCCAAGGTCCCGTACATGCTGCTCGCCGGGGACAAGGACGTCGCGGCCGGTGCCGTGTCGTTCCGCTACCGCAACGGCGAGCAGAAGAACGGGGTGCCGATCGACCAGGCGATCGAGGAGATCGTCAGCGCGGTCGAGCGCCGCATCCAGGTCTGACCCCGGTACGGCTCCCGCCCGGCGCGGCGGGAGCCGTACGCTCCGGCCGCCGGCCCGATCGCGTCCCGGCCGCGAGGCCGGCCGCCCCGTGCCGCCGGGCCGTCCGCGCCCCGGCCGCGGAACCGCCCGTCCGCCGGGGCCGGTCCGCGCTCCGGTGGCCCGGCCCACGTCCGCGGCCGGGAGGACGCGGTGCGGCCGGCGTCCGCCGTGGGGCCGCCCCCGCCGGGGAGCATGGGCGAGGCCCCCGCCCGCCGCGCGCCCAAGGGCCGCACTGTCGCGACCACCCGGACGGATGGCGATCAGTGCGGCATATCCTGCTTGGGGGCGGCAGGAACCCCGCTCGGGTGCGGTAGGAACCGGTGAACCGGGGCAGTGACGGAGTGGAGGAGAGCACGACCGTGAATCCAGAGCCGATCGAGCAGGCCGGCGCCGGAATCCCCGACCAGTTCCAGCGCCTCTGGTCCCCGCACCGCATGGCCTACATCAAGGGCGAGAACAAGCCCAGCGGCCCCGGGGCGGACGACGGCTGCCCCTTCTGCGACATCCCCAAGCGGCCCGACCCGGAGGGGCTGATCGTGGCCCGCGGCTCGGCCGTCTACGCCGTGCTCAACCTCTACCCCTACAACTCCGGTCACCTGATGGTCTGCCCCTACCGGCACGTCTCCGACTACGTCGACCTCGACGAGGCGGAGACCGCCGAGCTCGCCGAGTTCACCAAGCGGGCGATCCAGGCGCTGCGCAAGGCGAGCGGCGCCCAGGGGTTCAACGTCGGCATGAACCTCGGCGCGGTCGCGGGCGCCGGCATCGCCGCCCACCTGCACCAGCACGTCGTGCCCCGGTGGGGCGGTGACACGAACTTCATGCCGGTGGTGGGGCGGACCAAGGTCCTCCCGCAGCTCCTGCGCGACACCCGGGACCTGCTCGCCGACGCCTGGCCCGCCTGAGCCCTCCGGCCCGGCCGCTCACCGGGCGAGGACGGCCGGGCTCTCGTTGGTGAGCCGGTCGAGCGCGCTCACGTAGTACTTCCCATCGCCCTTGACGGCCAGGCGCGGGTTCCGGCTCGCCGGGACGATCGCCACCAGGTTGCGGGCGTCGGCGAACGCGCACGCGTCCGCCTTGCCGTTCACCCGGTAGACGGCGTACGCGCGGGCACCCGGCGTGTGCCGCCACACCAGCGTGCCGCCGCTGCGCCGCACGCCCTGCGGGGCCGCGGGCGGGCGGCCCGCCATCCGCTCCGGCACCGGGAGCAGGGCCGGCCTGCGGTAGTACTCCTTGGTGATCGTGCTCATCGCCGAGAGCGGGTCGCGGAGCAGCGAGGACGCGCTGAAGTACACGTCGCCGCGGATCTGCGGGTACTTCCGGTTGATGGCGAGGTGGGCGGGGAGCTCGCCGGGCTTGCGCCAGCCCGGGACGTCCTTGGTGCCCACCTGGTAGAGCGCCTGGCCGATGTAGAGGTGGACGTCCGTGCCCTTCACCGCGTCCGCCCACCACGGGGCGAGCACCTCGTACCGGGCCGCGGCGTACCCGCGCGGCCAGTAGAGCTGCGGGATCACGTAGTCGACCGTGCCCGCCTTGATCCACGCCTTCGCGTCCGCGTAGATCGCGTCGTAGGCCGACATGCCCGAGGTGGCCGAGCCGGCCGGGTCCTGCTTCTTGTTCCGCCAGATGCCGAACGGGCTCACCCCGAACTTCACGTGCCGCTTGGTCTTGCGCACCGCCGCGTGGACCTGGGCGATCAGCTTGTTGACGTTCTCCCGCCGCCAATCGGCGAGCGGCTTGCCGCGGCCGTACTTCCGGTAGGTCGCGGTGTCCCGGAACGGCGTCCCCTTCCCGGGGTACGGGTAGAAGTAGTCGTCGAAGTGGACGCCGTCCACGTCGTAGCGGCGCACCACGTCGGTCACGACCTTGGTCACCCAGTCCCGCACCTCCGGCAGGCCCGGGTCGTAGTAGAGGCGGCCCTCGTGCTTGACCGTCCACTCCGGGTGAAGCCGCGCGGGATGCCGGGCCGGGAGCTTGGTCACGTCGTCCGTGAGCGCCGCCCGGTACGGGTTGAACCAGGCGTGGAACTCCAGGCCGCGCTTGTGCGCCTCCTTGATCAGGAACGGCAGCGGGTCCCAGCCCGGGTCCTTGCCCGCCGTGCCGGTCAGCCACTGTGACCACGGCTCCAGCGACGACCGGTAGAGCGCGTCCGAGGCCGGCCGGACCTGCACGAACACCGCGTTGAGCCGGTGCCGCACCGCCGCGTCGAGGATCTTCAGGTACTCGGCGCGCTGCCGCTCGGGGGTGCGCGCCCCGCGCGACGGCCAGTCGAGGTTGTGGATCGCCGCGATCCAGACCCCGCGCATCTCCCGCTTGGGGAAGCGCGCGTCCACCCGGCACGACGCGGCCGAGGTGGGCACCGTGACCTCGGCCGCCGCCTGCCGCTGCGCCGAGGCCGCGGACCGGTCCGCGCTCGCCTGCGGGCCGAAGGCGTAGGCCGCCCCGGTGGCGAGCACGGCGATGGCGGTGCTGATCAGTAACGGCCGAGCGGTCTGGCCCCGTCCGGACACGTGGCGTCCTCCCCGATTCCGATGGGCATCAGCCACACAGTCTGGCATCGGAACCGGATGGCCCGGCCAAGCGGAGGGAGATCTTCCCTTACCCGGGGTGTGCCGCGCGGTACCCGCGGTGTGCCGTGGCCCACCCGCGCGCCGCCGTGCACCCGGCCGCCCGGGCGGAACCGGGCCGTCCCCGCGTACGGCCCGGCATGCCGCGCCCGGCCCGCCGGGTACGGCACGGCGCGGGCAGCCGGCCGGGCTCGCCCAGGGCCGGTTCCGCCGCGCGGGAACGCCTAGTTCACCGCGTGGGGTCCGGCCCATGCGGGCAGGGGAGCCCGCGCGCAGGCCGCGGCATGGCCCGCCCGGCACGATCCCGTGACCCTCCCGGCGCGGGTTCGCCGCGTGCCCCGGTACGGCCGGCGGCGCGGCGCACCGGGCACCGGCGGCGCCGGCGCCCGGTGCGGCTGAGCCCCGGGTCAGGCGGCCTGGGTGACCTTGGCCGCGAGGTGGGCGGGGAGCGGCTCGTACCGCAGGAAGGACCGGGTGAACGTCCCCGTGCCCTGCGACAGCGAGCGCAGGTCCACCGCGTACCTGGTGATCTCGAGCTGCGGCACCTCGGCGCGCACCACCGTGCGGCCGGTCCCGACCGGCTCGGTGCCGAGCACCCGGCCGCGCCGCGCCGACAGGTCGGACATGATCGCGCCGACGTACTCGTCCGGGATGAGGACGGAGACCTCGTCCACCGGCTCCAGGAGGATCACCTGGGTCTTGGACGCGGCGTCCTTCAGCGCGAGCTGCCCGGCGATCTGGAACGCCATGTCCGAGGAGTCGACCGGGTGCGACTTGCCGTCGTAGAGGGTCACCTGGATGTCGACCATCGGGTACCCGGCGAGCACGCCGCGCTCCATCTGCGCCCGGATGCCCTTCTCCACGGACGGGATGAACTGCCGCGGGATCACCCCGCCGACGATCTTGTCGATGAACTCGAACCCGCTCCCGGCCGGCAGCGGCTCGACCTCGATGTGGCAGATCGCGTACTGGCCGTGGCCGCCGGTCTGCTTGACGTTCCGTCCCATGCCCTGGGCCTTGCCGGCGAACGTCTCCCGCAGCGGCACCCGCACCTCGGTCCGGTCGACCTGCACGCCGTACCGCCGGGAGAGCCGGTCGAGCAGCACGTCGGAGTGGGCCTCGCCCATGCACCACAGCACGAGCTGGTGGGTCTCCGCGTTGTGCTCCAGCCGCAGCGTCGGGTCCTCCGCCACGAGCCGGGAGAGCGCCTGGCCGAGCTTGTCCTCGTCCGCCTTGGACCGCGGCTCGATCGCGACCGGCAGCAGCGGCTCGGGCATCTGCCACGGGGCCATGAGCAGCGGCCGGTCCTTGGCGGAGAGCGTGTCACCGGTCTCCGCCCGGGACAGCTTGGCGATCGCGCAGATGTCGCCGGCCACGCACTTGCCGATCGTCCGCTGCGTCTTGCCCAGCGGCGAGCTCAGCGTGCCGATCCGCTCGTCCACGTCGTGGTCCTCGTGCCCGCGGTCGGCGAGGCCGTGCCCGGAGACGTGCACGGTCATGTCCGGCCGGAGCGTGCCGGAGAACACGCGGACCAGGCTGATCCGTCCCACGTACGGGTCGCTCGTGGTCTTGACGACCTCGGCCACCAGCGGGCCCTCGGGGTCGGCGGTGAGCCCCTCCACCGGCCGGCCGTCGATCGTGGTGATCTCCGGCAGCGGGTGCTCGAGCGGCGAGGGGAACCCCTTGGTGATCAGCTCGAGGATCTCCTGCATGCCGACACCGGGCGCCGCCGCCAGCACCGGGTAGAAGCTGCCCCTGGCCACCGCCTTCTCCAGGTCGGTGATGAGCGACTCGTCGTCGATCTCCTCCCCGGCGAGGTAGCGGTCCATCAGGGACTCGTCCTCGCTCTCCTGGATGATCTGCTCGATCAGGTCGCCGCGGTACCGCTCGATCAGGTCGAGCTGGCCGGGGTCGGGGTCCCGCTCGGTGCGGGTCCCGCCGGAGTAGTCGATGAACCGCCGGGACACCAGGCTGAGCAGGCCGGTTCCGTCGACGGGCAGGTAGACGGGGGCGATGCCCTCCCCGAACCCGTCCCGGCACTGGGCGAGGGTCCCGTCGAAGTCGGCCCGCTGATGGTCGATCTTGGAGATGACCACGGCCCGCGGCATGCCGACGAGCGCGCACTCCTCCCAGAGCATCTTGGTGAGGCCGTCCACCCCGTCGGCCGCCGAGATCACGAACAGCGCGGCGTCGGCCGCCCGCAACCCGGCGCGCAGGTCACCGATGAAGTCCGCGTATCCTGGAGTGTCGAGAAGGTTGATCTTTATACCGTTGAAGACGGTGGGAGCGACGGCGAGATTGACGGAGCGCTTCTGGCGCACCTCCACCTCGTCGTAGTCGCTGACCGTCGTGCCGTCCTCCACCCGGCCGGGACGCTGGATCACCCCCGTCTCGGCGAGCAGCGCCTCGACCAGTGTCGTCTTGCCGGATCCGGAATGGCCGACCAGCACGACATTGCGCACCATGTCCGGCCGGTCGGCCGTGGGTGCCCTGCCCGCGGCCCCTTGGGTCGCCCCGGTTGATCTCTCGGCCACATCGCCTCCCGAGGTCTCCGAACGACCGGCGAGGGGCACGTGGCCGCGCTCCGCGCCGGCCGTTCAAGCCGTCGCTGTCCCACGCCTGGGCCCGCGCTGGCCCAGCGGGCGGCGAGGCCGCATGATCTCCCGCCCGCTGTGATGCAGGCGTGTGTTTTCACCCTTTACCCACGCGCCGGATCGCACAAGACCTATCTGCCCAATGTGGTGACCATCATGTGGTCAGGACGGATGGCCTACCATCAACGGCGATGTTGAACGTCTTGCGCCCCGCCGTCTCCCGGGTCCTGGCCCCCGTGGGCCGGACCCTCGCCCGGATGGGAGTTTCACCGGACGTCATCACCACGGTCGGCACGGCCGGCGTGGTGACCGCCGCGCTCACCTGCTACCCGAGCGGCCGGCTCTTCCTCGGCTCGATGATCATCGCGTTCTTCGGGATCGCCGATCTCCTCGACGGCGTGCTCGCCCGGATGATCGGCAGGAAGAGCAAGTGGGGTGCGTTCCTGGACTCCACGCTCGACCGGGTCGGTGACGCCGCGATCTTCTCCGGGTTGATCCTGTACCTCCTCCTCAAGGACCAGCCGGAGATCGTCCTCGCGATCGTCGCGCTCTTCTGCCTCGTCGCGGGAGCATTGGTGTCCTACGCCAAGGCCCGCGCCGAGGGCCTCGGCATGACCGCGAACGTCGGCATCGCCGAGCGCGGCGAGCGCCTGGTGATCGTGCTCGTGGCGGCCGGGCTCTCCGGCCTCGGCGTGCCGTACGTGCTGGCGATCGGGCTCTGGCTGCTCGCCGTGGCGAGCGCGATCACGGTCGTCCAGCGGATGGTCCACGTGTACCGGCAGGCGGTGGTCGACGAATGAGTCAGGCGGTGGTCGTATGAGCGGCAGGCCCGGCGCGCGCAACCGGCCCGAACGCCTCCCGCTCGCCGACCGGATCATCGCGGCGTGCTTCACCCTGGGCTGGGCGCTGGTGCGCCGGGTGCCCGAGCGGCTCGCCGCCTGGTTCTTCCGCACCCTCGCCGACCTGCTCTGGCGCCGGCGCGGCACCTCGGTGCGGCGCCTGGAGGCGAACCTCGCCCGGGTGGTCGGCAAGGACCCCGCCGACCCCGCGGTGCGGGAGCTCAGCCGCGCCGGCATGCGCTCCTACTTCCGGTACTGGATGGAGATGTTCCGCCTCCCCGCGATGAGCCCGGAGCGCATCCGCGCGGGCACCCGCATCATCGGGGTGGAGGCCATCTTCGAGACGCTCGCCTCCGGCCGGGGGGTCGTGGTGGCCTTGCCCCACACCGGCAACTACGACCTGGCCGGCGCCTGGCTGGTGCACATGGGGCACCCGTTCACCACGGTCGCCGAGCGGCTGCGCCCCGAGTCGCTCTTCGAGCGGTTCGTCGCCTACCGGGAGAGCCTCGGCATGGAGGTGCTGCCGCTCACCAACCGGGACGGGGGGAGCGCCCGGGCCTTCGCCACCCTCGCCCGGCGGCTGCGCGAGGGGCGCCCGGTCTGCCTGCCGGCCGAGCGCGACCTGACCGACTCCGGCGTCGAGGTGGTGTTCTTCGGCGCGAAGACCCGGATGGCCCCCGGCCCCGCGGCGCTCGCCGTCCAGACCGGCGCGGCGCTCCTGCCGGCCGTGCTCTGGTTCGAGGGCGACGGGTGGGGCGGCCGGGTCTACGACGAGATCCCCGTCCCCGCCGAGGGCACCCGCAAGGAGAAGATCGCGATCATGACCCAGCGCATGGCGGAGGCGTTCGAGCAGGGCATCGCCGAGCACCCGGAGGACTGGCACATGCTCCAGAGAGTGTGGCTCGACGATTTCGAGCCCACGCGCGGGGGAGTGCCGTGAGGGTCGGCATCGTCTGCCCCTACACCTGGGAGGTCCCCGGCGGGGTCCAGGCGCACATCCGCGACCTCGCCGAGGCGCTCATCGCCCACGGCTGCCACGTCTCCGTCATCGCCCCCGCGGCCGACGACGCCGAGCTGCCGCCGTACGTGACCTCGGCCGGCCGGGCCGTGCCCGTGCCGTACAACGGGTCGGTGGCCCGGCTCGCGTTCGGCTTCCTCTCGGCGAACCGGGTGCGCAAGTGGATCCGGGAGGGCCGGTTCGACGTGCTGCACGTGCACGAGCCGGCCGTGCCGTCGCTGAGCATGCTCGCCTGCTGGGCGGCGCGCGGCCCGATCGTCGCCACGTTCCACGCCTCGCTGGAGCGCTCCCGGGCGATGGCCATGGCCGCGCCGGTGCTGCAGAGCATCCTCGAGAAGATCACCGGCCGGATCGCGGTCTCCGACGCGGCGCGCAAGACGCTGGTGGAGCACTTCGGCGGCGACGCGGTGCTGATCCCCAACGGGGTGACGGTGAGCCGGTACGCCGAAGGCGAGCCGCTGCCCGGCTGGGGGCCGGACGGCAACGTGATCGGCTTCCTCGGCCGGATGGACGAGCCGCGCAAGGGGCTGCCCGTCCTGCTGGAGGCGTTCGCGCTGCTCGCCCCGGAACGGCCCGCGCTGCGGCTGCTCATCGCCGGCCCCGGCGACCCCGGCGAGGTGTTCGACCGGGTGCCCGCGGAGTTCCACGACCGGGTCGGCGTGCTCGGCATGGTGAGCGAGGAGGACAAGATCCGCGCGTACCACTCGGTCGACATCTTCTGCGCCCCCAACCTGGGCGGGGAGAGCTTCGGGATCGTCCTCGCCGAGGCCATGGCCGCCGGGGCCCCGATCCTCGCCAGCGACATCCCGGCGTTCCGGCACGTGCTCGGTGAGGGCCAGGCGGGGGCGCTCTTCACCACCGGCGACCCGGCCGCGCTCGCGGCCGAGGCGGCGCGGCTGCTCGACGACCCGGACCTGCGGGCCAAGCTCTCGGAGGAGGCGCGGCTGGCGGTCCGCAAGTACGACTGGTCGATCGTCGCCCGTGAGGTGCTCCGGGTGTACGAGACCGTCACCGAAGCGGCCACCGGCGTGGTGGAGGACGTGTGATGACCACCTGGCTGACCGTCGTCCTCGTGCTGCTCGTGCTCGTGCTCACCGCGGTCTACATCTCCTGGCGGGCCGGCCGGCTCGACCGGCTGCACATCCGGCTCGAGGGCGCGTACGCGGCCCTCGACGCCGCGCTGCTCCGCCGGGCCGCGGTCTGCCTGGAGCTCGCCGGGTCCCGGATCCTCGACCCGGCCACCTCGCTCGTGCTCGCCGCGGCCGCGCACGAGGCCCGGATCGCCGGGCCGGAGGAGCGGGAGCACGCCGAGAGCGACCTCTCCAAGACGCTGCGCGCCGTCGTCGACCAGGAGCGGTTCAAGGAGAAGCTCGCCGAGCACCCGGCGGGCCGCACCCTGCTGGAGGAGCTCGACACGGCCGTCGCCAAGGTCGTCTACTCCCGCCGGTTCTACAACAACGCGGTCGAGGTGACCCGGACCGCCCGGCAGCGCTGGCTCGCCCGCACCCTCCGGCTCGCCGGCCGCACCGAGATGCCGCGGTACTTCGAGATAGACGACGAGCCGCCGCGCTCTCTCAGCGGCGGCTCCTAGCGGGCGCCCCGGTGACCGGGATCTCAACGGTTTGTAAATCGTTTTAGGTTGTTTTTTGGGATTCGCCGGTAAGCTCGTGCTGTTTCTCGAGGACGGACCGGCGGATCCTGAACGAGACATGGACGCCGCACGCCGTCCGCGCTGCTTCCACGGGAGGAGCTCACGGTGCGGGCAGTGATCCGTTTCGCGCTGGCGACGGCGGTGGTGCTCGCCGGAGCGGCCTGCTCCGGCGACGGGCCCAAGGCCCAGGCTCAGCCGGGCCAGGCCGTGGTATCACCCTCACCGTCCCCCGAGCCGCCTCCCGAGCACCCGTTCACCGGCCTGCCGGCCTCCACCCTCCGCCCGGTGCTCGCCGTCAAGATCGAGAACACCCCGGCCGGCAAGCCGCAGATGGGCCTGCGCAGCGCGGACATCGTCTACGTCCAGCAGGTCGAGGGCGGGCTGACCCGGCTCATGGCGATCTTCTCGTCGAAGCTCCCCGCCCAGGTGGGGCCGGTGCGGAGCGCCCGGATCTCCGACCTGTACCTCCTGCCGATGTTCGGCAAGCCCGCGCTCGCCTACTCCGGCGTGCAGACCAAGATGATCCCGTACGTCCAGCGGGCCCCGCTGTACGACGTCTCCGACTCGGCGGCGCCCGACGCGTACCGCCGGATGCCCGGCCGGGTCGCGCCGTACAACCTGTTCGCCAGCCCGCGGAAGCTGCTCGCGCGGGCGCCCCAGGCGAGCAAGGCCAAGGACATCGGCTTCGTCTTCTCCGACGAGCCGCCGCCCGGCGGCACCGAGCGGCGCTCCGTGACCGTGCGCTACCCGTCCGCCCGGTTCACCTTCACCTGGTCGGAGCGGCAGAAGCGCTGGCTCATCTCCCAGGACGGGGCCAAGAACATGGCCGCGGAGGGCGGCCAGCAGGGCGCGCCCACCATCGTGATCCAGTGGGTCAAGACGACCCGCTCGGAGTTCCACGACGTCAACGGCGCCTACACCCCGCTCCTCCACACGGTCGGCAAGGGCACCGGGATCGTGCTGCGCGACGGCAAGGCCTACCGGGTGCGGTGGTCGCGCGCCTCCAAGGAGGAGGGCACCGTCTACACGCTCGCCGACGGCACGCCCATGCCGTTCGCCCGAGGCCAGGTCTGGATCGTGCTCGCCTCGCGCAAGCCCGTCGTCCCCTGACCCGCGCGCACGGCGCCTGACCGCGCGCACGGCGCCACTCCGGAGTGGACAAGTCACATCGGTCACCGCGACACCGTGGCGCGTGAGGAGCGCTTCCGGCGAGCGCCTACCATGGAGTCGAAATCGTCCACAGCCCCGCCGTCGTAGGGAGCAACGTGTCCAGCAGCACCCCTGAAGCCAACGAGACCACCACCGTGGGCACCCCCCGCGTCAAGCGCGGGATGGCCGAGATGCTCAAGGGTGGGGTCATCATGGACGTCGTCACCCCGGAGCAGGCCAAGATCGCCGAGGACGCCGGGGCGGTCGCCGTCATGGCGCTGGAGCGGGTTCCGGCCGACATCCGCGCACAGGGCGGCGTGGCCCGCATGAGCGACCCCGAGCTGATCGAGAAGATCATGGACGCGGTGTCGATCCCGGTCATGGCCAAGGTCCGGATCGGCCACTTCGTCGAGGCTCAGGTCCTCCAGGCGCTCGGCGTCGACTACATCGACGAGTCCGAGGTCCTCACCCCGGCCGACTACGAGAACCACATCGACAAGTGGAAGTTCACGGTGCCCTTCGTCTGCGGGGCGACCAACCTCGGGGAGGCGCTGCGCCGGATCGCCGAGGGCGCCGCGATGATCCGCTCCAAGGGTGAGGCGGGCACCGGCGACGTGTCCAACGCCGTCACCCACATGCGCAAGATCCGCAGCGAGATCAAGCGGCTCTCCGCGCTCCCCGAGGACGAGCTGTACGTCGCCGCCAAGGAGCTGCGGGCGCCGTACGAGCTGGTCGCCGAGGTGGCCCGGACCGGCAGGCTGCCCGTCGTGCTGTTCACCGCGGGCGGCATCGCCACCCCCGCCGACGCCGCGATGATGATGCAGCTCGGCGCCGACGGCGTCTTCGTCGGCTCCGGCATCTTCAAGTCCGGCGACCCGGCCAAGCGCGCCGCCGCGATCGTCAAGGCCGTCACCTACTACGACGACCCCGACGTGATCGCCAAGGTGTCGCGCGGCCTCGGCGAGGCCATGGTCGGCATCAACGTGAGCGAGATTCCCGCCTCCCATCGCCTTGCCGAGCGGGGCTGGTGACCGGCACAGGGGACGTCCAGGAGCTCGCCGCCGCCCTCTCACACAAGCTGCGTCATCTCGTCATGCTGCTGCGCCGGGCGAGCGCCGGGCAGCCGGTGACCGCCCAGCAGTACGCCGTGCTCGGCTCCCTCGAAGCGGGCCCGCGCCGGATGACCGACCTCGCCGAGGAGCACGGCGTGCAGCTCCCCACGATCAGCGTGCAGATCAACCGGCTCGAGGAGGCGGGCCTGGTCGCCCGGGGCTTCGACCCGGCGGACGCCCGGGTCCGCACGGTCGAGCTCACCGGTGAGGGCCGGGCCCGCCTGATCGCCGTGCGCCGGGCCCGGATCGGCTACCTCGCCCGGTGCCTGGAGGCCCTCACGCCGGAGGAACGGGAGGCCATCGCCGTCGCCCTCCCCGCCCTCGCCAAGCTGGGCCGCGGCTGAACGCCCGGCGGTTTGGGGCAACCGCCGCATGCGCCGTACTCTTAAGCGGCCAGAACGGATCCATCAGAAGGGGTGCACCGTGACCGCTGCGCCGACGATCGGCGTGCTCGCCCTGCAGGGCGACGTCCGCGAGCACATCCGCGCATTGGAGGCCGCGGGGGCCCGCGCCGTGCCCGTGCGCCGGAAGGCGGAGCTCGACGCGGTCGACGGTCTGGTCATCCCCGGTGGCGAGTCCACCACGATCTGGAAGCTGGCGGTGGCGTTCGACCTGTTCGAACCGCTGCGGCTGCGTATCAAGGACGGCATGCCCGCGTACGGCTCCTGCGCAGGAATGATCATGCTCGCCGACCGCATCGAGGGCGGGATCGAAGGCCAGCAGACCTTCGGCGGCATCGACATGCTGGTCCGGCGCAACGCCTTCGGCCGCCAGGTCGACTCCTTCGAGACCGACCTCGAGTTCGCCGGCCGGGGGACCATCCGGGCCGTCTTCATCCGGGCGCCGTGGGTCGAGTCCGTCGGCCCTGACGTGGAAGTCCTGGGCAGGGTCGGACCTGAGGATAGGATCGTCGCGGTCCGCCAAGGATCTCTGCTCGCGACATCCTTCCATCCGGAGCTGACCGGTGACGCGCGGGTCCACTCGTACTTCGTGGAAATGGTGAGGGAGCACTAGGCGATGGCCGGCCACTCCAAATGGGCGACGACGAAGCACAAGAAGGCCGTGCTGGACTCCCGGCGCGGCAAGCTGTTCGCCAAGCTCATCAAGAACATCGAGGTCGCCGCCAGGCTCGGCGGGCCCGATCCGGACGCCAACCCGACGCTGTACGACGCGATCCTCAAGGCGCGGAAGAACTCCGTGCCGCTCGAGAACATCGAGCGGGCGCGCAAGCGCGGCGGCGGGCTCGAGGCGGGCGGTGCCGACTGGCAGACCATCATGTACGAGGGGTACGGCCCCGGCGGCGTCGCGATCCTCATCGAGTGCCTCACCGACAACCGCAACCGCGCCGCCTCCGAGGTCCGCGTCGCCCTCACCAGGAACGGCGGGTCCCTCGCCGACCCCGGCTCGGTGTCGTACATGTTCAAGCGCAAGGGCGTGGTGATCGTTCCCAAGGGGTCGCGCACCGAGGACGACGTGCTCATGGCCGTGGTCGACGCCGGGGCCGAGGAGGTCAACGACCTCGGTGAGAACTTCGAGGTCATCTGCGAGCCCTCCGACCTCATCGCGGTGCGCCAGGCGCTGCAGGACGCGGGGATCGAGTACGAGTCGGCCGAGGTGAGCTTCCTGCCGACGGTGAGCGTCCCGCTCGACGAGGAGAGCGCCCGCAAGGTGTTCCGCCTGATCGAGGCGCTCGAGGACAGCGACGACGTCCAGAACGTCTACGCGAACTACGACGTCAGCGACGAGATCATGGAGAAGCTCGCGGTCTGACGTCCGTGCGCGCCCGTGCCGCTCGCCCGCGGCGCCGGCCCGTGGGCCGTGGCCGCGCCCCGCGCCCGGCCTCCGGGGATCGGTGCGACCGGCCGTGCCGCGGGCCCCGCTCCGGTCACCGTGCCCGGCCGGCGGGTTCCGCACCGGCCGGGCGGCGCCGGTGGCCCCTCCTCCGGCATGCGCCGCCTTCCTCCCGGGACCGCGTCCCGCCGTCCCGCGCGCCGATCGATCGCCCACGGGGGCGACCGCGGGCCCCTGATCGCGGTAGAGTGCGGTGCCGAACAGGTGTTCGGCGGTGCCATGCCGCCGGGCGGCGAGCCAGGGAGGCGTGCGTGAGATCACCCGAGGCGCGGGTGCTGGGTGTGGATCCGGGCCTGACCCGGTGCGGCCTCGGCGCCGTGGAAGGCCGGCCCGGGGCGCCGCTCCGGCTGGTGGCCGCCGGGGTGGTGCGCACCTCGGCCGATGACGACATCGGCACCCGCCTGCTCGCCATCGAGCGGGAGATCGAGCGGTGGCTCGACGAGGTGCGGCCGTCCACGGTGGCGGTGGAGCGGGTCTTCGCCCAGCACAACGTCCGGACCGTGATGGGGACGGCGCAGGCGGCCGCGATCGCGATCGTGTGCGCCGCCCGCCGGGGACTTCCCGTCGCGCTGCACACGCCCAGCGAGGTCAAGGCGGCCATCACCGGCAACGGCGACGCCGGCAAGCGCCAGGTGGGCGCGATGGTCACCCGGCTGCTCCGGCTCGACGCCATGCCCAAGCCGGCCGACGCCGCGGACGCGCTCGCGCTCGCCATCTGCCACGTCTGGCGGGGCGGGGCGCAGCACCGCCTCGCGGAGGCGCTGGCCCGGGCGCGGCGCCCGGCCGCGCCCGCATGGGCGGGTGACCCGGACGGGGGAGGGAGCGCGCGATGATCGCATCCGTGGCGGGGAAGGTGGCGGCCATCGGCCCCGAGACCGCGGTCATCGAGGTGGGCGGGTTCGGCGTCCTGGTCCACTGCACCCCCGCGACGCTGGCCGGGCTGCGCGTCGGCGAGCCCGCCCGGCTCGCCACGGCGCTCGTCGTCCGGGAGGACTCCCTCACCCTGTACGGCTTCGCCTCCGACGACGAGCGCGCGATCTTCGAGAGCCTGCTCACGGTGAACGGCGTCGGGCCGCGCCTCGCGCTCGCCATGCTCGCCGTGCACTCGCCGAACGCGCTGCGGACGGCGGTGGCGAGCGGGGACGTCAAGGCGCTCACCATGGTCCCGGGCATCGGGCCGAAGAGCGCCCAGCGGATCATGCTGGAGCTGCGGGACCGGCTCGGCCCGGCGCGGGCCACCGCCGCCGGGATGCCCGACGGCCGGGGCGGACCGTCCCCCTGGCGGGAGCAGGTGCACGCCGGCCTGGTCGGCCTCGGATACTCGGCCCGGGACGCGGATGAGGCGATCGCCGCGATCGCCCACGAGGCCGAGGCCGCGGAGGCGGCCGGGCGCGAGCCCGAGATCGCCGCCCTGCTGAAGTCCGCGCTGCGGGTGCTGAGCGTCCGATGAGCGGCCCGCACCCCGCCCTGGCCGGCCACCCGGCGCTGAGATCGTTCTTCGGGAGTTCGCGTGAGCGTTGAGCGGGATCTGGTGTCGCCCGAGCCGGTCGGCGACGAGCCGGTGATCGAGGCGACGCTGCGTCCCAAGCGGCTGAGCGAGTTCATCGGGCAGCAGCGGGTACGCGAGCAGCTCTCGCTGGTCCTGGAGAGCGCGCGGCGCCGGCGGCGCCCGCCGGACCACGTGCTGATGAGCGGCGGCCCCGGCCTCGGCAAGACCACCCTGGCGTTGATCATCGCGGCGGAGCTCGGGGCGCCGATCCGGATGACCTCGGGCCCGGCCCTGGAGCGGGCCGGCGACCTCGCGGCGATCCTGTCCACGCTCACCGAGGGCGAGGTCCTCTTCATCGACGAGATCCACCGCATGGCCCGGCCGGCCGAGGAGATGCTCTACCTGGCCATGGAGGACTTCCGGATCGACGTCGTGGTCGGCAAGGGGCCGGGGGCGACGTCGATCCCGCTGGAGATCGCGCCGTTCACCCTGGTCGGCGCGACCACCCGGGCCGGGCTGCTCCCGGCGCCGCTGCGCGACCGGTTCGGCTTCACCGCGCACATGGACTTCTACGAGGTCGCCGAGCTGGAGCAGGTGCTCCACCGCTCGGCGCGGCTGCTCGGCGCCGACCTGCGCGAGGACGGCGCCCACGAGATCGCCAAGCGGTCGCGCGGCACCCCCCGGATCGCCAACCGGCTGCTGCGGCGGGTGCGCGACTACGCCGAGGTGCGGGCCCAGGGGGTGATCACCCGGGAGGTGGCCGCGGCCGCGCTCGACCTCTACGAGGTGGACGCCAAGGGCCTGGACCGGCTCGACCGGGCGGTGCTGGAGGCGCTGCTGCGCAAGTTCGGCGGCGGGCCGGTCGGGCTGTCCACGCTCGCGGTCGCCGTGGGGGAGGAGCCCGAGACCGTGGAGGTCGTGGCCGAGCCGTTCCTGGTGCGGCAGGGGCTGCTCGCCCGCACCCCCCGCGGCCGGGTGGCGACCGCCCTCGCCTGGAAGCACTTCGGCCTCACCCCGCCGCCCGGCGCGTACGGCGCGGAGGCGGGGCCTGGCCTGTTCGACGATCAGTGACGCGGGAGATCCGGCATCATCGGAATATCGCCCGGATGCCGGGAATGGGAACTTTCGCAGAGACGAAATCGTGTGCTCATTGCCGGGTTACCCGCTGACGCATACACTGCGTGGCTTGGTCGGCGGCTTGGGCTGGGCTCGGCCACGGCCGTGTGCGCGCAGCATCTCCGGTGCACTGACCGGTTCATCGACTGACGGAAGGTGACTCCCGTGGGTAACAACCCCCTTGGGACTTTTCTGCCGCTCATCCTCCTGCTGCTGATCTTCTACTTCCTGCTGCTCAGGCCGCAGCGCAAGCGCCAGCAGGAGCTCATCCAGATGCAGAACTCGCTCACCCCCGGGATGCGGGTGATGACGAGCACCGGCCTCTTCGCCACCGTCGTGGCGCTCCGCGGCGACGACGTCATCCTCGAGGTCGCGCCGGGCGTGGAGACGCGCTGGGTCAAGGCGGCCATCGCCCGCATCGTCCCGCCGGAGGAGGGCGAGGCCCAGCCGGGCCCGGCCGGCGGCACGGGAGACGCCCAGGAGGACAAGCCGGGGAGCGAGTCCTGAGCCGGTCCGCGCCCGGTTCCGAGCCGGTCCGCGCCCGCGTGACGCGGCACCCCAGCGCCCGTGGACGATAAGGCGCCCCGGCGCGCGCTCCTCCTGCTCGCGGTGCTCGTGCTCGCCATGGGCGTCACGGCCGTGCTCCAGAAGGCGTTCGTCCCCGCGTTCGGCCTCGACCTCGCCGGCGGCACCACCGTGACGCTCTCGCCGGTGACCCCGGACGGCGGATCGCCCTCGCAGGAGAGCCTCGACCGGGCCGTGGCCATCATCCGCGCCCGGGTGAACGGCACCGGGATCACCGACGCGGAGGTCGCCAAGGCGAACGACACCATCGTCGTCTCGATCCCGGGTGCCGGCCGGCCGGAAGCGATCAAGCTCATCTCCACCACCGCCGAGCTGCGCATGCGCCCGGTGCTGGCGGTGGCCCCCGCCCGGCCCGGGCCGGGCCCGTTGCCGACCCCGGCGCCCACCGCCGCTGCCGGCCAGGGCCCGCTGCCGACCGCGGCCCCCACCCCCGCCGCGCAGGCGGCCGGGGCACGGGAGCGCGCCGAGCCGGGACGCGGATCCCCGGCGGCGTCACCGTCGCCCACCCCCACCGGAGCGGACCCGCTCGCCGGTCAGGACCTCACCGGCATCGACCCCGCCCTGCTCGACCGGTTCCGCACGCTCGACTGCACCGCGCGGAACCGCGGGCAGGGCACGCAGGACGACCCGGACCGGCAGATCGTGGCCTGCAGCGCGGACGGGTCGCTCCGGTACATCCTCGACAAGGCCGCGGTCCAGGGCACCGAGATCGCCGGGGCCACGGCGGGCGCGGACCGGACCATCGGCGAGTGGGCCGTGCAGGTCTCGTTCAAGCCCCGGGGCGCCGCGCAGCTCGCCGAGGTCACCCGGCGGATCTCCGGGCTCCCCGCCCCGCGCAACCGGCTCGCGAGCGTGCTCGACGGGGTGGTGATCGTCGCACCGGCGATCAAGGAGGCCATCCCCGGCGGGACCGCCCGGATCTTCGGCGACCTCACCCAGCGGAGCGCGACCGAGCTGGCCGAGCAGCTCAAGTACGGCGCGCTGCCGCTCACGTTCCGGACGGCCTCGGTGGTCTCGGTCTCGTCCACCCTCGGCCAGGACCAGCTCCGCGGCGGGCTCCTCGCGGGCGCGCTCGGCCTGCTCCTGGTCGTGCCGTACCTGCTCGGCTACTACCGGGGCCTCGGGCTGATCGGCGTGGCGAGCCTCGGCGTGGCCGGGGTGATCACCTACCTGGCCGTGGCGCTGCTCAGCCACAACGCCGGGTTCCGGCTCTCGCTGCCGCACCTGATCGGCCTGGTGGTGTCGATCGGCGTCACCGCGGACTCGTTCATCGTCTTCTTCGAGCGCATCCGCGACGAGCTCCGGAGGGGACGCCGGGCGCTGCGCCCGGCGGTGGAGGTCGCCTGGCGGCGCGCCCGGCGCACCATCCTGATCGCGGACACCGTGATGTTCATCGCCGCCGTGGTGCTCTACGTCCTCGCGGTGGGCGGGGTCGCCGGGTTCGCGTTCGCGATGGGCCTCACCACGCTCATCGACCTCATCGTCGTGGTCCTGTTCACCAAGCCGGTCACCTCGCTCGCGGCGCGGCTGGGGTTCTTCGCCCGGGGGCACCGGCTCTCCGGGCTCGACCCCGGGCGGCTGGGCCCGGTGCCGGGCGCCGCCGGCCGGGCGGTGGGGGAGGCCTGATGGCGGGATTCCTCGGCCGCCGCCTCCGGGGCGGCACGGAGGTGGACTTCATCGGCAGGCGGCGGCTCTGGTACGGGCTGTCCGCGGTGCTGCTGGCCGTCTCGCTCGCCGGCCTGGTGGGCAGGGGCCTCAACCTCGGGGTCGAGTTCGAGGGCGGTTCGGTCTTCACCTTCCCCCGTACCCCGGGCGCCACCGTGGCGCAGGTGCGCGAGGCCGTGCAGGCGGCCGGCCCCGGCCGGGTGATCGTGCAGACGGCGGGGTCCGGCTGGCGGGTCACCACCGAGAGCCTGGACGGCCTGGAGATCGCCGCGGTGCGGCGCGCGGTGGCCGAGCGGTTCGGGGTGCCGGAGCACCGGGTGAGCACGCAGGTGATCGGCGCCACCTGGGGCGGGGAGGTGTCGCGGCGCGCCCTGCTCGGCCTCGCCGTGTTCCTGGCGGCGATCACGCTCTACCTCTCCGTCGCCTTCGAGTGGCGGATGGCCCTCGCCGCCGTCGTCGCGCTCGGCCACGACCTGGTCATCACGGCCGGCGTGTACGCCTGGTCCGGGTTCGAGGTGACCCCGGCGACCGTGCTCGGCTTCCTCACGATCCTCGGCTACTCGCTGTACGACGCCGTGGTCGTCTTCGACATGATCAAGGAAGTGACCGCGGGGCCCGGCCGGTCCGCCCGGATGACCTACGCGCGGGCGGCGAACGCGGCGCTCAATCGCACGCTGGTCCGGTCGCTGAACACCTCGTTCGTGGCGATCCTGCCCGTGGCCGCGGTCCTGTTCGTCGGCACCACGCTGCTCGGCGCGGGCACGCTGAGGGAGCTGGCGCTCGCCCTGTTCACCGGCATGATCGTCGGCACCTACTCGTCCCTGTGCGTGGCCACGCCGATCCTGGTCACGCTCAAGGAGCGCGAGCCGCGGTGGCGCGTCCCGGCGCGAGGGACGGCCGGCCGGGCGTCCGCGGCCAGGGCCCGGGCCGCCCGGAGGTAGCCGGCGGGCCCGGGTGTGGCAACCCCGGTGGCCGGGTGGCATGGCGGGGTGTGGCATCCTCCGGTGGCCGGGGCGTACGGAGTCGCCGCTTCCCCCGATCGCTTTACGACCATCCGGAGATGCATTTACCGCGGTTTAAGGTGAGCACGTGACCGACTGGAGCACCTACATCAGGGACATTCCCGACTACCCCAAGCCGGGCATCGTCTTCAAGGACATCACCCCGCTGCTCGCGGACCGCACGGCCTTCGCCCGCGCCATCGAGGAGCTCGCCGACGGCCTGGACTTCGACAAGGTGGCCGGCATCGAGGCGAGGGGGTTCATCCTCGCCGCCCCGGTGGCGTACCGCTATGGGGCGGGTTTCGTGCCTCTTCGCAAAAAGGGCAAACTTCCCTTCACCACGATCGAAAGATCCTATGATTTGGAGTACGGAACCGCGGCCATGGAGGTGCACGCCGACGCGTTCGCCCCGGGCGAGCGGGTATTGATCGTCGACGACGTGCTCGCCACGGGCGGTACGGCCAGCGCGGCCGTGGAGCTGGTCCGGCAGGCGGGCGCCGAGGTCGTTTCGGTGTCGTTCCTTCTGGAGCTGTCCCACCTCTCCGGCCGTGACCGGCTGGCCGGCGTGGACGTCCGTACCTTGGTCACCATGTGACGGAGGGGCGGCCGGGCGACGCCCCGGACCCGGGGGAGGCGGCGCCGGGGAGCCGTGGTCCGGTCCCCGGATACACTCAGATAACAGGACTCGACCCGAGGAGTCTGTGTGCCCCGTGATGTAGTCGCACCCGAGGGTGCGCGGGCCGGGGGCGATCCGGTCCCGCGCGAGTCCCCGACGCCGGCCGGCGCGCAGCCGGTTCCGGCGCGCGACACCTCGCCGGGCACCGAGGAGCGACCGGCGTCGGCGGCACGGCGGCGACTCCCCCGATTCGGAGGGCAATGGGGTGCCATGAACCCGGTGCTGGAGCCGCTGTTCAAGACAGTCCGCGCCACACATCCCAAGGCCGATCTGCGGCTGATCGAGCGGGCCTACGAGACCGCCGCCTACTACCACCGCGGCCAGAAGCGCAAGAGCGGCGACCCGTACATCACGCACCCGCTCGCCGTGGCCACGATCCTCGCCGAGCTGGGCACGGACGATGAGACCCTGTGCGCGGCGCTCCTCCACGACACCGTCGAGGACACCGAGTACAGCCTCGAGCAGTTAAGAGCGGACTTCGGCGAGAACATCGCGCGGCTCGTCGACGGCGTCACCAAGCTCGACAAGGTCAAGTACGGTGACGCGGCGCAGGCCGAGACGGTCCGGAAGATGATCGTCGCGATGTCGCGCGACATCCGGGTGCTGGTGATCAAGCTCGCCGACCGGCTGCACAACATGCGCACCATGCGCTACATGCCGGAGGAGAAGCGGAAGCAGAAGTCACGGGAGACCCTCGAGATCTTCGCTCCGCTCGCCCACCGGCTCGGCATGAACACCATCAAGTGGGAGCTGGAGGACCTCGCGTTCTCCATGCTCTACCCGAAGCGGTACGACGAGATCGCCCGGATGGTGTTCGAGCGCGCACCGCGGCGGGACCTGTACCTGCAGCAGGTCATCGAGAAGGTCTCCGCCGACCTGCGCGAGGCCAAGATCAAGGCCACCGTCATGGGCCGGCCCAAGCACTACTACTCGATCTACCAGAAGATGATCGCCAAGGGCCTGGCCTTCGACGACATCTACGACCTCGTGGGCATCCGCGTCCTGGTCGACACGGTCCGGGACTGCTACGCGGCGCTCGGCACGATCCACGCGCGGTGGAAGCCGGTGCCGGGGCGGTTCAAGGACTACATCGCGATGCCCAAGTTCAACATGTACCAGTCCCTCCACACGACGGTCATCGGCCCGGAGGGCAAGCCGATCGAGCTGCAGATCCGCACGCACGCGATGCACAAGCGCGCGGAGTACGGCGTGGCCGCCCACTGGAAGTACAAGGAGGAGATGACCGCCTCCGGGGGGACGAAGGGCAAGCAGGCCGACATGGCCTGGCTGCGGCAGATCCTCGACTGGCAGAAGGAGAGCACCGACCCGGGCGAGTTCCTCGAGTCGCTCCGGTTCGACCTGTCGGTCTCCGAGGTCTACGTCTTCACCCCGCGCGGCCAGGTGATCGCCCTGCCCGAGGGCGCGACCCCGGTGGACTTCGCCTACGCGGTGCACACCGAGGTGGGGCACCGCTGCATCGGGGCGCGGGTGAACGGCCGGCTGGTGCCGCTGGAGTCCCGGCTCAACAACGGCGACACCGTGGAGATCTTCACCTCCAAGTCGCCGAGCGCCGGGCCGTCCCGGGACTGGCTGAAGTTCGTCAAGAGCGGGCGCGCCCGGAACAAGATCCGCCAGTGGTTCTCCAAGGAGCGCCGGGAGACCGCGATCGAGGCGGGCAAGGAGGCGATCGGCCGGGCCATGCGCAAGCAGGGCCTGCCGCTGCAGCGCCTGATGTCCGGTGAGGCGCTGCTCGCGCTCGCCCGGGACCTGCGCTACCCGGACGTGTCCGCCCTCTACGCCGCGGTCGGCGAAGGCCACATCTCCGCCCAATCCGTGGTCCAGAAGCTGGTCCAGTCCCTCGGCGGGGTGGAGGGCGCCCAGGAGGACATCGCCGAGGCCGCGGTGCCGACCCGGCTCACCGGGCGGGACCGGGGCAAGTCCACTTCGGGCGTGATCGTGGCCGGCGACCCCGACGTGTGGGTACGGCTGTCGCGGTGCTGCACCCCGGTCCCGGGCGACGAGATCATCGGGTTCGTCACCCGGGGGAAGGGCGTCTCGGTGCACCGGACGAAGTGCCCCAACGTCGCCCAGCTCAGCTCGCAGCCGGACCGCCTGGTGGACGTCACGTGGGCGCCGGGCGAGGACACGGTGTTCCTGGTGGCGATCCAGGTGGAGGCGCTCGACCGGCCGCGGCTGCTCTCCGACGTCACCCGGACCCTGTCCGACCAGCACGTGAACATCCTGTCGGCGACGGTGACCACGTCCCGGGACCGGGTGGCGGTGAGCAGGTTCACCTTCGAGATGGGCGACCCCAAGCACCTCGGCCACGTGCTCCGGGCGGTGCGGAACGTCCCGGGCGTGTACGACGTCTACCGGGTCCACGACTGAGGGACCGTCCCGAGCGCCCGCCGGTTCCACGGCGGGCGTCCGCCGTCGCCCTTCGCCGGGGCCGATGTGCGGCGGTACCGCCTGCCGGCCACCCGCCGGGCCACGGTGGCAAGCGCCGTCGCCCCGTCCGGAGATCGGCGCGCGGTGAGCGCCTGTCGGCTCCCGGCGGAGCGCCCGACGGCCCGCCGGATCGTGCGCCGGTCCGCGCTCCGGTGCACGCGCGCGAGCGCCCGGCGGCGTGTCCGCCGCCGGGCGTCCATCTGGGTGTCCACGGCGCCGGGTCCGGGGTGAGCGCCCGTCTGCGACCGCACGTTCACCGTGAGCGCGGGCTCGCGGCGTGCGTGCCGCCGGCCGGGGTGTGCGCGGCACGGCGCCCACGGTGAGCCGCGGCGTGTGCCCTCGGCGTCCGGGTCACACCTCGGATGCCCTCGGCCGGGGTGAGGGCGTCCGGCGGCCGCGCACGGGCCCGCCCGCGGCCGGGCCGCCCTGGGCGCCCGGCCGCGGTGACCGGCCGTGCTCAGGAGGCGCTCAGGAGGTGAACTCGGCCAGCGTGCGCTCGGCCTCTTCGAGCCAGGAGCGGCGGGCGGCGAGCGCCTCCTCCGTCTCCTTGATCTCCTTCTCCTTGCCGGCGGCCTGGGCCGCGGCGAGCCGCGCCTCGAGCTGCTGGATCGACTTGCGGAGCTGCTCCACGGTGCTCTGGGCGCGGGCGCGGGCCTCGGGGTTGTTGCGCCGCCACTCCTCTTCCTCGGCCTTGCGGATGGCGTCCTCGACCTTGCGGAGACCGCCCTCCAGCCGGTCCCGCTTGTCCCGCGGCACCGGCCCGATCTCCTCCCAGCGCTCGAGGATGCCCCGCAGCGCCCGCCGGGCGGCGCGGGCGTCGGTGACCGGGAGGAGCCGCTGGGCCTCGGCGAGCAGCGCCTCCTTGGCCTCCGCGTTCGCGGCGAGCGAGGCGTCCCGCTCGGCGAACACCGCCTGCCGCGCCTGGAAGAACCGGTCCTGGGCGGCCTTGAACCGCGCCCACAGCTCCTCCTCGGCCTCGGGGGTGGCCCGCCCGGCGGCCTTCCACTGGCGCATCAGCTCCCGGTAGGCCGCGGCCGTGCCGTTCCAGTCGGTCGAGGTGGAGAGCTCCTCGGCCTCGCGGACGATGCGCTCCTTGGCCTCGCGCGCCGCCTGCCGCTGCTTGTCGAGGGAGGAGAAGTAGGCCTTGCGCCGCTTGGCGAAGGCGGTGCGCGCCGCGGAGAGGCGCTTCCAGAGCGCGGCCTCGGTGGCCCGGTCGGCGCGGTCGGCGGCCTTCCACTCCTCGACGAGCTGGCGGAGGCGCTCGCCGCCCGACTTCCAGTGGGTGGCCTCCGCGGCGATCCGCTCGGCCTCGGCGACGATCCGCTCCTTGGTCTCCCGGGCCTGGGCACGGGCCCGCTCGCGGGCGGCCTTGAGCTCCTCGCGGCGCTTGGCGACGACCTCGCTCAGCGCCGTGAGGCGGTGCTGGAGCGCGTCGAGGTCGCCGACCGCCTTGGCCGTGGCCACCGCCTCCCGCAGCCGCGCGATGCTCGCCTCGGCCTGTGCGGGAGGCAGGTCTGTGCCGTGCACCCGCTGCTCAAGGAGCTGGACCTGTCCGGCGAGCTCGTCGTACTTGCGGCGGAAGTAGGCCAGGGCCTCCTCCGGCTCACCGGCCTTCCAGGACCCGACCGCCCGTTCTCCCTCAGCCGTTCGCACGTAGACGGTGCCGTCCTCGTCTACCCGGCCCCACGGGTCGGTGCTCACCGTGTCCTCCCGCACTTTTAATCAGCCTCCAGGGCCCGATGTGCCCGTTGGTGTATTACGTCAGCTCTTGCTGGTGATTGTCACGTCTTTGATGATGACCGGCTCCTTAGGCGCTCCCGTGCCGTCACCACTCGGCCCTTGAATGATGCCCTTCTTGGCCACCTTGTCCAGGATGTCGAGTCCTCTGGTAACGGTACCGAACGGCGTGTACTGCGGGGGAAGCTCGACGTCGCCGTAGACGATGAAGAACTGGCTGCCGTTGGTGTTGGGGCCGCTGTTCGCCATCGCGACCACGCCCCGGGTGTACTTGGCGCCGTTGAGGTTCTCGTCGACGATCCGGTAGCCGGGGCCGCCCATGCCGTCGGTCGGGTTCTTGCCGTCGGCCTTCGCCAGCGGGTCGCCGCACTGGAGGATCGGGAAGCTCGTGCCCATCCGGTGGCACTTGGTGTTGTCGAAGTAGTCCTTCTCGGCGAGGAACTTGAACGAGTTCACCGTGCAGGGGGCCTTCTCGGCGTCGAGCCGCACCCGGATGACGCCGTGGTTCGTCCGGATCGTCATGGTGGCCGGCGCCGTGCTCGCCTCCTCGGGCGGCATGCCGACGAACTTCGACGGCGCGCCGCTGGTGTCCGGCACGTACCCGCACTTGCCGGTCGCCGGGTCGTACGGCTTGGGAGGCTCGGGGGCCGACAGGTCGGTCGGCGTGGGCGCCGCCGCGGTCCCGTCCGGCTTGCCGAGGAAGGCCGTGGCCGCCACCACGCCGCCGATCACCACCACGACCGTGGCCGTGGTCCCGATGATGGCCCTGCGGCGCGCTCTGCGCTGCCGCTCGGCGCGGGCCTTGAGCTGCCGCTGGTAGTGCTCCCTGGCAAGCTGCCTCCGCCGGTCCTTGCCGGTGACCACTTTGACTTCGACCTCCAGACTCGTCCGGATTCTCCATGGTCGGGCGCCCGGCCCTGCCCCGGGCACCGCGGGACGGATCGCTCCCCGGCCGTGACCCGTCGTATCGCGTCCGGCTCGACTGTGCCAAGAATGACTATTGAGGTGGGCGAATCGTATCCGGAGACGGGGTTTGATTCGCAGCCGGGCAGCTCACACCGGTACCCTTCGGTTACATTCGCACGCGTAATCCTTGGTACATCCTCACGAGACGCAGGTGCCGTTTCCGTGCTCGTCGCCGGGTTTCCCGCAGGGTCGTTTCAGGCCAACTGCTACGTGGTCGCTCCCGCCGCTGGCGAGGAGTGTGTTGTCATAGATCCAGGTCAGGGCGCTGTCGAGGGCCTCGACGAGCTGCTGCGTGAGCACCGTCTCAAGCCCGTGGCAGTGCTGCTCACCCATGGCCACATCGATCACATCTGGTCGGTCGTGCCGGTGTGCGGCGCACGCGACGTGCCCGCCTGGATCCACCCCGAGGACCGTGACCTGCTGTCGGATCCCGCCAAGGGGTTCCCGCCCCCGACCAGGCAGTTGTTCGGCGGGCTGGAGTTCACCGAACCGGACGACGTCAGGGAGCTCACCGACGGCGTGACCCTGCGGCTGGCCGGTCTGGACATAACGGTTGATCATACCCCCGGCCATACTCCGGGGTCGGTGACGTTCCGGACGCCCGACCAGGAGCGGGACACCCTCCTGCTGTTCTCGGGCGACCTGCTCTTCGCCGGCTCCATCGGCAGGACCGACCTGCCGGGCGGTGACTACCCCACGATGCTGCGCAGCCTCGCCAAGACGATGAGGCTGCCGGACGACACCGTGGTCCTGCCCGGCCATGGACCGCAGACGACCATCGGCCGTGAGCGGGCGACCAACCCCTTCCTCAGGGAGATCGTGCCGCCCCACGGCCCGACCAGGGGGTTGTGATGATATTTCAGGCGCCCAAGGGCACCTTCGACTGGATGCCGCCGCGCTCCGAGTCGGTGCTCGCCATCCGCGACGCGCTCGCCGCGCCGGTGCGCCGGGCGGGTTACAGCTATATCGAGACGCCGATCTTCGAGGACACGCGGCTGTTCCAGCGCGGTGTCGGTGAGTCGACCGACATCGTCACCAAGGAGATGTACACGTTCCAGAGCAAGGGGGGGCAGTCGCTCACCCTCCGCCCGGAGGGAACGGCGAGCGTGATGCGGGCCGTGCTCGAGCACGGCCTGTACGGCGGGCCGCTCCCGATCAAGCTCTGGTACTCGGGCAGCTACTTCCGCTACGAGCGCCCCCAGGCCGGCCGGTACCGTCACTTCTCCCAGGTCGGGGCCGAGGCGCTGGGCGCCCAGGATCCGGCGATCGACGCCGAGCTGATCGTGCTCGCGCTCGACGGCTACGCCTCGCTCGGCCTGCGCCGGGTGCGGCTGCTGCTCAACTCCCTCGGCTGCCGGGAGTGCCGCCCCGGCTACCGGGCCGCGCTCCAGGAGTTCCTGCGCGGGCTCGACCTCGACGAGGCCACCCGGCACCGGGTCGAGATCAACCCGCTGCGCGTGCTCGACGACAAGCGCGAGGAGGTCCGCGCCCAGCTCACCGACGCCCCGCTGGTGATCGACCACCTGTGCGGCGCGTGCAAGGCGTTCCACGAGGAGGTCCGCGGGCTGCTCTCCGCCGCCGGGGTGAGCTACATCGACGAGCCCAAGCTCGTCCGCGGCCTGGACTACTACACCCGCACGACCTTCGAGTTCGTCCACGACGGCCTGGGCGCCCAGTCCTCGGTCGGCGGGGGCGGGCGCTACGACGGCCTCAGCGAGATGATCGGCGGCCCGCCGCTGCCCGGTGTCGGCTGGGCGCTCGGGGTGGACCGCACCGTGCTCGCCATGGAGGCGGAGGGCCTGCTGAGCGAGCGGCCCACGCGGGTGGACGTGTTCGCCGTGCCCCTGGGCGACGAGGCGCGGCGGCGCATCTTCCCGCTGGTCACCGGGCTCCGCCGGGCGGGTCTCGCCGTCGACATGGCGTTCGGGGGCCGGAGCGTGAAGGGCGCGATGAAGGCGGCCGACCGCAGCGGGGCGAGGTACGCCGTCATCCTCGGCGAACGCGACCTCGAGGCGGGGGCCGCGCAGATCAAGGACATGACCACAGGAGAACAGACCGCGGTGCCGCTCGCCGAGGTCGTCGACGTCCTGAAGGGAAGACTTTCGTGATCCGTACCCATGAGGCAGGGACGCTCCGCATCGACCATGTGGGCCAGCGGGTGACGCTGGCCGGATGGGTGGCGCGCCGCCGCGACCACGGCGGCGTGGTCTTCATCGACCTGCGCGACGCCTCGGGCACGGTTCAGGTGGTCTTCCGGGAGGAGGAGCACGCCCACGACCTGCGCGCCGAGTACTGCGTGAAGGTCACGGGCGAGGTGCGCCGCCGGCCCGAGGGCAACGAGAACCCCGAATTGCCCACCGGTGACATCGAGGTCGCCGCCTCCGAGGTGGAGGTGCTGAGCGAATCGGCCCCGCTGCCGTTCCCCATCGAGGGCTCCGTCAACGTGTCGGAGGAGGCGCGGCTGAAGTACCGCTACCTCGACCTCCGCCGGCAGCAGGTGGCCGAGGCGCTGAAGATCCGCTCCCGGGCCACCTACCTGGCCCACGAGGTGATGCGGGAGCACGGCTTCGTCTACGTGGAGACGCCGAACCTCACCCGGTCCACCCCGGAGGGCGCGCGGGACTTCCTCGTCCCGGTGCGGCTCCAGCCGGGCAACTGGTACGCGCTCCCGCAGTCGCCGCAGCTCTTCAAGCAGCTCCTCATGGTGGGCGGCCTGGAGCGCTACTACCAGCTCGCCCGCTGCTTCCGCGACGAGGACCTGCGGGCCGACCGGCAGCCGGAGTTCACCCAGATCGACGCCGAGATGTCGTTCGTGGACGAGGACGACGTCATCGCGGTCGCCGAGACGCTGATCGGCCGGATCTGGAAGGAGATCCTCGGCTACGAGCTGCCCACCCCGCTGCCGCGGATGAGCTACGCCGAGGCGATGGCCCGGTACGGCACGGACAAGCCCGACCTGCGGTTCGGGGTCGAGCTGGTCGACCTCACCGAGTACTTCAAGGGCACGGAGTTCCGGGTGTTCCAGGCGCCGTACGTGGGCGCCGTGGTGATGCCGGGCGGCGCGTCGCAGACCCGCCGGGAGCTGGACGGCTGGCAGGAGTGGGCGAGGTCGCGGGGCGCCCGGGGCCTGGCCTACGTGCTGGTGAAGGAGGACGGCCTCGCCGGCCCGGTGGCGAAGAACCTCTCCGAGCGGGAGCTGTCCGGGCTGACCGCGGCCACCGGCGCCCAGGTGGGGGACGCGATCTTCTTCAGCGCGGGCGAGCCGGCCGCGGCCCGGGAGCTGCTCGGCGCCGCCCGGCTGGAGATCGGCCGCCGGTGCGGGCTGATCGACGAGTCCAAGTGGTCGTTCCTGTGGGTGGTCGACGCGCCCATGTTCGAGCCGCTCTACGACGACCGCGGCGAGCAGATCGGCTGGACCTCGGTGCACCACCCGTTCACCGCGCCGAAGCCGGAGTGGGCCGACAACTTCCAGGACCACCCGGGTGAGGCGCTCGCCTGCGCCTACGACATGATCTGCAACGGGATGGAGATCGGCGGCGGCTCGATCCGTATCCACCGCGCCGAGATGCAGCAGCGCGTCTTCGACGTGCTCGGCATCTCCAAGGAGGAGGCGGAGACCAAGTTCGGCTTCCTGCTCGAGGCGTTCAAGTACGGCCCGCCGCCGCACGGCGGCATCGCCTTCGGCTGGGACCGGATCTGCATGCTCCTCGCCGGCGGGGAGTCGATCCGCGACGTGATCGCCTTCCCGAAGACGGCGTCCGGGTACGACCCGCTCACCGGGGCGCCCACGCCGATCACGCCGGAGCAGCGCAAGGAAGCCGGGGTGGACGCCCGGCCCAAGGCGGAGCCCGCCCGCTGACGCGCCCGGCCGGCGCCCGCTCCCGCCGGGTGCCGGCATGGGCCCGGTCCGGCACGCCGTGGGTGAGAGGACGTCATGACGGAAGCGGCCGCCGCCCGGAGCCGGGCGGCGGCCGCTTCCGCTCGGCTCAGGAGATGATCAGGTCCTTGATCACCACGCGGATCTTGGGGGCGTTGGAGCCGCCGCTGTCACCGGTGATGTCGCCGTTGTCGGGGAAGAGGATCACCCCGCCCTTAGCGATCTTGTCGATGATGTCCATGCCCTTCCGCACCTGGCCGAAGGGCGTGTAGACCTGGGGGAGCTGGGCGTTCTCGTCGGTGAACGAGATGGCGAACTGGCTGCCGTTGGAGTTCGCCTCCTCCGGGCCCTGGGCCATGAACACCACGCCGCGCAGGTACTGCGGACCCAGGTTCTCGTCGTTGAACAGGTAGCCGGGGCCGCCCAGCCCGTCGGTCGGGTTCCGGCCGTCGCCCTTGGCCTGCGGGTCGCCGCACTGCAGCACCCCGACGCCGTTCGTCTCCAGGGTGGCGAGCCGGTGGCAGACCGTGTTGTCGAAGAAGTCCTTCTTGGCGAGGAACGCGAACGAGTTCACCGTGCACGGGGCCTGCCCGGTGGCGAGGTCGATGACGATGTCGCCGTGGTTGGTCTTGATCGTCATCGTCTTCGCCTTGATCACATCAGGGGGCAGCTTCTTCGGCGGGTAGCCGACGAACTTGGCCGGGGCGCCCGTGGTGTCCTTGCGGTACTCGCAGGTGACCTTCCGCAGGTCGGAGGGGGGTGCGCTCGGCGACGGCTCCGGCAGCTCGGAGGGCTCGGCCGATGGGCTCGCCGACTCGGGGGCCACCGGGCCCGCCGAGGCGGCCGGGGCGGACCGGCTCGACTGGGCCGTGGGCTCGGACGCGTCCCCGCCGCAGGCGGCGAGGCCACCGAGGAGCGCGAGGATGCCGAGCCCGGCGCCGAGGCGACCGCGCCAGCCGGCCCGGGCCGTGGTCCTCGCCGGGCGTGCCGTCGCCGCCGGCTGCTTGTGCCGATCGTTGTCCGTCACCGCTTTGCCTTCCCTTGTGCCTTCGCTGACGATTGCGAACCGTCACTCTAGCCGCGATCCCGTCTGCTCCGGGTAAAACACCCGCTCCATGGGTATCAACCGAAAATTTGGGATCAACCGTCCCGCAGTGAACCATCTGCCGGCTGGAACCGTATGCATGGCTGAACGCCACACCCCTGGCGTCATGACCCGGAACGATCCGACCCCCGAGGAGCTGTGCACGTGTTCGACCGCATCGCGGACCTCCCCGCCCACCCACTGATCGTGCATGCGACCGTGGTGTTCACCCCGCTGCTGGCGGCGCTCGTGATCGCGTACGCCGCCGTGCCCCGCCTCCGGGACCGCATCGGCTGGGCCGTGGCGCTCTCCGCGTTCGCGGCGCCCGTCTCCGCGGTGGCGGCCAAGCTCAGCGGCGAGGCGCTCGCCCGCCGGATGACCGGGGACGGGCCGTACCCCGCCCCGGTGGAGGAGCACTCGGCCCTCGCCGGTGTCCTGGTCCCGCTCACCGTGCTGCTCGGCGCCGCCGCCCTCGCGCTCGTGCTCCTCACCCGGCCCGGCCGCGCCACCGGCCCGTCCAAGGCGGCGCGGGCGGCCACCGCGCTCGTCTCCGCCGTGGCCGTACTGCTCGCGCTCGCCGTGGGCTACTACGCGGTGCTGACCGGGCACAGCGGTGCGACGTCGGTATGGGGCGCCTGACGGTAGTGTCGGCGTTGTGGAGAGCCTGTTCGATTCGGCGGCCGAGCCGGGGGCCCGCCGGGTCCGGGAGCCGCTCGCCGTCCGGATGCGGCCGCGCACCCTCGACGAGGTGGTCGGCCAGCGGCACTTGCTGGGCCCGGACACCCCGCTGCGGCGGCTGGTCGAGAGCGACGCCCCGATGTCGCTGATCCTGTGGGGGCCGCCCGGCACCGGCAAGACCACCCTCGCCTACGTGGTGAGCAACACCACCGCCCGCCGGTTCGTCGAGATCTCCGCGGTCTCCGCGGGCGTGAAGGAGGTGCGCGCCGCGATCGAGCAGGCGCGCCGCGAGCTCGGGATGACCGGCAGGCAGACGGTCCTCTTCGTCGACGAGGTCCACCGGTTCAACAAGGCGCAGCAGGACGCGCTGCTGCCTGCGGTGGAGAACCGCTGGGTCACCTTCATCGGGGCCACCACGGAGAACCCGTTCTTCTCCGTGGTCAGCCCGCTGCTCTCGAGGTCGCTCCTGCTCACCCTGGAGCCGCTGAGCGATGACGAGATCCGGACGGTGCTGGAGCGGGCCGTGGCCGACGAGCGCGGCCTCGCCGGCCGGGTCACGCTCCGGCCCGAGGCGCTCGAGCAGCTCATCCGGCTCGCCGGCGGCGACGCGCGCCGGTCGCTCACCTACCTGGAGGCCGCGGCCCTGCTCGCCGAGGACATCACCGTGGACGTGGTGGAGCGCGCCGTGGACAAGGCGGCCGTCCGCTACGACCGGCAGGGCGACCAGCACTACGACGTGGTGAGCGCGTTCATCAAGAGCATGCGCGGCTCGGACGTGGACGCGGCACTGCACTACCTCGCCCGGATGATCGAGGCGGGGGAGGACCCCCGGTTCATCGCCCGCCGCATCGTCATCTTCGCCTCCGAGGACGTGGGCATGGCCGACCCCACCTGCCTGCAGGTGGCGGTGGCGGCCGCCCAGGCGGTGGAGCTCGTCGGGCTGCCGGAGGCGCGGCTCAACCTCGCCCAGGCGGTGATCCACTGCGCGCTCGCCCCCAAGTCGAACGCGGTGGTGAAGGCGATCGGCGCGGCCACCGCGGACGTGCGCCGCGGCCTGCTCGGGCCGGTCCCCGCGCACCTGCGGGACGCCCACTACCCGGGGGCGCGCAAGCTCGGCCACGGCGTCGGCTACCTGTACCCCCACGACCACGAGCACGGCCTGGTCCGCCAGCAGTACGCCCCCGACGCGGTGCGGGACCGCCGGTACTACGAGCCGACCACCCGGGGCGCCGAGGCCACCTTCGCCGAGCGGTGGGCGCGGATCCGCGAGTTCCTCCGCGGCGGCTGACCCGGCCCGGCGGCCGACCGGCGCCCGGGCGCGGCCGCGGTCCCGGCCGCGGGGCGCGGGCGCGACCCCGGCGCGGGCACGGTCCGGGGCGCGGGGACACGGTCCACCGGGCGGTGCCGAATCCCCGGCCGGCGCGGCCGATCCACAAGACCGTGCGCGGTGAATCATGACGCGCGCCGTTCGCGGTAGGGTCTTGCCATTCCGGCTCGGGTGATCGAGGGAGTTCGGCACATGCTTACCGCGGGAGAGCTGGCGGGCCTGCTCATCGCCGTCTTCTGGGCGATCCTGGTCTGCTTCATGGCCGTCGCGCTCGTCAAGCTGTCCAGGCTGCTCACCGAGACGACCAAGTCCGTGGCCGAGCTGAGCGAGCGCCTGACACCGCTGCTCGACGACGTGAACAAGGCCGTCTCCGAGACCAACCGCCGCCTGGCCGACATGGAGGCGATCACCGACAACGTCCGCGAGGTGAGCGGCAACATGGTGAAGATCACCGGAGTCGCGTCCACGCTGCTCGCCGGCCCGATGATCAAGATCTCCGCGCTCGGCCACGGGCTGCGGGTCGCCATGGCCCGCCGCGAGCGCCGGGCCGGTGCGCTGCGGATGAACGGCCACCGGATCGTGGCCGGCCGTACCGGCCGCTCACTCCGGTCGGCCGAGCGGGCCCCGGAGCGGCGCGCCATCGGGAGGGGGCGCGGGTGATCCGGCGGCTCTTCTACATGGCCGTGGGAGCGTGCCTCGCGGTCTGGTCGATGCGTAAGCTTCAATCATTGCGGCCCGACCATGTGGCGAGGCGTGCGGTGGACCGCACGGTGCGATTCGCCGACCGGCTCAGGGACTTCGCCGACGAGGTGCGCCACCATTCGGCGATCAGGGAAAGCGAGTTGCGAACCGGGTTCGGGCTCGACAAGGTTGACGCAACCGGTGCCAGCAGAGACGACGACGTGAAGGATGGCCGCTGAGATGGAGTCGGCAGAGATCGCCCGCCGCTTCCTGCGCTTCTTCGAAGAGAACGGGCACACGGTGGTGCCCTCGGCCAGCCTGGTCGCCGAGGACCCGACGCTGCTGCTGGTCAACGCGGGCATGGTCCCGTTCAAACCGTACTTCCTCGGCCAGCAGAAGCCGCCGTTCAGGCGTGCCACGAGCCTCCAGAAGTGCGTGCGCACGCTCGACATCGACGAGGTCGGCAAGACGCCCAGGCACGCCAGCTTCTTCCAGATGCTGGGCAACTTCTCCTTCGGCGACTACTTCAAGGAGGGGGCGATCCCCTTCGCCTGGGAGCTGCTGACCCGGCCCGTCTCCGAGGGCGGCTTCGGCTTCCCTGAGGACCGGCTCTGGGTCACCGTCTACCTCGACGACGACGAGGCGCAGGAGATCTGGCGGAAGGTCGGCGTGCCGGCCGAGCGGATCCAGCGCCGCGGCCTGGCCGACAACTACTGGCACATGGGGGTGCCGGGCCCCGGCGGGCCCTGCTCCGAGATCTACTACGACCGCGGGCCGCAGTACGGCCGCGAGGGCGGGCCGATCGCCGACGAGAACCGCTACCTCGAGGTCTGGAACCTCGTCTTCATGCAGGAGCAGCTCAGCGCGGTCCGCAGCAAGACGGACTTCGACGTGGCGGGCCCGCTGCCGGCGAAGAACATCGACACCGGCATGGGCCTGGAGCGCATGGCCGCGATCCTGCAGGGCGTCGACAACATCTACGAGATCGACACCACATCCAAGATCATCAAGCGGGCGGCCGAGCTCACCGAGACCAGGTACGGCCGGGACGAGCGCTCGGACATCTGCCTGCGCGTGGTGGCCGACCACATGCGGGCGGGCGTGATGCTCGTCGGCGACGGCGTGCTCCCGTCGAACGAGGGCCGCGGCTACGTGCTCCGCCGGATGCTCCGCCGGACGATCCGCAACCTCCGCCTGCTCGGCGCGGGGGAGGAGCGCTACATGCGCGAGCTCACCGCCACCACCATCGAGGCGATGAGCGGGCTCTACCCCGAGCTCAAGACCGAGGAGGCGCGGATCCACACGGTCATCGAGGCCGAGGAGGCGTCGTTCCTCGGCACGCTGCGCACCGGAACCGCGATCTTCGACGCGGCGGTCGCGGAGACCAAGCGGAAGGGCGGCACCGTGCTCAGCGGTGAGCAGGCCTTCCAGCTCCACGACACCTACGGCTTCCCGATCGACCTGACCCTGGAGATGGCGGCCGAGCAGGGGCTCAAGGTCGACGAGGAGGGCTTCCGCCGGCTCATGCAGGAGCAGCGGGAGCGGGCCAAGGCCGACGCCAAGGCGAAGAAGACCGGGCACGCCGACATCTCGGTCTTCAGCGGCATCCTCGAGAAGGCCGGCAAGATCGACTTCGTCGGGTACGACCGGACGACCGCCGAGGCCACCGTGGTGGGCCTGATCGTCAACGGGGTGAGCGTCCCCGCGGCCGGGGAGGGCACCTCGCTCGAGATCGTGCTCGACCGCACCCCGTTCTACGCCGAGGGCGGTGGGCAGCTCGCCGACCAGGGCGTGATCCGGACGAGCGGCGCCGAGATCGAGGTGCTCGACGTCCAGTCGCCCATCGACGGGCTGATCGTGCACCGGGGCAAGGTGCGCAGCGGTGAGGTGCTCGTCGGCGACCAGGCGCACGCCGAGATCGACGTGGAGCGGCGCCGCGCCATCTCCCGCAGCCACACCGCGACCCACATGGTCCACCGCGGCTTCCGCAACGCGCTCGGCGAGTCCGCGGCCCAGGCCGGCTCGGAGAACTCGCCCGGCCGGTTCCGCTTCGACTTCACCTCGGCCGGGGCGGTGCCGCCGAGCGTGCTGCGCGACGTGGAGGACGAGGTGAACGCGGTCCTCATCAACGACCTCCCGGTGCGCGCGTTCTACACCAGCCAGGCGGAGGCCCGCGCCATGGGCGCGCTCGCCCTGTTCGGGGAGAAGTACGGCGACGAGGTCCGGGTGGTCGAGGTCGGCGACTACTCCCGGGAGCTGTGCGGTGGCACCCACGTGGCCACCTCCGGCCAGCTCGGCCTCATCAAGATCCTCGGCGAGTCCTCGGTGGGCGCCGGCGTCCGCCGGGTGGAGGCCCTCGTCGGCCTCGACGCCTTCCGGTTCCTCGCCAAGGAGAGCGTGCTCGTCTCCCAGCTCAGCGAGCAGCTCAAGGCCCGCCGCGAGGAGCTGCCCGAGCGGATCGAGGGCATCGTCAGCCGGCTGCGCGCCGCGGAGAAGGAGCTCGAGCGGCTCCGGTCGGCCCAGGTGCTCGCCGTCGCCGGCGAGCTCGCCGCCGGGGCGCGGGACGTGCACGGCGTCTCCCTGGTCACGCACCGCGCGCCTGATGGCACCACCGCCGATGACCTGCGTAAACTCGCTCTCGACGTACGTGGCCGGTTCCCCGCCGACCGCGCCGCCGTGGTCGTTGTCGCCGGTGTCCCGGCCAACCGTCCGGTCGTCGTCGTCGCGGCCAACGAAGCCGCGCGCGAGCGGGGCGTGAAGGCGGGGCAGCTCGTCGGCGTGGCCGCCAAGGCGCTGGGAGGTGGTGGTGGCGGCAGGGACGACGTGGCGCAGGGCGGCGGTTCCCGCCCCGAGGCGATCGAGGACGCCCTCCGCGCGGTGGAGGCGGCCGTCGCCTCCGCGCAGTCCTGACCGCCCGCCCTCCGGGGACCGTGCGATGCGGAGCGGGGTGAGGATCGGGGTCGACGTGGGCTCCGTCCGGATCGGCGTGGCCCGCAGCGACCCCTCCGGTGTGCTCGCCGTACCGGTCGAGACGGTACGGCGCGGCCGGGACGACCTCGACCGGATCGCCGAGATCGCCGCCGAGCACGAGGCGATCGAGGTGGTCGTCGGCCTCCCCACCTCGCTCTCCGGCCGGGAGAGCCACGCGGCCAAGGCGGCGCGGGAGTACGCCGCCCGGCTCGCCGCCCGCCTCGCCCCGATCCCGGTCCGCCTGGTCGACGAGCGGCTCACCACGGTCACCGCCCAGCGGCGGTTGCGGTCGAGCGGCATCCGGGCGCGGCAGCAGCGCGACATCATCGACCAGGCGGCCGCCGTCGAGCTGCTCCAGGCCGCGCTCGACGGTGAGCGGGCCACCGGCCGTCCTCCCGGGGAGTGCCTCGACGTGCCGGAGGGGCGCGCGGAGCCGAACGGCGGGACCGGGGCGTGAGACGGCCGGCTCTGATCGCCGGCGGGGTGACGGTCGTCGCCGCCGCCGTGTTCGGCGTGCAGGCGCTCCGGCGGGACGCCCCGGAGGTCCGGGACTACCGGGGCCCGGGCCACGGCACGGTCGTGGTCGAGGTCCGCCGGGGCGCGAGCGCGCAGGAGATCGGGGAGATCCTCGCGAAGGCGGGGGTGGTCGGCAGCACCGAGGCGTTCGTGGCCGAGGTGGTGGCCCGGTCGAAGGAAGGCAGCCTGCAGCCCGGCTGGTACCGCATGCGGCGGGAGATGGCGGCCGCGTCGGCCCTCGATCTCATGCTCTCCCCGGCATCCCGGGTGGTGCGCACGGTCACCGTGCCGGAGGGGAAGCGGCTCTCCGAGGTGCTCACGCTGCTGGCGTCGGCGACCGGCCTGCCGCTGCGGGAGTTCACCGACGCGGTGGCCAGGCCGGATGCCCTCGGCCTGCCCGGGTACGCCAAGGGCACGGTGGAGGGGTTCCTCTTCCCGGCGACGTACGAGCTGGAGCCCGCCATGCCGGCCCGGGAGCTGCTCCGGCGGATGGTGGCCGAGTTCAAGCGGACGGCGGAGCGGCTCCGGCTCACGGAGCTGGCCGGACGGCACGGCCTCACCCCCTTCGAGGTGGTGACCGCGGCGAGCATCGTGCAGGCCGAGGGTGGCCGTGACCCGGACTTTCCCAAGATCGCGAGGGTCATCTACAATCGCCTCGGCCGCGGCGCGAAGCTGGAGATGGACAGCACGGTCAACTACGCGCTGGGCCGGCACACCCTCAAGGTCTCCGAACAGGACACCAAGGTCGCTTCGCCGTACAACACGTACCTTCACCCCGGTCTGCCGCCCGGGCCGATCTGCAATCCAGGGGAGCGCGCCCTCGAGGCGATGCTCCATCCGGCCGATGGCGACTGGTACTGGTTCGTCACCACGGACCCTGAACGGAAAATCACCAAATTTACTGACAAGGAGACGGAATTCCGGAAATATCGGGAAGAGCTGAACCGGTATCTCAGAGGTAACTAGGTATGGATCGCCCGGCTCGGCCTGGCTCGGGCGCTGGGACGGCCGTACCGGGAGATGGACCAGCGCACTATGAACGACGTTGACTTGGACTTCCTCCTCGGGGATGCGGAGGACGAACGCCCGTCCCGGCGTCGTCCCCCCGGGAGCCGGGTACAGCAGCGCCGGAGCCGCAAGCGGCGCAGGCGGCAGCGCCGGAAGGGGTACATCGCGACCGTCTTCGCCATGCTCGTCATCGTCGGCGTCCTCGGCGGTGGCGTGTACTACGGCGTCAACGTGGCGCGCGAGGTGCTGACCCCCAAGGACTTCACCGGCGAGGGGCATGGCGAGGTGGAGGTCGAGGTCAAGGAAGGGGCGACCGCGACCGACGTCGCGCAGCTCCTGGAGAAGGAGGGCGTCGTGGCGAGCGCCCGGACGTTCCTCAACGTGATCGGCGCCGCGGGCAAGACCTCCTCGCTCCAGCCCGGCGTGTACACGCTGCGCAAGGGCATGTCGGCCGAGGCGGCCCTCAAGGCGATGCTCGACCCGGGCAACAAGGTGGTCAACCGGGTCACCATCCGGGAAGGGCTGCGGCTGAGCAAGATCTTCACCGAGCTCTCCACGGCCACCGGCAGGCCGGTCGAGGAGTTCCAGAAGGCGGCCAAGGAGGACATCGGCCTCCCGTCGTACGCCAAGGGCCGGCTCGAGGGCTTCGCCTTCCCGGCGACCTATGACATCAGCCCCAAGGACACCCCCAAGACGATCCTCTCCCGGATGGTCGAGCGGTTCGTGCAGACCGCGGAGCGCCTCGATCTCGAGCGGCGGGCCAAGGAGCTCGGCTACACGCCCCGGCAGATAATGATCATCGCGAGCATCGTCCAGGCCGAGTCCGGACGGCTCGAGGACATGCCGAAGGTCGCCCGGGTGATCTACAACCGGCTGAGCCGGAACCCGCCGATGAAGCTGGAGATGGACAGCACCCTCATGTACGGGCTCGGCAAGTACGGCATCGCCGCCACCAACGAGGACCTCAAAAGCGACAGCCCGTACAACACCTACCGGCGGTACGGCCTGCCCCCGGGCCCGATCTGCAACCCCGGCGACCACGCGATCGAGGCCGCGCTCAATCCCGCCGACGGCAACTGGCTGTGGTTCGTGACCGTGGACCCGAAGCGCGGCATCACCAAGTTCACCGACAAGGAGTCGGAGTTTTGGAAGCTTCGCGAGGAGTTCAACCGGAACCGCGGGTGACCGGCCGCCGGGCGGCGGTGCTCGGCTCCCCGATCGCCCACTCGCTCTCCCCGGTGCTGCACCGCACCGCGTACCAGGTGCTCGGCCTGGAGGGGTGGCGGTACGACGCGATCGAGTGCCGCGAGGAGGACCTCCCCGCCCTCCTCGACGGGCTGGGCCCGGAGTGGGCGGGCCTGTCCCTCACCATGCCGCTCAAGCGCGCGGTGCTGCCCCTGCTCGACACGGTCTCCGACCTCGCCGCCGCGGTGGGCGGCGCGAACACCGTGGTGTTCCGGGACGGCCGGCGCCACGGGGACAACACCGACGTCTACGGCATCGTCCAGGCGCTCACCGAGGCCGGGGTCGGCACGCCGTCGGGCGCCACGATCCTCGGCGGCGGGGCCACGGCGGCCTCGGCGATCGCCGCGCTCCGCGAGCTCGGGCTCTCCGAGGTGACCGTGGTGGTGCGGAGCCCGGCGCGGGCCGCGGAGACGCTGCGCGCGGCCGAGCGGCTCGGCGTCGCGGTGACGGTCCGCGGGTACGACCGGTTCGACGTGGGGGATCTGCTGGTCTCCACGCTGCCGCCGGGCGCGGCCGACCACCTGGCCGACCGGCTCGCCGCGGCGATGCCGGAGAAGGGCGCGCTCTTCGACGTGGTCTACGCGCCCTGGCCGACCCCGCTGGCGCGGGCCGTGCAGGAGGCGGGCCGGACCGTGGTGGGCGGCTTCGCCATGCTGCTCCACCAGGCGGTCCGGCAGGTGGAGCTGATGACCGGCCGGACGGACGTGCCGGTCGAGGCGATGCGGGCCGCCGGCGAGGCCGAGCTGGCCCGGCGGTCGGCCTGAGCGCCCGGCCGGGGAGCGGGACCGGGCCCGGCGAAGAGGTCGCGTGCCGCGCCGGGTCCGGTGGGCCCAGGGAATACCTGGGCGTTCCTTCAGGTTTGTGGTATGGTGAGTGCTCGATCGGTCTGGTATGCCAGCCGGTATACGCAAGCGGAGGTCCGCCTCCCACCTGGTCCACCGGAAGGTGGACGGGTCACGGAACACCAGAGTTTTCGGCAGGAGAGCTCAGTGACCCCGCATGCGTACCGTGCGGGGTTTTTGGTTTTTCCCCACACGGTCGAGCACTAGGCGGAACAGACGGTAACGACAGACACTTGGAGGTCCCATCAGCACCGAGCCCCGCATCAACGAACGGATCCGCGTGCCTGAGGTTCGCCTGGTCGGTCCGAACGGCGAACAGGTCGGGATCGTTCCGATCGCCGATGCGCTGAGACTGGCGCAGGAGGCCGACCTCGACCTGGTCGAGGTGGCCGCGACGGCGCGCCCGCCCGTCTGCAAGCTCATGGACTACGGCAAGTGGAAGTACGAGTCCGCGATGAAGGCGCGGGAGGCCCGTCGCAACCAGGCGCAGACGGTCGTCAAGGAGATCAAGCTCCGGCCGAAGATCGACCCGCACGACTACGAGACGAAGAAGGGTCACGTCGAGCGCTTCCTCCGCGGGGGCGACAAGGTCAAGGTCACGATCATGTTCCGCGGGCGTGAGCAGTCCCGGCCCGAACTGGGCTACCGGCTGCTGCAGCGCCTCGCCGAGGACGTCGCCGAGCTGGGCTACGTCGAGTCCCAGCCCAAGCAGGACGGCCGCAACATGATCATGGTGATCGGGCCGCATAAGAAGAAGGCCGAGGCGAGGGCCGAGAAGCTGGCGGCCAGGGCACAGCGCGGGGCGGGCCAGAAGGCGGCGGAGTCCGCCGCACGGCCGCGGTGAGTTCCGTCTGAGCACCGGCACGGCACTCCGGACCGCCGACCGATCACGGATCGGAACACGAATCGGTAAGCCGAGACCGGGACGACGGTCTCGCGGAGTCAGACACGTCGGCGTGGGGAAACCCCTGTCCGCCGGCACGGACGAAAGGGAGAGACGGCTGAGATGCCGAAGATGAAGACGCACAGCGGTGCGAAGAAGCGGTTCCGGCTCACCGGTTCCGGCAAGATCATTCGCCGCCGTGCCAACCGGCAGCACCTGTTCGAGCACAAGCCGTCGACCCGTACGCGCCGTCTCCAGGGTGTGGTGGTCGTGTCCGCCGCCGACACCAAGAAGGTCAGGAAGCTGCTCGCGAAGTAATCGAGGGGATAGATCATCATGACACGCGTCAAGCGGGCGCTCAACGCCAAGAAGAAGCGCAGGGTCATCCTCGAGCAGGCGAGCGGCTACCGAGGCCAGCGGTCGCGCCTGTACCGCAAGGCCAAGGAGCAGGTGCTCCACTCGATGACCTACGCGTACCGGGATCGCAAGGACAGGAAGGGCGCGTTCCGGCGTCTGTGGATCCAGCGCATCAACGCTGCGGCCCGGGCCAACGGCATGACCTACAACCGGTTCATCCAGGGCCTGCGCCTCGCCGGCATCGAGGTGGACCGCAAGATCCTCGCCGATCTCGCGGTGAACGACGCGAAGACGTTCGCCACCCTGGTCGAGTCCGCCAAGAAGGCGCTGCCGTCCGACGTCAACGCACCGGCCGCCTCGGTCGCGTAGCGCTTCAGGGATGAGGGCCCGCCGTGCACCGTCCGGTGGGCCCTCATCACGTTCCGGGATGGGAAGGCATGGCCGAGATCACCAACGTCAAGTCGCCACGCGTCAAGGCGGTCCGCCGGCTCACCAAGCGTGCCTTCCGGGACCGGGATCGCGCGTTCCTCGCCGAGGGGCCGCAGGCCATCCGCGAGGCCCTGCGGACGCCAGGGGTCACGGTCGAGCTGTACGCGACCACCGAGGCGGAGGCCCGCCACCCGGACATCGTGGCGGCGGCGCGTGACGCCGGCGTCCCCGTGCACCGCACGAGCGGTGAGGTCATGGCCGAGCTGACCCAGACCGTCACGCCCCAGGGCCTGGTCGCGGTCTGCCGGTTCGTCCACGTCCCGCTGGAGGAGGCGGTGCGCCCCGGCGCCCGGCTGGTGGCCGTCCTCGCCCACGTCCGGGACCCGGGCAACGCGGGCACGGTCCTGCGCACCGCCGACGCCGCGGGGGCGGACGCCGTGGTGTTCACCGACGCCTCCGTCGACCCGTACAACGGCAAGTGCGTCCGGGCCAGCGCCGGCAGCCTCTTCCACCTCCCCGTCTCGATCAACGCCCGGTTCCCCGAGACGGTACGGCAGGCCCGGGAGGCGGGGCTGCGGATCCTCGCCGCGGACGCGTCGGGCGCCCGGACGCTCGACGAGGTCGACCTGAGCCGGCCCACCGCGTGGGTCTTCGGCAACGAGGCGTGGGGGCTGCCGCCCGAGCTGCTCGAGCTGGCGGACGAGGTGGTGCGGGTCCCGATCTACGGGCGGGCCGAGAGCCTCAACCTCGCCACCGCGGCGGCGGTCTGCCTGTACGCCTCGGCCCGCGCGCAGCGGCGGAGCCTCCACCCCGTGGAAGATCCCTCCACCTCGCTGGGCTGAGACTGCTGACGATCGCAGGAAACCCGCTATTGTCGCCCTTATCCGACGGTCGAGGAGGCGGTCTCGTGCGAGGTGATGGCACCCCCGACGGCACGTCGGGAGCAGGGGTCGGCGGGAGTGCGTTCATCGGCGTGGACGAGCTTCCCGACGGGCTCGTGGTGGTGGACGGCGACGGCGTCGTGCTCCAGATGAACCTGGCGGCCGAACGGCTCACCGGGGTGGCCCGGCCGGCCGCGATCGGGCGGCACGTCACCGACGTCCTCCCGCTGCGGGACGCCGATGGGCGCGACTGGTGGAAGCTGCTCGACCCGCACGGCGGCCTGCCCACCCGCTCACGCCAGCCGGAGCGCCTGCTGCACCTGCCGGGCCGCCATGACCTGTTCGTCGCCGCCCGGTTCATCCGCAGGCCGGCGCGCGGCGGCCGGGTGATCCGCGTGGTGATCACGCTGCGGGACGCGTCGGCGCGCTCCCGGGCCGAGCGCAGCCGCGCGGACCTGGTCTCCACGGTCGCCCATGAGCTCAGGTCCCCGCTGACCAGCGTGAAGGGCTTCACCGCGACGCTGCTCGCCAAGTGGGACCGGTTCACCGACGCGCAGAAGCTCGTCATGCTGGAGACGGTGAACGCGGACGCCGACCGGGTCACCCGCCTGATCACGGAGCTGCTCGACGTCTCGCGGATCGAGTCCGGCCGGCTGGAGATCCACCGGCAGATCGTCGACATCCCCGCGCGCGCCCGCCGGATCATCGCCGGCCGGGTGGCCGCGGGCGAGCCCGAGGACCGGTACCGCCTGGAGGTCCGCGGTGAGCTGCCGGAGACCTGGCTCGACCAAGACAAGATCGACCAAATTCTCGCCAACCTGGTCGAGAACGCGGTACGTCACGGACGCGGTACCGTGACCATAGTGGTCGAGCCTGTCGAATCGGGAGTCGCCGTGTCGGTGCGTGACCAGGGTGAGGGGATCGCCCCCGAGCTGGCGGACCGCGTCTTCCAGCAGTTCTGGCGCGGCAACAAGCGCCGGCGGGGCGGCACCGGGCTCGGCCTCTTCATCGTCAAGGGCCTCGTCGAGGCCCACGGCGGCACGATCGGTGTGCAGCGCGCCCCAGGTGGGGGGGCGGAGTTCCGATTTATCCTGCCCACCGGGAATCCCGGCTCCTGACCCGGTGCGCGCGCCACGGACACCGGGCACGGAGGACGGGCCGGTGGGCTGATCGCATTAGACTCGACCCCGCCGAGCGCCACTGCGCTCGCCAGCCCTGGATACGGAGTTCTCCCTTGTCGAACACCCATGACCCGGTCGCGGTGACGCCGCTGACACCGGAGGAGGTGGCGCGGGCGCAGACCGAAGCGCTCGCCGCCATCGCCGCGGCCCGCGACCTTGACGAGCTGAAGCAGGTACGGATCGCGCATGCCGGAGACCGCTCTCCGATAGCCCTCGCCAACCGCCGGATCGGCACGCTCCCGCCCGGGGAACGGGCGGAGGCGGGCAAGCGCATCGGCGCGGCGCGGAAGGCGATCAATGAGGCGCTCGCCGCGCGGCAGGCCGAGCTCGAGGCCGAGCGCGACGCCCGGGTGCTCGCCGAGGAGGCGGTCGACGTCACCCTGCCCTGGGACCGGACGCCGCTCGGCGCACGGCACCCGCTCACCACGCTACAGGAGCGCATCGCCGACGCGTTCGTCGCGATGGGTTACGAGGTGGCCGAGGGGCCGGAGCTCGAAGGCGAGTGGTTCAACTTCGACGCGCTGAACATCGCCCCCGACCACCCGGCCCGCTCCGAGCACGACACGTTCTTCGTCGAGGGCCCGCACACCGGCAAGGTGCTGCGCACCCAGACCTCGCCGGTGCAGATCCGCGCGCTGCTGTCCCGCCCGCTGCCCGTGTACGTGGTGTCGCCGGGCAAGGTCTTCCGGACCGACGAGCTGGACGCGACCCACTCCCCGGTCTTCCACCAGGTCGAGGGGCTCGCGGTCGACAAGGGCCTGACCATGGCGCACCTGAAGGGCACGCTCGACCGGTTCGCCGAGGTCATGTTCGGCCCGGGGATCGACACCCGGTTCCGGCCCAACTACTTCCCGTTCACCGAGCCGTCCGCGGAGATGGACCTGCGCTGCTTCGTCTGCCGCGGCGCGTCCGCCGTGCCGGGCAATCCCCCGTGCCGGACCTGCAAGTCGGAGGGGTGGATCGAGTGGGGCGGCTGCGGCATGGTCAACCCGCGGGTGCTGATCGCCTGCGGCGTGGACCCCACCGTCTACTCCGGCTTCGCCTTCGGCATGGGCATCGAGCGCACCCTCATGTTCCGCCACAACGCCGAGGACATGCGTGACATGGTCGAGGGCGACATCCGGTTCACCCTGCCGTTCGGAATGGAGGTCTGATGAAGGTCCCGCTTTCCTGGCTGCGGGAGTACGTCGACCTCCCCGCGGTCACCGCGCGCGAGATCGCCGACAGGCTCACCGCCGCAGGCTTCAAGGTCGAGGCCCTCATCCCCCACGGCCACGAGATCAAGAACGTGGTCGTCGGGCGCGTGGTCGGCATCGAGGAGCTCACCGGCTTCAAGAAGCCCATCCGGTACTGCCGGGTCGAGGTGGGGGAGGACGCGCCCCGGGAGATCATCTGCGGCGCCACCAACTTCGGCGTCGGCGCCGTGGTCCCGGTCGCCCTGCCCGGGGCCATCCTGCCCGGGGGGTTCGAGATCAGCTCCCGGAAGGTGTACGGGCGGATCTCGGACGGCATGATCTGCTCCGAGGCCGAGCTGGGCATCGCCGAGAAGTCCCCGGGGATCATGCTCCTCCCGCCGGACTCGCCGATCGGCGCCGACGTCGTGGAGCTGCTCGGCCTCCGCGACGACGTGCTGGAGCTGGAGGTCACCCCCGACCGCGGGTACGCGCTCTCCATCCGCGGGGTGGCGCGCGAGGTGGCGATCGCGTTCGACGCGCCGTTCCGTGACCCGGCCGCCATCGAGGTGCCGGAGACCTCCGGCTCGTCGTGGCCCGCGTCGATCGCCGACCCGACCGCCTGCGACCGGTTCGTGCTCCGCTCCGTCTCCGGGCTCGACACCTCGGCCGAGACCCCGCCGTGGATGCGGATCCGGCTGTTCCGCGCGGGCATGCGGTCGATCTCGCTCGCCGTCGACGTGACCAACTACGTCATGCTCGAGCTCGGCCAGCCGCTCCACGCGTTCGACCGCTCCCGCCTCAACGGGGAGATCGTGGTCCGGCGGGCCCGCCCCGGGGAGACCCTGGAGACCCTCGACCACGTGGTCCGCGAGCTCCACGAGGAGGACATCCTCATCACGGACTCCTCGGGCCCGATCGGCCTCGCCGGGACCATGGGCGGCCTGCACACCGAGATCTCCGACGCCTCCACGGACATCGTCATCGAGGCGGCGCACTTCTCCGCCACCGGGGTGGCCCGGATGTCGCGCCGGCACGGCCTGGTGAGCGAGGCCTCCCGCCGGTTCGAGCGGGGCGTCGACCGGGAGCTGCCGCTGGTCGCCTCGTGGCGGGCGGTGCAGCTCCTCGCCGAGCTGGGCCGGGCCACCATCGACCCGGGGGTGACCCACGCCGAGGTCGAGGTCAGCCCGGTCACGATCAGCATCCCGGCCGACTACCCCGGCCGGGTGGCCGGCGTGCCGTACCCCCGGGAGACCGTGATCCGCAGGCTGGAGCAGATCGGCTGCACGGTGACCGAGGGCGTGCCCGCCCAGGACGCCGGGCCGCGGGCCGGGCACGGCGTCGCCGCGACCGGGACCGTCTCCACCGGCGATCTCGCGGACAAGCTCGCGGTGCGCGGTGACGACATGATCACCGTGACCCCGCCGTCATGGCGTCCCGACCTGACCGACCCGAACGACCTCGCCGAGGAGGTCATCCGGCTCGAGGGGTACGAGCACCTGCCCTCGATCCTGCCGCCCGCGCCGGCCGGGGCGGGCCTCACCGAGGAGCAGCGGGCGCTCCGCCGGGTCGGCCGGGCGCTGGCGTACACCGGGTACGTGGAGGTGCTCTCCTACCCGTTCGTCGGCCTCAAGGACTTCGACGGGCTGATGCTGCCCGCGGACGATCCGCGGCGCCGGGCGACCCGGCTGCTCAACCCGCTCAGCGAGGACGAGCCGTTCATGCGGACCACGCTGCTGCCCGGGCTGCTGCGCACGCTCGCGCGCAACGTGGGCCGCGGCTTCTCCGACGTGGCGCTCTTCGAGATCGGCCGGGTCTTCCTGCCGCAGGAGGGCGCTCCCGAGATCGCGCCGGTGCTCGCGGTCGATCGCCGGCCGACGGACGAGGAGCTCGCCCGGCTCGAGGCCGCGCTGCCGCGGCAGCCGCTCCGGGTGGCCGTGGTCCTCGCCGGGGAGGCCGAGCGCTCCGGGTGGTGGGGCCAGGGCCGCGGCGCCTCCTGGGCCGACGCCATCCAGGCCGCCCGGGTGGTCGCCCGCGAGTACGGGGTTGAGCTCCGGGTGCGCGCCGTGGAGCACGCGCCGTGGCACCCGGGCCGCTGCGCCGAGCTCAGCGTCGCCGGGGAGGCCTCCGGCGAGCCGGTGGTGGTCGGCCACGCCGGCGAGCTGCACCCGCGGGTCGTGGAGGCGTTCGGCCTGCCGCCGCGGACCGCCGCCATGGAGCTGGAGCTGTCGCTGCTCCGCCCGTCCGGGCCGGTGCAGGCGCCCGCCATCTCCACCTACCCGGTGGCCACCCAGGACGTGGCGCTGGTCGTCCCGGCGGACACGCCGGTCGCCGAGGTGGAGGCGGCGCTCCGTGAGGGCGCCGGCGAGCTGCTCGAGTCCGTCCGGCTGTTCGACGTGTACACCGGCCCGCAGGTGGGGGAGGGCAATAAGTCGCTCGCCTACACCCTGCGGTTCCGGGCGCCCGACCGGACGCTCACGGTCGAGGAGACCACGGCGGCCCGGGACGCGGCCGTGGCCCTCGCCGCCGAGCGGACCGGGGCGCGGCTGCGCGGCGCCTGAGCCCGCGCCCGGAGCCGGGCCGGATCTGACGACGTGACGAGGCGGGTCCCGCCGTGGATCGGCGGGACCCGCCTCTCGTCATGTGCGGTGGCGTCCGACGTGGGGCGGGCGCCGCGGGAGGGCGCCGCTCAGCGATCTCTCAGTGCCGGTACACCTCCAGCTCGTAGAGCGAGTAGCCGTACACGGTGCCGCGTTTGACGCCCTGCATGCGCACGTAGCGCGCGGTGACCGGGGCGAAGGTCACGTTGTCCACCCCGCCGTCCCCGTTCTGGGTGGCGTAGACAGTGGTCCAGTTCGACCCGTCGGTGGAGGTCTCGATCCGGTACGCCTTCCCGTACGCGGTCTCCCAGCGCAGGATCACCCGGGAGATCTCCTGTGGCGAGCCGAGGTCGACCTGGAGGTACTGGTTGTCGGTCCAGTGGCTCGCCCACCGGGTCGTCGGGTCGCCGTCGATCGCCTTGGCCGGGGCGTACGTGGAGCTCTGCCGGCTCGACGCGGTGGCCGTGCCGCCGAGGGCGAGGTTGCCGATGTCGTCGCCCCGGTGGGCCGGGAACGACACGACCTGCTGGTAGGTCGGCCGGTTCTGCCAGGAGATCAGCGGGTGCTTGATGCCGCCGAGCGGCGCCTGCAGCAGCGCGTCGGCGCACCACTGGTCCCCGGCCTTGCACCGGTCGTCGCCCGGGTAGGTGACCGAGGCCGGCTCGGCCACCGCCTGGGCGAGGCTGTCCAGCAGCACGGTCCGGCAGTCGGCCACGGTCTGCCCGCAGAACCGGCGCGGCAGCGGCGCCTCCACCGGGTCCCCGAGCACGGACCGCAGGTCCTTGTGCACGTAGCCCCACCAGCCGAACTGGAACGCCGAGCCCTTGTGCGTCTGCCCGCCCTGGGCCGACGTGGGCAGCGCGGACACGTCGCCCTGCTGGTGGCCGGAGGGCGACTCGTTGATCTGGAGCGCGTCGACCAGCGCCTGGTAGAGCTCGTCGCCGAGCTCGGGCCGGAACATGGCGCGCACCAGCTTCGGCCACCAGGCGTCGAAGATCCGGATCGCGTCGGCGTGCGCGTAGGTCTTGCTGCCGGGCGAGGTCTCCACGCGCTTGGCCCCGGACTGCGCCCAGGCGGAGAGCTTGCTCACGGCCGAGGCGAGCGACGGATCGGTCACCGGCGCGCTCTGGATCACCCGGAGCAGCAGCGGGAGCACCTTCCAGCCGCGCAGGTCGGTCACCGCCGCCTCCGCCATGATCTTCACCACGTCGCTGGTGCCGACCGGGCCCCGGGCGAGCGCGTCCCGGAGCGGGGCGTCGAGCAGGTCGCCCCGGTGGACGGCGCCGAAGCTGAAGTTGCCGTCGGCGGCGCTGAAGTCCTTCGCCTGCTTGTTGTTCCAGCTGACGAAGTAGTCCTGGTCCACCGCCTGGGGGTGGGCGCTCGCCGGGAGGTAGGTCGCGGTGTTGGTCTCCGGGTCGAACCCCTCCCACTCGTGCGCCTCGTCGGCCACCATCGGCAGGTTCGGGTCCGAGACCGGGGAGCGCACCGGGATGTCCGCCGAGGTGAAGTACGCCGCCTCGCGGGAGTTCACGTAGAACCAGTTGAACGCGAATCCGATCTTGGAGGCGGCGTTCATGAAGCCGCTCGCCGACCCCATCTCGTCGGGGTCGTTGAACATCTGGAAGCCGATCGCCGAGTCGGCCTCGTGGAGGTAGGTCGAGCGGAGGGTGGTGAACGCGGTCGGCACCCCGTTGACCATGCCCCGCCAGGTCACCAGGCCGTACTTGGTGCGCTTGATCACCAGGTCGTACGACCCGGCGGGCGTGGGGTCGGCCGTGTTGGGCTTCCAGGAGTTCCGCTTCCGCAGCGTCTCCATGGGGATGCACTGGCCGCGGTACAGGTAGTGGTCGGACGAGAGCGTCGGCGTGCCGCCGCCCGGCTCACAGAGGGTGACCGCGTAGGTGTCGGTGATGTCCACCGTCGCCGAGGTGGCGCTCCACGCGTAGTCGGTGCCGCGGCCGAGCAGCACGTAGAAGCTGAGCCCGGCGAACGCGGCCCCGCGGGCCCGGATCCCCGGCCCGGACAGCTCCTGGAGCATGAGGAGCTGCGGCGCGAAGTACCCGGTCTGCGGCCCGAAGACCGCGATCGGGTGGCCGGTGGCCGACTTGGCGGCCGACACCACGACCGCGTTCGACATGCCGGGCCGGTTGGGCTCCACGGTGAGGCCGGCGAGCGGGTCCGCCCCCGCGGCCTCCATGGTCCGGGCCGAGCCCTCCTCGTTCTCGGTGACGTCGACCGGCCGCGCCGTTCCGGGGTCGGGCAGCACGACCCCGGTGGCCCCGGCCGGGGCCTGGCCGAACGGGAAGCTCTGCCCGTCGTGCAGGGTGAGCACGGTCTCCGGGTCGTTCTGCGAGCGGAAGGCCTCCCACACCCGGTCGCCCTCGGCGGTGCCGTACTTGGCGCGGGCGGCCACCCGGACGAGGGCGGACTGCATCTCCGCGCCGCCACCGCCGCCGAACAGCCCGCCGATCACGCCGGCGATCGCGATGAGGTCGGCCGGCTTGAACTTCTTCGGGCCGCCCTTGTTGGTGATCGCGTCCAGGTGCCCGGTGAGCACGTACTCGCCGGGGCAGTTGCGGTGGGCCATGCAGTGGTCGATGTACGCGTTGATCCCGGCGACGTAGTTCTGCACGTCGGAGTAGAGCTGGGCGCCGCGCGGGCCGGAGTTCCTGAGCCGCTCGATCTGCGCCTCGAGGTCCTCCTCCGTGTAGGGGGAGTTGCGCCACACGCTCTGCTCCAGCGCCCGGTTGCCGGGAGCGCCGCCGACGAACGAGGTGAGCTCACCCCGGCCGAGGTGCCGGAGCACGTCCATGAGCCAGAGGCGGTCCTGGGCTCCCGCGTACCCGGCGCCGAACATGGTGCCCTCCCGGGTGGTCCCGGTGATGTGCGGCACCCCGGTCTCCTTGTCCCGGACGATCGTGACGTCGGAGCGCGGCCGGGTGGTGCTCTCGACCTGCCCCGGGGGCACGCCGAAGCTGGCGTCGTTGAAGAACTTGGCGACCTGCTCCTCGGTGAGCCCGGTGTATCCGGAGATCAGGCTCGCGTACCGGTCGAGCTGGTCCCTGCTGTGCCGCGGGTAGGTGCCGAGGGTCTGGTTGCCGAGGATGTCGACCAGGGTGGCGTTGCCGTTCTGGCCCGGGGGCAGGATGTCGAAGCACACCCCGAGGCAGAAGTCGTCCGGCGGATAGTACGAGGTGTCCGCCGTGGTCTCCACCGCCGCAGGCGCCGCCGAGGCCGCCTGCGCCGGGAGCCCGGCGCAGGCGAGACCCAGCAGCGCGACGGCGGTGACCAGCCGTCGAAGACGCGCGTGCATGGGAGAACGTCCCTTCGCGATAACGGAGGGTGCAGGGGGAGAGATGAGGACATGTCACGCGCGTAACATGAGCTGCACTCAACTTCGGACGATACGCCCTGCCCGCCAGTTGATCAATGGGTGAGCCGCGCGGTCGTCGATCAGTGAGCGCGGCGGGCCACGTTGCGGGGCACCGGGAGCGGTGTGCGGCCGGGCCGGCCGGTCCGGGCCGCGGCCGGAGCGTTCCGGCCGCCCGCGCGCCTGCCCGGCCGGGTCAGGGGAGGCGGCCTCAGGCGGAGACCCCGGCGCCCCAGCGGTCGAGCCGGGCGTAGGCGGGCCGCCACTCGTCCGCGTAGGCGGCGCGCAGCTCCTCCGGCAGCCGGCCGAGGACGGCCGCCACGCGCTCCGGGCTCGCGCCGTCGAGGACCCAGGGGAGGTAGCGGCGGGCGTCCGCGCCGATCCGGGTCCGGTGCTCGTCGCCGAAGCGCCGCCAGTGCCCCTCGGTGAGGGTGGCGTCGATCAGCGGCAGCGCCTCGTCCTCCTCGTGCTTGAGGTGCCGGTGGAGCAGGGTGGCGAGCGCGTCGGTGAGCCCGCCGAGCAGCTCGGGCCCGCGGTCGCGGTCGGCGAGCGCCGCGTCGATGCCCCGGAGCAGGGGGTCGATGGCGGCGTGCTCGGCCTCCATCACCTCGAGCAGGGCGAGGCCGTCCGGCCGCTCGGTGAGGGCCTCGTGCATCGCCGGCCAGAGCACGTCGTCCTCGGTGGTGTGGTGCACCCGCAGGTACGCCTTGAACATCTCCCAGCCGGCGGCCGTGCGCAGCACCCGCCACGGGTCGTCGCCCGCCCGCGCGCTGAGCCGGGCGATGTGCTCCGCCTCCCGCCGGAGCGCGTCGTGCACCGCGTACATCATCGTCATGTCGAGCCGGTGGGGCCGGTTTCCCATGGTGTTCCTCGCTTCCGTCCTGCTTCGCGGGCCTCCGAGGCTATTGTCAACTTGCTTAAGTGTCAACATTCCAACTGATTACTCGCCTAACCATCTCCGCTTGCTACGCTGAGCGCTCGGAGGTGGGCCGGTGCGGCGGCGGGAGGACGAGGACGAGGGGTGCCGTGAGCGGTCGGCCGAGGTGCTCGACGCGGCCCCGCCCGAGGAGCTGCGCGCGTACCCCGGCTACCTGCTGCGCCGGGTGTACGCGCGGTTCAGCGCCGAGAAGGCCCCGGAAGGGCCGCCCGCGCGGGAGTTCGTCGTGCTCGACGCGCTCGCGGAGCACGACGCGCGCTCCCAGCGGGACCTCGCGGAACGGCTCGGCATCAACCGGACGATCATGGTCCGGCTCATCGACCGGCTGGAGGAGGCCGGCCTGGTGCGGCGGATGCGCAACCCGGCCAACCGCCGCTCTCACGTGCTGTCGCTCACCGAGGCCGGCCGTGCCGCGCTCGCCGGGATGCGCGAGGCGGTCGCCGAACGGGACGCCCGGCTCACGGCCGCGCTCACACCAGGGGAACGGCGGCGCCTCGCCGAGCTGCTGAGCCGGCTGCTGCCGGAGCCGGAGCGGCCGGCCATCCGGAGCGTCGAGTACCTGGTCGCCCAGGCGCACCTGCGAATGCGGCGGGTCGGCGACGCGATGCTCTCCGACGTGGGCCTGCGGATCCGGCACTACGGCCCGCTCTCGGCCCTCGAGCGGCTGGGCCCGTGCCCGCAGCAGCGGCTCGCCCGGCACCTCGCGATCACGGAACCGGCCGCGGCCGAGGTGGTCGACGAGCTGGTCCGGGCCGGGCTCGTGGCGCGCGGCCAGGACGCGGACGACCGGCGGCGGTACGCGCTGGAGCTCACCGAGCTCGGCCGGGAGCGGCTCACCCGGGTGCGGGAGGCGGTGGAACGGCTGCGGGGCATGGTGGTGGACGCGCTCGGCGCGGAGGGCGAGGCGGAACTGCGCGCCCTGCTGCTCCGGCTGCTGCCCCGGGAGGAGGGCGCGCCGGCGGCCTGACCCGCGCCCCGGGCCGGCCCGCGCACCGGCCGGCTCCGGGGCCCGGTCCGCGCGCTCCCTGACCGGGCCGAGGTTCGGGCGCGGCCGGCCGGATCCACGGCCGGCCCGGCCGCCGGCGCGTCCGTGCGGACTGCCCGTACGGAGTGCCCGTACGGAATGGGGTGAACCGCGGGCGCCGCGCTCAGGCGGCGCCCGCGAGCGGGTCACCGGCCCAGGGTCTCCTCCTTGAGCCGGGTCTTCAGGATCTTGCCGGCCGCGTTGCGGGGCAGCTCGGCGTCGCGGAACCAGATCTTGGTCGGCACCTTGAAGGCGGCGAGCCGGCCGCGGAGGAACTCCTGGAGCTCCTCGGCGGTGGCCGTCGCGCCCGGCTTGAGCCGGACCACCGCGCCGACCTGCTCGCCGAGCTCCTCGTCGGGGATGCCGATCACGGCGGCGTCGTCGACCGCGGGGTGCTCGAAGATCGCCGCCTCGACCTCGGCGCAGTACACGTTCTCGCCGCCCCGGATCACCATGTCCTTGGCCCGGTCGACGATGTAGACGAACCCCTCCTCGTCGATGCGGGCGAGGTCGCCGGTGCGGACCCAGCCGCCGCTGAACGTCTCCGCGGTGGCGTCCGGCCGGTTCCAGTAGCCCATGATCACGATGGGGCCGCGGATGTGGAGCTCGCCCACCTCGCCGCGGGGCAGCTCGTTGCCGGCCGGGTCGCAGACCTTCACGTCGATCACGGGCAGCGGGCGGCCCACGCTGTCCGGCTTCCGGCGGTAGTCGTCGCCGCTGTTGTAGATCGCGAGCGCGCTCGTCTCGGTCATGCCGTACCCGTTCGCCGGGGTGCGGTTGGGCAGCAGCTCGGTGATCCGCTCCAGCAGCTTGGGCGGGGCGGGGGCGCCGCCGTACGAGATCGAGGTGAGCGAGGAGATGTCGTACTCGTGCAGCCGCGGGTGGGAGAGCAGCTGCCAGGCGTTGGTCGGCACGCCGCTGAGCACGGTGATCTTCTCCCGCTCGATCAGCTCGAGCGCGCGCTGCGGGTCCCACTTGTACATGAGCACCAGGCCGCCGCCGCTCAGCATGGTGCCCATGAGCACGGCCATGCACCCGGTCACGTGGAACAGCGGGACGGTGAGCAGGGTGATCCGCCGGATGCCGACCGACTCGTTCGGGTCCCCGCCGGCGAGCGCGACGGCCTGCAGCAGGGCGTAGGCCACGGTCATCGGCGCCTGGCAGAGGTTGCGGTGGCTGCCGAGCGCGCCCTTGGGCAGGCCGGTGGTGCCGGAGGTGTAGAAGATCGTGGCCGGGTCCTCGGGGCGGAGCCCCACGTCCGGCAGGGTCACGTCGGCGCGGACCTCGCCGAGCACCTCGGACCAGTTCGCGCCCTCCGCCCGGGTCACGATCATGGGGAGGCCGCTGCCCGCCATGCGCTCGGCGCGCTCGCCGTCGGCGATCACGACCTTGGCCCCCGAGTCGCTGAGGCCGTACGCGAGCTCCCGGTCGGTCCACCACGCGTTGAGCGGGACGACGATCGCCCCGGCCGCGAGCGCGGCGGAGAACGAGATGACCCATTCGGGGTAGTTCCGCATTGCGATGGCCACCCGGTCGCCCTTGCGGACCCCGTAGTCGGTCACGAGCCGGTGGGCCAGGGTCGCGGCGAGGCGGTAGTGCTCCTCGAAGGTGATCCGCTCGTCCTCGTAGACGAGGAAGTCCTTGTCGCCGTGGAGGCGGGTCAGCTCCAGCATGTCGCGGAACGTGGCCGGAGCGTGCTTCCACGCGCGGATGCGGTGGCCGCCGGCCTCGACCTCCTCCATCTCGAAGAGCTGGCCGGGTGCGGTGAGCTGAGCCTGAACCTGTTCGTGCGAGATCGTCATGAGCGTGTCGCTCCCCGGGTCCGTGGGTTTGCCCGCACGATACCGACCAGTAGGTTTGGCGGCTAGATCCCTTTCGCCGACCGGTCGTCTCTTGCATGTTCATGCTGTGTCCTGCATACTCTTGAGCATTGCAAATTCATGAGCTTGACTGCATAGAGATGTAGGAGTGGTGAGTGATGAGGGCGGCGATCGCCGGGGCGAGCGGGTACGCGGGAGGCGAGCTCCTGCGGCTGCTGCTCGGCCACCCCGCCATCGAGATCGGGGCGCTCACCGCCGGGTCCAGCGCGGGCACCCGGCTCGGTGACCACCACCCCCACCTGCCCGCACTCGCCGACCGGGTGATCGAGGAGACCACCCCGGAGACGCTCCGCGGCCACGACATCGTCTTCCTCGCCCTCCCGCACGGGCAGTCGGCCGCCATCGCCGCCGAGCTGGGCGAGGACACGCTGATCGTCGACTGCGGCGCGGACTTCCGGCTCAAGCGGGCCGAGGACTGGACCCGCTTCTACGGCGGCCCGCACCCGGGTACCTGGCCCTACGGCCTGCCCGAGCTGCCCGGCCAGCGCGAGGTGCTGCGCACCGCGCGCCGCATCGCGGTCCCCGGGTGCTACCCCACGGCGGTGACCCTGGCGCTCTTCCCGGCCTTCGCCGCCGGCCTCGCCGAGCCCGACGTGGTCGTGGTCGCGGCGAGCGGCACCTCGGGCGCGGGGCGGGCGCCCAAGCCCCACCTGCTCGGCAGCGAGGTCATGGGCTCGGTGAGCGCCTACGGCGTGGGCGGGGTCCACCGGCACACCCCGGAGATGGAGCAGAACCTCTCCGCGGTCGCCGGCACGCCCGTCCGGGTCTCGTTCACCCCCACCCTCGCCCCGATGAGCCGGGGCATCCTCGCCACCTGTACGGCTCCCGCGGTGCCGGGCGCCACCCCGGCGGCGCTCCGGGAGGCGTACCAGGCCGCGGTCAAGGACGAGCCGTTCCTCCGTCTGCTGCCCGAGGGCGTCTGGCCGGCCACGGCCATGACGGTCGGCTCCAACACGGCCGTCGTCCAGGTGGCGCTCGACGAGCGGGCCGGGCGGATCGTCGCGATCGCCGCCATCGACAACCTCACCAAGGGAACCGCCGGCGGTGCGGTCCAGAGCGCCAACCTCGCCCTCGGCCTCCCGGAGGAACTCGGTCTTCCCACCAACGGAGTCGCCCCATGAGCCAGCACGGACACGACGAGATCCGGGCCGCCGGCCCGGGGAATCGGGGGAACGGATGAGCGTCACCGCGCCGCTGGGCTTCCGCGCGGCCGGGGTCGCCGCCGGCATCAAGGACAGCGGTGCGCGCGACGTCGCCCTCGTGGTCAACGACGGCCCCTCCTACGCCGCCGCGGGCGTGTTCACCCGCAACCGGGTGAAGGCCGCCCCGGTGCTCTGGTCCACCAAGGTGCTGAGCGGCGGCCGGGTCAGGGCGGTGGTGCTCAACTCGGGCGGCGCCAACGCCTGCACCGGCGCCCCCGGCCTCGAGGACGCGCAGGCCACCGCGGAGAAGGCCGCCGAGCTCCTCGGGGTGCCCGCCGGTGAGGTGGCGGTCTGCTCCACCGGGCTGATCGGCGAGCGCCTGCCGATGGACGCCCTGCTCGCCGGGGTCGAGACCGCGGCCGGGCAGCTCTCCCGGGACGGCGGGCTCGCCGCCGCCGACGCCATCCGCACCACCGACACGGTCAGCAAGATCTCCTTCCGCCGGGGTGAGGGCGGCTACATGGTCGGCGGCATGGCCAAGGGCGCGGGCATGCTCGCCCCGTCGCTCGCCACCATGCTCTGCGTGCTCACCACCGACGCCGCGGTGGAGCCCGCCGACCTCGACGCGGTGCTCCGCCGGGCGGTCGCGGTGACGTTCGACCGGCTCGACACCGACGGGTGCATGTCCACCAACGACACCGTGCTCCTCCTGGCGAGCGGGGCGACCGGGGTGCGGCCGGACCTGGAGGAGTTCGGCAAGGTGGTCACCGGGGTCTGCGCCGACCTGTGCCGGCAGCTCCTCGTCGACGCCGAGGGCGCGACCAAGGCGATCGCGATCGAGGTGATCGGCGCCGCCTCCGAGGAGGACGCGGTGACCGTGGGCCGCGCCGTGGCCCGGTCGAACCTGCTCAAGTGCGCGATCCACGGGGAGGACCCGAACTGGGGCCGGGTCGTCGCCGCGGTCGGCACCACCGACGCGGTCTTCGAGCCGGACCGGATCAACGTGGCCATCAACGGCGTGTGGATCTGCCGCGGCGGCGCCCCCGGGGACGACCGGTCCAAGGTGGACCTGCGCCCCAGGGACGTCACCATCACCATCGACCTGTCCGCCGGGCCGCACACGGCCACCGTCCACACCACGGACCTGACCGCGGCCTACGTCCACGAGAACTCGGCGTACTCGACATGACCACACGGCTGAACGGGGCATTGGACAAGGCCCGCACGCTGACCGAGGCGCTGCCCTGGCTGGCCCGCTTCCACGGGGCCACGGTCGTCATCAAGTACGGCGGGCACGCGATGACCGACGACCGGCTGCGCGCCACCTTCGCCGACGACGTGGTCTTCCTCCGCTACGCCGGGCTCAAGCCGGTGATCGTGCACGGCGGCGGCCCGCAGATCCAGGCGCACCTCGACCGGCTCGGGATCGAGAGCCACTTCGTCTCCGGCCTGCGGGTGACCACGCCCGAGGCGATGGAGGTGGTGCGGATGGTCCTCGTCGGCCAGGTCAACCGCGGCGTGGTCGGGCTGATCAACCGGCACGGCCCGTTCGCCGTCGGCCTGTCCGGGGAGGACGCGCACCTGTTCACCGCGCGGCGCAAGCGCGTGGTGGTCGACGGGGCCGAGATCGACCTCGGCCAGGTCGGGGAGATCGTCCAGGTCGACACCGGGGCCGTGCGGGCGCTCCTCGACGACGGGCGGATCCCGGTGGTGTCGTCGATCGCCCGCGCCGAGGAGGACCCCACCCAGGTCTACAACGTCAACGCCGACACCGCGGCCGCGGCGCTCGCCGTCGCGCTCAACGCCTCCAAGCTGATCGTCCTCACCGACGTGGAGGGCCTCTACGCCGACTGGCCGAACAGCGACGAGGTGATCAGCCGGATCACCGCGTCCGAGCTGACCTCGCTGCTGCCGTCCCTGACCAGCGGGATGGTGCCGAAGATGGAGGCCTGCCTCACCGCGGTGAAGGGCGGCGTGCCCCAGGCGCACGTGCTCGACGGCCGGGTGCCGCACGCGCTGCTGCTGGAGGTCTTCACCGACGAGGGCATCGGGACCATGGTGGTCCCCGATGACGGCCCGGACGGGGAGGGGGAGCGGCCATGAGCGCGACGCGGACCGAGGACCTGCGCGCCCGCTACGAGGCCGCGTTCATGCCCAACTACGGCGTGCCGCCCGTGGCGCTCGCCCGGGGCGAGGGGACCGCCGTCTGGGACGTGGACGGCCGGCGCTACCTCGACCTGATCGGCGGCATCGCGGTCAGCTCGCTCGGCCACGGGCACCCCGCCCTGGTCGAGGCGGTCTCCCGCCAGGTCGCCGTGCTCGCCCACACCTCCAACCTCTACCTGCACGAGCCCGAGGTGCTGCTCGCCGAGCGGCTGCTCGGCCTGCTCGGCGCGCCCGGCCGGGTCTTCCTCGCCAACTCGGGCACCGAGGCGAACGAGGCGGCGCTGAAGATCGCCATCAAGTACGGCAAGGCGCACGGCCGGGACTACGTCGTCGCCGCGGAGATGGGCTTCCACGGGCGCACGCTCGGCGCGCTCGCCCTCACCGGCAAGCCGTCGATCCGCGACCAGTTCGGGCCGTTCCCCATCGACGTCAGGTTCGTCCCGTACGGCGACGCCGCGGCGCTGCGCGAGGCGGTGACCGACCGGTGCGCCGCGGTCTTCCTCGAGCCCACGCAGGGCGAGGCCGGCGTGGTGCCCCCGCCCGAGGGCTACTTCGCGGCGGCGCGGCGGATCTGCTCGGAGACCGGCGCCCTCTTCGTGGTCGACGAGATCCAGTCGGGGATCGGCCGGACCGGCCACTGGTTCGCCCACCAGGCCGAGGGGGTCGTCCCGGACATCGTGACCATCGCCAAGGGGCTCGGCGGCGGGCTCCCGATCGGCGCGTGCCTCGGGCTCGGCCCGGCCGGGACGGTCTTCGCGAAGGGCGACCACGGCTCGACCTTCGGCGGCAACCCCGTGTCCTGCGCGGCCGCGCTCGCCGTGCTCGACACGATCGAGCGGGAGGGCCTGCTCGAGCGGGCCAAGACCCTCGGGGCCCGGCTCGCCGACGGGATCGCGGCCATCCGGCATCCGCTGCTCAAGGGGGTGCGGGGCAGAGGGCTCTGGCTGGCCGTCCTGCTCGCCCGGCCGTGCGCCGACCGGGTGCAGGCGGCGGCCCAGGACGCGGGCTTCCTGGTCAACGCGGTGCAGCCCGACGCGATCCGGCTCGCGCCCCCGCTCGTCATCACCGGCGATGAGGTGGCGTCCTTCCTGGACGCGCTTCCCGGCATCTTGGAGGCGGCCAATGGAGCGTAGGACCGGGGCGAGCCCGGTGCGGCACTTCCTCAGGGACGACGACCTGACCCCGCAGGAGCAGGCGCGCGTGCTCGACCTCGCCGCGGCGATGAAGAAGGAGCGCGCGGCCGGGGCGGGGTTCACCCACCGCCCCCTGGAGGGCCCGAAGACCGTGGCCGTGCTGTTCGACAAGCACTCGACCCGGACCCGGGTCTCCTTCGCCGTCGCGATCACCGAGCTCGGCGGGGCGCCCCTGATCCTCGACGCGGGCACCTCCCAGCTCGGCCGGGGCGAGCCGATCGAGGACACCGCCCGGGTGCTGTGCCGGCAGGTCGCCGCGATCGTCTGGCGCACGGCGGGGCAGGAGCGGATCGAGGCGATGGCGTCCGCCTCGACCGTGCCGGTGATCAACGCGCTCACCGACGAGTTCCACCCCTGCCAGGTCCTCGCCGACCTGCTCACGATCCGGGAGCACCGGGGCTCGCTCGCCGGGCAGACCCTGACCTACCTCGGGGACGGCGCCAACAACATGGCCCACTCCTACCTGCTCGGCGGGGCCACGGCCGGGATGCACGTCCGGATCGCCGCGCCCGCCGGGTACCGGCCCGACCCCGCGGTTCTCCGCCGGGCCGAGGAGATCGCCGCGGCCACCGGCGGGTCGGTCGCGGTGCTCGACGACCCGGTCGCCGCGGCGGCCGGGGCCGGGGTGATCGCCACCGACACCTGGGTCTCCATGGGCCAGGAGGGCAAGGAGCAGCGGATCGCCGCGTTCCGGCCGTACCAGGTGAACGCGGAGCTGCTCCGCCACGCCGCGCCCGACGCGATCGTCCTGCACTGCCTGCCCGCCTACCGCGGCATGGAGATCACCGCCGAGGTGATCGACGGGCCGCAGAGCGTGGTGTGGGACGAGGCGGAGAACCGCCTGCACGCGCAGAAGGCACTGCTCCACTGGCTGCTCACCGGGGGTGGGGAGACGTGACCATCCCGCTCACCAAGGCCGCCCGGCAGGCGCGTATCGTGGAACTGCTGACCCGGCACAAGGTCCGGTCGCAGGCCGAGCTCGCCAGGCTCCTGGCGGAGCAGGGGGTCGAGGTCACCCAGGCGACGCTCTCCCGGGACCTCGACGAGCTGGGCGCGCTGCGGCTGCGGGCCGACGACGGCACGCTGGTGTACGCCCTCCCCGGGGAGGGCGGAGGCCGCATCCCGCTCTACCGCACGGGGAGCGGCACGGCGGAGAACCCGGACGCGCGCCTCCGGCGGATCGCCGAGGAGCTCCTCGTCTCGGCCGAGGCCTCCGCCAACCTGGTCATCCTGCGCACGCCCCCGGGGGCCGCGCAGTTCCTGGCGTCCGCCATCGACCACGCCGACTGGGAGTCCATCCTCGGCACCGTGGCGGGGGACGACACGATCCTCGTCATCAGCAGGGATCCGCAGGGCGGCGAAGCCCTGGCCAAGGCCTTGCTCGACCTCACCAACCGCCGCCCAGGCGACGCCGTACGTAATCGTGCGATTGGAGAAGAGAACAATGGCTGACAGGGTTGTACTCGCCTACTCGGGCGGTCTGGACACATCCGTGGCCATCCCGTACCTCGCGGAGAAGATGGGGGCCGAGGTCATCGCCGTCGCCGTCGACGTCGGCCAGGGCGGCGAGGACATGGAGGTCATCCGGAAGCGCGCCCTCGACTGCGGCGCCGTCGAGGCGGTGGTCGTGGACGCCCGGGAGGAGTTCGCCCGGGACTTCTGCTTCCCCGCCCTGCGGGCGAACGCGCTCTACATGGACCGCTACCCGCTGGTCAGCGCCCTGTCCCGGCCGCTGATCGTCAAGCACCTCGCCGAGGCCGCGCGGAAGTACAAGGGCACCCACGTGGCGCACGGCTGCACCGGCAAGGGCAACGACCAGGTGCGGTTCGAGGCCGGCCTCGCCGCGCTCAACCCCGACCTCAAGGTCGTCGCCCCGGCCCGCGACTTCGCCTGGACCCGGGACAAGGCCATCGCCTTCGCCGAGGAGAAGGGCCTCCCGATCGACGTCACCAAGAAGTCGCCGTACTCGATCGACCAGAACCTCTGGGGCCGCGCGGTCGAGACCGGCTTCCTGGAGGACATCTGGAACGCCCCCACCGAGGAGCTGTACGCCTACACCAGCGACCCCTCCGTGCCGCGGGAGCCGGACGAAGTGGTCATCACCTTCTCCGAGGGCGTCCCCGTGGCGCTCGACGGCCGGGAGCTGTCGCCGTACGAGCTGATCGCCGAGCTCAACCGGCGCGCGGGCGCGCAGGGCGTCGGGCGGCTCGACATGGTCGAGGACCGGCTCGTCGGGATCAAGTCGCGCGAGGTGTACGAGGCGCCGGCCGCCATCGCGCTGATCACCGCGCACATGGAGCTGGAGAACGTCACCGTCGAGCGCGACCTCGCCCGGTTCAAGCGGACCGTCGACCAGCGGTGGGGCGAGCTGGTCTACGACGGCCTGTGGTACTCGCCGCTCAAGCGGGCCCTCGACGCGTTCATCGCCGAGACCCAGCGGCACGTGTCCGGGGACATCCGGATGGTCCTGCACGGCGGGCGGGCCGTGGTGACCGGCCGCCGCTCGGAGGACTCGCTGTACGACTACTCGCTCGCCACCTACGACAGCGGCGACGCGTTCGACCAGTCGCTGGCCAAGGGCTTCGTCCAGCTCTGGTCGCTGCCCAGCAAGATCGCGGCCGCCCGGGACGCCCGCCGGTCGTGACCCGGCAGGCCCGCGGCGCGGCCATGGCCTGAGGCCCCCCGCCGCGCGCACCGGCGCGGCGGAGCGCGGAACAGGCCGGTGACCGCGGGCGCATGCGATGCCGTACGCCCCGGTTCCGTGCGCGGAGCCGGGGCGTACGTCGGCTAAGGTCCCGGTTGAACGGATCGGAGGGAGAGAAAGACCGTGGCGGACAACAAGCCGTTGAGGCTCTGGGGCGGCAGGTTCGAGGGCGCCCCCTCGGACGCGCTCACGCGCCTGTCGGTGAGCGTGCAGTTCGACTGGCGCCTCGCCCCCTACGACCTGCTGGCGTCACGAGCGCACGCCCGGGTGCTCCATCGCGCCGGGCTGCTCACCCAGGACGAGCTCGACCGCATGCTGCGCGCGCTCGACGACCTGGACCGGGCGTGCCGGAGCGGGGAGTTCCGCCCCACGGTCGCCGACGAGGACGTGCACACCGCGCTCGAGCGCGGCCTGCTGGAGCGGCTCGGCTCGCTCGGCGGCAAGCTCCGCGCCGGGCGCAGCCGGAACGACCAGATCGCCACCGATCTGCGGCTCTACCTGCGCGACCACGTGCGCACCATCGTCTCCCGGGTGGTCGAGCTGGAGACCGCGCTGATCAACCAGGCGGAGCAGCACGCGGACACGCCCGCCCCCGGCATGACCCACCTGCAGCACGCGCAGCCGATCTCCTTCGGGCACCAGCTCCTCGCGCACGTCCACGCGCTCGCCAGGGACGTGGACCGGTTCCGGGACTGGGACAAGCGGGCCGCCGTCTGCCCGCTCGGCTCCGGGGCGCTCGCCGGCTCCTCGCTCCCCCTGGATCCCGCCGCGGTCGCCGCCGAGCTCGGGTTCGACGCCCCGGCGCCGAACTCGATGGACGCGGTCGCCGACCGCGACTTCGCCGCCGAGTTCCTGTTCTGCGCGGCCATGCTCGGCGTGCACATCTCCCGGCTCGGCGAGGAGATCGTGCTGTGGGCCTCGCAGGAGTTCCGGTGGATCGAGGTGGACGACGCCTACGCCACCGGCTCCTCGATCATGCCGCAGAAGAAGAACCCCGACGTGGCCGAGCTCGCCCGGGGCAAGAGCGGCCGGCTCATCGGCTCGCTCATGTCCCTGCTCACCACGCTCAAGGGCCTGCCGCTCACCTACAACCGGGACCTGCAGGAGGACAAGGAGCCGGTGTTCGACGCGGTCGACACCCTCCTCCTCGTGCTCCCCGCGATGGCCGGCATGGTCGCCACGATGCGGGTGAACACCGCGCGGCTGGAGGCGAGCGCGCCCGACGGGTTCGCTCTCGCCACCGACCTCGCCGAGCTGCTGGTGCGCCGCGGGGTGCCGTTCCGCGAGGCGCACGAGGCGGTCGGGCACCTGGTGGTGTACTGCCAGGTCAACGACAAGGACTTCGGCGACCTCACCGACGAGGAGCTGGCGAAGGTCTCCCCGCACTTCGCCGCGGACGCGGCGGGCCTGCCCGAGGGGACCCCGAGCGTCCGGGACGTGCTCAGCGTGCGCGGCGCGCTCGCGGCCCGCAGCGCCTACGGCGGCACCGCCCCCGACCGGGTGCGGGAGCAGGTCGCCGCGCTGCGCGAGATCGTCGACGAGCAGGCGGCATGGGCGAATTCGGAGAGCTGATCGGGGACCCGCTCGACCGTGAGTTCTTCGACCGGCCGGCCGAGGAGGTCGCGCCGGACCTGCTCGGCCGGGTGATCGCGCACGGGCCGGTCGCGGTCCGGCTCACCGAGGTCGAGGCGTACGGCCTGCCCGGGCAGGACCCGGCCTCGCACGTGTACCGCGGGCGCACCGAGCGGAACGCGGTGATGTTCGGCGCGCCGGGCCACCTGTACGTGTACTTCACCTACGGCATGCACCACTGCGCCAACCTCGTGTGCCTGCCGGAGGGCACCGGCTCGGCGGTGCTGCTCCGCGCTGGCGAGGTGATCCGCGGCGCGGAGGTGGCCCGGGCCCGCCGGGCCGCGGCGGGCAACGGGAACGCGGTCAACGGGGGCGCCGGTGACGGGGGAGCCGGGGAGGGGGACGCCCCGCCCGGCGGGCGGAGCATCCCCGACCGGGACCTCGCCCGGGGGCCGGCCCGGCTCGCCGTCGCCCTCGCGCTCACCCGGGAGCACAACGGGCTCGACTGCTGCGGCTCCGGGCCGGTCCGGGTCTTCACCGGGGAGCCGGTCTCCCCCGAGCTGATCCGGAGCGGGCCGCGCGTCGGCGTCTCGGCCGGGCGGGAGATCCCCTGGCGGTTCTGGGTGGACGGCCACCCGACCGTGTCGCCGTACCGCCCGCACGTGCCCCGTCAGCGCACGTAGATGTTCGGCCTGGGCGGGGTCGCCATGCCGTCCCCGATGAAGAAGCTCGGGTGCGGCGGCTGGTTGTAGGCCGTGTTCTGCCAGGCGATCGCCACCCGGTACTGCGGGTCGTGCATCAGGGTGTGGATCCGCCGGTCGGTGACGTCCGTGGTGGCGTAGATCCGCAGCGCCCGGTTGTCGGTGGTCGGCCAGACCACCTCCTCCCGCCAGTCGCCGAACAGGTCGGCCGAGAGGGAGGGGGTCGCCTTGGTCCCGTTGGTGGACTGCACCCCCGACGCGGTCAGCAGCCGGGTGTCGCCGCCGGGGCCGTACTTGTCGATGTGGGTGCCGTCGAGCAGCTCGCGCACCGGGTCGCCGTCCCACCAGACGAGGAAGTTCGCCGAGCCGGGCTTGCGGCCGATGTTCTGGCCCCGGGTGTCGTAGAGGCTGCTGACCGCGGACGACCAGGACTCCGCGCCCGGGCTCCCGGCCCAGACGTCCCCGGAGACGCCCCGGCCGTTGTCGCACCCGCAGGGGGCGTTGCTCCAGATGATCTGCCCGGTCCGGGCGTCGGCGAACCAGGCGGCCGGCTTGCTCCCGTCCTCGCTGACCTTGAACACCTCCAGGCCGGGCCGGCTCGGGTCGAGGTCGCCCACGTGGAGGGCGTCACCGTGCCCGTTGCGGGTGTTCCACAGCGGGCGGCCGTCGTCGTCGATGGCCATCGCCCCGAAGATGATCTCGTCCTTGCCGTCGGCGTCCACGTCGGCGATGGACAGGTTGTGGTTGCCCTGGCCGGTGTACTGGCCGCCGGCCACATCCGAGTCGAACTTCCACCGCCGGACGAGCGAGCCGTTGCGGAAGTCCCACGCGACGATCACGGTCCGGGTGTAGTAGCCCCGGCTCATGATCAGCGATGGCCGCTGCCCGTCCAGGTAGGCGGTGGCGGCGAGGAACCGGTCGACGCGGTTGCCGTACGAGTCGCCCCAGGAGGAGACCGAGCCGCGCGGCGGGTCGTAGTCGACCGTGGCCATCGCCGCCCCGGTCTGCCCGTTGAAGATCGTCAGGTACTCGGGGCCGGAGAGGACGTACCCGGACGAGTTCCGGTGGTCGGCCCAGGCGTTGCCGATCACCCGCCCGGTGCCGTCGACCGTGCCGTCGGCGGTCTTCATCGCCACCTCGGCCTTGCCGTCCCCGTCGTAGTCGTACACCTGGAACTGGGTGTAGTGCGCCCCGGCCCGGATGTTGCGCCCCAGGTCGATCCGCCACATCCGGGTGCCGTCGAGCCGGTAGGCGTCGATGTAGACGTTGCCGGTGTAGCCGGACTGGGCGTTGTCCTTGGCGTTGGACGGCTCCCACTTGAGCACGAACTCGTACCGGCCGTCGCCGTCGAGGTCGCCGACCGAGGCGTCGTTGGCGTTGTAGGTGTAGGAGACCCCGTCCGGGGTGGTGCCGCCCGGCGGCGGCTGGATGGGCACGTCGAGGAAGTTCCCGCCGGTGAACCGGATGGACGGGCGGGACGCGGCCTGCTCCACCCCGCCCACCACCGGCCGCACCGTGTACGAGGCGTCGGCCGGCGCGCCGGCGTCGAGGTAGTTCGTGGCGCCGGTGACCGTGGCGATCCTGGTCGAGCCCCGGTAGAGGTTGAAGCTCACGTCCGCCGGGTCGGTGCCGAGCAGCCGCCAGGAGACCAGGTTGCCGCCCGGCGCCCGGACGCTGATCAGCCCGCGGTCGAGGTCCTCCATCTGCCGCGCCCCGGCGGCCGGCGGGGGAGTGGGCGTGGCGGTGACGGTCGGGGTCGGGCCGGCCGTCGGGCTCGTGGTCGGGCTCGCCGAACCGGTGCAGGTGGTGCCGTTGAGGGCGAACGACGACGGCGCCGGGTTGCTCCCGGTCCAGGAGGCGTTGAAGCCGAACGACACGGTCCCACCGGTGGGGATGGCGGCGTTGTAGCCCGCGTCGGCGGCGGTCACCTGCGCCCCGTTCTGCGTCACCGTCGCGTTCCACGCCTGGGTGATCTGCTGGCCCGCGGGGAAGCTCCAGGTCAGCCGCCACCCGTTGATCGGATCGCCGAGGTTGGTCACGGTCACGTCGCCGGTGAACCCGCCCGGCCACTGCGCGGTGACGGCGTAGTCCACCCGGCAGCCCACCGCGGCGGCCGCGGGCGCCGTCACCGCGGCCGCGCCGGTCAGCGTGAGCGCGCCGGCGCAGGCCGCCGTGGTCAGGCGCTTCGATAATCCACGCATACGCCCTATGGCAGGTCACCCCGGTATGGCCCGTCCACGCGGCCGGCCCGAGGGCACGCCCGGGCCCGGTTTGGCCCGCCGTAAGCTGGGCAAACGGCGGGCAGAAGCGGTGCCCGCGGTGAAAGATTCAGCCAGAGGGCCGGGTGGCATCGGCGCCCGCCGAGTCGCGATAGGGTCTGTTGATCAGGCACGTTCGTGACAAAGCCGTACCTTCCTTGACCGAAGCGAGAGCCAGGACCGTGACCGATATCCTCGATGAGCTCCACTGGCGCGACATCGTCGCGCAGACCACCGATGCGGACGCACTGCGCAAGGCACTTGCCGAGGGACCGATCACCGTCTATGCGGGCTTCGACCCGACCGCACCCTCGCTCCACGTCGGCAACCTCGCCACGCTGCTGATCCTGACCCGGTTCCAGCGGGCCGGGCACCGGCCGATCGGGCTCGTCGGCGGGGCCACCGGCCTCATCGGGGACCCCAGCGGCCGCAGCACCGAGCGCGCGCTCAACCCGGTCGAGGTGGTCGCGGAGTGGGTGACCCGGATCCGGGCGCAGGTGGAGAAGTTCCTCTCGTTCGACGAGGGGCCGAACTCGGCGCTGCTCGTCAGCAACCTGGAGTGGACCGAGAAGCTGTCGGTGATCGACTTCCTCCGGGACATCGGCAAGCACTTCCCGGTCAACCGGATGCTCGCCCGGGAGTCGGTCGCGGCCCGCCTGGAGGGGGAGGGGCTCAGCTACACCGAGTTCAGCTACCAGATCCTCCAGGCCAACGACTACCTGGAGCTGTACCGGCGGTACGGCTGCACGCTCCAGGTCGGCGGGAGCGACCAGTGGGGCAACATCACGGCCGGGGTCGACCTGATCCGGCGGGTGGAGGGCGCCCACGTCCACGGCCTCACCGGCAAGCTCATCACCAAGGCCGACGGCACCAAGTTCGGCAAGACCGCCGGCGGGGCGATCTGGCTCGACCCCGCGCTCACCTCGCCGTACGCGTTCTACCAGTTCTGGCTGAACGCCGACGACCGTGACGTGGTGCGGCTGCTGAAGGTCTTCACCTTCCGCACCCGCGAGGAGATCGAGGAGCTGGAGAAGGCCGTGGCCGAGCGCCCCGCGGCGCGTGAGGCGCAGCGCGCGCTCGCCGAGGACGTCACCGCGCTGGTGCACGGCCGGGAGGAGCTGGAGCGGGTCGTCGCCGCCTCGCGGGCGCTCTTCGGGCACGGCACCCTCCAGGAGCTCGACGAGCGGACCCTCGAGGCCGCGCTCAACGAGGTGCCGAAGGCGAAGGTGCCCGCGCTCGGCGCGCCGTACGTGGACCTGCTCGCGGCGAGCGGCATCGTCGAGTCGAAGTCGGCGGCGCGGCGCGCGGTCCGGGAGGGCGGCGCGTACCTCAACAACGTGAAGGTCACGGACGAGGACTACGTGCCGACCGCCGACGACCTGCTGCACGGCCGGTTCCTGGTGCTCCGCCGGGGCAAGAAGACGATCGGCGGCGTCGAGGTCGGCTGAGCCCTCCGGCGGGGCCGCCGGAGCCGTGTGCCCGCCCGGCCGGCCGGGCGGGCCTGCGTCGTCGCTCGCGCGCGGCGCCGTGGGCCCGGCCGCTCCGGGCTCGTGTCCCGCGTGCGGCCGGCCGGCCGGCGCCGGCGCGCCCGCGTCCCGGCCGGACGCGCGGGTGACGGGCACGGCCGCGCGGCGCGCTACCCTTGAACCGTCGGCCACCCGCGGACGGGTGGCCTTCATCGCGTCGAACCGGAAGCGTCAGGGCTCGGTGCGGAGCACGAGCCGGGCAGACGACGACGGCGTTCAGCGGGTACTCCGGCGCTCGGCCGGAACCGGCGGCTCCACGATCGGCTGCGCAGGGTCCCCGTGGGCGGGGACCATGACGCATGGCCGGAACCGGCCAGTGAGCAGCGAAGGGCACCAAGTGAACAGAGACAACGGGCGTGGCGGTAGCGGCCGCGGTGACAGGGACCGCGGGCCGTGGCGGAACCGGGCCGGAGGCGGCGGCCCGCGCGGGAACGGTGGCCTCCGCGGGCGCGGGGGGATCGGCGGCCGCGGCGGACGGGCCTTCGGCGGGCGCGGAGCCGGCGGTGACCGCCGGCGCGGGGAGTTCCCCGACCGCCACGGCCGGCCGCGCAAGGCGGATCCCCGCGGCGGCGCGGGCCGGGCGGCGGCCGGGCCGTCCCGGCGGGAGGAACGCCGCGGGCGCAAGCCGGACCTTCCCCCGCTGCCGCCGGGCGTGTCGGCGGACCAGCTCGATCGCGAAGTGCGGGCGGAGCTGCGCTCCCTGCCGCTCGAGCGCGCCGAACTGGTCGCCAAGCACCTGGTCGCGGCCGGGCGGGCGCTGGGCGAGGACGACCCGGAACGGGCCTACGAGCACGCCCAGACGGCGCGCCGCATGGCCCCGCGGATCGGCGTGGTCCGCGAGGCGAGCGGGATCGCCGCCTACCGGGCCGGGCGGTACGCCGAGGCGCTCGCGGACCTCCGCGCCGCGCGGCGCATCACCGGCTCGGACATCTACCTGCCGATGATCGCCGACTGTGAGCGCGGGCTCGGCCGCCCGGAGCGGGCCCTCGACGTCATCCGCACCGGCGACCCCAAACGGCTCGACCGGGCGAGCCGGATCGAGCTCGCCATCGTGGAGTCCGGCGCGCGGCGGGACCTCGGCCAGTACGAGGCCGCGGTGATCACGCTGCAGCGGGTGCCCGAGCTGCGCGACCCGGAGCCGAGGCCGTGGTCCGCCCGGCTGGCCTTCGCGTACGCCGACGCGCTCGCCGACGCCGGGAAGGAGGCCGCGGCGGTCGAGTGGTTCGCCCGGGCGATGGCGTTCGACGAGCACGGGGAGACCGACGCCGCCGAGCGGTACGCCGAGCTGACCGGCCTGGTGATCGAGGACATCGAGGAGGATCTCGCGGAGGACGCCGCGGGCGAGCCCGGCGAGCAGGGCCCGGAGGGGGAGGAGCCCGGCGGGGAGCCGGAGCCCGGTGATGGGGCGCCGCACGCCGGCGACGGCGGCGAGAAGGCCACCGGGGGCGACGGCGACGAGGCGACCGGCCCCGGTGCGGACGGCACCGCCGGTGAGGACGGTGCGACGGCCGGCGGCGAGACGAACGGCGGTGCGACGGCCGGCGGCCGCGGTGATACCGCCGCCGGCGACGGTGGTGAGACGGCCTGCGGCGACCCTGGCGAGACGGCCGAGGGCGGCTGCGGCGCGGACGGCACCGCCGGCGGCGCCGCGGGTGATGCCCGCGCCGAAGGCGTGCCGGTACCGGCCGTGCGCGGCGGCGACCACGCGGCAGAGGCCGGCGGGCAGGCGGGCTGAACCCCGGCCGGCCGCCGATCGGCCCTAGGGCGGCCGCGGCACGGCCTCGCCACGGCACGGTTCTCGCGGGAGACGTTCCCGGAGACGCCCGTGGTGTCCGGGCTCCGCGCCGCTTCGGCTGCGCGAATCGGGCGATGCCGGCACGGAGGACGTGCCGGGACCGGCCGGGTGACGGGCGCGGTGCCGTACCTGCCCCGCCGGGCGTCCCGCACCGCGGCGCCCTGGGCGCGCCGGCGGCTAACGCGGCCCGGTCCGGCGGCCGCCGCAGGCCGGCTGGGCGCGGTACGGCCCGGCGGTGGCGCGGATCGGCCCGATTCGAGGCCGGCCGGATGCGCGGCCGGCCCGAGGCGAGGCCGGCCCGGTGCCGGGAGATCCGCCCGGTGCGGGGGATCGGCCCGGCGGCGCGGATCAGCCCTGCTGGGTGCGGTCCAGCCAGTGCATGATCCCGGCGACGTTCGCCTCGGCGCCGGTCAGCGTCTCCAGCCCTTGCAGGGTCGGGTCGCCCTCGGTGGTCTTGTACCGCTGCTTGGTCTTCTCGCGGACCATGGCCACCGCGTGGTCGAGGTCGAGCCCTTCGGCCTTGGCCTGCTTGGTGAGGTCCACCCAGATGCGCAGCTCTTCGGCCGCCCGTTCGAGGATCGGCTGCACGTCCTCGACCGGCCCGTAGTGGGTGAAGAGCACCCGCTCCGGCTGGAGGGACCGGAACAGGTCGATCGACTTGAGGGCGGCGTCGAGATCGAAGTCCGGCGGCGGGGTGGCCGGGCGCAGGTCGCCGGTCTCCGGGAGGTAGACCCCGGCCGCGTCGCCGACGTACAGGTCCCCGGTGAGCGAGTCGAGCAGCCCGACGTGGTGCTTGGCGTGGCCGGGGGTGTAGTAGCACGACAGGTGCCTGCCGAACCCCAGGTCGATGGTGCCGGTCTCGCCGAGCGCCCGGATGCGGGACGCCTCCGTCGGCCGGAGGGTGCCGAAGAGCGTGTCCAGCTTGTCACCCCAGACCATCCGCGCGCTCGCCAGCAGGCGGGAGGGGTCGGCGAGGTGCCGGGCGCCCCGCTCGTGCACGACGATCTCGGCCGACGGGTAGGCGGCGGCGATGTCGCCCACCCCGCCAGCGTGATCGAGGTGGATGTGCGTCACGACGACCGTCGCCAGGTCGTCGGGGCCGATCCCGAGCGCGGAGAGGGCCTTCCGCACGGTCGGGGTGGATGTCGAGGTTCCCGTCTCGATCAGACACGGACGATCGGCGAGGATGAGATAGCCGGCGGTGACGCCGGGGCATCCGGCCATCCGGGTGTCGATCTCGTAGACGTCGGCGCCGATCGGCCTCACGTTCTCCACTGTCCACCCCTGAAACTCGACCGTTCCTCTTTACAAGAGCGGTGATCCGTCCATCGAACCCCAGAGTAATGACGCACGGTTACCCCCGGGTATATGGGGAAGCCCGGATTTCCTTCACCGCGATGGAAAGGCCGGGCGCCACCGGCGTCACGGGCGGCCCGGGACGTGATGGCCGGGTGCGCGGGGGATCAGCCCGTGGCGAATAGCCGCATGACCAGGCCGGTGCGCGGCTTCGGCCCGAACGAGGTGGACTTCCGCGGCACCCGCTCGCCCTGGGCCGCGATCGCGAGCACGTCCGGGAACCGGATCGGGTTGAGCAGCACCGCGGTGCCGTCCTTTCGCCGGGCGAGCTCCACCGCCGCCAGGGGGTCGTGGTGGACCACCTGGACCGTCTCCTCGCCGTCCTGGATCCCCCAGACCTTGGGCAGCAGGAAGCAGGTGAGGATCGAGGTGGGCAGCGCCCGCCACTCCGCGGAGCGCTCCGCGGGCATGGCGTGCTCGAGCTGCAGCGGGTCCGGGTCGGTGAGCAGGTGGGCGGCCGGGCCCTGCCCGGCGAGCAGGAACGCCGGCTCCTTCGCGGCCTCGAGCGCCTGCAGGCCGGCCTCCAGCGAGGAGAACTCGTGGACCTGGCACGCGCCCTTCGCCCGGTTGACCGCGTCCTCCAGCGGCAGCCCGGGGATCACCCGGTGGATCGCGCTGATCTGCGGCGGGTAGAGCGCCGAGTCGACCAGGTAGGCCAGCCCATGGTCCCAGGGGCCGGGCCCGGGGCGCTCGCGCCGCAGGGCCTCGTACGTGGCGTACCGGTGGTGGCCGTCGGCGATGAGCGCGCGGCGGCCCTTGAGGTCCTCGGCGACGGCGGCGATGGCGGCGGGGTCGATCATCGCCCACAGCCGGTGGCGCACCCCGTCCGGGGTGGTGACGTCGGCGATGGGGGACCGCCGTTCCGCCTCCTCCTCGACGAGCCGGGAGGCCGTTCCCCCGCCCTCGTAGATCAGGAAGATCGGCTCCAGGTTGGCCTCGGTGGCCCGCATGAGCGCGAGCCGGTCGGCGACGGGGCCGGGCATGACGTCCTCGTGCGGCAGCACCGCGCCCGACCCCAGGCCCAGCGCCCCGATGAGGCCGCGCTGCGTGAAGTCGGCCCCGCTCTGCTCGTACACGTACAGCGCGGGGTGATCGTCCACGGTAAGCACCCCGTCGGCGAGCCACCTCCGCAGCGTCTCGCCCGCCTCCTCGTAGTGGCCGGAGCCGGGAAGGATCAGCCGCGCCACGTTGTTGGGATGACGGCTGAGCAACTCCCGCAGGGCGCCGGGGCCGATGAGATCGTATGGCGGGGAGGTGACGGCCGCGAGGTCCTCGACCGCGAACCTGACACCGCGGAACGGACGAAGTTCAAGAGACGTCCGTTCGGAATTGTTCATAACGGGCATGTTGCCATACGGTCCAGACTCCCCGGAGTTTGCGGGCCGGGTCCGAGGCAACCCGGTCGTCGGTCACCGACGCCTGGCGACCACGTAGCAGCGCAGGAGGCCTTACCCCATGACGCAGGAACGAAACGGAGCGCCCGGATCCCCCGGCGAAGAGCCCGGCGCCCCGTCAGGAGGCGTGTACGAGTGGTTCAGGCGGGGTGTGAAGCTGCTCGAATCCGGCAGCCCGGCCGCGGCCGCCGCCCTGCTCGAGCGGGCCGCGCAGGCAGAGCCGAACTCGCGCAGCATCCGTGAGGCGCTGGCGCGGGCGCAGTTCAACTCGCGCCGGTACGCCGAGGCGGCCGACAGCTTCCGGATCATCGTCGACGCCAACCCGGTCGAGGACTACGCGTACTTCGGGCTTGGCATGTCCCTGTGGCGCACCGGGGACATCGAGGGCGCGTACGAGCCGCTCGCCATCGCGGCGGCGATGCGCCCCGACCTCCAGCACTACGTCTCGGCGCTCCGGCAGGTGCGGGCGATGCTGCGGGCGAGGCGGGCATGACGCGGTCGCCGGCGCTCCTGGACGCCTACGACACGCTCCTGCTCGACCTCGACGGGGTCGTCTACCTGGGCGGCCACGCGGTGCCCGGGGCACCGGAGGCGCTCGCCGAGGCCCGGCGCCGCGGGCTGCGGCTCGCCTTCGTGACGAACAACGCCTCCCGGACTCCGGCCGCGATCGCCGCGCACCTCACCGAGCTGGGGATCCCCGCGTGCGCTGACGACGTGGTGACCTCGGCGCAGGCCGCGGCCCGGCTGGTGGCCGAGCGGGTGCCGCCGGGCTCGGCCGTGCTCGTGGTCGGCGGCATGGGGCTCCGCATGGCCGTACGGGCGCACGGGCTGCGGCCGGTGACCACGGCCCTGGAGTCCCCGGCCGCCGTGGTCCAGGGCATGTGGCCGGGGATCTCCTACGGGCTGCTCTGCGAGGGTGCGCTCGCGGTCCGGCAGGGCGCCTGGTTCGTGGCGGCCAACGGGGACACGACGATGCCCACCGGCCGCGGCGAGTACCCGGGGAACGGAGCCATGAGCCGGGTCATCGCGACCGCCACCGGGGTCGAACCGGTGATGGCCGGCAAACCGGAACCGCCGCTCCACCGCGAGTCGATCCTCCGCACCGGCGCCCGGCGGCCGCTGATCGTCGGGGACCGGCTCGACACCGACATCGAGGCCGCCACCCGGGCCGGGGTGGACAGCCTGCTCGTGCTGACCGGGGTGACCGGCCCGCTCGACCTGCTCACCGCCGGGCCCCGCCACCGGCCCACGCACATCGCCGCGGACCTGCGCGGCCTGCTGGAGCCGCCGGTGCCGGTACGGCGGGACGCGGACGGGTGGCGGTGCGGCGGCTGGACCGCGGCCTGGCGGGACGGGCGGCTCGAGCTGACCGGCGACGGGACCCCGCTCGACGGGCTGCGCGCCGCCTGCGCGGCCGCGTGGGAGGCCGCGGGGGAGGGCCGTGCCGACGAGGACGCGGTGAAACCGGCGCTCATGGCGACCGGGCTGTGACGGCGGCCACCCTGGCCGCCGTCCGCCGGCGCGGCGGCGGATCCACCGGCGGGGCCGGCCGGGCCGGGGGAGAACGGGGCGGGCGATCGGATCAGGGGAGCCGGCGCGGCCCGGTCAGAGGAGCCGGCGCAGCCGGAGCAGGTCGCCGAGGCTCGCGTCGATCTTGACCCGGCCGCCGAGGATGGCCCGGGCCATGTCGAGCTCGCCGTTGACCATCGAGATCAGGTCCTCGCTGGTGAGGGTGAGCTTGACGTCCACCGGCCGCCCGTCCGGCGGCGGCTCCTCCCCGAACGGCTCCAGGCCGTCGGGGTGGACGCGCCCGTAGAAGGTGACCCCGAGATCGGGGATGAGGCAGGCGACGGTCCGGTCGACCACGTGCTTGGCCCGGTCCTCCGGGCTGATCTCCTCGAACTGCTCGACGAGCCGCTGCAGCGCCGCCCGGCACTCCTCGACGGTCGCCATCACGCCCACCCTCTCTTCCGCCGGAACCACGGGATGCCCCTGTCTGAGACACTAGCTTTCACATGGACGCCCTGGGCAATCAAGGACAGGCCCGCCTCGCCCGCGGCCTGAGCAGGCCGGACGGCGCCCCGGCCGCCCGGATCTCCCGGCGGTGCGGCGCGGTCCGGGGCCGGCCCGCGGCGCGGCCGTCCGCCGGGCGGGAGCCGGCGGGAGGCGGCCGGGACGGGGGACCCCGGACGGGGCCACCGTCCGGTGGTGCCGAGGCGATCGGGGGCGCGCGGGGCCGCGGCCCCGCCGGGACGGCGGAGATCCGGACGGCGTGACGGAGGGACCGATGACGGACAGCGGCGGTGCGCCGCGCACGGGCGAGCCGGCGGACGGCATCGCGGCCGTGCTCGCGCCCTTGGAGCGGCTGGGCGACACGCCCGTATCCGGGCATGTGGCGATCTTCGAGGAGGTGCTCGCCGGTCTGGAGGCGGTGCTCGCCTCGGTCGGCGAGCCCGGGCCGGACGCGCCGTGACCCGGGTTCGGCTCGACCGGGAGCTGGTGCGCCGCGGGCTCGCCCGGTCCCGGGAGCACGCCGCCCGGCTGATCGAGGCCGGCCGGGTGTACGTGCGCGGCTCCGTGGCGGAGAAGCCGGCGACGCAGGTGGACACCGGGGCCCCCATCGTGGTCGCCGAGGCGGCCGAGGGCCCCGAGTACGTGTCCCGGGGCGCGTACAAGCTCCTCGGCGCGCTCGAGGCCTTCACCGGGCTCCAGGTGGCCGGCCGCCGCTGCCTCGACGCCGGCGCCTCGACCGGGGGGTTCACCGACGTGCTGCTCCGGCACGGCGCGGCCCACGTGATCGCGGTCGACGTCGGGTACGGCCAGCTCGCCTGGTCGCTGCGGACCGATGAGCGGGTGACCGTGCTGGAGCGGGTGAACGTCCGCGACCTCACCCCGGAGATGGTCGGCGAGCCGCCCACGCTCATCGTGGGCGACCTGTCGTTCATCTCGCTCCGGCTGGTCCTGCCCGCCCTGGTGCGGTGCGCGGCCGGCACCGCCGACTTCGTGCTGCTGGTCAAGCCGCAGTTCGAGGTGGGCAAGGGCCGGGTCGGCCCCGGCGGCGTGGTCCGGGACCCGGCGCTGCGGGCCGAGGCGGTCCGGGACGTGGCCACCGCGGCGCAGGGGCTCGGCCTCACCGTGAAGGGGGTGACCGCGAGCCCGCTGCCCGGACCGGCGGGCAACGTGGAATACCTCCTGTGGCTGGGGAAGGGGCCGGGCCATGAGGCGGTGCCCGACCTGGACGCGGCCATCGAGCGAGCGGTGGCCGAGGGACCCCGGTGAGCGCGCGCGGCGTGACGGGGAACGGGACCGGCGCGGCGCCTGGCTCCTGCCCTGCGGGCCGGGCGGCCGGCGCGAGGAACGGTGAGCGAGGGGTGAACACCGAGCGGACGGTCTTGGTCATCGCGCACACCGGCCGGTCCGCGGCCGTGGAGAGCGCGCACCTGGTGGCGGAGCGCCTCATCGGCGCGGGCCTGAACGTCCGGGTGCTCGACATCGAGGCCGACAAGATCGGCTGCGCCGGGGCGGAGGTGGTGCCCGAGGGCCCGGCCGCGGCCGCGGAGGCCGAGCTCACCCTGGTGCTCGGCGGCGACGGCACGCTGCTGCGCGCCGCGGAGCTCGCCCGCCCGGCCGGCGTGCCGCTGCTCGGGGTGAACCTCGGCCACGTGGGCTTCCTCGCCGAGGCGGAGGTCGAGGACCTGGCCTCGGTCGTCGACCGGGTGCTCGAGGGCCGCTACGAGGTGGAGGAGCGGATGACGGTGGAGGTCGTCGTCCGCGAGAACGGCTCGGTCGTCGCGGAGACCTGGGCGCTCAACGAGGCCTCGGTGGAGAAGGCGGAGCGCATGCTCGAGGTCGTGGTGGAGGTCGACGGCCGGCCGCTCTCCCGGTGGGGCTGCGACGGCGTGATCTGCGCGACGCCGACCGGGTCGACCGCCTACGCGTTCTCCGCCGGAGGCCCCGTGGTCTGGCCCGAGGTGGAGGCCCTGCTGCTCGTGCCGAACAGCGCGCACGCGCTCTTCGCCCGGCCGATCGTGGTCTCCCCGCGCTCCACGCTCGCCGTGGAGATCGTCCCCGGCACCAGCGCGGGGGTGCTCTGGTGCGACGGCCGCCGCCGGTTCGACCTCCCCCCGGCCGGCCGGGTCGAGGTCCGCCGGTCGCCGACCCCGGTACGGCTGGCGCGGCTGCTGGGGGCGGAGACCACCGGCGCGCCGTTCACCGACCGCCTGGTCGCGAAGTTCGGGCTGCCGGTCCAGGGCTGGCGCGGCAGGGTCCGGCCCTGAGCGGCATTCGGGCCCGCCCGCTGACCTCGAAAATCTTGACGAATAACGCGTAGGATCTCGGTGTTCGGTCGGTGGAACGGAGGGACCCAGTGCGACCCAGGGTCGAGGAGGTCCGCATCCAGGGGCTCGGCGTCATCGACGAGGCCGTGCTGCCGCTGTCGCCCGGGCTGACCGTGGTCACGGGTGAGACGGGCGCGGGCAAGACGATGGTGGTCACCGGGCTCGGCCTCCTCTTCGGCGGCCGGGCCGACCCGGCCAAGGTCCGCCCCGGCGCGGAGCGGGCGACGGTCGAGGGCACCCTCATCGTCGACCCGGAGGGGCCGGTGGCCCGGCAGGTCGCGGACCTCGGCGGCCAGGTCGAGGACGGCACGCTCATCATCACCCGCACGGTCTCGGCCGAGGGCCGGTCCCGCGCCTGGCTCGGCGGCCGGGCCGTACCGGTCGGGACGCTCACCTACCTCGCCGACGACCTCGTCGCCGTGCACGGCCAGATGGACCAGCAGCGGCTGCTCCAGCCCGCCCGGCAGCGGGAGGCGCTCGACCGCTACGCGGGGGAGGAGCTGCAGGGGCCGCTCCGCGCCTACCGGCAGGCGTACCGGCGGCACCGCGAGGTGACCGAGCTGCTCGAGGAGCTGACCGGCAGGCAGCGGGAGCGGGCCCAGGAGGCCGAGATGCTCCGGTTCGGCCTGGAGGAGATCGAGAAGGTCGGCCCCAAGCCGGGCGAGGACGCCGAGCTCAAGGAGGAGGCCGAGCGGCTCGCGCACGCCGACGCGCTGCGCACCGCCGCCACCACCGCCCACGCCGCCCTCCTGGGCGACCCGATGGCGAGCACCGACGGCTTCCCCGACGTCGTCTCCCTGCTGGGCCAGGCGAGGTCCGCGCTGGACTCGGTGCGCGGCTACGACCCGGCGCTCGCGTCCATCGCCGACCGGCTCGCCGAGGCCGGATACCTGATCTCCGACCTCGCCACCGAGCTCGCCTCGTACGCGGAGTCCGTGGACGCCGACCCGCTGCGGCTCGCCGCCGTGCAGGAGCGGATCGCCGCGCTGAACGGGCTCACCCGCAAGTACGGCCCGGACGCCGCGGCCGTGCTCGAGTGGGCCGAGCGGGCCGCCGCGCGGCTCGCCGAGCTCGAAGGGGACGACGAGCGGATCGACGAGCTGCGCCGGGAGCAGGAGGAGCTCACCGCGCGCCTGGCCGAGCTCGCCGCCGAGCTGACCGCGATCCGCACCGCGGCCGCCGCGCGGTTCGGCCGGGCGGTGACCGAGGAGCTCGCCGCGCTCGCCATGCCGCACGCCCGGGTGAGCGTGGCCGTCACCCAGACCGGGGAGTTCGGCCCCCACGGCGTGGACGAGGTGGAGATCCGGCTCGCCGCCCACCCCGGCGCGCCCCCGCTCCCGCTCGCCAAGGGCGCCTCGGGCGGTGAGCTCAGCCGCGTCATGCTCGCGATCGAGGTGGTCTTCGCCGGGGCCGACCCGGTGCCCACGTTCGTGTTCGACGAGGTCGACGCCGGGGTCGGCGGCAAGGCGGCCGTGGAGATCGGCAGGCGGCTCGCCCGGCTGGCGCGGACCGCCCAGGTGATCGTGGTCACCCACCTGGCCCAGGTGGCGGCCTTCGCCGATCAGCACCTCGTGGTGGAGAAGTCGGGCGACGGGCGGGTGGTCCGCAGCGGCGTGGTCGTGCTCGACCAGGAGGGGCGGGCCCGGGAGCTGTCCCGGATGCTCGCCGGCCTGGAGGACTCCGAGCTCGGCCGGGCCCACGCGGCCGAGCTGCTCGAGATCGCGGCCGCCGAGAAGGCCGCGTGGGCGGAGAGCGGCGGAACCGCGGCATGACCCACGGTGAACGTGGGCGAACCGTGACCCTTCCGTCATCGATCCGAGGCACGGCCCGTGCCCTGCCCGTCATCTGGCAGGATTGGTCATGATGAAGGTCCCGAGCTTGAACGTTCCGGGCCTCCGCCGCAGGAAGGTCGAGGACCTTCCGGGAATCACCGCGGTGGCGAGAGTCGACCGCCGGACGAAGAGGCTCACCAAGCGCCTCCAGCCCGGAGAGATCGCGATCATCGACCACGTCGACCTCGACCGCGTCAGCGCGGAGGCCCTGGTCGCGTGCGGCGCGGCCGCGGTGATCAATGTGGCGCCCAGCATCAGCGGGCGCTACCCCAACATGGGACCCAAGATCCTCCTGGACGCCGGGATCCCGCTGATCGACGACGCGAGCCCGGAGCTGTTCGAGCGGGTCGCCGACGGTGACGTGATCCGCGTCCGGGACGGGATGATCTACCTCGGCGACGAGCTGGTCGGCAAGGGCCAGCCGCAGACGGCCGAGTCGGTCGAGGCCGCGATGACCGAGGCGAGGGCCGGCCTGTCCGCCCAGATCGAGGCGTTCGCCGCCAACACCATGGAGTACATCCGGCGGGAGCGCGACCTCCTCATCGACGGCATCGGCGTCCCCGACGTGCGGACGGTCATGGAGGGCCGGCACGTCCTCATCGTGGTGCGCGGCTACCACTACAAGGAGGACCTCGCCACGCTCCGTCCCTACATCCGGGAGTACCGTCCCATCCTGATCGGGGTCGACGGCGGTGCCGACGCCCTGCTCGAGGCCGGGTACGTGCCCGACATGATCGTCGGCGACTTCGACTCCGTGTCGGAGAAGGCGCTGTTCAGCGGCGCCGAGCTGGTGGTCCACGCCTACCGCGACGGCCGCGCCCCCGGGCTGGAGCGGGTGCGCCGGCTCGGCCTGGAGGCCGTGGTCTTCCCGGCGACGGGCACGAGCGAGGACGTCGCCATGCTCCTGGCCGACGCCAAGGGCGCCTCGCTGATCGTCGCCGTCGGCACCCACTGGACGCTCGACGAGTTCCTCGACAAGGGCCGTTCCGGCATGGCGAGCACGTTCCTCACCCGGCTGCGGGTGGGCAGCAAGCTCGTGGACGCCAAGGGGGTGAGCCGGCTCTACCGCAGCCGGATCTCCACCTCGTCCCTGCTGCTGCTCGTGGCCACCACGCTGCTCACCATCGGGGTGGTGCTCTCGGTCTCCCCCATCGGCCAGGTCTGGCTGAACGGCTTCCTCGTCGCCTGGAACGGCTTCATCTTCTGGTTGGTCGGACTCTTCTCGTGATCGATTTCAGGTACCACCTCGTCTCGATCGTCGCGATCTTCCTCGCGCTCACGGTCGGCATCGTGCTCGGCAGCACCGTGCTCGAGCCCATGTTCTTCAAGTCGGCCGAGGAGCTCACCGAGACCCTGCGGCAGAACAATGAGCGGTATCTGACGCAGATCTCCCAGCTCCAGGCCCAGCAGGGCGGCAGCGACGCGCTGATCACCGCGCACGCGCCGGAGCTGGTGCGCGACCGGCTCGCCGGGGAGCGGGTCGTCCTCGTCGAGGCCCCGGGCGCCGCCGCCAGCCTGCGGGAGCCGCTGGAGAAGGTCGTCACCGACGCGGGAGCCGTGTACACCGGGCGGGTGAGCCTGACCGACAAGTTCATCGCCGCCGACCAGGTGAACGTGCTGGGCGAGCTCGCCGACGCGGTCGCCCCGGCCGGGCTCGAGTTCGCCCCGAACGCCTCCGCGTACCAGAAGGCGGCGGCCGTGCTCGCCAGCGCGATCGTCACCTCCGACCGGGCGGAGGCCGGGCATCCCAACCCGGCGGCCGCCCAGGTGCTGGAGGCGTTCGAGAAGGGCGACTTCCTCACCGTCGGCGGGGATCCCCGGCAGCGCGCCACCCTCGCGATCGTCCTCGCCCCCGCCCAGCGGTACGAGGGGGAGGACGCGGCCCGGAAGAACGCGGCCATCGTGGCCGTGGCCGCCGGCCTGGACGCGGCCGGCCTCGGCACCGTGGTCGCCGGGGGGACGGACGCCTCCGCCGGCGGCGGGGTGATCGCCGCGCTCCACGACACCGGCGGGGCGGCGTCCGCCGTCTCCACGGTCGATACCGTGGACACGGCCGCGGGCCGCATCGTGGTGATCTACGCTCTTCGGGAGCAGCTCGATGGCGGCTCGGGCTCGTACGGCATCGGTGACGGGGCGAGCGCGTTCGAACCGGAGCTCGCCCACCAGCAGCCGAGCCCGAGCGCGGCGGGCGGGTGATCCGCCGCCGCACGATACCCCGCAGGCGTGAGAGACCAAGGAGAGCCAGCAGTGGCCAATCGCTCATCGCGCGGCGCCCTGACGGGCGCCGTGATCGGTGCGGCCGTGGGTGCGATCGCCGCTCGCGCGGCCTACGCCGCGTTCCGGCGCCGGCCCCCCATCGGCGGTGCGAAGGACTGGTCACGCACCAACCACCGGGGTGAGCAGGTCACGCTGCTCGAAGGGACCGCCCTCGTCACCGGCGCCGGCGCCGCCGCCGTGATCACCCCCGGGCTGTCCCTGCGCCACCGGGCCGCCGCCCTGCTCACCGCCGCCGGGGCGGGGCTGTTCGGCACGTACGACGACCTGTACGGCACGACCTCCTCCAAGGGCTTCAAAGGCCACCTGGCCGCGCTCGCGCGAGGCGAGATCACCAGCGGTGCGGTGAAGATCGCCGGCATCGGGGCGACCGGGCTCGCCGCGGCCGCCCTCGCCGCCCCCGCCAAGGGGGTGGGCGGCGCGCTCGGGGTGCTCGCCGACGGCGCGCTGATCGCGGGCAGCGCCAACCTCGCCAACCTGTTCGACCTGCGCCCCGGCCGGGCGATCAAGGTGGGCCTGCTCGCCGGGGTCCCGCTGCTCGCCGCCTCGGCCGGGTCGCGCGGCGGCCGGTCCGCGGCGGCGCTCGCCGCGGTCCCGCTCGGCGCGGCCGCGGCCCTCCTCCCCGAGGACCTGGGCGAGCGGGCGATGCTCGGGGACGGCGGCGCCAACGCCCTCGGCGCGCTCCTCGGCCTCGCCGCGGTGACCCGGCTGAACCGGCCGGCCCGGCTCGCCGCGCTCGGCGTGGTGGCGGCGCTCACCGCCGCCTCGGAGAAGGTCAGCTTCACCAAGGTGATCGCGGCCAACCCGGTGCTCAACTGGCTCGACATGCTCGGCCGCCGTCCCCCGCAGCCGCAGGCCGTACCACCGGCGGCCGCCAAGGCGGGGCAGGCGGCGCCGGCCGGGAAGGCGAGCGCGGAGCAGGTGTGAGCGGGGCCGGAGCCGGATGAGCGCCGATGGTTAGGCGGCTCGGCCGCGGCGTCGCCGGGGCGGCGGTCCTCATCGGGGCGATCACCGTCCTGGCGCGGATCACCGGGTTCGTCAAGCAGCTCGTCTTCGCCCGCGCGGTCGGCACCAACTGCGTGGCCGCCGCCTACTACACCGCGAACCTCGTGCCGAACATCGTCTTCGAGGTCGTGGTGGGCGGCGCGCTCGCCGGCATGGTGGTCCCGGTGCTCGCCGGGGCCGCGGCGCGCGCCACCGCGGAGGCGCGGGACCGGGTGAGCCGGATCGCCTCCGCGCTGCTGACCTGGGTGCTGGTGCTGCTCATCCCGGTCGCCGTGCTCACCGCCGCGGTGGCCGGCCCGGTGGCGTGGCTGCTCGTGAGCGGCGACATCCCGGGGTGCGCCCCGGACGAGGTGATCGCCCTCGCCACCCGGATGCTGGTGGTCTTCGCCCCGCAGATCCCGCTGTACGGGATCGCCGTCGTCCTCTACGGGGTGCTCCAGGCCCACCACCGGTTCGCCGCGCCCGCGCTGGCCCCGCTGGTCTCCAGCCTGGTGGTGATCGTCGCCTACCTGTCGTACCTGCCGCTCGGCGGCGGTGGCGCGGACCCGGCCGCGGTGCCCCGGCCGGCCGAGCTCGCGCTCTCGATCGGCACCACGCTCGGCGTGCTCTCCCTCGCCCTCACCGTGATCGGGCCGGCCGCGCGGCTGCGGCTGCGGTGGCGGCCCACCCTGCGCTTCCCGGACGGCGTGGCCGGGCAGGTGCGGCGGCTGGCCGTGGCCGGGCTCAGCGCGCTCCTCGCCCAGCAGGCCGCGAGCGCGATCGTGATCCCGCTCGCCAACCGGCTGATCGGCGGCGGGGCGCTCGCCGCGTACGGCTACGCCCTGGCGATCTACCAGGTGCCGTACGCCGTGCTCGCCGTGCCGATCGCCACCGGAGCGTTCCCCACGCTCTCCGCCCGGGCCGCGCAGGGCGATCACGCGGGGTTCGCCGCGCTGTCGGCGCAGACCACCCGCGCGGTCGTGCTGGTCTCCGGGCTCGCCGCCGGCGCGCTCGCCGGCGCCGCGGCCCCGATCGCCCAGGTCTTCCTCGCCCAGGCCCAGACGGACGTGCTCCCGGCCGAGTTCGCCCGGGCGGTCGCCCTGTTCGCCCCCGGGCTCGTGGGCTACGGCCTCATGGCCCACCTCAGCCGGGTGCTGTACGCCATCGGCGCCGGGCGGGCCGCGGCCTGGGGGACGGTGACCGGCTGGTTCACCGTCATCGCCGCCCAGATCGTGCTCGCCGCCGTCCTCCCGCCCGAGTGGAGGCTCGGCGGGCTCGCGCTCGGGCAGACCGTCGGCGTGACCGTCGGCGGGGCGGCGCTGCTCATCGCCGTGCTGCGCGCCCGGGGCGCCGCGGCGGCCCACGGCCTCCCCCGGGCCCTGCTCGCCGCGCTGCTCGGCGGGGTGTGCGGCTTCCTGGCCGGCTCCTGGGTGGCGGCGCTGCCCGGGGAGACGGGCCCGTGGGCCGGGGTCGCGGTGACCGCCCTGGCCGGGGCCGCGGCCCTCACCGCCGGACTCCTCGCCGCAGCGGTCGCCGCCCGGCGGGACCTCGCCGCCGTGCTCGCCTCCGCCCGGCGGGGACGGCGGCTTCCGGAACGCGAACCAGTGGACACCGGAGACGGGAGATGACCGGACCGCGGGACGGCCGCGCCGCCGTCCGGGTGCTGCTCGTGCTCGGCAGCAGCACCGGGGGCGTCGGCCGGCACGTGTGCATGCTCGCGCGCGGCCTGGTGCGGCGCGGCCACCGGGTGGCCGTGGCCGGGCCGCGCGCCACCGAGGAGGCGTTCGGCTTCACGGAGGCCGGGGCGCGGTTCGCCGAGGTGCCCATCGCCGACCGGCCCCGCCCGGCGAGCGACGCCCGGTCCGTGGCGCGGCTCCGGGCGCTCGCCCGCGGCGCCGACGTGGTGCACGCGCACGGCCTGCGCGCCGGCGCCCTCGCCGCCCTCGCGCTCACCGGGATGCCGGGCCGTCCCCGGCTCCTCGTCACCCTGCACAACGCGGTCACCGCCGGGGGCGCGATCGGCGCGATCTACCGCCTCCTGGAGCGGATCGTCGCCCGCCGGGCCGACCACGTGCTCGTCGTCTCCCCCGACCTCGGGGAGCGCATGCGGGCCCGCCGGGCGCGCCGCGTCGGCCCGGCGATCGTGCCGGCCCCGCCGCTCGGCGAGCCCACCCGGTCCGCGGCGGAGGTGCGGCAGCGGATCACGGACCTGCTCGGCGCGCGCGGCGCCGTACCCGGGGACGGTGCGGCGCCGGGGAGCGCGGCGGAGCCGGAGCGATCCGCGCCGCCGGAGCCGGCCGGGCCGGAGACCGGGGGAGCCGCCGCCGGAGGCCCGGCGCCCCGGCCGGTGCTGCTCACCGTGGCCCGGCTCGCCCAGCAGAAGGGCCTGGAGACCCTGCTCGACGCCGCGGCCGGGCCGTACCCGGAGGACCCGGTCTTCGTGATCGCGGGGGAGGGGCCGCTGCGGGACGCGCTGCGGGCCCGGATCGAGGCGGACGGGCTGCCCGTGGTCCTGTACGGCTGGGCGGACCCGGCCGACCTGCTCCAGGTGGCGCACGCCGTGATCGTGCCGAGCCGGTGGGAGGGCCAGCCGCTCGTCGTCCAGGAGGCGCTGCGCGCAGGCAAGCCGATCATCGCGACCCGGGTGGGCGGCATCCCGGACATGGTGGGGGAGGCGGCGATCCTCGTGCCTCCGGGCGATCCGGCCGCGCTGCGCCGGGAGATCGGGCGGTTGCTGGGCGACCCCGCGCTCGCCGCCCGGCTCGCCGCGGCCGCGGCCGCCCGGGGCGCGGCCCTGCCCGGCGAGGACGAGGCGGTGGAGTCCGTGCTGGCCTGCTACCGGGCGCAGCGCGGCCGGTGAGCTCACCCCGGAACCCGCTACCACGGGCCGCCGGGGAGCGGACGGGGATACGGAACCGTGACCCCGGTCCCGCCGGCGTAACCCGGCCGGCGGGACCGGCGCGCCGATCGACCCCGTATACTTGGGGCGGTTGGAGGGGAGTATCCCCACGCGGTGATCTCGTCATCACGGTGTCCCCCAGGGCACCCGGGGTCATCGGTCCGCGCCGCTCGCGGGCGGGAGAGACCTCCGGCATTGTGTTGTGCGCGCGTGCCGGAGGTCGAGTGTGAGCGTGCCCGGGTGGATGTGGGTGGCGGTAATCGCGGGTCTGCTGGCGGTCGTCGTCTTCGACCTGTGGATCACCGAGCGCGACCCACGTGAGTTCTCGATCCGTCAGGCCGGGTTCTGGGTCAGCGTCTACGCCAGCCTCGCCGTGCTGTTCGGCGTCTGGTTAACGTTCTGGGCCGGGATCGAGCCGGGCGCCGAGTTCTTCGCCGGCTACATCACCGAGTACAGCCTGAGCGTCGACAACCTCTTCGTCTTCTACATCATCATGTCGCGGTTCAGGGTGCCGCGGATCTACCAGCACAAGGTGCTGCTGGTCGGCATCGTGCTCGCCCTGGTCATGCGCGGCGCCTTCATCGCGATCGGCGCCGCGGCCCTGGCGCACTTCAGCTGGCTGTTCTACGTCTTCGGCGCCTTCCTCCTCTACACCGCGTACACCCTCATCCGCGACCACAACAAGGAGGAGGAAGAGGAGTTCAAGGAGAACATCCTGCTCCGCTGGGCCCGCCGCGTGTTCCCCACCACGGAGGACTACGTCGGCGCCCGCATCACGGTCCGGGTCGACGGCCGGCGGATGGTCACGCCGATGCTCATCGTGATGATCGCGATCGGCACCACCGACCTGCTCTTCGCCCTCGACTCGATCCCGGCGATCTTCGGCCTCACCAAGGACCCGTTCATCGTCTTCTCCGCGAACGCGTTCGCCCTGATGGGGCTGTGCCAGCTCTACTTCCTCCTCGGCGGGCTGCTGCAGCGCCTCGTCTACCTCAGCTACGGGCTCTCCGTGGTGCTCGCCTTCATCGGGGTGAAGCTCATCCTCGAGGCGCTGCACGAGAGCGGCTTCTCCTGGGCGCCCGAGGTCCCGATCTGGCTCTCCCTCAGCGTCATCGCGGTCACGCTGACGGTGACCACGGTCGCAAGTGTGATCAAAGCCCGAAATCTCGAAAAGGCGCACACCGCGTCGAAAACTTCGTAGAGTTCACAAAGGTGGCGATAACCGCGTTGCCTTGACTCGTTAATGCTCGGGATGACTGCGAGATCGGTAATATCGCTCGTCAGCCCCTACACCGGTCCGTAGTCATCGAAGGTTACAAAGGTTCCCTGTGTCCGATGAATCGTTTACCCGCGATGCGACGCTGACGGCGGGGGCCGCGGCAGGTCCCCTGACGCGTGTCCGGCTCGCGCGCGGAGTGTCCCCTTGGCTGGTTCCGACCGCCGCCGCGGCGGTCACCACGGCCCTGCTGACCCGTCGCTCGTCCAGGTGGGCGCTGGCGGCCGTACCGCTCACCGCCCTCACCGGCGCCATGCTCTGGTTCTTCCGCGACCCCGAGCGCGCCCTGGGGGAGGGACGGTTGCTGGCCCCGGCCGACGGCGTCGTGCAGAGCATCGATCCATGGCCGGACGGCCGGACCAGGGTGGCGATATTCATGAGCCCGCTGAACGTGCACGTCAACCGCGCCCCGGCCGACGGGGTCGTGACCTCGATCGAGCACATCCCCGGTGGCTTCCTGCCGGCCTTCGACAAGGACAGCGACAAGAACGAGCGGGTGGTCTGGAAGTTCGCCACCGCCCTCGGGGAGCTGGAGGTCGTGCAGATCGCCGGCGCGCTCGCCCGCCGCATCGTGACGTACCTCACGCCTGGCGCCAAGGTCTCGCAAGGGGAGCGGATCGGGTTGATCCGGTTCGGCTCCCGGGTCGACGTCTACCTGCCGGAGGGCATCTCCCCGGCGGTCACGGTGGGTCAGCGGACGGTGGCGGGGGTGACGCGCCTTGACCACGCCTGACCTGCACGCCGAGACCACCTGGCCGGTCGGGGAGGTCGGCGACGGGTCCCAAGGCCCGGTCGGCAAGGCCTTCCGCCTCTCCGCCGCCGACTCGCTCTCCCTCGGCAACGCGCTCTGCGGCTTCCTCGCCGTGTGCGTGCTCGCCTGGTCGGCGATCAGCGACCTGCGGGCGAACGCGGAGTTCACCCCGGACCCGCGGTTCTTCGGCACGGCGGTCGTCCTGCTCCTCATCGGCGCGACCTGCGACCTGTTCGACGGCCTGGTCGCGCGGAAGTTCCGGGCCTCGGCCATGGGCGCGGAGCTCGACAACCTCGCCGACGTGATCAGCTTCGGGTTCGCGCCCGCGTTCATGGTCGTGCTCTGGGCGGGCTTCTCGGCCAGCCTGCCGCTCTGGCTGGTGCTCAGCGTGGCCGGGTCGGTGGTGCTCGCCGGCGTGGTACGGCTCGCCCGGTTCGCCTGTGTGAAGACGAAGAGCGGCGACTTCATGGGGTTGCCCATCCCCATGGGGGCGATGACCGTCGTCTCCATCGTGCTGCTCTTCCAGCCGAACCCGCTCGCCATGGCCGGCATCCTCGGCGTGGCCTGGCTGATGGTGAGCCGCATCGAGTACCCCAAGCCGCGGGGCAACCTCGCCGCCGTCGTCTTCGCCTGGATGATGATCAACGTGGCCTGCCTGACGATCTGGGCCTCCGGGCTGCCCGGCGGCGACCACCTGATCAAGGTGGGCGCGACGATGCAGATCGCCATCGTGGCGGCGATTCCGTTGCGCGTTCTGATGTTCAAACAGCAGCAGCGCAGGGAACGACGCTCGGGGAGCCTGGGCTGACGTCCGTCTCGGGAACAGGGGCCCGGTCCCCAGGGCCCCTGTCCGGGCCCGGCCATCAGCTGGATACCGCCTAGTCCGAGGGAGCCCTGGTCGCCATGCCACGTGAGCACACCCGAACGTACTTCCTGGGAAAGCTGGCGCGGGAGCTGGAGCTCCGGGGCTTGGAGGCCTCGCTACGCCCCGATCCGCCCTCGCTGAAGGTCCGCGACCCGGACGCGGCGATCTTCACCGAGACCGTCGACTGCGTGGCCATGCCCGAGGGCTGGTTCTACCGCTGGTCGTGGGGCGACGTGGTGGAGAGCGTGGACGAGCCGGCCGCGGCCGCCGACCGTATCGTGAAGGTCTTCACCACGGAGCAGCCGCGGCCGCACGCCGACCCCGCCGAGCGGTAGCGCCCGCTAGGCCGGGAGCGGGATCCACTCGCGCGACGCGGTGACCTCCGCCAGCCGGTCGGGGAGCGGCTCCACGCCGAGGCCGGGGCCGTCCGGCACCGCGAGGTGGCCGTCGTCGGGCTCGAACGGCGGGGTGATGTCGGCCGGGAAGTAGCGGCGCGATCCGGAGATGTCGCCCGGCAGGGTGAAGCCGGGCAGCGCGGCGAGGGCGATGTTCGCCGCCCGGCCCAGGCCGGTCTCCAGCATGCCCCCGCACCAGACCGGCACGCCGTGCGCGCGGCACAGGTCGTGGATGCGGCGCGCCTCGAGGTAGCCGCCGACCCGGCCCGGCTTGACGTTCACCACGGAGCAGGCGCCGAGCCGGATGGCCGCGGCGGCGTGCTCGGCCGAGAGGATCGACTCGTCCAGGCAGATGGGGGTCCGGATCCGCCGGGCGAGCTCGGCGTGCTGGACGAGGTCGTCGTCGGCGAGGGGCTGCTCGATGAGGAGCAGGCCGAACGGGTCCAGCCGGGCCAGGTGCGCGGCGTCGGCGAGCGTGTAGGCGGCGTTCGCGTCCACCTGGAGCAGCAGGCCGTCGCCGAAGCGCTCGCGGAGCGCGCGGACCGGTTCCACGTCCCAGCCCGGCTTGATCTTGATCTTGATCCGGGCGTACCCCTCGGCGACGTACCGGCCGACGGTGTCGACGAGCTCGGGCAGCGACCCGGTGATGCCGACCGCCACCCCGCACGGCACCCGGTCCCGGACCGCGCCGAGGAACCGGGCGAAGGACTCGCCCGAGGCGCGGAGCTGCGCGTCGAGCACCGCCATCTCCAGCGCGGCCTTCGCCATCCGGTGCCCCTTGACCCACGCCAGCGCCGGGCCGACCCGGTGGGCGTCCGCCTCCCGGGGCAGGGCCGGGATCAGGAAGCGGCGCAGCACGTCGGCGGCGCCGGCCACGTACTCCGGCGTGTAATCCGGCCGGGCCATGGCGGCGCACTCCCCCCAGCCCTCCGCCTCCGGCGTGACCACGCGGACGAGCAGGGCGTCCCGCGTGGTCATCGTGCCGTAGGAGGTGGCGAACGGCGCCGCCAGCGGCATGGTGATCCGGATCAGCTCGACGCCGGTGATCTTCACCAGCCGCGGGCCTTCCACTCCGGCAGGTGAGGGCGCTCGGCGCCGAGCGTGGTGTCGCGGCCGTGCCCCGGGTAGACCCAGCACTCGTCCGGCAGCCGGTCGAACACGCGCTCCACGACGTCGGTGAAGAGCTGCTCGAACTTCTCCCGGTCGCCCCAGGTGTTCCCCACGCCGCCGGGGAAGAGCGAGTCACCGGTGAACAGGTGCCGGTCCTCGTAGAGCAGCGCGATCGACCCCGGGGTGTGGCCGCGCAGGTGGATCACCTCGAACGACGCGTTCCCCACGGTGATCACGTCCCCGTGGACCACCTCGCGGGTCACCGGGACGGGCAGCTCGGGCGCGTCGAGCGGGTGGGCGATCACCTCGGCCCCCGTGGCCCGGGCGACCTCCTTCAGCGCCATCCAGTGGTCCTGGTGGCGGTGGGTGGTCACGATGGCGCGGAGCGGCCGGTCCCCGATCAGCTCGAGCAGCCGGTCGGGCTCGGCGGCCGCGTCGATCAGGAGGCCGTCGCCGGTCGCGTTGCACCGGATCAGGTAGGCGTTGTTCTCGAAGTCCCCGACCTCCATCTTCCAGATGGTGATGCCGGGCAGCTCGCGGACGTCGGGCGGCCCGCCCTTGGTGACGTTACCGGTGTACGTCATGGTCCTCCTTCTCGGTCGGTACGGCTCACGCTAATCCCACCGCCGCGGCCGCGCCGGGGGGAGGGGCCCGTACGGCCGCGGGCCGGGGCACCGCACGGGCGAGCCCACCGGTGAAACGGCCGGGAGGCGCCCGTCCGGCCGTGGATCCGGACGCGGCGGCCCGGCCGGCGGACATCCGCGGGCGGCGGCCCCGGGTGCCGTGGACCCCGTCGGCGGCGGGCCTGGACCGCGGCCGGCCGTACGCCACGGGCGCGGGGCGCCGGAGCCCGTGGCCGCTCACCGGGGAGTTCCCCCGACCGGCGGGCGGAATCCGGCCGGAGCGCATACCCTGGTCGGCCCGGGCGGACGATGCGCCCCGCCCACGCGGACGCGGGCCGGATTCCGGGCGACGGCCCGGTAAGGTCGGTGGCTCGGGATAGCCTATTCGTACACCTGTTTGACTCGTCGATCTTTCGGGACCACCGTGGCTGATCGCCTTATCGTGCGTGGCGCACGAGAGCACAACCTGAAGGACGTCTCGCTGGACCTGCCGCGGGACGCGCTGATCGTATTCACGGGCCTGTCCGGCTCGGGCAAGTCCAGCCTGGCCTTCGACACGATCTTCGCGGAGGGGCAGCGGCGGTACGTCGAGTCGCTCTCCGCCTACGCCCGCCAGTTCCTCGGGCAGCTCGACAAGCCCGACGTCGACTTCATCGAGGGCCTCTCCCCGGCCGTCTCCATCGACCAGAAGTCGACCAGCCGCAACCCGCGCTCGACCGTCGGGACGATCACCGAGGTCTACGACTACCTCCGGCTGCTCTGGGCGCGGATCGGCAAGCCGCACTGCCCGAGCTGCGGCCGTCCCATCGCCAAGCAGACCCCGCAGCAGATCGTCGACCGGGTGCTCGAGCTCCCGGAGGGCACCCGGTTCCAGGTGCTCGCGCCGGTGATCCGCGGCCGCAAGGGAGAGTACGGCGAGCTGTTCCGCGAGCTCCAGACCAAGGGGTTCGCCCGGGCCCGGGTCGACGGCCAGGTGATCCGGCTGGAGGAGCCGCCGGCGCTGAAGAAGTACGAGAAGCACACCATCGAGGTGATCGTCGACCGGCTCGTGGTCAAGGAGAGCGCCCGGCGCCGGCTCACCGACTCGGTGGAGACCGCGCTGCGGCTCTCCGGCGGCACGGTCATGCTCGACTTCGTCGACCTGCCGGAGGACGACCCGAACCGGGAGCGGCTCTACTCCGAGCACCTGTACTGCCCCTACGACGACCTCTCGTTCGAGGAGCTGGAGCCCCGGTCGTTCTCGTTCAACTCGCCCTTCGGGGCGTGCCCCGAGTGCACCGGCCTCGGCACCCGGATGGAGGTCGACCCCGAGCTGGTCGTCCCCGACCCGGAGCGGACGCTCGGCGAGGGGGCGGTCAGCCCGTGGGCGAACGGGCACACCAGCGACTACTTCACCCGCCTGCTCGAGGCGCTCGGCCACGCGATGGGGTTCGACCTCGACACCCCGTGGCATCGGCTGCCGAAGAAGGCGCAGAAGGCGATCCTCTACGGCTACGACGAGCAGGTCCACATCCGGTACCGCAACCGCTACGGCCGGGAGCGCTCCTACTACACCACGTTCGAGGGCGTGATCCCGTGGGTGCAGCGCCGGCACGCCGAGGCCGAGAGCGACGTCGGCCGGGAGCGGTTCGAGGGGTACATGCGCCAGGTGCCCTGCCCGGCCTGCAAGGGCCGGCGGCTCAAGCCGGTCTCGCTCGCCGTGACGGTCGGCGGCAAGTCCATCGCCGACGTCTCGGCGATGTCCATCGCGGAGTGCGCGGCCTTCCTCAGCGACCTGCGGCTCAGCCCACGGGACGCGCAGATCGCCGAGCGGGTGATCAAGGAGATCAAGGCGCGGCTCGGGTTCCTCCTCGACGTGGGGCTCGACTACCTGACCCTCGACCGCCCGGCCGCGACCCTCGCGGGCGGCGAGGCGCAGCGCATCCGGCTCGCCACCCAGATCGGCTCCGGGCTCGTCGGCGTGCTCTACGTGCTCGACGAGCCGTCCATCGGCCTCCACCAGCGGGACAACCAGCGGCTGCTGGACACCCTGCTCAAGCTCCGGGACATGGGCAACACGCTGATCGTCGTCGAGCACGACGAGGACACGATCGCGGCGGCCGACTGGGTGGTGGACATCGGCCCGGGCGCGGGCGAGCACGGCGGGCAGATCGTGGTCTCCGGCACCGTCCAGGACCTGATCGCCTGCGAGGAGTCGATCACCGGCGCGTACCTGTCCGGCCGCCGGAGGATCGACATACCGGAGCGGCGGCGGCCGCGGGACAAGAAGCGGCAGCTCGTGGTGAAGGGCGCGCGCGAGCACAACCTCGCCGGCATCGACGTGGAGTTCCCGCTCGGCGTGTTCACCGCGGTGACCGGGGTGTCCGGGTCGGGCAAGTCCACGCTCGTCAACGACATCCTGTACAACGCGCTCGCCAAGGAGCTGCACGGCGCGCGCACCGTGCCCGGCCGCCACTCGCGGATCACCGGCATCGAGCTGGTGGACAAGGTGGTGCACGTCGACCAGTCGCCGATCGGCCGTACCCCGAGATCGAACCCGGCGACCTACACCGGGGTCTTCGACCACGTGCGGAAGCTCTTCGCCGCCACCACCGAGGCGAAGGTCCGCGGCTACCAGCCCGGGCGGTTCAGCTTCAACATCAAGGGCGGCCGCTGCGAGGCCTGCGCCGGCGACGGCACCATCAAGATCGAAATGAACTTCCTGCCGGACGTCTACGTGCCCTGCGAGGTCTGCCACGGGGCCCGGTACAACCGGGAGACCCTGGAGGTCCGCTACAAGGGCAAGACGATCGCCGACGTCCTCGACATGCCGATCGAGGAGGCGCTCGAGTTCTTCGACTCGATCCCGGCGATCCGCAGCCACCTCCAGACGCTCTGCGACGTCGGGCTGGGGTACGTCCGGCTCGGCCAGCCGGCCACCACCCTCTCCGGGGGCGAGGCGCAGCGCGTCAAGCTCGCGGCCGAGCTGAAGCGGCGCTCCACCGGCCGTACGGTCTACGTGCTCGACGAGCCGACCACGGGCCTGCACTTCGAGGACATCCGCCGGCTGCTCGGCGTGCTCCACCGCCTGGTGGACGCCGGCAACACGGTGATCGTCATCGAGCACAACCTCGACGTGATCAAGACGGCCGACTGGATCATCGACATGGGGCCGGAGGGCGGTTCCCGGGGCGGCCGGGTGGTCGCCGCGGGCACGCCGGAGGAGGTCGCCCAGGTCGAGGAGAGCCACACCGGCCGCTTCCTCCGCAAGATCCTCGGCGGCTGAGCGCCCGCGGACGGCACGGGTGAACGCCCGGGTGAGGGAGCGCCGGCCCGGGTCGTCATCGAGGCGGCGGCCGAGCGGAGGGCGGGTCAGCGGCGGCCGGGCACGCTCCGGGATGTCCCGATCGTCGCGGTAGAGCGGGCGCGGCACCGCGGGCGGTGAGCCGGCGCAGCAGCGTGGCCGAGGGAACGCATCACCCCGGGAGACCGGGTGCGCGCGGACCCCGGCTGGGCGCGGACCGGGCCCGGATGGCCGGCCACGGGATCCGTGCGCCATCTCGAGCCGAGGCGCGTCATCGTGGCCGGGAGCCGGGATCTCACCACGGGTGGGAGCGGCTTGTGACCGCCGACGTCCGCGGGCGCGTCACCGTGAACGGGGGAGCGCCGCCGTGAACAGGGGAGGGGCGTACGACCACGGGCGTGGGACGTGGCGCGCCACCGCCGCGCAGCCGTGACCGGGGCGAGCGCGTCATCGTGGCCGGGGAGCCGGGATCTCACCACGGGTGGGAGCGGCGCCGTCTCGGGTGTGCGCAGGATCACACCTCTCGTTCGGGTCCGGACGGAACCCCCACGGCGTGAGAGCCGTAACCAACCACATACGGTGAAAGTCATGGCGGGGACGGGCCGAAACGGGCCGTCCCCGGCACCCATCCGGAGAGGTTGAGCATGACCGATACCACACGCCGGGCCCTGATCCTCGGTACCGGAGCGGCCGGGGTGGCCGCCGCCCTGGCCGCCTGCGGCGGGGGCGGCTCGGATGGCGCGGCGGGCGGAGATGCCGGGGAGAGCGTGACCGTCAACGCCTCCGACATCCCGGTCGGCGGGGGCCGGGTCATCCGGGACAAGCGGATCGTGGTCACCCAGCCCACCCAGGGCGAGTTCAAGGCCTTCAGCGCGGTCTGCACCCACCAGGGGTGCCTCGTCGGCAGCGTCGACAAAGGGGCGATCATCTGCCACTGCCACAACACGCTGTTCGACATCGCCGACGGCTCGGTGAAGGAGGGCCCGGCGAAATCGCCGCTCCCCGCCCGGAACGTCACGGTCCAGGGCGACACGGTCGTCGTGGGGTAGCCGCCCGGCCGCTTCCGGCGCGGGCGGCCCGTTCCGCCCGCGCCGGAGACGGGACATGCGCGAGTAGGCTTTCGGTGTGGCGGATCCGGCAACGTACCGACCGGCGCCCGGTTCCATCCCCGAGTCGCCGGGCGTCTATCGCTTCCGCGACGCCGGCGGACAGGTGATCTACGTCGGCAAGGCGAAGAACCTCCGCCAGCGGCTCAACTCGTACTTCACCGACTTCGCCGGTCTGCACCCGCGGACCCAGACCATGCTCACCACCGCGGCCTCGGTCGACTGGACCGTGGTGAGCAACGAGGTCGAGGCGCTGCAGCTCGAGTACTCCTGGATCAAGGAGTACGATCCGCGGTTCAACGTCAAGTACCGGGACGACAAGTCATACCCGTACCTCGCGGTCACCATGGGGGAGGAGTACCCCCGGGTGCAGGTGCTGCGGGGCGCCAAGCGCAAGGGCACCCGGTACTTCGGCCCGTACTCCCACGCCTGGGCGATCCGGGAGACCGTGGACCTGCTGCTCCGCGTGTTCCCGGTGCGGACCTGCTCGGCGGGCGTGTTCAAGCGCGCCGCCCAGATGGGGCGGCCCTGCCTGCTCGGGTACATCGACAAGTGCTCCGCCCCCTGCGTCGGCCGGGTCACCGCGGAGGAGCACCGGAAGATCGCCGAGGACTTCTGCTCCTTCATGGCGGGCGACACCGGCAGGTTCATCAAACGGCTCGAGCGGGAGATGCGGGAGGCCGCCGAGGCCGAGGAGTTCGAGCGGGCCGCGCGGCTCCGGGACGACATCCGGGCCCTCCAGCGGGCCCTGGAGAAGCAGGCCGTCGTGCTCGGCGAGGCCACCGACTGCGATGTGATCGCCATCGCCGAGGACGCGCTCGAGGCCGCCGTGCAGGTGTTCTACGTGCGGGGCGGCCGCATCCGCGGCCAGCGCGGCTGGGTGGTCGACAAGGTCGACGACGCGTCCACCGGTGAGCTCGTCGAGCGGTTCCTGCTGCAGATGTACGGCGACGCCGCGGTCCCGCGGGAGATCCTCGTCCCCGTGGAGCCGCCGGACTCGGCCGCGCTCGCCGAGGTGCTGAGCGAGCGGCGCGGCGGCCGGGTCGAGCTGCGGGTCCCCCGGCGGGGGGACAAGAAGGCCCTGCTGGAGACCGTGGAGCGGAACGCCAAGGAGTCCCTCGCCCAGCACAAGATGCGCCGGGCGAGCGACCTGACCACCCGCAGCCGGGCGCTGCAGGAGATCGCGGACGCGCTCGGCCTGGAGCAGGCGCCGCTGCGCATCGAGTGCTTCGACGTCTCGCACACCCAGGGCTCCGACGTGGTCGGCTCCATGGTGGTGTTCGAGGACGGCCTGGCCCGCAAGAGCGAGTACCGGCGGTTCGCCGTGCGGAACCCGGACGGTGACGCGGCCTCGATCCACGAGGTGGTGCGCCGCCGGTTCAAGCGCTACCTGGAGGAGCGGGTGGCCACGGGCGACCTCGCCCCCGCCCTGGAGGGGGCGGAGGGCGACGAGGAGCGGCCGGGCGCGGGCACGCCGATCGACCCGGACACCGGCCGGCCGCGCAAGTTCGCCTACCCGCCCAACCTGGTCGTGGTGGACGGCGGCCCGGCGCAGGCGGCGGCCGCGCAGCGCGCGCTCGACGAGCTCGGCATCGACGACGTGGCGGTCTGCGGCCTGGCCAAGCGGCTGGAGGAGGTGTGGCTGCCGGGCGAGGACCACCCGGTGATCCTGCCGCGCGGCAGCGAGGGGCTTTACCTGCTCCAGCGGATCCGCGACGAGGCGCACCGTTTCGCCATCACCTACCATCGGTCCAAGCGGTCGAAGGCGCTGAAGGAGAGCGCGCTCGACGGGATCCCGGGCCTGGGACCGGCGCGTCGGCAGGCGCTGCTGCGCCATTTCGGCTCGCTGAAGCGGTTGCGCGACGCGACCGAGGAGGAGATCCGTGCCGTTCCCGGCATCGGGCCGGCGACCGCCGAGGCGATCGTCAGCGCGTTGCGGGGCGATAAGGCGTGAACGCGCCCCGGGCCAGGCACGCGGCGGCCGGGGACCGGGCGCACCGCGCCGTGCTCCCCGCGCGGGACGGCGCATCCATCGGCAGGGGCGGTGAGCGGAGATGACGACGAGACAGCCGTCGTTCGTGGTGATCACGGGCATGTCGGGGGCCGGGCGCAGCACCGCGGCCAAGGCGCTCGAGGACCTGGGCTGGTACGTCATCGACAACCTGCCGCCCGGCATGCTCTCCTCGCTCGCCGAGGAGGCGGGCAAGGCGACCGACCGGGTGGCCGTCGTGGTCGACGTGCGCAGCCTCGCGTTCACCACGGACCTCAACGCGGCGATCGAGGAGCTCGACGGCCGGGGCGTGGACGTCCGGGTGGTCTTCCTCGAGGCGGGCGACGAGGAGCTGGTCCGCCGGTTCGACAGCGTACGGCGCCCGCACCCCCTGCAGGGGGACGGCCGGCTCGTCGACGGGATCAACCGGGAGCGCGGGATCCTCCGGGAGGTGCGCGCCAACGCCGATCTCGTCATCGACACCTCGCGGCTCAACGTGCACGAGCTGCGCAAGAAGATCGCCTCGTACTTCGGCGGTGAGGACCGGCCGGGGCTGAAGGTCACCGTCGTCTCGTTCGGGTACAAGTACGGGCTGCCGGTCGATGCCGATATCGTGATCGATTGTCGGTTTCTGCCCAACCCGCATTGGGTGCCCGAGCTGCGGCCGATGACCGGGCTCGACGCGCCGGTCCGGGAGTACGTGCTCAACCGGCCGGGGGCGAAGGAGTTTCTCGACGGGTACGAGGAGGTCTTCGGAGTCGTGGCAGCCGGCTACGTCCGGGAGGGGAAGGAGTACGCCACCCTCGCCGTGGGGTGCACCGGAGGCAAGCACCGCAGCGTGGCGGTCGCCGAGGAGCTCGCGGCGCGATTGCGGGAACGCGGCATGGACGTCCAGGTCACCCACCGGGACGTGGGCCGCGAGTGACGCCCGAGACCGCGGGCGCTCCGGAGCGCTCCGGCGCCCCGGACGGCCCGCCCCCGAGACACGCCGAGCCGCCGGGGGGATCCGGCCGGCCGGCGGGCGGACCCAGGGTGGTGGCCCTCGGCGGTGGGCACGGCCTGTACGCGTCGCTGACCGCCCTCCGCACCGTCACCTCGAACCTGACCGCCGTGGTGACCGTGGCCGACGACGGCGGCTCGAGCGGCCGGCTCCGGCGCGAGCTCGGCGTGCTGCCGCCCGGTGACCTGCGGATGGCCCTCGCGGCCCTCTGCGGGGACGACGAATGGGGCCGTACGTGGAGCAGGGTCGTCCAGCACCGGTTCCGCAGTGAGGGGGAGCTGCACGGGCACGCGGTCGGCAACCTGCTCATCGTCGCGCTCTGGGAGCTGCTCGGTGACCCCGTCATCGGGCTGGAGTGGGTGGGCCGGCTGCTGGGCGCCCACGGCCGGGTGCTGCCCATGGCCTCGGTGCCGCTGGACATCCAGGCGGAGGTCGAGGTCGACGGGAGGATCACGACCGTCCGGGGACAGGTCGCCTGCGCCACCACCCCGGGCCGGGTGCTGTCGATCTCGCTGCTCCCGCCGGACCCGCCCGCCTGCCCGCAGGCCGTCGAGGCGATCCGCGAGGCCGACTGGGTGGTGTTCGGCCCGGGGTCGTGGTTCACCAGCGTGCTGCCGCACCTGAAGGTGCCGGAGCTGGCCCGGGCGCTGCACGAGACCCGCGCCCGACGCGTGGTGATCCTCAACCTGGCGCCCCAGCCCGGGGAGACCGACGGGTTCTCGCCGGAGAAGCACCTGGAGGTGCTGCGGGAGCACGCCCCCGCGCTCACCTTCGACACGGTGCTCGCCGACCATAGGGTCGTGGGGGACCGGCGGGCCCTGGAGAAGGCGGCGGAGGCCATGGGAGCCCGCCTGGTATTGGCGGATGTGGCCGTTTCGGACGGGTCTCCCCGCCACGATGGGCCACGTCTTGCCTCGGTGCTGGCAGAGATTTTCCATGGGAACCGGCGATCGTCTCGGGGCCACGTGCGAGAGACTGGCGCCTGAAGTCGTTCTGGGGGAGGGCACGCGCAGATGGCCATGACGGGCATGGTGAAGGACGAGCTGAGCCGGCTCTCGGTGCTCAAGCCGTGCTGCCGGAAGGCCGAGGTCTCGACGCTGCTGCGGTTCGCGAACGGGCTGCACCTGGTCGGGGGACGGATCGTCATCGAGGCGGAGCTCGACACGAACGTCGCGGCGCGGCGGCTGATCAAGGACATCTCGGAGGTGTTCGGGCACAAGGCCGAGGTGCTCGTGCTCGCGCCGTCCGGCCTGCGCAAGACGTCCCGGTACGTGGTGCGCGTCTACAAGGACGGGGAGGCCCTCGCCCGGCAGACCGGTCTCATCGACAACCACGGCCGCCCGGTGCGGGGACTGCCCCGGCAGGTGGTGGCCGGGGCGACCTGCGACGCCGAGGCCGCCTGGCGCGGGGCGTTCCTCGCGCACGGCTCGCTCACCGAGCCGGGCCGCTCGATGTCGCTCGAGGTGACCTGCCCGGGCCCTGAGGCGGCCCTCGCCCTGGTCGGCTCCGCCCGCCGGCTGAAGATCCACGCCAAGGCGCGGGAGGTGCGCGGCGTCGACCGGGTGGTGGTGCGGGACGGCGACGCGATCAGCGCGCTGCTGACCCGGATGGGGGCGCACGACAGCGTCCTGGCGTGGGAGGAGCGCCGGGTGCGGCGCGAGGTGCGGGCGACGGCGAACCGGCTCGCGAACTTCGACGACGCCAACCTGCGCCGGTCCGCCCGGGCCGCCGTCGCCGCGGGCGCGCGGGTGCAGCGCGCGCTGGAGATCCTCGGCGACGAGGCGCCCGAGCACCTGGTGATGGCGGGCCGGCTCCGGGTGGAGCACAAGCAGGCCTCGCTCGAGGAGCTGGGGCAGATCGCCGACCCGCCGCTCACCAAGGACGCGATCGCCGGCCGGATCCGCCGCCTGCTGGCCATGGCGGACAAGAAGGCGCAGGACCTCGGCATCGCCACCACCGAGGCGAGCATCCCCGCCGACCTGCTCTCGCAGTGAGCACCGGGCCCGCGCGCTGAACGGCGCGGGCCTCCGCTGAACGGCGCGGGTCTCCGGTGGGCGGAGCGGCCTCTGAGGACTGCGCGGGTCTCCGGTGGGCGGAGCGGGACTCGGCCATGAGCGGCGACGGGCTCTCGCGGTGCGCATCGGAGACTCTCGCGGCGCATGGGAGACCCTCACGGTGCGCGCCGAGGGGTCCCGCGGTCGCGCTCGAAAGGCCCCGTGGCCGCCGCATCGAAAGGTCCCGCGGGTCCGCGCATCGGGCCGTGCGGCGCGTGGCGAGAGGCCTCCTGGGCGGTGGCGAGGGCAGGCTTCCGTGGCGAGGGGCATGACCCTCGCGGTTCGCGCGACCGGGCGTTACGGCGGCGGCGCGGGCCCGGCCGCGCCCCGGCGCCGTTCGTCACGCCCGCCCTCGGGCCGGAGCACCGTCTTCCCTGGCCCGGAGCACCGCATTCCCGGGCCTGGAGCACCGCATTCCCGGGCCTGGAGCACTGTGTTCCCGGGCCCGGGCGCACCGCGCCCGGGAGGCCCCGATGGGCCCCATCCGTGCTTAATCGATCACAAGTACCGGGTCCAAATGGTCTAGACCGCTTGGCTTTCGATAGGGTCTGCTACTGAGGTTCCATCCAGCCATGGCGCCGGGGAACCGGCGCACGACCGTTGAGGAGTCGGATCCCGTGACCATCCGCGTAGGCGTCAACGGCTTCGGCCGCATCGGCCGCAACTTCTGGCGCGCCGTGGCCGCCAGTGGCAAGGACATCGAGGTGGTGGCTGTCAACGACCTCACCGACCCCGCCACCCTCGCCCACCTGCTGAAGTACGACAGCATCCTGGGCCGGCTTCCGAACGAGGTGAAGGTCTCCGGCGACGAGATCATCGTCGACGGGAAGTCGATCAAGGTGTTCGCCGAGCGGGACCCCGCCAAGCTCCCGTGGGGCGACCTCGGGGTTGACGTCGTCGTGGAGTCGACCGGGCTCTTCACCGACGCCAACAAGGCGCGCGTGCACGCCGAGAACGGCGCGAAGAAGGTCATCATCTCCGCGCCGGCGAAGAACGAGGACATCACGATCGTGATGGGCGTCAACCACAAGTCGTACGACCCGAAGGCCCACACGATCATCTCGAACGCGTCCTGCACCACGAACTGCCTCGCGCCGATGGCCAAGGTCATCCACGAGGCCTTCGGCATCGAGAAGGGCCTCATGACCACGGTCCACGCGTACACGCAGGACCAGAACCTGCAGGACGGCCCGCACCGTGACCTCCGGCGCGCCCGCGCCGCCGCGCTGAACATCGTGCCGACCTCGACCGGCGCCGCCAAGGCGATCGGCCTGGTGCTGCCCGAGCTCAAGGGCAAGCTGGACGGCTACGCGCTCCGCGTGCCCGTGCCGACCGGCTCGGCCACCGACCTGACCGTGGACGTCCGCAAGGAGACCTCGGTCGAGGAGGTCAACGCGGCGATCAAGGCCGCCGCCGAGGGCGAGCTCAAGGGCATCCTCTCCTACACCGAGGACCCGATCGTCTCCGCCGACATCGTCACCGACCCGGCCTCCTGCATCTTCGACGCCGGCCTCACCAAGGTCATCGGCAACCAGGTCAAGGTGGTCGGCTGGTACGACAACGAGTGGGGCTACTCCAACCGCCTCGTGGACCTGATCGAGTACGTGGGTGCCACCCTCTGATGATCGGAATCGACGAGCTCGACGTTAAGGGTCGGAGCGTCTTCGTGCGCTCCGACCTGAACGTCCCCCTCGACGGGGACACCATCACCGACGACGGCCGGATCCGCGCGTCGGCGCCGACCATCAAGAAGCTGGTGGAGCGCGGGGCCAAGGTGATCGTCGGCGCCCACCTGGGCCGCCCGAAGGGCCAGCCCAACCCGAAGTACTCGCTCGCCCCGGTGGCCCGGCGCCTCGGCGAGGTGCTCGGGCAGGAGGTCGCGTTCGCGACCGACGTGGTGGGCGAGTCCGCGCAGGCCACGGTCGCCGGCCTGAAGGAGGGCCAGGTCGCGCTCCTGGAGAACCTGCGCTTCGAGCCGGGCGAGGAGTCCAAGGACGACGCGGTCCGGGGTGAGTTCGCCGACAAGCTCGCCTCGTTCGCCGAGCTGTACGTCGGGGACGGTTTCGGGGCGGTGCACCGCAAGCACGCGAGCGTCTACGACCTGCCCAAGCGGCTGCCGCACGCGGCCGGCGACCTCGTGCGCGCCGAGGTCGAGGTGCTCAAGCGGCTCACCGAGAACCCGGTCCGGCCGTACGTGGTGGTCCTGGGCGGCGCGAAGGTCTCCGACAAGATCGGCGTGATCGCCAACCTGCTCGGCAAGGTCGACCGCCTGCTCATCGGCGGGGGCATGGCCTACACCTTCCTCAAGGCCCAGGGCCACGAGGTCGGCGGGTCGCTCCTCCAGGAGGACCAGCTCGACCAGGTGCGGGGCTTCCTCGCCGAGGCGGCCGAGCGCGGGGTGGAGATCGTGCTCCCGGTCGACGTGGTGGCCGCCACCCACTTCGCGGCGGACGCGCCCCACGAGGTGGTGGACGCGACCGCGATCCCGGCGGACCGGCAGGGCCTCGACATCGGCCCGCGGACCCGCGAGCTGTTCGCCGCCAAGCTCGCCGACGCCAAGACGGTGTTCTGGAACGGCCCGATGGGCGTGTTCGAGTTCGACGCCTTCGCCGGGGGCACCCGCGCGATCGCCGAGGCGCTGGTCAAGTCGGACGCGTTCACCGTGGTCGGCGGCGGTGACTCGGCGGCCGCGGTCCGGCGGCTCGGCCTGCCGGAGGACGGCTTCTCGCACATCTCCACCGGCGGCGGGGCGAGCCTCGAGTACCTCGAGGGCAAGAAGCTTCCCGGACTCGCCGCGCTGGAGGAGTAGCAGATGGCCGACCGCAAGCCGCTGATCGCCGGCAACTGGAAGATGAACCTCAACCATCTCGAGGCCATCGCGCTCGTCCAGAAGCTGGCGTTCTCGCTGACCGACAAGGACTACGACAAGGTGGACGTCGCGGTGCTCCCGCCGTTCACCGACCTGCGCAGCGTGCAGACCCTGGTCGCGGGGGACAAGCTCCGCATCCTGTACGGCGCGCAGGACCTGTCGGCGCACGACTCGGGCGCCTACACCGGGGAGATCTCGGGTGCGATGCTCGCCAAGCTCGGGTGCACCTTCACCCTGGTGGGTCACTCCGAGCGCCGGCAGTACCACCACGAGGACGACGCGCTCTGCAACGCCAAGCTCAAGGCCGCGTTCCGCCACGGGCTCACCCCGATCCTGTGCGTGGGCGAGGGCCTGCCGATCCGCCAGGAGGGCCGCCACGTCGAGTACACGCTCGAGCAGCTCGACGGCGCGCTGTCCGGGATCCCGGCCGAGCAGGCGAAGTCGATCGTGGTGGCGTACGAGCCGGTCTGGGCGATCGGCACCGGGGAGGTCGCCACGCCGAAGGACGCTCAGGAGGTGTGCGGGGCCATCCGGTCCCGGCTCGCCGAGAGCTACGGAGACGAGGTGGCGCAGGTCGTCCGTATCCTGTACGGAGGATCGGTGAAGTCGGGGAACATCGCCGGCATCATGGCGGAGCCCGACATCGACGGCGCCCTCGTCGGCGGGGCGAGCCTCGATGCGGGGGAGTTCGTCAAGATCTGCCGGTTCGGTGAGAACTCCGGCTGACCGGCCCGAAGTGAGGGTGCGACTTGTCATCAGGTCGTACCCTCATTAAGACAATGAATCGTCACGCCATCGACGTGCACACGGATAGTGGCACGCCCGGATAGAGGAACAGGTCTACGGTGACTATCGGCATCTCCATCACACTCATCCTGTCGAGCATCCTGTTGGTGCTGCTCGTCCTGCTGCACAAGGGCAAGGGGGGCGGCCTGTCGGATCTGTTCGGCGGTGGCTTCTCCTCCTCGTTCGGAGGATCCTCGGTGGTGGAGCGCAACCTAGACCGGCTCACCATCATCACGGGTGTGATCTGGTTCGTGTGCATCGTCGCGCTGGGCCTGCTGCTCAAGCCGTAGCGGCGCGCCCGGCAAGCGGGACAGAGATTCACTCCCCCCTCCCCGGGGCGATCGAGCGCAAGGAGTTCACCGGTGGGTAGTGGCAACGCGATCCGTGGCAGCCGAGTCGGCGCCGGCCCCATGGGAGAGGCCGAGCGCGGCGAGGCCGCACCCCGTGTACGGGTCTCGTATTGGTGCGCCAACCAGCACGAGGTCCGTCCGGCCTTCGCCAGCGACGCGCCCATCCCGGAGATCTGGGACTGCCCACGCTGCGGGCTTCCGGCCGGGCGTGACCGGTCGAACCCGCCCGCTCCGCCGAAGAACGAGCCGTACAAGACGCACCTCGCGTACGTGAAGGAGCGTCGCAGCGAGGAGGACGGCCGGCAGATCCTCGCCGAGGCTCTGGAGCGGCTGCGCAAGTCTCCCCACCGCCCGAAGATCACGTACTGACCGCGATCGGCGCCGCCCCGGCGCCGGAACGGTGAAGCCCTCGCCCCGCCCGGGGCGAGGGCTTCCTGCTCTTCCGGGCGCGCGCCGCCGGGGCCGGCCCCTTCCAGTGGGGCTTGCCCGCGCGGCCCGGCCGCCGGGGCCGCCGGCGTGCCGGCCGCGGTCCGCACGTTTCCCGGGCCTCCCCGCCGCGTGACACGTGTGCGGGACGACCTCGGCTGGCCGGGCCCGCCGTGAGCACGCGCGCCGAGCGGGCCCAGGCCGCCGTCCGGCGCTCTGGCCGGCGCGCCTCCGGCGATCCCGCCGGCACGCCGCCCGGCCGGTCAGGCGTGGTAGACGCACTCCCCGTCGAGGAACGTCATCCGGACCCGGGTGGTCCAGATCTCACCCGGTTCCAGGGCGAACGGATCCCGGTCGAGCACGACCAGGTCCGCGGGCCGGCCCGGCTCGATCACCCCGGCGGGCGACCCGTTCACCCAGGCCGACCCCGCGGTGTACGCGGTGAGGATCGTCCGGAGGTCGATGCGCTGCTCCGGCAGGAACGGCGTCTGGGCGGTGGGGTAGGACGCGTGGACCGAGCCGCCCGGCTCGGTGCGGTTCACCGCAACGTGCATGCCCTGCAGGGGGTCGGCCGAGGAGACCGGCCAGTCGGACCCGGCGGCGAGCCGGGTGCCGTGCCGTACCAGGTCGGCGAAGGGGTACTGCCAGCGCGCCCGCTCCGGGCCCAGGTAGGGGATGCACAGCTCGTCCATCTGGGCGTGGTGGGTGGCCCAGAGCGGCTGGATGTTCGCGGTCACCCCGATCCGGGCGAACCGCGGCACGTCCTCCGGGTGGATGATCTGCACGTGCGCGATGTGGTGCCGGTTGGCCGGGTCGGTGCCGGAGAGGGCGTCGAGCGCCTCCCGCACCGCGCGTTCGCCGATCGCGTGGAAGTGCACCTGGAACCCGAGCGCGTCGAGCTCCTTGACGTACCCGGGCAGCAGCTCCGGGTCCACGTAGGAGAGCCCGGTGCCGCCGCAGCCGCAGTACGGCTCGATGACCGCGGCGGTGAAGTTCTCCGGGATCCCGTCCTGCATGATCTTCACCGCGGTGGCCCGGAACCGGGGGAGCCCGTCCGCGCGTGCCCGCCGCTCCACCAGCTCGGGGATCTGCTCGGCGCCCCGGGTGCGGTCCCACCACAGCGCCCCGACCACCCGCGCCTTGAGCCGCCCGGACTCGGCGGCCGACAGGTAGACCGGGAGCTGGTCGTCCGACCCGGCGTACGAGCCGACGATCGCGTCCTGCCACCCGGTGATCCCGAGGGAGAACAGGTGGGACTGCGCGTCCATCAGGGCGGCGTCGAGGTCGGCGGCGGTGGGGCGCGGGGTGAGCAGGCCGACGAGGTCCATGGCGCCCTCGTGGAGCACGCCGCTCGGCGTGCCGTCCGGGTCGCGCTCGATCCGGCCGTCGGCCGGGTCGGGGGTGTCCTTGGTGATCCCGGCGAGCTCCAGCGCCCGGGTGTTCACCCACGCCGCGTGGTGGTCGCGCTGGACCAGGTACACCGGCCGGTCGAGGAAGTCGAGCTGGGTGCGGTGGGGCAGGCCGCCCGGGAAGGCCGACATGTCCCACCCGCCGCCGTCGATCCACTCCCGGTCCGGGTGCGCGGCCGCGTACTCCGCGATCTTCGTGAGGTAGGCGTCGAGGCCGAACACCCCGGACAGGTCGCACTTGGCGCGCTCCAGCCCGGCCTGCACGGGGTGGATGTGCGCGTCGACGAACCCGGGGGTGAGCAGCCCGCCGGCGAGGTCGACCGGCTCGGCCCCGGGCGCGAGCCGTACCAGGTCGGCCTCGCGGCCGACCGCGGCGATCCGGCCGTCCCGGACGAGCACGGCCTCGGCGAAGCCGCCGGGCGTGAAGACGCGGCCGCCCTTGAACAGGATCTCAGCGCACACGGCTCTCCTCTCTTCGGGTCTGCACTGCGGGGCTGCGCGGCGGGCTCAGTGGCCGGTGATGAGGTCGGCGATCTTGGCGAGCACGGAGGTGCGGGCCAGCCCCGCGCTCTCCCGGGCGTCGGCCAGCCGGTAGAGGCGGTACATGGAGTGGACGCCGAGCCACCGCAGCGGCTCGGGCTCCCACGCGCGCACCCGGCGCCCCACCCAGGGCAGGCCGGTGAGCTCGGTCTCCCGGCCGAGCACCAGGTCGCACAGGGTACGGCCGGCCAGGTTGGAGGTGGTCACCCCGTGGCCGGTGTAGCCGCCGGCCCAGCCGAGCCCGGTGGCCCGGTCCACGTGGACGGTCGAGCACCAGTCGCGGGGCACGCCGAGCACCCCGGACCAGGCGTGGTCCACCCGGAACCGGGCGACGGCGGGGAAGAACGCGGTGAGCAGCTCCCACAGCGCACCGATGGTCCAGGCGGGGGTGTGGCCCCGGGCGTCGATCCGCGACCCGTAGAGGTACGGCTTGCCGCGCCCGCCGAACGCGATCCGGCCGTCGGCGGTGCGCTGCGCGTAGATGTAGTAGTGGGCCATGTCGCCGAGGAGCTCCTGGCCGTCCCAGCCGATCTCCGCCCAGACGTCGTCCGGCAGCGGCTCGGTGACGATCATGGAGCTGTTCAGCGGCAGCCAGGCCCGGCGGTACCCGGGGATGCGGGCGGTGAACCCCTCGGTGCAGCGGAGCACGTAGCCGGCCCGCACCGTGCCGCGCGGGGTGACCGCCCGGCCGGGGGCGATCTCGGTGACCGGGGTCCGCTCGTAGATCTCCACGCCGAGGCGCCGCACGGCCTCGGCGAGCCCGCGGACGAGCTTGGCCGGCTGGATCCGGGCGCAGTGCGGGGTCCAGGTCGCGGCCACGGCGCCGTTGACCCGGATCCGGGAGTCGAGCTCCCCGGTGGAGAGCAGGCGGACGTCCTCCTCGGTCCACCCCCACCGCCGCTGGGCGGCGAGCGACTCGTGCAGCCGGGCCGCCTGGGCGGCGGAGCGCGCGACCGTGAGCTCCCCGCCCTTGACGATGTCGGCGTCGATGCCCTCCGCCGCGGCCACCTTGATCACCTCGTCGATGGCCGCGAACATCGCCCGCTGGAGCCGCCGGACGGCGTCGGCGCCGTGGGTCTTCGCGTAGCGCTCCGGCGATCCGGCGAGCGCCCCGGTCAGCCAGCCGCCGTTGCGGCCCGAGGCGCCGAACCCGGCGAACTCCTTCTCCAGGACGGCGATCCGGAGGGACGGCTGCGCCTTCTTGAGGTAGTAGGCGGTCCACAGCCCGGTGTACCCGGCGCCGACGATGGCGACGTCGGCCTCCAGGTTCCCGTCGAGCGGGCCGCCCGGCTCGGGCACCCCGATCGAGCGGTACCAGAACGACACCTCACCGTTGACGAAATCCGGCGACAGCGGAGCAGTCATGGCGCCAATCCTGCTATATCAGTGACGATCTCGCTATCCTGCGACGAAAATCGTGGCATAGTTCCGGTACTTGTGCGGATGCCCGGCTGTTTTCGGCCGCTGTGGGAACGGAAACGGGTGGCTCATCTCCGTGTAGCCGTGGTGTAACGGCGCCCGGCGAGACTGTGGGGGGACCAGGGAGAGGGGAGGAGCTGCCGATGGGGTTCTACCGGATCAGAACGACGGTGGACGAACGGCCGGGACGGCTGGCGTCCATCGCCGCGGCACTCGCGGAGAAGGGCGGCAACATCCTGGGGCTGTCGGTGCAGAGCGACGCTGACGGCACGGTGGACGAGTTCCTGGCGGACGTCCCCGCGTCACCCGAGGCGATCCGGGCCGCCCTGGAGGCGGCCGGAGGGCGCGGGGTGCGGATCGTGCCCGCCACCGCCCGCGAGCTCACCGACGAGCCGACGCGCGCCCTGCTGCTCGCCGCGCGGCTCACCGCCGCGCCCTGGCGGCTGCCCGAGGTGCTCGCCGAGCTGCTGCGCGCGGACGGCGCCCGCTGGGTGTACGGCTCGTCCGCCGGCGACCTGGCCGGAGAGCTGCCCGACCCCACGCTGCTCGTGGTGCCCGTGGCGCCCCGCCGGGCGGTCCGGATCCGCCGCACCCGCCTGCCGTTCACGCTCGCCGAGGCCGCCCGCGCGGCGGCCCTCGCCCGCCTGGTGCAGCCGCCCCGGGAGCCCGCCACCGTGGGCGAGCCGGTGCGGCTCGCCGACGGCGCCGAGGTCGTGGTCCGGCCGCTCACCGAGCACTACCGGGAGTCCCTTCGCGACCTGCACGAACGCTGCTCCCCGGAGACGCGCCGGCTGAGGTACTTCACCTCGCTCCCGCAGCTCCCGCCGGACATGTTCGACCGGCTCTGCGACCGCGACCGCGGCAGGTCGTTCGTGGCCGGCCGGGACGGCCAGGTGGTGGCCCTGGCGAGCCTGATGTTCACCCCCGCCCCGGGCATCGCGGAGATGTCCCTCCTCGTCGAGGACCGCTGGCAGGGCAAAGGGCTCGGCGGCATCCTCGCCCGGATCCTGCTGCGGCAGGCCGGCGACCTCGGGCTCGCCGAGGTACGGGTCACCCTGCTCGCCGAGAACGTCCGGATGCGCCGGTTGCTCGGCTCGCTCGGGGCCACGCCGATGCCCACCGAGGACCCTCGGATGCTCGAGGCGCGGATCCCGGTCGGGGTGATGGCGATGGCCTCCTAGCCCACGGCCGGCTCCGCCGCTTCCGGATCGACCCGCGGACCGTCCCCCTCCTCCTCGGGTCCGGGGCCGGAGCCGTACCCGGGCTGCGGCCCGCGCCGCGGGGTCACGGGGAGGCGATGCGACCGAGGGACGGCGGGATCTTCGCCGCCGCCGCCCGGTCGAGCAGGAACATCGTCCGCTGCCGCCCCCGCGCCGCGGCCGCCGGCACCTGGTACGGCCCGGCCCCGGAGAGGGCGAGCCACACGGCCTGCGCCTTCTCCGCCCCGGCCGCGATCACCCACACCTCCCGGGCCGCCTGGATGGCGGGGAAGGTGAGGGAGAGCCGGGTCGGGGGCGGCTTCGGCGCCCCGTGCACCGCGACCACCGGCCGGTCCTCCTCGTACACGGCGGGCTGGCCGGGGAAGAGCGAGGCGACGTGGGCGTCGGGCCCGATCCCGAGCAGCAGCACGTCGAACGAGGGCACCGGGCCGTGGTCCTCGGGCCGGGCCGCCGCGGCCAGCTCGGCCGCGTACGCCTCCGCCGCCTCCTCCGGGGTGAGCCCCGAGTCGGAGCCCGGCATCGGGTGCACCCGGCCCGGGTCGACGTCCACGTGGTCGAGGAGCGCCTCCCGCGCCCCGGTCTCGTTCCGCTCGGGGTCGCCGGACGGCCGGAACCGCTCGTCCCCCCACCAGATGTCGAGCGACCGCCAGTCGATCGCGTCCCGGGCGGGCGTGGCGGCGAGCGCGGCGAGCGTCGCGATGCCGATCCCGCCGCCGGTGAGCACCAGGTGGGCCGAGCCCCGGGCGGCCTGCGTGTCGACCAGCCGGGTGATCAGCCGGGCGGCGACGGCCTGCGCGAGCACCTCGGCGTCGCGGTGCACGATGACGGTGGGAACGCTCACGGTCTGCTCCTTACGGTCAGCCCTCGCCGGACGGTCCGGCGGCGGGGCCGGGGGTCAGGACGTGCGGGCGAGGTTGCGGATCGCGGCAGCGTAGATGTCGTCCGGGTCGAGCCGGCGCAGCTCCTCGTCGAGCAGGTCCGTGGTGGACCGCCGGGCGAGGGCGACCCGCCGGCCGGGCTGGCCGGGCAGGGTCAGGGTCGCCATGCGGCCGTCGGTCCGGGTCAGCGTGAGCCGCTCCCCGCCCACGAGGTCGAGGGTCACCCCGGTGAGCCCGGGGCCCGGCGAATCGGCCACCTCGACCGGCACGTCCAGCCGCTCCGACAGCCACGCGGCGAGCAGCGGCGCGCTCGGGTTCCCGGCCGCCCCCTCGACCACGCCCCGCTCCACCCGGCCGACCGGCTCGTCGAAGCAGGCGGCGAGCAGGCTGCGCCACACCGTGATCCTGGTCCACGCCAGGTCGGTGTCGCCGGGCGCGTAGGTGGCGGCCCGGCCCCGGATCGCCGCGATCGGGTCCGGCGCCGCCCGGGCGTCCGTGATCCGGCGGTCGGCCAGCCGGCCGATCGGATCCTTCACCGGCACCGTGGGGCACCGGCCCGGCCACCAGGCGACCACCGGGGTGTCCGTGAGGAGCAACGGCATGATCACCGAGTCGGCGTGCGCGGTCAGCTCGCCGTACAGGCGGAGCAGCACCACCTCGCCCGGCGCGCTCTCGCCCACCCGGACCTCGGCGTCGAGCCGGTTCGGCTCGTCCGGATCGCGATTGATGAGCACGAGGATCCGCGAGGGATGCTCCCGAGCCGCCTCGGTGGCGGCCCGCGTCGCGTCGTACTGGCCGGCCTCGTCGACCACGACCACCAGGGTGAGCACCATGCCGATCGCGGGCGCGCCGAGCTGGTGCCGCAGCATGGTGAGGGTCGAGGAGATCTTCGACGCGGTCGTGTCGGACAGGGTGAAGATCGTCACAGCCGCCTCCAGGCGCGTCCGTCCCTCGCGAGCATCGCGTCGGCCGACGGCGGCCCCCAGGTGCCCGCCGGGTACCCCTCAGGTCTGCCGCAGGTGGCCCAGTACTCCTCGATCGGATCGAGGATCATCCACGAGAGCTCGACCTCCCGCTGGTGCGGGAAGAGCGGCGGGTCCCCGATGAGCACGTCCAGCAGCAGCCGCTCGTACGCCTCCGGCGAGGACTCCAGGAAGGACTCGCCGTAGGCGAAGTCCATGCTGACGTCCCGCACCTCCATGGCCGTCCCCGGCACCTTGGAGCCGAACCGCACCGTGATACCCTCGTCCGGCTGCACCCGGATGACCAGCGCGTTCTGGCCGAGGATCTCGGTGTCGGTCTTGCTGAACGGCAGGTGCGGGGCGCGCTGGAAGACGATCGCCACCTCGGTCATCCGGCGGGTGAGCCGCTTGCCGGTCCGCAGGTAGAACGGCACGCCCGCCCACCGGCGGTTCGCGATCTCCAGCCGGACGGCCGCGTAGGTCTCGGTGGTGGAGTCCGGCGGGATGCCGTCCTCCTCCAGGTAGCCGACCACCGGCTCGCCGCCCTGCCACCCCCGGGTGTACTGGCCCCGCGCGGTGCCGGTGGCCAGGTCCGCGGGGAGCTGGACCGCGCTGAGCACCTTCTCCTTCTCCCGGCGCAGCGAGTCGGCGTCGAAGTTCCCCGGGTCCTCCATGGCGACCAGCGCCAGGAGCTGGAGCAGGTGGTTCTGGAGCACGTCCCGGGCGGCGCCGATGCCGTCGTAGTACCCGGCCCGGCCGCCCACGCCGATGTCCTCGGCCATGGTGATCTGGACGTGGTCCACGTAGCCGCGGTTCCAGATCGGCTCGTAGAGCGTGTTGGCGAACCGGAGCGCGAGGATGTTCTGGACGGTCTCCTTGCCCAGGTAGTGGTCGATCCGGAACACGCACTCCTCGGGGAAGACCGTGTTGATCAGCGCGTTCAGCTCGCGGGCGGTCTTCAGGTCGCGCCCGAAGGGCTTCTCGACCACGACCCGCCGCCACGCGCCGCGCGGCGCGTGGGCGAGCCGGGTGCGCTTGAGCTGCCGGATCACCGGGGCGAACAGCTTCGGCGGCACCGCGAGGTAGAACGCGTAGTTGCCGCCCGTGCCCCGGGTCTGGTCGAGCTCGGTGAGCAGCGCGGTGAGCCGGTCGAAGGCGTGGTCGTCGTGGAGCTCACCCGGGCAGAAGCGGAACCCCTCGCTGAGCTGGGCCCACACCTCCTCACGGAACGGGGTGCGCGCGTGCTGCTTCACCGCGTCGTGGGCGATCTGCGCGAAGTCCTCGTGCGCCCAGTCCCGCCGGGCGAACCCGACCAGGGAGAAGCCCGGGGGCAGCAGCCCCCGGTTCCCCAGGTCGTAGATCGCGGGCAGCAGCTTCCGGCGCGCGAGGTCCCCGGTCACCCCGAACAGCACGAGCACACAGGGACCGGAGACGCGCGGCAGCCGCTTGTCCCGCGGGTCCCGCAGCGGGTTGCCGGAGTAGGTCTGCCGTGCGGCGGTGGCCTTCGGCGTCGTGGCGTCGCCGCCTTCCGGATGGTCCTGCTCCGTCATGGATCCTCCTTTGCGATCCCGTGTGGCACCGCAGGGCACCCGGATCGGTCAGAGTTCCTTGGCGGCGGACAGCACGTGCCCGACCCCGGCGACCCGGTCGGTCAGGTGCAGGCGCACCGCCGGCCGGCCCCGGGAGGTGAGCGCCCGCAGGTCGCCCAGCGCCTGGGCGAGCTGCAGCCGGCCCAGGGTGTACGGCTTCCCCGGCACCTCGATGTCGTCGGTGACCGCCCCGGTGATCTGCAGGAAGACCCCGTTCTGCGGCCCGCCCTTGTGGTACTGCCCGGTGGAGTGGAGGAAGCGCGGCCCCCAGCCGAAGGTGACCGGCCGGTCGGTCCGGTGGTCGAGCAGCCCGCGGAGCGTGGCGATGTCGGCCGCCGCCCAGGCCTCCGCGGTCTCCTCGAACGAGGCCTCCCCGACGGCGGCCGCGTCGAACGCGGCCTCCCGGTCGAGGTAGGCCATGATCGCGAGGTACCCCTGGGGCGGGAGCGACTTCAGCAGCCAGGTCAGCACGTCGGCCAGGTCCTTCGGGTGGCCGGGCACGTCGCCGTAGACCTCCACCGGCCCGTCGACGAGGATCGGCCGGCCGGTGGGGAGCGGGCCGTCCCCCGCCTCCTTGAGCAGGCGCGCGGTGTTCTCCTTGGACTCGGCCACGTTCGGCTGGTTGAACGGGTCGATCCCGATCACCCGCCCGGCGATCGCCGTCGCGTACTCCCACACGAGGAACTGGGCGCCGAGCGGCCCGTCGACGAACGCCCCGGCCTCCGGGCCGATCGTCACCTGGTACTGGTCGGACGCCTCCGCGGCGTCGGCGCCCACCACGGGCAGGATGCCCTTGCCGTCCTTGCCGGTCGACTCGGCGATGAGCTGCTCGATCCAGTCGGGCAGGCTGGTGATCTCCGACGGCTCGTCGCGCAGGATCAGCTTGTCCCGGCCGCGGAGCGCCTCCGCGCCGAGCAGCGCGCCGAGCTCCAGGCCGGGGTTGCCCTCGTTCTGGGCGAGCAGCGGCCGCACCTGCGCCGCCTCGTCCAGCAGGCGGGCCACGTCCGCGCCGGCGAGCGCGCTCGGCACCAGGCCGAACGCGCTCAGCGCGCTGTACCGCCCGCCCACGTTCGGGTCGGCGAGCACGACCTCGTAGCGGGACTCCTCGGCGAGCCGGTGGAGCGGCGAGCCCGGGTCGGTCACCACCACGATGTGCTCGGCCGGGTCGAGCCCGGCGTTCTCGAACGCCTTCTCGTAGATCCGGCGGTGGCTGTCGGTCTCGATCGTGGTGCCGCTCTTGCTCGCCACCACCACGAGCGTCCGCCGGAGCACGTCGGCCGAGCCGTCACCGGGGCCGAGCGCGCGCCGCACCTGGTGCGGGTCGGTGGTGTCGAGCACGGTGAGCGGCACGTCGGCGGTGGCGCAGATCACCTCCGGGGCGAGCGACGAGCCGCCCATCCCGGCGAGCACGATCGTGTCGATCCCGCCGGCCCGGACCCGCTCCGCGAGCTCGGTGAGCCGCGGGAGGAGCTCCCGGCTGGTCTCGTGGAGGTTCAGCCAGCCGAGCCGGATCGACGCCTCGGCCTCGGCGTCGGGCCCCCACAGCGCCGGGTCGCCCGCGGCGAGCGCGGCCGGTACCCCCTCGGCGACGAGTCTCTCCTTCACCTCCTGGGCCGCCTCGGCCGAGGCACCCAGGCTCACCTCAATGGTCATCTGCCCTCAGGCCGCCTTCCTGAGCTCGGCTTCGATCGTCTCCAGCAGCTCGGTCCACGACGCCTCGAACTTCGCGACGCCCTCCTCCTCCAGCACCCGGACGACGTCGTCGTAGTCGATCCCGGCCTCCTTGAGGGAGGCCATCACGTCCCAGGCGTGCTGGTAGAAGGGGCGGATCGTGTCACCCGAGATCTTGCCGTGGCTCGCGACCGCCTCCAGGGTCTTCTCCGGCATCGTGTTCACCACCCCCGCCGTCACGAGCTGCTCGACGTAGAGCGTGTCGGGGTAGGCGGGGTTCTTCACCCCGGTCGACGCCCACAGCGGCCGCTGTGGGCGGGCGCCGGCCGCGCGCAGCGCCTGCCACCGCGGGGAGTTCATCGCCTCCTCGAAGGCGTGGTACGCGAGACGCGCGTTGGCCACCGCGGCCTTGCCGCGCAGCTCGAGCGCCTCCGGGGTGCCGATCTGCTCGAGGCGGCGGTCGATCTCGGTGTCCACCCGGCTGACGAAGAACGAGGCGACCGAGTCGATGGCGGCGAGGTTGTACCCGGCGGCGGCGGCCCGCTCCAGCCCGGTCATCCACGCGTCGATGACCTGGCGGTACCGCTCGAGCGAGAAGATCAGCGTGACGTTGACGCTGATCCCCTCCGAGATGGCCTGGGTGATCGCGCTCAGCCCCTCCTGGGTCGCCGGGATCTTGATGAGCAGGTTGGGGCGGTCGATCGTCCACCAGAGCATCCGGGCCTCGGCGATGGTCGCCTCCGGGTTGCGGGCGAGCCGCGGGTCCACCTCGATCGAGACCCGGCCGTCGATGCCCTGCGTGGCGTCGTAGACCGGCCGCAGCACGTCGGCCGCCCAGCGGATGTCGTACGTCGTGATCGCCCGGGCGGCCTCCTCCGGGCCGATCCCGCGCACGGCGAGGTCGCGGATCTGGTCGCGGTAGGCGTCGCCCTTGCTCAGCGCCGCGGCGAAGATCGTCGGGTTTGAGGTGACGCCGGTGACCTGCCGCTCGCGCATCAGGACGGCGAGGTTGCCGCTGCGCAGCCGCTCCCGGCTGATGTCGTCGAGCCAGATGGAGACTCCGGCCTTCACGAGGCGCTTCAGGTTTTGGCTCATGGGTGGTCCTCAGCCTCCGGGTGGTCAGTTGCCGGTCGTCTCGCCCTTGTCGGCGCCGGTCCTGGCCAGGCTCGCCTTCGCCGCGGCCACGACGCGGTCGGGGGTGAGGCCGAACTGCTCGAACACCGTCTTGTAGGGCGCGGAGGCGCCGAAGTGGTCCAATCCAAGGACTTCCCCGGCATCGCCCACGAACTCACGCCAGCCGAAAGTCACCCCGGCCTCGACCGCGACCCGGGCCCGCACCGACGGCGGGAGCACGGTCTGCTGGTAGGCCAGGTCCTGGGCCTTGAACCACTCGACGCACGGCATCGACACGACCCGGGTCGGGATGCCCTGCGCCTCCAGCGTCTCGCGCGCCGCCACCGCGAGCTGCACCTCGCTCCCCGTGGCGATGATCAGCACGGCGGGCTGGCCGGTCGACGCCTCCTGGAGGATGTACCCGCCGCGGGCCACGTGACCCGGGTCCGCGGTCTCCGCGAACACCGGCACGTTCTGCCGGGTGAGGCAGAGCGCGGCCGGCCGGTCGTTGTGCTCGAGGATGGCCCGCCACGCCGCCGCGGTCTCGTTGGCGTCGGCCGGGCGCACCACGTCGAGCCCGGGGATGGCGCGCAGCGACCACAGGTGCTCGACCGGCTGGTGGGTCGGGCCGTCCTCGCCGAGCCCGATCGAGTCATGCGTCCACACGTAGATGACCGGGAGCTTCATCATCGCGGCCAGCCGGACCGACGGGCGCATGTAGTCGCTGAACACGAGGAAGGTGCCGCCGTACGGCCGGGTGCCGTTGTGCAGCGCGATCCCGTTGAGGATCGCGCCCATGCCGTGCTCGCGCACCCCGAAGTGGAGCGTCCTGCCGTACTTGTGGCCGGGGAACTCCTTGGTCTGGTGCTCCTCGGGGATGAAGGACGGCTCGCCCTTCATCGTGGTGTTGTTCGACTCGGCGAGGTCGGCCGAGCCGCCCCACAGCTCGGGCAGGACCGGGGCGAGCGCGTTGAGCACCTCGCCGGAGGCCTTCCGGGTCGCGATCGACGACCCGGGCTCGAAGGCGGGCAGAACCTTGTGCCAGCCCTCCGGGAGCTCGCGCCGGGAGATCCGGTCGAACAGCTCGGCGCGCTCGGGGTTGGCCGCCCGCCACTTCTGGAACCGCTCGTCCCACTCGGCCCGGAGCAGGCGGTTGCGGCGCACCACGTCACGGGCGTGCTCGAGCACGTCGCCGGGGACGTAGAACTCCTTCTCCGGATCGAGGCCGAGGATCCGCTTGGTCGCCGCGACCTCCTCCGGGCCGAGCGCCGCGCCGTGGATCTTCCCGGTGTTCTTCTTGTTCGGGGCAGGCCACCCGATGATCGTGCGGAGCCGGATGAACGTGGGCCGCTCCGTCTCCGCGCGGGCCGCCTGCAGCGCCTCGTACAGCGCGTGGACGTCCTCGACGTACTCACCGTCGTCCCGCGTCCACTCGACGTTGATCACATGCCAGCCGTACGCCTCGTACCGCTTGAGGATGTCCTCGGAGAGCGCGATCCGGGTGTCGTCCTCGATCGAGATCTGGTTGGCGTCGAAGACGACGCAGAGGTTGCCGAGCTTCTGGTGGCCGGCGAGCGCGCTCACCTCATGGCTGATGCCCTCCTCGATGTCACCCTCCGAGGCGAAGCACCAGATCATGTGGTCGAAGGGCGACTCGCCGGGGGCGGCGTCCGGGTCGAAGAGCCCGCGCTCGCGGCGGGCGGCCATCGCCATGCCGACCGCGTTGCCGATGCCCTGGCCGAGGGGGCCGGTGGTGGTCTCGACGCCGGCGGTGTGGCCGTACTCCGGGTGGCCCGGGGTGCGGCTGCCCCACTGGCGGAACGCCTTCAGGTCGTCGAGGGTGAGGCCGTACCCGGAGAGGTAGAGCTGGATGTAGAGCGTGAGGCTGGTGTGGCCGCACGACAGAACGAAACGGTCCCTTCCCACCCAGGTGGGATCGGAGGGATCGTGGCGGAGGACCCGCTGGAACAGAAGGTATGCGGCGGGAGCCAGGCTCATCGCGGTGCCCGGGTGCCCCGAGCCCGCCCGTTCCACCGCGTCCATGGCGAGGGCCCGCACGATGTCGACCGCCCGCCGATCGAGGTCACTCCATTCCAGGCTAGAGCTGCTCAACTGCTCGATCCCCTCTGTTCTCTGGCGCCGCAGGGTGCATGTTCCCGCCCACAAGGACCCTAACGGTTCAATAGCCTTACCGGTGAGTAAGCCAGGTTTCCGTTCGCGTACGGCGGGCGCGCGGTACGGCTCGGCCCCGGTGCAAGGACCGGCGTTCCCGGCGGCTAGAGTGGTTCCGCAATCGAAAGCCTCCACCCTGGAGGCGGCCCTGCCCGGAGATCCGCTCCAAGTCAGAGGTTACGCCTTGACCCCGCGAACGATGGAAGCGCCGTGACGGTGCTGACGAACAAGCAGGCGATGATCGCCCCGGGGGCGGCGGCCGACCGCGCCGGTCGCCGTTCGGTGGCGCAGGTCCTGCGGGCCTACGTCGCGCTCACCAAGCCCCGGATCATCGAGCTCCTGCTGATCACGACACTGCCGACGATGTTCCTCGCGGCGCGCGGGCTGCCGGACCTGTGGACGTCGTGCGCCACCATGGTGTTCGGCACCCTGTCGGCGGGCAGCGCGAACGTGCTCAACTGCTACGTCGACCGGGACATCGACAGCGCCATGCGGCGCACCCGCCGCCGCCCGCTGCCCAAGCACGAGGTCTCCGACCGCGCCGCGCTGATCTACGGGGTGGTGCTGGGGATCGTCTCCGTCGCCGGGCTCGCCGTCACGGTGAACGCGCTGGCCGCCGCCCTCACGCTGAGCGCGATCCTCTTCTACGTCTTCGTCTACTCGATGTACCTCAAGCGGCGCACCCCGCAGAACATCGTCTGGGGCGGGATCGCGGGCTGCATGCCGGTGCTGATCGGCTGGGCGGGGATCACCGGCTCGCTCTCCTGGGAGCCGCTGGTCCTCTTCGGCGTCGTCTTCTTCTGGACGCCGCCGCACACCTGGACCCTCGCCATGCGGTACCGCGAGGACTACGCGACCGCCTCGGTGCCGATGCTGCCCGTGGTGGCGAGCGAGCGGCGGGTGGTGCTGGAGATCGCGGCCTACACCTGGGCGACCGTGCTGTGCTCGCTGCTGCTGTGGCCGGTCGCCGGCACGACCGCGTTCTACCCCGTGGTCGCGGCCGTGCTGGGGGCCGTCTGCCTGGCCGAGGTCTACCGGATGTACGCGAAGCTCAAGGCGGGCAAGACCGGGATCGAACTCCGCCCGATGCGGTTCTTCCACTGGTCCAACGTCTACCTCGCGCTGCTCTTCCTGGCGGTGGCGATCGACTCGCTCCTCGTCTGATCGCGCGCCCGGGGCGGTGGGCGGATCCGGGCGGGGCGTGCCCCGGCCGGCGGTCCCGGCCGCCACGGGCCACCACGGGCCGCCGGCCCGGTCCGCCGTGCTGGCCGGCCCGGTGACGGATCGTTATCAAGCAAGAGTGGGATAGTGACCCGGGAATTCGGTTAGATTCACCCAGTGGCGAGCCATGATCCTCGTTCGATTCTGAAGGAACGCCCATCGGCCGGTGTGATCGGCGGTCTGATCGCGGCCGGGATCTGCGCCCTGGTGTCGTTCTCCATCGACATCCTCAACGGCGACCCGGTGCACTTCGCGATCGCGCTCGGCCTCGCGGTGGCGCCGGTCCCGCTGCTGCTGGCCCTCGTGCTCGCGCTCGACCGCCTGGAGCCGGAGCCGCGCGCCCAGCTGATCTTTGCGTTCGCCTGGGGCGCCGGCGTCGCGGTGCTCTTCGCCGGCCTGCTCAACACGTTCAACCTGATCCTGGTCACGCGCCACATCGGCGACGCCGAGGACGCCCGCGCCCTGGTCGCCACGTTCGGGGCGCCCCCGGTCGAGGAGACCCTCAAGGGGCTGGTGCTCCTCGGGCTGCTGCGGTTCCGGCGGCAGGAGCTCGACGGGCCCACCGACGGGATCATGTACGCGAGCATGGTGGGCCTGGGCTTCGCCATGTCGGAGAACGTCGGCTACTACCTCGCCCAGCTCACCCACGGCCAGCCCGAGGCGCTCGCGGCCACGGTGGCGGTGCGCGGCATCCTCTCCCCGCTCGCCCACCCGCTCTTCACCTCCCTGATCGGGATGTCGGTGGCGTACGCCGCGCTGCACCGCGGGGCCCGCGGGTACGCGGCGATCGCCGCGGGCTGGGCGGGCGCGATGGTGCTGCACGGCGTCTGGAACGGCTTCGCCTCCTCGTTCGGCCTCGGCGGGCTGGCGATCGCCTACGTGCTCCTGATGATCCTGCTCGTCATCGAGATCATCGTGATCTTCGCGGACCGGCGGCGGATGGTCGGCCTGCTCCAGTACTACCTGCCGCCCTACGAGCGGATCGGCGTGATCGGCCAGGCGGACATCGCCATGCTCTCCTCCCTGCAGCGCCGGCGGGACGCCCGCGCGTGGGCGCGGCTCCACGGCGGCCGCGCCGCGGCCCGGGCGATGAGCGACTTCCAGGTCGCCGCCACGGAGCTGGGGCTGCTCCACGCCCGCGCGGCCCGGGGCGCGATCGACGAGGCGTCCTTCCATGCCCAGCAGCGCTCCCTGATCGAGGCCATGGCCCACGCGCGCGCCGCCCTCCCGGCCCCCGGCCGGTCCGGCGGCATGTGGGGCGGATCCGGCCCGGCCTTCGGCGTCCCGTCCGGCTCTCCGCCGGGGCGGCCGCCGCACCCCGGTGCCTCCGGGGGCGGCTTCGCCCCGCCCGCGGGCGGCCCGCCGGGGCCTGCGCCGGGCGGGCCGCCGTACCCGGGCCATGCGCCGGGTGCCGCCTCCGGGTGGTCCGCGGGCGCCCCACCGGGGCACGGCCCCGGGCAGCCTCCCAACCCGCACCGGCCGCAGCCGGGCTCACCGCACCAGCCGCCGGCCCAGTGGAACCCGCCCGGCCCGCCGCCGGGCAACCCGCCCGGCGACCCCGGCGGGTGGCGGAACCCGGGCGGGTCCCCGGGCGTCCCGCCGCAGGGCGGGTACGGCGGGCCGGGGTGGACCCCGCCGGGCCGCTGACCGGGTCCCGTCCGCCAGGTGAGCGGCCCGGGTCATCGGGCGCCGGGGGATCGGCGATGGAACGGAACGGGCCCACCGCCAGGGCGGCCGCCGGCCGTACCGCGGGGAACGTGCCCCGAGGGGACACGGCCGCGGCCCGGCGCGGCGGCGCCGCACGGCGATGGGCCCGGATGACGCTCAGACGGCCCGGGTGACGCCCGGACGCTGAACCGCCGGAGGCTCAGGCGCTGACCTGCCGGAGCTCGTCGACCGGCGGGGCGTCCGCCACCGCCTCCCGCGAGCGCAGCGCGTACACGAGGAAGAGCGTGGCGAGCCAGATCAGGGTCGAGCCGAGCACGTGCAGGATGACGAGGCCCGCAGGGACCCCGCTGAACCACTGGGCGTAACCGATCGCGCCCTGGGCGAACTCGAGGCCGAGCAGGAGGAGGGCCAGCCGCCGGGGGCGGGACGGGGCGTCGGTGACGTGCAGGGCGAAGAGGAGGGCGAAGGTCAGCCCGGCCGTGATGTAGGCGAAGTTGGTGTGCAGGCGCACCACGGCCTCGAGGTCGAGGTCGAGCCGGCTGGCGATCTCGTCGCCGGCGTGCGGCCCGGTTCCGGTGACCACCACCCCGGCGACGAGCAGGGCGAGCACCGAGGCGGCCACCACGAAGCCGAGGGTGCGGATGTCCTTGTGCACGACGCTGCGCACCCGGCCGTCGCTCTCCCCGCACCGCACGTACAGCGCGACCGACGCGGCGATCATCGCCGTGGAGAGGAGGAAGTGCACGCCGACCGTCAACGGGTCGAGCTCGGTGAGGACCACGATGCCGCCCCACACGGCCTGCGCGACGATGCCGATGGGCTGCAGCCAGGCGAGCCGGACGAGGGACGGGCGGGGCGCACCGTCCCGGCCGAGCCGGTGCGCGGCGATCACGCACCCCACCGCGATGGCGAGCAGGACGAAGGTGAGCAGCCGGTTGCCGAATTCGATCGCGGTGTGGACGGTCGAGTGCTCGGGCGCCGGGATGAAGCTGTCCGGGGTGCACTTCGGCCAGGTGGGGCAGCCGAGGCCGGACCCGGTGACCCGGACGGCGGCGCCGGTCACCGTGATCAGCGCGTTGACCGCGATCGCCGCCAGGGCCCACCGCCGGAGGCTCTCCGTGGTGGGGCGCCAATATGAGTCATGGAGTTCGCGGAGCTGGTCAGGGAGGCGGTTCACGAGCTTCATCGTAGGCGCGGGGAGGGGTGCTCCCTCCGGCGGCCCGGCGTGATGCCCGCCTCACTTCTCGGAGCGGGTGGCGCCGATCGAGGCGACGATCACGCAGCCGATCGCCGCCCACTCCCGGGCGTTGAGCACCTCGCCGAGGACCACCAGGCCGACGAGCGCGGCGACCGCGGGCTCGAGGCTCATGAGGATGCCGAAGACGCGCTTGGAGATGCGGCGCAGCGCCTCCAGCTCCAGGGTGTACGGGATGACGGAGGAGAGCAGGCCCACCCCGGCGCCGAGGAGGAGCAGCTCGGGCCGGAGCAGGTCACTCCCGCCGGAGGCGACGCCGAGCGGCATGAGCGTGATCGCGGCGACGATCATGGCGAAGGAGAGGCCGCCGCTGCCGGGGAACCGGGCGCCGGTCGCCGCGGAGAGCACGATGTACGCGGCCCAGAACGCGCCGGCGAGCGCGGCGAACCCGATGCCCGACCAGCTCGTGACCCCCTGGTCCCAGGGGGCGAGCAGGGCCACCCCGGTGCCCGCGAGCACGACCCACAGCAGGTCGAGCCGGCGCCGGGAGCCCACCACGGCGAGGGCGAGCGGCCCGATGAACTCCACGGCGACCGCGATCCCCAGCGGCAGCCGGGCGAGGGCCTGGTAGATCGACCAGTTCATCAGGCCGAGGCTCAGCCCGAAGGCGACGCCCACGGCGAGGTCCGACCGGCTGAGCCCGCGCAGCCGCGGCCGGGCCACCGCGGCGAGGATGAGCGCGCCGGTCGCGACGCGGAGGAAGACCACCCCGTCCGGCGGCAGCTGGGCGAACAGGTGCTTGGCGATCCCGGCGCCGAGCTGGACCGAGAAGACGGCGAGCAGGATCAGGACCGGCGGGGGCACCGCGCGGCGCGCGGCGGTCCCGCGGGCGCGGGCCGGGTACGGCTGGGCGGGCTGGGGTAGTGGTTCGGCTGCCACGCGGCTGGCTCCTGGGGATCGGACCGATGGGTCGACGGGTCAACGGTGCCACATGGGCGCGGGCGCGGGTGCGGCGGGCCCGGGCCATGGCGGGCGGGCGTCCACCGGGGGAGGCCCGGTCACTCCCAGCGGAAGGTCCGGGCGGCGGCGGCGAGGCTCACCACGGCCCAGCCGAGCAGGACGAGCAGCGGCCCGGCCGGGACGGCCCCGCCGTCGGCGAGCACCGCGCGCATGCCGCCGGTGAGCGCGGTGATGGGCAGCAGCTCGAGGACGGGCTGCATCGCCGCGGGGAAGCGGCTGATCGGGAACACCACGCCGCCGAGCCCGAGCAGCACCAGGTAGACGAGGTTGGCCGCGGCGAGGGTCGCCTCGGCCCGGAGCGTGCCGGCCATCAGCAGGCCGAGCCCGCTGAACGCGGCGGTGCCGAGCAGGACCAGCGGGACCAGCCAGAGCGGGTTGCCCGCCGGGGACCAGCCGAGGCCGAGGGCCACCGCGCAGACCACGGCGATCTGCAGCAGCTCCACGGCGACGATGGCGCAGGTCTTGGCGAGCAGCAGGCCGGGGCGGGAGAGCGGGGTGGCGCCCAGGCGCTTGAGCACGCCGTACCGCCGCTCGTAGCCGGTGGCGATGGCCTGGCCGGTGAACGCGGTGGACATCACGGCGAGCGCGAGCACGCCGGGGGTGACGAAGCCGATCCTGCTCCCCTCGACCTCGATGAGAGGGGCGAGCGAGAACCCGGCGAGCAGCAGCACCGGGATGATCAACAGGAGCAGCAGCTGCTCGCCGTTGCGCAGCATGGCCCGGATCTCCGCGCCCGCCTGCGCCGCGACCATGCGGGGGAGCGGGGCGGCTCCCGGCCTGGGGGTGAAGTCGATCGTCATCCTGCCGTCCCCGTTACCGGACCGGCTCACCGCAGCTCCCTGCCGGTGAGCTCGAGAAAGACGTCCTCCAGGGTACGGCGCTCGATGCGCAGGTCCTCCGTGGTGACCCCCTCGGCCGCGCACCAGGCGGTGACGGTCGCGAGGAGCTGCGGCCCGACCTGGCCCTCGATGATGTAGTGGCCGGCCGGGGACTCCTTGGCCGTGCTGCCCGGGGGGAGCGCGGTGAGCAGCTCGTCGAGGTTGAGCCCCGGGCGGGCGCGGAACCGGAGCTGGCGCTCGGCGCCGGTGAGCTCGGCCGGGGTGCCCTCGGCCACCACCCGGCCGCGATCGATGATCACCACGTGGTCGGCGAGCCGCTCCGCCTCGTCCATCTGGTGGGTGGTGAGCACCACCGAGACCCCGGCGTCCCGGAGCCCGGTGATCACGTTCCAGCAGGCGTGCCGCGCCTGCGGGTCGAGCCCGGCCGTGGGCTCGTCGAGGAAGACCAGCTCGGGGCGGCCGATCACCGCGGCGGCGAGGGAGAGGCGCTGCTGCTGCCCGCCGGAGAGCCGGCGGAACGGCGTGCGGGCGTGCTCGCGGAGGCCGAGGAGCTCGAGCAGGTCGTCCGGGGGGAGCGGGTGCGCGTAGAACCGGGAGAGCACGCGCAGCCACTCACCGGCCCGCACGGCCGAGGGAACGCCGCCGGCCTGGAGCATCACCCCGACCCGCGCCTTGAGCGAGGGATCGGCCGGGTCGCGGCCGAGGACCCGGACCAGCCCGCCGTCGGGGCGGCGGAACCCCTCGCAGATCTCGATCGTGGTGGTCTTCCCGGCGCCGTTCGGCCCGAGGATCGCGGTGACCTCGCCGCTGCGGCAGGTCAGGGTCAGGCCGTCGACCGCGGTCTTGCGCCCGTACCGCTTGACGAGGTCCCGGATTTCGACGGCGGCCGCCGGGGCGCTGTCGACGGAATGCACGGCACCGGCCTCCCCTCCGGGGCGGGGCGCACAGTGGAGGCGCGCCCGCCGGGTGGTCATCGCTCGGCTTCGAGTCTAGGAAGTGCCCGGGGGCGGTCACACCGGCGGCCGGCTGCCCCGGGCCGTACGGCGGCCCGCCGAGCAGGGATCCGGGCGCGCCGCGCCGGATGACCGGGGCGTCGGCCGGACCGGGCTCGGCCGGGGTGCGGGTGATCTCCGCCGAGGACCGGGTGCGCGTCTCTCTCCCGGGACGTCCGTTGCCTCCCGGGGCGCCACGGGATGATCAGGTTAGGTAAGGCTACCCTAAGTGATAACCGCACGTGGGGCCGGGTGCAGCGGGTTTGTGCCGGGGGAAGGAATTACGGCACACTCATGTTGTGAAATACGTGCCCGGGAGGACGAACACCGAGAAGGCCGTGGCGACACGGCCCGCGCGGTCGCCCGTGCACTGGGAGATCATGGCGGAACGCGGCACCAGGGCCCGGGTCGCCCGGTTGATCCTGGAGCACGGTCCGGTGACCGCGGCCGCGCTCGGGGAGCGCCTCGGGCTGACGCCGGCCGCGGTGCGCCGCCACCTCGACGCGCTGCTCGCCGATGGGCTCATCGAGCCGTGTACGGCACGGCAGCGCGGCCGACGGGGCCGGGGCAGGCCGGCCAAGCTGTTCGCCATCACGGACGCCGGCCGCAGCGCCTTCGAGCACGCCTACGACGACCTGGCCGGGAGCGCGCTGCGCTTCCTCGCCAAGCGTCTCGGCGAGGAGGCGATCTCGGAGTTCGCCAGGGAGCAGGTGAGCGGCCTGGTCGGGCGGCTCACGGAGGTGATGCGCGGCGTGCCGGCCGAGCAGCGGGTGCGCGTCCTGGCCGAGGCGCTGTCGGCCGAAGGGTACGTTGCGTCGGCGAGCACGACGCGCACCGGGGGCCAGCAGCTGTGCCAGCACCACTGCCCGGTGGCGCACGTGGCGGCGGAGTTCCCGCAGCTCTGCGAGGCCGAGACCGAGGCGTTCGCCCAGGTGCTCGGCGCGCCGGTGCAGCGGCTGGCCACGATCGCCAACGGCGACGGGGTCTGCACCACGCACGTGAGCTCCCTCGCGCTCGCCGCGCGGCGGGCGCGCACCCACCCATCGAGCACATCGACGAGCTAGGAGTCCGGAAGGTGACTGTCACCGACCGCCCGGAGCTGGAAGGCCTCGGGACGTACAGATTCGGCTGGGCCGATACCGACCTGGCCGGCGCGACGGCCCCGCGTGGGCTGTCGGAGGAGGTCGTCCGCAATATCTCGGCGATCAAGAACGAGCCGGAGTGGATGCTCGAGCTGCGCCTGAAGGGCCTGCGGCTGTTCGAGCGCAAGCCGCTGCCCACCTGGGGCGCCGACCTCTCCGACATCGACTTCGACAACATCAAGTACTACGTCCGCCCGACGGAGAAGCAGGCCACGTCCTGGGACGAGCTTCCCCCGGAGATCAAGCGGACCTACGACAAGCTCGGCATCCCCGAGGCGGAGAAGAAGCGGCTGATCGCCGGGGTCGCCGCCCAGTACGAGTCCGAGGTCGTCTACCACAAGATCCGCGAGGACCTCGAGCGCAAGGGCGTGATCTTCGTTGACACCGACACGGGCCTCAAGGAGCACGAGGACCTGTTCAAGGAGTACTTCGGCACGGTGATCCCGGTCGGTGACAACAAGTTCGCCGCGCTCAACACGGCCGTGTGGTCGGGCGGCTCCTTCATCTACGTGCCGCCGAACGTCCACGTGGAGATCCCGCTCCAGGCCTACTTCCGGATCAACACCGAGAACATGGGCCAGTTCGAGCGGACCCTGATCATCGTGGACGAGAACTCCTACGTCCACTACGTCGAGGGCTGCACCGCGCCGATCTACTCGACCGACTCGCTCCACGCGGCCGTCGTCGAGATCATCGTCAAGAAGAACGCCCGCTGCCGGTACACCACCATCCAGAACTGGTCGACCAACGTCTACAACCTCGTCACCAAGCGCGCCGTGGCGTACGAGGGCGCGACCATGGAGTGGGTGGACGGCAACATCGGGTCCAAGGTCACGATGAAGTACCCGGCCGTCTACCTCATGGGCGAGCACGCCAAGGGCGAGACCCTGTCGGTGGCCTTCGCCGGCCCCGGCCAGCACCAGGACGCGGGCGCCAAGATGGTGCACCTCGCCCCGAAGACCTCCTCGACGATCGTCTCCAAGTCCGTGGCGCGCGGGGGCGGCCGCACCTCCTACCGCGGGCTGGTGCAGGTGGCCGAGGGCGCGGCCGGGTCGGCCTCCACGGTCAAGTGCGACGCCCTGCTCGTCGACCAGATCAGCCGCTCGGACACCTACCCGTACGTGGACGTCCGCGAGGACGACGTGTCCATGGGCCACGAGGCCACGGTCTCCAAGGTCTCCGAGGACCAGCTCTTCTACCTGATGAGCCGCGGCCTGAGCGAGGACGAGGCCATGGCGATGATCGTGCGCGGTTTCGTCGAGCCGATCGCCCGTGAGCTCCCCATGGAGTACGCGCTGGAGCTGAACCGGCTGATCGAGCTGCAGATGGAAGGAGCCGTCGGCTGATGGGGGTGGAGACGAAGCCGCTCTCGACGCTCCACGAGTTCTCGTCCTATGACGTCGCCGACTTCCCGGTCCCGACCGGCCGGGAGGAGGCGTGGCGGTTCACCCCGCTCACCCGGCTGAAGGGGCTCCACGACGGCAGCGCCGCCCTCACCGGCGGCGTGACCGTCGAGGTGGACGCCGCCCCCGAGGTGCGGGTGGAGACGGTGAAGCGCGACGACCCCAGGATCGGCCGTGCGTACACGCCCACCGACCGGGTGAGCGCGCAGGCGTACGCGTCCTTCGAGACGGCCACGGTGCTCACGGTGCCCCGGGAGGCCGCCGCCTCCCGGCCCACCACGATCAACGTGCGCGGGACCGGCGGCGTCGGCTTCGGCCACACCGTGGTCGTGCTCGAGCCCATGGCCGAGGCGACCGTGATCCTCGACCACCGCGGTGGCGGGGTCTACGCCGACAACGTCGAGTTCGACATCGGCGAGGGCGCCACCCTGCGGGTGGTGAGCCTGCAGGACTGGGACGACACCGCGGTGCACGTCGCCCACCACCACGCCAGGCTCGGCAAGGACGCGACGTTCCGGTCGTTCGTGGTGACCGTCGGCGGCGACCTGGTACGGCTCTCGCCCTCGGTCGGGTTCACCGCCCCCGGCGGCGACGCCGAGCTGCTCGGCCTGTACTACGTGGACGCCGGCCAGCACCTGGAGCACCGCCTGCTCGTCGACCACTCCGTCCCCGACTGCCGCAGCCGGGTGACGTACAAGGGCGCGCTGCAGGGCGAGGGCGCCCACGCGGTCTGGGTGGGCGATGTGATCATCCGGACCGAGGCCACCGGAACGGACACCTACGAGCTCAACCGGAACCTGATCCTCACCGACGGCGCGCGCGCCGACTCGGTGCCGAACCTGGAGATCCTCACCGGCGAGGTCGTGGGAGCCGGCCACGCGTCGGCCTCCGGGCGCCTCGACGAGGAGCACCTCTTCTACCTCCAGTCCCGCGGGATCCCCTACCAGGAGGCGCGCCGCCTCGTGGTCCACGGGTTCTTCGCCGAGCTGATCGAGAACATCGAGGTGCCGGAGGTGCGGGAGCGCGTGCTGGCCACCGTGGAAGCGGAGCTGGAGCGATGACGGACACGGCCGAGAACTGGGAGAAGGTCTGCACGGTCGGCGACATCCCGGACGGCGGGGTGATCGGCGTCGAGGTGCAGGACGTCCCGGTGGCCCTGGTGCGCCTCGGCGACGAGGTGTTCGCGCTCCACGACGTCTGCTCGCACGCCGAGGTACGGCTCAGCGAGGGAGATGTCTACGACTCCTCGCTGGAGTGCTGGCTGCACGGTTCGTGCTTCGACCTGCGGACCGGCAAGCCCACCGGACCGCCGGCCACCAAGCCGGTGCCCGTTTACCGAGTGAAGATCGACGGCGATGACGTGTACGTCTCGCTCTCGAAGGAGTAATACACGTGCCCACCCTTGAGATCCGTGATCTGCACGTCGCAGTTGGCGACAAGGAGATTCTCCGCGGGGTCGACCTGACCGTCCGCGGGGGCGAGACCCACGCCATCATGGGGCCGAACGGCTCGGGCAAGTCCACCCTCGCCTACGCCCTCGCGGGTCACCCCAAGTACACCGTCACCAAGGGCGAGGTCCTGCTCGACGGCGAGGACCTGCTCGCGATGTCCGTGGACGAGCGCGCCCGGGCGGGCCTGTTCCTCGCCATGCAGTACCCCGTCGAGGTCCCCGGGGTCAGCGTCTCCAACTTCCTGCGCTCCGCGATCACCGCGATCCGCGGTGAGGCGCCGAAGCTGCGCGACTTCCGCAACGAGCTGCGGTCGAAGATGGAGGCGCTCGCCATCGACCCGTCCTTCGCCCAGCGCAACGTCAACGAGGGCTTCTCCGGCGGGGAGAAGAAGCGCCACGAGATCCTGCAGCTCGAGCTGATCAACCCGAAGGTCGCCATCCTCGACGAGACCGACTCCGGCCTCGACATCGACGCGCTCCGCGTGGTGTCCGGCGGGATCAACCGGTTCCGGTCGCGCGGCGACACCGGGGTGCTGCTCATCACCCACTACACCCGCATCCTGCGGTACGTCGCCCCGGACTTCGTGCACGTCTTCGCCGGCGGCCGGATCGTCGAGGAGGGCGGGCCCGAGCTCGCCGAGAAGCTCGAGGCCGAGGGCTACGAGGCGTACGTGAAGGCGGCGTCCGTCTGATGACGACTGCAGCGAGCTTCGATGTGGAGAGGATCAGGAAGGACTTCCCGATCCTCTCCCGCGAGCTGCCCGGCGGACGGCCGCTGATCTACCTCGACTCCGCCAACTCCTCCCAGAAGCCCACCCAGGTGATCGAGACGATGCGCGATCACCTGACCTGGCACTACGGGAACGTCGGCCGCGCGCTGCACACGCTGGGCAGCGAGTCCACGGAGGCGTACGAGAACGCGCGGGACAAGATCGCCCGGTTCATCGGCGCGCCGTCGCGCGACGAGGTGATCTTCACGAAGAACGCCTCGGAGGCGCTCAACCTCATCGCGTACTCGTTCGGCAACCCCGTCTGCGCCGACGAGCGGTTCCGCCTCGGCCCGGGTGACGAGATCGTCATCTCCGAGATGGAGCACCACTCCAACATCGTGCCCTGGCAGCTGCTCGCGCAGCGGACCGGCGCCACGCTGCGGTGGTTCCCGGTCACCGACGAGGGCCGCCTCGACCTCAGCGGCCTCGGCGAGCTGGTGAACGAGCGCACGAAGATCGTGTCGATCGTGCACCAGTCGAACGTGCTGGGCACGGTCAACCCGGTGGCGCCCATCCTCGCGCGGGCCCGGGAGGTCGGCGCGCTGATGGCGCTCGACGCCTCGCAGTCGGTGCCCCACCAGCCCATCGACGTGGCCGAGCTCGGCGTCGACTTCGTGGCCTTCACCGGGCACAAGATGGTCGGCCCCTCCGGCATCGGCGTGCTCTGGGGACGGCGCGAGCTGCTCGACGCCATGCCGCCGTTCCTCGGGGGCGGGGAGATGATCGAGGCGGTCTGGATGGACCGCTCGACCTACGCGCCGGTGCCGCACAAGTTCGAGGCCGGGACCCCGCCGATCGTCGAGGCGATCGGCCTCGGCGCGGCCGTGGACTACCTCGAGTCGATCGGCATGGACCAGATCAAGGCGCACGAGGCGTCGCTGGTCCGGTACGCGCTCGACGCGCTCCAGGAGGTCCCCGGCCTGCGGATCATCGGCCCGCGCACCCCGGAGGCGCGGGGCGGTACGATCTCCTTCACCCTGGAGGGGATCCACCCGCACGACGTGGGGCAGATCCTCGACGACGCGCACGGCATCGCCGTACGGGTGGGCCACCACTGCGCACGCCCCCTCCACCTGCGGTTCGGAATTCCCGCGACCACGAGGGCGTCGTTCTACCTGTACAACACGACGGACGAGATCGACGCGCTGGTCCGAGGCCTCCACCACGTGCAGAAGGTGTTCGGCTGAACGATGATCGTTGAATCCATGTACCAGGAGCTGATCCTGGAGCACTACAAGAATCCCCAGGGCCGGGGCCTGCGCGAGCCCTACGACGCCGAGGTGCACCACGTCAACCCCACCTGCGGGGACGAGGTCACCCTGCGGGTGAAGCTCGGGGACGGCGGCAAGGTGCTCGACGTGTCGTACGAGAGCCAGGGCTGCTCGATCAGCCAGGCGGCGGCGTCCATGCTGCACGAGCTCGCCACCGGGTCGACCGTGGAGGAGTCGCTCGCCGTGGTCGACGAGTTCACCCGGCTCCTGCAGGGCCGGGGGCAGGTGGAGCCCAACGAGGCGGTGCTCGGGGACGCGGTGGCGTTCGCCGGCGTCGCCAAGTTCCCGGCCCGGGTCAAGTGCGCCCTGCTCGCCTGGATGGCGTACAAGGACGCGGTGATCAGGAGCCAGGGGTGAACCCCGACGGCGCGGCTGTGGAGCGGGAAGGAGGCGCGGTGAGCAAGCCGACGGAGACCCCGGCCGGGGCGCGCCCGAAGAAGGAGATCACGGTCGACGACGTCATGGAGGCGCTCAAGGACGTCGTCGACCCCGAGCTCGGGATCAACGTGGTCGACCTCGGGCTGGTCTACGGCGTGAAGCTCGAACCGGCCGGGGAGGGCGAGCTGCCGGCCGCGACCATCGACATGACCCTGACGAGCGCGGCGTGCCCGCTCACCGACGTGATCGAGGACCAGGCCGCGTCCGCGCTCGCCGACGTGCTGTCGAGCGTCACGATCAACTGGGTGTGGCTGCCGCCCTGGGGCCCGGACAAGATCACTGAAGAGGGCCGCGAGCAGCTCCGCATGCTCGGCTTCAACGTCTGAGCGCGGCCACGGCGCGGCGGTCCCCGGCGGCCGGGAGGCGCGCGGCAGACCGCGCGCGGGCCAGGCTCCCGTGACAGCGCACGGCCGGCGGCGATCGCCGGTCGTCCGGCTCCGGCCGAGCCCGGCGCTCGGTGGCCGGACACCACCGGTACGGCGCTGCCGCACGCTCGAGCGGTGCCGGGGGCGGGGGACCGACCCGTTCCGCCGTGTGCCGCGCTTGCCTGGTGGGCGCAGGCCATGGCGTCGGGGCCGGGTGCTCCGCGGGCGTTGGGATCCGGTGTGCGCTGATCTGAGCGCGGCAGGTACCAGGTCGTGAGCCTCGGCAGGGCGGCTTCGTACGGCGTTCCACCGTGTGCCCGTGCTGCCGGATGGGCGGAAGCCGTACCGGGCGTCAAACCGGGTCCTCCGCGGGCGTGGCGATCCGCCGTGCGCCGATGCGCGCGCCGGACGGCTGCTCTGGTCACGGGTGCCGGGCGACCCTGTGCGCGACGGGGCGCTGCGCCGGACCGCGGGCACGCCAGGGCATGGATACCGTGCGACCCCCTGTGCGCCTGGCTGCGGCCCATGGCTGTCGCCCGGTACGGCGGCCCGGCGTGCGCCGGCGCGCCGCCATGGCCCGGTTTCCTCTGATTCCTACAGAGATTTCCTGAAACATCAAGCTTTACCGCCTGAAATACCGTGGTTTACCGGTGATCTAGGGGCTATTGTGCGAGGCGACCGGCTCAGGAGAGCGCCCGGCCGGATGGCCGGGCCGTGCCGATCGACCTTGTGGAGGCGCCCGTGTTCATCGACATGCCCCTCGACCAGCTGCGCGAATACCTGCCCGAGCGGCACGAGCCCCAGGACTTCGACGCCTTCTGGGAGCGCACGCTCGGTGAGGCGCGGGCGCATGAGCTGAACGCGCGCTTCGAGCCCTATGAGAGCGATCTCGAGCTGGTCGAGGTGTTCGACGTCACCTTCGCCGGATTCGGCGGCCATCCCATCAAGGCCTGGCTGCTGAAGCCCGCCGGGCGCTCCGGGCCGCTGCCGTGCGTGGTGCAGTACGTCGGCTACAACGGGGGACGCGGCCTGCCGCACGAGTGGCTGCTGTGGCCCGCCGCCGGCTACGCGACGTTCGTCATGGACAGCCGCGGCCAGGGCGGCGGCTGGCGGGTGGGCGACACGCCCGATCCCGCGCCCGGGAGCGGGCCGGAGACGCCGGGCAAGCTCACCCAGGGCGTGTTCGATCCGGAGAACTACTACTACCGCCGCCTGTACACGGACGCGGTCCGCGCGGTCGAGGCGGCCCGCTCCCACCCCGCGGTCGACCCCGAGCGGATCATCGTGGCCGGCGTGAGCCAGGGCGGCGGCATGGCGCTCGCCGTGTCCGCGCTCGTCCCCGATCTCGCCTACGCCTTCATCAACGTGCCGTTCCTCTGCCACGTCCGCCGGGCCGTCGAGATCACCGATGAGGACCCGTACGGCGAGCTCGGCCGGTTCTGCGCGATCCACCGCACCCGGGCCGAGGAGGTGTTCGCCACGATCGACTACGTCGACGGGATGAACTTCGCGGTCCGCGCCCGCACCCCCGCGCACTTCTCCGTCGCCCTCCGCGACGGCATCACCCCGCCGTCCACCGTCTTCGCCGCCTACAACCACTACGCCGGCCCGAAGGACATCACGGTGTGGCAGTTCAACGGCCACGAGGGCGGGGAGGGGCACCAGGAGCTGGAGAACGTGCGGCTCGCCCGTAAGGTCCTCGGCTGATCGAGCCGGCCGCGCCCCGTCCTCCCGCCCGCGCGGGGCGCGGCCCGGCCCACGGGCCCGCGCGGCCGTGCCCGGTGCCCCGCGCGGCCCGGATACGCTTGATGGGGCGCGCCGACCGCTACCCTGAGGGTGCCCACCCGACGAGCCGAGAGAGACCATGAAGACCTTCGAAGAGCTGTTCGCCGAGCTGGCGGAGAAGGCACGCACCCGCCCGGAGGGGTCAGGGACCGTCGCCCTTCTGGACGCGGGCGTCCATGCCATCGGCAAGAAGGTCGTGGAGGAGGCGGCCGAGGCCTGGATGGCGGCCGAGCACGAGTCGGCCGACCGGGCGGCCGAGGAGATCTCGCAGCTGCTCTACCACGCTCAGGTGCTCATGCTCGCCCGCGGACTGGGGCTGGAGGACGTCTACAAGCATCTGTAGCCGCGGTCCGCCGCGGCTTCCTCGCGTCCGTCCCGTCCCATCGACTTCGGAAGGTTGCACCACCACATGCTGCGTCTCGCCGTTCCCAACAAGGGCGCGCTCGCCGAGCCGGCGCAGACCATGCTCCGGGAGGCCGGATACCGGCAGCGGAAGGACAGCAAGGAGCTGGTCGTCGTCGACCGGGAGAACTCCTGCGAGCTGTTCTTCCTCCGTCCCCGGGACATCGCCGTCTACGTGGGTGAGGGGACGCTCGACGCCGGGATCACCGGGCGCGACATGCTGATCGACTCCGGTGCGCCGGCCGAGGAGGTCATGCCGCTGGGGTTCGGGCGGTCGACCTTCCGGTTCGCCTCCACCCCGGGCGCGTTCACGAGCGTGGCCGACCTCTCCGGGCGGCGCATCGCCACCTCGTACGCCGGGCTCCTCGGCAAGTACCTCGCCGACCAGGGGGTCGACGCCCGGATCATCAAGCTCGACGGCGCGGTGGAGACCGCGATCCGGCTCGGCGTGGCCGACGCGATCGCCGACGTGGTCGAGACGGGCACGACCCTGCGGAACGTCGGCCTCGAGGTGTTCGGCGAGCCGATCGCCCACTCCGAGGCGGTGCTGATCAAGCGCGCCGGCGTCCCGGAGACCAACGGGTTCGAGCAGCTCATCCGCCGCCTCCAGGGCGTCCGGGTGGCCCGGGAGTACGTCATGATCGACTACGACATCCGGGTCGAGCGGGTCGAGGCGGCCATCAAGATCACTCCCGGGATGGAGGGGCCGACGGTCTCCCCGCTGCACCGCGAGGGCTGGGTCGCGGTCCGGGCCATGGTCCCCCGCAAGGACCACCAGCAGGTGATGGACCGGCTGTACGAGATCGGCGCGCGGGCCATCCTCGTCACGGCCATCTACGCCTGCCGCCTGTGAGCCGGGCCGGCGGCCGGGTCCGGGCCGCCTGTGAGCGGGTGGGCGGCCCGGTTAGGCATCACCGGGGCGCGGTACCCGGCGGGTGGCCGAGCAGGCGGCCGTGGCGGCCCGGTGGCGGGCCCTCGGGCGCGCTCGGGGGCGCGGGAAAAAGCGATGCCGGTTCCGGCGACCGGCAGTATGGTGCTCTGCCATGACGGTACGGCCCGCGGCAGGCGGAGGCAGGTGGGTCTCGGTCGCTCCCGGACGGCTCCGGCGCTGGGTCGAGGGCTTCACCGAGCGGCACGGCCCCATCCGGGTGAGCGCCACGCCGGAGACCGTGCGGCTGGAGGCGGAGGACGGGGCGGTGGCCGAGTGCCGCGTGCCGTTTCCGCCGCTCTGCGGGGCCGGGGACCCGGTGGAGGAGCTGATCGCGCATGCGGGCCGGGAGCGGACCGTGGGCGTGCTGCTCGTCCGGCTCGGCGGCTTCGCGGCCGGGGTGTTCACCGGGGACCGGCTGATCGCGTCCAAGGTCGGCTCGCGCCCCGTGCACGGGCGCAGCGCGGCCGGTGGCTGGTCGCAGCAGCGGTTCGCCCGGCGGAGGCAGAAGCAGGCCGCGGAGGCCCTCAGCGCCGCCGCAGAGGCCGCCTGCCAGGTGCTCGTGCCGTACGAGGCGGAGCTGGAGGCCGTGGTCCTCGGCGGGGACCGGCGCGCCGTGGGCGCGCTCCGGGAGGACCGGCGGCTCGCCGGGGTGTTCGCCCGGGAGGCCGAGCCGTTCCTCGCGGTCCCGGACCCCCGGCGGTCCGTGCTGGAGTCGGCGCCGGGTTTGTTCCGGAGCGTCCGGATCCGCGTCATCGATCCCTGACCGTGCGGACCACGCCGGACGGAGTGCGGGCCCTGGTCACGCCGCGCGGCCGGGCCGCCGGCGTCTCCCGCCGTCGCGCCGGATGACGCCGGCCATAGTCACAGGAGTCATACAATGTCCGCTATGCGTACTCCCGGATGATTGTCCGCCCTAGTCGATCTTGTGCTATTTGTTCCCGGGAGTCCTTTTCTCATCATGATCGTAGCAACTGGGGTGGAATTGCGCGCGGGTTCCCGCCTGCTCGTCGAGGGCGCGTCCTTCCGGGTGAACCCGGGCGACAAGATCGGGCTGGTCGGCCGGAACGGGGCCGGGAAGACCACGCTCATGAAGGTCCTCGCCGGGGAGGGCGTCCCGGCCGCCGGAACGGTCACGGTGACCGGGAGCGTCGGCTACCTGCCGCAGGACCCGCGCGCCGTCGATCTGTCGGTCACCGCCCGGGACCGCATCCTCTCCGCGCGCGGGCTGGACCGGGTGCTGCGTGAGCTGCGCGAGGCCGAGGAGGGCATGGCCTCGGACGACGCCCGGGTCCGGGACCGGGCGCTGCGGGCCTACGCGCGGCTGGAGGACCGCCTGCACGCGCTCGGCGGCCACGCGGCGGAGGCGGAGGCGGCGACGATCGCCTCGAGCCTGGGGCTGCCCGATCGCGTTCTCGGGCAGCCGCTCGGCACGCTTTCCGGGGGACAGCGCCGGCGGGTGGAACTCGCCCGAATTCTGTTCGGTCGAGCCGATGCTCTCCTGCTCGACGAGCCGACAAACCATCTCGATTCAGACTCAATTTGGTGGCTTCGGGATTTTTTACGTTCCTATCAGGGCGGATTGGTCCTCATCAGTCACGACGTTAAACTCCTTGAAGCAACGGTAAACCGCATCTTCCACCTGGACGCGAACCGCTGTCTGATCGACGTCTACAACGTGGGGTGGAAGGCGTACCTGGCCCAGCGCGAGGCGGACGAGCGGCGCCGCAGGCGTGAGCGGATCAACGCCGAACGTCAGGCGTCCGCGCTGCTCGCGCAGGCCGACCGGATGCGGGCGAAGGCCTCCAAGGCGAAGGCCGCGCACGACATGGAGCGCCGTGCGCGGCGGCTCCTCGCGTCCGTCGAGCCCGAGCGCCGCCCCGATCGGGTCGCCAGGCTGCGTCTCCCCGATCCCGCGCCCTGTGGCAAGGTCCCGCTGACGGCTCGCGGCCTGTCCAAGTCGTACGGATCGCTCGAGGTCTTCACCGGCGTCGACCTCGCCGTGGACCGCGGCTCCCGGATCGTGGTCCTCGGCCTCAACGGCGCGGGGAAGACCACCCTGCTCCGGCTGCTCGCCGGCCTGGAGCGGCCGGACGCGGGGGAGGTGATCCACGGCCACGGCCTCAAGCTCGGCTACTACGCACAGGAGCACGAGACGCTCGATCCGCAGCGCACCGTGCTGGAGCACATGCGCTCCGCCGGGCCCGGCCTGGCCGACGGGGAGCTGCGGACCGTGCTCGGCTCCTTCCTGTTCAGCGGGGATGACGTGGACAAGCCCGCCGGGGTGCTCTCCGGCGGGGAGAAGGCCCGGCTGGCGCTCGCCATGCTGGTCCTCTCCAGCGCCAACGTCCTCCTGCTGGACGAGCCGACGAACAACCTCGACCCGGCCTCTCGTGAGCGGATCCTGGCTGCGCTCCGGCGATACACCGGGGCGATTGTCCTAGTCACACACGATGAGGGTGCCGTCGAGGCGCTCAGGCCGGATAGGGTGATTTTGTTGCCAGACGGCGTCGAAGATGTATGGAATGACGAATTTTCCGATCTGGTGGCGCTCGCATGATCTTATTTCGAGCAGCTGACGATCCTTTCCGGCCGAGGAGGTAGCCGATCCAGCGGAAATGACTGATCATGGCGTAAGTAACGCTGCGGAAGTCTGGCACTACAGGAGGTACTCGTGGCCGAGACCCTCAAGAAGGGCACCCGGGTGACCGGGGCCGAACGAGAGAAACTCGCCAGCGATCTCAAGAAGCGCTATACGGCGGGCGAGAGCATCCGTGCTCTCGCGGCTTCGACCGGCCGCTCGTACGGCTTCATCCACCGCATCCTCAGCGAGTCCGGCGTGACGCTCCGGGGACGCGGCGGGGCCACCCGCGGCAAGTCGAAGCAGCAGCAGCAGCGCTGAAGCAGCACAGCGCACACCTCACGACGCGCGACCGCGGCCGCCCTCCCAGCGGACGGGGGAGTCGGGTCCGGGCCGCCGCCGACGGGCCGGTAAGCTCGGGCGCGACCGTGGTTGATCGCCTGGCACGGCCGGTGCACCGGAGCTATTCCGGTCCGGGCGGGCGATGGCCTTCGACCGGATGCAGGAGCGGCGATGGCGGACGCGCAGATTGGGGGGAGTGGGGAGCGACCCGCTGAGGTGAGCGCTTCCCCGGCTGACGAGACGATCTCGGCTGGTGCCCCGGCCGAGGTCGGGGTGCGCTTTGAGGTGGACGGCGAGATCGCGACGGTCACCCTGTGCCGGCCCGAGAGGCGGAACGCCCAGACGCCCGCGATGTGGTCGGCGCTGGCCCGGTTCGGGGAGCACCTGCCGGAGCAGGTGCGGATCGTCGTGGTCCGAGGCGAGGGGCCGTCCTTCTCAGCGGGGCTCGACCTGAGCCTGCTGACGGGCGCGCCAGGACAGAGATCGTTCTCGGAGATCGCCGCATTGGACGATGCGGCGCTCGACCGGCTGATCGCCGAGTTCCAGCGAGGGTTCCTGTGGCTGCGCCGGCCGGAGATCGTGTCGATCGCGGCGGTGCAGGGGCACGCGATCGGCGCGGGCTTCCAGCTCGCGCTCGCCTGCGACCTGCGCATCGCGGCCGAGGACGCGAAGTTCTGCATGAAGGAGCCCGCGCTCGGGCTGGTGCCCGATCTGACCGGGACCAAGCCGCTGGTCGAGCTGGTGGGGCTGCCCCGGGCGATCGAGATGTGCCTCACGGCGCGGGCCGTCGACGCGGCTGAGGCGGAGCGCTACGGCCTGGCCGAGCGGGTGGTGCCCGCCGGCGACCTCGATCGCGCGGTGAACGAACTGGTGACGTCGCTGCTCGCCATCGACCGGCACGCGGCCGCGGCGACGAAGCGGCTGCTCCTGGGAGCACGGCACCGGACGCTCGAGGAGCAGGCGGCGGCCGAACGGAGCGAGCAGATGGTCAGGCTGCGGACGCTCTTCGCCTCCCTGGCGCCACAGGGATCCGTGGGCGCGGGGAATTGAGCGCCGTGTTCTGATTGCTGCACTCAGCGGGGGAGTGCGGTCATGGCGATGATGGGCGGCCACTACGGCTACGAGGTGATGCGGTCGCTGCGGCGCGACCGCTCCGTCATGCAGGAGCGGATCGCCCCCGGCACGATCCGCCGCATCGGCGCCTGCGCCTGGCCGTTCCGCTGGCAGATCGCCGCCTTCCTCCTGCTCGTCGTGGTGAGCGCGGTGACCGCGATCGCCAACCCGCTCCTGATGAAGGCGATCATCGACGACGGGATCGTCCCCAAGCGGCTCACCGTGGTGGTCTGGCTCTCCATGGCGATCGCCGCGCTCGCCGTGCTCGACGCCGCGCTGAGCCTGGCGCAGCGGTGGTTCTCCGCGCGCATCGGCGAGGGCCTGATCTACAACCTGCGCACCGAGGTCTTCGACCACGTGCAGCGGATGCCGGTCGCGTTCTTCATGCGGGCGCAGACCGGCGCCCTGGTCTCCCGGCTCAACACCGACGTGATCGGCGCGCAGCGCGCGCTCACCACCACGCTCTCCTCGGTGGTCTCCAACGTGGTGAGCCTGGTCATGGTGCTCGGCGCCATGATCGTGCTGTCCTGGCAGATCACCCTGGTCGCGCTCGTGCTGCTGCCGATCTTCATCGTGCCGGCGAAGTGGATCGGCCGCCGGATGTCCCAGCTCACCCGCGAGCAGATGCAGCTCGACGCGGAGATGAGCTCGGTGATGACCGAGCGGTTCAACGTCGCCGGGGCGATGCTCGCGAAGCTGTACGGCAGGCCCGAGGAGGAGGCGGCCCACTTCAGCGAGCGGGCCGGCCGGGTCCGCGACGTCGGGGTGACCGTGGCCATGTACGGCGCGCTGTTCCGGATCGCGCTCGGCCTGGTCGCCGCGCTCGCGACGGCCCTCGTCTACGGCTTCGGCGGGGCGCTCGCGGTGAGCGGCGCCTTCGAGCTGGGGACGCTGGTCGCCCTCTCCACGCTGCTCATGCGCCTGTACGGCCCGCTGACCAGCCTCTCCAACGTGCACGTGGACGTGATGACCGCGCTGGTCAGCTTCGACCGGGTGTTCGAGGTGCTCGACCTCAAGCCGATGGTCGCCGAGCGGCCCGGTGCGCGGCCCATCCCCCCGGGGCCGGTCACGATCGAGTTCGAGGACGTGCGGTTCCGCTACCCGAGCGCCGAGGAGGTCTCGCTCGCCTCCCTGGAGGCGGTCGCCCGGCCGGACGCCGGACGGCCGTCCCAGGAGGTGCTCAAGGGCGTGTCGTTCACCGCCCGCCCCGGCGAGCTGGTCGCGCTCGTCGGGTACTCGGGGGCGGGCAAGACCACCATCACGGCCCTGGTCTCCCGGCTCTTCGACGTCACCGGCGGTGCGGTCCGCCTCAACGGGCTCGACGTCCGGGACGCCACCCTGGAGAGCATCCGGGAGACGGTCGGCGTGGTCCCGCAGGACCCGCACCTGTTCCACGACACCATCCGCGCCAACCTCCGGTACGCCCGGCCGGACGCGACCGACGAGGAGCTGTGGGAGGCGCTGCGCGCCGCCCAGATCGCCGACCTGGTGGAGAGCCTGCCCGACGGGCTCGACACCGTCGTGGGGGACCGTGGCTACCGGCTCTCCGGCGGGGAGAAGCAGCGCATCGCGCTCGCCCGCCTCCTGCTCAAGGCCCCGCGGGTCGTGGTGCTCGACGAGGCCACCGCCCACCTCGACTCCGAGTCCGAGGCCGCGGTGCAGAAGGCGCTGAAGAGCGCGCTGCGCGGCCGGACCTCGCTGGTGATCGCCCATCGGCTCTCCACGATCCGGGAGGCCGACACCATCCTGGTGATCGACGGCGGCCGGATCGCCGAACAGGGCCGGCACGAGGAGCTGCTCGCCCGCGGTGGCCTCTACGCCGAGCTGTACCGGACCCAGTTCGCCGACGCCCCGGCCCGGGCCGCGGTCACAGATAGCCCAGCCGGGTGAGCTCCTCGCGCGCCACCTTCTCCACCAGCCCGGCGTCCGCGGCGGAGAGCCGCGACCGCCAGCTCCCCGGCCGCGGCGCCGGCGCGCCGTAGAGGGCGATCGCCGAGACCTCGGCCTCCAGGAACCGGGAGATCGCGTCGACGGCCGTGTCCGGTGCGGCGATCATGTCCTCGTAGCGGAGCGTGAGCAGCCGGTCCGGGGGCAGCTCCCGGCGCAAGGTGGCGCTGAGCCGCACCGCCCCCCGCCAGCGGAGCGCGGCCTTCCCCGCGGACGGCATCCTCGCCCAGCGGTCCCGGTGCTCGGCCGAGCGGAGGCCGAGGAACGGGTTGGGGAACTCGGCGTCCTCGCTCAGCATGTGCGGCTTGAACCAGGCGAGGCAGGCCGGGTCGGCGAGCATGTCGGCGGCGACGTCCCGGCCGTCCCGGATGACCTGGATGAGCCGGGCGTCGGGGAACGCCTTCAGCAGCACCTGCGCGCTGTAGATCAGGTCCGGGGTGGCGTCCCCGAACCGGGTGAGCGAGGCCGCGTTGACGCACGGCCCGGAGCCGATGATCCCTCCCGCCTCCCGGCAGGCCGGCGGGCACTCGGCGCAGGCGCCCGGCCGCACCTGCCAGGCCTCGGCGAACGCGTCGCGCAGCACGGCCGGCGCGCCCCCGCTGTCGGCGATCGACGGCCGCCGCGCGAACGCGTACACGACCCGGGTGACGGCCGCACGGCCCATGGTGATATGGAAACCCGGAGTCCGCTTGATGGCACGCGCCACGAGGTCCGCGCCGGAGTGCGGAGCGGAGATCACGAACACCGGCCGCCGGACCTTGACTCCGTTGACCACGAGAATGTGCGTCGGAGGTCGCATAGGTACGGTCAAGTCTGACACCCTTTGGGGATGCACGAACGCAGCCGAGCCGGAGCCGCCTCCGGCGCGCCGGTGACGCCGCCGGTACGGCTCCCGCGCCCGCTCCGCCCGGGGGACCGGGTCGCCCTGGTCGCGCCCTCGGGGCCGGTCGACCCGGACGCGCTCGACCGGGGCCGCGCGGTCCTCGCCGCTCTCGGGCTGGAGGTGGTGACCGGCGCCCACGTGCTCGACCGGAACGGTTTCCTCGCCGGGGCCGACGCCGACCGGGCCGCCGACCTGGCCGCCGCCTGGTGCGACCCGGGCGTGGCCGCGGTGGTCTGCGCCCGGGGCGGGTACGGCGCCACCCGGCTGCTCGGCCTGCTCGACTGGGCGGCGATGCGGGCGGCCGGCCCGAAGATCCTGCTCGGCTCCAGCGACATCACCGCGCTCCACCGCGCGTTCGCCGACCGGCTCGGGGTGGCCACGCTCTTCGGCCCGATGCCGGCGACCCGGGTGCTCGGGGGCGCCGACGGCCCGGACCGGCCCACCCTCGACCGGTTGCGGCAGGCCCTGTCCGGGGAACCGGTGCGGATCGAGGGGACCACGGTGGTCGTGCCGGGCCGGGCCGAGGGCCCGCTCACCGGCGGCAACCTCACCCTCCTCGCCGCCCTGTGCGGGACACCGTACGCGCTGCGCGCCCGCGGGCGGATCGTGCTCCTGGAGGACGTGGGCGAGCAGCCGTACCGGATCGACCGGATGCTCACCCAGCTGCTGCAGGCGGGCTGCCTCGACGGCGCGCTGGGGTTCGCGCTCGGGTCGTGGGTCGGCTGCGGGGACGCGCTGGAGGTGCTCGCCGAACGGCTGGCCCCGCTGGGCGTGCCGGTCCTCGCCGGCCTGCCCGTGGGCCACGGCGCCCCGCAGTTCCCGGTCTGGCTCGAGGCGCCCGCCGTGCTCGACACGGCGTCGCGGACGCTCACCAGCGCGGCCGGGCCGGCCGGCACACCCGGGTGACCCCTCGCCCACGGCCGCGCGGCCCGGGCGAACCGGCCCTCCGCGGTGGCCGTCACCGCGGCCCCGCCGGGTGCCCGGCGCCGCCCGCTCGGCACGGCCGGCCCGGTCCGGCGCACGCCGCGGCCGGCGCTCCCGGAGGCCCGCACGCGTCCGGGCATCGCCGGGCCGCCCGTCCCGGTCACCGGGCCGTCCGGGCGGCGGCCCCGGCGGCGCGCACGGCCCGGTCGAGGGCGAGGGCGGTCCGCACCAGGTGGATGTGGCTGAAGGCCTGCGGGAAGTTGCCGAGCTGCCGGCCGAGCCGCGGGTCGTACTCCTCGGCGAGCAGGCCCACGTCGTTGCGGAGCGAGAGCAGCAGCTCGAACAGCTCCACCGCCTCGGCCACCCGGCCGGTCATCGCCCGGGCCTGGGCGAGCCAGAAGCTGCACGCGAGGAACGCGCCCTCGGTCCCGGGCAGGCCGTCGATCGGGTTCTCCTCGGCGATGGGGTAGCGGAGCACCAGCCCGTCGGTCATCAGCTCCCGCTCGATCGCGGCGATCGTCGACGCCACCCGCGGATCCTCGGGCGGGAGGAACCCCACGATCGGGATGAGCAGCAGCGCCGCGTCGAGCTCGCGGGAGCCGTACGACTGGGTGAACGTGGCCCGCTCCGGGTCGTAGCCCTTGGCGCAGACCTCGGCGTGGATGCGGTCGCGCAGCTCCTGCCAGCGGTCGGCCGGGCCCTCGCGCCACCCGAGCCGCACCGCCCGGACCGCGCGGTCGAACGCCACCCACGCCATGACCTTCGAGTGGACGAAGTGCCGCCGCGGGCCGCGGACCTCCCACAGGCCCTCGTCGGGCTGCGCCCAGTTGACCTCGAGGAACCCCAGCACCGCCCGCATCATCGCCCAGACGTGGTCGTCCGGGGGGAGGCCGCGCCGGCGCGCCTCGAAGAGCGCGTTGAGCATCTGCCCGTAGACGTCGAGCTGGACCTGCCCGGCCGCGCCGTTGCCGATCCGCACCGGGCGGGAGTTCTCGTACCCGGGGAGCCAGTCGAGGATCAGCTCGGGCAGCCGCCGTTCGCCCGCCACGCCGTACACGACCTGGTGGTCCTCGGGGCGGCCGGCCACGGCCCGGATCAGCCAGTCGCGCCAGGCGGCCGCCTCCTCCAGGTACCCGGTGCTGGTGAGCGCCTCGAGGGTCATCGCGGCGTCCCGCAGCCAGCAGTACCGGTAGTCCCAGTTCCGCACCCCGCCGAGGTGCTCGGGCAGGGAGGTGGTGGGCGCGGCGACGATCCCGCCGGTGGGGCGGTACGTCAGCGCCTTCAGCGTGATCAGCGAGCGGACCACCGCGTCCCGCCACGGGCCGTGGTACGTGCACCGGGAGACCCACTCCTCCCACAGCTCCCGGGTCGCGGCGAGCTGCGCGATGGGGTCGATTGCCTCGGGCGGCGGCTGGTAGGAGGGGTGCCAGGTGAAGATGAACGGCAGCCGGTCTCCGGCGGAGACCCGGAACGCGGCGGAGTGCCGGTACCCGCCGCCCTCCAGGGGCACCGGGGAGTGGATCCAGACCGAATCCGGGCCGCCGATGGCGTGGAGCAGCCCGTCGCGGCGGCGGACCCACGGCACGATCCGGCCGTAGTCGAAGCGGATGCAGATCTCCGTGGTCATCTCCACCGTGCCGGAGACGCCCTCGACGATCCGCACCAGGTCCGGGTTCTCATGCCGGGGCGGCATGAAGTCGATCACCTTGACCGTGCCGCCGGCGGTCTCCCACACCGTCTCGAGGATCAGCGTGTCCGGGATGTAGGAGCGCCGCGACGCCCGCTCCATCCCGGCCGGGGCGAGCCGCCAGAAGCCGTGGTCCCCGGTGCCGAGCAGCCGGGCGAAGCACGCAGGGGAGTCGAACCGGGGCAGGCAGAGCCAGTCGATCGAGCCGTCCCGCCCGACCAGCGCGGCCGACTGCATGTCCCCGATGAGGGCGTAGTCCTCGATCCGCATGGGGACACGCTAGCCCGGAGCCCTGGCGGTGGCGCCGCAGGTCACCCCGCGCGGGCGGGCTCCGTTCCGGCCGGGTCGCCCATGAGCGCCCGGAGCCGGCCCGAGCCGAGCGCGATGAGCAGGCCGGCCGCGATCGCGGCGAGGGCGAGCACCAGGTAGTAGACGGGCATGGGCACCACGGTGGTGAGCCGGTAGACCTGGCCGCCGGCCGCGTCGCCGAGCGCGATCGCCAGGTACCACACGCCCATCATCTGGTTCTGGAACGCGGCGGGGGCGAGCCGCCGGGTCACGGAGAGCCCGACCGGGGTGAGGAAGATCTCGCCGATGGTCTGGATGAAGTACACCGTGAGCAGCCAGGCGACCGAGACCTTCGTCCCGCCGGCGGCGAACCCGGCGGCGACCGCCATCACCACGAAGCTCAGCCCGATGAGCAGGAGCGCGGCCGCGAACTTCGCCGGGATGCCGATCCGGTCCCCCGCGGCGACGAAGAACCGCGCGAACGCCGGCGCGAGCAGGATGATCGTGAGCGAGTTGACGTTCGCCACCCAGCTCGGCGGCACGTCGAACCCGAGGATGTGCAGCCGGGTGTGCTCCTTGGCGAAGAGCAGCAGGGCGCTGCCGGCCTGGTCGTAGATCAGCCAGAAGACCGCGGCGGCGAGGAAGAGCCAGAGGTACGCGTACAGCCCGGTGCGCTCCGGCGGGGTGATCTCATGGGAGCCGAAGAGCAGGAAGGCGAAGTAGGCGAGCGGCACGAGCGCGGTCACCACGGCGAGCGCGAGCGTGAACCGCTCGATGGTGAACGTCCCGCTCAGCGCCCACAGGCCGAGGGCCGCGGCGGTGACGGCCGTCCCGGTGAGCGCCACGGCCGTGAAGCGGCGCCGCTCCGCAGGGGTGAGCCGGTGCCCGGGGCGCTCGCCCGCGCCGGCGAGGCGCCGGCCGCCGAGCACGTACTGGGCGAGCCCGATCGCCATGCCCGCCGCGGCGGCGCCGAACGCCAGGTGCCACCGGTCCCCGCGCTGGAGCCAGGGCACGACGATGATGCCGAGGAAGGCGCCGACGTTGATGCCGAGGAAGAACAGCGTGTACCCGGCCTCCCGCCGGGGCTCGTCCTCGTCCCGGTAGAGGTGGCCGACGAGCGCGGCGATGTTCGGTTTGAGCAGCCCGCTTCCCACGGCGATGAGGGCGAGCCCCAGCCAGGTGAACGGCCCGGCCACGGGGACCGCCATGGCGAGGTGGCCGGACATGATCACGCACGCGCCGAGCAGGACCGTCCGCCGGGTGCCGAGCAGCCGGTCCCCGATCCAGCCGCCGGCGAGCGCGAGCAGGTAGACCGAGGCGATGTAGACGCCGTACACCCCGACCGCGGTCGTCTCGGAGAGCCCCATTCCGCCGGCCACCGGGGGCGCCACGAGGAAGAGGACCAGGATCGAGCGCATGCCGTAGTAGCTGAAGCGCTCCCACATCTCGGTGCCGCAGAGCGTGGCGAGGCCGCGTGGATGGCCGGAGAAGGCCGGGCCCCGATCGCGGGCCGGCGAGACGGTTTGCATCGGGCTTTACTCTCCGTTAATCCGTTTTGTCTCGTTTCACCCTGCCTGATCCAAATGAGTGATTCAACCCGTTAAGTGAAAATCACTCCGCAGCAAGGTCATTGGGGCTTGTCGGGAGGGTGATGCTGTGGTGTGATCCAGGTCACTTCGGCAGCAGCACCGTGGGAGGCGCGATGGCCAGTGTTCTGGACGAGCGTGCGGAGATCGAGCGTGAGATCGCCGGCAGGACCGTGTGCGACCAGTTGCTGAAGGTGGCCGAGGAGCACCCCGATGACCCCGCGTACTCCGACCGGACCGGGGACGGATGGGCCACGCTGACCTTCGCGCAGGCCCGCCGCCGGATCCTCGAGATCGCGGCCGGGTTCGCCGCGCTCGGCGTGCAGCCGGGCGACGCCATCGCGCTGATGATGCCGAACCGCTCCGAGCACGTGCTCGCCGACCTCGGGGCCGTGCACGCGCGGGCGTTACCCTGCACGGTCTACGCCACCTTCGCCCCCGAGCAGGTCGCCTACGTCGCCAAGGACGTCGGCGCGGTGGTCGCGGTCCTGGGCGGCCCCGCCGACCTCGCCCGGTGGGAGCCCGTGCTCGGCGAGCTCCCCAGGCTGCGGAAGATCATCATGCTCGAGGGCGCGCCCGCGGGCGACGACCGGTTCCTGAGCTGGCGGGAGTTCCTCGCCATGGGCGCCGAGGCGCTCGCCGCCGACCCGGGCGCGGTGGAGGCGAGGTGGCGGGCGGTGACCCCCGATGACGTGCTCACCGTGCTCTACACCTCGGGCACGACCGGCCACCCCAAGGGGGTGCCGCTCACCCACGCCAACGTCCTCTACGAGGTCGCCACCACCGACCGGATCGTGCGGCTGCCCTTCGGCGGCACCCAGATCTCCTACCTCACCTACGCGCACATCGCGGAGCGGGTGCTCAGCCTCTACCTGCCGCTGTTCAAGCGGACCCACATCTACTTCTGCCCGGACATGACCCAGCTCGCCGCGGTGCTCGGCGAGGTCCGGCCGGTGATGTTCTTCGGGGTCCCCCGGGTCTGGGAGAAGATCGCCTCCAAGCTCCGCGCCCTGCTCACCCTGCAGCCCGCCGAGCAGCGGGAGAAGGTGGCCCAGGCGATGGCCGCCGGCCTGGCGTTCATCGAGGCCGGCCAGTACGGCCGGACCGTCACGCCCGAGGTGCGCGCCGCCTACGGGCAGGCCGACGCCGCGGTGCTCTCCGGCATCCGGAGCCTCATCGGGCTCGACCGGGCCGGCTGGCTCGCCACCGCGGCCGCGCCCATGCCCCAGGACGTGCAGCGGTTCTTCGCCGGCCTCGGGCTCAAGATCCTCGACGTGTACGGCATGACCGAGACGACCGGCGCCATCACCTCGAACACCCCCACGGCCTACAAGCTCGGCACGGTCGGCCGGGCCGAGCCGGGCGTCGAGGTCAGGATCGCCGAGGACGGGGAGATCCTCACCCGCAGCCCGCTCAACACCCGCGGCTACCTCAACCGCCCCGAGGCCACCGCGGAGCTGCTCGACGCCGACGGCTGGCTGCACACCGGCGACGTCGGGACCATGGACGAGGACGGGTTCCTCCGGATCATCGACCGGAAGAAGGAGCTCTTCATCACCTCGGGCGGGGAGAACATCTCCCCGGCCAACATCGAGAACCACCTCAAGGAGCACCCGCTGATCGGCCAGGCGCTCGCCTACGGTGAGGGCCGGCTGTACCCGATCGCGCTCCTCACCCTCGACCCGGAGGTCGCGCCGGAGTGGGCGCGGGCGCGCGGCATCTCCTTCGGCTCGCTCGCCGAGCTCGCCACCCATCCCGACGTGCTCAAGGAGGTGGAGGCCGGGGTCGAGGCCGCCAACCGGAGGCTCGCCCGGGTCCAGCAGGTGAAGCGGTGGCGGCTCCTGCCGGACGAGTGGACGCCGGACAGCGGGGAGCTCACCCCGACCTTGAAGCTCAAGCGCCGCCGGATCCACGCCAAGTACGCCGACATGATCGACGATCTGTACGGCGGCGCCTGATCGGCCGCTTGCGAACGTTTTGCCCGGCCTGGGCGTGTCAGGGCGGAGGCGCTCCCGCCGCGCCGCCTACGGTCTCGGGGACATGAGGAGATCTTCGCTCGTCACGCTGGCCGCGGCCCTGCCGCTCGCGGCCGGCCAGGCCGCCGTGCCGCCGGCGCTGGCCGAGGGCACGGCGGCCGCGGCGCGCGGTCCGGTGATCAAGTCGATCGAGATCAGCCCATCCGACCCGGTGGTCGGCCCGAAGGACTCGGTCGCGATCGTCGTCGACGTGGTGGTGCGGGGCGCGACCGAGGTCAGCGCCGAGCTCGAGCCGGGCCGGCCGGACGGGGAACCGGGCGGCGCCCAGGCACGTCCTCCGGCGGCCGGAGCCCCGGACGCCGATGAGGCGGCCACCGGCCAGGAGGCCGGCGACGCGCCGGTGCCCGTCCCGGTCCAGCAGGTCACCACCGCCTTCGACCGGATCGCCCCGCTGTTCGCGTGGCGCAGCGGCGCCGTGCCCTCCTGGCGGGCGCGGGGCCTGCGGACCGCCGCGGCCGACGCCGGTTGGGAGACCTGGCGCTTCCTGCCGGAGAAGCGGCTGTCCCGCCGGTATCCGAGCGGCCCGTGGACGGTCACGGTCACCGCGCGGAACGCCCGCGGCGCCGAGACCACCGCCCAGGCCGAGTTCCGGTTGCGGCGGGCGACCGAGCTCTCGGGGGTCACGGTGGCGCGCGCGGGCGGCCGCGTCCGGGTCACCGGAACGCTGCTGCGGGTGGATCCGGCGGGCCGGGTGGCCTACCGGCCCTTCGCCGGGCAGCGGGTCCTCATCCGCCACCGGCCGAAGGGGGCGCGCTCCTGGCGGACGGCCGGGTCCGCCACGACCGGGAAGGACGGCTGGTTCAGCGCGAAGGTCCCGCGCGAGGGCGTCCAGGAATGGCGGGTGGAATATCCCGGAGATGACCACCATGCCCGATCTGTCAGCGGCACGAAACAGCTATGAACGCGGATGAACGTGCATATTAGGTCATAAAGTTCATCAATTATGAAATAAGTGATGTTATCAATTTGTAACCGCTTTTCGGGATCCGCACGGCAACTTTCCCCGTCATCGGGTCGTCTATCCGGTGGCGTACGAAACAGGGGGACGCCACGTCCCTTACGGGGAGAGGAAAGTCGTAATGGTGAAGCGGATCGCTACCACGATGGTGGCGGTCGCCGTCGGCGCGACAGCGCTGGCGGCCACCGCGCCGGCCTACGCGGACGGCGGTGAACCCGCGCCCGCGAAGACCGCGCGGCACGGGCACCCGTCCGCTCCGAGGATCCTGAGCTTCGAGGTCACCCCGAACCCGGTCGTGGTCAAGGGGTTCGGCTCGGCCTCGGTCACCGCCAAGGTGACCGCGCTCGGCGCCAAGAGCGTGGCCTTCGAGCTCAGCGGCCCCAAGGGCGCCCGCCGCGGAGACGGGCGGCCCGGGAAGCGGCTGGCCCCGTTCCACTCGCACGGGCCGGTCACCTTCTCCACCTCGTGGACCTTCACCTGGCGGGACGCCGGGACCTGGCGCGTCAGCGTCGTGGTCACCGGCGCCGACGGAAAGCGGCAGACCGCGGTGCGGTACCTGACCGTCAAGCGCGACCGCGTGGTGCCCAAGCCGCCGGTCGCGCCGAAGCCCACCCGGATCGTCGGCTTCGACGCCGCGCCCGAGCCCGTGCGGGCCGGTCGCCCCATCACGCTGCGCGGCAAGCTGCAGGTCGCCCGCTGCTACGGCGGCTGGTACTACCGGGTCGACGGCAACGTCGCCGTGCTGGGCCGTACCTGCCCCCACGACCGCCCCGCATGGTACGGCTGGTACCGGCTCGGCGGTCAGAAGATCGACGTCTACTTCCGCGCCAAGGGCTCGCGCCACTGGAAGCACGTCGACACCGTCAAGACCCGCGCCGACGGCAGCTTCTCCGCCAAGGTCCGGGCGCTGCGCTCCGGCACCTGGACCGTGAAGTTCGACGGCACCCGCTTCCTCAAGGGCAGCAGCGCCTCGGACTACGTCCCGGTGTACCGCTGACGGCCCGGATCACCGCGGTCCATGGCCGCCCGGTTCCCCGGTGGGCCGGGCGGCCGCCCCTGCGCCGCCGGCCGCCCAGGCCAGGGCGGCGTTCTCACACCGGATCCGCACCGCGAGCAGCGGGGCGTTGAGGAGCGTGAACGCGGCCGCCGTCAGCCACGCGCCGTGCACCAGCGGCAGCGCGGCGCCCTCCACGGCGACGGCGAGGTAGTTGGGGTGGCGCATCACCCGGTACGGCCCAGCGGTGACGAGCGGCATGCCCGGCACGACGATGACCTGGGTGTTCCACCGCGGGCCGAGGGTGCGGACGCACCACCAGCGCAGGGCCTGCGCCGCCAGCGTCAGGCCGAGCATCGGCCACCCCAGCGCCGGCCGGAACCGGCGGCGGGCGAGCCGTACCTCGAGCAGGCATCCGGCGAGCAGGCCGGCGTGCAGCGCGACCATCAGCGGATAGTGGCCCCGGCCGGTGACCACCCCGCCGCGGGCGAGGGACCAGCGGGCGTTGCGGCGCGAGACCGCGAGCTCGGCCAGGCGTTCCGCGCCGACCGCCGCCACCAGGAGCGCGTACCAGGGCGACATGCGCGCCACCTTCCCCGTCACCATCGCAGGAGCACGAGCTCGGAGCAGAACCCCGGGCCCATCGCGATCAGCAGCCCAGGCGAGCCCGGGGGCGGCCGCCGGGCGAGGGTGTCCCGGAGGGCGAACAGCACGGAGGCCGAGGAGACGTTGCCGATCTCCGCGAGCGTGCGCCACGTCACGTCCAGCGCGTCCTCCGGCAGGGCGAGCGCCTCGGCGACCGCGTCGAGCACCTTCGGGCCGCCCGGGTGGCAGACCCAGGCCGTGATGTCCCCGATGGTCAGCCCGTGCTCGCCGAGGAACCGCCGCACGTCACCGGCGAGGTTGGCCCGCACCAGGTCGGGGATGCCCGCGTCGAGCACCACACGGAAGCCCGAGCCGGTCACCCGCCAGCCCATGACCCCCTCGGAGCACGGGTAGAGGCGGCTGCGGCTCGCCACCACGGCCGGCCCCGGCCCCGGGGCCGCGGCGTCCCCGCACGCCACCACGGCCGCCGCACCGTCGCCGAAGAGCGCGGCGGCCACCAGGTTCGCCGGGGAGAGGTCGTCCCGCTGCAGGGTGAGGGAGCACAGCTCGACCGAGAGCAGCACGGCCACGTGATCCGGGTGGCCCCGCAGGTGGTCGTGGACCCGGGCGAGTCCCGCGGCCCCGCCGGCGCAGCCCAGGCCGAAGAGCGGAAGCCGGGTGACGTCCTCGCGGAGGCCGAGCCGGCCGGCGAGCCTCGCATCCAGGGAGGGGGTGGCCACGCCCGTGGTCGAGACGCACGCGATCATGTCGACGTCGCCGGGGGCGAGACCGGCCGCCTTCAGCGCGCCGCAGATCGCCTCGGCCCCGAGATCCAGCGCCGCCGCGAGGTAGCGGTCGTTCGCGGCCCCGAAACCGTCGAGCGCGCCGTACTCCTCGAGCGGGATCGCCAGGTGGCGGTGGGCCACCCGCGCGTTCCGGTGCAGCCGGTCGAGGAACCCCCGGTCGGCGTCCGGGGGCAGGCACATCCGCGCGAACGCCGCGGTGATCTCTCCCTGCGCGTACCGGTACGGGGGCAGCGCCCCGTGGACCGCCGCGATCCGCGCCATGGTCCCCTCCTTGGCTGGCAGGCCGGGAACCGGTGACTCAACTCCTTCTGCCCGCCTGCCGCGGCGGTATGCCGGTCCGGGCCCGGCGCGCCGGCCGCGCCGCCGCGGCGGGCCTCGATCGGCCGCCGGGCGCCGCGGTCCGCGGTCCGGCGGGTGCCCTGCGAGCCGCCTGCGCAGCGACGGGGCGTGGTCCGCGTGGCCGATGGCGCGGTAGAGGCGCCGGCGGTGACACCGCGTCGCGGGCCGTACGCGCCGAGCCGCCCGGGCCGTACGCCGAGCCGAGCGGGCCGTGCGGCGGGCCGCCAAGGACTGGGCGGCGGGCCGCCCGGGGCGTGCGGCGAGGCCGGCCCGCGGTAGCGTGAGCGCGGGTCCGCCGCGGGCCCGATCAAGGACGAGCGATCCGAGGCGAGATCGTGGAGGACGCCATGGACAGCGCCGAGTGGGACCGCCGTTACGCCGAGAAGGAGCTGCTGTGGTCGGCCGAGCCGAACCGGTGGGTCGCGGAGGTCGCCGCCGACCTGCCGCCCGGCCGCGGCCTGGACCTCGCGGCGGGTGAGGGGCGGAACGCGCTGTGGCTCGCCGAGCGCGGCTGGACGGTCACCGCGGTGGACTTCTCCAAGGTCGCCCTCGGCCGGGCCCGGGCGCTCGCCGAACGGCGGCTCGGCGAGCACGCGGACCGGCTCCGTATCGTCGAGGCCGACCTGCTCCGCTACACGCCCGAGCCCGGGGCGTACGATCTCGTGCTCATCGCCTACTTCCACGCCCCTGCGGAGCAGCGGCGCGCGGTCGTCCGCGCGGCCGCCGGCGCCGTGGCCCCGGGCGGGCTGCTGCTCATCGTCGGGCACGACAGCGACAACCTCGCCAACGGCGTGGGCGGCCCGCAGGACCCCGCGGTCCTCTACTCCCCGCGTGACCTGGCCGCGGACCTCGCCGGGTGCGGCCTGGAGATCGTCCGGGCCGAGACCCGGGACCGGCCGGTGGAGCAGCCGGAGGGGACGCGGGTGGCCCGGGACGCGTTCCTGCTCGCCCGCCGCGGGTGACCCCGCGCCGCCCGGCCGGGAATCCCGGCGCCCGCGCGAGGGGTTGCCGCCACAAAGGCCACACGGCATAGGCTTAGGCTCTCGCGCAATGGAGGTCTCCTGGTGCTGGTCGACTCCTTCGGCCGGGTCGCGACGGATCTGCGGGTGTCGCTGACCGACCGGTGCAATTTGCGGTGCGCCTACTGCATGCCTCCCGAGGGCCTCGACTGGCTGCCCAAACCGAGCATCCTCACCGCTGAGGAGGTCATCCGGCTGGTCCGCATCGGGGTGGAGCGGCTCGGCATCACCGAGGTGCGCTACACCGGAGGCGAGCCGCTGCTCCGCCGTGATCTCGTGGAGATCGTCGCCGCCACCGCGCGGCTCCGCCCCCGTCCGCGGATCTCGCTGACCACCAACGGCATCGGGCTCGCCCGGCTCGCCGAGCCGCTCGCCCGCGCCGGGCTCGACCGGGTCAACGTCTCGCTCGACACGCTCGACCGCGAGCTGTTCATCCGGCTCGCCCACCGTGACCGGCTGCACGACGTGCTCGACGGGCTCACCGCCGCGGCGGCGGCCGGGCTCACCCCGGTGAAGGTCAACACGGTGCTCATGCGGGGCGTCAACGAGCACGAGGCGGTCCCGCTGCTGCGGTTCTGCCTCGAGCACGGGTACGAGCTGCGGTTCGTGGAGCAGATGCCGCTCGACGCCCAGCACGGCTGGCGCCGGGAGGACATGGTGACCGCGGACGAGATCCTCGGCCTGCTGAAGCAGGAGTTCGACCTCACCGAGGACGACCCGCGGGCCCGGGGGAGCGCGCCCGCCGAGATGTACCTGGTGAACGGCGGCCCGCACCGCGTCGGGGTGATCGCCTCGGTGACCCGCCCGTTCTGCGGCGCCTGCGACCGGGTGCGGATCACCGCCGACGGGCAGGTGCGCAACTGCCTGTTCGCGCTCGAGGAGACCGATCTGCGCACCGCCATGCGCTCCGGGGCGTCCGACGACGAGCTGGCCGAGCTGTGGCGGGGCGCGGTCCGGCGGAAGAAGGCCGGGCACGGGATCAACGATCCCGGCTTCCTGCAGCCGCCCCGCTCCATGTCGGCGATCGGCGGCTGAGGCGGCGATGCCGTACGACGCGGTGATCCTCGCCGGTGGGCGGGCCGCGCGGCTCGGCGGCGCGGACAAGCCGGGGGCGCCGGTCGGCGGGCTGCCGCTGATCGCGCGGGTGGCCGCGGCGGTGCCCGATGCCGGGCGGCTCATCGTCGTCGGCCCGCCCCGGCCGCTTCCGGAGCGGGCGGCGGGCACGCCCCTGGCGCGGGCGGTGTTCACCCGGGAGGATCCGCCGGGGTCAGGCCCGATCCCGGCGCTGCGGGCCGGGCTGGCACAGGTGCGGGCCGAGCTGCTGGCGCTGCTCGCCGCCGACCTGCCGTTCCTCACCGCCGGGCACGTCGCCCTGCTCCTCGAGCGCGCCCGGCGGGCGCGGGCCGGTGCCGTGCTGACCGATGAGGCGGGCGGTGAGCAGTGGCTGATCGGCGCGTGGCGCACCGGGGTGCTCGCCGCCGCGCTCGGCCGGTACCGGGGCACCTCGCTGCGCGGGCTGCTCGGACCGCTCGGGCCGGACCCGGTCCGGATCGCCGTGCCGGAGGGGGAGCGGCCGCCGTGGTTCGACTGCGACACGCCGGACGATCTCGCCCGCGCCCGCCGCTGGGCGGAGCCCGCGTCCCGGTGGTGACCGGTACGGCCCCGCTCACGGGCGTGGTCCGGGGCCGGGGATACGGGCACCCGGGAGCGGCACCACCGCGGGGCGTGCGCCGGGTGTGAGGGGGCTCGGTCGCGCGCCGCGCCGGGATGGCAGGCGAGGCGAGCGCGGCCGGCCGTGAGAGGTGTCCCATCCGGACGCGCATAGGGCGTCGGGGTGAGGGTGAGCGCGGCCGGCGTCGCCGGGGATGGCCGCTGAGGAACGGGGTGTGGTACCGGGCTTACCGCTTTCCGTACGCGGAGTCCGGCCTATCGGTATTCCCAGAAAAGGACGGCGCCGGGTGGCTACGGGGGCAAACCACCCGGCGCCGTATCATCGGCGTTCCGACGGGGGCCCGGAACGCCGGCACCAGCGCTCCGACGGGGGACCAGAGCGCTTGGCTAAACACTGTACACCGCAAACCCCTGACGTACGTCAAGAGTTCGTCACGACCCGATTTCGCGTCGGGATCCGGTTATCTCTTTCCGTTCAGGGGAGGTCAAATCAAGGTCTGGATCGACGTCCCGTCCTCGTTGATTGGCCCCGATAACGGCAACGTACGGCAAAAGAACCGCGGCGGCCACGAGAAGCAGCTTGATCGGCCACGGGGCCGGGAGGGCCACGGCCAGGATGAAACAGATCAGCCGGATGCCCATCTTGATGAGGTAGGCCCGCTCACGACGTTTGATGTCGTCGGTGAGGGAGACCGGGGCGTCCGTAACCCGGTGGACGACTTGGCGGTTGCGCCGGAATCCGCGCCATGACTTCACGAACTCCACGTTAGACCCCCTTGGCCGGGGACGGGTAAGCCGTACGGGGGTAGTCACGGCGACAGAGGGGGAGAGATGAGCGATCGCACCTACCGGGTGATCGACGTCGTCGGCACGTCGGGTGAGAGCGTCGACCACGCGATCAGGAACGCGATCCGCCGGGCGGCCCGGACCATGCGGCACCTCGACTGGTTCGAGGTCACCGAGATCCGGGGGGACATCGCGGACGGCGACGTGGCCCACTTCCAGGTCGGCCTCAAGGTGGGCTTCCGCCTCGAGGACCCGGACTGACCGCGCGCCGCGACGGCCCGCGCCGAGGCGCGGCCCCGGTCAGCCCGCGCCGGAGCCGTCCCGCCGCGGCGCTCCCCGCGAACGCGGCCCGCGGGAGGTGCCCATGGGAGGACCGGGCCGCGGCGGCCGGCTCACCCGGCTCACCGCCGGCCCGGCCGGGTCACATCGGCGTACCGCCGCGTCGGCCGGCTCGCCCGGCCGGCCGAGCGGCGGTCAGTTCGCCTGGCTCACCGTGGACATGTTGAAGTCGGGCACCCGGATCGGCGGCATCACCACCCGGGTGAAGTAGTCGCTCCACTCCCGGGGCAGCGTCCGCTGGTGCGCGCCGACCTCGGTGAGCCGGCCGAGCAGCTCCACCGGGGACTCGTTGAACCGGAAGTTGTTGACCTCCCCGACGACCTCGCCGCCCTCCACCAGGTACACGCCGTCCCGGGTGAGGCCGGTGAGCAGCAGGGTCTGCGGGTCGACCTCCCGGATGTACCAGAGGCAGGTCAGCAGCAGGCCGCGCTCGGTGGCGGCGATCATCTCCTCCAGGGACCGGCCGCCCTCCGGGCCCGCCATGATCAGGTTGTCGATGCCCGGGGTGACCGCCAGGCCGGTCAGCTCGGCGGAGTGCCGGGTCTGCAGGAGGTTGGTGAGCGTGCCGTCCGCGATCCAGTCCGTCGCGGTGAGCGGGAGGCCGTTGTCGAAGACCGACTGCTCGCGGGTGGACGCGTGCGCGATCACGAACGGGGCGCACTCGATCCCCGGGTGGGCCGGGTCGCTGTTGATCCGCACCGGCAGCGGGGAGAGCCGCTCGCCGACGCGGGTGCCGCCGCCCGGCTTGGAGAAGACCGTCCGCCCGTCGGCCGCGTCCCGCGCGCCCGCCGACCAGTACATGTAGATCATCAGGTCGGAGACCGCGGAGGGCGGCAGGATGGTCTCGTAGCGGCCGGGCGGGAGCTCGATGCGGCGCTTGGCCCACTCCAGCCGCTGGGCGAGCGTGGCGTCCAGCGCCGGCACGTCCACGTCGGTGAAGTCGCGCGTCGCCACCCCCACCCACGCGGAGCGGGACATGTCGGCCGACTTCGCGTTGAGCTCCAGGCGGCCGGTCGGCTGGTCGTGGCGGAGCCGGAGCCCGGTCGACGAGCCGAGGAACGTGGTGGTGATCGTGTGCTCGGCGAAGCCGTACAGCCTCCGGCCGGACGCCTCGGCGGCGCCGAAGGTCTGCCCGAGCGCGGCGGTGAAGCCGCGGAAGACCTCGATGGAGGTCGGCTCGACCGGCCGGTCCCAGTCCGGGGAGACGGCCCCGCTCACCAGCGGCCGCGCGTCCTCGGACGGCGGCGCCTCCCGAGCGGCCCGGTCCGCCGCCGCCACCACGTCGGCGAGCTGGTCCGGCCGTACCGCGGAGCGGGAGACCACGCCGGCCCGGTCACCGACGATCGAGATCACCGTGGTGCGGGAGGAGCGGCCGACCCCGTTCGTGGTGAGCGTGTTGCCGGCGAAGCGCAGGTTCGCCGTCGAGCCCTCGTCCACGATGACGATGCAATCGTCCGCCTCGCTCAGGGCGAGCGCCCGCTCGACCATCTCCTGCGGCGTCATGTTCCGCCCTCCGGGCTCGATCCCTGTGCTCATCGCTTGCCGGCCTCCTGGACGGTGTTGAGGATCCGGACGCCCCGGAACAGCGCCGACGGGGCGCCGTGGCTCACCGGCGCGACCTGGCCCGGCTGGCCCTTCCCGCAGTTGAAGGCCCCGCCGAGCACGTAGGTCTGCGGGCCGCCGACCGCCTCCATGGAGCGCCAGAAGTCGAGGGTGCTGGCCTGGTAGGCCACGTCCCGGAGCTGCCCGGCGAGCCGGCCGTTCTCGATCTTGTAAAAGCGCTGCCCGGTGAACTGGAAGTTATAGCGCTGCATGTCGATCGACCAGCTCTTGTCGCCGACGATGTAGATGCCGCGCTCCACCCGGGAGATCAGCTCCTCGGTCGACGGGCCGCCCTCGGCGGGCTGCAGCGAGACGTTCGCCATCCGCTGGAGCGGCACGTGGCCGGGCGAGTCGGCGAACGCGCACCCGTTCGACCGGCCCAGGCCCTTCAGCCGCGCCATGCGCCGGTCGAGCTGGTAGCCGACGAGGACGCCGTCGCGGACGATGTCGAACGACTGGGTCTGCACGCCCTCGTCGTCCCAGCCGATCGTCGCAAGGCCGTGCTCGACCGTCCGGTCGCCGACCACGTTCATCACCGGCGAGCCGTACTGCAGCGTGCCGAGCTTGTCGAAGGTCGCGAACGACGTGCCCGCGTAGGCCGCCTCATACCCGAGCGCGCGGTCCAGCTCGGTGGCGTGCCCGATCGACTCGTGGATCGTGAGCCAGAGGTTCGACGGGTGGATCACCAGGTCGTACGTGCCCGGCTCGACCGAGGGGGCCTTGAGCTTCTCGTCGAGCAGGTCCGGGATCTCGGCGAGCTCGGCCGGGAAGTCCCAGCCGGTGCCGGTCAGGTACTCCCACCCCCGGCCGACCGGCGGGGCGAGGGTGCGCATGTCGTCGAAGCGGGAGCCGTCCGACTTCATCGCGGTGAGCACCGGGTGGATGCGCACCCGCTGCTGGGTGGTGACCGTGCCGGCCGAGTCGGCGTAGAACTTCTGCTCCTTGACCTGCATGAGCGAGGCGGACACGTGGTCCACCCGGCCGAGCATCCGCGAGGACCAGTCGGCGAGCAGCTCCACCTTCTCGCCCACCGGGACCTCGAACGGGTCGATCTCGTACGAGGAGACCCACGTCACGTCGGCGTACACCGGCTCGGGCGCGAGCTCCACCGGCTCCCGGTTGATCGGCGCGCTCACCCGCGCCACCTCCACCGCCTCCTCGGCCGCCCGCGCGGCCGCCTCGGGGGTCAGCTCGATCCCGGACGCGAAACCCCAGGTACCATCCTTGATCACGCGGACGGAGAAGCCGAGGTCGTCGGCGTCCATGGAGCCCTCGAGCCGGGCGTCGAACAGGCGCAGCGTCTCGGCCCGCACCCGCTCGAGGCGGAAGGCCGCGTACTCCACCCCCAGGTCTCGGGCACGCTGCAGGGCGGCGTCCGCCATCCGCCGCAGGGGCAGGGCGAGGAAGCCGGGGTCGATCTGGCGCATGTCCACAGATCCTAACCGTGCGATCTTGTCTTCCGCATACAACGGGTTCCGGGCCCGTCACCCGATAGCTTCGGACACATGACTCGCTCAGTTCTCGTCACGGGCGGGAATCGCGGCATCGGCCTCGCGATCGCCCGCGAGCTCGCCGCCGCCGGAGACGCGGTCGCCATCACCTACCGGACCGGGGAGCCGCCCGAGGGTTTCTTCGCCGTCCGGTGCGATGTGACGAGCACCGCCGACGTCGACGCGGCGTTCGAGAAGGTCGAGGCGGAGCAGGGCCCGGTGGAGGTGGTGGTCGCGAACGCCGGGATCACCCGCGACACCCTGCTCCCGATGATGAGTGAGGAGGACTTCACCGAGGTCCTCAACACGAACCTGGTCGGCGCCTACCGGGTGGCGAAGCGGGCGGTCCGCCCGATGCTCCGGCTCCGGCGCGGCCGGATCATCCTGATCTCCTCGGTCGTCGCCCTGTCCGGCTCGGCCGGCCAGACCAACTACTCGGCCTCCAAGGCGGGCCTGATCGGGTTCGGCAGGTCGCTCGCCCGGGAGCTCGCCTCCCGCAACATCACGGTCAACATCGTCGCGCCCGGGTTCGTCGAGACCGACATGACCAAGGTGCTCACCGAGGCCCAGCAGGAGCAGATCCGCAAGCAGATCCCGATGGGCCGTCAGGCGAAGCCGGAGGAGGTCGCCCGGGTGGTCCGGTTCCTCGCGAGCGAGGACGCCTCCTACATCACGGGTGCCGTCATCCCCGTCGACGGCGGCCTCGGCATGGGACACTGAGCCCGGCCCAGGCGCGGGCGCTCGATGACGAGAGACTGGAGCTGAGAGATGGGTTTGCTGGAAGGCAAGAGGCTGCTGATCACCGGCGTCCTCACCGAGTCGTCGATCGCCTTCAACGTGGCGCGGCTCGCCCAGGAGGAAGGCGCCCGCGTCGTGCTCACCGGTTACGGCCGGCTGAGCCTGGTCGAGCGCATCGCCAAGCGGCTGCCCGAGCCGCCGCCGGTGATCGAGCTGGACGTGCAGAACAACGAGCACCTCGACACGCTCGCCGACCGGGTCGGCGAGCACCTGGAGGGACTCGACGGCGTCGTCCACTCCATCGGCTTCGCCCCCCAGTCCTGCCTCGGCGGCAACTTCCTCAACACGCCGTGGGAGGACGTGGCGACGGCGCTCCACGTCTCGACGTTCTCGTTCAAGTCGCTTGCCGTCGCCTGCCTGCCGCTCATGAAGGAGGGGGGCGCCATCGTCGGCCTGGACTTCGACGCGAGCAAGGCCTGGCCCGTCTACGACTGGATGGGCGTGGCCAAGGCCGGCCTGGAGTCGTGCGCCCGGTACCTCGCCCGGGACCTCGGGAAGCACGGCATCCGGGTGAACCTCGTCTCCGCCGGGCCGCTGCGCACCATGGCGGCGCGGAGCATCCCCGGCTTCCAGGAGTTCGAGGAGAGCTGGCCGGCGCGGGCGCCGCTCGGCTGGGACCTGAACGACACCACCCCGGCCGCGAAGGCGTGCGTCGCGCTCCTGTCCGATTGGTTCCCCGCCACCACAGGTGAGATCATCCACGTGGACGGCGGGGTGCACGCCATGGGCGCCTGAGCCGCCCGCGAGCCGTCACCCCGGCCGGCGCGGCGGCGCGCCGGCCGTGAGCGTACGGTGCGGGGCGCGCCCGCCCGGGCGCCGTCAGGCGAGACGGTGGCGGCCCTGCGCGTTCGGCCGCCACAGGCCGTTCTCCAGCGGGATGCCCGCCTGCTGCGCCTCCTCCTCGCGTGCCCGCCGGGTCGCGACGATCCGGGTGGCGAGCACGGCCGACAGCAGGAGCACCGCGGTCAGCACGGTCCCGGCCGCGTCGTCGCGCCGCTCCGGCCGCACCGGCTCCCGCGACCGGGTGATGGTCAGGTCGGGAAGGTCCCGGACCGGCCAGAGCAGGGGGATGACCGCGTCCTCGTCCGGGGTCACCCGAGGCTTCTCCGCCGAGGTCCGGGTGGTGGTCGTCGGCTTCGGGCGCTGGGGCTCGATGGGGAGGAGCGTCTCCTCCGCGACCTTCTTGGCCGGCCGCGCGGGCTTGACCGGCTGCGGCCGCTCCGCGCGCTCCTTCTCACCGGCCTCGCGCTTCTCCCGGGGGCGGGCGTCGGCGGCGCACTCCGAATCCTTCCCGCAGGAGCGCTGCACGGTCGGCACCTGCTCCTTGGTCTCACGCCCGGAGACCATCTCGCCCAGCCCCTTCACCGTGTCGCCGGCCGCGTCGGCCGCGCTCTCGACGGCACTGGAGCCCGTCGCACCGCTCACGGCCTGGCCGGTGGACTTCACCGCCTCGCCGACGCTCTGCACCGTCTTGCCGAGCGTCTGGTCGACCGTGCCCACCACGTCGTTCACCGTGCCCACCGTGGTGTCGAGAAGCTTGGACACCGGTGAGGTGAGCCCGGCCGTCGCGTGGTCGAGCACGTCGGTGACGCCGTCGACGAGGTGGCAGACACCGCTCGTCAGCCCGGAGAGCAGGCCGTGGCCCGTGCCGCAGTCCCGTGCCTGCGCCGGGGTGGCGATGAGCAAGGGGATTCCTCCGCTGAGGATGAGGGTCAGCGCCCCAGCGGATATCGCGATGGTGCCGCGTCCAGTCCCCATGTAGCCTCTTTCCCCTAAAACGCCGATCCGTCCGCCGCTTTACTTTGACACTCTTTCGGCAAAGCTCCGGATCATGCAGCAGAATGTTGCAATTCGGTATCGATGTGTGATACATGAAAGAATTTCTCGTTCGGCGGCCCGGATCGGGCGTCAGAGGGCGGAGACGTCGTCGAGCGCCTTCCGGATCTCCCGCGGCAGGGTCAGCCGGTCCGCCTTCAGGATGTCGAGGAGCTGCGCGTGGGTCCGCGCCCCCACGATGGCCGAGGCGACGCCCGGCCGGTCCCGCACCCAGGAGAGGGCCACGGCGAGCGGGGTGACCCCGAGCCCGTCGGCCGCGGTCACCACGGACTCCACGATCCTGCGGCAGCGTTCGTCGAGGTACGGCCGGACGAACTCGGCCATGTGCGGTGAGGCGCCGCGCGAGTCCGCGGGGATCCCGGTGCGGTACTTGCCGGTCAGCACCCCTCGCCCGAGCGGTGACCAGGCGAGCACCCCCACGCCGGTGTGCTCGGCGGCCGGCAGCACCTCCAGCTCGATCTCGCGGGCGAGCAGGGAGTACTCCGCCTGGATGGAGACGATCGGCGCCCGGCCCGGCCCGCACTGCTGGTGGACGGCCGCGGCGGCGAGCTGCCATCCGGTGTAGTTGCACACCCCGGCGTACGCCGTACGGCCGGTGGAGACGGCGAGGTCCACGGCGGCGAGCGTCTCCTCGAGCGGGACCCGCGGATCGAAGGCGTGGAGCTGCCAGAGGTCGACCTCGTCCACCCCGAGCCGGGAGAGGGAGGCGTCGAGGGACCTGATGAGGTTCCGCCGCGAGGCGTCCACGTCGCCCCGCGGGGTGAGCACGGACTTGGTGGCGATCACCAGCCGGGAGCGGGGCACGACGTCGCGGATGAGCCGGCCGATGAGCCGCTCCGCCTCCCCGTCCGCGTAGACGTCGGCCGTGTCGATCAGCGTGCCGCCGGCGTCGGCGAACGCCGTGAGCTGCGCCGTCGCCTCCTCGGGCGGGGTGTCCCGGACCCAGGTCATCGTGCCGAGCCCGATCCTGGACACCGCGAGACCGCTGCGCCCGACGAATCGCTGATCCATTGCCTGGTTAGAGTAGCCGATAGGCTGTCGGCGCCATGGATGTACTGCAAGCCATCGTGCTCGGTGCCGTGCAAGGGCTCACCGAGTTCCTGCCCATATCCAGCTCCGCCCACCTGCTGATCGTCCCCAAGCTGGCCGGCTGGGGGGACCCCGGGGCGGCGTTCTCCGCGGTGAGCCAGCTCGGCACCATGCTCGCGGTGGTCCTCTTCTTCTGGCGGGACATCGTGCGGATCTCGTGGACCTGGCTCCGCAGCCTGTGGACGCCCGAGCTCCGCCACGACCTCGACGCCCGGATGGGCTGGTACATCGGCATCGGCACGATCCCGATCGGGGTCGCTGGGCTGCTCTTCAAGGACCTGATCGAAGGGCCGGCCCGGAACCTGTGGCTCAACTCGGTGATGCTCATCGTCTTCGGCCTCCTGCTCCTCCTCGCCGACCAGCTCGGCAGGAAGAAGAAGGAGGTCGCCGACCTCAACATGCGGGACGGCCTGATCATCGGGCTGTGGCAGATGCTGCCGCTCATCCCCGGCGCCTCCAGGTCCGGGTCCACGATGACCGGCGCCATGTTCCTCGGGTACACCCGGGAGGCCGCGGCCCGCTACTCGTTCCTGCTCTCCATCCCGGCCGTGGTGCTCTCCGGGCTGTTCGAGCTGCGCGTGATCGGCGAGGAGTCCGGGGTCCCGCTCGGGCCCACCCTGATCGCGACCGCGGTCTCGTTCGTCGTGGGCTACGCCTCGATCGCCTGGCTGTTGCGCTACGTCGCCAAGCATTCGACCATCATCTTCGTGGCGTACCGCGTGTTCCTCGGGTCGTTCCTGCTCACCCTGCTCTCCCTGGGCGTGATCTCTTCATGACCACCCTTCTGCTCCTGCGGCACGGCCTCACCGAGATGACCGGGCACACCCTGGCCGGGTGGACGCCCGGTGTGCACCTGGACGAACGCGGGCGCGAGCAGGCCAGGGCCGTGGCCGGGCGGCTGGCCCCATTGCGGCTCGACGCGATCGTCTCCAGCCCGCTGGAGCGGTGCGTGGAGACGGCCGAGGAGGTCGCCCGCGGCCGGGACGTCCCGGTGCAGATCGACGACCGGTTCGGGGAGTGCGGGTACGGGGAGTGGACCGGCAGGCCGCTGACCGAGCTCGCCAAGGAGCCGCTCTGGCGGGTGGTGCAGGCCCATCCCAGCGCGGCGGTCTTCCCCGGCGGGGAGGCCATGGCCGACGTGCAGCGGCGGGCCGTACGGGCGGTCCGGGAGTGGAACGAGCGGCTGGGCCCGAAGGCCGTCTACCTGGTGTGCACCCACGGAGACGTGATCAAGGCGATCGTCGCGGACGCGCTCGGGCTGCACCTCGACCAGTTCCAGCGGATCACCGTGGACCCCGCGTCGGTGACCGCGATCCGGTACACCCCGTTGCGCCCGTTCCTGCTCAGGGCGAACGATATCGGTGGGGGGATCGCGAACCTGATCCCGCCGGACGGCGAGGCGGCGCAGGAGGGGGAGGACGACGCCATGGACAGCAGCGACGCCGCGGTCGGCGGTGGAGCCGGGACCGCATAAGGTCGGGGCTATGCCGGTCTACGACTACGATCCGCCCGAGAGGTTCGTCGTCGGCGCCGTGGGGCAGCCGGGCGCGAGGACGTTCTATCTCCAGGCCCGGGGCCAGGGCAGGATCACCACGGTCGTGCTGGAGAAGTTCCAGGTGGCCGTGCTGGCCGACCGCCTGGACGAGCTGCTCGACGAGGTGCTGCGCCGCAGCGGCGGCCGCGCGCCCATCCCGGCGCTCCCCCCGGCGGACCTCACCGATGACGAGCCGCTGGAGACGCCGTTCGACGAGGACTTCCGGGTGGGCACGATGGCGCTCGGCTGGGACCCGGAGACCTCACAGGTGATCATCGAGGCCCAGGAGGCGGTCGACGAGGACGAGGACGACCCCACGGGCGAACGCCCCGAGCCCGCCGTCCTGCGGGTCCGGATCAGCCCGGCGGTTGCGCGCGCGTTCAGCCGGCGCGCGCTGAAGGTCGTGGCGGCCGGTCGCCCGCCCTGCCCGCTCTGCGGCCGCCCCATCGACCCCCACGGTCACATCTGCGTCCGTCTCAACGGTCACCACCCCGGAGGGCTGCGGTAGATGACGGCCGGGAGCGAGCCGGGTGCCCGCCAGGAGAGCAGGCCCGCCCTCGACGAGGCGACGGCGCTGCGCCTGCTCCGGGAGGGCACGCTCGAGGTCACCGGGCGGCTCGTCGACGCCAGCAACATGACGCTCTACTGCTCGATCGGCCTGGACGGCCACACGGCCGCCTGCGTCTACAAGCCGGTCCGGGGCGAACGCCCGCTCTGGGACTTCCCCGACGGCACCCTCGCCGCCCGCGAGGTCGCCGCCTACGAGGTCGCCGCGGTGACCGGGTGGCGGATCGTGCCGCCGACCGTGTACCGGGACGGCCCGTACGGCCCGGGCATGGTGCAGCTGTGGATCGACGCCGATCCGCACACCGACCTGCTGGCGCTGATCCGCAGCCGCAGCCCCGCCCTGCGCCGGATGGCCGTGTTCGACGCGGTGGTGAACAACGCCGACCGCAAGGGCGGCCACCTGATCCCCCTGCCGGACGGGCACGTCTACGGGGTGGACCACGGCGTCTGCTTCGCGGTGGAGGACAAGCTCCGCACCGTGCTGTGGCAGTGGCGCGGCAAGCCGCTCTCCCGGGAGGCGATCACGGTGCTCGAGCGGCTGGAGGCGGAGATCGACCACGGCCGGCTCGGCAGGCGGCTGCACGAGCTCCTGTCGCCCGCGGAGGTCGAGGCGACCCTGCACCGGGTCAGGCGGCTGCTGCACAGCAAGGTGCACCCGCACCCCTCGGACGACTGGCCGGCCATTCCCTGGCCGCCCATTTGATGGGATTCACCCCCCTTGCGCGGGCTGTTCTATTTGTGCACGCTGCAACCAGTCTCTACCGATACGGAGGGAACGCGGTGTGCACGTTGATCGTGAGCGTGATGCCGGAGTCGCCGCTCCCCGTGCTGCTCGCCGCGGTACGGGATGAGTTCGTCACCCGGCCGTGGATGTCCCCCGCGCGCCACTGGCCGGAGCACCCCGGGCTGATCGGCGGCCGGGACCTGCAGGCCGGAGGGACCTGGTTCGCCGCGGATCCCCGGCACCGCAGGGCCGCGGCCGTGCTCAACGGGCGCGGCGCCCTCGCCCCGCAGGGCATCCGGCGGTCCCGGGGGGAGCTGCCGCTCCTCGCCGCGGCCGAGGGCGGCTGGCCCCGGGTGGATCCCCGCGCGTACGACCCCTTCCACCTGGTGCTCGCCGGCCTCGACGGGGTCCGGCTGTGGAGCTGGGACGGCAGGCGGGTCACCGAGGACAAGCTCCCCGACGGCGTGCACGTGCTCGTCAACTCCGGCTGGGCGCGGGGCCACGGCGACCCCCGTGCCTCCTGGCTCCGGGACCGGTTCGCCGCGGCCGCCCGGCCGGTCTGGCGGGCCGAGGCCTCCCCGGCCAGGTTCTGGGGGGAGTGGCTGGACCTCGCCTCCGGGGCCGGCCTGCCCCCGGACGACCCGCGGTCCCTGCTCATCCGGCGCACGGTCGGCGGGCGGGTCTTCGCCTCCCTGTCGGTCACCCTGGTAGGGCTGGGGGAGGAGGGCGTCCGGTACGACTTCTGCCCCTGCCCGGAGGACCCGGGCTCCTGGCACCAGGTGCGGGCCACCGGCTGAGCGCGATTCGCGGTTGCGTGGATAGGCTTCGAAGCATGCGATCGTGGTCTGCTCCGAAAGTCCCGAAACTGCCTGGTTCAGGTCTGCCGCTCCGTTTGTACGACACCGCGACCCGCGAGGTCCGGGAGACGGAGCCCTCGGGGAAGGCACGGATGTACGTGTGCGGCATCACGCCGTACGACGCCACCCACCTCGGGCACGCCAACACCTACCTCGCGTTCGACCTGGTGAACCGAGCGTGGCGGGACGCCGGCCACGACGTGCACTACACGCAGAACACCACGGACGTCGACGACCCCCTCCTCGAGCGGGCGCAGGCGATCGGGGTGGACTGGCGGGAGCTCGCCGACCGGGAGATCGAGCTCTTCCGCACGGACATGGAGGCGCTGCGCATCCTCCCGCCCCGCGACTACGTCGCCGTCACCGAGGTCATCGACGACATCGCCGAGGTCATCGTCCGGCTCATGGAGCGGGGCGCCACCTACCGGATCGGCGACGACGTGTACTTCTCCGTCGCCGCCGCCCCCAAGTTCGGCGCGATCTCCGGGTACGACGAGGAGACCATGCGGCGGCTCTTCGCCGAGCGCGGCGGCGACCCCGGCCGCGCCGGCAAGCGCAACCCGCTCGACTGGCTGCTCTGGCGGGGTGAGCGGCCGGGTGAGCCGTCCTGGGAGTCGCCCTTCGGGCGGGGCCGCCCCGGCTGGCATGTCGAGTGCACGGCGATCGCGCTGCGCCACCTCGGCCCCGGATTCGACGTCTCCGGCGGCGGCTCGGACCTGATCTTCCCGCACCACGAGATGGGGGCGTGCGAGGGCCACGTGGCCACGGGCGAGTGGCCGTTCGCCCGCGCGTACGTCCACGCGGGCATGGTCGCCTACGAGGGCGAGAAGATGTCGAAGTCCAGGGGCAACCTCGTGTTCGTCTCCGAGCTCCGCCGCGAGGCCGACCCCATGGCGATCCGGCTCGCGCTGCTCGCCCGGCACTACCGGTCGGACTGGGAGTGGACCCCGGACCGGCTCACCGAGGCCGAGGCGCGGCTGGCCCGGTGGCGGGCCGCCGTGGCGCGCCCCGCCGGGCCCGACGGCGCGGCCCTGCTCGCCCGGGTGCGCGAGCGGATCGCCGACGACCTCGACGCCCCGGGGGCGCTCGCGCTCATCGACGCCTGGGCCGCCGCGGACGGGGACGATGCCTCGGCGCCCGGCCTGGTCCGCGACATGGTGGACGCCCTGCTCGGTGTGGCGCTCTGACGGGCTCCCCGGCGGCCGGTCAAGTTTTCCCCAGCTCCCGCTCAACCAGGCCGGGAACGACGGCGATCGCCATAGCGTTGATCTGGCCGGGCGTTCGCCGGAGATGCCGGACCGGCCTGGGAGGGAGGGGACCGGGGTGCTGTCTCGCCGGTGGGCGTTGCCGATGATCGGCGTGCTCGTCGCGCTGCTGATACTCTCGTGCACCCCTGCGGGAAACGGCTCGCCGATCGGAGGCATGGTGGACGGCGTGGGCTCCGGATGGCCGGTCTACGGGTTCACCCACACCCAGTACACCGTGGACTACGGGGACGCCGAGGCGCTGCGCACGGCCCGCTCGGCCATCGCCGAGCAGCGCCTGCTGCAGAACCAGCACATCATGGGGTTCGGCGTGCTCAACCCCGAGCCGAGCCCGGGCCGGTACGACTTCTCCTCCCTGGACGAGCGGATCGCCCTCATCCGCGAGACCGGCGGCATCCCGGTGATCACGCTCTGCTGCGCCCCGGACTGGATGAAGGGCGGGCAGCCGGGCACCACCGACTGGAGCCGGATCGAGGAGGCGCCGCGCCCCGAGCACTACCGCGACTTCGCCGCCCTCGCCGCCGAGATCGCCAAGCGATACCCCGATGTGACCCACTACATCGTCTGGAACGAGCTCAAGGGCTTCTTCGACGAGGAGAAGCAGCGCTGGAACTACGAGGGGTACACGGAGCTGTACAACCTCGTCTACGACGCGCTGAAGGCCGTCAACCCGAAGATCAAGGTCGGCGGGCCGTACCCGGTCATGGAGGACTCGGACCGGCCGTCGGAGCTCGAGGGCGAGTGGGGCAACGTCGACCAGCGGGTGCTCGACGTGCTGCGCTACTGGGCGAAGCACAAGCGGGGCGCTGACTTCGTCGTGGTGGACGGCTCCGCGGAGAGCCGCAGGGGCATGATCCCCGACGACTTCGGCGCCCAGCGGAAGTTCGCCGCGGTGAACGAGTGGCTGCACCGGAACATCGGGCTGCCGATCTGGTGGGCCGAGTGGTATCCGGAGCCGGAATTCTCCACCTGGTCGGATGCCAAGCGGACCGCAGTCACCGCGGTCTCCCTCATGGAGTTCGCCGAGTCGGGCACGGCCGCGGTCCTGTACTGGAGCCGCCAGGAGCCGGGCCGGGAGTGCCCGCCGGGCTGCCTGTGGACCGACCCGCACCGGCGCGGGGGCGGGCGGCCCACCGAGATCCTCCGGCTCCTCCAGGGCTTCGCCCGCTGGTTCCCGTACGGCACCGAGACGGTCCGGGTGAGCGCCTCGCCCGGTCCGGTGCGGGTGCTCGCGCAGAAGGCGATGATGCTCGTGGTGAACACCTCCGACAGCCGGGTGGACGCCGTGGTCGACGGGCAGCGGATGACGCTCGGCCCGTACGAGGTCCGCTGGGTCGCCCGCACCTGAGATCCACCGAAGGGCTCGTCCCGAGGGCGGCGGGCTGCGAGGACACCCGGGCGCGCCGGCACCCGCACGGCCGGGGCCGTTGGGCGCCCCGGGCGCGCGCCGGAAGAGGGCGCCCGGGAGGCGCCGCGCCGGCCGCGGGTGCGCGGCCCGCGGTGCCGGGATGGAGACGGCTCGCCCGGCGGGCGGTGCCGGGACCGCTCGCCCGCCGGCGGACCGGCCGGGGGCCCGGCGCGGGCGTCACGCCCGGGTGCGCAGCTCCCCGTACCGGCGCATCACCCGGTCGATGAGGCGGTACGCCCAGGGCGTCTCCAGGGCGAGCCGGCGGAGCCGGCCGACGGGCGTGGTGAGCAGCCGGTGCGCGGCCGCCCGCGGTGAGCCGCGCCAGGCGCAGCCGGCGGCGACCATGTGGCCCCCGGTCCGCAGCCGCTGCTTGTAGTCGTCGCCCTGGCTGACGCTCCAGTCCATCAGCCGGATCCCGTGCTCCGCCGCGGCCTTCGCCATGAGCAGGTGCTGGAGCAGCCCGGGGGAGTACTTGGCGTACGCCGCGTCGTAGGCGGGGAACCACCCGGCGAGCAGCTCCGGGGTGCGCAGCCCGATGTGCCCGGCGACCGGGGTCTCCCCGGCCCAGAGCATGGTGAGCGTGCCCGAGCAGCCGGGGGCCTGGGTGGCGTGCATCCGCTCGACCAGCTGGGCCACCCACCGCCGGGCGAACCGGTCCTGCCGCCCGATCCGGCGGTACTGGGCGGACTTCCACCGCATGAGCAGGCGCAGGTCCGCCGGGTCCGGCGAGTGCAGCTCCACCCTGAGCTCCCCGACCTCGCGGGCGAGCTTGCGCATCCGCGTCATCGCCGTCTTGATCGTGCGGGGGGAGTTCGCCTTCACCCGGGCCAGGTAGGCGTCGTAGCCGCCGGTGAGGTCCAGGAGCACCGACTCCGCCACGGTGGACGCGTACCGGGCGAACGGCTGGCCGCCGACCAGGAACCCGAACTCCCACACGTCCAGGCCCGCCCCCTTGAGCAGGGCGTCGGGGTCGATCTCGGCGCCCGGCGCGTGGACGATCCCTTGGGCGAACGTCACCCAGCCGGCGATCGGCTTGCCCACCCCGAAGCGGTGCCGCTCGAACGGGAAGAACCCGATGATCCGCCCGCCCTCGCCGTGGATGACGGCGACGTAGGCGTTGGGCAGCACCTCGCCGGCGGCGATGGTGAACTCCGGTGCGAGGAACGGGCTGGCGAGCCGCGGCTGGGCCTGCTGCATGGCCCGCCACTCGGCGATCTCCCCGGGGCCGAGCTCGTGGGGGCGGATGACCGAGACCTGCATGCCGTTCCTCCGTCGTGACGGGATGATCATGCCAGTTGCCGCTTTGGGGCGCGTTCGATGTGACTACCCTGCCCGCACGCGGTGATCGCGTGGCGGCGGTGTCCGGTTCCGGCCGCCGGTGGTGGAATCGCAAAGGCCGTATGACAGGCTTGTGGTGTGACCGTGACGAGCCCAGACGTGAACATCGCCGCCCTTGACTTCTGGGCGCGACCTGCCGAGGAGCGGGCCGAGGTCTTTCGCCGGCTCCGCGCGCAGGAGCGCCCCCTCTTCTTCCCCCAGCCCAAGGTTCCGCTCGCCCGATCGGGCAAGGGGTTCTACGCCCTGGTACGGCACGCCGACGTGGTGGAGGCGAGCCGGAACGCCGCGGTCTTCTCGAACAGCCCGGCGGTGGCCAATCCGGAGCCGGCGAGCTGGGTGAAGTACGTCTACGGCGACTCGCTGGAGAACAAGGACGCGCCGGAGCACACCCGCCTGCGCCGGATCGTGTCCCGGGCCTTCGCGCCCCGCATGATGGAGCGGCTCGACGTCCTCATGCGGCGGCGGGCGGAGGAGGCCGTCACCCGGCTCATCCGGGCGGGCGGCGGCGATTTCGTCGAGCTGGTCGCGCGGCCCTTCACCACCAATGTGATCTGCGACCTCGTCGGCGTCCCCGAGGAGGACCGGCAGCAGGTCGTGCGCTGGGTGGAGGACACCGTGCAGTACCAGGCGGTGCGCGCGGACACGTCGGGCATGCTCCGGTACGCCTTCCGGAACACCCGGGCGATGTTCGGCCTGCGGGGCCTGGTGGTACGGCTCGCGCGGGAGCGGCGCAAGCGGCCCGGGGACGACGTGGTCTCGGCCCTGGCCAACGCCGACGTCAACGGGGAGCGGCTGACCAACCGGGAACTTGGAGCGTTCTTCCTGCTGCTGTGCGTGGGCGGGGTGGACTCCCCGGCGAACGCGCTCGCGCACGCGGTGACCCTGCTCAGCGAGCACCCCGGCCAGCGGGAGCTGCTGCTGTCCGACTACGACCGGTACATCGGCGGCGCCGTCGAGGAGATCCTCCGGTACTCCTCGCCGATCACGCAGCTCCAGCGGACCGTCAAGGTCGAGTACGAGCTCCGCGGGCAGCCGCTCAAGCCCGGCGACAAGGTGGTGCTCTTCTACAACTCGGCCAACCGCGACGAGAGCGTGTTCCCCGAGCCGGACGTGTTCGACATCACCCGGGATCCCAACCCGCACGTGGCGTTCGGCGGGCCGGGCGCGCACTACTGCCTCGGCGCCCACCTCGCCAAGCGGGAGATGACCATCCTGCTGCGGGAGCTGTACACCAGGGCGCCGGGGATCCGGCTCGCCGGGCCGCCCGAGCCGCTCACGTCCACGTTCAACAACGCGGTCCGGCGGCTGCCGGTCACCCTCTGAGCTGCGGCTCTGCCGTTCACGTCTGTGCGGCCGCCGGGCACCCCGTGCGGGCGCCACGGGTCAGTCGCGGACCGGGCGGAGGCGGCTGCTGAGCCTGCCGTACACCTTGAGGAGCCGGTCGGCGCGGTCCCGGAGGAAGGGGGTGCTCACCACGGCGTTCCGGAGCCGGCGCAGCGGCACCTGGGCGACCCAGTGCACCGCCGCCCCGGCGGACGCCCGGGCCACCCGGCCTTCGGCCACCTCGAGGTCCCGGGTCTTGAGCTGCTCCTTGTAGTCCTTGGGGCCCCGGCCCATGTCGATGTGGCGCAGGCCGGCCGCGGCGAAGTCCTGGGCCATGGCGAGGTGCTGGAGCAGGCCGGGGGAGTACTTGCCGAACCGGGTGTCGTAGGCGGGGAACCAGGTGCAGAGCTGGCTGCCGGTGCGGAGCCCGAAGTGGCCGGCGACCAGCTCGTCGCCCGCGTAGAGCAAGGAGAGGCTGCCGGCGAACCGGTCGGTGCGGATGGCGTGCAGCCGCTCCACCAGCTCGACGATCCACGGGTGCGCGAACCGGTCCATGCGGCCGGTCCGGCGGTACTGCTGGGACTTCCAGTGCATCACCCGCCGGAGCGCGGCGGTGTCCGTGGACTCGGCCACGTGGCGGACCTCGCCGACCTCCCGGCCGAGCCGGTTGCGCTTGTACCGGGTCATCCGGTACGTGGTCGGCGACTTCCGGCGGAGCGTGGCGAGGTACTCGTCGTAGCCGCCCGCGAGCTCGATGATCGGCGACGGGTGGCGGCTCTCGTGGTGCGGGGCGAACATGGGCTGCCCCGGGTGGAGGTGGTCGAACTCCCATACCGCCAGGCCGGTGGCGCGGAGCAGCCCCACCGCGTCGAGCTCGAGGCCGCGCGCGTACACCATGCCCTGCAGGTCGGTGAGCCCGGCGGCGACCGGCCTGCCGATGCCCAGCGGGTGCCGCTCGTAGGGGAAGAACCCCCAGATGCCCGAGCCGTCGGCGATGACGGCGACCCGGACCTGGGGCCGGAGCAGGCCGACGGTCTGCACGAACTCCGGGCAGAGGAAGGGGTTGTCCTGCTCGGGGTCCGCGGCCTGGAACTCCCGCCACCGGGCCAGTTCCGGCTCGCCGAGATCTTTGGGGTGAACCACGGATATCCGCACAGACCTATCTTCCCCGGTCATGCCGGATGCTGGGGCCGCCGGGCCGCATCCGGACACGCCCGGACGCTCGAGGGGCCCGCTCGGGAAGGCCGCGCCTCCCGGGACGCCGCAGGGGACGCGGCCACGCGGCGCTCTTCCGGTCGCTCAGCGAGCCGGGCAGCGGGCGGCGTCGTCACGGCACCCGATCCGGCGCCCCCGCCGTCCGGCCGCGCTGCGTGGTGAGGACGCGGCCGCGCCCGGCCGCGCGGCCGCCTCTCCCCGGCCTCGGCGCGCCGCCCGAGCCGGTCCACGCCGCCCGGCTCGGCCGCCCCGGCGGCAACCGGGTACGGCCGCGTCGCGTGACCCACGGGTCCGGTGTTACCAGATGGAACCGGTGCCCGATATCGTGCCAGGGTGGGCTGGAAAGGATCGTTCCACGGTGGGCCGGAGAGGCCGTAGGCGGAGGCGGCGGCCCCGGTGGCCGATCGCGCTCCTGGCCGCGGCGCTCACGGTGAGCTCGATCATCGCGCTGTTCGGCGTGGTGGCGCTCCGCCGGTCCGCGCAGCGCCCCCCGGTGGCGGCGCCCGGCGCCGCGAGCGTCGTCACCCCGCTGCGGGTGGAGTGGGCCGAGGAGCCCGATACCTGGCCGCGCTGGGGCCTGACCCACACCCAGTACACCGCCGCCGACGACTTCGGCGACCGCGCCGTGAGCTCCCTGGCGGCCGCGCGGGTCGTGCAGAACCAGCACATCATGGGCTTCGGTGCGGGCAACCCGGAGCCGCGGCCGGGGGAGTACGACTTCTCCTCGCTCGACGAGCGGGTGCGGCTGATCGCCGAGACCGGAGGGGTGCCGGTGATCACCCTCTGCTGCGCCCCGGACTGGATGAAGGGCGGCCGGCCGGGCACGACCGACTGGAGCCTGCTGGAGATCGCCCCGCGGCGGGAGCACTTCGACGACTTCGCCCGGCTCGCCGCCGCCGTCGCCCGGCGGTACCCGCAGGTGCGGCACTTCATCGTCTGGAACGAGTTCAAGGGCTTCTGGGACCAGCGGCGCGGCGAGTGGGACGCCGTGGCGTACACCGAGCTGTACAACCGGGTGTACGACGCGCTGAAGGAGGTGGACCCCCGCATCCGGGTGGGCGGGCCGTACATGCCGGTGGACAGCTACGCGGGGGAGCCGCCGGTCCCCTCTGAGGTGTCCGGGCCGTGGGGAACGGTCGACGGCAGGGTGCTCAAGGCGATCGACTACTGGCTCCGGCACAAGCGCGGCGCGGACTTCATCGTGGTCGACGGTGGCTCGCTCACCGCGGAAGGGGAACTGCGCCCTGACGAGTTCGGCGCGCTCGGCAAGTTCGGCGCGATGACCCGCTGGCTCCGGGAGCGCTCCGGGCTGCCGGTGTGGTGGGCGGAGTTCTACCCGCTGCCGTGCGCGTCGCTCGAGGGCGGCGCCTGCCCGGCCCTCGGCTGGCCGGAGCGGCGGCGCCTCGCGGTGACCGCGGCCGCGCTGATCGAGCTCGCCGAGTCCGGCGCCGCGACCGTGCTCCACTGGGACGGGTACGCGCCGCGCCGGGTCCGCGAGGGATGCCCGTTCTGCCTGATCTCCAACGAGACCGGGGAGGCCTCGGCCACGCTGCGCTTGCTGCAGCGGTTCGCCCAGTGGTTCCCGCACGGCACGGAGCCGGTGCCCGTGGCCCTCACCGCCCCGGACGGGCGCCCGTTCCCGCCGGGCCGGGCGCCGGTGCGCGCCCTCGCCCAGGAGCGGCGGATGGTGCTGGTCAACACCACCGGCACCGCCCGGACGGTGCTCGCCGACGGGACGCCGGTCGCGCTCGGGCCGTACGAGGTGCGCTGGCTGCCCCGCGCCCCGGACCGGTGAGCCACGGCCGCCGTCGTCAGCGGGCGGGCGTCAAGGCCGCGGCGCCTCCCGCGCCACGTCCCCTCGACCGTGACTCGCCGCGGCCCGGCGGGTCACAGCCCCAGCGAGACGAACCTCTCCACCACGACCGCAGCGGCCACCACCGCGGCGCATATCGCGGTGCGCAGCAGGCGGCGGCGCCAGGGTGAGGCGTGCCGGCCGCGCAGCCCCAGCAGCTCGAACCCGATGAGCGATCCCACGTAGAGCACATAGGCCGCGATCCCGAGCGGCGTCCAGGGCGTGCCGTTCGGCGGGGTCGAGGTGAGGTCCGGGGGCGGCGGCACCGAGCCGGGCGGCGGCTGCCGCAGGGCGTAGACGGCCGCGTCCTCGTTCGCGTACAGCGTGACCAGGTCCGGGGAGGCGCCGAGCGCCCGCCGGAGCCGCGCGCCCCAGCCGTCCTCGATGCCCTGGCCGGCCGGGTCGGTCACCTCGAGCAGGGTCTCCTGGGCCCGGGTGGTGAGCAGGAACGATCCAGGGCCCAGCGAGCGCAGCGCGGTGATGACCTGGCCGATGTCCTCGGGGTCGGTCGGGGGCGGGGTGCTGACCCACTCCACCCGCTCGACGTGCTTCTCCCGCCACGGCACCATGCTCGCCATGAGGTCGCTGCTCACCGTGCCGGGTTCCGCGTCGCTGGGGGCGAGCACCAGCACCCGGGCGCTGGGCCGGTCGCGCGCGTAGATGTACTCGAGGGCGAGCGCCTCGCCGGTGGTGATGCGCTCGAACTGCTCGTTGCCGTACCGGGCGACGAAGAAGCCGCCGCAGAGCGCGAGCGTGGTCACCACGGCGAGCGGGAGGGCGAGCCGCGCCCGGAGCAGCTCGAGCCGGGAGGGCTTGCCGATCACCTGGCGCATGCCCCGCAGGCTCCCCGGGGGCTCGGGGAAGAAGGCGTAGGCGGCGAGGATGCAGGCGCCCGGCAGCATGAACAGGTACACGCGCAGCCCCATCTCCCCGCCGTAGCTCTGCAGCGCCATCGCGGAGAGCGGGGTCACGGTGAGCACCAGCGCGACCCGGTCCATCACCATGCGCCGCACCCGGCGGGCGAGCCCGACCCCGGCGAGCAGCACGAGCACCACGGCGAACCCGAGGCGGAGCTGGAGCACGTACGGGTGGAGGGGATCGCCGGTCGCCGCCTCCATGCGGCCCGTGGTGTTCGCGGTCAGGTTGCTGAGCAGCGAGCCGATCCCGCCGAACAGGTCGCCGATGTGGCCGTACCAGTACGGCGTGGCGAAGTAGCTCAGCCAGCCGACCGCGAACCCGCCGATCAGCCAGGGGAGCGTGGCCACCCCGCACCGCCGCAGCATGACCAGGCCGAGGGTGGAGGCCGCCATCATGAACGGGGTGATCTGGTGCGTCGCGGCCGCGGCGGCGCCGAGCAGGAGCAGCACGCCGTACAGCGCGATCCGCGTGATCGGGTCGGCCTGCTTCGCGGGCAGCTCACCCGGCTCCGCCTCGTCGAGGTAGCCGGCGAGCCGGCTCAGCAGCCCGCGGGGCTCCCCGGCCGGCCGATCGCGCTCGCGCCCGAACCAGGTCACCACGATGGCGATCAGCAGCAGGTACATCAGGTACGTGGTGCCCTGCGGGGAGAAGTAGTCCTGGCCGATCCACTGGAGGGTGACGAACAGCAGCGCGGCCAGCCACTTGGCCCGGCGGTCGGCGCGCATGCGCCGCAGGATCAGCAGGAGCGGGACGAGGTAGCAGACGTTCGAGACGAGGGGCGTCCAGTTGACCAGCCCGCGGAAGTCCTCCATGCCGGCGGCGCCGCCCACGAAGGCGAAGAGCGCGAAGAAGCCCGGCCAGCTGAACCGCGCGTCGAGGCCGGGGAGCGTGCCACCGGTCCGCGCGATGTACTCGGCGAAGCCGACGTGCAGCCAGGCCGTGGGGAAGCGCGGCTCCTCCGCGACCAGAGCGCCCGCCCCGTGCAGGCAGAACGTGATCGCGAGGAGCTGGGCGAGGAGCAGGACGGGGCGGTACCGGCGCTGGGCGAGCGTGACGAAGAACGTGACGATCAGCAGCGCCAGCCCGGCGAAGGCGGTGGGCGGCAGCACCGAGATGAGCCCGAGGCCGTTCATCCGCTCCACGTCGACGCCGGCGAGCTCGCCGGGCGGCGCGAGCAGCGCGATCAGGTAGATGGCCAGGCCCTGGGCGGACAGGATCGGCAGCAGCCATCCCTTCACCCGGTCGGGGTGGGGCATGACGGCCAGCATCCGGGTCCCTAACCGGGTCACGCGCTCACTGATCGTCGTCACGGGGACCATCATGCGGGACGAACCACCAGATTCGGTGCCCTCGCGGGTCCACAGCACGCGGACCAGCGACGGCAGGACGGCGAGGGCGACGCCGAGCTGGGCGAGGAACAGGGCGAGGCCGACCCCCGTGATGCCGAGCCGGGGCAGCAGGACGAACGTCCCGGCGAACACGCCGGCGCACATCGTCCCCTGGACGACCACGAGCGCCCGGGCCCGGTTCATGGCGCGGAGCACGCCGAGATGGATCTCGACCACCGCGCGGGGGAGCGTGGCGAGCACGACGAACCTGAGCAGCGTGGTCGCGTGCTCGGCGTGCCCGGGGCTGAACAGCGCCATCACCCACGGGGCGAGCACGATCGCGCCGAACACCACCGGGCTGAGGCTGAGCAGGGAGCGGCTGAGCGCGCGGCGGCCGTTGGCGGCGAGCGCGGCCCGGTTGAAGGCGCCCTCCACGGTGAGCGAGGCCGCCATGGTCATGGCGAGCGTCTCCAGCAGCCCGCCGATCATGGTGACGCTGTAGTAGTAGTTGAACTGCCGCGCCTCCACGAGGGCCCCGACGATCACCGGCAGCAGGAAGGTGATCGCCTGGATGAACATGGAGCCGAGGTAGTCCCCGGCGAGGAACCTGCCGAGCGTCCGGATCGACGGCGGCCGCCGCCCGGCCGTCCGCCTGCGGTGCTCGGGCACCAGCCTGCCGAAGATCAGCAGATCCACGGGGAGGATCCCGATCACCACGGGCAGGACCCAGGACACCGCGATGCCGGCCGACGGCAGCGCCTTCGCCAGCGCGACGAGCAGGATGATCTTGACGACGGCGTACGCGATGTTCTTGACCGGCACCCAGGTGGCCTTGCGCAGCCCGGTGAGGGCGACGTCCTGCAGGGTGAAGACCACCCAGGAGACCACGGCGACGCAGAAGAGCAGGCCGGGGCCGAGCCCGCTCAGGTCGCGGTAGTTCGGGCCCCAGTGGGGGAGGGTGAGCAGGAAGCCGGCGGTCAGCACGAGCGCCGCCCCGCTCGCGAGCAGGTAGACGCCGGCGATGAACCGGCCTGTGGCGCGGCCGGTGTCGGCGATGAACCGGGTGAGGGTGCCGGAGAACCCGAGCGAGGTGAGGGAGGCGAGCAGGCGCATCGCGCCGATCACCGCCATCGCCCGGCCGCCCTCTTCCGCGTCGTAGAGGCGGGCGGCGAGCACCCAGTAGAGGAGGCCGAGCGCGCCCGAGACCCCCGCGTTGATCATGAGCGCGTACGCGTTGCGGAGGAGGGGGTCGCCGACGATGCCGGAGATCGCCGCGCGGAGCCGGCCGGCGGGCGGACCGTCCCCGGCCCTCCGGGCGAGGCCGGGTAACGAGCCGGCCGCGCCGCCGCGGAGGACGCCCCGGCCCTGCTCTGAGGCGGTCATGCGGCCCCCTTACCGGGGACTCCCCGCCACCGGCGGCCGGTGAGAAACGTCTCGCCGGGGCGCCTGGCGCCGGTGTGGAGCATGCGCGTCACCCGTCACCCCGCCTGAGGCACGGCGACCTGAGCGGACGGCGAGCGGTCGGGGAGAGCTGTGCGCATGCAGGGCCTCCGGGGAATGCGCGGGGGTGGCACGGGGGTGCCGCCCTAGCTGCTGAAACCCGAGCGTACCCATGCCCGGGGGATGGGGCATCCGCTCGCGGGAGCGTCCCGTCCGGATCCGCGGAACAGGCGAGGCCCGTGGGTCAGCTGAGCCGTTCGGGGCCGTCTCCGGCCGCCGGGCCACGGCCGCGCGGACCCTCCGGCGCATCGTCGCCCGTCCGGCCGTCCCGGTCCTTCCGCCCGACCGGCCGGATGAGCCCCGGCTCCGGCTCCGCGGGCTCCTCGCCGTCTCCCGGCTCCACGAGGGCCGGCTGCGGTTCCTCGGCCACGGCGAGGCGGGCGGCCGAGGAGCGCACCGTGCCGAGGCGGCGGGCCACGTCCTCCCGGAGGCGGCCGAGGTAGCCGTAGAGGCGATCGCCCGGGCAGGCGGTGGCGTTGAGGTCGCGGTGCCCGATGATCGCTTTCTGGGGGTCGAGCCGGTACGTGGCGCAGAGCCAGGCGACGAGCGCGACGAGCGCGTTGAGCTGGGCCTTGGTGGGGAGCTCGTCGATGTACGTGCCCTCCGTCTCGATGCCCAGCGCGCGGCTGTTGTGCCCGGCGACGTGGGCGCCCACCGCGAGCTTGCCCTGCTCGATGGCGGGCAGGGTGCGGTTGCGGCCCTCGAGGATGTACCCGCCCCTGCTGACCGTGAAGTGCTGCCCGATGTCGTCCCAGCCGTTGCGCCGCATGTGGTGGCGCTGGATGGCCCGGGAGAGCCGGAACGCCGCTTCGAGGCTGGTGTCGCCGGTGTTCGCGGTGGCGGTGTGGTGGATGACGATCCGGTCCGGCGGATGGTCGGTCACCGTCGCCTTGCGCCGGGGTGGCGCCGCGTCCCACTCGCTCCGGGTGTAGATGCGGGGCCGGCGCGGCCGCCGGGGCCGGACGGAGGCGGCGAAGACCTCGGGTGCGAGGAGAATGGCCCCGGCGATACCGCTCCCGGCCGAGAGGAACATCCGGCGTGTGATCTCCGACATGCGCCCTCCCCCTTTGAGCGCAGGTCCTCGGAAAACCCGCGTCCGGTGGGAGGCGATATCGAATATGCCCATCCGCCGCCCCGGCTATTCCTACCGGCCGGAAATCGGCGTGGAGTATGCCGAATTATCCGGGTATCCCGTTATGAGAAAGTGCCGGTACGGCATGGCCGGTCGGCCGGTGCGCCGCCGGGAGCAGGGGGTTCCGCGGGCGGGCGCAGGGCCGTCACCCGTACGGAGAATCAGGTGCCGGCCGCGTGAAGAGTGCATGCCAGGGGAAACGCGGCGAGCGGCGAAAAGGAAGGATGAGAAAGCAGGAAACCGGGCGATTCCGGGTTTTCCCGTGCGCGCCGATCCGGATTTCCGTCCTCCGGCCACCGAGGAGTTCTCTGGAATTTCCGGCATGGCCATACAAGGCGGAAAAGTGATAAATGTGCGCTCGCGGTGCGGTGGACCGGGGAACAGGGTGCTCGTGGCGCGGGCACCGCGGGGTGGCACGGGCGCGGCGGTGCGCCCCGGCCTCGCCCGGGCGGGACCTTCGCCGGCCGCCGGCGGGCCATCCACCGGCCGGTGCGTGCGTTCCGCCGAGCGGGCTCCCCCGTTCGGCGCGAGATCCGACTCGGCTGTCAACCGAACGGCCCCGTCGCGCGTCAGGAAAAGGCACCGTTCGTCTCAGTAGCGCGGAGGGCACGACGCCATGCCTACCCCTGCGTTCCGACGTGATGGCTCCCCGGCGTGGGGCGAACGAGAGGCGCTCGCGCGCGCCACGCTCGACGCGCTGCGCCGCCGGGGCCCGAAAGCGGTACAGGAGGAGACGCTCCGGATGAAGTCCGAGCTGCTCCGGCTGTACGGCTGGGAGGGGTACCAGCGGGTCATGGCGCAGATGGAGAGCGACCTGGCCCGGCTCTACGAGCACCACCGGTGAGGTACGGAGCCGCGCGGAAGGCGTGATGCCGCCCCGGCCACGGGCACGGCCGGCCCGCCGTGGTCCGGGGCGGCGGGCGCCGGGACGCCCGGGCACGCCCGGACCCGGCGCCCGCTCCACCGCGGGCCCGCGCCCGGCATCCGCGCCCCGGGCCTGCGTCGGTTCCGGCCTCGGGCGCCCGCGCGAGGGCGCCCGAGGCCGGGATCAGTCCCACCAGAACGACCAGGCGTTCCGGCCCACGATCTGCGCGGCGTACTCGGCGAGCGATCCCCCGGCCTGCAGGATGCTGTCCGGGCAGAAGGTCCAGTGCTCGGCCGCCACGTGGAGCGCGTGCTCCAGCGTCATGGGGGGAGCGGCCACGCTGAGCTCCAGGGTGTCGAACCCCATGCCGACCACCCGGACGCCGAACCTCTCCTCCCAGCTCCGGAGCACCGCGGCGAGCGGCACGTTCCACTCGTTGTGGTGCACCGCGCCCTGCCAGCCGAGCGCCACCGGGGCGTCGGCGCTCCGGTCCACCGCCACGAGCCCCAGCGGGGTGACCCGCTGGACCACGATGTCCGCGTACCAGTCGGCGACCGTGTCAGGGTCGGCCATCAACCTCCCCGGTGGGGCGAGACCGGGGCATTCCTTCCCGAACGGGGAGAGGTCCACCACGTCGCGGCTCACGATGAGGTCCCGCCACACCTCGGCCATGAACCCCTCGGCGGTGAAGAGGTCGATCTGCGCCACCGAATCCGGCGCGATCTGCCCCGCCGACCACGGCTGCACGCCGTCCTCGAGCAGCACCGGCCACAGCCCGGACCGCGGGTGCTCACGGCGCAACCGTGCCCAGAACCCGGGTGGCACGGGATCGTCGCTCAGCCAGAACGAGGGCCGATGATGCGTGCGCATCCGGTCGTACTTGGGATCCGGCCACACGAGAGACCCGGGAGGGAGATCGACGGTGAGCTCCCTCCCGGCGCCGCCGTCAGCGAAGAGCTGTTCCAGGCCCGGCGGTAGCCGCCGACGCTCGTGAACCGACATGCGCCAATAATGTCGGACCGGCCGGTGAATATCCCAGTGCGCGGACCCGCGGCGCGTCATGCGCGGATGCGCCGTGCGCGTCCCGCCACGCCGGCCCGCCGTACCGCGGAAACGACCCCGGGCGCCGGCCGGGCCGCCCACGTCGTTCCGGGCGCCGGCCGGGCGTGCCCGCGTTCCCGCGACCCGCCTCCCGCCATCGGCGGCCGCACCGCAGATTCCCGCCGTACCCACGCGGTCATGCCCGTGCGCCGGGCGGGGTGCGCGCTCACGAGCACCCCTCCCACCGCGGACGCCCGCGCCTTTCCGGCCCCGCCGTACCGCGTGGATCGACCCCGGGCTCCGGCCGCACGGGCCCCGCCGTACCGGCGGGACGGGCGGTCAGAGGTACAGCCCGGTCGAGGCGGGCTCGTCCGGCTCCGGCGCCGCGTGCCCGTCGCGGAGCGCGTAGAGCTCGGCGAGCGTGGCACCGGACGGGCCGATGCCGTCCCGCCGGCCCAGCCACCGCGCCGCCTCCTCCGGTCCCAGCGGGCCGATCTCCAGCCTGGCCAGGCACCGGCCCGGCCGCACCACCGCCGGGTGGAGCCGGGCGAGGTCCTCGTTGGTGGTGATCGCGACGAGCACGTCCCTGCCCTGCCCGAGCAGGCCGTCGGTGAGGTTGAGCAGCCGGGACAGGCCCTGACCGGTCGACTGCTTGGCCTCGGCGCGGATCAGCTCGTCGCAGTCCTCGAGGATGAGCAGCCGCCAGCGCTGCTGGTCCTCTTCATCCGGGTCGTCGTACCCGATCGCCACGTCCATCAGGTACCCGGGGTCGCCGAAGAGCCGCTCGGGGTCGAGGACGCAGTCGGCCTGGCACCAGCTCGACCACTCGCGGGCGATCGTGCGGAGCAGGGTGGTCTTGCCCGTGCCCGGCGGGCCGTGCAAGAGCAGCAGCCGCCCGGTGATGTCCTTCGGCGTGGTCTTCATGAGCCCGTCGAGGCGCGGCACCACCGAGCTGGAGTAGTTCCGCCTGATCTCCGCCCAGGGCGAGGTCGTGATCGGCTTCACCGAGCGCCGGGGGCCGTGGACCGAGGACCACCAGAAGCCCATGGTGACGTGGTCGCCCGCCGGCGCCTTCTCCTCGGCGTCCCGGATCGCCTGGGCCAGCACCGATGCGGCCAGCTCCTCGGTCACCGCGGTCGCGGTCACCGTCGCCGACCGGTTGGCGTGCCGGACCACCCGCAGCGTCCAGCCCTCACCGGCGATGAGACGGGCCTCGTGGCCGTCGGTGTGCTGGGCGACCCGGAGCAGCCGGCCCCCGGGAACCGTCATGGCCGCGTCGGCGCGGACCCGCTCCAGCCGCGTGGTCCGGGACCACGGCTGGGCCCCGGTCGCGAACGGGGAGAGGGCCAGCGCGTCGATCACATCGGCCGGGGTGTCGGTGTCGTCGAGCCACAACCGCAACGGGACCGCGCTCGACTCCTCTTCGGGGCGGGAGGAGAAGACGACCTCCTTGAGGACGGACATGTGATCCATAGTCTCGGGCGGGGAGCCTCACTGTCGACGCATTTACACCGATCCACGCCACGCGTGGTGCCGGTCGCAGTCTATGGCCCGGAGCCGACCGGTCGGCCTCCGGTCCGGTGCCGCGACCCCCGCCCCGCCGCCGCGCATCCCGGCGCCCCGGCCCGGAAGCAGCGCGCCCGGAGCGCCCGGAGGACGGGCCCGCCCGTGCCGTGACCCGGCGGCGCGCCGCCGCGACACGACGGCGGTCAAACCACACCCCGGCCGATCGTCACCGCGGGGCTGCGTTTAGCATCCGTCGCATGACGGTGCCACTCGAAATCGGCGAACTCACCGGACTCGCCGCGGAGTTCCCGCAGGCCACCCGGGAGCGGTGGCGGGAGCTCGCGGCCGAGGTGCTGCGGAAGTCCGGCTGGCAGGGATCGGCGGACGACGTCGAGCAGGCGCTGTCCACCACGACATATGACGGTGTCACCGTGGCGCCGCTCCACGACGCCTCCGACCTCCCGCGCGCCCCGCGCATCGTGGGCCGCACGGGCGCCTGGGACGTACGGCAGCGCCACGCCGACCCCGATCCGGCCGCCACCCGCGCGGCGATCCAGGCCGACCTCGAGGGCGGTGTCACCTCGATCTGGCTGGACCTCGCCGCCATCGGCGCGGCCGCGCTGCCCGACGTGCTGGACGGCGTCGATCTGGAGCGCTTCCCCGTCGTGCTCGACGCGGGGGAGCACACCGCGGAGGCGGCGGAGACCTTCCTGCGCCTGGTTGCCGGGAGGCGGATCCCCGGGGGCAACCTGGGCGCCGACCCGATCGGCCTGGCCGCGCGGACCGGGCAGCGGGACGCCATCCGCGCCCGGCTCGCCGAGGCGGCCGAGCTCGCCCGCCGGTGCGCCGGGCACCCCGGGCTCCGCGCGATCACCGTCGACGCGCTGCCGTACCACGACGCCGGGGGGAGTGACGCCGAGGAGCTGGGCTGCTCCATCGCGACCGGGGTGGCCTACCTGCGCGCGCTGACCGAGGCCGGTCTCACGGTCGAGCAGGCGCTCGGCCAGCTCGAGTTCCGCTACGCGGCCACCGCCGATCAGTTCCTCACCATCGCCAAGCTCCGGGCGGCCCGCCGCCTGTGGGCGCGGGTCGCCGAGGTGGTCGGCGGGCCGGGGACGCAGGTGCAGCACGCCGTGACCTCATCGGCGATGATGAGCGTCCGCGACCCGTGGGTGAACATGCTCCGCACCACGGTGGCCTGCTTCGCCGCCGGCGTCGGCGGGGCGGACGCGGTGACCGTGCAGCCGTTCGACGCCTGCCTCGGCCTGCCCGACGAGTTCTCCCGGCGGATCGCGCGCAACACCCACGCCCTCTTGGTGGAGGAGGCCGGGGTGGCGCGGGTGGCCGACCCGGCGGGCGGATCGTGGTACGCCGAGCGGCTCACCGCGGACCTCGCCGCCGCCGCGTGGCGGTGGTTCCAGGAGATCGAGCGGGCCGGGGGCATGGCCGCCGCCCTGGAGAGCCTCGTCCCGGAGCGGCTCGCCGCCACCCGGGCCGCGCGCGCGGCGAACATCGCCCACCGGCGCGACCCGCTCACCGGGGTGAGCGAGTTCCCCGACCGCACGGAACGGCCGCTGTCCCGCCGTCCCGGGACCGGGCTCGCCGGCCGGGCGGTGGCCGGGCCGGGCGGCCTCCCGGTGATCCGGTACGCCGAGGAGTTCGAGGCGCTGCGCGACATCGCCGACGCCCAGGAGCGGCGGCCCACGGTCTTCCTCGCCACGATCGGGCCGATCGCCGCGCACACGGCCCGGGCCACGTTCGCCGCCAACCTCTTCGCCGCCGGCGGGATCGAGACCGTGACCAGCGGGCCCGCCACCGACCCGGCCGCGATCGCGGCCGCGTTCCGCGACGCCGGCACCCCCGTGGCCTGCCTGTGCTCCAGCGACGCCCTGTACGCCGAGCACGCCGCCGCGGTGGCCACCGCCCTCAAGGAGGCCGGGGCGAGACGGGTCTGGCTGGCAGGGAAGGGCGAGTATGAGGGTGTCGACGCCAACCTCTACGCCGGCTGCGACGCGCTCGACGTGATCCGCACCACGTTCGATGACCTGGGAGTGGCCCGATGATTCCGGACTTTTCACAGATTGACCTGACATTGGGGGCGGAAGCCGTACCGGACCCGGGTGAGGCGATCGCGCGGGACGGCGAGGTGTGGCAGACGCCCGAGGGGATCGCGGTCAAGGCGTGCTACACGGCCGCCGACCTCGAGGGGGTCGACTTCCTCCAGACCTACCCGGGGATCGCGCCCTACCTGCGCGGGCCGTACCCCACCATGTACGTCACCCAGCCGTGGACGATCCGGCAGTACGCGGGGTTCTCCACCGCCGAGGAGTCGAACGCGTTCTACCGGCGCAACCTCGCCGCGGGGCAGAAGGGCCTGTCGGTCGCCTTCGACCTCGCCACCCACCGCGGCTACGACTCCGACCACCCGCGGGTCGCCGGTGACGTGGGCATGGCCGGGGTCGCGATCGACTCGATCTACGACATGCGGCAGCTGTTCGACGGCATCCCGCTCGACAAGATGAGCGTGTCGATGACCATGAACGGCGCCGTCCTGCCGATCATGGCGCTCTACATCGTCGCCGCGGAGGAGCAGGGGGTGGCGCCCCACCAGCTCACGGGCACCATCCAGAACGACATCCTCAAAGAGTTCATGGTCCGCAACACGTACATCTACCCGCCCGGGCCGTCGATGCGGATCATCTCGGACATCTTCGCCTACACCTCCCGGCACATGCCGAAGTTCAACTCGATCTCGATCTCCGGCTACCACATCCAGGAGGCGGGGGCCACCTGCGACCTGGAGCTCGCCTACACCCTCGCCGACGGGCTGGAGTACCTGCGGGCCGGGATCAAGGCCGGGCTGGACATCGACGCCTTCGCCCCGAGGCTGTCGTTCTTCTGGTGCATCGGGATGAACTTCTTCATGGAGGTGGCGAAGCTCCGGGCGGCGCGGCTGCTCTGGGCCAAGCTGGTGAAGCAGTTCAACCCGAAGAACCCCCGCTCCCTCTCCCTCCGCACGCACAGCCAGACCTCCGGCTGGTCGCTCACCGCGCAGGACGTCTACAACAACGTGGTGCGCACCTGCATCGAGGCGATGGCCGCCACCCAGGGGCACACCCAGTCGCTGCACACCAACGCGCTGGACGAGGCGCTCGCGCTCCCGACCGACTTCTCCGCGCGGATCGCCCGCAACACCCAGCTCATGCTCCAGCAGGAGTCGGGCATCCGCCGGTCGATCGACCCGTGGGGCGGCTCGTACTACGTGGAGCGGCTCACCCACGACCTCGCCCAGCGGGCCTGGGCGCACATCCAGGAGGTCGAGCAGGCCGGCGGCATGGCCCGCGCCATCGAGCAAGGGCTGCCGAAGCTCCGGATCGAGGAGGCGGCCGCCCGCACCCAGGCGCGGATCGACTCCGGCCGGCAGCCGGTCATCGGCGTCAACAAGTACCGGCCCGCCTCCGACGTGCCGGTGGAGGTGCTCAAGGTCGACAACACGGCGGTGCGCAACCAGCAGATCGAGAAGCTGCGCCGGCTCCGCGCCGAGCGCGACCCGGAGGCGGTGGCCGAGGCTCTCGACGCGCTCACCAAGGGAGCCGCGGGCGACGCCAACCTGCTCGAGCTCGCGGTGCGGGCCGCCCGGGCCAAGGCCACGGTCGGGGAGATCTCGGCGGCCCTGGAGAAGGTCTTCGGCCGGCACACCGCGCAGATCCGTACCATCACGGGTGTGTACCGCAGCGAGGCCGACCGGGACAGGGTCGAAGAGGTCCGCGCCGCGTGCGCGGAGTTCGAGCGGGCCGAGGGCCGCCGGCCGCGGATCCTCGTCGCCAAGATGGGCCAGGACGGCCACGACCGCGGCCAGAAGGTGATCGCGAGCGCCTTCGCCGACCTCGGCTTCGACGTCGACGTCGGCCCGCTCTTCCAGACGCCGGAGGAGGTGGCGCGGCAGGCGGTCGAGGCCGACGTGCACATCATCGGCGTCTCGTCGCTCGCCGCGGGCCACATGACGCTCGTCCCCGCGCTGAAGCGCGCGCTGGACGACCTCGACGCCAGGGACATCATGATCGTCGTCGGCGGGGTGATCCCGCCGGACGACGTGGAGCCGCTGCTCAAGGCCGGGGCGAGCGCGGTGTTCCCGCCGGGCACCGTGATCGCCGACGCCGCGCTGGCGCTCCTGAAGGACCTGCGGGCCCGGCTCGCCCGGGCGTCCGCTCCGGCGTCGTGACCGCGGCCCTGGAGGACTACCTCCACGGCGTGCTCTCCGGGAACCGGCGGTGGATCGCCCGGGCGATCACGCTCGTGGAGTCGACCCGGCCCGACCACCAGCGGCTCGCCCAGCGGCTGCTCGTCGAGCTGACCCCGCACGCGGGCAAGGCCCGGCGGGTGGGCATCTCCGGGGTGCCGGGCGTCGGCAAGTCGACCTTCATCGAGGCGCTCGGCACCTACCTGACCGGCCGCGGGCACCGGGTGGCCGTGCTCGCCGTGGACCCGTCGTCGCCGCGCTCCGGCGGCAGCATCCTCGGCGACAAGACCCGGATGACGAAGCTCGCCGCGGATCCCCGCGCGTTCATCCGGCCGTCGCCGACCGCGGGCACGCTCGGCGGCGTGGCCAAGGCCACCCGCGAGGCGATGATCGTCATGGAGGCGGCCGGGTACGACATCGTGCTGGTCGAGACCGTCGGCGTCGGCCAGTCGGAGACCGCCGTCGCCGACATGGTCGACACGTTCCTCGTGCTCACCCTCGCCCGCACCGGGGACCAGCTCCAAGGGATCAAGAAGGGCGTGCTCGAGCTCGCCGACGTGATCGCGGTGAACAAGGCGGACGGCGAGCACGAGAAGGCTGCGCGGAAGGCCGCGGCCGAGCTCTCCGGGGCACTGCGGCTGCTCCGCTCCTCCACGCCCGTGCTCACCTGCAGCGGCCTCACCGGCGCGGGCCTTCCGGAGCTGTGGGAGCGGATCGTCCGCCACCAGGAGGGGATCGACGTGGCGGCGAAGCGCGCCCGCCAGCAGGTGGAGTGGACCTGGTCGCTCGCGTCCGACCGGCTGCTCTCCCTGCTCCGGGAGCGCGCCGCGCCGATCGCGCCGGAGATCGAGCGGCAGGTCCTCGACGGGTCCCTCACCCCGTCGCTCGCCGCGGACCGGATTCTCGGCGCCTTCTTCGCCGCCGGGCCGCCGGGCGAGGACGGCGAGCGCGCGGCTCAGTGATCCGGATTTCCGGGCGGCCGGTGCGGGCGCGCCGCTGAGGCGTTCCCGCACCGGCCGCCCGTCTTTTCGTCACAAGCCAGGCCATGTGCGTATCCGATCTCATGCGCTCAATCAGTGAAGACCAATCACTTTGCGAATGGGATTAACAGTTTAGGGTGCGAAGCCGCTAAGGTACGCCAGCAGATCACTTCGCCCGGTGCAGGCGCGTTCGTGGAAGTCATCCCGTGGAGGGCAAGTCATGGCGTACGAACAGGGCTCGGGCCCGCAGGACTCCGCGCGGTCGCAGGCGAGGCCGGATGGGCGGGCGCAGGACGGGCGGCCGTCGCCGTACGGCCGGCCGGACGTGTCCGGGCATCCATCCCCGCCGCCACCCCGGAAGCCCGAGCTCGGGGTCGTGATCGGCGTGATCGCGGTCGTCGTCATGGTGCTCGTGGGCATCGGTGTGGTGATCTCGCGCCTCTCCGCGGGTGAGGGCACCCCGGTAGCCGGCCGCGCCGCACCGAGCGTCGTGGTGGTGGACCCCGAGTGGGACGACCTCTCGAATACCGGGAAGACGCTGTGGCAGGACAGGTTCCGCGACGCCCAGCAAGCCCGGGTGGGCGACACCCTCACGCTCGCGAAGGACGACTGGCGGCTCACGGTCACCGTGACCGGGTACTTCGACCCGGCGACCCCGCGGCATCGATCCCCGCAGCCGGGCGCCCGCTGGGTGGCGGTCGGGTTACGGGTCGAGCAGCAGGGAACACGTGACCTGTACTGTTGCGACGCAGGGTGGGCGAGGCTGGTCGATCAGTACGGGGTGGAGTACGTCCCGCGCGACAGCCACAACAGCAGGATCGCGGAGGGCGGCAACATGTCCGCGGTGGGGACGTACCCGTTGGTTCCCGGGGCTACCTCGTCGGGCGTCCTCGTGTTCGAGCTCCCCGATCGGGTGAAGGCGGAGAAGCTGCTGTTGGGAAGGTACTCCGGAGGACCCGCTAGCAAGGCGGTGTGGCGGCTGAACTGACGGCCATGTGACCGAGAAGGCACGGCATGCGCCGCTCATTTCCACACCGGCCGCCCTGTCTCTTTCGGCGCGAGCGGCGGTCGGTGTCTCCGCAATGGTGCGGACGCGGCTGAAACGATCATTTCCGAGGCCCAAGATTCGTATGCGGGCCGGTGACCTGCTCCCGGTGACCCTGTCCGCGAAACCGCTGATGACCGGCCGTCCTCGCGGCGGGCCATCGCGGCAGGCGGCGCACCCCTTGCGTTCCCGGTCAGCCGGCTGCACCGGTGACGGCACCATTGTCTCGGCCCAGGCCGGAATGGCGGGTTATGGGCTACTGCGCGAATTGGCTACGCCTGCTGTGGCTCCGCCCCGGTAACCTACGCCAGCAGATCATCTCGCCCACCGAAGATGCGATCGTCGAGTCATCCGGAGAGCGGATATGGCATACCACCAGGGGCCCGGCCCGCAGAACCCCCACCAGAACCCCCAGCAGTGGCAGATGTGGCAGGGCGGGCAGCCGCCTCAGTATCCCCAGCAGCCGTACCCGTACGGCCAGCCCTACGGGTACGGCTATCCGCCACCGCCGCCACCGAAGAAGCCCGGTGCCGGGATGGTGATCGGCGTCATCGCGGCCGTGGTCGTGGTGCTGGTGGGCATCGGCGTGGTGGTCGCCCTGCTCTCCGGGGATGAGAGCACCTCGGTCGCCGGCCGTCCCACCCCGGGCGTGACACAGGACCGGGACGGCCTGGGGCAGGACCCCGGCGAGAACCGCGACGGACAGGGCCAGGAGCCGGGGGACCGGAGCGGTGACGATGGTTACCAGCAGGCCGAGCTCGGCGGCACCCTGCTGCTCCGCGGGACCGAGGGCGAGCAGGTGGCGGTCACCGTCACCAAGGTCTTCGACCGGGCGACCCCCAAGTCGGAGATCTTCACCCCGAAGGCGGGCAACCGCTGGGTGGCCGTCGAGCTCCGGATCGAGAACAAGGGCGACCGCGTGTACAACGACAGCCCGTGGATGGGGGCGACGCTGGTCGACAACGAGGGGCAGGAGCACCGCCCGAGCCTGATCAGCAACATCCAGGAGGGGGTGAGCCTGACGTCGGTGACGATCAGCGCCGGGGACAGCCGCAAGGGCGTCCTCGTGTTCGAGCTCCCCAACGACCTGAAGGCGGCGAAGTTCCTGTACGCGGTGAAGAGCGGGCTCTTCGGCAACCAGCGGGGTGAGTGGCGGCTGAGCTGACGGGCCCGGGCCGGGAGCCGCCGCGATGTCGCCGGGGCGCGGCGGCCGCGCTGGCGTAGGCCCGCCGGGGAGGCGGCGCGGCCGCTGACCGCGCGGGCTCGTACGGAGCGTGCGAGCACAGCGCGTTCACCGACCGGGCACCCGGCGCCTCCCGTGCCGTTCGGGGTCGATCGGATTCGCCACGCGCCGGGGCCGTCGCCGGGGAGCCGTGGGCCCGGGTGGGGCCGGCACCGCGTGGGTCAGGTGAAGAGGGCCCGCCCCCAGAAGTCGCCGGCGTCCGTGACCCCGGGCGGGCAGGCGAAGACGCCGCTCGAGACGTGCTTGATGTACTCGTTGAGCGCGTCGTGGCGGGCGAGCTCCATCTGGATGGGGATGAACTGCTTGCGCGGGTCGCGCTGGTAGGCCATGAAGAACAACCCGGCGTTGAGCCGCCCGAGCCCGTCGGAGCCGTCCACGTAGTTGTAGCCGCGGCGGAGGAGCCGGGCGCCGCCGTGCCGTGACGGGTGGGCGAGCCGCACGTGGGAGTTCTCCGCGATCACCGGTTTGCCGTCCGCACCGGTCTTGGTGAAGTCCGGCTCGTCGAACTCGTCCCGGCCGGTGAGCGGGGCGCCGCGCGCCTTGTCCCTCCCGAAGATCGCCTCCTGCTCGGCGAGCGGTGCCCGGTCCCACGTCTCGATGTGCATGCGGATCTTGCGGACCACCAGGTAGGTGCCGCCGGTCATCCAGCCGGGGCCGTCGCCGGGCGCCACCCACAGGTGCTCGTCGAGCATGGCGGCGTCCTCGAGCTTGAGGTTGGCGGTGCCGTCCTTGAAGCCGAAGAGGTTGCGCGGGGTCTCCTGCGCGTACGAGGTGGACGAGGTGCGGCCGAATCCGAGCTGCGAGTACCGGACCGAGACCCTGCCGAACCCGATCCGCGCCAGGTTGCGGATCGCGTGCACGGCCACCTGGGGATCGTTCGCGCACGCTTGCACGCAGATGTCGCCCCCGGAGATCTCGGGGATGAGCGCGTCCCCGGGGAACGAGGGCAGGTCCACCAGCGCCGGTGGCCTGCGATCGGCGAGCCCGAACCGCTCGTCGAAGAGCGACGGGCCGAAGCCGATGGTGAGCGTGAGCTGGGACGGGGGGAGGTCGAGCGCCTCCCCGGTGTCGTCCGGCGGTGCCTGGGGATCGCCGCCGACCGGGCCGAAGGGCCCGGCGCTCTTGCCCTGGGTCATCCGGGCCGCGGCCGCCGTCCACTCCTGGAGCAGTTCCACGAGCTCGCCGCGCTTCTCGGTGATCACGTCGAAGGCGACGAAGTGCAGGTGGTCCTGGGCGGGCGTGGTGATGCCCGCCTGGTGCCTGCCGTAGAAGGGCACCGCCCCGCCCGCCGCCTCCGTGTGGGCGGGCGCGGATCCGCCGGGGAGCGTACGGCCGGCGAACGCGCCGACGGCCGCCGCCCCGGCAGCCCCGGCCACTCCGAGGCCGAGGAGCCTGCGTCTGCTGATCCCGGTCGCCGTGCTCATCGTTGCACCACCGACGCGATCTTGCTGATCGACTCGGAGAGGGCGTTGATGGCGTCGGACAGGGCCTTCAGGTCGCTCTTGCCGAGCTCGGTGTAGAGCTTCCAGCCGTCGCCTGACCGGTGCTCGCCGAGCACCTTCTCGACGGCGGCGAACCCCTCGTCGATCTCCTTGACGAGCTCCGGGTCGCGCTCCTCGAGCACGGGGCGGAGCGCTTGAACCGCCGCCTTGCTGCCGTCGAGGTTGGCGGCGAAGTCCCACAGGTCCGTGTGGGAGTAGCGATCCTCCTCACCGGTGATCTTGCCGGTCGCGATCTCGTCCAGCAGGCCCTTCGCACCGTTGGCGAGCTGCAGCGGGGAGAGCTCGACCGTGGTGGCCTTCTCGACGAGGGTCCGCACGTCGGCCATGAGCTTGTCGGCGATGGGCCCGTCGCCGCTGACGTCCCCGGTGACCCAGAGGTCCTTCTCGATCCGGTGGAAGCCGGTCCACTCCTCGCCCTCGGCCACGTCGTTCTCCCGCGCGTCGATCGCCGGGTCGAGGTCCCCGAAGATCTCGGCCACCGGTTCGATGCGCTCCCAGTACGTCCGGGCGATCGGGAAGAGCTCCTTCGCCTTGGCGATGTCACCGGCCTTCACCGCGTCGGTGAACTCCTTGGTCTTCTCGAGCAGGGAGCCGGCCTGGCTGTTGACGTACCGCTTGTAGCTCGCGACCGCCTCGGCGAGCTTCGCGTCGGCGGTGAGCGGCTTGTGCTCGCCGGTGACCTTCAGGGCGTTGCGGATCCCCTTGCCGATCATGCCGGGCTTGCAGGCCGTCTCGTAGTTTCCTGGCGGGAGCTCCACGATGAGCTCGCGGGTGAGCCCGGGCACGATGTTCTCCACCTCGCCCATGACCCGATCGCCGGGCGCGTAGACGTAGAACTCGGTGACCTTGGTCCCGTTGTTCGTCACCGCGAAGGTCGCGGTCCCGGCGGGGAGCTCCGAGACGCTCACCGTGCACTCGGTGTCGCTCGCGGCGACGCTGATCTTGTCCGCCCCACCGGAGCCGGAGCCCGGCGAACCGGTCCCCGAGCAGCCGGCGATCGCGGCGAGGGCGAGCAGGGAGACGGTGACAGCGGTGCCAGTACGCATCGATGGACTCCGATCACGAGGCGGGGGGAGCCGGGGCGGCGGTGGTGGTGCGCACGCGGGACCTGCGGGCCGGTAGGAGGAAGAGCACGAGCACCGGGACGGCGTAGAGCGCCCAGGCGATGGTCTCCAGGACGGTGGCCTGGGCGGTGATGTTGAACATGCCGGTGAGCAGCGCCGTGTACCAGGCGCCCGGGTCGAGGACGCCGCTGATGTCGAAGGCCTGATCGGTCAGGCCGGGCAGCACACCCGCCTCCTGCAGGTCGTGCACGCCGTACTTGACGATGCCCGCCGCGACGAGGATGAGCAGCAGACCGGTCCAGGTGAAGAACCGGCCGAGGTCGATGCGCAGGACGCTCCGGTACAGACCCCAGCCGATCGCGACAGCGGTGAGCAGGCCGAGGGTGACCCCGACCAGCGGGGTGGTGCTGCTCGCCGCACCCTGGGCGGCGGCGAACCAGAGCAGCGCGGTCTCCAGGCCTTCGCGGACGACGGACACGAAGGCGAGCACGACGACCGCGGCCGTGCCGATGCGCAGCGCCTCGTCGAGCCGCTCCCGGAGCTCCGCGGAGAGGCGGCGTGACGTCGCCTTCATCCAGAAGATCATGAAGGTCACGAAGACCGTGGCGAGGAGCGAGGCGATGCCCTCGAACAGCTCCTGCTCGCGGGTGCCGAGCACCGCGGAGGTGAACGTGAGCAGCCCACCGGCCGCGAGCGACAGCGCGACGGCGATCCCGACTCCCGCCCAGACGAGCGGCAGCTTGTCCTTGCGGCCGCTCTTGACCAGGAAGGCGACCAGGATGGTGACGACGAGCGTCGCCTCCAGCCCTTCCCGCAGGCCGATGAGGTAGCTGGCGAACACGCCGGCTCTCCCTTCCCGGTGAGCCCTTCCTCGGAGGGAAAGGTTAGCCTTGCCAAATTTAGGTAAGGCATACTTTAATCCGAGGGTGTGCCGGTCCACCAGAGGGGTCTGTGGTACGGGCGGACCGGGGCTTCGTGGAGATGAGGCCGTACGGCTTGCGCGTGCACGGTCATCGGTACCCGGCCCGGCAGGGGAAGGGCGCCGGGGTGAGGGGAAGATCGAGAGCGGCGGGCCGCGCCGCCGGCCGGATGGGTGGGCGGGGTGTGCCGGGCCGCCTGCGCCGGCCCTCATGCCGGTGACACCGAGCCGGTGCGGCTCTGTGGCGGAAGCGGAATGAGCGGCCACGGATGGGCTCGGCGATGCGGTGCAGGCGGTGGATCGTGCACGGCGGGAGCGTGCCGTGGCCGGGGCCGCCGGTGGTGTGCCGGCAGGGGAGCGTACGGCCCCGCCTGCCGGGGAAGCGTACGGTCCTGTCTGGCCCGGGGACTGCGGTGCTAGCCGGGCGGAAGCGTGCGGCCCGGCCTGGCCGGGGAAGCGCGAGGCTCCCTGGGAGCGTGCGGTCCTCCCTGGCCCGCGAGAGGTGCGTCCCGCCTGAGGGGAAGGGTGCGGCCCTGGCTGACCGGGGAAGCGTACGGCCCTGCCTGGCCCGGGGACTGCGGCCCTACCTGGCCGTGAGCGTGCGTCCCACCTCAGGGAAGGGCGCGGCCCGGTCTGGCCGCAAGGGAGGGTGCGGTCCGATCTTGCGGCAGGGGAAGGTGCGGCCCGGCCGGAGCCGTCCCCTGCGGGCCGGTCGTGCTCGGCCGGCCCGTCGAGCGGCCGCCGGGCCGGCCGTACCGGGCCGGGCGCCGGTCGGGCTGGGGCACAGATCCCCGGCCGGTGGGCCGGTCGGCCGGGGAAGAGGCCGATCAGCTGGAGAAGAGCATGTGCAGCCAGCTCCGCGGCCGGTGACCGTAGTGGCCGTGGTGGGGCGCGCCCCAGGCCGGGCCGCCGTGGGGCGCCGGCGGGGGCCCGTAGTGCTGCTGCACCCACTGGGACTCGATGCGGGTCAGCGTCTCGAGCTCGCCGTAGTCGAGGAAGATCCCCCGGCAGTTCTCGCACTGGTCGATGTGCACGCCGTTGCGGTCATAGGTCCGCATGACGCCATGGCACTTTGGGCACTGCATCGCCCGACGTACCTCCCTCGTCGTCAGATCACGCGGCGGGTGGCGGCCACGATCCTCGCACAGGCGGACAGCAGCGCATCGATGGTCTCGGGGTCATGGCCGTCCCGCTCGCGGGCGGTGACGGCGGTCGCCGCTTGCTGGATGATCAACGCCCGCGCCGGCGCGTCGAGTTCCCGCCACGGGTCGCCCGGTGTGACGGCCCGGCCGCCGGCGGCGAGGTAGGCGGACAGGAAGCGCTCCCAGGAGGCGGGGTCGAGCAGCCCGGCCGCGTACCAGGCCGCGGGGCGGGCGAGGTCCCAGGCCGGATCGCCGGCTCCCAGATCGTCCACGTCGATCAGGAGCCACCGCCCCCGGTGGCGGACGAGCTGGCCGAGGTGCCAGTCCCCGTGGCAGAGCGCCCGGACCCTCCCCGTGGGCTCCGTGGGCAGGGTCCGGTACGCGCCGGTGATCACCGCGGTGACCGATGGCGGGACCTCCGCGCGGGCGAGCCGGGCCATCGCCCGGGCGAGCCGCGCCGGCCCGCCCGCCGGGGGGAAACCGGCCGGCGGGGGAGCCGCGTGCAGCCGGGCGAGCAGGCGGGCGCCCTCCTCCCACGGCAGGTGGGCGGGGTCCGCGAGGTCCGGGCCGACCGTCTCGGCCGCCGGCCAGATCGTGATCAGCCGGCCGTCCATCCGCTCCAGCCCGATCGGGGCGAGGAACAGCCCCGGCAGCGCGGCCGCGGTCTCGAGCCGGGCGCGCAGGGCCGCCTCGTCGGTGCCGGGGGCGTGGGCCTTCACCACCACGTCGCCCACCCGGACCACCAGCGCGGCCGCGTCCCGGAGCACGGTCACCGGCCCGTCGCGGCGCGACAGCCGTACGAGATCGCTAATGCGCATGGCGGGCGCCGCGGTGACCGTTCACGCGCACCACCATAGAGCGCGGCACGGGCGGGCGGGCCCGGCGCTCTGGCGGCGCCCACCGCGGCGGGCGGGCGTCGTGCCCCGCTCCGCGCCGCCAACCGGGCCGCGTGCGCATCCTCCTGCGGCAGGGCGGGGCCTGAGCGGGACGATCCACGGCCGCCGTACGGTGAAGCCGAACCTTCGGCGCACGGGACTTCCAGGGCGGCCCGGAGCGGCGGACCGCCGCGCCCAGGCCGGGGACACCGCACAAGGCCATTGAGATCTACAACGTAAAGGCGTCTGCATGGGTGCGCGCGCCGCACCACATCCCGCGCCGCACCACAGCCCAAGCATCGACGCAGCCCTCGCACCGACGCCGCCCGAGCCGCGATCAGCCCGCGTACCCGGTACGCCGGCCCGCGTGCTTGAGCGCTGATTGCACACATTTGCACTGAACGCCGCGCCACAGGGGTGCGGCCGCGGTGGCCCGGCTGCCATGCTGGTCACATGAGCGAGCCGGCCATCGAGTCGTGGCTGTCCGACATGGACGGCGTGCTGGTCCGCGAGTGGAAGCCCATCCCGGGGGCCGACGAGTTCCTCGCGCGGCTCCGCGCCTCCGGCAAGCGCTTCCTCGTGCTGACCAACAACTCCATGCACACCCCGCGCGACCTGTCGGCGCGGCTGCGCGCCGCCGGGCTCGAGGTGCCGGCGGAGTCCATCTGGACCTCCGCCCTGGCCACCGCGCGGTTCCTCGCCGACCAGCGCCCGGAGGGCTCCGCGTACGTGATCGGCGAGGCCGGGCTCACCACCGCCCTGCACGAGATCGGGTACGTGCTGACCGACATCGACCCCGATTACGTGGTGCTCGGGGAGACCCGCACGTACAGCTTCTCCGCGATCACCACGGCGATCCGGCTGATCGAGCGGGGCGCGCGGTTCATCGCGACCAACCCCGACCCGGTCGCGCCGTCGCACGTGGGCTCGCACCCCGCGTGCGGCGCGGTCGCCGCGCTGATCACCAAGGCGACCGGCGTGGAGCCCTACTTCGTCGGCAAGCCGAACCCGATGATGCTGCGCAGCGCGCTCAACCGGATCGAGGCGCACAGCGACAGCACGGCGATCATCGGCGACCGGATGGACACCGACATCGTGTGCGGCATGGAGGCGGGCCTGTACACGATCCTCGTGCTCACCGGGGTCACCCGCCGGGATCAGATCGACCGGTACCCGTACCGGCCCTCCCGGGTGGCCGACTCGGTGGCCGACCTTCTCCACCTGGTCTGACGGGGGACCGTTCCGGCCCGGGACGGCAGGCGGCGCGGCCGGCCCTGGTCGCGCGGCCCCACTTCTCCTCAGGTCCCACTGCTCCTCCGCTCCGGCTGCTCCTCTGGTCCGGCAGGCCGCGCCGCGGCCACGGGCACACGGGGAAGCGCGGCCAACCGTTCATCAGGGCTTTCCCCGCGGGTACCTCCCGGTCGGGGAGGCGGTCACCGTGCCGGGGTGCAGTGGAGACATGCGGAACGGCATCACGCGGCGCTCCCTGCTGACCGCACTCGCCGCCGGGGCGGGAGGCCTGCTCCTTCCCGATGCGGTGGTCGCGGCCCGCCCGGTCTCCCGGGCGCTCCGGCGGGACCCGTTCACCCTGGGGATCGCCTCCGGCGACCCCACCGGCACCGGCGTGGTGCTGTGGACGCGGCTCGCCCCCGACCCGACCGCGCCCGACGGGCTCGGCGGCATGCCCGCGCACGACGTCGAGGTCGGCTGGCAGCTCGCGGCGGACGAGCGGTTCTCCAAGGTGGTCGCCTCCGGCACCGCCGTCGCCCGGCGGGAGACGGCCCACAGCGTCCACGTGGAGGTGGACGGGCTGGAGCCGGGGCGGGAGTACTTCTACCGGTTCCGCGCCGGCGGGCACATCTCCCCGGCCGGCCGTACCCGGACGGCCCCGGCCGGGGTGTCGCCGCTCACGTTCGCCATGGCCTCCTGCGCGCACTGGGAGCACGGCTACTACACCGCCTACCGCCGGATCGCCGAGCTCGAGCCGGACCTCGTGGTGCACCTGGGCGACTACATCTACGAGTACCGGCCGCTGGGCTACCGGGCACCGGGCGGGGCGGTGCGCGAGCACGTGGGCGGCAAGTGCCGGACGCTCGCCGATTACCGGATCCGGCACGCCCAGTACAAGACCGACCCGGACCTGCAGGCGGCCCACCTGGCGGCGCCGTGGCTGGTCGCCTTCGACGACCACGAGGTGGAGAACAACTGGGCCGGGCCGGAGTCCAGCCTCGGCACCCCGGACTTCCTCGCGCGGCGGGCCCGCGCCTTCCGCGCCTACTACGAGCACATGCCGCTGCGCCGCTCGCGGCAGCGCGGCACGTCGATCCGGATCCACCGGCGGGTCCACTGGGGAGAGCTGGCCTCCTTCCACCTGCTCGACACCCGCCGCTTCCGGGACGACCAGGCGTGCGGCGACGGGGAGCGCGCCGGGTGCCACGACCGGCTGGACCCCGGGCGCACCATCCTCGGCGCGGACCAGCGCCGCTGGCTGCTCGACGGCCTGGCGCGCTCGCGCGCCCGGTGGAACTTCATCGCCCAGCAGGTGCTGATGGCGCAGCGGGACGCGATGACCGGCCCGGGCACCCGGTTCAACATGGACGGCTGGGACGGCTACGCGGCGGAGCGGGCCCGGCTGCTGCACCGGATCAAGGAGGTGGGCGTGGCCAACCCGGTCGTGCTCACCGGGGACGCGCACATGCACCACGCCGCCGAGCTGCGGCCCGACTTCGCCGACCCGGACTCCCCGCGGGTGGCGGTCGAGCTCGTCACCTCCTCCGTCTCCAGCGACGGCGACGGCTACCACGACGACGCGCGGGTCGCGGCCCTGCTCCGGGAGAACCCCCACATCGCCTACCTCGACGAGCGCCGGGGCTTCGTCGTGTGCCGGGTCACCGCGGAGGAGATGACCGTGGACTTCCGCACCCTCGGCTACGTGAGCCGGCGCGGCGCGCCGGCGCGGACCACGGCCCGCTTCACCGTGCGCTCCGGGCACCCTCAGCTCATCGCGTAGCCGAACAGGTCGCCCGGCCGGCCGGTGGCGGCGGCCCGGGCGCGCCCGGGAGCGATACCGGCCTTCCGCGGCCGGGTCTCGATCACGGTGACCCGGCTCTCGCCCGGGGCGCCCACGAGGATGCTCCGTCCCACGGCGAGCACCGAGGAGCCGAATCCGCCCGTCCGGCCGCCGGTGATCAGCGCGTCGTGGCGGCCGCTCAGCCCGAAGCCGGTCCCGGCGATCACCTGGACCGCGCCCGCGCCCGGCACGCCCACGATCAGCTCGTCGTACCCGTCGCCGTTCAGGTCGCCCGCGGCGAGCGCGGCCCCGAACCGGTCGGAGTGGCGCGGCGTGCCGGTGAGGGTGCGCCGGGACCACGCCTCTCCCGAGGTGAGCCCGCGGGCGGAGCCGTACAGCACGTCGACCACGCCGTCGCCGTACTCCATCGCCCGCCGCCCGGCGGACAGGTCCTCCCCGGGGACGCCGATCGCCAGATCGTCCCGGCCGTCCCCGTTGAAGTCGCCCGCGGCCAGCGCGGAGCCGAAGGCGTCCCACGCCTCCGCCACGCCCGGGATCCCGACGCCGTCCTGGGTGTGCACGGTCGCGCGCCGCCGCACCGGGTCGATCACGGTCACCGTCCCGGAGCCGGGCCGGCGCCCCTCGCCGGGCGCGCCGATCGCCAGATCGTCCCGGCCGTCCCCGTCGAAGTCCCCGGCGGCGAGGGCCGCCCCGAACTGGCCCGTGGCCTCCCCGCGCCCACCGATCCAGCGCGCCGCCCGCCCGACCGGCACGCCCGCGGCCTGCGGCGCCCGCCCGCCGAGGCCGAAGATCCCGACCAGGCCGCCGCCGGCGGCCCCGGGCGCGCCCACGGCGAGCTCGTCGTCACCGTCCCCGTCGAAGTCGCCCGCGGCCAGGGCGGCGCCGAACCGGTCGGATCCGGGGCGCCGGCCCAGCAGGGTGACGTCGATGCGCCCGGCCGGCTCCAGGCCGTGCGGCGTGCCGTACAGCAGGTGGACGACGCCCTCACCGTCGGCTCCGGGGGTGGGCGCGCCGTGGAACTCCTCGGACGCGCCGATCGCCAGGTCATCGCAGCCGTCGCCGTTGAAGTCCCCGCGCGCCAGCGCCGACCCGAACGAGTCGTTGGTCTCGGGCTCGTCCCCGAGCCCGCCCGCGCCCTGGTGGAGCAGCCCGGCCGGCCGCAGCCCGCGCAGCAGGGTCACCGATCCGGCGCGCGGCCGCCCGTCCACCGTGGCGTACGGCGCCGCCACGGCGATGAAGGAGGGGCAGCCGTCCGCGGCGGCGGGGGAGGCGGCGGGGTCAGCCGCCGCGGGGGAGAGCAGCACGGCGGCGAGCAGGGCGGAGACCGGTTGAGCGTTCATGGCCGGATGGTCCCCCGCGCCCGCGACGGCCGGGCCACCGGCGGGTGAACACCCGGCGTCCACCGGCCGGCGGGCAGGGCCGCGCCGGCCCGGGCCACTGGTGCGGCCCCGGGCACCCGGCGTCCGTGCCCGCAACAATGTGATGAAAAGCACAATAACGGCCGAAAGACCCTAAAGATTGGCAAGTACGTGACCTGTTACCATGTTCGCGATGAACGTGATGTGGACCTGTGACGATCGCCGCGCGGCGATGATGCGCTGTACCGCCGCGGCCGGGTGCGCCTGTCCCATGGCCTGAGCCCGTCCCCCGATCGTCGTCCCGTCCCGAAGCAGAGAGCACGTTCATGAACTCCCCCGCAGACAACCTGGTCCTGCGCAGGATCAGCCACCTTCCCTTCCCGCCCGGCACGCACTGAACGGGATTCCCGATCCATCGCGGCTGCACCGTCGTCGTCTTCGGGGAATCTCGTGATCACTGTTTCCGGCCTGCGCAAGGTCTACGGGTCCGTCGTCGCCCTCGACGGCGTGGACCTCCATGTCGGCAAAGGAGAGATCTTCGGCGTGCTCGGCCAGAGCGGCGCGGGCAAGAGCACCCTGCTGCGCTGCATCAACCTGCTCGAACAGCCCACCGCGGGCACCGTCACGGTCGACGGGCAGGAGCTGACCGCGCTGCCGGAGCGGGAGCTGCGCCGGGCCCGCATGCGCATCGGCATGATCCACCAGCACTTCGCGCTGCTGTCGTCCCGCACGGTCGCGGGGAACGTGGCCTTCCCGCTGGAGATCATGGGCGTGCCGCGGCGGGAGCGGGCGCGCCGGGTCGGTGAGCTGCTCGACCTCGTCGGCCTCGCCGACAAGGCCAAGGCGTACCCCGCGCAGCTCTCCGGCGGGCAGAAGCAGCGGGTCGGCATCGCCCGGGCGCTCGCCGGCGAGCCGGCCGTGCTCCTCTCCGACGAGGCCACGTCCGCGCTCGACCCCGGGACCACGCAGGCGATCCTCGCCCTGCTGAAGCGGCTCAACCGCGAGCTCGGGCTCACGATCCTCCTGATCACCCATGAGATGGACGTGATCAAGGCGGTCTGCGACTCCGTGGCGATCATCAGCGCGGGCCGGATCGAGGAGGCGGGCCCGATCCCCGACCTGCTGGCGACGCCCGGATCCCGGCTGGTCCGGGAGCTGTTCCCGCTGCCGGCGCCCGAGCCCGGGAGCGTGACGATCACCTTCACCGGCCGGCAGCCCGGGGGGACGCCGGTCCTCTCCGAGGCCGTGCGCCGGTTCGACGTCGACATCGACATCCTCGCCGGATCGGTGGAGACCGTCGCCGGCCGCCCGGCCGGCCGGCTCCTGGTCCGGCTCACCGGAGAGCGGGCCGATGCGGCCCTCGCCTACCTGCGCGACCTCGGACTCCTGGTGGAGGTGGCCCGATGACCTGGTCGGAGATGAGCCCGCTGCTGTGGGAGGCGACCGGGCAGACCCTGCAGATGGTGGCGTGGTCCACGCTCTTCACCGCGCTGTTCGGGCTGCCGCTCGGCGTGCTCCTGGTCGGCACGGCCCGCGGCGGGCTGTTCCCGGCGCCGCTGCTCAACCAGGCCCTCGGGCTGATCGTCAACGTCGGCCGGTCGCTCCCGTTCGTCGTGCTGATGATCGCGGTGATCCCGCTCACCCGGCTGCTCACCGGGACCACGATCGGCACCACCGCCGCCGTGGTGCCGCTCACCATCGGCGCCGTGCCGTTCTTCGCCCGGCTGGTGGAGACCTCGCTGCGCGAGGTGAGCCGGGACGTGGTGGAGGCGGCGCGGGCCATGGGCGCGAGCCGGACCACGGTCGTGGTCAAGGTGCTGCTCCCGGAGGCGCTGCCCGGCCTGGTCGCCTCGCTCACGGTGACCGTCGTCGCGCTCATCTCGTACTCGGCGATGGCCGGCGTGATCGGCGGCGGCGGGCTCGGCGATCTCGCGGTGCGGTACGGCTACCAGCGGTTCGAGACCACCCTGATGGTCGTCACGGTCGTCGTGCTCGTGGTGCTGGTCCAGCTCGTCCAGGGCCTCGGCGACACGGTCAGCCGCCGGCTCTCCCGCCGCTGATCCCGGCCCGGCGCCGGGTGGCCGGTGGGGTGTCACGTTCCACGACCGTCTGATTTATCCCTCTATTACCTATTTCGCACTGTCATCTGAAGGAGTGGTGACCACCATGCGCAAGCTGCTCGGGCTGTTGCTCGCCGCCGGGCTCTCCCTGGGCCTGACCGCGTGCGGCGGCTCGTCCTCCGAGCCGGAGACCGCCGCGGGCGACGCGACGGCCTCGGCCTCCGCCGAGCCGCTCAAGGTCGGCGTCACCCCGGTGCCGCACGGGCAGATCCTCAAGTTCGTGTCCGACACGCTCGCCCCCTCGGCCGGGCTGAAGATCGAGATCGTCGAGTTCAACGACTACGTGCAGCCGAACCTGCAGCTCCAGGACGGCCAGCTCGACGCCAACTACTTCCAGCACCGGCCGTACCTGGAGGACTTCAACGCCTCCAAGGGCACCAAGCTGACGTTCGTCGCCGACGTGCACCTGGAGCCGCTCGGGCTCTACTCCTCCAAGATCAAGAACGTGGCCGAGCTGCCCGAGGGCGCCACGATCGCGGTGCCCAACGACGCGACCAACCTCGGCCGGGCGCTGAAGCTGCTCGCCGACAACGGCGTGATCACCCTCAAGGCGGACGCCGGCATCACCGCCACCGAGCACGACATCACGGGCAACCCGAAGAACCTCAAGTTCCAGCCGCTCGAGGCGGCCCAGCTGCCGCGCTCCCTGCCGGACGTCGACGCCGCGGTGATCAACGGCAACTACGCCCTCGAGGCCGACCTCAACCCGGCCACCGACGCCCTGATCCTGGAGAAGGCCGAGGGCAACCCGTACGTCAACGGCCTCGTCGTGGCCGAGGGCAAGGAGAACGACCCGCGGATCACCGAGCTCGCCCGGCTGCTGACCGGCCCCGAGGTCAAGCAGTACATCGAGCAGACCTTCAAGGGCTCGGTCATCCCGGCCTTCTGACCCCCGCGCCGAACTCCCGCGCGGCCTTCGGAACGGGCGGACCGCCACGGGGCGGTCCGCCCGTCGCCGTCCGGCGCCGTGATTGCATCGAGATCGCCGGGCCCTAGCCCGATCACGACAAACCGAGTACCGTTCGGTCATGCATCCGGGAGCAATTGCAGCGGCCACGCCTGACAAGCCCGCAGTGATCATGGCCGAGTCCGGCCAGGTGATCACCTTCCGTGAGCTGAACGAAGAGTCGAACCGCCTCGCGCACCTGTTCCGCGCCGCGGGACTGCGGCCCGGCGACAACATCGCGTTCATGCTGGAGAACCATCCCCAGTTCCTGACCATCGCCTGGGCCGCCCACCGCTCGGGGCTCTACTACACCGCGATCAACTCCAAGCTCAAGACCGACGAGCTGGCGTACATCGTCAACAACTGCAACGCGCGGGTGTTCATCTCCTCGGCACGGCTCGCCGAGGTGGCCGCCTCGATCACGGAGGCCACGCCCGGCGTCGAGCTGCGGCTCATGCTCGACGGCACCGCCCCCGGTTTCACCTCCTTCGAGGAGGCCATCGCCCGCCACCCGGTCACCCCGATCGAGGACGAGTGCCAGGGCGCCGACATGCTCTACTCCTCGGGCACCACCGGGCGGCCCAAGGGCGTCAAGCCCGAGCTCACCAAGGCCCCGCTGGAGGAGCCGGGCCCGCTGATGAAGCTCATCGGCTTCCTGTTCCAGCCCACGGCCGAGAGCGTCTACCTGTCGCCCGCGCCGCTCTACCACGCGGCGCCCCTGCGCTACTGCATGACCTTCCACCGGTTCGGCGCGACCGTCGTGGTCATGGAGCGCTTCGACCCGGAGCAGGCCCTGGCGCTGATCGAGAAGTACCGGGTCACCCACTCCCAGTGGGTCCCGACCATGTTCATCAAGATGCTCAAGCTCCCCGCCGAGGTGCGCGAGCGGTACGACCTCTCCTCCCACAAGTACGCGGTCCACGCCGCCGCGCCCTGCCCGGTGGAGGTGAAGGAGCGCATGATGGAGTGGTGGGGCCCCATCCTCCACGAGTACTACGCGGGCACCGAGGGGAACGGGTTCGTCTACGCCGGCCCCCAGGAGTGGCTCAGCCACAAGGGCACCGTGGGCCGGCCGCTGCTCGGGGTCGTCCACATCCTCGACGAGGACGGCAACGAGCTGCCGCCCCGGCAGACCGGCACGATCTACTTCTCCGACGGCCCGCAGTTCGTCTACCACGACGACCCGGAGAAGACCCGCGCCGCCCAGGACCCCAAGGGGCGCGGCTGGACCACGCTCGGCGACATCGGCTACGTGGACGAGGAGGGCTACCTCTACCTCACCGACCGCCGCGCGTACATGATCATCTCCGGCGGGGTGAACATCTACCCGCAGGAGGCCGAGAACGTGCTCGCCCTGCACCCCAAGGTCGCCGACGTGGCGGTGATCGGGGTGCCGGACCCGGAGATGGGCGAGCAGGTCAAGGCCGTGGTCCAGCCCGTCTCCATGGCCGACGCCGGCCCGGAGCTGGAGGCGGAGCTGATCGAGTACTGCCGGGCGCGCCTCGCCCACTACAAGTGCCCCAAGAGCGTCGACTTCCGGGAGGAGCTCCCCAGGCACCCCACGGGCAAGCTGTACAAGCGGCTGCTCAGGGACGAGTACTGGGCGGCGGCGCGCCGCTGACGACTGCCGCGGACGGGACCGGGCCGCGCCGTTGATCGCTTAGGGTGAGCTTATCGCTGGTTTGCCATCCTGGTCGTGTCCCGGCCGGCGGCCGGGCGTACCGGCGAACCATGAGGGGGATCGCGATGAGCTCTCAGGAGAACACGTCCGCAGAGGAGGGCACCGAAGTGCTCTCCAACCACGGCTGGAGTCAGTTCGGCAAGACTCCGCCACAGCGAGGCCAGTTCGGCGGCGGACCGGGCTTCGGCGGCCAGGCTCAGGGGCCGTTCGGCACCGCCGTGCTCCCCAGCCCGCCGCCCAAGCCCAGGGGCGACTGGCGGCGGCGGGCGGGCGCGGCCGCGGTCCTGACCGCGGTGGCCCTCGGCGGTGGGGTCGCCGGCGGCCTGATCGTCGGCGCGACGCAGGGCGGGGAGACCGTGGTCACCACCCCGGTGGTCAGGACGTCGAGCGGCTCCGGCACGGCCTCCCTCGTCGACGTCGCCAAGGCGGTCATGCCGTCCGTGGTCTCGCTCAAGGTGCAGACCTTCACCGGCGGCGGCGAGGGTTCCGGGGTGATCCTCTCCGCCGACGGCCTGATCCTCACCAACAACCACGTGGTCTCCGGGGTGCGGCAGGGCGGCACGATCACGGTGAAGTTCAGCGACGGCAAGACGGCCTCGGCCGTGCTGAAGGGCACCGACCCCACCACCGACCTCGCCGTGGTCCAGGCGCAGGGGGTCTCCGGCCTCACCCCCGCCGCGCTCGGCGACAGCGACAAGCTGCAGGTCGGTGAGCCGGTCCTCGCGATCGGCAGCCCGCTGGGCCTGGAGGGCTCGGTCACCGCCGGGATCGTCAGCGCGCTCGACCGCACGCTCACCGAGAGCGGCGACGAGGACGAGTCGTTCCCGTGGGGCCGGTCGCGCCGGCAGCGGACCACGATCGGCGGGATGATCCAGACCGACGCCGCGATCAACCCGGGGAACTCCGGCGGCGCGCTCGTCAACGCCTCCGGGCAGGTGATCGGCATCAACACCGCGATCGCCACCTCCGGCGGCAGCTCCGGCAACATCGGCGTGGGCTTCGCCATCCCGATCAACACGGCGAAGCTCGTCGCCGACCAGCTCATCAAGTACGGCAAGGCCACCCACGCCTTCCTCGGCGTGAGCGTCGCCGACGCCATGGGCACCGTGTCCGGGGCCGTGATCACGGCGATCACCCCGGGCAGCCCGGCGGAGAAGGCCGGCCTGACCGAGGGCGACCTCATCACCAAGATCAACGACAAGGTGGTGGACAGCGCCGAGAAGCTGGTCGGCACGATCCGGACCTCGCGGCCGGGCGACAAGGTCACCATCACCTACATCCGGGGCGGCAAGACCTCGACCGTGACCATCACGCTGGCCGAGCAGTCGTCGAGCTGAGCGGCGCCCGCACGTCAGGCCGGCCGTCATCGGACGGGTGACGGCCGGCGGCCGTGTGCGCCCCTTGCGCAGACCGGGCCTAAGGTCCCGTCGCCTTGGTGACTTCCGGGCTCCTGCCCTGAGCCGTACGGCACTGCAGACACCTGCGGAAAAGCGGTGTGATTGCAGTGTCGGCAGGAGAGAAGGAGTCAGAAATGGCGACCACGCACCAGAGGCCTTCGGCGGCTGATCGTCCCCCGGTCGCCGGCCACCGGACGGAGCACGCGTCCGCGGCGGACTACGTCTGGGCGGCCACCCGCATCGCGCTCGGCTGGATCTTCCTGTGGGCGTTCATCGACAAGCTCTTCGGCCTCGGGTTCGCCACCCCCGCGGCCAAGGCCTGGATCAACGGCGGATCCCCCACCACCGGCTTCCTGAAGGGCACGGCCGACCGGGCGCTCGGCGGATTCTTCACCTCCCTCGCCGGCCAGGCCTGGGTCGACTGGCTCTTCATGCTCGGTCTGGCGGGCATCGGCATCGCCCTCGTCCTCGGCGCCGGGATGCGCATCGCGGCCGTCTCGGGCGCGCTGCTCATGGTGCTGATGTGGGCCGCGGAGCTGCCGCTCGCGAACAACCCGTTCATGGATGAGCACCTCATCTACGCCCTGCTGATGGCTGGGCTCGCCCTGGTGAACGCCGGCGACACCGTCGGCATCGGGAAGTGGTGGAGCCAGACGGCTCTGGTCCGGAAGTACCCGGTGCTGCGGTAGCGGTTGCGGATCGCCCGTCCTCGATCGGGAGGACGGGCGTTTCTCGTTTTCCGGCGCCCCTCCGCGGCGGCGCCGGGCCGCCGGGGAACGGAGATGTTCGCCTCGCGAAACCCGGCGTTCATCAAGGAAGGAGAGACTGGGTGGAGCGGGAAGCCGGGAGGCGCGGGATCGTGAGCCGGGCGACCATCCTCGTGGGCATCGACGGATCGGCGGCGTCGCTGGCCGCACTGCGGTGGGCCGCGGCGGAAGGGCGGCGGCGCGGCGCGCGGGTCCTCGCGGTGCACGCGTGGGAGTGGTCGGGCGGGCTGCACGCCCCCTACGCTCCCAGCGCGGGCCGGGCATCCCGCGAGGAGGAGCGCAAGGCCGCGCTCATGCTCGCCAGGCGCGTGGTGGCCGAGCTGGGCGCGGACCACGTGGAGCCCCTGGTGCTCGAGGGCCCGCCGGCCCAGGTGCTCATCCGGGCGAGCGCCGGCGCGGACCTGCTCGTCCTCGGCGCCCGGCACTGCCGGAGCGGGCCGTACCCGTCGATCGACCCCGTGATCGCCGCCTGCCTGCAGGGGGCGCACTGCCCGGTCGTGATCCCGCCCGCCCGGGGAGCCGGCGACCGCGCGGCCGCCGGCGCGCTCGCCCGCAGCCGGTGATCGCCCCGCCGTGCCGTACGGGACGGCGGGGTCAGCGGTCCAGGGACCTCGTCTCCGGGGGCGGGCTCGCCTCGCCGCCGGCCGCCGGCGGGTAGTGCAGGTCGAACGCCGGCCGGATGGAGCGGATCTGCGGGAGCCGGGTGAAGTTGTGCCGGGGCGGCGGGCAGGAGGTGGCCCACTCCAGGGAGCCCCCGGCGCCCCACGGGTCGTCGGTGGTGACCCGCTCCCCGCGCCGGGCCGTCTTCCAGACGTTGTAGAAGAACGGCAGGTTCGACAGGCCGAGCACGAGCGCCCCCACGCTCGAGACCACGTTCAGCCCGGTGAAGCCGTCGACCGCGGAGTAGTCCGCGTACCGGCGGGGCATCCCCGAGGCCCCCAGCCAGTGCTGCACCAGGAACGTGAGCTGGAAGCCGAGGAAGACCATCCAGAAGTGGATCTGCCCCAGGCGATCGTCCAGCATCGTGCCGGTCAGCTTCGGCCACCAGAAGTAGAAGCCGGAGAACATGGCGAACACCACGGTGCCGAACAGCACGTAGTGGAAGTGGGCCACCACGAAGTAGCTGTCGTGCACGTGGAAGTCGAGCGGGGGAGAGGCGAGGATCACCCCGGTCAGCCCGCCGATCAGGAACGTGAGCAGGAACCCGATCGCGAACATCATCGGCGCTTCGAAGCTGAGGTGGCCCCGCCACATGGTGCCGATCCAGTTGAAGAACTTCACCCCGGTGGGCACGGCGATCAGGAACGTCATCAGGGCGAAGAACGGCAGGTTCACCCGGCCGGTGGCGAACATGTGGTGGGCCCACACCGCCATGGAGAGCACGGTGATCGATATCGTGGCGCCGACCATGCCGATGTACCCGAAGAGCGGCTTGCGGCTGAAGACCGGGATCACCTCGGTGATGATCCCGAAGAACGGCAGCGCCACGATGTAGACCTCGGGGTGGCCGAAGAACCAGAACAGGTGCTGCCAGATGAGCGGCCCGCCGTGCTCCGGGTCGTAGATGCGGGTGCCGAGCTTGCGATCGGCCTCGAGCGCGAGCAGCGCGGCGGCGAGCACCGGGAAGGCGAGGAGCACCAGGACCGAGGTGAGCAGCACGTTCCACGTGAAGATCGGCATCCGGAACGTGCTCATCCCGGGCGCCCGCCTGGTGATGATCGTGGTGATGAAGTTGACCGCGCCGAGGATGGTCCCCACCCCGGCGAGCACCAGCCCCATGATCCACAGGTCGCCGCCGAGCTGCGGGGTGTACTCGCGCTCGGAGAGCGGCGTGTACCCCGTCCAGCCGAAGGAGGGCGCCCCGCCCATGAAGAATCCGCTCAGCGTGATGATGCCGCCGAACAGGAAGAGCCAGTAGCTCACCATGTTGAGCCGGGGGAACGCCACATCCGGGGCGCCGATCTGCAGCGGCATGATCGCGTTCGCGAACCCGGCGAAGAGCGGGGTGGCGAACAGCAGCAGCATGATCGTGCCGTGCATGGTGAACAGCTCGTTGTACCGGAGGTTGCTGACGAACTGCAGCCCCGGCACGGTGAGCTCGGCCCTGATCACCAGCGCCATCGCGCCCCCGATCAGGAAGAACACGAAGGCGGTGATCAGGTACAGGTGACCGATCACCTTGTGATCGGTGCTCGTCAGCCAGGAGACGATCACCGTGCCTGGTCGCCGTCCCTTGGGCGTCACGGTGGTGGTCTGCCTGGTCCGCACGGCCATGGCGGCGGCTCCTCTCGCGCGGGCGCGCCCGTCGGGGCGCCACACGGCCAGGAATGTTCGGGCTGTGCGTCTGGTTATGCCCGCTGATGGCCGAACGAAAGGAGTCGCCCCATGGCGACCGTCGACGTCACGGAACAGAACTTCAACGAGATCGCCGAGAAGGGGATCGTCCTGCTCGACTTCTGGGCGGACTGGTGCGCCCCCTGCCAGGCCTTTGAGCCGATCTTCGCGCAGGCCTCAGAGCGGCACACGGACATCACCTTCGGCAGGATCGACACCGACGCGCAGCCGGTGCTCACCGCGGCCTTCCAGGTCAGCGCGGTGCCCACGCTCATGGCGATCAGGGACGGGATCCAGGTCTTCGCCCAGCCCGGCGCCCTGCCCGCGCCCGTGCTCGAGGAGCTGATCGAGCGGGTACGCGCCCTCGACATGGACGAGATCCGCGCCCAGCTCGCCCAGCAGTCGGAGGCCGGGCAGCAGGACCTGTGACCGGGGACGCCCCGGTGACCGGGTGATCAGCGCGCCCGGTACAGCTCCGCGACCCGGAACGCCAGGTCGAGGGACTGGCTGCGGTTGAGCCGCGGGTCGCAGGTGGTCTCGTAGCGGAGCGCGAGGTCCTCCTCCACGATCTCGTGGCCGCCGCCGACGCACTCGGTGACGTCGTCGCCGGTGAACTCGATGTGGATCCCGCCCGGGTGGGTGCCGAGGGCGTGGTGCACCTCGAAGAAGCCGGCGACCTCGTCGAGGATGTCGTCCAGCCGCCGGGTCTTGTGCCCGCTGGGCGCCTCGAACGTGTTGCCGTGCATCGGGTCGCACACCCACGCCACGGCCGCGCCGTTCGCGGTGACCTTCTCCACCAGCGGGGGGAGCACGTCGCGGATCTTCTTGGCGCCCATCCGGGTGATGAGGGTGAGCCGGCCCGGCTCGTTCTCCGGGTTGAGCTTCTCGATCAGCGCGAGCGCCTCTTCCGGGGTGGTGGTGGGGCCGAGCTTCACCCCGATCGGGTTGCGGATCTTGCTGGCGAACTCCACGTGCGCCCCGTCGAGCTGGCGGGTGCGCTCGCCGATCCACACCATGTGCGCGGACACGTCGTACGGCAGGCCGGTCCGCGAGTCGATCCTGGTGAGCGCCGACTCGTACTCCAGGATCAGGGCCTCGTGCGAGGAGTAGAACTCGACGGTGTGGAACTCGCTCGGATCCCCGCCGCAGGCCTTGATGAACGCGAGCGCCTGGTCGATCTCCCGCGCGAGCCGCTCGTACCGCTGCCCGGCCGGGGACTCGGCCACGAAGTCCTGGTTCCACGCGTGCACCTGGCGCAGGTCGGCGTAGCCGCCCTTGGTGAACGCGCGCGCGAGGTTGAGGGTGGCCGCCGAGCAGTGGTACGCCCGCAGCAGCCGGGCCGGGTCCGGACGCCGCGCCTCGGCGGTGAAGTCGAAGCCGTTGACCATGTCGCCCCGGTAGGCGGGCAGCTCCACGCCGTCCCGGACCTCCACCGGCTTCGACCGCGGCTTGGCGAACTGACCGGCCATCCGGCCGATCTTCACCACCGGGACCCGTCCCGCGTAGGTGAGCACGATCGCCATCTGCAGCAGCGTCTTGAGCTTGTTCCGCACGTTGTCGGCGGTGGCGCCGGAGAACGTCTCGGCGCAGTCGCCGCCCTGGAGCACGAACGCCTCGCCCCTGGTGACCGCGGCCAGGCGCTCCTTGAGCTGGTCGCACTCGCCGGCGAACACGAGCGGCGGCATGGTGGCCAGCTCACGGACGACCCGGTCGAGTTCCGCACGGTCCGGCCAGTCGGGCTGCTGAGCGGCGGGCAGATGGCGCCACGTGTCGAGATCGATGGTGCTCACGGGTCCATAGCGTATTGCACCGCGTTCCATGCGCACTGCGACGCGTCCACGTATTGAGATCATTTCTCGGTACGGCCGGACGCCCTTGGCGCGGCCGGGAGCCGTACGTGCTCGGGCAGCACGCCGAAGCCCAGGAAGCGGGGCACGAACCGGCCGAGGAACGGCAGCCGGCCGAGGACGAGGGCGGGCGGCCGGGCGCCGAGCGTGGGGCGGATCATGAAATCTTGCACGGCCCGTTGCACGGTCTGGGTGATCACGGTCGGGACCATGCGGCGGTGCTCCACCTTGGCGAGCAGCGCCTCCGGCGCCGCGCCGCGGAGCAGGGCGGGACCGACGATGTTCGCGGTGGCCACCGCGTCCTGCACGGCGAGGTTGATCCCGACGCCGAACACGGGGGACATGGCATGCGCCGCGTCCCCGATCAGCAGCAGCCCGGGCAGGTGCCAGCGGCGGACCCGGTTGACCGTGACGCGGAGGTACCCGGTCTGGTCGAAGCCCCGCAGCTCCCCGACCCGGTCGGCGAGGAAGGGCAGGAGCCGGGCGACGTGGGCGCGCAGCGCCGCGATCCCCTGGGCCCGCAGCTCGTCGACGCCGTTCTTCGGTACGGCGAAGCCGATCTGCCAGTGGGTCTCGCGCTTGAGCGCCACCATGAGGTGGCCGGCGGACATGCGGAGGAACGGGTGCTCGGGGTCGCCGGGCGCCCGGGAGAGCCGGAACCACACGACGTCCATCGGCGCGCCGAACTCCTTGGGGACGAGCCCGGCGGCCCGCCGTACCGCCGAGTGGCGCCCGTCGGCCCCCACGGTGAGCACGGCGGTGATCTCGTGCTCGGCGCCGGCGGCGTCCCGGTAGCGCACGCCGGTGATCCGCCCGTCCTCCCGGAGGAGGCCGGTGACCTCGGCGTTCATCAGCAGCCGGAAGGTGGGGTGGGCGCGCGCCTCGGACGCCAGGAGGTTGAGGAAGTCCCACTGCGGGACGAACGCGATGTAGGGGTACCTGCCCGGGAGCCGGCTCAGGTCGGCGACGACGATCCGCTCCTCGTCGGTCTGCACCTCCATGCGCCGGGCCTTGAAGTGGGGCAGCCGGTGGAAGGCCTCGGCGAGCCCGATCTCGTCGAGCACCTCCAGGGTGGACGGGTGGATCGTGTCCCCCCGGAAGTCCCGCAGGAAGTCGGCGTGCTTCTCGAGGACGGTCACCTCCACCCCGGCCCGCGCCAGCAGCAGCCCGAGCACCATCCCGGCCGGGCCCCCGCCCGCGATCACGCACGTCGTCCGCATGGGTCCTCACCAGCCTTCCTGGGCGCGGAACGGCGCTCCGCCGCGCGGGACGGGCGGCCGTGCCTCCCGGGCGTGGAGCGTCCCGGCGGTCGCCGGACCATACCTCTGATTTCCGGGCGCTCCGGCGGCCCCGCCGGTGAAGACCGGGCGGCGGGATGACCCGCGGCACGGCGCCCCCTCCCGCGGGTGCGCTCCAGAAGGCGTACCCGGCGAGCCGCCGCGCTCCCGGGCGCGAGCGGGCCCCGCGCGGGATGGTGCGGGGCCCGCCCGGTCCAGACGCGGTGCCCGGTCTCGGGCTTCCGGACACCGCGCTCCGCCGTACGGCCCGGCGGTCATTCCGGTACGGCGCCGCACGCGAACGCGGCGGCCCGGGCCGGTGGAACGGCGGAGATCACGCCCCGGGGCTCAGCCCTCCAGGGCGCTGATCGTCCACGCGGCCCGGTGGGTCGCTCCGGGCTCGAGGACGATCACGCCGGTGCCCGAGTTGAAGGCGCCCGGCGGGCAGGTCATCGGCTCCACGGCGAGCCCGCGGTGGCCGAGCCCGGTGCCGGTGCACACCTGCACCCAGGGCATCACCGCCGGATCCCAGGAGATCTCCACGCCTCCCTCCGGGCCGCGCACGCGGACCCGGCCCTCGGTGACGCCGGTGAAGGCGTGGTCGATCACGGTGTCCCCGATCCGCCGGGGCGGGTGGAACCGGTACGGGGTGCCCGCCACGTCCACCAGCTCCGTGGGGGCGAGGGATTCGTCGGTGAGCAGCACGCGGTCCGCCGGGAGGTCGAGCTCGTACTCGCGGACGTCGGGCCCGGCGAGCAGCCAGGGGTGCCAGCCGCAGCCGTACGGCGCGGGCTCATCGCCGGTGTTCCGCGCGGTCAGCGTCGCGGTGAGGCCGGCGGGGGTGAGCTCGTACCGCACCTCGAGGTCGATCCGGAAGGGGTAGCCCTCCACCGGTTCGATCGTGTGGGTCAGCCGCAGGGCGCCGTCTCCGGCCTGCTCGGCGCGGTCCCAGATCCGGTCGGTGACGAGGCCGTGCAGCGCGTGGCCGCGCTCGGGCTCGTTGATCGGCAGCTTGTGGGTGACGCCGGCGAAGTCGTACGTGCCGCCGACCACCCGGTTCGGCCACGGGGCGAGCACCGTGCCGCTGTAGTGGGGGATCGGGCCGTCCGCCGGCCAACCGGTCACCAGGTCGCGGCCGTCGTGGCGCAGCGTGCGCAGGGCGCCGCCCCGCCGGCTGATCCGGGCCTCGTAACGGCCGGCCACGAGAGCGTCATCGGCCATGGGGAGTCCTCTCAGTGCTCGGGGCGTGCGGAACCTCAGCGCAGCTCATTGCTCTTGGCCACCTCGCGGTACCAGAGCGCGCTGTCCTTGGGGATGCGCCGCTGCGTCGGGTAATCGACGTAGACGATACCGAAGCGGTGGGCGTACCCCTCGGCCCACTCGAAGTTGTCGAGCAGGGACCACACGAAGTACCCCTCGACCCGGGCGCCCTCGCCGATCGCGCGGTGCACCGCGTGGAGGTGGTCCCGCAGGTAGGCGATCCGCAGCTCGTCGCGGACCCGGCCGTCGGGCCCGGGCGCGTCGTCGGTCGCGATGCCGTTCTCGGTGATGACCAGGGGCACCGGCCGGTACTCGCGGGTGAGCCGGACGAGGATGTCGTACATCCCCTCCGGGTAGATCTCCAGCCAGTCGGCCTGCGCGGTCCGGTGCTTGATCACGCGCTCGCCGCGGCCGTCGACGAAGATCGGGGTGTAGTACTGGACCCCGAGCAGGTCGACGGGCTCGGCGATGATCGCCAGGTCGCCGTCGAGGATGTGGTCGGGCATCGGGCTGCGCGCGGAGATCCACTCCAGGGTGTCCTCCGGGTAGCCGCCCTTGAGGATGGGGTCGAGGTAGAGCCGGTTCTCCAGCCCGTCCCGGTGCCGGACCGCCGCGGCGGCCTCGGGGCTGTCGTCGGCCGGGTAGACCGGGTGCAGGTTGAGCGCCGGGCCGATCCGCCGGCCGGGGTGCCGCTCGTGGAGCACCCGGGCGGCGAGGCCGTGGGCGAGGAGCAGGTGGTGGCAGGCGACGAAGGCCCGCGCGTCGTCCTTGATCCCGGGCGCGTGGATGCCGTACCGGTAGCCGCAGTCGACCACGGTCTTCGGCTCGTTGATCGTGACCCAGTCGGCCACGTCGAGGGCGTCGAAGACGATCTCGGCGTACTCGGCGAACCTGGCGGCGGTGTCCCGGTTCTCCCAGCCGCCCTTGTCCTGCAGCGCCTGGGGGAGGTCCCAGTGGAAGAGGGTGGGCAGCGGCCGGATACCGCGCTCGGCGAGCCCGTCGACCAGCCTCTTGTAGAAGTCGAGGCCCTTCTGGTTCGGCTTGCCCGAGCCGTTCGGCTGGATCCGGGGCCAGGCGATCGAGAACCGGTAACCGCTCAGGCCGAGATCCGCGATCAGGTCGAGGTCCTCGGCGTAGCGCCGGTAGTGGTCGGCGCCGGGCTCACCGGTGTCGCCGTTCCGGACGTTGCCGGGGACGGCGGCGAAGGTGTCCCACACGCTGACCCCCCGGCCGTCGGCCGTGGTGGCCCCCTCCACCTGGAACGCGGAGGTCGCCGTGCCCCAGACGAAGCCCTGGGGGAACCGCTTGGTCTCCATGTCTCTCCTCTGTGCAAGGGCCGGTGGGAGCGCTCCCAAATCAGGAAGCATCATGGCAGATTTCAATGGCTCTTGGCTTGGGAGCGCTCCCCGGCCTCAGGCGGAGGCGCGGATCACCAGGTGGGTGTCGAGGATCACCACCGGCTGCTTGATCGGCTCGCCGTTGATGCGCGCGATCAGCAGGCGCACCATCTGGCGGCCCATCGCCTCGGTCGGCTGATGCACGGTGGTGAGCGGCGGGTCGCTGTGCAGCGCGATCGAGGAGTCCTCGAACCCGACCAGCGCCACGTCATCGGGCACCGACCTGCCCCGCTCCCGCAGCGCGCGCAGCGCGCCGAGCGCCATCGCGTCGGAGGCGGCGAACACCGCGTCCAGATCCGGATGACGGTCGAGCAGCTCCCGCATGGCCGCCGCGCCGCTCTCCTCGGAGAAGTCGCCGTAGGCGACCATCTCGTTCATGTCGGTGGCGAGCAGCGCGTCGCGGTACCCGGCGAGCCGGTCGACGCCCACGCCCATGTCCTGCGGGCCGGCGATGGTGGCGATCTTGGTCCTGCCCTTGGAGATCAGGTACTTGATCGCCTGCCGCGCCCCGGCCCGGTTGTCGATGTCGACATAGCTGTACGGCGTGATGCCGACCGGGCGGCCGCCGAGCACGGTCGGCACGCCCATCTCCTCCAGGCGGGCGGGCAGCGGGTCGGCCCCGTGCACCGAGGTGAGCAGGACGCCGTCGACGTGGCGGGCGGTGAGGAACGCCTCCAGCCGGTCGTGCTCCTCGCGGCTCTGCGCCATGGCGAGGATGAGCTGCAGGCCGGTCTCCGAGAGCGCGGCGCTGATCCCGCGGACCAGCCCGGCGAAGTACGGCTCGCCGAACACGCGCTGCTCGGACTCCGACACCACGAGCGCGACCGTGTCCGTCTTGTTGGTGACCAGCGTCCTCGCCGCGCGGTTGGGCACGTAGCCCAGCTCCTTGATGGCGGCGAGCACCGCCTCGCGCGCCTTGGCGCTCACCTTGGGAGAACCGTTGATCACCCGGGACACGGTGCCACGGCCTACCCCGGCGCGGGCCGCCACCTCCTCGAGCGTGGGCCTCCCGCCCGGACGGCGGTCCCCGTTCATCTGTCCTGCCCCCTCACCGCTCCTGCGCTTATTCTGCATCACGGGGCAGACCACCACGCCGGATGAGCTCGGCGTACCAGCGGGCGCTCGTCTTCATCGTCCGCCGCTGGGTCGCGTAGTCCACGTGGATCAAGCCGAACCGCTTGCCGTACCCCCAGGCCCACTCGAAGTTGTCCATCAGGGACCAGACGAAGTACCCCTTGAGCGGCACGCCGGCCTCGATCGCCCGGTGGCAGGCGCGCACGTGCGCCTCAAGGAAGTCGCGCCGCCGGGGGTCGTGCACGGTGCCGTCCTCGGCGACCTCGTCGTCGAAGGCGGCGCCGTTCTCCGCGACGTACAGCGGGAGGGGCGGGTACTCGGTGGCGAGCCGGGTGAGCACCTCGTAAAGCCCGCTCTCGTCGATCTCCCAGCCCATGGCGGTCACCGGCCGCCCGCCGCTGACGAAGCCGACGTGCTCGCTGCCCACCCACGGCGACCCGGCGCCGGTCGGCGCCGCCGCGGCCGACTGGGCGCCGCCACCGCCACCGGTCACGGTGAAGCGGCTGTAGTAGTTGATCAGCAGCATGTCGATCGGCGCCGCGATCGCCTCCAGATCGCCGTCGGCGATGTAGGAGTGCTCGGTCACCCGGCTCAGGTCCTCGAGCACGTCCTCCGGGTAGGACCCCTTGAGCAGCGCGTCGAGGAAGAACCGGTTCTGCAGGCCGTCGATGCGGCGGGCGGCGTCCAGGTCGGCCTCGCTGGAGGTGGCCGGGGAGACCGGGTAGAGGTTGACGCAGCCCCCGATCTGCGAGCGCGTGTTCTGCGCGCGCATCGCCTGGACGGCCAGGCCGTGCGCGAGGTTGAGGTGGTGCGCGGCCCGCACCGCGGCGGCCGGCTCGCGCCGCCCGGGGGCGTGCTCACCGGAGGCGTAGCCGAGGAACGCCGCGCACCACGGCTCGTTGACCGTGGCCCAGTACCGCACCCGGTCGCTCAGCTCGGCGTGGACCGTGGCCGCGAAGTCGGCGAAGCGCTTCGACGTGTCGCGTTCCGGCCACCCGCCCGCGTCCTCGAGCGCCTGGGGGAGATCCCAGTGGTAGAGGGTGAGCCAGGGCTCGATGCCGTGCTCGAGCAGCTCGTCGACGAGCCGCTTGTAGAAGTCCAGGCCCTTGGCGTTGTACGGGCCGGAGCCGTCGGGCTGGATCCGGGGCCAGGAGACGGAGAACCGGTAGGCCTTCAGGCCGAGCTCGGCCATGAGCCGGACGTCCTCCCGGTACCGGTTGTAGTGGTCGGTCGCGACCTCGGCGTTGTCGCCACCGAGGATGCGGCCGTCCTGCCGGCAGAACACGTCCCAGATGGAGGTGCCGCGGTCGTCGGCGGAGAGCGATCCCTCGATCTGGTACGAGGAGGTGGCGGCGCCCCAGACGAACTCCGGTGGGAACCGCAGGGCCGGCGCCTCGTTCTCGGGTGTGCTGTGAGTCATCACGCTTTGACTGCACCTTCCATGAGACCGCCGATGATCTGGCGGCCGAACGCGAGGAACACGATGACGAGGGGGAGGATCGAGACGGCGGTGCCGCTGAAGATCAGCACGTAGTCCGTGCTGTACTTCGCGTTGAGCGCGTTGATCGCGACCTGGACCGTCGGGTTGTCCGGGGTCAGCACGATCAGCGGCCACATGAAGTCGTTCCAGGTGAGCATGAACGTGTTGATCCCGAGCACCGCCATGCCGGGCCGTACCGCGGGGAGGATGACGTTCCACCAGATGCGCAGGGTGGAGGCGCCGTCCACGCGGGCGGCCTCGACCAGCTCGTGCGGGACCGCCTGCTCGGTGTACTGCGTCATGAGGAAGACGCCGAAGCCGTTGAGCAGGTACGGGAAGATCACCGCCTTGAGCGAGCCGATCCACTCGAGCTCGACCATCAGGCGGTACAGCGGCACGATGCCCATCTGCTGCAGGGGGACCATCATCGTGACCAGCACCAGCAGCAGGAGGACCCGGCCGCCCTTGAACTGGAGCCGGGCGAAGGCGAAGCCGGCGAGCGTGGAGATGATGACCACGGAGATCGTCACCGAGCTGGAGACGATCAGCGAGTTGAGCAGGCCGGTGGTGTAGTGCGCGTCCGGGTGCTCGAGGACCCGCCGGATGTTCTCGCCGAGGTTGCCGCCCGGCAGGAACGGCGGGGGCACGGCGGTCGCGTCCGCGTTGCTCCGCGACGCGATGACGATCATCCAGTAGAGCGGGAACGCCGAGATGATCAGCGTGATGGCGAGCGCGAACTTGGTGAGCGGTGTGGCCTTCCAGAGAGAGGCGGCCCCGGACGACGGCCGTGCACCGCGGAACCGGGTAGCTGAGCTGGTCGACAGGGTGGTCATCGTGTGCCCCCGATCCGGCGGACGAGCAGGAAGTTGATGATCGAGCCGAGGAGGATCATCACGAAGAGCATCCACGCGGCCGCCGCGGCGTAGCCGTAGTCGAACTCACGGAAGCCCTGCTCGACGATGAACATCGAGACGGTCTGGAACTGCCGGTTGGTACCGCCGTGGACGTTGCCGTTGTAGAACGTGGTCGGCTCGGCGAAGAGGGTGAGGCCGCCGATGGTCGAGTTGAGGATCACGAAGATGATCGTCGGCCGGAGCATCGGGATGGTGATCTGCCAGAACTGGCGGCGGCGGGAGGCGCCGTCGATCGCGGCCGCCTCGTAGAGCTCCTTGGGGATGGCCTGCATCCCGGCGAGGAAGATGATCGCGTTGTAGCCGGTCCACCGCCAGTCGACCATCGTCGAGATGGCGATCCACGCGGGGACGCGCTCCGCCTTCCAGTGGATCGGGTCCACCCCGAACCAGCCGAGGATCCAGTTGATCAGGCCCCAGTCCCGGCCGTAGAGCTGGGTGAAGACCACGGCGACGGCGACCACCGAGGTCACCAGGGGGAGGAGGACCCCCATCCGGACGAAGAGCTGGCCCCGGAACCGCCTGTTCAGCGCGTTCGCGAGCATCAGGGCCAGGAGCATCTGCGGCACGGTCGCGATGACGAACATGGCGAGCGTGTTGACCACGGCGTTCCAGAACGCCGGGTCGGCCAGCAGGGCGGTGTAGTTGCCCAGCCCGGCCCACTCGACCGTGCCGGCGAGGTCGTAGTCGTAGAGCGAGTACCAGAGGGTGAAGCCGAGCGGGAAGAGCCCGAAGAGTAAGAAGAGCAGGTAGTACGGCGTGATCAGGAGGTACGGCGCCGCCTTCATGTCCAGCCAGGACGAGAAGGACCGCCTGCGCCGGCTCGGCCGCCGTGTCTCATGTCCGACCGGGGTCCGTGTGGACTGCCCGGTATCGACGTGGAGGCCCATGCGTCACCTTTCAGCGGATGAAAGCAGGCGACCGGCCCGCCGGCGAGGGATCGCCGTCACGGGCCGGTGCTCACCTGGCCGCGGGTCTCAGCTCGCGGCCTTCTTGGCGTCGTCGACGATCTTCTCCCAGGCCTGGTCGTACGGCACCGAGCCGTCGTCGATGGCCGAGATGACCGACTCGACGGCGTTCTTCACCTGCGCGTGCTTGATCCCGAGGAAGACGGGCTGCAGGGAAGAGGCCGACTTGGCGAAGATCTCGCCGATCGGGGCGTTGTTGAAGTACTCGTTCGTGGCGTTCTGGACCGCCGGGTCCTGCTGAGCCTGGATGTTGCTCGGCATGTTCCCCGCGTAGGTGAACACGCTCACCTGGGCTTCCTTGCTGGTGAGGTAGTCCACCACCTTGGCGGCCTCGGCCGGGTGCTTGGTCTGCTTCGGCACGGCGAGCCACGAGCCGCCCCAGTTGCCGCCGCCGCCGGGCACCGCGGCCACGTCCCACTTGCCCTTCAGCTCGGGGCCGGCCGCGTTGTCACCGCTCACCACGCCGAGCATCCAGGACGGGCAGCCGAGCGTGGCGAACTGCGACTTCTTCATCCCGGTGAACCACTCGTCGGTGAAGTTGCGCAGCTTCGCGGTGAGGCCCTCCTTGCTGATCCTCACGGCGAAGTCGAACGCGGTCTTCACCGCCGGGTTCTGGTCGATGATCAGGTTGTTGTTGCGGTCGAAGTAGGTGACGTTGCCGTGCTTCGCCGCCTCCTGCACCAGCACGACGTTGAAGAGCGTGTTGGTGCCGTCGACGAACTTGGTGTCCTTGATCTTCTCCTGGAACTTCTTGCCGACCTCGATGAAGTCGTCCCAGGTGGGCCAGAGCTTGCTGACCTCCTCGCGGTCGGACGGCAGCCCGGCCTTCTCGAAGAGGTCGCGGCGGTAGCACAGGCTCATGCCGCCGATGTCGGTGCCGAGGGCGAACAGCTTCCCGTCGGTGGTGATGCCGTTCTCCCACTTCCAGGCGGGGAAGTCCGACTGGCGGTTGGTCAGGCCGTACTCGCCGAGGTCGACCCACCACTCGGGGTGCGCCTTGGCGAGGCCCATGCCGCCCTCCTCGATGCCGACGACGTCACCCGCGCCGGCGCCGGACTGGAGCTGCTGGATGAGCTGCGGCCAGTAGATCTGCTCGAACTGGTCGGTCAGGTTCTCGTGCTTGATCTTGATATCGGTGTGGGTGGCGTTCCACTTCTCGATCGCTTCCTGCAACCCGAAGTTCTTGCCACCGCCGAAGGTCTGCACGGTGATGGTGACCGGACCCTTGGACGAATCGTCCGAGGACGAGCGCGAGCTGCTGTCGTCGGAGCCGCAGGCGGCGGTGACGCCCAGGGCCAGCGTCGCCGCCACCGCGACAGCGAGCCTTCTGCCGCGGCGCGACTTGTCGATCATTCCCGACCCCTCTCAGGTGGTGGTCCGAATCATCAATGGGAGGGAATCCCAGGCCGGTCCCCGAACGCGCGGCCTGTGATCGAAGGTCAGTCAGCGCTATTTGGGAGCGCTCCCACGAGAGTCCACCATGAGAAGAAGCCGCGTCAATACGGCGATACCTGATTGTTACAGCTTACTCGCCAAGCGTCGTATTCAGCGTTTTTGTGTTACAGACCGGACATTGGGAGCGCTCCCACTTGATGTGGGATGGAATGGGATTCGGACCACCGTTACCCGCGATCGGTGGGAAACGACGCACCGGAACGACCGGCGGCTCATTCCCCGATCGGCGCCCCGTCGTCGATCAGAACCGCGCGGGGCAGGGGCAGCGCGTCCGCGATCCGGCACCCGGCCCCCGAGCAGCGGCGCAGGAGCCGCAGCCGGACCGAGAGCGCGGTGAGCAGGGCCGGGTCGGCGGTGGCCGCGAGGTTGCGGAGCTGGTGCGGGTCGGCGACCAGGTCGTAGAGCTGCCGCTCGCCGGTCTCGTACTCCACGTAGCTGTACCGGCCGGCCCGGAGCACCGCGTAGGTGGGCGGGCTCTGCGGGGAGTAGTCGGCGTGGACGAACTCCACCAGCACGCTCTCCCGCCACGGCACCTTCCGCCCGTGCAGCAGCGGGACCAGGGAGCGGCCCTCCGCGTACGACGGCACCCTGGCCCCGGCGAGCTCGGCGAACGTCGGCGCGAGGTCCACGGCCGAGGCCGGCGCGTCGATCGTGGTGCCCGGGGCGATCCCCGGCCCCCGCACCACGAGCGGGACCCGGATGTCCTCCTCGAACGGGGTCGTCTTGCCCGGCCGCAGCCGGTGCTGGCCGAGGTGGAACCCGTTGTCCGAGGTGAAGAAGATGTACGTGTCGTCGAGCCGGCCCGCCCGCTCGAGCGCGGCGATCAGGGCGCCCACCATGTCGTCGATGCCGAGCATGGCGCGGAGCCGGTTCCGGTGGACGCGATCGATCCGCCGGATGTCCCGGTCGGTCAGCCGCGGCCGCTCCCGGAGCCATCGCGGCTCGGCGGACAGGTCGGCCTGGTCGAACGAGGGCGTGCGGGGCGCGATCTCCCCGGCGAAGGCGGACGCGTGCCGGGGCGCGTGGTTCGCCGGCAGGTGCGGCGCGACCGGCGCGAGGTAGAGGAAGAACGGCCCGCCACCGGAGACGAACGCGTTCGCCTTGGCGCTCAGCACGTCCTCGAGGTAGTCCTCCGGGGCCTCGCCGTACTTGCGGATCCGGCCGTTGTCGTTGAGCGCGTAGCCGTACTCCTGGTAGAGCCGGGTCACCGGCACCGCCCACTCGTCCCAGCCCGGCGGGATGTACCGGCGGTCCGCGCCCTTGGGGTACTGGTTGAGGTACTTGCCGAGCAGGCCGGTGCGGTAGCCCGCGTCGTGCAGCCAGGTGGCCACCGTGGAGTGCTCGAGCGGGCGGAAGCGCGGGAACCCGCCCGTGGGCGGCCGGTTGCTCACCACGTCGTGGCTGTGCACGTACTGGGAGCGGAGGATCGACGACCGGGAGGGGCAGCACCACGGGTTGGTCACGTAGTAGCGGGTGAACGTGGCGCCCTGCCGCACCAGCAGGTTCATGATGTTCGGCAGCCTGGGCAGGCTCGCGGCGTCGAGGTCGTCGGCCAGGATGAACACGATGTTCGGCCGCCGGTCCGCCGGCCGGTCCGCGGCCGTCGCCGGGAACCCCAGCGCGAGGCACAGGACGAGGACCGTGAGGATGCCGCATGCCCCGCGGAGCCTGCGGGACGGGGAGACGCGCTTCATGATCACCACCGGTCGGCGAGCGGGAACCTTCATATCGTGACAGGCCGATCACAGAAAGTAGCCGAGATGGCCCGGGGTGGCCACCATGGCGTGCCGATGTCCCGGAGCGGCGACCGCGGAGCGCCGGGTGGTCTGGGATGGCGTCCGGTGGCACGCGGGCGGCCCGGGTGCCGTCCGCGGCATGCCGGTGGCCCGGGCCGCGGCCGTGGCGGTGACATGCCGGCGGCCGCCCGGCCCTAGCGGTGACCGCGCCGGCGGAGGGCGAGCGGCCGGATGCCCGTCCCGGCCGCCGCCGGGGCGGTGACCCCGGGCTCGTCCCGCGGGGCGGTGACCCCGGGCTCGTCCCGGTGCTCGGCGAGCGGCAGCCGGGCCACGAAGAGCGCCCCCGCGCCGCCGGTGTCCTCCACCCGGATGGTGCCGCCGTGGGCCTGCACCACCTCGCGGGCGATGGCGAGGCCGAGGCCGGTCCCGCCGTTGGTCCGGCTCCGCGCCGGGTCGGTCCGGTAGAAGGGTTCGAAGAGCCGTTCCCGGTCGGCCTCGGGGATGGGCTTGCCGTCGTTGTACACGGAGAGCACGGCCTCGTCCCCGCTCCGCGCGACCCGGACCCGTACCACCGAGGCGGCGTGCCGTTCGGCGTTGTCGAGCAGGTTGGCGAGCATCCGTGTGAGCTGGGAGGGCAGCCCGCTCACCACCACCCCGGGGGCGAGATCGTCCTCCACCCGTGCCTTCCCCGACCGGCGGGCGAGCTCGGCACGGGCGAGCTGCCCGAGATCGATCGGCTCCCAGGCGTCCTTCGGCGTGGTCCCGATCCGTGTCAGCAGGAGCAGGTCGGAGACGAGCGACTCGAGCCGATCGGTGTCGCGGAGCGCCGCCTCGACCGCCTCGGCGGTGTCCTCGGGGTGCAGCCGGGCGCACTCGAGCTGCGCGCGGATCCCGGCGATCGGCGTGCGGAGCTCGTGCGAGGCGTCGGCGGCGAACCGCCGCTGCTGCTGGATGGACTTCTCCAGGCGGGCGAGCGCGTCGTTCGCGGTCCGGGCCAGCCGGGCGATCTCGTCGTCCCCCGGGGGCTCGCGGAGCCGGCAGGCCGCGCCGGCCCGGCCCACCTCGGCCAGCTCGGAGCGGATCGCGGCGACGGGGCGCAGCAGCCGCCCGGCCGAGCGCCACGCGGCCAGGGCGATCAGCCCGCAGAGCGCGACGGACAGCAGCAGGAGCAAGGGGGCCGGCGGCAGGGAGCCGAGGAGCGATGGGGAGCTGCGCCCGGCGTACACCACGGGGGAGCCGTCGCCGGGGGTGACCCGGACCGCGGCGAGGTGGACGCACCGGCGCTCCGGCAGCGCGCAGGTGGTGGTGCTCACGGTCGTGTTCTCCGGCGTGGGGCGTAACGGGGTCAGCACGGAGAGCCGCCCGGCCGCCGGGGTGGCCGCGATGGTCCGCCCCTGGGCGTCGACCACCTCGATGAGATCGATGCCGTTCCGGTCGGGGCGCAGGGAGGAGGGCAGCCCGCCGGATCGGACCTCGGCGGCGACCCTGGTCGCCGTCGCGATGCTGTCCGCCTCGATGTCCCGGACGATGGAGTAGCGCACGATGATATGCGCCGCGATCACGGCGGGAATGAGCACCAGCGCCGCGACGAGAGTGCCGATCAGTGTCAGACGGGCTCGGAACGACCACCCGCATCGCCAGGGGAGGGGCATGCCCCGAGGCTACTTGCGGGCATCTCGAGGAAGATTCCGGAGATCGGAAAGCGATCGTCAAGATTGCTCAAAACGCGCATGAAGATCTGCCCAGGGGGCATGATGCTCCGCCTGTCCCGCGCCATCGCCGCCCACGGCGCGGGACGGCGCCCGTCATGCGCCGGATGCGTAGGCCGGACGCCGGCGCGCGGCCACGGGGCCGAGGCGCATCCGGACCCCGTGCAAGCGGGCAGAAATTTGCCGACTTCTTTCGTCATCCGGATACGGACGGGCGTAACATCCGCGAAACGTGCCTCCGGCACTGTCGGATGTGTCGCAGTCGGAGGAGGTGATGCGCATGCTCCTGCGGTTACGGGTCTCGCTCCCGGATCGGCCGGGGGCGCTCGGCCAGGTGGCCCGGGCCTTCGGGCTGATGGGCGCCGACATCCTGCAGATGACCGTGCTGGAACGCCAGGCGGGGCGCGCGGTCGACGACTTCACGGTCTCCTGGCCGGGGCGCGCCGCGCCGTCGGAGCTGGGTGAGCGGATCGGCCTGCTCCCCGGTGTCCGGGTGGAAGGGGTGTGGCCCACGCGCAACGTGCCGGGCAGCTCCCCTGACTACGACGTGCTCGGGCACATCGCGGCCGATCCCGACCGGGCGGTGATCATCCTCGTCGACGCGATGCCCGACCTGCTCGGCGCGGACTGGGCCGCCGCGCTGGAGCCGGCCACCGGCTCGGTCCTGCACGGGAGCTGGCAGTTCCCCGGCCGGGTGCCCGTCGCCGAGCTCACCCCGATGCGCCCCGTCGCGATCAGCGAGGCAGGGCTCCACATCGCGAGCGTGCCGCTGAACGGAGCGTACCTCGTGGTTGCGCGATCGCAGGGGCCCGCCTTCCACCGGGCCGAGCTCGACCGGATCACGCGCCTGGTCGGCATCGTGGGCCTGCTCGCCGGCTGGGATCTGAGCCGGACGGCGTGACGCGAGGGACGGCTCGCCGGGGCGCCTACCCGCGCGGGCCTTGCCGCTACGGCGAGGCGGTGACGGCGCGTCCCTGTGGCGGATTCGCCGAGATGAGCGGAGCGGGATGCCGGAGATCCGGCGCGACGGTGCCGCGGACCGGTCACCCGATCAGCGGCGCGGCGGGTCGATGCGGGCGCCGTCCATGGTGAACAGCATGAGCTGGGCGACGTCGACGGCGACGCGCGCGTACTCGCCCACCCGCCAGGCCGGCCGGCTGCTCAGCCGTACGATGAGGTCGGCGCGGCGGTGTGAGCCGGCGGGGGCGGACGCCGAGGGTGGCTGAGCCGCGGCGCCGTTCTCGCGGCCGAGCATGCGGCGGATGAGCGAGCGCGCCTTGCCGGTGGTGCCGGCCATGAGATGGCGGCGCTGGTCGGGCGGCTGCGGCACGCTCACGGCCGGGATGCCGGCCTCGAGGAAGGCGAGCCACTCGTGCCCGTGGTACTCGAGCGTGCGGACCCGGCCGACGAGCGTGGGCCCTTCGGCCTGGTCGGACACGGGGACGAGCACGTCCGGCCGGATGCCGACGATGATCTGCATCCCCGTGTGCCGCGACACCGCGTACGCCCGCGGATCGGTCCAGGGGATGACGATCTGACTCGGCCCGAAGTCGAGCAGGACGTACTGGTTCTGCGGGGTCCGCACGGTCGCGGCGAGCAGGTTGAGCTGCTGCGAGCTGAGGAAGGCGGCGGTGAACGCGGTCGCCGGGTCGTTGTAGACCTGCGCCGGGGTGCCGATGTCCTGCAGCACACCGCGGTTGATGATCGCGATGCGGTCGGCCAGGGAGAGGGCCTCCACCTGGTCGTGGGTCACGTAGATCGTGGTGATGCCGAGCGACCGTACCAGGGAGGAGATCTCCATGCGCAGCTCGGTGCGCATGCCGGCGTCCAGGTTGGACAGCGGCTCGTCCATCAGGAACAGCGACGGCTGGCGCAGGATGGCGCGGCCCATGGCCACCCGCTGACGCTGGCCGCCGGAGAGGGTGTGGGGGCGGCGGTCGAGGGTCTCCTCGATCTGCAGCGCCTTGGCGAGCGCCTCCACCCGCTCCCGGATCTCCGGGACCTCGACGCCGGCGATCTCCAATGGGAAGGAAAGGTTGCCGCGCACGGTCCGGTGCGGGTAGAGCGCTCCGCTCTGAAAGACCATGGCCACGTTTCTCTCCCGTGGCGTGAGGTCGTTGGCCAACCGCCCGTCCAGCCACAGGGAACCGGAGGTGATCTCCTCTAGGCCGGCGATCATCCGGAGCAGGGTCGACTTACCGCAGCCGGAGGGTCCCAGCAAGACGAGGAGCTCTCCCTCTTCTGCGCGGAGATTCATCCGGTCTATGGCGACGAATCCCCCCGGATATACCTTTGTCACATTTTCGAGGACGACGGTGCTCATGAAGCTCGTTCCTCCCGGGCATAACGCCCGGATCCTCGGCCACAGGGATGATGTGGTAGTACACCGCGTCCCGCTGGTCATGTCCATACATGTCATACGAAACGCTGATCAACTGTTAACAACGTTGCGCGTTTGATGTAGCGGACCTTGCACGCAGCGCAGTTGGAGTTCCAGGTAGCCGTAATATGGCAACCTTGTCACAACTTTGCTGAAACTTGCAGAAAGCCTTTCATGCAGGGCCGTGATCGCGTTACCTTCCGGTGCGCAAACCCTGGTCTGAGGAGTGCAAGCACCTATGCGGCGAGTCATCTCCGCCGCGGCGATCGCCGCGGCCCTCGCACTGGCGGCCACCGCCTGCGGCGGCACCGCCGGTACCGATCCGGCCACTGCCACGAGCAAGGCGCCCGGTGAGGTCTCGGGCGAGATCACCTGGTGGGACACCTCCGACGCCACCACGGAGGCCCCGGTCTTCCAGGAGCTGGTCAAGGAGTTCGAGGCGAAGTACCCGAAGATCAAGGTCAACTACGTCAACGTGCCCTTCGCCGACGCGCGGGACAAGTTCAAGACCGCCGCGCAGTCCGGCGCCGGCGCGCCCGACGTGCTGCGCACGGACGTCGGCTGGGTGGCGGAGTTCGCCTCGCTCGGCTACCTCGCCCCGCTCGACGGCACCCCCGCCATCGCCGATCCGCAGGACTTCCTGCCGACCCCGGCGGCGAGCGGCCGGTACAACGGCAAGACCTACGCCGTCCCCCAGGTCACCGACACGCTCGGCCTGCTCTACAACAAGGAGCTGCTCAAGAAGGCGGGCCACGACGCGCCCCCGGCCACCATGGCCGAGCTGAAGCAGGTCGCGCTCGACGTCAAGGAGAAGACCGGGGCCGACGGCCTCGCGCTCAACATCGACTCCTACTTCCTCCTGCCGTTCATCTACGGCGAGGGCGGCGACCTCGTCGACGCGGCCGGCAAGAAGATCACCATCGCCGCGCCGCAGGCCGTCCAGGGCGTCAAGATCGTGGAGGATCTGATCAAGTCGGGCGCGGCCGCGAAGCCCGTGCTCCAGGACAGCTACACCACGGTCGCCACGGCCTTCAAGGAGGGCAAGGTCGCGATGATCTTCAACGGGCCGTGGTCGAACGCCGACAACCTCAGCGGCAAGGTGTTCAAGGACAACCCGGACAACCTCGGCATCGCCCCGGTCCCGTCCGGCTCGGTCCGCTCCGGCGCCCCCGTGGGCGGCCACGACTACGCCGTGTACGCGGGCTCGAAGAACCTCGACGCCGCCTACCTGTTCATCCGGTTCATGGCGAGCAAGGAGAGCCAGGCGAAGATCGCCGGCAGGCTCGGCCTGCTCCCCACCCGCGCCTCCGCGTACGACCTGCCGGAGGCGAAGGCCAACCCGCAGGTCGTCCAGTGGCAGAAGCCGATGGAGTCGGCGGTCGAGCGCCCGTGGATCCCCGAGGCGGCCTCGCTCTTCCAGCCGCTCCTCGAGGGGTACCAGAAGCTCGCCGGCGGCCAGGCGACCGCCGAGCAGATGCTCGAGGAGGTCGCCGCGGAGTACCAGGGGATCCTCAAGGGCTGGAGCCGGTGACGGATGACGGCTGAGGTCGTCGCCGGGCGAGGGGCCGCACCCCGGGTGCGGCTCCTCCTCGCCCGGCACTGGTACGCCTGGGCGATGACCGCGCCGGTGGTCATCGTCACGCTCGTGCTCGTCGGCTACCCGCTGGCCCGTGGCATCTACCTGTCGCTCACCGACGCGACCGAGGCCACCATGGGCCGCACGATCGGGATGAACGTCATCCCCCCGACGTACGAGTTCGTCGGCCTCCGCAACTACGTGGAGATCCTCACCTCGGCCACCTTCCTGGAGCGCCTCGCCTGGACCATCGTCTGGACGGTGGTCTGCGTGGCGCTGCACGTCGGCATCGGGCTGGGCCTGGCGCTCCTGCTCAACCGGCCGATGCGGTTCCGCGCGGGCTACCGGGTGCTGCTCGTGCTGCCCTGGGCCATCCCGAGCTTCGTGTCCGCGTTCATCTGGCGGTACCTGCTCAACGGCGAGTTCGGGGTGGTCAACGCGATGCTCCGGGCCGCAGGGCTCCCGGGGATCAGCTGGCTCGACGACCCGTTCTGGGCCAAGGTCTCGGTCATCGCCTGCAACGTCTGGCTCGGCGTGCCGTTCATGATGCTCGCCATGCTGGGCGGCCTGCAGGCCATCCCGCGCGAGCTGTACGAGGCCGCGGAGGTCGACGGCGCGTCGCCGTGGCAGCGGTTCCGGCACATCACCCTGCCCGGGCTGAGCCCGGTGACGCGCACCGTGGTGCTGCTCGGCACCATCTGGACCTTCAACCAGTTCCCGGTCATCTTCCTGCTCACCAAGGGAGGACCGGCCGGAGCCACGGAGATCCTGGTGACCTACGCCTACCGTGAGGCCTTCGAGGGGATCAGGAACTACTCGGCGTCCGCCGCGTGGGGCATGGTGATCCTCGCCCTGCTCATCGTGATGGCCGCCACCTACCGCCGGGCGCTGAGCCGTCAGGGGGAGGCGTGGTGAGAGGGACGCGGCGGAGCCCGCTCAAGTCGATCGCCCTGCACCTGACGCTGTGCGCGGCGAGCCTCATCGCGGTCTTCCCCGTGGCGTGGCTCGTGCTCACGTCGTTCAAGCCGCGGGCCGTCATCGAGTCGGCCTCGCTCCGGCCGTTCGAGCAGGCCACGCTCGACAACTACGCGCAGGTGCTCGGGAACACCAAGTTCCTCACCTGGACCGTCAACTCGCTCCTGGTCGCCGCGGCCACCGCGGTGATCGGGGTGCTGCTCTCGGCGTCCACCGGGTACGCGGTGAGCCGCTTCCGGTTCCCCGGCCATCGGTCGATCATGTGGATGCTGCTGATCACGCAGATGTTCCCCGTCGCCATCCTGATCGTGCCGATCTACAACCTCATGGCCGGGCTGGGGCTGATCAACCGGTTCCCGTCGCTGATCATCGCCTACCTCACGTCCACCGTGCCGTTCTGCGCGTGGATGATGAAGGGCTACTTCGACACCGTGCCGGTGTCGATCGACGAGGCGGGCCGGGTGGACGGGCTCACCCCGTTCGGCACGTTCTGGCGGCTGATCCTGCCGCTCGCCAAGCCCGGGCTCGCGGTCGCGGCCTTCTACGCTTTCCTCACCGCCTGGGCGGAGGTCGCGTACGCCACGGCCTTCATGACCGGCGACGACAAGTACACCCTCGCCGTCGGTCTCGGCCAGTTCGTCGGCCAGCACAAGGCGGAGTGGGGCCTGCTGACGGCCTCGGCGGTCCTCATCGCCGTCCCGGCGGCCGTCGTCTTCCTGCTCATCCAGCGCCACCTGGTGACCGGCCTCACCGCCGGAGCCACCAAGGCATGACCACCACGACACTCTCGGGGGGAGCCCAATGACCGAACCCGCCGCCCGGCCGCAGCCGACCGCCACCCGATGGTGGCGGGACGCGGTGATCTATCAGGTGTACGTGCGCAGCTTCGCCGACGGCAACGGCGACGGCATCGGCGACCTGCTCGGCGTGCGCAGCCGGCTGCGCTACCTCGCCGAGCTCGGCGTCGACGCCATCTGGCTCACGCCGTTCTACCCGTCGCCGATGGCCGACTTCGGGTACGACGTGATGGACTACCGCGACGTCGACCCGATCTTCGGCACGCTCGCCGACGTCAAGGCGCTCATCGCCGAGGCCCACCAGCGCGGGCTGCGCGTCATCGTCGACGTGGTCCCCAACCACACCTCGGACCGCCACCCCTGGTTCGTCGCCGCGCTGCAGGCCGGCCCCGGCAGCCCGGAGCGGGAGCGGTACATCTTCCGGGACGGCAGGGGCGAGTCGGGGGAGCTCCCCCCGAACGACTGGGAGTCCGTCTTCGGCGGGCCCGCCTGGACGCGGGTCGCGGACGGGCAGTGGTACCTGCACCTGTTCGCCCCCGAGCAGCCCGACCTCAACTGGGAGCACCCCGAGGTGCGCGCCGAGTTCGAGGACGTGCTGCGGTTCTGGCTCGACCTGGGGGTGGACGGGTTCCGCATCGACGTGGCCCACGGCATGGTGAAGGCGCCCGGCCTGCCGGACGTGGGCTTCCCCGGCCACGTGGAGATGATCGGCTCCAAGCCGGTGCCGTTCTTCGACCAGGACGGGGTGCACGAGATCCACCGCTCCTGGCGGCGGATCCTCGACTCCTACGACGGGGAGCGGATCGGGGTGGCCGAGGCGTGGGCGCCCTCGCCCGAGCGGCTCGCCAACTACATCCGCCCGGACGAGCTCCACCAGGCGTTCAACTTCCACTTCCTCAGCGCCCCGTGGGACGCGGACACGTTCCGCTGGGTCATCGACGAGTCGATCCGCACGGCCTCGATGGTGGGCGCTCCCACGACCTGGGTGCTCTCCAACCACGACGTCAAGCGGCACGTGACCCGGTACGGCGGGGGCGAGGTCGGGCTGCGCCGGGCCCGCGCGGCCGCGCTGCTCATGCTCGCCCTGCCCGGCTCCGCCTACATCTACCAGGGCGAGGAGCTGGGGCTGCCCGAGGTGCTCGACCTGCCGGAGGAGGTCCAGCGCGACCCGCAGCGGCTCCGCGGCCCCGGCGCCGGCCGGGACGGCTGCCGGGTCCCGATCCCGTGGACCGCCACGGATGAGCCGCCGTACGGCTTCACGCCGCCCGGGGTGTACGAGAGCTGGCTGCCGATGCCGCGCGACTGGCGGGACCTCAGCGTGGAGGCCCAGCTCAAGGACGAGGGCTCCACGCTCAACCTCTACCGGGCCGCGATCAGGATCCGGCGGGAGCACCCCGACCTCGGCGACGGCACGCTGACCTGGCTGGACGCCCCGGCCGGCACCCTGGCGTTCCGGCGCGGCCGCTCGCTGACCTGCCTGGTGAACATGACGCCGGAGTGGATCGAGATCGGCCACCGGCCCGGTACGCTGCTCCTCGCGAGCCAGCGGCCCGAGGACGCCGGCGGCGCCGTGCGTCTCGCGCCCGACTCGGCCACCTGGTGGTCCGCGTCCGACGCCTAGGGTAGTGATCATGAGCACCATCCGGCTTGCCGATATCGCCGCTCAGGCAGGGGTCAGCGAAGCCACCGTGAGCCGCGTGCTGAACGGCAGGCCGGGTGTCTCCCCGGCCACCCGCCAGGCGGTGCTGGCCGCGCTCGACGTGATGGGGTATGAGCGCCCCCAGCGGCTCCGGCAGCACAGTAACGGCCTGATCGGCCTGGTCATCCCCGAGCTGAGCAACCCGATCTTCCCGGCGTTCGCCCAGGCCGTGGAGCGGGCGCTCACCCAGCGCGGCTACACCCCGGTCCTGTGCACCCAGGAGCCCGGGGGCGCGACCGAGGACGAGTTCACCGAGATGCTCCTCGACCGGGGCGTGTCGGGGATCGTCTTCGTCTCCGGACGGCACGCCGACACCACGGCCCGGATGGACCGCTACCTCCGGCTGATCGACCGGGGCGTCCCGATCGTGCTCGTGGACGGGTACAACGCGGCGGTGCCGGCGCCGTTCATCTCCCCGGACGACCGGCTCGCCGCCCGGCTCGCCGTCCAGCACCTGGTGGACCTGGGGCACGAGCGCATCGGCCTGGCGGTGGGGCAGCGGCGGTTCGTGCCGGTCATCCGCAAGATCGAGGGCTTCCGGCAGACCATGGCCGAGCTGCTCGGCGTGACCGACGCCGACGAGCTGATCCAGGACTCGCTCTTCACCGTCGAGGGCGGCCAGGCCGCCGCCTCGGTGCTCATCGACCGCGGCTGCACCGGAATCGTCTGCGCGAGCGACCTCATGGCGCTCGGGGCGATCCGCGCCGTGCGGGAGCGCGGGCTGTCGGTTCCGGGGGACGTGTCGGTCGTCGGGTTCGACGACTCCCCGCTCATGGCGTTCACCGATCCGCCGCTCACCACCGTGCGCAAGCCGATCGGGGCGATGGCGGCAGCCGCGGTGGAGACCCTGCTCGAGGAGATCGCCGGGACCCCCGCCCGGCACGTGGAGCTGGTCTACCGGCCCGAGCTGGTGGTGCGCGGCTCCACCGGCTCGGGGCCGCTGGTGAACCGCGCCCACGGCTGACCGCGGGCCCGCTCGCGGCGGGGCCGGCGCGGCCACAGGGTGGTGCGGCCCTCGGCGCATGGGGCGCGCCGTGGCCGCCGGCCGGGACGGCCCCGGCAGCCCCGGGGCCCGCGCCCGGCCCTGAGCGTTCCGCCGCCCGCCCTCCCTCGATGGGGAACGTCTCCGCCGGTCGCGGCCCCGTATCGTGACCCCTTCGATTCCGGCGCGTGCCGGGATCCCGATCGGCGCGGCGCCCGGCCCCGTCCAGGGCGTGGACCGGCACCGGTCCCGGTGCTCACCGGCAACGCGGCCCCCGGCTGAACTCCGCCCGCAGTTCCTGCGAGGTAGGCGGCTACAGCATCGGCAAGGCCGTGACTCCGGACGGCGCCGCTCCCGGCGGCCCGCTCGGGCCGCCCGCGCCGCCGGGCCATCGCACCGGGCGAGCCGGTGGCGCCACCGATCGTCCGCGGATCGCGTGAGCGTGCGTGAGGTGCAGGCGTCGGCCGTCCCGGGGTGGATCGTCCCGGTCCCCGCCCGGCGCGCCGGGACACGGCCCGCCCGTGCCCGGCCGGCACGGCGCCCACCGTGCCGATGGCGCACGCGCAGGCGCGCCACGACCCGGGCGTGGTGGTGTCGGTCATGCGGTCACCGGACGGCGCGGTACCCCGCACGGCGGCCAGTGCGGCGGGGTGCGCGGTGGGGAGAAAGCGCTGGCGGGAGGCCGGGAGCGCGGTGTCCGCGCTCGTGAGGGCCTGCTCCTCGACGACGCCTTTAGTGTACTCCCGGCCGCGAGCGATGATCACGACGAGCCCGGGAGCGGTGCTCGCGGGCGCGGCCGGCCCGGCTCCGCCGATCCGGTCCGCCGCCTCGCCGATCCGGTGCGCGGCCGCACCGCTCACGCCATGCGTCACTGAGGTCCTCCTCCTGCCGGGCCCGTGTTCCCCGGGCGTTTCGGACAGTAATCAGCGGCCGGACAGCGCAACAACGGACTTTGGTCCCGACGAATCCGCGGATGGTTGGGAACCGGAAACGGGGTGCGCTCCCGGGGCCGGCGCCCCGGCGGCCGCCGGGGCGCCGGCCCCTCGCGCGCGACCGTGGCGCCGACCTGGGCCACGCGCCGCATCAGCACCTCGGCGGCTGCAAGCCGCTGCCTGGCGAGGACGGCCGTCGCGCCCGGCTTGCCGATCCCGGCCTCCTCCTGGGCGATCGACGTGAGGCCGGGTGGCGCGGGTGACCGCGGGCCGGGCTCCCCGGCCTCGGGATCGGCCCGGCCCGCGTTGGCGGGCACCGGAACGGCGCGGCCCACGGCGCTCGCGCGCCCCGTCCGCATCGAGACGCCGAACCAGAACCGGCCGAACGGCGTCAGACAGGGTTGTTACCCTTACGATCTTGGCGATTTTGCGAAGGCATCCCCCGGGAGCGCATGTGCGAGAGCGCGTCTGCCGTGTTGTCGAGTCGCACCGGTTCCAGCAGTTCATCATCGCGGTCATCCTGGTGAACGCCGCGGTGCTCGGTGCCGAGACCTCGCCGTACGTGGTGGTCCGCTATGGCGAGGTCCTCTCCGCGATCGATCACGTCGCGCTGGGCGTCTTCATCGCCGAGCTCGCCGCAAAGCTCTACGCGTACCGGCTGCGCTTCTTCTGCGATCCGTGGAACATCTTCGACACGGTGATCATCGGGCTGTCGGTGCCGTTCGCCGGAGGCGGCATCTCCGTGGTCCGCGCGCTGCGCGTGCTGCGCACCCTACGGCTGATCTCGGTCGTCCCCTCGCTGCGCCGGGTGGTCACCGCGCTGCTCAACGCCATCCCGGGCATGACGTCGATCATCCTGCTGCTCGGCCTGGTGCTGTACGTCGCGGCGGTGATCGGCGCCAAGCTGTACGGCGCCACCGCGCCCGAGCTCTTCGGCGACCTTCCCACGTCGCTGTTCACCCTGTTCCAGATCATGACCGGGGACGCCTGGTCCGACGTGGCCAGGGAGGTCATGGAGGAGCACCCCTCGGCCTGGGTGTTCTTCATCGGCTTCGTGCTGATCTGCACGTTCGTGGTGCTGAACCTCTTCATCGCGGTGGTGGTGAGCGCGATGGAGGAGGAGATGGCGCGGGAGAGCGCGATCTACGCCGAGGTCACCGCCCTGCGCGCCGAGCTGAGGGAGCTCCGCGAGGAGCTCCGCGAGCCGGGTCGGTTCATGGACGCCGGGCCGCCCGCCGCCGTGCCGCCCCGGCCGCGTTCCCTCCCTGCCCGCATGAGGCGATCGGTCCGCCTGCTCCTCGGCACGAGCGCTTCTCCCGCTCGTGAGGTGCGATCGAGGGGCGGGCGCTGGGGACCCCGTCCGTACGGGGCGTTCGGTCCGCCCGCTCCTGAGCGCGACCGGTTCTCCCGCTCGTAGGGTGCGATCGAGGGGCGGGCGCTGGGGAGCCCGTCCGCACGGGGCGATCGGTCCGCCCACCCCTAGGCGCGATCAGTCCTCCCGCCCGTACGGTGCGATCGAGGGGTCGGAGTAGGGGCCGGAGGCGGCCGGGTCGTGTCCGCACACCCGGCGCCCGGCGTCCTCGGTGACCCGCATGGCGTACAGCCGCCGCCCCGGGTCGACGCAGACGAGCCCGTAGGCGTCGTCCACCTCGTCGTCGGCGAGGCCGAGCTCCCGCTTGGCCGACTCCACGCTCGGCTCGCCCGCGAGGCACACGGTGATCAGGATCTTCCGCAGCCCGTCCTCCCCATCAGGCCGCCCGCGCCGCCCGCCGGCGGAGGGCGGCGATCACGCCGGCCGGGTCCACGATGCCGTATCCGTAGTCGTGGTCGTACCCGACGGTGCTCCGGTCATCCGCGGTACGGCGGAGCAGGGTCCGGAGCTGGGCGGGGGAGAGCACGGTGCTCGGCCACCGGGTGCGGATCGCCGCGACCAGCCCGGCCGCCACCGGGCATGCGGCCGACGTGCCCGAGTCGGGCTCGGAGTCGCCGAAGGCGCGGGAGCCCGCGAAGTGCGTGTACGCGCACAGGTCCGGCTTCCGCTCGGCGAGCCGGCCCGGCCCCTGCGAGGAGTAGCCGACCCGCTTGCCGGTGGTGTCGACCCCGGCGATGGAGAGCGCCCGCGGGTGGGAGTTCGCCCCGGTGATGGGCCGGTCCGGGAAGGCGCACCGGGCGTCCGGGCACTCCCGCCCGCAGTTCCCGGCGGCGAAGAGGATGTCGGCCCCGGCCTCGGCGAGGCTGGCGAGGATCAGGTTGAAGGGGTGGGCGGGATTGTCCGAGTAGTTGCCCGGGTGGCCGGGCGGGAAGTCCCACCGCGGGGAGAACGACCCCCAGCTGTTGCTGACCACCAGCGCCCGCGACTCGGGCGGCTGCTCTTCGAGCACCTGCCGCAGCCGGGCGTACGCCGCGATCGCGTCGGAGAGCAGCCCGTCCACGGCCGAGCCGCCCTGGCGCTGCGACAGCAGGACCGGGTAGTCGAGCAGGGTCGCCCGCGGCGCGGTGATGAGCGCGTCGAAGGCGCACATGGTGCCGTGGCCGCGCCGGTGCCGGCCCGGCGGGGTGGTCACCCCGGCCGGGCTCCAGCTCCGCCGCTCGTCGAGCGTGACCGGCCGGTCGAGCACGGTGCTCAGGTGGGCGGTGTCGATGCCCGTGTCCACGATCGCCAGGGCGACGCCGGTGCCGTCGAGCCCTTCGGCGGCGAGGTCGGGCACGCACATCAGCCGCTCCACGTCGCGCCAGTCGCCGACCGGGCCGTCACCGCCGCAGGTGGGGGCCGCCTCGATCACCGGGTCGGCGTGGACCGCGATCACGTCGCGCCGGGTCGCGGGCAGCAGGGTGAGGCGCGGGGTGACCTCGTCGTCGGCGATCTCGCCGCGGACGAGCACGGACGCGTGCTCGGCGGCGAGCGAGAAGCGCAGCGGCTGGTTGAGGGAGAGCGGGTCGCCTCCGGGGTCCGCGGGGATGGGGCGGGGCACCGCCACGGGCGGGAACCCGTCGTCGAGGACGACCCCGGGCAGCCCGTCCGCCACATCGGCCGGGGCGACCGCGGCCGACGGGTCGGCGACCGCGGCCACCACGTCCGGGGACGGGCGAAGCTGGATGAGCACGCGCACGGCACTCCACCTGAGCCTGAGGGTGACGGAACGTCACCACAGTGCGGCACGACGTGACCGCGCGTCCACCGGTTCGCGGATTTCCGCGGTCAAAAGCCGCAGGCCTCGGCGAGGTTCTGCGCCGCCTGGTCGCGCGGGGTCGGGGTCTCCCGCGGCGTGTCCTGCGTCCGCTGCGCCCGGGCGGTGGGGGTCTCCTGGGCCCGGACGGTGGGGGTGCGCTGCGCCTGGGCCTGGGTACCCGGGGACGCCTGGGCGGTGGAGCGCGGCGTGGCGCTCGCCTGGGCGGCGCCGCCGCCCGAGACCGACTCCCGGATCGCCTGCAGGGTGATCTTGCGGATCTTGTTCCAGTCCGGGTTGCCGGGGTAGATCAACGGCGGGACGAACTGGACGCTCGTGATCTTGGCGTCCTTCACCTTCAGCGCCAGCGGCACGAGGTGCTCGAAGAGGTCGCGCGGGATGTCGGTGCGGAACATGTGCCGCGTGGCCGTGGCGATCTTGGTGAAGTTGGCGAGCACCGTCGCCGGGTTGGCCTGCTGCACGAGCGCGCCGATGATGCAGCGCTGCCGGCCCATCCGGGCGAAGTCGTCGCTGCCCACCCGGGACCGGCCGTACCAGAGCACCTCCTCACCGCTGAGCCTGCGGTAGCCGGCCTTGATCGTGCCGGCCGTGCCGTAGAGGCCGCCCCACTTGATGTCCTCCTGGACCCGGATGCGCAGGCCGCCCAGAGCGTCGATCAGGCGGGCGAAGCCGTACATGTCGACCATCGCGTAGTAGTCGATGTGCAGGCCCAGCGTGTAGCCGATCGCGTCCTTGAGCGCCTGGGCTCCCCGGTTGCGGCCGCCCATCACCTGCGGGTTGTTGTCCGCGTAGTACCAGACCGCGTTGAGCAGGCCCTGCTCGGCGGTGAACCCGTTCGGGAACTGCTTGTGCATCGGGCTGCCCGGCGGGAAGCGCACGTACTGCAGGTTGCGCGGGAGGCTGAACAGCACCGTGTTCCCGGTGGCGAGGTTGACGCTCGCCACGATCATGGTGTCGGTGCGGACGCCGCTCCGGTTGCCGGCGGCGTCGCCGCCGAGCAGGAGGAAGTTGAGCCGCCGCCGCCCGTTCCACGGGTCCTCCGCCTTGACCGGAGACGGCGTGGTGCCGTCGCCGGGGGTGACGGAGATCGCGTCCAGGGTGTCGTTCAGGGTCTTGATCGTGCTCGCGGTGAAGGCGAACGGGAGCATCACCGACACGCTCAGCACGCCGGCCACCACGCCGGAGGCGAGCTGGCCGCGGCTCGACAGCCGCTGCGGCCGGAGCGTGATGTACGACAGGACGACCAGGGCGAACCAGGCGAGCGCGCACAGCACCGCGCCCACCGTGATCAGGTTGAGGGTGCTCGCCCGGAGGACGGCGCCGGCCTCGCGGGTGAACCGCAGGCCGTAGACCACCGCCGCGATCAGCACCGCGCCGAACACGGCGAGCAGCGCGAACCCGGTGCGCCGGTGCCCGGCCCGCAGGTGGGCGGCTCCGGGGATCACGGCGGACAGCGCCGTCCAGCCGATCAGTGCGGCCGTGGTGAGCGGCTTGGCGTAACGGGGTTCCCGGGGACCGGGGCCGGTGGCCGGCCGCTCGGGCCCGGTGGCCGGCTGTTCCGGCCGCCGCTCGGGGTGGGACAGCGTCGCCGGGTGTCCGCCACTCGTGTCAGCGGGGCCCCCGCCACGCATGCTTCACCGCTTTCTTCGTCTGTGGAGCTTGGGGATGGATTGTAGCCCTCGTATCTGGACAACCGAGACGAAGGATATGGCTTCAGGGCATGTCCGTTATGAGACTGTTGAGGCTGGCATGACCCAGGTGTTGCACTGGTAGGCCTTCTGCCGGACGTATCCCTGCCGGAACCACGCGTAGTTGCTCCGGGTGCTGCCGTGGTCCCGCGGGCCCCTCGGGTTGTCCCCGAGGTAGTTGTACGCGTTCAGCAACGCCGAACGGCGGGCCGGGGTGATCGGGTAGCTGGCCTCCACCGAGCGCATGAACATCCCGGCCATGCAGGTCGCCTGGAGCTCGAGCCGCCGGCTGAGCAGCAGCCGCTGGCTCTGCGACGAGGTGCTCAGGTGCCGCCGCCAGCGCTCGTGCAGGATGCCCGACAGGTTCTGGACGTGGTGCCCGTACTCGTGGGCCATCACCGAGATGATGAACCCGTGCCACGACCCGAGCGGGCCGTACTCCCGGGCGACGGCCGAGGTCGAGGCGTAGATGGCGGAGTTCGCCGGGCAGTAGTACGGCACGTTGCTCCCCCGCGCCGGGTAGTCGCCGCAGGCGCCCCGCCCCCTGGTCTGCACGATCGCGTAGCCGGGCCGGTACCACGGCATGCCCACCCGCTTGAGCGCGGTGCTCCACGCCCGGTCCATGCACCGGCTCGTCTTGAGGATCAGGGCCTTGAGCTGCGCGTGGTTGTAGATGTTCGCGTTGCCCGCCCGGCAGTTCGTCTTCGGCAGCGCACCGGCCCGGTAGAGGGTGTTGTTGGTGAGGGACCGGTCGAGGCGCGCCCGCTGCGCCGGGGTGGAGGCCGGGCTCGAGCGCACCGCGCTCGTGGGCGTGGCCGACCCGGTCTCCGGCGTGGGGGAGTAGGGCTCCGGCGAGTAGGCGTCCCGGGTGGGGGAGTAGGTCTCCGTCGGCATGCTGATCGGGGTCACCGAGCCGGGCTCCTCCTCCAGGAGCGAGCCCAGCACGGCGAGGCCGACGAAGACGAGGGAGATCAGCCCGATGAGGCCGCCGATCACGGAGCCGGCGCCCGACCGCCGGCGCTGCCGGGCTCCCGGGTGCGGCAGGTACGGCTGGGGCGCGTGCGGTCCCCACCCGGGCGGTGGCGGCGGCGGGTACTGGCCGGGCGGGCCGGCCGGCGCACCGCCCTGCGGGTACGGCGGGGGGTACGGCCCGGGCATCGGCTGCCCGGCTCCGGGAGGGGGCGGGTACATCCCGCCCGGCGGCCCGCCGGGCGGCGGGGTGCCCTGCCATCCTCCGCCCGCCCCGTAGGGAGGCCGTCCCATCGGCGGCTGCGGAGGATACTGCGAGACCACGACATTGCCCCCTTTACCTAAATTGCCCCCTTTGCAGATTGACGGGAGAAGAATACAGATTTTTCATCTCATGTGGATCTAGGACGTGAAGAGAACGGTGGGTAATCGGCCGGGGTGATCTTTTGAATGTCGGGGAATCGGCGGCCCGCTCTGCCCTAGCGTTTTCCGCATGAACCTGCAGCAGCTGCGCTATGTGGTGGCCACCGCGGAACACCGCACCATGACGGATGCGGCGAGGTCGCTCTACGTCGCGCAGCCTGCGCTGTCCCGCGCGATCCGCGACCTGGAGCGGGAACTCGGCATCACGCTGTTCGCGCGCTCCGGCCGGGGGATCGCCGTCACCCCGCAGGGCCGCGCCGTCGTCAAGCTCGCCAAGGAGGCGCTCGACGCGATCGACCGGATCGAGGCGCTCGCGGCGCGGAGCGACGGCGCCGGGGGAACCGAACTGCGCATCGCCGCGACCCCCCTCCTCGAACCCGGGCTCACCGGGCGCCTGCTCCCCGCCTACGCGGCCGAGCACCCCGGGGTGCGCGTGCGGATCGTGCGCTGCGGCGACCGGGACGGGGTGGTCAGCGCGTTGCGCGGGCGGCGGGCGGAGCTCGGCCTCACCGAGCTGCCGGTCCCCGCCGACCTGGTGAGCCATCCGTTCGAACGCCAGGAGATCGTGCTGGTCGCGCCGCGGGACGCCGACCTCCCCGACCCGCTGCCGGTCAGCCGGCTGCACGGGATGCCGCTCGCGCTGCCCGCCCCGGGCAGCCCGCACCGCCGGGACCTGGAGCACCTGTTCGCCCGGTACGGCGTCCGCCCGGTCGAGGCCGCCGAGCCGCCCGGCCACGACCGGCTGAGCGTGGTGCGGGAAGGCCGGGCGTCGCTGCTGTGGTACCGCCGCCTGCTCGACCGGTCCGGCTGCGCCGGCCTCGTGGTCCGGTCCCTCGACCCACCGGTGGGCAAGGTCGTCGCGGTCGTGCACACCCGGCGCCGGCTGCCCGACGCGGCCCGGGACTTCCTCGCCATCGCCGAAGCGGGATCGGGCCGGGTGCCGGGCGGCGGCCCGCGGGAGATCCGCGCGGGTAGGCTTGGCTTCGATGCCTGATGCGCCTCGCGGACCAGGGTCCGTGCTCCGTCTCCGCGGCCGTTCCTTCGGCCCCGGCGAGTTCGCCGTCATGGCGGTGGTGAACCGCACCCCCGACTCGTTCTTCGATCGCGGCGCCACCTTCGCGTTCCAGGCGGCCCTGGACGCGGCCTCCCGGCTGATCGGCCAGGGGGCGGACATCATCGACATCGGCGGCGTGAAGGCGGGCCCCGGCGACCCGGTCGGGCCCGCCGAGGAGATCGACCGGGTCGCGGGCCTGGTGGCCGCGGTCCGGGAGCGCCACCCCGACGTGATCATCAGCGTGGACACCTGGCGCTCCGAGGTCGCCGAGGTCGTGGCCGAGGCCGGGGCCGACCTGATCAACGACACCTGGGGCGGGGTGGACCCCGCGCTCCCCGAGGTCGCCGCCGAGCACGGCCTCGGCCTGGTCTGCGCCCACGCGGGGCGGCTCCGGCCGCGCACCCGCCCGCACCGCATCGGGTACGAGGACGTCGTGGCCGACGTGGTCCGCTACACCACCGCGCTCGCCGAGCGGGCGGCCGCCGCCGGGGTCGCCCGGGACCGGATCCTCATCGACCCCGCCCACGACTTCGGCAAGAACACCTGGCACTCGCTCGAGGTGAGCCGGCGGCTCGGCGAGCTGGTCGCCACCGGCTGGCCGGTCCTCGTCGCCGTGTCGAACAAGGACTTCATCGGCGAGGCGCTGGGCGGGCTGCCCGTGGAGCGGCGGCACGTCGGCACCCTCGCCACGCTCACCGTCTCCGCGCTCCAGGGCGCGCGGGTCTTCCGCGTCCACGACGCGGCGAGCGCGCGGAAGGCCCTCGGCGTGGTCGCCCGGCTCACCGCCGCGGCCCGGGGCCCGGGGCGGCCCGCCGCCGAGGGCCGGGGGCCGCGCCCTCAGGAGTAGAGCGCGGAGAGGAACCGGACGAGCACGGCCTCCCTCGTGCGCGGGTCGAGCGCGTCGAGCAGCGCGTCGACCGCCGCCGACCGGCCCTCGCCCAGGGAGCGCAGGTCGATGCCCACCGACGCGGCGAGCTCGGCGAACTCGGCGTCGCCGATCGCGTCCAGGTCGAGGGAGGCGACCAGCTCGGGCAGGCCCTCCGGCACGGGGGCCGGGCCCCGCCGCCGGGCGGCCTCCGCGGCCGACGCGATCGCCTCGAGCATGGCGTCGACCCCGGAGAGCGTGACCCCGGTGACCGTGACGTGCACGTTCGCCGGGATGCCGGCGTAGGAGAGCTGCGGCTGCAGGTACCAGCCCAGGCGCCGGGCCTCCTCGGCGAGCACGAACACGTCCACCTCGGGCGAGCCGGCGATCGCGACCAGCGACGCCTCCGGCGTGCCGAGCACCCGCAGGCCGGGGATCTCGCTCACCCCCTTCACCAGCCGCCGGGTCGCCTCGAGCGTGCGGTGCGCGAGCTCCAGGTAGCCGGCCCGGCCGAGGGCGCGCAGCGTGGCCCACGCCCCGGCGAGCGGCCCGGCCGACCGGGAGCTCTGCGCGGTCGCGTTGACGATCGGGTAACCGGGCCAGGCGGCCGAGGCGAAGTACGCCTTCCGGCGCAGCGCCGGGTCGGCGAACAGCACCACGGAAGCGCCCTTGGGCGCGTAGCCGTACTTGTGCAGGTCGCAGGAGATCGAGGTGACCCCGGGGACGCTGAGGTCGAACGGCGGGATGTCCGCGCCCGCCTCGCGGAGCCAGGGGAGCAGCCAGCCGCCCACGCAGGCGTCGACGTGGCAGAGCACGCCCTTCGCCGCCGCGATCGCCGCGATCTCCGTCACCGGGTCGACGACCCCCTGCGGGTAGGACGGCGCGGAGGCCACGACCAGGGCGGTCCGCTCGTCCACCGCCGCCTCGACGTCGGGGACCGAGGCGCGGAACGTCTCCGGGTCCACCGGGACCGGCACCACCTCCAGCCCCAGGTAGTGCGCGGCCTTGTGGAAGGCGGGGTGCGCGGTCACGGGGAGGACGATCCGCCGCGCCTCCGGCCGGGCGTCCCGGGCCGCCTTCACCGCGAGCATGATCGACTCCGTGCCGCCGCTGGTGAAGATCCCGGGCGCCCCCGGCCGGCCGAGGAGCTCGGCCGCGGCGGCGACGACCTCGCGCTCGAGCGCGACCATGCTGGGGAACACGGTCGGGTCGAGCATGTTGACATCGAGGAGCTCCAGGTACGCCCGGCGCGCCGCCTCGTGCACCTCGGGCAGGCCGGTGTCGTACACGTACGCGGTCACCTTCCCGCCGCCGACCGGAAGGTCGGCCGATCGGGCGGCCGTCAGCTCGGCGAGCAGCTCGGGCACCGGCTTACCGTGCTCGGGAAGCATCCGATCTCCTCCGACAGGTCTCCTCTGCGCGCGGGGCGCCGCCCCGGCCGGGGCGGCTTTCCCGACCGTACCGCCGCCCGGCGCCGGGCGGTACGGCCCGGTGGCCGGACGGCATTGCCGGGAAAGCCCATGAACTTTGCCGTGTTTGGGCTACTGTTGCCGCGCGGACTCATCGCTAGGTGGAGTTGGCGTATGCGGCACTTCTTCGGGCTGTTGCTGGGCTTCGTGGTCGTGGGCGCGGTGCTCCTCGGCGGCGGATGGGCGGCTCAGGTGGCCGCGCGCGCCGCGGCGCAGGAGCTCGACCCGGTGCAGGACACCCGGATCCTGATCGCGATCGGCGTGATGGCCGTCCTCGGCCTGCTGATCGGGCTGATCCTGGTGACCAGGGTCTCCCCGCTCGCGGCGTTCGTGCCGTCGATCGTGCTGCTCGCCTGGACGCTGGTCTACGTGCTCGACGTCTCCCGCGCCGCGAGCCTGGTGCCCACCGGTGCCGCAGTGCAGCAGGACCTCGCCGAGGCGAGCCGGGGCATGCTCACCCTGCTCTCCACCGGCGTGTACGGCATGCTCGGCATCGCCCTCTTCCTCCCGGTGATCATGCCGTCCCGGTGGGCCCGCCGGTGGGACGGCGAGGACGACGAGGAGGACGCCGGCTGGGACACCGGCGACTAGCCCGGCGCACCCGCGCTCGGCGGGGCGGCCGCGCCGTGCCCGGCGCCCGTGCCGTCCCGCGCGCGGCCGTGCGCGGCTCAAGCGGAGGCCCACCGGTGCGGGCTGGGCGTGCCGGCCGCCGGCCGCGGTGCCGTACCGGCCGCCGCCGGCCGGGCGGGCTCGCGGGAGCCCCCCGGCCGGGGCCGCGATGCCGCCGCCCCTGGGGGTGCGCCCGGCGCCGGCGACGCCCCTCCATCGCGGGCGCACGGTGACACGCCTCCGTCATCCGGTCATGGGATGGCCGCCCTCACCGGTGTCGGATGCGCGCCGTCACCGGTCTTGGATGCGCGCAGGTCACAGGTGCATCCCCCGGAGGCGCTTGTCCACGGCGACGATCAGCGTGGCGGCGCCCGCCAGCGCCAGCACACGGAGCCAGGCGTCGAGGCCGATCGGCGCGGTGTGGAACAGGCGGTTCATCACCGGCAGGTAGGTGAGCGCGAGCTGGGCGAGGATCTGCGCGGCGACCCCGGCCAGCGACCAGCCGTTGCTGAACAGGCCCACCCGCCACACCGGCAGCGTGAGGGAGCGGCAGTTGAACAGGTAGCACAGCTCCACCATGACGAACAGGTTGACCGCGGCGGTCCGGGCCTCGGCGAGGCCGGCGCCGCGGCGCAGCTCCCACTCGAACAGCCACAGCGCGCCCGCGATCATCAGCCCGGCCACCAGCAGGATGCGGACCACCAGGGCGCCGGTGAGGAGGGGCCGCCCGGGGTCGCGCGGCGGCCGGCGCATGATGCCGGGCTCCTTCGGTTCGAAGGCGAGGGTGAGGCCGAGCGTCACCGCCGTGATCATGTTGATCCAGAGGATCTGCAGCGGCAGCATCGGCAGGGTCAGGCCGAACAGGATGGCCACCAGGATGACCAGGCCCTGGCCGGCGTTGGTGGGCAGGGTCCACACGATGAACTTGGTGAGGTTGTCGAAGACGCCGCGGCCCTCCTCCGCGGCGGCCTCGATGCTCGCGAAGTCGTCGTCGGTGAGCACCATGTCGGCCGCGTCCTTGGCGACCTCGGTGCCGCTCCGGCCCATCGCGATGCCGATGTCGGCCCGCCGCAGCGCCGGCGCGTCGTTCACGCCGTCGCCGGTCATCGCGACCACGTGACGCCGCTCCTGCAGCGCCACGACCAGGCGGAGCTTCTGCTCCGGGGAGACCCGGGCGAACACCGCGGCCCGCTCGACCGCGGCGGAGAACTCCGGGCCGGTGAGCCGGGCCAGGTCCTCCCCGGTGAGCACGTCCCCGCCCGGCAGGATGCCGATCCGGCGGGCGACCGCCGCCGCGGTGGTGGCGTGGTCGCCCGTGATCATCTTGACCGAGATGCCCGCGTCCCGGCAGGCGCGCACCGCGCGGACCGCCCCGGGCCGGGGCGGGTCGAGCATCGCCTGCATGCCGGTGAAGACCAGCGTCCCCGCCCGGAGGGCCGCGTCCAGGCTCTCCTCCGGCCCGGCCGTGGCGGGCACCCGGCACATCGCCGTGGCCAGCACGCGCAGCCCCTGCCCGGCCAGCTCCTCGGCGGAGCGCAGCGCGGCTCCGGCGTCGAGCGGGCGGCACTCGCCGCCGGCCGTCATCTCCCAGGCGCACATCCGCACCAGCCGCTCGGTCGCCCCCTTGACGAACACGATCCACTCACCGGGACGGTCCGGCGTCTCGTGCAGGGTGGCCATGTACCGGCGCTCGGGGCGGAACGGCTGCTCGGCGATCCGCGGGAAGCGGGCCCGCGCGTGCTCGTGTCCCAGCCCGGCCTTGTCGGCGGCGACGAGCATGGCGGCCTCGGTCGGATCGCCCGCCACGGACGCGCGGTCCCCGAGGAACGCCGCGTCGTTGCAGCAGGCCCCGGCCAGCAGCGACCAGCGCAGCGCCGCGTCCTCGCCGAGGTCGGCGCGCCGCCCGTCCTCGTCGACCAGCTCGCCCACGGGGGCGTACCCCGCTCCGGTCACCGTCACCGTGCGGTCCGGGGTCCGGATGACGCGCACCGTCATCCGGTTCTCGGTCAGCGTGCCGGTCTTGTCGGTGCAGATCACCGTGGTGCTGCCGAGGGTCTCGACCGCGGGCAGCCGCCGGATCACGGCCCGGCGCGCGGCCATGCGGGAGACGCCGATGGCGAGGGTGATGGTGACGACCGCGGGCAGGCCCTCGGGGATCGCGGCGACGGCCAGGGCGACCGCCGCGATGAACGTCTCCTTGACCGGCTCGCCGCGGACCATGCCGACCGCGAAGGTGAGCGCCGAGAGGGCGAGGATGGCCGCGGTCAGGATCGCGCTGAACCGGGCGATCTTGCGCGTGAGCGGGGTGGCGAGGGGTTCGGCCTCGGTCACGAAGCGGTGGATCCTGCCCAGCTCGGTCTCGGCGCCGGTGGCGACCACGATGCCGGTCGCGGTGCCCGAGGTGATCACCGTGCCGGAGTGGACCATGTTGCGCCGGTCGGTGACCGGGGTCGCCTGCGGCAGCACGACCTCGTCCTTGGCCACCGGGACCGACTCACCGGTCAGCGCCGACTCGTCGGCGCACAGCTCGGCGACCCGCACCAGCCGCAGGTCGGCGGGGACCTTGTCCCCGGCCTCCAGGAGGACGAGGTCGCCCGGGACGAGCTCCTCGGAGGGCACCTCGGCCACGCGCCCGCCGCGGACCACCCGCGCCCGGGTGCGGGCCATCGCCCGCAGCTCGTCCAGCGCGGCCTCCGCCCTGGACTCCTGGACGAAGCCGACCACCGCGTTGACCAGCAGGACCGCGAGGATGACCGCGGAGTCCACCAGGTCGCCGAGGAGCAGCGTGATCGCCGCGGAGGCGAGCAGGATGTAGATCAGCGGGTGGTGGAACTGGCGGAGCCAGCGGACGGGCCACCCGGCCGTATCGGCCCGCGGCAGCACGTTCGGCCCGTACCGCTCCAGCCGGTCTCGCGCCTCGTGCTCGTCCAGGCCGCGGTCGAGGTCGCTGCCGTGGATGAGCACCACCTCATGGGGCGCCAGCTCGTGGGGCGCGGGGCGCGGGGCGTCGGCCCGGGCGACCGTGCCGGGGCCCGCGTCCTTGCGAGGCCTGTCCATGGCGTCCGGTGGCTCAGTCCTGCGGCGGCCGTACGACGATGACCGGGCACGGGGCGTGGCGGGCGCAGTGCTCGCTGGTGGAGCCGAGCAGCAGCCCGGCGAGCGGGTTGCGGCCACGGTGCCCCAAGACGAGGAGATCGGCCTCCTGGGCGGCCTGGATCAGGACCTCCTTGGGATGACCGTGCACGACCTCGGTGATCGCGCGCACGCCCGTCGCGGCCAGCTCGGCGGCGACCAGGCGCTCCCCCCAGGCCACGAGCTGCTCCTTGGTGGGGGTGATCCACTCCACCCCGAGCGGGTCCCAGTGCACGGCGTGCACCACCCGCAGCGAGGCCCCGCGGAGCTCGGCCTCGATCGCGGCCGCGCGCAACGCCCGGCGGGACGGCCCGGAGCCGTCCACCGCGGCGATCACCCGGTCGTGCCGCGGCCGCTCTCCGGTGGCCGGGACCACCGCCACGGGGCAGGGGGCGCGGTGCAGGCACGCGCGGCTGACCGACCCCAGGAGCACGCCGGCGAGCGCGCTGCGGCCATGGGCGCCGAGCACGAGCAGGTCCGACGGGGTGCAGGCGGTGATGAGCGCGACCGCGGGCGAGCCCGGCACGCAGCGGACCTCGGGCTCGCCGCCGATGAGCTCCTGCACCGAGCGGCGCAGCGTGGCGAGGGCGTCCGAGGTGGCCGGCTCCTGGCCGTCCGGCACCACCGTGCAGATGACCAGGGACGCGCCGTGCAGGCGAGCCTCCGCCGACGCCCAGTCGAGCGCCGCCACGGCCGCCGGAGATCCGTCGAAGCCGACGATGACGCGCCGGTACCGCTGCGAGGTCATGCTGCAAGGCCCCCTGCACCCGATGCGGCCGCCCGCACGGCGGATGATCACGGCGGAGTGCTGGAACGGGACCAGCCATACCCGGTTTTCCGCCCTCCTACCTCCCTGGGGCCCACGGCTCGGTTCTCGGCGTTCCTGGAGGGCGCGGCGGCCTGCCTCCCCGGTGCCCACGGCGGTGGCCCTTCCAGGCGTGCGACGCGGCCGGGGTGCTCGCCGCCTTCCCGGGCCCGTGGCGGCCGGCGACATCCGCCCCTTCTCCGCGTTCTTCGGCCCCCGTCTCCCCGGATCCCGCGGCGGCGGTCCGGCCGGCCCGGCTCAGCCCGAGCCCTCGGCCCCTTCGTCCCCGAGGGCGGCGAGCCGGTCACGCGGGTGCCGCTCGCCCGGCTCCGCCGCATCGCCCGACCGTGAGGGACCGGCCGTGCGACGGGGCCGAGGCGGCGGTTCTTCCAGGGTTCGGCTCGGCCGGGGTGGCCCTGCTCGCGGGCCCCGTGGCGGCGGGCCGCACCGGTGCCGCGCCGGGATCCGGCCGCCGCGCTCCCGGGAACGCGGCCGGATCTCCTGTGGGGCCATAGCCGCTGACCTGCTGATGTTACGATAAAGAAACCTTATTGTGAATATCTCGTAACCTACCGGCCGGTAGAACTGTTGCCAACCCGGGAACGTCCCTTTTGGGAGGGTTGCGTGACTGATGAGCTGAATGTGGATATTTTTCCAAAATATCCCGTCAGTTGGCAGACGACCGTGCTCAACGGGCTCCTCCGGGGGACGATGAAGCCCGTCACCGCCGTCCTCGTCCGGAACACGCCCGGGATGGTGGTCGCCCGGGAGCTGCTCGGCCTGAGCGAGCACCTCTCCCGGTTCCTGCCCGGTCACGTATCGATCGTCCCCGACGAGATCGGCGGGTGCCGGGCCGAGTGGGTGCGGGGCGCCGCCGACCTCGACGAGGACAAGGTGGTGCTCTACTTCCACGGCGGCGCGTACTTTGTCTGCTCCCCGGCCACCCACCGCCCGATCACCTGGCGGCTGTCGGCGGCCGCGCGGCGCCCGGTGCTCTCGCTCGACTACCGGCAGGGCCCGTCGCACACCCTCACCGAGTCGCTCGCCGACGCGCTCGCCGCGTACCAGGGGCTGCTCGACGCCGGGCACCGCCCGAAGGACATCGTGATCGCCGGTGACTCGGCCGGCGGCCACCTCACCCTCGCCACCCTGCTCGCCCTGCGGGACGAGGGGATGCCGCTCCCCGCCGCCGGCATCTGCCTGTCCCCGTGGGCCGACCTGACCGTCCCCCCGCGCCGGGAGAACCGGTGGGCCGACCCCATGCTCCCGGCGAGCCGGATCGACTGGCTCGCCCGCCGGTGGACGGACGGCCGCGACCCCCGCGACCCCCTCATCTCACCGGTCTACGGCGACTACACGGGCGTGCCACCCCTCATGATCGTCACCGGCAGCACGGAGATCCTCCGCGGCGAGGCGCGGCGGGTCGCCGACCGCGCCCGGCGGAGCGGGGTGCCGGTGCGGTACGAGGAGTGGCACCGCATGCCGCACGTGTTCCCGATCTTCTCCGACGTGCTCCCCGAGGCGCGGCGGATCTTCGAGCACATCGAACGGTTCCTCGGCGCGGTGGAGAAGTTCCTGGCGGCCTCCGGCGCCGAGGCGGCGTGACCGAGCGGGCCGCGCCCACCCGCCGCCGGCCGTACCCTCACCCGTCCGAGATCGGCGCCCTGGCCGACGCCCCGCCCACCCGCCGCCGGCCGCACCCAAGCCCGTGTCTCATTTGCGCGGTATGTGAGCTGCGCGGTTCCGGAAGTTCCTTACCTGCGGGTGCCATTGGCCTTACCTAACCCGGCATCTCCGCGCCACTCGGCGGCGCGCCCCGGGGCCGACGGGCCACAGTGTGCTGTGCGGGTACTTCCTGAGAGGGTGGCTTCCGGATGGCGCGTGGCGGTGCAGGCTTCCCTGGCGGCATGCCTCCCGGTGTACGCCCGCTCACCGCGGGTGACCCCGTCGCCGTCGGGCGCTACCCGCTCCTCGGCCGGCTCGGCGCGGGCGGCATGGGCGTGGTCTACCTCGCCGAGCACCCCGGCCACGGGCTGGTCGCGGTGAAGACCCCGCACGAGGCCCACCTCGCCGACCCGACCCTGCGGGCGCGGTTCGCCGCGGAGGTGGAGCTCTCCCGGCGCGTGGTGCCGTTCTGCACGGCCGGGGTCATCGAGGACGGCGTCGACGGGACCCGCCCGTACCTGGTCACCGAGTACATCCCCGGGCCCCCGCTCTCCCAGGTGGTCGAGGCGCACGGCCCGCTCGTCCCCGACCTCGCGTACGGCGTGGCCCTCGGCACGGCCGGCGCCCTGTGCGCGATCCACGAGGCGGGGCTGGTCCACCGGGACCTGAAGCCGGCGAACGTCCTGCTCTCCCCGCGCGGCCCGTTCGTGATCGACTTCGGCATCGCCCGGGACCAGGACGCGGCGCTCGCCTACACCCAGGCCGGGCAGATCATGGGGAGCCCCGGGTGGGTCGCGCCGGAGCGGCTCACCGGCGGGCGGGCCGTACCCGCCTCGGACGTCTTCTCGTGGGGGTGCCTGGTCGTGTACGCGGCGACCGGGCGGCACCCGTTCGGCCGGGGCGACCTCGACGTGCTCACCCGGCGGATCCTGGTCGAGGAGCCGTGGATCGACGGCGTCACCGGGCTGCTGCGCGACCTGGCGGCCGCGGCGCTGCGCAAGGACCCGGCGGCCCGCCCGGCCGCGGGTGAGCTGCTCGCCGCGCTGCTCGCGATGGGCGGGATCGCCATGCCGGAGGACCGGCGGCGGGCGGTCGCCGAGATCCTCGCCCGCACCTGGCGGCCCGTGCCGTACCCGGGGGAGCCGGGCGACCGCCGCGAACCGGAGCGGCCGGCGGAGATCGGCCGGTCGCCCGAGCCGGCGGAGAGCGGCCGGTCGGCCGGGCCGGCGGGGCTCACCGGCACGATCCGGCGCACGCGGGCCGCGCGCCGTCGGCCGGCCGGGGAGAGCCCGGCCCGCCCGGGGAGGACGGCGGGCCACGCCTCTCAGGCCGGGTTCGCCGCGCTCGCGACGATCACCATCGCCACCCTCACCATGGTCGCCGCCGGGACCGGTGCCGCCCGGATGCACGGCACCGGCGGCGAGCCACCCGCGCCGCCGCTGGTGATCCCCCGCCCGGAGGAGAGCGTCATCGACGTCCCCGTCCCCGCCGAGGTGCCGCGCACGCCCACCCGGAGCGCCGCCGCGCGGGGCACCCCGGCGCCCCGGCCGCGGCCCACGGCCACCCCGGCCCGATCCGCGCGGCCGTCCCGGGCGGTGAAGGAGCCGATCGTGGTCTCGCCCTCTCCGGTGCGGGGCACGGTGCGGCCCCGGCCCACCGGGTGCCCGGCCGGTGAGGACCCGCCGTGCCGCCCGGCCACGCCGCGGCCCGGCCCGACGGCGACGCCGGGGGAGCCCCCGGGCGGCCAGAGCCCGCCCCCGTCCGAGGAGCCGCTCTCCCCGCCGCCGCAGACCGGGCAGCCGCCGAGCCCGGACGTTCCCTCGCCGGCCCCGCTCGATCCGCCCGCGGGCGGGAAAGCGCCGAGCCCCGCCGATCGCCGTCAGGTCCCGTGGCGGTGACCTGCGGCCCCAGCTGATCGGCGGGGCTCGGAGTTCGACCTGTCTGCGGCTGGTCGCCCGTGATCAGTGAGCCTCGGTGAACTGCTCCTCCTCCGTGGAGCCCTTGAGGGCCACGGTCGAGGAGTCAGGCGAGATGGCCGTGCTGACCAGGTCGAAGTATCCGGTGCCGACCTCGCGCTGGTGGCGCGTGGCGGTGTAGCCGAGGGACTCGGCGGCGAACTCGGCCTGCTGCAGCTCGACGTAGGCCGTCATGCCCTCCTCGGCGTAGCCCTTGGCGAGCTTGAACATCGAGTAGTTCAGCGAGTGGAACCCGGCCAGGGTGATGAACTGGAACTTGTACCCCATGTGCGCGAGCTCCCGCTGGAACTTGGCGATCGTCGCGTCGTCCAGGTGCTTCTTCCAGTTGAACGACGGCGAGCAGTTGTAGGCGAGGAGCTGGTCCGGGTACTGGGCCTTGATCGCCTCGGCGAACTCGCGGGCCACCTCCAGGTCCGGCGTGGAGGTCTCCATCCACAGCAGGTCGGCGTACGGGGCGTAGGCGAGGCCGCGGGCGATGCAGGCCTCGACGCCGGGGCGCACCCGGTAGAAGCCCTCCGGCGTGCGCTCGCCGGTGACGAACGGCTTGTCCCGCTCGTCGATGTCGCTGGTCAGGAGCGTCGCGGCCTGAGCGTCGGTCCGCGCGATCACCAGCGTGGGCACGCCCAGCACGTCCGCGGCGAGGCGGGCGGCGTTGAGGGTCTTGATGTGCTGACCGGTCGGGACCAGGACCTTGCCGCCGAGGTGGCCGCACTTCTTCTCCGAGGCGAGCTGGTCCTCGAAGTGGACCCCGGCCGCGCCGGCGGCGATCATCGCCTTCATCAGCTCGAACGCGTTCAGCACGCCGCCGAAGCCGGCCTCGGCGTCGGCCACGATCGGGGCGAGCCAGTACGGGGCGTTCTCGTCGCCCTCGGCCCAGCTGATCTGGTCGGCCCGGAGCAGGGCGTTGTTGATGCGCCGGACCACGGCGGGCACGGAGTTGGCCGGGTACAGGCTCTGGTCCGGGTAGGTCTGGGACGCGAGGTTGGCGTCGGCCGCCACCTGCCAGCCGGAGAGGTAGATCGCCTTGAGGCCGGCCTTCACCATCTGCACGGCCTGGCCACCGGTGAGCGCGCCGAGCGCGTGGATGTACTCCTCGGTGTGCAGGAGGTTCCAGAGCCGCTCGGCCCCGAGGCGGGCGAGCGTGTGCTCCTCCTGGACGGATCCGCGCAGCCTCACCACGTCCTCGGCGGTGTAGTCCCGCTTGACGTTCTTCCAGCGCGGGTTGGTCTCCCACTCGCGGCGCAGCTCGGCTGCGGCCGCGGCAAGGCGGTCCGTCATGTCCCGGTCACTCCCTTGTTGCGTGAATCGTCACCTGGGGCTGGTCCTCAGTGTCTGCCCGGGATTCCGGGATCAACAAGGTTGATCGACAGAAAAGATTGGTACTTTTTCACCATACATGAATACCTGCGGGTATTCGCTGGTGAAGAACCGCAGTGTTTTCGATATGGACTAGACCAGTCGTGTGACGCGGGTCACAGGTGGGGTGGAAGAAGTGTCGTTTTTCCGCCTAGGATCGGAGATATGTCCTCCATCACCGGCGAAGAACAGCTGTCTTTGACGCACGAGCTCGACCTGCTGGCCTTCGGGCAGCGGCTCAAGCACCTGCGCAAGCAGCGCGGGCTCACCCTCGCTGACCTGGCCGAACGCGTCGGGCGGGCGCCGAGCCAGCTCTCCCTCCTGGAGAACGGCAAGCGCGAGCCCAAGCTGTCGCTGCTGAAGTCGCTCGCGACCGCGCTCAACGTGCCCGTCGAGGAGCTGCTGCGCCGGCAGGCCCCCAACAGGAGGGCGCAGCTGGAGATCGCGCTGGAGGAGGCGCAGCGCGACCCGCTCTACATGAGCCTCGGGCTGAGCAAGCTGAAGGTCTCCGCCCGGGTGCCCAACGAGGTGCTCGAGCACATCCTCGCCCTCTACGGGGAGCTCAAGGCCCGCCAGGCCAGGGGGACGGCCACGCCGGAGGAGGCGCGGCTCGCCAACGCCGAGCTCCGGCGGAAGCAGCGCGAGCTGGGCAACTACTTCGAGGACATCGAGAAGGCCGCGGCCGAGGCCCTCCACGCCGTGGGCTACCGCGGGGGCGCGCTCTCCGAGAGCATGGTCCAGGCGCTGGTATCGCACTTCGGGTTCACCCTGCGCACGGTCCAGGACCTGCCGCAGTCGGCCCGCTCCGTGATGGACCTGCGCAACCGGCGCATCTACCTCAAGCGCCAGCAGCTCGGCATGCACACCCCCCGGACCGTGCTGCTGCAGACGCTCGGCCACTACGCGCTCCGGCACGACCGGCCCAAGGACTTCGCCGACTTCCTCCGCCAGCGGGTGGAGGCGAACTACTTCGCCGCCGCGCTGCTCGTCCCCGAGTCGGCCGCGGTGCCGTTCCTGCGCGAGGCCAAGCGGGACAAGACGCTCTCCGTGGAGGACCTGCGCGACGTGTTCGCCGTCTCCTACGAGATGGCCGCGCACCGGTTCACCAACCTCGCCACCCGCCACCTCGACCTGCTCTGCCACTTCGTGCGGAACGACGCCGGCGGGATCATCTACAAGGCGTACGAGAACGACGGGATCGTCTTCCCCGCCGACGAGCAGGGGGCGATCGAGGGGCAGCGGATGTGCCGGCAGTGGTCGGGCCGCCGGGTGTTCTCCGCGCCCGACCGGTTCTCGGTCTACTACCAGTACTGCGACACGCCCACGGGCACCTACTTCTGCGTCGCGCACGTGGACCCGGCCCAGGAGAAGGAGTTCGCCATCACCCTCGGCGTGCCGTACCGGGAGTCGCGCTGGTTCCGCGGGCGCGAGACGACGAACCGCACCAAGTCGAACTGCCCGAACGGGGAGTGCTGCCGCCGCCCGCCCGCGGAGCTGGCGCAGCGGTGGGAGGGCTACGCCTGGCCGTCCGCGCTCGCCAACTCGCACGTGCTGACCGTGCTGCCGCCCGGCTCCTTCCCCGGCGTCGACGAGGCCGACGTGTACGCGTTCCTGGAGCGGCACGCGGCCGAGGAGTGACGGCCGGGCCGCCGGGCGGCGGCCGCCGGCCCCGCGCGGCCACCGGATCGACCCGCACTGGGCGACCGGCGTTCACCCGCGCGTCACCCGCGCCGGGTACCCCCGGGTGGTACGGTGCCGCGGCCATCCGGCGCGACCATGCGCCTATCGTGATGGCAATGCACGATCTGGACGAAGGGGGAGGCCTTCGTGCTGCCTGAGGTGGAGGCGTGGCTGGCCCTCCGGACGTCGTCGGCGGCCGACTGGCCGGTGAGCACCCTGATGGCGGCGAAGGGGAACACCACGATCAGCGTGGTGCTCCCGGCGCGGAACGAGGCCGAGACCGTGGGGGAGATCGTGTCCGCGATCCGGCGCGATCTCATGGAGGCGGTTCCGCTGGTCGACGAGCTCGTCGTGATCGACTCGCGCTCCACCGACGACACCGCGCTCCGGGCCACGGAGGCGGGCGCGACCGTGATCGCGCAGGACGACATCCTGCCCGAGCTCGGCGGGCCGGAGTACGACGGCAAGGGCGAGGCCCTGTGGAAGGCGCTCGCGGTCACCACCGGCGAGCTGGTCGTCTTCATCGACGCCGACCTGCGGGAGTTCCGCTCCTCGTTCGTGAGCGGCCTGGTCGGCCCGCTGCTCGCCGACTCGTCGGTGGCGTACGTCAAAGGGTGCTACGACCGCCCGCTGATCGGGTCGCCGGAGCACGCGGCCACCGGGGGCGGCCGGGTGACCGAGCTGGTGGCGCGGCCGCTGCTCAACATGCACTGGCCGGAGCTCGCCGGGTTCGTCCAGCCGCTCGCCGGGGAGTACGCGGGCCGGCGCTGGGCCCTGGAGCGGGTGCCGTTCGTCACCGGGTACGGCGTCGAGCTGGGGCTCCTCATCGACCTGCTGGACCTGGTCGGGCTCGACGCGCTCGCCCAGGTCGACCTCGGCAGCCGGGTGCACTCCCACCAGTCGGCCAAGGCGCTCGGCAGCATGGCCGGGCAGATCCTGCACACCGCCTGGCTCCGGCTGGAGCGCCAGGATCGGATCATCCCGGTCCAGCCGCCGTCGCCGCTGCTCACGCAGTTCGAGCGCGGTCCCTCCGGCCACCTCCCGGTGGTGCGGAACATCGGCGTGGCCGAGCGGCCACCGATGGTGACGATCCCGCAGTACGCCTCCCGGAGCTTCAACCCGCCCAGGTCCGCGCTCTAAAGTGTTACCGTTGGTAACACCAGAGAGGAGCGCGCGGTGACCTTCAGCCTGGAGTTGAGCGAGGACATCCGCCAGGTTCGCGACTGGGTGCACGAGTTCGCGCGGGACGTGGTCCGCCCCGCCGCCGCCGAATGGGACGAGCGCGAGGAGACGCCGTGGCCGATCATCGAGGAGGCGGCCAAGATCGGCCTGTACTCGCTCGACTTCTTCGCCCAGCAGTGGTTCGAGGAGACCGGTCTCGGCCTCCCCGTCGCGTTCGAGGAGCTCTTCTGGGGCGACGCGGGCATCGGGCTCTCGATCGTCGGCACCGGGCTCGCCGCGGCCGCGGTCGCGGCGAACGGGACCCCCGAGCAGATGGGGGAGTGGCTGCCCGAGATGTTCGGCAGCCCCGGTGACGTGAAGCTCGGCGCCTTCTGCGCGTCCGAGCCCGACGCGGGCAGCGACGTCGGCGCCATCCGGACCCGGGCCGTGTACGACGAGGCCAAGGACGAATGGGTCCTCAACGGGGTGAAGACCTGGGCCACCAACGGCGGGATCGCGAACGTGCACGTGATCGTCGCGTCGGTCGACCCGTCGCTCGGCGCCCGGGGCCAGGCCTCGTTCGTGGTGCCGCCGGGGACCAAGGGGCTCTCCCAGGGCCAGAAGTTCAAGAAGCACGGGATCCGCGCCTCGCACACCGCCGAGGTGATCCTCGACAACGTGCGGGTGCCCGGCCGCTGCCTGCTCGGCGGCAAGGAGAAGCTCGACGAGCGGCTCGCCCGGGTCCGCGCCGGCCAGCGGGCCGGCGGGCAGGCGGCGATGCGCACGTTCGAGACGACCCGGCCCCAGGTGGCGGCCATGGCCGTGGGCATCGCCCGGGCGGCGTACGAGTACGCCCGCGACTACGCCAAGGAGCGGGAGCAGTTCGGCCGCAAGATCGGCGAGAACCAGGCGATCGCCTTCCTCCTCGCCGACATGGCCGCGCGGATCGACATGGCCCGGCTCATGACCTGGCGGGCCGCCTGGATGGCCCGGCAGGGCAAGCCGTTCACCCAGGCCGAGGGGTCGATGAGCAAGCTGGTCGCGGGTGAGACCGCGGTCTGGGTCACCGAGCAGGCCATCCAGATCCTCGGCGGCGCCGGGTACACGCGGGAGCACCCGGTGGAGCGGTGGCACCGGGACGCCAAGATCTTCACCATCTTCGAGGGGACGAGCGAGATCCAGCGCCTGATCATCGGCCGGGCGGTGACCGGCCTGCCCGTGCGCTGACCAGTGCCTGGGCCCGCCCCGGATCGACGGGGCCTGGGCGCGGGCCCACCGCGGCCGGCCGGCGCCGCCGCTCCCGCCGGCCGGCCCACGGGCCCCGTGAGGACGATCACCCCCCTGAATCCGGGTCTGTCCGCCCCCCGGGGGATAGCATCGCAATCGGTCCCGCCGTACGCCCCGGCCGCCCGGCGGCGGTGGCGGCCATGCCGTCATCGGGCCTGGTGGGCGGGCCGGGCGGCGGCCCGGCCTGACCAGGGGAGGTGCGGCCATGGACGCCGTCGTGCTCGACACGCTCGACCCGCTCATCGCCGCGCTGCGCGCGCAGGGGTTCGCGGTCGTCGGCCCCGTGGCGCGGGACGGCGTGATCCGGTTCGAGGAGATCACCACCGCGGCCGAGCTGCCCCAGGGCTGGGCCGACGAGCAGGCCCCGGGGGAGTACCGGCTCACCCGGCGCGGCGGCGACACGGTGTTCGGTTTCGCCGCCTCCCCCGACTCGATCAAGCGCATCCTCCGCCCGCCCCGGCGCATCCTGTTCCGCCTGCGGGACGGGACGGTCGAGGAGGCCGAGCCCCAGGCCCCGGCGATCGCCCTGATCGGGGTCCGGGCCTGTGACCTCGCCGCCCTCGACGTGCTCGACCGGGTCTACCTCCGCGGGCGGTACCCCGACCCCGACTACCGCGCCCGGCGGGAGGCGCTGTTCCTGATCGCGGTGAACTGCACGGTCCCGGGCGGGACCTGCTTCTGCGCCTCCATGGGGACCGGGCCGCGGGCCGCCACCGGCTTCGACCTGGCGCTCACCGAGCTGACCGCGCCCCACCGGTTCCTCGCCGAGCCGGGCAGCGAGCGCGGCGCCGCCGTCCTCGGCACGCTGCCCGCCACCCCGGCCGGGCCGGGCGACCGCGCCGCCGCGGAGGAGGCGGTCCGCGGCTGCGCGGCGCGGATGGGCCGCCGGGTCGACACGGACGGCATGAAGGAGCGGGTGGCGAGCGCGCACGACTCGCCCCGCTGGCAGGACGTCGGGGCGCGCTGCCTCACCTGCGCCAACTGCACCATGGTCTGCCCCACGTGCTTCTGCAGCACCGTGGAGGACGCCACCGTGCCCGGCACGGGCACGGCGGAGCGCACCGAGGTCTGGGACTCCTGCTTCACCCTCGGCTTCACCGAGCTCGGCGGCACCCCGGTGCGCCGGTCGTCCGCGGCCCGCTACCGCCAGTGGCTCACCCACAAGTTCTCCACCTGGTACGACCAGTTCGGCGTGTACGGCTGCGTGGGCTGCGGCCGCTGCATCACCTGGTGCCCGGTCGGCATCGACGTCACCGAGGAGCTGGCGAACCTGTGATGACACCCATCCCGGCCACCGAACCGCCCGCGCCCCGCTCCGGGCCGCACCCGCTCACGCCCGTGCCGTACCGGGTGCGCTCCCGGGTGGCCGAACGGTCCGACACCGTGACGCTCACCCTCACCCCGGTCATCGGGGCCTGCCCGCCGTTCACCCCAGGGCAGTTCACCATGCTCTACGCCCCCAGCGTCGGGGAGATCCCGGTCTCGATCAGCGGCCGGGCGCGCTCGGGCGGCCTCGTCCAGACGATCCGCGCGGTCGGCGCGGTGAGCACCGCCCTGTGCCGCATGCGGCCGGGCGACCTCGTGGGCGTGCGCGGGCCGTACGGCACGGGGTTCGACCTGACCGCCGCGGCGGGCCGGGACGTGGTCGTGGCCGCGGGCGGCCTCGGCCTCGCCCCGCTGCGCCCGGTGATCCGGGAGCTCGCCGCGCACCGGTCCCGATACGGCCGGGTGAGCGTGATCGTCGGCGCCCAGGTGCCGAAGACCCTGCTCTACCCGCGGGAGCTCGACCGCTGGCGCGACCGGCACGGCATCGACGTGCGGGTCACCGTGGACCACCCGGACGAGGGGTGGACCGGCCACGTGGGGCTCGTCACCCGGCTGCTCGACCGGATCGTCTACGAGCCGCGCGACACGCACGCCTTCGTCTGCGGGCCCGAGCCGATGATGTACGCCACGGCCGAGGAGCTCGTCCGCCGCGGGGTCGCCCCGGAGCGGGTGAGCCTCTCGCTGGAGCGGAACATGAAGTGCGGGGTCGGGCGGTGCGGCCACTGCCAGCTCGGCCCCTACTTCATCTGCCTCGACGGCCCGGTCCTGCCGTACGACCGGGTGGCCCGGCTGCTGACCGTGAGGGAGCTGTGATGGCCGGAACCGCGACCGCCCGGCGCGCCAGGCGCCTCCCGCGGCTCGCCGTGTGGAAGTTCACCTCCTGCGACGGCTGCCAGCTCACCCTGCTCGACTGCGAGGAGGAGCTGCTCGCGCTCGCCGCCGAGGTGGAGATCGCCTACTTCCTCGAGGCGTCCAGCGCGGCCGGCGAGGGCCCCTACGACCTCTCCCTGGTGGAGGGGTCGATCACCACCCCCGAGGAGGTCGACCGGATCCGGCACGTGCGGCGGGTGTCCGGCCGGCTCGTCACCATCGGGGCCTGCGCCACCGCCGGCGGCATCCAGGCGCTCCGCGACTTCGCCGACATGCGCGAGTTCGCCTCCGTGGTCTACGCCCGGCCGGACCACATCGCCGCCCTGGAGCGCTCGTCCCCGGTCTCCGCGCACGTCCCCGTCGACTTCGAGCTGCGCGGCTGCCCGATCGACCGGGGCCAGCTCCTGGAGGTGATCTCGGCCTTCCTCGCCGGCCGCCGGCCGGTCGTGCCCCCGCACAGCGTCTGCGTGCAGTGCAAGCTGCGCGGCAACGCCTGCGTCCTGGTCGCGCACGGCACGCCCTGCCTCGGGCCGATCACCCAGGCGGGCTGCGGGGCGATCTGCCCGGCGTACGGCCGCGGCTGCTACGGGTGCTTCGGCCCCATGGAGAGCCCCAACCCGCCGTCGCTCAACCGGCGGCTGCGCGAGCTCGGCATGGGCACGGCCGAGCTGGTGCGCGTCCACCGGACCTTCAACGCGACCGAGGAGCACTTCCGGCAGGCGGCGGAGGACGCCGAGGAGACCGGCGATGACGCATAAGACGATCAGGATCGGCGCGCTGTCCCGGGTCGAGGGGGAGGGCGGCCTCCGGGTCCGGGCCCGGGACGGGCGCATCACCGAGCTCGAGCTCACCATCTACGAGCCCCCGCGGTTCTTCGAGGCGCTGCTGCGCGGCCGCGCCCACACCGAACCGCCGGACATCACCGCCCGGATCTGCGGCATCTGCCCGATCGCCTACCAGATGAGCGCCTGCCAGGCCATCGAGGCGGCCTGCGGCGCCGAGGTGACCGGGCCGCTGCGGGACCTGCGGCTGCTCCTCTACTACGGCGAGTGGATCGCCTCCCACGCCCTCCACATCCACCTGCTGCACGCGCCCGACTTCCTCGGGTACGACAGCGGGATCGCCATGGCCGCCGACCACCGGGAGGCCGTGGAGCGCGGGCTCGCCCTCAAGAAGGCCGGCAACGAGCTCGTCGCCGTCATCGGCGGCCGGCCGATCCACCCGGTGAACGTCCGCGTCGGCGGCTTCTACCGGGTGCCCACCCGCAAGGAGCTCGCCCCGGTCGCCGAGCTGCTCCGCCGCGCCCGCGACGACGCGCTCGCCACCGTCTCCTGGGTGGCCGGGTTCGACTTCCCCGACGTCGAGCTCGGCTACCGGTTCCTGGCCCTGCGGCACCCGGAGGAGTACGCCATCCTCTCCGGCACGGTCGCCACCTCCGACGGCACCGCGTTCGGCGTGGCCGAGTGGCCGGAGCACGTGACCGAGGAGCAGGTGCCGCACTCCACCGCGCTCCACGCCCGGCTCGACGGCACCGTCTACCTGGTCGGGCCGCTCGCCCGGTACGCCGTCAACCACGACCGGCTCTCCCCGCTCGCCCGCCAGGCCGCGGCGGAGGCGGGGCTCGGCCCGGTCTGCCGCAACCCGTTCCAGAGCATCGTGGTGCGCGCCGTGGAGGTCGTGCACGCCTGCGACGAGGCGCTCCGCATCCTGGAGCACCTGGAGGAGCCGGACGCCCCGTACATCCCCGTGGAGCCGAGGCCCGGGGTCGGCCACGGCGCCACCGAGGCGCCCCGCGGCACCCTCTACCACCGGTACCGCATCGACGAGGCGGGCCTGATCGCCGAGGCCGACATCGTGCCGCCCACCGCGCAGAACCAGTCCCGGATCGAGGCGGACCTGCGCGAGCTCATCGAGCCCCGGCTGCACCTGCCCAAGCCGGAGCTCGCCGCCTTCTGCGAACGCGTGATCCGCAACCACGACCCGTGCATCTCCTGCTCGGCCCACTTCCTGCGGCTCGATGTCGACCTCGGGTGAGCGGGCCGCGCCCGGCCGCACCGTGGTGATCGGCCTCGGAAACGACTGGCGCGGCGACGACCGGGCGGGCCTGGAGACGGTCCGGGTGCTGCGGGAAGAGCTCCCGGCCGGCGGCGCCCCGGGCGTGGCGATCGTGGAGGGGGGCGGGGACCTCACCGAGCTGATCGACGTCTGGGCGGGCGCCGACCTGGCGGTCGTGATCGACGCGGTCCGCACCGGGGCGGCCCCCGGCACCGTGCACCGGTGGGCCGGGACCGCCGCCGCGCCCGGGTGGCGGTGCAGCTCCCACGCGCTCGGCCTCGCCGACGCGCTCGGCCTGGGCCGCGCGCTCGGCCGCATGCCCGGGGAGCTGCTCCTCATCGGCATCGAGGGGGAGCGCTTCGCCATCGGCGCGGCGATGAGCCCGGCGGTCCGCGCCGCGGCCGCCCGGACCGCCCGCGACCTGGCCCGCACCCTGTGCGGCCCGGGCCGTACGCCCGCGGGAGAGCGTTCGCGGTGACGGGGTAGGAGGTGACGGGTCCGGAGATGAGCAGGGGAGCGCCGAACCCGGCCCGCGGCCTGACCTCGGCCGAGGCGGCGCGGCGGCTGGCCGAGCACGGGCCGAACCGGATGCCGCCGCCCCGGCGGGCGTCCCCCGTGCTGCTCCTGCTGCGGGAGATGGTGCACTTCTTCGCGCTCCTCCTGTGGGCGGCGGCCGGGCTCGCCCTGCTCGCCGGGATGCCGCAGCTCGCCGTGGCGATCGTGGTGATCGTGCTCATCAACGGCGGCTTCGCCTTCGCCCAGGAGTACCGGGCCGACCGGGCCGCGCAGCGGCTCCGCGAGCTCGTCCCGGCCGGGGTCACGGTCCGCCGGGACGGCCGCCGCACGGTGGTGGACGCGGCCGAGCTCGTCCCCGGCGACGTGGTGCTGCTCGAGGCGGGCGACCGCGTCCCCGCCGACCTGGAGCTCGCCGAGGTCCACGGCCTCGCCGTGGACGAGTCCATGCTGACCGGGGAGAGCGTCGCCGTACGGCCGGGGCCGGGCGACCGTGCCTTCGCCGGGACCTTCGTGGTGGAGGGCGCGGCCGAGGGCGTGGTGGTGGCGACCGGGACCCGCACCCGCCTCGCCGCGATCGCCTCCCTCACCGAGCAGGCCACCCGGCCGCGCAACCCGCTCGAGGTCCAGCTCGGCCGGGTCGTGCGGACGGTGGCGATCATCGCGGTCGGGGCCGGCGCCGCGCTCTTCGCGGTCTCCCTGGTGCTCGGCATGCCCGCGGAGATGGCCTTCCTCTTCGGCCTCGGCGTCACGGTCGCGCTCGTCCCCGAAGGGCTGCTGCCCACCGTCACCCTCTCGCTCGCCCGGGCGGCGCAGCGGATGGCGGGCCGGAACGCGCTCGTCCGGCACCTGGAGGCGGTGGAGACCCTCGGCTCGGCGACGTTCATCTGCACCGACAAGACCGGCACGCTCACCCGCAACGAGATGACCGTGGCCGAGGTCTGGACGGCCGGGCACCCGGCCACCGAGGTGCTGCGCTCGGCCGTGTTCAGCTCGACCGGCCGGATGGTGCGGCACGACGGCGGATGGAAGGCGGTGGGCGACCCGATGGAGGCCGCCCTGCACGCCGAGGCCATGCGCCTCGGCTGCGACCTCGGCGCCGAGGTCACCCGGCGCTTCCCATTCGACCCGAAGCGCCGCCGCGCCTCCGCCGTGGCCGGCGGTGAGCTGCACGTCAAGGGCGCCCCGGACTCGGTGCTGCCGCTCTGCGCCCCGGTCCCCGGCGCCGAGGAGGCGCTCGCCGCCATGAGCGAGCGGGGCCTGCGGGTGCTCGCCGTCGCCCGCGGCCGGGGGGAGGAGGAGCGCGACCTCACCCTGCTCGGCCTGGTCGGCCTGGAGGACCCGCCCCGGGAGGACGTCGCCGCGGCGATCGAGAAGTGCCGGGCGGCCGGGATCAAGCTCGCCATGGTCACCGGCGACCACCCCGGCACCGCCCAGGCCATCGCGGCGAAGGTCGGCCTGCTCGGCCCGGAGAGCATCGTCATCACCGGCGCGGAGCTCCCCGCCAGCGACCGCGAGCTCGGCGAGCTGCTCGACCGGGACGGCGTCGTGGTCGCCCGGGTGACCCCCGAGGACAAGCTGCGCATCGCCCGCGCGCTCCGCGGGCGCGGCCACGTCGTGGCGATGACCGGCGACGGGGTCAACGACGGCCCCGCGCTGCGCGAGGCCGACATCGGCGTCGCCATGGGCGCCTCCGGCACCGACGTCGCCCGGGAGGCCGCGGACCTGGTGCTGCTCGACGACCACTTCGCCACGATCGTCGCCGCCGTCGAGCTGGGCCGGGCCACCTACGCCAACGTGCGCCGGTTCCTCACCTACCACCTCACCTCGAACGTGGCCGAGCTCACCCCGTTCGCGGTCTGGGCGCTCAGCGGCGGGTCGATCCCGCTCGCGCTCGGCGTGCTCCAGGTGCTCGCCCTCGACATCGGCACCGACCTGCTCTCCGCGCTCGCCCTCGGCGCGGAGCCGGCGCACCCGGGGACCATGCGGGGCCGGGCGCCCCGGGGCGACCTCATCGACCGGCGGCTGCTCGTCCGCGTCTTCGGCGTGCTCGGCCCCGCCCAGGCGCTCGCCGAGATGGCCGCGTTCCTCGGCGTGCTCACCCTGGGCGGCTGGACCTTCGGCGCCGACCCGGGCCCGTCCCTCCTCGCCGCGGCCTCCGGCACCGCGTTCACCACCGTGGTGCTGGCCCAGTTCGCGAACGCGTTCGCCTGCCGCAGCGAGACCCGATGGATCGGCCGGCTGTCCTGGCGGGGCAACCCGCTCCTGCTCTGGGCGATCGCGGCCGAGGCCGTGCTCCTGCTGTGCTTCCTCGGCTTCCCGCCGGTGGCCCGGCTGCTGGGCGGCGCGTTCCCGCCGCCGGGCGGCTGGGCCCTCGCCGCCCTCGCCATCCCGGTCATGGTCGCCGTGGACGCGGGGCACAAGGCCGTGCGCGCCCGGCGCCGGTCCCGCCCGGCGTCCGTGGGCTGACCGTACGGCGCCCTGACCGCGCTCAGCGATCGGTGCCGCGCTCGCGGCGGCGCAGGTAGCGCTCGAACTCCGCGGCGATCGCCTCACCGCTCGCCTCGGGCAGGCCGGCGGCGTCCTTGCGCTCCTCCAGCTCCCGCACGTACTCGGCCACCTCGCTGTCCTGGGCGGCGAGCTCGTCGACCCCGTGCTCCCAGGCCCGGGCCTCCTCGGACAGGTCCCCGTACGGCATGGGGATGTCGAGCAGGTCCTCGATGCGGCGCAGCAGCGCCAGCGTGGCCTTGGGGTTCGGCGGCTGCGCGACGTAGTGCGGCACCGACGCCCACAGGGAGACCGTCTGCAGCCCGGCCGCGCTGAGGGCGCCGTGCAGCACCCCGACGATCCCGGTCGGGCCCTCGTACGTGGTCAGCTCGAGGTTGTAGGAGCGGGCGATCCCCGGGTCGCTCGCCGTGGCCATGACCGAGACCGGGCGGGTGTGCGGCGAGTCGTTGAGCAGGGCGCCGAGCAGGATCGCCTGCTCCACCCCCAGGTCCTGGCAGAGCCCGATGATCTCCGCGCAGAAGGAGCGCCAGCGCATGTTCGGCTCGATCCCGCGGAGCAGGACCACGTCCCGCCCGGCCTCCGGCGGCCGGGCGAGCAGGAGGCGGGTCGTCGGCCAGACGATGTTCCGCTGCCTGCCCTCCCCGATCTCGACGAACGGCCGGGTCACCTGGAAGTCGTAGTAGTCCTCCGGGTCGAGCTCGACCAGAGGGGTCGCCTTCCACTCGGCCTCCAGGTGGGTGATGACGCCCGTGGCCGCTTCGGCGGCGTCGTTCCACCCCTCGAACGCGGCGATCATCACCGGGTCGACGAGCTCGGGGAGCCCTTCGATCTCGATCACGCGCCGCCTCCCTCGTACACGCTTGCTCACCCCAAGACTATTCCTTGGGGCAAGCCGGACGTCACTCCCGTCTCATCAGCCGTCATACCCGCCGAGGCGGCGGCGAGCCCCCGGCCGCGCGGCGCACCGTCCGGCATGTGATCAACGCCCGCGGTCGCGCGGGGCGTGCCGATAGGCTTTTCCCCATGACCGGCAGACCGTCCTTCCGAGAAGCGCTGTCCGAGCGGATCCTGGTCGCCGACGGGGCCATGGGGACGATGCTGCAGTCCTACCACCCCACCATCGAGGACTTCCAGGGGCACGAGGGCTGCAACGACGTGCTCAACGTGAGCCGCCCCGACATCGTGCGCTCCGTGCACGACGCCTACCTCGCGGCCGGCGTCGACTGCATCGAGACCAACACCTTCAACTCCAACCAGGCCGCGCTCGGCGAGTACGGGATCGCCGACCGGATCTACGAGCTTTCGGAGGCCGGTGCCCGGCTGGCGCGGGAACGGGCCGACCACTGGTCCACGCCCGACCACCCGCGGTACGTCCTCGGCTCGATGGGGCCGGGGACCAAGCTCCCCACGCTCGGGCATCTGCCGTACGCGCTCCTCCGCGACGCCTACGAGCAGAACGCGGCCGGTCTCATCGCGGGCGGGGTCGACGCGCTGATCATCGAGACCTGCCAGGACCTGCTGCAGGCGAAGGCCGCGATCGTCGGGGCGAAACGGGCGATCGCCAAGGCCGGCCGCGACGTGCCGATCATCGCCCAGGTCACCATCGAGACCAACGGGACGATGCTGCTCGGGACCGAGATCGGCGCGGCGCTCACCTCGCTCGAGCCGCTCGGCATCGACCTGATCGGCCTCAACTGCGCCACCGGGCCGGCCGAGATGAGCGAGCACCTGCGCTACCTCGCCAAGCACGCCCGGGTGCCGCTCTCGTGCATGCCGAACGCCGGGCTGCCCGAGCTGACGGCCGAGGGCGCCCGATACCCGCTCCAGCCGGAGGAGCTCGCCGAGGCCCACGTCACCTTCATCCGCGAGTTCGGCCTCTCCCTGGTGGGCGGCTGCTGCGGCACGACGCCCGAGCACATGCGCACGGTGGTGGAGCGGGTCGCCGGGATGACCCGGCCGGCCCGCCGCCCGCGCCCGGAGGCGGGCGCCGCCTCGCTCTACCAGCACGTGCCGTTCCGGCAGGACACCTCCTGCCTCATGATCGGCGAGCGGACCAACGCCAACGGCTCCAAGGCGTTCCGCGAGGCGATGCTCGCCGGGCAGTACGACGAGTGCGTGGAGATCGCCCGGGCCCAGGCGCGCGACGGGGCGCACATGCTCGACCTGTGCGTCGACTACGTGGGCCGGGACGGCGTCGCCGACATGAAGGAGCTGGCCTTCCGGTTCGCGACCGCCTCGACCCTGCCGATCGTGCTCGACTCGACCGAGCCCGCCGTGCTCGAGGCAGGGCTGGAGATGCTCGGCGGCCGGGCGGTGGTCAACTCGGTGAACTTCGAGGACGGCGACGGCCCGGACTCCCGGTTCACCAAGGTGATGCGGCTGGTCAAGGAGCACGGCGCCGCCGTGGTCGCGCTCACCATCGACGAGGAGGGCCAGGCCCGCACCGCCGAGTGGAAGGTCCGGGTCGCCACCCGGCTCATCGAGAAGCTGGTGAACGAGTGGGGCATGCGGCCGGAGGACATCCTCGTCGACTGCCTCACCTTCCCCATCGCCACCGGCCAGGAGGACAGCCGCCGGGACGCGCTGGAGACCATCGAGGCGATCCGGGAGGTCAAGCGCCGCTACCCGGACGTGCAGACCACCCTGGGCATCTCGAACGTGTCGTTCGGCCTCAACCCGGCCGCCCGGGTGGTGCTCAACAGCGTCTTCCTCAACGAGTGCGTCAACGCCGGGCTCGACTCGGCGATCGTGCACGCCTCGAAGATCCTGCCGATGAACCGGATCCCCGACGAGCAGCGCCAGGTCGCGCTCGACCTCATCTACGACCGCCGCCGGGAGGGGTACGACCCGCTGCAGCGGTTCATGGAGCTGTTCGCCGACGCCGACGCCGCGTCCATGACCGCGGGGAAGGCGGCCGAGCTCGCCGCGCTGCCGCTGTGGGAGCGGCTCAAGCGGCGGATCATCGACGGTGAGCGCAAGGGCCTCGAGGACGATCTCGATGAGGCGCTCACCCAGCGGCCCGCCCTCGAGATCATCAACGACGTCCTCCTCGACGGCATGAAGACCGTGGGGGACCTGTTCGGCTCCGGCCAGATGCAGCTCCCGTTCGTGCTCCAGTCGGCCGAGGTCATGAAGAGCGCGGTCGCCTACCTGGAGCCGCACATGGAGCGGGTCGAGGGCGTCTCCAAGGGCCGGATCGTGCTCGCCACGGTCAAGGGCGACGTGCACGACATCGGCAAGAACCTCGTCGACATCATCCTGTCGAACAACGGGTACGAGGTGATCAACCTCGGCATCAAGCAGCCCATCTCCGCCATCATCCAGGCCGCCGAGGAGAAGCAGGCCGACGTGATCGGCATGTCCGGCCTGCTGGTCAAGTCCACGGTGGTGATGAAGGAGAACCTCGAGGAGCTGAACGCCCGGAAGCTGGCGGCCAAGTACCCGGTGATCCTCGGCGGCGCCGCGCTCACCCGCGCGTACGTCGAGCAGGACCTCGCCGACATCTACGAGGGGGAGGTCCGCTACGCCCGGGACGCCTTCGAGGGGCTCCGCCTCATGGACGCGATCATGGCGGTGAAGCGCGGGGAGAAGGGCGCGTCGCTTCCCCCGCTCCGCACCCGCCGGGTGAAGCCCGGGGCCGTGCTCCGGCGCACCCCGGCCGACGAGCTGCCCCGGCGCTCCGACGTGGCCACGGACAACCCGATCCCCCGGCCCCCGTTCTACGGCGACCGGGTGGTCAAGGGCATCCCGCTCGCCGACTACGCGGCGTTCATCGACGAGCGGGCGCTCTTCATGGGCCAGTGGGGGCTCCGGCCGAGCCGCGCCGAGGGCGGCCCCTCGTACGAGGAGCTCGTCGAGACCGAGGGCCGGCCACGGCTGCGGATGTGGCTGGAGCGGCTCCACACCGAGAACCTGCTCGAGGCCGCGGTCGTCTACGGCTACTTCCCCTGCGTGAGCGAGGGCGACAGCCTGATCATCCTCGATGAGGACGGCGGGGAGCGGCTCCGGTTCACCTTCCCGCGCCAGCGCCGGGACCGGCACCTGTGCCTCGCCGACTTCTTCCGGCCGCGGGAGTCCGGGGAGGTGGACGTGGTCGCCTTCCAGGTGGTCACCGTGGGCCACCGCATCGGGCGGGCAACGGCCGAGCTGTTCGGCAAGGACGCCTACCGGGAGTACCTGGAGCTGCACGGGCTCTCGGTCCAGCTCACCGAGGCGCTCGCCGAGTACTGGCACGCGCGGGTCCGCTCCGAGCTCGGCATCGGCGGCGACGAGTCGCTCGAGGACATGCTCAAGGTGAACATCACCGGGTGCCGGTACTCGTTCGGTTACCCGGCCTGCCCGAACCTGGAGGACCAGGTTCACCTGATGACGCTGCTCGACCCCGCCCGGATCGGCGTGACCCTCTCCGAGGAGTACCAGCTCCACCCCGAGCAGAGCACCTCGGCCCTGATCGCCCACCACCCGGAGGCGAAGTACTTCAAGGTCTAGCCGTCCGGCGCTCCACGGCCCGGCCCGCGCCCGCCCGCGGCCATCTCTTTCCCGCCGGAACCGTTCCCGCCGGCCGCGGGACCGGTCCGGGCCGCACGCGGGCCGCGGCCGTACGGCACCCGCGCACGGCACCGCCGGGGCGGGGTGCGGCGCGGCCGGGCGGGCCGGGGCCGATCAGGAGGCTCCGGCCGCGCTTTACCATGGTGTGTCCCGGCACCGAGGTACGGGGGAAGGACACACGTGGACGTCGTGCTCTTCGACATGGACGGGCTGCTCGTCGACACCGAGCGGCTGTGGTTCGCGGTCGAGACCGAGGTGGTCGAGCGCCTCGGCGGATCCTGGGGGCCAGAGCACCAGCGGCAGCTCGTCGGCGGTTCGCTCAAGCGCGCGGTCGCCTACATGCTCGAGCACACCGGGGCCGACGTCGACCCGGACGTGGTGGCGGGGTGGCTGATCGAGGGCATGGAGCGGCGGCTCACCGAGTCGGTCGACCCGATGCCCGGCGCCATGGAGCTCCTCACCGCGCTGCGGGACAAGGGGATCCCCACCGGCCTGGTCACCTCCTCGCGGCGGCCGCTCGCCGACGCCGTGCTCAAGCACATCGGCCGGGAGCACTTCGACGTGGTGGTGACGGCGGACGACGTGTCCCACGCCAAGCCGCACCCCGAGCCCTACCTCACCGCCCTGGCGATGCTCTCCGCGGATCCGGCGCGTTCCGTGGCGCTGGAGGACTCGCCGAACGGCGTCGCCTCGGCGGTGGCGGCCGGATGCCGGGTGGTGGCCGTGCCCAGCCTGCTGCCGATCCCCGAGCAGCCCGGCGTGACCGTGCTCCCGGCGCTCACCCACGCCGACGTCGGCTTGCTCCGCTCGCTCGTCGGCTGAGCCGCCCGCCCCGCCGTCCGGGGCGGCGGGGCAGGATGGAGGGGTAGGGCCGACCCGAGGGAGCCGACATGACCTTCGACCAGATCGCCTGGCTGCCGCTGTGCGCCACCCTGACCGCCGTGGGGCTGGTGCTCACCTTCCTCGCCTTCCGGCGCCGGGGCGCCGCCGCCGGGCTGCGCGGCCTCGCCTGGTCGCTGCTGCCGATGGCCGCCTACCTCACCGGCGCGCTGCAGACGCTGTGGACCATCGGCACCACGGTCGTCCGGTTCGTCACCGGCCTGGTCCTCTCCCCGGCGGTGTGGGCCGGGATCGTGCTCGCGGGCCTGTCGGTGCTCTGCTTCCTGATCTCCGGCGCGCTGCGCCGCCGGTCCGGCGCACGGGAGCGCACGGCCGGCCGGCGCGCCCCGGCCCAGGCGGCGGGGTCCGGTGAGCGGCCCGCGCTCGGCTCCCAGGCCCAGGCCCCGGCCGGGAAGGCCGACGACGACTTCGCGGAGATCGAGGAGATCCTCAAGCGGCACGGGATCAGCTGATCCGCTGCCGCTGGCGCGCCACACGGGATGGGCGTCCCGTCCGCCGGTGCCGCTCCATGGGGCATGGCGCCCGCGCCGGCGGCCTCGCCGGTGGCGTATTGCACGGGATGACCGTCCCGCCTTCCGATTCCGCTCCGTGGGACACGGCGCTCGCGCCTGCGGCATTGCCGGTGGCGTGTTGCACGGGATGGGCGTCCCGTCCGCCGGTGCCGCTCCGGGGACGTGCGCGTTCCGCCCCGGGCGTTCCCTCTTCGGCCTCGGGCGTTTCCTCTTCAGGACGTGGACGCTCGCCCCGAGGCGTCGCTTCGGATGTGCGCTCGCCCCGGACGCCCAACCCCCTGCCGTAGAGCCCTGGTCCCCTCCCTGAACCATCGGCCCTCGCGCATCGCCGGGACGCCCGGCCGGCGAGGCGCGCGCACCGGGCGAGCCCGCGCGGCCCGGTGCGGCATGCCGTACCCGGGTGAGCCCGCGGGGCCCGAGACGGCGTGCCGTCCCCGGGTGAGCGCGGGCGGACCGGCCGGGGCGATGCCGTCCCGGATGAGGCGCCCGGGTCACGGCTCGGCTCCTCCGCCGAGGCGGCCCCGCCGCCCGAGCAGGTCGCCGGGGCGCTGCGGCTGCGAATCGGTTTCGGAACTCCATCGGTTCCGCGACGGAAATGTCACAGTCTCGGCACACGGTGACGATTGATTTCTGACATTTTCCGGGTGTTCGATACGGAAGAATTGCGCCCTAATCACAGTTGAGCCACAGGCCCGGTCCGGGGATTGGAATCCCGAAATGACCCCCTAAATTTCGCTTCGAGGTCGCATGCCACGCGACCGGGGAAATCGTCGACTGGGATTCAGGGGGCCGCGCCGATGACCGCACCGCTCGACGTCTCCGCAGGGGAGCCGCGCGCCGAACCCGGAGTCGCAGGCGGTGGCGGTACGCCCATCCGCGGCCGATCCCTCGGCCAGATCGCGTGGATGCGGCTCAGGCGCGACAAGGTCGCCATGGGCGGCGGTCTCGTCGTGATCTTCCTGGTGCTGGTGGCGATCTTCGCGCCGGTGATCGTGGACTGGTTCGGCCACCCGCCGAACGAGTTCCACCAGGAGATGATCGACCCCGCGACCATGCAGCCCAAGGGCGGTACCGGCATCAGCAAGGAGTTCCTCTTCGGCGTCGAGCCGGTCAACGGCCGCGACCTGTTCAGCCGGGTCGTGTACGGGGCGCGGATCTCCCTGCTGATCGCCTTCTTCGCCACCCTGGTGTCCGTGGTCATCGGGACCACGCTCGGCGTCATCGCCGGCTACTTCCGCGGCTGGGTGGACACCCTGATCAGCCGGGCCATGGACGTCTTCCTCGCCTTCCCCCTGCTGGTCCTCGCCATGGCCCTCGTCGGCGTGCTCGGTCAGTTCGAGACGGAGCTGGGGGTCAAGGGCGACACCCTCCGCATCCTCCTGCTCATCTTCGTCATCGGTTTCTTCAACTGGGCGTACATCGGCCGGATCATCCGCGGGCAGACGCTCTCGCTGCGCGAGCGTGAGTTCGTCGACGCGGCGCGCTGCCTCGGCGCGAGCGGGCCGTACATCCTCTTCCGGGAGATCCTGCCGAACCTGATCGCGCCGATCCTCGTCTACGCGACCCTGCTGATCCCGCAGAACGTGCTGTTCGAGGCGGCGCTCTCCTTCCTCGGCGTGGGCGTCCAGCCCCCGACCCCGACGTGGGGCGGGATGCTCGCCTCGGCCGTGCGGTACTACACGGTCCCGCACTTCATGTTCTTCCCCGGCATGGCGATCTTCATCACCGTGCTGGCCTTCAACCTCTTCGGTGACGGGCTGCGCGACGCGCTCGACCCCAAGTCGTCCCGATGATCTCAACGGTCCCCGGCTCCCCAGGGCAAGGAGTGGTACGAGAAATGAAGAAGCGACTGGCCAGGCCCGCGGTCACCGCCGCCCTAGCCGCCCTCACGCTGGGCGTCTCCGCCTGCGGCGGTGGCGGCGGGGGACAGAGCACCGGCGGTGGATCCGCCTCGTCCGGCGACGGGTTCAACGCGGCTCTGGAGAAGGTGGTCAACCCTTCGGACAAGAAGGGCGGCACCCTGAAGATGGCGATCACCGAGGCGTGGGACTCCATCGACCCCGGTGACACCTACTACGCCCTCTCGTGGAACCTGCTCCGGCTCTACGGGCGGCCGCTCGTCACCTACAAGCCCGCCCCGGGCGCGGAGGGCCGCGAGCTCGTCCCCGACCTGGCCGAGAGCCTCGGCACCCCGTCCGACGGCGGCAAGACCTGGACCTACCGGCTCCGCGAGGGCCTCAAGTTCGAGGACGGCACCCCGATCACGTCCAAGGACGTCAAGTACGCGGTGCTCCGCTCGCTCGACAAGAAGACCTTCGTCAACGGCCCGACGTACTTCAACGACTGGCTCGACCTGCCGAAGGACTTCGTCAGCGTCTACGAGACGCCGGACGTCAACACCGACCAGGCGATCGAGACGCCGGACGACCGGACGATCGTCTTCCACCTGAAGAAGCCGTACGCGGGCTTCGACAACTTCGCGGCGCTGCCGTCCACCGTCCCGGTCCCCAAGGACAAGGACACCGGGGTCAAGTACCGGCAGCACCCGATCGCCTCCGGGCCGTACATGTTCGAGAAGGTCGAGGAAGGCAAGCAGTACACCCTGGTGCGCAACCCGCACTGGGACCCGAACACCGACCCGATCCGCAAGGCCCTCCCGGACCGCATCGAGATCTCCCTCGGCGTCGAGGCGAACGACCTGGACAACCGCCTCATCTCGGGCGACGTCCACGTCGACCTCGCCGGCACCGGCGTGCAGGCGGCCGCCCTCGGCACCGTCCTGGGCGACCCGGCGCTCAAGGCGCGGGCGGACAACCCGACCAGCGCCCGCACCTGGTTCATCTCGATCCTCGACACCCCGCCGCTCGACAACGTCGAGTGCCGCAAGGCGATCATCTACGCGGCCGACCGGGTCGGGCTGCAGAACGCCTACGGCGGCGAGCTCCAGGGCGAGATCGCCACGGGCCTGATGCCGCCGTCGATCGACGGATGGCAGAAGCTCGACCTGTACCCCACGGGCACCGGTGACCTGGAGAAGGCGAAGGCCGCCCTCCAGGCCTGCGGCCACCCCGACGGCTTCGAGACCGTCATGGTCTACCGCTCGGACCGGCCGAAGGAGCAGGCCGCGGCCGAGTCGCTCCAGCAGGCGCTCGCCCGGGTCGGCATCAAGCTCACCCTGAAGGGCTACCCGACCAGCGACTACTTCGCCAGCTACGCCGGCAAGCCCGAGTTCACCCGGAAGAACAACGTCGGCCTCGCCGCCCACGGGTGGGCCGCGGACTGGAACGACGGCTTCGGCTTCCTGTCGCAGATCGTCGACAGCCGGACCATCCGCGAGTCCGGCAACTACAACCTCAGCGTGAAGAGCAAGGAGATCGACGAGCTGATCGACAAGGCCATGGCCGAGCCGGACAAGGCCAAGCGCGACGCCATCTGGGGTGAGATCGACCGGAAGGTCATGGAGGGCGCGTACGTCCTGCCGGCGGTGTGGGCCAAGGCGCTGCTCCTGCGGGGCAAGGGCGTGACCAACGTGTTCGTCACGGGCGCCTTCGACATGTACGACTACCTGAACATGGGCGTCGAGCAGCCGTAACCGTCGGGGCTAGGCATGCGGGGACCGGCCGGCACGGCCGGTCCCCCTGGCCGGGGGGACAATGGTCGCGTACATCATCCGGCGTCTGATCGCCGCGGTGCTCATGTTGATCATCGTGAGCATCGTCACCTTCTCGATCTTCTTCGTGGTTCCGCGGCTCGCCGGGGTCACGCCGCTCGACATCGCCAACCGGTACGTCGGCAGCAAGGGCGCCTCCGCGGAGACGGCGCAGGCCATCGCGGAGCGGCTGGGGCTCACCGACCCGCTCATCGTCCAGTACGGCCGGTGGATCAAGGGCGTCTTCCTCGGCACCGAGTACGACATCGGGGCCGGCGTGGAGCACTGCCCGGCGCCGTGCCTGGGCTACTCCTTCATCACCAAGCAGCCCGTCTGGCCGGAGCTGCTCGACCGGCTGCCGGTCACCATCTCGCTCGCGATCGGCGCGTCGGTCATCTGGCTGGTCACCGGCGTGGCCATCGGCGTGCTCTCCGCGCTCCGCCGCGGCTCCCTCTTCGACCGCGCCGCCATGGCCGTCGCCCTCGCCGGCGTGTCCCTGCCGATCTTCTTCACCGGGATGATGGCCCTGGTGATCTTCAGCTACCACTTCGGTATCACCGCCCCGGGCGGCAGCTACACGCCCTTCCTGGAGAACCCGCTGCGGTGGGCGTACGACCTGATCCTCCCGTGGGTCACCCTGGCCTTCCTGTACGCGGCCGGATACGCCCGGCTGACCCGCGCCGGAATGCTCGAGACCATGAGCGAGGACTACATCAGGACGGCGCGGGCCAAGGGCCTGCCCGAGTCCAAGGTGATCGTCAAGCACGGCCTCCGCGGCGCGCTCACCCCGATCGTGACGATCTTCGGCCTCGACCTCGGCCTGCTGCTCGGCGGCGCCATCCTGACCGAGAGCACGTTCTCGCTCCCGGGGATCGGGAAGTACGCGGTCCAGGCGATCGCCGCCAACGACCTTCCCAAGATCATGGGCGTGACCATGGTGGCGACGGTCTTCATCGTCGTCGCCAACCTGATCGTCGACCTGCTCTACGCCGTGGTCGACCCGAGGGTGAGGCTGACATGAGCTTTCTCGAGGTCAAGGACCTGCGGATCCACTTCCCGACCGACGACGGCCTGGTCAAGGCGGTGGACGGCCTGTCCTTCTCGCTGGAGCGCGGCCGGACCCTCGGCATCGTCGGCGAGTCGGGCTCGGGCAAGAGCGTCACCAGCCTCGGCATCCTCGGCCTGCACAAGGGCACCCGGGCCAGGATCTCCGGGGAGATCTGGCTCGACGGCGAGGAGCTGGTCGGCGCGAGCCCGGAGCGGGTGCGGGCGCTGCGCGGCAAGAAGATGGCGATGATCTTCCAGGACCCGCTGACCGCGCTGCACCCCTACTACACGGTCGGCGAGCAGATCATCGAGGCCTACCGGGTGCACCACAACGTGAGCAAGGCCGCCGCGCGCCGGCACGCGATCGACATGCTCGGCCGGGTGGGCATCCCGCAGCCGGACAAGCGGGTGGACAGCTACCCGCACGAGTTCTCCGGCGGCATGCGGCAGCGCGCGATGATCGCCATGGCGCTCTGCTGCGACCCGGAGCTGCTGATCGCCGACGAGCCGACCACGGCGCTGGACGTGACCGTGCAGGCGCAGATCCTCGACCTCATGCGGGATCTGCAGCGGGAGGTCAACGCCGCGCTGATCATCATCACGCACGACCTCGGGGTGGTGGCCGAGCTCGCCGACGAGGTCCTGGTGATGTACGCCGGCCGGTGCGTCGAGCACGGCACGGTGGAGGACATCTTCGAGCGGCCCGAGCACCCGTACACCTGGGGCCTGCTCGGCTCGATGCCCCGCCTCGACCGGGAGCCGTCCGAGCGGCTCATGCCGATCAGGGGGCTGCCGCCCTCGCTCATCAACGTGCCGCCCGGCTGCGCCTTCCACGTCCGGTGCGACTACCCGGACCGCGTCGGCGAGCGGTGCCGGACCGAGGTGCCCGACCTGCTGCAGACCGGGCCCGGGCACGCGCTCCGCTGCCACCTGGACCGGGCCGAGCGGCGGGCCATCTGGGAGAACGAGATCAGACCGAGACTGGAGGCGTCGTGAGCCGGCGGAACGGCGCGGCGGCCGGGCCGCCGGACGGGGAGAGGCGGATGGAACGCGGCGAACCGCTGCTGTCGGTGGAAGGGCTGGAGAAGCACTTCCCGGTCACCCGGGGCCTGTTCAAGCGGCAGGTGGGGGTGGTCCGGGCGGTGGACGGCGTCACCTTCGACGTGCGCAAGGGCGAGACCCTCGGCCTGGTGGGCGAGTCGGGGTGCGGCAAGACCACGACCGGCCGCCTGATCACCCGGCTGCTCGAGCCCACGGGCGGCCGGATCGTCTTCGACGGCCGTGACATCACCCACCTGTCGCAGCGGGCCATGCGGCCGCTCCGCCGCGACATCCAGATGATCTTCCAGGACCCGTACAGCTCGCTCAACCCCCGGCACACGGTCGGCGCGATCGTGGGCGCGCCGCTGCGGATCCAGAAGGTCGCGACGGAGAAGGGCATCAAGGCGACCGTCCAGGAGCTCCTGGAGCGGGTCGGCCTCAACCCGGAGCACTACAACCGCTACCCGCACGAGTTCTCCGGCGGCCAGCGGCAGCGGATCGGCATCGCCCGCACCCTCGCGCTGCGGCCCAAACTGATCATCGCGGACGAGCCGGTGTCCGCGCTGGACGTGTCGATCCAGGCCCAGGTGATCAACCTGCTGGAGGACCTGCAGCGCGAGTTCGACCTCACCTACGTGGTGATCGCGCACGACCTGTCGGTGGTCCGGCACATCAGCGACCGGGTCGCCGTCATGTACCTCGGCAAGATCGTCGAGATGGCCGACCGGAAGAGCCTGTACGAGTCGCCCCGTCACCCGTACACCAAGGCGCTGCTGTCGGCCGTGCCGATCCCCGACCCCAGGCACCGCGAGCGGCGGGAGCGGATCCGGCTGCAGGGGGACGTGCCCTCCCCGCTCAACCCCCCGCCCGCCTGCCGGTTCCACACCCGGTGCTGGAAGGCCCAGGAGGTCTGCCGTACGGCCGAGCCGCCGCTGGCCGAGCTCGCGCCGGGCCACCGGGTGGCCTGCCACTTCCCGGAGGAGCCGCCGGCGCCCGCGCGGGCCGGCGGCCGGGAGGGTCAGGAGAACGCCCCGGGGACGACCAGCCCGGTCTCGTAGGCGAGCACGACCGCCTGCACCCGGTCCCGCAGCCCGAGCTTGGTCAGCACGTTGCCGACGTGCGTCTTGACCGTGGTCTCGCTGACCACGAGCTCGGCGGCGATCTCGGCGTTCGACATGCCCTTGGCGATCAGGCGGAGCACCTCGAGCTCCCGCTCGGTGAGCCGCTCGAGCAGCGCCGGGGTCGGCTGACGGTCAGCCGGGGGGAGGAGCGCGGCGAACTTGTCGAGCAGCCGCCGGGTCACGCTCGGGGCGACGATCGCGTCGCCGGCGGCGACCACCCGGATCGCCTGCACCAGCTCGTCCGGGGGCACGTCCTTGAGCAGGAAGCCGCTCGCCCCGGCCCGGAGCGCCTCGACGATGTACTCGTCCAGGTCGAAGGTGGTGAGCACGAGCACCCGGGGGACGTGCCCGCCCTTCTGCTCCCGGACGATGCGGCGGGTCGCCTCGATGCCGTCCACCCCGGGCATGCGGATGTCCATCAGGACCACGTCCGGGAGCAACGCCCTCGCCTGCTCCAGGGCGGTGGCTCCGTCACCCGCCTCGCCGACGACGGTGATGTCCTGCTCGGCCTCGAGAATGAGCCGGAACCCCGTGCGCAGCAGCGGCTGGTCGTCGGCGAGCAACACGCGGATCGTCATGTTCCATCCTTGAGGGGGAAGTGGGCGCGGACCTCGAAGCCTCCGCCGGGGCGGGGCCCGATCCGCAATCGTCCACCATAGAGCGCCACGCGCTCGCGGATGCCCACCAGGCCGTGACCGCCCCCGGTGCCGCCGGCGGCGGGCTTGCCGTCCGGCCGGCCGCCGTCGTCCTCCACGTGCACGGTGAGCTCGCCCGGGTCGTACCGGACGGTCACCCAGGCCTGGGCGGACGGGCCGGCGTGGCGCAGGCTGTTGGTCAGGGCCTCCTGCACCAGGCGGTAGGCGGCGAGGTCGATCCCGGGCGGAAGGGGCCGCGCCACGCCCTCGACCCGGAGGCGGGCGGCGAGGCCCGCCTCGCGCATCTGCTCGACGAGCGCGGGCAGGTCCCGCATGCCCGGCTGCGGGGCGCGCTCGGCCGGGTCGCCGGTCCGGAGCACCCCGACGATGTTGCGCATCTCGGCCAACGCCGCCCGGCCCATCTGCTCGATGGCGGTGAGCGCGTCCCGGGCCGCGTCGGGCGCGTTGTCGAGCACCCGGCGCGCGGCCGCGGCCTGCACGGTCATGACGCTCACGTGGTGCGCCACCACGTCGTGGAGCTCCCGGGCGATGCGCGAGCGCTCCTCGGCCCGGGCGGCGCGGGTGTCGGCCTCCCTGGCCCGCTCCAGGCGGGCGGCCCGCTCCTCGAGCTCGGCGAGGTAGGCGCGGCGCAGCCGGGTGGTCCGGCCGATCAGCCAGCAGAGCGCGATGACCGTGCCGACCGCCAGGTGGCCGCGCCAGAAGAGCCCGCCAGGGACGAGCAAGACGTAACCGGCGTACCGCACCACGCACATGCCGAGGGCGAGCAGGCTCATCGCCAGGCCCCGCCCGGCCGATGCGGTGTAGAGCAGGATGAGCGCGGCCAGGCCGCTCAGCCCGGTGGGGTGGGCGAGCGAGTGGAGCGCCCATTCGGGCAGGGTGGTGAGCGCCAGGAGCAGCAGCGGCCGGCTCCGCCGGAAGGCCACGGGCAGCGTGCAGAGCGCGGCGAGCACCAGGCCGGTCGCGTCCGGCGGCCGCGTGACGGCCGGGGCGATGCCGAGCCCGCGCGCGAGCGGCTCCAGGCCCGGCAGCGTGATCAACGCGAGCGACGCCGCGGTGAGCGCCAGCGCGAGCACCGCGTCACCGAGCGGGGGGCCGGCCTGCAATCGGGAGCGGAGATCGGCGAGGGTGGGAGGCACGTAACACAATGTAGGCGTCGATCGTCCGGTTTTATCCTTCCCGGAGCGGGAGATGCGGCTCCTCCGCACGGAGGATCCGCACCGACCGCGGGATGTCCCGGCGGCCCGGCGAAGGCCCGGGGAACGGCCCGGCGCACACCCCCAACGCGGCCGGTCCGGCCGAGGGGCCCGGTGACGCCCCGGCACGAGGGCGGCCGCGGACGCCCGGGCGGGGTCCCGGCGGGGTGCGGCATGACCCGGCGCCCGGCCCGCGGCCCGGCTCCGGGCGCGGCCCCGGATCACAGCTCGTCGGTCGCGGAGCGCGCGCCGGTGCGCAGGGTCACCCGCGGCTCCCGGTCGGGCACCGGCGGCGGGGTGCCGCCGAACTCGGGGCAGAGCGCCTGATGGTCGCACCAGTCGCACAGGCGGGAGCGGCGGGCCCGCCACTCGCGCGAGCGCAGCGCGCGGTCGATCGCCGCCCAGAGCGCCTCGACCTTGCGCTCGGTGGCCCGGAGGTCCGCCTCGTCGGGGACGTACCGGACGACCTCCCCGCTGCCGAGGTACATGAGCTGGAGCATCCGCGGCACCACGCCGCGGGCACGCCACAGCGCCAGGCCGTAGAACTTCATCTGGAACAGCGCCTTGGCCTCGAACTCGGGCCCCGGCGCCGACCCGGTCTTGTAGTCGACGATCCGCACCTCCCCGGTGGGCGCCACGTCGAGCCGGTCGATGTAGCCGCGCAGCAGCAGGCCGCTGTCGAGCACGGCCTCGATGTACATCTCCCGCTCGGCCGGCTCCAGCCGCCGCGGGTCCTCCAGGGTGAAGTAGCGCTCGATCATCTCGCGCGCCCTGGCCAGCCAGGCGTCCCGCTCCTCGTCCGTGGCGAACAGCCCGGCGTACTCCGGCTCCTCGGCGAGCAGCCGCCGCCACTCGGGCTCGAGCAGGTCGCGCGCGGCCGCGACGGTCCGCGCCGCGGCCGGCAGGTCGTAGAGCCGCTCGAGCACGGCGTGGACCAGGGTGCCCCGCACCGCGGCGGGCGAGGGCCGCTCCGGGAGCTGGTCGATCACCCGGAACCGGTAGAGCAGCGGGCAGGTCATGAAGTCACCGGCGCGGGACGGGGAGAGGGCGCCGATGATCGTGCGCTCTTCGGGGAGGGTCATGGCGGAACTGTAGGCCACGGGGCCGACGATGGCGTGCGGGCGGGTTGCCCGGCCGGGCCCCTCGGATCTTACGCTGATCTCACCTCGCCGCGCATAGCATCGAGGCCCGAGGGAGGGGAAACACGGCATGAGCACAGCGGGCAACGGATCACCGGGCATGCGGATGGGGCGCCCGTTCGGCATCCCGGTGTACGTCTCGCCGACCTGGCTCATCGTGGCAGGGCTCATCACCGTCGTGGTCCAGCCGCAGGTGGCCGACGGCCTGCCCGGTCACAGCGAGCCCGTCACCTACGCGGTGGCCCTGATCTTCGCCGTGCTGCTGTACCTGTCCGTGCTCCTCCACGAGCTCGCCCACTGCGTGGTGGCGAAGCGCTACGGCCTTCCGGTGCGGCGCATCACCCTCTACATGCTCGGCGGCGTCTCCGAGATCGAGCGCGAGCCGGAGACGGCGGGCCGGGAGTTCGCCATCGCCTTCGCCGGGCCGCTGGTCTCCCTCGGCCTCGCCGGGGTGGGGTACGCGTTATCCGAGTTCGTCCTCCCGCCGTACGGGGTGCTCTCCGTGCTGGTCTGGGAGCTGTGGACGTCGAACCTGATCGTCGGCGTGTTCAACCTGCTGCCGGGCCTGCCGCTCGACGGCGGCCGGATCCTGCGCGCCGCGGTGTGGAAGGTGGCGGGCAGCTCGGTCACCGGCACCACGGTCGCCGCCTGGGTCGGGCGCGCCCTGGCCGTCGCGGTGATCTCGATCCCGCTCCTGTTCTACCTGATGGCCGGGCAGCCGCCGAGCATCTGGGGGCTGGTGTGGACCCTGATCCTCGCCTCCTTCATCTGGATGGGGGCCTCGCAGGCCCTCCGGGTGGCCCGGGTGCGCGCGCGGCTGCCGCAGCTGCGGGCGCGGCTGCTCGCCCGCCGGGCGATCGAGGTGACCGCGGACGTGCCGCTGTCGGAGGCGCTGCGCCGCGCCCAGGAGGCGGGCGCCGGCGCGGTGGTGATCGTGGACCACGAGGGGCGCCCGACGGCCATCGTCAACGAGGCGGCGGTGAACGCCACCCCCGAGCACCGCAGGCCGTGGATCAGCGTGGGCGCGGTGGCGCGCACCTTGGAGCCGGCCCTCGTGCTCGGGGCGGACCTGGAGGGGGAGTCGCTGCTCGACGCGATGCGGAGCTCGCCCGCGGGAGAGTACCTCCTGGTCGAGCGGGGCGGCGAGATCTACGGCGTGCTCGCGACCTCGGATGTCAACCGGGTGTTCACCGGGGTCTGACCCGGGCGGCGGGGGCGGCACTCGTCAGCGCGGGAGCCGGGCATTAGTGTTCTCGTCAGGGAGCACCGAACACCGATCGGGTGGCATCGGCCGCTGAGGAATCTGCCATGCTTTTTGCTACTTTCCGGGGTGGTCCTTCTGATACCGGCATTCCTGACCGGGGTGCCGATCATGCGGTGGCGTGTCCGAGAGGGAGAGTTCTGTGACGGAACAGCGCGTGGGTGTGGTCCGCCCGCTGCCAGGCGAGGGCGTCGTCGCCCACCTGAACGGCCTGCTGCTGGTGTGCGCCACCGGCCAGCCGGTCGAGGAGTTGCTGGCCGCGCTGAACGACACCGCCGTGACCGGCGGGGACGGCCGCGCGCTGGCCCGGCGGGTGGCCCAGGTCCTCGCGCGCGCCATGGAGCGGTCGCTCAGCGGGGAGCCGGTCTCCTGCGCGGTGGCCGGTCCGGCGAACGGCGGGATCGCCGTGCTCGTGAGCGGCGCGGCGGTGGCGAGCGTCTCCGGCGGCCCGGACGGTGAGGTCCGCCTCGCCGGGCGGGATGCGCTCACCTGGACCGATCGCCTGGTGACCGGCCCGGTCTCCAGGGTGGAGCTGCGGCTGCCGGGCGCCGGCCAGCCCGGGCCGTTCGCGCGGCTCGACGGCGGGGTGGTGCCCGGGGCGGGCGTGGAGTGCGACTACACCCAGCACGGTGAGCTCGCCTTCCCGCCGCTGGGCGTGGTCCCGCAGCAGAACCACCCGCAGCCGGTGCACCAGACCGGGGCGCAGGACCCCATCGCCCCGCGCGGGCCGGTGGTGCCCCCGCCTCCCTCGCCGATGCCGTCCCCCGGCCGGGACCCGCTGTCGCCCTCGTTCCAGCTTCCGGGCACGCCGGACGCGGCCGAGCCGGCCTCGGGCCCGCTGCCGCCGGGCCCGGTCTCCGGGCCGCTGCCCGCGTACGTCTCCGGGCCGCTCCCGGCGCCCGGGCCCTCCTCGGGCCCGCACCCGGTGCAGGCGCCCGGTCCCGCCTCCGGGCCGCAGCCGGTGCTCGACCGGCCGCCCGAGGAGGAGCAGCCGCGCCAGGAGAACCGGGCGGGCGCGGGGCCCGGTCAGGAGGACGACCCGTCCGGGGCGACCAGGTTCGACCTCGGGGCCCAGCCCGAGCCCCGGCCCATGGTGTATGGCGTCGACTGCCCGAACGGCCACTTCAACGACCCCCGGGCGTCCACGTGCGCGGTGTGCGGCACGGCGATCGACCAGCGGTCCGTGGTGCCGTACCAGGGGCCGCGCCCGCAGCTCGGCGTGCTCGTGCTCGACGACGGCACGACCCTGCCGCTCGACGGCGACTACCTCATCGGGCGCGACCCGGAGCGGGCGGCCGAGGTCAAGTCGGGCGAGGCGCGCCCGGTGCGGGTCACCAGCCCGGACGGGTCGGTCTCCCGGAGGCACGTCCGGGTGGCGCTCGACAACTGGGACGTGACCCTCATCGACCTCGGCTCGGTGAACGGGACCCAGATCCAGCCGCCCGGGGATCCGAACTTCTACGACATCCGGCCCAACGAGCCGGTGCCGATCGTCCCCGGCACCACGGTGCGGGTCGGCGTCTCCCGGACGCTCCGCTACGAGGCGCGCCGGAACGCCTGACCGCGTCCGCCCGGCCGGGCGGGGCGCTCAGCGGAGCCGCGCCCACCGCAGGTCGTCGTGGCGGGCGCCGTCCGGGCCGGGCAGCAGGCCCCGGGCCACGCCCTCGCGGGTGAACCCGGCCCGCTCGAGCACCCGGTGGGACGGGGTGTTGGCCGGATCGGTGCCGGCGACGATCCGGGCGATCGGGGTGTCGCGGAAGGCCCAGCCGACGAGCAGCCGGAGGGCGCGGGTCGCGAACCCGCGGCCGCGGAAGGCCGGATGCACGCAGTAGCCGACCATCGCCTCGCCGAGCGCGGGCACGATCGCGGTGAGCTCGATGTGCCCGGCGAACGCGCCGCTCGCCGCGTCCCGGATGGCGAGGTCGGCCCGCTCCCCGGAGAGCCAGCGGTGGCCCGCGTACCGGCACCGCTCCGCGCTCTCCGCGCGCGTGGGCGGCTCCGGTGGCAGGTGGTGGCGCACCACGTCGGGAAGGCTCATCAGCTCGTGGTAGGCCGCCGTGTCCGCCGCCGTGAGCGGGGTGAGCCGGACCACCCCGTCGGTGAGCTCCCCGCCGGGGTAGCCGCCGGGGAGGAACGGCAGGTAGGGCCGGACCGGATCACCCGGGTCGGTGGCGAGCCTGGCGAAGGCGGCGACGTCCCGCCGCGAGCCGTCCCTCGCCCGCTGGGCGCCGCGGAGCACCCCTTCCAGCCGGAACCCGGCCCGGTGGGCGACGAGCTGGCTGGGGATGTTCTCGACCTCGGCGTGCAGCCACACGCGCGGGGCGCCCGCGGCGAAGGCGCGCTCGGCGAGGGCCCGGAGCGCGGTCGTCGCGTACCCCCGGCCCCGCGCCCACGGCGCGAGCCAGTACCCGGCCTCGCGGTTGCCGGCGCGGTCGGGCGGCCCCAGCCTGATCGTGCCGAGGGGCTCGCCGGTCGCCCGCTCGGCGATCACGAAGCTCGCCCCGCCCGCCGCCCAGTCGGCGGGGGAGATGCTCGTGATCCACTCCAGGGCGTCGCCACGGGAGTAGGGGGCGGGGATCTCCGGGAGGAACCGCGCGATCTCGGGGTCGGCGCAGGCGCGCGTGATCGCGTCGGCGTCCTCGGGCACCGGCCGGCGCAGCAGGACCGGGCCGGCGGGGATCGGCTCCGGTATGGGCATGAGCCACTTCTATCAGGTCCCGCCGGCGCGGGGCCCGCCCCGTGCGGCGGGGCCGGTCCATCGCGGCCCACGGCCGTACCGCGGGCGACGCCGCGGCGGCGATCGCGGCCGGCGGGCGGCGCGGCCGTGCCCCGATAGCCTGTTCCCCATGGGTTTTCGCAGGAGCGGCCCGTTCCAGGCCGGAGATCAGGTACAGCTCACCGATCCGAAGGACAAGCGGCACACCATCACCTTGCGAGAGGGCGGTGTGTTCCACTCGCACCACGGGTCGATCTCGCACGATGACGTGATCGGTCTGCCCGAGGGGTCCGTGGTGCACTCCTCGCGCGGGGTCGGTTACCTGGCGTTCCGGCCGCTGCTCGCGGACTACGTGCTCTCCATGCCGCGCGGTGCCGCGGTGATCTACCCGAAGGACGCGGCGCAGATCATCGCCATGGCCGACATCTTCCCCGGGGCCCGGGTGGTGGAGGCCGGCGTGGGCTCCGGCGCGCTCACCTGCCACCTGATCCGCGCGGTCGGCCCGGAGGGGTCGGTCACCTCCTACGAGCGGCGGGCGGACTTCGCCGAGGTGGCCACCCGGAACGTGGAGCGGTTCTTCGGCGGCCCGGTCAAGCAGTGGCGGCTCGTGGTCGGCGACTTCGCCGAGGCGGAGGAGCGGGACGTGGACCGGGTGATCCTCGACATGCTCGCCCCGTGGGAGTGCGTGGACACCGCCGCGCGGATGCTCATCCCTGGTGGCGTTATTTGCTGTTATGTGGCGACAACGACCCAGTTGTCCAAGACTGTGGAAACTCTCCGAGAACATGGGAGTTTCACGGAGCCCCGGGCGTGGGAGACCTTGGTTCGCGACTGGCATGTCGAGGGGCTCGCCGTACGGCCGGACCACCGGATGGTCGGCCACACGGGATTTCTCATCACTGCCCGTCGTATGGCGGAGGGGGTCACCCCGCCGCCGAGACGGCGGCGCCCGGCCAAGGGCGCCTATGGAGAGGAGATGGAGAGGGCATCGAGCGAGTGTGACAATTCAGCCACAAACTGAAAATTCAGTCCGAAATGGGAACAACTAAGTGTGTTCCTTATCCAGCCCTCTCGGAAAGGGTCTCGTGGCCACCAAAAGCCGCACGCACCGGGTAACCGGACGAGTACTGATCGACCAGGTTACGTACAGCGCCAAGACAGGTAGGGTCTTGGGTAGTCGTTCTCGACCGGGAAGGAGGTGACGGGGCGTGGCAGCTCGCGACGATGCCGAGGCTCGAGCCGCGCAGCGCGAAAGGGAGGTCGCCGACCTCACAGCACAGGTCTCCTTCCTGCAAGAGGAGCTGACCGCGCTGAGGCGGAAGCTGGCCGAGACCCCCCGGCAGACAAGGCTCCTGGAAGAGCGCCTGCGCGAGGCACAGGCCCAGGTGGCCGCGCTGACCAGCCAGAACGAGCGTCTGGTCGCGACCCTCAAGGAGGCGCGGGACCAGATCGTCGCCCTTAAGGAAGAGGTGGACCGCCTCGCCCAGCCACCCTCCGGTTTCGGGATCTTCATCGGCGCCAGGGAGGACGGCACGGTCGAGGTGTTCACCGGCGGGCGCAAGCTCAGGGTGAACGTGAGCCCCGCCGTCGACGTCTCCTCGTTGAAGCCTGGCCAGGAGGTCATGCTCAACGAGGCGATGAACGTGGTCGAGGCGCTCGGCTTCGAGCAGGTCGGCGAGATCGTCATGCTCAAGGAGCTCCTCGACGACGGTGAGCGCGCCCTGGTCATCTCGCACGCGGACGAGGAGCGCGTGGTCAGGCTGGCCCACTCCCTGCGGGACCAGCCGCTGCGCGCCGGTGACTCCCTCCTGCTCGAACCCCGCTCGAACTTCGTCTACGAGCGCATCCCGAAGGCCGAGGTCGAGGAGCTCGTGCTGGAGGAGGTGCCGGACGTCACCTACGAGGAGATCGGCGGCCTCAGCCGGCAGATCGAGCAGATCAGGGACGCCATCGAGCTTCCCTACCTGCACGCCGACCTGTTCAAGGAGTACAAGCTCCGCCCGCCGAAGGGCGTGCTGCTGTACGGCCCGCCGGGCTGCGGCAAGACGCTCATCGCCAAGGCGGTCGCCAACTCCCTCGCCAAGCAGGTCGCGGAGCGGACCGGCCAGTCGGGGAAGAGCTTCTTCCTCAACATCAAGGGCCCCGAGCTCCTCAACAAGTACGTCGGCGAGACCGAGCGGCACATCCGCCTGGTCTTCCAGCGCGCCCGGGAGAAGGCGTCCGAGGGCGCGCCGGTGATCGTGTTCTTCGACGAGATGGACTCGATCTTCCGCACCCGGGGGTCGGGCGTCTCCTCGGACGTGGAGAACACGATCGTGCCGCAGCTCCTGTCGGAGATCGACGGTGTCGAGGGCCTGGAGAACGTCATCGTCATCGGCGCCTCCAACCGGGAGGACATGATCGACCCGGCGATCCTGCGGCCCGGCCGGCTGGACGTCAAGATCAAGATCGAGCGGCCGGACGCGGAGGCGGCCAAGGACATCTTCTCCAAGTACCTCGTGCCGGACCTCCCGCTCCACGCCGACGACCTCGCCGAGCACGGCGGCGATCGCGAGGCGACGATCCAGGCGATGATCCAGCGCGTCGTCGAGCGGATGTACGCCGAGACCGAGGAGAACCGGTTCCTGGAGGTCACCTACGCCAACGGCGACAAGGAGATCCTGTACTTCAAGGACTTCAACTCCGGCGCCATGATCCACAACATCGTGGACCGGGCGAAGAAGATGGCGATCAAGGAGTACCTGGAGACCGGCCAGAAGGGCCTGCGGATCTCCCACCTGCTCGCCGCCTGCGTGGACGAGTTCTCCGAGAACGAGGACCTGCCCAACACCACCAACCCCGACGATTGGGCCCGGATCTCCGGGAAGAAGGGCGAGCGGATCGTGTACATCCGCACGCTCGTGCAAGGGAAGCAGGGCACCGAGGCCGGCCGGTCGATCGACACGGTCGCCAACACCGGCCAGTACCTGTGAGCTGACTCACCTCCGCCCCGGAGGCGGGCGGCGGGCAGAGCGGCGCGATCCCAAGATCGCGCCGCTCTGCCCGTTTCAGGGCCGTCATGTCTCCTCACCGGGCGGGCCCGCCGTACCGCACGGCCGGAACCGGGCGAGCGATGATCGCGTCCAACTGAGCGTGATCGACCTACGCCCGCCTCGGTGACCCCGATGGCCGACACGACGCTCTCCGGGCTCCCCGGCCGTGCCCGGGCGGCCGCTCCCGGCCGCCGCGGCGCGCCGGAACCCCGGCCGGTGAAGGGCCCGCGCCTCATCGAGCTGGACGCCCTGCGGTTCATCGCCGCGTTCGCCGTGATGGCCTTCCACTACCTCGCGGCGAGCCGCTCCCTGTGGGGCGAGCACCCGACCGAGCTCTTCCCGTCCGTGGCGCGGCTCAGCGTGCTCGGCATCCTCGGTGTGGAGCTGTTCTTCCTCATCAGCGGCTTCGTGATCCTGATGAGCGTATGGGGCCGCACGGTCGGCGAGTTCGCGGTCTCCCGCGCGGCCCGGCTCTACCCGGCGTACTGGTTCACCGTCGTCCTGATCTTCATCCTCTACCGGTTCAGCGGGGTCACCGGGTTCGACCCCAAGCTCTCGGCCGGGGAGTACCTGCTCAACCTCACCATGCTGCAGAGCGCCTTCGGCGTGGGCCACGCGGCCGGCGTCTTCTGGTCGCTCTGGGTGGAGCTCCGGTTCTACCTGCTGGTGGGGATCTTCAGCCTCTTCGGGATCACCCTGCGCCGGTGCCTGGTCTTCATGTCGGCCTGGCTGGCGCTCGCCCTGGTGGCCGAGCTCACCCGGCACGAGGCGCTCCTGCTCGTCTTCATGCCCCGGCAGGCGCCGTACTTCATCGCGGGCATGGCCTGCTACCTGATCCACCGGTTCGGCCCCCGGGCCGCCGCGGGCATGCCGTGGCTGATCCTCGCCGCCTCCTTCGGCATGTCGCTGTACGCGGCCCTGGAGCGCGTGGGCGGCCGGGTCAAGCTGATCGGGTTCCGGCACTTCCCGGCCCCGCCCGAGGCGGTGGTGGTCGTGATCACGCTGATCTTCGCGCTGATGATCGCGGTCGCGCTCGGCGGGCTGCGGTGGGTGCGCTGGCGCGGGCTGGTGACCGTCGGGGCGCTCACCTACCCGCTTTACCTGCTGCACCAGACGGTCTCCGCGGTGCTCATCCCGTCCTACCGGGACGATCTCGCCCCCTGGCCGCTCGCCCTGCTGACGATGGCGGTCGCGATCGTCCTGTCCTATCTCGTCTACCGGTTCGTGGACGCGCCCGGCCAGCGATGGCTCCGGGGCCGGCTGACGGCCCTGGTCCGCCGTCCCCGGCGGGCGCGCCGCGGCGGTGCCCCGCACTTGACGCAAAGTGGTGAGGCATCCGTGCCGTAACCGTCTGGCTGCGGGGCATAGAGAAAGGGCTAGGCTCACACCATAGGACTGATGATGGCCTGACGCAGGCGGGGTGCGCATGACGGTTCGGCGGGTGATGGGCATCGAGACCGAGTACGGCATCGCCGTGCCCGGGCAACCGGGGGCCAACGCGATGGTGACCTCTTCGCAGGTCGTCAACGCCTACCTGACGGCTTCGGCCGCGCGGGCCCGCCGGGCTCGATGGGATTTCGAGGAGGAGAACCCGCTCCGTGACGCCCGTGGGTTCGATCTCGCCCGGGAGGTGGCCGACCAGAGCCAGCTCACCGACGAGGATCTCGGCCTGGCCAACGTGATCCTCACCAACGGCGCCCGGCTCTACGTCGACCACGCCCACCCGGAGTACTCGACACCCGAGTGCACCAACCCGCGGGCGGCCGTGATCTGGGACAAGGCCGGGGAGCGGGTCATGTACGACGCGGCGATGCGCGCGTCGGCGATCCCCGGCAACTCCCCGATCCAGCTCTACAAGAACAACACCGACGCCAAGGGCGCCTCGTACGGCTGCCACGAGAACTACCTGATGCGCCGGTCCACGCCGTTCGCCGACATCGTCCGGCACCTGACGCCGTTCTTCGTCTCCCGTCAGGTGGTCTGCGGCGCCGGCAAGGTCGGCATCGGCCAGGACTCCCGGGGCGAGGGGTTCCAGATCAGCCAGCGCGCCGACTTCTTCGAGGTCGAGGTGGGCCTGGAGACCACGCTCAAGCGGCCGATCATCAACACGCGGGACGAGCCGCACGCCGACCCGGAGAAGTACCGCCGGCTGCACGTGATCATCGGCGACGCAAATATGTCGGAAATTTCGACATATTTGAAGCTGGGGACCACCGCGCTGGTCCTCGCGATGATCGAGGACGGATTCCTCACCATCGACCTGACGCCCGAGGCCCCGGTCGCCGCCCTCCGGGCGGTCTCCCACGATCCCACCTGCAAGTACCAGATCCCGCTGCGCAACGGGCGGAAGATGACCGCCGTGCAGATGCAGATGGAGTATCTGGAGCAGGCGCGCAAGTACGTGGAGGACCGGTACGGCTCCAGCGTCGACGAGATGACCAAGGACGTCCTCAACCGGTGGGAGTCGGTGCTCACCAGGCTCGCCGAGGACCCGATGCTGTGCTCCCGGGAGCTCGACTGGGTGGCGAAGCTGGAGCTGCTCGAGGGCTACCGGGCCAGGGACGGGCTGAGCTGGTCGCACCCGCGCCTGCAGCTCGTCGACCTCCAGTACTCCGACATCCGGCCCGACCGCGGCCTGTACAACCGGCTCGTCGCGCGCGGCCGGATGGAGCGGATCGTCACGGACGAGGAGATCGAGCACGCGGTGGAGAACCCGCCCACCGACACCCGGGCCTACTTCCGCGGCCGGTGCCTGCGGCAGTACAGCGACTCGGTCGCCGCCGCCTCGTGGGACTCGGTGATCTTCGACATCCCGGGCCGGGAGTCGCTGCAGCGGGTGCCCACCCTGGAGCCGCTGCGGGGCACCAAGGCGCACGTGGGCGAGCTGCTCGACCGCTGCCGGACCGCCGCCGAGCTCGTCGCCGCGCTCACCGGCGAGGGCTGACCGCGCGCCGGGCCCGCCGCACGGGCCCGCCGCGCGTGCCTGGTCCGGCGGGCCCGGCCGGGGCGGGGGAGAGAGTGCCTCCGGAGCCGGCCGGATGCAGCGGGGCGGGCGTGCCGTGCCCGCTGCCGCCGGGCCTGCCATGCCTCGTGAACAGGACCATGCCCGTGCGCCACACCCGAGCCCGCGCGCCGCGCCGGGAGCGCGCCGCGAGATGTGAATCTACGTTGTAAAGGCGTCGGGCCGGTGCGGACGCCGGCCCTCCGCACCCCGGAACGCTGCCGTCTCCATGGCGTTCTCGCGGTTCCATGGCATCCCCGAGGGAAGACGGTGACGGAGGACGCCCCCGGCGTCCGGGTGGCCGCCACATGCCGCCAGACGGGCTCGTCGGCGTTCTCGACGAAGGCGCGCACCCGCCGCACGGGCACGGCCGGGCCGGCCGTCCGCGGCCGGCGAGGGGCGGAGCGGGCGCCGCGGGCCCCGGCGGCCCGGGGAGCCGGGAGCCCAGGCGGTCCAGGAGGGCCGCCCCTGAGACCGGGGATCCCGCCGGCCGCACCCGCGGCCCGGGAGCCGGCTCGCGCCCCGCCGCGCAGCCCGCTCAGCCGTCGATGATCGAAACGCGCCGTGGAACGATCCCGGCGGCGGGGGAGCGTGCGGTCACGGCCGAGTTGCGGGGCGGTAACGATCCGATCTACCGTGGCTGGTGTGGCGATTGCCCACGGCGCGGCCCGGCTGCGGTTTCATGCGCATTATCGCCCGGTTCGGGGAAGATAAAGGCTAGAGGTATCCCCCGAGCAGCGGAGGTATGGACCATGGCGACCAGGGAGACCGGCGGGCAGAAGAGCGCCAGCCGCCAGGATCGCGAGACCGAAGAGGTCGAGGTCCAGGCATCGGACGCGGTCAAGGAACGCCACGAGAAGCTCTCCGACGACGTGGACGCGATCCTGGACGAGATCGACGAGGTCCTTGAGGAGAACGCCGAGGAGTTCGTCCGGTCGTACGTGCAGAAGGGCGGTGAGTGACCCCGGTCACACCGCGGAGGTGCCGGGCGAGCCCGGCACGCCACACCGAGCGTCGATGAGCCCGACGGAGCGGGAGCCGTACCGAACCTCCGCGACCTCGAACGGTGCGGGCGCCGACGCCGTCGTCACGTGGATCGGCCTGAGCGACCCTGGCGCGATCGCGCCGGGGTCGCTGGCGTGAGCGCCGGTCCCGCCCGCTGGCCGCCGGCACCGCGCCGCCCACGGACCGGGATCCCGGGACGCCCCGGGTCTGGCCCGGGCCGGCGCGGCAACGGCCCGGGCCGCCCTCACCCGCCCCCGGCGGGCAGGGCGGCGCACTCCCCGCCGACCGGTTCGCCCGCCGCCTCGGCGTACCTGCGGATCATCCGCTGGGCCACGGCGATGTCGGTGAGCGCCTCGGCGAGCCCGCTCACCGGCCGCTCGTCCTGGGTGACGAACCGGTGGAAGGCGACGAGCTGCCGCTCGAACGCCTCGGCCACGTCCTCGAAGACCAGCGTCCGCTCCGTGGTGCCGATCCGCGACCTGATCAGCAGCCTGCTCGGCGTGTTGAGCAGGTAGGGGCACCGGAAGCTCAGCTCGAACGACCCGTGCTCGTGATGGAGCGCCACCGTCTGGTGGTAGGCGGGGTAGCCGGTGAGGAAGTGCCAGTGCAGGCCGTACCTGCCCGCGCCCGGCAGGGCGCCGGACGCCTCGACGGAGGGCGGGTACGTCTCGGCCGGCCAGACGGCCACGTGGTCGACCGAGGCGGGTGCCCCGGTGAACATCCGGATGAGCGACAGCTCCAGGCAGACGCCCTCCAGCAGCACCTCGGCGTAGAGGCGGCGCACCGGCTTCGGCGCCTCCTCGCCGAGGGCGGCGCTGATCGACCGCTCGTCCGCGTCGGCGTACCGGGACAGCCGGGCCGGCGAGGGGTGCGAGCCGCGGGGCTTGGCGAACAGCAGCTGAGTCCGCCCCGGGGGACGCAGCACCGTGACGCAGAGGTGGCGGATCACCTCGGGCCCGCCGGCCTCGTGCAGGCACTCGAGCAGGCGCTGCGCCGCCGGGTCGTACTGCTTCATATAGCCCACCATGAGCCGGGCCGCGTCCGGGAGATCGCTCAGCTCGGCCCGGCTGTAGCCGAGCGGCGCCTCCGACAGCACCCACAGGCCGCGCTCGAGCGCGGCCCGCACCAGGGCGCCGTGTGAGCCCGAGGTGAGCACGAGCAGCGCGTCGCAGCCGCCCGCGTCCAGCATGCGCTCCGGGTCGTCGTACGCGGGGACCCCGAACCGGTGGCCGAACCACTCGGCGTGCTCCCGGTCCAGGTCGCAGACCGCGGCCAGGCGGAACAGGTCCCGTCGCCGGTCCAGCAACGGCAGGTAGGCGACCTGGGCGATCGCCCCGAGCCCGGCGACGCCGATACGCACCGTCTCCACGAGCACCATCCCCTCGGCAGCACGCGAACGGGGGACCTGCACATACCCCCGGTGGGCGTGCTCACACGCCGCCGCTCCGGGAACGGCGCCGGGGGCGGGCTCGGACGGTGCCGGCGGCGCCCGGCGCAGTGGCATTGATCCTCTCGCCGCGTGCACGTCCGGGAGATGGCCGGGTCCCTCGCTCGATTCGAGGTCGAGGACCCCGGTCGCACGCGTTCCGCCGGGAGGCGGAACGGCCGTCGCGAAGCGGGCCCGGGCGTCACCGGACGGGCCCGGCACCGGCGCCGAGGCCCTGGTGGGGACGCGGCATGGGATCGGTTCGCGCTCGGCTGATCGGGAAGAGTGCAACCAGCGCTATGAGATGAGTAGGGTCGGGCGTAACAACGCATTCTTGGAGGGAGTCGCGTGGCATCTCAGCAACCCTGGATGAACCACCTGTTCACGTATACGGGATCGTCGTCGTTCACCGAGTTCCTCAGCGTGCATGCGCCGAACCTGCTGCCGACGCGATTCGAGGCGCTCGCGGCGTCGGCCGGCGACCAGATCCCGCATGCGACCACGATCGTCGCCGTGATCTGCGACGGCGGCGTCGTCATGGCGGGTGACAGACGCGCGACCTCCGGGAACTACATCTCGCAGCGGGACATCGAGAAGGTGTTCCGCGCCGACGACTACTCCTGCCTGGGCATCGCCGGCACGGCGAGCATCGGGCTCGAGGTGGCCCGGCTCTTCCGGGTCGAGCTGGAGCACTACGAGAAGACGGAGGGCCGGTCGCTCTCCACCGAGGGCAAGGCGCACCGGCTCGCCACCATGATCCGCGGGAACCTCGGCATGGCCATGCAGGGTCTGGTCGTCATCCCGCTCTTCGCCGCGTACGACCCGGCCACCGGCAAGGGGCGCATCTTCAGCTACGACGTGGGCGGCGGGCCGTACGAGCAGTACGACTACCACGCGATCGGCTCCGGTTCGATCTTCGCCCGCGGCTCGCTGAAGAAGCTGTACCGGCCGGGCTGCAGCGTGGAGGAGGCGATCCGGGTCTGCCTCAACGCGCTCTACGATGCGGCCGATGACGACGCGGGAACCGGCGGCCCCGACGTGACGCGTAAGATCTGGCCGGTGGTCGCCGTGATCACGGCCGAGGGCTTCCGCCGGCTGCCCGACGAGGAGACCGAACGGTACGTCCGGTCCATGCTGGACGCCCGGATGACCGAGCCCGAAGGCCCGACCGCCCCGCTGCGTTGATCAAGAGAGGAACACCCCCGGTGTCCATGCCCTTTGGTTACGCCTCGCCCGAGCAGATCATGCGAGACCGGGCGGAATACGCCCGGAAAGGCATCGCGCGAGGCCGCAGTGTGGTCGTCATGCAGTACGACCAAGGCATCCTCTTCGTCGCGCCGAACCCGTCCAAGGCCCTGCACAAGATCAGCGAGATCTACGACCGGATCGGTTTCGCCGCCGTGGGGCGGTACAACGAGTTCGAGGCCCTGCGCCTCGCCGGCATCCGGTACGCGGACATCAACGGCTACACGTTCAACCGCACCGACGTCACCGGCCGGGGACTGGCCAACCTCTACGCCCAGCAGCTCGGCATGATCTTCACCGAGTCGATCAAGTCGCTCGAGGTGGAGATCGTCGTCGCCGAGGTGGGCGACACCCCGGAGGAGGACCAGATCTACCGGATCACCTTCGACGGTTCGGTCTTCGACGAGCAGGGCATGGCCGTGATCGGCGGCCAGGCCGACGCCGTGGCCGGGCGGCTCAAGCAGCGGTACGAGGACGGCATGTCCCTGCCCCGCGCCCTCGACGCCGCGCTCACCGCCCTCACCGAGCCCGGCGGGGAGCGTCCCCCGGCCACCCAGCTCGAGGTCGCGATCCTCGACCGGGCCCGCGAGCACCGCAAGTTCGTCCGCATCATCGGGCCCCGCCTGGAGAGCCTCCTCGCCGAGGCCGCGGCCTCGTCCTCGGGCAAGGAGGCCCCGGCCGCGGGCAAGGACGCCCCGGCGCAGGGGACGGGCGCCCCGCAGGCCCCGGAGGGCCGGCCGCCCACCGGGCCGGCGAACGAGGCCGAGCCCGAGGAGTCATCGGGGGAGTAACGACCCAGGCCGAGCGCCCGGACGGTGACCGGTGGCCCCGGTGCCTCGCGGCCGGGCCGCGCCGGCGTGCGCCCGGAAAGGGCCGTGCGCCGGAAAAGATCACATACGTTCCGGGCGCAACGAAACCCCCGATTTCGCTAGGCTCACCCGTCCGTGATGATCTCTCGACTCGCGCGGGGGAGCGCCCCGGCGGCCGCTTTCGCCGCGCTCCTCTCCCTCACCGCGTGCTCCGGCGGAGGCGGCGCCACCGCGGCGCCGACCGTCACCGTCACGGTGACCGCGTACCCGTCCGCCGGCGCCGCCGATGACGCCGTCACCCCGACGCCCACCGCCCCGTCCCCCTCACCCGGCGGGGAGTGGGGGCCGCCGATCTCCGGCCAGGAACCGCCGATCTTCGGCACGACCTTCCAGACCGACCCCGGGCACGACTTCTCCAAGGGCGTCAGCCCCAGCCGGGACGGCATCGTCCGCGGCCGGCTGCGCACCATGCTCGACGCCGACGTCGCCGAGTACGTCCCGGTCCGCTGGGTGGAGAACCCCACGGGGCGCGGCCGCTTCGAGGAGCCGCCCGAAGGGGACGCCACCGTCTTCGCCGCGCCGATCCACCCCGGCGTCGTCTTCCTCAGCGCCTACGGCTGCACCGGCGGGGACCAGACGATCAACGACCGGTACGTGGGCACCGAACCCTGCTCCCGCGATCAGCTGATCTCCCGGATCGAGAACAGCGAACTCTACGCGCTGATCACCGTGAGCGGCGCGCGGATCGTCAAGGTCGTGGAGATTTACACGCCTTGAGAGGTTGGCGGAGCGACCGGGAAGCAATAAGGCAGGTGATCCCTATCCGATAGCCGGTTTCGCCGAATAGGGTGAGGTGATGGACCGACGTATCTTCGGGCTGGAGAACGAGTACGGCGTCACGTGCACGTTCCGCGGGCAGCGGCGGCTCTCCCCGGACGAGGTGGCGCGGTACCTGTTCCGGCGGGTTGTGTCCTGGGGCCGTTCGAGCAACGTCTTCCTGCGCAACGGGGCGCGGCTCTACCTCGACGTGGGCAGCCACCCCGAGTACGCCACCCCTGAGTGCGACAACGTCGTGGAGCTCGTCACCCACGACAAGGCGGGGGAGCGCATCCTGGAGGCCCTGCTCGTCGACGCGGAGAAGCGGCTCCGCGAGGAGGGCATCGCAGGGGACATCTACCTGTTCAAGAACAACACCGACTCTGCGGGCAACTCGTACGGCTGTCACGAGAACTACCTCGTGGGGCGGCATGGGGAGTTCGGCCGGCTCGCCGACATCCTCATCCCCTACCTGGTCACCCGGCAGATCATCTGCGGCGCGGGCAAGGTGCTGCAGACCCCGCGCGGGGCCGTCTACTGCGTCTCCCAGCGGGCCGAGCACATCTGGGAGGGCGTCTCCTCGGCCACCACCCGGTCGCGGCCGATCATCAACACGCGGGACGAGCCGCACGCCGACGCCGAGCGGTTCCGGCGGCTGCACGTCATCGTCGGCGACTCGAACATGAGCGAGACCACCACGTTGCTCAAGGTCGGGGCGACGGACCTGGTCCTGCGCATGATCGAGGCCGGGGTGGTGATGCGGGACCTCACCCTGGAGAACCCGATCCGCGCGATCCGGGAGGTCTCCCACGACATGACCGGCCGCCGCCGGGTCCGGCTGGCGAACGGCCGCGAGGCCTCCGCGCTCGAGATCCAGCAGGAGTACCTCACCAAGGCGATGGACTTCGTCGACCGCCGCGGCGGGGACGCGATCACCAAGCGGGTGCTCGACCTGTGGGAGCGGACCCTCCGGGCGGTGGAGACCGGCGACCTCGACCTGGTGTCGCGGGAGATCGACTGGGTCACCAAGTACCAGCTGATCGAGCGCTACCGGCAGAAGTACGACCTGCCGCTCTCCTCGCCCCGGGTCGCCCAGCTCGACCTCGCCTACCACGACGTGCACCGCAGGCGCGGGCTGTACTACCTGCTGCAGCGGCGCGGGGCCGTCGAGCGGGTGGTGAGCGATATCAAGATCTTCGAGGCGAAGTCGATCCCGCCGCAGACCACCCGGGCGCGGCTGCGCGGCGAGTTCATCCGGAAGGCCCAGGAGAAGCGGCGGGACTTCACCGTGGACTGGGTCCACCTGAAGCTCAACGACCAGGCGCAGCGGACCGTGCTCTGCAAGGACCCGTTCCGCGCCGTGGACGAGCGGGTGGAGAAGCTGATCGCCGGAATGTGATCTTTTAACACCGGTCTGACAGCGGGTTCGGGTAGGGTTACCCGGACCTTGCTGTCTCTCCGAGGACGTGATATGCGCCGCCTATTGGCATTCGCCGCCGCCGTACCCTTGGCGTTCGCCGCCGCGTGCGGGAGCTCGCAGCCGGACCCCGGACCGAGCCCCACGGCGAGCGCGGCCCCGGCCGGGGTGTCCGCGGACGCCATCGAGGTGCGGGGGGCGGTCGGCAAGAAGCCCGAAGTGAAGTTCCCCGCCGGGAACCCGGCCCTGGTCTCGGCCTCCCGCACGATCAGCGAGGGCGAGGGCGAACCGGCCGAGGACGGCGACATCCTCGCCGCGAACGTCACCGTCTACAACTGGGACGGGAAGGACAACCCCTACATCGGGTCCGACTACGACCTGGGCCGGGGCGAGTTCGTCACCGTCAGCCCCCAGCTGCCGAAGGTGCTGTACGAGGCGCTGCGCGGTGCCAAGCCGGGCGGCCGGGTGATGGCGGTCGTCGCCAAGGACGCCCTGAGCTCCGGCCAGATCGAGGAGGCCAAGCAGCAGGGGACCGACTTCACCACCGCCAACCAGGTGCTGGTGATCGACATCGTCTCCAAGGCGCGCAAGGCCGTGACCGGCCCGTCCACCGACCCCGGGATCAAGGGGATCCGGTTGACCGACGCCGGCGAGGGCAAGGCCCCGTCGCTGTCCACCAAGACCGACGCCAAGCCGAGCGGGAAGCTCGTCGTCAAGACGGTGATCAAGGGCGACGGCCCGAAGGTGAAGGCCGACCAGACCGTCGTGGTCCACTACATCGGCAAGATCTGGGGCTCCGACAAGCAGTTCGACTCGAGCTGGGAGCGCGGCAGCCCGTCGGTCTTCCCGCTGAGCCAGGTGGTGAAGGGCTGGAGTGACGGGCTCACCGGTGTGCCCGTGGGCAGCCGGGTGGTCATCACGATCCCGCCGGAGCTCGGCTACGGCAAGGAGGGCAACGCCCAGGCCGGGATCAAGGGCACGGACACCCTGGTGTTCGTCGTCGACGTGCTCGGCGCGGTCTGAGGCCGCCGCGGGCCGGGCCGTGCCGGGGCGGCGCCCGGCGCTAGCCGCCGAGGCCGAGCAGCGCGGCGGTGTGGCGCCCGGCGGCCGCCGCGGCGAGGAAGCAGGCCCGGTCCTCGTCCAGGCCGCGCCCCATCGTGGAGAGCCGGACCGGGGACGCCTTGAGCGCCTCCTCCAGCCCGTCGACCGGCACGTGGACGAGCTCGTGCCGGTCGGCGAGGGTCGCGGCCTGCTCCCGCACCCGCTCGCCGAACGGCCCGGGCAGCTCGGGCACCACCACCTGCGCCCGGGCGAGGGCGACCCGCCCGTAGGCGGTGAGCGAGTGGTGCGACACCCCGTGATGCCGTTCGCGCCGGTCGCCCTCGCTCACCCGCAGCGCGGCCACCGGGCGCCCGCCGAGCACGGCCGCGGCGTTCACCGCCTCCCCGGCGCACACCCCGGAGAACCCCCACCGGGTGCCGGTCCCCAGGTTCCCGGGCCCCTGGGCGACCACCGCGACGTCGGCCCCGAGCACGTGCCGCGCGGCGAGCAGCCCGGTGTGCAGGGTGACGGTGTCCAGGTCGCCGCCGAACGCCTGGCCCACGGTGATCACGCCGCAGAGCCACCCGTGCTCCTTCAGCCCGGCGCAGGTCATGGAGAACCAGGCGGGCAGCGCGCCGCCGTCCTGCATCACGTACGCCACCCGGGGCCGGCCTGACGGGCCGGCCGCGGCGTACAGGCCGCAGAGGATGGCGGGCAGCGCCGAGTGGAGGTCGGCGATCACGACCGGCATGCCGTCGACCGAGTCGGCGTCCTTGAGCGTCTCGTGGTACGGCGAGCCCTGCTCGTCGGCGCCGAGCACGGTCGCCTGCAGCGGGGTGTACCGCGCCTTCACCAGGTGCCCCGGACCGGTCGGGTCGGGCGGCAGCCGGTCGGGCACGGCGACCACGATGGCGTAACCGCCGGTGCCGAGGCCGAGCGCGAGCGCGGTCGTGTTGAGCAGCACGGTGTCGCCCGGCTCCGGGCGCCCGACCAGGGCGGGGTAGGCGAGGGCCCGGCACCCGCCCTCGGGGAGCTCGACGTCGAGCTCGATCGCGCCCGGCCACTCCCGCCGGACCGCGGTGATCCGGCCCTTACGCCATCTGATCATGCGGAAAAGGGTAGCGTTCTCGGTCGGAAGGGAGGCCCGATGTCGCGCAGGAAGACCGAGCGGCTGCTCAACCTGGTGATCTGCCTGCTGGCGACCCGGCGTCCGCTGACCGCGGAGCAGATCAGGCAGGCCGTGCCCGGCTACGACCGGGACAACGACGAGGCCTTCCAGCGCATGTTCGAGCGGGACAAGAGCGAGCTGCGCGAGATCGGCATCCCCATCGAGGTGCACCGCGACCCGTGGGAGAACGAACCGGGCTACCGGATCGTCCGGGAGGCGTACGAGCTGCCGGAGATCACCCTTGAGCCGGACGAGGCCGCGGTGCTCGGGCTCGCCGCCCAGGTGTGGCGGCGGGCGAGCCTCGCCGGCGCGGCGAGCGGCGCGCTGCTGAAGCTGCGCGCGGCCGGGATCGACGCCGACCTCGCCGAGGGCCCCCTGGAGCTGCGGGTCGACACCCGGGACCCCGCCTTCCCCGCCCTGTGGGAGGCGGTGCGGGACCGGCGGGTGGTGCGGTTCGGCTACCGGTCGGCCAGCAGCGGGGAGCTGCGCACCCGGGTGGTGGAGCCCTGGGGCGTGGTCTGCCGCCGCGGCAAGTGGTACCTCGTTGGGCACGACCGCGACCGCGGCGCGCCCCGGGTGTTCCGGCTGAGCCGGATCGCCGGGCAGGTCACCCCGGTGGGGCGGCCCGGCGCGTTCACCGTCCCCGAGGGCGTGGACCTGCGGGGGATGGTCGGCTTCCAGGAGCAGCCGCCCGAGCGGGTGGCGCGGGTCCACATCCGCCCGGGCACCTGCCTCGGGCTGCGCCACGCCGCGCGGTCGGTGCGCAGCGGACCGGACGGGTGGGATGAGGCCGAGGTCACGTTCACCGACCCGGAGTGGTTCGCCGGGTGGATCGCCGGCCTCGGGGCCAACGCGCGGGTCGTCGACCCACCGGACGCGCGCGAGGCGGTCATCCGCCGGCTGAAGGGCGCGCTGCGATGAGCGACACCGGGTTCGTCCGCAGTGGGGGAGGACGGGTGAGTTCCGACCGGTTACCGCGGCTCCTCGCGCTCGTGCCGTACCTGATGTCCCACCCCGGGGCGCAGGTCTCCGAGGTCGCGCGGCTGTTCGGCCTGACCGAGAAGCAGCTCATCGACGACCTGCAGCTCGTCTGGATGTGCGGCCTCCCCGGGCACACCCCGGGCGACCTCATCGACGTCTCCTGGGACGGCGGGGAGATCCTCATCGACAACGCCGACACCATCGCCCGGCCGCTGCGGCTCGGCGTGGACGAGGCGAGCGCCCTGCTGGTCGCGCTGCGGATGCTCGGCGAGCTCCCCGAGTTCCAGGGCCGCGACGTGCTCGCCCGGGTGACCGCCAAGCTCGAGCGGGCCGCGGCCGAGGGCGCGGCCGCGGTGAGCAGCCAGGTGCAGATCGACATGGGGCCCGCGCCCGGCGCCCACCGGACCATCACCGAGGCGGTGCGCGCCAAGCGGCGGCTCCGGCTGCGCTACTACGTCCCGGGCCGGGACGAGATCACCCCGCGCGAGGTCGACCCGATCCGGGTCGTGGTCGTCGACGGGCGGCACTACCTGGAGGGCTGGTGCTACCGGGCCGAGGCGATGCGGATGTTCCGCATCGACCGGATCGTCGAGGTGGAGGTGCTCGACGTGCCGGCCGAACCGCCGGCCGAGGCCCGGCCGATGGACGTCACCGCGGGCGTGTTCCAGCCGTCGGAGCACCACCCGCTGGTCGAGCTCGAGCTCAGCCCGGACGCGCGCTGGGCCGCCGAGTACTACCCGTGCGAGGAGGTCACCGAGCTCGGCGACGGCCGGCTGCGGGTCGCCCTGCGCGCCCGGGACGAGGACTGGGTGGTGCAGCTCGCGCTCCGGCTGGGGGAGAGCGGCCGGGTGCTCTCCCCGGCCGCGCTCGCCGACAAGGTGGCCGCCGCGGCCAAGGCCGCGCTCGCCAACTACGAGCCCGCGGCCGGCGGCTGACATCGGGGCCGTCCGGCCGATTCCGGTCCGGGCGGCCGCCGTCCGGCCTGGGGCCCTCGTCTCGCGCCGGGCGTGGCACCGCACCACCGCGCGTGCCGCGCCGGCGCTCCCCGGCCACCGTGACCCGGCGGCGCCGGCCGGCGTGCCCGGTCACCGCCGGGGCGCGCGGGGACCGCCATGGGCCCTCCCGGAGCCCGTTGGGCCGCCCCGAAGCCGATCCCCCGTGATCCGTGCGCCCGCGCCGGGGAGGCTGCGCCGGGAGCGGGAGAAGGCCCGGGAACGCCCGTGTCCGTGCGCGCCCGCGCCGGGGAGGCCACTCCGGCGTGCGCTCGAGCCTCGTCCTCCCCGTATCCGTGCGCCCGCGCCGGGGCGCCGCAAGGCCGGTTAGCATTGCGGCATGACATGGATCTTCGTGGCCGCCGGCATCGGCACCGCCGGGCTCGCCGTGCTCGCGGTGCTCACCCTGCGGGTGGCGGCGGCCGCGCGGGATCTCGGCCGGGAGCTTCACCGGGCGAGACTCCGGCTGGAGGGCGGGTCGGCCGGCCGGGCCGGCGGCGCCCATCCGGACCGGGTGGGGCGCGGGTGAATACCACGGCCGTTAACGCGTACGATCGGTGATGAGGTACCTCACCCGTCGTTAAGGAATCGTCATGCCACAGATCGGTGTGCCGGAACTGCTCCTGATCCTCCTCGTCCTGGTGCTGCTCTTCGGCTCCAAGAAGCTGCCGGAGACCGCCAGGGCACTGGGCCAGTCCCTCCGCCTGTTCAAGAAGGAGACGTCCAAGCTGAACGAGGAAGAGGAGCAGCCGGCGGCGAAGGCTCAGCAGCAGGCACAGGCCCTCCCTCCGGGCGCCACCCCCTCGGTCGAGGAGCGGCTGCGCGCGCTCGAGGAGGAGAACCGGCGCCTCCGGGCCGCGGTCGAGGCGTCGGGCACGACCGAGGCGAACAAGGACCAGCGGCCTAGCTGACCCGTCCGGGGCCTGCCGCCCCCTTCCCCGATCAGGATCTCCGAATGGCGCTGCTGAAACGGTCGAGGACCCAGCCCGACGACGGCCGGATGACGCTCATGGAGCACATCCGTGAGCTGCGCAGCCGCCTCATCAAGAGCATCGCGGCGATGGTCGTCGCCACGGCGGTGGGCTTCGTCTTCTTCGACCCGGTCTGGTCCTTCATCACCGGCCCGTACTGCCGGCTTCCCCAGGCGTACAAGATCACCGATGGGAACGCCTGCAGCCTGGTCGTCCACGGGATCCTCGACGGGTTCATCGTCAACCTCAAGGTCGCGGCGATCTTCGGGCTGGTGGTGAGCTCGCCCGTCTGGCTCTACCAGATCTGGGCGTTCGTCACCCCCGGCCTCTACGAGAACGAGCGGCGCTACACGCTCACCTTCCTCGGCCTGGCCATCCCGCTGTTCGGCGCGGGCGCCACGCTGGCGTACTTCACCATGGACCGCGGCCTGTCGCTGCTGCTGTCGCTGGTCCCGGAGAACGCGATCCCGCTGATCGACGTCAACGCGTATCTCGGGTTCGTCCTGCTGATGCTGCTGGTCTTCGGGATCTCGTTCCTGATGCCGCTGCTGATGGTGTTCCTCAACATCATCGGCGTGCTGCGGTTCCGGACCGTGGCCAAGCACCAGCGGATGGTGACCTTCCTCCTGTTCGTGTTCGCCGCCGTGGCCACCCCCAGCCAGGACCCGTTCACCATGCTCGCCCTGGCGTTGCCGATGGTCGGGCTGTTCTACCTCGCCGAGGTGATCATGTACTTCCGCGACAAGAAGCGGGACCGGGAGGAGGCCGAACGCGCCCGCGCGCTGGAGGAGGAGCTCGACGGTCCGGTCCAGACCCGGGAGCAGGCGCAGCCCTAGCCGAGCGGGGCATACCCCGGCTAGGTTCCGGGTGTGCCCGATGAACTCGTCCTCCTCGTCAACCCCGCCGCCCGCGCCGGCCGTGCCGTACGGCTCCTCTCCCCGGTCCTCGACCGCCTGCGGCAGACCGGCCGGCCGGTATCCGTGATCACGGGAGAGTCCGCCGCGGACGCCCTGGCCCGCGCCCGCGAGGCCGTCGCCCGGCGCCCCGGGGCGCTGGTCGCCTTCGGCGGGGACGGCATGGTCCATCTCGCGGTGCAGGCGGTCGCCGGCACCGGTGTGCCGCTCGGCATCATCCCCGTGGGCACCGGCAACGACATCGCCGACGCGCTCGGCATCCCGCGCCGGTCCCCGCTGGCCGCCGCCGACGTCGTGACCGGGGGTCAGGTCCGCGCGTTCGACGCGGGCCGGATCCGCACGGCCGGCGGCGAGGAGTGGTTCGCCAGCGTGGTGGCCTGCGGGTTCGACTCCCGGGTCAACGAACGGGCCAACCGGATGACCCGGCCGCAGAGCATGGCGCGGTACCTGGTCGCCATGGTGCAGGAGCTGCGCGCGTTCACCCCGATCCCGTTCCGGATCACCATCGACGACGGCGAGGTGATCGAGCGGGAGGCGATGCTCGTCGCGGTCGCCAACACCCGGTCCTACGGGGCGGGCATGCGCGTCTGCCCGGCCGCCCGGCCCGATGACGGCCGGCTCGACCTGCTCATCCTCGGCGCGGTGTCGAAGGCGGAGTTCCTCCGGGCGTTCCCCCGGGTGTACCGGGGGAGCCACGTCGATCACCCGGCGGTCACCATCCGGCGCGCCGCGCGGGTCACCGTGGAGGCGCCCGACGTGGTCGCCTACGCCGACGGGGAGCGCATGGGGCCGCTTCCCGCGGTCTGCGCGGTGGAGCCGGCCGCGATCCGCGTGATCGTCCCGAAGGAATCTACGTTGTAAAGGCGCCGGCTGGTGTCACCGAATCCACACAATCACAAACACAACAACACACCTCCACCACCCAACCCTCACCAACCGCGAATCCCCGCCGGTCGGACGGGCGGTGCCGGGCCGTACGGGCCGCGCCGGCCCCGCGGCCGGGTGATCGCCGCGACCGCCGGGGTGACCGGTTGTCGGTAGGGTGGGGGCCATGAGCACGCCTGCGGAACGCTATGCCGCCTTCCGTCAGCAGCAGGCCGAGTTGGGGCCCGCCCTCATGTCGTTCCGGGGCCTGTACGACTTCGAGTTCGACGAGTTCCAGCTCGACGCGTGCCGGGCCTTGGAGGCGGGGGACGGCGTTCTGGTCGCCGCGCCGACGGGATCGGGCAAGACGGTGGTCGGGGAGTTCGCCGTCCACCTCGCCCTGCGGCAGGGCCGCAAGTGCTTCTACACCACGCCGATCAAGGCGCTCTCCAACCAGAAGTACAACGACCTCGTCCGCAGGTACGGCGCGGCCAAGGTCGGCCTGCTCACCGGGGACAACAGCATCAACGGCGAGGCCCCCGTGGTGGTCATGACCACCGAGGTCCTCCGCAACATGCTGTACGCCGGGTCGAGCACCCTCTCCGGCCTCGCGTACGTGGTCATGGACGAGGTCCACTACCTGGCGGACCGGTTCCGCGGCGCGGTCTGGGAAGAGGTGATCATCCACCTGCCGGAGTCGGTCCGGCTGGTCGCGCTCTCCGCCACGGTGAGCAACGCCGAGGAGTTCGGCGAGTGGCTCGGCGAGGTGCGGGGCGACACCACGGTGATCGTCGACGAGCACCGCCCCGTGCCGCTCTGGCAGCACATGCTGGTCGGCAACCGCCTGTACGACCTGTTCGTCACCGGCCGCGACGGCGTCCAGCGGGTGAACCCCGCGCTGCTGCGGATCTCCCGGGACGAGGCGCGGCGCGCCCAGCTCCGCGGCAAGCGCGGGTACGCCCGGCCGGGGCGGCTCCGGCCGCCGAGCCGGCCCGAGGTGATCGAGAGGCTCGACGCCGCGGGCCTCCTGCCCGCGATCACGTTCATCTTCTCCCGGGCGGGCTGCGACGCGGCCGTGATGCAGTGCCGGTACGCGGGCATCCGCCTCACCACCGACGAAGAGCGGGAGGAGATCCGGCGGATCGCCGACGAACGCACCGCGTTCCTGCCCGAGGAGGACCTCGCCGTCCTCGGCTACCTGGAGTGGCGGGAGTGCCTCGAACGGGGCATCGCGGCCCACCACGCGGGCATGCTGCCCACGTTCAAGGAGATCGTCGAGGAGCTGTTCACCAAGGGCCTGGTGAAGGCGGTCTTCGCGACCGAGACGCTCGCGCTCGGGATCAACATGCCGGCCCGCTCGGTCGTGATCGAGAAGCTCGACAAGTGGAACGGCGAGACCCACGCCGACCTCACCCCGGGGGAGTACACCCAGCTCATCGGCCGGGCGGGCCGGCGGGGCATCGACGTCGAGGGCCACGCCGTGGTGATCTGGCAGCCGGGCATGGACCCGATCGGCGTCGCCCGGCTGGCCGGCACCCGCACCTACCCGCTGCGGTCCAGCTTCCAGCCGTCGTACAACATGGCGGTCAACCTCGTCGGGCAGGTCGGCCGGGAGCGCGCCCGGCTCCTCCTGGAGGACTCCTTCGCCCAGTTCCAGGCCGACCGGGCGGTGGTCGGCCTCGCCCGGCAGCTGCGCAAGGCCGAGGAGGCCCTCGAGGGGTACCGGCAGGCGATGACCTGCCACCTCGGGGACTTCCAGGAGTACGCGGAGTTCCGCCGGCGCCTGTCGGAGCGGGAGGCCGAGCTGGCCCGGCAGCGGGGGATGGCCCGCCGCGCCCAGACCCTCCGCTCCCTGGAGGCGCTGCGCCCCGGGGACGTGATCCGGGTCCCCGGCGGGCGCCGGGCCGGGGTGGCGGTCGTGCTCGATCCGGGGTTCAACGGCCGCGGGGGCGGGCCGAACCCGCTCGTCCTCACCATCAACAAGCAGGTGAAGCGGCTGACCCCGACCGACTTCGCCGTGCCGGTCGAGCCGGTGGAGCGGGTGCGGATCCCGAAGAACTTCAACGCCCGATCGGCGAAGGACCGGGCCGACCTCGTCTCCAGCCTGCGCGCCAAGATCGGCGGCCGGGACCTCGGCAAGCCGCCCCGGGTGCGGGACCACGCGGCCGAGGACGAGGAGATCACCCGGCTCCGCCAGGAGCTGCGCCGTCACCCGTGCCACGGCTGCTCCGAGCGCGAGGACCACGCCCGCTGGGCCGAACGGTATTACAAGCTGCTCCGGGAGACCGAGGCCCTGCGCCGCCGCATCGAGGGGCGCTCCCACGTCATCGCGCGGACCTTCGACCGGGTCTGCGGCGTGCTGGAGCGGCTCGGCTACCTGGAGGGCGAGACGGTCACCTCCGAGGGGTGGCGGCTCGCCAAGCTCTACACCGAGCTCGACCTGCTCACCGCCGAGTGCCTGCGGGCCGGGATCTGGGAGCGGCTCGACCCGGCCGAGCTCGCCGCGTGCGTCTCCTCGCTGGTGTACGAGTCACGGCAGCCGGACGACGGCCGCCGCCCGAGGCTCCCCGCCGGCCCGGTCCGGGACGCGCTCGCCGAGATGACCCGGCTGTGGGGTGAGCTCGAGGAGATCGAGCAGGAGCACGGGCTGTCGTTCACCAGGGAGCCCGACCTGGGCTTCGTCTGGGCGGCGTACCGGTGGGCGAAGGGGTGCGGCCTGGAGGACGTGCTCACCGAGACCGACCTCGCCGCGGGCGACTTCGTCCGCTGGGTGAAGCAGATCCTCGACCTGCTCGACCAGCTCAAGGAGGTGGCGCCCGAGGGCGGGACCGTGCGCCAGAACGCGATCAAGGCGATGGACGCCATGCGCCGCGGCGTCGTCGCCTACGCCTCGGTGGGCTGATCGGCGTGCTGAGCCGGCCCGTCCCGGGCGGGCCGGCCGTACCGGCTCAGCCGGCGCCGAGCGCGTCGAGCAGCCGCCCCAGCGGGCCGTCGAGGCCGTACCGCTCGGACAGGGTGACCAGCAGCTCCGGGTCACGGGGCGCGCGCGGCAGGGTGAGATCGGTGTCAGGGACGGGCGCGTCGGCCGCCACCCGCACGACCACCTCGGCGGCGTCCAGGTACTCGCGGGCGGCGAGCAGCTTGGCGCGCGCGGCCGCGGGGATCGCGCCGGGCTCGCCCTCGTCGAGCGCGGCGCGCAGGGCGGAGAGCGTGCCGAACCTGCTGATCAGCGCGGCCGCGGTCCGCTCACCGATCCCCGGCACCCCCGGGAGGCCGTCGCTCGGGTCGCCGCGGAGCAGCGCGAAGTCCGCGTACGACCGGCCGGGGATGCCGTACCGCTCGGTGATGAACGCCTCGTCGACCACCTGGAGCGCGCGAACGCCCCGCGCCGTGTAGAGGACGCGGCAGGGCTTGGCGTCGTCGACGAGCTGGAACAGGTCGCGATCCCCCGTGACGATCTCCACGGCGCCGGTGGCCCGGGCCGTGAGGGTCCCGATCACGTCGTCCGCCTCGTAGCCGGGCACGCCGATGCGGGCGATGCCGACCGCGTCCAGGACCTGCTCGATGACGGGGAGCTGCGCGGTGAGCGCCTCCGGCACCTGCTCGGTGACGCCGTCCGCGGCGACCCGGTGCGCCTTGTACGCGGGGAGCACGGCCACCCGGAACGCCGGGCGCCAGTCGGCGTCCATGCACGCGGCGATCCCGGCCGGGGAGCGCCGCCGTACCAGGGTGGTGATCATGTCGATCAGCCCGCGCACCGCGTTGACCGGCGTGCCGTCCGGGGCGGTCACCGACTCGGGGACCCCGTGGAAGGCCCGGAAGTACAGGGACGGGGTGTCCAGGAGCATCAGCACCCGTTCATTCTGCTGCGGCGCCCCGGGGTCACGCCGCATAGCGGGCCGGTTCACCCCCGCTCGGCGCAGTCCACGACCTGGAGGGCGAGCAGGCAGGCGTCGTCCTCGGGGTTCGGCCCGCCCAGCGCGTCGATCAACATGTCGAGCCCGGCGTCGAGGTCGGGCTGGCCGGCCACGGCACGGGCCGCCTTGACCGCGAGCCCCATCCCGGCGCCGATGTCGCGGGTGCGCCGCTCCACCAGCCCGTCAGTGAACATCAGCAGCAGGTCACCCGGCTCGAGCGCGGTGCACCGCACCCGGTACCGCGGGTCCGGCACGGCGCCGAGGATCACCCCCTCCGGCGCCCCGATCCGGCGCGCGCCCCCGCGGCGGACCAGGATCGGGGCGGGGTGGCCCGCCTGCGCCCAGGTGAAGCGCAGCCTGGCCACGTCCAGGTAGCCGCAGACCACGGTCGCCGTGGTCTCGGGGAACCTGGTGAGGACGAGGGTGTTGAGCCAGCCCAGCAGCGACTCGGGTGACGCCCCGGTCATGGCGAGCCCGAGCAGCGCCGGCCGGAGCTGGGCCATCCGCGCCACCGCCGCCGCCCCGTGGCCGGAGGTGTCCCCGACGCCGAGGAAGATCCGCCCGTCCGGGAGCGGGGTGAGCTCGTACCAGTCGCCCCCGAGCAGCGCCGCCTCCCCGGCGGGCAGGTAGCGGACCGCGATCCGCACCGACGGCAGGTCGACCGAGGCGCCGGGACCGGGGAGGATCGCATCACGGAGCGCGGTGATCAGCCGCCGTTCCTCCGCCAGGGCCGCCGCGAACGCCGCGCCGTACTCCGGCCGGTCCCCCGGGTACGGCGGGCCGAGCCCGGGCGCCGGGGCGCCGGTGAACGGTCCTGGGCCGTCGAGGGACCCGAAGGCGTCGAGCGAGAGCTCGGCGGTCCGCTCCAGCACGCACAGGGACTGCGGGAGGACCACGGCGGGCCGCCGTTCCCGGCCGTGGTCGTCTACGGGGGAGACAGGTGGCTGAGGGCCACCGGGTACGCCGGCCATGGAGAACTCGCTCTCGGCACAGTCGGGGGGTGGAAGAGGACGGCGATCGACCAATCGTGACCGTCTCACCGCGGAGCGTATCAGGATTCGGCCACCTCGGGTTTGAATTTCTTCTATCCGGTGGAAGAACTTTGTTTTGCCGGGCCGGCGTGCGCGGGGCGGCGGGCCGGCTCTCCGGCACAGCGGCCGGACGGCGGCCTGGCGGGGTGGCACCCCAGAGCCGGTGCCGTGACAGCGAGTGCCTCTGCCCGACTCTCTCGGAGCGACCAGGTGGGACGCACCCGCTGAGCGACCAGGTGGGGCGCACCGTGGCCGCGTCCGGTAGCTCAGCCGGCAGGGCGCATCGTCCGGGCCGAAGAGGTCTCCGTTCCCCCAGCCGTCAATGTCGCCGCGATGGCCTGTGCCGCCGTCGGCGACCTGCGGGGTGTGCGCGACGCCGCGGGGGATTCACGGGTCAACGATCTGAACGGAGGGCGAGCAGGCCGGTGACGGTGATCTGGCCGGCTGCGTGCCGGTGACGTCCACGACCGCGGCCGGGTGGGCGTTCGCGGCGCGGCGTCGTGGCCCCGGGCTCCGAGGGTTGTGGTGCGCTCATCGCGTTTCTCCTCCGTCGTCAGCAGGAGCATGCGTAGCTCGGCGATGCCCGGGCGCGGCGCGCGGTGGTGTGGTCGGCTAACCGGTCGCCGTGCCGCCCAGCGGGGCGGTCACCAACCGGGGAAGTCGGCTTGGGCGATCTCGGCACACGTGGGCCATGAGCAGGGCCGCGCCAGGTGCGGGTGGGTTCTGCGTGCATGCCACCGTAGGCGCCAGGTGGGGCCAGAAGCACGTCCGGGGTGATGGTGCGGCCGGCCACTGGTCGGTCTGGGATTCACCGGACTCCCGGTTCATGCCGAGATCCGGTACCGCCCAGGGGAAGGCAGGGCTGCTGCATCGACCTGGGCGTCCACCAGAATGCGACAAGGATTCGTACCAGGTGACCGGGCGTGTATAAGACAGGCCCGGATGCAGGCATAGTGCTCCGGGCCTTCACGGTAGGTGCTGCGATCGCTTCAAAATTGCGGTAACGGTGACTCCACCGCTCGAGGACCTTTTCTTCATTCGGTGGAGTATGGCCGGCGACCCCTGGTCGTGGTCGGCACCGATCCGGCTCTTCGGCGACCAGGGGAATCCTGTGACCCAGAACGTCGGGTAGCTATCAATACCAGCTGCTCACTGCGAATACCCCATGGCAGCGGTGAAGGTAGGGGTGTCCTACTCTCAGCTGGCATTCGGCTCGAATGTAGTAGTGATGCCCCTTGCCGCTCCGGTTGACGACGCGCTTGTTCACCTTCTCGCCTTCGCGAAGGAAGTAGTCGCGGGTGGTCATTGACGGCCGCCAGAATTGATTGGTTACGTCCTTACCGTCGTCTCGGTACACCCGAAAGCGTAGGTAGAAAGCGCTTATGAGACTTTTCGAACGGGTGTTGCGGCCATAGACCCCGAGCTGTCCACCGTTGGGAACCCAGACTTTTCGGGTGGTTTTGACCACTCCATTCCGTGTGTCATCGAAAACGATCTTGCTCACTGCCCGCAAGCGGACTTTCTTTGCGGGAGCGGCCCAAGCGGTAGAAGTGGGCTGGACGAGGAGTCCTGGCACGGCAAGCCCTAAGGCCAGGGCCATGGCGGTGACCGGGCGTCTGAGCGAGGACATCGTGATCACGGGATTCCCTTCTCTCGGGGATGCGCCTAACCGGAAGATTATTGGAATTCGACCTCAACGGAATAGGATTTCTTGCTATCCGGTGCGGAAGACATTGGTTCCTATTCGGTCGTATCGGGAAAAGGGATGGCCGCATCGGGCAAACGTACCGGCCGTATTAGGAATTGCGGCGCGGTCGGCTCCCTGGCATCGCCGCCGTCCGGCGGCCCGGCGGGGTGGCACTAGATTGGGTCCCGTGACAGCGACCTCTTCTGCTCGACTCTCAGACCTGTATCCGGTGAGCCGGCTCGCGGCGGTCCGGGAGGCCACGGCGAACGCCGGGCTCGGCGCCCTGCTGCTCACCCCCGGCCCCGATCTCCGCTACGTCACCGGCTACGACGCGCTCCAGCTCGAACGGCTCACCTGCCTGGTGGTGCCGGCCGCGGGGGAGCCGTTCCTGGTGGTGCCGCGCTTGGAGCTGCCGGCGGCCGAGCAGTCGCCCGCCGCCCGCCTGGGCATCGAGTTCGTCGCCTGGGAGGAGACCGAGGACCCGTACGCGCTGGTCGCGCGCCGGCTGGGCCAGGTCGAGCGGGTCGGCGTCGCCGACCGCATGTGGGCGCTGCAGTCGCTGCGGTTCCGCGCCGCGATGCCCGGCACCGAGCAGGTGCTCGCCGGGTCCGTGCTGCGCGAGCTGCGCATGCGCAAGTCGCCCGCGGAGAAGGCCGCGCTGGCCGAGGCCGCCGCGGCGATCGACTCCGTGCACGAGCTCATCCCGCAGCTGCTCAAGCCGGGGCGGACCGAGCGCGAGGTCGGCCGGGACATCGCCGACGCCATCATCGCGTCCGGCCACGCCCGGGTGGACTTCGTGATCGTCGGCTCCGGCCCGAACGGCGCGAGCCCGCACCATGAGCTGTCCGACCGGGTGATCCAGCCCGGCGAGCCCGTGGTGATCGACATCGGCGGCACCATGCCGAGCGGGTACTGCTCCGACTCCACCCGGATGTACTGCGTGGGCGAACCCCCGGCGGACTTCCTCGCCTACTACGGGGTGCTCAAGCGCGCCCAGGAGGCGGCGGTCGCCCACGTACGGCCCGGCGTGACCTGTGAGTCGGTGGACGCGGCCGCCCGCGAGGTGATCGCCGAGGCGGGGTACGGCGAGTACTTCATCCACCGCACCGGCCACGGCATCGGGCTCGAGACGCACGAGGAGCCGTACATCGTCTCCGGGAACACCGAGCCGATGCAGCCCGGCTTCGCGTTCTCGGTGGAGCCCGGGATCTACCTGCCGGGGCGGCACGGCGCCCGGATCGAGGACATCGTGATCTGCGGCGAGACGGCCGGTGAGCGGCTGAACCACACCACGCGCGAGCTCGTCGTGGTCTGACCCGGGCCACGCGCCGGATCGCCGGCCGGGCGCGCCGCCGCCGGACCGGACTCCCGGACGGGTATGGCGGGGGCGGCACCCTGTTCCGCCGGCCGGGCGCGCCGCGTGCCGCGGGCGCGCCGGCCGGCCAGGGCGTCCGTTATCGGGCCGTTCCGGCCTCAGCCGCAGATCTCTGCGACACGCTCCTCCCGGCGTGACGCCGCGCTGACCTGGGCCTAGCGAATCACCATATGCCGCATTAAGGGCGAATTCGGGGAGATGTAACAATCGAAACGGGTCGGTAACCCCGCCCGAAATTCGGATGGTCGAGGAGATCCGTTTCGATGACCATTGACCCGGTTCTGCCCACGCCTGAGGCACGCGACCTGCTCGGGCTCGTCCGTGATCTCGCCATCAAGGAGATCGCGCCGCGCGCCGCCGCCGACGAGTCGGCCGGGCGCTTCCCCCGTGATCTGTTCTTCCTGCTCGGCTCGTCCGGGCTGCTCGGCCTGCCGTACCCCGAGGAGTACGGCGGGGGCGGCCAGCCGTACGAGGTGTACCTGCGGGTGGTCGAGGAGCTCGCCAAGGCGTGGCTCGCGGTCGGCCTCGGGGTCTCGGTCCACACGCTCGCCTGCTTCCCCGTGGCGGCGTACGGGACCGAGGAGCAGCGCAAGGAGCTGCTGCCGAAGATGCTCGGCGGCGAGTGGCTCGGCGCGTACTGCCTCTCCGAGCCGCACTCCGGCTCCGACGCCGCTGCGCTGCGCACCCGCGCGGCCGCGGACGAGGACGGCTACGTGATCGACGGCGTGAAGGCGTGGATCACCCACGGCGGGGTGGCCGACTTCTACACGCTGATGGCCCGCACCTCGGACGAGGGCGCGCGCGGCATCTCCTGCTTCCATGTGCCGGCGGGCGTGGACGGGCTCTCCTTCGGCGCTCCCGAGCGCAAGATGGGCATGCGCTCCTCGCCGACCGCCCAGGTGCGGTTCGACGGGGTGCGGCTGCGGCGGGAGGCCCTCCTGGGCGCCGAGGGCGAGGGATTCAAGATCGCTATGGCGGCCCTGGACGGCGGCCGGCTCGGCATCGCGGCCTGCGCGGTCGGGGTGGCCCAGGCGGCCTTCGAGGCCGCGTCCCGCTACGCCAAGGAGCGGCGGCAGTTCGGCTCCCGCATCGCCGACTTCCAGGGGATCTCGTTCATGCTCGCCGACATGGCGACCCAGATCTCCGCGGCCCGGGCGCTCTACCTGGAGGCGGCCCGGCTCCGGGACGCCGGCCGGCCGTACGGCACGCAGGCGGCGATGGCGAAGCTCTTCGCCACCGACATGTGCATGAAGGTCACCACCGACGCGGTGCAGGTGTTCGGCGGGTACGGTTACGTGGAGGACTTCCCGGTCGAGCGGTACATGCGGGAGGCCAAGGTCCTCCAGATCGTCGAGGGCACGAACCAGATCCAGCGCCTCGTCATCGGGCGTGCGATCGCGAGGAGCTGACCGGTGACATGACTGGGAGTGGTGGCCGGGAAGATCATCGTTTTCCCGGCACACCACTCATGTCGCCCATATCCTGATCTTTGTTGGTTGATCGCTGCTTCCGGTGCGCGCCGGGGGAGGCAATCGCGGACGTGGTTGGCGAGGCGGATGGAATGCGGGGGAAGGAGGCCGTGACCCCCTCTCGGCGCGAGGGCCGCGGCACCGCTACCTTTTCAGGGATGGAAGAGATCGATCGCCGGATCGTGGCGCTGCTCGCGGCGGACGGGCGGATGAGCTTCACCGATCTGGCCAAGCGGACCGGGCTGTCCGTCTCCGCGGTGCACCAGCGGGTGCGGCGGCTGGAGAAACGCGGCGTCATCCGCGGGTACACCGCGCTGATCGACTACGACGCGATCGGTCTCCCGCTCACCGCCTTCATCTCGATCAAGCCGATCGACCCGGCCGCCCCCGACGACGCACCGGAACGGCTGCGGCACCTCGCCCAGATCGAGGCCTGCCACAGCGTGGCGGGGGACGAGAGCTACATCCTCAAGGTGCGCGTGCCCTCCCCGCTCGCCCTGGAGGAGCTGCTCCAGCAGATCCGGGCGGCCGCCAATGTGAGCACGCGCACCATCGTGGTGCTCAGCACCCCCTACGAGCACCGTCCACCGGCCATCCCGATCGATGAACCGCCGGCCGGGGGCGACGACGCGGCGGGCTGAGCGAGCCCGTCCGCGCTCCTGGCGTGTGCGCTGAACCTGCCTTGTTCTCATGCAGGGAGAGGCCGCCCGTGGCGGCCGCGTCGGACGTGCGACCGGCTCGATCCGCGGTCGGCGGGGTAGAGATAGCGGCGGCTTCCCCGGCCGGAGGTGTCGACCGCCGATGCAGTGCCCCGTTGGCGATGCTCATCCCGATCAAGACGTGCGGACGGTGCACGGTCTCCGGTGGCCCGGCCGTGCTTGACCGGTGAATCTCGCACAGTGCCGTCACGGCGCATCGGCGGTTTGGATTGTGCTGGTATTGCCGCGGACCGCTACTCGTCTTAATGGCCTAAGTTGTTGGATATTTCTGAATTTGTGTACCAGTACGCTAGCGGCTTTCCTAGCGGTTCTGGTGCCCCGTCAGGGCGCGTAGCCGGTGTCCTTCGCTGATTGTCCGTATTGTGTGCCGGCCCGTGGAGCCTGGCGCCGGTGAGGCTATGGGTGCGGCGTTTCGCCGCATGTGCGTTGCGGACCCGGTCAGGGCCGTGCACGCCTTCACTGAGATATCCGGACGCCGGACGCCTTTCCCCTTCTGTCGGTGCAGCCGGCTTCCCACTCGGTGCTCGGCGTCGTCGTCATGCACGAAGGTGCTGGTAGAGCCGAGTCCTGAGGTTCGGGCACCGGCATGCGCACGTACCATGCGGCCTGCTCACTCCACCCAGCGGCTCTCGCGTCCTCGTCCGGGCGCTTCCCTTCCGTGAGATTTTCGCAATCTCCACTTCATGGTACGGAATTGAGCGCTTTCCGTGTAAACCGCGTAGGGGGTCGTTGCAGGACGTCTGTTGCGTAGCAATCGGTGTTCTTATTCGTTTTCTTGAGTTGTGATTGCCGGTGGTTGGCGTGGTGTGAGAATCTGCTGGCCCGTGGCGGCGGATACGGCAACCGAATTGGAGCTCGCTTTCACCCGGGTGGTACGGCTGGGCCGGGAGTACGCGGGGGTGCTGGATTCCCCGTACCGGTGCCTGATCGCCAAGGCGTGGGTGGGCGGCGGGGCACCGGTTTTCGCCGAGGAGCTGCGGGTGCGGCGGGCCCGGGTGCAGGCCGCCTTCCAGGAGGCGGCCGCTCAGATCGCCGAGCAGATCCACCGCCTGGGCGGGCGCCGCCCGGCGGTCCCCACGTTCGCCACTCCGGCCGCGGTGGTATCCCCTGCGCCGTCGGGGTTTGCGGGGATGGACATCCCGGCGATGCAGCGGTTGATTGCGGGGTTGGAGCGGGCGGGGCAGGAGCTGCGGCATGCCGGGGCCCGGGTCGGGGCCGAACTACGCGCGTCGGGCCTGCCGGCCGCCCCGGGGCATCAGATCTCCGGGGTGGGGGTGTGGGCGCAAGAGCAGGTGCCCGGCCTGCGCCGGCGGTTGGAGCTGATCCAGCGGGACTGCCCCGGTGGGTTGACCACCCCGGTGATGACCGGGTTCGGGCTGTTCGGCGGATATGCCCCCGACCGGCACGGGGTGGGCGCGCTGCTGGATGCCGCCGCTACCGGGGATGTGGTGGCGCTGCAGCGGTTGGTGGAGCTGCAGCGAACGGGCGCGGATCGTCAGCTGGCGGCCCGGGTGAACGCCTGGTGGCAGTCCCTCGGCGCCGCCGAACGGCAGCGGTTGCTCACCGGCGCCCCACGTCTGGTCGGCCGGTTGGACGGTCTCCCCGCCATGGTGCGCGATCAGGCCAATCGCGCCCATCTGGCCCAGGAGAAACAGGCCGTCACCGCCGAGCTGGCCCGGCTGCGCCAAAGCGCCCAGGCGGCGGAAGCCCGGGTCAAAGAACTGGAAGGGCGGTTGCGCCAGATCACCGCCGTGGAACGCGCCCTGGCCCTCGGCGGGCGAGACGGCCGCCCACCGGCCCTGTTGCTGCTGTTCGACCCTTCCGGCCCGGGGAAGGCCGCCATCTCCTTCGGTAACCCCGACCGGGCCACCTCGATCGTGGTGTCCGTACCGGGCACCGGTACCACCCTAGAAGGGATCGATGGCGACGCCGAGCGCGCAGCGGTGTTGTGGGAGCATGCGTGGGCGTCTGCTCCAGATGCTCAGATCGCTTCTATTGCTTGGCTCGGATATGAGGCGCCGCAATGGGGATCGATCTTCAGCAGTGATCGCAGCCCGGCCAACCTTGGCGCGGCCGAGAAGGGTGCGCCCGCGCTGGCGAGCTTCACCGACGGCCTGCGCGCCGCTCACCAGCCCGCCACGGACGCCCGGCTGACGGTAATCGGGCACAGCTACGGTTCAACGCTCACCGGGCTGGCCGCCAAGCTCCGCCCGCATGATTTCGCCGACCAGCTCATCTTCCTTGGCAGCCCTGGTGTGGGTGCCCGGCATGTCAGTGAATTGGGAGTGAAGTCGGTGTGGGTCGGGGAGGCGCCGGATGACCCGGTAGCAGACCTCGGGGTGTACGGTGCTGACCCCAGCAGCACGAAATTCGGTGCTAAGAACTTTTACGTGCGACCGGCCAGCATTCTTCCTTACTCCCTCAAGGCTCATTCCAGCTACTGGGATCGCGGATCGCCATCTATACGGAATCTAGCTTTTCTAGTCAACGGCCAGTATGATCAGATGATCCCATTTCCTCAACTCGATCCGACTATGGATCCTTTTCCTATACTCTTGCAGCAACCAGCCGGGGGATGAATGCTTCGCAGTGTCGTCGTGATCGCTTTAATGGTTATGACTGCAGGCTGCATGCGAGGGCATATGGAGCCGACCATTACCAAAGACGAGGCGCTCGCCCGTGTAGAAGAGCTGATCAATGACACGGTCGCCAATATTGACCCGAAGCCTCGGCTTGATGTCGATCCAACTACTTTGAAGCTCTATCCCTGTATACGGCCTCCCGGCCAAGGTCTCGATGACCGTATCTACATCGCTCGTGCATACTATTTGCGTGGCATTCCCAAAGACAAAATCGCGGAAGTCGCGCAGCAAGTGAGGGTGTACTGGGAACAGCAGGGCCACGTTATCGAAGGAGTGTCCAAGAATGGACTGAATATCGCCGCGCGTTCCAGGCCCGATGACTTCATTCTTTCCCTGTCGTGGACGGCTGGTGACGTTCTCATGATCGGGGCGACCTCTCATTGCATCTGGCCGAACGGGACGCCGGAGCCGAGCCGGTCGCCTGATCCGGGCGAACCGTGACCATGGGGCGAGCGGATCAACGCTCACTGGGCTGGCCGCCAAGCTTCACCCGCGCGACTTCGCAGACCAGCTCATCTTCCCTGGCAGCCCTGGTGTGCTCAATCATCCTGATCGCCATGCTTGTCGCAGTGACCACTAGCTGCACTGCAGGACAAATCGAGCCGACCATGACAAAAGACGAGGCGCTCGCCCGTGTAGAAGAGCTGATCAACGACACGGTTGCCGTCATCGAGCCGAGACCACGGCTTGATGTCGACCCAACCACCCTGACCCCTTACCGCTGTATCGGGTTCGTCGGGGATGATTGGGACGGCCGCATATACATCAGCCGAGCCTATTGGCTGCGCGGTATCCCTAGAGACAAAGATAAACTCGCGGATATCGCTAGGCGGGTAAGGCTTCATTGGGAGCAGCGTGGCTATCGGATCGAAGGAACATCGAAAGACGGCATAAACATCGCAGCGCGTTCCATGCCCGGTGACTTCGTCCTCGCGCTATCCAGGACGGCCGGTGACGTCCTCGGCATCGAGGTTTCCTCCCCTTGCATCTGGCCCAACGGAACTCCTGAGCCCAACCCTTCCTCCAACCCCTAGATAACCTTTACATATATCCATCACCCGCTTGGTCTGCCGGGTACGGCACATCCAGTGTGTGGCTGCCACTCGGCATTTCACACTGGTAGCGCAAGGACACAGCTTTTCATGGCGCTTCAGCGCCACACTGCGGACCTGTCGCGGGGGTTATCTCCGGTGCCGTCACTGCACCCCTCACATATACCGAGAAACTGCACCATCGGCGCGGCCTTTGCTGGGGAATGAGAATCAGCTAAGACGACCTAGCGCCAGAGCCAATAGCAACCAGCCGGGGGATGAATGCTTCGCATTATCGCCGTGATCGCTTTAACGGTCATGACCGCAGGCTGCACGGGAGGACGTGTGGAGCCGACCATGACAAAAGACGAGGCGCTCGCCCGTGTGGAGGAGCTGATCAACGATACGGTCGCCATCATCGAGCCGAGGCCGCGGCTTGACGTCGACCCAACCACCCTGACCCCTTACCGCTGTATCGGGTTCGTCGGGGATGACTGGGACGGCCGCATATACATCAGCCGAGCCTATTGGCTGCGTGGTATCCCCAGGGATAAGACGAAACTGCTTGAAATTTCCCAAAAGGTGAGACGTCATTGGCAACAACAGGGACACGTCATCGAAGGGATTTCCAAAGACGGAATGAATATCGCCGCGCGTTCCCGGCCTGATGGTTTCATCCTCTCTCTGTCCTGGACGGCCGGCGACGTCCTCGGCATCGGGGCGACGTCCCCTTGTATTTGGCCTCATGGGACACCTGAGCCTTCCCCGTCCTCCGAACTCGACGTTCGTGTCGCACATTGAGGATCAAGAGAGCCGGACTCCTGGCCAAGAGGCATGTCACCGCGCTCGCATGATGGCCTGGAACGGTGCTGGGTCGGTCGCCGGCTGAGGCCGGGTGCGCGCCTGGCGGCTCAGCACGCTTGATCATGATCAGTTCACATGCGCGCAGAGCCGGCACACAACGGCAAGATCACATGGCCAGGGGGAGAGGCCGCCTCTAGGTCGTGCTGACCCTGCCCACGTCTCCACTTGGCTCGGGAGGCCTCTGGAGCGCTGCCGGTGGTTCACCGGCCAAAGCGCCGCGCCCTGATCGCATGCTCATAACGATTGATCGCATGATTTTTCGGTTTCGCCGGGACGGGCACCCCTGTGGCGGCTCGCGAAGCCTGTACGAGCTGCAGGAACTTGGTATTTCTCGTGATCGGGGCATGGTTGACATCTGAGCTGAGCTCGGTAGTTTGCTGCGCAGTCCAGCACGGGACTGACCGGTTGGCCGTTTCCTGGCGTCGCCGGGGCCTGCGTCCGTGACGGAGAGTGACTCCGTGCGCACTGCCAGGCGCAGCCCGGTGGTCCGCCGGAACGGGGTGCCCAACCGGCGGGGGTTGGACCCGGGAGGGGTCCGGATACCCAGTAGACAACGGAGCCCCGAGCTCGCCGCCCGCGGGACGGATCCGGTCCGAAGGGCCGTCCGGGCCCCCCTTCTCACGGCTCCTGAGACGGATGCCACCGCATCCGGGTGAGCTCCCGCACGGGCACGCCCCCCACGGCCGCGGAGCCGTCCGCGCAGGCCGGCGTGGGCGAGAGCCGTACCGGCCGTAGAGTGGCATCCGCCCGGCACCCCCGTGGCCCGCCCGCGCGCGGCGGTCCGGGTGTGCCGGCACCGGCAGACTCACAAGGAGAGATCAGTCCCGTGGCAGTGAATGCGACGGCCGCGCCGCCCGCTCCGGTGGCCGTTGCGAAGCGGATCCCTGGCGCGCTGGGCCGTGTAGCCGTCTCCGCGGCCGGCGGCCTGCTGCTGTTCTTCGCCTTCCCGCCCACCGGGTGGTGGTTCTGCGCCCCCATCGGCGTCGCCCTGCTCACCGTCGCGCTGTACGGCGCCCGGCCGCGCCGGGCGGCCTGGATCGGGTACGGCGGGGCCCTCGCCTTTCTCATCCCGGCGCTCTCCTGGCTGCGCCCGATCGGGAACGACGTCTGGTTCGTCGTCGCGGCCGTGGAGGGCCTGTTCTGGCTGGCTCAGTCGATCGCCGTGGCGCTGGTGACGCGGCTGCGCCGCTGGCCGGTGTGGGTGGCCTGCCTGTGGGTCGTGCAGGAGTGGCTGCGCGGCCGGATCCCGTTCGGCGGCTTCCCGTGGGTGCGCCTCGCGTTCAGCCAGGGCGAATCCCCCTACACCCAGTTCGCGGCCCTGGCCGGTGCGCCGTTTGTAACTTTCATGGTTGCTTTGACCGGAACCCTGCTATCTGCTCTGGTCATCCGGCTGGCAACCCGGCGACGATGGGATGGGGCCATTGCCGGAACGCTCGCCGCCGCGATAGCCGTACCGGTGATGGGTCTACTGGTGCCCCGGCCCGTCGACGAAGGCAGGACCGTGCGGATCGGTGTCGTTCAGGGAAACGTGCCCGGCCGGGGGATGAACTTCCTCGGCGACGAGCCGGCCGTCGTGCTGCGCAACCACGCCGATGCCACGCACCGGCTGGCGCAGGAGGTGCGCGCCGGCAGGCTGCCGCGCCCGGACCTGGTGGTCTGGCCGGAGAACTCCACCGACATCGACCCCTACCGCAACGAGTTCGCCCGGCGGCTGATCGACGAGGCGGCGAAGGACGTCGGCGTGCCGATCCTCGTCGGCGCCGTGGTGAACATCGGGACCGAGCACCGGGCGACCCGCGGGCTGGTATGGGATCCGGTCACCGGACCCGGGGCCTATTACGACAAGCGGAAACTGGTCCCCTTCGGCGAGTACACGCCGCTGCAGGACCTGATGCTCGCGATCTCGTCCCGTGCCCGGCTCGTCGGGAGGCAGTCGATCGCCGGCGACACGCCCGGCGCACTGCCAATGGGCCCGGTGACGGTGGGGACGGTGGAATGCTACGAGGTAGCGTTCGACGGCGTGGTCCGCGACACGGTGAACGCCGGCGGTAGCCCGTTGGTGGTGCAGACCAACAACGCCACCTACGCGCTCACCGTGCTGCCGCCGCAGCAGCTGGCCATGTCCCAGCTGCGGGCCGTCGAGCACAACCGGGCCGTGGTCACGGCCGCGACCACGGGGATCTCCGCGTACGTGCACCCCGACGGGCGGGTGCTGTGGCGGACCGGAGAGCTCGTCTCCGCGGTGAACGTCGTGCAGGTCCCGGTGCGTACGGCGACGACGCTGGCCACGAGGGTGGGTGCGCTGCCCGAGTGGGTTCTGATACTGATGGGAGCCGGTGCCACGGCGTCGGCGGGCTACAGGGCACGGAGGAAGAACTGATGGAACGGAGTCTCGGGCGGGTGCTCGTGATCGTTCCGACGTACAACGAGCGCGACAACCTACCGATGATCGCTCGTCGGCTGCGTGCGGCGGTACCCGAGGCCCACCTGCTCGTCGCCGATGACAACAGCCCGGACGGCACGGGTGAGATCGCGGACGAGCTCGCCGCCCAGGACGACCACATCCACGTGCTCCACCGCCCGGGCAAGCAAGGGCTCGGCGCCGCGTACATCGCGGGCTTCCGCTGGGGCCTCGCCGAGGGCTTCGACGTCCTCGTGGAGATGGACGCCGACGGATCCCACCGGCCGGAGGAGCTGCCCAAGCTGCTCGACGCGGTGGCGAACGGCGCCGACCTCGCGATCGGCTCCCGGTGGGTGCCGGGCGGCAAGGTGGTGAACTGGTCGCTCTCGCGCGAGCTGCTCTCCCGCGGCGCCAACACCTACGTGCGATTCATGCTCGGCCTCCCGGTGCGCGACTCGACGGCCGGCTTCCGGGCGTACCGGGCGGCGACGCTGGAGAAGATCGGCCTGGACGACGTCCAGTCCCAGGGCTACTGCTTCCAGGTGGACCTCACGCTCCGCACCGTGCGGAGCGGCCTCCGGGTGACCGAGGTCCCCATCACGTTCGTCGACCGCACCATCGGCTCGAGCAAGATGAGCCGGGACATCGTGATGGAGGCCCTGTGGCGGGTGACCGCGTGGGGCGTGCGCGGTCTCCCCGCCCGGCTGCGCGGCAAGCGGCGTTAGCCCGGAACCGGGAACGGCGGCGGGTACGTTGTCCATAACGGGCCCGGCTTGGGCCCGGTGGTCCGGTCCGCCCTCCCGTGATTGAGATCCGACATGCTGCGCGTCTGGCTGTTGCTCGCCTTCCTCGTCGTCCCGGTACTGGAGATCTGGTTCCTCATCCGGCTCGGCCAGGTGATCGGCGGATGGCCGACCATCGGCCTGCTGATCGCCGGCAGCGTCCTCGGCGCCTGGCTGGTACGCCGCGAGGGAAGGCGGGCGTGGACGGCCCTGCAGAACGCCATCCGATCCGGGCGCATGCCGGACCGTGAGCTGGCCGACGGCGCGCTGATCGTCGCCGGCGGCACCCTGCTGCTCGCCCCGGGCCTGCTCACCGACATCGTCGGGTACTTCATGATCCTGCCCGTGACCCGGCCGATCGCGCGGCAGTGGCTGACCTGGTTCTTCACCCGGCGGCTGGCGCGCCGGGCGTACGGCCCGCCGCTCGGCGGCCCGATCTTCCCGGGCGCCGGGCCCGCGGCCGGTGACCCCGCGTGGCCCGGTGGGCGGCCGCGCAGGGTCGTGCCGGGCACGGTGATCGAGGACGACCCCGGATCCCCGGACCGCTGACGCGGGGTTCCGGCCGGTATCGCACGCCGCGGGTCGTGCCGGTGGCGGCGTTCCCGTCGCCGGGTACGCGGACGCCCGCCTGGGCCGGGGCGGCACCGGCGGCGAGCGGGCCGGAAGGAATGAGGCCGGGCGGGCCGGCCGGGAATGCGGCGCCGGCTCGGGTGCGCGGAGCCGCGTGGGCGGCATCGCGAGCGCCTCACGGCGAACCCGCTCCATCACAGGAAGCCGACGGCACGAGCGTCCCCGAAGGACGCCGGCGTCATGAAAAGGGACTTCGGTGTCATGAAAAACGTCCCCGGTGGTCACGGCCACCGGGGACGTTTCGGCTGATACGCGTTGACCGCCCGGTCCTCACCCTGGCCTGTGCCGGTCCGCCACACTGCCCGGCCGCCGGCCGTCGGACCCGCATGGGACCCTGGCGTACGGGCTACGCGCTCTTCCGGCGCTGCTCCCTGAGGATGGCGAGACGCTCATTGAGCACCTCTTCCAGCTCCTCGATGGTGCGCCGTTCGAGCAGCATGTCCCAGTGAGTCCGCTGCGGCTTGGTCTTCTTCGGCGGGGGCAACTCGGCGTCCGCGCGGACCCCGGTACCACCGCAGCGCCGGCACTCCCAGGTGGCCGGAACCTCGGCCTCCGCGGCGAACGGCACGACCGTCCGATGGCCCTTCGGGCACGTGTACTCCACCTCCTGGCGCGGCGCCAGGTCGGTGTTCCGGTCGTTCTCGTAGCTGGTCGCACCGAGCCGGGTACCGCGAAGTGCACGCTCGCCCATGTTCTCAAGCCTCCTGAGGTCCCCGCGCGTAGAGGGGTATGTCGCCACCGCGTTCAACGCCTGCCACCGTCTCTCGATTCCCAGGGAAGGCGTGATCCAATCCCATCGATCGGTGTCCGATGCCGATGAAACGCGGGCCGGGGCGGGGATTCCGGCGACCGGGAGGCCGCGTGCTCAGGTGAGCGCGTTCACCCCGGTGAGATCACGGCCGATGATCAGCTTCTGGATCTGGCTGGTGCCCTCGTAGAGGGTGAGCACCCGCGCGTCCCTGAGGTACTTCCCGGCCGGGTACTCGTCGATGTACCCGTAGCCGCCGAAGACCTGGAGGCAGTTGTTGGCGACGCGCACCGCCATCTCACTGGCGAAGTACTTGGCGATCGAGGCGTCCGTGGCGTACTCCTTGGGCGTGGCGCCGGCGTCCACCATCCGCGCGACCTGATGGGTGAGGGCGCGCGCCGCCTTGATCTCGGCGGCGGAGTCGGCGAGCAGCTCCTGCACGAGCTGGAACGACGCGATCGGCCGGCCGAACTGCGTCCGCTCGGTGGCGTACCGCACCGCGGCGTCGAGCGCGCCCTGGGCGAGGCCTACCGCGCCCGCGGCCACGGAGATCCGGCCCCGGGAGAGCGTGCCGAGCGCGATGCCGAGCCCGCGGTCCACCTCGCCGAGCCGGGCGGAGTCCGGGACGCGCACCTCGTCGAAGGTGAGCTCGGCCGTGGCCTGGCCGCGCAGCCCGAGCTTGCCGTGGATCTCGGTGGTGCGGAAGCCCGGCGTGTCGGTCGGCACCAGGAACGCGGTGATCCCCTTCTCGCTGGTGCGGGCGAAGGTGAGCGCGAGGTCGGCCCAGGTGCCGTTGGTGATGAACATCTTCGCGCCGTTGATCACCCAGTCGCCGCCGTCCCGGACCGCGCGGGTGGAGACGGAGGCGGCGTCCGACCCGGTCCCCGGCTCGGTGAGGGCGAAGCACCCGAGCGCCTCACCGCTGGTCAGGCGGGGCAGCCACTCCCGCTTCTGCTCCTCGGTGCCGTGCGCGGCGATCGTCTTGGCCACCAGCCCGAGGGTGACGGAGACGATCCCCCGCACCGCGGAGTCGCCCCGGCCGAGCTCCTCGGTGACGAGCACGTACGAGAGCATGTCCGCCTCGACACCCCCGTACTCCTCGGGCAGGGTGAGGCCGAGGAAGCCGAGCTCGCCGAGGCGTTTGACGATCGCCCGGTCCACCTGCTCGCGCCGGTCCCACTCCCGGGCGTGGGGGATGATCTCTTTGTCGACGAACTCGGCGGCCAACCGCCTGAAGCCGCGCTGGGTCTCGGTGAGCCCGAAGTCGTTCGAGAGCATCGGCTGGTCTCCCTTGGTCGTGGACGGTGATCTCACGCAGCGGCCGGGCCGGGCGTGCCGCGGCACCGGCGTCGGTCGTCAGGCACGCCGTGGGTCCCCGCGAGGGGACCGGTGCGGCGCTCAGCGGGCGGGGTGGGCGCTCCTGCGGGCCGGGGGACGCGGCGCCGGGCGGGTGGGGCGTGGGCGCCGTGGCGGGATCGCACCCATGGTCGTGCTCCTCCGGAAGATCGGCGAATGGGGGGGATCCGGTCCACGGTGCCAGGGACCATTGATTGCTGTCCAATACCGAATCGGGATCGAATTAAGATCGAGGACTTATGGATTCCCGGGTGGGTGTGGACGGGAGCAGCGATGGAGATCCGCCATCTCACCGCGTTCGTCGCGGTGGCCGAGGAGCTGCACTTCGGCCGGGCGGCGCGGCGCCTGCAGATGGCCCAGCCGCCGCTGAGCCAGCAGATCCGCCAGCTGGAACGGGAGCTCGGCGTCCAGCTCTTCGAGCGCAACACCCGCTCGGTGCGGCTCACCAGCGCGGGCGAGGCGTTCCTCGGGCCGGCGCGCAAGGTGCTGGAGGACCTCGACCTCGCGGCGCGCGCGGCCCGGGCGGCCGGGCGGGGCGAGTACGGGCGCGTCACGATCGGGTTCGCCGGCGCGTCGAGCCACAACACCCTGCCGCTGCTCACCCGGGCGGTGCGGGCCGCGCACCCGGGGATCGAGCTCGTGCTGCTCGGGCAGACCTACGCCAACGTCGCCCTGGCGAAGGTCGCGGAGGGCAGCCTCGACCTGGGGTTCGTCCGCCTGCCGGTCACCACGCCCGGGATCGAGACCAGGGTGATCGGCGAGGAGGAGCTCGTCTGCGCGCTGCCCGCCGACCACCCGCTCGCCGGGTGCGACCGGATCAACCTCGCCGATCTCGCGGGTGAGCCGTTCGTCAGCTTCCCGGCGAACGCCGGCTCGAGCCTGCGCGACGCCACGGTGAAGGCGTGCGTGAACGCGGGGTTCCACCCGCGGATCGTGCAGGAGGCGCCGGACTCCTACACGATCCTCGCGCTGGTGGCCGCCGGGGTCGGGGTGACGCTCACGCTCTCCTCGTGCCTGCACGTCCAGCAGACCGGCCTGGTCTACCGCCGGCTCGCCGGTCCGGGCATCCGGCTCCAGGCGGCGCTGGCGTGGCGGTCCGATAACCCCTCTGCCGCGCTGCGGGCCGTGCTGGCGGTCGCGGAGCAGGCCCTGCCGACCCCGCGACCGGCCACCGATTGATTCGGTTCCGGTCTTGATCTGATGTCGAATAGGTATTGGACGCCATAAGTCGCCCGGTGGCATGGTCGGCCTTGTCCGTATGGCCTGACGAAAGGATCACATGCCTAATAAGTCCGACATCGTGATTTGTGAGCCGCTGCGCACGCCCATCGGGCGGTTCGGTGGCGTGTTCGCGACCATGCGCCCGGCCCAGCTCGCCGCGCTGGTGATCGCCGAGGTGGTCAAGCGCACCGGCATCTCCCCGGACGCGGTCGACGAGGTGATCCTCGGCCACGGCTACCCCAGCTCGGAGGCGCCCGCCATCGGCCGGGTCGCCGCGCTGGACGCGGGCCTGCCGGAGACGGTGGGCGGGGTGCAGATCGACCGCCGCTGCGGCTCCGGGCTTCAGGCAGTGCTCGACGCGGCCATGCAGATCAAGGCCGGGTTCAGCTCGATCGTGATCGCGGGCGGCGTGGAGGTGATGAGCGCCGCCCCGTACTACACGCACGAGGGCAGGTGGGGGATCACCTCGCCGAGCCTCCAGCTCCACGACTCCCTCGCCCGCGGCCGGGTCACCGCCGGCGGCGTGCACCACCCGATCCCCGGCGGCATGATCGAGACGGCCGAGAACCTGCGCCGGGCGTACGGGATCTCCCGCGAGGAGCAGGACGCGCTCGCGCTCCGGTCCCACCAGCGCGCCTGCCGGGCGATGGCCGCCGGGCTGTTCGACGAGGAGATCGTCCCGGTCACCGTGCGCACCCGCAAGGGCGAGACGGTCGTCACCACCGACGAGCACCCCCGGCCGGACACCACGCTGGAGAAGCTGGCCCGGCTGCGCCCCATCATGATCGACGTCGACCCGGAGGCGACGGTCACCGCGGGGAACGCGAGCGGGCAGAACGACGCCGCGGCCGCCTGCCTCGTCACCACGTACGGCACGGCCGAACGGCTCGGCCTGCGCCCGCTGGTGCGGCTGGTCTCGTTCGCCCGGGCGGGCGTGGCGCCGGAGACCATGGGCATCGGCCCGGTGCCCGCGACCCGCGCCGCGCTCGAGCGCGCCGGGCTGTCCCTCGCCGACATGGACCTCATCGAGCTGAACGAGGCGTTCGCCGTCCAGGTGATCGCCTGCCTCCGGGAGCTCGGTCTCGGTGAGGCGGACCACGAGCGGATCAACGTCAACGGGTCCGGGATCTCCCTGGGCCACCCGATCGGGGCGACCGGGGCGCGCATCCTCACCACGCTGGCGCGGGAGATGCAGCGGCGGGAGGCCCGGTACGGGCTGGAGACCATGTGCATCGGCGGAGGCCAGGGGCTCGCCGCGGTGTTCGAGCGCGTCCCGGCGTGAGCGGGCGGGTCTCCCCGGGCCGCGTCCGCCAGGCCCCCTGGCCGCGTCCGCCGGGCCGCGGAACGCCCCGCGCACCCCGGAACGCCCCGCGCACCCCGCCCATCCGCCCGCATCGGCCCGTGGGCCCGCACCCTCCGCCACCGTGAGTCCGGTGCGGCGAGCGCGGCCGCCGGCGCGGCGGCGCACCCCTCCGCCCGGATGCGCAGACCGGGCGGCCCGGCTCCACCGCGCAGGTGCTCGTGAGGTCATCCCGGCGAAGCAGCGGGAAGGCCACCGGGGCCGCCCGCCGAACCCGGCCCGGGCCCGGCCGCCGGCGCACCCGCCACCAGCGCGGCGCACCGGAACGGGCCGCTCAGATGTGCTCGGGGACCTCGTTGCCGGCCTCGCGGATGGCCCGGGGCATGTTGAGGGCGAGGAGCAGCACGAACCCGAGCGCGAAGAACACGATGAGCGACAGGATGGCCAGGCGGTAGCTGTCCGTGAGCTGCAGGGCGAGGGTGAGCACGAGCGAGCCGAGGAAGGCCGATCCCTTGTCGCTGATCTGGTAGAGGCTGAAGTACTCGGCCTCCTTGCCCTTCGGGATGACGAGGGAGTACAGCGACCGGGAGAGCGCCTGGGTGCCGCCGAGCACGAGGGCGATGAAGAACGCGAGCACGTAGAACTGGATGGCCGCGCCCGCCTGCAGGAAGTAGGCGGAGCTCACCACCGCGATCCAGATCACGAGGCTCGCCAGCACGGTGCGCTTCGTCCCCAGCCGGGCGGCGAGCCACCCGAGGGCGAGCGCGCCGAAGAACGCGACGAACTGCACCATGAGGATCGCGGAGATCTGCGTGCTCTTGCCCAGGCCGAGCTCGTGCTCGGCGTAGGTGGCGGAGAAGCTGATGATCGTCTGGATGCCGTCGTTGTAGACGAGGTAGGCGGCGAGGAAGAGCAGGGTCCGCGGGAAGCGGCGCAGCTCGGCGATGGTACGGCCGAGCTGGCGCAGGCTCCCTCCGATGGCCTGCGCGGCGGTGGGGTACCCGCCGTCGGGCCGGCGGTCGCGGAGCCGGAGCATGGGCAGGATCGTGAACAGCGCCCACCACAGGCCGGCCGAGGAGAGGCTGATCCGGACCGCGAGCCCTTCGTCGACCTGGCCGCTCAGGTAGAGGGCGAGGTTGAGCGCGAGGAGCAGGCCGCCGCCGAGGTAGCCGAACCCCCACCCCCGGCTGGAGACGGCGTCGCGGTCGTCCGGAGCGGCGATCTGCGGCAGGAAGGCGTCGTAGACGACCCGGGCCGCCCCGAACGCGACGTTGGCGACGAGGAAGAGCACGCCCCCGAGCAGGTAGCGGTCGCCGGAGACGAAGTAGAACCCGATGGTGGCGAACGCCCCTAAGTAGGCGAGGACGCCGAGCAGCCCGCGTTTGCGGCCGGTGTGGTCGGCGAGGGCGCCGATGATCGGCATGATCACGATCTGGAGCAGCACCGAGATCGTGACCATGGTGGTGAAGTACGCCTTCGGCCGCAGCTCCAGCCCGAGGAAGGAGACGAAGCCGTCCGCCCCGCCGGCGGCGGTGGTCGCCACCGCGGTGAGGTACGGCCCGAGAAAGACGGTGAGGACGGTCGTGCTGAACGCCGAGTCCGCCCAGTCGTACCAGTACCAGCCGCGCTGCTCGCGGCGGTCGTAGGTGAGCTCCTCGTCGCTGACCCGGGGGGTGGTCATTGGCGCGTTCTCCTATCAGGCGCTCGCCTTACGGGTGCCCTGCCGTTCCCCGGCGTGCCACTGCCCGCGTGCCCGGAGCAGTTCGCGCAGGCCGGTGATGTTGTCGGTCATGATGCCGTCGACCCCCAGGTCGAGCAGCCGCTCCATGGTCGCGGGGTCGTCGACGGTCCAGGCGTGCACCTGCATGCCGAGGGCGTGGGCCGTGCGGATGAAGGACCGCGTGATGATCGGGAAGCCACGGAACCCGGCGGGCACCTGGGCGCAGGGGATGCCCTGGCGGGCGAGCCCGGCGAGCAGCCTGCCGTACCCGTTCCCCAAGGAGGCGGCGCGCAGCGCGAGGACCCCGCGCGGGCCGAGCGCGGTGCAGATCTCCCGCCCCACGGCCTTGCGCGCCTGCTCCAGCCGCCGGTCGGAGAACGAGCAGATGCAGACCCGGTCGTGCGCGCGGGTGCGCTGGATCGCCCGGGCGAGGGGCAGGATCGCCCAGCTCTCCTTGACGTCGATGTTGAACCGGACGTCCGGCCAGGTGCCGAGCAGGTCCTCGATCAACGGGATCTCGTGCTTGCCGCCGATCCGGGCCTTGCGCACCTCCCGGTAGGGGAGCTCGGCGATCCGGCCGGTCCGGTCGGTGACCCGGTCGAGGGTGTGGTCGTGGAAGGCGAGGAGAACCCCGTCCGCGGTCGCGTGGGCGTCGGTCTCCAGGTAGGAGTAGCCGAGCTTGATGGCCCGCTCGAACGCGCTCATGGTGTTCTCGTGGCCCTCCGCCGCGCCACCCCGGTGGGCGAAGGCGATCGGCCCGGGATGATCGAGGAACGCGAAACGGCGATGCACGAGGTGAGAGTATGCCGATTCCCGCATCAAGCGGGAATGCGATCAAGTGAACATTTGGGTCACGGGTGGTCCAATGACCGCCATTCCTGACGCCTCGCCTCGGCCATCGCGATCGCGGCGGCGACCGCCACGTTGACCGAGCCGACCCGGCCGACCTGCGGGATGTAGACCACGGAGTCGGCCGCCTCGAGCGCGGCGGGGGAGACGCCGTGCTCCTCCGCGCCGAGCAGCAGGCAGACGTCCCCGTCGAGGTCGGCCTCGTAGATCGGCACGGCGTCGCCGGTGATCTCGACCGCGACGATCCGGTACCCGTCCTCCCGCATCGCCGCGATCGCCTGGGTGACCGGCACCGGCGCGTGCCACTCGACGAGCCGGTCCGTGCCCAGGGCGGTCTTCTGGGCCTTGGGGTGGGTGGGCGGCGTCGCGTTCCCGGCCAGGCGGATGGCCGCCACCCCGAACGCGGCCGCGGTACGGAACACCGACCCGACGTTGAACGGGCCGGTCACCGACTCGAGGATCAGCCCGAGGCGGTTGTGGGTACGGCGGCGCCAGGAGCGGTTGAGCCGCTTGACGTCGGTGGGCCGAAGCTGCCGGCGCGCCGGGGCGGTCTTCATCGATCCCCTCCTCCCTCCCGGGCGGCCACCCGCAGCACCCGGTAGCCGGTGCGCGAGGCGAGCCGCGTCGTGGCCCAGCCCTGGTCGTTCAGCCAGCGGTGCAGCGAGTCCGCGCCGAGGTGCCGCTGCACGACGAGGTAGGCCACCCCATCCGGGGTGAGCCGGTCCAGCCACCGGGTGAGCAGCGCGTGCAGGGCCGCCTTGCCGATCCGGATCGGCGGGTTGGACCAGATGCCGGTGAACCGGACGTCGCCCGGCATCTCATCGGCATGCATTGTCCTTACATTGTAAAGGCCGGCGCGTTGGGCGTTCCGCACACACAGCTCCAGCGACCGGCGATTCACATCGACGGCCCACACCGTCGCACCCGGCGCCCGCATGGCCAGCGTCAACGCGATCGGCCCGTACCCGCAGCCGAGGTCGAGCAGGTTCCCCTCGGGCGGCGGGGGCGGGGCGGTCTCCAGCAGCACCCGGGTGCCCGGATCGATCCGGCCGGGGGAGAACATCCCCCGGTCGGTCTCCAGCCGCAGGTGCAGGTCGGGCAGGACGAGGGTGACCGTCCCGGGCCGGCTCGCCGCCTGCGGGTGCTCCTCGAAGTAGTGGGTCACGCGCCCAAACGTACCAACGCGCGGCGCGGGCCGGTGACCCCGTCCACGGTCCTGTGGAAACCGTACGGCCGGCACGCGTCCACAAGGCCGCGCCAGGCGGCGCATGTCCACAGGTCAGGGGAGGCGGGTGCCGAAGGCCAGGGCCGACACGGCGAGGAGCAGCCCGGCCACGCACGCGGCGAGCACGAACCGCTGGGTGATCTCCTGGTGCTCGATCGTGTAGCCCAGGGAGGTGCCGATCTGCTGGTAAACCTCGCGCAGCTCGCTCGCGGACTCGGCGGTGTACGCCCGGCCGCCCGTGCCCTCCGACAGCTCCTGCAGCGCGGCCTTGTTCACCGGGACCTGCACCGGCCGGTTGTCGATCATCACGTACCCGTCCGGCGTGCCGTACGCGATCGTCGAGACCGGCACCTTGGCGTTCGCCGCCGCCTCGATCGCCTCGCTCACCGGGCGGCCCGAGGTGTTGTCCCCGTCGGAGAGGAGCACGATCGCGGCCGGCGGCGGGTCGGTGGCCGCCTCCCGGTCGAACGACCGGATCGAGTCGAGCGCGTTGAACACCGCCTCCCCGATCGAGGTGCCGGGGCGGGTGGTCAGCCCCGCGATCGCGTTGGTCACCGCCGCGTGATCGGTGGTGGGGGAGATGACCACCGCCGCCGTCCGGGCGAAGGCCACCACCCCGACGTTGAACCGCTCGGGGAGGTCCCGCACGAACTGCTGGGCGGCCTCCTTCGCCGCGATGAGCCGGTTCGGCGCCACGTCCCGGGCCTCCATCGACAGCGACACGTCCACCGCGATGATGATCGTCGCCCGGTCTCGGGGCACCCGCACCTCCCCGGCCGGCCGGGCGGCCCCCACGATCAGCAGGCTCATCATCACCAGGAAGAGCGCGGCCGGGACGTGCCGCCGCCACTCCGGGCGCTCCGGCGCGACCAGCGACAGCAGCGCCAGGTTGGTGAACCGCACGGTGTAGCGGCGGCGCGCGAACTGGGCCGCCACGTAGGCGGCGCACAGCAGCGCGAGCGGGACGAACAGCCAGAGCCACCCGGGTGAGAGAAAGGTCATCCCGCCACCCCCCTCGCGGCGGCCGAGCGGCGCAGCACGTGCGAGGCGCGCCGCTGCCGCAGCACGAACCGCGCGATGTCGGCCACCCAGTCCCGATCGGTCCGCAGCACCAGGTGCCCGGCGCCGGCCCGGCGCAGCGCCGCCCGGTTCGCCTCCCGCTGCGCGGCCGCCGCCTCCGCGTACGCCGCGCGCAGCCGCCGGGTCAGCCGCACGTCCCGGGACCGGCCGGTCTCCGGGTCGGTGAACGTCACCAGGCCCACGTCGGGCAGCTCCAGCTCGCGCGGGTCGATCACCTCCACGGCGAGCACCTGCTGCCGGGCGCTCAGCCGGCGCAGCGGCCGCTCCCACGCCTCGGGCGGCTCGAGGAAATCCGAGACGATCACCCGCAGGCCGCGCCGGGGGTGCGCGGCGGAGAGCATGTCGATCGCCGGGCCGAGCTCGGCCGTCCCGCCCGACGGCGGCACGGACATCAGCGAGTGGAGCAGCCCGTAGAGCGCGGCCCGGCCCGGCCGCGCCGGGTAGCGGTGGACCGCCCCGCCGTACAGCACGTACGCGCCGAAGCGGTCGCCGACCCGGGCCGTGAGGATGCCGAGCGCGCCCACCGCGGCGATCACCAGGTCGCGCTTGGCGAGCTCGGCGGTGCCGAAGTCCATGCTCGCGGTGAGGTCCACCAGCGCCCAGGTCTCCAGCTCCCGGTCGGCGATGAGGTCGCGGACGTGCGGCTCGGAGGTGCGCGCGGTCACCGCCCAGTCCATCCGGCGCACGTCGTCCTCGCCCGGCACGTACACCCGCACGTCCCCGGGTTCGCTCCCCGGTCCCGGGATCAGCCCTTGGTGGCGGCCGTGCAGCAGCCCGTCGAGCCGGCGGAGCACGGTGAGCTCCAGCCGTCGCAGCGCCCGCTCCGGCGTCCGCTCCCGGGTGAGCGGCCCCACCCGGCCCTCCGCCGGCCTCACCGCGCGTCCTGGTTCCACACCGCCAGCGGGGGCGGTACGGCCTGCAGGATCCGGTGCACCACGGCCGCGGGGTCGACATCGTCGGCGAGCGCGTCGAAGGTGAGCATCAGCCGGTGGGCCATCACGTCGACCGCCACGTCCCGCACGTCGTCGGGGAGCAGATAGTCGCGGCCCCGCAGCAGCGCGAGGGCCCGCCCCGCGGCGATCAGGCCGAGCGTCGCCCGCGGGCTCACCCCGATCTCGATCACGTCCTCCAGGTCGGGCATGCCGAACTCGGCAGGCCGGCGCGTCGCCATGACCAGCCGCACCACGTAGTCGGCGACGAGCCGGTGGACCGACACCTGGTCGGCCATCTCCTGCAGCCGCAGCAGCCGCTCCGGGTCGAGCACCCGCCGGGGCACCGGCGGCCGGACGCTCATCCGCTGCAGGATCTCCAGCTCCTCCTCGGCGGTGGGGTGGTTCACCCGCACCTTGAACAGGAACCGGTCCCGCTGCACCTCGGGCAGCGGGTACACCCCCTCGGACTCGATCGGGTTCTGCGTGGCGAGCACGATGAACGGGCGCGGCAGCGGGAACGTCCGCCCGGCGAGCGTGACCTGCCGCTCCGCCATCACCTCCAGCAGCGCCGACTGCACCTTCGCGGGGGCACGGTTGATCTCGTCCGCGAGCAGGAAGTTGACGAAGACCGGGCCGAGCTCGATGTCGAACCGCTCGGAGCTCGGGTAGAAGACGCGGGTGCCGACGATGTCGCTCGGCACCAGGTCGGGGGTGAACTGCACGCGGGCGAACGTCCCGCCCACCACCGTCGCCAGGGTCGACGCGGCGAGGGTCTTGGCCACCCCCGGCACCCCTTCCAGCAGGCAGTGGCCGCGGGCGAGCAGCGCCACCAGGAGCCGCTCGACCATGTGCTCCTGGCCCACGATCACCCGCCGGACCTCGGCCAGCGCCTCGCGCAGCAGGTGCGTGTCGGGCGTCTGGGCCCGCGCGCAGCGCGCGTCCTCCAGCCCGGGCTCACCGGGTTCATCGGCAACGGTCATGCGCGTTATTCAATCGTGACTCTGCGGGAGAATCCACTTCTCTCCGATTTGCCCACCGGCACAGGTGCCGACACCGGCGGTGACGTTGTGTTTTGATGAGGGGCATGCTCACACCCTTGCAGTACGGCGACCCGCCCCGCCTGGGGCCGTTCGTACTGCGGGCACGGCTCCGGTCCGAGCCGGCCGGCCTGGTCTACCTGGGGGAGGCGCCCGACGGCCGGGAGGTCGCCGTGGCCGTGCTCAACACCGGTGCCGCGCGCGACCCGGCGGCCCGGGGCCGGTTCGTCGCCGCGCTGCGGGAGGCGGCCCGGATCCAGCGCGGCGGGCCGCTGGGCTGGGGCACCGCGCTCGCCGGCCGGCTCCGCGGCCGTCCGGCCGCCGCCTGCCCCGAGATCCTCGCGATGGACGACGGCGACGCGCCCTGGGTGGCCGTGCCGTACCTGCCCGGCGAACCCGGGGCCGAGCGGTTCCTCGAGCAGGTGGTGGTGTCGGGCATGCTGACCGGGGAGCGAACCGGGCCCGACTTCGTGCCCTACTGGACCGGCCACCCGCTGCCCGCCCTGCCGGCGCCGCCGCCCCCGCCGCCGCCCCCGGTCGCGACCCAGCGGGCCGTGCTCCTCGCCTCCGCGCTGCTCACCGCGCTCGTGGCCGTGCTCATCCTGCTGCTGTGGCTCATGTTCCGCACCGACGGCGAGCCGCCACCGCCCCGGCCGCTGCCCGCCACGAACTTCGTGCCGACCCCGCCGCCCCAGCCGGCGAGCCCCGAGCCGGGAGAGCGGTCCCCCAGCCCCAGCCCGTCGCAGGACGGCTCGGCGAGCCCCACCCCGGTGCCCGGGGAGTCCGAGGAGGAGGGCGCGCCGATCTGACCGCCGCGGCCGGCCGGCGCCACCCGGGATGCCGGTAATCTCGGGGCGGTCGATCGCGAGGGAGGGGCGTGCCAGGTGGAGGCCGGCGAGCTGATCCTGCTGCTGGCGGCCGCGCTCGCCGCGGGCTGGGTGGACGCCGTCGTCGGCGGGGGCGGGCTGCTGCAGCTCCCCGTGCTGCTCCTCGCGGGCCTCACCCCGGTGCAGGCGCTCGCGACGAACAAGTCGGCCGCGATCTTCGGCACGGCCTCGGCCGCCGTGACTTACGCGCGGCGGATCAAGCTCGACCGCGGGGTCGCCGTGCCGGCCGGGCTGCTCGCCGTGGCCTTCGCCGGGCTGGGCGCGGCGTCGGCGGCCATGCTCGACCCGGACCTGCTCCGGCCGCTGGTCCTGGCCGCGCTGCTCGGGGTGGCGGCGTTCGTGACCCTGCGGCCGTCGCTCGGCCGGCTGCCCCACCCGCACCTGCGCACCGCCCGCCGGGTGGCCGCGGCCGTGGCCGTCGCCGGCATGGCGATCGCCTTCTACGACGGCATTCTCGGGCCGGGGACCGGCACCTTCCTGATCATCGCGTTCGCCGCGATCCTCGGCATGGACTTCGTGCGCGCCTCGGCGACGGCCAAGGTCATCAACGTCGGCACCAACCTCGGGGCGCTGCTCGTCTTCGGCGCGCAAGGGCACGTGCTGTGGCCCCTCGGGCTCGCCATGGCCGTGTGCAACATCGCCGGAGCCCAGCTCGGGGCGCGGATGGCGCTCCGCCGCGGGGCCGGGTTCGTCCGGGTGATCATGCTGTGCGTGGTCGCCGCCCTGGTGGCCCGGCTCGGCTACGACCAGTTCGCCGGCTGACCCGCGCGCGGTCCGCCGGCCGGCCGGCGGACCGCCACCCGCATCCCGCGTGCGGCCACGGGTTCGGCCGGGCGGTGGCGCCGGACCCGGCTATGCCGTACGGCTGGGCGCCGCGTCCGGGAGCTCACCGGCCGGTCCGGTGGCGCGCAGCGCGCGGGCGGTGACGGCGACGAAGAGCGCGAGCACGGCCGGGACCAGCAGGGCGGTGGAGAGCGCCGTGAGCTCGGCGATGCCCCCGATGATCACCGGGCCGGCGAGGAAACCGATGTAGGAGAGGCTGGCGACGACCGCGAGCGACCGCCCGGAACGGCCGGGGTCGCTGTGCCCGGCGACCGAGAAGATCTGGGGGACGGTGCACGACAGCCCGGCCCCGAACAGGCCGAACCCGATCACCCCGGCCACCGGCGTCCCCACGAGGATGCCGAGCGCGAGCCCGCCGCCGGCCAGCAGCCCGCAGCCGCGGACGAGCGCGACCGGGCCGAACCGGGCGGCGAGCCGGTCCCCGGCGAAGCGCCCGGCGGTCATCGTGATCGAGAACGCCGCGTACCCGGCGGCGGCGAACCCGGGGGAGGAGCCGAGGGTGTCGCGGAGGTAGACCGAGCTCCAGTCGGCCGCCGCGCCCTCCCCGAGCAGGCAGCAGAACCCGAGCACGCCGAGCAGGATCACGCCGCCGCCGAGGCGCCGCCGGCCCCGGCCGCCCGTGGCGGCGCGGTCCGATCCGGAGTCCCGCCCCTCCTCGGGGTCGTCGCGGATGAGCCAGCGGACGCAGAGCACGGCGAGGACGAGGAGCCCGGCGCTGACCGTGACGAACGTCACCCGCGGGCTCGCCCCCGCCTCGGCGAACAGCCCGCCGATCGCCGCCCCCGCGAACCCGCCGAGGCTGAACACCGCGTGGAACGAGGACATGATCGGCCTGCGGTACGCGCGTTCGACGACCACGGCGTTCGCGTTCACCGCCACGTCGTACACGCCATTGGCCATGCCGAACAGGAACAGCGCCAGGGCGAGCGCCGGCAGGTTGGGGGCGTAGGCGGGCGGCACCAGGACCAACGCCAGCACGATCGCCACCGGGATCAGGGTGCGGCGGCTGCCGTACCGGTCGACGAGCCGGCCGACGAACTGCATGCCGGCGATCGCACCGGCGGCGATGCCGAGCAGGGCGAGACTCAGCTCGCCCTCGGTGAGGCGCAGATCCGCTTTGATCGCCGGGATGCGCGCGGTCCAGGCGCCGATGGAGAGCCCGGAGAGGAGGAAGAGCCCGTAGACGGCGGTGCGTTCGCGCAGCAGGGTGGGGGAGGGCATGCGGGTGGCTCCAAAGGGGGCGGTCGATCGGGATGGCGGGATCATCGAGGCCGGCGCGCTGGCCGGGCCGGATCATCGGGCCCGGGGGCGCCGGGCGAGGGCCGGGACGGTGATACCGGAGGCGGTGCGCGTGCCGGGCCGGCCGCGGGACATGCCGTCGCGGGGGACCACGGCGCCGGCCCGGCCGAGATCGGGGACCGTCCGGGAGGCGGGGCGGTGGTGCCCGCCGGGCTCTCCGGCGAGCACGTGGCGGCCGGGGATCGCGACCCGCCCGGCCAGGACGGTCTTCCGGGGGATGCCGCCGGCCACGGACACGCCGCCGTGGATGCGGAGCGGGTGCGGGATGGCCCGCGGTCTCTCGTCATGGTTCACACGTTCATTCGAACGTGTTTTCAGTGCGGAGCGCAAGTGAATCTACGTTGTAAAGGCCGCGGGTTTGGTGTCACACACCCAACAACCACCAACAAACATCCACAAAACGTCTTAAATCACCAACCACGCCACCCGATCGGCCGGTCACTTCAGCGCGAGATCGGCGCTGAGCGCGATGAAAGATCCGGCGAAGATCCGGCGCAGCCAGGCCATCACGCGGGGCCGGGAGATCACCCGGTCGCGCACCGCCGTGGCGAACACGCCGTACGCCGTGAACACCACGAGGGACACCAGCATGAAGACGGCGCTCAGCTCGAGCATGCGCAGCACGGGATTCGGCTCGCCCGGGCTCACGAACTGCGGCAGGAACGCGAGGAAGAACAGGGTGAGCTTCGGGTTGAGCAGGTTGATCAGCACGGCCGTGGTGATCGTCCGCATGGGGGAGACCGGTGCGCTCCGGCGGGCGGTCACCGGGATCGCGTTCTCCTTCCGGAGCGTCGTCCACGCGAGGTAGAGGAGGAAGGCCACGCCGAGGTACTTCACGACCTGGAACGCCAGTGCGCTCGCGTGGAGCACGGCCGCCAGGCCGGTGAGCGTTGCCAGCATGTGCGGGACGCTGCCGAGCGTGCATCCGAGCGCGGCGATCACGCTCGCCTTGCGGCCCTGGGAGAACGCCGCGGAGAGCGTGTAGAGCACGCCGGTTCCGGGGGTGGCGACCACGATGAGCGTGGTCATGAGGAAGGAGATGCTCACGCCGCGCCTCCTCGCCGGACACGGTGGCCCGCCGGCGCCTCCCGCCCGGCCACGGCCGCCGGGCGCGTGGGGAGCGGCTCCTGGCCGGGCCGCGCGGTCCCGGCCCAGGCCGCGGTGTCGGCCGTCGAGGTACGGGCGATGTGGGTCATGGGTTCACCCTGCCGTCGCAATGGTGCGGGGAACAGGGCCAATGGTCACCCCTTCCTGGTGGTCCATCACGTCGGGACTGATCTGCTTCGCGCCGTACCGTGGGCGCGGCGCACGCTCAGGGCCCGGCACGGCCGCCGGTCTGCTCTGCGATCACAGGTGAGGCGGAGCGCACCGGCACCGGGCTCGCCGCCGGGCTCACCCGCGACGGTGCGGCCGTCACGGTGATCCGGGCGGCGGCCGCATCACCGGATCTGGGCCACGGCCACGACCCGGACGGTCCGGCCGCCACGGCCGCGGGCGGTGATCCTGAGGCGCTCCTGCGAGCCGCGGTGGAGGTGGGACGCCGTGCCGGTGCCCTGCGCCCGGGGCTCGGGCTGCGGGATGTCCCCGCGGTGGATCGTGAGCTCGGCCGGTGCCCGCGTCCGGGACTCGGGCCGGACCGGCCGGCGCCGGCGGTGCCGTACCGCGCGGTCAGGGGAGCGCCGCATCGGGGATGGCGGTCACCCCGGCCGGGTGCGCGTGCCGGGGCCCGGCTCCGGTCACGCCGCCGCGATCAGCGTGACCGCGCCGAGGGCGAAGCCCACGCCGGCGATCTGCACGGGGTTGAGCCGCTCCCCGAGCACGTGCCGGGCGAGCAGCAGCGTGCTGGCCGGGTAGAGCGAGACGATGACGGCGACCAGGCTGAGCATGCCGCGCTGCACGGCGAACAGGTACAGTACGTTGGCGGCCATGTCGAGCACGCCGGCGACCAGGATGGCGCGCAGCGCGCCCCGGCCGGGCCGCAGGTCGCGTCCGGACAGGAGGGCGAGGGCGGCGACCGTGGCGATCGAGGCGATCCTGGCGCCGAGCAGCGGCCACAGCCCGGTGCCTTCGGGCGCGTTCCCGATCAGGATGAAGAACGCGCCGAAGCCGGCCCCGGAGATCACCGATGCGGCGAGCGCGCCGAACCGGCGATCGGCGGGTCCCTGCGACGGCGCCGTGCTGACCAGCAGTACGGCGATGATGGCCATCCCGATCCCCGCGAGGGCCAACCCCCCGGGCCGCTCGCCCATGGCGAGGCCGAACAGCACCGGCAGGCCGGCCGAGACCGTCGCGGTGATGGGGGCGACCACCGACATGGTTCCGGTCGCCAGCGCCCGGTAGAACAGCAGCAGCCCGCCGCCGCCGGCCAGCCCGGCGAGCATGCCCCACAGCAGCGCGGCCGGCTCGGGCTCACCGGGCAGCAGCGGCATCAGCGCGAGGACGAAGGCGAGCCCGGCGAGCTGCGACACCACCACGACGGCGTGCACCCGGGAACGCTTGGTGGCGAGCCCGCCGAAGAAGTCCGCGGCGCCGTAGACCATGGCGCAGGTGGTCGCTAAGACGATCGCTGTCACAGCCCTCCTTAGTACAACATATTGAACGAAAGTACACTCAATGGTAGTCCATTAGACTGCAAACGTAGTTCAGTAGGCTGCACATTCCCGGCCGTACCACATGTGACGTACGGCACAGCGTCCCCAGGAAGTCCACCGTTCCACCGGGTCGTGCCGGAGGCCGGCACGTGGCGACGTGTTCCGGAACGCCGCACGTCCGGTCCGCGCAGGGGAGCCATGCCGGGCCGTGCGGTACGGAGTGCCCGGAACCTGCGGTCCGGCGCGGATCCGGGCATCGGCGAGAGTGATCGCCCGACGTGGCGGCGGCGGTGGTGAGCCGGCGGGCACCGGCGCGGTGGCGGCACGAGGGCGTGCGCCCGCCTCGGACCGGGGCCGGTGACCGGTGGTCTCGCGCGGCCCTCGACCCGCCGCCGAGCCGGAGGGCGGAGCGTACGGCACGCCGGGCCGCCTTCCGCAGGTGCCCGCACCGGCGCCCCTGGGGGGAGCGGTGACCGGGCGCGGCATCCGGACACCGGGTATCCGCCGGGTGGTGGCCGCACACGCCGGGAACCGGGCGCCGCCAGATCAGCGCCGCGAGCACCGGACCGGATTCTGTCGGTGGCCGTGGGCATCATGGCGCCCATGGCCACCTGGCAGGAGATCGAGCACGAGGTCCCCGAGCTCGCCGCGCACATCCGCGCGGCCATGGGGCGCAGTAAGCACAAGACGATGGCCACCCTCCGCAAGGACGGCTCGCCCAGGATCAGTGGCACGGAGGTGGAGTTCACGGACGGGGAGGTGTGGCTGGGGTCGATGCCCGGATCGGTCAAGGCCCGTGATCTGCTGCGCGATCCACGGGTCGCGATCCACAGCGCCTCGGACGAGCGCATGGAGCACCCCGGGGACGCCAAGATCGCCGGACGGGCGGTGGAGGTGACCGACCCGGTGCTCAAGGAGCGGTTCGGCGGCCCGCACGGACAGAACTTCCACCTGTTCCGGGTCGACGTCACCGAGGCCGTGCTCACCTACGTGGACTACGACACGGAACAGCTCGTGATCGAGTCGTGGCGCGAAGGCTCCGGCCACCGCGTGGTGCGCCGTAAGTGAAGGCCCGCTGAACGAATTCCGCCGAGCGGCGGCTCCCAGGAACGGGCGTGCCAGGGGTGCCACCGAGCGGTGGTTCCACGAACGGACGTGCACGAGGACCGGTCATGCCGGCCGGCCCGGTGATGCCGCCTTTGCCGGTGATGCGGGTCCGCGCCCAGGGCTCAGCCCCGTGAGCGTCCCGAGCCGGGCGGCGGCGCCGTCTTTCGCCCGCTGGGCGACACCGAGCACGGCCCGGCGTCTCATCGCAGCCCGTGGTACCGGGCGGCCGTGCCGGCACGGCACGGCTCACCGGGTCGGGTCCGTGGAGACCCCGGAGCCCGTTGCCGGGCGCCGGAGAGCATGTCCGGCGGCGCCGTAGCGGGCCGGTGCCCGTGCGAGCCGGCGCTCGTTCACGGACCGATCGCGGCCGGCGCGCGCACCCGTACCGTCGCGACCTTCGGGCGCTCCGGGCGCCGGCCCGGCCCGGTGCCGGGCTCGTCACCGGGCCGGGCCTCCAGCACACCCGGGAGCCGGGCCATGTGCCGCCGATGGAACGCTCGAAACCCCGCACGCGCGGCCGTTCGTTGCGCTTACAGTCCGATTACGAGCGCGGCGATCTGGTCGGTTAGGGTTTGGGCCGTTCCCCGAATTCGATTCAAGGAGCTGGTGGATGAATCCCCTGGCCAGGCTGAGCCTTGCCAATCGCTCTTTGGTGCTGCTGATATCGCTGGCGCTGGGGGTGCTCGGCGCCTTCGCGATCCCCTCCCTGAAGCAGCAGCTCTTCCCCTCGCTCGAGCTGCCCGCCGCGTTCGCGGTGGCCGGGTACCCGGGTGCGGCTCCGGAGATCGTTGAAGAGCAGGTGACCGAGCCTCTGGAGAGCGCGTTCAAGGGGATCTCGGGTGTGACCGAGATCACCTCGACCTCCAAAGAGGGTCTGGCGCAGATCCAGGTCGCCTTCGACTACGGCACCGACATCGATGACGCGGTCGCGTCGATGCAGCAGGCGGTCAACCGGATCAAAGCCCAGCTCCCCTCGGGGGTCGATCCGCAGATCATCGCCGGGAGCACCGACGACATCCCGGTGCTCGTCATCGCCGTGGCCGAGGCCGGCGATCAGCAGGCCATGCTGGGCAAGATCGAGCGGATCATGGTCCCGAAGCTCCGGGCGATCGAGGGCGTCCGCGACGTCTCGGTGACCGGGGCCCGGGAGCGCCAGGTCGTCATCACGCCGAACCTGATGAAGATGGCGATGCTCGGCCTTTCGCCGACCGCCATCCCCGAGCTGCTCCGGGCCAACGGGGTGACGATTCCCGCCGGCTCGTTCACCAAGGACGGCAAGGCGCTGACCGTGCAGACCGGTGAGCGCATCCGCACCGTGGACGACCTCAAGAACCTGTACCTCATGCCCGGTGCGCAGTCCGCCGGGAGCACGGGGGCCACGGCGGGCGGCGACGCCGCGCGGGCGGCCGCGGCCAAGGCGCGGGCGGTCAAGCCGGTCAAGCTCGGGGACGTCGCCACGATCGAGGTGAAGGAGGCTCCCGCCACCTCGTTCACCCGCACGAACGGCCAGCCCACGCTCGGTGTGGCGATCACCATGCGCCCGGACGGCAACGCCGTCCAGATCTCCCACGAGGTGCGGGAGCTGCTGCCCGGGCTCACCCGTGATCTGGGGGACGCCGCGGAGCTGACCATCGTCTTCGACCAGGCTCCGTACGTCGAGCACTCGATCAAGGACCTCACCACCGAGGGCCTGCTCGGGCTGGTCTTCGCCGTCGTGGTGATCCTGGTCTTCCTGCTCTCGGTGCGGTCGACGCTGGTCACCGCGGTGTCGATCCCGCTGTCGGTGGTGATCGCGCTGATCGCGCTGTGGGCCCGCGACTACTCGCTCAACATCCTCACCCTCGGCGGGCTGACGATCGCGATCGGGCGGGTCGTCGACGACTCGATCGTCGTGCTCGAGAACATCAAGCGGCACCTCTCCTACGGTGAGGAGAAGCGGCAGGCCATCCTGACCGCGGTCCGGGAGGTCGCCGGCGCGGTGACGTCCTCCACGCTGACCACGGTCGCCGTCTTCCTGCCGATCGCGTTCGTCGGCGGGATCGTCGGCCAGCTCTTCAGCCAGTTCGCGATCACCGTGACCGTGGCGCTGCTCGCGTCGCTGCTGGTCTCGCTCACGGTGATCCCCGTGCTCGCCTACTGGTTCCTGAAGACGCCGCGGTTCAGCCCGCAGGAGGCGGAGGCCGTACGGGAGGACGCGGAGCGCCGGGAGCTGCAGAACCCGCTGCAGCGCGCCTACATCCCCGTCCTGCGGTTCGCCACCCGGCGGAGGCTCACCACGGTGGTCATCGGCCTGGTCGTGTTCGCCGGGACGATGGCGCTGACCCCGGCGCTGAAGACGAACTTCCTCGACTCCACGGGGAACAACACCACTCAGATCACCCAGCGCATGCCGGCGGGCACCGACCTCGCGGTCACCGATGAGGCCGCCAAGAAGGTGGAGGACGTGCTCCGCTCGGTTCCCGGGATCGAGGCCTACCAGGTGACGGTGGGCGGCGGCGACATGCTCGCCGGGCTGGGCGGCGGTTCCGATCAGGCCACGTACTCGATCACGCTCGCCGAGGGCGCGGACACGCCCGCGATCGAGCAGGAGCTCCGGGACCGGCTGGCGAAGGTGCCGGACATCGGGGAGGTCACCGTCGGCCTGAGCCACGGCGGGTTCAACAGCGACCGGATCGAGGTGATCCTCAAGGGCGCCGACGCCGACGCGCTGCGCACCGCGGCCACGACCGTCCGCGACGCCATGGCCGAGGTCGAGGGCATGCGCGATGTGACGTCGAACCTGGAGGAGAGCGCGCCGCGCGTCGAGGTGCAGGTCGACCGGGCGAAGGCGGCGGCGCGCGGGCTGAGCGAGGCGGCGATCGGCCAGCTCGTCGCCCAGGCCTTCCGCGGGACCCCGATCGGTTCCATCGACGTGGACGGCCGCCCCACCGACATCGTGCTCCGCATGGGCGACGCCCCGGCCAGCGTCACCGAGGTGCGGAACCTCGCCCTGCCCACCGCGTCCGGCATGGTCAAGCTGAGCGACGTCGCCGACGTGGCCGTGGTCGACGGCCCGACCCGGGTGACCCGTCAGGACGGGGAGCGGACCGCGACGGTCAGCGGGATCGCCGACGCCGGCAACCTGGGCGAGGTCACCGCGAAGGTGACGGACAAGCTCGAGTCGCTCAAGCTGCCCGAGGGCGTCACCTGGGAGATCGGCGGGGCCAGCGCCGACATGGAGAAGGCCTTCGCCGACCTGCTCCTGGCCATGGCGCTCGCGGTCATCATCGTGTACTCGATCATGGTCGCGACGTTCCGCAGCCTGATCCAGCCGCTCATCCTGCTGGTCTCCATCCCGTTCGCCGGGACCGGCGCCATCGGCCTGCTGCTCGCCACCGACACCGCGCTCGGCGTGCCGGCGCTGATCGGCATGCTCATGCTGATCGGCATCGTCGTGACCAACGCGATCGTGCTGATCGACCTGATCAACCAGTACCGGGCTCAGGGCATGGGCATCGTCGATGCGGTCATCGAGGGCGGGCGGCGCCGCCTGCGGCCGATCCTCATGACCGCGGTCGCGACGATCTGCGCGCTCACCCCGATGGCGCTCGGCGTGACCGGCTCCGGCGGCTTCATCTCCCGGCCGCTGGCGATCGTCGTGATCGGCGGGCTGGTCTCCTCCACGCTGCTGACCCTCGTGCTCGTGCCCACCCTCTACACGATGGTCGAGCGGACCAAGGAGCGCATGCGCCGTACGCCGAAGCCCGAGAAGGCGGACGACGACTCGGTGAAGGTCTACGACAAGGAGGCCCTCACCCCGGCCAAGTGAGCCTGGCGTGGGCCCGCCCGCCCCGGCGGCCGAGCGGCCACCCCGGCCGCGCCGCCCGGTGGGCGGGCCCACCCGTTTCCGGGCGACCCGAACCCCGGGCCCACGGCATCGTCGAGCCGGCGGCCGTTCGTCCCGGCCCGGCCGCCCGCCGCCGTCGCCCGGACCGGGCGGGGGGACAGGGCGGCCGGCACCACGACGCGGCCCGGAGACCGCCGCCTCGTGCTGGCGGTTCGGCCGAGGCGGCCGGTGGCGGGCATCGGTCGCGCGGCCGGGCGCCGGCCACCGGGAGACGCCACCACCCCGCGACGCCCCGGCCGCTCCGCAGATCCGCACAGATCGCCACATAGACTGAGCCACCGTGAGTGACAAGCCGTCGATCCCGAACGTTCTCGCCGCCCGTTACGCCTCGCCCGAGCTCGCCCGCCTGTGGTCCCCGGAGCACAAGGTGGTGCTGGAGCGCAGACTGTGGCTGGCCGTGCTCAAAGCCCAGGCCGACCTCGGGGTCGACGTGCCCGGGCAGGTGATCGCCGACTACGAGAAGGTGGTCGAGCAGGTCGACCTCGCCTCCATCGCTGCGCGCGAGCGGGTCACCCGGCACGACGTGAAGGCGCGGATCGAGGAGTTCAACGCGCTCGCCGGGCACGAGCACATCCACAAGGGCATGACCTCGCGCGACCTCACCGAGAACGTCGAGCAGCTCCAGATCCGCGAGAGCCTGCTGCACGTCCGCGACCGGGTGGTCGCCATGCTGGCCCGGCTCGGCCGGCTCGCCGCCGAGCACAGCGGGACCGTGATGGCCGGGCGGTCGCACAACGTCGCCGCCCAGGCGACCACCCTCGGTAAGCGGTTCGCCACCGCGGCCGACGAGCTCCTGGTCGCGTTCGAGCGGCTGGAGAACCTGCTGGAGCGCTACCCGCTGCGCGGGATCAAGGGCCCGGTCGGGACCGCCCAGGACATGCTCGACCTGCTCGGCTCCGAGGCGCGGCTCGCCGAGCTTGAGGACCGGATCGCCGCGCACCTCGGCTTCTCCCGGCGGTTCACCAGCGTGGGGCAGGTGTACCCGCGCTCGCTCGACTACGACGTGCTCACCACGCTGGTCCAGCTCGCCGCCGCCCCGTCGTCGCTCGCCACGACGATCCGGCTCATGGCCGGCCACGAGCTGGTCACCGAGGGCTTCAAGGAGGGCCAGGTCGGGTCGTCGGCCATGCCGCACAAGATGAACACCAGGTCGTGCGAGCGCGTCAACGGCCTCACCGTCATCCTGCGCGGCTACGCCCACATGGCCGGGGAGCTCGCCGGGGCGCAGTGGAACGAGGGGGACGTGTCCTGCTCGGTGGTCCGCCGGGTCGCGCTGCCCGACGCGTTCTTCGCCTTCGACGGCCTGTGCGAGACCATGCTCACCGTGCTCGACGAGTTCGGCGCGTTCCCCGCGGTCATCGAGGCCGAGCTCGCCCGCTACCTGCCGTTCCTCGCCACCACGAAGATGCTCATGGCCGCGGTCCGGGCCGGCGTCGGCCGGGAGACCGCGCACGAGATCATCAAGGAGCACGCGGTGGCCGCCGCGCTCGCCATGCGCACCGAGGGCACGGGCAACGATCTGCTGGACCGGCTCGCCGCCGACCCGCGGTTCCCGCTCGGCCGGGCCGAGCTCGACGCCCTGCTCGCCGACCGGATCTCGTTCACCGGCGCCGCGTCCGCCCAGGTGGCCGAGGTGGTCGGCCGGATCGAGCGGATCACCGCCCGGTACCCCGAGGCCGCCGCCTACGTCCCGGGCGCCATCCTCTGATCACCGGGCCCGGAGGATGAAACGGGCGCCCGATATCCTGTGCCACCGTTGACCCGCCAGATTCGATCATGCGTGAGCTGACCAGCATCGACCAGGTCACGGACGCCTGCGGCGACGACGATCTGATCATGTGGGCCGCCCAGGGGATGAAGCCGGGCATCCGGGCGTGGGCCCACCGGGACGCCGTCGCCGTGGCGAGCCCGCACGCCTCCCGCCGCCACCGGCTGGCGGTGGCCGGCCGGCCCGAGCACGCCGTGCCGCTCGTCCGGCACGCGCTCGCCGAGGTCGGGCGGAGGTTCCGCCCGTTCGGCGACGCCGAGCTCATCGACGCCGTCGCCCACGCGATCCCGGAGCTGGACAAGCCGCACCGCTTCTCCTGGATGACCCTGCGCGAGCTCACCCCACCGGCGCCGGGGCGCGGCCCGGGAGACCGATCGGACGGCGTCGAGCCACCGGCCTGGCTGCGGCCGGAGGACGACCCGCAGGTCGACCTGCTGCTCAAGGAGGCCAGCCCCGAGTCCTACGCCGTGCCCGGCATCCCCGGCGTGCGGCGCTGGGCCGGCATCCGGAGCACCACGGGGGAGCTGCTCGCCGTCGCCGCCGACGCCTGGTCGGCGCCCACCGTCGGCCTGCTCGCCGGCGTCGCGACGGCCGTACCGGCCCGGGGCCGCGGGCTGGGGGAGCGGATCTGCCGGTTCGTGGTCGAGGAGCTGCTCGCCACGTACGGCCGGGCCTCGCTCATGGTGGACGACTGGAACGCGGCGGCCATCCGGGTCTACGAGCGGATCGGGTTCGCGCGGCGCCCGGTGGCCGCGGCGCGATTCCCGCAGCCGGGCGGGCACGACCTGTTCGACGACTGAGCGATCCCGCGCCCGCGCCCATGGCGCGCCGGCGGCGCGGCCGGGAGAGGGCACGGCCGGTCGGCGGACGGCGTGATCTCCCGGCGCGGTCTTCCTCGGGCCGCCGGCCCCCGATCGGCTCGCGGTGGCGTCCGCGGTACGGCGGGGCCTGCTCCGCGACCGGCGACGGGAACCCCGCAAGGGCCTGGCAACCGCCTATCGCCCGGCGGCTCATGGGGTGCCGCCGCGCCGTACGGCCCGCCGGGCCGTACGGCTAGCTCCGCTCGCCTGAGGTGAGGCGGGCGACCAGCCGGGGGAGGGCCTCACTGATCGGCTCGCGGATCACCTCGTCGGCCAGGTCGTCGTAGGGCGTGGGCTCGGCGTTCACGATGATCAGCCGGGCGCCGGAGGCGACGGCGTACTGCACCAGCGACGCGGCGGGGTGCACCTGGAGCGAGGTGCCCACCGCGATGAACACGTCGCACTCCCGGGACACCTTGACCGCCTGCTCCAGGACGTGCTGGTCGAGGAACTCCCCGAACATCACGGTGGCGGTCTTCAGGATCCCGCCGCACTTCCGGCACCTGGGGTCGCTCTCCCCGGCGTGCACCCGGTCGATCGCCTCACGGGTCGTCGAGCGGGCGCCGCACTGGGTGCACACCGTCTCGAACATGTTGCCGTGCAGCTCGAGCACCCGATCCGGAGGCGACCCGGCCCGCTGGTGGAGGCGGTCCACGTTCTGGGTGATGATCCACACGTCCACGCCGGCGTTGGCGAGGTCGACGAGCGCACGGTGGCCCGCGTTCGGCTCCGCGGTCCAGGCCGGGTTCTCACTGCGGAACAGCCATGAGCGGCGCCGGATCTCAGGGTCGCTCATGTAGTAGTCGTAGGTGACGAGCTTCTCGTAATCCGGGAACTTCCGCCATAGGCCGTTCGGCCCCCGGAAATCCGGGATACCGGACGCGGTGGAGATCCCGGCCCCCGACAGTACGGCCACCTTCATGGCACCGATCGTATGCCTGGGCGCGGCCGGTCCGGCACGGGCCCGCCCCGGGCGGCCCCGCTCGGCCGGAGCGCCGCCTGGGCCGGGACCCGGCGGCCGGGTTTCGGCGGGGTACGGCACCCGGGCGGGTCACCCGGCCGGCTCGGATGCCGGGTCCGCCTGCCGGGCCGGCCGCTCGCCGTTCCCGGTCCCAGCTGGGGGCGTGCCGCGCAGCAGGGGGTGGACGCGCATCGCCGCCTCCAGCTCGCCGGGCAGCTCGTCCCGGTAGCGGCCGAGCGTCGACAGGTCACCGTGGCCCAGCACCCGGCGCACCGCGTCCATGTCCGTGCCGTCGGCGAGCAGGTGCGTCGCGGTCGTGTGCCGCAGCCCGTGCGGGGTCACGCTGCGCCGGCGCTCCGGCTCCACCCGCCGCAGCACCCGGTCGATCACCGCCTGGACGTCACCCCGGGCCAGCCTCCGGCCGCGCCACGACAGCAGCAGCGCCTTCTCGTCCCCGCCCTTGCGGACGGCGAGGTACGCGTCGAGCGCCTCGGCGACCTCGCGGGGGAGCGGCACGTCCCGGGTCTTGCCGCCCTTGCCGAAGATCCGCCAGTACCGGATCCCGTTGTTGGTGTAGAAGTCCTCGACGTTGGCCCGGACCAGCTCCGACACCCGGGGTCCCACGGTGGTGAGCAGGAGCACGATGAGCGCGTCGCGCACCTCGGTCCGCTGGTCCTTCCGCTTCGAGGTGGCCGAGTCGGGGGAGGCGGCGGCCGAACGGGCCGCCGCGATCAGGCCCTCGGCCTGCTCCCGGGTGAGCGCCCGCCGCTTCGGCGGCAACCCGCCCCGCTCCCGGGGCATCACCGACGACACCTCCATGGGGTTCATCTGCACCCAGCCCGCCGACACCGCGTGCTGGAACAGCCCCGAGATCGACCGGCGGAACCTGAGCTGTGACGCCGGGCTCTGCCGGCCCTCGTCCGGCCGGCCGGGGGAGGAGGGGTTCTTGCGGCGCTCGTCCGGTTTGCGGGCGAAAGCGAGCAGTACCGCGTCCACGTCCTCACCGGTCAGGTCGTCGAGCACCCGGTCAGGGCCGGCGAGGCGGGCGAACGTGGCGACGTCCCGGGCGTACACCTCGGCGGTGGCGGGGGACAGGGTTCCGGTCACGGCCTTGGCCCGGACCAATTCGATGTACCGGTCGGCTGCCTCCTGCACGGTCAACCGGATCACCTGCGGGGGGATCATGATCTTTACCGTACCGGGGCAGGGAAGGCCGCACGAGGCGGAACGAACGTAGCCCTGCTCTGAACAAAACTAGTCCTATACCGAACAGAATGAGTCTTCTGTTCGGTATAGCTGTTCTTTTCTGGTCATAGCTGGATTTTGTTGACTTGCGACAGAAATGCAGGGTCATGCCCTGCGCGAGCACTGCACCGCGTCCAGCAGAGCCTCTCCGGCGCGGGCGCTCGGACGCCGGATGGGCGCTCGGAGCCGGACGCGGTACTGATGATCATGGGGTGAAGATCGATAATGATCGGCCGGTATCGAGATCACGCACGCGGCCGGGTATCCGGCTCGGGCGGGTGTTCGCCGACGGTGTTCGGCCCGGTGCCGCGGCCGCGACGCCGTCACGCCGCCGTACCGGCGATCGGCGCCGGCCGTGCGGCCGGCACGATGGCGCACAGCGGGCATGCCTGATCACGACAAAGGACTTCGCCTGCCAAGTTCGATGCGCCGTACGCGGAGCCCTGCGCGGTGTTCGGCGGGAGCACCTCTAGCCGGTTTCGCGTGCCGGTCGCAACGCCGGCTCCCCGCAACACATCGGTTTCATGATCGGCTCGTGATCGACGCGGCGTTCACGTAAACGGTCCCGGCTGCGCATCCGTCATCGCGCCGGCCCGCGGTCCCGGCCTGCGCGCGGCGGTCACACCGCCGCGCGCCTTCGCCGTACGCCGTCCCAGTGCGCGCACAGCGCGCCCAGAGCCCTTTCAAGGCCACGGAGACCACTTCTCACTGATGCTCGATAACGAACATTATGTCAAGTTGAGGCCGGTGCCCGTCCCTCCCCTCGGCCCGGGCCGCTCCGCGATCCGCACCAGGCCTTGCCTCGACAGCCTGCAGAGCCCTGAGCCCCGGCGACCGTGATAGTGCCGCCTTTCACGCCCGTCATCCTCGCCGAGCTTCCGGCGTCCACCATGCCTCCGCCGTGTGCTCGGCACAGCCTCGCGGGCCGGCCGGTGGTTCCCATGGCATGCGCTGGCGTACGGCGTCGAGGCCGGTCGACGTCCCGCCGGGCCGAGCCATGCCCGCGTCGCCCGCGTGCCGGCGGGACCGTGCGCGGGCGTGCCGGGCGTGTCGCGGTGCGCCGCCGGATCCGGACCGGCTCCCGGCCGGCCCCGTGCCGGGCCGGCCGTCCCTGGCACCGGCCGAGGCGGCGAGACGGGGCCGGGTTCTCCCCGCGCCACGGCGGGACGCGCGCATCCGCCGCTCCCCTGACGTCTCCCCCACACTCCGGCCCGAATTCGAACATCTGTGCGAACCGGATGGGCTGCCCATCCGGGCGGTCCGCCGTGCCCCACGGCACCGCTCCATGGAGCGATCTTCAGCGGCTGTCGCGCCGCCGTACCCGTCGGTGATCCTGAGGCAGGCGCCCGGACGACGGCACCGCCCGCGCCGACCTGGCCATGCGGCGCCGGGAGGCGCGGGACCAGGGCACCCCGCCCCGTCGGAGGGCCCACGGCCCGGGCCGGCCGGGCTCGCCGCGACCGGCGTACACGACGAAACCCAGCGGGAGCCGCCTGACATGACCACGACACAAGCACCAGAGGACGGAGCGTCACCGCTCGCGGCCCGCGACGGCGCGGCGCAGGATGAGCAGCGGCCCGGACCGGTGAGGCGCCGCTGGTGCCTGGGGACCCGGCTCGTGGTGGCGGCCACGGCGGTCTGGGCGGTCGTGCTCACCCTGCACGTCCTGCTCGTGGACCGCTGGTGGCCGTGGCTGATCTTCGAGGTCGCGCCGCCGCTGATCCTGGTGGTGGTGCCGCTGCTGCTGCTCGTCGTCACGCCGCTCGCCAGGCCGGTCCGGCGCCGGCTCTCCGTGGTCCTGGTCGTCCTGCTGCTGGCCGGGGCATACCTGGCCGGTTTCGGCCGCGGGTGGGCGGCGACGCCCACCGCCGGTGGCCCGGCGGGGACGACGATCAAGGTCTTCGCCTGGAACACCAACTACTGGGACATGTCAGACGACAAGGGCGCGTTCTACGCGTTCTTGCGCCGCCAGGACGCGGACGTCTACCTCCTGCAGGAGTACCTGTACTGGGACGGCGACCGGCCGGTCCGGATCGACGACACGGCCCGGTTGCGCGCGGAGTTCCCCGGCTACCGGATCCTCGTCCAGGGCGAGCTGCTCACCCTCACCCGGCTGCCCGTCGTCGCCGCGGACCACGCGGTCCCCGAGACGGGAGCGGACTGGTACTGGAAGGGCGGCAAGGCCCAGCGCACCGACATCCGGGTGGGCGGGCGCACGGTCTCCTTCTACAACGTGCACCTGCCGGTGCCGTTCCGGATCGGCGATGACCCGTTGAGCGGCCGGTTCTACCGGGAGCTCGCGGAACGGTGGGCGTGGCGCAACGGTGAGCTGAGCAAGCTGCGCGCGGACCTGGCCGCCAACCCCAACCCGGTCGTGGTGGCCGGCGACTTCAACTCCGCCTGGATGGAGGTCGCCCCGCTCGGCGGGGGCACCCGGCTGCACACCCCGGCGGGCTCCGTGCTGCCCGTCGCCTCGTGGCCGGTCTCCGAGTACCCGTTCCCCCGGGTGTGGCGCCTCGACTGGCTGTTCACCAGCCCGGGCCTGACCGTCTCCGGTTACCGCTTCACCGGCGGCGCGCCGTACTCCGACCACCAGGCCCAGGAGTTCCGCATCGCCGTCGCCGACGAGGCGCCCGCCGCGCACTCCGCCACACCCCACACGACGGAAGGGACGCATCGTGCGCAAGCCCCGACGAATTCACGGTGACGGTGACGCCCGGCGGCCGCGCCGGGGGCGTGCCCATGAGCCGGGCGGCCTGCGGGTCGTCATGGTCTCCCCCGACGCCCCGCCCGACCCGTACGGCGGGATCGGCACGTACCTCGAAGGGCTGCTCGGCGCCATGGCGTCCCAGAACGCCGATGTCCATCTGGTCGGCACGTCCCGGCACCGCCACCTGCCCCGGGTGTCGCGGTACGGCGCGGTGACCGTGCGCCGGGTGCTCGCCACCCGGCCCTGGGCGCGCGCGGCGCGGCCCCGCTGGTTCCTCGGCATGGTGGCCGAGTTCGCCCGGCTCAACCTCGCGGGCGTCTGGTACGCCTGGCGGTTGCACGCCCGGGCGCGGGTCGATCTGGTCGCGGTGCACGACTGGATGTGCGCGCCGGCCGGGCTGGCCTGCGCCATGCTGCTGCGGATCCCGGTCTGCTACCACGTCCACTCGGCCGAGACCTTCCTCGGCGCCGGGAGCCGGGGCCTGGTCGCGCTGCTCGGGCGCGCGCTGAACCGGGCGCTGAGCCGGCGGGCCCGGCTGATCATGGTTCCGTCGTACGGCACCGTGGCCGCGGTCCCGCACCTGGCCGGCCGCGGCGATGTGGTGGTGGTCTCGCACGGCGCCGGGAAGGCGTGGCGGATGGCCTGCCCGGACGACGCGGAACGCGCCGTCATCCGGGACAAGATCCGGTCGATGTACGGGATCCCGGACGGGCGGCGGCTGATCGTGTTCGCGGGCCGGTACGCCCCGCACAAGGGGGTGGCCGAGCTGATCGACGCGGTCAAGCGGCTGGTGGACGACGGCCTGGACGTCGCCGCGGTGGTCGCGGGCACCGGATGGCCGGACCTGTCGCTGAACGACCGGCTGCGCGAGCAGGTGGCCGGGCTGGGGTTGGGCGAGCGGGTGCACCTGCTCTGCCGGTTCCTGGACACGGACGAGCTGCGGGACCACCTGGTGGCGGCCGACGCGTGCGCGTTCCCGTCGGCGTACGAGCCGTTCGGGTTCGTCGCCCTGGAGGCGATGGCGCTGGGCGCGCGCACGGTGGTCGGGCCGGGATTCGACGAGGGCGTGGTCGGCGGCGCCGAGGGGGCGTGCCTGCGCATCGCGACCATGGATCCCGGCGAGCTGGCGGCCGCGCTGGCCCGGGCGGTGAGCGACGACGACCCGGAGCTGGGCGCCCGGGCCCGCCGGTACGTCCGCGAGCACCACTCCTGGGAGGCGGCGGCCGCCCGCACGCTGAAGGCGTACGGCGAGGCGGTCGGCCGGTGAGCCGGACCGGCCCACCGGCGGGCCTCGCCCGCGCCGGCTGCCTCGGCGCCAAGGTCCGCTCCTGGTCCCCGGCGCTGATGTCCGCGGCCGCGAGTGTGCTCATGACGGTCGCGAGCCTGGCGATCGCCCGGTTCGACGGGTTCGACGCGTTCGGGACGCTGGTGACCCTGCAGGCGGTCGGCGTGATCCTCGGCATCCCGATGCTGTGGGGGGTGCACGTCAACGCCAGCCGGGCGATGGCCGCCCGGGCAGACGCCGGGGTGGTGGCCGGGACCGCGCTGGCCGTGGTCGCGGCGGCGTGCCTGCTGACGTCGGCCGCGTTCTTCGTGCTGCTGACACTGGCCCGGGGCGTGCTTCCGGTCGCCGCCGCGGACGGGCTGGGGTGCGCGGCCGGGCTCGGGGTCTCGGCCACCGTGATGACCCTGGCCGAGTCGCTGCTGCGGATCCGCGGCCGCCAGGTGCTCGCCTCCGGGCTGCGGCTGGGCTGCGCCGGGGGGTACCTGGTCGCGGTGGCCGCCGTCCTGGCCGCCAGGCGCGGGGACGCGGCCCGGTACGCGGCCCTGCTCACCGTCGCCAACGCCGCGTGCGCGGTGCTCATGCTCGCCGGGCTGCGCCGGGCACTCGGGGGTGCATCGGCCGGACCTCCGGCTCGAGGGGGACGGGTTTTCGGCTGGGACGGTGGGCTCGCCCGGACGTTGCTGCGTGAGGGGTGGGCCTACAGCACGGGCCAGTCCCTGCTCACCCTGCTCTTCGGGTTCGACGTCATCCTGCTGATGCGGGCGAGCGGCCCGGCCGCGGTCGGGCTCTACGCCTTATATATAGGGAGCTGCCGCCGCGTGATCGGCATCCTGTTCACCGACTCGCTCGCCTCGTTGCTGATCGCCGCGCTCGCCAAAGGTCGATCGTCGGCGGGCGGCCGGGTGGTGCTGCGGTACGCTCCCTGGTTCCTCGGCCTGGCCGGGCTGGGGGCCTTCGCGCTGGTCGTGGTGGGCCTGGCCGCCGCCGGTGCGCTCGACCGGCTGGTGCCGGGGTGGGCGGTGCTCGCCGCCGCCGGCTGCGCCGCGCATGCGCTGGTGATCGTGCTCTTCTGTGTGCTCACCGTGCAGCCGTCGCTCGGCCTGGCCCCGGCCCGGGCCGCGCTGGCGGTGGCGTTCCTGCCCGGCCTGGCGGTCCAGGCCGCCGGCGCCGTGGCGGGTGGCGTCCCCGGCATGATCGCCGCGTTCGCGGTCCTCAACATCGCCCTGGTGTGGTGGTTCCTGGCGGTGATCCGGCGCGCGATGGCCGGCGCCGGGCACCGGGCGCGGGCGCCCGAGCAGGCGCGCGGCTGACACGCTGACTCCCGATCGGCGGTCGCCCACGGCATCGCTGCGGTACGGCCACGCCTCCCCGGCCCGGGGAATGGTGGCCCCGTGGCCCGGCGGGCCGAGGTGGTGGCCTGTTTGCCGGGAGCCCACCATGGGCCGGTCCGGTGACGTGTCGGCACCGCGCGACCGCCGGTGGGCGTTGCCGGGTGCCGTTCCCCGTGCCGTGCCTTGCGCAGGACCGCAACACATGCCGGTCCTGCTCCGGCCCGGTCCCGCTTGGTCAGCCGGGCTTCGCCGGTGCCCGGAAGCAAGCCCTCGTCCGTTCGGTGAGAGAGCCTCGCTGGAGTCGCTCCAGCGGGGCTTTTCCGTTATCCGGACCCGCGCACCGGCCCGGAACCGGTCCCGCCGGCGGCCGGCCGCGCGCGGGCCGGCAGATGAAGCTCACGTCTCCGCTCTCCCCACGCGGGTCCGCAGCCCCGCGGCCCGCGGAAACGCCCGCGTCCGGGCCGTGTCAAGTGACCGGATGGGCAGCCCGTCCGGGCGGCTCGCCGTAGCCCACGGCACCGCTCGATAGAGCGATCTTCAGCGGCTGTCGCGCCGCCGTACCCGTCGGTGATCCTGAGGCGGGTGCCCGGAGGACGGCGTGACCCGCGCTGACCTGGCCATTCGCGGCCGGGCGGGCGCTGCGCCAGGGCACCCCGCGCTCCGCCGGGCGGGCCCGCGGCCGGAACGGCCGGTCGATCCCGGCGGATCGCCTCGCATGGCCGTACCACCCCGGCGCCCCGGGACGGCCGGGGCCGGGACGGCACGACACGAGAGGAGCCCACATGCCCGAACTCTTGTCCGTGCAGCAGGCCGAGGAGCTCGACGTCGGCCAGGTCCACGAGATGTACCGGCGGTACATCAACCGCAGCCAGGTGACGCTCATGACGTCGTTCGGCTTCGGCTGGGAGCTGGTCGACCACGCCGAGGGGGCGTACCTGTACCTGCGGGACGGGCGCAAGGTGCTCGACATCACCGGTGGCGTCGGCGTGCTCAACCACGGCCACAACCACCCGCGCATCCTGGCGGCGCGCATGCGGTTCCAGGAGCGGCGCCGGATGGAGGTGCACAAGACGTACTTCTCCCCCTACCTGGCGGCTCTCGGGCACAACCTCGCCCAGGTGCTGCCGGGTGACCTGACGCGGTCGTTCCTCCCCAACTCGGGGGCGGAGGCGGTCGAGAACGCGGTCAAGCTGGCGTACAAGTACCACGGCGGCCGGCGGAACACGATCCTGCGGGCGGACATCAGCTTCCATGGCAAGCTCCTGGGGTCCGGCGGGCTCACCGGGAGCGCGCAGCACCGCTTCTCCTACCCGACGATCCCGGGGATCGTCACCTTCCGCTACGACGACCTGGACTCGGTGCGCGCGGCGGTGCGCGCGCACCGGAAGGACGTGTACGCGCTGATCGTCGAGCCGTTCAGCGCGTCGACGATGCAGTGGTGCTCGGAGGAGTTCCTCCGGGGCGTGCGGGAGCTGTGCACCGAAGAGGACATCGTCCTGATCTTCGACGAGATCTACACGGGGTGGGGCAAGACCGGGAGCCTGTTCTGCTTCATGCGCTACCCCGGCCTGGTGCCGGACGTGCTGACCACGTCGAAGTCGTTCGGTGGCGGCAAGTCGTCCATCTCGGCGTACATCGCCCGGGAGCCGATCTTCCGGAAGGCGTACGACAACCTGGCCGACGCGATGGTGCAGAGCACCAGCACCACGTACTACGGGTTCGGCGAGGAGACGGCGACCGCGATCGAGGCGATCAACATCGCCATCGAGGACGACTACCCGGCGCGGGCGCGGGCCCTGGAGCGGGTGCTGGGGCCGGGGCTGGAGCGGCTGCAGAAGAAGTACCCGGATGAGATCGCGGACGTGCGCGGGTGCGGCGCGCTGTGGGGGGTGTTCCTCTCCGGCGGTCCCCGGCTGCTCGACCTGGCCGGCAAGCTGTCGCCGCTGCGGGATCCGCAGCTCCGGCCGAAGCTGGTGGCCTGCGCGGTGATCGACGCGCTCTACCGCGACCACGACATCTACGCCTACTACACGCTGAACGGGCGCAGCCCGATGGTGATCGGCCCGCCGCTGGTCGCCGAGCCGGAGGAGATGGAGCGGGTGCTGGACGCGCTGGACGCGGTGCTCGCGCAGGGCATGCCCCGCCTGCTGACCCGGTTCATCCGTGAGCGGGTGAGCTCGCTGTGGTGACGGGAGGGGCGCCCGCGCGGATCGTGGTGACCGGCGCGGCGGGGATTCTCGGTTCGAACCTGGTGGCGCGGCTGCTGCGGGACGGCCACCGGGTGTGCGGGGTGGACGTGCGTGAGCTGCCGCCCGCGCCCGGCCTGACCGGGCGGGTGGCCGACATCCGGGACACGGCCGCGATGACGGAGGCGTTCGCCGGTGCGGACGCGGTGGTGCACTGCGCCTCGGCGCTGCCGAGCTACCCGGCCGAGCAGATCCGCTCGATCATCGTCGCGGGCACGGGCTCGGTGCTGCGGGCGGCGCGGGCCGCCGGGGTGGCCCGGGTGGTGCACGTGTCCTCCACCGCGGTGTACGGCCTGCCGCGGACGGTGCCGACCGAGGAGCACCCCAGGGAGCCGGTGGACACCTACAGCGCGGCGAAAGCGGAGGCGGAGGAGCTGGTCGAGCGGTTCCGCGCCGATGGGATGTGCGTGGGCGTGCTGCGGCCGAAGACGTTCCTCGGCCCGGGCCGGATGGGGCTGTTCTCGATGCTGTTCGAGTGGGCCGAGGAGGGGCGCAACTTCCCGGTGCTGGGCCGGGGCGACGTGCGCATCCAGATGCTCGGGCTGGACGACCTGGTCGACGCGGTCGTGACCATGCTCCGGGCGCCGGACGAGGTGGCATGTGACACGTACAACGTGGGCGCGGCGGAGTTCGGCACGCTGCGGGAGGACTTCCAGGCCGTGCTGGACGCGGCCGGGCACGGCAAGCGGGTGGTGTCGATCCCGGCCCGGCCGGCGGTGAGCGTGCTGCGGCTGCTGGAGCGCGTGAAGCTCTCCCCGGTGTACGGCCGGCTGGTGTACAAGCTGCTCTACGACTCGTACGTGAGCATCGACAAGGCGCGGGAGCGGCTGGGGTTCTCCCCCAGGCAGTCCAACCGGGACGCCATCCTCGCCACGTTCGAGTGGTGGCGGCGCAACCGCGGGTCGGCGGCCGGGCGGGGCGCCGGCCGGACGAGCAGCGAGCCGTGGAAGCAGGGCGTGCTGGCCCTCTCGAAGGTGTTCTTCTGACCCGGAGGTGGGAGGGTGTCCGGCACTTCCCTGGATCTGCCGGCGGCCGCGCGGCCCGTGCCCGGGCAGCGGGGGTCGCCCCGTGACCTGCTGGCGCTGCTGCGGCCGCACCAGTGGGTGAAGAGCCTGCTGGTGGTGCCGCTCGCGCTGGTGGACCCGGCGGCGTGGTCGCCGCCGGCGCTGGGCCGGCTGGCCGCCGCGGTGGCGGTGTTCATCCTGGCGTCGTCCGTGGTGTACGTGGGCAACGACATCGCGGACCGGGAGCGGGACCGGCGCCACCCGGTCAAGCGGCACCGGCCGATCGCGGCGGGCCGGGTGTCCGTGCGGGCGGCGGTGGCCGTCGGGGTGGGGCTGCTGGCGGTGCTCGCGGTCACGGTCGCGGTGGTGTCGCCGCGGCTGGCGTGGCCGGTCGGGGGTTACCTGCTGCTGAACGTGCTGTACAGCGCCTGGCTGAAGCACGTGCCGCTGGTCGATTTGTTCGTGGTGGTGCTCGGGTTCGAGGCGCGGATCGTCGCGGGGTTCCTGGCGGTGGAGGCGGTGCCGTCCCCCTAGCTGCTGCTGTGCGTGTTCTTCCTCTGCCTGACCTTGATCTTGGGGAAGCGGCGCCGGGAGCTGGACGAGGCGGGGGCGGCGCATCGGCCGTCGCTGGCGGGGTATTCGCCGGGCCTGGTCGACCAGATGATCACGGTGTGCGCGGGGCTGACCGCGGTGGTGTTCCTGCTGTTCCTGAGCCAGGACACGGCCGCGGTGTCGCCCCGCGGTGCCGCGCTGCTGTCCCTGGCGCCGCTGGGGTGTTCGGCCTGTTCCGGTACATGCAGCTCCTGGCGGTGCGCGGGGTGGGCGGTGACCCGGCCCGGGCGTTGCTGCGCGACCGGGTGATCGTGGTGACTGCGGTGCTCGCGGCCGGGCTGGCCGCGGTGCTGGCCGGGCTCGATCTGCTGTCGGGGTGGTGACGTGGCCCCGGCCCGGCCGGGGTGAGGCGTGCCGTACCGCGCCGGAGCGGCGTCGATCGCCGGTCGGCGGGCCGGGTCGGGGGCGCGGCCGGGATGCCTGTGCGGGCGGGGCTGCGCGGCCCTGGTTCCGGAGAAGACGACCAATCACGAGATATGGGGGCGTTTCATGCCTGAGTTCGATCTCGCCGTGATCCTCAACTACTACTCCCCGTACGTCAGCGGGCTGACCGAGTCGGCGCGGGCGATCGCCGAGGGCCTGGCGGGGCGGGGCTGGCGGGTGGCGGTGGTGGCGTCGCAGCACCTGAAGTCCTTGCCGTTGCGGGAGCGCCGGGCGGGTGTGGAGATCTTCCGCTGCCCGGTGGTGACGACGATCAGCCGGGGGCCGGTCAGCCCGTCGCTGCCGTTCGTCGCCGCCCGGGTGGCCCGGATGTCCGCGGTGGCGAACCTGCACATCCCGATGCTGGAGGCGGGGCCGATCGCCCGGATGTGCGCGCCGACCCCGGTGGTGACGACGTACCACATCGACCTGTGGCTGCGCCGGAGCCTGATCAGCCCGGTGGTGATCGGCGCGGTGGACGCCTCGGCGCGCATGTCCATGCGCAACTCGGCCGCGGTGGTGGTGAACAGCGACGATCAGGCCCGGTACTCGCGGCTGTGGCCGACCCTGCGCCGGGCGAACGTGCACGCCATCCCGGCGCCGTGTTACGACCGGGCGGGCGGCAGCCCGTCGTACCGGGAGACCGGTGGGCTGCACGTCGGCTTCGCCGGGCGGATCGCGGCCGAGAAGGGGCTGGTGTACCTGATCGAGGCGTTCCGGCGGCTGCCGGAGCCGGACGCCCGGCTGCTGCTGGCGGGCGACTACGTGAACGTGGCCGGGGGCAGCGACATCGCGCGGGTCCGGCGGGCGATCGGCGGTGATTCGCGGGTGCGGCTGCTCGGCCTGCTGAACGACGGGCAGATGCGGGACTTCTACGCCTTGATCGACGTGTTCGCCCTCCCTTCGATCTCGGAGTCGTTCGGGATCGTGCAGGCGGAGGCGATGATGGCGGGCATCCCGTCGATCACGACCGACATCCCGGGCGGCCGGTTCCCGGTGGTGGCCACCGGTTTCGGCCGGGTGATCCCGCCCCGGGACCCGGGCGCGATCCTGCGGGCGATCCGGGAGCTGCGCGGCCTTTCCGCGGAGGAGCGGGCGGCCGGTGCCGCGGCGGCGCGGTCCCTGTTCAGCCTGGAGGCCTGCCTGGACTCCTATGAGCGGCTGTTCCGCTCGCTCGGGGCACGTCCGGGCGCCCGATCCGGCCCGGGGGCGCCGCCGGCGTTGGCCGGGCGGGAGGAGGCGGCCTGACGGGGCCCGGCGCGGGCGCCCGGTCCTCGGGGCGGGGCGCCGCTCCCCCGCGCGAGCCGGTGGCCGGGGCCCGGGTACGGGCCCCGGCCTCCCGGTGAACGCCTCTCTCGCCGGGGCCGGCGACCGCGGCCGTCACGGGTGTGGAAAGCCGATTTCCGGCCCCGGGAAACGGTGGAATAAATTCCAGATTCGCCGCGTGCCGAAAAACGGCTTGACAGACCGTAAACCAGCTTGAAAATACCAAGGGGGCCATCTATGCCCTGGATTATGTGGTTAAGCGATAGTTGACCAGATATTTGCTTAACTGGAATGTTTCATCAATAATGTCCAGTCGGTAGTTGGGGTTACCAACCATCGGGGGAAGCGTGCCCGGGCCGAGCAGCACTCCAACGGTTGATCCTCTGGTTATGACCCTTGACGTGGGAGGGGACGCGTGGAAGGGCCGAGCAACAGTACAACGGTCAACCCTCTGGTCATCCCGCTCGACGTGGGCATCGCCTGCGAGAACGAGATCCTGCGCTACGGGCTCCGGGCTGCGCTGAACGACCTCGACACGGTCCGCCGGGTGCAGGAAATCCCGGCCGGCGCCGATTTCGACGCGGCGGTCCTCCGCTCTGTCGGAATCGTCATCGTCTCCTACGCCGAGTGGGATACCGCGCAGCGCGTCGTGCCCGCCGCACGGGCCGCGAACGTCCGCGTCCTCGCCTTCGTCGACGACGTCACCGCAAAGGACATCGAAAAACTCCTGTCCCTCCGCCCCGATGGTTTCATCCTCCAGCGCGAGCTCAACCGGCACGTGCTGGAGGACGCCCTGATCCGGGTCGCGCGCAGCGAGACGCCGATGCCGTCGCAGATCGTCGCGGAGCTGTTCGACTCCGCCGACCGCATGCTGCGCAGGGGCACCCATCCCCGGTACGTGGAGCTGTCCGCCCGGGAGCGGGAGGCCCTGCAGCTGCTCGCCGACGGGCTGAGCAACAAGGAGATCGCCCAGCGCCTCTACATCTCGGTGCACGGCGCCAAGCGCCTGGTGGGCAACATCCTGCTCAAGCTGAACTGCCCCAACCGGACCCAGGCGGCCGTGATCGCCATGCGGCACGGGCTGGTGCGCGACCGCACATGAAGCGCCCACGCCCCGCACCGCTCCCCGCGGCGTACGGCGGCCCGCACCGCCGGCGCCGCCGCCCCGCCGGGCCGGCCACGGCGGCCGTCCCACCGCCCGGCCCGCGCCGACCGCCAGGCGCAACCGCATGCCCCCTGACCGGAAGGAGCCCGAGTGACGGCGCCCACCCGTGATCGCTCACCGATCGGCGTCCCGCGCAGCCGGGCACGCCAGCTGGTCGCGGCGAACATCGGCAACATCGTCGAATGGTTCGACTGGTACACCTACTCGTTCCTGACGGTGTACTTCGCCGGGCAGATCTTCCCCGCGAGCGACGACCCGCTGGTGCCGGTGCTCAGCTCCTTCGCGGTCTTCGCCGTGGGGTTCTTCATGCGCCCGCTCGGCGGGCTGCTGGTCGGCGTGTTCGCGGACCGGTTCGGCCGCCGCGCGGCCATGACGTTCACCATCGCCCTGATGAGCGGCGGCTCGCTGCTGCTCGGGGTCACCCCGACCTACGCCGCCGTGGGCGTGCTCGCCCCGATCACCCTCACCGCGGCGAGGCTGATCCAGGGCCTGTCGGTGGGAGGCGAGTTCGCCGCGGCGACCACCTTCCTCGTGGAGTCGGCCCCGCCCGGGCGCCGCGGCCTGTTCTCCAGCTTCCAGTACGTGAGCACCACCCTCGGCCAGCTCCTCGCCTCCGGCCTGGCCGCCGCGCTCGCCGCCCTCCTGCCCGAGGACGCCATGCACGCCTGGGGGTGGCGGGTGCCGTTCCTGGTCGGCGCGCTGCTCGGCCTGGTCGGCCTGTGGATCCGCCGGGGCGCCGACGAGACCACCACGCTCGCCGAGGAGATCCGCCAGGGCCGGGCCGAGAAGCCGAGGATGTTCGAGTTCCTCGTCCGGTACCCGGCGCAGTCCGCGCTGATCGTCGGCATCACGGTGGCGGGCACCGTGGCCTACTACACGTGGACGACGTTCCTGCCCACGTACGCGCAGCAGAACGCCGGCTTCGACCCCGGGACGGCGCTCACCGTGGGCACCATCGCCCTGCTGTTCTTCATGGTGCTCCAGCCCGTGCTCGGCATGCTCTCCGACCGCGTCGGCCGCAAGCCGATGCTGATCACCTTCGGGGTGGCCTTCACGCTGCTGCCCGTGCCGCTGCTCGGCCTGCTGACCGACTCCTTCGCCAGCCTGCTGGTCATCCAGTGCACCGGCATGGTGTTCCTCGGCTGCTTCACCTCGATCTCGGCCGCGGTCAACGCCGAGCTGTTCCCCACCCGGGTGCGCGCGGCGGGCGCGGGGCTGCCGTACTCGCTCACCGTGGCGATCTTCGGCGGGACCGCGCCGTTCATCGGCACGGCCATGAAGGACGCCGGCAACCCCGGGCTGTTCCCCTGGTACATGTCGGCGCTCGCGCTGGTCTCCACGCTGGTCTACGTGTTCGCGCTGCGGGAGACCAAGGACCAGCCGCTCCGCTGACGCCCCTGTCCGACGGGGCCGCCGGGGCCGCGTGCCGCCGAGGGCTACGGGCCAAGGGGCGGTCAGCCGAGCCGGTAGATCAGCTCCGGGCGGCCCGGCCCGCCGTACTGCGGCACCCGGCGGGCGATCCCGTTCTCGACGAGGTGCTCCAGGTAACGGCGCGCGGTCACCCGGGACACGCCGATCGCGGCCGCGACCGCCTGGGCCGACATGCCCGCCGGGTGGTCGCGGAGCACCCGCGCCACCGCCTCCATGGTGGCCTCGCTCATCCCCTTCGGCAGGGTCCCCTGCGCGGTCCCCCGCAGGGTGGACAGCACCCGGTCCACCTCCCGCTGGCAGACGGCCTCGCCGGAGCCCCGGGTGGACGAGCGGAACTCGGCGTACCGCAGCAGCTTCTCCCGCAGCGTCGCGAAGGTGAACGGTTTGATCAGGTACTGCACGACCCCCACGGCGACGGCGGACCGGACCACGGACAGGTCGCGGGCGGAGGTGACCGCGATGACGTCGCCGAGCACCCCGGCCGCGCGCAGCGACCGGCACACGTCGAGCCCGTGCATGTCCGGCAGGTAGAGGTCGAGGAGCACGAGGTCGACCTGCCGGTCGCGCAGGAACCGCAGGGCCGCGGCGGCCGAGTGGGCCACGCCCGCCACCTGGAACCCGGGCACCCGTTCCACGTAGAGCCGGTTCGCCTCCGCGGTGAGCGGCTCGTCGTCGACGACCAACACCGTGATCACGGTCTCGCCCGTCCCTCCGGTCCGTGCTCCCCGGGCCCCGCCGCCTCGGCGCCGGTGGTGTCCCGGCGGCGGTCGTCCGCGCCGTGGTCCGGGAGCGGCAGCCGTACCGTGAACAGGGCGCCGCCGAGATCGGCCGCGCCGACCTCGATGGTCCCGCCGAGGCGGGCGACCGCCTGCCCGACGAGGGCGAGGCCGATCCCCCGCCCCTCGCCCTTGGTGGTCCACCCGCGCTGGAACGCGTCGCGGGCCGCGTCCGGGGGCAGGCCCGGCCCGTTGTCGGCGACCTGGACGACGAACCGGCCGCCGTCGGTGCGCACCCGCACCAGGACCCGGCCCGGGTCGCCGCCCTGCATGGCCGCCTCCAGCGCGTTGTCGATGAGGTTGCCGAGGATGGTCACCACCTCCCGGCTGGGGAGCGGCACGTCGTCCAGCTCGCTGTCGGGGGCGATGGTCAGCTCCACCCCGCGCTCGGCGGCCTCGGCGCTCTTGCCGAGGAGCAGGGCGGCGACGATGGGCTCGCGCACCGCGCCGACCACCAGGTCGGTCAGCTGCTGCACGGTCTTCAGCTCCGCGGTGGCGAAGGCCACCGCCTCCTCGGTACGGCCGAGCTCGACCAGGGCGACGACGGTGTGCAACCAGTTGGCGGCCTCGTGCGCCGCGGAGCGGAGCGATTCGGCGAAGCGGCGTTCCGCGTCGAGCTGGCCGGTGAGCGCCTGCAGCTCGGTGTGGTCGCGCAGGGTCACCACGGTGCCGTGCGCCCGTGCCCCGGACTGGACCTTGGCCGAGCTGACCAGGAGGACCCGGTCACCGGTGAGGTGGATCTCGTCGGATCGGGTCTCCCCGGAGGCGAGCAGGTCGGTGAGGGACGGCGGCAGCCCCAGCTCGGTCACGTGCCGGCCCTCCGCGTCCGCGGGCAGGCCGAGCAGGTCGCGGGCGCCGTCGTTGGCGAGGGTGAGCCGCCCGTGCTCGTCGACGAGGAGCAGGCCCTCCCGCACCGCGTGGAGGATCGCCTGGTGGTACTCGTACATGCGGCGGAGCTCGGCCGAGCGCAGCCCGTGCGTCTGCCTGCGCAGGCGGGTGCTCACCAGGTAGGTGCCGACGGTGCCGGTGATCAGGCCGATCGCTCCGGTGAGGGTGGTGGTGGCGAGCTGGCGGCGCATCTGGGCGCTGATCTTCTCCACGGTGATGCCGGCGCTGACCAGCGCGCGGATCCGGCCGGTGGCGTCGCGCACGGGCGTGACCGCCCGCACGGACGGCCCCAGGGTGCCGGTGTAGGTCTCGGTGAAGGTACGGCCGGCCAGGGCCGGGCCGATGTGGCCGAGGAAGTACCCGCCGATCTGCCGGGGGTTGGGGTGGGTGTACCTGCGGCCGTCCGTGTTCATGATCGTGATGAAGTCGAGGCCCGCCTCCCGGCGGACCCGCTCGGCGTACGGCTGGAGCACGGCCGTGGGGTCGGGGTCGTCGAGGGCGTCGAGGACCGCGGGGGACGCGGCCAGGCCGATCGCCACGGCGGTGGGGCGGCTGCCGTTCGACGAGCAGACCTTCGTGGACGACCACGGCGCGTCCGAGCCGCGACCGGCGGCGCGCGAGCCGGTGTCCGCGGCGACCGGCTGACCCGGATCACCGTCCCGGGGCCCGCCGTCCCCCGCGGGCCCCGGCGCTCGTTCCGGGGCGCCGCGGGCGGGGTTCCGCCGGCGGGTACGGCTCACGCCGCGGCCGGGCCGGGGCGCCGGCCGCGCGGCCCGCTCAGGGGACCACGGTGACCGGCCAGCGTCCGGCGCGGACCAGGCGGATCGCCACCGACCCGACGAACCGGTGCCCGGCCCGGGTCGAGGCGCCCACCACGACGGCGTCCGCCTTGATCTCGTCGGCCACCCGGGCGAGCACCCCGGCAGGGTCGCCGACCTCCGAGCGCAGCACGTAGGGGATGCGGACCCCGGTGCAGGCGGCGAGCGTCTCGATCTCCTCGCGGAGCCGGGCGACCACCTGTTCCCCCGCCTCGATCGCCGACGCCCAGGCCAGCGGCACCAGCGCGGACATCTGCCCGGGATCGGTCACGTGGACCATGACCACCTTCGAGCCCTGCCGGCGGGCCATCCCCCAGGCGTAGGCGGCCGCGCGCAGGGAGGTCTCCGAGCCGTCGACGCCCACGAGGATCACCCGGGGCCCATCCGTGCCGAGCTCGAACGTGCTCATGCCGCAAGCGTAGGCCCGGGGGTGCGCGGCCGGGCGGGGAATCCTCCACCGGGGTGGGCCGGGAATAAACCGGTTGCAGGAATGTCGGTGCCGTTGGTTAGGGTCACCCCGTGACGGATGAACCGTTGATCTTCGCCCGTGGCCTGGTGAAACGCTTCGGTGACTTCACCGCCGTCGACGGAATCGATCTCGAGGTCGGGCGGGGTGAGGCGTTCGGCTTCCTCGGTCCCAACGGCGCCGGCAAGTCCTCGACCATGCGGATGATCGGGTGCGTCTCCACCCCGACCGCGGGGGAGCTGCGCATCCTCGGCATGGACCCGGTGCGGGACGGCACGAAGATCCGGGCACGGCTCGGGGTCTGCCCTCAGCTCGACACCCTCGACCTCGATCTGACCGTCCGCGACAACCTCACCACCTACGCCCGGTACTTCGGGATCTCCCGGGCGGAGAGCCGGAGACGGGCCGATGAGCTCCTGCGGTTCGTGCAGCTGTCGGACCGGGCGGACCACAAGGTCGAGCCGCTGTCGGGCGGGATGAAGCGCCGGCTCACCATCGCCCGGGCGCTGGTGAACGACCCCGACATCGTGCTGCTCGACGAGCCGACGACCGGGCTGGACCCGCAGGCGCGCCACCTGGTGTGGGAGCGGCTGTTCCGGCTCAAGCAGCGCGGCATCACGCTGGTGCTCACCACGCACTACATGGACGAGGCCGAGCAGCTCTGCGACCGGCTGGTCGTCATGGACGGCGGGAAGATCATCGCGGAGGGGTCGCCGCGGTCGCTCATCGAGCGGTACGTCACGGCCGAGGTGCTCGAGCTGCGCTTCCCCGACGGGCTCGACTCGACCGCCGCGTACGCGGCCAAGCTCGACGGGGTGGGCGAGCACATCGACCCGCTGCCCGACCGGGTGCTCGTCTACGCCGACGACGGGGACGCCGCGCTCGCCGAGGTGCACCGGCGGGGCCTCACCCCGTCGGGGGTGCTGATCCGGCGCGCCACGCTCGAAGACGTGTTCCTCCGCCTGACCGGCCGGACGTTGGTGGACTGACCATGGCATCCGGAACCGTGTCCCCCACGCTCGCCGTGTTCGAACGGCACCTCGTGCTGTACCGGCGGCTGTGGCAGGCGTCGGTCTTCTCGTCGTTCGTGCTCCCGCTGCTGTTCCTGCTCAGCATCGGCGTCGGCGTCGGCGGCTACGTCGGCTCGATCGAGGGCGTCGACTACCTGGCGTGGATCGTGCCCGGCGTGCTCGCGTCCACGGTCTTCTCCCAGGCGCTCGGCGAGTCGACCTACCTGGTCTTCGGCGACTTCAAGTGGGTCCGGGCCTACCACGCGATGCGGGCCGCGCCGGTCGGCCCCTCCCACATGGTCTACGGGCACCTGCTCTACATGGTGTTCCGGGCGGAGGTGGCGACCGTGGTCTTCCTGCTGGTCGTGGCGTTCTTCGGCGGGCTCCGCTCGCCATGGGCGCTGGCCACCCCGCTGGTGAGCGCGCTGCTCGCCGTGGCGACGGCCGCGCCGGTGACCGCGTTCTCCGCGAGCATCGAGAACGACAACTACTTCACGGTGGTGTTCCGCTTCGTGCAGATCCCCGCGACGCTGCTGGCCGGGGTGTTCTTCCCGGTGACGCAGCTTCCCGAGGTGCTGCGGCCGTTCGCGTACGCGTCTCCGCTGTGGCACGCGGTCGAGATGTGCCGGGCGGCCACGCTGGGCCGGGACACCCCATGGCCGCTGGCGGTGCACGTGGGCGTCCTCGTGGTGTTCGCCGCCCTCGGGACCGTCCTGTCGGTGCGGGCGTATCGCCGGAGGCTGGAGCGCTGATGCTGACCACCTTCGTGACCCGATCCATGGTGTCCGCGCGCCCGGTCTCCATCGGCCGGGTGACCGCGGTGATGAACCGCAACACGACCGTGCTGCGCTCCGGCGCGGCCTACTGGCTGGTGCTGCTCTCGGGCGTCGTCGAGCCCTTGCTGTACCTGCTGTCGATCGGCGTCGGGGTGGGCGCGCTCATCGGGGAGATCACCGTGGACGGCCGGGCCATGCCGTACGCATGGTTCGTCGGCCCGGCGATGCTCGCCTCGTCGGCGATGTCGGGCGCCCTGTCGGAGACGACGTTCAACTTCTTCCACAAGCTGAAGTACGCCAAGACGTTCGACGCGGTGCTCGCCACCCCGACCCGGCCCATCGAGATCGCGCTCGGGGAGCTCGCCTGGGCGACCGTGCGCGGCGCGTTCTACTCGGCGGTCTTCCTCGCCGTGATGGTGGTGATGGGGATGGCCACCCCGGGCCGGGCGCTCGCCGCGTTCCCCGCGGCCGTGCTGGTCGGGGTCGCGTTCGGGGCGCTCGGCATGGCGGTGAGCGCGTTCCTGCGCGGCTGGCAGGACTTCGACCTGATCGCCGTCGGCCAGTTCGCCCTGTTCCTGTTCTCCGGGACGTTCGCCCCGATCGAGGACTACCCGTCCGGGGTGCAGATCGTGATCCAGATCGCCCCGTTGTGGCATGGGGTCGAGCTGCTGCGCGGGCTGTGCCTGGGCGGTGGCGGGGTGGCGCTGATCGGGCATGTCGCCTACCTGGTCGCCCTGACGGCCGCCGGGATCTGGATCGCCGCCCGGCGGCTGGAGAAGCGGTTGCTGGTGTGACGCGGCGGGGCCCGGTGTCAGGGCGCCCGGAGGGCGGCGAGCGTGTGGGTGAGCACCTCGCGGATCCGCCGCCGGGCGTCCAGCCGGTCCTCGACGATGCCCTCCACCCAGAGCCCGGACAGGACGGTGGTGACGAAACGCACCTGGGACGGCCGGGCGTGGTGGCCGCTGCGGTGGAGCACCCAGGAGACGATCTCATCGCAGCCGTCGGTCCACGCCCGGGCGATCCGCTGCAGGTCCGGGTCGCGGCCGGCCTGCAGGTACAGCTCCCACAGGCCGAGCCGCCGCTGCCGGTCGTGGGTGAGGATCTGCACGAGCGCTTCGGCGAGCGCGTCCGGCGGGTCGGCGGGGACCGCCTCCAGGTGGGCGCGGATCGCGGCCAGCTCCCGTTCGACCAGCAGGGTGAACGCCTCGGCGAGCAGCGCGGCGCGGCAGGTGAAGTAGTACGAGGTGGCGGCGAGCGGCACCCCGGCCCGCCTGGCGACCGCCCGGTGCGTCACCGCGGTGAAGCCGCCCTCCTCGAGCAGCTCGACGGCGGCCTCGAGCAGGCGTTCGCGGCGGAGGATCGCCCGCTCCTGCCGCCGGCGCGGTTCGGTTCTCCGGTGGCCGGTCGGCGGCCGCTCGGCGGGCCGATGATCCTGTTCGGGCACGGTCGCGTCGTCCTCCGCTGCGCTCGGTTCCATGGGCGTCCCGTGGGCCGCGGTGGGTCCGTGAGCCGCCGCGGGCGCCCTCTCCGACCAGGATCAACGATCGGCCGGTCAGTGCGTTCCGGCGATGTTCAGGATCACCACACCACCGATGATCAGGGTGATGCCCAGGGCCTTGAGGAGGTTCATCGTCTCCCCTAAGAAGAGGGTGCCGATCGCGGCGATCGCGGCCGTGCCGACCCCCGACCAGACCGCGTAGGCGACCCCCACGGGCATCTTCAGCTTCAGCGCCCAGCCGAGCATGGCGAAGGCGGCGACGTACCCGGCGACCACGACCAGGGTCCACCCCGGGCGGCTGAACCCGTTGCTCAGCTTCAGCGCGGAGGTGGCGACCACCTCCGAGGCGATCGCACCGGCGAGCAGCAGCCAAGCGAGCATCGACGACCTTCCGGAAAGTGGGACGGGTGTCCTAATTTACCCGGTGGCGTGCCGCCACGGGGCCACCCTTGTCGCGCCGGCGGGACGGTTCGGCGTTCCCTTGGCGCAGCGGTCGAATGCGTGTTCTACTGATCTCTATGCGCAGCGAAGCCTCTTCCGGCTCCCCCAAGGCCGCCGGGGTGAGGCTGCCCGCCGAGCGCGCGCCGGTGCAGCCGTCGCTTCTCGGCCCGGACGCTCCCGCCGGTGCCGGCGCCCCCGGGTGCGGAGCGGAACGGCATGTGCCCCGGCCCTTGGCGGGGCGGCGTGCGGTCCCGGTCGATGGCGTCACGTGCCTCGAGGTGCGGGCCCGTACCGCGATCGACCGGGTGCCGGAGGCGGAGGGTCTCCCCTATCGCTGGGGGGTGAGCCCGTACCGCGGGTGCGCGATCGGCTGCGCCCACTGCGCGGCCCGGCCCGGCCACCGCCACCTCGGGCTCGACCCGATGCGGGAGTTCGCCACCCACGTGGTGGTGAAGACCGACATCGCCGACCGGCTGCGGCGGGAGCTCGCCGCGCCGCGGTGGCAGGGGGAGGCGGTGGCGGTGGGGATCACCGGTGACTGCTACCAGCCGGTGGAGGAGGCCTACCGGCTGATGCCGCGGGTCATCCGGGCGTTCGCCGACGCCGGGAACCCGTTCACGGTGCTGACGAAGAGCCCGCTGGTGCTGCGTGATCTCGACCTGCTGCGCGAGGCGGCCCAGGTGACCCGGGTCGAGGTCTTGGTGTCGGTGGGGTTCGTGGACGATCGCATCCGCCGGGTGGTCGAGCCCGGGGCGGTCACGCCGCAGCGGCGGCTGGAGGTGTGCGCCGCGCTCAACGAGGCGGGGATCCCCTGCGGCGTGGTGATGACGCCGATCCTGCCGCTCATCACCGACTCGACCGACCACCTGCAGGCCACCGTCCGCCGGGCAGCGGAGGCGGGCGCGGTCAGTGTCATCCCGGTGGTGCTGCGCCTGCCCACGCCGGTCCGCGAGTGGTACCTGGGCTGGCTGGAGCGGGAGCACCCCGGCCTGCTGCCCCGTTACCGCGCGCTGTACGCGCACGGGCCGCTCGCCGACGCCGCCTACCGGGAGCGGGTGGCCGCGCACGTGCGGGCGCTCGCCGAGATGTACGGCATCGGCCGGTCGGCGCGCCGCTGGCGGCGCCGCCGCTCCCCGGCCCGGCAGCTCGCCCTGGTGTAGGCCGGTCGCAGGCCGTCCCGTGGCGGCATGGCTCAGGAGTCGCCGGTCCGCTTCGCGACGAGCGCCACGGTGCGGTACGGCATCGTCACGGCGCCGCCCAGCGTGTCGATGGCGGCCCCGACCTCGGCGAGCACCTGCGCCAGGCGGTCCGCCGGGAGCCGGGTGAGCAGGCCGGTGGTGGGCAGGAGGTCCAGCAACTCGTCGCGGGTGTGGGTCTGCTCCCGGTCGAACCGCCACCGCTGGGGCTCACCGAACGCGCCGGCGCGGCGGATCCCCTCGGCGAACCGGTCGAACAGCCGGGCCGCGATGTCCATGGCCTGGCCCGGCGGGGGAAGGGTGACCGGCGCGTCGGGCACCACCCGCCGGTAGGCCGACGTGAAGGCCTCCCCGACGGGGGGCGGCAGGTCGAAGACGTGCGCGAAGATCGCGAGCAGGCCGCCGGGGCGCAGCACGCGGGCGGCCTTGGCCGCTCCGGCGACCGGGTCGACCCAGTGCCAGGCCTGGGCCGCGATGACCGCGTCGAAGGTCCGGCCGGCGGGGTCCCAGGACTCGAACGTCGCCACCTCGACCTCGATCCCCGTGCGCCGGGCGTGGCCGGCCATCCGCGCGTCGGGGTCGACGCCCAGCACCGTGCAGCCGGCCGCCCGGAACTGCCGGGCCGCGATGCCGGTGCCGCAGCCGACGTCCAGGACGTCGGGGCCGGGGCTGGCGGCGACGATCCGCTCCACCAGGGCGTCGGGGTAGCGGGGGCGGGCCCGGTCGTAGCGCTCGGGGTCCACCCCGAACGACTCCGCCACCTGCCGGGCCGTGTGAGGATCGTTAGAGGAGGGAAACGATGGCTCGCGCGGGGAAGTGGGCATGCGCCCACTCTAGTGGGCGCTCGCCCACTCCCGGCCGCGGTTTCGCCCAGGGGAGAAAGGGAGGACACGCAGGGTGCCGACCGGGGTGGCGCTCCGCGAGGTGCGGAAGCTGTTGTTCGACGCGGCAGAGCGCGTGCTGCTCAGGGACGGGCCGAGCGGGCTGACCAGCCGCGCGGTCACCACCGAGGCGGGCTGTGCCAAGGGCGTCCTGCACCGGCACTTCCCCGACTTCGACGCCTTCCTGGCGGAGTTCGTGCTCGACCGCGCGCAGCGCATGGACGAGCAGGCCGCGGCCCTGCGGCACGCCGCCGGGACCGGCACCGTGGCGGGCAACCTCACCGACGCGCTGACGGCGCTGTTCCGCTCCGTCGCCGTGGCGATCGTCCCGCTCGTCACCTACCGGGATGAGCTGCGGGCCCGCCTGCGCACGGCATGGCCGGCCGGCGTCCCCGTGCTGACGGAGGCGTGCACCATGATCGCCTCCTACCTCGCCGCAGAGCGCGACCTGGGCCGCATCGCCCCCGAGGCCGACGTCGAGGCGCTCGCCCCGATGCTGATCGGGACCGCGCACCTGATGTTCGCCGACCGGACCGGGACCCCGCCGGAGGCGGAGGCCGTCCGCGCGATGGTGGGCTCGATCATCGGTGGGGTGCTCCGCGACACGCAGGGCTGACGCGGGCCGTCACCGGACCGTCCGCTCCCCCGGCGCGCATCGCGGCCCCGCGCCCCCGCCCGCTACGGCGAGACAGGACGACCTCGCCCCGGGACATGGCCCGGCCCGCGGAGCGAGGGGCGCGTGGGCGGAAGGGCCGTCAACCGCGGCGCCGTGGCCGCGAGCGGTCCTCCGGTCGGGCGCGATCTCCGGCTCGGCCTCAGCCGGCGGGCCCGGTGGTCAGGCGCGGGACGCGGCAGCGCGGTACAGGGCGCTGCCCTTCCGCCACTCGTTGAACGACAGCTGCCAGAAGCCCCAGCCGTTGTTCCACTCCAGCTGCCGGTCCGTGCCCACGATCTTCACCACGTCGCCCCGGTGGAAGTTGTCGTAGAACCACTTGGCGTCGTCGGGGTGGGCGTTGATGCAGCCGTGGCTCACGTTGGCCCGCCCCTGCGCCCACACCGACCACGGCGCGGCGTGGACGTACTCGCCGCTGTTGGAGATGCGGACGGCGTGGTTGACCTCCATCTTGTAGTAGTCGGGATCGCCGGGCTTCCGGTTCGGGGAGATCATGGTGACCGGGTTGCCGCGTTCCATGGTCAGGTGGATCCCGCTGGTGGTCGTGTACTCGCGGGTGGTCGCCTTACCCGCGCTGATCTTCATGACCCGCATCACCTTGCCGTCCCGCTTGACGACCATGGTGTGGGTCTTGACGTTGACCGTGCTGATCCACGCGGCCCCGATGTTGATGGTCGTGGTGGTGTTCTTGACCCCGTACATGCCCGGCCCGCCGCGGACGCCGACGAGGTTCGCGGTGAACTTCACCTTCTGGTGGGCGGGCCAGAACTTCTCCGGCCGGTAGATGACGAGCCGGTCGTTGATCCACCGCCAGGCGCCCCGGACGGGCTTCTCCGCGGTGACCTTGAGGGCGCGTTCGACCGCGGCCTTGTCGACCACGGGCCGGTTGAACGTGACCATGATCGGCATGCCGACCCCGACGACCTCGCCCTTGATGTTCGGGGTCACATCGGCCACGTAGAGCTCGTACTTGGGCTTGAGCGTGTTGAACTGGCTGGTGACCGTGGCGGGGCCGCCCTCACCGCGGGCCGTGGCCGAGACCGTGTACGTGCTGCCCGGCTTGAGCGGCTCCTTGGAGACCCAGGTCGTACGGGCCCGGTTGAAGGCACCCTTGACGATCTTGCCCCCGCTCTGCACGGTGACCTGCTCGAGCGAGCCGTTCGCCGCGGTGACGACGACCTTGCGGTCCGGGCGGACCTCGGTCCCCTTGGCCGGGCTGATCTTGATCAGTGGCGTCGGCTTGGGGGGTTCACCGCCGGCGTTCCGCGCCTCTCCGCTCGACCCGTTGGAGCATGCCGACAGCGCCGTGACCATGGCCACGGCCACCCCCGCGATCGGCAGCCTCAAACGAGTGACAGGGTTCACCGCTCTCTCCTCATGGGCGCGCAAAGCGCTAATCAAAACTCTATTGGGGAATGCCGATTATTGCGGGCATTCATCCCTTGACCTGGTCACAGTTGTATCGCCATACGGTAGAAGATCACTGTACAGAGGCTGAATGACGATCGAGTGACCAGGTCACGCCGGGCGGTACGGCCCCGCCCGGCGGGGTTCCGGGAGACGGCCGGGCGGAATCCGGAACGATCACGCGAATACCGCCCGGGGTGGCCGCCAACCCCGGTGGTCGCCGTCCCCGACGGTGGCGAGGATGGTGCCGGCGCAGGTGCCGATCCGGGCGACGGTCCGGCGACACCGCGCCGCCGGGCGCCCGCCCGGGCCGGCCGGGGCGGTGACGCTCCTCTCGAATCGGCGCGGCCCCACGACGGCGGCACCGCGAAGGCCCCGGCATCAACGGCCACGGCACCCGGCGCTGCGCGCCGCGCCCGGTGCTGCCCCGCGACATCGGCGAGGTGCCACCGTACGCCGCCCGTCATCGGGCGCGCAACCGGTGGGTGAGCCCGGTGTAGCGGCGGCCCGCCCCCTTGGTCCGCACCGCCTGCCAGATCGCCCGTCTCGACCCCACGATGACCACGAGCCGCTTCGCCCGGGTGATCGCGGTGTAGAGCAGGTTGCGCTGCAGCATCATCCACGCGCTGGTCGCCAGCGGGATCACCACCGCCGGATACTCGCTCCCCTGTGAGCGGTGGATGCTCACCGCGTACGCGTGGGCCAGCTCGTCCAGCTCGTCGAAGGAGTAGTCCACGCTCTCGTCCTCGTCGGTGCGGACGGTGAGCGTGCTCTCCTCCAGGGAGATGTCGGTGACCACGCCGACCGTGCCGTTGAACACCCCGGCCGCGCCCTTGTCGTAGTTGTTGCGGAGCTGGGTGACCTTGTCGCCCACGCGGAACACCCGCCCGCCGTACCGGCGCTCGGGGACGCCCTCCCGGTACGGGGTGAGCGCCTCCTGCAGGGCGACGTTGAGCGCGGCGGCCCCGGCGACGCCCCGGTGCATCGGGACGAGCACCTGCACGTCCCGCCGCGGGTCGAGCCCGAACCTGGCCGGGATGCGCCGGGCCACCACGTCGACGGTGAGCCTGGCGATCTCCTCCGGGTCCTCGGCCGGGAACAGGAAGAAGTCCGGGAACTCCCGCACCAGGGGCGGCTTGCCGGAGTTCACCCGGTGCGCGTTGACCACCACCCCGGACTCCTGGGCCTGGCGGAAGATCCGCGTCAGCCGTACCCGGGGGATCTCCGGGGCGGCGAGCAGGTCCCGCAGCACCTCGCCCGCGCCGACCGAGGGGAGCTGGTCCACGTCGCCGACGAACAGCAGGTGGGCCCCCTTCGGCACGGCCTTGGCGAGCTTGTTGGCGAGCAGCAGGTCGAGCATGGAGGCCTCGTCGACCACGACGAGGTCGGCGTCGAGCGGGTTGTCCCGGTCGAAGGAGGCGTCCCCGCCGGGCCTGAGCTGGAGCAGGCGGTGCACGGTGGTGGCCTCGTGCCCGGTGAGCTCGGCGAGCCGCTTCGCCGCCCGCCCGGTGGGGGCGGCGAGCACGACCTTGGCCCGTTTGGCCCGCGCCAGCATGACGATCGACCGGACGGTGAAGCTCTTGCCGCACCCCGGCCCGCCGGTGAGGATCGCGACCTTCTCGGTGAGCGCGAGCCGTACGGCCTCGGCCTGCTCGGGGGCGAGCCGGGCGCCGCCGGTCCGGGCGTGGAGCCAGTCGAACGCCGCGTCCCAGTCGACGTTCGCGAACGCCGCGAGCCGGTCGCGATCGGCGGTGAGGAGCCCGCGCAAGGTGGCGGCCAGGGACTGCTCCGCCCGGTGGAACGGCACCAGGTAGATGGCGGGGATGGCGCTCTCCCCGTTCTCCCCGGCCGGGATGTCCTCGCGGATCACGCCCTCCTCGGCGATCAGCTCCTCCAGGCACTTCGCGGCCAGGTCCTGCGGCACGTCGAGGATCTTGACCGCCTCGGCGATCAGGTTCGGGGCCGGCAGGTAGCAGTGGCCGTTGTCGGCCGCCTGGGAGAGCGTGTAGCGCAGGCCGGCCTTGACCCGGCCCGGGCTGTCGTGCGGGATCCCGATCGACCGGGCGATCGCGTCGGCGGTCTTGAACCCGATGCCCCACACCTCGTCCGCGAGCCGGTACGGCTCATTGCGCACCACGTTGATCGACGCCTCGCCGTACTGCTTGAAGATGCGGACCGCGATCGAGGTGGACACGCCCACGCCCTGGAGGAAGACCATCACCTCCTTGATGATCTTCTGCTCCTCCCAGGCGTCGGCGATCATCTTCATCCGCTTGGGGCCGAGCCCGGGGACCTCGGTGAGCCGCTCGGGCTCCTCCTCGATCACCCGCAGCGTGTCGGTGCCGAAGTGGTTGACGATCCGCTCGGCCATCTTCGGGCCGATGCCCTTGATCAGGCCGGAGCCGAGGTAGCGCTGGATGCCCTGGATGGTCGCCGGCAGCAGGGTCGTGTACGACCACACCTCGAACTGCCGGCCGTACCGCGGGTGGGTGGTCCACCGCCCGGTCAGCAGCAGCGATTCGCCGACCTGGGCGCCGAGGAGCGGCCCGACGACGGTGAGCAGCTCCTTGTCCGAGCGCTCGGTGGCGAGCCGGGCGATCGTGTAACCGGTCTCCTCGTTGACGTACGTGATCCGTTCGAGGGTCCCTTTCAACGTGACGCCGTTCGGTTTGTTCCTCTCGGAACCCTCCAATCCCACACCCACCCCGCAAGCGGCTCGGCCCAACCGCGATGCAAGTCTGATCAGCTCTTACATCCGCGTAGCTTTACACAATAAATCCATCACCGACACGCCTGATCCCCTTGGTGGCGCCGGGGAACGCTGTCCTGCCCCTCCGCGGGAGCTGGTGCATCGCGTCGCCGGTCGCGGTCCGCGCGCCTGTGCGCAGGAGCCGTGGGCAAGAAGAGATCCCGGTCGAGCCGGGTCATGGCGCGGTCTGCACGATCGTGATCGGGTTGCGCAATGCCGGGGTTGCGATACGCAGGGTGATGAGCGGCCGCTCATGTAGGCCGCCCCGGGTCGTTGGCCGCCTGTCCGGCCGATCCGACCGGATTGTGAAGCCGGAGGCCCAGGGTGAGGGACAGAAGTTCATCGCGATTCATGGATGAGAAAGGCCTCGCGACTTAGCCTGAAGGTTGTCAGGACTTCAGGTGAGAATCAGGGCTTCCCTCATGCCCGAGGCCAGCACGGACTACAGGCGCATCGGCGAGAACATCCGGCGCGCGCGGCGTTATCGGGGCAAGAGCCTGGAGGAGCTTGCCGGGCTCATCGGCCGATCCAAGAGCTGGCTCTCCCGGGTGGAGAACGGGCTCATCCCGCTGGAGAAGAGGATCGACATCGCGCGGATCGCGGACGCGCTGCAGGTCTCCGCGGACGATCTTCTCGGCGAGGCCACCACGGCGATCCCCAGGGTGCGGCATCACGGTGACGTCATGCGCATCAGGGAGGTACTGCTCGACTCCTCCCTCACCTCCCCGCTGGACGTACCGGCCCGGCCGGTGGCGCAGCTGGCCGCGGACTGGGAAGGCCCCATCTTCACCGCCCGGCAGAAGTCCGACCACGCCACCCTGTGCCGGGTGCTGCCGGACGTGATCGCCGAGCTGCACGTGCACGTGGCCGCGGGCGATGAGCGCGACAAGACGACGGCGCTGCGGCTGCTGGTCGATGTCTGCAGCGCTACGGCCTTCCTGCTCCGCCACAACGGGCAGATCGATCTCGCGTGGATCGCCGCGGACCGGGCTGCCCAGGCCGCGGCCATTCTGGGTGATCCGGTGTGGATCGGCGCCGCGTGCTTCGCCCAGGCGCACGCCCGTCCTTCGGTCACGCGGTACCGTGCGTTCCGCCTTGTCGCAGCTGCCGCGGATGCCGTGCAGCCTCACCTGGGTGATGATCGGACGGCTCATGAGGTGTACGGCATGCTCCGCCTGTCGGCCGCGTTGGCGGCCACGATCGATGGCGACCATGCCACGGCCCGCGCGCATGCCGACGAGGCACAGGAAGTCGCTGATCACCTTGGCGACCGCGTCGGCGCCTGGCAGTGGTTCGGCCCTTCGAACGTGGGCACCTGGCGGTGTCTGCTGGCCGTCGAGGCGGGCCGGCCGGAGCAGGCGCTCCAGTTCGGCGCGAGCGTGAATCCGAAAGCGCTGGCCAGCCGCGGGCGGGAGTCCTCCCTGCACATAGAGCTGGCTCGGGCGCATGCCATGCTCGGGCACACCACGGAGTGCGTTGCGGAGCTGCGCATCGCGGAGCGGCTTTCGCCCATGCGCGTGTACCACAACCCGCTGGTCCGCGAACTGGTGTCCGCGCAGCTGGAGCGGGCGCGCCGTGATGCGGGCGGCCGGGAGCTGCGGGGCCTGGCCCATCGGATGGGTGTGATCTGACATGGTTTCCGTCACGCAACGCCGGGGCGGGGTGCCGGCCCTACCGTCTCATGGGTGTGACAGTACGTCGTGTCGCGACCACGCTACGTCACCGAATCGGCATGGCCGTGTCATTCGGGCCTCGGAGGTACGACCCATGACCGAACCTGTCCCGCCTGCAGGTCGCCACACCAGCGGTCCCCCGCGGGGATGGCGGATCTGGATTCCGGATGCGGGCCGGTACTGGGCGACCCGGATCCGGCCGTTCCCCCCGGCCGCGGAGCCTCCGGCGCGTCGCACCGGACGTCCGCGGACGTTCCCGGCAGGCCGCCGTATGCGAGCGGGCACCGATCCCCGCACCCCGGTGATGGCCTGCGGTCAGGCCTTCCCGGAACCTACGGAGGGCGGCGAACCGCTGTCAACGGAATTCCCCGCGGCCCGGGGCGATCGCCCCGGAGCGCCGTGCCCCGGCGCTAGCCTGGTGCGATCGTCACACGGGAGGTTGCCTGCATGGTTCTGGAGAGCACGGCTCGCGCGCTGCTGCGCAGGCTGGCCGAGGAGCAGGCCCGGTCGCGGGTCCCGTCCCTGGTGGCGGCGATCGTCCGGGACGGGGAGATCGCCTGGTTCGGCGCCCGGGGGCGGGCCGGCGGCGAACGGCCGGGCCAGGACACCCAGTACCGGATCGGCTCGATCACCAAGACCTTCATCGCCGTCGCCGTGCTGCGCCTGCGCGATGAGGGCCTGATCGACCTGCTCGACCCCCTGGACAAGCACGTGCCGGGCACGCCGGTCGGCGAGGTGACGATCGCGCAGCTCCTCTCCCACACCGGCGGGCTGACCGCGGAGCCGCCCGGTGAGTGGTGGGAGCGCACGCCCGGGGTGCCCGTCTCCGACCTGCTCGCGTCGCTCGGGCCGGAGACGGCCCGGCACCGCCCCGGCCGCCGGTACCACTACTCCAACCTCGGCTACGCCCTGCTCGGCGAGGTCGTGGCCCGCAAGCGGTCGGCGCCCTGGGAGCAGGTCATCCGGGAGGAGATCCTCGAACCGCTCGGGATGCGGGACACCACGCCACGGCCGCGGCCTCCGCACGCGACCGGGTACGCGGTCCACCCGTGGGCGGACGTGCTGCTGCCCGAGCCGGAGCACGACCACGCGGGCATGGCCCCGGCCGGTCAGCTCTGGTCCACCGCGGGCGATCTGGCGCGGTGGGCGGCGTTCCTGCTCGGCGACACCCGGGGTGTGCTGAAGCCGGAGACGCTCGCCGAGATGCGGGAGCCGGTCACGGTCGAGGACGGTGACGCCTGGACCACCGGGTACGGCCTCGGGCTGCAGCTCATCCGGCACCGCGGGCCGCAGGGCGCCCGCCGGCTGTCCGGGCACGGCGGTTCGATGCCGGGGTTCCTCGCCTCGCTGTGGACGGACCCGTCCGACGGCGTCGCCGTGGTCTGGCTCGCCAACACCACCTCGGGCGTGCGCGCGTCGCTCGCGACGGACCTGCTCGACATCCTCGCCGAGCACGAGCCGCCGCTCCCCGCCGAGTGGGAGCCCGTCCAGGTCGACCCCGATGTGCTGGAGCTGACCGGCCAGTGGTACTGGGGCCCGGCCGCGTACGTGCTGCGCGCCCTGCCGGGCCGCGGGCTGTCGCTCACCCCGCTGAGCGGCCAGGGCCGGGCGTCGCGGTTCGTCCCCCAGCCGGACGGCACCTGGCTCGGCCTCGACGGCTACTACGCGGGCGAGACGCTCCGGGTGGTCCGCTCTCCCAAGGGAGTGCATCTGGAGCTCAATACGTTCATCTTCAGCCGCGAGCCGTACGACCCGTCCGCCCCCATACCCGGCGGAGTCGACCCTTTGGGCTGGCGGTGACCAACGCCTCGGCCTGGTAGATCCCGGACGCGGGTGCCGCGCCGTACGCCGGGCCGCCGGAATGTGACGCAGGTCTCATGGCGGCCCGGTACGGCCCGCGGATCGCCGGTGGTCGCGGGTCATCGCGCCGCCCTACCACCAACCGGTCAGACAGAACCCTACTTGTCATCACTTGACCGGTTTGTACCCATCTAATACCTTCGAGACAACTAAGTGCATGACTGACCGTTTCTTGGTCATCGGAGTACATCCACTTGGGACCACGGCAGGCGCCCGACAAGGGCCGTCCGTCAGCCGCCGCATCCGCCTCCCGGCGGAGCCGGGGACCCCACCGATCCCGGGGCGAATCGGCATGAGGCCGTAGGGCGAACTCCCAGCCCGCCCCCACCCGGTCGGCGGCATGGAAGCAAGGGAGAACGACCCTGATCATGCATTCCCGCAAGATCCGCCTGAGTGCCGTCCTGCTCGGTGGTGCCCTCATCACCGGCGCCCTCTCCGTTCCCGTGCACGCCAAGGTCAGCGAGGCGACCTCGGCAGAGCAGGTGAGAACGGTCCAGGCCGAGGACAGCGACGCGACGCGCGCCCAGTCCCTGGCGGAGATCGCCCGCACCCTGCCCAAGGTCGGACCGTCCGACGTCCTCAAGCTCGCCGAGAGCCAGATCGGCATCCGGGAGAACAGCCTGGGCGGCGGGACCAAGTTCCACGAATGGTACATGTCGACCGACCGCGCCCGGGAGACCGTCGCCCGCGACGGCGGCGCCATCCACCACTACGCGAACGCCCCCTGGTGCGACATGTTCGTCTCCTGGGTCGGCGACCAGCTCGGCATCCGGCCCGTCATGGGCGCCGACGCCTACACGGTCGAGCACGCCAAGTGGTTCGAGCGCCACGGCCGGTGGGGAACCGAGCCCAAGCCGGGCGCCGTGGTGTTCTTCGACTGGAGCGGCAAGAAGACCATCGACGGCATCGACCACGTCGGCTTCGTCGTCGCGGACAACGGCAACGGCACGATCACCACGATCGAGGGCAACACCGACGCCGGCGCGGTCGAGAAGCGGATCCGGCCCACCTGGCAGGTGGTGGGCTACGGCTACCCGTACTACACCGCCCCGTAGACCCTCCCGGGATGATCGCGCGCCCCGGCCCGGGCATCCTCCTCCCACGGGCCGGGGCGCGCGCCTTTTCCGCACCACGACGCGGTCCCCGGGCCGGATGACCCCGGCCACCCGGCGGCTCGGACACGACATTCCACCGTTCCACCGGCGGATGCCCGCTTTCCGCCCGGCCGCGCCGTGCCGTACCCTCTGCGAGCACCGCCCCCGCGCACGCCCGGACCCGGGACGGAGCAGTGGCCCGGCATCGCTATCGTCGTGACGGCGCAAACCACGACACACATCGCCGGGCGCCGCCCACCGCTCGTCCCCGCCTCGCGGCGGGCGGTGCCGGCGGGTTCGGCGCGGCACTTGAGGATGTCAGGAGGGACCGTGGACCTCGATCGGACTGGGCTGCCGGGCATCGGGCTTCAGCACGTGCTCACCACCGAGCGCGGACGCCAGATCGGCGTGATCTCCCACCACACCGGCCGCCGCGATCTGGTGATCTTCGACAAGGACGACCCGGACACCACCCTCGCCACGGTGGTCCTCACCCCCGAAGAGGCCAACGTGCTCGCCGAGCTCCTCGGCACCGGCCGGATCGTGGAGCGCCTCAACGAGCTGCACCGGCAGGTAGAAGGCCTGGTCACCCGGAAGATCCCCATAGAGGCGGGGTCACCCTACGACGGCCGTTCGCTCGGCGACACCCGCACCCGCTCCCGGACCGGCGCGTCCATCGTCGCCGTCGTCCGCAGGCACGAAGTGATCGCCAGCCCGCGCCCCGACTTCCTCCTCCAAGCCGGTGACGTCGTGGTCGTCGTCGGCACCGAGGAGGGAACCTCAGCCGCGGCCGAGATCTTGCAAACCGGGTGACCACGCATGGCAGTCAAGCTGATCGAACTAGGGGCCATCGTTCTCGTCCTGGGCCTGATCGGCGCGCTCGCGGTCAGGTTCTCCGTGTCGGCCATCCCGCTGTACCTGCTCGCCGGGCTCGCGTTCGGCACCGGCGGGATCCTCCCCCTCACCACGAGCGAGGAGTTCATCGAGATCGGCGCCGAGGTGGGCGTGATCCTGCTGCTCTTCACCCTCGGCCTCGAATACACCGCCGACGAGCTGGTCGGCACATTGCGCACCTCGGCCCCGGTGGGGTTGCTCGACCTCGTCCTGAACGCCGCCCCCGGCGTCATCATCGCGTTGCTGCTCGGCTGGGGGCCGGTCATGGCCGTCGTCCTGGGCGGCGTCACCTACGTCACGTCATCCGGCATCACGGCCAAGGTGCTGGGCGACCTGGGCTGGCTGGGCAACCGGGAGACCCCCGCGGTGCTCTCGATCCTCGTGTTCGAGGACCTCACCATGGCCGTCTACCTGCCGATCGTCACCGCGCTGCTCGCCGGCGCCGGGCTCGTCAAGGGCGCGGTCAGCCTCGCCGTGGCGGCCATCACGATCACCGTGATCCTCTACGTCGCGCTCCGGCACGGCCACAAGGTCGAGCGGTTCATCGCCAGCCCGTCGGATGAGGTGCTGCTGCTGAAGGTGTTCGGCCTCACCCTGCTGGTGGCCGGGCTGGCGCAGGTCCTCCAGGTCTCCGCCGCGGTGGGCGCGTTCCTCGTCGGCATCGCCCTGTCCGGTCCGCTGGCGCACCAGGCCCGCCAGCTGCTCACCCCCCTGCGCGACCTGTTCGCCGCGGTGTTCTTCGTCTTCTTCGGCCTCCACACCGACCCGACCCAGCTTCCCCCGGTCCTCGGCGCCGCGGCCCTGCTCGCCGTCCTCGGCGTGCTCACCAAGGCGGCCACCGGGTGGTTCGCCGCCAAGCGCGCCGGTGTCTCGATCAAGGGCCGGCTGCGCGCCGGCGCCGCGCTCGCCCCCCGGGGCGAGTTCAACATCGTCATCGCCGGTCTCGCGGCCACCGCGGGCAGCGCCCACCCGCAGCTCGGCCCGCTGGCCGCCGCCTATGTGCTCATCCTCGCCGTCGCCGGCCCGCTCCTCGCCCGTACGGCGGAGCCGCTGGGCCGGTGGCTCACCAAGCGCGCCGGTGGCGGCACGCCCGGTCCGAGCGACGGCTCGGCCACCGGCGCGGTCCGGGAGGAGTCGCAGTCCGCACCGGTGTGACGGTCCACCGGCCGCCCCACCGGGGAGCCCTGGGACGGCCGGGGATCCGGTCCGCCCGCCATCGCGCGCCATCGAACGCCCGGTGGCGGCCGGACCAGGCGGGGAGCCGGGCCACCGCTCCCGGTGAGCCCGCCGGTGCACGGGATCCCGGGCATCCCGGGATCGGCCTCCCGCCCGGCCCGGCTACTCGATCCGGGCGATCACATCGCCCTGCCGTACCACGGTGCCCTCCTCGACCAGCAGGGGTGAGGTCGGTGAGCCGGTGCCGGGACAGGTAGTCGCGCCGGGCCTCGGCGTCCAGCCCGGACAGGATGCACTTGCCGAAGGCGGTGGCGTGGGCCGCCTCGTGCACGCCCACCCACAGGTCGACGCGGGGCGCCTCCGGGCTGTCGACGATGTCGACCAGCTTGATCTCGCCGTGGGAGTACAGCGACAGGTAGCACGCGCCGCGCAGCTCGTCCCGCACGGCCCGCATGATCGGGCGGACGCGGGAGAGCACGGTGAGCATCGACCCCCGCTGGGTGAGGGCGGTGAGCCGCTCGCCCAGGGTGTAGCCGTCCTCGAGCTTGCGCAGGTACCCCTCGTGGACCAGGGTGCGCAGCAGGTGGTACGTGGTCGGGAGCGGCAGCCCGACCGCGCGGGCCAGTTCCTTCGCCGTCGCCGGGCGCTCGCCGGAGGCCACCGCGTCCAGCAGATGGAGCGCGCGCTGCACCGATGCGATGAGGGTGGGGCCTGAGGCCACGGTTCCACCTCCCCGCGTCATTGCGCCGAGGTTCACGCCGTGGTGCGGGCGCCGGCACCGGAGCCCGGATCGGGTGGGGAGCCGGTGTGCGCTCAGCGTAAGACCCGATTAACGGCCTGTCCATGTCGCGTTACCGGCGATGCCGGCGCCCGCGGGGCTTGATCGCAGGGTCGATCAGGTGTCGTCGTGGCCGCGATCGCGCAGGCGCAGCTCGGCGGCGACCGCGCGTTCCCGCAGCTCGGCCGCCTCCTGCCGGGCCACCTCGAGCTGGACGCGCAGATCGGCGAGCCGGGCCCGCTCCAGGGTGAGCTCGGCCTGCAGCCGGTCGCGCTCCGCCGCGGCCGCCCGGGCCTCATCGATGGCGCGGGCGGCCTGCTCCTCCGCCGCTTGACGCCGCGCCTCGGCCTGCGCCGCCTCCGCCGTCGCCTTCGCGGCCTCGGCCATGGCCTGCGCGCGCGCCGCCTCGGCGGCCTCCGCCCGGGCGAGCGCCCGGTCCCGCTCCTCCTGGGCGAGCGCGACGGCCCGATCGCGTTCCGCCTCGGCCCGGGCCACCGCCCGGTCGCGCTCCGCCTCCGCCGCCTGGGCGCGGGCGATCGCGGCCGCCGCCGCCTGCTCGGCCTCCCGGCGGGCCCGCTGGGCGACCTCGGCCTCGGTCCGCGCGGCGGCGGCCTCCGCCCGGGCCTCGTCACGCTCCCGGAGCGCCTCCTCGGCCTCGGCCCGGGCCTGCCGTACCTCGGCCGCGGCGCGGTCGACCCGTTCGGCGAGCTCCTGCACCGCCTGCTGGCGGGCGGCCTCGGCGAGCTCGGCCCGCCGCTGGGCCTCGGCCGCCTCCTGCCGTACCCGGCGCTCGATGCTCGCCGCCTCCCGCAGCGCGGCGAGCGCCTGCTCCCGCGCGGTCTCCGCGTCGGCGAACGCGGTGTCCCGCTCGGCGAAGGCCTCCTCGGCCTGGCGGCGCGCCTCCTCCGCGTCCCGCCGGGCCGCCTCGGCGGCCTCCCGGGCCAGCCGCACCTGCTCCATGGCCTGCTCGCGCTCGGCCCGGGCGATGGCGATGCGGGTGTGCGCCTCGGCCTGGATCGCGCTGATCTTCGCCTCCACGCCCGCCGGGCTCAGCTCCTGCGCGAGCACCTGGGCGAGCGGCTCGATCGCGGCCGCCAGGCCCTTCTCCATGCGCTCGTACAGCTCTTCCGCCCTGGCCAGGGCGCCCTCCAGGCCCGGCGCGGACCGGCGCAGCTCGCGTTCCCGTTTCGCCGCCGCCTGGCAGCGCTTGTCCGGGCAGTACTCCCGCGGCCGGCCGCGCCGCGGCTGCTCCTCGATCACGGCACCGCAGTGCCGGCACGTCCTCACCGGTGCGCGGGCGGTCATGCCCGTGATTTTATCGATTTTCCAGAAACAGAAATTCAAAAAATAGGATCCATTGCAGGACGGTGAGCGAACGTGAGGTGATGCATCACTTGGGAGAAGTGCAATTCCCGCAAGTTATCCGCCCGTGACCGGTCCTCATCCATCGGATCAGGGCCCAGAACGTGCCCACCTGAGCCGCCCCCACCGCTCGCCGGCGCAGCCCTCCGGCGCGGACCGCATGACCCGGAACTTCGCCTGCGCCTTGACGAGCTCGGCGGCCGGGCCGGAGCCGCGCCATGACGCCGCACGACGAACCGCCGGATGCGGCAGCTCCACGGCGTGCAACGAGGCCGTCATCCCCGAGCCCGGCCGGCGAACGTGTCGCCGGCCGTCAGGGCAGGTCGCGCTGGACGGCCGTCGTCTCCTCGTGTTCGCGACGCCCCCGTGGGCGCTCGCCGCTCTCCTCTCCGGCGTCGATCCGAGCCCGGCTCCCGGCCGAACCCGAGCGGGCTCCCTCGTCCTACCGGGTACGCCGACCGCATGGAGACGCCGGCGTTCCGTACGGCGGTACCGGAGCCGGCGGAGCGCAACGCGAGGAGCGGCTCGCGGTGATGTGCGCGGACGGGATCATGGGCCCGGAGCTCATGGACAACATGCACGAGCAGGGCGAGCGCTTCGGTGCCGAGCCCGTCGCGGACGACGGCGGCACGCCCCGCGGCGGTGGCGCCTGGCGCCCGGCCGGCAGCGTCCCGCTGCCGCGGTGCGGTGACGGAACGGCGAGCAGGGTCCGCTCCGCCGCGATTCGCCTGCGTCCCAGGCCTGGGAGCCGGGCAGGTCACGACGCGGCTCTACGGGTGATCATCCGGTCCAGCACCCGGTGCGCGCGGTCCGGCGCCCGGTCGTCGTCTCCTTCTGCGCGGGAACGTGGGTCATCCGGCACGAGTGGGCGCGGTCACCGCGGCCGCCGGCCCGGCAACGAACGGCCGCGCCGATGGTGCCGCCGGTGGCCTGCGCGTCGCACGGCTCCTCGGTCTCATCCATGGTGTGGACGCCGAGGTCGCCGCTCCACCCACCGGTGCCCGGATGGCCTTGCGGGCACACCTCTCCCTCTTCTCTAGGGAGTTCTCCCCTTCTCTAGGAGGTCGGCCGGGCCGCTGACCCGGCGTGGCCGCGTGCCAGGGCGGCTCCACAGCGGCGGCGCGTCCGGTCGGAGCAGGTCCCCAGCCAGGGAGGCGGGCTGTGGACGGTGCGTCGCCGGATGAATACACAGGGTCACGATAATCGTCCACACCGCGGGCGGGCATCCGGTTCCCGCATCCGGTGCGCCCGGCATCGCGGCGGCCCGGCCGCCGCGATGCCGGCCGAGCCGAACCGGCCGCACCCGCCCCCTGACACGGTCGCACACAAACGGGCGCCGCCTCGCCCGGTTCGCTGATCTCGGCGAGGCGGCGCCCGCGCAACCCGTCAACGCACGCCTGCTGCGGCGGTCACTGGAACGCGGCGATCCCGGTGAGCGCCCGGCCGAGCACCAGCGCGTGGATCTCGGAGGTGCCCTCGTAGGTGAGCACCGACTCCAGGTTCGTCATGTGCCGGATGACCGGGTACTCCAGCGAGATCCCGTTCGCGCCGAGGATCGTGCGGGCGGTGCGGCAGATCTGCAGCGCCTCCCGCACGTTGTTGAGCTTGCCGAAGCTCACCTGCGCCGGGTGCAGCCCGTGGGCGTCCTTGCGCCGGCCCAGGTGCAGCGCGAGCAGCAGGCCCTTGTGCAGCTCCAGGGCCATGTCGGCCAGCTTGGCCTGGGTGAGCTGGAACCCGGCGATCGGGCGGCCGAACTGCGTCCGCGTCTTGGCGTACTCCAGGGCCGCCTCGAACGCCGACCGGGCGGCGCCCATCGCGCCCCACACGATGCCGTACCGGGCCTCGCTCAGGCAGGACAGCGGCGCGCGCAGGCCCTCGGCCTTCGGCAGGATCGCGTCCGCGGGCAGCCGCACGTCGTCGAGGACCAGCTCGCTGGTCACCGAGGCCCGCAGCGACAGCTTGTGCTTGATCTCCGGCGCGGAGAACCCCGGGGTCCCGGCCGGGACGAGGAAGCCGCGGATGCCCTCCTCGGTGCGGGCCCAGACCACGGCCACGTCGGCGATGGACCCGTTGGTGATCCACATCTTGCGGCCGTTGAGGATCCAGTCGGACCCGTCCCGGCGCGCGGTCGTGATCATCGAGCCCGGGTCGGAGCCGTGGTCGGGCTCGGTCAGCCCGAAGCAGCCGATGGCCTCACCCGCGGCCATGCGGGGCAGCCAGTGGTTCTTCTGTTCCTCGCTGCCGTACGCCCAGATCGCGTACATCGCCAGCGAGCCCTGCACCGAGACCAGGGAGCGGAGGCCGGAGTCGCAGGCCTCCAGCTCCAGGCAGGCCAGCCCGTAGCTGACGGCGCTCATACCGGCGCAGCCGTAGCCCTCCAGGTGCATGCCGAGGACGCCGATCCGGCCGAGCTCGCGGGCGAGCTCCCGCGCCGTGGGAAGCGACCCCTCCTCGAACCAGGTCGCGATGTGCGGTTCGACCCGGTCGGCGCAGAACTTGCGCACGGTGTCGCGGACGGCGATCTCCTCTTCGCTGAGCAGGGCGTCGATGTCGAGCGGGTCGGCGGGGTTGAAGGTGGCGGTGGTCGTCATTCGTCGTTCTCCTGGCGAGCGGCGCCGCCGGCGGCGGCGCGGAGCGGGGGCGGAAGCGGGCCATCGGGCGTGGACAGCCAGGCGAGCACCTCGTCGGTGTGCTCCCCCAGCCGTGGCGGCGGGGCGGGCGCGGCCGGCGGGGTGGCCGACAGGCGGACCGGGTTGCGCACCTGCGGCAGGTACTCCTCACCGAGGTCGTGCACCGGCTCCAGGCCCAGCTCGGTGGCGAAGGCGATCGCCTGGCCGATGTCGTTCACTTGGCCGCACGGGATCCCGGCGGCGCGCAGGTCGGCCTCCCACTCGGCCACCCGGCGGGCGGCGAGCGCGGCCTCCAGGGCGGCGGCGAGCTCGTCGCGGTGCTCCACCCGGGCCGGGTTGGTGGCGAACCGCGGGTCGTCGGCCAGCTCGGGCCGTCCCAGGATCCGGGTGAACACCCGGAACTGGGCGTCGTTCCCGACGGCGACCGCGAGCAGCCCGTCCGCGCAGCGCAGCGTCTGGTACGGCGCGATGCTCGGGTGCTGGTTGCCCAGCCGGCCGGGGCTGCGCCCGGTGGCCAGGTACCCGGCGGCCTGGTTGACCAGGGCGCCCAGGCAGCTGGAGAAGAGGTCGACCTCGACGCGCTGGCCCTCGCCGGTGCGCTCGCGGTGGCGCAGCGCCGCGAGGATCCCGATGACGGCGTCCTTGCCGGTGAGCACGTCCACGAGCGCCACGCCTACCTTGGTCGGCTCCCCGTCCGGGTGGCCGGTGATGTGCATCAGCCCGCCCACGGCCTGCACGACGAAGTCGTACCCGGTCAGGTGGGCGCCGCCCTCCCGGCCGAACCCGGTGATCGAGCAGTAGATCACGCCGGGGTTGGCGGCCCGGACCGACTCGTAGTCGAGGCCGTACTTGCCGAGCACACCGGGGCGGAAGTTCTCCACCACCACGTCGGCCCGTCTGGCGAGCTCCTGCGCCTTGGCCCGGTCATCGGGGTCGGCCAGGTCGAGCACGACGCTGCGCTTGGAGCGGTTCACGCACTCGAAGTACGAGCTGGCGTGGGTGGTCCACGGCGGGCCCCAGGCCCGGGTGTCGTCCCCGGAGCCCGGCCGCTCCACCTTGATCACGGTGGCGCCGAGGTCGGCCAGGGTCATCGTGGCGAGCGGGCCGGCGAGCACCCGGCTGAAGTCGGCGACCAGCACCCCTTCCAGCGGCAGCCGGCGGCTCACCGCTCCTCCTCTGCTGCGGGGACGAGCCGGCCGTTCACCCGCCGGGGCAGCCGCCAGGGGTTGCCGTCGCGCAGCGGCGGCGGCAGCACCTGGTCCGGGGCGTTCTGGTAGGCGACCGGGCGGACGAACCGGTCGAGGGCGTGGGCCCCCACCGAGGTGGTCTGCGGCATGGTCGTCGCCGGCCAGGGGCCGCCGTGCTGCTGCGCCCAGCCGACCACGACCCCGGTCGGGTAGCCGTCCACCACGACCCGCCCCGCGGTGCGGGACAGCGTGGACACCAGCTCGGTGAACAGCTCCTCCTCCTCCTCCTCGAGCTCGGCGTGGACCGCGGCGGCCAGGGACCCCGGCAGCACGGCGAGCACCGCGCGCAGCTCGTCGAGATCGGCGTACTCGCAGGCGAGCGCGACCGGGCCGAAGCACTCGGTGAGGAGCTCGGGCTTGCCCGTCAGGTCCGCGACGGTCACCGACAGCAACGCCGGGGCGGCGGCCCACCCGGCCTCGGGCGCGTCGACCTGGGCGACGACCCGGGCACCGGCGGCGGCCAGCCGGTCCACCCCCGACGCGTAGGCGTTCGCGATGGCCTCGGTGAGCAGCCAGCCCCGCGGCGCGGCGGACCGCAGGGCGCCGGCCACCGCCTCCACCAGCCCGGCGCCGGCCGGGGCGAGGAACAGCCCGGGCTTGGTGCAGAACTGCCCCATGCCCAGCGTGTACGAGGAGACGAACCCCGAGGCGATCTCCGCGCCGCGCTTGCGCGCGGCCCCCGGGGTGACCACCAGCGGGTTGACCGTGCCCATCTCCGCGTACACCGGGATCACCACGTCCCGGCTCGCGGCGAGCCGCCACAGCGCCAGCCCACCGGACTGCGACCCGGTGAACGCCACCGCGCTGATCGCCGGGTGGAGCACCAGCCGCTCCCCGGAGGCGAAGCCGTGGACGACCTCGTAGGTGCCCTCCGGCGCGCCCGCCCCGGTCAGCGCGGCCACGGCCAGATCGCGCAGCTCCGTGCAGAGCAGCGGGTGCGCCGGGTGCGCCTTCGCCACCACCGGGCAGCCGGCCGCGAGCGCGGACGCGGTGTCGTTGCCGAGCACCCCGAAGGCGAACGGGAAGTTGCTGGCCCCGAACACCGCGACCGGGCCGAGCGGCACGTTGACCCGCCGCAGGTCCGGCGAGCCGTCGCCGCCGTGGTCGATCGTCGCCTCGAGGTAGGAGCCCTCCTCCGCGGCCGCCGCGTAGTGCCGCAGCTGGTTCGCGGTCCGGGTCACCTCCCCTACCAGGCGCTCCTCGCCGAGCGCGGTCTCCCGGTCGGCCAGCGTGGCCAGGCGCTGCCGGTTCTCTTCCAGCGCGTCGGCCAGGGCCCGCAGCCACCCGGCCCGTACGCCGGGGGCCACCGCGGCGAGCCGGGGGGCGGCGGCCGCCGCCGCCGACACCGCCGCGTCGACCGCCTCGGGCGGGCTGTCGGGCACCTCCCCGTTCACCTGCCCGGTGCGCGGGTCTCGGCTCTGGACGGACATGTTCTCTCCTCGTGTGCTCACATCGCGGTCGCCTTGGTCGTCGCGGTTCGCCGCCGTGCGCGGCCGCCGTCCGGTGGCGTACGGCTCAGCGGGGAGCCCGGTGGTCGCGGCAGGCCGCCAGGAAGGCGGAGAAGAGCCGGATCCGGTGCTCGGCGGACCCGTCCGGATCCTCAGGGTGCCACTGCACCCCGACCACCCATCTCTCGGGGTGCTCCACCGCCTCGATCACGCCGTCGTCGGCGAGCGCCGCCACGACCAGGCCCTCCCCGGGTTCGGCGACGGCCTGGTGGTGCCCGGACCGGACCGTGACCCGGCGCTCGCCCGCCATGGCGGCCACCCGGGTGCCCTCCACGATGGTGACCTTCTCATCAAGGAACATCGGCTTGCCGGGCCCGCCCCGGTGCAGCCGGTAGTCCTCGATGTCGGGCACGATGGTGCCGCCGTGCGCCACGTTGATCAGCTGCGAGCCGCGGCAGATGCCGAACACGGGGCGCCCGGCCTGTTCCGCGGCGCGGATCGCGGCGATCGAGTACTCGTCGGCCCTGCGGTCCACGCCGTAGGAGTTGGGTACCTCGCCGTGGTGGCCGTACAGCTCGGGGTCGATGTCCCCGCCGCCGAGCAGGAGCAGGCCGTCGAACCCGGTCACCGACGCCGGGTCGGGCAGCGCCGCGACATCGGAGGTGTCGTACAGCTCGTAGCCCGCGCCCAGGTCCCGCAGCGTCGTCGTCGCGGTGCGGGTGAACCGGCGGACCAGGTCGGCCACGTGCTCGGTCATGTCCGGGAAGTTGAGGGACACCAGGAGCGCGACCCGCGGATCGCCCCCCGAGCCGCCGCCTTCCGGTTCCACCTCATGCCGGTGGACGACACTACCGCCTGTCAACGATCAACCTCACAGCTTGATCCATGTCGACTTGAGCTGGGTGTACTTCTCCAGGGCGTGCAGGGACTTGTCCCGGCCGAACCCGGACTGGGCGTAGCCGCCGAACGGCACGGTGATGTCGCTGTCGTCGTAGCAGTTCACCCAGACCGTGCCGGCCCTGATCGCCCGGGCCATGCGGTGCGCGGTCGACAGGTCCCGCGTCCACACCGCCGCGGCGAGCCCGTAGTCGGTGCCGTTGGCGATGCGCACGGCCTCGTCGAGGTCGTCGAAGGTGAGCACCGCGAGCACGGGGCCGAACACCTCCTCGCGGGCGATCCGCATCCCCGGGGTGACCCGGTCGAAGACGGTCGGCTCCATGTAGTAGCCGCCGGTCTCCTCCAGGATCCGGTTGCCGCCGAGCAGCCTCTCGGCGCCTTCCTCGATCGCGCCGTGCACGTACCCGAGGACCCGGTCGAGGTGCTTCTCCTCCACCAGCGCGCCGACGCCGGTCCGCGGGTCGAGCGGGTCGCCGACCACGATGCGGCGGCTCTCCTCCAGGACGAGCTCGAGCAGCTCGTCCTTGATGTCGCGGTGGACGAGCAGCCGGGATCCGGCCGAGCACACCTCGCCCTGGTTGAAGTAGATGCCGGTGGCGATCGCCTTGGCGACCACCTTGAGGTCGGGGGCGTCGGGCAGCACCACCTGCGGGGACTTGCCGCCGAGCTCCAGGGAGACCTGCTTGAGGTTGGACTCGGCCGAGTACCGCATGAACAGGCGGCCGACCTCGCCGGAGCCGGTGAAGGTGAGCACGTCCACGTCCGGGTGGCGGCCCAGGGCCGCGCCCGCGGTCGGGCCGAACCCGGGGACGACGTTGAGGATGCCGTCGGGCACCCCCGCCTCGGCGGCCAGCTCGGCGAAGCGCAGCGCGGTGAGCGGGGACTGCTCCGCCGGCTTGACCACCACCGCGTTGCCGGTCGCCAGCGCCGGTGCGATCTTCCAGGTGGCGAGCATCAGCGGGAAGTTCCACGGCACCACGGCGCCGACCACGCCGACCGGCTCCCGGGTGATGGTGGCCAGGACGTCCGGGCCGGTGGGGGCCACCTCGTCGTACAGCTTGTCCACCGCCTCGGCGTAGAAGTCGAGGCACTGCACGGTCACCCGGATGTCGACCGCGAGCGCGTCGGTGAACGGCTTGCCCATGTCGACGCTCTCGAGCAGCGCCAGCTCCTCGGCGTGCTCCTCGACGAGGCGGGCCAGCCGCTGGAGCACCTTGCGCCGCTCGCGCGGGTGCAGTCCGGACCACCGGCCGCTCTCGAAGGCGCGCCGGGCGGCGGCGACAGCCCGGTCGATATCCTCCTCGTCCCCGGCGGCGACCTTGGCGATCAGCTTGCCGTTCCGGGGGGAGATCCGGTCGAGCGTGGCGCCGCTCGCCGCGTCCACGTACCGGCCGTCGATGAACAGCCGGGTGGGGAAGGACAGGCCGGCGAAGCGCTTCTCGAGCTCCTCCCGCCTGGCGCGCGCCTCGGCTTCCGGTATGACGGTCATGCTGGGGTTTCCTTTTCCTTTACGGCTCTGGCGCGGTCGATGAGGTCCTTGAACAGTGCGCCGTCCTGCGCGGACGTGCCGGCCAGGTCCTCCGGATGCCATTGCACGGCGAGCAGGTCGGCGGTGGTGTGCTCCAGCGCCTCGATGCAGCCGTCGGCCGCGCGGGCCACCACCCGCAGGTTCCGGCCGAGCCGGTCGACGGCCTGATGGTGGTAGGAGGAGACGGTGAACGGCCCGGGGCCGACCACCGACTCCAGGCGCGAACCGGGCTCGACCGTGACCTCGTGGTGGGCGTCCAGGTGCTCGACCGGGCCGTCCGGCAGGTGCTGGATCAGGGTGCCCCCGCAGGCGACGTTGACCACCTGCATGCCGCGGCAGATGGCCAGGGTCGGGATGCGCAGGGAGATCACCGCACGCGCCACGGCCAGGTCGAGCTCGTCCTGGTCGTCGTCGTCCGGCTTGGTCTCCGGGTGCGGCGGCTGCCCGTAGCGGGCCGGACCGAGGTCCGACCCGCCGGGCATCACGACCCCTGCGAACGCGGACAGCCGGCGCGGCAGCTCGCCGAGCGCGCGCCGCGGGCCGCCGTGCAGCACCACCGGCTCACCGCCGGCCTCGAACACCGCGTCGCACAGCGCCTCGGCGGCGACGGTGGCGCTGAACCGCAGGCCGGAGGCGGACCGGGCGCGGCGGCCGATCACCGCGATGGCGGGCCGGTCGGTCACGCGCCTCCCTCCGGCCGGGTGGCGTCCGCGAAGGGGTACTCCAGGGTGGGGATCCACTCGGCCCAGGCCGCGGCCAGCCGGCCGTCGGCGATGACCCGGGCGAGCGCGCCGTCCAGCTCCGCCAGCACATCGGGCCGGTCCTTGGCGACCCCGATGCCCCAGCGGTTGCCGGTCTTGACGGTGAACGCGAGCTCGAAGTCCGGGTGCTCGCCGAGGGGGACGAAGACGACGTCGTCGTCGACGACCGCGTCGACCTCACCGGCCTTCAGCGCGTTGAGCATGTCGCCGAACACGTCGTCGGTGTCCCCGCCGAAGGGCACGATGATCGCGCCCTCGAAGGTCTCGGCCAGGGCCATGTTGGTGCTGCCCGCGATGGCCGCGACCTTCCTGCCGCGCAGGTCCTCCGGCGAGCGGACCGGGTCGCCCCGGCGGACGAGCACCGACTCGTGGAAGATCGCGTACGGCCGGGTGAAGTCCACCAGGCGGAGCCGGGCCTCGGTGATCCCCTGCCCGCAGAGCACGGCGTCCACCTTGTGGCTCTGCGCGGCGGGGATCATCTCGGCCCACGGCAGGTACACCCACTCCAGGGGCCGGCCGAGCTCGGCGGCGATCAGCTCGCCGACGGCGGGTTCGTAGCCCCGCCGCCCCTTCACCGGGTCGGCGCGGAGGAACAGGGGCGGCGCGTCCGAGTCGATGCAGGCGAAACGCAGCGGCTCGGTCACGGGATGTCCTCCGCGTACATCATGAACTCCCAGTCGGTGACGTGGCTGCAGAACCGCGCCCACTCGTCCCGCTTGTAGGCGAGGTACAGCTCCACGGTCTCGTTGCCGATCGCGTTGCGGAGGACCTCGTCCGCGGCGAACACGTCGAGGGCCTCACCGAGGTTGAGCGGCAGCTTGGTGAACCGGCTCTCGCCCTCGTAGCTGGAGCCCTGGTGCGGCGGGCCCGGGTCGATCTGGTTCTTGATCCCGTCCTCGATGGCGGCGAGCAGGACGGTGTGGGACAGGTACGGGTTGACCATGGCGTCCGGGAGCTTGAGCTCCAGCCGGCCGTTGGCGGAGAGCCGGACGGTGCAGGTCTTGTTGTCCATGCCCCAGTTGATCTGCGCCGGGGCGAACTGTCCCGCGTCCCAGTACCGCTTGTAGGAGTTGACCGTCGGCGCCATGACGGCCATGGACGCGGCGGCGTGGGTGAGGATGCCGCCGAGGGCGTGCTTGCCGATCTCGGTCAGGTGCATCTCCCGGCGGCCGGGCTCGGCGAGGACGTTCTCGTCGCCGCGCCACAGGCTGAGGTTGTGGTGGCAGCCGTTGCCCATCTTCCCGGTGGCGGGCTTGGGCATGAAGCTCGCCTTGACGCCGAGCTCCCGGGCGACCTGGCGGCAGATCTGCCGGTAGGCGATGACCCGGTCGGCGGTGGCGGTGGCGGTGTCGAACAGCCAGTTGAGCTCGACCTGGCCGGGGTCCTCGTAGTCTCCCTCGATCATGGTGAAGCCCATGGCCTTGGCGTAGGTCATGACCTTCTGGTAGATCGGGCGGTAGCGCTCGAGGAACTCGACCCGGTAGGCCGTGCTGGAGTCGGGACGGGTGCTGACCTCCAGGCCCGGCCCCGTCCAGGTCATCTCGGGCTCGCAGCCGGTGCGCAGCTCGAGCCCGGTGCGCTGGGTGAACTCCTCGTGGCGGCGGATGAGGTTGCCGCGCACGTCGATCTCGAAGGGCTGCCCGCCCACCTCCGGGCGGTGGTCGGGCTCGTACATCCGGCAGAAGAAGCGGCCGACGCTGGGGTCCCAGGGGAGCACCGTGAAGGTGTCCAGGTCCGGGATCGCGGTGATCTCGGCGGCCTCCACACCGCCGCCGAGGAGGGTGCCGTCCCGGGTGGCCTGGAAGTCGGCGACCACGGTCCGGTGCATCTGCACGCCCTTCTCGGCGTTGCGGCGGAGCTGGTCGGCGGGTACCACCTTCCCGACGGCCCGGCCGGTGACGGTTATGGCCTGGTAGTAGATGTACTGCACGCCCGCGTCGGCGATGCGCTTCTCCAGGGCCTCGAGGGTCGCAAGGTCCGCGTTGCGCTCGCGGTGCTGGTCGAGCGCGGTCGCAGTGGTGGAGTTCGTCATCTGGACCCGCTTTCGTTGGGGGGTTCAGGCAGGGGTGGTGAAGGCTGCGCGGAATTCGCGATAGCGAGTGGGGGGAAGGTTGATGGCGATCGTGCCGACGTGCACGGACCGCCGGAAATAACGGACGAGCAGGCCGTCCGTCAGCTTGTCGTAATCGCCCTCTTCGAGGCGCGCCTCGTCGCCGAGGGCGGGGAGCCCGAAGCTCTGGAAGCGCAGGTCGAGCTGGTCGCTCCAGAACGAGGGGATCGGCGTGAACGGGGTGGGGTCCGGCTCCCGGCCGCCGAGCTCCGCCACGAGCGTCGCGGCCGCGCGCTTGGCGGTGTCGCCCGCGATGGACCAGTGCTCGACGCGCCGGGGGACCTCGTCGAACAGCGGGTTCGGGAAGCGGGCCACGTCGCCGACGGCGACGACGCGTTCCGCGGCCGAGAGCCGGTTGTCGCAGAGGATGCCGTCGCGGAGGTCGAGGGCGCCGTTGCCCGCGAGCCACTCCACGTTCGGCAGCGAGCCGATGGCCTCGATGACCACGTCGGCCTCGAGCACACCGCCGTCGTCGAGCTCCACGCCGGTGACGCGGTCACCGCCGGTGAAGCCGGTCACGCCGCGGCGGGTGACGAACTCGATCCCCGCCGCCTCGTGGTACCGCTGCACCGCCTCGGCGAGCTCGGTGCCGAGCACGCGGTTCATCGGCGCGCCGGTGGGCTCCACGACCGTGACCCGGCATCCCAGCCGCAGCGCGGTCGCGGCCGCCTCGCAGCCGATGAAGCCCGCGCCGACCACCACCACCTTGGCGCCCTCGCGCAGCTCCCCGCGCAGCCCCACGCAGTCATCGAGAGTGCGGAGGACGTGGCGGCCGGCCACCGGCCCGGGCACGGCGAGCCGGCGCGGCCGCAGCCCGGTGGCGGCGACCAGCCCGTCGAAGGAGATGGCCGAGCCGTCCTCCAGGGTGAGCCGGCCCCGGTCGAGGTCCGCCTCGACCACGGGCAGACCGAGCCGGAAGTCGGCGTCGGCCAGCGAGGCGCGGCGGCGGAAGGCAACCTTGGCGTGCAGCTCCTGCGGCCCCAGGTCGCCCGGCTCGGACAGCAGCTCCTTCGACAGCGGCGGCCGGTTGTACGGCGCGTAGCGTTCGTCGCCGATGATGGTGATCGGACCGGTGTGCCCGGCGGCACGGAGCTGCTCGGCGGTCCGCAGACCGGCGAGCGAGGCCCCGACGACGGCGATGTGCGCGGTCATCTCAGCCGTTCCCCAACCCGTTCTCTATCGCCCCTCAGTCCTCGATGAAGATGGCCTGGACGGGGCAGACGTCGGCCGCCTGCTCGACCTCCTCGCGCAGGGAGTCGTCGGGGTTGGCCTCGTAGACGAGCTTGCCCTCCTCGTTCATCTGGAAGACCGCCGGAGCGGCGATGGCGCACTGGCCGTGGTCCTGGCAGAGGGACATGTCGACGGTGATCTTCATTGCTTGTTCCTCTCGACTCGTAGGGCTGGGGCCGTTCAGGATCCCGGGGTGAAGCCGATGGGCAGCCGGACGGGGCCGGTGTTGCCCGAGTCGGGCAGCCACTCGGCGCCCTCGAGGATGCGCGGGTCGCGGAGGCGCTTGGCGAGCAGCGGCAGCGCCTCGGACATGTCGGTGCGGGCCACGAAGTGCCCGAGGCAGTGGTGCGCCCCGCCGCCGAAGCCGAAGTGGGGCGGGCGCTGGGCGGTGATGTCGAACGACGGCTCGCCGAACACCCGCGGGTCGGTGCCGGCCGACTCGTTGAACAGGTGGATCGTGGTGCCGGCCTTGATCTCCAGGTCCTGGAAGGTGAAGTCCTCCACGGCCTCGCGGGTGACCCAGCGGACGGTCGGGTTGACCCGCATGACCTCCTCGACCGCGTTCCGGCCGAGCTCGGGCCGCTCGGCGAGCAGCCGCCACTGGTCCGGGTGCCGGGTGAAGGTCTGCATGGCCAGGCCGAGCTGGTTGCGGGTGGTGTCGAAGCCGCCGAAGATCAGCAGCACCAGCCCGTCGCGCAGCTCCTGCTCGCTGAGCTTGTCGGTGTCCCGGCTGGCCTGGACGAGGCGGGTGACGAAGTCGTCGCGCTCGTTGCGGCGGCGGTCGGCGATCAGCTCGTCGACGTAGTCGTAGAGCGTGAACAGCGCCTGCTCGATCTTGGGCAGCTCCTGGCGGAAGGTCACGCCCATGGCGAGGCCGAGGGTGGCCGACTCCCGGGCGATGATGGGCCACTCGGACTCGGGCAGGCCGAGCAGGATGGCGATGACCCGGGCCGCGTACGGCTCGGCGAACTCGGAGACGAACTCGCAGCGGTCCGGCTCGGCGAAGTTGTCGATGAGCTCGGTGGCGAGGGCCTGGAAGCGCGGCACCATGCGGGCGATCAGCTTGGGGGAGAACGCCGGGTTCATCAGCCGGCGGAGCCGGTGGTGCTCCTCCCCCTCCTTGTTGAGGATCCAGCTGTTCCACCAGTCGACGAACGGGCCCTCGGTGATGCCGTTGTGGGCGGGCCAGGCGATGCTCCCCTGGCGGACCTTCGGGTGCTTGAGCAGCTTGCTGACCTCGTCGTAGCGCAGTACGGCGATGCCGTAGTTGGTCCGTGCGTACCAGCTGCGCTCTCGGGCCTCGTGGACGACGTCCGAGGTGATCGAGAAGCTCGGGTCGGCGATGTTCAGGTAGGGGACGGTGGTGTCCAGGGTCGTGCCCGTCATCGCGATTCTCCAAAGACAGTCAGGCGGGCTCGCGGTTGCCAGAAATCATCTAAACCTAGAGTTTGTATGTCAAGAGGTTGGCCGGGGTTCTCCTCGAGTTGACCGTTCGGATATCCGGCACGGGCATGGGCGTCCTGGGCAATAGCGGCCCGAGGCGCCCGGAGCGCGCCGGGAATCGGGTGGAAATTCCGGCTCGCCTGGCACGAACTCCGCGCCTGTGGTGCGGCATACGCCGCGGGAGAATGCGGGTGAGCGATTTTCCGCGAACACATGCGCAACCGGCGCCCCGCCCGGCGCCGGTTGCTTCCGTCAGGCGGTGCCGACCCGTTCCCTCGCCGGGTCATCCCGCTTGGGAATCGCGTCGCCGTACGGGGCCTCGCTGCGCCCGTACGTTCGATGCAGTGCCATGTACAGCAGGCCGCCGCCGACGACCACCGCCCCGGAGAGCAGCACGATGTAGTTGTCGTACCAGGGGGCCTCCGGCGTGCGCGGCCAGGCCAGGGTGACCATCGCGACGATCTGGTAGAGCATGGCGGCGATGTTCACCGGCATGCCCCACGCGCCGAGGCGGTACTTGCCGCTCGGCCGCCAGCCGAGCAGCCGGGCCCGGAACGCGGCGACCACGACCATGAAGAAGCCGAGGTAGATGCCGAGCGAGGCGAAGCTGACGATCTTGGTGAGCGCGTCCTCGGAGAACTTCGACAGCAGGATCACGGCGCCGGGCACGAGGCCCGCGAGCAGCACGGCGTACGGGGGGACGTGCCGCGACTGCGAGAACTTCCGCAGCAGGCGGCTGCCCACGATCATGTCGTCCCGGGCGTAGCTGTACGCGAGCCGGCCGGCCGCCGCCTGCAGGCTGATCGTGCAGGACAGGAACGAGATCAGGACGATCACCAGGACGGCCTTGGACCCGAACGTGCCGAAGGCCTGCTCGAGCACCCTGGAGACGGGGTCGGGGTCCTCCCCGGAGATGACCGCCGGGATGTCGGCGACCGCGAGCGCGAGCGCCACCGCGACGAAGGTGGCCGCGGCGCCGCCCACGTAGATGGTGCGGCGCATGGCCTTGGGGATGGTCCGGCCCGGGTCGCGCACCTCCTCGGCCACGTCACCGCAGGCCTCGAAGCCGTAGTAGTTGTAGATGCCGACCAGGGCCGCGGCGGCGAACGCCCACAGGTAGTTGGTGCCGTCGCCCGCGCCGAAGCTGTCGAAGAGGATCCCCAGGTTGTGGTGGCGCTCCGTGGCGATCAGCCAGATGCCGACCACGATGGCGCCGGTGAGCTCGGCGGCGAAGCCGATGATCGCGGCCTGTGCCAGGGCCTTGGTGCCCAGGTAGTTGATGAATGTGGCCAGCACCAGGATGCCCAGGGAGCAGAGGATGACCGTGTCCACCGTGGCCTCGAAGCCGAACAGCGAGGCGATGTACGGGCCCGCGCCGGAGGCCACGCTGGCGATGGTCACGAAGAGCGCCCACATGTAGATCCAGCCGGTCAGCCAGGCGTACTTGCGGCCCCAGAGGCGGCGGGCCCACGGGTAGACCCCGCCCGCGACCGGATACTGCGCGACGACCTCGCTGAAGACCAGCGCGACCAGCAGCTGGCCCACGCCCGCGATCACCAGGGACCAGATCATCGGCGGGCCGGCGGTGGCCAGGCCGTAGGCGAACATGGTGTAAACGGCCACCACGGGAGACAAGTAGGTGAATCCGAGCGAGAAATTCGCCCAGATGCTCATGTCCCGCTTGAACTCCGAGGTGTACCCGAGTGATGCGAGCTGTGCCGCATCGCTGTCCTGCGCGGTTTTGCTGGATACGGCGTCTGCGGAGGTGGTCACTCGAGCTCCTGCGATTTCATGAGAAAGGGAGGGACAGCGGTAGGTGGTGAAGGGTGAATGCGGGTGAATGTGGATGAATGTGGGGTGACGGCGGTGTCACCCATGGACGAGAAGAGCTCTCCGGCCGGATTTACGAGGCAATGTACGGGGATGTCCCGAAATGTGCCTCGCAATCACGTTGTGAGAAAAACTACAACGTCATGTGTTATCGCACAAGACTCTATTTGCAACGAGATGATGAACTCGGCCGGCGGCGGCCGCCGGAGCCTTCCGGACGCGCGCGGCGGCGATCTGCCCGGGGAGGGATGCCAGAGGACGGGACGGAGAGGCCGCCGGGCGCGCCGGCAGAGGGGGTCTGCTCGGCCGGCTCGCTGACGGGGAGGCGATCACTCAGGCTCCTGGTCGATCCACGACGGGGGATACGGCGGTAGGGAGGTGAGACCGCGGTGACCGGTGGTCACCGAGCCAACGCGGAGAGCTCTTCCGGCCGAAAGGTTGAAGCATCGGGTGCGGGTGGCCCTACTATGCTTCGCCATCAAGGTGTGAGGAAAACTACAACGTCATGGGTTATCGCACAAGAGCCCGCCGCCGACGAGGGAGAAGGAGGGCAGGTGGCCGCCGAGGGAGGAGGCGTATCGGTGATGCGCGCGGCGCTGATCTCCCCGCTGAACGCCAGAGGACGGGCTGAGGAGGTCGTCGAGCGCATCAGCAGAGCCATCCTGCTCGGCCTGCTCGTCGACGGGGAACAGCTCCCCACGGAGGCGGAGTTCGCCGACCAGCTCGGCGTCTCCCCCATGACGCTCCGGGAGGCGCTGGCGATCCTGCGGCAGCAAGGGCTGGTGGAGACCCTCCGCGGCCGCAACGGCGGCTCCTTCGTCCGGCGACCCGAGGACCCTCCGCTCGCTCCCCTGGAGGAGCGGCTGCGCTCCACCACGGTCTCCGAGCTCCGCGACCTGGCCGACGAGCAGCTCGCCGTGTCGGGCACCGCCGCCCGGCTCGCCGCCGAGCGCGCCTCGGCCGCCAACGTGCGGCGCCTGCTCCACCTGGTCGAGCAGCTCGCCGCCGCGAAAGGCGTCGGAGCCCGGATCAGGGCGGACAGCCGCTTCCACCTCGAAGTCGCGATGGCGTCCCAATCCGAGCGCCTCACCCGGCTGGAGGTGTCGCTCCAGGCCGAGCTCACGGCGCTCCTCTGGCTCCCCCTCGAGCCCCAGCCCGTGCTGGAGGACGTCGTCGCCGAGCATCACGCGATCGCGGTGGCCATCGCCGAAGAGGACGGCGAGCGGGCGAGAAATCTGGCCGAGCGCCACGTCGAGCGCAACCTGCGGCGGATTGTGGAGATGCATCTGGGGTTACGGGGGGATTAGGTAGGGAGGGATCTGATGTGTCCTGATAACGCCACGGCGGTAGGTGGAGCGGCGCGGGCCCGTGACGAGCTGGAAATCCTGCTCGAGCGGGTACGGGCGCCGCTCAGGGAGGTGTTCGGCCGTCTGGAGGTGGTGGCGTCCGAGGTCATCGCCCTGCGGCGCGCGGCGCTGGCCGAACGCGGGGTGTTCACGGTGGCCGATCTGGCCCGCATCAAACCGACGGTGATCGAGCAGGCCACCGCCCAGCCGGCCGCGGACGGGTTCGGCTTCCTGGTGGCGGCGGGCGTGCTGCCGGACCGCGACCGGCACATCGAGTGGTGGCAGCGCACCGGCACGGGGTTCGCGCCGCTCCGGCTCAACCTCGACCCGTCGAGCGTCGACGTGTACGAGTACTTCGAGATGGAGTGGTTCGTCGCCGGGCGGGACCACGGCCGGCGAGCCGTCTTCGGACCGTACGTGGACTACTTCGGCGCCGACCGGTACGTCTTCACGGTGACCTACCCGGCGATCGATGAGACCTTCCTCGGCGTGGCCGGGGCCGACCTGCAGGTGAGCCGGTTCGAGCCCCTCCTGCTGAACGCCTTAAGAGGCGCCACCCACGATGCGGTGCTGATCGGATCCGAAGGGCGGGTCATCGCGGCGAACACCTCCCGCTGGCTGGTCGGGTCCCGGCTGCGGAAGGTTCCCCGGACGGCCGAGGGCGAGTTCATCGCGGTGGGCGAGGTCGGCCTCGACAGCGACTGGGTGCTGGCGCTCGCCGCCGACGCCTGACCGTCCGCCGTGACGGTCCCGGCGTCCGGCCAGCTCGGCCGGATGCCGCCGGGTGAGGGCGACCCCGCCGAGGATCAGGACGATCCCGGCCAGCATGGTCGCGGTGACGCTCTCGCCGAGGACGAGCCAGCCGAGGAGCACGGCGACGACGGGTACCAGATAGGTGACGGTGGACGCGATCGTCGGACCGTCCTCCTCGATGACCCGGAAGTTGATCACGAACGCCAGGCCGGTGCCGAGCACACTGAGGATGAGCAGGCTCGCCACCGCATCCACCCGCCACGTGGGCGGGGTCAGCCCGGCGAAGGGCATCACCACGGCGAGCTGCACGGTGGCCGCGCCGAGCTGGGAGGCCGACAGCACCAGCGGGCTGATCCCGCGGCCGGCGAGGAACCGGCCGGTGTAGACGAAGCCGAACCCGTAGCAGGCCGCCGCGGTCAGGCCGGCGAGCCCGCCAGGGCTCGCGATCTCGTTCGCGGCCTGCCACGGCGCGAAGAGGACGACCGCCCCCAGGAAGCCGAGCGTCAGCCCCGCGGCCTTCGGCAGGGTGACGTGCCGATCGACCCCGGCCGCGAACGCCACCAGCAGCGTCCAGATCGGGGTGGTCGCGTTGAGCACACCGGCCACGTTCGACCCGATGGTCTCCTCGGCCATGCCGATCAGCACGAACGGCACCGCGTTCGACACCAGCGCCACGACGAAGAGGTGCGCCCAGATCCGCCGGCCCCGGGGCCAGGGCAGGCCGCGCGCCAGGACCATCGGCGCGAGGACGAGGAAGGCCAGCAGCAACCGGATGAAGACGATCTGAACCGCGGAGAAGCCCCGCAGCGCCAGCTTGACCCACAGGAAGCCGGACCCCCACAGCAGCGCCAGAGCCGCCATCCGGGCGAGGCCGGACCGGCTGACCCGCCGGCTGTCACCGTTGAGCGGAGATCTTGCAAGGCGAGCCACGGCGGGCAATGATAGCCACCCTGTTCCAACATGCCCGAATTTCGGGATGGTGCGGACCGATTTTCGGGGTGGCTGCCGACCGCGCCGCAGGCCGGGCTCGCCGGACATGGCCGATACCGGAGGCGAGCGGGCCGCGGCCGTTGCCGAAACTTTCGCCGGCCCGCCGAAGCCTCGCGCGAGGACCCCGGCCGAGCCCTCGCCGCGCCGCCGTACCGAGGCCCGCTCCCCCGGCCGGCCATGGGATCGATCACACTCCGGCGGCGACGCCGGCCGGCCGCGGTGGGCCCGCCTTCCGGGCCGGCGGCGTAGGCCGCGTTCCCCGTACCCGGGTCGGCCGACAAGGTGTCCACCGGGCGGCAGTCCGCGCCTACGCCGCGGTACACCGCACCGCTCGCGGCCTTGGTCGTCGTTGATGTTTGTCAGTGGTGCGGTGAAAGGCGATGAGGTGATAAGGGTTAACTAAACAAGCAGTCGGCTTTACATTGTAGATTCGTAATATGATCCTTGGCGATGAACGTCCCCGCCGTACCTGAGCGGAACACCCCGGCCCGGCCGCTCCGCGATCCGTACCAGGCCTATCTCGACAGCCTGCAGAGCCCCGAGTCCCGGCGCACCATGAAGGGCTGCCTCGACCGGATCGCCCGCCTCATCACCGGTGACCCCCGCGCGACCGGCGCGGGCCAGCCGTGGGAGCGGCTGCGGTACGAGCACACGGTACGGCTGCGCTCCCTCATGCGCGAGCAGGGATGGTCGCCGGCCCACGTGAACAAGCACCTCGTGGCCCTGCGGCGCGTGCTCAAGGAGGCCTGGCGGCTCGGCCTGATGTCCGGTGAGGACTACCAGCGGGCCACCGACCTGCCGCCCTACCGCCACACCCGGCTCCCGGCCGGGCGGCACGTCGAGCCGGAGATGCTCGCGGCCGCGCTCCGCGTGTGCGACGCCGACGAGTCCCCGGCCGGCCGGCGGGACGGCGCGCTGCTCGCCCTGCTCTACTCGACCGGCTGCCGGAGGGCGGAGGTCGCCGCCCTCACCCTCGCCGACTTCGACCCGTGGGATAGATCGCTCCGGGTTCGCGGCAAGGGCGACAAGGAGCGCTTCGTGTACCTCACCGTGGCCGCCGCCGAACGCCTCGACCGGTGGCTGGCCGTACGCGGGCGCGCGGACGGGCCGCTGTTCTGCCCCATCAACAAGGCGGGGCGGCTGCGGCTCGCCCACATGACCGGGCAGGCGATCGCCGACATCGTCACCCGCCGCCTCACCGCGGCCGGCGCGGCGAAGCGGACCCCGCACGACTTCCGGCGCACGTTCATCGGCGAGCTCCTCGACGCCGGGGTCGACCTCGCGACCGCCCAGGCCCTCGTCGGCCACGCCTCACCCGCCACCACCGCGCGGTACGACCGGCGGCCGGAGCGGCGCCGCCGGGACGCCGTCGACCGGCTCACCATCCCCGGCCCCCGGCGCTGACCGCCAGGCCCCCGGGACGTCCCGCGGGCTCGGCCATGCCACGGCCGGCCGGGCGCCCCGCCGCGCCCGGTCCCACCCGGCCCGGTCATGGGCTACTTCCCGCGTCCGGAGGCGCGGGTGACCAGCGCCACCCCGCCCGCCGCCAGCGCGACCTGGATCGCGAGCTCGATCCAGTCGATGCCCCGGGTGTCCGCGACGCCGAGCGCCCCGGCGATCGCCGTGCCGAGCAGCGCGGCGATGATGCCGATCAGCATGGTCAGCCAGATCGAGATGCGCTGCTTGCCCGGCAGGACTAACCGGCCGAGCGCGCCGATCACGATGCCGACGATGATCGCGGAGATGATCCCGGTGATCTCCATGGCCGTCCTCCTTCGCTGTGACCCGTCTCACGTAGCAACGCTCAACTGATCGGCGGGGTTCCGGCTCACACGGCGGGCGACCCCGTGGCCACGGGCGGTTCCGGCGCTCCGGCGGGCCGCGGTTCCCGCCGCGATCCACCTCAGTTTTCCGCTCATTTCAGGCACATCACCCGCGCGCTGGAATAACAACCCCGCAGAGTGGGTTAGAGTCGGTGACTGGTCGATGTGGTCCGTGTCCCCCGGGCCTCACCCTTTCGCCTTCACGGAATACCGTTCGGCTGGAGCCGTGTTGTGCCATTCGCCGAGGAGGCGACCGCCACATCGGCTGGTTGTGTACGTCCCGTGAGACGCCGTCTCACGGGACGTACACGTATTTCCCGCCCTTTGCGCTTCTCTTAAGGTCTCTCCCCCGGCCGGTCCCGCGGTACCCGCGTCCCGGCCGGCGGTGCGGCGGGTGGCCGCCGGTGATCGGCGTGCGCGGCGCCGCCCGCTAGGGTGTGTCCCGACACCCGAGGGAGGAGAGCCGTGCCGCCGATGCTGTACCGCGCCGCCAAGCTGGTCGCCCTGCCCGCCATGCGCATGCTGTGGCGGCCGTCCATCGAGGGGCGCGCCCACGTGCCGGAGCAGGGGCCGGCGATCCTCGCCTCCAACCACCTCTCCGCGATCGACTCGTTCATCCTCCCCGCCCTGCTCCCCCGCCCGGTCCGCTTCGTCGCCAAGAACGAGTACTTCACCGGCAACCCTCTGGTCGCGCTGTGGATGCGCAGCTTCGGGACCGTGGCCGTCGACCGGGAGAACGTGTCGGCCGCCCGCTCCGTGCTCGAGGCGGCCGTGGACGTGCTCAAGGCGGGTGAGCTGTTCGGGATCTACCCCGAGGGCACCCGCTCCCCCGACGGCCGGCTCTACCGCGGCAAGATCGGGGTGGCCTGGCTGGCGCTCACCACCGGGGCGCCGGTGATCCCCGTGGCGATGCTCAACACCGACCGGGCGCTCCCACCCGGGAGCCGGGTGCCCCGGCCGGTCCGGGTCGGCGTGCGCATCGGCCCTCCGATGACCTTCACCGGCGACCCGGGCTCGGCCCGCGACCGCAGGTCGGTCACCGACGAGGTCATGGCGGCGATCCAGCGCCTGTCCGGCCAGGAGTACGTGCCCAGGTACGCGGCGAGCGTGAAGGCCGCCTCCCGGTGAAGGCGCCGTCCTCGCGCGCGGGCGGCGACGTTAGGCTCTTAGGCCCATCCCGATCAGACTGGGGGTACGCGCGGTGCCACGAGGACGCACGGTCGCGATCGTTTCAGCCGTCGCCGTCGTGGCGGCGGCGGGGATAGGCGGCGGCGCCTACTACGTGCTGCACACCCGGGGATCCCCGCTGGAGACCGCGCAACGGTTCACCGCCGCATGGGCGCGCGGCGATCACGCGGCGATGAAGGCCGAGCTCGCCGCGCCCGCGCCCGGCTTCGACGCCGCCTACGCCCAGCTCACCGAGAACCTCGGCGTCACAAATGTCTCCATCTCCGGCCTGCGGGTGAGCGAGCCCGCCGACGGCAAGGCCACCGCCACCTACACCGCCACCGCGAAGCTCAAGGGCATCGGCGAGTGGACCTACCAGGGCCGGCTCGCGCTCACCGTCAAGGACCGGCACTGGAAGGTCGACTGGTCCCCGTCCGCCGTCCACCCCGCGCTCGACGGCGCCACCAAGCTGCGGATCAAGGTCACCTGGCCCCCAAGGGCGGCGATCACCGACGCGAACGGGCGGCGGATCGACGGCGGTGACGTCGGCGGATCCGTTCAGCAGCTCGTCGGCTACCTCGACAAGGCGACCGCCAAGGACGTGAAGCGGCTCGGCCCGCCGTACCGGGTGCGCGACCTGGTGGGCCGGGCCGGGCTCCAGGCGACCTTCGAACGGCGGCTCGCGGGCACCCCCACCATTGAGATCCAGGCGGTCGGCTCCTCGACGGAGACCCTGCACCGGTTCGAAGGGACGCCCGGCGAGGAGCTGCGGACCACGCTCGACCTCCGCGTGCAACGGGCGGCGGCCGACGCGGTGCGGAACGTCGAGGAGCCGGCCGCGCTGGTCGCGGTCCGCCCCTCGACCGGGGAGATCCTCGCGGTCGCCAACAACCGCGGGGGGTTCAACCGGGCGCTGGAGGGCCGCTACCCGCCCGGGTCGACGTTCAAGGCGATCACCGCGGCCGGGCTGCTCGGCACGGGCCTCACCCCGTCCTCGCGGGTCACCTGCCCCAAGACGGTCATCGTCGGCGGCCTGCGGATCCGCAACTCCGATTACGAGTCGTTCGGCTCGGTCAGCCTCCGTGAGGCGTTCGCGCACTCGTGCAACACCACGTTCGCCCCGCTCGCCGCCTCCCGGCTCGGCGCGAAGAAGCTGCACGAGCTCGCCGGCTCGTTCGGGTTCAACCAGCCGCTGAACATCGGGGTGCCCGCGGTCTCCGGGAGCATGCCCAGGGCGGAGAGCGACGCCGAGCTCGCCGCCGAGTCGTTCGGGCAGGCGCGCATCACCGCGAGCCCGCTCGTGATGGCGTCGGTCGCCGCCGCCGTGGCCGATGGCACGTGGCGGCCGCCCACCCTGGTGCGGTCCCTGAAGCAGAAGGCGACCCCCAAGAAGCTGCCGGACGAGGTGGTCGCGCAGCTGCGGGCGATGATGCGGGCCGTGGTCACCGAGGGCACCGCTCGCGGGGCCGGGCTCCCCTCCGGTACGGCGGGCAAGACCGGGTCGGCCGAGTTCGGCACCGGCCCCGAGCTCGGCATGCACGCCTGGTTCATCGGCTACCGGGGCGATCTCGCCTTCGCCGTGGTCGTCGAAGGCGGCGGCATGGGCGGCAAGGTCGCCGCCCCGATCGCCGCCAGGTTCCTCAAGGCCCTCGGCTAGGCCGCCCCCTCCCCGGCCCGCCGCCCGCCGGGCCGGGGCGTCCCCGGGCCGCACCACGGGCCGGCCGGCGGTCACCCCGAGAGCGCGGCGGCCTCGACGTGGAACGCCGTGATCAGCAGCGCGGCGAGCAACACCGCGATCAGCAGCCAGCTCACCACGATGATCACGGTGGATCTGCGCGGGCCGCCGCGGACGGCCCACCAACGGCGCCGGCGCCGCCCGCGCGCCACGCGCTCGCTGAACGACTCGAGCCTGGCGGCGAACTCGGGGTCCTCGTCGGTGAGGTGCCGCTCGATCATCGCGAGGATTCGCTCGTCATCCTGCGACCAGGCCATGGCGCAACTCTCCCGAAGGCAACGTGGTGTGCCCTCTTTTTGCCCTGTGATCAAGATCATTAGCCCTGGTTTGCCCGGCCATTTCGATCATCGCCGCGCTTGCGATCTCATCGAAAATTTGTTCTAATCACGACATGCGCTGGGAGAACCTCCGCGTGTCGGATGATGGGGCGGGCGGCGACGCCATTCCGCTGCTGCCGCGCGGCGCCGTGGCCCAGACCTTCGACACACCGGGGTTCCGGGGCATCACGTTCTACGAGATCCACGCACGCTCGATCATCAACCGTGTCCCCGCCGGCAGCCGGGTCCCGTTCGAGTGGACCATCAACCCCTACCGCGGGTGCAGCCACGCCTGTGTTTACTGCTTCGCCCGGAAGACCCACGAGTACCTGGATCTGAACGCCGGGCCGGACTTCGACTCGAAGATCATCGTCAAGGTGAACGCGGCCGAGCTGCTCCGCAAGGAGCTCGCCGCGCCGTCCTGGAGCGGCGGGCACATCGCCATGGGCACCAACGTCGACTGCTATCAGCGGGCGGAGGGCCGCTACCGGCTGATGCGCGGCATCCTGACCGCGCTCCGCGACGCGGCGAACCCGTTCTCCATCCTGACCAAGGGCTCGCTCATCCTCCGCGACCTCGACCTGCTGACCCAGGCCGCCGAGGTGACTCGGGTGAGCGCGAACGTGTCGGTCGGGTTCACCGGCGACGACGACCTGTGGCGCGCGGTCGAGCCGGGAACGCCCAGCCCGCGCACCCGGCTGGAGGTGTGCGCCACGCTCAACGCGCACGGCATCCCGTCCGGCGTGCTGATGGCCCCGATCCTCCCGTACCTGACCGACTCACCGCGGCGGCTCCGGGAGACCGTCCGGCGGATCGCGGAGACCGGGGCCACCTCCGTGACGCCGCTCGTGCTGCACCTCAGGCCCGGCGCCCGCGAGTGGTTCATGACCTGGCTGTCCCGGGAGCACCCGGGGCTCGTCCCCCGCTACCGCGAGCTGTACGGCCGGGGCGCCTACGCCCCCAAGGCGTATCAGCAGCGGATCGTCCAGCGGGTGGCCGAGCTCGCCGAGGAGTACGGCATCGGCCGGTCCACCCCGCGCGCCGCCCGGCGCATCCCGCCGCCGCCACCGGGCCCGGCGGCCGTGCCCCGTGCGACCGAGCCGGAACAGCTCTCCCTGCTCTGAGCGCGGAGTGGCGCACCCGTCGGTTGGAGCGCCCGTGTGATCTCACGCGCGGCCGTGCCGCCGGAGCACGGCGGCGACCCGTCCGGCGCCGTGACCGGCGGCGGACGACCGCGTCCGGCGCTCCCGGTTCCGCGCTCCCCTGGCCTCAGGCACGGCCACCGCGCCTCGCTTCCCGGGAGACGTCGCCGCCGATCCGTCTCCGCCGGCGATACGGCCCGGGCACGCGGCGGCCCGGCCCGGAGCGGCGGCACCGCCGTACCGCGCGGCAGGCCGCCCGGCATGCCCGCGATCCAGGACAACCCGGACGCGGGATCCGCCGTCACACAGAGAGAAGATCCATCACCATCGGACGGGGGAACCGGGTGAGCGTGGCACGGCGGGCGACGTCGACGCTCCAGCGTGCCGTCAAGGCGCTCTGGCGGGCGCTCACCGCGCCGGGCGGGCGTCGTGCCCGCTCCGCGCCGCCGGCGGGCGGTGACCGGGTGCGCATCCTCCTGCTGCACGCCAACGGCATGGGCGGGACGATCCGCGCGGTCTTCCACCTCGCCGGATACCTCGCCCGGACCCGGGACGTCGAGATCGTGAGCGTGATCCGGGAAAGCGCGGAGCCCTTCTTCCCCGTGCCGCCCGGCGTGCGCATCCGCTACCTGGACGACCGGCTCGGCGGCCGCAACGGGCTGCTGTCCCGCCTGCCCAGCGCGCTGGTGCCGAAGGACGAGGCAGCCTACCACCGGTTCACGCTCCGCACCGATCTCGCCCTGGCCCGGTACGTCCGATCCGTACGGGACGGCATCCTCATCGGCACCCGCCCCGGCCTGAACCTGATCATGGCGCGGTTCGCGCGGCCGGAGGTCGTCACCGTCGCCCAGGAGCACGCGAACCTCGCCAGCCACCGGCCCTCGGTCCGCCGGCAGATCGGGCTCTGGTACGGCAGGCACGACGCGGTGGTCGCCCTCACCGCGGCCGACCTGGGCACGTACACGCGCGGCTTCGAACGCTCCGGTAGACCTCGGCCGTGGGTGCTCACCCGGATCCCCAACGCCGCGACCCCGCTCGACGGCGGCCCCTCTCCCCTCACCGAGAAGACGGTGATCACCATCGGCCGGCTCGCCCACGCCAAGGGCCACGACATGCTGATCAAGGCGTGGGCGCACGTCGCGGCCCGGCACCCGGACTGGACCCTGCGCATCGTCGGCGACGGACCGCGCCGCAAACCGCTCCAGGAGTCGATCGCCGCGATGGGCCTCACCGGACGGGTGGTGCTCGCCGGGCGCATCCGCGACGTCGCCGCCGAGCTCGAGAAGGCCTCGATCTTCGTGCTCAGCTCCCGGCGCGAGGGCATGCCGCTCGTCATCCTGGAGGCCATGGGCAAAGGGGTGCCGGTGGTGAGCTTCGACTGCCCGACCGGGCCGGCCGAACTGATCACCCACGGCCACGACGGGCTCCTGGTCGAGATGGGAGACGTCCGCGGGCTGGCCGACGCGATCTGCACCCTCATCGAGGACGAGGAGCTGCGGCGCCGGATGGGGGCCCGGGCCGTGCGCACCGCGGCGGGCTACGACCTCGGCTCGATCGGGCGGCAGTGGGACCGCCTCCTCACCGGCCTCGCGGCGGCACGGCGGCCGGGCACGGCTCCTCGCGCGGCCGATGCGAGAGGTGCGCCGTTCCGGCCGGGGGCCGGTTGATCGGCCGCCCCGCGGCCGGAGCCGAGGCGGTGCGCTTCAGCCCGCCGGTCGTGGTGGCTTGGGACAAATATCCTGCCCAACCATGGATCGGCCGATCTACCTGCGGCGGAAGGCCGATTCCTAGCCTGTCCGGCATGGACGACGCAGCGCTATCACTCACCTCGGTGACCAAGAGCTTCGGCTCCGTGCGCGCGGTGGACGGCCTCACGCTCACCGTTCCCCGGGGCCAGACCGTCGCCCTGCTCGGGCCGAACGGGGCGGGCAAGTCGACCACCATCGCCGTGCTCCTCGGGCTCCTGCCCCCGGACAGCGGCGAGGTGACCCTGTTCGGCGGTCCCCCCGAGCATGCCGTACGGCTGGGCCGCGTCGGCGCCATGCCCCAGGTGGGCGGCCTGATCTCCCGGGTCACCGTGCGGGAGCTCCTGACCTTCGTGGCCGGCGCCTACCCCAGGCCACTCCCCCTCGACCACGTGCTCGCCCTCGCCCGCATCACCGAGCTCCGCGACCGCCGGGTGGACCGGCTCTCCGGCGGCCAGGCCCAGCGGGTGCGGTTCGCGATGGCCGTCATCGGCGATCCCGACCTGATCGTCCTCGACGAGCCCACCGCCGCGCTCGACGCCGGGGCGAGACGGCGGTTCTGGCACGGCATGCGGGACCTGGCGGACCAAGGCAAGACGATCCTGTTCTCCACCCACTACCTCGAGGAGGCCGACGAGCACGCCGACCGGATCGTCGTCATCGACCGGGGCCGGTTGGTGGCGGACGGCACCAGCGCCGAGATCAAGCGGATGGCCGCGCTGACCACGGTGCGGGTGACGGCGCGCGGCGACGTCGCCTGGCTCGGGACGCTCCCCGGGGTCCGCCACCTGGAGGTCCAGGGAGACCGCGTGCACCTGCACAGCAGTGACCCCGACGCCACCGTGGTGGCGCTCGCCCAGGCGGGAGCGGTGCGGGACATCGAGGTGACCCCCGCCGACCTGGAGGACGCGTTCATCGCGCTCACCGCGAAGGAGACGGTGTGATGATCGGCTACCTCAGGCTCGAGCTCATCCGGACCGCCCGGGACGGCGGCTATGTGATCTTCGGCGTCGCCATGCCGGTGATCATGTACCTGATCTTCACCGGCCTCGGTCTCGTCCCCGGTGACCGGCGGGACGCCGTCATCGCCGTCATGGTGAACATGGCCGCGTACGGCGCGCTGGGCAGCGCGTTCACCAACGCCAGCGGCCTCGCCGAAGACCGGGCGGCCGGGTGGCTGCGCCAGCTTCGCCTCACCCCGCTCCTCCCCCGCCAGGTGGTGGCGGGAAAGGTCGCCGCCGGCATGGCCGTCACGGTGCCCGCGATCGGGGCGGTGCTCCTCACCGGTGCCCTGGTCGACGACGTCAGCCTCGCCGCCGGGCGGTGGCTCGCCCTCGTGGCGCTGCTGTGGGCGGGGGCGGCCCCGTTCGCCCTGTTCGGGCTTGCGAACGGCTACCTGCTGTCCGGTCAGGCCACCGCGCTGGCCAACACCGCGATCATGCTGGGCTTGTCGATCATCGGGGGCCTCTGGGTGCCCGTCGGCACGTTCCCCGGCTGGCTCCGCGCGATCGCCGAGTGGACCCCGTCGTACGGTTACGCGTCCCTGGCCCGGCAGGCCGCCTTCGGCGAGCTCCCGGGGCTGCGCGAGCTCGCCGTGCTCCTCGCGTGGCTGGCGGTGTTCGGGCTCTTCGCCGGGTACGGCTACCGCCGGGCCGGGCGCACGGTCTGACGGATCTCGGCGGCGCCATGCCATCATCGCGGCTCATGGGGGCGAACCACTGGCTCGACCCGCTCCGCGAGGGCGAACGGGGACCGGACGCGAAGGGCATGTACATGTGGGCCGCCCTCAGCGCCGGCCCGGTGTGGGACATCGCGCACGGCCGCTCGCACCCCGTGTGGCTCGCCGTTCCGGCGGTGCTCGCCGCGGCGGCCGGCTACCTGGTCACCGTTCACCTCGCCTTCTCCGACCGCAGGCGGGCCCAGCTGCACGCGCTCCCCCTCCTCGCCGCCGTCGTGCTCCCCTCCGTGATCGGATTCCAGGGGAACTGGTTCTACCTGCAGGTGATGCTCGCCATCGCGGTGGGCACGGCGATCACGACGCGATGGTTGCCGATCGTCGGGCTCGTGCTGTGCGGTGTGACGTTCGCCGTCAGGTTCGCCACCGGGGGGACGGTCGGCGAGTCGCTGGTGCTGGTGTGGAGCGTCGCCACCGCGGCCCTCATCCCGGCGATGATCATCAGGCTCTGGGAGGCGATCCGGGAGCTGCAGCGCACCCGGGAGGAGCTCGCCGAGCTCGCGGTCGCCGAGGAGCGGCTCCGGTTCGCCCGCGACCTGCACGACCTGCTCGGGCACACGCTCTCCGTCATGGTGGTGAAGGCGGAGGCGGTACGGCGCCTGGCCCCGCGCGACGGCCAGGAGGCGGCACGGCAGGCCGCGGACATCGAGGAGATCGGCCGCAAGGCGCTCGCCGAGGTGCGCGCCGCCGTCACCGGATACCGGGGGAAGGGTTTCGCCGCCGAGCTCGCGTCCGCCCGGAAGGTGCTCGCCGACGCCGGCATCACCGCCGTGCTCCGCGTCGCGGAGGTACGGATCCCGCCGGAGACCGGAGCGCTGCTCGGCTGGGCGGTACGGGAAGGCGTGACGAACGTGATCCGGCACAGCGGCGCGCGCCGCTGCGAGATCGAGCTGCGCACCGGGGACGAGGGCCTGGCGCTGGAGATCCGCGACGACGGCTCGGGGAACGGTGCGGCCGCCACCGCCGGAGCACCCACCGCCCGGCGGCGTGGCACGAGCGGCGGCGCCCCGGAACCCCGCCGCGGCCATGGACTGGTCGGCCTGCGCGAGCGGCTCGCCGCCGTGGGCGGCACGCTGGAGGCGGGCCCGCTCGCCGGCGGCGGGTTCCTGCTCCGCGTGACGGTGCCGTACGAGGGGGATGACCACCCGTGATCACCGTGCTGCTCGCCGAGGACCAGGGCATGATGCGGGGCGCGCTCGCCCTGCTCCTCGGGATGGAGGAGGACATCGAGGTCGTCGCCCAGGTCTCCTCCGGGGACGAGGTCGTGCCCGCCGCGCTCGCGGCCCGGCCCGACGTGGCGTTGCTCGACATCGAGATGCCCGGCCGGAGCGGGCTCGACGTCGCGGCCGAGCTGCGGGACCGTCTCCCGTCGTGCAGGGTGCTGATCCTCACGACCTTCGGGCGGCCCGGGTACCTGCGCCGGGCGATGGAGGCGGGCGCCCGCGGGTTCCTGGTCAAGGACGGCCCGGTGGAGGAGCTGGCCGGCGCGATCCGCCGGGTGCTCCGCGGTGAGCTGGTCGTGGACCCGGAGCTCGCGGCCGCCGCGCTCAGCGCCGGGCCGAACCCGCTCACCGAACGGGAACGCGAGGTGCTCGCCGCCGCGGCCGATGGCGCCACCGTCGCCGACATCGCGGCCCGGCTCCACCTGTCGGAGAGCACGGTCCGCAACTACCTGTCCTCGTCGATCGGCAAGACCGGTACCCGCAACCGGATAGAGGCGGCCCGGGTGGCCCGCCACAACGGCTGGCTGTGAACGGTCACTGGACGTCGAACTCGTTCCCCTCCGGGTCGGCCATGGTCACGTGGCGGAACCCGTGTTCCTCCACGACCCGGAGCACCCTGGCGCCGAGCCGCTCGAGCCGGGCCACCTCGGCGTCGAGCCGCTCCGGGCCGGCGTGCAGATCGATGTGGAGGCGGTTCTTGCCGGTCTTCGGCTCGGGAACCGCCTGGAAGAGGATCCGCCGTCCCAGCCCGATGCCGGTGTCCGGGTCGACCGGGTCGCCGGGGTGCCGCACCGCGCACAGCCGCCGCCACGCCCTGTGGTCGGGTGTCACCATGCCCTCGCCGATGACGCCCTCGCGGAGCAGCCGTTCGATCAGCGGCCGGCAGTCCTCCACCTCATAGCCAAGGGCCTCGGCCCAGAAGGCGGCCTGCCGGTGTGGATCGGCGCAGTCGACGACGAGCTTCCAGTGCAGGGCCATGCGACAAGACATTGCCGATCACCGGCCGGTGACACCGGGTGATCGCGGATTCCCGGGACGCCGGGGCGCGGGCCCGCCGGTGGGCGCCACCGGCGCGAAGGGCCGCCGGGGCCACCACGGTGCCCGGTGAGCGCGTGGGACCGCGCCCGGCCGCACCGGGTCCCCGCACCCGCGGTCCGCACTGAAGCCGGGCGCGCACCCGGCGTCGCCCAGGCCTCCGCCGGGAGTGCCGCGGCCTACCCGGTCGCGGCCGGTCCGGACGCGGCAGCGCCCGCGCTCGGCGCCGGCGGTGACATTCTGGGCATCGGCGTGCCCCGGGTCAGGGCTCCTTCCGGGCGAAGAACCCCGCGGCATAGGTCACCGCGGCGAGGGCCCGCTGCCCCTCGGCGCTGGGGTGGAAGTAGTCCCACTTGCTCACGTGCTTCAGCGTGAACGGATAGGAGAAGACGGCGCCGCCGTCGTAACGGCACCGCGGGCCGTACGCCTGGCACGCCCGGCGGAGCTGCTCGTTGTACGCCATCACCCGCTCACGGACCTGGTCGCGCCGGATCCGGTCCTGCTTGGCGGTGGACGTCGGTTTGGCGAGCATCGACGGGCAGACCCTGCCGAGCGTCCAGAAGCCCCGGGCCCAGCGGTTGTCCTTGCCGATCCGCCACAGCCGCTTCAGGTCCGGGATGCTGGCGATGAACACCCGCGCCCCGGTGGGCTTGAGCACGCGCAGCGCCTCGTCGATCCGGCTCCGGTAGGTGGCGACCGGCGTCATCCGGTCCGGTGACGAGCGGCACGCGTCCTGAGCGCCGATGAGGATCGTGACGTAGTCCGCCCCCCGCTCGGCCGCCTTGCGCGCCTGCCGGGGCAGGTCGGCGCTGGTCGCGCCCGGCACCGCGAAGTTCAGGTTGTGCCCTCTCAGCCGCGGGGAGAGGCGGAGCAGCCGGGCGTAGTGGCTCTTCACCGACGCGTGGCCACCCGTGGACCAGGACCGTGAGGTGCACGGCACGAACCACCCGCAGGCGTTCACCCCCGCGCTGATCGAGTCACCGAGTGCGGCCATGACCGTGGGAACATCGGGCGCGGCCGCCGCCGGGGCGAGCAGCGACGGCGCCACCAGAACCGGCACGATCTTCGACAGCATCAGCACCTCCGGCTGCACCACGCTAGGGACCGCCGGGAGGTGCGCTCCAGCTCTTCCGCGCCGGACACCCCGTTCCCTGACCGAGTCGCTATCGGCGCTTGACACCGCGGCCCGGCGCCCTACCGGCGAGGGGGCGTGCCGAACATGGACAGAGGCTGCGTAAAGTGATGCGGGTGAGCATCGCCCTGATCCGTCCCCTAGTGGTCCGCACGGTCGCGGTGACAGATCCCCGCGATCTCCTCGCTCACCTTCCCGGCACCGCACCGTACGCCTGGATCAGGCGCGGTGAGGGCCTCGTCGGCTGGGGAGTGGCGGCCCGCGCCGAGGTACCCCCCGGGCCGGGCCGGTTCGATTGGGCCCGGGAGTGGCTGGCGTCCCTGTTCGAGGGGGCGCGGATCGATGACCAGGTCGGCCTCCCCGGGTCGGGGCCGGTCGCGTTCGGCTCGTTCACCTTCGACCGGGACGTGCCCGGCTCGGTGCTGGTCGTGCCCCGGGTCGTGCTCGCCCGGCGGCACGGCCAGGCCTGGCTGACCACCATCGGCGAGGCCGAGACGCTCCCCGTGGCCCCGGCGACCGAGCCCGGCCGGATCCGGTACGGCGACGGCACGCTGAGCGCGCCCGAGTGGCAGCACGTGGTGGCGCAGGCCGTCGCGAAGATCAAGGCCGGCGTGCTGGACAAGGTGGTCCTCGCCCGTGACCTCCGCGCCACGGCGGAGCGGGAGATCGACCCGCGGGCGCTGCTCGCCCGGCTCGCCGACCGGTACCCGGAGTGCTACACGTTCTCGGTCGACGGGCTGGTCGGGGCCACCCCCGAGCTGCTGGTCCGGCACATCGGCCGGTCGATCGAGTCGCTGGTGCTCGCCGGCACGGTCTCCCGCGGCACGGGGCCGGCCGAGGACGCCGCGCGCGCCGCCGAGCTGTACGCCTCGGCCAAGGACCGGGAGGAGCACGGCTACGCCGTGGCCTCGGTCCGGCAGGCCCTCGCCCCGCTCTGCGCCGAGCTGCACGTGCCGGACGAGCCCGACCTGCTCGTGCTGCCGAACGTGCAGCACCTCGCCACCCGGATCACCGGCCGGCTCTCCGACGGCGCCTCCGTGCTCGACGTGGTGGCGGCCATGCACCCCACGGCCGCGGTCGGCGGCACGCCCACGGACGCCGCCATCGAGGTGATCCGCGAGCTGGAGGGCATGGACCGGGGCAGGTACGCGGGCCCGGTCGGCTGGATCGACTCCCGGGGCGACGGCGAGTGGGGCATCGCGCTGCGCTGCGCGGAGGTCTCGGGGCGGGAGGCCCGGCTGTTCGCCGGGTGCGGCATCATGGGCGGCTCCGACCCGGCCGCCGAGCTCGCCGAGGCGCAGGCGAAGTTCCGGGTCATGCAGTACGCGCTGGAGGGCTGAGCCGGCGGGCGGTGCGGCGGCTCAGCCGGGCAGGTAGACCAGGCCGCCCTGGGCGGTCGTGGCCCGCCCGGCGGTCGCGGTGGCGAGCCACTCCTCGAACGACGGCAGCAGGTGCCGGGCCACCGCGACCTCGAAGGTCACCCGGGCGCCGTAGTCGACGCTCCTGAGCCGGTACGGCGAGGCGCGCAGGTCGTTCTCCAGACGCCCGGCCTGGGCGTGATCGACGGTCACCGTGACGAGCGAGGCCGGGACCATCTCCACCGGCACGGCCCGGTCGAGCGCGGCCCCGACCGCCCCGCCGTACGCGCGGGCGAGCCCGCCGGCGCCGAGGAGGATGCCGCCGAAGTACCGGGTGACCACGGCGGCGATGTCCGCGTAGCCGCGCCGGATGAGCATCTCGAGCATGGGCGTGCCCGCGGTCCCGCCCGGCTCGCCGTCATCGTCGGACCTGCGCGGCCCACCCGCGATCACGTAGGCGGAGCAGTTGTGGGTGGCGTCCGCGTGGCGCCGCTTGCGCTCGGCGATGAACGCCTGCGCCGCCTCCTCCGACTCGGCCGGGGCGAGCGCGCAGATGAACCTGGACCGTCGGATGACCGTCTCGTGTTCGACGACGTCCTTGATCGTCCGGTATGTCGCGGCCACGGGAGCAGATTATCCGGGCCGGTACCGCTCCCCATCCCCGGCGCCTACCGCACTCCGCCGGACCGGCCGGCTCCGTGCCGGGCTGCCTGAGGCGTTCTCTTGGCCGGTCGCCGGTGTGTGGGGCTGAGGCGAGAATGGAAGGGCCGGATCGCGTGCCACGACCCAGCGCCTTTACGTTGTAGATCAGGTATAGCGTCCGCCGTACGGCGAGACCGTGGGCGGGCACCCGATGCGGCGAACTGGCCGAAGCCGGGTGCGGCGGACCGGCCGCCCGCAGGCGGCGAGCCTGACCGGGCGCGCCCGCCCGCCGCCAGAGGTGACGTGGCCGCGCCGCGCGGAACGAGCCGCTCGCGATTCAGGGTGAGCCGTGGCCGGGGCTCAGAACGGACATCGCTCGTCCCCCGCGAGCCGGTCCGCACCGATGACCGCCCGGCCCCGCCGAATGGGCGATTTTGAAAATCGTTTTCACTCATGCCAAGGTATGGGCCATATGTCCACACGAGCACCCGCTGATCGAGCGACACCGGTGGCGCCGGGGCTCCCGGCCCCGCCCGTCCGGCTCCCCGGAACCGGCGATCTCCCTGCCAGGCCGCGGGTACGGCACCGCCGTCGGGCGGCCGGCATCGCGGCCGCGGCACCGGGCCGGGGCGCGGCCGGGCCGTGCGGGACCCGCCTCGCCGGCGGGCCGGAGGAGATCGCCCGGATCCGCCCGGAGGTGGTGCGATGAGCGGGCCGGTGCCGTCCGCGCCGCGGCCGGCGCTCCCGGTGCGCGGCCACGTCCTCGCCGCCGTGGTGTGCGGCTGGCTGAGCGCGGCCGGGCTGTGCCTGTGCTACCTGGGCATCGGTGGCCTGATCGACGCTGTGACGGCGGGCGGCGCGATCGGGTGGCGCGGGCCCGGGCTCATGGGGGCCGGGATCGCCCTCGCCGTCGCCGGGGCGCTCGGCCGGGGACACGCGAGCGGGGCGGGCGAGGCCACCGCCGAGATCGCGGTGCGGGAGCGGATCCATGAGGCGATCCTCGCCCGCGGCCCGCTCGGCAGGTCCAGGCCGGCCCGTGGCCCGGTCACGGGATCGCTCGCCTCCCTCGCCACCGAGGGCGCCGCCAAGGTCGCGGCGTGGCGCGGCGGCTTCCTCGGCGAGCTCATCGCGGCGGTCACCACCCCGCTCGTCGTGGTGGCGGTCGTCGCGGTGGTCGCCGACCCGGCCGCGGCGGCCGCGCTGCTCGCGGTGGTGGCCGCGGTGCCGCTGGTGATCGGCGGGTTTCAGCGGCTGTTCCGCACCTCCACGGCCGGCTACCAGGCCCAGTCCCGGCGGCTGGCGGCGCAGTTCCTCGAGTCCATCCAAGGGCTCCGGCTCCTCACCCTGCTCGGCGCGGCCGGGCGGCGGTCCCGGCTGCTCGCGGAGGAGAGCGAGCGGCACCGGCGGGCCACGATGCGCCTGCTCGCGGGCAACCAGGTCGTGCTGCTCGTCACCGACGTGGCCTTCTACGGGGCGCTGATCGGGGCGGGTACCGCGGTCGCGCTGGTACGGCACGCCGCGGGCGCGATCTCCCTGGGCACCGCGATCGCGCTCGTGCTGATCTCGCTGCTGCTGACCGAGCCGATCGGCGTCGTGGGCCGGTTCTTCTACATCGCCATGGCGGGCCGGGCGGCGGAACGCCAGGTGGTCCACGCCATCGCCGGCGCGGGTGAGCGCCGTGCCGTACCGCCGCCGGAGGCGGGCGACGGCGAGGCCGCGGTGGAGCTGGCAGGGGTCGTCGCCGGGTACGGTGACGGCCCGGCCGTGCTCGACGGGGTCGATCTGCGGGTCGGGCACGGGGAGATGGTGGCGCTGGTCGGCCCGTCGGGGGTGGGCAAGTCAACGCTGCTGTCGGTGCTCGCCGGGGAGCTCGCGCCCCGGGCGGGGACGGTCCGGCTCTCCGCGCCCGGCGGCGGGCCGGCGCGGGCCGTGCTCGTCCCGCAGCGCGCCTGGCTCTTCACCGGCACCGTGGCGGGCAACCTGCGGCTCGCCGACCCGGACGCCGACGAGGAGCGGATGTGGTGGGCGCTGCGGCAGGCGCACCTGGCCGAGGAGGTGGAGGCGATGCCGGGCGGGCTCGACGCGCGCGTCGGCGAGGAGGGGCTCACGCTCTCCGGCGGGCAGGCGCAGCGGCTGGCGCTCGCCCGCGCGCTGCTCACCGACGCCGACGTGCTGCTGCTCGACGAGCCGACCGGCCACATCGACGGCCGTTCCGAGCGGCTCATCATCGACACGCTGCGGCGGCTGCGCGGCACGCGGACCATCCTCGTGGCCACGCACTCCGCGGCGGTGATGGAGGTCGCCGACCGGGTGGTCGAGCTCGCCGCGGCACGGGAGGTGGCGCGATGATCCGCCGGCTCGCCGCGTTCGCCCGGCCGTTCGCGGTCCCGCTCGCCGCCTCCACCGCGCTGCGCGTCGTCCACCTCGGCCTGGGGATCGGCCTGCTCGCGTTCGCCGTGCACGCGGTCGCGCAGGCCCGCGGCGGGAACGCGCCGGACGCCGCGGCCGTCCTCGGGCTCATCCTGCTGCTCGCCACGGCGAAGGGCGCGGCGCGCTACGGCGAGCAGTACCTCGGGCACTGGGTGGCCTTCACCGTGCTGGCACGGCTGCGGACCGTCTTCTTCGACGCAATCGCCCGGCAGCCGCCGGGCGTGCTCCACCGGCACCGCTCTGGCGACCTCACCGCCCGGGCCACCCAGGACGTCAACCGGATCGAGGTGTTCTACGCGCACACGGTCGCCCCGGCGATCGCCGCCGCGGTGGTCTCCCTCGGCGCGGCCGGGTACCTGGCGGTGGCCGCCCATCCGGCGCTCGCGGCGATCCTGCTCGCCGGGGCCGCCCTCTCCGGCCTCGCCGTACCGGCGCTGTGGCGCGGGCGGCTCCGGGAGGTGGCGGGGCGGCGGCAGCACGTCCGCGGGCAGATCGCCGCGCACATCACCGACACCATCGGCGGGCTGCGGGAGCTGATCCAGCTGCGCGCCCTCGACCGCCGGCGGCGGCGCCTCGGCGAGCTCGACGCCGAGGCGGGCTCGTGCACCCGCACGCTGGCCGCGCGCACCGCGGCCCGCCGCGCGGCCAACCTGGCCGTGCTCGCGCTGACCGCCTGCGCCGTGGCGCTCGCCGGGGCGCACCTGTGGCGGGACGGGCGGATCGACCAGCAGGCCTGGTGGGTCGCGATCGCGATCGCCGTCGCCCTGGAGCCCGCGCTCACCGCGGTGGAGGCGTTCGCGAGCGAGTTCGGCACCACGTTGGCGGCCGCGCGGCGGTTCTTCGCCATCGTCGACGCCACGCCCGCACCGGAGCCGGAGCACCCGTGCCCGGCCGCCCCGCCGCGGAACCCGGCGGGCGCGGAGGTGCGGCTGCGCGGGGTCCGCTTCGCGTACCCGGGCCCGGGCGGCCATGCCGTGCCGGTGCTCGACGGCATCGACCTCGACCTCCCCGCGGGTTCCACGACGGCGATCCTCGGGGCGACCGGCAGCGGCAAGTCCACGCTGGGCTACCTGCTCGCCCGCTGCCTCTCCCCCACGGCCGGCACGATCACCGTGGACGGCGCCGACCTGCGCGACCTGCCCGAGGACGAGCTGCGGCGCCGGGTGGCGCTCGTCGACCAGCGGCCGTTCTTCTTCTCCGGCACCATCGCCGAGAACCTCCGGCTCGCCCGGCCCGACGCGGGCGAGGCCGAGCTGTGGCACGTCATCGACGCCGTCGAGCTCGGCGACACCGTCCGGGCGCTCCCCGACGGGCTGCACACCCGCCTCACCGAGCGCGGCGCCAACCTGTCCGGCGGCCAGCTGCAGCGCCTCGCCCTCGCCCAGGCGCTGCTGCGGCGCCCCGCCCTGCTGATCTGCGACGAGGTCACCGGCCAGCTCGACGCCGCGACGGAGGCCCGCCTCCTCGACCGGCTCCGCCCGGAGCTGGCCGGTTGCACCACCGTCTGGATCACCCACCGCCCGGCGACCCTCCACCTCGCCGACCAGGTCGTGGTCCTCGAGGACGGCCGCGTCACCGAGACCCGGAGCGGCAGGGCCGGGGCGGCCCGGCCCACCGGAGGGTGATCCGTACGGCACGCTAGGCCGCCCCCGGGCGCACGGCATGCCTGGGCGCCGACCTGGGCTCCGGCGCGCGGACCTCACGAGGAGGACACGTCCCGCACGGGCCTCATGAGGAGGGCAAGCCCAGCGGTGGCGGCGGCCTCGCCCCGGGCTCGGATGCGCGGGCCGCACCCTTGTCCGGCCGGCGGGTCCGGGGCGGGAGGGCGCGGCCACGGCTCGGCTCGTCCAGTGGTGCGGAGGGCTCGCGCGGTACCCCGGAGCGGAGACCGGACGGGCCCGGCCGCGCCCCGTGGGCGGCCGGGCCCGTGATCGGCCATGCGGTTGTTGGGTCTTTGTTGTGTGGGGTGAGGAGCGGTAGGCCAGGTGATCACCCGGCCCGCTCCTTTACGTCGTAGATTCCTGAGGCGCCCGCGCCAGCTCATGGGCGAGCTCCTCCAGCTCCGCTCCCCCGGCCATCAGCGAGGTGAGCTCCTCCTTGCTGATGTCGGACTTGGTGTACTCCCCGAGGCTCGCGCCGCGGTTGAGGACGAGGAAGCGGTCGCCGATCGGATAGGCGTGGTGCGGGTTGTGGGTGATGAACACCACGCCCAGCCCGCGGTCCCGCGCCTGGGCGATGTACCGGAGCACCACGCCCGCCTGCTTCACCCCGAGCGCGGAGGTCGGCTCGTCGAGGATGAGCACCCGGGCGCCGAAGTAGACCGCGCGGGCGATCGCGACCGACTGGCGCTCCCCGCCGGAGAGCGTGCCGACCGGCTGGTCCACGTCCCGGATGTCGATGCCCATCCGGCGCAGCTCCTCGCGGGCGACCCGCTTGGCCATGGCCACGTCGAACTTGCGGAACTTCGTCACCGGCTCCGAGCCGAGGAAGAAGTTCCGCCACACCGACATCAGCGGGATCATCGCGAGGTCCTGGTAGACGGTCGCGATGCCCCGGTCGAGCGCGTCCCGCGGCCCGGAGAACGCAACCGGCTCGCCGTCCACCAGGTACTCCCCCGAGTCCGGGCGGTGGACGCCGGAAAGGATCTTGATGAGCGTGGACTTGCCGGCGCCGTTGTCGCCGAGCACGCAGGTGACCTCGCCGGCGTTCACCCGCATCGACACGTCGCGCAGCGCGATCACGCTGCCGAAGATCTTGCCGACCTTCCGGGTCTCCAGCAGGGACGTCACCGCCGCGCCTCCTCCGCGTACTTCCGCACCAGGCTGTTGGTGAGCGTGGCGAGCAGCAGCATCGCGCCGAGGAAGAACTTGAACCAGTCGGCGTCCCAGCCGGCGAAGACGATGCCCTTGTCCGCCATGCCGAAGATGAGCGCGCCGATCGCCGCCCCCACGGGCGAGCCGTACCCACCGGTCAGCAGGCAGCCGCCGATCACGGCCGCGACGATGTAGATGAACTCCTGGCCGATGCCGGCGTTCGCCTGCACCGAGGCGAACCGGAGCGCGAGGATCGAGCCGACCAGCCACGCCGCCCCCGCGGTCGTCATGAACAGGGCGATCTTCACCCGCGCCGCGGGCACCCCGACCGCCCGGGCGGCGCGCTCGTCGCCGCCCACCGCGAACACCCAGTTGCCGGGCCTGGTCCGGGTCAGCACGTAGGTGGCGATGGCGGTGACCGCGAGCCACCACAGGATCGCGATCCGGAAGTCGGTGCCGCCGATGGTCACCGAGCCGGCGAACACCGCGTGCGCGCTCTCGTACCCGGACGCGTCCCGCAGGCCGCCCACCTGGACGGTGCCGGTGAGCGCCTTGGTCACGCCGAGGTTCAGGCCCTGCAGCATCAGGAACGTGCCGAGGGTGACGATGAAGCTCGGCAGCTTGGTGCGCACCACCAGCAGGCCGTTGAGGAACCCGATGAGCAGGGCGACGGCCAGGCTGGCCAGCATGGCGGCCCAGACGTTCCAGCCCGCCTGGGTGGCGAGGGTGACCACGATCAGGCCGCAGGTGCCGGTGAGCACGCCGGCCGACAGGTCGAACTCGCCCCCGATCATCAGCAGGGAGATCGCCACGGCCATGATGCCGAGGGTCGACGCGGGATCGAGCCAGTTCGCCACGCCGTCGGCCGACCGGAACACCGGCGACTGAGCGGCGAAGAAGCCGAACACCGCGATCGCGCCCACGACCGACCCCAGCTCCGGCCGGATGACCATGCGGCGCAGCCAGCCGGTGTGCCAGATCCGTTCGTCACGTGCGACGGCCGTCATCCAAACCCTCCGTTGGCCACAGACCCTCCGCCGGCCACGCGCGTCACCGGGTACCGCCGCTCGCGAGCTGAGCCACCTGGGCGGCGTTCTCCTTGGTCACGAAGCCCGGGCCGGTGTGGACCGGCAGCCCGCCGCCGACCGTGTTGAGGTTCTGCTTGTAGAGGTAGAGGAAGGTGATCGGCAGCCAGCCCTGCAGGTACTGCTGCTGGTCCACGGCGAAGAGGATCTCGCCGTTCTGGATCGCGCTCACCACGTCGCCGGACAGGTCGAAGGTGGCGAGCGTCACCGAGGAGCCGAGCTCCTTGATCGCGTCCCGGGCGGCGATGGCCACGGCCGGGTTCAGGGTCAGCACCCCGTTGAACGACGAGTCGCTCTGCAGCTTCGCCTTGATCTTCGAGGTGACGCCGGCGAGGTCGTTCACGTCGACCTGGAGCCGCTCCACGGTGCCGCCGAGCGTCTGGGTGGCGCCGTTGCAGCGCTGGTCGAGCCCGATGTTGCCGGCCTCGTGGATCACGCAGATCAGCTTGGTGACGCCGGCCTCCTTGAGCTTCTCACCCGCGCCCTGGCCGGCAACCTCCTCCGACTGGCCGACGTGCGTGATCGCGCCGTACTCCTTGGACTTGTCCGCCCCCGAGTTGATCGTGATGACCGGAATGTTCGCCGCGACGGCCTTGGCGATCGACTCCTTGAGCGCCTCGGGGTTGGCCATCGAGACCACAAGGCCGTCCACCTTCTCGCTCACCGCCTGGTCGATGAGCTGGGACTGCTTCGCCGGGTCGCCGTCGCTCTGGTAGTTGACGGTCACGCCGTACTGCTTGGCGGCGGCCTCGGCGCCGTTCTTCACCACATCCCAGAAGGCGTCACCGGCGGAACCATGGGTGATCACCGCGAACTTGGCGGCGGGCGCCTGGGCGCCTTCGCTCTGCGCCGCCGCACCCTGCTGATCACCGTTGCCACTGGAACAGCCGGTCAGCGCGCCGAGCAGGACGGCGGCGACCGCGATGATCTTCCGCTTCATCACTTCCTCCTCACGTCGGCTCCTGCCCCCCCGTGAGATCGCTGGTGCTTGTTTTTAACCGCTATGTGAAATCAATGTCAATACTTTGTCCTGACAATATGACTTTCTCGTTGCCGATGATTGTCCGGACATCTTGACGTCGGTTAGGATCAAGTCGTCGAGGAGGACGAGCACGATGGGGCACTTGGAGATCGAACTCGACCGGTCGAGCCCGGTCCCCCTCTATTTCCAGGTCGCCGAGCAGATCTCGGAGGCGATCAGACGGGGCGACCTTGCCCCTGGCTCACGGCTCGACAACGAGATCCTCCTCGCCGACCGGCTCGGGCTCTCCCGGCCCACGGTCCGCCAGGCGATCCAGTACCTCGTCGACAAGGGCCTGCTCGTCCGCAAGCGCGGGGTCGGCACCCAGGTGGTGCACGGGCAGGTCAAGCGGTCGGTGGAGCTCACCAGCCTCTACGACGACCTCCGCCGCGCCGGCCAGAAGCCGTCCACCCGGGTGCTGTCGTTCGAGCGGGTGAGCGCCGACGAGGCGATGGCGGAGACCCTCGGCCTCGAGCCCGGGACCGAGCTCATCCACATCCAGCGGCTGCGCTACGCCTCGGGGGAGCCGCTCGCCATCCTGCGGAACTGGCTGCCCGCCGGGCCGGCCCAGCTCACCGCGGAGGCCCTGGAGGAGCACGGCCTCTACGAGCTGCTCCGGGCGGCCGGGATCAGGTTGCGGGTGGCGAACCAGCGGATCGGGGCGAAGGCGGCGAGCGCCGCCGAGGCGCGCCTGCTCGGCGAGCGCCGGGGCGCCCCGCTGCTCACCATGGTCCGCACCGCGTACGACGACCAGGGCAAGGCGGTCGAGCACGGCTCGCACGTCTACCGCGCCTCGCACTACTCCCTGGAGGTCACGCTCATCGAGCGCTGAGGCGCCGCCGGCGCGGGCGCGGCCGCCCTGGCCAGCCGGCGCTTCACCACGACCGTGGTGATCAGCCCGGCGGCCACCGCGAGGGCCAGACCGGCCCAGGAGAACCCCTTCAGCCACCGGTCGGCCACCACGCCGAGGTAGTAGATCGCGGCCGTGGTGCCGCCCGCCCACACGATCCCGCCGCTCACGTTCGCCACCAGGAACCGCCAGTACGGCAGGCGCAGCGCGCCGGCCAGCGGGCCGGCGAGGATGCGCAGCAGCGCCACGAACCGCCCGAAGAAGACCGCCCACACCCCGTACCGGTGGAAGAGGCGCTCGGCCTTGGCGATCTGCTCGGGGCCGAAATGGCGCGGGAAGCGCCGCCCGAGCCGGTCGAAGAGCGGCGCCCCGCCCTTGTACCCGATGAAGTAGCCGATCGAGTCCCCCACGATCGCGCCGGCGCTCGCGTACACCCCGACGAGGACCGGGCTCACCACCCCCTGGGACGAGAGCAGGGCCGCGCTCACCAGCATGATCTCGCCCGGGAGCGGGATGCCGAGGCTCTCCAGGGCGATGATCACGCCCACGAGCACGTACACCCAGGTCGCGGGGATGGCCTGCAGCCACTCGTCGACGTGCATCCGTTCCTCCTCGACGGCCGGCGGACCCCGCCCATTCTGCCGTGCCGCCCGCGCTGTGCCATCCCACAGGCGGACGAGTTCCGGCGCGCCCGGGATCCGACCGGAGGAGCACCCGTCCTCCACCGGGGGCGGCAACGCCTCCCGGGCGCTATCCCCGGATCGCCGCGCGCACCGCGTCGCGCATCGCCGCGTGGATCGCCGCGTTCCGCTCGCGGTCGGTGCGCACCTCGACGAGCCGCAGCCCGTCCCCCTTGATCGCCCGCGGCAGCTCGCCGATGTCGCCGACGAGCGTGTACGGCAGGCCGTGGGCGGCCGCGACATGGCCGAGGTCGACGCCGTGCGGGGTGCCGAACACCCGCTCGAACGGGGCCCGGAGCGCCGCCTGGGGCAGCAGCGAGAAGATGCCGCCCCCGTCGTTGTTCACCACCACCAGGCACAGGTCGGGGCGGGGCTCCTGCGGGCCGATCACCAGGCCGTTCTGGTCGTGCAGCAGGGAGAGGTCCCCGAGCAGCGCGTAGCAGGGGCCGTTGTGCGCGAGCGCCGCGCCGATCGCCGTGGAGACCAGGCCGTCGATGCCCGACGCGCCCCGGCCGGCCATCACCCGCACGCCGCGCCGCGGCCGCATGGTCTGGTCGAGGTCCCGGATCGGCATGGACGAGCCGCAGAACAGCAGCGAGCCGTTGGGCAGCAGGTCCACCAGGTCCCGGGCGAGGCGGGGCTCGCTCAGGCCGGTGGAGTCGAGCACCTCGTCGAGCGCCTGCCGCGCCAGCCGCTCGGCGTTCCGCCACGAGCGCAGCCAGTCGTCCCCGCCGGACGCGATCGGGATCTCCACGGCCTCGACCACCTGCGTGGCCGACCGGGTCGGGTCCGGCCACCGGGTGAGGTCGCCGGTCACCACGATGTGCTCCCCCGCGGTCCGCAGCCACGACAGCAGGGGGCGGGAGAGCCCGGGGCGGCCGAGGGTGACCACCACGTCGGGCCGGTGCGCCTCGGCGAAGGCGGGATCCCCCAGGAGGAAGTGGTAGGTGGAGATCGCCGTGTCGCCGTACCGCCCGTTGCCGTTGGGCTCGGAGAGCACCGGCCACCCGGCCATCCCGGCCGCGGCCACGTAGCGCCGGACGTTGGTCGCGCCGTCGCCGATGACGAGCACGCCCCGGCGGACCGGCGGGAGGTGGAGGGCCGGCGCGGGCGGGGCGACCCGGGTCCGCACCCAGGCGCCGGTGGCGTCCCCGCCGAGCGGCTCGCACCAGTTCGTGTCCCCGTCGGGGATGAGCGGCTCCCGGAAGGCGAGGTTGAGGTGGACCGGGCCGGGGTCGGACGGCCCGAGCGCCCGGTGGTAGGCGCGGGCGACGAGCGACCGCCAGTAGGCGACCTGGCCGGGCCGCTCCTCGGGCACGCCGACCTCGGCGAACCACCGCACCGCGGAGCCGTACAGCTTGATCTGGTCGATCGTCTGGTTCGCCCCGGTGCCGCGCAGCTCGGGCGGCCGGTCGGCGGTGAGCACGAGCAGGGGCACGCCGGCCTCGGACGCCTCGATGACGGCCGGGTGGAGGTTGGCCGCGGCCGTGCCCGAGGTGCAGATGACGGCGACCGGCCGCTCGGAGCGCTTGGCCAGCCCCAGGGCGAGGAAGGAGGCCGAGCGCTCGTCGATGCGGACGTGCAGCCTGAGGCGCGGCTCGTTGTGCACCGCGAGGGCGAGCGGCGCCGAGCGGGAGCCGGGGGCGAGCACCACGTCGGTCATCCCGCAGCGGACCAGCTCGTCGACGAGCACGGTCGCGAGCGCGGTCGCCGGGTTCACGGCCGCTCCCCGGGGGAGTGCCGGGCGGCGGTCAGGGTCCCGAGCACGGGATTCCTCCTCCGTGCGGCGTCTGCTGGGGGTCGGAGCGGATCAGGGGATCACGGGCGGCGGGGGAACTTGGAGAAGTCCGGGGCGCGCTTCTCCTTGAACGCGTCCCGGCCCTCCTGCGCCTCCTCGCTCATGTAGTACAGGAGCGTGGCGTCACCGGCGAACTGCTGCATCCCGGCGGCGCCGTCGGTGACCGCGTTGAGCGCGCCCTTGAGCATCCGCAGCGCGAGCGGCGACTTCTGCAGCAGCTCGCGCGCCCACCGGACGGTCTCCTCCTCCAGCTTCTCCAGCGGGACCACCGCGTTGACCAGGCCCCACTCCAGGGCGGTCTTGGCGTCGTACTGGCGGCACAGGTACCAGATCTCCCGGGCCCGCTTGAGCCCGACGGTCGCGGCGAGCAGCCAGGAGCCGTACCCGCCGTCGAACGAGCCCACCTTGGGGCCGGTCTGCCCGAAGATCGCGTTGTCGGCCGCGATGGTCAGGTCGCAGCAGACCTGGAGCACGTTGCCGCCGCCGATCGCGTAACCGGCGACCATCGCGATGACCGGCTTGGGGCAGCGGCGGATCTGCACCTGCAGGTCCAGCACGTTCAGGCGGCCGATGCCGTGGGTCTTGTCGTCGACGTACCCGTCGTCGCCGCGGATCTTCTGGTCGCCGCCGGAGCAGAAGGCCTTGTCCCCCGCCCCGGTGAGGATGATCACACCGATCGAGGTGTCCTCCTGGGCGATCCGGAAGGCCTGGCTGAGCTCGAAGAGCGTCGTGGGGCGGAACGCATTATGCCGCTCGGGGCGGTTGATCGTGATCTTCGCGATGCCCTCGGCGGTCTCGTAGATGATGTCCTCGTACTCACCAGACCGCTTCCAGTCGACCGCACTCGACACACGCGCTCCTTTTCCACTCACTCGCCGACGGGACATCGGCGGCACCATACCCGGACTAACCTTACGACCGTGCTCGACCGTCCCGGACATCGCCCGGTGGGACACCGCCCGGTGCACGCCCTGCTCCTCCCACCGGGACCGGCCCTGCTCGAGGCGGTACGGCGGGCCCTGGACGGCGGCCCGGCGGTGCTGCCGCTCTCCCCCGACCTCCCCCGGCCGGCGCTGGACGCCGCGCTCGCCGCGCTGCGCCCCACCCACCTGGTCACGCCCGACGGGGTACGGCGCCTGCCCGGCGGTGTGCCGTCCGACGCGGCGGTGATCATCGCCACATCAGGGTCCACCGGGACCCCGAAGGGCGTCGAGCTGCCCGCCGGGGCGCTCACCGCCTCGGCGCGCGCGTCGCTCCGCCGGATCGGGGCGCGCCCGGGCGAGCGCTGGCTGTGCTGCCTCCCGACCTCGCACATCTCGGGCATGCAGGTGCTGGTCCGGTCCCTGCTGAGCGGCACCGACCCGGTGATCCACCCGCGGTTCTCCCCGGAGGAGGCCGCCGCGAGCGGGGCCGAGCACGTGTCGCTGGTCCCGACCCAGCTCCGGCGCATGATCGACGCGGGCGTCGATCTGGGGCGCTTCCGCACCATCCTCCTCGGCGGCGCGGCCGCCCTGCCCGGGCTCCTGGACGAGGCCCGCCGGGCCGGGGCGCGGGTGGTGGTCACCTACGGGATGAGCGAGACCGCCGGCGGGTGCGTGTACGACGGCCTCCCCCTCGACGGCGTCGAGGTGAAGGCCGGCGGCGACGGGCGGATCCGGATCCGCGGCCCGGTGCTCTTCACCGGCTACCGCCTGCGCGAGGAGCGGCCCTTCGAGGACGGCTGGTTCGTCACCTCGGACCTCGGGGTGATCGAGGACGGCCGCCTGACCGTGCTCGGCCGGGCCGACGATGTGATCATCACCGGTGGGGAGAAGGTCGTCGCCTCGGCGGTCGCGCGGGTGCTCGCGGAGCATCCCGGCGTCCGGGACGTCGCGGTGGTCGGCCGGCCCGACCCCGAGTGGGGGGAGGTCGTGGTCGCCGTCGTGGCCGGCGAGGTCACCCGCGACGGCCTGCGCGCCTTCGCCAAGGAGCGGCTCCCCGCCTACGCCGCCCCGAAGGTGGTGGAGGTGGTGCCGGAGATCCCGCTGCTGCCCAACGGGAAGCCGGATCTGGTCGCGTTGCGGAACGGCTCGGGCGCGTTCCCAGGAAACGGAGGAGGGTCCGCATGAATCAGACCCGGAAGAGGCTCGTCTCCGCGGGCGTCGTGGCCGCCGTCGTCGTGGGCGGAGTCTCCGTGACGGTGGCCGCCGCGGCGAACCGGCTCCAGGGGGAGGACGCCCGCCGGGTGGAGGTCCACATCCCGCGCGAGGTCGAGGACGACGTGCCGGCCGCGTCCCCCGGCGACCGCGGCGTCAAGCCGCCCACCGCGCCGCCGAGCGATTTCGTCGCGGACCTCTCCGAGGTGGAGCGGTGGGTGGATGAGCTGACCTCCGGGCTGGAGACGGACCGCGGGGGCGCGGATCGCCCGCGGACCGAGGACCCCCGGGTGACCATCACCATCGCCCCCCGCGAGTGACCAACGCCGCCCGGCAGAACGGGCAGAGGGAACAAACTGGACGTGAGGGCGTTATTGATAGCGGTGCGCGCCGCCGGAGCAACGCACCCCTGAACGATCCGCACGTCACTGACTCCGCCTTGGAGGAGGTTCCCCATGCCCCGCACCGCCATGGCGGCTTCGCCCGAGCGCCAGGCGACCCCGACGCCCCTCGACGAACTGCTGGAGCGGGGGCGTGCGCAGGGCCGGCTTTCCCTGTCGGAGCTGCGTGCGGCCTTCGCCAAGGCGGGGGTGAGCCCTGCCGAGGGGCGCTCGATCCTGCACGAGCTCGCCGAAGCCGGGGTGCAGCTCGCCGAGGACGCGACCGCGGGCGGTGAGGCGGGTCCCGAGCACGTGGCGGACCTCACGGCGGCCGGCCGTACCGGCCGCGCCGGTGCGGAGCGGAAGCGCGCCGGCCGGTCCGGCGGGCGGGCCGCCTCGCGCACGAAGGCCACGGCGGGGAGCCGGAGGCGCCGCAAGGAGGCCGAGGAGGCCGCCGAGGCGGGTGCGGCCGAGGTGGCCGAGCCGGACCTCGACGACCTCGCGCCGGAGGACCTCGACCTCCCGGAGGCCGAGATCACGGACGCCGACCTCGCCGACGGCGGGACCGCGGACCTCGACGACACCTCGTCGGTGCTCGGCGACTCGGTGCACACGTACCTGAAGTCGATCGGCCGCCGGACCCTGCTCACCGCCGCCCAGGAGGTGGAGCTCGCCAAGCGCATCGAGGCCGGGCTGTACGCGGAGTACAAGCTCAAGCAAGCGCTGGAGAGCGGTGAGAAGCTCCCGCCGGGCTTCCGCGAGGACCTGGAGTGGGTCATCGAGGACGGCAAGCGGGCCAAGGATCACATGCTCGAGGCGAACCTCCGGCTGGTCGTGTCGGTGGCCAAGAAGTACACCGACCGCGGCATGTCCCTGCTCGACGTCGTGCAGGAGGGCAACCTCGGCCTGATCCGCGCGGTGGAGAAGTTCGACTACACCAAGGGGTACAAGTTCTCCACCTACGCCATGTGGTGGATCCGCCAGGCCATCCAGCGCGGCTTCGCCGACTCGGCCCGCACGATCCGGCTGCCCGTGCACGTGCTGGAGATGCTCTCCAAGCTGTCGCGGGTAGAGCGGGACATGCACCAGCGGCTCGGCCGGGAGCCCACCCCCGAGGAGCTGGCCGTCGAGCTGGACAAGACGCCGGACCAGATCGAGGAGCTGCTCCGGACGAGCCGGCAGCCGATCAGCCTCGACTCCACGATCGGCGAGGACGGGGAGACCTGCATCGGCGACCTGATCGAGGACGTGGACTCGCTCGAGGCGTCCGAGATCGTCGACCGGCAGCTCCTCGCGGAGCAGCTCAAGGGGATGCTCGACAACCTGTCCCCGCGCGAGGCGAAGATCATGAGCCTGCGCTTCGGGCTGGTGGACGGCAAGCCGCACACCCTCGACGAGATCGGCAAGCGGCTCGGGCTGACCCGGGAGCGGATCCGCCAGCTCGAGAAGGAGTCGCTCTCCAAGCTCCGCCACCCCAGCAACGCCCGGCCGCTCATGGACTGGGCCTGCTGAGCCGCGGCCGCGCGCCGTGGCGCGACGACCCTGCGTTCCTTGGGCGAGCGAGCTGCGCGGCCTAGAGCCGGCCATCGCGAGATCGCCTGACCCGGCCCGCGCCCACCGGCGCGGGCCGTCGCCGTCTCCGGGGCCGCGCGTCCGCCACCCGGCCCGGGCGTACGGCGGCGCGTGCGCCCGCCGGGCCCGCGGCCGGAGGACCGGCCCCTAGCGGGCGCTGGGGACGTGGCGCGGCACCCGCGGGATGCCGTTGAGCCGGTGCGCCTCCCGCAGCGTGCGCAGGCGGTGCACCTCGGCCGCCCAGAACGCCCCCTCCGGGGTGGACTTCGCCTTCCGCCGGGCGATCCGGCTGTCGTACGCCTTCACCCCGGCCGCGGCGCGCTGCGCGGCCTCCGCGGCGCGCAGGGCGTCGGCGAGGGCGCGATCGTACTCGAGCGCGGCCTCTCGCACCTGCTCCAGGGGCGCGCCGGAGGTGCGCAGGTCCACCAGGCGCCGCTCGGCCTCCACCGCCTTCCGGAGCAGATCCGGGACGTTCTTCGCGATCTCCCGGTCGGCGTGGTACCGCACCTCGGCCTCGCGGCTCACCCGTGGCCGGAAATACGCCATCTCAGCCCTCCAGTTCCGGCAACCGTCGCCATAAGCGTACGCGCTGCCCGGAGGACGGCGTGACGAGGGCGGTGGGGAGCACCGGCGCACGGCCGATGCCTTTACAAAGTAAGGTACCGTGTGGCAGGGTGGCGGCATGCCCGCCAAGCGACCCCCCGTGCCACTGTCCCGCGAACGGATCATCGAGGCCGCCCTGCACCTGGCGGACGCCGAGGGCCTGCGCCGCCTCACCATGCGCAAGCTCGGCGACGCCCTGCAGGTGGAGGCGATGGCCATCTACCACCACCTCCCCCGGGGCAAGGAGGCGCTGTTCGACGCGCTCGCCGAGCACGTCACCGCCGTGCACGTCGACCCCGGCCCGGCCGCCGGGTGGCAGGACATCGCCCGCGCCTGGGCCCGGGCGCGCCGCGCCGCGCTGCTCGAGCACCCGGGCGTGCTCTCCCTCGCCCTCACCCGGCCGCCCAAGGGCGCCGCGCTCGCCTCGCTCACCGAGCAGACCGAGCAGCTCCGGGAGGCGGGGCTCGGCGACGCCGCGCCGGCGGCCGTCCGGGCGCTGCTCGCGTACGTCTACGGCAGCGTCGCCGTGGAGCTCCAGCGGTCCGGCTGGGCCGACCCGGACGCGGAGGTCCGCGAGGTCCGGACGGCCGAGGGCGAGCGGGAGTTCGCCGAAGGGCTCGACGCGCTCATCGCCGGCATCTCCGGCTGGGCCCGGGACGGGTCCGGTACCCGCCCATAGCCCTCCTGATCTGCGGAAACCGCCCGAAAGGGCTATGTCGTGCCCCGGGCGGCGGGGAGCAGACTGGTGTCCGTCATCTCCGCTCCGCAGGCCGCCTCCCGGCCGATGTCCTCCGCCGCGGGACGAGCCTGCCGATCCATGGACATCCGTTCACCACCACCTCGACCCCGAACGGAGCGTCGGCGATGTGTCCCCATGACCCGCCCTGTCCCAGCGCGGACGCGCCCGACCGCGAAGCCGCCCGCGTGATCGCGGCCCACCCCGAGCAGGGGTGGAGCCTGCTCTGCAACGGCGTCGTGCTCTTCGAGGACACCGGGGAGCTGCTGCCCGACGGCGGGGTCATCGCCCCGCACCGGCCGACCGACGTCGCGGTCGGCGCGGCGTAGCGTCCCGGCGCGCCCGCGTCACGCCGCGGCGCGCCCCGGCTCAGCCCGCCGGGATCCGCTCCGCCAGCCAGCGGGCCGCCTCGGCCCCGGCCCGGGCCGGGTCCTTCGACAGATCGTGGCCCTCCCCGGGCAGGACCACCAGGCGGGTGACGTCCGCCTCGTCCGGTATGCCGAACGGGTCCCGCCCTCCGGAGATCGCGAGGACCGGGCATCCCGCGCTCCGCAGCTCGTCCGCGCGCGAGCGCTCCGGCCTGCCCGGAGGGTGGAGCGGGAACGCGAGCGCGATCACGGCGGCCGCCCCGGCCGCGCAGGCGGTACGGCAGGCCACCCGCGCGCCGTTGCTCCGGCCGCCCTGGACGAGCGGCAGGCCGGGGTGGCGCCGCCGCAGCGCCTCGACGATCGCGACCCAGGCCTCATCCTGTTTCGCCGCCGACCCGGGCGCGCGGGCGCCGCGGAGCCGGAACGGCTGGACGACCCGGGCCACCGCGCCGCCGGAGCCGAGCACGGCGTCCCGGACCGCGAGCAGGTCGGGCGAGTCGATGCCGCCCATCGCACCGTGGGTGAGCACCAGGAGGAACCGGGGCTCGGCCGGCTCGTCCACCTCGGCGAGCGCCGGGCCATGCGGGGTCGCGATCTCCATGCCACGACCGTACCGACGACCGGCCGGTGCGGCGGCCCGCTCACCACGAGGCACGACGGCCCGCTCACCACGAGGGCTCTCGGCACGGCGGACCAGGCGAGGTGTCTCCGGCGAGCGGGCTCCCGGCCGCGCTAGTCCGCCTCGGGGGCGGGCCCGGCTCCTCCTCCGTGCGGATGCCGGTCCGCCTGACGGGGGATAACAACCCGGGTGGGGCATGGGCGAGAATGGCTTTCGTGACGGAGACTTCATCACCCGAACCGGCCACCCCGGCGGCCTCATATGATCCGCTGTCCTCGGCGGCGCCGCGGTCCCCGCTGACCCCGGCGCAGCGGCAGGATCTCGAGGCCGTCATCGGCGCCCGCCGCGAGCTCGGGCCCGAGTACGACGACGCCCTGGTCGCCTCCTTCCTCGACAAGATCGACGCACAGATCACCGAACGGGTGCGCCAGGAGGTCGCCGCGCAGCTCGAGGCGCAGGGCGGGCCGAAGCGGTCGAAGGACGGCGGCGGGTTGATCCTCGCCCTGGGATCGCTCGGCATCGCCGTCCCGCTCACCGCGATCGCGGCCGAGACCGCGGGCCCGCTCGGGATGTTCGCCGCCTGGGCCGGCATCATCGCGATCAACGTCGCCAACGCGCTCGGGCGGCGCCGCCGCTGACCGCCCGCGCCGTACGGCGCCGCTCAGTCCTCGCCCACCTCGACCATCGGGCGGACGTCCCGGCCGAGGCGGAGCCGTACCTGAGCGGCGAGCTCGGGATCGGGGTGGCCGAGCCCGTACCGCCAGACGGCGGCGGCGTCGGCGTCCCGGCCCCGCAGCGGCAGGGTCCGGGCGAGCAGCTCGATGGCGAGCGCACCGGTCTCGGCGTCGCCTTCTCCCCCGCCGCCGTCCGGTAAGGCGCCGGCGAACTCGCGGCAGGCGAGCTCCAGGTGGGCGATGCCGAGCAGGACGCGCAGCCGCGCCCGGTCGGCCACGGACTCCACCGCCAGGGCCGCGCGCAGCACGTCCGCCGCCCGCTCCGGGTCTCCCTCCTCCAGGGCCCGCTCGGCCATGCGCTCGGCGAGGACGGAGAGCCCGAGCGCGGCCTCCTCCCGGTCCGCCGCGCTCTCGTCCGCCGCGATCTCCGCCAGGATCGCCGCGGCGGCCTCCAGGTCACCGTGCTCGGCGAGCCGGCGCGCCTCGCCCATCCGCCGCTCGGAGTCGATGGCCGTCATGGAGGAGCCTCGCAAAGGTCGCTCGTGTCCTGAAGATCATCAGGATCCTAACGAGCCTCCGTACCGCGCCGTGGCGGAACCGCCCGGCACGGCACGGCTCCCGACGCGCCTTCGGCCGGGCACCGTTGCGGGCCGCCGCGCGCGGCTCCCCCACCGGCCAGGGACCCCGGCCCGGGCTCCCCGTCCGCCCACCCGGAGCGGGCCGCGGCATGATGCCGTGGCGCGCGGCGGGCGCCACCGGGCGAGGCCCGCGGACGCACCGTCGTGGCACGTCGAAGGCGCGAGACGGGGATGGCGTGGCGCGCGCCGGGGCGCCACCGGGCCGGGTCGCTCGACCGCCACACGGCCATCCGGCGACGCGCGCCGCTCCCCTATCGGCCCGGGCCCGGCCTGGCCCCGCCCGCTCGCCCGGAGCGGGCGGGCTGCCGGCGGGTCAGTCCTGATACGCCTCCACGGGCGGGCAGGAGCAGAAGAGGTTCCGGTCGCCGTAGGCCTGGTCGATCCGGCGGACCGGCGGCCAGTACTTGGCCGCCCGCAGCCCGGGGACCGGGTAGGCCGCCTCGGCCCGCGAGTACGGGTGGGGCCACTCGTCCGCGGCCACGTGCTCGGCCGTGTGCGGGGCGTTCTTGAGCGGGTTGTCGGTGCGGTCGTACTCGCCCGACGCCACCTTGTCGATCTCCCGCCGGATGGCGATCATCGCGTCGGCGAAGCGGTCGAGCTCGGTGAGGTCCTCGCTCTCGGTGGGCTCGATCATCAGCGTCCCGGAGACCGGGAACGACATGGTCGGCGCGTGGAAGCCGTAGTCGATCAGCCGCTTGGCCACGTCGTCGACCGTGATCCCCGTCTCCTTCGTGATCTTGCGCAGGTCGATGATGCACTCGTGGGCCACCAGCCCGCCCCGCCCGGTGTAGAGGACCGGGTAGTGCGGCCGGAGCCGCGCGGCGAGGTAGTTGGCCGACAGGATCGCCTGCTCGGTGGCCCGGCGCAGCCCGTCCGCCCCCATCATCCGGATGTACGCCCAGGAGATCGGCAGGATGCTCGCCGAGCCGTACGGCGCGGCCGCGATGTGCGCCGGGAGGTGCGGGGCGAGGTGGGCCTTGACCGCCACCGGGCCGACACCGGGGCCGCCCCCGCCGTGCGGGATGGCGAAGGTCTTGTGCAGGTTGAGGTGCGAGACGTCCGCGCCGAGCTCGCCCAGCCGGGAGATCCCCACGAGCGCGTTGAGGTTGGCGCCGTCCACGTAGACCTGGCCCCCGGCCTCGTGGACCCGGGCGCAGATCTCGGTGATCGTCTCCTCGAACACGCCGTGGGTCGACGGGTAGGTCACCATGATCGCGGCGAGGGTGTCCCGGTGCGCCTCGATCTTGGCGGCGAGGTCGGCCATGTCGACGTTGCCGTCCGCGTCACAGGCGACGACGACCACCCGCATGCCCGCCATGGCGGCGCTCGCCGCGTTGGTGCCGTGGGCCGAGGACGGGATGAGGCAGACGTCGCGCTGCGCCTCCCCGCGGGCGCGGTGGTAGCCCCGGATCGCGAGCAGCCCGGCGAGCTCGCCCTGGGAGCCCGCGTTCGGCTGGATGGACACCTTGTCGTACCCGGTGATCTCGGCGAGCCAGCCCTCGAGAGAGGAGATCAGCTCGGCGTACCCCCGGGCCTGGTCCGCGGGGGCGAACGGGTGGATGCCCGCGAACTCCGGCCAGGTGATCGGCTCCATCTCGGTGGTCGCGTTGAGCTTCATCGTGCAGGAGCCGAGCGGGATCATCGACCGGTCGAGGGCGAGGTCCTTGTCCATCAGCCGCCGCAGGTAGCGGAGCATCGCCGTCTCGGAGTGGTAGGAGTTGAACACCGGGTGGGTGAGGAACTCCGAGGTGCGCAGCAGCTCGGCGGGGAGCGCGTCCGGGGTGGTCAGGTCCAGGTCGGCGGGCACCGGCACCTCCGCGTCCGGCCCGGCGAAGGCCCGCCACACGGTCCGCACGTGCTCCGGGGTGGTCTTCTCGTCGCAGGCGATGCCAACGTGGTCGTCGTCCGCGAGGCGCAGGTTGATCCCGGCCTCCTCGGCCGCGGCGACCACCTCGCGGGCACGCCCGGGCACCCGGGCGAGCACGGTGTCGAAGAACCGGTCGTGCACCACCTCCACGCCGAGCGCGCGCAGGCCCGCGGCGAGCACGGCGGCGTGGCGGTGGACCCGGCGGGCGATCCGGCGGAGCCCGTCCGGCCCGTGGTAGACCGCGTACATCGCCGCGACCACGGCGAGCAGGACCTGCGCGGTGCAGATGTTGCTGGTGGCCTTCTCGCGGCGGATGTGCTGCTCCCGGGTCTGCAGCGCGAGCCGGTAGGCGGGCCGCCCGTCCGCGTCCTTGGAGACCCCGACGAGCCGGCCGGGGAGCTGGCGCTGCAGCCCGTCCCGCACCGCGATGTAGGCGGCGTGCGGGCCGCCGTACCCCAGCGGCACGCCGAACCGCTGGGTGGAGCCGACGGCGATGTCCGCCCCCTGCTCACCCGGGGGCACGAGCAGGGTGAGCGCGAGCAGGTCGGCCGCGGCGATCACCATGGCCCCGGCCGCGTGCGCCCGCTCGGCGAGCTCACGGAAGCCTGCCACCCGGCCGCTCGCCCCCGGGTACTGCACCAGCACGCCGAAGCACTCGGGGAGCTCCCCGGTGAGGTCCGACTCGACGATGGTGATCCCGAGCGGTTCGGCGCGGGTGGCGAGCACCGCCTTGGTCTGCGGCAGCGCGTCGGCGTCGACCACGAACACCTGGGACTTCGCCTTGCCCGCGCGGCGGGCGAGCGCCATGGCCTCGGCGGCCGCGGTCGCCTCATCCAGCAGGGAGGCGCCGGCGACGGGCAGGCCGGTGAGGTCGGAGACGAGGGTCTGGAAGTTGATCAGCGCCTCCAGGCGCCCCTGCGAGATCTCCGGCTGGTACGGGGTGTACGCGGTGTACCACCCGGGGTTCTCCAGCACGTTCCGCAGGATGACGGCCGGCGTGATCGTGTCGTAGTAGCCGAGTCCGATCATGGAGGTGAGGACCCGGTTGCGGCTCGCGATGGCCCGGAGCTCGGCGAGCACCTGGTCCTCACTCGCCGGCTCGGGGAGATCGAGCGGCGTGCCGGTGCGGATCGCCTCGGGCGTGGCGGCGGCCACGAGCTCGGCCACGGAGCGGTACCCGACGACCTCGAGCATCTTGGCCCGGTCGGCGTCGGACGGCCCGATGTGCCGGGTGGCGAAGGGCGGGGTGGCGAGGTCGGAGAGCGTAACTCGGTCGGTCATGACAGGTGCCTCCTCGGCGGGTCGAGACCATGGCGTCCGCCGTGTCCGGTGGCACGGCACGGCCCTCGCTGCGGTCTCCCCACTCTGTCGCCCGACCTGAGAGCTTCACCGGGCCGCCGGGGCCCGGCTTTCCCCTTCGGTGAGGCCGCACCCTGCCGGGTGGGCCTGCTCTTCAGAGTTGCCTCGCCCGTGCGGTACGGGTGCCTGAGAGATTCCGGGGAGAAGGTTGCTCCTTCGGCGCCCCTGCCGAACAGGGGTCTCTCCCGCACGGGGTCGCCGGCGCGGTGTCACTCTACCCTCAACCGGGTGCCGGACACCTCGGTCACCCGGTCTTGCGCGCCCTCCTCCGGCGGGCGAGCTCGTCGGCCGGGTGGTCGGCCTCGGCCTCGCCGCCGGAGGGGATGGCCCGCTCACCGGGCAGCTTGGCGAGCGAGCCCTCGACCTCGCGCCACACCCGGCCGAGCGCGATGCCGAACACCCCCTGGCCTCCCTGCAGGAGGTCGATCACCTCGTCGGCCGAGGTGCACTCGTAGACGCTGACCCCGTCGCTCATCAGCGTGATCTGCGCGAGGTCCTGAACGCCCCGGTCGCGCAGGTGCCGTACGGCGGTGCGGATCTGCTGCAGGGACACCCCCGTGTCGAGCAGCCGCTTGACGACCTTGAGGACGACGATGTCCCGGAAACTGTAGAGCCGGTGGGTGCCCGAGCCGTTCGCCGCCCTTATCGTCGGCGTCACCAGCTCGGTGCGCGCCCAGTAGTCGAGCTGCCGGTAGGTGATCCCCGCCGCTGCGCACGCCGTGGGGCCGCGGTAACCGATGTCCTCGGGCAGTGTCACCGGCTGCTCGTCGCATAGCAGACCCTCCTCGCCGGCCCGTTCCCGGGCCGACTCCCGGACCGGGTCGTGCTTGCCGGCCGTCTTACCCTCGCCGCTGCTGACCGCCACTGCGGACCTCCGGCTTTCCCTCGTCCCACGGTCTGATCTGGGGGTTCGTGAACTACAACCGTGGTTTCCCTTGCACCGTAGGACCGGGCGCATCGTCAGTCAACGACCCTGTCCGGCGCGTCGTGAAGGCTAATCTCCCGAATCGCCGGAAGTGTCAGCCCGCTCGACCGAAATCTTCCGGGGTGACTTTGTCCAGGAACTCCCGGAACTTCGCTACCTCGTCCTCCTGGTCGCTCGGCATGGTCACCCCAGCCTCCTGGATGACCTCCTCGGCGGCGTAGATCTTCGCGCCGGTGCGGAGGGCGAGCGCGATCGAGTCCGACGGCCGGGCGCTCACCTCGACGCCGTTGGAGAAGACGAGATCCGCGAAGAAGATCCCGTCCCTGATGGCGACGATGTTGACCGTCTGCAGCTGCACCCCGAGCGCGTTCAGCACGTCCCGGAACAAGTCGTGGGTGAGCGGCCGGGGCGGAGGCTCCTCCGCCTGCGCCAGCGCGATCGCGGTCGCCTCGGTCATGCCGATCCAGATCGGCAGGTACCGATCGCCGTCCCTCTCCTTCAGGAGGACGATCGGCTGGTTCGTGGGCATCTCTACGCGAACCCCCACGACCTCCATCTGCAACACGGGCGGCTCCGTCTCAAGCGTTACGGCATATCACCTGGCATTCAACGTAACACCGCAGGGCTGCAATTGCGTCCCTCATCTGCCCAGGACGCCGCGAACACCGTCACGCAGTAATGAGTTGTGCAAATCCTGGAGAAGTCCGGAGATCTCCCGTGCCACCTCGTCCGCCTCGGCGATCGCTCCGGGCTTGCGGCGGCGCATGAGCGGCGCCACCGCGTGCTGGATCATGGCGGCCTCCCGCTCGACCACCACCTTGATCGCCCTGAGGTGCCGCGGCTGCAGCCCGAACCGGGTGAGCGCGGCGACCTTACGGGCGACCTCGAGCGCCTCGCCCTCGTAGTGGCCGGCCACCGGGGTGACCAGGCCGTACGCCTCCATCTCGCCGAGCAGCTCCTCGTCGATCCCGGCCGACTTGAGCAGCTCCTCCCGGGTCATCTTGACCGGGGGCGCCTGGATCGGGCCGGGCTCGGTCAGCGCGTCGCGCTGCTCCAGCTGTGACTTGATCACGCGGAGCGGCAGGTAGTGGTCGCGCTGCGCCCGGAGGATGTACCGCAGGCGCTCGACGTCCTTGTGCGTGAACCGGCGGTACCCGGACGGGCTGCGCTGCGGCTCGATGAGCCCGGCGCCCTCGAGGAACCGGATCTTGGAGACGGTGATGTCAGGGAACTCGCCCTGGAGCTGGGCGAGCACCTCCCCGATGCTCATGAACGCCCGTACGGCCTGCGCGCCCATGATCCTCCCTCCTCACCGATTCACTGCCCTCCAGGCCCGCGCGTGAGGAACACCAGACGGAACTTGCCGATCTGCACCTCGTCGCCGCTCGCGAGCGGCGCCTCCTCGATGCGCTCCCGGTTGACGTAGGTGCCGTTCAGGCTGCCGACGTCGCGGACGGTGAACCGGCCGCCCCGCCGGTAGAACTCCGCGTGCCGCCGGGAGACGGTCACGTCGTCGAGGAAGATGTCGCTCTCGGGGTGCCGGCCCGCCGTGGTGAGGTCGCTGTCGAGGAGGAACCGGCTACCGGCGTTCGGGCCGCGCATCACCACCAGGAGCGCGGTGCCGGGCGGGAGCTGCTCCACGACCGACCGATCCGGCAGCAGCGTCTGGGCCGCCTCGGCCTCGAGCGCCTCAAGTGAAATCGTCGAGGTCGTGTCGGCGGCGACCTGCGTCGCCCTGCTCAGCGGCGTCCCGCATCGGGAGCAGAAACGGGCGTCCTCGGGGTTGGCGTGACCGCACTGCGTGCAGTAGACGCTGGGCATCGATCGGCTCGGCCTCTCTCACGACTTGCTCAGACTGCGAATGCCGCAACTTACGCTGATCAGGGAACAGTGGTCAAGAAGCATGGCAGGACATGGACTGACCAACGCTACAACCATGTGGTCCCTGTGGTCCATCCCGCCACACGGATTCCCTGCCGCACCATGGCGCCGGGCGGACGCCACCGGCACGACCCTATCGAGGGCGGCCGGCGCGCGCCGCCCAGAGGCGGCGCGCCCGCCGGACCGGAAGCGCTCACCTGGCGCCCGCCGCCTGCTCCACCACGCGCGCCCAGCGCTCCAGCAGCGCCTGCGCGGTGTCCATGTCGTGCCCCTCGGCCCACAGATGGGTGACCGCCTCGGCCGGGTCCGGTAGCACGAGCGCCCAGCTTCCATCGTCCTCCACGATCCGCACACCGTCCGTGGTGTCCAGACGGTAGCCCTCGGCGGCCTCCACCACCGACCGCATCACGGTGCCCTTGTGCGCCCACGGGGTGGGGACCGTTCGCTTGAGCATCTTGGCCTCGGGGATCCGGGCGTCGATCTGGCTGAGCGACATCCGGGTCCGCGCGACCAGTCCGAGCAGACGCAGGAAGACCGCGAGGCCGTCCAGCGTGGGGGCGAACTCGGGGACGATGAAGCCACCGCGCCCGTCCCCCGCGAAGATCATATCCGGATGGCTCGCCGCCCGCGTGAGCGTATCGAGACTGGTCGCGGTCCATTCGACCTCAACCCCGTACGACCGGCACACGCGCTCGGCCACCCGGGTGGTGGTGACGGGCAGGGCGACCCGGCCGCCGCGCCGCTCCGCGGCCACCAGGTCGAGCAGGACGAGCAGGGCCCGCTCGTCGCTGATCAGCCGGCCCTTCTCGTCGACGAGGGAGATCCGCTCCCCCACCGGGTCGAACCGCACGCCGAAGGCGGCCCGGGAGGAGGCGACGAGCTCGGCGAGGCGCTGCAGGTCGCGGCGGCGCGCGGCCAGGGTCTCGGTGGGCGCGGCGTCGTCGAGCCGGTTGTTCACGGTGAGCACGTCCACCCCGGCCTGGCCGAGCAGGCTGGGCAGCACGAGCGAGGAGGTGCCGCCGGCGCAGTCGACCACGACCTTCATGTTGCTCTCCTTCACGCCGCGGATGTCCACGCAGCGGAGCAGCTCCCGGGCGTAGGTGTCGACCGCCCGCGCCGGGAAGGAGAGCTCGGCGATCTCCCCGGGGAAGGCCCGGCGGTATTCCTGCCGGGTGAAGACCCGCTCCAGCTTCCGCTGGGCCGCCTGGGACAGGTCGGCGCCGGTCTCGTCCATGAACACGATGTCCACGCTCTGCGGGTCGCCCGCCGTGGTCCGCAGCGCGATCCCGCCCCTGACGTCCTGCCGGGCGGTGTGGAACCGGGCGACCGGCAGCGGGGTCGCCTCGAGGTCGAGCACGTTGATCGCGCTCGAGTTGAGGGCGCTGATCACGGCGCGCTTGAGCGCCCGGGCGGCGCGGGAGGCGTCCCGGGAGGTGACCACGGTGTCGCCCTTCTTCAGGGTGGTGGCGTACGCGCTCGCCAGCCGTACGCACAGCTCGGGGGTGATCTCGACGTTCACCAGCCCGGAGACGCCGCGCGGGCCGAAGAGGCTGCGCTGCCCGCGGGACTCCCAGATCACGCTGGTGTTGACGACCGCCCCGGCCTCGATCGTCTTGAACGGGTAGATCTTCACCCCGGAGGAGACGTAGGCCTCCGCCTCGATGACGCACTCGTCGCCGACGACCACGTTCTCCTCGATCCGGGCCCGGGCCATGACGTCGGTGTTCTTGCCGATCACGCAGCCGCGCAGGTGCCCGCCGGGGCCGATGTAGACGTTGTCGTTGACCACGGCGCGGTGGAGGAAGGCGCCCTCCTTGACCACCACGTTGCTGCCGAGCACGGTGTACTCCCGCAGCTCCGCGCCGGCCTCGACCTTGGCGTAGTCGCCGATGTAGAGCGGGCCCTTCAGCACGGCCTCGGGGTCGACGGAGGCGCCCTCGGCCGTCCACACCCCCGGTGCGAGCTCGAACGCGTCGATGTCGACCTTGACCCGGCCCTCCAGGACGTCGGCCTGGGCCTTCAGGTAGCTCTCGAAGGTGCCGATGTCCTCCCAGTAGCCCTCGGCCACGTAGCCGTACAGCCGGCAGCCCTTCTCCAGGAGCCGGGGGAAGACGTCGGAGGACCAGTCGACCGCCCGGCCGGGCGGGACCTCCTCCAGCACCGACGGCTCCATGATGTAGATGCCGGTGTTGACCGTGTCGGAGAACACCTGGCCCCAGGTGGGCTTCTCCAGGAACCGCTGGATGCGCCCGCGCTCGTCCACGATGATGATCCCGAACTCCAGCGGGTTCGGCACGCGCTTGAGCCCGATCGTGACCAGCGCCTCGTGCTCCAGGTGGAACCGGAGCATGTCGGTGAGGTCGATGTCGGTGAGCGCGTCACCGGAGATCACGAGGAACCGCTCGTCCCGGAGCCGGTCGGCGGCGTTCCGCACGCTCCCCGCGGTGCCGAGGGGGATCTCCTCGGCGGCGTAGTGGAGGGTCAGGCCGAGCTCGTCCCCGTCCCCGAAGTAGTTCCGGATGAGCGGGGCGAGGAACTGCACGGTGACGACGGTCTCGGTGTAGCCGTGCCGCTTCAGCAGCCGCAGCACGTGCTCCATGACCGGCTTGTTGATGATCGGAAGCAGGGGCTTGGGCTGGGTGGCGGTCATCGGCCGGAGCCGTGTCCCCTCCCCGCCCGCCATGACGACGGCCTTCACGGTCACCCCTTCGTCAGCCGGTGGACCTGAACCACATACAACACCCCGGCCCACCAATACAGACCAGTTCCCCAGATGGCGAAAGCCCATCCGAGGATCCAGCAGATCTCGGCGTACCAGGCGTGGTGGGAGGCGAGAAAGAGCAGGGGGAAGGCGTACATGAGCGCGGCCGTGGCCGCCTTGCCGAGGAAGTGGACCGGCGGGGCGAGGCCGTAGCCGAGGCGGCGCAGCAGCGGCGGGATCCACAGCAGGGCCACGTCGCGCAGCGGCGCCGCGATCGCCAGCCACCAGGGGATGGCCTCCCGCAGGACCAGGCCGATCAGCGTGGCGATGATGTAGAGCCGGTCGGCGAGCGGGTCGATCACGCGGCCGAGCCTGCTCGTCTGGTTCCAGGCCCTGGCGAGCTTCCCGTCGAGCCAGTCGGACAGCCCGGCGAGGACCAGCAGCGCGATGGCGAGGCCGTCGGCCCTGGGGCCGAGCACGAGCCAGAGGAAGACGGGGACGCCGAGCAGGCGGAGCGTGCTCAGCGCGTTGGGAAGCGTCCAGATCCTGTCCTCGGCAGCGTCCACGCCCCGAACCTTACCGCCCGCGATCCGGCCGCCCGGGCCGGTGGACCGGGAGCGCATCGGCCGCGCAAGGCGCTCACGTGCGGCGTCGCGCGGCGGCCTCCGGCCCAGGCCGCCGAGATCGTCGTGGCCGCGGTGCACGGCGGCCGCATCGTCGGGGTCGCGGGCTCGTACGACGACGTCGACCGCCGCCGCTGGGTGCCGCCCGGCCGGGCGGGACGCCGGGGACGGACGCTCGGGCGCGGCGGGCCGCGCCCGTCGCGGACGGCACGTGAACACCCCGACGTTATATCCGTTTTTCCACCTGATCGCTTATTTCAGCATTAGTGAATAGAAGAATGTGAAAGGCCCGAAATATCCCCATGATGGATACACCTTGCTTTCATTGGGATGAAACGGGTTGTGACTCCCGGCTGCCGGTGAAAGACTCCCGGTGAACGGCGCGGGCCGGGCCGTGTCCGTTCCTCACCCGGAACCGTCAGGCATGTCGGCACGACCGGGGTATCGCCTCCGGTCCTGGAACGGAACGATCCAATGTCGCTCAATCCACGCCTGGTCAGGGAGAGCTTCGCGCCGGTGAAGGCCGCACGCGGCAAGGCGGCCGCGTACTTTCACGGCCGGCTGTTCGCCGAGCATCCGCACATGCGGGCCCTGTTCCCGCCGGCCATGGACGCGCACAACGAGCACCTGGTCAAGGCCCTCACGAAGATCGTCTCCATGCTGGACGATCCCGACGGGCTGCGGCCGTACCTCGCCAGGCTCGGGCGCGACCATCGCAAGTACGGGGTGACCGCCGAGCACTTCCTGGCCGCGGGGGACGCGCTCCTCGCCACGGTCAAGCGCTTCGCCGCGGACCTGTGGAACGAGGAGGTGGAGGCGGCCTGGAGCAGCGCGTACGCCCTGGCGGCCCAGGAGATGATCGCGGGGGCGGAGGCCGATCCGGGCCCGCCCTGGTGGCACGCCGAGGTGATCGGCCACGAGCGCCGCACCGCGGAGATCGCCGTGGTGACGGTACGGCCCGCCGAGCGGCTCGCGTTCAAGCCCGGCCAGCACGTGCCGGTGCAGACGGCGCGCTGGCCCCGGATCTGGCGCACCTTCTTCATCGCCAACGCCCCGCGGCGGGACAACACGCTCCGCTTCCACGTGCGGGCCCTCCCCAGCGGCTGGGTCAGCTCCGCCCTGGTCCGGTACACCCGGGTGGGCGACCAGATCATGCTCGGCCCGCCGACCGGCACCATGGTCCCCGCGGACACGGGCCGGGACATCCTCTGCGTGGCGGACGGCACCGGGCTCGCCCCGATGAAGGCGATCATCGAGCACGCCGTGCAGTCCGGTGGCGCGTCCCGCATCCACCTGCTGCTCTGCGCGCGGCGGGCCGCCGAGTTCTACGACATGGCGGAGCTGAAGCGGATGACCGCCGCCCACCCCAAGCTGCGGGTGGTGCCGGTCGTCTCCGACGACCCGTCCTTTCCGGGGATGCGGGCCACCCCGCCGGAGGCGGTGGAGCGGCTCGGCCCCTGGGAGGAGCACGAGGTGTACCTCTGCGGCCCGGCCGCGACGGTGGCGGAGACCGTGCGCCGGCTGCGGCGCGCGGGCGTGCCGCGGGAGCGGATCCACTACGACACGCTCCGTGATCAGCCGTGGCGGCCGCCCGCGCGGAACGGGCGCCCGCCGAGCGCGCTGATCGGCCCGGCGCGGGTGCGGTGATCGGGTCACGGCACCCGTCTGCAGCCCATCGGTCCACGGCACCGCCGGGGAACTCCGTGATCGGGCATGGGGACGTGCGCCGGGGAGGGGCGGCCCCGCCTCTCCCCGGGTGACCGGAAGGGCGGCCCGCCGCGCCGGACGCGCCCGGCCGCCGGAGCGCCCCGGGCCGGCTCAGACCTTACGCCAGCGGGGAATCCACGCGCCGTCCTCGACCTCGAAGTCGCCGAAGAGCGCCGGCGCCTCCTTCCGCATGATCTCGCCGATCTTGCCGAAGACCAGGCGGATCTCCTCCTCGGCGCCGGGCGCGGTCCGGGTCTCGATCGTGTGGCGGAGGGTGCGCACGTTCGCCGTCCAGACCAGGCCGGTGGCCACGCCCTCGGGGGCGAAGCGCCGCATGAACGACGTGCGGTGCTTCTTCTCGGAGAACGGCACGCCCTCCTTGTCGAGGCCGAAGTGCTCGGCCATCCACAGCTGGAACTCCTGGAGCCGGTCGAGGATCTCGGTCGCCCGCTTCATCAGCTCGGCGTCCTCGCGCGCCCACTCCGGGAACCAGAAGGGGATGTCGGTGAGCCGGACGAAGCGCAGCGACTCCTGGGAGATCGCCACCCCGACGCGGTGCCGTACCAGCTCGTGGGTGAGCACCCGGGAGACGTTGTGCAGCACGAAGCTGAAGCTCACGTGCTCCAGCACGCTCCCGTGCGCGCTCGCCAGGATGTTGCGGAGGTAGTCCTCCTGGTCGGTGCGGATCCGGACGACGTTCGGATTCAGCCCCGGCTCGAACGACCGGTAGCACAGCCGCCCGGCGAACTCCGCCAGGTTCTGCGCGTCCAGTTCGCCCCGGTCCAGCCGCTCCAGCCAGCGCTCCCCGCCGATCTGCCGCAGGTAGCGGGCGAGCTCGTCGTAGTCGACCGCCGGCCGGGCGACGAGGAATACCTCGGGTTCGACGCTGCGCATTGCTCTCCCCGTGTCGTGTGGCGTTGACCGTCCCAGGATTCCAAACCCGAGGCGTCCGGGCGAACCGGCCCCGGGGCGAGGCCGCCGGCCCGCGGGCCGGCGGCCTCCCCGTGCCGTCGCGTCCGCCCGGGGCGGCGGGCGGCGGTGCGGCTCAGCCGGCCGGGGTGGCCGCCCGCCCGGCGCGGTCCCGGGCCCCGGCGCACAGCCGCAGCACGTTGGCGATGATCTTGGCGCCGTTGCCGCCCTGGGTGGTGAGGATCGACTCGGGGTGGAACTGCACGGCGAACCGGCGGTTCGCCACGTCCTCGATCGCCATCACCGCGCCGTCCGGGGTGGTCGCGGTCACCGTGAACCCCTTCACCCCGGAGCGCTTGGCGTGCAGCGAGTGGTAGCGGGCGGCGACGAACTCCTCGGGCAGGCCGTCGAGGAGCGCGCTCTCCCCCTCCCGCCGGATCCGGCCGCGCTTGCCGTGCTCCGGGTACGGCAGGAGCTCCAGGGTGCCGCCGGCGTGCTCGACCATCGCCTGGAGGCCGAGGCAGACGCCGAAGACCGGCAGCCCGCGGGCGTACACGGCATCGAGCAGGGCGGAGCAGCCGAAGTCGGACGGCCAGCCGGGCCCGGGCGACAGCACCACCAGGGTCGGCGCGATCTCGTCGAGCTTCTCCAGCGGGAAGCCGTGCCGCAGGGTGACCACCGAGGCGCCCTGGGCGCGGAAGTAGTCGGCGAGCGTGTTGACGAACGAGTCCTCGTGGTCGACGAGCAGCACCGTGTGCCCCTCGCCCGGGCGCTCGGCCGGCTCCGCCGGCGGCTCCTCCTGCGCGGGCCGCTCGGCGGCGGCGAGCGCGCCGAGCAGGGCGCTCGCCTTCAGCTCGGTCTCCCGCTCCTCGGCCGCGGGGTCGGAGTCGAACAGCAGCGTCGCCCCGGCCCGCACCGCGGCGACCCCGTGCCGGATCTGCGCGGTGCGCAGGACCAGGCCGGTGTTCATCGAGCCGTCGAAGCCGAGGAAGCCGACGGCCCCGCCGTACCAACGCCGCGGCTGGTCCTCGTGGTCCTCGATGAACTGCATCGCCCAGGTCTTCGGCGCGCCGGTGACGGTCACCGCCCACATGTGGGTGAGGAAGGCGTCGAGCGCGTCGAACTCGGGGCGCAGCCGGCCCTCGATGTGGTCGACCGTGTGGATGAGCCGGGAGTACATCTCGATCTGGCGGCGGCCGATGACCCGCACGCTCCCGGGCACGCAGATCCGCGACTTGTCGTTGCGGTCCACGTCGGTGCACATGGTGAGCTCGGACTCCTCCTTCACGCTGGACAGGAGGGTCCGGATCGCCTCGGCGTCCTCGACCGGGTCGGCGCCGCGGGCGATGGTGCCGGAGATCGGGCAGGTCTCGACCCGGTCGCCGGTGACCCGCACGTACATCTCGGGCGACGCGCCGACCAGGTGCTCGCCGTCGCCGAGGTTGAGCAGGAACTCGTACGGCGCGGGGTTGCTGGTGCGCAGCGCGCGGTAGAAGGCGGACGGGTCGGTGCACGCGCCGTAGAAGACCTGGCTCGGCACCACCTCGAACAGGTCGCCCCGCGCGAACCGCTCCTTGGCCTTGGCCACGATCTCGGCGTAGGCCCCCTTGCGCGGGCCCGGGGGGATGCGCTCGGGCGCGACCAGCGGGATCGTCTCCCCGGTGCGCGGCAGGCCGCGGGTGGAGACGCCGTCCACGGTGAACTCGTAGCGGTACTCCATGCTGGTCTCGCGCACCCGGTCGATCACGACCAGCCGGTCGGGCAGGTGGAGGACGAGGTCGCGCTGGTCCTCGGGCCGCGGGATGCGGAGCCGGATCGGCTCGAACTGGAAGGCGAGGTCGTAGCCGAACGCGCCGTACAGGCCGAGGTGGGGGTCCTCGCCCTTGAACGCGGCGATCACCTCGCGGATCGCGCTGAACACCGTCGGCCGGCGGCTGCGCATCTCCTCCGGGAGGAGCTCCTCGGACTCGGGGATGACCACCTCGACCGAGCCCCGGTCGGGCCCGGAGACCGGCTTGCCCGCGGCGAGCAGGCAGGAGGCGATCACCGGGAAGACGACCATGCCGCGGTCGTTGAGCGCGCGGGCCGTGACGCGCCGGCCCCGCGCCGTGATCTCCAGGCAGGGATCGACGTAGCCGAACGCCCACCGGCTGTACCTGCCCGGGTAGTCCATGCCTGAGGAGAAGGCCCCGCCCCGGCGCTCCCGCAGCGCCGTCACGATCTCCTCGAGCGCCTCCTCGGGCACCTCGCGCGCCTCGCGCTCGACGGCGATCCTGCCGGCTGTGATATATCCGCTGGTCTCCACTGTCCACGCCCCTCTGATTCGTCGAATGCCCCGGGGGCGGACATACATAAGGCCGCCTCACGGGGCGGCCGGTCCACGCTGCGTGACAATGCGAAACCCGCGCCGCCGTTCAGCGGCGCCACCACCAGATCGGCGAAGCGGCGTGGTCTCGCATGCCGTACAGCGTAGCGACGCGCACGGCGATCAAGCAACGGCGACGGGCGCCGGACCACGCGCCCCGTGGAACCGGAGGTCTGTGACGAATACCTCAATACCCGTACGTTCTTCGCGGGCATGGAGGGCCACATCACACCACACACGGCTTTTCCGTAACTATAATATTTTACAGAATTCGGGTTCGGTGGGAGGCTTTAGGACGCTGCACTGGCATGGGCTTTTCTATGGATTTCCTCGGCTGCGACATCGCTGTTGATCTCGGAACCGCGAACACCGTCGTTTACGTGCGCAATCGCGGCATCGTGCTCGACGAGCCGTCCGTGGTCGCGCTGAACACCAGGACGGAGAAAATCGTCGCGGTGGGCAATGAGGCCAAACAGATGATCGGCCGCACCCCGGGGAACATCGTGGCCATCCGCCCCCTCGCCGACGGCGTCATCACCGATCTCGAGGTGGCGGAGCGAATGCTCCGTTACTTCATTCAGAAGGTTCACCGGCGGCGCTATCTCACCCAGCCGCGGATGATCGTGGCCGTGCCGAGCGGCACCACGGGCGTGGAGCAGCGCGCCGTCAAGGAGGCCGGCTACCACGCGGGCGCGCGCCGGGTCTACATCATCGAAGAGCCGATGGCCGCCGCGATCGGCTCCGGGCTTCCGGTGAGCGAGCCGACCGGCAGCATGGTGGTCGACATCGGCGGCGGCACCACCGAGGTGGCGATCATCGCGCTCGGCGGCATCGTCACCGCCCACTCCATCCGGATCGGCGGCAACGAGCTCGACCAGGCGATCATCACGTACGTCAAGAAGGAGCACTCGCTGCTGCTCGGCGAACGGGCCGCCGAGGAGATCAAGATCGCCATCGGGTCGGCGCTCCCCCAGGATCCGGAGGAGCCGAAGATGGAGATCCGGGGCCGGGACCTGGTGAGCGGGCTGCCGAAGACCCTGATGATCTCGGCCGATGAGGTACGGCAGGCCATCGAGGAGCCGGTTCGCTCGATCATCGACGCGATCCAGGACGCGCTCGACCAGTGCCCGCCGGAGCTCGCCGGCGACCTGGTGGAGAACGGGATCATGCTCACCGGCGGCGGCGCCCTGCTGCGCGGCCTCGACCGGCGGCTCGCCGAGGTCACCGGCATGCCGATCAAGGTCGCCGACAACCCGCTCCACTCGGTCGTCCTCGGCGCGGGCCGCTGCCTGGAGGAGTTCGACCGGCTGCAGGGCGTGCTGATCCCCGAGCCGCGCCGCTGATCGCCGCCCGGCCATCTCCCGCGGCCCAGGGCCTCCCGCCCGTCCCACGTCCCCGATCGCACGAGCCAGCCGGAGGAGGTGAGCAGATGCGCCGCGCGCCGCGCGCCCAGCGGCCCGTCCTCGCCCTGCTGGCCGCCGCCTCCGCCGGGCTGATCGTGATCGGCGTCCCGGGCGGCCTCGCCCTGCGGCACGCCGCCGGCGCCGAACCCGCCGGCCGGGCGGGCGGAACCTCAGCCGCCCTGGGCGGCACGGCGGCCCTCGGCGGCTCGGACGCGGGCGACGTCCGCGCGTACGAGCTGGAGAACGCCCGGCTCGCCGCCCGGCTCTGGGCGGCGCGCGCCGAACACGACCGGGCAGCCAGGCTCGCGGAGCTCCGCGAGGCCGCGCCGTACCCGGGCCTAGTCCCCGCCCACGTGATCGCGGTCGGCGAGGGCCCGGGCCGCGCCGACACGGTGACCATCGACGCAGGGACCCGGCGAGGGGTGCGGCCGAACATGGCCGTGGTGAGCGGCGACGGGCTGGTCGGCCGGGTGATCGCGGCCGGCGCCGACAGCGCCACCGTGCTGCTCGCCACGGACGTCACCAGCGGCATCGGCGCCCGGCTCGCCGGGTCCCGCCACGTCGGCATCGTGACCGGTGAGGGCATGCGGAGCGGCGGCCTGCTCCGCCTCCGCGTGCTCGACGCCCGCGCCCCGCTCCGGGTCGGGCAGCGCGTGGAGACCCTCGGCTCCCGCGGCATGCGGCCCTACCCGGCCGGCGTCCCCATCGGCGAGGTGATCGAGGTGGAGCCGGCGACGGACCAGCTCACCCGGAGCGCGCTGGTGCGCCCCGCGGTCCGGTTCAGCGCCCTCGACGTGGTCGGGGTGGTGACCGGGTCCGGCCGGTCGGGCGACGCCCGGGCCGGGTGAGGCGCCGGGCTCCGCGGCGCCCGGGACCCCGGCCCGCGGCCCGTCCGCGCCCCCACCGCACCGCCCGCACGCCCGTGACGCTCCCCCACACCCGCCCCCGGCGGGACCGCCATCGGCCGTCCGCACCCCAGGAGGACCATGCCGCACCGATCGCGCCTGCTCCTCGTCCACGTGCTCGTCGCCTGCATGTTCCTCGTGCTCCTCGGCCGCCTCTGGCAGGTGCAGATCATCGACGGCGACCGGTACGCCCGCGCGGCCGTCGAGGACCACACCCGCCAGGTCGTCCTCCCGGCCGTGCGCGGGCAGATCGTCGATCAGCGCGGCCGCCCGCTGGTGCGCAACCGCACGGCGATGACGGTGTCCGTGGACTACATCACCCTCTCCCGCCGGCCGGACAACGGGCGCGCCGTGCTGCGCCGGCTCGCCCGCCTGCTCGGCATGCCCTACCGGGAGATCGCCCGCAAGGTGCGGCTCTGCGGGCCGAAGGTGGGCAAGCCGTGCTGGGCCGGCTCGCCGTACCAGCCGATCCCGGTCGCCGAAGGGGTCGACGAGCGGATCGCGATGCAGATCGTCGAGCGCCCCGAGGAGTTCCCCGGGGTCACCGCCGAGCTCCAGCCGGTCCGGGACTACCCCGAGGGCGGCCTCGCCGCGCACGTGCTCGGCTACGTCGGCCCCGACAGCACCCGGGGCGGCGGGCCGTACGGCGTCCGGTTCGTCGGCCGCGACGGGCTGGAGGCGAGCTACGACGCGGAGCTGCGCGGGCGGGAGGGCAGCCGGCAGCTCGTGGTGGACAGCGCCGGCCAGGTGCTGCGGGTCGTGCGCGAGGAGCCGCCCCAGCCCGGGGCGACGCTGGTGACCAGCATCGACGCCAAGGTGCAGCGGGTCGTGGAGAAGGCGCTCGAGCGGGCCGTCCGGAAGACCCGCCCCGCGTCCGCGCGCTCCGGCGCCGCGGTGGTCATGGACGTCCGCACCGGCCGGGTGGTCGCCATGGCCGCCTACCCCTCCTACGACCCGTCCGTGTGGACCGGCGGCATCCGCCCGGCCGACTACAAGCGGCTCACCAGCGCCGCGCACGGCCAGCCGCTGGTCTCCCGGGCGATCCAGGGGCAGTGGCCGCCCGCCTCAACCTGGAAGATCGTCTCGCTCGCGGCGGCGGTGGACGCCGGCTACGACCTGTACGGCCGGTACGACTGCTCCGGCTCCTACCGGGTCGGCGATCGGTCGTTCCGCAACTTCGGCGGGATCGGTTACGGCTTCATGGACCTGCGCCGCGCCCTCGTCGTCTCCTGCGACACGATCTTCTACCGGTTCGCCTACGACATGTGGGTGAAGGACGAGCGGGCCAAGCGGCCGGCCGAGCCCATGCAGCGCATGGCCCGCGCCTTCGGGTTCGGCGCCAAGACCGGGATCGACCTGCCCGGGGAGGCCGCCGGCCGGGTGCCGGGCCGGGAGTGGAAGCGCGCCTACTGGGAGCAGACCAAGGAGGAGACCTGCAAGGCCGCCAAGACCGGCTACCCGTCCCTGGCGAAGACCGATCCGCAGCGGGCCGCCTACCTCAAGGCGGTGGCCGCCGAGCACTGCGCCACCGGCTACCTGTGGACCCCGGGCGACGCGGCCAACTTCTCCATCGGCCAGGGGGACGTGCTCGTCACCCCGCTGCAGCTCGCCCGGGCGTACGCCGCGCTCGCCAACGGCGGCAAGCTGTTCAGCCCGCGGATCGGCAAGGCCGTGGTCGGCGCCGACGGCCGGGTGCTGCGGACCATCACCCCGCCGGTGGTCGGCCGGCTCCCCGTCTCCGGCAAGACCCTCGCCTACATCCGGGACGCGCTCGCCGAGGTGCCCCGCTCCGGCACCGCCGCCGGGGCGTTCGCCGGGTTCCCCCTCGACGAGCTGCCGGTCGCCGGGAAGACCGGGACCGCCGAGGCATACGGGGTGAATGACACCTCCTGGTTCGCCTCGTTCGCCCCGGCCGACAAGCCGAGGTTCGTGGTGGTGGTCGTGGTCACCCAGGGCGGCGCCGGCGCCGACGCGGCCGCGCCCGCGGCCCGGGAGATCTGGTCCGGCATCTACGGCCTCGAGGGCAAGCGCGCCGCGCTCCCCGGCGGCCGGCTCACCGACCGCCTGCCCGACCTCACCGGAGGGGCCGAGTGATCACGTCACCGTCCGCCCGCGCCCGCCGCCTCCCGCTGCCCCGGCTCGACTGGGGCCTCGCCGCCGCGGTCACCGCGCTCTCCCTGATCAGCGTGGTCCTGGTGTGGGCGGCGACCCGGCCGCGGCTCATCGCCGCCGGGGAGGACCCGCAGCAGTACCTGAAGCGGCAGATCGTCAACGTGCTCGCCGGCCTGGTGATCATGCTCGTGGTCGCCCTGGTCGACCTGTCGACGCTGCGGGTCTGGAGCCTGCCCGCGTACGCGCTCACCTGCGTGAGCCTGCTCCTGGTGCTCACCCCGCTCGGCCAGACCGTCAACGGCGCGCAGTCGTGGCTCGGCATCGGCCCGGTGCAGGCGCAGCCGTCCGAGTTCGCCAAGCTCACGCTCGTGCTCGCCCTCGCCACCCTGCTCGGCGACCAGCCCGACGGGGAGCACCGGCCGGGCGGGGTGCACCTGCTGCTCGCGCTCGGCGTCACCGCGGTGCCGTTCGGCCTGGTGATGCTCCAGCCCGACCTCGGCACCGCCATGATCCTCACCGCGATCGTGCTCGGCATGCTCGTGATCGCCGGGGTGCGGTGGCGGTGGATCGCCGTCCTGGTGCTCTCCGGCGCGGCCGCCGCGGCGCTCGCCTGGTGGCTCGGGCTCCTCCGCCCGCACCAGGTGCAGCGGCTGCTCGCGTTCGCCGACCCCGCGGCCGACCCGCAGGGCGCCGGGTACAACGCCACCCAGGCCCTGAACACGGTCGGCTCGGGCGGGCTGCTCGGCACCGGCCTGTTCCGCGGCGACCAGACCGGCGGCCGGTTCGTCCCCGAGCAGCACACCGACTTCATCTTCACCGTCGCCGGCGAGGAGCTCGGGTTCGCCGGCGCGGCGCTCATCCTGGTCCTGCTCTGGTTCGTGATCTGGCGCGCGCTGCGCACCGCGTCCCGGGCCGCCCTGCCGTTCGGGACCCTCGCCGCCGCCGGGATCGTCTGCTGGTTCGCCGCGCAGACGTTCGTCAACGTCGGCATGGTCGTCCGGCTCGCCCCGATCGCCGGGGTGCCGCTGCCGTTCGTCTCGTACGGCGGGTCGTCCGCGGTGGCCTGCCTGGCCGCGGTGGGCGTGCTCATGTCGATCCAGCGCAAGGACCTGCACCACCTGTGACGCGCGGTGGCCGCGCCGTGCGGGTCACCGCGGCGCGCCACGCACGGCCGGTCCGCGGTGACGCCCGGTCAGGCCTTCAGGGCCGCGGCGATCACGTCGGCGAGGCTGTCGACCACCGTGTCGCGGTCGAGCCCGGGGTTGTCGAGCCACCAGTCGCCGATCGCCTGGACCATGCCGACGAACGCGTGCCCGAACACGCTGGCCCGCACCGGGTCGCCGACCACCCCCTCCTGCAGGAGCAGGGACGCGAGCTCCTCGCCCACGCTCCGCACGATCGCCGCCATCTGGCTGCGGGTCTTGCCGTCCTCCGCGCTCGCCCGGTGGAAGAGGAACCGGTAGAGGTTCGGGTGGGCGGAGATGGTGTCCAGGTAGGCGCCGATCGCGGCCCGGGCCCGGGACCGCGGGTCGGCCATCGCCCGGGCGAACTCCGGCCGCAACCGGTCGATCACGATACGGGCATGCCGTTCGGCCAGGGCCTGGTACAGGCCGCTCTTGTCGCCGAAGTGCCGGTACAGGATCGGCTTGGTGATCCCCGCCTCGGCGGCGATCGCGGCCATCGACGCCTCGGGCCCCTCCCGCCGGATCACCCGGTCGGCCGCGTCGAGCAGTTCCTCACGCCGCTCCCGGCTCCGGCCACGCTCCGCTGCCATGGGCGACAGCATATGACCGTCGCGCGGCGCGCCGCCTCCCCGGCCGCGCCCACCGCGCGGCCGGGGAGGCACCGGCGATGTCCTGCCGGGCCGTGCACGGGGCGCGCGGTGCGCGCACCGCGCCCGGCGGGCGGCCCGGCGGCCTCGCGGCGGCGTCACAGCGCCCCGAGGGCGTCGATCGCGGTGCCGGCCGCCAGGAAGAGCAGCCCGAGCCCGACGCAGAGCAGGATCCCGAAGAACACGGCCCCGCTGCCCACCGGCCCGCTCAGGCTGATGTCGGCCGGCCGGGCCGGGTCGTACAGGACCGTGACCTGGCGCCCGGGCCGGCACAGCGGCGGGTTGCCGCCGATCCTGGCCCGCGCCTCGACCTGCCGGCCGTCGAGCGTGGTGAACCGGATGATCGGATAGCACGCGGCGCCCTCGTCGGGAACCCCGTCCCGGCGCAGCCCGACCACCAGGCCCGGTGCGCGCAGCGCCCGCCGCCGGAAGCTCCGCAGGCTCAGCAGCTCCCGGCACCCCGCCACCGCGAGGAACAGGCCGGCGCCGCCGCAGACGATGCTCAGGAGGATGTCAGGCACGCCTGGAACGTAGGACAGGGGCTTTGACGCCCGCTTGCAGCCCGCTTGCGGTCAGGGCCGCAGCCGCGCGAGCGCGCCGGCCACGTCGGGCACCCGGGCGCCGAGGTCCCACCGGCTGAAGAGGTGCACGTCGTCCCCGGTGTCGATCTCCAGCAGCTCGGTGGTGATCCCGTACCGGCGGTACGCCTCGGCCCGGATCCCCCGCACCCGGTCCCACGGGATCCGCCGCCGCCCGGTGAGCCCGGCGATCACCAGCCCGTCCGGGCCGGCGGCGAGCCGTACCGGGACGAGCAGGTCGCGGAGGGCCAGCCCGGCGAAGCCGAGCGCGGCGACCCCGGCGAGGAAGAGCTGCCCGGGGTCACCGGCCACCGCCAGCACCGCGCAGAGCACGGCGCCGGCCGCCTTGACCGCGATGATCTGCCAGGGCACCCGCCATGCGCACTCCATCCCCTCGCCACCGGTCACCCGCGGCAGCGTAACAACGGCCCGCCCGCGCCGGGGCGCGACCGGCCGATCACGGCGCGGCCGGACCGGTGTGATCTTCCCGGCCCGTCCCCGCCCGCGAATCCGGCAGAATGGTGAGCCGCCTCCCGGAAGAAAGCGGGTCAACGATCGTGACGACCACCATTCAGCAGCGGATCGCCGAGGAGCTCGGCGTACGGGAAAACCAGGTGGCGGCGGCCATCGAGCTGCTCGACGGCGGCGCCACGGTGCCGTTCATCGCCCGCTACCGCAAGGAAGCCACGGGCATGATGACCGACGCGCAGCTGCGCACCCTCGAGGAGCGGCTGCGCTACCTGCGCGAGCTGGAGGAGCGGCGCGCGGCGATCCTCGAGTCGATCCGGGCCCAGGGCAAGCTCGACGAGGCCCTGGAGGCGCAGATCATGGCGGCCGACACGAAGGCCCGGCTCGAGGACCTCTACCTGCCGTTCAAGCCAAAGCGGCGGACCAAGGCGCAGATCGCCCGCGAGGCCGGGCTGGAGCCGCTCGCGGACGCGCTGCTCGCCGACCCCACGCTCGACCCCGAGGCCACGGCGCAGGCGTACCTCGGCGAGGGCGTGCCGGACACCGCGGCCGCCCTGGAGGGCGCCCGGGCCATCCTCATCGAGCGGTTCTCCGAGGACGCCGACCTCATCGGCGAGCTGCGCGAGCGGATGTGGCGGCGCGGCCGGCTCGTCTCCCGCGTCCGGGAGGGCAAGGAGGAGTCCGGGGCCAAGTACGCGGACTACTTCGACTACGCCGAGCCGTTCACCACCCTGCCCTCGCACCGGATCCTCGCGATGTACCGCGGGGAGAAGGAGGAGGTCCTCAGCCTCACCTTCGACCCCCAGGCCGAGGAGCCGAACGACTACGAGCGGATCATCGCGCAGCGGTTCGGCATCGAGGACCGGGGCCGCCCGGCCGACCGGTGGCTCGCCGACACGGTCCGCTGGGCGTGGCGCACCCGGATCCTCGTCCGGCTCGGCATCGACCTGCGCGGCCGCCTGTGGCAGGCCGCCGAGGACGAGGCGGTCCGGATCTTCGCCGCGAACCTGCGGGACCTGCTGCTCGCCGCCCCCGCCGGGGCGCGGCCCACCATGGGGCTCGACCCGGGCCTGCGGACCGGGGTGAAGGTCGCCGTGGTCGACGGGACCGGCAAGGTGGTCGCGACCACGACCATCTACCCGCACGAACCGCAGCGGCGGTGGGAGGAGTCGCTGCAGGTGCTCGCCCGGCTCGCCACCGAGCACTCGGTCGAGCTGATCGCGGTCGGCAACGGCACCGCCTCCCGGGAGACCGACCGGCTCGCCGCCGAGCTGGTCCGGCGGATGCCGCACCTGACGAAGGTGATGGTCTCCGAGGCCGGGGCGTCGGTCTACTCCGCGTCCGAGTACGCCTCCCGGGAGCTGCCCGACCTCGACGTGTCGCTGCGCGGCGCGGTCTCGATCGCGCGCCGCCTCCAGGACCCGCTCGCCGAGCTGGTGAAGATCGACCCGAAGTCGATCGGCGTCGGCCAGTACCAGCACGACGTCTCCGAGGTGAAGCTCTCCCGCTCACTCGACGCGGTGGTCGAGGACTGCGTGAACGCGGTCGGGGTCGACGTGAACACCGCCTCCGTGCCGCTGCTCGCCCGGGTCTCCGGCATCACCCCCGCCCTGGCGGAGAACATCGTCGCCTACCGCGACGCCAACGGCCCGTTCCGGTCCCGGGAGCAGCTCAAGTCGGTTCCCCGGCTCGGGCCGAAGGCGTTCGAGCAGTGCGCCGGCTTCCTCCGCATCCGGGACGGGGACGACCCGCTCGACTCCTCCAGCGTGCACCCGGAGGCGTACCCGGTGGTCCGGCGGATCCTCGAGGCCACCGGGATGGGCATCCGCTCGCTGATCGGCAACACCGGGGTGCTCCGCTCGCTCGACCCGGCCCGGTTCGTGGACGACCGGTTCGGCCTGCCGACGGTGACCGACATCCTCAAGGAGCTGGAGAAGCCGGGGCGCGACCCGCGGCCCACGTTCACCACGGCCGCCTTCAAGGAGGGCGTGGAGACGATCGAGGACCTCAAGCCGGGGATGGTGCTCGAGGGCGTGGTCACCAACGTCGCCGCGTTCGGCGCGTTCGTCGACATCGGCGTCCACCAGGACGGCCTGGTCCACGTGTCGGCGATGGCGGACCGGTTCGTCAAGGACCCGCGCGAGGTGGTCAAACCCGGCGACATCGTGCGGGTCAAGGTGCTCGACGTCGACCTGGCGCGCAAGCGGATCTCGCTCACCCTGCGGCTCGACGACGAGGCCGCGCGCCGCCCCGGAGAGCGCGGCGGCGCGGGCTGCGGCGACGGGCGCGGGCCGGGCCGGGGTGAGCGCGGCGGACGGCGCACCGGGGGCCGCCCGGCCCCGGCCGGGGGCGCCATGGCCGAGGCGCTGCGCCGCGCCGGGCTGATCGGCCCGGACGCCCGCTAGCCGCCCGCCCGCGCCGGAGTCCCGGCCCTCGGGGCATTCGGTTCCCGGCGGGCGAGGCGCCCGGGCTCCCCGGGCCGAGGTCCGGCCGGGTGTCCCCGGTGGGTGGATCCTGGTGCCCCGGGCCCGTGCAGGCGGATCGCGGGTGCTGCGGGCCCGTGCGGGCGGATCCCGGCGTGCTCCGGGCCCGTCGGCGGGTGCCGCCGGAGTGCCCCGGGCCGGCCCGTACGGCGCGCACGCCGGCCGGCCGGGCGGGGACGCGCCGTGCTCAGGACGCGCCGGGCCGCGGTCCACCGGCGCCGGGGTCCATGGGGATCCGCACGCCCCGCTCCCGGGCGACCCGGGCCGCACGCTCGTAGCCGGCGTCGGCGTGCCGGATCACACCGGTCGCCGGGTCGTTGGTGAGCACCCGGCGCACCTTCTCGCCGGCGAGCGCCGTGCCGTCCGCCACGACCACCTGCCCGGCGTGGAGCGAGCGGCCGATCCCGACGCCCCCGCCGTGGTGGACGGCGACCCAGGAGGCGCCCGAGGCGACGTTGACCATGGCGTTGAGGAGCGGCCAGTCGGCGATCGCGTCCGAGCCGTCGGCCATCCCCTCGGTCTCCCGGTACGGCGAGGCCACGGAACCGCAGTCGAGGTGGTCCCGGCCGATCACGATGGGCGCGGAGAGCTCGCCCGAGGCGACCATGTCGTTGAACCGCTCCCCGGCCCGGTCGCGCTCGCCGTACCCGAGCCAGCAGATGCGCGCCGGCAGGCCCTGGAACCGGACCCGCTCCCCCGCCGCCCTGATCCAGCGGGCGAGCGGCTCGTTGTCCGGGAAGAGCTCGAGGATCGCCCGGTCGGTCCGGGCGATGTCCGCCGGGTCGCCGGAGAGGGCGACCCACCGGAACGGGCCCTTGCCCTCGCAGAACAGGGGGCGGATGTAGGCGGGCACGAACCCGGGGATGTCGAAGGCGCGGGCGCACCCGCCGAGCCGCGCCTCGCCGCGGATCGAGTTGCCGTAGTCGAAGACCGCCGCCCCCGCGTCCAGGAAGCCGAGCATGGCCTCGACGTGCCGGGCCATCGACTCCCGCGCCCGGCGGGTGAACCCCTCCGGGTCCTCGCGCGCCTTGGCCGCCATGTCCGCGAGGGCGACGCCCAGCGGCAGGTAGGTCAGCGGGTCGTGCGCGCTGGTCTGGTCGGTGACGATGTCGATCTCCGCGCCCTTGGCGAGCGCCTCGGGGACGGCCCGGGCCGCGTTCGCCTCGACCCCGATCGAGAGCGGGCGGCGGGCGCGGCGGGCCTGCTCGGCGAGCCGGAGCGCCTCGTCGAGGCTCTCCGCCCGGAGGTCGAGGTACCCGTGCCTGATCCGGCGCTCGATGCTCCGGGGGTCGCAGTCGACGCAGATCGCGACGCCGCCGTTCAGGGTGACCGCGAGCGGCTGGGCGCCGCCCATGCCGCCGAGCCCGCCGGTGAGGGTGACCGTGCCGGCCAGGGTGCCGCCGAACCGTTCGGCCGCGACCGCGGCGAAGGTCTCGTACGTGCCCTGGAGGATGCCCTGGGTGCCGATGTAGATCCACGACCCGGCGGTCATCTGCCCGTACATGGTGAGGCCGAGCCGTTCCAGCCGCCGGAACTCGGGCCAGGTCGCCCACTCCCCCACGAGGTTGGCGTTGGCGATCAGCACCCGGGGCGCCCACTCGTGGGTGGTGAGCACGCCGACCGGCCGCCCGGACTGGACGAGCAGGGTCTCGTCTTCGGCGAGCGTGGTGAGGGCGCGGACGATGGCGTCGAACGAGCGCCAGTCCCGGGCGGCCTTGCCGGTGCCGCCGTAGACGATCAGCTCCTCCGGGTGCTCGGCCACCTCGGGGTCGAGGTTGTTCATGAGCATGCGCAGCGCGGCCTCCTGCGGCCACCCGCGCGCGGTCAGCCGGCGGCCTCTCGGCGCCCTGATCGTCCTGCCTCCGCCGCCCACCGTCACCCGGCCTCCTTCAGCGCCCGTCTTGCCGGCGGCCCTGTCTCCAGAGGTTGTGCCCGCAGTGCGCGCCGACCCCGCCCGGGAGCGCCGATGGGCCTCTCCCGGCCGGCCACGCGTTCCCGGGCACGCCGGCGGGCACGGCAGACTGAGAGCATGACACCGGCGGGGCCCGCCACGCGGTGCCCCGGAGGGAGGCTCGGTGAACGGAGACGAGGAGTCAACGGCCGCCCGGCGGGAACGCGCGCTCTGCCCCACCTGCTACGGATCGGGCCGCGTCATCGTCGATCGTGCGGCGGTGCTCGGCCTCAGCGCCGGCACGGCGGGCGTGAACGAGCAGTGCACCGACTGCTTCGGCGAGGGCTTTCTCCACTACGAGACGCGGATCGCCCGGCCGTGCCCGCCCGGCAGCCCGGACCAGGTGCCGGAGCCGCCCGAGCCCGGCGTGCGCTGATCCCGGCAGGGGCACCGGGTGCGGCCCGTCCCCCGGGCGGTGCGGCGCCGGCCGGGCGGGACACCCGGCCGGCAGGCCGCCTAGAGTGATCCGTGAACCGACGAGGTCCCGGAAGGAGCACGCGGGTGAAGGACAGCCGGTCCGGCCATGCGCTGCGGCTGCTCGGCGTGCTGTTCGCCCTGGCCGGCGCCGGGTGGCTGGCGCGCGACATCGTGCCGGCGCTCGGCGCGCGCCCGGCCGGGGAGCGCGCCCGGCGGATCCGGCGGTCGGAGCGGTTCGGCGGCGGACGCTTCCGGAACCCGGTGCCGACGTCAGGGCGGCGGCGCGGCACCGCCCGCGCCGTCCTCGGTGAGCTTCGCTCCGGGCCGCGCCGCCCGCGGGGACCCGTGCCGCTCGTCACGCCCTCGCCCGGGCCCGCGAGCGACCTCGACGTGGTCTGGTACGGCCACGCCTCGGTGCTGATCGAGATCGAGGGCCGGCGGGTCCTCTTCGACCCGGTCTGGAGCGAGCGCTGCTCCCCCTCGCCGATCGCCGGCCCGCGCCGCCTGCACCCGGCCCCGGTCCCGCTCGCCGGCCTCCCCGAGCTCGACGCCATCGTGATCTCCCACGACCACTACGACCACCTCGACATGGCGACGGTGCGGGAGCTGACCCGGCTGCAGCGGGCCCCGTTCGCCGTGCCGCTCGGGGTCGGCGCCCACCTCGAACGGTGGGGAGTGCCGGCCTCCCGCATCATCGAGCTCGACTGGGACGAGGAGACCAAGCTCAGCGGGCTGCGGCTCACCGCGACCGCGGCCCGTCACTTCTCCGGCCGCTTCATCGCCCGCAACCCGACCCTGTGGGCCTCGTGGGTGGTCGCCGGGGAGCGGAGGCGGGTCTTTTACACCGGGGACTCGGGCTACTTCGACGGGTACGCCGCCATCGGGCGGGCGTACGGCCCCTTCGACCTGTCGGTCATCCAGATCGGCGCGTACAGCGCCGCCTGGCCGGACGTGCACATGACCCCGGAGGAGGCGGTCCGCGCCCACCTCGACCTCCGCGCGGGCCTGCTGCTGCCGGTGCACTGGGGCACGTTCCGCCTCGCCCCGCACTCCTGGAGCGATCCGGTGGAACGGTTGTGCCGGGAGGCACGGGCGCACGGCGTCCGCCTCGCCGTACCGCGCCCGGGGGAGCGGGTGAGCGCGGACGACCCGCCGCCGGTGGACGGCTGGTGGCGCGAGATCGCCTGAGCCGGCCTCAGCGCTCGGCAATCAACCCCCCAACGCCGGGTTGACCTGCGGATTCGACCAGGTTGGCGAGGTTTGCCACGGTCCGCGGTCTGGGTACGCCCTGCGCCAGCGCGGGGTGCCCTGACGGCTCCTGTCATGTCCGGGCGACGGCCCCGCGCCTTTCCATCGGGGGAAGGAGCCGGCTGATGACATTCAACCCATTGAAGGAACGGGGGATCCCTCTCGACCGCCAGCTGCGCAACTGGCGCGAGCTGAACGTGACGCCCATCGACCCTGATCGGGCGGACCCGTACACCCGATGCCGCATCATCACGATGAACGGCATCGAGATGGAGGCGATCTGGTTCAGCCACCAGTTCGCCCGGCATTGCCCGGATCCGGAGGTGCGCCAGCAGCTTGCCCACGTCCGGTTCATGGAGGCCCAGCAGCAACGGGTGGTGAACTGGTTGCTGCCCGGCCTGAGCTCGGTGCTGGAGACGACGATCTCGTACGAGCAGGTCGCCGTCGACCTCACCGCCTGGGTCGCGCGGATGGAGCCCGATCCCTATCTGAAGCAGGCGTACCAGTTCGGCGTGCTCGAGGACTTCGACCACCTGTACCGGTACGCCAACCTGTACGAGATGATCGAGCACCGCAAGGCGGAGAAGATCGTCGACGCGCTCACCGAGGTGATGCCGGGCCGGCCCACCATCGCCCAGCACCGGCATCCCATCGACAACGTGCGCGAGCCGTACAAGCGGGACAAGGTCCAGCCGATCTCCCGGCTCCACGCGCTGACGATCATGTCTGCCGAGCAGCAGACCATGAACTTCTACATGAACGTCGGGCCGATGTACATGGAGCCGATCGCCCGGCAGCTCTACCAGGAGATCGGGCTCGTGGAGGAGGAGCACGTCACGCACTACGAGTCGCTCGTGGACCCGGGCGAGACCTGGTGGGAACGGCTCGTCATCCACGAGTACAACGAGTGCTACATGTACTACTCCTTCATGCAGACCGAGACCGACCCCAAGGTCAAGCGGATCTGGGAGCTCCACCTCAACATGGAGCTCGAGCACCTGCGCATCGCCTGCGACCTCATGCGCCGCCACGACGGGCGCGACCCCGCCGAGGTGCTCCCTAACCGCATCCCCGAGCCGGTGACCTTCGAGCCGAACAAGCAGTTCATCCGCGAGCTGATCGCCACCCAGGTCGACTACACCACGCTCGGCACCGGCTACGTCCAGGAGGCCCACGAGCGGTTCCAGCGCTGGCAGGAGCAGATCATGGGCGGCGAGGAGCCGCCGAGCGAGCGCGTCATCGAGGAGAACCGCGCCCGGTCCGGCATGGAGTACCGCATGGAGACCGAGGGGGCCCACCCGCTCCGGCTCATGGGGACCCGCTGACCCTGCGCGGCCGTCCGGACAGCGGTACGGCTCCCGCCCGGGCGGGCGGGAGCCGTACGTCGTATCAGAGGCGGTCTCAGGGGCGCGACCCCGCGGTCACCGCCGCGACATCGCCCGGCGGATCAGGTCGCGCGCCCGGTCGATGATCGCCGCGGGTGGGCCGAAGAGCAGGTTCTTCGTCGCCGACTCCACCCCAGGGCGGGGCCGGGTCGGGGCCATCGCCTCGGCGGCCCGCACGCCCAGGGCCAGGGCCCGGCGCTCGGCGGCCGTGGTCTCGGCCCGCATCCGCATGAACTCGTACCGCTCCTCGGCCCGCGCGTGCTGCGTCACCATCAGGCGCAGCCGGCGGAGGTTCTCGAGGAAGTCCGGGTGGTCGGTGCCGAGCTGGTCCATCCGGCTGAGCAGGCGCTTGGCCTGGTTCTCCTCGCGCAGCCGGTCCTCGATCACCTCGGCGCCGCCCTCGATCCGGCGGCGCACGTACGGGTGCACGATCTCCTCCTCCGCGGTCTCGTGCACCGAGAGCATGCGCACCAGGCGGCGGAACGCCTCCTCCCGATCTCTGCCCGTGGCCTGCTCCACCTCGTCGAACATGTCCCTGATCACCCCGTGCTGATGGATGAGCAGGTCGACGACGTCGTTCTCCTTCATCAGCTCGGGTATCGGCTGGGCCGCTGTCATCAAGCTCTCCCTTCGGAATCCGGTACCCCACCGCCGCACGCCGGCGGTGACACCCCCGGGCACCAATGCGGCGGGAGCGCCCCTCATGCCGGGCTCCCGCCTGCCGGTGACAGATGAGTACCCGTGCACCTTCTGTGTCACGCAGCGTGACATCGACTATCCGATCCGTGTTCGCCACGGTACGGCCCGGCGCGGGGCGGCGCACCGCGTCCGCGATGGGACGCGGGCGCGGCACGGGCTGGTGCTCGCCCGGCCGGGCCCGCATACTCTTCGCTCGGAGCAGCGCGGAGGTGGTGCGATGGCGAACACGGCGCCCTGGGTGGTGGTCGGGCTCGACAACGGCGGCACGAGCAACAACGCGACCGTGCTCGACTCCTCCGGGCGGTTCCTGGTGGACCGGATGGTGGAGACGCCGAGCCTCGTCCGGGAGGGCCCCGAGGTCGCGCTCGCCCAGCTCGTCCGCGCGTTCGAAGGGGTGCTCGAGCTCACCGGCACCCCGCGCTCGGCGGTGCGCGCGGTGGGGCTCGACTCCCCCGGCCCGGCCGACGCCAACGGGGTGATCGCGTCCACCGGGGCCACGAACTTCGGTCACCCCGCGTGGCGCGGGTTCGACTTCCGCGGGGCGCTCGAGGCGCGGCTCGGCCTGCCGGTCGTGTACCTCAACGACGGCAACGCGGCCGCGCTCTACGCCCACCACGCCCACTTCGGCGCCGAGGCCCACGAGCGCTCCTCGGTCGCGGCCGTCGTCGGCACCGGGCTCGGCGGCGGGGTCGTCGTGCACGGCCGGGTGGTGACGGGCGCGGCCGGCATGGCCGGCGAGCTCGGGCACGTGCACATCCCCCTGGACGGCCTGCTCGAGGAGGGGCAGCCGGCGCCCACCTGCAATTGCGGCTTCACCGGGGACGTGGAGAGCATCGCCTCGCTCACCGGGATCGAGCGGAACCTGCTGCCGTACTGGCTGACCCGGTTCCCCGGCCACGAGCTCGCCGACGTCGAGCCCCTGGCCAAGGCGGCCCGGCTGCTCCGCGGCCACGCGGAGCACGGCGACCCGCTCGCGCTCAAGATCTTCGAGCAGCAGGCGATCGCGATCGGCAGGCTCTTCACCATCCTGGGCAACGTGCTCGACCCGGACGCGTACTTCGTCGGGGGCGGCGTGGTGGAGGCGGCGCCGCGCTTCCGCGACTGGTTCCTCGGCAAGGTGCGGGAGCACACCGCGCTCCGGGCCGAGCAGCGCCGGATCGCCACGGTGGCGCTGGTGCGGGATCGGGACATGGCGGGTGCCCGGGGCGTGGCGCTCGCCGCGCTCGCCGCGGTCCGCGGGGAGTGACCGCGGGCCGGCGCCGCCGATGCCGTTCGGCATGGCCGCGGGCCTGCCGTACCGGCGCATCTGCATTTCGGGAAATCTCGGCAAACAACGGCTCTTATCAGCCGAAACGCGATAAGCGGCGGTGGAAGATGGATACGACATCGCGAACGAACGCCGCGGACGCAGCGGTTCGCGGCGGCGTTCGCGGCCGTCCGCTGATCGGGGGAGTTCGGGGGAGGAAGCATGACCGTCACCACGTCGGAACGCACGTCCTACGAACAGCCCGGCGCCACCGCGCCGCCGGCGGCCCCGATCCCCCCGCACACCATGCGAAGCGCCCGCCGTGAGCTCACGCTGAACCTGCCGTGCGTCCGGATCCAGATCCGGCCCCCGGAGCTGCACCTGCCCCGGGTGGAGCTGCCGCACATCACCCCGCGGGAGCTCGGGCACGCCATCGACATCGCCCGCACGTTCCTCCCGCCGCCGGAGCGCATGCTCTACTACGGCGGCCTCGCCGCCATCGCGGCCTTCGGCGTGATCGACTGGCCGATCGCCGCGGCGATCGGCGCGGGGACGATGATCGCCCAGCGCGCCCGGGCGCGGGAGCAGCGCTGGTCCCCGCTGCGGGCCCCGCGGGAGACGGCGAGCGAGCCCACGGAGCCGGCCCGCCGGACGCGGACCACCACGGGCACCACCACCACGACCACGCGCCGCACCCGGGCCACCAAGCGGACCACCGCCTGACGGATCCCGGGGTCTCCGCCCCGGGGCGGGGTCACGCGGGCAGGGCCCCGGCCTCATCGCGGGCGAGACCACCGGGACCCATGGGGGACGGGACCCGGCGCTCCGTGGGCGGGATCCTGGCGCGGTGCTTCCGGGGACCGTGCACCGGGTGGATCCGGGGCGGGGCGAACCGGCGGGCGCGCACCGTATCGTCACGGGACGTTCATCTGCCGTTAACCTAAACTACGCTGCTTCGCGACGTTTGTCCGCGAGTATCCCAATGAAAGCAAGTTCAGACAGATTGGATACCAATGTCGGACTTCGTCGCCGCAGTGCTCGCCAAGGCCGCGCTGATGCTCTTGGAAGCCCTGATCCTCCGCCTGGTCCAGGCCCTCATCACCTCGGGCCTCCGGATCCAGTTCGGCGCGGCCGCCTGAGAAGATCCCGGTTCGACGCGAAACGCGGTAAGGCCGCGCGCCCGTGCCGCCCACTCCCCCGCCGGCCGCCCGGCACCGTGGGATGCGGGACGCGCCTCCCTCAGCTCAACCGCCGCGCACCGGCCCGCCGGCGGTGCGTGCCAGGTCAACACCACCTCGAACTAAGAAAACCCTCATAACACCATATTGCGGACATATCGGGCGTATGCTGCAAATACGTCCGACCACGAAAGGGGGGTGGAACCGATGAGGCACAGCACCGACATCGGGACCCATCCCGACATCATGGAGATGCGCGCGCGGTACGAGGCCGCCTCGGCCAACCCGACCATGCAGACGGCGGACGGCCTCAACATGGTCGCCGGCCTGTACCTCGCCCTCTCACCGTGGATCGTCGGGTTCCAGAACCTCACCGGGATCACGGTGAACAACCTGATCACCGGCCTGCTGGTCTCCATGCTCGCCCTCAGCTACAGCTCGGCGTTCGGCCGCACGTACGGCCTGTCCTGGGTCGCGCCCCTGATCGGGGTGTGGACCATCGTGGCGCCGTGGCTGGTCCGCGGAGCGACCGAAGGACGGACGATCATCAACAACGTGATCATCGGTGCGATCATCCTCGCCCTCGGCCTGGCGACCATGCGCCTCGGCATGATGCAGCAGGGCCGGACCGGCGGTGGATACGAACGCAGCACCGGCTTCGAACGGCCCGGCGGCGGCTTCGACCGCCCGCAGCAGTCCTGAACCGGAGCCCGCGCAACCGCGATCAGCCGGCCGCAGCCGGTCACCTGACCCGGCCGCGGCACGGCCTTGCCCGGGCACGGCCCGGACCGGGCGCCGGGCGCCTGCCTTAACCGGGTCCGTCGGTAGAGAATGGGGCAATGACCACCACGCACCCTGTCGCGAGCCCCGTGGACTTCGCCGTCTACGGCGACTACGAGATCAAGCAGTCCACCGGACCCGACGGATCCTTCCAGCGGCCGCTGTACCGCTTCCGCGGGCGCGTCACCGCGGACGGCAGCAGCGGGTACCCCGCCCGGCCGGGCCGCTACCACCTGTACGTCTCCCTCGCCTGCCCGTGGGCGCACCGGTCGATCATCGTGCGCTCCCTGCTCGGCCTCGAGGACGTCATCTCCATGTCCGTCGTCGACCCGGTGCGCGACGGGCGCGGGTGGGCCTTCCGCCACGGCCCCGGCCACGGGCCCGACGAGGTCAACGGCTTCACCCTCCTCCGGGAGGCGTACGAGGCGACCGAGCCGGGCTACGACGGCCACGTGTCCGTGCCGGTGCTCTGGGACCGCGAGACCAAGCGGATCGTGAGCAACAACTTCCCGGACATCACCATCGACCTCGCCACCCAGTTCCGGGAGTGGGCCAGGCCCGGCATCGACCTCTACCCGGTCGAGCTGCGCGACGAGATCGACGCGCTCAACGACCGCATCTACCGGTACGTGAACAACGGGGTGTACCGGTGCGGCTTCGCCACCAGCCAGGAGGCCTACGACACCGCGGTGCGGGAGCTCTTCGCCATGCTCGACGAGCTCGAGGAGCGGCTCGCCGACCGGCGGTACCTCTTCGGCGACCGGATCACCGAATCCGACATCCGGCTCTGGGTCACGCTCGTGCGGTTCGACACGGTCTACGTGACCCACTTCAAGGCGAACCTCCGCCGCATCGCCGACTACCCCAACCTGTGGGGCTACACCCGCGACCTGTACCAGCACCCGGCCTTCGGCGGCACCACCGACTTCGATCACATCAAGCGCCACTACTACCTGACGCACCCGCGGCTGAACCCGCTGCGGATCATCCCCGCCGGGCCGGTCCTCGACTGGCACGCCCCGCACGGCCGGGATCGGCTCGGGCCTGGCCTGCCCGCCTAGCCGTACCGGACGTTGCAGAGCGCCGCCGAGGGCGCTTCCGCGTACCCCGGGCCGCGCCGGGACACGGGCGCGCGGGCTCGCCGGGTCGGCTGCCCCGCGCATGCCGGGCGGGCTCCCGTGGCCGGGGCGCGCCGACCGGCCGTCCGCCGGGCCCGCGAAAGTGATCTATGGTGGGCCACCGTGAAGGTTGACGCTCCGCCGTCGTGGCCGACGACGGTCGACGAGGCCGAGGCCATCCAAGAGAAGCTGCGGTCCCGGCTCGACCTCACCGGCCCCGGACCGCGCCATCCGGCGACCGTGGCGGGCGTGGACGTCGCCTACGCCGGCGATCGGCTGGTCGCGGCCGTCGTGGTGCTCGACGGCGCCACCCTCGAGGTGCTCGAACAGGTCGCCGTACCGGGACGGGTGGCCTTCGACTACGTACCCGGGCTGCTCGCCTTCCGCGAGCTGCCGGGTCTGATCACCGCCCTCGCGCGGCTCACGAGAACGCCGGAGCTCATCGTCTGCGACGGGTACGGCCTCGCGCACCCGCGCCGGTTCGGGCTCGCCTGCCACCTGGGCGTGCTCACCGGGCTGCCGACCATCGGCGTCGGCAAGACCGCGTACGTCGGCACGTACGAGACGCCGGGACGGCGGCGCGGGTCGTGGAGCGAGCTGCGCCTCGGCGACGACGTGGTGGGCCGGGTGCTCCGGACGCAAGACGACGTCAAGCCGGTGTTCGTCTCCGTGGGCAACCGGATCGACCTGGACACCGCGTGCGCGAACGTGCTCGCCCTGTGCCCGCGTCACCGGCTGCCCGAGACGACCCGGGCCGCCGACCGGCTCTCCCGTGCGGTGCTCTCCCGCGGCACCGTCACCCCGTGACAGGGCCTTGGCGAGACCCGCGACACGCCGGTGGTCTGTCTGCGACGGCATGGGATCGGGTACGCCACCCGGTCTCGCCCCGGCTCGGGGTGATCGCAGCCGTCGGGTTGTGGCGGCTTCGGGTTCAGCGGCCCTGGTCGGCGAGGTGGCGCTCGATGGACGCGACCTTCGCGTCGAGGCGCCCCTGACCGGCCCGGGCATCGGCCTTAAGCACCAGGCTCACCCGGGAGCAGCGCCGCTCCACGGCGGCGACCGCCTTCTTCACCACATCGAGCACCTCGTCCCACGACTCGCCCTCGATCGTGGTGAACATCGCGTCGGTCCGGTTGGGCAGCCCGGACTCCCGGACCACCCGCACCGCCTCGGCGACGAGTTCGCCGACGTCCTCCCCCTTACCGATCGGCGTGACGCTGAACGCCACCAATACCGACATCACTCACCTCCCGGGCCGACCACCGTAGCACCGCTGCCGGACTGTGCCCGCCCAAGAGACCATCGGCGAGGCCGGAATGCGGGGCCTGGTGCACCGGACGCGTTGGCCCGTCCACGACGCCCATGGAGGTACACCCAGCCGGACAGATTCGGTTCTGTGGTGTACGCGGACCCGGGGATGCGCATGTGAAGGTCGGACGGTGGAGACGGCTCACGGGTCCTCGTTGGGCCAGATGCAGAAGGGCTCACTCCGATCGTGAGGATGTCACCAGCCGTCCAAAAGAGGCTGAGTCCTTATCCGCAGGTGCCCGGCGTTACGGAGTCTGTCGATCCTTGGATGTCCCGTCGAGATCCGAGGAGGGGGTGGGCTCCGGAGTCCCGTTCGGCCACACACAGACAGAAGAAACCTCGATCATAAGGACGTCGCCGGGAGTCCAGGACAAGGCAAGGATGAAATCGTCTGGTCTGGAACGCGCCGCAATATTCAGGCCGTTCCTGGAAACCCCTTGAATGAAATGACCTCGTTGCTCCCAGTGACGTCTCACCCGCCGAGCAACGTCCGCAAGCGTATCCTTGTCCTTAGGGATGCCCCGAAGGTAATAAGCTCGGCTGACATAGATGCGGCCGTCCTGGTTATCACCAACCTGGCCTAGGCAGTGGTACAGGGTCAAGGTAGTGGGATCTAGTTCTAGCGTTGGCTTTGGCTCGATGATCGATACCGAATCGTTGATCAACTCATTAACACGGGAAAGTGCCTCGTCCTTAGTCATGGTCGACTTATTTGCGATCGGTTTCATACTGCCTCCGGTGCAGCCCGTGATCATGATGACCAGGACGGCAATCAGAACGATAAGGCGGGGCATCTATCCTCCGGCCGGTCGAGGAGAAGGGGCCAGACCTGCGGAAGGTTGTCCTCCAACTGATGCAGATTGAGCAGGGCTTGCAGGTGGCGTAGGGGATGGATTCGGAGTTGGAACGGGTTTGGGAAATGGAATCAATTGATCATATTGTCCGGTGATCACCCAACCGAGGTTCTTAATCGATGCTGACCCACGTTTCCAATAACTAGAGTGGGCCGCCAAAGAGTAGGGCAGGTTACCTGTCTCTTCTACATGGAAGGTGTAGGCGCCGAATTCCCTGCTGCTGGGGTCAGCGCCGTACACCCCCAGATCTGCGATCGGGTCATCCGGCGCCTCACCGACCCACACCGACTTCACTGCCAATTCACTTGCATGCTGGGCGCCCACGCCTGGGCTGCCCAGGACGATGAGCTGGTCGGCGAACTCGTGCGGGCGGAGCTTGGCGGCCAGCCCGGTCAGGGTTGATCCGTAGCTGTGCCCGATCACGGTCAGCCGCGCGTCCGTGGCGGGCTGGTGGGCGGCGCGCAGTCCGTCGGTGAAACTCGCCAACGCGGGCGCACCCTTCTCGGCAGCGCCCAGGTTCGCCGGGCTGCGATCACTGCTGAGGATCGATCCCCACTGTGGGGCGTCATACCCCAGCCAGGCGATAGAGGCGATCCTTGCGTCCGCGGCGGAGGCGCGAGCCTGGTCCCAGAGCATCGCCGCGCGTTCGGCGTCGCCGGTGAAGCCTTCCAAGGTGGTGCCGGTGCCCGGTACGGATACCACGATCGAGGTGGCCTGGTCGGGATCGCCGAAGGAGACGGCGGCCTTCCCGCCCGATAGATCAAACAGCAGCAACAGGGCCGGTGGCCGGCCATCCCGCCCGCCCAAGTCCAGGGCGCGCTCCACGGCGGTGATCCGGTGCAGCCTGCCTTCCAGTTCTTTGATCGTGTCTTCGGTGGCCTGGGCACTGTGGCGCAGCCGGGCAAGTTCGGCGGTGATGGCGGCCTTCTGCTGGGCCAGGTGGGTGCGGTTGGCCTGGTCGCGCACCGTGGCGGGAAGACCATCCAACCGGCCGACCAGATGCGGGGCGCTGGTCACCAGCCGCTGCTGCTCACTTGGGGTGAGGTGCTGCCACCAGGTGCTCACCCGGGCGGCAAGCCACCGATCCACCCCCGACTGCTGCAGCCGCACCAACCGCTGCAACGCCGACGTGTCCTCGGCCGCGGCCCGGGTCAGCGCGCCCACCCCGTGGGGGTCGGGGGCGTATGCGCCGAACAGGCCGAACCCCGTCATCACCGGGGTCGTCAACGCACCGGTGCAATCCTTTTGGATCAATGCCAGCCGCCGGCGCAGGCCGGGCACCTGCTGTTGCGCCCACACCCCGACCACGAAGATCTGCTCGCCCGGGGTGGCCGGCAGGCCGGAAGCGCGCAACTGCGCCCCTACCCGGGCCCCGGCATGCCGCAGCTCCTCCCCCGCCCGCTCCAAACCCGCGATCAACCGCTGCATCGCCGCGATGTCCATCCCCGCAAACCCCGACGGCACCGGGGACACCACCGCGGCCGGGGTGGCGAACGTGGGGACCGGTGGGCAGCGCCCACCCAGGCGGCGGATCTGCTCGGCGATCTGCCCGGCCGCATCCTGGAAGGCGGCCTGCACCCTGGCCCGCCGCACGCGCAGCTCCTCGGCGAAGACCGGCGCCCCACCGCCCACCCACGCCTTGGCGACCACACACCGGTAGGGGGAGTCCAGCACCCCGGCGTACTGCTGGCCCAGCCGTACCATCCGGGTGAATGCGAGCTCCAATTCGGTTGCCGTATCCGCCGCCACGGGCCAGCAGATTCTCACACCACGCCAACGACCGGCAATGACAACTCAAGAAAACGAATAAGAAAGTCGGCCACCACGCGGTGGATGCCCCACAATGCCCTATATGCGGCTTACATAAATATCGTTCGTTCAGGGCTGGCAAATGGCATGACAGGATTCCCGTTTAAATATGAAAAACCCGCCATCATGGCCCCTCGAGGCTGTTGACGGGTGTGGAAGTGAGCAGGCACACGGCATGCCCGGGACCATGGCGGTCACCGAGGCCCGCCGCCGGATGTCACGGGCTGCCGGGCCTGCCACCGCCGACGTCCGCCAACGAGCCGCGGGAGGTGCGCCAAGAGGTGGACCAAAGCAGATCAGCACCTCCCGGGCTCCACGATCGAGCAGCACAAGGGATCTTCGTGCGGCCCGTTCAGACCGATGACTCCGCGAGCCGGAGCGCCTCGGCGGCCACCGCGGTGCGCAGCTCCCGGATGCCCGGCCGGCCGCGCAGCGGGTGGACGTTGTTGGTCAAGAGCACCACGGTGAGCCGGCGGGCGGGGTCGATGACGAGCGAGGTGCCGGTGAACCCCGAATGCCCGGCCGCGTCCCGGAGCGGGCCGACGATCGCGGGATCGCCGATGCGGATCCCGAGCCCTTGCCGGTAGGCGGCGCCGGTCACCCCCTGATCCCGGAGCATCTCGGCGACCGCCGCCGGGGAGAGCGCTCCCCCGCCGCCGGTGCGCAGCGCCTCACCGAAGCGGAGCAGGTCGGCGGCGGTGGAGAACAGCCCGGCGTGGCCGGCCACGCCGCCGAGCGCGTACGCGGTCTCGTCGTGCACCTCGCCCCGGACGCACGCGATGGTGTCCCGCTCGGGCTTGTACTCGGTGGCCACGGCCCGCTCCCGCAGGGCGGGTCCCGGGCGGAAGACCGTGTCCGCCAGGCCGAGCGGCGCGGTGACGAGATCCCGGACCAGCACGTCGAGCGGAGCGCCGCCGGCGAGCTCCGCCACCCGCCCCGCCGTGATCATGCCGACGTCGGAGTAGACGTGCGCGCCGACCGGCCCGGCCTGCGGGGTGGAGAGCACCAGCTCCCAGCGGGCGTCCTCCGGCTCGTGCTCCACCCGGCGCCCCGGGGGCAGCCCGGCGGTGTGGGTGAGCAGGTGGCGGATGGTGACCTCGGGCCGGTGGCCGTAGTGCCGGGGCAGCCACGCGGCGACCGGGTCGTCCAGCGCGAGCCGCCCGGCGTCGGCGAGCGCGAGCAGCACCACCGTGGTGAAGAGCTTGGTGATCGAGGCGATGTCGAAGAGGGCATCGGCCGCCACCGGGGGCCGCTCGGGGAGCAGGCGCCCCGATCCGTCGGCGTAGCGCACGGCCTCGCCCACCGCCGCGGCGGCGGCCGTGCGCCCGTCCACCGCGATCAGCGCGACCGCGGCGGAGGCCACCTCGGGGACCGCCGCGCGGAGGATCCGTTCAAGCATCGCGCAGCGCGTCGCCGAGCCGGTGGCCGTGCCGGGCGAGCAGCGTCCGCGCCTCGCCCGCCGGGAGGCCGCGTTCGATCATCACCACGGCGGTCTTCACGTCGCGCCCGGCGTCCTCCAGGGCACGGCGGGCGGTCTCCTGGTCGGCGCCGGTGAGGTCGGCGACGATGCGGGTCGCCCGGTCGATCAGCTTGGCGTTGCTCGCAACCACGTCGATCATGTAGTTCCGGTAGACCCGGCCGCACCGGATCATCGTGATCGTCGAGATCATGTTGAGCACCAGCTTCTGCGCGGTGCCCGCCTTCAGCCGGGTCGAACCGGCGATCACCTCCGGCCCGACCACGACCTCGATCGCGTGCTCGGCCTCGGCGGCCAGGGCCGTACCGGTGTTGCAGGTGAGCGCCACGGTGAGCGCGCCGCGCCGCCGCGCCTCGGCCACGGCGGCGACCACGTACGGCGCGCGCCCGCTCGCCGAGATCCCGACCACGGAGTCGAGCGGGCCGGTCCCCTTCTCGCGGATCACGGCGGCCCCGGCCGCGGCGTCGTCCTCGGCCCCCTCGACCGGCCGGAGCAGCGCGGCCTCCCCTCCGGCGATGATGCCCTGGACCTGCTCGGGGTCGGTGCCGAACGTCGGCGGGCATTCCGCGGCGTCGAGCACGGCGAGCCGCCCCGAGGTGCCCGCGCCGACATAGAGCAGCCGGCCGCCGGATCGCATCCGCTCGGCGATCGCGTCGATCGCCGCGGAGATGGCCGGGATCGCCCGGCCGACCGCGGCGGGCACGGTGGCGTCGGCCTCGTTCATGAGCCGGGCGATCTCCTCGGTCGGCAGGGTGTCGATCCCGCTGTAGCGGGGATCGATCTGTTCGGTGGCGAGAGCGGCGAGAGATTGCCTCATCATTCCTCGAATCCGGATGCTCGATCGATATGACGCGGGTGCGCACCGGGCTGGAGCGGGTGGCCGCCGGTGAGCGGCGGATCGGCGGTGCCCGGGCCGGCCTCATCACCAACCCCACCGGAGTCCTTCCCGATCTGACGCCGTCGGCACCGGCCCTGCTCGCGGCGGGCGTGCCGGTGACCGCCCTGTTCGGCCCCGAGCACGGCCTGCGCGGCACGGTGCAGGCGGGCGGCGGGGAGGCGGACGCCGCCGACCCGGACATCGGGCTGCCGGTGTTCGACACCTACGGGCGGTCGGGTGCGGCGCTGGACGAGGTCGTGGCCTCCTCCGGCGTGGACGTGCTCGTGTTCGACATCAACGACGTCGGCACCCGCTTCTACACCTACCTGTGGACCATGTACGACCTGCTGGCCTCGGCCGGGCGGCTGGGGCTGCGGTTCGTCGTGCTCGACCGCCCCAACCCGATCGGCGGGGTGCGCGTGGAGGGCCCGCTGCTCGACCCGGGGTTCGCCGGGTTCCTGGGCCGCCTTCCGGTGCCGATCCGGCACGGCCTCACCGCGGGTGAGATGGCCCTGCTCGCCGGGCGGCGGCTGGGCGTGGAGCCGGAGGTGGTCCCGATGGAGGGCTGGCGGCGGGAGTGGTACTTCGACCGGACCGGCCTGCCGTGGGTGATGCCGTCGGCGAACATGCCGACCCTGGACACCGCCCTGGTCTACCCCGGGACCGGCCTGCTGGAGGGGACCAACGTGTCCGAGGGCCGGGGGACCACCCGGCCGTTCGAGCTGATCGGCGCCCCGTTCGTGGACGGGCGGTTCGCCCGGGAGCTGGCCGCGCTCGGCCTGCCGGGCGTCCGGTTCCGCGGCGCGTGGTTCACCCCCACGGCCGGGAAGTACGCCGGGACCCCGGTGCGCGGGGTGCAGGTGCACGTCACCGACCGGGAGGCGTTCCGGCCGGTGCTCACCGGCGTGTCCGTGCTCCACGTGCTGCGCACCCTCTACCCGGAGGACTTCGCCTGCGGCCCGTTCCTGGACTCGCTGTGGGGGTCGGACTCCCTGCGCCGGGCGCTGGAGGCCGGGGAGGATCCGCGCGGGCTGTGCGGGAGCACGGGGTGGTCCGGCCCGCCCGAGCCGCTGTACCGGTGACCCCGGCCGCATCAGGCGAGCCGGCGCCGGTAGAGCCAGAAGACCCGCTCCGCCCGGGCGCCCGCGGCCCGGGAGTAGAAGCGGAGCGGTCCCACCCAGCCGATCTGCGCGGTGCGCATGCCGGCGCCGGCCTGCTCGGCGAGGCAGCGCCAGAGCAGCACCCGGCCCACGCCGAGCCCGCGGGCGGCCTCGGCCGTGCCCATCGGGCCGAACCAGAACGGCCGCGCCCCCCAGGCGGCGAAGCCGATGATCCGCCCGTCGCGCACGGCGTAGTGGCAGCCGATGGCCTGCTCGGCCTCCCACGCCCACGCGTCGGAGAAGTGCTCGCGCGCGAACGCGCTCACCGCGTCCCGCTCCCCGGGCGGCGCGGCGTGCACGGTGACCCCGGCGGCGGTGAGCCGGGCGGTCTCCGCGGCCTCGTCGCAGCGGACCGGCAGGTCGACGGTCATGTTCCAGGCGACCTGGTAGCGCTCGTAGCCCAGGCGCTCGGCGAGGCAGGCGGCCGGGGTGTACCGGACGTCGATGCCCGGCCAGGCGTAGCAGGGCGGGTTGCCGGCGAACCGCGCCTCGGTGGCGCCGTGGTCCCGCAGCCACTCCTCGGCCGCGGCCACGAGCGCCCGGCCGATCCCCCGGCCCTGCGCCTCCGGGTGGACGGCGAGCAGGTCCAGGTGGCCGGCGCCGTCCGCGCCGATGGAGGCGAACACCACCCCGTGCAGGTCGCGGTCGGCGAGCACGGTCCACCGCCGCCCCTCGGGCGGGGCGGCGAGCCGCCGGGTGAGGAGCGCGGCCTCGTCGGCGTCCGCCCACAGCGCGGCCGCGGCGATCTCGGCGACCCGGTCGTCGGGCCGTACCGGGTCGATGGCGTGCCCGCTCACCCGGGCACCTCCACGGGGATGACGCTCCGCGGCCGCGGCAGGAAGCACGCGTGCCACTGCCCGGACCCTTCGAAGCGGGCCAGGGTGGGGTGCTCGCTGCGGCACCGGTCCGTGGCGAACGGGCAGCGCGGCGCGAACAGGCAGCCCGTGCCGGCCTTCCGCTCGTCGAGCGGCTCGGTGGGGATGACCCGCTGGTCGCTCGCCACCTCCCGGCCGCGCAGCACGGGGACCGCGGACAGCAGCGCCTGGGTGTACGGGTGGACGGGCCGGGCGATGACCTGCTCGGTCGGCCCGCGCTCGACGACCTCCCCGCGGTAGAGCACGTAGAGCTCGCCGTTCTCCCCGAGGTAGCGGGCGGTGGCGATGTCGTGGGTGATGAACAGCACGCCCACGCCGAGCCGTTCCCGCAGGTCCTTGAGGAGGTCGAGGATGCCGAGCCGCAGCGACACGTCGATCATCGACACGGCCTCGTCGGCGACGAGCACGTCGGGGTCCACGGTGAGCGCCCGGGCGATCACCACCCGCTGGCGCATGCCGCCGGAGAGCTGGTGGGGGTAGCGCGGGAGCACGTACCCCGGGTCGAGGCCGACCAGGGAGAGCAGCTCCTCGGCCCGCTCGTCCACCCACGACCTCGGGCGGCGGGTCCGCCGCGCGCGGAGCGCGAGCGGCGCCTGGAGGGTCTGGTAGATCGTGCGGGTGGGGTTGAGGGCCGAGTAGGGGTCCTGGTGGATGAGCTGGATCCTCCGGAAGTACGGCCAGCGCCGCCGGCGGCTCAGCGCGGACATGGGCACGCCGTCGATGATGATCTCACCGGAGTCGTAGGTCTCCAGGCCGGCGATGATCCGGCCGAGGGTGCTCTTGCCGCAGCCGGATTCGCCGATGAACGAGACCGCTCCGCCCTTCTCGATGGCGAAGTCGACGCCGCGCAGCGCCTGCACGGTCCGCTTGCCGAGGATGCCGCCGCGCTGCCGGTAGGTCTTGGTGATCCCCTTCCCCGTGATCACGCGTACTCCTTCCGCATGGCCGGCTCGGCGGGAGCGTGCGGCGGGACGACCGCGTGGCAGGCGACCGTGCGCCCGCCGGCGACCACCTGGGCGGGGTCGTCCGTCTCGCAGATCGGCATCCGCCGGTCGCAGCGCTCGCGGAACACGCACCCGGTGGCCGGGAGGGTGCCGAGCGTGGGCGGCCGCCCGGGCAGGGGGCGGGCCAGCGACACGTCCCCGGACAGGCGGGGGATCGCCCGGATCAGCGCCTGGGTGTACGGGTGGGCGGGGCTGCCGAGCACCTCTTCCACGGGGCCGTGCTCCACCACGCGGCCACCGTACATGACGGCGAGGTCGTCGGCGATCTCCGCGACCGCCCCGACGTCGTGGGTGATGATGAGCGTGGTGAGGCCGCGCTCCTCGTGGATCTCCCGGACGATCCGCAGGATCATCGCCTGGGTGATCATGTCGAGCGCGGTGGTCGGCTCGTCGAGCACGACGACCTTGGCGTTGAGGACGAGGGCGAGCATGATGCCGACCCGCTGGCGCATGCCCCCGGAGAGCTCGTGCTGGTAGGAGTCGAGCACCCGGGCGCCGTCCATGCCCATGCGGGCGAGCAGCTCCTTGGCGTCGCGGACCAGGCCGCGCAGGTCCTCCACTCCGTGCGAGCGGCCGAGGTCGAGGAGCTGCTTGCCGATGGTCTTCAGCGGGTTGAGCGAGTTCTGCGCCGCCTGGAAGACGTAGCCGATGCGGCGGCCGCGGGTCTGCCGGAGCCGCTCACCGCCGAGCCGCACCACGTCGCCGATGCCGTCGATCTCCACGCTGCCGCTCGCGATCCGGCCGGGCGGCTGGACCGCGTTGAGCAGGGAGAGCGCGAGGGTCGACTTGCCGGATCCGGACTCGCCGACGACGCCGGTGATCGTCCCCGGGGCGAGCGTGAGGTCGACCCCCCGGACGGCGGGGAGCTCGCCGTGCGGGGTCCGGTAGACGACCGTGAGGTCGCGGATCCGCACCCCGGGTGCGGCGGTGGTGGTCAGGGTCATCGGGCTATTCCTCCCGCAGCCTCGGGTTGAAGATCTCGTCCATCGCGTCGACGATCAGCACCACGCCGAGCGTGAGCAGCAGGATCGCCAGCAGCGGCGCGAGCAGGTACGGCAGCGCGGCCGGGGTGGTGAGCGCCCCGCCGTTGAACACGGCGAGGTTGAGCATCACGCCCCAGTTGTTCGACTCGAAGGGCAGCACGCCGAGGAAGAACAGGCCGACCTGCGAGTAGACCGCGGCGGTGACCGCGATGAGCATGTTCATGGCGATGTACGGGGCCATGCTCGGCAGCAGCTCCCGGCCGATGATGTGGGTGGTGGACAGGCCGAGCCCGCGGGCGGCCTCGACGAAGCCGCGCTCGCGCAGGGAGAGCGTCTGGGAGCGCACCGCGCGGGCGATGCCGCCCCAGCCGAGCAGGCCGAGCACCAGCCCCATCTCCCAGGAGCTCTCGAACTTCCACACCGTGGTGAGCACGAGCAGCAGCGGCAGCCCGGGGATCGCGAGGTTGATGTCGGTGAGCCGCATGAGCGCGGTCTCCCACCGGCCGCGCCGGAACCCGGCGAACAGCCCGATGGCGGTGCCGACCGCGACCGTGATCACCGCGGTGATGACCGCGGTGAGGAGCACGTACCGGGTTCCGGTGACGACGAGCGCGAGCACGTCCGTGCCCTCGAAGTCGGTCCCGAACGGGTGCTTCAGGCTGGGCGGGGCGTAGAGCGCGTCATCGTCCCGCGGCAGCGGGTCCGGGTAGAGCATGGGGCCCACCACGGCCATGACGGCGAACAGGGCGACGATGACGACGCCGGCGATCCGGCTCGGCTTGCGCCGGAGCACCCGCCAGACGCCGCGCCAGAAGTTGCGGCGGAGCGTGGCCCGGGTGACCGTGGCCTGGCGTGGGGCGGTCGTCAGGGTCATGTGCTCTCTCCACTCCTGACCCGGGGGTCGATGACGGTGTAGAGCAGGTCGGCGAGGATGTTGGCCACCACGATCCCGATCGTGATCATCAGGAAGGCGCCGCCCATGAGCGCGTAGTCACGGGCGCCGATGCTGCCCACGAGGAGCAGCCCGAGGCCCGGGTAGTTGAAGATCTTCTCGATGAAGACCGAGCCGCCGAAGAGCGTGCCGAGCGAGAGCGCGAGGATCGTGAAGAGCGGCAGGATCGCGTTGCGGGCGATGTAGCGGAAGACGATGCCGCGCTTCATGCCGCGCAGCTCGGCGGCGAGGATGAAGTCGTCGCCGAGCACGGTGACGACGTTCGACTTCATCGCGAGGATCCACCCGCCGTAGCTGGCGAGCGTGTAGGTGGCCACGGGCAGCACGGCGTGGTGGAGCAGCGAGGCGAGGTACGGGAGGTTCAACCCGGGCTCGTACTCGACGTCCACCGGGCCGCCCGACGGGAGGATGGGCCAGAGCGTGGCGAAGATCGCGGTGAGCAGCAGGCCGATGACGTACACGGGCACGCCGTGGAGGAGCGACCCGGAGAGGGCGAGCAGGTCGCCGAGCTTCCCCGACCGCTTGATCGCCGCGTAGACGCCGAGCACGATGCCGAGCAGGAAGCTCAGCAGCGTGCCGGCGAGCACGGGCAGCACGGTCCACCGGGCCGCCGACCCGATCAGGGTGGTGACCTCCACGCCCGGGGTGCTGAGCGACCGGCCGAGGTCGAAGCGGAGCAGTGAGCCGAGGTAGCCGAGGTACTGCTCCCACAGGCTCCCGGTGGGGAGGAATCCGTACAGCACGGCGGTGGCCCGCTCGGCCTGCTCGGGCGACATGCCCTTCTGGATGAGGCTCTCGTACTGCCCCATCACCGGGTCGCCGGGGATCATCCGGATGACGACGAAGCTGATCGTGGCGACCACCCAGATCATGATCACGCCACGCGCCAGATGCCCGGCCACCCGCCGGGCGATGCCCAGGGCGGCGCGGCCTTGAACCTGTTGCGTCATGCCTGCCTCTTCTTGATCATCCCGAGCTGCATCCACACGCCGGACGAGAGCCGCAGCGCCTCGCTGTCGTCGGGCGGGAAGTCGGTGTAGCGCGTGGTGTTGACGAACTGCGTGTTCACGTAGTCCCAGAGCTGAATCACCGGGAGCTGCTCGTTCGCCGCCCGGGCGAGGATGCGGACGATGCGCCGCTGCTCCTCCTTGGGGACGTAGTTGAGCCGTGCGGTGAGCTCACCGGGGTTGATCCGGCCGTACGGCCCGGCGTCCACGGTCTCGGGGCCGCCCATCCAGTTGCCCTCGGTGCCCGGCGGCACGTGCCGGAGCCGCCCGCCGAACATCTGCCAGCCGTTCGCCTGGCCGAAGAGCCGCTGGAAGATGTTGTACGGCGCGGGGCCGAGGCCGATGAGCCAGAACCCGAGGTCGTACTTCCCGGCGGCGAGCTCGCTGAGGTAGAGGGTGTAGTCGGCCGAGGTGAGCACGTCGGCGTCGACGCCGTTGTCCCTGAGCCGGCTGCTGATCGACTTGGCCGCCGCCACCCAGTCGGAGAACGAGGCGGGCACGTGGATCCGCACCTTCCACGGCGAGCCGTCCGGCATCGCCCACCAGCCGTTCCGCCGGGTCATGCCGGCCGCCCGCAGCTCGGCCGCGGCCTTAGCCGGGTCGTACGGGTACGGGTTGAGCTCGCCGAGCTCGTCGCCGAGCCACTCCCGGGCGGCCTTGGCGTGGATGCCCGAGGTGGTGAGCGCCGGGGTGCCGCCCTCGGGTGAGGCGACCTTGGTGACCTGGGCGCGGTCGATCAGGTAGGCGAGCGCGCGCCGCACGTGCACGTTGTCGTACGGCTTGCGCGACTGGTTGAACGCGAGCGAGGCGACCACCGGGGAGTACCCCTTGATCACCTTGTTGCCCGGGGTGCGGCGGATGCGCTCCAGCACGGCGGTGGGCACCGAGGTGAACGGGGCGTTGTCCAGCCGGCCGGCGATCAGGTAGTTCCAGATCTGCTCGTTGCCGGTGTAGTTGAGGACCTTGACCTTGTCCGGGACGATCAGGTCCCGGTCGTAGAAGTACGGGTTCTTCCGCAGCAGCGCGGCGCCGGGGTTGACCCGCTCCAGCACGAACGGCCCGGCCGACACGTCCCGGGGCGGGGAGAAGGCGATGACCTGCTCGGCGAGCCCGGTGATCTTCGCACGGGCCTGCTCGGCGGCCTCGCCGTCGCCCTGCTGCGCGGTCTTGAGCGTCTGCCAGAAGTCCGGGGGCAGCAGCCGGCCGTAGACGTGGGCGGGCACGATCACGGTGGAGAGCACGTTCGCGAGGAACGTCGCGCTCTTGTTCTGGCCCTGGGTGATCTCGACGGTCTTGTCGTCGATGACCCGGATGTCGGCCGCGGCACCCGCCGCCTTGGGGTCGAGCGCGTACGCCGTGCCGCCCTGGGTGTAGGCGAGGCCGATCGAGACGCGCACGTCCTCGCTGGTCACGGGCGTGCCGTCCGACCAGCGGGCGTTCTTGCGCAGGTGGATGATCACCTTCCCCCGGTCCGGGGTGACGGTCCAGCGCTCGGCCAGTGCCGGGTAGAACCGCTCGGGGTCGGTTGGATCGTTCCGCTGCCACGCGAGGGCCATGCCGTTGTAGCCGGAGAACACCGACCCCACGGGGTTGAACGGGTTGATCGGCGCGCTGGCGTTGATCTGCTTGCTGCCGTCGACGGTGGTGTAGACACCGCCGCCACGCCCGGCGGCGGCGTCCGCCGCGGCACAGGCGCTGGTGGTGACGACCGACGCCAGTGCAGCGATCGCCGCGAGTCGCTTCATGGGCTGCTCCAGGAGTCTGCTCGCCTCGGACGATAGGGCAGCCTCACGGCATCGTCAATTTTTTCCAGTCATGACGCCATGAATGAAGTTAATTTTTACCAACACCACTTTACCTGCGGCGATTCCCGGCCGACCGGCCTCGGGCGTCCCCCAGGAAGCGGTCGATCACCGCCTTGGTGGCCTGCAGCGCCGCGCCGGAGGTCTCGGGCGTCCGCTGCGCCAGGCCGACGAAGACGCAGTCCACGATGAGCAGCTGGCTGATCCGGCTGGCGAGGGCGCCGGGCCGGAACGCCGTCTCCCGGCCCACCGAGACGAGCACGTGGTCGGCGAGCGCGGCGAGCGGCGACCGCGGGTTGTTGGTGATCGCCACGGTGGTCGCCCCGTTCTGCCGCGCCGTCCGCAGGGGCTCGAGCACGTCGGGCGTCTCCCCGCTGCAGCTCACCCCGACCGCGACGTCGCCGGGCCGGGCGAGCGCGGCCGCGGTGAGCCCGAGGTGCGCGTCGGTGAAGGCGTGGCAGGTCAGGCCGATCCGCAGCAGCTTCTGCGCCATGTCGGCGGCGACCAGGCCGGAGGCGCCGACCCCGTGGACGGTCACCCGCCCCGCCTTGGCGAGGGCCTCGATCACCGCGCCGAGCCGCTCCTCGTCGAGCTGCGCGGCCGTGTCGGCGATCGCCTCGGACTCCGCCCGCGCCACCTTCGCGATCACGTCGCCGAGCGGGTCGCCCGGGGCGAGGTCCCCGGGGACGAGGCGGTCCGGCCGCCGCCGGGCGGAGGCGGCGGCGAGCGCGAGCCGGAGCTCGGAGTACCCGGCGAACCCGAGGGCGCGGGCGGTCCGGACGATCGTCGCCTGGCTGACGCCGGAGGCCGCGCTCAGCTCGGTGATCGTGCTCCTCGCCACCATCGCGGGATCTTCGATGATCAGCCGGGCGATGGCCCGCCCGGCCGGGGTGAGCGACGGCAGGATCGCGCGGACGGCGGTCACCAGCCGCTCGGGCGCGTCCGGGGAGACCGCGGGGCGCGGGGTGGTGCTGCGGCGGGGCATCGGGGCTCCTTCGGGGGACGGTTCCGTCATGCTCCTGGGTCGGGAAGGGTCCGGTGCGAGGGCGGGGTGTCAGGGCCGGTCGCTGCTCCCGGCCACCCGGGCCTCGGCGGGGGCGGTGAGCCAGCGGGCCGCGGCGCGCGCCGACGCGGTGGAGTCGCCGTGGGTGGCCAGGTAGGGGGCGCCGATGGGGGGACCGGGCACCCCGGTCTCCACCACCACCGCGTCCGGCCGCTCCCGTACCGCCTCCGCCAGGAGCCGGCGCATCCACGGGTGCCGGTGGGCGTCCCGGACCGTGAGCACCACCGGCCGGGTGCGGGGCAGGGCGGGGAGCGGATCGCCCTCGGTGACCTCGGCGCGCTCGGTCCCCGGGAGGATCTCCGCGAGCGCGCGGCCGAGGCCCAGCGGGGTGGGGCGGCCCACGGCGCGGGTCTGCTCCGCGGCCATCTCGATGACGAGCGGCGCGGACCGCAGCACGGGCCGGTCCGGCGCGCCCGAGGCGCGGAGCGCGGCCGTGGCGGCGGCGAGCCCGAGCCCGTGGTCCACCTCCCCGGCGGCGGCCCGCCTGCGGGGCGCCTGGGCGGCGCACCACGCGGCGAGGCCGCGGACCCGGCCGGCTGCCTCGGCGAGCCGCTCCTCGGGGAGCCGCCCGTCCCGCACCGCGGCGACGATCGCGTCCCGCAGCGCGTAGAGGTCCGCGCCGTGCCCGGCGAGCCCGAGGCAGATCAGGTCGGCGCCGGCGGCGAGGGCCCGCACCGCGATCTCGCCCGGGCCGTACCGCTCGGCCACGGCGCGCATCTCGATCGCGTCCGTCACCACCAGGCCGCCGAAGCCGAGCTCCCCGCGGAGCAGGTCGGTGATCACGCGCCGGCTCAGCGTGGCCGGCACCGTGTCGATCCCGGGGACGAGCAGGTGCCCGCACATGATCGCGCGCACCCCGGCGCGGATGGCCGCCCGGAACGGGGGCAGCTCGCGCCGCCGGAGGACCGGCAGCGGGGCCCGCACCGTGGGCAGGGCGAGGTGGGAGTCGGTGACCGTGTCCCCGTGGCCGGGGAAGTGCTTGGCGCAGGCGGCCACCCCGGCGTCCTGGACGCCGCGGACGAACGCGGCCGCGTGCCGGGCGACGAGCTCCGGGTCGGATCCGAACGACCTCACCCCGATGACCGGGTTGTCCGGGTCGGTGTTGACGTCCGCCACGGGCGCGTAGTCGAGCGTGATCCCGGCGGCCGCCACCATCCGGCCGATCTCCCGGGCCACCCGCTCGGTGAGCGCGGGGTCGTCGACCACGCCGAGCGCGAGGTTGCCCGGCCAGGAGCTGCCGGTGGCCGCCTCCAGCCGGGTGACCGCCCCGCCCTCCTCGTCGATCGCGACGATCAGCTCCGGGTTGGCGGCGCGGAGCCCGGCGACCAGGCCGGCGGTCTGCTCCGGGCCGGCGATGTTCCGCGCGAACAGCAGGACCCCGCCGAGCCCGTCGTCGAGCGCGCGGCGCAGCCAGGGCGGCGGTGCCGTGCCCGGGAAGCCGGTCTGGAGCACGGTCATCGCCATCCGGTGGAGCTCCCCTGCGCTCATCGGCCACCCTGCCGGATCAGCCGGCGATGCCCTTCGGCGGCCCGGGGGTCGTCCGGGGGCAGGGCGGCGCGGAGCGCGAGGGCGGCGGCCCCCGCCGCGCCGTCACCGGCCGGCACCGGGTGCCGGCCGCCGTCCAGCTCGGCGCGGACCAGGCGGCCGAGCTCGGTCGGCTGGGTGAGCAGGGAGCCCCCGAGCACGAGCGGGCCGGTTCCGTCGTCGACCACGCGCGCGGTGCGGGCGAGCGACCGGGCCGCCTCGCGGACGATCTCCACGGCGACCGGATCGCCCTCCCGGGCCGCGGCGTCGGCGAGGGGCGCGAGCGTGGCGAGCCAGGCCGGGCCGTACTCGGCGACGCGGGAGTACACCGCGGAGACGATCTCGTCGATGAGCTCCGGCTCCTCCGGCGCCGGCGCCCCGAGAACGGCCTCGGCCACCCGGCCGGTGAGCACGGTGGGGGCGGACCGCCCGTCGAGGGCGGCCAGCGCCGCCGCCACCGCCCGCCTGCCGAGCCACACCCCGGACCCCTCGTCGCCGAGCAGCCACCCGTGGCCGTCGGCGCGCCGGGTGACCCGCCACCCGCGGATCCGGGCGGCCACGGCGCCGGTGCCGGCGATGAGGACCGTGCCGTCGGGCTCGGCGGTCGCGCTGGCGAAGGCGACGAGCATGTCGGGCACGACGCGGGGCTTCCCGGGCAGCGCGGCCTCACGCCACGCCCGCTCCACCGCGGGCCAGGCCGCCCGCACCCCGGCCATGCCGAACACCCCCGCGGTCACCCGGCCGGTGTCGAGCCCGTCGAGCGCCGAGCGCAGCGCGGCGAGCAGGTTGGCCGACGGGCCCTGGACCGAGATCGCGTTGGCGCCGCCGGCGTGCCCCCGGCCGACGATCTCGCCGGTCTCGCCGGCGACGACGCAGCGCGTGCTGGTGCCGCCGGCGTCCACCCCGATGAACAGAGCCGCCACGACCGCCCCTTGTGTAGATTCCCTCCACCGGACCCATACCGCTATGGAGATTTCCTACACCATCGGCGGCCCCGCCGGGCCCGCGGCGCCCCGGCCGGGCCGATTCGATATCACGCCCCGCCGCGGGGAGCGGCACCCCTCCCTGGGATAGTGGAATCGCAATGCCACTGACATCGCCGGTCCGGCTCGCGCGCACCGCGGCGTTCGCCGTCGTGTGCCTGGGTCTGGGGGTGCTCGCGCATGTGCTCGGCGGCGGCTCGGTCACCCCGTCCGCCGCCGCGTGGGGGCTCGCCGCCGCGTTCGGCGCCGCGCTCCCGCTCACCGCGCGGGAACGCACGATCCACACGATCCTGCCCCTGCTCGCCGGCGTCCAGGTGGCGCTCCACCTGTTGTTCTCGCTCTCCTCCCCCACCGCCTGCCCGGCCGGGGTGCCGCCCGCGTACCCGCACGCCGGGCTCAGCCCCGCGCTCGGCATGCTGCTCCTGCACGGCTGGGCGGCGGTGCTCACCTCGCTCTGGCTCGCCCGCGGTGAGGCCGCCCTCTGGGCGCTGCTGCGGCGCCTGGCCGTGCGGTTCCTGTTCATCCTCCGGCGGCCCGTTCCGCCGGTGCCGCCCTCCCCTCCTCCGTGCGCCGACGAGCCGGGGCCGGCCCTCCCGGCCGTGCCCCGCCACGCGGTCACCCGGCGCGGCCCGCCGCTCCGCGTCGTCCCCGCCTGACCTTCCGGCGGGGACCGCCCGTCACCGGCGCCGCTGTGGCGCCGCGTACCCGAATCGGCATCGGACCGACCCGGCGCGCGTTCGCGCGCCCGGACGCGGAGAGAGGATTTCATGATCGTTAGACGCATCGCGCCTGCCGTCGCCCTGCTCGCCCTCGCCGCCACGGCGATCGCCGGATGCGGCTCCGGCAGCGGGGGCGAGACCACGGCCACGCCGGCCGCCGCCGCGCACTCGGCCACGCACTCCCCGGCCACGGCCGCCGCCCCGATCACCGTGCGGGACGCCTGGGTGAAGGCCGCGGATTCCGGGATGACCGGGGCCTTCGGCGTCCTGGTGAACACCACCGGCTCGCCGGTGACCGTGGTCTCGGCGAGCAGCCCGGCGGCCGCCGAGGTCGAGCTGCACGAGGTCGTCACCGAGGGCGGCACCTCGCAGATGCGGGTCAAGCAGGGCGGCTTCGTGATCCCGGCGAACGGCACCCATGAGCTGCGGCCCGGCGCGGACCACATCATGCTGATGGAGCTCACCGGGCCGATCGAGCCGGGCACCGACGTCACGATCACGCTCACCCTGCAGGACGGCACGACCGTGGACTTCACCGCGGTCGCCAAGGAGTACGCCGGAGCCAAGGAGTCCTACGCACCGGACGAGCACCACCATGAGTGACCGAGTCGGTGAGGATCCGGCCATGCCGGAGCAGCGGCCCAACCGGGTGAGCCGGCGGGGGTTCCTCGGCGGCACCGCCGCGGCGGTGGCGGCGATGGCCGCCTGCTCGCCGCGCCAGACCGCCTCCACCGCGTCCTCCGGGCCCTCGCCGGCGGGCGAGGTGGACTGGGCGAACGAGCCCTTCCACGGCGTCCACCAGGCCGGGATCGCGACCATCCCGCAGACCTACGGCACGTTCGTCGCCTTCGACCTGCGGCCGAAGACCGGGCGGACCGAGCTGCAGCGGCTGATGCGGCTGCTCACCGACGACGCCCGGCGGCTGACCCAGGGCGTCCCCGCCCTCGCCGACAGCGACCCGGAGCTCGCCGCGCCGGCCGCGCGGCTCACCATCACCTTCGGGTTCGGCCCGGGGGTGTTCTCCGCCGTGGACGCCGAGGACCAGGCGCCGCCCGCGCTGCGCCTCCCCTCGTTCTCCATCGACCGGCTGGAGAAGAAGTGGAGCGGCGGCGACCTGCTCGTGCAGGCCTGCGCCGATGACCGGCTCACGCTCGCGCACGCGGTCCGCGTGATCGTCAAGGACGCGCGGGCCTTCGCCACGGTCCGATGGGTCCAGCACGGGTTCCGGCGCCCGCCGTCCACCCAGCCGCTGGGGACGACGCAGCGCAACCTCTTCGGCCAGCTCGACGGCACGGTCAACCCGCGCCCCGGCACCCCGGAGTTCGACCGCGCCGTGTGGGTGAGCGACGGCCCGGAGTGGCTGCGCGGCGGCACCACGCTGGTGCTCCGGCGCATCCGGATGCACCTGGAGACCTGGGACGAGCTCGACCGGGAGGGCAAGGAGTTCGCGATCGGCCGGCGGCTCTCCGACGGGGCGCCGCTGACCGGCGAGAAGGAGACGGACGAGCCCGACTTCTCCGCGCTCACCCCGGCCGGCTTCCCGGTGATCTCCGAGATGGCCCACATCCGGCGGGCGCACGTGGCGGACCCCGGGATGCGGATCCTGCGGCGGCCCTACAACTACGACGAGGGCATCACCGCGGACGGGCGCTCGGACGCCGGGCTGCTGTTCGCCGCCTACCAGGCGAGCATCGAGCGGCAGTTCATCCCGATCCAGCGGCGGCTGGACGAGGCCGATCTGCTCAACCAGTGGACCACGCCGATCGGCTCGGCGGCCTTCGCCATCCCGCCCGGCTGCGGCCCGGACGGGTGGATCGGGGAGACGCTGCTCGGCTGAGCAGCGGCGGGAGCCCGGGTTTCACGTCGCCACGATGCCTTCTCTCCGCCCGGGCTCCCCGCCGCACCATGCGCCGGCGCGGGCACCGTGCCGAGGCGCGCCGGCGGTGCGAGGCGACGACCCTTGCCGGCGGCGGAGCGTGTTCCCCGGCGGCGGAGCGTGCCCGCGGAGTCCCGCGCCGGCGGGGAGAACGCTGCAGCCGGAGTGATCGCCGGGACGGCGTACGGGCGTCTCATGATCCGGCGATCAGCGCGCCGTGGCGTGACCGGCCGGCACCGTGACCACCGGTTCCGGATGCCCGGCCCGGCCGGAAGCGCCGGGCGAGGCGACATGAGGGCATGGTGCGCGGAGGGCCGGCCGCTGCGCGAGGTGAGCGGCCGCCGGTGGCCACGGTGGCCTGCCTGACGAGGCGGTACGCCGTACGTGAAACCCGTGATCAGCCGACGGGACGCCCCGGCATGCTGAGGCCATGGCGTACGCGACCGTCGCTGTGCTCTCCGACATCCACGGCGTCCCCCCGCATTGGAGGCCGTGCTCGCCGAGCCGGATGTCCGCGCCGCCGACCGGATCGTGGTCACCGGAGACATCGCGGCCGGCCCGCAGCCGGTCGAGGTGCTCGGCCCGCTGACCGAGCCCGGCGACCGGGTGATCCGGGTGCGGGGCAACGCCGACCGGGGGATGGTGGAGTTCCTGCGGACCGGTCACCTCGCGACCCCGGACGAGATCGCGGGCTGGCCGCCCGGCGGCTGCGGCCCGAGCAGGTCGCCCTCCTCGGCGGCCTCCCCGAGTCGGTGACCCTGGAGGTCGGCGACCTCGCCCCGGTGCTGTTCTGCCACGCGACACCCCGGAACGACGAAGAGGCCGTCCCTCGTCGACTCCCGCCTGGACCGGTGGCCGGAGGTGCACGCCGGCCTGGATCCCGCGGTCGGCACGGTCGTCCGCGGTCACACGCACATGCCGTTCGCCCGGTTGGCCCATGGGCGGCTCGTGGTCAACCCCGGCGGCGTCGGCATGCCGTACGGCCGCCCGGGTGCCCACTGGGCGCTGCTCGGCTCCGGGGTTGACGCTGCGGCGGACCATGTTCGACATCGACGCCGCGTGCGCCCGGATCGCGGCGGAGTCGGGGTATCCGGGGGCGGCGGACTGGGCCGACTACTTCGTCCGCGCCCGGGCCACCGACGCCGAGGCCCTCGCGGTCTTCGGGCCGCGGGACGGGCGGTCGTGACCCGCCCCGCCCGGGGAACGGCGCCGGGGAATCGGATCACGGGAATGCGCACGGCCCGCCGGTGAATGAATCATCCGGCGGCTCGCGGAGCCCTGATCCGGCGGTTCGATCGCCGGCGGGCGGGTGATTCCGCATTGTTTACCGGAAATCTCCCTACGGCGCCCGGGCACGCACTGGTCGATCGACCTTCCATCGCCCGCCACCTGCGCGGACTCCCATCGGCCACAGCGGCACCGGCGATTTCGTGAATCACGCGGCCCATCCCCACGGCGGGCCACTCTTGCGGAAATTATTCCATTCGATGGCGCGTTCCATCCGTAACCTTGGGTACAAACCGGACAATCCGGGAATCATACGAAGTCGATAGCCCGCCCAAGAAGGAAGAGGTCACGGTGACGCCTGTACGGCCGAACGCCGGAGCGCCGCGTCTCCTCCCGCGCTCCACCCAGGGACGCCACACCCTGATGGCCGGGTTATTCACCCTGGTCGTGCTGACCGTCCTCGGCGCCTTCGCCGGCCTCGCCATCCGGGGCGATGCCGCCGCCGGCGTCTGCGTCGCAGCCGCCGTCCTGCTCGGCGCCGCGGGCGCGGCCGGGGCCACCTGGTTCCTGGCCGGCCGCACGCCGCGGCCGGTGGCCGGGATCCGGGGGCGGACCGCCCGGATGAGCCCGAACGGATCCCCGCGGCTCCCCGAGCCGCCGGGCGCCGACGAGATCACCAAGCTCGCGCGGTCCTCCGACCAGACCATCAACCGGCTCACCGAGACCATGGACAAGCAGCGGCGATTCGCCTCGATCGTCTCCCACGAGCTGCGATCCCCGGTCACCGCGCTCCACGCGCAGCTCGAGGAGGCGCTCATGTACCCCGACCAGGTGGATCCGTGGGAGGCGATCCGCACGGCGTTGCACGCGACCGAGCGGCTCCAGGCACTCATCGACGAGCTGCTCGTGTACACGCGGATCACCGACGGCCGGGCCGCGCCGCCCGAGCCGGTCGACCTCACCGCGCTGGTGCACGAGGACGTGGCCCTGCGCTCCCACGGCACCCCGGTGTTCGTCCACGCCACCGAGGAGGTCGTGGTGCTGGGCCACCGGACGCACCTGATGCGCGCGCTGAGCAACCTCATCGCCAACGCGCAGCGGCACGCCGAGACCCGGGTCGACATCACCGTCGAGCGCTGCGGTGACCAGGCCATCGTGGTCGTGCAGGACGACGGCGCCGGGATCGCCCCCGAGGACCGGGAACGGGTCTTCGAGCCGTTCGTCCGCCTCGCGGACGGGCGCCGCCGCGACCCCGGCGGCACCGGGCTCGGCCTCGCCCTCTGCCGCGAGACCATCAAGAAGCACCGTGGCTCGGTCACGATCGAGGACCGCCCGAAGGGCGCCCGGTTCGTCGTCCGGCTGCCGCTCGCCGCGGCCGGCCGCGCTCCGCGGCCGGCGCAGCGCCTGTCCCGGGACCCGGTCCATTCCTGACCGCGCCCGCCCCGCGGGCCGCGGTCAGGACGCCTCGCGCTTCGACCGCACCACGGCGACCGGGCAGCGGGCGTGGTGGAGCACGCCGCGGCTCACCGAGCCGAGGAGCACCGCGGTGAGCGCGCGGCGCCCGTGCGAGCCCACGACGAGCAGATCGGCGTCCTCCGACGCCTCCACGAGGGCGGTGACCGGGTGGGAGCAGACCACCTCGAGCCGGGTCTCCACCTCGGGGTGCTTGTCGCGCCAGGACTCCAGCTCGGTCCGGATGAAGTCCTCCTGGACCCGGCGCAGCTCCTCCACGTCGTCGACGACGACCGGTGCGTACGTGTACACCGGGATCTGGTAGGCGTAGATCACCCGGAGCGGGCAGCCGCGCAGCCGCGCGGCCTCGAACGCGTACACCAGGGCGGGCTTCGACTCCTCGGACCCGTCGAAGCCGACCACGATCTCGTTGTGGGGCGTGGCCGGGGTGGCGCGCACCACCACGACCGGCGCCTCCGCGTGGCCGGCGACGTTGGCGCTCACCGAGCCGAGCAGCATGCCGCGGAAACCGCCGAGCCCACGGCTGCCCATGACGAGCTCGGCCGAGCCGCCCGCCTGGTCGCGCAGGACGTGGGCCGGGTCACCGAACAGCAGCTCCGTGGTGACCTCCAGCCCCGGCCTGCCCTCCCGGGCCGCCTGGGCGGCCTCGTCCAGGATCCGCCGGCCCGCCTGGCTCAGCCGGTCCTGGAAGTCGGGGATCTCGTACCTGGGCAGGTCGTACGGCAGGCGGTCCAGGACGTGGACGATGCGCAGCGGCAGCCCCTTGCGCACGGCGTCGTCGGCGGCCCAGGTGACCGCCGCGGCCGCAGCGGGCGAACCGTCGGTGGCGACGACGATGGGTTGTGTCATGGCGCCTCCCCTCTCTTCCCTCCCCATGACAGCGCCCGGCGGCGGGTTGCTCCCAGGGCCGGAAGGCACCGATCGGGCGGTGCGGAGGTCCTTGGCTTCCGGGCCGTTCATTCCCCGCTCCATCGCGTTGTCGCGCGGTGCCCCATCGCGTTGTCGCGCGGCGCCTCATCGCGCGGTCGCGCGGCGCCTCATCGCGCGGTCGCGCGGCCCGGCGCGCCCGCGGTGCCGCCCGGGGTGCCGGCGGGCGCGGCCCGGCGCGGCCGGAGCAGGTCGCAGAGCAGCACGGTGAGCACGGCGGCGCCGGCGGCCATGGCCCAGCCGATCCACGGCAGCGGCACCAGGTCGAGCGGCTGGCCGAGGACGGGGACCGCGGTGACCAGCGCCTGCAGCGCCGCCGTGGCCGCCACCGCCGTCCCCACCGAGCGCCCGCGCCACCACCCGCGCTCGAAGGTCCAGGTGCGGGCCCGGACCACGTACGCCAGGGTCAGCCGGGCGAAGACGAGGGTGAGCACCGCCTGGGACCGGATGTGCTCGGCGTCCCAGCCCATCCCCCGGACGAGCTCGACCACGGTGAAGACCAGGGCCGCGACGATGAGGGCGCGCAGCCCGATGCGGCGGAGCGCACGCCAGGAGAGCAGGCCGTTCCGGTTGGGGCGCAGGTGGAGCGGGTCCCCGGGCGGCCGGTCCACCCCGAGCGCGATGGCGGGGATGCCGTCGAGCACCAGGTTGATCCAGAGCAGGTGCACGGGGTAGAGCGGCACCACCAGCTCCGGCCAGAGCAGCAGCCCGGCGAGGACGAGGATGATCTCGGCGAGGTTCCCGGTGAGCAGGTAGCCGATGATCGACGCCACGTTGTGGCGGAGCCGCCGGCCCTCCCGGACGCCGGTGACGATCGTGCCCAGCTCGCCGTTGGTGACCACGACGGCGGCGGCCTCCCGGGCCACGTCGGTGCCCTCCTCACCGGCCACGGCGACGCCCACGTCCGCGTGGCGCAGGGCCGGGGCGTCGTTCACCCCGTCGCCGGTCATCGCGACCACCTCGCCGCGCTCCTTGAGCGCCCGGACGAGGTCGAGCTTGGTCTGCGGGTCGACGCGGGCGAGCACGTTCGCCTCGCGCAGCCGGGCCGCCCGGTCGGCGGCCCCGCGGAGCGTGTACCCGGTGACCACGGGGTGGGGGTCGATGCCCACCTCGGCGGCGACCGACCGGGCCGTGTCCGCGTGGTCCCCGGTGACCATCACCACCCGGATGCCCGCCGAACGGCAGTCCTCGATCGCCCGTGGCGCCGAGGGCCGGATCTCGTCCTGCAGCCCGACCAGTCCGACGGGGCGGAGCCCGCCGGCGTCCAGGTCATCGGTCTCCTTCTCGGCGAGCGCGAGCACGCGCAGGCCCCGGGAGGTGAGCTCGGGGACGGCCCGGGCGAGCATCTCGGTCTCCGGGCCGGGCGCGCACCGGGCGAGCACCACCTCGGGGGCCCCCTTGATGGTGAGCAGCGGCCGCCCGCCGGGCGCCGCGGTGACGGTGGTCATCGACCGGCTCTCGGCGTCGAAGGGGCGGGCGGCGAGCCGGGTCTCGCCCGGTGGGAGCCGTGCCCCGTGCCGCTCGGCCGCGGCGGCGAGCGCCACGTCGACCGCGTCGCCCACCCCGTCGTGGGCGTCGTTGCAGCGCAGCGCGGCCAGCCACAGGTTCGCGCCGGGGACGGCGACATGGTCGGCCACGGTGAGGTGCCCGGTGGTGAGGGTGCCGGTCTTGTCGCAGGCGATGACCGTGGTGGAGCCGAGCCCTTCGATCGCGGGCAGGCGCCGGACGATCACTCCCAGCCGGGCCATGCGCTGCGAGCCCACGGCGAGCGCGGTGGTGACCGCCGCGGCCAGGCTCTCGGGGACCGCGGCGATGGCGAGCGCGACCCCCGCCAGGATGATGTTGATCAGCGCGGCCTCGCCCCGGGCGACCCGGGTCAGCCCGATGAGGATCATGAGGGCGCCCGCCGCCACGGCGAGGATGCCGATGCGCCGCGACACCGTCTCGAGCTCCACCTCGAGCGGCCCTTTGACGCGGCCGCCCAGGGCGGTGGCGATGCGGCCCATCTGGGTGCGCGCCCCGGTCCGCTCCACCACGGCCACCCCGGTCCCGCGGACCACGAGCGTGCCGGCGAACAGCTCCCCGGCCTGGTCGCCGAGCGGGGTGTCCGCGTCCGGCTCCTCCGCCGGGTGCTTCTCAGCGGAGAGGGACTCCCCGGTGAGCAGCGCCTCCTCCACGGCGAGCCCGGACGCCCGGATGATCCGGGCGTCGGCGGGCACCCGATCGCCGGCGGCGACCTCGATCACATCGCCGGGGACCACCTCGGCCACGGGGATCCGCCGCGCCGTGCCGTCGCGGATCACCTTGGCCATGGGCGCGGTGAGGGTGTGCAGCGCCTGGATCGCCCGCTCCGCCTTGGTCTCCTGGCGCACCCCGATCACGATGTTCACCACGAGGATGGCGAGGATGGCCGCGCCCTCGGGGACCTCGGCGAGCACGAGCAGGGTGACCAGGCCGGCGATCAGCAGCAGGATCGACAGCGGGTCGGCGAGGTGGCGGGCCACCCGGACCGGCAGCGCCGGGGGTTCGGGCCGGGGAAGCTCGTTGGGGCCGTGCTCGGCCAGCCGGCGGGCCGCCTCTTCCTGCGAGAGCCCGGTGACCGTGTGCTCGGCGGGGTCCATGGCCCCAGTAGATCACGCGGGCGGGCGTCCGCCAGGCGGGCGAAGGCCATCATCCGCGAGGACCTTGGGCCTCTGCCCGACCGCTGCTCAGCCGCTGCTCAGCCGGCGCCCGCGGAGGCGCCGGGAGGTACCGGCCCACCGGCACCCCGGGAGAGCCCGGCACACCGGCATCCCGGGAAGGCCCGGCGTGCCGGCCGCCCGTGAGCCACGTGGACGACGCCGTCGTGCCCGATCGGCCCCTGCCGGATGCCACGGGCGACGTCGATCACATCCTGGTCGGGCCGGACCGGGTATGGGTGATCGACGCCGAGCGGTGGCACCACTGCACCCGGATCCACCGCTCTTCAGCGCGGCGTGGGGATCGGCCGCTGGCCACTCCGTCACGGTGCGGATCCGGAGTCCCTCGCCGGGCCACGGTGGCCCGCCGCGCGGTGCGCCCGCCGTGACCGGCTCCGGCCGCGGCCGGGTGCCCTGGTGGTACGGCTAGCCGAGCGGGGCCGTCCACGTGAGCATGGTCCCCCCGGCCTCCGGCCTGGTGATCTCGAAGGTGCCGCCGAGCCGCTCCGCGCGCTCGGCGAGGTTGCGCAGGCCGCTGCGCCGGCCGCCCTCGGGGACGCCGACCCCGTTGTCCTTGACGATCAGGGTGACCTGCTTCCCATCGCTGCGCACCGACACGTCCGCGCGGGTGGCCTTGGCGTGGCGGACGACGTTGGACAGCGCCTCGCGGAGCACGGCGAGCAGGTGGTCGGCGACCTCGGCGCTGATCTCGGTGTCCAGCCGGCCCTCCAGGCTCAGGCCCGGCATGAACCCCAGGTGGCCGCGCGCCCCCTCCACCAGATCCACGATCTTGGAGCGGAGGCTCTGCTCCGTCTCGGCCGGCATCTGGAGCTTGAAGATCGTGGTGCGGATCTGCCGGATGGTGTCGTCGAGCTCGTCGATCGCGCTCTGCAGGCGCGAGGACGCCTCCGGCCGCTCCTCCACCAGGCGGGCCGCGCTCATCAGCGTCATGGCCACCGCGAACAGGCGCTGGATGACGACGTCGTGCAGGTCCTTGGCGATGCGGTCGCGGTCCTCCAGCAGCCGGAGCCGCTCGGCGTACTTGCGCGACTCGGCGAGCTCGAGCCCGATCGCCGCGTGCCCGGCGAAGGCGTGGAGCATGCGCAGGTCGGCCTGGCTGAACGGCAGGCGCCCGGAGAGCTTGCCGAGCAGCAGCACGCCGCGCACCTCATCGGCCGCGCCGAGCGGCACGGCGGCCACCGGGCCGTACGGCTGCCTGCCGGTGAGGCCCAGCGCGAACTCCGTGTCGGCCGGGTTGCTCACGGTGACCGGCTCGCGGGTGACGAACGCGTGGCCGGCGAGCGAGCCCGCGACGGGGACCTCCCCGCCGGTGACCAGCCGGTCCTGTTCGCGGTCCTCGGCCGCGACCCGGAGCACCCCGTCGTCGTCCCGCGCGGGGAGCAGGATCGCGGCGAGGTCGGCCTCGGTCATCTCCCGGGCCCGGCGGGCGATCAGCAGGAGGACCTCGCGGGGGTCGGCGCCGGAGAGCAGCCGGGTGGTGATCTCCGAGGACGCCTCGAGCCAGGTCTCCCGGCGCCGGGTCTCCTCGTACAGGCGGGCGTTCTCGATCGCCACGCCGGCGGCGGTGGCGAGCGCGACGACGATCGCCTCGTCGTCCTCGTCGAAGCTCCCCCCGCCGCGCTTGTCGGCGAGGTAGAGGTTGCCGAACACCTCGTCGCGCACCTTGATCGGCACGCCGAGGAAGCTCCGCATGTGCGGGTGGCCGGGCGGGAAGCCGTACGCCTGGGGGTGCTTGGTGAGGTCGGCGAGGCGGAGCGTCTGCGGCTCCTTGATCAGCAGGCCGAGCAGTCCGAGGCCGCGAGGCCAGTGATCGATCTTGGCGATCTCCTCTTCGCTCAGCCCGACGGGGATGAACTGGATGAGCGTGTTGTCCTCGCCGATCACGCCCATCGCCCCGTACCGGGCGTCGACCAGGTCGGTGGCGGTCTCGACCAGCCGCCGCAGCACGGTCTCCAGGTCCAGGTCGCTGCTGATGGAGACCACGGCCTGCAGGAGGGCGTGGACCCGGTCACGGGTGACCAGCACGGCGTTGAGCCGCACCTGCAGCTCGGCGAGCAATTCGTCGAGCCGCATGTGGGGGATCAGCGGACCCGGCTCGTTTTCCACCATAGGTGCAGTGTCCCACTCCGGAGCACTGCACCACATGTCCAGGTGACGAACTGCTCGACATTTCGTGGGGATTCCCGGTGGACCCGATCGCCGGCGCCCGCGCACCGGAGGCCGGGTCCGCCGCCCGACGGGGAGCGCCGGCCGGCCGGTGGCTCAGACCTGGCGGCGCCGCCACTTGGCGTCCGCGAGGGCCCAGGCGATGTCCCACTCGCGGTACCGGCGCCGGTCCAGCGCCCGCCGGCCGATCACGTAGATCAGCACCAGGCCCAGGGTGGCGGCGAGCTGCACCCCGGTCGCGGCGAAGACCGCCTTCGTGATGGTCTCGGCCCGCTTGTTCGGCGGCGTGGTGGGCCGGCCGTCCGCGTCCACCCAGATCTGCACCCGGGTCCCCGCCCGGGTCAGCGGCCGGACCTGCACCTTGCCCTCGCGCGCCGTCCCGTCCGGCATCGTCCAGCGGGCCTGGGCCCGCACCATGAACGCCGCCCCGGCGGCGTTCATCTGCTCGGGGGCGTCCTCGGTGAGCACCGCGGTCACCAGCTGGCGCGCGCCCGGCCCCACGCGCTCGTCGGCGAGGCCGTCCCGGTAGACGGACCCGCCCACCAGCATGGCGGGCCAGAGGAACAGCATGAAGGCGAGCACCAGGGCCAGCACCAGCCCGGACTCCAGGCGGTCGTAACGCCTCCGCAGCGGATTGCCGTCGGGCCGGTAGAGGCGAATCCGCGCACCGATCCAACCGGCGATCCTTCCCATCGAGCACCTCCGGTGTACGTCCCACTCCACCTTCCCGCGGTGACGGCCACCGGCGGCAGGGCAAGAGGGCGCGAGAAGAAGGGCCAAGAGTCCCCAATCGGCCGGGCACTAGGACCTGTGATCGAGATCATGCGCCCGGTGACCGCCGCGCCGCCCGGCCACGGCCCCCACGGCCGCCGGTATGCCCGCGGCACCGGGACTCAACCCGGGCCCGGCCATCGGCGGGCGTTCGGACCGCCGATACGCCCGCCCGCACCGGGGCATCGGACCTGCGCGAGGTCGCCCTGCGCCCTCGTTCCGGCGCGCCCGCCCGCGCCCGCCTCAAGTGTCCGGCGGCAGGTGTCCCGCCGAGCGGATCACCGCACCCGCCGGGGTACCGGGTGGTCTCCTGGCCGGGCGACCTCGCCAGGGACCAGGCCGAGGCCCGGGCTTCCGGAACGGCCGGCCGAGGAGGGAACGCGGCCGACGCGGGAAAGCTGACCACGAGAGCCGGCGACGAGGGGAGGTCGGCATGGTCACCAGGCGTGACTTCCTCCGGGGCTGCGCGGCCGTCCTGCTCGGCTCTCGCGCCGTGGGCCCGGCGGCCCGGGGTGCCGCGCCCGAGCTCGACCCGAGGTCGATCCCCAAGTACGTCACCCCGCTGCCCATCCCGCCGGTGATGCCGGCCGCGCCCGGCGAGGACCCCGGGACCTACGTGATCGCGGTCCGGCGGTTCCGGCAGCGGATGCTCCCGCCGGGGTACCCGGTGACCACGGTCTTCGGGTACGGGGCACCCCACCGGCCGGAGACGTTCGCCACCCCGGCGTGGACGATCGAGGCCCGGGCCGATCGACCGGTCCAGGTGACGTGGGTGAACCAGCTCGTCGGCCGGGACGGCCGCCACCTGCCCCACCTGCTGTCCGTGGATCCGACCCTGCACTGGGCCAACCCGCCGGGCGGCGTGGCGCACCGCGACCACCGGCCCTCGTTCACCTCGACCCCCGGGCCGTACCGGGGACCGGTTCCGATCGTCACGCACCTGCACGGCGGGCACTCCCCCGACGACAGCGACGGCCACCCCGAGGCGTGGTTCCTTCCCGCGGCGCGCACCGTCCCCGCCGGCTACGCCGCGGAGGGGTCCCGGTACGCGGAGTTCGCCGAGGCCTTCGCCGAACGGACGGGCGTGACGTGGCGGCCCGGGTCGGCCGTGTACCGCTACCGCAACGACCAGGCGGCGGCGACCCTCTGGTACCACGACCACGCGCTGGGGATCACCCGGCTCAACGTGTACGCCGGGCTGGCCGGCTTCTACCTGATCCGCGGCGGCCCGGCCGACCTGCCGCAGGGCGTTCTGCCCTGGCCGGCCCCGCAGGCCGGCGACCCCCCGGGGCTGCGGTACCACGAGATCCCGCTGGCCGTCCAGGACCGGTCCTTCACCGCCGACGGCGCCCTGCACTACCCGGACCGCCGCGACGCCGGCGGGGCGACCGGCGCGTACCTGCCCCACGGTGACGTGCCGCCGATCTGGGTCCCCGAGTTCTTCGGCACCACCATGCTGGTGAACGGCGTCACCTGGCCGGTGCTCGACGTGGAGCCCCGCCGGTACCGGTTCCGGCTGCTCAACGGCTGCAACTCGCGCACCCTCATCCTCTCGATCGCCGCGTCCCCGGCGGCCCGGCCGGTGCGTGCGGCGCTCCCGCTGTGGTGCGTCGGCGGCGACGGCGGGTTCCTGCCGAGCCCGGTGGAGCTGGAGCGGCTCACGCTCGCCCCCGCGGAGCGGGCCGACGTGGTGGTCGACTTCACCGGTGTCCGGGAGGGCACCGAGCTGTACCTGGTCAACGAGGGGCCGGACGTGCCGTACCGGGGCGACGGGTCGGACCGCCCCGCCGACCCGGCCACCACCGGCCAGGTGATGAAGTTCGTCGTCCGCGCGCTCACCGGCCGGGACACCAGCGTGCCGCCCGGCCGGCTGGAGCTCCCCTCCCCCGCCCCGCTGGGCGAGGCGGTGCGGACCCGCCGGCTCGCCCTGCTGGAGCGCGAATCGGCCACCCCGGAGGTGGGGCCGGTGGCGGCGCTGCTCGGCGTCGAGGGCGCCCGGCCGGTGCCGTACGGCTGGCACGACCCGGTCACGGAGAACCCGGCCGTGGGCGACGTCGAGGTGTGGGAGTTCCACAACCACACGGTGGACGCCCACCCCATGCACATCCACGAGGTGATGTTCGAGGTCGTGGGCCGCGAGCCGTTCCGCGGGCCGGCCCGGGGGCCGTACCCGTGGGAGCGCGGCCGCAAGGACACGGTGATCGCCCCGCCGCAGCAGGTCACCCGGGTCAAGGCGCGCTTCGACCTAGCGGGGAGGTACGTGTGGCACTGCCACATCCTGGAGCACGAGGACAACGAGATGATGCGGCCGTACCGGATCGGGCCGTGAGCTCACGGCTCCCGCAGCACCTCGGCGACCGGGCGGCGCACGCTGCTCGCCTCGTCGAGCGCGAACCCCAGCCGCATCAGGAGCTGCGGGTGGGCCCCGCCGCAGACGTGCCGGCGGATGAACGCCCGCAGGTCGGGCATCTCCAGCGCCTGGCCGTGGAAGGCCGCGGAGACCCCGTAGGCGGAGGCCTGCAGCAGGACCCGCTGCAGCGCCTGCCCGGCGACCAGCCAGTCCTCCCGGGTGTCCCCCTCGGTGGTGAGCAGGACGACCAGCCCGGTGCCCGCGCAGATGGGCTCCTCGTCCCCGCCGCCCCAGCCCTCGCCGCGGCCGTAGTCGCGCTCGGCGAAGTGGTACGGCACACCGCGACGGCGGGCGGTGGGGTAGCTGTCCGCCGGGACGCCGTCGCGGCGGGCGCTGCCCGGCGGGCGGGCCCAGCGGGCCATCTCCAGGGCGTACCGGCGGTCGGTGGCCTGGATCTCCTGGGCGGCGCCGGTGAGCGCGGCGAGCACCCGCAGCATCGGGTCGGCGCGCACCGGGATCAGCCGGGCGCCCTCGTTACCGGCCGCGGCGACCAGCTCATCGACCAGCTCGTCGGCGATCGGGAGGGCGGTGAACCCGGACCGGTGGGTGCGGCGGCGCTCGATCTCGCCGTACAGGAGCCCGGCCAGCTCGTCGGGCGGCGCCGGCTCCCCCGCGCGCACGGTGGCGAGCAGCAACGGGCTGTCCGGATCGGGCAGCAGCCGTACCACGGGCCGGTGGCCCAGGGCGCGGAGCGCGATCCGGAGGTTGAACAGGGCGGCACCGCAGCTGATCAGCATCTGCCGGCCGTCCGGGTCGGTGACCCGCAGCCGGCGCTCCGGATCGGCGCTCAGCCTGACCTCGGCGCCGGACACGCTGAAGGACCACGGCTGCGTGTTGTGCACCGAGGGCGCCCACACCGCCGCCTCCACGGCGGCCCGCAGGACCTGCGTCATCCCAGGGGCGTTCCCCGCTCGCGGCCTGTTCATCGCGGGTCACACCATCGGCGGGGAGATCAGCAGGTCGTCGACGTCGAAACCGAGGTCGGCGTCGACCTCGATCACCCCGTCGACCCGGCGGGCCGCGAGGACGAAAGGGCGGACCTGCGACCGGCGGGGCACCCGCCCCCGCACGGCGAGCACCCCCGACTCGACCTCCATGGTCAGCCGGGCGGGGTCGATGCCGATCCGCTCGGCGACCTGGCGGACGTCGGCCTTGATCTCCTCCGCCGGCCGGGCGAACACCCGCAGCAGGTCGCCCTGGTGGACGGTCCCCACGATGCGGCCGGTCGCCGGTTCGATCACGGGCAGCTGCTTGATCCGGTTGCGGTGCATGAGCCGCGCCGCGTCCCGGATCGGCGTGCCGACCGTCACCGTGATCGCCGGGGTGGTCATGAGCTCCGCGGCGGTCGTGCCCGTCACCTTGCGGCGCTCGGCCCGGCTCAAGTGCCCGAACGGCCGTCCCCCGGCCTCGATCTCCTTGAGCAGGAGATCGTCCTCGGAGACCACGCCGATCGGCCGCCGGTCCGCGTCGACCACGGTGACCGCGCCCACCCCGTAGCGGCGCATGGTCTCGACGAGCTGGGTGAACGTCGCGTCCATGGTGACCGCAATGGCCACCGTGCCCATGACATCCCTCACCGTTGCCGCCATCGCGATCCCTCCCCCACTCACCGTCAGAGTGCCTCGGCCGCGTTCCGGCAGGTCAGCGGTGAAGGTCCTGATCACAGGGGACCTTCGGCCGCACTTTCGAGCCGTACGCCCCTGGGCGCGCGGGACGCGCCGCGCTTGCCTGGGGAGTTGAGGCGGACCGCCGCCGCGGAACGGAGCCGGAGAGAAGGGAGCCGATCATGCACAAGAAGGTGCGGGACGTGATGACCACCCAGGTCGCCTCGGTCAACGGGAGCACCCCGTTCCGGGACATCGCCGAGGTGCTGATCACCCACAACGTGAGCGCGGCGCCGGTCGTGGACGGCGAGGGCCACGTCATCGGGGTGGTCTCCGAGGCGGACCTGCTGCGCAAGGAGGAGCTGCGGGAGCAGTACTACCGGGAGGGCTACAAGCTCCCGCTGAGCGCCCGGCTGCGGGAGCGGCTCGGCCGGCCCGGGGGCGACGTGGAGGAGAAGGCGCGCGCCTTGACGGCGGCGCAGCTCATGACCGCCCCGCCGATCACGATCACCCCGTACAAGAGCGTGGTGAGCGCGGCCCGGCTGATGAGCAAGCACGGGGTCAAGCGGCTGCCGGTCGTGGACGACGAGGGCCGGCTGGTCGGGATCGTGAGCCGCCACGACCTGCTGAAGGTGTTCGTCCGGTCCGATGAGGACATCCTCGACGAGGTCCGCCGCGACATCATCAACGGCGCGCTGTGGACGGACACCTCCCGGCTCAAGGCGTCCGTCCGCGAGGGCGTGGTGACGCTGAGCGGCCAGGTCGAGAACCGCAGCGACGCCAAGATCCTCGTGCGGATGGCCGAGCGGATCAACGGTGTGCTCGGCGTGGTCGACGAGATCGAGTGGGAGCGGGACGACACCCGGTCCCGGGTCCTGGGCAAGTGACCGCCGGGTCCGCTGCGCCGCGGGGGCGCTCCCCAAGGCCGGGCGGCCCCGGCGCGGGTCAGCGGGCCGGCTCCTCCGGTGCGGGCTCGCCCGTGGTGAGCGAGAAGTAGGCCTCCTCTTCCTGGGCGAAGTGGAGCGTGAGCACCGCGTACAGCCCGTAGAGGGAGGCGCGCAGGTCGTCCAGCTGCTCCGGCCCCGGCCCGGTGCCCCCGGCGAGCTCCAGTTGCCTGCCGATCCGGCGGGCGAGCCGGGTGATCTCCGCGTGCGCCCGGCTCATCGTGGCCGTCGCCTCCGGCGCGCCGAGCAGCCGGGCCAGCGCCGGGTAGAGCCGGTGCTCCTCGGCGCGCTCGTGCGGCAGCAGCTCCTCGTTGAGGAACCGCAGGACGCGCTCCAGCCCGGCACGGGTCTCCTCGGGCGGCACGTCGCCGATCCGGTCGGCCACCTCGCGGATCAGCTCCAGGGGCGGCCGCAGCTCCACGTGCTCGCGCTCGAAATGGCGCAAGAGCTCGTGGGTCGGCTCGTCCACCCGGATCCCGGTCCCGCGGGCCGGGCCGAGCGCGCGGAGCGCGTTGAGGATCACGGCGACGTCGATCGCCTCCTGCACCAGCGCGCCCGCGGCGGGCGGCAGCAGCCCCACGGAGGCCACCATCATCGCGAGCAGGGACAGCCCGATGCCGACGCCCGCGCTCTGCACGGCGATGCGCCGGGTCCGGCGCGCCACGTCCATCGCGTCGGCGAGCCGGTCGAGCCGCTCCGTGGTGAGCACCACGTCCGCGGCCTGCGCGGAGACCGCCGCGCCCCGCGCGCCCATGGCGACGCCCACGTCCGCGGCGGCGAGCGCCGGCGCGTCGTTGATGCCGTCCCCGACCATGACCGTGGTGGCGCGCTTCGCCTCCTCGCGGACGCCGGCCACCTTGCCCTCCGGCGACTGCTCGGCGAGCACGTTGTCGATGCCGAGCACGGTGGCGATCGCCTCGGCGACCTCGGCGCGGTCGCCGGTGAGCATCACCACCCGGTCGATGCCGGCGCTGCGCAGCCGGCGCAGGGTCCGCCCCGCGTCCCCGCGCACCGCGTCCCGGAGCATGATCACCCCGGCGGTCTCGCCGTCGACGGTCACCCACACGGTCATCGCGCCGTCGAGCGCCGCCCGGGCGCGCTGCGCCGCCTCCCACTGGGACGCCCCGGCGGCCCGTGCCTTCCCCACGTACACGCGGCGCCCGCCGACGAGCGCCTCCATCCCGCTGCCCGGGTCCTCCTTGGGCTGCTCCGGCTGCGGCAGGGTGAGCCCGCGCTCCCGGGCGGCCCGGACCACGGCGGCCGCCACCACGTGGGAGGAGAGCTGATCGACCGCGGCGGCCAGCCGCAGCACCTCGGTGCCGTCCCAGCCGGGGGCGGCCACGACGTCCTCCACCCGCGGGTGGCCGACGGTGAGCGTTCCGGTCTTGTCGAGCACGATGGTGCGGGCCTTGCCCAGCGTCTCCAGCGCGCCCCCGCCCTTCACGATCACGCCGTACCGGGCGGTGCGCGACAGGCCGGAGGCGATCGCGGCGGGCACGGCGAGCAGCAGCGGGCACGGGGTGGCCACGACGAGCACGGCCACCGCGCGCACCGCCTCACCGGAGATCAGCCACGCGCCCCCGGCGAGCAACAGGGTGAGCGGCAGGAACCACGCGGCGAACCGGTCGGCGACCCGGGCCATCGGCGCGCTGCCCGCCTCGATCTCCTGGGCGAGGCGGACCACGCCGGTGTAGGTGCTCTCCGCGGCGGTCGCCGTGGCCCGCATGTCGAACGCCTGCCCGGCGTTGACCACACCGCTGGCGATGGCGTCCCCCGCGCCGTACTCGACGGGCAGCGCCTCACCGGTCAGCGCGGACTCGTCGAGGAGCGCCGTCCCGGAGAGCACGGTCCCGTCCACCGGGACGATCTCCCCGCTCGGCACGGCCAGGCGGTCGCCCCGCCGTACCTCGTCCACCGGCACCCGGTGGGGGGCGCCGTCCTCGTAGCGCCAGGCGAACCGGGGCGCCCGCTCGTACAGCCCGGTCAGGTCGCGGCGCGCCCGGCGTAACGCGAAGTCCTCCAGCAGCCGGCCGCTCGCCAGCATGAGGCCGATGACCGCCCCGGCGAAGTACTCGCGTACGGCCAGGGCGCCGCCGAGGGCTAAGACCGCGATCGCGTCGACGCCCAACCGGCCGGCGCGGAGGTCGGAGACGACCCACCACATCGCGGGCACCAGCGCCACGGCGGTCCCGGCGGCCCAGGCGATGTCGCCGGCGGCGCCGGCGCCGATGAGGTGCAGTGCTCCCCCGATGACCAGCGCACCGACCGCGGCCGCGAGGAACGCATACCGTTTCATAACTTCCATACTCGGCCACCATCCGTGATCAGGCGCTCCTCGCCAAGCGCATTGCGGGCATCACACCCGATTCGCCGCCACCGGCCGGATTCCGGGCGTCAGGCGCGCTGCGGCGTGCGGATCACGGCGAGCGGGCAGGCCGCCTGGTGGAGCATCCCCTGGCTGACCGAGCCGAGGACCAGCCCGGCGAACCCGCCGCGCCCCCGGGAGCCCACGACGAGCAGGTCCGCGGTGGCGGACTCCTGGCGCAGCACCGCGACCGGGTGGCCCTGCACGATCTCCTCGACGACCTCCACGTCCGGGTGGCGCCGCCGCCGCTCGGCGATCGCCTGCTTGACCAGGCCGATCTCCCCCGGATCCCCGCCCGAGCCGTCGCCGTCCGGTTCCGGCAGCAGGCCGCCGCTCCCGTCGATCGCGGTCCACGCGTGCACCGCGCGCACCCGCGCGCCCCGCAAGGCCGCCTCGGCGAAGGCGAAGTCGAGCGCGGCCCCGCCCTGCTCGGAGCCGTCCACGCCCACGACCACCTCCCCGTGCACCTGCCGCGGGGCCTCCCGCACCACGACCACGTCGCACGGGGCGTGGCCGGCCACGGCGTGGGCCACCGAGCCGACGAGCAGCCCGCGGAAGCCGCCCAGCCCGTGGTTGCCGACCACCAGCATGCGGGCGCCCTTGGCCGCCTCGATCAGCGCGGTCCGGGGGTCGCCGGGGAGGATCGAGGTGCTGACCTCCACCTCCGGGGCCTCGCTGCGGGCCCGGTCGGCCGCGGCGGCGAGCACCATGTCCGCGCCCTCGCGCATCCAGGCCGCGATGGCCGCGTACCGGCCGGACAGCGTCGGCGAGCAGACCCACTTCGGGACGGCGTTGACCACCCGCAACGGCACGCGGTGCAGCACGGCCTCCTTGGCCGCCCACGCGGCGGCCTCGAGACCGGCCCGCGAACCGTCCACCCCGACCAGAATCATGGCCACCTCCGATCCCCCGTGGGCTCCGTATCACTGGCGCTTCTCCTATCTCACCTGTACCGCGCGGAGCGCGGCAGCGCCGAAGGTCCTACCCGGCCGGGACCTTCCGCCCGCGGCCGTGGCGGGCGAACCCGGCCATCGGCGGCGGAGCACGCGCCCGCGGGGCTGTTGTGACCCGTGGTGGTGAGCCGGAGCTCGGCGCGGGCGGGCGTGCGGCAGGTGGTGCCCCGGCTGTGGGCCGAGGGCGGGTTAACCGGAGCCGGGCGGGGAACGCGTCCGACCGTGGACGAGACGACCGGCCAGGGCGCCGAGGCCCCGCACCGCAGGCTCGCGGCCGTGCTGCGCGAGCAGATCCTGAGCGGGCGGATCGAGCCGGACCGCCCGCTGCCCTCCGAGGAGAGCCTGCAGCGAGAGCACGGCCTCGGCCCGGAGGACGTGCGCCGGGCGATCCGGCTGCTCAGCGACGAGGGCCTCGTCTACACGCTCCCCGGGCAGGGCGCGTTCGTGTCCTCCCGCGCCGAGGAGACCGGCGGCGGCTGAGGGCGGCCGCCCGAGCCCGCCGTACCCGCTCGATGAGCCGTCCCCGCGGTCGGCCCATGCCGTAACGGCCCCGGCCGTCGGGACCGGCCGGGGCCGGGCCTGGAGGGCCTGTGGCGTGCCCCCCTCTGGCGGCCTCTCGCAGCGGCCGCGTCCCGGTCCTCCACCCCCGGCGCGGGCAGGAACGCCCCCCTTGCCGAGCACAGTCCGCCGCTTCCGGTGCGCCATGGGCCGAGGCTCGCGCCCACTCGATCACCGACCTCGGCCGCAAAGCTCAGCCGCTCCGCGGCGTGGCCGGCGCCATGGCAAAGAACGAGCGCTTCGGCGGGCGGCCGCCGAAGCGCGACGGCATCGAGGTTCGCGGCCACGACGGTGTTCGCGACGGTGCCGGCATGGGCGACACCGTCGTACAACCAACAAGCCCTGCAACCAAGGCTCTTGTGTTTTCGATTCACAATCATTAACATCGACAACCGGCGATCGAATCGATCGCCATGACAACGCCGGACCACCGGCGAAACGGCGATCATGCGCGCCGACACCGGGCCCGGCCCGCCGGAGAAAGGCGCCGGGCCCGGTCCCTGTGCCTGAGCGGCATGAGGGCGCCGCCGGCCGGCACCGGCCCTGAGGCGATCCACGACGACCACCGCCACCGAGGACGAGGGGAATCGGATTGACGGACCAGGAGCTGGCCGCCGAGCTGCGCGAGCTCGCCGCCCATCCGGCCCTGGCGGCCCGGGCGGCCCAGCTGCGCGAGGTGGCGGACGCCGTGCTCTCCCCCGACCTGGCGGAGCGGTGGTGCGAGGTGGACCTCTTCGCCGCCTTCCCGCCCGAGGAGACGGTCCGCCCGGACCACCCCGGCTCGGCCCGGTGGTGGCACGCCCTGCTCACCGCGGCGGGCCTGGTCCAGCCCGTGCTCGTGTTCCTCCCCATCTCGATCACCTGGCTGGGGCTGAAGAACGCGACCACGGCCTACGGCGAGCTGCTCGCCATCGCGGGGGCCGAGGCCGCCCGCCGGCCGTTCCTGGAGCTGTGGCAGCAGGGATTCGACGGCCGCCTGCCGGCCTGGCAGCGGTTCGACGGCGTCGCCCTCGCCACCCTGGTCGCGATCTTCCTGCTCATCGCGGTCACCTTCGCCGAGCGCCTGCTGCGCCGGATGGCCGAGCGCCGGTCGGGCGAGCGGACCGAGGCCCTCCGGGCCCGGCTCCGCACCGCGCTCACCGCGGCGACCCTGGTGCTCGCCGAGGCGCGGCTCGCCTCTCCGGCCCGCTTCCAGGCGGAGCTGGGCAAGAGCGCCGTGGAGCTCCGCAAGGTCGGCCAGACGATCGGCCGGGTCCACGCCAAGGTGGTGCCGGCGCTCGAGAAGGCGCTCGACTCCACCGGCCGGGCCACGGACGCGCTCGTGGCCGCCGCCGACGGCGTGCGGGGTTCGATCCCCGCGCTCACCGCGCACCTCACCGCGGTCACCGACGCGGCGAAGGACATGCTGGAGGCGGTGGAGCGGGCCGCCGGCGCGGTCGACTCCGTCGGCCGGCGGACGGACGCGGCGGTGGACCGCGTCGGCGACCGGGTCGGCGGCCTGATCACCACCGCGACCGACGGCGTACGGCAGGCGCTGGACGAGTTCACGGCCGCGGCCGGCCGGATGGTCGCGGACACCGCCGCCCACCTGGACACCCGGGTCGGGGAGCTGACCGGCGCCACCGCAGGCCTCGGCTCGGCGGTGAGCCGGGTGGAGGCGGTGGCCGCCCGGAGCGGGGACCGGCTCGCCGACGCCGTCACCCAGGCCGCGGGCGCCTTCACCACCGCGCTGGAGAACGCGGGCGCCGAGGTCCGGCAGGCCCTCGGCGACTGGGCCGACACGGCGAGCGCGCACGCCGCGCGGATCGAGCTGGTCTCGGACGCGGCCGGCCGTACCGCGCACCTGCTGCAGGAGACGCGCGACGCCCTGGACCGGCTCCCGGCGGACCTGGCGCGGACCCTGCAGGAGCTCCCCACCGCGGTCCGCGACGCCGCCCGCCCCGAGCTCGCCGCGCTGCGGGCCGCGGTCGCCGGGCTCGACGACGCGGTACGGCAGGCCACGTCGGCGTTCACCGGCGCCACCGGTGCCAGGACCGGCGCCCCAGGCGGCCGGACGGCCGGCGGGCCGAGCGCTCCCGCCGGCGGATCAGGCGCCGAGGGCCGGCCGGTGGGCGGCCCGGAACCGGGAGGGGCCGCGTGACCGGCCGCGACCGGCCGTCCACGCCCGTGCTGCTCGCGGGCTGGCTCTTCGCCGACCTCCTGCTGGGGCTGACCGTCACCATGCTCGGCGCCCAGGCGCCGCCTCCCGTCCCGGAGCCCGGCCGGGGAACGGCGTCCCCCACCCCCTCGCCGTCGCCCTGCGCGACACGGATCGCCGGGGTGAAGGCGAGGCCCTTGAAGCTCGCGTTCCACGTCGACCCCGGCGCCTCGGACGGGGAGCTGCTCGCGGTGGTGCGGCGGGAGCTCCGCGGCCACCGGGAGCGGCTCACCGGACGGCGGGCCGGCATGGTGCTCACCTTCGGCGCCGCCGGCGGCGCCGGGGACGGCGTCCACCTCGCGAAACGGGTCAACGCGGCGGCCCGCCGGGCGTACCCCCGCGTCTTCGGCGCGGCCGCGACCCGGAACTTCCACGACCTCGCCGCACCGCGCGGGTCGATCTCGATGGAGATCTACTTCGTCTCGGTCGGCTGCTCACCCACCCCCGGAAGCTGAGGACACCGATGAGCGAACAGGTTCTCCCCTTCTACCTGGTCTGCGATGAGTCGTACTCCATGGAAGGGCCGCCGCTCGACGCGATCAACCAGGAGCTGCCCGAGATCTACCGGGAGATCGCCAGCAACCCCGTGGTGGCCGACCGGGCCCGGCTCGGCATCATCGGGTTCAGCGACCGCGCCGAGGTGCTGCTCCCGCTCTCCGACCTCAACGACGTCCACTCGATCCCGCAGCTCGCCCCGCGCGGCGGCACGAACTACGGCGCCGCCTTCGCCCTGCTGAAGAGCACCATCGAGCAGGACGTCCAGGCGCTCAAGCAGGCCGGGCACCGGCCGTACCGGCCCTGCGTGTTCTTCCTCACCGACGGGCAGCCCACGTACGAGTGGCACCAGGAGTACCGGAGCCTCACCGACTCCGGTTTCCCGCCGCACCCCACCATCCTCGCCTTCGGCTTCGGCGACGTGGACGCCACCACCCTGCAGCAGGTCGCCACGTTCCGGGCGTTCATCGCCAACGACGACATCTCGCCCGCGCAGGCGCTGCGGGAGTTCGCAAAGCAGCTCCTCAACTCCGTGGTCCAGTCGGCCGTCGCCTCGTCGGCCGACCCCGCGGGCGGCGCCCGCCTGGTCATCCCCGAACAGGTGAAGGGCTACACCACGCTGCCCGCCGACCCCGTGTGATCCGGTCTGTAGGAGAGCCCGCGCATGAACCACGTCACGGAGATCGCCACCGCCGGGGCGGAGGCGGCCGGCATTCCCGAGCCGCTCGTCATCGGCCGCACCCCGCGGCTGCGCTCGGAGCCCGGCGCCCTGCCGGAGGTGCAGGAGCACGTGCCGGACACCGAGCTCGACGGCGCCGCCCTCCCCGGCCTCGTGGTGCGCGCCGCCTCCGTACGGGGCGACGCGCACCGCTACTACGGCACGCCACGGCAGGACGCCATGGCGCTCTGGCACGACGGGAACGGGCGGCTCCTCGCCTGTGTGGCCGACGGCCTCGGCAGCAAGCCGCGCTCCCACCTCGGCGCGGCCACCGCCTGCGCGGTCGCCCCGGGTAACCTGCCGGACTTCCTCGCCCACGGCGAGCCGCAGACCGCGGCGCGCTGCTTCATCGAGAACATCGCCGACGACCTCCGGGCCCGGGCCGGTGACGAGGCGGAGGTCACCCCGGACGACCTGTCGACGACCTTCCTCACCGCCATCGTGGAGGAGCTGACCGATCGGCCCGGGCATCGGGCCGTCATCATCCGGGTCGGCGACTGCGCCGCATGGCTGCTGCACAAGGGCCGGTGGTTCCCGTGCTTCGGCGGCGACGGCCCCGGGACCGGCGAGGAGATCGCCACCCCGGTGACCCGTGCCCTCCCCCGGGACGTCGAGCACGTGGAGGTGGCCACGGCCGATCTCTACCCGGGGGACATGCTCCTGCTCTGCACCGACGGCCTCGCCAGGCCGCTGCAGGTCCCCGAGGTGGGCGCCCGGCTCGCCGCCTGGTGGAGCCGCCCGGAGCCGCCCTCGCTGCCGGAGTTCTTCTGGCAGCTCAGCTTCCGGGCCCGGACGTACGACGACGACCGGACGGCCGTGTGCCTGTGGAGGGTCGCCGGATGACCTTCACCCCGCACCCGTCGGATGTGGACCGGAACTCGCTCGTCCTCGACCCTGAGCCCTTGGGCGAGGGCGGCCAGGGCGTGGTCTCCCGGGTGCAGGGCGCAGCCGGTTTCGTCTACAAGGAGTACCTGCGGCAGGCGGGGCAGGTGAACGGCGCCGCGCTTGCCGAGCTCGTCGACTTCGCCCACCGGCTGACGGCCGGGGACCAGGACGGGCTGCTCACCCAGTGCGCCTGGCCGGTCGCCCGGGTCGTGGACGGGAACCGGGTCACCGGGTTCCTCATGCCCGAGGTCCCGGGCGACTTCTACGGCCCGATCGGCGGAAAGCTCAAGCTCGTCGAGCTGCAGTACCTGCTGTACCGGCCGAACTGGTCCTGGGCGAGCCTCCACCAGCCGGACATCCGGGGCCGGCTCAAGATCGCGGAGCAGGCCGCCCGGCTGGTCGACCTGCTCCACAAGCACGGGTGGGTGATCGGGGACCTGTCGTTCCGCAACATCCTCTGGCGCCCGGGCCCGCCGTACCGGGTCTTCCTGATCGACTGCGACGGCATGCGGCGGCACGCGGGGCAGCCGGTGCTGCCGCAGGCGCACACCCCCGACTGGGACGATCCTTGCCAGCCGCCCAGCGGCCCCGACCTGGACACCGACCGGTACAAGCTCGCCCTCCTCATCGGCCGGGTGCTCTGCCAGAGCCCGGACCTGCGGCCGGGCCGGGAGCCCGCGTTCCTCCCCGGCCTGCCCGCGGAGGTGGCCGCCGCGGTGCGGGACCTGTTCGCCCGCGCCCAGGGGCCGTACGGCACCCGGCCGGTCGCGGCCGAGTGGGTGCAGGCGCTGAGCGGCCGCAGGCGCATCGCCGTGACCCGCCCTCCGCAGCGGCCCGCCACCGCTCCGCTGCCGCGCGCCGCCCCCATCCGCCTGCCCGGGGAGGAGCGGGGCAGCGTCCCGGTGCGCACGCCCGCGCCCCGGGACCCGAGTCCGCCGCCACAACCCTCCGCACCGGCGTCCGGGCGGGCCACGGTTCCGGTCGCCCGGCCGGTACGGCGTGCCTCACCCGGGGACATGGCGCCGCTCGGCGCGGCCCCGCGGCCGAAACCCGTGCCGGTGACCAGGCCGGCGCCCTCGGCAGGGCGGCCCGCCCCGGAATCCGGGGCGGGTGAGGACGACGGCTCAGCGCGGGCCGGCGATCGCCGCGGCTGAACCGGCCGCGCAACGGAAGGTCATTTGCAACGTTTGCCCGTTATGTCGCGGGGCATCTGCCGCCTATGACTGACCGCGACCGAACTGAACGGGCGGACCTCGCCCGCGCTCAGGGATTCTTCAACCTGGTGGGCGGCCTGTGGCCGATCGTCCACCGGCGCAGCTTCGAGAAGGTTTTCGGCCCCAAGACCGACACCTGGCTGGAGCTGACGGTCGCCGGGCTGCTCGCCGCGGTGGGCTGGAGCCAGCTCCGCGCGGCCTCCTCCCCCGAGGGCGTACGGCACGCCCGCCGGATCGGCATCGCCACGGCCGCCACCCTCTTGGCGATCGATCTGATCTACGTCACCCGCGGCCGGATCCGGCCGACGTACCTGGCCGACGCGATCGCCGAGGCCTGGTGGATCAAGGCGTGGCTGCGCCCGGCCGGGCCGCCCGCGGCCAAGGGACCGTCCCGCGTGATCAAGGCGGCCCCGGTCGTGATGGGCAGGGGGGCGCCGGTCAAGAGCGGCGGCAAGGTGGGCGCGCTGACCACCGGCTGTGCGACCGCCGCGGCACTGGTGGCGTACGCGGTGAACCGCCGGGCGCAGCGGCGGCAGGCGCCCGCGGAGCGGCCGCAGGTCGGAGCCGAGCGGTACCAGCCCGTCTCCTCCGGCTGAGCCGGACGCTCCGCCCGGTCCGGTTGCGTTCCCCGGCACATCGCCCGTGGAAGGAGGCGCGTCCCGCCCGAGCCCGGCGGGATGCGCCTTCCCGTGTGGGTCCCGCTGTGAATTCGGGTCGCGGGTTCACGACGACTCCGGTCAGGTATGAGGAGATCACGATTCCGCTGCCGGTCCGTGCCGCCCCGTCGGGCAGCGGCGAAGGTCATCGGGGCGGCGAGCCCTGGGCTCGGCGCGGCAATCCACGTTCCGGCCGATGATCCCCTCCGATCGAGAATGCTCGCCGGCGTGCGGGGCCGCCGCGGGCTCTGCGCGCCCAGCGACACGCAGGCGGCGCGGAGAACCCCGGCGTGGCCCATGCCGGCGGGTAAGTTGATCAACCCGACTCCTCGCTTACCGGATCAAAACCGATCTTTGGTATGGGTCAGGGCTTATCAGGATGTGCTCGGGTACATGCCGGGGTGTCGGTACCGCGGACCAGGAAAGGGTGGTAACGACATGGTCCGACCCGCTGGCGTAGAGCACCATCCCGACGTAGCGGAACTGCGCCGGACATACGACGAGGCGGGCTCCACGCCTCCCGCCCAGATGATGGACGGACTCACCTTGCTCGCGGGTGTGTACCTCGCCATCTCGCCGTGGATCGTCGGGTTCGTGGGCAATACGGCCCTCACCGTGAACAACCTCATCGTCGGCCTGATGGTGGCCGCCCTTGCCCTGGGCTGCGCCTGGGCCTTCGGCCGCACCTACGGAGTGAGCTGGGTCATCCCGCTGCTCGGCCTCTGGACGATCTTCTCGCCCTGGCTGGTGCGCGGCGGTGACGTGCGCACCGGGGGCATGATCACGAACAACATCATCACCGGGATCGTCATCCTCGTGCTCGGCCTGGCGGCGATGATGGTCGCCATGCGGTTCCGCTCACGCGGCCGGCGGTAGGAACCCGGCCGCCACGCGCGCAGGCGGCGCGCCAGCGCGGGGCCTGCACGAACGCAGAAGGGGGATACGCCTGCGCCGTGTCACGGCGCGGGCCGCTTCGCACAACCGGCCCCGGGAACGGCTCGAGACGGCTCATGCATCGCCCGGCGGGCAGGCCGGGCACCGGCCCCGCCGGGCGATGCCCTTTCCGCTCGGCCGGTCCCTCCCGGACGGCCATCCGGTGCCGTCCCGGCTCATCCTCGCCGCCCTCGGTGTCGCGGTGAGCTTCTCCCGGCCGAGGGCTCGGTACGGGCCGCAGGGCCGGCTCGGCCGCCTCCTGGCGCGCTTGGCCTGGCCTTGGGGCGGCCGCGCCGGCGGCGCCAACGGGCGCCACCGGATGCCCGTGACCCGAAGGCCGCCGGCGGCCCCGTCCGGCGTACCCGGTCGCGCACGCCGTCAGGGGCCCGATGACCGCCAGGCCATCTCCCACGCGCCGGGATGATCAGGAGGAGAACGCTCGGACGAGGGCTCCTGGAGCTTCTCCCGCGCACGCGGGGCTGATCAGCGCGATCGAGGCTCTCTACGACCTGAGCGACATCTTCTCCCCGCGCACACGGGAATGATCCCGGCCACGCTCGCACACGCGCTCACGTGCGCGGTGCGAGCAGGCCTGATCAAATGAGGCGGCGGGCGGCCACGACGATGCCGTCCTCGTCGCTGTAGAGCCAGTGTCCGGGACGGAACTCGACGCCCCCGAAGCTCACCGGCACGTCCACCTCCCCGGCGCCGTCCTTGGCGCTCTTGCGCGGGTTCGACCCGAGGGCCTTGATGCCGAGGTCGAGGGTGCGCAGGGTCGCCACGTCCCGCACCGCCCCGTTGATCACCACGCCGGCCCAGCCGTTCTCCACGGCGGACCGGGCGATCACGTCGCCCATGAGGGCCGAGGCGAGGGAGCCGCCGCCGTCGACCACCAGCACCCGGCCCTCCCCCGGGCCGCTGAGGACCTTCTTCACCAGGGCGTTGTCGCGGAAGCAGCGGACGGTCGAGATCGGCCCGGCGAACGCCGTGCGTCCCCCGTACTGGATGAACTGCGTCTCGCAGCTGGCCAGCTCGGCGTCGAACTCGTCGATCAGATCGGCGGTGGCGAACTTCATGCCCGGGAGCCTAGCCACCGCCGATCAGCGGCCTTCCGCGGGGGGCGCGGTCGCGCGGGCCCGGAGCCCGGCCACCGCCGATCGCGTCCCGCGGCTGGGGCGGCGGTCACGCGGATCCGCGGCCGGGGGGCGGGGTCAGCGTCCCGGTGACGAAGCCCAGCGCGATGGAGACCAGCGCCCGGTGCGCCGCCTGCTCGATCTCGCGGAGCTGGTCGCCGAACTCGGCGATCCGGCGGAAGGCCTCGCCGTACCTGCGTTGCTCCTCCAGGGGCAGGCGCGGCACCTGGGAACGGCGTGGGTCGAACCGGCCGATCCCGGACGGGGTGCCGGCCACGGCGGCGGTGGCTTGGAGGAACCCGGCGAGGAAGTCGGCGTCGAGGTGCGCGGGGTCGGGCCGGAGCAGGGTGAGCCGTGGCCCGAGCAGCAGCCCGCTCTCCCGGATGACCCGGGCGGCGAGCTCCCCGCCGCGGACCGCGACCACGACGTCCCCCGGCCGCAGGCGGATCCGGCCCTCCGGGCTGGTCTGCCCCCGCGGCCGCGAACCGGAGAGCAGATCCTGATCGGTGATGACCGGCTGGCCGGTGCCGTCGATCTCGAACCGCCCGGCCTGGACCATCTCCAGGGCGCCGATCCGCTCCAGCTCGGACACGGTCACCAGGGGCATGGTGCGGCCGCCGCCGGGGACCGCCTCGGGGATCAGCTCGATGGTCCGCTTGAGACCGCGGAGGAGCCTCTCCCGGATCGCGGGGAAGTCGCTCGCGGAGACCTCCTGGGCGCCCACGTACCGCCCGGGCGTGACGTCGACGGCGTCGTCGACCAGCTCGATGACGGGCACGGTACGGCACAGGCCGGGCCGGTCGATCTCCCGTTCGCGATCGGCCTGGAACTCGCGCCAGACCTCGATGACCTCGTCGAAGGTGCCCGGCTCCGCTTCGGCCATGAGCACCCGGGACGGGGGCGGGCCGTCGTCCGCGGGCTTGCGGAGGATCCAGATGTGCACCGGCAGGCCGGTGCCGCCGACGGTCTTCGCGGACAGCCCGATCACCGCCTGCAGGGCGCCGCGCCGGAGCAGGTTGCTGCGGATCCGCCGCCCCGACCGGCGAGCGGCGACCACGGCCGGGAGCAGGAGCAGCGCGAGGCCGCCGGGGACGAGGTGGGAGAGCGCGTGCTGCACCCACGCGAGCTCGGACTCGGTCTTCGGCGGCAGGCCGTACTCCCACCGCGGGCTGTGCACCAGCTCGTCGTAGCCCCAGTTGCGCTCGTTGAACGGCGGGTGGCAGACGACCGCGTCGACCAGGAGATCCGGCCAGGCGTCGTCGCGGAGCGAGTCCCCGGCCCGCACCTCGCCCGGGATCCCGGTGAGGTCCAGCCTGATCTTGGCGATCCGCGCCAGCGCCTCCTCGATCTCCTGCCCGTAGGCGTGCTCGACGCCCTTCATGGCGGAGAGCAGGATGCCCAGCCCGCAGGCGGGGTCGAGGACGGTGCGGACGCCCGGGCCGGCCAGCCGTGCCATGAACTCGGCCACCTCGGGCGGCGTCTCGGCGAGCCGGCGGGAGTGGACCTCGGCGTAGCGGTCGAGGAGGAAGCGCACGGCCTCCTCACCGCTCTGCTCGCGGTACTCCTTGAGCAGCTCCACGGCCTGTTGGGGCACGAGCCGCGGCGTCCCCTTGCCGCAGAGCAGCTCGGCGGCCTCCGCCACGGCCTCGCCGAGGCGCAGGTCATCGGTTGCGGCGCGGATCTGCTGCCAGGCGCGCTCGCGGAGCGGCAGGGCCTGGACCTTGCCCTGCAGCCGCAGCCACTCCTCGATCTCCTTCAGGGAGAACGTGGGGCTGCTCGCGGTGCCGCCGACCGGCTCGGGGAAGTCCGCATAGCGCCGGCGCCAGTTGCTCACCGCCGCCCGGCCGACTCCGGCGATCCGCGCGATGTCGGCCGCAGTGACGGTGGCCTCGTCGTCCGTCATCTCCGGCCTCCCGTCCCCGTCCATTGACTGCCTCTCCTGATCGCCGTAATGGCGTCGTTGTCAACGTACTGCATTCGGCGAGCCGGCGCGGGCCGGGGCCTCCGGTGTGTGTGGGTTTCACATCACGATCGCCGCCGTCTCCCCGGCGCCGGAACGTTCCTGCTCACGCTTCTGCCACTATGTGGCTACGCGGCGATATGACGATCTCCAACCGGCCGCACGACCGTTCACGATCGCGAACCTACGGCCGCGAACGACCTCCACCCGACCGCGGACGGCGCCGATCCCGCATTTGGCATCAATCTCAATCGTACACAGAACAACACTCAGTGCACAGAATTCACGATATATCGTCGCCGGCGGAAAACTCGGCCAAACATCAACCGGCTTTCGAACGTCATCGAAAGATGAGGGCCCCGGACGGACCCCACCGCCGGGCCCCTCAGCGGCGAACCGACTCCACGACGACGGGGTGGATCTTGCACGATGAAGAGGCGAACGGAGCAGTTGTACCAGGCGTTACTGCGGGACAAGCTGAACCCGATCTCCATCCGGCTCCGCCGTACGTTCTCCGACTGGGTGGAAGCGAAAGGACTGCCGCGGATCGAGGCCGGCGTGCCACGGGCCGAGCACACCGCGGGCGAAATACGGCTCACGGTACGGCAGAGCAGAGACTGCGGCAGTTACACCTTAGAGGAGCCGTCCGGAGCCGGGTCGCTCCGCACCAGAGTGGTGTACGCCGAGGCCATGAACGGCGTCACCGCCTGGGCCATTGTCACCGTCGACCAGCTCGGGGAGACCGAGGTCCAGCCCTACGCGCCGGGATTCGTCCCCGCGTACCTGCGCACCGCCCATGTCACCGACGGCAGGACCCACCTGCCGGACAGCGCCTGGGTGGTCAGTGAGGACGAGGTCGACCATCTCACCGGCGAGGTGCTCGACCCCCAGCGGAGGGTGCCGATCATCGTGGTCTCCCCGGACGAGCAGGGCCGCGAGGAGAGCCGGGAGCACGCCGACTACCTCGCCACCGCGATCGCCGGGACCGCGGTGGTCGCCTTCCTCGCCGACCGGCGCACCCAGGACCGGTTCAACCGTGCGCTCGGAAACCAGCTCGAGGTGTACGGCGGCGGGATCCGCACCTACTACGGCCCGCTCAACCCCGCCGATCCGCGCACCCCGTTCCTGCACCCGGTCACCGGCGGCCCGACGCTCCGCAGCCAGGGCAGGGGAGGTCCTCGACCGCATCGCCGACCGGGTGATCGGCGAGACCGCCCGCCGCGCCCTGCCGGAGGACGTCCAGCGGATGCGCTCCGCCGTCTACCGGGTCCTCTCCGGCCGGGCCGAGCCGAGCGAGCTCGTCCAGGCCGCGCACTCCCCGCCGCCCACCGTCGACCCCGCGCGGGAGGAGCTGCGCCGAAAGCTCCTGGCCGTGACCGTCCAGCCCGCGGCACCGGCCGAGCCCGCGCCCGCGGAGCGGCCGGAGCCGGAGCGGGCCGTGAACGGGAAGCCGGCCCTGGCCGCGGACGCGAAGCCGGCCCGGGCGGAGAACCCGCCGGCCGCCGCCCCGGCCGCGACCCCTGACCTGGCCGAGCTCGTCGACGCCGTGGCGGACACGGTCGTCACCAAGCTGAAGGGCGAGATCGAGGCGGCCATGGACCTGGCCATCGGCACGCGGGAGAGCGAGATCCTCACCCGGATCCGCGCGCTCGACGACCGCCTCGCCGTCGTGTACCGGATGCTCACCGAGCTGCGGGGGACCGACCCGCCGGAGGCCCGGCACGCGGAGGAGCTCGAGCGCCTCCGCACCGAGAACGAGCTCCTCTGGGAGGAGTACGGCGAGGCCGACGCGATCGCGCGGAAGCAGGCCGCGCGGATCCGCTGGCTGGAGCGCAGGCTCGCCGAGGCCGGGCAGCAGGTCCACGGGGTGACCGGCGAGGACGTGTTCGAGCCGGAGGGCATGCGCGAGATGCTGGACCACGCCCGGAAGTCCCTGACGCACGTGGTCATCGGGGACACGGACGAGGCCGCGGCCCGTCTCGACCTCGACTACCCCGAGCAGCGCCGCACCTGGGCGGCGAAGGCGTGGGACGCCCTGTGCGCGCTGGAGGACTTCGCCCGGGCGCGCTCGTCCGGCGAGTTCGCCGGCGGCTTCTATGACTGGTGCGCGAACGGCCCGGCCGGCCGGCGCACGATCTCCACCCGGATGATCGCCATGCGGGAGTCGCGGACGGTCGTCACCCGGGCGAAGTTCAGCGAGCCCCGGACCTTCCGGGTCCCGGAGAGCGTCGCCCCGGGCGGGCAGGTCATGATGGAGGCGCACATCAAGCTCCGCCCGGTCGGCTACCCGGCGCCGCGATCTACTTCTACGACGACTCGGGCGGGGCGACCGGCAAGGTCTACGTCGGCTACATCGGCGACCACCTGCCCAACACGCGGACCAACTGAGGCCGCCCGGCGGGCGGCGACGGCCGCCGGCGGGCCCCTGCGCCGAGCGAGGCCGCCGCGGGGCCCGTTCGACCGAAGCCGTCAAGGGTCGGGGCCGGGGCGGGCGTGCACCGCCCGCGGGGGCCCGTGCGAGCGAGGCCGTCAACGGGGCGCCGGTCCGCCACGGCCGGCGCCCCCGCCACGGCGGGCGGGATGCGGCGCCGCGGCGCCGGTGCGGGCCGGGACGTAGCCGGGGAACCACGGCCGGATCCGGGCCGGTCAGGCGCCATGGCCGCCACGCCGATGATCATGGGCGGGTCCGTGCGGGGAGCGACGAGGCCGGTGGCTAGGGTGCCTGTATGGAGGTTTCCGTTTCCACCGGCCGGTACGTCTTGAGCCCCGAGACGGGCCGGCTCTTCATTCACACCACTCGCAGCGGGCCCGGCGCGATGGCCGGGCACGACCTCACCATCGAGGCCACGCGGTGGCGCGGCCTGGCCGTGGCCGATCTCGAGGATCCGGCGAAGTGCTCGGTGAACGTCGAGGTCGAGGTCGACTCGCTGGAGGTGAGAGAGGGAACCGGCGGCCTCAAGCAGCTCACCGACTCCGACCGGGCGGAGATCAAGCGGAACATCTGCGACAAGGTGCTCAAGAGCGTGCGCTACCCGAAGATCATCTTCGAGTCGCGCCGCTTCGAGGGGACCCCGGAGTCGTTCCGCTGTGAGGGCGACCTCACCATCACGGATGTCCGCCGGCCGGTCGTCCTGGACTGCCGGGTGGTCGACGGCCGGGTGCAGGGCACGACCACGGTGAAGCAGAGCCGGTGGGGCATCCGCCCCTTCTCCGCGTTCTTCGGCGCGCTCCGGCTCGACGACGACATCCAGGTCCGGTTCGACGTCGGCCTGACGGTGCGCGTCTGACCCGCGCCGGTCCGCCACACGGCCGCTCCTCCGGTGGGCCGCCTGCCGGCGGTTCGCCGCGCCGCCGGAGGGGACGGCACGGAGGCACGCCGTGAAGGGGGTGAACGCACGCCTTACCCGGATCCGCGCCGGGTACGGCTGCGCAAGGCCAGGGCGGTGGTACGGGCGCCCGCGCGAGGCGGCCGGTCAGCCGGCCGGTGCGGGCGAGGCGGCGTTCGAGCGCGTGGCGAGGAGCAGCCGGCAGGCGAGCCGGATGTCGTTCTCCGCGTCGGGGATGGCCACGCGCCCGTTGAGGCTGGACTGGAGGACGCCGAACCAGCACTGCACGAGCAGCCGGGTCAGCGTGAGATCCCTGGCGGTGGGCTCGTCCAGGCCGAGCGTCCGCAGGATGATGGTCCGGAAGGCGGCGTCGATCCGTCCCGCGTCGGTGACGGTGGCGGCGTTCGCCGCGTTCGCCGAGCGGAGCATGGCGGTCGCGAGGGCGGGCTTGCGGAACAGCTGCCTGCTCGCCTCGACGAGCACGTCGGCGACGGCGTCCTCAGGGCTCGTGCCGGGCTTCGGCGCCGGGAGGTTCTTCATGAACCGCTCGATCTGCTCGGCCATGACGGCGGTGAACAGATGCACCTTCGAGGGGAAGTACCGGTACAGTGTGGCGATCGCCACACCCGCGGTCTTCGCCACCTCGTGCATCTGCACGCGTTCCAGGCCCTTCTCCGCCCCTAACCGCGCCGCGGCCCGGAGGATGCGCTGATGCCTGGCCCGCTGTTCGGGCGAACTGGGCTCCGCCGGGGCCCTGACCTCAGCGATTCTCGGCACGATCCCCCCTTGATCAACTACGTCCGGGAAGACCTTACACGCGGGCGCGCCGGGCCCGGACCACGGTGCGGTGCGCGGGGGATCACGGCGCACGCCGGGGCACGCGCCGAGATTTGATCATCGGGGATGGCTCAGACCAGGGTCTCCTCGACGGTCAGCCCGAACTCGCCCTTGCCGTACATGGCGAGGGCGCGCTCGACGTCGTTGGCGACGTGCACGCTCCCGGCGTGCGCGTCCCGCCAGGCCCGCTCGATGGGGTTGTTCCGCTTGAGCGAGTTCCCCCCGGCGGTCTTGAACAGGATGTCGATCGCCTCGAGCGCGCGCTCGGTGCCCCGGACCTGGTCGCGGCGCACCCGCAGCCGGAGCTCCCTGGGGATGTCCTCGCCCCGGACCGCGCACTCGTACACCTCGCGCACGTTTCGGTCGGTCTGCAGGATCGCCGCGTCGATCTCGGACGCCGCCCGGGCCACCGCGACCTGGGCGAACTGGTCCTCGGCGAACCGGCGGCCGTCCACGCTCAGCCGCACCCGGTCGCGCATGGCCTCGATGTACGACCGGTAGCAGCCGGCGGCCATGCCGATCAGCGGCGCGGTGACCGCGGTGGTGAACAGGGTGGCGAACGGCACCCGGTACAGGGGACCGGGGTTCACCTCCTGGCCCGGACCGGACGGCCGCGCCAGCTCGGCGTTGCGCATCGCCCGGTGCGCGGGGACGAACGCCCGCTCCACGATGATGTCGTTGCTGCCCGTGCCGCGCAGCCCGATGACGTCCCAGACGTCCTGGATCACGTAGTCGTCCCGGGGGACCAGCACGGTCATGACGTCCACCGGCCTGCCCTGCGGGCCGAGGACGAGCGCGCCGAGGAGCGCCCACGACGCGTGGTCACAGCCGGAGGAGAACCTCCAGTGGCCGGACAGCTCGTAGCCGCCCTCGACCGGTGTGAGGCGGCCGATCGGCGCGTACGAGGAGGAGACGAGCGCGTCCGGGTCCGCCCCCCAGACCTCGTCCTGGGCGGCCTCCGGGAAGAGGCCGATCTGCCACAGGTGCACCCCCATCAGGGAGGCGACCCAGCCGGTCGACCCGCACGCCCCGGAGATCTCCCGGATCACCGCGAAGAACCGCGCCGGGTCGCTCTCCGCCCCGCCGTACCGTTTCGGCTGCAGCATGCGGAAGACCCCGGCCGCCTTGAGCTCCTGCACGGTCTCCTCCGGGATCCGCCGGCTCTCGTCCGCGCGGACCGCGCGTTCCGCGATCTCCGGCAGCAGCGTGCGGACCGTGTCCAGGATCTCCTCGCTCATCGCGGCCTTCCGTCTCGTGCTCGTGGGAAGGGGCTCCTCCATGATGTTCCGCCGCCGCCGGACACGCCACGCCGGGCCGCCCGATCGGCGCGGGACGGCCCGGCGTGGGTGCTGCCGGCGGGTCAGCGGACCTCGTGGCGCCGCTGGCAGTTGATGCAGTACCGGGCGAGCGGCCGGATCTTCAGCCGGTTGAACGGGATGGCCGACCCGCAGTCGTCGCACCGGCCGTAGGTCCCGTCCTTGAGCCGCTCCAACGTCGCCTCGAGCTCCCGGACCGCCTGCTCGGTGGCGGCGATGTCGTTGAGCACCGCGAGCCGCGCCGTGTCCTCGGCGCCGCCGGTGTCCACGACGGCCCGGAGCTCCTTGAGCTGCGAGTTGCGCCACTCGAGCTGCTCCTCGAGCTCCTCACGGATGGCCTGTACCTGCACCTCGCTGAGGCCCGTGGACTCGCTGCCGCTCACTGCCATGATGAAAAGTCCTTTCGACGACGAATCAGAGGAATTCCGTGCTCAAGCCGTGGGCCGACGGCGTCCGGGTGCCGGGGTGCGGCGGCCGGGCCGGCGCCCCGTACGGTGGGGCGGGCCGCGGTGCGTGCCCGTGGGCCGCCCACCGGGCGCGCAGGCTCAGCGCGGGACAAGCGCGAGCCGGTGCGGAGCGGTGGACCGGTCCGGGGTGTGCGGCGCCGCCACTTGGGCCGGGCCGTGCGTGTACGGCCGCCGGGAAGCGTGTGATCGGATCGGCGCCCGCCGCCGTGGCCGGGTCACTGACGGGTGCCCGCGGAGCCCGGCTCCGCCGGGTTCATGCGATCAACCGGGCGGGCCTATGACAGGAGGGACGCTCCTGCGGGGCATGACATGGCTCGATCACCCTTATGAACGCGTCAGGCCGCCGATGCATGCCGTACCGGCCGGGATCACCTCGTCCGACCGGCGATCCGGGCGCGGGAAGGTCCCGGCGCGATCGGCGGATGCGCTCCCCTGACCGGCCGCTGCGTTCCGTGCCCCGTACGGCACCGCCCGCCCGCCCGGGCGCGGCACCCGCCTCCAGCGGTCCGGTGACCAGGCCGAGCCCCCTCCCGGCGGCGCTGAGCCGCTCCCGCAGCCACGTGCGGAGCTCGATCACCTGGCCGGTGTGACGCTGGTCGTCCTCCATGAGGCGGCGCGCTGAACTGATCACTGCCACTACGGCATCACTCCTGGGTCGTGGAAGCACGCAGCACAGCCGTACGCCGGACGGCCGGTCCGGGCATGCGGGTCCGGCGACGCCGGTGGCGTCGCGCGGAGATCGACACGGACGTACGCGAAAAGGCAGGCCCCGGCCGCCTCAGGCCGGCACCTGCGAAGGGAGACCGGAGCGGCCGATGCCCGGAGGACTCCGTGAGCCCGTGTCCCGCGGCGCCGCCTGCTGCGGGCTCCGGATCGCGTCCGGGTCGTGCCAAACATCGATCAGCGCAGGCGGCACGGGCACACGGGCCACCGGTGTGCGGAGCGCCCAGAGCACCGGGCCGTGGTGCGGTGCGATCGCCGCCAGCTGATCCGCCGACGGCTTCGTCATCCACGTCCCGCCCGTCAGCACGCCACCGGCGTGGGCGGCGGACCGCTCGTGCGGGCCTCCGCCGTGCCACGCGGGCGCGTTGACGACGACCATGAGGGCGAGCGCGACCAGGCCCGCCACCAAGGTCAGGACGGCGGGCCGGCGCCTGCTCCGCACACCGGTCGTCATGAGGCCGACCATAACCCAGCACGGGAAAAAGAGCACCTGCTAATTCCCACTGTGATCAACGCATGCCGGCATTGGCCGTACTCTGCTGCCACTACGGTGGAGCGAGGCCGTGGATTCGCGGCCCGTGGATCCGAAGGAGGGAGTGCATGCGGAGCAGACCGGCCACCGCCCTGCTGCTCTTGCTGCACGCCCTCGTGCTCGCGGTCGGGGCGGACCGGACGGCCTGCCGGAACGCGGCCGCCTGCCACATCGCCGGCCACGGTGCGGCGGAGCAGCAGGCCGCGGTCACCGCCGCTGCCCCGGGTCACCGCCCGCTCCCGCGGGTGCTCCCGGGCAAGGGGGACCTCCTGGTGCTCCAGGCACCGACGGCCGGGCACGCCGGGCAGACCCTGCTCCCCGCGGCCGCCTCCCCCCACGGGCCCGCGGACACGCTGCCCGGCGCGCTCGCCGGCCACGGCCTGCCCGCGTCCGCCATCGCGGCGATCACCCCGGCCCGGGCGCCGCCGTCCCGGCTCGCCGTGACGTTCCCGTACCCCGTTTCCGTCTCGCGAGCCTGAGGAGGCTTTCATGTCCCGTGCGCCTCTGTGGCGCGCGCTGGTGGCACTCGCCGTCATCGCGGCATCACTCGCCTTCGCCTTGACCATGCCCCCGCGCCTCGGCCTCGACCTGCGCGGCGGCACCCAGCTCGTCTTCGAGGCGAAGGATTCCCCGAAGGTCAAGGCCGACGCCGAGGCCACCGACCGCGCCCTGGACATCCTGCGCCGCCGGGCGGACGCGCTCGGCGTCGTCGAACCCACCCTGGTCCGCTCCGGTGAGCGGCGGATCATCGTCGAGCTGCCCGGCGTGCTCGACCCGCGGAAGGCCGCCAGCGTCATCGGCAAGACCGCGCAGCTCACCTTCCACCCGGTGCTCGGCGCCGCCGACGAGAACGACAAGGACGCGCTGGCCGACGAGAGCGGTCAGAAGCTCCGCCTCGGCCCCGCCGCGATCAGCGGCGACGCGGTGACCGACGCGGCGGCGCGCACCAACCCCCAGATGGGGCCCGGGTGGTTCGTCACCATCGACTTCAAGGAGTCCGGCCCCTGGAAGAAGCTGACCGGTGAGGCGGCCTGCAACCCGGTCGGCGACCCCAAGCGCCGGATCGCGATCGTCCTCGACAACGAGATCATCTCGTCCCCCCAGGTGGACGAGTCCGTGGGCTGCAACGTCGGCATCACCGGCGGCTCCACGCAGATCACCGGCTCGTTCACCATGGAGGAGGCGCAGAACCTCGCCGTCCTGATCAAGGGCGGTTCGCTGCCGGTGCCGCTCGAGCTGGTGGAGCAGCGGACGGTCGGCCCGACCCTCGGCGCCGAGGCGATCGAGGCGAGCGCGAAGGCCGCCGTCGTCGGCGTGATCCTCACCACGCTCTTCATCGTGGTCATCTACCGGGTCGTCGGCCTGCTCGCCGCGATCGCGCTCGCCTCCTACGCCCTGATCTCCTACGCCGGCCTGGTGGCGATCGGCGCCACGCTCACCCTCCCCGGCCTCGCCGGTTTCGTGCTCGCGATCGGCATGGCGGTCGACGCCAACGTGCTCGTCTTCGAGCGGGCGCGTGAGGAGTACCGCGCCCAGCCCGAGCGCGGCCTCAAGGCGGCGGCCCAGCGCGGATTCCAGAACGCGTGGAGCGCGATCGCCGACTCCAACATCACCACCCTGCTCGCGGCCGCCCTGCTGTTCTGGCTGGCGTCCGGTCCGGTCAAGGGCTTCGGCGTGACCCTGTCCATCGGTGTGCTCGCGTCGCTGATCTCGGCGATGCTGATCACCCGGGTCCTGGTCGACCTGATCATCCGCAAGGTGCCGGTGCGCGCCTCGGGCCTCGGCTCGATCGGCCGGGTGCGGACGTGGCTGACCACCCGCAACCCCAACCTCATGGCGCGCCGGCGGATCTGGCTGGGGATCGCCGCCGTCCTGCTGATCACCGCGATCGCGGGGCCGGTGGCCCGCGGCTTCAACTTCGGCGTGGAGTTCACCGGCGGCCGGATCATGGAGTTCGCCACCCAGCAGCCGGTCGACGCCGAGACGGCGCGGCAGGTGGTGTCGGACGCCGGATTCCCGTCGGCCGTGGTCCAGCGCTCGCAGGACGCGATCTCCGTGCGCACCGGGCAAATCTCCGCGGACGACGTGGCCCGCATCGAGGAGGCCCTCGACAAGAGGTTCGGCGACGTCACCAAGGAGCGAGACGAGCTGATCGGGCCGAGCCTCGGTGACGAGCTCCGGCGCAACGCGATCATCGCGCTCTCGCTCGCGCTCGCCGCGCAGCTCGCCTACCTCGCGTACCGGTTCCGGTGGACGTTCGGCACCGCGGCGGTGATCGCGCTGTTCGTGGACGCGATGCTCGTCATCGGCCTGTTCGCCTGGCTCGGCAAGCCGATCGACGGCGTCTTCCTCGCGGCCATGCTCACGATCATCGGTTACTCGGTGAACGACAAGGTCGTGCTCTTCGACCGCGTGCGGGAGGTGTGGCCGCACCGGCGCAAGGACGCCTTCGACGGCGTGGTGAACACCGCGATCCTGCACACCGTCCCGCGGACGGTGAACACCGGTCTCGGTGCTCTGTTCATCCTCGCGGCGCTCGCCTTCTTCGGCGGCGACTCGCTGGAGGACTTCGCGATCGCCCTGCTCACCGGCATCATCGTGGGCACGCTCTCCTCGTCGTTCCTGGCCGCCCCGATCGCGATCGAGCTCGAGCGGATCAACAAGCAGCCCCCGCCGGTGCCGCACCGCCCGAAGCGGACGACGCGGACCCGCGAGGGCACGGGCGCGGTGCTCTGAGCCCGCCCGCCTTCCGCGCCCGGCCGGTCCCGCGCGGCCGTCACCCGCAGGGCCGGCACCGCGACCCTCCGGCCGGGCCGGGCACTCCGCGACCTTCCGGGGCCGTCCTCATCCGAGGGCGGCCCCGGCCGTCACCGGCCGCTCGATGCCCCTCCTACCCGCCCGGGTGAGGCCTTCCGTGTCGCGCCGGTGATGTCCTCCCCTACCGCCCGGGTGTCTCCTCTCTCTTCCGCGCAGGCGACGCGTCCGCCCCCGCCCCGGGTGAAACTTTCCCTGCCACGCAGGTGACGGCCGCTCCCACTGCCCGGGCGGCGCCCATCCCTCCCCCGTTGCCGAGGACCACCGGACGCGAACCCGGCGGCCCCAGGTAGTTTTCAATTGGGCCGCCCGACGGTGGCGGCGGAAGGGACGCGAGAGGAGTTATGACAGCTGAGCCCACCGAACCGGCGCTCACCCACCCCGCCGGCGTGGCGCCACCCACCCCCGCCGAGTTCCGGCGGGCGCTCGGCATGTTCGCGAGCGGGGTCACGGTGATCACCGCCGTGGACGGCGGGGAACCGGTCGGCTTCGCCTGTCAGGCGTTCGCGTCCGTCTCCCTGGAGCCGCCGCTCATCCTGTTCTGCGCCGACCGCAAGGGCCGCACCTGGCCGAGGATCAGGAGAGCGGGCCGCTTCACCGTGAACGTCCTCGGTGAGGACCAGACCGACCTCTGCCTCCGCTTCGGCTCCCGCACCGGGAAGCGGTTCGACGGGCTGGAGTGGAGCCTGTCCCGCTGGGGCACCCCGGCCCTGCCCGATGTGCTGGTGCGCATCCACGCCGAGGTGCACGCCGTGCACACCGCCGGGGACCACGACGTGGTGATCGGCCGGGTGCTGGAGCTGGAACCGGTCACCGAGCAGCGGCCGCTGATCTTCTTCCGCGGCAGGTTCGGCATCGACGCCGAGCCAGAGCCGTCGCTCGGCCCCAACCTCTGGGGCTGGGGCGACCACTGGGGCTAGCGCCCAGGCCGTGCCGTACGGCCGGCCGGGGAGCGGCGTCGCGGGCGCGGCACCGCCGGCGAGCGGCCTTCCGGGACGTCCCTCGCCCACCGGGGCGACCCGCTCGCGCGCCGGCCGGGACCGGTTCCGCGGAGACGGCGGTCAAGGACAGTCCGATCAGAGGGGGACTTCGGGGGAACGCGCATGCCGGAACGGGAGCGGGGGCGGATCGCCCTGCGACTGGACGCGCCGGGGAGCATCGTCGCCGCGGTCTTCTTCTGCCTGTCGCTCACCCCGTCGCTGCTCCCGCGATCGTGGCTCATCCAGGGGATCATCGCCGGGGTGGTCACCGCCGCCGGGTACCTCACCGGGGTGATCCTCGGCACCGCGCTCCGGCGGAGCATCGCCTGGCGGCCGCGACCGGAGCGGCGGCGCGCCATCCGGTGGGTGATCACGGCGCTGGTGGCGGGGATGTGCACCGCGTCGCTCATCGCCGGCGCCCGCGACCAGCGCCACATCTACGCGCTCATGGACCTCGCCCCGCCGGAGCGCCTCGGCTACCTCGGGGTTCCCGTGGTGGCCGCCGCCGTGTTCCTCGTCTTCCTGCTCACCGCCCGGGTCCTGCGGATCGCGGCCCGGGCGCTGAGCGGGCTGCTCGTCCGCTGGGTGCCGGCCCTGGTCGCCGAGATCGCCGCGGCGCTCTGCGTCGCCGTCCTGGTCTTCTCCCTGGCCGAGGGCGTCCTCGCCGAGTCCCTGCTCGACGCGGCCGACACCAGCTTCGCCGCGATCAACCAGGAGACGACCCCGGGGACGACCCCGCCGCGCTCGGCCGCGCTCTCCGGCGGCCCGTCCTCCCTGGTGTCCTGGGAGTCGCTCGGCCGGCAGGGCCGCGACTTCGTCGCGGGCGCGCCCGGCCTGGAGGAGCTGCGGCGGTTCAACGGGCGCACCCCGGTGGAGCCGATCCGCGTCTACGTGGGGCTCGACTCGGCCGCCACGCTCCGGGAGCGGGCCGCTCTCGCCGTGCGCGAGCTGGAGCGCACCGGCGCGTTCTCGCGCAAGGTCCTCTGCGTGATCACGACCACGGGGACCGGGTGGGTGGATCCGCAGGCGGCCGCCGCGCTGGAGTTCATGTACAACGGGGACACCGCGCTGGTCGCGATGCAGTACTCGTACCTGCCGAGCTGGCTGTCGTTCCTGGTGGACCGGGATCGCGCCCAGGCGGCCGGGCGGGAGCTGTTCCAGCAGGTGTACGAGCGGTGGTCGCGGCTCCCCCGCGAGCACCGGCCCAAGCTGCTGGTCTTCGGGGAGAGCCTGGGGGCGTTCGGCGCCGAGTCCGCGTTCACCGGCGATCAGGACCTGCGGGATCGCACCGACGGGGCGCTCTTCGTCGGGCCGCCGGACAGCAGCGTGCTGCGGCGGCGCTTCGTGCACGGCCGCGACCCCGGCAGCACGGAGGTGCTCCCCATCTACCGGAAGGGCGAGACCGTGCGGTTCGCCAACCGCCCGGCCGACCTCGCCGAGCCGTCCGCTCCGTGGGATCCGCCCAGGGTGGTCTACCTGCAGCACCCCTCGGACCCGATCGTGTGGTGGTCGCCGCGGCTCCTCTTCGAGAAGCCCGACTGGCTGAGCGAGCCGCGCGGGGCCGACGTGCTCCCGCACATCCGCTGGTACCCGATCGTGACCTTCTCCCAGATCACGGCCGACCTCGCGTTCGCCCTCGACGTCCCGCCCGGCCACGGGCACAACTACGACGGCGAGGTGGTCGCCGCCTGGGCGCGGATCGCCGCCCCGGAGGGCTGGACCGACGAGCGCACCGCCGAGCTGACCGCGCTCATCCAGCGCGCCCACCCCATCGGCAAGCGGTACGCGGTAGGCCCCACCGCGGTGCCCACGCCCCGGCCCTGACCCGACCTCACCCCGGGCGGTGGGCCTGCCCGAGGGGCGCCGGCGACGCCGGTGCACACGGCCTGAGCCCCGGCGCCGCCCCGGCCTCGGCTCCGGCCGGCGCCCCGCGGGAGCGGGGAGGGTACGGCCCGGCCACGCCCGGTGGACCGGGGGAAGCCCGGCGAATCCGCCGGGTGCCCGGCCGGCTCCGCTCCGCCCGGCCGGGACGACGGCCCGGTACCGGCTGACCGCGGCGACCGGGGGTAGGAAGGCGCTTGAGCGCGGTGAGAGGGGGTCACGTGCCCGGCGAGTACGGACCGATGCTCGGTGCGCTGCTGCAGGCCAGCCACCTGGCCACGATGGAGGACCTGCCCGGCCTCGTCGCCCGGCACGCGGCCTCCGCCGGGTTCACGCACGCCGTGCTGTACGTGAGCGATCTGCAGCAGGAGTTCCTCGTGCCGCTGCCGGGCCAGGTCGACGCGGCCGGTGCGCCGCTGACCTCCCTGCGCATCGACACCACCATGGCCGGCCGCGCCTACCGGGACGTCGCCATCGTCCCGGCCAGGCACGCGGCGCGTGCCGAGGCCGATGAGCCGGTGGCCGGCGACGGCCGGCTCTGGCTGTGGGTGCCCCTGCTCAACGGCACCGAGCGGATCGGCGTGCTCGGCATGGGCGCCCCGGAGGACGACGAGACCCGCCGCTGGTGGGCGGCCCGGCTCGCCGATCTGGTGGCCATGCTGGTGATGGTCAAGCGGGACCACAGCGACACCTACGCCCGCCTGGTGCGCAGCCGCCCGATGACCCTCTCCGCCGAGGTGCTGTGGAACCTCATGCCCGCGGGGACGTTCGCCGACGAGCGCGTGGTGATCAGCGCCGCGCTCGAGCCGGCGTACGAGGTGGGCGGGGACGCCTACGACTACGCCATCGAGCGGGAGACGGTGCATCTGTCGATCTTCGACGCGATGGGGCACGACACCGCGGCCGGGCTCATCGCGTCCATCGCGATCGGCTCCTACCGCAACACCCGGCGCGGGCGGGTGGATCTCCTCGCCGCGAGCGAGGCCATCGACGCGGCCATCGGCGATCAGTTCGGCGGCAGCCGGTACGCCACCGGCATCCTCGCCACCCTCGACACCGCCACGGGCGAGCTCACCTGGATCAACCGGGGCCACTGCCCGCCGCTGGTGCTGCGCCAGGGCAAGAAGGTCGCGACCCTCTCCGCGGCGCCGTCGCCCCCGATGGGGTTCCGGATGGGTTTGACCACCGGCCTGTCCACCTACCAGCTCGAGCCCGGTGACCGGCTCCTGTTCTACACCGATGGCATCGTGGAGGCCGAGGGACCGGACGGGGAGCGGTTCGGCCTGGAGCGGTTCATCGACTTCATCCTGCGGCAGGAGCGGGACGGCCTGTCCGCCCCGGAGACCGTGCGCCGGCTGATCCAGTCCGTGCTCCGGCACCAGCACGGCATCCTCCAGGACGACGCCACGGTGCTGCTCGTCGAGTGGCGCACCCAGCGTCAGCGGGAGCTCGCCCTCTGACCGGCCGCCTCCCCGGGTGAGTCGCGGCCCGGGCGCCGGCCCGGGTTGGCCCATGGCCGGGTGACTCCGTGGCGGGGTGGATGAGGAGGACGCGCGTGGGCTCACCGGGCGGCCGGGGCCCGTTCGGCGGCCCAGTCGAGCAGCGCGCGGGCGGTGGTGTACCGCCGGGCGGAGACGGTCTCGCCGAGGATTACGCCGACCAGCAGCCGGCCGTCCCGTTCGGCGGCGAACGCGAGGCAGAAGCCCGCCGCCAGGGTGAAGCCGGTCTTGACGCCGATGACGCCGGGCGCGCCGAGCAGGCGGTTGGTGTTCCGCCAGGTGTACGCGGCGTGGTCCGCGGTGCGGGCGACCGTGTGGACCTGGGTCGAGGTGATCTTCTTCAGCCGTGGGTCGCGCAGGGCGATCTCGGCGAGCCGGGCCTGGTCCCGGGCGGTGGACGTGTTCTGGCCCTCGGGGGTGGGCAGGCCGTCGGCGTTCAGGTAGGTGGTGTCGGTGAGCCCGAGCTCCCGGGCGGTGTCGTTCATCCGCTTGGTGAACGCCTCGACCCCCGGGCCGTAGACGCGGGCGAGGGCGTGGGCGGCGTCGGCGCCCGAGGGGAGCATGAGCGCGTACAGCAGGTCCTCGACGGTGAGCCGGTCCCCTGCGCGCAGGCCCGCGGTGGTGCCGCCGCCGGCGTTCGCGTACCGCACGTCGGCCGGGTCGATCACGACGGTGTCGGTGAGCTTCGCCTGCCGGAGCACTAGGTAGGCGGTCATCACCTTGGTGAGGCTCGCCACCGGCATGCGCTCGGTCCCCGCCTTGCCGTACAGCTCCTCGCCGGTGGCCGCGTCGAGCAGGTACGCGGCCCGCGCGTAGACCTCGGGGACGCTGTGCGCGGCCGTGCCGGGGACGGCGTGCCCGGGCGCGGCCGCCACGGCCACCGCCGTGCCCGCGGCCGGCTGCCGGGCCTGCGCCGGGGCGGCGACCCCGGTGAGCAGCGCGGTCAATCCGACACTAAGAACAAGGGGAACTTTTACCTTGTACACGACATACAGCGTGCCAGGTCATTAAGTTCCCTTTGAGCTATATACAGGACTTAAAGGTAAAAAGTTCGCGCGGGCGTGGCGCTCTCGTCCCCTCGGCCCCTCTGGTCACCGCCGCCCGCCCACCGCCGGACGGCGGGCGGCGGGCCGCCCCGGTAGCCGATCACGGCCCGGGGATCCGGGCAGCCCCGCGGCGGGAGGCCTCACCGCCCCGCGGGGCACTCCCCTGCCCGGATCCGCCACGCCCGGGAACGCCTGGACGGAAGCGCGTGAACCGCTCCGAGGCCGTCAGGTGAGCTTCTTGGCCTGCTTGAGGTTGTTGACGAGCTCCTCGAGGAAGTCGGCGTAGCCCTGGTAGCTGAACGGCGTCTCGGCGCGCCACGGGTACACCTGGCCGGCCTGGACCGCCGGGAGCTTGGCGAAGGTGGGCTTCTTCTTCATGTCCTCCAGGGTGAGCGCCTGGGTCCGGGCGTCGTAGAGGATGACGTCCGCCTCGTACTTGTCGGCGTTCTCCCAGCTCAGGCTCTCCCAGAAGCCGCCCTCGTCGATCTTGTCGGGCGTGATCACCTGCAGGCCGTTCTGGGTCAGGTGGAGGATGTCCGGGTACATGGGCGGGTTGACCACCCACATGGTGTCGGGGCCGCCGGACATCATCAGCACCTTCAGCCCGGTGGCGCCGATCTTCTTGAGCTCCTCGGTCGCCGCCTCGAACCGGGCCTTGGCCTGGGTCACCTCGGGCGCGTTGAGGTCGGCGCCCAGCGACTGGGCGAGCTCCGCGTACCTCTCGATCACCTGGGTGGCGCTCTTGCCGGTCAGCATGATGCCGACGGTCGGCGCGACCTGCTCGATCGCGTCCTTGGACTTCTCCGGCACGTACCAGAGGACGCCCTCCTCGTACATGCCGCTCACGAGCAGGTCCGGCTTGAGCGAGATGTACTGCTCGACGTTGAACTCGTCCCAGACGTTGCCGAGGCCGGTCACCTGGGTGATGTCGACGTTGCCGACCTGCGGGTCCTTGCTGCCGTCGGGGAGCTTGTGCGGGCCGAAGACGCCCACCGGCCGGATGCCGAAGTCCCAGAGCGCGGCGGCCGAGCCGACCTGGGCGACGACCCGGGTGGGGGTCGAGGGCAGCTCGATCGTCTTGCCCCGGTCATCGGTGAACTTCCACGGGCCGGAGGAGGCGCTCGACGAGGCCGAGGCGGCCGGCGCCGAGGCGGTCTCCCCACCGCCCCCGCAGGCCGTGAGGGATAGCACTGTGGCGAGCCCGCCGACAAGTGCGAACAGAGCCCTGCGCGACACGGGCATGTTGTCTCCTTGTGATCCCTTAAGGTTAGGCTTGCCTAACTGGCTGGACTTTAGGTTAGCCTTACCGAAGTTTTGCGGGGAGATGGGGATGGCAAATCTACCGGGCGCCACCACGGCGCCCGCCGCGCCCCCCGGCGGGCGAGCGGGGCGCTCCCGGCGCACCACGGCCCTGATCACAGGGCTGATCGCCGTGGCGGGCGCCCTGGTGCTCATATCCGCGCTCAGCCTGGCCTTCGGCGCCCGGCAGGTGCCGCTGCCCACCGTGATCGAAGCCCTCACCGCCCCGGACGGCTCCGGTGACCACACGGTCATCCGCGAGCTCCGGGTGCCGCGGACCGTGCTCGGCATCGCGGTCGGGGCCGCCCTCGGCCTCGCCGGGGCGCTGATGCAGAGCCTGACCCGCAACCCGCTCGCCGACCCCGGCCTCCTCGGGGTCAACCAAGGCGCCGCCTTCGGGGTGGCCGCCGCGATCAGCCTGCTCGGGATCACCGATCCGGTCGGGTACGTGTGGTTCGCCTTCGGCGGCGCCGCGGTCGCCTCGGCGCTCGTCTACTCGCTCGGCTCGGCGGGCCGCGCCGGGGCCAGCCCCACCCGGCTCGCCCTGGCCGGGGTCGCCCTCGGCATGGTGTTCATCGCCGCCACCTCGCTGATCCTCCGGATGGACGCGCGGACGTTCGACCGCATGCGGTTCTGGATGACCGGCTCCCTCGCCGCCCAGACCCCGGACGTCCTCGTGCGGCTCCTCCCCTTCATCGCGGCCGGGATGGTCATCGGGCTGCTGCTCGCGCGGCCGCTCAACCTGCTCGCCCTCGGCGACGAGACCGGGCGGGCGCTCGGGCTCGCGGTGGGCCGCACCCGTATGGTCACCGGCATGGCGGTGACCCTCCTGTGCGGCTCGGCCACCGCGGCGGCCGGGCCCTTGTGGTTCGTCGGCCTCGCCGTACCGCACGCGGTGCGCACGCTGGTCGGCCCCGACCTGAAGTGGGTGCTCCCCTACTCCGCCCTGCTCGCCCCCGTGCTGCTCCTCGGCGCCGACATCGTCGGGCGGGTCATCGCGTCCCCCGGCGAGGTGCAGGCCGGCATCATGTGCTCGGTCCTCGGCGCCCCCGTCTTCATCCTCCTCGCCAGGCGGAGGAGGCTGGCCGGGCTATGAACCCGCGGCACCAGGCTCCGCTCCACGCCGCCACGGCACCCGAGGAACCGCGCCCGCCCCGCGAGTCACCGGGCAGGGTGCCGTCGATCCACGCGCTCCGGCTCGGCCGGTGGTCGATCCGGGTCCGGCCGCGGTCGGCCGCCACCGGCCTCGCCCTGCTCATCGGCACGGCGGTGGTGACCGTCGTCGCCCTGATGACCGGCGAGTTCACCCTGCCGCCCGGCGACGTGCTGGCCGCCCTGTTCGGGGACGGCACCCCGGTCGCCGAGTTCGTCGTCACCAAGCTCCGCGCGCCCCGGGTGGTGACCGGCCTGCTCGTCGGCGCCGCGTTCGCGCTGAGCGGGGCGATCTTCCAGAACCTCACCCGCAACCCGCTCGGCAGCCCGGACTTCATCGGCTTCACCCAGGGCGCGGCGACCGGCGCCATCGTCGCCGTCATCGTCAACGCCACGGCGCTGCAGGTCGCCGCCGGGGCGCTCGCCGGCTGCCTCGGCAGCGCGGTGCTCGTCTACCTGCTCGCCTACCGGCGCGGCGTCCTCGGGTACCGGCTGATCCTCGTCGGGATCGGCGTGAACGCGCTGCTCCTCGCCGTGAACGACTACCTGCTCACCCGCGCGAACATCAACGACGCCGCCACCGCGGGCGCCTGGATCACCGGCAGCCTCAGCGGGCGCGGCTGGGACCACGCCGTCCCGGTCGCGGTGGCGCTGGCCGTGCTGCTGCCCGCCTGCGCCCTGCTGGCACGGCCCCTGCGCCAGCTCGAGCTCGGCGACGACCTGGCGGTGGCCTCGGGCGTCCGGGCCGAGGTGGTCCGCGCGGCCGCGGTGCTGATCGGGGTGCTGCTGTGCGCGATCGCCACGGCCGCCGCCGGGCCGGTGATGTTCATCGCCATGGCCGCCCCGCAGCTCGCCAGGCGCCTCGCCCGGTCGCCGGGGATCACCATGCTGACCTCCGCGCTCATGGGCGCGCTGCTGCTCACCGCCGCCGACGTGCTGGCGCAGCGGCTGCTCGCCCCCACCCAGCTGCCGGTCGGCGTGCTGACGGCCGCGATCGGCGGCTGCTACCTGGCCTTCCTCCTGCGAAAGGAACGACGCTGATGGCGCGCCTGACCGGAACCGGCCTCACGCTCGGGTACGGCGAGCGGCAAGTCGCCACCGACCTGAACGTGGTCATTCCCGACGGCTCGTTCACCGTGATCATCGGCCCCAACGCCTGCGGCAAGTCCACCCTGCTGCGCGCGCTCGCCCGGATGCTCAAGCCCACCGCCGGGGCCGTGCACCTCGACGGCAAGGTGATCACCACGATGCCCACCAAGGAGGTGGCGCGGCGGCTCGGCCTGCTCCCGCAGACCTCCATCGTCCCCGAGGGGATCACGGTCGCCGACCTCGTCGCCCGCGGCCGCTACCCGCACCAGCGGCTCATGCGGCAATGGTCGCCCGCGGACGAGGCGGCCGTGGCCGAGGCCATGCGCGCCACCGACATCACGGAGCTGGCCGACCGGATCGTCGACGAGCTCTCCGGCGGCCAGCGGCAGCGGGTGTGGCTCGCCATGGTGCTCGCCCAGCAGACCCCGATCCTGCTGCTCGACGAGCCCACCACCTTCCTCGACATCGCCCACCAGTTCGACATCCTCGACCTGTGCGCCGAGCTGCACGAGTCCGGGCGGACCCTGGTGGCCGTGCTGCACGACCTCAACCAGGCGTGCCGGTACGCCACCCACCTCATCGTCATGCGCGCCGGGAGGATCGTGGCGGAGGGCGACCCGAACCGGATCATCACCCCGGCGCTCATCGAGGAGGTCTTCGGCCTGCGCTGCGAGGTCATCCCCGACCCGCAGACCGGGACGCCGATGATCGTGCCCGAGGCGCGGCGCCGGGTGCCGGCCGCCTCCGTCTGAGGCCCCGGTCCGCGGCGCCCGCGGGCCCGCTCCGGCGGCCTCCGGGCGCATGGTCCCAGGCTTGACGAACCACCGCGAAACCTGCGGACAATGGACCGACCGGGTTGCCCGGCCCACCCGTATCCGCGGCCTCCACCGCCTTCGGCCTCGCGGGATCCCGGCCCGGAAGGACGATCACGCCAGTGCCTGTCGACCCCTCACGCACGCCGCGGCTCAACGACGCCGACACGCTCCGCGGCGCGCTGCGCGCCATCCAGCGGCGGACCGGGCTGCCCGTCGTCTTCGGCGGGCCGGTCCACGGGAACATCCTCCGGCTGACCGAGTTCCTCGGCGCCCGCACCACCGGGCTGCGGAACCTCGCCGTCCGCCCCGGCACCGGCCTCGGCGGCCGGGTGGTCGCCATGTCCCGGGCGGCCCGCGTGCTCGACTACGGCACGGCCCGGACCATCACCCACCACTACGACCGTCCCGTGCTCGGGGAAGGGCTCCGCTCCATCGCCGCGGTCCCGGTGACGGTGGCCGGCCGGACCCGGGCGGTGCTCTACGGGGCGGTGCGCCAGCCGATCGGGCTGGGCGACGCGGTCGTGGACACCATGACGCGGGTGGCCCGCGCGGTGGCGGAGGAGGTGCGCGTCCGGGACGAGGTCGAGCGGCGCCTCGCCCTGGTGGAGGCGAACGCGGCCGGCCGCGGCGAGCCGGCCGCCCAGGAGCTGCTCGAGCGGCTGCGCGAGGTGGACGCGGAGCTGCGCGTGATCGCCAATGCCGTGGCGGACGAGGACATCAGGCGCCGGCTGCTCGAGGCGAGCCGGCGGCTCACCGCCCGCGTGCACTCCGGCGCCCCCGCCCACCGGGTCAGGCTCTCCCCGCGCGAGCTCGACGTGCTCTCCCTGGTCGCCCTCGGCTGCCCGTACGCGGAGGTGGCGCGGCGGCTCGGCCTGCGGCCTGAGACGGTCAAGAGCTACATGCGCACCACCATGCGCAAGCTCGACTCCCACAACCGGCACGAGGCGGTGGTCGCGGCCCGCCGGCTCGGCCTGCTCCTTTGAGGCCCGGCCGTACGGCACGCCAGGCCGTCCCGATCCCCGGCGGCCGGACCGAAATTACCCACTTGCGGGGGTAGCCGCCCGCGTCCCGGCCCAGCATGCTGGGTGCCCACGAAGTCCAGCGCGTCCCCCTTCCGGTACCGCACCGGGCCGGCCATGGGCGGCTACCCGCCCCGGGGGCCGCTGCCATGAGGCCGCCCACGCAGGCGACAAGGAGGTCGAGCGTGCCCGAGACGACCAGCACCGCGGCATTCCGCGCAGCCCGTGACCTGCTGCTGCGGTGCGCAGGCGATCACAAGAAGGCGAGCGAGGAGTTCACCTGGCCGGTCTTCGGCGAGACGTTCAACTGGGCCACGGACTGGTTCGATGTGATCGCGCGGGGCAACGACCGCACGGCACTGTGGATCGTCGAGGAGGACGGCAGCGAGCGCACGTACAGCTTCGACGAGATGGCCCGCCGCTCCGACCAGGTGGCGACGTGGCTCGCCGGCCTGGGCGTGGGCAAGGGCGACCGGGTGCTGCTGATGCTCGGCAACCAGGTGGAGCTCTGGGAGTCGATGCTGGCGATCATGAAGCTCGGCGCGGTCATCATGCCGACCACGGTCGCCTCCGGAGGAGCCGACCTGGCCGACCGGGTCCACCGCGGCGAGGCCCGCTTCGTGATCGCCAACGAGGCGGACACCAAGAAGTTCGCGGAGATCGAGGGGGACTACACCCGGATCTGCGTCGGCGAGGCCGAGGGCTGGCACCGCTACCACGACGCGTACGCGGTGGAGAACCCGCGGACCTTCCAGGCGTGCACGGCGCCGGACGACACCCTGCTGCTGTACTTCACCTCCGGCACGACCAACCGGCCCAAGCTGGTGCGGCACACCCAGATCTCCTACCCGGTCGGGCACCTGACCACGATGTACTACATCGGGCTGCGCCCTGGGGACGTGCACCTCAACATCAGCTCCCCCGGGTGGGCCAAGCACGCCTGGAGCAGCTTCTTCGCGCCGTGGAACGCCGAGACGACGATCTTCGTGCTGAACTACGCGCGGTTCAACGCCACTACCCTGCTCGAGCAGCTCCGCCGCGGGGTGATCACCACCTTCTGCGCCCCGCCGACGGTCTGGCGGATGCTGATCCAGGCCGACCTGTCCGGCGGGCGGGGCGCGCTGCGGGAGGCGGTCGCCGCCGGCGAGCCGCTCAACCCCGAGGTCATCTCGCAGGTGGAGAAGGCGTGGGGGATCACCATCCGGGACGGGTTCGGCCAGACCGAGACCACCGCGCTCATCGGCAACACCCCCGGCTCCCCGGTCAAGCCCGGCTCCATGGGCCGCCCGCTGCCCGGCGTCCCCATCGCGATCATCGATCCGCGCACCGGCGAGCCGGCGGACGAGGGCGAGATCTGCCTCGACCTGTCCAAGAGCCCGCTCAACCTGATGAGCGGATACCTGGGCGACCCGGAGCGCAACGCCGAGGCGATGGCCGGCGGCTACTACCACACCGGTGACGTGGCGAGCCGCGACGCCGACGGCTACATCACGTTCATCGGGCGCACCGACGACGTGTTCAAGGCCTCCGACTACAAGATCTCGCCGTTCGAGCTGGAGAGCGTGCTGATCGAGCACCCGGCGGTGGCCGAGGCGGCCGTGGTGCCCGCGCCCGACCCGATCCGGCTCGCCGTGCCCAAGGCGTACGTGGCCCTGGCCCCGGGCTGGGAGCCCACCCGGGAGACCGCGCTGGCGATCCTGCGGCACGCCCGGGAGAACCTCCAGCCCTACCAGCGCATCCGGCGGCTGGAGTTCTTCGAGCTGCCCAAGACCATCTCCGGCAAGATCCGCCGGGTCGAGCTCCGCGCCCGGGAGAACGACGCGGCCGCCAAGAACCTCCCGCTGGAGCGGGAGTGGCGGGACGATCAGTTCCCCGAGCTGCGCGGCTGACCTTGATCGGAGGCCCGGCGTCCACGCAGGCGCCGGGCCTTCGCATGCCTGGGCACAAGGTGCCCCGGGCGCGAGGCCGTGGCGCGGTCCCCGCGCACCGTGCTCCCGGGGCGCGCCCTGCGCCGGCAGGCCATGGCCATACCGGCTTGGCCGCGCACCGTGCTCCTGGGGCGCACCCGGTTCCCGGGGGCCGCTGTCGTTCCCTCCCTCCCCGCGCACCGTGCTTCACGGGCGGGCCGGGCCCGCGCGGGGGCACGGCGCGGCGGTGGCGGACACCGCCCGGCCCTCGGCGCACCGGTACGGGCGCCGGCCGGCCGCCGCGGACCGGCCGGCGCCCGCGGACGTCAGATGTTGCGCCGGTACTCGCCGCCGACCTCGAAGAACGCCTCGGTGATCTGCCCGAGCGAGCAGCACCGGACCGCGTCCATCAGCACCTCGAACACGTTCTCCCCGCTGGTGGCCGCCTGCTTGAGCCGCTCCAGGGCCGCCGGCGCCTCGTGGGCGTGCCGGGCGTGGAAGTCGGCGAGCCGGGCGAGCTGGGACTGCTTCTCCTCCTCGGTCGCCCGGGCGAGCTTGAGCTCCCGCGGCGGCCGGTCCGAGTCCTCGGCGAGGAAGGTGTTCACGCCGATGATCGGCAGCGAGCCGTCGTGCTTCTTCTGCTCGTAGAGCATGGACTCGTCCTGGATCCGGCCGCGCTGGTAGCCGGTCTCCATCGCGCCGAGGACGCCGCCGCGCTGCGACAGCCGGTCGAACTCGGCGAGCACCGCCTCCTCCACCAGGTCGGTGAGCTCCTCGATGATGAACGAGCCCTGGAGGGGGTTCTCGTTGTCCGCCAGGCCCCACTCGGCGTCGATGATCATCTGGATGGCGAGGGCGCGCCGTACCGACTCGGGGGTCGGCGTGGTGATCGCCTCGTCGTAGGCGTTGGTGTGCAGGCTGTTGGCGTTGTCGTAGATCGCGCACAGGGCCTGCAGGGTGGTCCGGATGTCGTTGAAGTCCATCTCCTGCGCGTGCAGCGAGCGCCCCGACGTCTGCACGTGGTACTTGAGCTTCTGCGCCCGCTCCCCGGCCCCGTACTTGTCGCGCATGGCGATCGCCCAGATCCGCCGGGCGACCCGGCCGATCACGCTGTACTCCGCGTCCATCCCGTTGGAGAAGAAGAAGGAGAGGTTGGGCGCGAAGTCGTCGACGGCCATGCCGCGGGCGAGGAACGCCTCGACGTAGGTGAACCCGTTGGCGAGCGTGAAGGCGAGCTGGGTGATCGGGTTCGCCCCGGCCTCGGCGATGTGGTACCCGCTGATGCTCACCGAGTAGAAGTTGCGCACCCGGTTCTTGATGAACCACTCCTGGACGTCGGCCATGCAGCGCAGCGCGAACTCGGTGGAGAAGATGCAGGTGTTCTGGCCCTGGTCCTCCTTGAGGATGTCGGCCTGGACGGTGCCGCGGACCGTGGAGAGGGTCCACGCCCGGATCCGCTCCCGCTCCTCGTCCGTGGGCGGCCGGCCGTGCTCGGCGGTGAACTTCTCGATCTGCTGGTCGATCGCCACGTTGAAGAACATGGCGAGGATCGCCGGCGCCGGGCCGTTGATGGTCATCGACACCGAGGTGTTCGGGGCGCAGAGGTCGAACCCGGCGTACAGCTCCCGCATGTCGTCGATGGTGGCGATCGATACGCCCGAGGTGCCGATCTTGCCGTAGATGTCCGGCCGCCGGTCGGGGTCACGGCCGTACAGCGTGACCGAGTCGAACGCGGTGGAGAGCCGGGCCGCGGGCTGCCCGGCGCTGAGCATGTGGAACCGGCGGTTGGTGCGGAACGGGTCGCCCTCGCCGGCGAACATCCGGGTCGGCGCCTCCTCGGTCCGCTTGAACGGGAACACCCCGGCGGTGAACGGGAAGTAGCCGGGCAGGTTCTCCTTGCGGAGGAAGCGCAGCAGCTCGCCGTGGTCCTCGTAGCGCGGCAGCGCCACCCGCGGCAGCCGGGTGCCGGAGAGCGTGGTGCGGGTCAGCGGCGTCCGGATCTCCTTGTCCCGGACGGTGTACACGAACTCCTCGCCCTGATAGGCGGCGCGCGTGGCGGGCCACTTGTCGAGGAGTTCGCGCACGTCGGCGTGGATGCGCTTCTCGACGCCCTCCAGCAGCTCGGTGACCGCGGCCGCCGCCCGCTCGTCCTCGCCGGCGAGCATGTCGCGCACGGCCATGAGCTGCTGACGCCGCCGGACCAGCTCCACCTGCTCCTCGGTGGTGGCGTGGTACCGGCGCACCGTCTCGGCGATCTCGGACAGGTAGTTCTCCCGGCCGGGCGGGAGGATCGCGCGGAGCCCGGTGGAGGTACGGCCGGGCACGGCCGGCAGCACCCCGGGGAAGGACGGCAGCCCGTGCTCGCGGAGCAGCCCCTTGAGGTGGTGGTAGAGCGCGGTCACCCCGTCGTCGTTGAACCGGGCGGCGCTGGTGCCGAACACCGGCATCTCCTGCCAGGGGGTGCCGAACTGCTCGCGGTTGCGCACCATCTGGCGGGCCACGTCCCGCAGCGCGTCCTGGGCGCCCCGGCGCTCGAACTTGTTGATCGCCACCACGTCGGCGAGGTCGAGCATGTCGATCTTCTCGAGCTGGCTGGGCGCGCCGAACTCGGGGGTCATGACGTAGAGCGACACGTCGACGTAGGGCACGATCGACGCGTCGGCCTGGCCGATGCCCGGCGTCTCGACGATGACCAGGTCGTACCCGGCGGCCTTGCACGCGGCGATGATGTCGTCGAGGTGGTCGGGGAGCTGGCTGCCCGGGTTGCGGGTGGCGAGGGACCGGTAGAAGACCACGCCGGGGGCGATGGAGTTCATCCGGATGCGGTCGCCCAGCAGCGCGCCGCCGCGGCGGCGGGTGGGGTCGATGGCGAGGATGGCGACCCGCACCTTGTCCTCGCTGTCGCGGCGCAGCCGGCGCACCAGCTCGTCGGTGAGGGAGGACTTGCCGGAGCCGCCGGTGCCGGTGATGCCGAGCACCGGGACCCTGCGGTCCTGGGCCGCGTTCCGGACCGCGGCGGCGAGCCGCTCGTCGGCGCCGGCCTGGAGCACGGTGATGGCCCGGGCGAGCGCGGCCTCGTCCCCGGCGAGGAGCGCGTTGAGGTCGGGCTTCTGGGCGGTGAGGTCGACATCGCACTCGCGGATGAGCACGTTGATCATGCCGGGGAGGCCCAGCCGCTGGCCGTCCTGCGGGCTGAAGATGCGCACCCCGCGCTGGGCGAGCAGCTCGATCTCGTGCGGGACGATCACCCCGCCGCCCCCGCCGTACACCTTCACGTGCCCGGCGCCGCGCTCGGCGAGCCGCTCCACCAGGTAGGTGAAGTACTCGACGTGGCCGCCCTGGTAGGAGGAGACCGCCACGCCGCACACGTCCTCCTGCAGTGCCGCGGTCACCACCTCTTCCACGCTGCGGTCATGACCGAGGTGCACGACTTCGGCACCCTGGCTCTGCAGCAGCCGCCGCATGATCGTGATCGCCGCGTCATGACCGTCGAACAGGCTGGCAGCGGTCACGAAGCGCACCGGATGTACCGGTACGTGCAGCGGCGAGGGAGAAGAAGACGACTTCGGCTGGCTCACGGAGACTCCTCAACCGATGCGGACACGAGTAGGCCTACTCAAATACTAGGACGTCCAAATTTAGGATGTCCATGTAAGAGCTCCGCACGTAGGATTGGCCCGTGCCCTCGTCCGAGCACCTTCCCATGGACCCGATCGCCGAAGCCCGCCGCCAGTGGGCGGCGCACGGATGGGAGGAGGCCGCCGACGGTATGGCGGCCGTCACCTCCCTCATGCGGGCTCAGCAGATCGTTCTCGCCCGCGTGGAGGCCGTGCTCCGGCGCTACGGCGTGACCTTCGCCCGATACGAGGTGCTCATGCTGCTGCTCTTCAGCCGCCGGGGGTCACTGCCGATGGCGAAGATCGGCGAACGTCTCCAGGTGCATCCCAGCAGCGTCACCAACTCGGTCGACCGCCTCGAAGCGGCCGGGCTGGTCCGGCGCATCCCCCACCCGACCGACCGGCGCACCACGCTCGTCGAGCTCCTCGAGCCGGGCCGGAAGCTCGCCTTGCAGGCGACCGAGGATCTCAACGCCGAGGTGTTCCGGTCCCCGGGGATCTCCCCGGAGGCCGTCACCACCCTGGTCGAGACCCTCACCGAGCTGCGCAGGACCGCGGGGGATTTCTGAGGCGACGGCCACGCGCGGTCAGGCCATGACGGCGACGAACCGCCAGTCGAGCACGTCCCGTGGCTCGCCATCCCCCACCGCCCTGACGAGCGACCGGAGATGCACCAGCCCGCCGCCGCCCGGGAGAGGCTGACGGCGCTCGACCAGCACCTCACTGGAGAGGGTGTCGCCCTCGTGAACCGGGCCCACGTGGTCGCAGCCGTGCCAGGCCACGACCGTGACGAGGTTCGGCAAGGCGCGGGCGGCCTGGGAGAGCGCGAGGCCGATGGTGTGCCCGCCGTACACCAGCCGCCGCCCTCCGGCGGCCCGGGCGTCGTGATGCACCTGCGCCACGTTGAGGGTGAGCCTGGCGAGCTCCGGCGCGCTCGAGACCACGTCGCCTCCGCCCACGAGCAGCCGCTCACCCTCCCCCACGTCGGCGAAGTGCCGACCGGGTACCCGCTCCCGGAACCGGTCGAGCCGCCAGCCGGCGAGCATCCCGGCCACCTCGCCGGCCAGGTCCGGAGTGTCCGTGCCCACCGAATCGAGATCGGCGTCGCGCCCGGTCCGCGCCTCGGGATCGCGCAGCGGCAGCATCGCGCAGCGCCAGAAGCCCAGCACCGGCCGGCCGTCCTGGTCCACCGTGGTGATCCGCAACACCGCCAGCCCGGTCGGCCGGCGGCCGGGCCTGGGCCGGTTCTGGCGCAGCGTCACCACCTCGGTGGTGGTCCGCAGCGTGTCACCGATCACCGGCATCCTGCGGAAGGCGAGGCCGCGGTAGAACAGGTTCGCCTTCACATGGTGGGTGACCAAGGTCGACTGGCCGATCGCCACGTCCCACACCAGCGCCGGATGGGCGAGCTGCCCTCCCCCGGTGACCTCACGGCACAGCTCAGCGTCGAGGGGAAGCCGGAGCCGGTCGCCGACGATGGCCTGGTGCACGGCGGCGAGCCCTGGAGTGAGCGTGACCCCGGGCGCGCCGTCGAACACCTGCCCGACGGCGAGTTCCTCGAAGTACGGTCCCTCCGCGATCGCCGTCATCCGGCCTGCTCCTTCCATTCGCAAGAGCCGTGCGCCGCTCAGCCGATCATGTCACGCGCCCGCGTGGGGGCGGTGGCGCTGAGCGGCTTCCTGATCGGGTGCGCATTCCCCGGTAGCCCGGGCTTCGTTTCGCTGGTGTCCGGCCGAGCCGGTACCGCGCAAGGCCGTGGACGGCGGGCGCGGCGTCCCCAGCGGTTGGCGAGGCCGGGCGCCCTGTGCTCCGACGGCGGCCAGCGGGACATCGCTGTTATCGGGGCGTGGCCACTGGCCGTGCCGTCGAGCCGCCCCGGCCGTGCCTTCGCATCGGCAACCGATCCCGATTTCCCAGTAGTTTATACTGTAAGACATACGATTCGCAGGTTGGCGCTGCCACGATTGGCCGCAGCGTAGAGCGCCTGACGAAGCTGACCCCACCGTCATGATCGGATGCTCGATGAGTGAGAAGCCGCAGCGGAAATGGACCATGCACGGCGGTGTCCGGCTCCACTACCGCACGGTGGAGCCGGACACCGCCACCGGCACCCCAGTTCTGATCATCCCCGGCTTCGGCGAGCTCGCCGACGAGTACGAGTGGCTGCTCGATGCACTCAGGCCGCGCCGAGCCGTGGCCGTCGATCTCCGCGGGCGAGGGCACAGTGACGCGCCCATGACCGGATACACCTGGGAAGACCACATCGACGACCTTGAGGCGGTCGTCGAAGCGGCGGACCTCGGCGAGTTCGCGATCGTCGGCATCTCCCGGGGGGCGAGCTATGGCCTCGGCTTCGCGCTTCGCCACCCCGAGCGCGTGCGGGCAATGGTGATCGGCGATTACTGGGCCCGGCACACTTCCCTGCCCGAAACCTGGCCCGATCAGGCCCTCGCCTCGATCCTCCGCGGTGTCCCGGTCTCCAAACGGATGCCGGCCCACGCCGTGCGCGGCCTTCAGCGTGATGCGGTCGAGGTGCCCCTGTGGGACCGGCTCAGCGAGCTGCGTGGCCCAGTCACCGTCGTGCGAGGGACTCGGCGCGGGGTGCTCGTCGACGACGCGGCGGCCGAGCATTACCGGCGGTCGCTGCCCGGTGTGGAGATTCACGTGATCGAGGGAGCGGGCCACGACTTGTGGAGCCGCGACCCGGCACCGTTCCTGCGCGTCATACGGTCCACCCTCGACCGAGCCGATGCCCGGTGGGTCCGGGAGACCGCAGCGGCCGAGCGCGGCCAGCCGCTGCGGTGAAGCCCGGCCCGCCCGCACCGGCCCGAGCCCTCACGCCCCCGTCCTCCCTCCCCTTCGTCGATCGCCGGTCTCGGGTGCCGTGGCGGCGACCGTACGGAAGCATGCGGCCAAGCCGTAGAGGCCGATTCATGGAAAAGGCCCCCGGCGGGAGGTCGGGATCCTCACCAGGCCGGAGGCCATTCGGCACGCGGGCTTCCTGCGTGCTACGCAGCGACCGCCGCCTCGTCCGGGAAGTTGTACACCCGGCGCGCGTTGAGCTCGACCATCTTCCTGGCCTCGTCGTCCGGAACGTCCGCCAGCGCTTGGGCGAGCAGCTCACGCGTGTTCGGCCAGTTGCTGTCCGAGTGCGGGTAGTCGCTCTCGAACATGATGTTGTCGACCCCGATGGCGTGCCGGGACTCGATGCCGTGCCGGTCGGAGATGAAGCAGCCGAAGATGTGCTTGCGGAACAGATCGGACGGCCGGACCTCGCGATTGACGTCGTTGTACCAGCGGTGCCGCTCCCACACGTAGTCGATGCGCTCGAGCATGTAGGGGATCCAGCCGATCCCACCCTCCGACAGAGCGATCTTCAGCTTCGGGAACTTGTGGAAGACCGGCGAGAGCAGGAGCTCGGCGAGTGCCGACATGGAGTTCAGGCCGAACAGCGAGATCGCGACGGTGAAGTTCTTGGTGCCCCCCTCCGGCGACACGTCGGGCGAGCCACCGGAACCGAAGTGCAACGAGATCGTCATGTCCGTCTCTTGCGCCGCCGCCAGCACGGGGTCCCAGTGGTCGGTGTGCCACGACGGAAGGCCGAGACGGTGAGGAAGCTCGACGAAGGTGAACGACTTGGCGCCCTTCTCCGCGGTGCGATAGATCTCCTTCACCGTCGCCTCGACATCCCACCAGGGCACCATGACGAGCGGGATCTGCCGGGCGGGATCGTAGGCGCACCACTCGTCGATGATGAAGTCGTTGTAGGCCTGCACGCACAGCCGGCCCAGCTCGAGGTCCTTGGACTTGGCGAAGACGGTGCCGGCGAAGCCCGCCATGTTCGGGAAGCAAAGCTGCGCCCAGACACCCTCCCTGTCCATGTCCTTGATCCGGTCTTCGATCCGGTAGCAGCCGGGAAGCATGTCGTCGAACGAGCGAGGGTCCAGCCCGAATTCCTTCGGATCCTTGCCCGCCACCGCGTTGAGCGCGAAGTTACCGGCCTGCTGCCCCTCGTAGATCCACCAGTCGTTGCCGTCTTCGGCACGTTCGATACGCGGCGCCACATCCTGGTACTTGCTCGGGAGCCGGTCGAGCCAGACTCGTGAGTGCTCGATCACGTGGTCGTCGACCGAGATGATCTTCGCGTCGCTGGGAAGCATCGCCCTCCTCCTACGTTCATCTGCAAGGCGGTGATGAGAGCCCGGCGGTAGGTCCCCGCGCCGCTGCGTGACCATCACACCGCCTATCGGGCACCGGACATCGCCATGTACTTCGTAAGCCTTACAGTATCTCCACCTGACTGGTTTGTCATCACCGCTTCGGCGGTTCGCTGAAGGGTTCGCCGGGCCTGGCACCCGTGAGGTGGCGCGGTGAGATTGCAGGTAATTACCGTGGTTTATACGGTAATGACTACCGGAAAGCGCGAGGCCTGGCCAAGGCAGGATTCATCGGCCTCGCTCGACGCCACCGGAGCGTTCATGCGGGCCCGGCGCCGGGGGACCTTTGGGCCGACGGCGCCACACCGTTTCCGCCCGGCAAAGGTAAGGAGAGTCAGATGTCACAGGATGCAGCGGGCTGGCCGCGCGTGGGGCTCGACTTCCGGGTCGAGGAGAACGTCGCGTTCCTGGTGCTCAACCGGCCACATCTGAGGAACGCTGTCAACCACGCGCTGCGCAACGCGATCCTCGCCGCGCTCGACGAGGTCAACAGCGACCCTGACATCCGCGCGGCGGTCATCACGGGAGCGGGCGGAGCCTTCTGCTCCGGGGCCGACCTGACCGAGGCCGACCCCATCGAGATCCCGCCGGAGCGCCGCCGCGGCACCCACACCCATATCGCGCGCGAGGACGGCCTGATGTACGGCTGGTGGCGGGTGATCCAGAAGGTGTGGGAGAACACCAAGCCTATCGTCGCCGCCGTCAACGGGCCCGCCTACGGATTCGGGTGCAACTTCGCCTTCGCCTGCGACCTCGTCATCGCCGGGGAGTCCGCCCGGTTCTGCGAGATCTTCGTCCAGCGTGGCCTGCCGCTGGAGGCGAGCGGCGCCTATCTGCTCACCCGGAGCATCAGCCCGGTCCGGGCCAGGGAGATCGCGCTGTTCGGCGATCCGATCCCGGCCCGTACCGCGCTGGAGTGGGGACTGATCAACCGATGTGTGCCAGACGACCAGGTGCTCGAGGTCGCGACCGAATGGGCGAGGCGTCTCGCCAAAGGGCCGACGATCGGCATCGGGCACATCAAGTCCCAGATCAACGCCGGTCTGGACATGAACATCCACCAGACCTGGCGGGAGGAGGTCACCTTCCTCGGCATCGGTGCCGGTGCGGACACCGCGGAGGCGATCGCGGCCTTCAGGGAGAAGCGGACGCCGAACTTCACCGGCCGCTGACCGCCCTTGGGCGAAGGCCGAGCCGTTCGAGGCCTTCGCCCATCCCGGCGGCCTACAACCCGTACCGCACGCCGAGCGCTTCCCGGTGGTGGCGAGGGTCCCCGAACAGGAACTCCAACGTCTTAGCTCTGCGCAGGTACAGGTGCGCGGGGTGCTCCCAGGTGTAGCCGATCCCTCCGTGCACCTGGATCGCCATCTCCGCGACCGTGGTCGCGGCGCGCGAGCAGTACGCCTTGGTCACCGCCGCGATCTCGGCGAGATCCGCCGAGTTCTCAGCCACCGCTTCGCCGGCCACGTTCACCGCCGCCCGGGAGCACTCCACCAGCGTGAACATGTCCGCGCACATGTGCTTGACGGCCTGAAAGGAACCGATGGGCTTGCCGAACTGCTCGCGTGTCTTGGCGTACTCGACCGAGATCTCCAGCATGCGCTCGGCCACGCCCAGCTGCTCCGCCGCCGCGGCCACGGCACCGATCGCCAGCAGCCGTTCCAGCGGCCGGGCGAAGTCGCCGCCTATCCGGACGACAGGGGTGTCAGCGAAACCGACCACGGCTTGCCGGCGGGTTCTGTCCAGCACATCGAGCTGCTCGACGGTGATCCCGGGGGCGTTGCGCTCAGCGGCGAAGAGCCCTACCTCATCCCCCGCGGCGGCGACCACGAGGAGGAGATCGGCCAGCTGCCCGTCGATGACGTGCGTCTTCCGTCCCGTCAGGCGCCAGTCGCCCCGCCCGGGCTCGGCGGTCGTCCGCGCCGTGCCCCCGTCGTCGATCGCCACCGCGGTTATCAACGTCCCGTCGGCGATGGCCGGCAGGTACCGCTTCGCCGCCTCCTCATCCCCGCTGTCCAGCAGGGCCGACGGCGCCAGGACTCCGGTGGACAGCAGCGGAGCGCAGAGCAGGACCCGCGCCGACTCCGTCAGAGCCACGGCCATCTCGGCCTGGCTCATACCCTGGCCGCCGTACTCCTCTGGGATGATCACCCCTGCGAGCCCCAGCTCGGCCGCCATCTGCCGCCACACGTCGAGGTCGGCTCCCCGCTCATCCTCGATCAGGCTCCGTACGTGCGGCTCCGGTGACCTCTCGGTGAGGAACGCACGTACGACGGCACGGAACTCCTCCCGTTCCGTGGCAGTTGTCGGTATCACAGTCGATCTCCTTGTTCTCGGTGGATCCTCGGCATCAGCCGCGGGGAAGCCCGAGCACCCGCTCCGCGATGATGTTCTTGACGATCTCCGTGGTACCGGCGGCGATGGTCGTGGCGCGGCCGCTGAGGTAGTCCTGAGCCGCTCCGGGGGCGCCCCCGGTGACCCCGTCGAGTCCAGCGATGGCCAGACACGTCGAGTCGAGCTGCTGACTCACCTGGCTCCAGACCAGCTTGATCACGGACTGCTCCGGACCCGGAGCCACACCCTCGGCGAGCCGGTCGAGCATCTGCCGACCCAGCATCCCGAGGACCCGGCTGTCCACGTAGCGCTGGAGCAGCTCGTCGCGGAGGTGCGGCGCCAGCGGTGCACCCCGCACCTCCGCCCGGTTCCTCTCAAGCGCCTCCCGGGCCCGCATCTCCAGACGGCTCGCGAAGATCGCCACGCCCGCCCGCTCATGCCCAAGGGTGGTCATCACGACCTCCCATCCCCGGTTGAGCGGGCCGAGAAGGTTCGCGCGCGGAACCCGGACATCGGTGAAGAAGACCTCGGCGAACTCCGCCTCACCGTTGATCTGCTTGATCGGACGGACCTCGATGCCCGGAGTGTCCATGCGCACCAACAGGACGGAGATGCCCTTGTGCTTCGGTGCGGTGGGGTCGGTCCTGACGAGAAGCTCCATGTGGGTGGCGTGCATGCCGTTCGACGTCCAGATCTTCTGACCGTTGACGACGAACTCGTCCCCGTCCTGCTCGGCCCGTGTGCGCAGGCCGGCCAGATCGGATCCGGCACCCGGCTCGCTGAACCCCTGGCACCAGATCTCGTCCGTGCTCAGGATGCCCTGCAGGTGCCTCCTCTGCTCCGGCGTGCCCCACACCTGCAGCGTCGGCCCGACGTTCTTCAGCCCGAGCATGCCGGGCAGTACGGGAGCCCCGTATTCAGCGAGCACATCTTCCACCGCGAGCACCTCGGCCGTACTGAGGCCGCGGCCGCCGTACTCGACGGGCCAGCCTGGAGCAGCCCACCTCTCACGCGCCATGATGCGCTGCCAGGCACAGCGGGCCTCCCAGGACGAGCCGTCAGGCCACTGAGCGCGCCAGGCGGGCAGCCGGTCATCGAGGAACGCCCGGAGCTCGTTCAGGACTCCGCTCATCGAAACCCCCAACGACGAAAAAGTTGTAGTTTTACATACCGTAAGACATACGATACTCGCGTTAAGCAGTCGGCTTGAAGCCCGATCATCGAAACGGAGGATGTGAGCGCGGCCCCGGACAGGCTGACATGGCCACGCAAGACACCGGCGTGCGGCACGGTCGCCTCCGGGTGAAGGTCCTCGGCCAGCGGGCTCGGCCCGGCACCATAGACTTACATCTCTAATGATGACTGTAAGAGATCCCGTAAGGACGGTCAGATGCCACCGAGAACAGGACGGGCAAGGGCACGGAGCGGCACCTCGACCCGCCGGCCGCGAGGCTCGCTGAGCCGGGAGGAGATCATCAAAGGGGCCTTCGAGCTCGTCGAGGCGGAGAGCGTCGATGAGCTGAGCATGCCGCGGCTGGGGCGGCACCTCGGAGTCGGGGTCACCAGCATCTACTGGTACTTCCGCAGCAAGGAGGAGCTGCTCGTCGCGCTCACCGAAGAGGCGGCTCGCCGATTCAATTCGATGCTGCCGGAGTTTCGCGAGTACCCCTGGGACGAACACCTGCGGCAGTACTTCCGCGCCTTCCGGCGGATCTTCATCGAGAACCCGGCACTGTGCGACCTCGTCGTGCTGCGCGCCCACATGCAGTCGCCGCAGGCCTTGCTCCACTACTTCACCCGGTTGGACAGGGAGATTGGCCTGCTCGTGGAGGCCGGGTTCCCGCTGGACGAGGCGGTGCACGCCTACATGACGCTCTCGGTGTACACCCGGGGCTGCGTCCTGCAGCATCGGCTCCATTCCCTGGCAAGCCGACCGCCCATCGATGAGGAGCGGCAGCTCTTCGCGGTGATCGCCGAGCGATCGTCCCTCCCCGTGATGTCGAAGGCGTACAAGTACTGGAACAGCAGCTTCGCCACTGACCTTGACTTCGAGACCGGCCTGTCGATCATCATCGACGGGCTTCGCGGACGGCTGGCCCGGATACGCGCGTCCGCCGAGGCCCTCCCTGAGCACGACCGCCCGGCCTTGGCCTGAGGCGGCGAATCCATCGCTCGGCGCTCGGCCGGCCTGTCGGCATCCGGCCCGCATGGCCGGTCGCGGGGAGAGATCGAAGGGACGGCACCGGGGCGAGCGCCCATGCGGCCTGGTCAGCTCCCTGGCGGTGAACCCGTCGTGGAGCTGGGCGCAGTCGACCTGCTCGAACCGGGGGTCGGTGCGCTTCCCTGGCTTTCCGGCCGCGTGGCAAGGGGACGACGGCGTGACGTCGCCCGAATAAGTCGCAAGCTATGCCGATATGAATACCGAAATGTTTTCTGTAATGTGGACGCCAAAGGTCACGGAGGCGATCCGGCCGGGAGGACGGGCGATGAGGGCGCTCGACGGCATACGCGTTCTCGATCTCACCACCTGGGCGTTCTGCCCAGCGGCTGGCCCGATCCTCGCGAGCTGGGGGGCGGACGTCATCCACATCGAGAACCCGGCAGCGCCCGACCCGATGAGGCTGTTCGACGGAGGAAGCACCGACAGGGGCCGGGCCAACTGGATGTTCAAGCACTACAACCGTGGCAAGCGCGCCATCGCCGTCAATCTCGCGACGGACGAAGGACGCCGGATCATCTACCGGTTGGCGGAGCGCGCTGACGTGTTCCTCACGAGCTACCTGCCCGCCACCCGTAGGAGACTGGGCGTCGACATCGACCACATCAGGGCCGGCAATCCACGCATCATCTACGCTAAGGGCACCGGCATGGCGCCGCGTGGGCCCGAGGCCGAACGCGGCGGGTACGACTCCGCGTCCTGGTGGGCACGGGGGTGCCTGGCCAGCACCGCGATGGCGGTCACCGGCATCGACTGGCCGTCCGGCATGGTCGGCCACGGTGACGGGATGTCGGGTCTGGTCTTCGCCGGCGGGATCTGCGCGGCCCTGCTCCAGCGTGAGCGCACCGGGGTGGCCTCGGTCGTGGACGCATCGTTGCTGGGCACCGCGATGTGGTTCAACGCTCCCGCGATCATCAGCAGCACGTTCCCCACGGGCCGGCAGGCGTTCTACTCCCGGCCGGCGCGCCACCAGATCCACTGGACCGGGAACACCTATCGGACCAGGGACGGACGCTTCCTCGCCCTCCAGCTCCTGGGCGACGACGACCGGGACTGGGCGGACCTGTGCGCCCATCTGGGCCGCCCCGACCTGGTCAGCGACCCGCGCTTCGCCACGGCTGCCGATCGCGCCCGGCACAGCGCCGAGCTCGTGGGGATCCTCGACGAGATCTTCGCCACCAAGACCTTGGCCCACTGGCGGACGATTCTCGTGACCCTGCGTGGAGTGTGGGCCCCGGTGCAGACCCCGCGTGAGCTGCATGACGACCCACAGGTCGTCGCCAACGGCTTCATCCAGGACGTGGACTACCCGGACGGCCCGCTGCCGCTGGTCGTTCCACCGATCCTCTTCGACGAGGACGCGGGCCGCCCGGAGCGGGCGCCGGAATTCGCCGAACACACCACGGACGTGCTCTTAGAGACCGGGTACAGCAGTGCGGAGATCGCCCGTTACCGCGACGCCGGTGTGATCATGTAGGCAGCACCACCGTGGCGCCCGCCGGACGCCGCCGAACCGTACGGTTTCCGCGACGGCCGGGCAGAGACCGGCCACGACGTACCGCGCCTCAGCCGGGAAGAGCGCCGGCGAGCGACCCGCGAAAGGCGGCATGAGCGTGCCTCAGCCCGCGCGCGGGGAAGGGGCCACGGCGGGAGATCGACGGCCCCGCGGGATCGCCCAGGTGTGCAGCAGGACGAGACCGAGCAGCGCGCACCCCGCTCCCCCCGCGAAGATGGCCCGATAGCCGCCCAGGAGGGAGGCGATGCTCAGCAACGCGCCGCCGATTCCCTGCGCGATGTCGAAGAACATGGTGAAGGTGGCGACCGCAGCGGAGCGCTCGGATTCGGGTACCCGGTTGACCGTGAACGCGAGCAACGATGGGTACTGCAGCGCGATTCCGGCGGCGAAGATCGCGGTTCCCGCGTACAGCCCGATCGCGGTGGGGACGACGGCGACCAGGGCGAGCCCGATGATGATCTCCACGGTGGCCACCGTGCCGGCCACCGTCACACCGAGCCGGTCGGGGATCCGGCCGCCGAACAGCCGGAGCAGAAGGATGACCGCTCCGTAGGTGAGGAACACGTACTGCGACCCGCCGACTCCGATTGCGCGAGTGTAGAGGGGCATGAAGGCGGAGAAGGCGACCGCGCCGAACATGCCGAGGGCGAGCACCGTGCCCGGGCCGAGCGCGGACCGCTGTATCCGCGGCGGCGGCGCTCCCTCCTTTCGTTCCTGATCGGCCGTCCTCTGCGGCAGGCGCAGTGCCGGCACCACACCGAGCAGGGCGAGCAGGCCGGCGGCCAGGCAGGCGATCCGGATCCCAGCCAGGTGCACGGTCGTCTCGCCCAGTATCGGGCCGACTCCGATGCCGAGCCACGGTGCGATGGAGAAGTAGCTCACCGCCTCACCGCGCCGATTCGGCGGTGCCAACCCGGTGATCAGGGAGATCGCGCTGACCAGGAACATCGCCTGGCCCACGCCCGTGACGAGCCGGAAGAAGGAGAGGCTCACCAGTTCCGGGGCCATGCCGTACCCGATGAACGACAGAGATGCGAGCAGCGAGCCGCAAAGCACCGCCCGCTTCAGGCCCCAGGACTCCCCGAGACGCGGCAGCCATGGCCGGACCAGGATGGAGGACACGGCCATGGCGCCGACGATCACACCGACGGCCAGGTCGCCGCCGCCTAGCTCGTCGGAGACCAGGCGCGGCAACACCGGGATGGTCATCCCGATGGCGAAGAAGAAGAACACCCCGCAGATCCCGACACCGAGGAACGGCCCGGTCACCAGCCGCTCGCGGGTGGCCGGGCGTACCGCGACGGTCACCGGCTCCCCTCTTCGGCCTTCGCCGGCGCCGGACGCCACGCCACCCCGAGCAGCAGTGCCGCGCCCAGCACCCCGAGGCCCACGCCGACCGCCAAGCCGGCCAGACCATCCAGATAGATGTCGAACAGCGCGTCGGCCGATGCACGGCCCGGACCGGCCAGAGCCACCGAAGCGCAGACCACCCCGATCATCAGCACGTACTCGTAGCCATCCCGGAACACGAAGAACCCGTTGGCCCGGTGGGCGATCACCCCAGCGACCGTCATCACACCGATCGCCCCGGCGCAGGCCAGCGGGGTCAGGAAGCCGATCGCGATGCAGGCCCCCGCAGCCACTTCGACCAGCACGCTCGCCCACGCATGCGCGATCCCGGGGCGCAGGCCCAGCCCATCGAACCAGCGCGCCGTACCGGTGATCCCTCCCCCGCCGAACGCATGGTTGAGGCCATGCGCGACCAGGGTCAACCCCACGCACAGACGGATCGCGAGCACCGCCACGTCTATCGCCGTCATCTCATCCTCTCTTCCGCACTCGCACCTGGCACACCCCGATGCGGCACGTCTGGTCTCCGGGCCGTACAGGTCGCCTGTGGCCATCTCGGGTGAACCGGCTCTCCCGCTCGCTGATCAGGGGCACCATTCCACGGCCTCACACATCGTCCGCAGCTCGGGCCGCCCGCCGCGCGGCTCAAGCGCGTTACCGGCGCTCCGCACCGTAGGAGCCGTACAGGCCGCCCGGACGATCGCGTCCCTCCGGGCCGTCGCGGCCGCCGCTCGGGCACGTGAGCCGGTGGACATCGACGATCACCGGCTCACCCATCGGCACTCCCTCTCCCCGGGTACCGGCCGTCTGGTGGCGGAGCGGGAGCGGGGCCGTTCGCGGTCCGTCCCACGCCCCGCTGCGAGGCCACCGTTCGCCGTAGCGGCTCGACGAATCGGAGAGTCCGAAGCAGGTCGTTCAGGTGGGTGCAGCCGTCCACCCCGGTCAGCGTGGTCCGCACCGCGCGGTCGATCTCAGCCAACGCGACGCCCTCGAGGCGGACGACGTTCTCAGCGGCGAGCGGGCACTCGGCGAACGGCAGTGGTCGCGGTACGGCGCGCACCGACGCGAGAACCGGCGGCGTGCCCCGGGCCAGCGCGTGCAGCTCGTACTCGTGGAGCGCCGACTCGCCGCCCTCCGGCTCCCCGTAGCTGTCGCGGAAGTAGCCGTAGATCGGGCCGTCCTCGCCGAGGGCGACCTCCAGAAGCCGCCGCCGGCGAACCGCACCGGGCCGGATCGGCGGCTCCTCATGCCACCCGGCCGGGTCGGTCATCTCCGCGAGCGGGATCGCGGCGGGGCGGTCACGCAGCCGGGAAGGGTCCGCGATGTCGTGCTCGGCGACAAGCCGGGCCGCACTGCCTCCGGGCGCCCAGCCCGCACAGGTACCGATCTGCGGGTGCCGGTTCCCGGCGCCGGCCGACGATGCCGCGATCCGGCCAGCACGCAGCCGGGCGTACCCGGAGACGATGCCGAGCCCCGGCAGATCATCGAGCAGCGCCCCCTCCAGCGACGCCCTGAGCGATGCCGGCAGGTTCATTAGTGCGGCGCGGAAGCCCCTACGCGCATCCCGGCCGAGCAGCCCGCCGACGACCTCGGGGCTGGTGGGGATATCCAGCTCCCGCAGCTCTCCCCGCGCGCCGATGCGGGCCGAGATCTCCACCTGGGCGAGGACATGGCTCCCGCCATCGTGATCGGTCAGCAGATCGCGGGCGATCCCGGTCAGGATCCAGCCCGCTTCCCAGGAGCCGTCGGGAGCCGCGTCCAGTGTCGCGGTCCTGCGCACCGAGCCATGACCACGTTGCGGCAGCCGCGTGAGCGGCCCGGCCGCCGTCCCGGCTCTCCCGGTCCACGCCGGATGATCCCCATGCTTCGTCATCGTCGCTCCTTCGAGCGCCTCCGGCACAGGTGACGGCGGCTACCGAACGTTGGGCGCCGCCTCCCGGATAACGGCGACATAATCTGCATATCTACTACTGTAATACATACGGTAACTTATACCGCGATAGCCTCCCGGCCATCGCTTCGGGAATGATCCGTCCTCCGGGTGCCCCCGCGGGTCTCACACTGCCTCTGGGATCTCGCCGCCCAGGTAACCCTGAACCACGGCGGCCATTCCCACGTCCACGGTTCCGCTCCACATGACACGCCCTCTGCGCATGATCAAAGCGCGGTCCGCGAAGCTGAGCGCCTTGTTCACGTACTGCTCGATCAGGACGATGCTCACTCCCGTTCTCTGCGTCTGGGCCAGCGCGACGTAAACCGTGTCGATGACCTTCGGGGCCAGGCCCAGTGAGAGCTCATCGATGATGATCAGCCGGGGGTCGGTCACCAGGGCTCGAGCCAAGGCGAGCATCTGCTGCTCGCCGCCGGAGAGGGTCTGGGCGACCTGCTTGCGCCGCTCGCCGAGGATGGGGAAGCACTCGTAGGCCCGCGTCTCCGCGGCACTCCGCCGCCCGCGGGGCAGGGTGCGGAGCCCGAGCCTGATGTTCTCCGCGACCGTCAGGGTGGGGAAGATACCGCGGCCTTCCGGCAGATAGACCACATGATCGCGGGCGATCCGGTACGGCGGGCGATCCGCGACCGGACGACCGGATATCCGAATGGTGCCGCCGGCGGGCTTCACCAGCCCGGCGAGGGCCTTGGCCAGCGTGCTCTTGCCCGCACCGTTGGGGCCGAGGACGGTCAGGCACTCTCCCTCGGCCACTGTGAAGGAGACGCCGTCGACCGCGATGGCGTCGCCGTACCGGACGGTCAGATTGTCGACGACCACCGCGTCCATCACGCCTCCACCGTCCCAAGGTACGCCGCCTTGACGGCGGAGCTCTTCTTGATCTGATCCGGCGTGCCGGATTCGATCAGCTTCCCGAAGTCGAGAACGTACACCTCGTCGCTGATATTGAGGACGAGCTCCAGATCATGCTCGACGAGCAGTACCGCGATCGACCGCTCATGGCACAGCCGCAGCACCAGCTGCGCGAAGACGCCGGTCTCCGCGGCGTTGAGCCCGGCTGACGGCTCGTCGAGGAGGAGGATCCGGGGCTCCTTGGCGAGGCACTGTGCCACCTCGACAAGGCGCCTGGTGCCCATCGGCAGGGCGTCGGGGGTGGCGTCGGCCACCGCGCCCAGCCCCAGGTCGTCCAGCAGGTCATCGACCAACCTCAGCTCGGCGGCGCGGTCGGTCTGGCTGAGGCCGAGCACGTCCAGCCAGAACCGGGACCGGTGCCCGGCCGACCGGTGCGCGAGCACGACATGCTGGCGCACGGTGAGATCCTTCACCAGCTGAGGCGACTGGAAGGTGCGAGCCATGCCCTTTCGCGCGAACGCCTGGGGAGGCTGCCCGGTCAGGTCGGTCCCGTCCAGCAGCACGCGGCCCGCGCTGGGGCGCAGCAGGCCAGACGCGACGGCGAGCATCGTGCTCTTGCCCGCGCCATTCGGGCCGATGAGTGCGGTGATCCGGCCCGCCCGCACCTCGATCGAGACGTCAGTGAGAGCCTGCACACCCCCGAAGTTCACGCTGATGCCACGGCATTCGAGAGTTCCCTGCTCGGTCATCGCGCCCTCTCCTCCACGGCCTTGGCCTGAGCATGGTCTTGACGGCGGCCTGCGGACCGGCTGGCATCGCCGGCCACCTGCCTCCTGGCGGCGACCGCACGCTCGACAGCGATCGCCAGCGCCCTCATCTGCGCCCGGAGCTGCACGTTGATACCGCTCGGCTGCGCGACCAACATGATCGCCATGAGCCCGAAGAGCAGCGCGGGCAGATCGCCGTATTCACTCGGCAGGAACAGCCCGAACAGCGGCGGCATCACGGCGAGCGACAGCCCGGCCATGGCCGCGCCACCCATGCTGCTCGCACCCTGGGCGATCACAACGGCGAACCAGACGAGGCCGAGCGTGGCGAGGTACGCGTTGGGCAACGCAACCAGCTGGTAACTGGCGAGGAATCCGCCGCCGAGACCGGCGACCCCGGCCCCGAGCATGAACGCGGCCAGCCGCACACCGTAGATATTGAAGCCGAGCGTCTCCGCGCGAGCCCGGCTCGCCCGGATCGCGGCGAACACCATGCCGCTGGTCGACCTGCGTAGGTTCCACAAGAGCAGAGCCACCACGCCGAAGACGACGACCATGAGAACGTAGAAGGAGACGTTGCCGTCGAAGACGACGGGCCCGATCCGCGGTCGTTCGACCGGGACGCCGGAGTCGTAGTTGGAGAACTGCTGCATCGGGAACACCACCTCCCCGATGAGCAAGGCGAAAGCGAAGGTGGTTATCGCCGCGTAGAGCTCACCTAACGGCAGGCAGACGGCCCCGACCACGATGCCGCACACGCCCGCGATGACGGCGCTGAGCAGGATGGCCGGCAGGACCGGAATCCCGTGCACTGTCGCGAGCTGCCCGGTGGCGATCGCGCCGATACCGGCGAAGGTGATCTGACACAGGCTGATCACGCCGACTTCGCCGGTGATCAGGCGGTACGACAGGAACACCACCGAGTAGGCGAGCCCCAGGGCAACCACCCCGATCCAGAAGTCGTCCAGCACGACGGGAAGGAGCACGACGGCGGCTGCCAGCAGGACCCAGCCGACACGCCGGTCCCAGCTCCCCGCCGTGCCGCGCACGAGCGCCGCGTGGTGCGCCTGGCGACGCTCGATGTCGCTCTGCACGGCGGCCACCTCCCGTTGCTGGCTTTCGGCCCGCAGCCCGCTCGACCTGCTCCGGCTGTAGACGAGGATGGCGATCACCATGAACAGGAACGGCATGCTCGGCCGCAGCGCCGTCGCCAGCAGTCCCGAGCTCGGCAGGTAGGGGACCACGATCGACTGGGCCACCCCGACCAGCAGGGCGCCGGCGAACGCCAGCCACAGGTTGGTCAGCTTCCCGATCACCACCCCGGCGAACGAGGCGGCGATGAGATTCGCGAAACTGACCGCGTCCAGCCCGATCCTCGGTGCGACCAGGATGCCGGCGAGCCCGGCGAGCGCCGAGCCCGCCGCCCAAGTCGCCGCGGTGACCGCGCTCGGGTTGGTCCCGGTGAGCACGGTCATCAGCCGCGAGTCGACGGCACCGCGAATGATCAAGCCCGCCGTCGTGCCGTACAGGACACCGGCGCCGAGCAGACCGACCAGCGCCGCCGCGCCGAGGATCAGCAATTGCTCGTTGGACAGGGCGACTCCGGCGACCCGGAGCACCACCTCGGGGTCATCGATGAGCCCCGCCGGTTCGTATACCGGCTCGTGCCCGAAGATTAGGGTCGTCGCAGCGGTCAGCGCCACTTGGAGGCCGATCGTTCCGGCCAGGCGGACCAGAGGTGTCGACGATCCGAGGCGGTTCAGCAGCACCGCCCAGAGCACAAGCCCGAGGCCCGGCGCGATCACGAGCAGGCAGAGCACCGCGGCCACGAAGGCCGAGAGGCCGGCCTCCGAATGCAGGTAGTGGTAGCAGTAGGCCACGAAGAACGCGATGGCCGCCTGGCCGAAGTTGAATACCTTGGCGGCGTTGTACGTGATGACCAGCGCCAATGCCGAGATGGCGTAGATGCCGCCGGTCACGAGGCCGCTGACCAGATAGCTCAGCATGCCGGCTCCGCGGCGTCGGGCGGGGCCGTCCCGCCGACGGCTCCGATCTGCGGGTTCAGCTCTGCAGATGTCTGGGGAGTGATGTCGTCACCCACGTCGGGCCATACCTTTCTCTCGCAGGGAAATCGTGAGCGGGGAAGCGGCCACGGCCGGCTCACTCCGCAGGTCACTGCTGGACCTTGATCAGCTCGCCGCAGACCTTGTCGTCGTCCGGCACGTACTTGCCGTCCTCGACCTGCTCGAGCCAGACGCACTTGACCGGGTCACCGTTCGGGGTGATGCCGGGCCTGAAGCTCACCGGCTGCACCAGCAGGCCACGCCCCGTGTAGTTGCTCTCCTGCCGCAGCTTGTCGATGAACGCCTGCCGGGTGGGAGACTTGCCTGCCAGGTCTAGCCCATGCAGGAACAGGTCGGCGGAGAGCCAGCCGACCGCGGTGAAGAGGTTGTCGGCCGCGGGGAATCCGGGGGCGTACTTCGCCATCGCCGCCTTGTACTGCTTGACCGCGTCGTTGTCGAGCTCGAGCGGCACGGTTCCGCTTGGGGCGCTGAGCACGCCCTCCAGGGCCTTGCCGCCCTGGGGGATGGCGCTGGGATCGTAGGTGATGTAGCTCGCCTTGAGCTTCACACCCTGCTGCCGGGCCGCCTGCATGATCGACACATTCGACTGGGTGAGCAGCGGAAGATAGATCCCGTCGATGCCGAGCTGCTTCATGCGCACGGCGATCGCGGTCGCATCGAACGACCCGAGGGGGATGTCAAACTGCCGCATAGCCACGGGGAGACCCACCTGCTTGGCCGACTGGATGAACGCCCTCGCCGAGTTCATGGCTCCCGGGGAGTTGTGCGAGAAAACCGCGGCCTTGGTCACGCCGCGCTCCTTCAGGGCCTGTGCGTACGCGGTCTGCGCCAGGTTCATCGCGAACGCGCCATAGGCACCGAAAACATTGCGATCAAGCGCATAGGGCGGCTGGCCGGGATATCCGGTGACGGGCACGTTGTTCTGCTTCAAGTAGGCGAACATCGTGTCGACTCGTGAGGCCGAGACGATGCCGAACACCTTCTCGGACTGCACGGCGTTCCGAGCGGCGACGACCTGCTGAGCACCGTCCCCCTGGTCGTCGAGAACGACGACCTTTATCTTCCGGCCGTGAACGCCGCCGGTCGCGTTCGCCTCTTCGAAGCGCGCCCTCGCCCCCTGCTCGAACCCGTCGAAGGTCGGCGCCGCCGGCCCTGTCTTCGGCACGATGATCGCGACTTTGATCTCGGTGTCGGTTACGCCGGGAGCGCTACCGCTCGAGGAGCCTCCGCTGCCGCACGCGGTGGATGCGGCAAGCGCGATCGCGCAAGCGCCCGCGAAGCGGGTCAGCATCGAGCGTGGGCGATCATCGGCTTGCCCGCAGATGCGGGAAGAGGTTCGGGTGCGCATTGTGCCGTCCTTTCAATCGGATCATGAACGACTCGCCGGTCGCGGATACCGGGTAGAGCCACGTGCTCATCTCCGGGGGGCGTGTAGTCCGGCCAGGTACCGGCGAGACCGGATCCGGGCTCAGGGGCTGCCGCCAGATCTCGAAATGCTTACTGTTGATATCACGGTTGTGTACTTGGTAACTATTTTGGCCACAGCGGTCAAGGGGTTGAGCGCATCCGTTCGGCACTTGTTATGCAGGTTCCGGCGCCGCCGTGGCGCACCGCGAAGAGCGGTCGGCCGGGCGAACACGGCCGCGGCGCCGCGCCCGCCCAGAACGGGCCCGTCCCCGCCGAGCCGTGCCGCGGTTTTCGGCTGAGGCCCTGCCGACCCTGGCGGCTCCGAGCGCCGGACACTGTCGTGCTCGCGGGCCCGGCGAGCGGGCCGTGGATGCTTGCGGCGGATGGTGGCGGCCGGCCATTCGCCGCGGGCCGGACCACGCCGGCCGCGCAGGTGCTGGCGGGGTCAGCCACTGGTAGCGCGCTACGGCGATGGAACGGGTCCGCCAGCCGGGTGGAGAGCTTGCCCGCCGGAGGGATGTCCCCTACGGGCATGCCAACCGTTGCCACAGCCCTATCGTTTGGTAAATATCGTATGCTTTACTATAATTTATACAGTTAGTGAGTTCTCAGGCCGACCCTGCTCGACTCGCGGCGCAGCACGCGTGGTTCGCAAGCTCAGCGCCCCTCGCAGCGATCCCATGGCCGCACGAACCCTGGGTGTATCTATGGCAGATGTGCTCGCGGGCATCCGTGTCCGGAGTCATGGACGCTCGTCCCCTCGGCGGCGGTCGCGCTTTGCGGCTCGGGCGCAGACGTGATCAAAGCCGAGCATCCCCGGTGAGGCGATCCAGGCCGGGCGCCAGTGGCCGGCGGGCGCGCCAATCACCGGGAAGTCATCGCTGGACTGCATGGTGGAGCTGGGCAACCGCAGCGAGTGGAGCGTCGGCTCTACCCGCGGACCGACCTGGGCCAGGAATTCTCTCCGCGCCCAGAAAGGAAGGGAGACGACTTCTCACCGACCGACTTCCCGCCGCGCGGCGCTAAGGCCTGGTTCCGCACCTTCGACGGCGACGGAGCCGTCGTCCTCGAAGCGGCCGGGCTGGTCCGGCGCATCCCCCACCCGACCGACCGGCGCACCACGCTCGTCGAGCTCCTCGAGCCGGGCCGGAAGCTCGCCTTGCAGGCGACCGAGGATCTCAACGCCGAGGTGTTCCGGTCCCCGGGGATCTCCCCGGAGGCCGTCACCACCCTGGTCGAGACCCTCACCGAGCTGCGCAGGACCGCGGGGGATTTCTGAGGCGACGGCCACGCGCGGTCAGGCCATGACGGCGACGAACCGCCAGTCGAGCACGTCCCGTGGCTCGCCATCCCCCACCGCCCTGACGAGCGACCGGAGATGCACCAGCCCGCCGCCGCCCGGGAGAGGCTGACGGCGCTCGACCAGCACCTCACTGGAGAGGGTGTCGCCCTCGTGAACCGGGCCCACGTGGTCGCAGCCGTGCCAGGCCACGACCGTGACGAGGTTCGGCAAGGCGCGGGCGGCCTGGGAGAGCGCGAGGCCGATGGTGTGCCCGCCGTACACCAGCCGCCGCCCTCCGGCGGCCCGGGCGTCGTGATGCACCTGCGCCACGTTGAGGGTGAGCCTGGCGAGCTCCGGCGCGCTCGAGACCACGTCGCCTCCGCCCACGAGCAGCCGCTCACCCTCCCCCACGTCGGCGAAGTGCCGACCGGGTACCCGCTCCCGGAACCGGTCGAGCCGCCAGCCGGCGAGCATCCCGGCCACCTCGCCGGCCAGGTCCGGAGTGTCCGTGCCCACCGAATCGAGATCGGCGTCGCGCCCGGTCCGCGCCTCGGGATCGCGCAGCGGCAGCATCGCGCAGCGCCAGAAGCCCAGCACCGGCCGGCCGTCCTGGTCCACCGTGGTGATCCGCAACACCGCCAGCCCGGTCGGCCGGCGGCCGGGCCTGGGCCGGTTCTGGCGCAGCGTCACCACCTCGGTGGTGGTCCGCAGCGTGTCACCGATCACCGGCATCCTGCGGAAGGCGAGGCCGCGGTAGAACAGGTTCGCCTTCACATGGTGGGTGACCAAGGTCGACTGGCCGATCGCCACGTCCCACACCAGCGCCGGATGGGCGAGCTGCCCTCCCCCGGTGACCTCACGGCACAGCTCAGCGTCGAGGGGAAGCCGGAGCCGGTCGCCGACGATGGCCTGGTGCACGGCGGCGAGCCCTGGAGTGAGCGTGACCCCGGGCGCGCCGTCGAACACCTGCCCGACGGCGAGTTCCTCGAAGTAGGGCCCTTCAGCGGTCATCACCGTCAGCTCGTCGCCTCCGCACGCTCCCCCGGCCCGATCGACGTCCGGGTTCCGCCCTCACATGCCCGGCCGTACGGCCGGCGCCGGCACATGTTCCCGCGAGGCGGCCGGCCGGGGCAACGGCCGCCGGCGAGCCCCGCACGGGCGCCGGGGCCGGCCCGGCGAGAGCCGTACGGCCGAGGATTGACCGAACGCATGACGCATCCTACGTTCGTGAAACACGATCATCTTACCGAGACGGGCAAATCGGCCCGGCGTCCGGGCCGTGCAGCGAGGTGAGTCGATGGCCCTCGATGAAGCGACGACCAGGCTACTGGCGCAACTGGCGGAGAGCGGAGCCAGGCCACTGCACGAGATGACCCCGGAAGAGGCGCGCGCCTTCATGGCCGGCTTGCGCGAGTCGCACGTCCCGGGCCCGGAGATGGCACGGGTGGACGACGCCGTCGTCACCGTCGCCGACGGCTCTTTCCCGGTCCGGGTGCTGGTCCCGGACGACTCCCCCAGGGCGGTCATCGTCTACTACCACGGCGGGGGCTGGGTCATCGGCGACATCGACGGGTTCGACACCCTCGGGCGGGTGCTCGCGCGGCGGACCGGGTGCGCGGTCGTCCTGGTTGACTACCGAAAGGCACCGGAGCACCGCTATCCGACCGCGGTCGAGGACTCCTGGGCGGCCCTGCGGTGGGTGAGCGAGCGCGTCGATGAGATCGCGGGCGCCCGGGTCCCGCTCATCGTCGCCGGCGACAGCGCGGGCGGGAACCTGTCGGCGATCATGGCGCTGCGGGCCCGCGACCGGGGTGGTCCCGGCATCGCGCTGCAGGTCCTCGTCTACCCGGTCACCGACTGCGACCTGAACACCGCCTCGTACACCGACCCGGCCAACCAGCTGCTGCTCAGCCGGGACACCATGATCTGGTTCTGGGACCACTACGCACCCGACCCGTCGTCGCGGGAGAACCCGGACGCCTCGCCGCTCCGCGCCGCCGACCTCTCCGGGCTGCCTCCCGCCGTGGTGCTCACGGCCGAGTACGACGTCCTGCGCGACGAGGGCGAGGCCTACGCCGAGCGGCTGCGCGAGGCGGGCGTCCCGGTACGGCACCGCCGGTTCGACGGTCAGATGGACGGCTTCTTCCCCATGGTCAACGTGCTGCCCGGAAGCGCCGCCGGGATCGACTACGTGGTGGAGGCGGTCGAGAAGCGCCTGACCGAGCTTCCGGCCTGATCCCTTCCTTCGCTTTTCCTTCACCCCGGCAGCACGCCGGGGCCGCCCGGAGGCCGCCGACCGGCCCAGATGATGGATGCGCCCCCGCCCTGGAGCGATCACAGGAACCCGTCTTCCGCTCCGCGTCAGCGGAGGGGGAACCGCGGCGCAGGCCGCAGGCAGGAGAGACACCGTATGGCCGATACCCCGCTGAGCCCGGCCCCAGATACCCGCTTCGACGCCGTCGTCGTCGGCGCGGGACTCGCCGGCCTGTACATGCTGTACCGCCTACGGCAGCTCGGGCTGACCACCCGGGTGTACGAGGAAGGCGGTGACGTCGGCGGCACGTGGTACTGGAACCGCTATCCTGGCGCGCGCTGCGACGTCGAGAGCATGGACTACTCGTACTCGTTCTCCCCCGAGCTGGAGCAGGAGTGGGTCTGGACCGAGAGGTATCCGAGTCAGCCGGAGATCCTGCGGTACATCAACCACGTCGCCGACCGGTTCGACCTGCGCCGCGACATCCGGTTCAACACGCGCGTGACCGCCGCCCACTTCGACGAGGCGGCGAACCTGTGGCGGATCAGGACCGACACGGGCGAGACCGTATCGGCGCGGTTCTGCATCATGGCGACCGGTTGCCTGTCCACCGCGAAGATCCCGCAGATCGAGGGCCTGGAGGACTTCCAGGGGAAGTGGTACCACACCGGCCGCTGGCCCCACGAGGACGTGGACTTCACCGGCCAGCGGGTCGGGGTGATCGGCACGGGCTCCTCCGGCATCCAGTGCATCCCGATCATCGCCGAGCAGGCCGCCCACCTCACCGTCTTCCAGCGGACTCCGAACTTCAGCCTGCCCGCGCACAACGCTCCGCTCGACCCGCGGGCGCAGCAGGCGAGGAAGGCCAGCTACCGCGAGTACCGGCGGCTGGCCCGCGAGTCGCACCTGGGCATCCCCGCCGAACCTCCGGTGCAGTCCGCCCTGGAGGTGGATCACGAGGAACGGCAGAGGCGGTACCAGGCGGCCTGGGAGAAGGGCACCCTCACCGCCATGCTGCTCTCCTTCACCGACCTGCTCACCAGCAAGGAGGCGAACGAGACGGCGGCCGCTTTCATCCGCTCGAAGATCAAGGAGATCGTGACCGACCCTGACGTGGCGGAGACGCTGTCCCCGAAGGACCACCCGTTCGGCACCAAACGCCCCTGCCTCGACACGGGCTACTACGCGACGTTCAACCGCCCCAACGTCACCCTGGTCGATCTCCGGAAGTCACCGATCCTGGCGATCACCCCCAAGGGGATCAGGACAACGGACGCGGAGCACGAGCTCGACAGCATCGTGTTCGCGACCGGCTTCGACGCCATGACCGGGGCCTTGCTCTCCATCGACATCCGCGGCAGGGGCGGCCTGCCGCTGAAGGAGAAGTGGGCGGCGGGCCCGCGAACCTATCTCGGCATCGGTACGGCCGGCTTCCCGAACCTCTTCACGATCACCGGCCCGGGGAGTCCGTCCGCGCTCAGCAACATGGTCGTCTCCATCGAACAGCACGTCGAGTGGATCGCCGACTGCATCGCGTTCCTGCGCGGCCGCGGCCTCACGTCGATCGAGCCGACCGAGGAGGCCGAGGAGGCATGGGTGGAGCACGTGAACGAGGTGGCCGACGCCACGCTCTACCCCTCGGCCGACTCCTGGTACGTGGGAGCCAACATTCCGGGTAAGCCGCGGGTCTTCATGCCGTACGCCGGCGGGGTCGGCACCTACCGGCGTATATGCGACAACGTCGCGGCGAGGGGGTACCGGGGTTTCCGCCTGTCGGCGTAGCCGCGGGTTCGCCGCCGGAGGGAGGGTGACCTGACTTGAGCTGATCGACGTGATGACGGTGCCGGCCTGCGCCGGTTTCGAGTGGGGTGTGGACAACATCACCGACGAGCACTCGGCCACCCTGCGCGTCAAGCTCGACGAGTTCGCCGATGACCTGCGGAAGGGCGACGTGACCGCGGCCGCCGCGGTTGGTGCGGACTTCAGCACCGTAGTCATCTCGGCATGCGGCAACCGGGAACTGCAGACCCATGTCGACCTGGTGGTCGCACGCACCCTGCGGGTGCTTTCGCTCACCGCCGAGAGTGACGTGCAGACCGTGTGGCTGGACGGCTACCGGCGGACCCTGGAGCTGCTTGAAACGGGCGACCGCGCCCGTGCCGTGCCGTCGAGCGGTACCGGCAGATCTAGCGTCCCCCGGTGGCGGGCGAGGTTGCGCCACCGGGGACACCGATCAGCTTGCCGTCAGCGGCCGCTTGCGTAGCACGGACTTTTGGATCTTGCCCGACCCGGTCTTCGGCAGGTCGTCCACGAACTCGAAATAGACCGGGATCTTGTACTTGGCGAGGCGGGGGCGAAGGAACTCCCGCAGTTCGCCGGCGGTGACGCTCATTCCGGGATGGGTGACGATGAACGCGCGGCCGACCTCGCCCCATTTCTCGTCGGGCACCCCGACCACGGCGACCTGGGCCACGGCAGGATGCTCGAAGATGATCCCTTCCACCTCGGCCGGGTAGACGTTCTCCCCGCCGGAGATGTACATGTCCTTCACCCGGTCGACGATATAGAGGTACCCCTCCTCGTCGACCGTGGCGATGTCACCGGAGTGGAACCAGCCGCCCTCGGAGAAGGCCGCCGCGGTCGCCTCCGGGTTCCCCCAGTAGCCCTTGGTCACGTTCGGGCCCTGGATGATGACCTCGCCGGGCTCGCCGGGCTCGACGTCGGTGAGGTCGGGCCGGACCACCCGGACGTTGGTGAAGAAGACCGGGACCCCGGCCGAGCCGGCCTTGCGCACGCTCTCGCCCGCCTCCAGGAAGGTGGCCCCGGGTGAGGTCTCGGTGAGCCCGTAGCCCTGGCAGAACACCAGGCCCCGCTCCTGGTAGGTGCGGATCAGCGAGACCGGGATCGGCGCTCCCCCGGACATGAGGGTGCGGACCGACGACAGGTCCGCCTGGGCCCACCGCGGCGAAGCGGCGAACGCCGCGAACATCGTGGTGACGCCGAACATCCAGGTGACCCGGTACTTCTCGATGAGGTCGTAGCACCGGTCGACGTCCCAGGACGGCATGATCACCGAGCAGCCGCCCTTGAGGAAGGTGGGCAGCAGCGTCTGGTTGAGGGCGGCGACATGGAAGAGCGGGGCGCTGATCAGCGCCACCTCGTCGCTGGCCACGTCCACGTTGGCCAGGAGGTTGAAGCAGTTCCACACCAGGTTGGCGTGGCTGAGCATCGCCCCCTTGGGACGCCCGGTCGTGCCCGACGTGTAGAGGATGAGCGCGGTGTCGTCCAGCGCGACCGGCACGTCGATGGGCTCGGGAACGCCCTCGGAGAGCCAGGCTTCGTACTGCGCTTCCCCGGGCCCCGGCTCCCCGAGGGCCACCCGTTCCCTCAAGGCGTGCCGGCCGGTGAGGGCCCGCACGGTCTGCGCGCACTCGGGCGCGTAGATCAGCAGCACGGCGCCGGAGTTCTCCAGCATGTAGTCGATCTCCGGCGCGGCGAGCCGGAAGTTGAGCGGGACGAAGATGGCGCCGAGCGCGTGCGTGGCGAACATGCTCTCCGCGAACGCCACGTGGTTCTTGCCGAGGTACGCCACGCGATCGCCCGGGGCCACCCCGGCGGCGCGGAGCCGGGAGGCGAGCCGCATCACCCGTTCGTGGAACTCGGCGTAGGTGACCGCCCGGTCCTCGTAGACGAACGCCGTGCGGCCGGGCGACATCCGGGCCCGCCGGGCGGGCCAGCTTCCCAATCCAGCGTTCCGCATTCGGTGCACCCTTTCGTCACGCGGTGGCGGAGGCGGCCTGGTCCCGGTCCGCACCGCCCGGCGGCACGCCGATCGCGGTGAGGTCCTGGCGGCTGGTCTCCCGCAGCGTCAGCGTGCAGACCGCGGTGAGCAGGCAGAACGCGGCCATCGTCGCGGAGATCAGGATCGTTGCGTTGTTCCCGGTCGCCGCGGCGATCTGGGCGAAGATCACGGGGGCGAGCCCGGCGCCGAGGCCGGAGAGCTGGTAGCCGAGCGAGGCCCCGGTGTACCGGCTCTGGGTGCGGAAGAGCTCCGCGTAGAGCGCGGCGAGCGGGCCGTACATCATCGGGTGGATCACCGACTGGCCGATCACGAGCGCGAGGGTGAGCACGGCCGCGCTGCCGCTGTTCACCATCGGGAACAGGGCGAAGCTGAACACCGCCATCACCAGCGCGCCGGCGATGACGATCGGCCGCCGGCCCATGCGGTCGGAGAGCGCCGACCAGCCGAGGATGCCGATCACGGCCAGCGCGGAGGAGAGGGTGAGGCCGTTGAGCACGGTCTGCCGGGTGAAGCCGACCTGCACCCCGTACGCGATCAGGTAGGTGGTGAGCGTGCCCTGCACCACGAAGGCGGCGAGGCCGACACCGACCCCGAGCACGAGCGGCTTGGGGTGGTGCCGCAGCACGTCGGCCAGCGGCACCCGGCGGCGCGCCTGATCCTTGACCGCGGCGAAGACCGGGGTCTCCTCGACCCGAAGCCGCACGAACAGGCCGACCCCGAGCAGGACGATGCTGATCAGGAACGGCACCCGCCATCCCCAGCTCAGGAACGCGGACTCGCCCACGAGCGCCGCGGTCCCGCTGAGCGCGGCGGTGGAGAGCACCATGCCGAGAGGCGCTCCGGCGTTGGTGAAGCTCGCCCAGAGGCCCCGGCGGCCGGTGGCGTGCTCCGCGGACATCAGCACGGCACCGCCCCACTCACCGCCGACCGCGATGCCCTGGATCACCCGGAGCAGCACGAGCGCGATGGGCGCCAGCGTGCCGATCTGCTCGGGCGTGGGGAGCAGGCCGATGAGGAAGCTGGCGACACCCATCAGGGTCATGGTCAGCACCAGCATCCGCTTCCGGCCGAGGCGGTCGCCGAAGTGGCCGAAGACGATCCCGCCGAGCGGCCGGGCGAGGTAGCCGGTGGCGAACGTGCCGAGGCTGGCGACCGTGGCGGCGAGCGGATCGAGGTTCGAGAAGAAGACCTTGTCGAACACCACGGCCGACGCGGTGGCGTACAGCAGGAAGTCGTAGTACTCGATCACGCTGCCCACGAAGGCTGACGCCACGGCACGGCGGAGCTGGGGCGTGCGGGGAGGCGCGGATGACGGGTTGCCCATGGCCGGACCCTCCTCTTCCGGGAGCGAGGCGCGGATCTCGCTAGGTTTAAGCGCGAGGTTAGGCATTTATATGACGACCGTCAATGGTTTGCCGAACATCGATCGCCGTCGAACCACGGCACGGCACGGCGCTGGGATGACCGGATCAGGCGGGGACGGCACGATCGGCCGGCGGGCCGGGTCGCGCGCCTGCGGAAGGCCGAGATGACGAGGCCGAGATGACCGGGTTGCGGGGCGGGCCGGGCCGCGGGCGCCGGCGGGCATGGGCGGATGTGCGCGGGCGCGTGCGCAGGCGGGCGGCGAACGTGGGAGCGCCCGGGCACGGGTGCGCCGCCGGGCGGAGCCGATGCCGCCGGCGGTGCGTGCGCGCGGCCGCAGGAGTGACGGCGGCGGCCGCAGGCCGCAGGGCCCGGGCACGGCTGCGCGCGGACGGGTGCCGGCGGCGGTGACGGCGCGGCCGCGGCGGGGCGTCGCGGCGGGGATGGCGCGCGGCCGCGGGAGTACGGCGTGGACGGGCCGGACCGTGCACACGGCGGCCGGCCCGTGGGCGCGGCGGCAGACGGGCCTGTGGGTGCGGCGGCCGGAGGCCGGGGCGCGGGCGCGTGGCCGCGAGCGGGCGGCCGGGGGGTGGGCGCCACGGCCTGCAGTGGAGCGCGGAGCCCGGGGATCGCCGCGGCGGCGATCCCCGCCGGCTCACGCGTAGTGGCGGTAGATCGCCCGGGCGACGCAGGCGGGCTTGTCCGAGCCCTCCACCTCGACGGTGAAGTCGAGCACCATCTGCACGCCGTTCCCGGCGACCTCCTCGACCGAGACGACCTTCCCGGCGAGCCGGATCCGCGACCCGACCTTGACCGGGCTGGGGAACCGGACCCGGTCCAGGCCGTAGTTGATGCTCATCCGGACGCCCTTGATCTCGAGCAGCCGGGAGAAGAGCGGGATGATCAGGGAGAGCGTCAGGTAGCCGTGGGCGATCGTGGTCCCGAACGGCCCGTCCTTCGCCCGCTCCGGATCGACGTGGATCCACTGGTGGTCGTCCGTGGCGTCGGCGAAGGCGTTCACCCGCTCCTGGGTGATCTCCAGCCATTCGCCGGGGCCCAGATCCCGGCCGGCGAGCGCCTTGATCTCCTCCAGCCCGTTCACGGTGACGGTCATGACGGCACGCTCCCTTCCCCGCCGAGCCCCAGCAGGCGCGCGGCGTTCTCCTTCAGGATCTTGGGGCGGACCTCCGGCTTGATCTCGATCTTCTCGAAGTCGGCGAGCCAGCGGTCCGGGGTGATCACGGGATAGTCGGAGCCGAAGAGCACCTTGTCCTTGAGCAGCGTGTTGGCGTAACGCACGAGCTGCGGCGGGAAGTACTTCGGCGACCATCCGGACAGGTCGATGTAGACGTACGGCTTGTGCGTGGCCACGGCGAGCGCCGCGTCCTGCCAGGGGAAGGACGGGTGGGCGAGGATGATGCGCAGCTCGGGGAAGTCCACGGCCACGTCGTCGATGAGCATGGGGTCGCCGTACTTCAGCCGGATGCCGCCTCCCCCGGGGACCCCGGCGCCGATGCCGGTCAGGCCGGTGTGGAACAGCGCGGGGACGCCGAGCTCCTCGATCGCCTCGTAGAGCGGGTAGGCGACCCGGTCGTTCGGGGCGAAGCCCTGGATGCAGGGGTGGAACTTGAACCCGCGCACGCCGTACCGCTCGACCAGGCGGCGCGCCTCCCGCGCGCCCGCCCGGCCCTTCCAGGGGTCGATGCTGGCGAACGGGATGAGCACGTCCGCGTGCTCGGCGCAGCTCTCGGCGACCTCCTCGTTGCTGATGGGCGGGTGCCCGGTGGCGTGCTCGGCGTCGACGGTGAAGACGACCGCGGCCATCTTCCGCTCGCGGTAGTAGGCGGCGATCTCGTCGATGGTGGGCTGCCGCCGCCCGTGCGCCTTGAAGTACTCCGCCGAGGCCGCCATCAGCTCGGGGCTGAGCGATCCGTGCCCGTCCTTGGAGATCTCGGCGTGGGTGTGCACGTCGATGGCGACCAGCTCGGCGACGTTCATCCGGCCGGCCATCTCACACCTCCGGGATCTTCGGGGCGGGGATGCCGTAGGTCTCGGGCTGGGCGCCGACGGTGGTCTGCCAGGAGGCGGCGATCTCCTCGGCGGTCCACCCGCCCTCGCGGAAGGCCACCGCCTTCTCCGTGGGGTGGGTCCAGAGCGAGAGCCTGTCGCCGCCGATGCCGATCGCCTGGCCGGTGATCCCGGCCGAGGCGTCCGAGGCGAGGAAGACGATGAGCCCGGCGACGTCGTCCACGGTGCCGAGGCCCATGCCCTTGCGCAGCCAGTCCGGCAGCGGCCGGCCGGTCCGCTCGGCCTCCTCGATGATCTCGGTGAGGCCCGGGATGGTCTTGGTCATCTCGGTGGCGGCCGCCGGGACCACGGCGTTCACCGTGATCTGGAACTTGGCGAGCTCCATCGCCCAGGTGCGGGCCATGGCCACGATGCCCGCCTTGGCCGCGGCGTAGTTGGTCTGCCCGAAGTTGCCGCGCTGGCCGGCCGGCGAGGAGATGAGGACCAGGCGGCCGCCCGTCCCCTGCTCGCGCATGCGGATCGCGGCCGCGCGGGCGCAGGTGAACGTGCCGCGCAGGTGGACGTCGATCACCGCGTCGAAGTCCTCGTCGGACATCTTCCACAGCACTCGGTCCCGCAGGATGCCCGCGTTGGTGACCATCACATCGAGCCGGCCGAACTTCTCGACGGCGGTGGCGACCAGCCGCTGGGCGACCTCCGAGGAGCCGACCGGGGCGACGACCTCGGCGGCCCGGCCGCCCTTGCCGGTGATGGCGGCGACGGTCTCCGCCGCGGTCTCGGCGTTCACGTCGTTGACCACCACGGCCGCGCCCGCTTCGGCGAGCGCCACGGCGTACGCGCGCCCGAGCCCGCGACCGGCACCTGTGACGATGGCGACCTTGCCGGAAAGATCCATGCGGTTCACCCCTGGGTAGAGAGGAATAGAACGGGATTCAATATGCTGCATATTTCTGACAGCCGTCAAGATTTTGCCGAACGTCGTGCGCCGTCTACCCTCGAGCTGTGCACCCAGACGAGGCATCAGGGCAGGTACCGCCGTCCCCGCGCCCGCAGTCGCTGATGTTCAGCTTCCTCGGCATCTACGTGCTGGGGCGCCCGGTCGCGATCTACTCGGGCAGCATCATCGACGTGTTCGCCCGGCTGGGCGTGTCCGAGGAGGCGGTGCGCTCCACGCTCGCCCGCATGGTGAAGCGGGGCCTGCTCGAACGGCACCGCCGCGGGCGGAAGATGTACTTCGGCCTGACCCCGCGCGCCAGCGCGATCCTCGAGGACGGGCGGCGCCGGGTGTGGGAGACCGGGGCGGTCAACCGCGACTGGGACGGCACCTGGACGATCGTCGGGTTCTCCCTCCCCGACAGCCGCCGCAGCACCCGGCACGACCTGCGCTCCCGGCTCATCTGGGCCGGCTTCGGCCTGCTCCAGAACGGCGTGTGGATCGCTCCGGGGGTCAAGGACGTCGCCCAGATCCTCGAGCCGCTCGACCTCGGCGACCACGTCACCGTGCTGACCGCGCGGGCGGCCAAGCCCACCGAGTCGGCCGATCTCGTGCGCAAGGCGTTCGACACCGACCAGATCGCCGCGCGCTACCGGGCCTTCCTCAACCGCTGGGACACGAGCGACCCGCTCCCCTCCGCCCCCGACGACCTCGCCCGACAGCTCCTCCTGCACACGGACTGGCTGCAGCTGATCCGCCAGGATCCCCACCTGCCCGCCGAGCACCTGCCCGCGGACTGGCCGGCGATCCGGGCCGAACGGGTCTTCCAGACCCTCGCCCGGGCGTACGAGCCACGGGCCGGGGTGATCGCGCGGACCGTGCTGGACGAGCTGGCCGTCTGACCGGGTCCGCACCCGGCCGGCGGGATGCGCGCCCACCGGCCCGCCCACGGGGCGGTCGCGTCCCGGCCCGCGGCCGGCCGGTGAGAGGCGGGCGTGCGCGTCCCGCGGTCACACGCCGCCGGTGCAGGTCATCCCGCCGTCCACCACGATGGTCTGGCCGGTGACCCATGCCGCCTCGTCCGAGGCCAGGTACGCCACCGCGCCGGCGACGTCGCCCGGCACGCCCAGGCGCTTGAGCGGGTAGGCCGCGGCGACCTCGGCCTCGCGGCCCTCGTACAGCGCGGTGGCGAACCGCGTCTTCACCACCGCAGGCGCCACCGCGTTGACCCGCACCGCCGGGGCGAGCTCGACCGCGAGCTGCTGGGTCAGGTGGATGAGGGCCGCCTTGCTCGCACCGTACATGCCGATCCCGGTGGCGGGCCGGAGCCCGGCGACCGAGGCGACGTTCACCACGGCCCCGCCGTGGCCGGCGAACCAGGCCTTGTGCACGTGCTGCACCCAGCCGAGCGCGGCGAGCACGTTGACCTCGAAGATCTTCCGCGCCGCCTCGAGCTCCAGGTCGAGGAGCGGGCCGTACACCGGGTTGGTGCCGGTGTTGTTGACCAGGACGTCGATGCGCCCGAACGCGTCGAGGGTCCGGGCGACCGCCTCGGCCTGGTGCTCCGGGTCGTGCGCCTTGCCCGGCACGGCGATGGCGCGTTCCGGGCCGCCGAGCCGGTCGGCGGCCTCCTGGAGCGGTTCCGGCCTCCGCGCGGTGATGCAGACCCGGGCGCCCTCGCCGACCAGCCGTTCCGCGATGGCGAACCCGATGCCCCGGCTGGCCCCGGTGACGATGGCGACCTTGCCAGCGAACCTCGACATGCTTGACCCTCCTGCCGGCCTCCGCCGCGGGCGGTGCGGATCGATCCGAGCCGATCATCGCACATGCCGGGGCCTCAGCCCGGGGCCGGGGAACCGGGTACGGCGCCGTGCGGGCCGGGTGCGGCGCGGGAGGCGATGGCCGCCCGGGCCCGCGCGGCGCCCCGGTCAGGTCTGCGGGACGAAGTTGCCGAACCGGCCCCGGTGGTAGAGGAGCGGGTGGCTGGGGTCGTGCACGCTCACGTCGGTGACGAGCCCCACGACCAGGTAGTGGTCGCCGATGGGCATGGTCTCGTACGGCGTGCAGATCAGGTGGGCGGCGACGTCGTCGAGCAGCGGCGTGCCGTACGGCCCGGGGCTCCAGCGGGTCGGGGCGGCGAACCGGTCGATCCCCTTGCGCGCGAACCGCGCCGCGAGCTGGGCCTGGTGGCCCGCGAGGATGTTGACCGCGAACAGGTCGGCCTGGCGCAGCCAGGGCCAGGTCGCCGACTCCCGGCCGATGTAGAAGGAGACGAGCGGCGGGTCGAGGCTGACCGAGGAGAACGAGGTGGCGGTCAGGCCGACGGCGACCCCCTCGCTCCGGGCCGTGATGATCACGACGCCCGCGGCGTGCACGGACAGCGCCTGGCGGAATCTGGTGGCGTCGACGGCGGTTCTGGAGATGGTCTCGGTCACGTTCTCACCTGCGCTCGGTCGCGGCGGTCACCTGGGGTGCGACCTGTTCCGCCCACCGCTTGAGCAGGTCGGCCAGGTCGGGCAGCTCGGCCTCCACGACGGCGAGGCCGGGCGTGGGCACCGTGGCGCCGAGCTCGACGAGCACCGGGCGGAGGTGCAGCTCGACGGCGAGGGCGTGCCGGGGGTCGCCCATCACGAGCAACGGCAGCGCGACCGTGCCGGAGAGGGCGTTCGGCGGGAGCCGGTCGAGGAAGGCCTTGAGCAGGCCGGTGTAGCTCGCCTTGTACGTGGGGCTCGCCACCACCAGCACGCTCGCCCCGGCGACCAGCTCGAGGGCCGCCTCCACCCCGGGGGACGGGCCGGGCGAGAACAGCTGCGGTGCGATCGCGGATAGGTCCACCACCTCTTCGGCGGCGAGACCGGTATGGCGGCCGATGGCCTCGGCGGCCTCGACCGCCACGGCCCGGGTCTTGGATTGCGCTCGCGGGTTGCCGACCAGGGTGACGATCCCGCTCATGTCAGCTCCTCGTTCCTCGATGTGGGGTGTGCTCCGCCGATCGGCCCCGCGGTTCCGGGCGGCCGCCGTGCCGGGCACGGGTGGGGAAGGGTCGCCTGCGGGTGGGGTGGGCCTTGCGTTCGGCGGCGGGATGGCGCCGGGGCGCGATCGTGGTGGTGACGGGGGTGCGCCGGCCGCGCGGCTCAGGTGGCCGTGGCCGCGCGGGCGGCGTGGTGCCGCGGTGGTGGAAGGCGGCGCGTGCAGCGGGTCTGTCGCGGCGTCCGGACGCCGGGGTGGCCGCCGTTTCACCGCGGGCGCGGTGACGCGGGGTGCCCGGCGATGGCCGGTGCGTGGGCTAGCGAGCGGCCGGACATTGCGCGCTCGCCGTGTGACCGAGGTCCACGTACGGCCGCGTCGTCAGGTAAAGCCCATCGCTCATGGTCATCACGCTATGCCCATACCGGCGTATAGTCAATATTTCCTACTTGCAAAGTAGGGTTATTCCATCGCACCATGCGGCGATTCCCGCCCGCGGTCCGCGGAATCCGGCATGACCCCGGCCGCGCTCCCCCGCCCCACGAGGGCCACCGGCGGGGTAAGAGGCTGGTAGGAGCCCCGGGGACCCATGGAGCGGCCGTGACGCGGACCGAGCACACCCTGCGGATCACCTGGCACGGCGGCGACCGGTTCGTCATCCACGCCGGGCGCCACACCGTGCCCGTCGACCAGCCGGCCGACTTCGGGGGCGGCGACACCGGCCCCAGCCCGGTGGACCTGTTCGTGGGGAGCATCGCCGCGGCCATCGCGCACTGCGCCGAGCGCTACCTGCACCGCTGCCAGCTCCCCGCCGGGGTCGAGGTCACCGCCCGCTACGAGCTGGAGGTCGCCCCCGCCCGGATCGCCCGGGTCGAGCTGACGGTCGACGCCCCGGCGATGCCCCGCGGGCTGCGGGAGTCCTTCCGCAACGCCCTGGAGCACTGCGCGCTCTGCAGCTCCCTGCGGACACCCCCGGCGGTCGGGATCAAGGTCCGTACCGCCGAGGACGACCCCGCCCTCCAGGTCCGGTGCGAGCCGCCGCCCCGCCACTCCCCCGGAGGCGCGGGTATGCCGTGTCAGAGGTGACGGCGACGTTCCCTGGAGGGAGGGAAGGCGCGGCCGGCCGCCGCCCAGCGGCACGCCGCGCCGCACCGGCCATGATGAGCGACGGTGACCGGAGGACGGAGGACCGCGGCCGGGCCGCCCCGGGCGGGGCCCTGCCGATCGACGAGAGCGAGACCCACGAGATCACCTTGCGCTACACGCGCGACGACGAGCCCGTGCGCCGCGACTTCGGTCACCGCCTCGCGCTCTTCCTGCGCCGCGCCGCCGGCCGCTGGGACATCACTCCCCTGGTGGACACCGTCGGCCAGCTCGGGAGACGGATCCCCGAGGTGACGGTACGGCTGCGCCACCGGCCGGCCACGGGCGAGCTGCGGGTCTCCCTCGAGTTCGAGCTGGCGCCCGCCCCCGGGACCGAGCCGGGCTGACCGGCCGGGCCGTACCGCCGCCCGGCCGGGAGCGCGTGCCGGGCGGGTCCGCGCCGCCCGGCGGATCGGCGAGGGCGCGTCCGGACACGATCGCGGCCCGTCGCCGGCCGGATGGCGGGCGGACGCCGCGCCCGGCCGGCCCGGCGACCCGGGCCCGGCCGGGCGGGCGCGCAACCGTCAGGCGCGGGAGCCGGAGCCGGGGATCCGGTCGGCGAGGCCGGCGTACATCTCCCGCAGCTCCCGCTTGAGGATCTTCCCGCTCGGGTTCTTCGGGAGGGAGTCGGCGAAGGCCACCGCCTTGGGCACCTTGAACGGGGCGAGGTGCGCCCGGGCGTGCGCCCGGATCTCCTCCTCGGTCACGGTCATGCCCGGCTTGGGCACGATGATCGCGACCACCGCCTCGATCCAGCTCGGGTGCCGCACCCCGACGACCGCGGCCTCGGCGACGGCCGGGTGCTGGTAGAGGACCTCCTCCACCTCCCGGCTCGCCACGTTCTCCCCGCCCGTCTTGATCATGTCCTTGATCCGGTCGACCACGGTGATGTAGCCCTCCTCGTCCATCACCCCGAGGTCGCCGGAGTGGAACCAGCCGCCGCGGAACGCCTCCGCGGTCTTCTCCGGGTCGTTGAGGTACTCGAGGATCGCGTGCGGGCTCCGGTGGACGATCTCCCCGATCTCGCCCGGGGGCAGCTCGTTGCCGTCGGAGTCGACGATCCTGGTCTCGACGTTGAGCGCGGGCTTGCCGGCCGCGCCGGCCTTGCGGATCTGGTCCTCCGGCCGGAGCAGGACGGCCATCGGGGCCATCTCGGTCTGGCCGTAGAAGTTCCAGAGCCGCACGTTCGGCAGGCGCTCCCCGATCTCCCGGAGCACCTCGACCGGCATGATCGACGCGCCGTAGTAGCCCTTGCGGAGGGAGGAGAGGTCGCGCCGGTCGAAGTCCGGGTGGCGGAGGAGCGAGATCCACACCGTGGGCGGGGCGAAGAACTTGGTCACCTTGTGCCGCTCGATCGCCTCGAGCACCGCGGCCGGGTCGGGCCCGGGGAGGATGTGGCTGGTGGCGCCGAGGTAGATGTCCGGCACGAGGAAGCAGTGCTGCTGGGCGCAGTGGAAGAGCGGCAGGGCGTGGAGTTCCACGTCGCTGGACTCCATGCCGCCGTCGATGATGCAGCTCGCGTACTGGGAGATGAGCGCGAGGTGGGAGAGCACGGCGCCCTTCGGCCGGGACTCGGTACCGGAGGTGTAGAGGATCTGCGCGGGGTCGTCGGGGCCGATCGGGATGGCCGGCTCGGTGGCGTCCTCATGCTCGAGCAGGGAGGCGAACGGCTCCCAGTCCTCGGTGGCGCGGTCCGCGTACACCATGCGGAACCGCAGGGTGCCGCTCGCCTTGGCCGCCTCCTGCGCCACGGGGAGCAGGGACTCCTCCACGATCAGCCCGATGGCGGAGGAGTGCTCGAGGATGTAGGCGACCTCCTGCGCCCCCAGCATGAAGTTGATCGGCACGAGGACGGCACCGGCCCGCGCCACCCCGAAGATGGTCCGGGCGTAGTCCATGCTGTTCCGCGACAGGAGCGCGATCCGCTCACCCGGGCGCACGCCTTTGGCGAGCAGGGCGTTCGCGATCCTCGACGCGTCCTCGTCGAGCTCGGCGTAGGTACGGGCGCCCGTGCGGTCGGCCACGGCGAGCTTGTCCGGGTACCGCTTGGCCGAACGCCGGAGCAGGTCCGCGAGCGACTGACGGCGGGCGAGGGCGACCTCGACGGCGGTCGACGGGGGAAGCGCCGAGGAACCAGCAGCTGTCATCATCACTCCCGCAAGAGTCCGAAATTTGCGGAACAGAGTAATAAGTGACGCCCATTTGCCAAGAGGGGGCGGAGATCTGCCGGTTCGCGTACGGTCGTCTCACCGGCGAAAGGAGAGACCGTGAGCGACACCGGGACCGACGTCTCGTTACAGAGCAGGGTGCGCGGCTGCCTCCTCGGCGGCGCGATCGGCGACGCGCTCGGCGCCCCCGTCGAGTTCGACTCGCTGGCGGCCATCCGCGCCCGGTACGGCCCCGCCGGGGTGACCGGCCTCGTCACCGGCGGTGACGGCGAGGTGGGGCTGATCACCGACGACACCCAGATGACGCTCTTCACCGTGGAAGGGCTGATCCGCGCCCGGGTGGGGGAGCGGGAGCGCGGGACCGGCGGCGCGCTGGTGCACGTCGTCCGGCACGCCTACCTGCGCTGGCTCGACACCCAGCTCCACTTCTCCCCGCCGCCCGCGGACGAGCCGGTCCGCACCGGCTGGCTCCGCGAGCAGACCTGGCTGTACGCCCGCCGCGCGCCCGGCAACACCTGCATGTCCGGCCTGCACAGCGAGTTCCCCGGGCCCGCCGCCCTCGGCGAGCCCGGGCCGGTCAACCCCGGCTCCAAGGGCTGCGGCACCGTGATGCGCTCGGCCCCGTTCGGGCTCGCCGCGCCCGACGCCCGCACCGCCTTCCGGAACGCGGCCGAGTGCGCCCAGATCACCCACGGGCACCCCACCGGCTACCTGGCGGCCGGGGCGTTCGCCGCGATCGTCTTCTCGCTCGCGCAGGGGGAGCCGCTCGACCGGGCCGTCTCCGGCGCGGTCGGCCTGCTCACCGAGCACCCCGGGCACGAGGAGACCGGCGATCGCCTCCGTCAGGCGCTCGACCTCGCCGCAGGGGCCGACCCGGCGCCGGAGACGGTGGAGCGGCTCGGCGGCGCCTGGGTCGCCGAGGAGGCGCTCGCCATCGCCGTCTACTGCGCGCTGGCGGGCGAGGGCGACGTCGAGCGGGCGCTGCTGCTCGCTGTCAACCACTCCGGCGACAGCGACTCCACCGGCGCGATCTGCGGGAACCTCCTCGGCGCCGCGTACGGCGAGGAGGCGCTCCCCCGGCACTGGCTGGACCGCGTGGAGGGGCGGGACACGATCACCCGGCTCGCCGACGACCTCGCCACCGTGATCAGTGGCGGCCGGGTCCCCTGGGACGCGTACCCGGGCTGCTGAGCGGCCCGGCTCCCCCCGAGCCGGCGTCGCCGTGCCGTACGGCTCAGCGCCCCGGCGGCCGCTCGGCCGCGCCGGACGGGGGACGGCCGGGCGGGTCACCCCTGCCCCACCGCGGCGAGCAGCTCCCGGGTGTACGGGTGGCGCGGGCGGAAGAAGATCTCATCGGCGTCGGCCTCCTCCACGACCCGGCCGTCCCTCATGACGAGCACGCGGTCGCTGAGGTGGTGGACCACGCCCAGGTCGTGGGAGATGAACAGCAGGGCGGTGCCGCGGGCCGCCTGAAGCTCGGCGAGCAGGTCGAGCACCTGGGCCTGGATCGACACGTCCAGCGCGGAGACGGGCTCGTCGCAGACGAGCACGTCGGGGTCGCCGGCGAGCGCGCGGGCGATCGCGACCCGCTGGCGCTCGCCCCCGGACAGCTCGCGCGGCCGCCGGTCGAGCACGTCCCGGGGCAGGGCGACCATGTCGGCGAGCTCCAGCACGCGGGCCCGGCGCTCGGCGCGCGGCAGCCGGGCGAGCGGGTCGGCGAGCAGCCGGGCCACGGTGTGGCGGGGGTCGAACGACTCCAGCGGGTTCTGCGCGATGAGCTGGATGGCCCGCCGCCGGGGGCGCAGCTCGCGCTCGGGGACGCCGCTCCACGGGCGGCCGTGCAGCCGCACCTCGCCCGCGCGCGGGGTGAGCAGGCCGAGGACGAGCCGGGCGAGCGTCGTCTTCCCCGACCCGGACTCGCCGACGATGCCGAGGGTCTCCCCCCGGTGCAGGGTGAACGACACCCCGTCCACCGCGGTGCGCGAGCCGTACGCGAAGGAGAGGCCGGACGCGGTCAGCACCGGTGCCGACCGGTCGGGCGACCTGGGCGGGAGCGGGTGCCCGGGGGCGGTGAGGCGGGTGCCGCGGGACACCCCGGAGGGCACGGCGGCGAGCAGGGCGCGGGTGTACGGGTGCCCGGGCGCGGACAGCACCCGGGCGGCGGTCCCCTCCTCGACGATCGTCCCGTCCCGCATCACCAGGATCCGGTCGGCGATCGAGGCGACCGCGGCGAGGTCGTGGCTGATCACCAGCAGCGCGGTCCCCGCCGCCTTCCGCGCGGCGAGCAGCCGGAGGATCTGCGCCTGCACGGTCACGTCGAGCGCGGTGGTGGGCTCGTCGGCGATGATCAGGTCGGGCTCCCCGGCGATCGCCGACGCGATCAGCGCGCGCTGCCGCAGCCCGCCGGAGAGCTGGTGCGGGTACTGCCGCATCCGCAGCCCGGGCTCGGGCACGCCCACCTCGCCGAGCAGCCGGCGGATCCGGGCGGCGCGCTCCGCCCGCGGGACGACGCGGTGGGTGGCGAGCACCTCGGCGATCTCCGCGCCGACCGTGCGCAGCGGGTCGAGGGAGACGAGCGCGTCCTGCAGCACCAGCCCGGCGAACCGGCCGCGCAGCCGCCGCCAGTCGCGGGCGGTGAACGCGCGGGCGTCGCGGCCGCCGATCTCGAACCTGGCCGCCCGGACCACGGCCCCCGGCCCGGCCAGGCCGAGCAGCGAGCGGGCCGTGACGCTCTTGCCGGAGCCCGACTCCCCGACCAGGGCGACGCACTCCCCGGGGGCGATGGTGAGCGAGACCCCGCGCACGGCCTCGACCCCGGCGCGGGGGAAGGAGACGCGCAGGTCCTCGACGGCCACCAGCGGGTTGTGGGCGGTGCTGCCGGTGACGCGGGTGACGGCGAGCTCGGTCATGGCGTCCTCCCCTCGAAGCGACGCTGCAGATACCGCCCGACGGCGGTCAGGCACACGACGGCCAGGGTGATGGCGATGGCGGGGAACAGCGCCTCCCACCAGGCGACCCGCAGGTAGTCGCGGGCCTCGGAGAGCATCGCCCCCCACTCGGGCGCCGGCGGCTGCGGGCCCATCCCGAGGAAGCTCAGCCCGGACGCGGCGATGACCCCCTGGCCGAGCCCGATGGTGGCGAGCACCGGGATCGGGCCGAGCGCGTTGGGCAGCACGTGCCGGGCGATGATCCGGGCCCGGGAGTGGCCGAAGATCACCGCCTGCTCGACGTATCCGGCCCGGCGGACCACGAACGTCTGGGCCCGGACCACCCGGGCGTAGGTGGGGATCTGCGCGATCCCGATGGCGAGGATGACGTTCCAGGTGCCGGGGCCGGTGATCGCGATGACGAGCAGGGCGAGCAGCAGCTCGGGGAAGGTGGAGAGCACGTCGAACAGGCGGGCGAGCGCCTCGTCGATCCACCGGTGCGCCAGCCCGGCGGCGAGCCCGAGCAGCACGCCGGCGGCGACCGCGGCCGAGGTGGCGAACAGCCCGATGCTGAGCGAGTGGCGCGCCCCGTGGACGACCCGGGCGAGGACGTCCCGGCCGAGATGGTCGGTGCCGAACGGGTGCTCGGGGCCGGGCGGGGCGAGGGCGAGCGCCGGGTCGCCGGCGAGCGGGTCGGCATCGGTGATCACGCCGGGCAGGGCGACGGCGACACCGAGCACGGCGAGCACGAGGGCGGCGAGGATGAGCCCGGGCCGCGGGCGGGGCCGGGCGGACGGCAGTTCGGCGGTCGCCATCATCCGCTCCTCAGGCGCGGGTCGATGAGCCGGTAGGCGAGGTCGAGCAGGGTGCTGATCGTCACGTAGACGAGCGCGGAGAGGATGACCACGGCCATGACCACCGGCATGTCCTTGCCGGCCACGGCGTCCAGCGTCACCCGGCCGAGGCCGGGGCGGCCGAAGAGCGTCTCGGTGACCACCGCCCCGCCGAGCAGCGCTCCGGTGAACCACCCGGCGAGGGTGACCGCCGGGAGGAGCGCGTGGCGGAGCGCGTGCCGGGCGACCAGGGCCCGCTCGGTGATCCCGCGCGCCCGCGCGCTGACCGCGAACGGCTGCTCGAGCGCGCGCTCCAGCCCTTCGCGGAGCACCTGGCCGAGCACCCCGGCGATCGAGAGGCCGAGCGCGGTCGCGGGCAGGACCAGCGCGGCCGGGTCCTCGGCGCCGGTGACCGGGAACCAGCCGAGGGTGAACGAGAAGACGAACAGCAGCACGATGCCGATCACGAACGGCGGCACGGAGACCGAGACCAGCTCGGCGGCCGAGACGAGCCGGCGCGCCCAGGCGGCCCGCCCGGCCGTGGCCACGGCGAGGACCAGGGCGAGCGCCACTCCGATCGCCGAGGCCGCCGCGGTCAGCCGCACGGTCGGCCACACCTGCTCGGCGAGGATCTCCCCCACCCCGCGCTGCAGGAGGTACGAGCGGCCGAGGTCGCCCTGGAGCAGCCGGCCGAGGTAGCTCAGGTACTGCACGATCTCCGGCCGGTCGAGCCCCCACTCCTTGATGATCTGCGCGCGGATCTCCGGGGTGTCCGGTCCGTCGCCGATGAGGATGTCGATCGTGTCCCCGGGGGCGGCCCACAGCGCGAGGTAGGAGGCGGTCGCCGCGGTCCACAGCACGGCGACGCCCGTGCCGAGCCGCCGGGCCACCGGGGCGAGCCACGCGGGCGGTCGCGGTCTCATGTGCCGATCCGTACGTCGTAGGCGCTCTGCGGGGTGCCCGACACCGGGTCGAAACCGAGGCCCTGCACGCTCTTGTGCGCGGCGATCTGGTCGGACGGGACGTACAGCGGGAAGACGATGGCCTCGTCGAGGACGACGGCCCGCTGGACCTTGGCGTAGAGCCTCTTGCGGACTTCGGGATCGGAGCTCGCCGAGGCCTGCGCCAGCCACTCGTCGATCTTCGGGTCGGTGAAGTGGTGGCGGTTGATCGCCGCGCCCTTGGGGAGGATCAGGTTGAGCGCGGCGCCGGCGTCGGTGTCGCCGCGGGAGTTCTCGAAGAGCTCGTACTCGTTGCGGTCGAACGCCTCCTGGGCGGTGCCCTGGTCGACGAGCCGGATCTGCAGGTCGATGCCGGCGCGCTGCTTGACCTGGGCCTGGATCGCCTGGGCGAGGACGTCGCGGCGGTCCCGGACGTACGGCGCCGACTGGACCAGCCGGACGGTGAGCCGTTCGCCGTCCTTCACGCGGTAGCCTTCGGCGTCCCGCCCGGTCCACCCGGCCGCGTCGAGCAGGGCGTTGGCCTTGGCGGCGTCTCCGCCGAAGGCGCCCTCCAGGGAGGGGTCGTAGAACGGGCTCGACCGGGCCACGATGCTCCACGCCCGGGTGGCGGTGCCCCGGTAGACCGACTCGAGCACGGCGTCGAGGTCGACCGCCTCGCGGAAGGCCTGCCGTACCCGCTTGTCGTCGAACGGGGGGCGGGAGGTGTTGAAGTAGTAGGAGAACGCGCTGCCGGAGTTGAGCGCGGTCTGCAGGGTGAGCTCGGGGTCGTTCTCGATCGAGGCGATGTCGGTCGCCGGGACGCCCTCGATGACCTGGACCTGGCCGGAGGTGAGCGCGCCGACGCGGACCGCGCCCTCGGGGAGGAACCGGTAGGTGATCTCCGCCAGGTGGGCGGGCCCCTGGTGGGCCGCGCTCGCCGGGGCCCAGCGGTACGCGGGGTTGCGCCGGTACCGCACCTCCTGGCCGCGGACGTGGCGGTCGAGGATGAACGGCCCGGTGCCGACCACGTCGGGGCCGCCGGCCTTCAGGTCCTTCGCCGTCCGCAGCGATCTGGGGGACACCTGCGCCGCGTACGGCGAGGCGAGGAAGTCGAGGAAGAGCCCGTCCGGCCGCTTCAGGGTGATCTTCACCGTGGTGGGCGAGACCACCTCGACCCTGTCCAGCCACCGGAGCTGGATGGATGCGACCGTGGGGTTGTAACCGGGTTCGCGGAGCTTGTCGAGGTTGGCCTTGACCGCGGCGGCGTCGAACCGCTCTCCGTCGTGGAAGGTCACGTCGTCCCGCAGCTCGAAGGTGTAGGTCTTGCCGTCGGGTGAGACCCGCCACGACTTGGCGAGCCAGGGGATGAACTCCCCGTTCGCGTCGCGCGCCACGAGCGCGTCGAACTGGTTGAACACCAGCAGCCGGGCCTTGTTCTGCGACCACTGGTGCGGGTTGAACGTGATCGGCTCGGTCTCGATCGCCCACGTCAGGGAGGTCCCGGGCGAGGCGGCCGGCGTCTGCGCGCCGCACGCGGTGAGCACGGCGAGGAGGACGAGGGGCAGCGATCCCCTGATGAGCTTCACCGTGGTTCTCCTGCTGTCGGGTCCGTCGTTCCGTGCGGCCGCCGGTGCGGCGGTGCCCCGGCCTCCGGTGCGCGGCCGGGCCGGGCGCCGGAGGCCGGGAGACGCCCTGCGTTCGGGTGCGGTGGGACGGCGTCGCAGGGCGTACGTCCACCGGAAATCAGCGGTATTTCCGATTTAAAAAGTAGGTATTGCCGGAAAACCTGTCAACCATGGTCTTGCCTGGTATTCCGGGGCGGCCGGCCGCCCGGTCCCGGGGGTCGTCCGGGCCCCGGACCCGGGGTGCGGGCCGGCTCCCCGCCCCGCCGGCCGGATCCCCCGCCCCGCCGGTGTCGGGTGCGGTACGGCCGTGCCGCCACGGGCGGTCCGGCGGCATGGCACCCGCCACGCCGGGCCGCGATCCCGCGCCCGCCGTGCCGTACCCGGCAGCCCGGGCGAGGGCGGTCCGGGCGGCGGCGATCGCCGGAACCGCGGGCGTGCTCGCGGTCCCCGCCCCCGGTCAGCGGAGGATGCCGACCCCGGCGTACCCACCGAGCCCGGGGAACCGGGGGATCCGCGGCACCCCCTCCTCCGGCCGCCAGTCATCGAGCCACACCAGGCCCGGCTCGACCAGCTCGAATCCGTCGAAGAACCGCAGGACCCGCTCGTGCGAGCGGAAGATCGCCCCGCGGGTGGAGCTCCGCGCGTAGATCGCCCGCCCCTCGCGCTCCTGCTCCTCGTCGAGGTCCCCGATGGTGGCGTGGCTGATCGCCAGATGGCTTCCGGGCGCGAGGCGGTCGCGCAGGGTCCGCACGATCCGCTCCGCCTCCTCGTCGTCGACGATGAAGTGCAGCACGGCGACGAGGAGGAGCCCGATCGGCCGGGTGAGGTCGAGGTGGGCGTTGATCTGCGGGTCGTTGTCGACGTAGGCGATCCGCGATTCGGGCGCCACCTTCAGCGCCACCTCGTGCACGTTCTCCTGCGTGGGCAGGCCCGTGCCGATGTCGAGGAACTGCCGGATGCCGTTCGCGACCATGAAGCGCACCGCGCGGATGAGGAAGCGCCGGTTCGCGCGGGAGCCCTCCCTGAGGTTGGGCGAGATCTCGAGGAGCCGCCGCGCCGCCTCCCGGTCCGCGGCGAAGTTCTCCTTGCCCCCGAGGAGGTAGTCGTAGATGCGGGCCGCGTTCGGCACGGTGGGATCGATCCCCGGTGGCCCCTTACCCATGTCCGTCACATCCGCTCTTGAAGCCGTCCGGCCCACACCCTATTTCCCCGGAAAGCCGCGACACGGCGGAAACACAGTCATCTCATGAAACGTTCACATAGGCCCGGGCTCGCAGCACCGGCCGCCGATCGCGGCGGGACGGCCGCTTCTCCCGGCCGCCCGGGTGGCAGGCCAGCCGTCCGGGCGCCGTACGGGGGTGAGCCCGGCGCGACCGGCCGGCGGCACCGGCCGCCCGATCGCGGGGACGGCGGGACCGGCGGAGGCCCGGCCCGCGCGGTGCGGCCGCGCAGGGTCCCGACGGGCCGGCGGACCGTGCGGCCGATGGGCCGCCGGCGGAGCACCCACGGCCGGGGTGACCGCGCGAGCCCGCCCCGGCCATCCGGGTCGCACGACCGCCCCCGGATGGGGGACGGGCGGGCGCGCCCCGCACGGTGCGCACCCGCCCCGAAGGTGCCGGGAGGTAGGAGGTCGGTGGGCGGCGTCCGGGGCGCCCGCGCTGGGCGCCCCGCCGCGGCGTCCGCCCGGCGGCCGGTCAGCCCGATCCGCTGACGGAGAAGCCGCTGAACAGCACGGTGGCGAGGCCGAGCGCCAGCAGCACGTTGACCACCGTGGCCGCGGCGAACACGCCGATCGGGCGCCAGCCGGCCTCACGCAGCGAGGCGACCCGGAACTCCAGGCCGATGCTGACGAAGGCCAGGATGAGGAACCAGGTCCGCAGGTCGTTGGCGACCCCGATCACGGCCTTGCCGTCGGCGGCCGGCACGGTGGTGAGGTACCAGGTGGCGATCACCGAGGCGGCGACGAAGCCGAGCACGAACTTCGGGAACCGCCGCCACAGCTCGCCCACGCCGGGCCGCGGCGCGTCCGCCCGGCGCTCGACGCGCAGGGCGAAGTACGCGGTGAGCAGCACCACCACGACGCCGATCAGGGCGTTCTGGGTGACCTTGACGATGGAGGCGACCGCGAGGGCCTCCTCCCCGACGATGGCGCCGGCGGCGGTGACCGCGGCCGTGGTGTCGATGTTGCCGCCGATCCAGGCGCCGGCGACCTCCGGGCTCAGCCCGAGCGCGGAGGCGAGGGCCGGGAGGATGAAGATCGACGGCAGGGCGAAGACGATCACCAGGCTCGCGCTGTAGGCGAGCTGCTCCCGCTTGGCCTGCACGGCCCCGGCCGCGGCGATGGCCGCGCTCACGCCGCAGATCGACACGGCCGAGGAGAGCAGGGCGCGGAGCTTGTCGTCCAGGCCGAACCGCCCGCCGAGCCACCAGGTGAAGAGGAACACCGAGGTGATCAGGATGATGCCCTGGATGATGGCGGGCCCGGCAGCGGTGACGATCACCTTGAGGTTGATCGAGGCGCCGAGGAGGACCAGGCCGGTCTTGATGAAGAACTCGGTGCGGAACCCGCCGGCGAGGCGCTCCCGCAGCCCGGTCACGGTGAGCAGGCCGTTCCCGACCAGGCCGAGGGCGATCGCGTAGACCGGGTACTCGATGGCCGCGGCGAGGTCCGACCCGGAGAACCATTCGGGGACGTTCTTCTCCAGGTAGCGGGTGGCCGCGCCGAGGATGAGGACGGCCAGCACGCCGAGGGCCGCCCAGTACCAGGCGGGGGTGCCGGAACGGGTGCCGGATGCGGCGGGCGCGGTGGTCTCGGTGCTCATCACGGCACCACCCCCGTCGGGATCACACCGGTGATGACGAGCACGAGAAGGGCCAGGCCGATGATCGTGGCCGCCCAGTCCTCGTTGACGGCGAAGCGTGTCTCCTTCGCGGTGGGCGATTCTTCGGTGGACATGAGAGTGCCTTTCTGCGGCTCACGCCGTGGTGGATGGGGGAAGCCCACGACCCGCGCGTGCGCGGGGTCCGGGGAGGTGGGCGAGGTGTCCGGGCCGGGGATGGCGCCGGGCGTGGTGAACTGCGATCCGGGGCGCCTGGGGTGCCGACCGTGATCATCGCGCGATGGGCGGCGGGGCGGCCGATGACGCGGTACGGGGCACACATCGGGTGCCGGTACCGGGGGCGGCCATGCGGCCGTGCCTCACTCCTGGGATGCGCGAACGGCCGGCGCGTGCTCCCGGGGGAGCGTCTCGTCCGGGTACGGCACGGCATGGGGTCGCGCCGATGGGCGAGCGGATCGCGGTGAACGGATCACCGCATGGCACAGAGCGCGCTCGCCTGACGCTTCAGGTCGACGTGCAGGCGGGCGACGAGCGGCTCACTGCTTCGCACAGCCTCTACTTTGGGCATTTTAGCGATAAAGTCAATAGGGAATTCAGGAAATCTCACAGGGTGAGAAGCCCGGAGCAGGCCACGCGGCCCGATCCGCCCGGTGCGCGGCGCGGGCGTCGTCCCCCGCGCGGGAGACGGCGCGGGCCGGGTCCGGCGGCCACGGTACGCGCGACGCCAGGACCGCCCCTGGCCGGGGCGGCCCGCGAGACCGCGGCCGCCCGGGGCGAGGCGTTCCTCGCGCACGGCTCGCCCGGCCCGCGCACCGTGCCGGGCCCCGTGGGCGCGTGCGGCCGCCGTACCGGGCGTCACCGGTCCCGCCCTCTCATTCCGACGCCCGCCAGGCCTCGGCGAGCAGCTCGTACGAGCGCACCCGGTCGGCGTGGTCGTGGGTGATCGTGGTGATGAGCAGCTCGTCGGCCCCGGTGACCCGCCGGAGCGTCCGCAGCCCGGCCACCACGGTCTCCGGCGAGCCCACGAACTGGGTGTCGATCCGGTCGGCCACCAGCGCCCGGTCGGCCTCGCTCCATTCGAACGCGTCGGCCTCGGCCGGCGTCGGGTACGGGATCGCGCCCTTGCCGGTGCGGATGCCGTGCACCCACACGCCGTACGGCTTGGCCAGCTCCCGGGCGGTGGCGTCGTCCTCGGCCACGACCGCGTCCGCCGACACGATCACGTACGGCTCGGCGAGGTACTCGGACGGGGTGAACCACTTCCGGTACGCCTCCACCGCCTCGAGCACAGTGGCCGGGCTGACGTGGTAGTTCGCCCCGAACGGCAGCCCTCGCTCCCCCGCGACCCGGGCGCTCTGCCCGCCGCTGCTGCCGAGGATCCACACCTCCACGTCGGCGCCCTCCCCGGGCACGGCGTGCGCGTCGAAGCCCTCCGGGGAGGTGTAGGTGCCCTCGAGAAAGGCGAGGACCGCGTCGACCTGCTCACCGAAGTCGGGGATCTCGGCGCCGGGCGGCCGCAGCAGCGAGGCCTGGAAGGCGAGCCGGCCGGAGGCGGCGAGCCCGGCGAAGGAGAACCGGGGCGGGATCAGCAGCCCGTCGACCCACCGCGGCCCGGCCGGCTCGGGCTCCTCGGCGGGCCGGGCGGCGATCTCGGCCACGCGCTGCCCGGAGCGGCCGAGGCCGAGGTCGATCCGGCCCGGGTGGAGCGCGTCGATGATGCCGAACTGCTCGACCACGGCGAGCGGTGTCTGGTAGCCGAGCTGCACCGCGCCGGAGCCGACCCTGATCCGGGTGGTGGCCGCGGCGACGAGGCCGATGAGCACGGCCGGGGCCGAGCTCGCCACCCCGGCGGCGAGGTGGTGCTCGGCGAGCCAGTACCGGCGGTAGCCGAGCCGCTCGGCGTGGCGGGCCAGGTCGATGGTGTTGCGCAGCGCGGTGCCGGCGTCGCCCCCTGACGGGATGGGCGAGAGGTCGAGCACGGAGAGCGGGAGCGTGGGCGGGGCCGAGGGGGATGCCGGGGAGGCGATCACGGGGTTCCTCCGGTGGTCGGCGTCGGCGAGACGGGTTCGGGGAACGGCCTGCTGGGGATCTCCTTGCGCAGCACGGGGGCGATCTCGCTCTGGAACAGCTCGAGCGTCTCCCGCTGCTGCCTCTCGGTGAGGCCGTCGCGGTCGGCGGGCAGGTGCATGACCTCGTGGCCGAACCGCTCGTGGTATCGCATGACCTTGTCGATGATCTGCTGCGGGCTGCCGACCAGGAGGGAGCTCCGCTCGAGCGCGTCCTCCAGGGTGGGGAAGACCGGGTCCTGGCCGGAGCGCCGCAGCCGCGCCGTACGGGCCTCGAAGATCGGCCGGTAGGTCTCGATCGCGTCCTGGGAGCGGCGCGCCGCGTAGTAGCCGGCGCTCCCCGCGCCGACCAGGGCGTCGGCCGGGTCGTGCCCGTGGTACGCCCACCGCTCCCGGTAGTAGTCGATCAGCTCGGCGTAGGGCTCGATGGGCTGGGCGACGTTCGCCGAGAAGAGCGGGTCGCCGTTCTCGGCGGCCAGCTCCACCGACTCCCGGCTCGTGGCGCTGCCGTGCCAGATCCGGATCTCCCGCTGCAGCGGGCGCGGCACGACCACGGCGTCCCGCAGCGGCGGCCGGTAGCGGCCCTCCCAGGTGACCCGCTCCTCCCGCCAGAGCCGGCGCAGCAGCCGGTAGCCCTCGCGGTTGCGGTCCCACTGGTCCTCGGGCGTGACGTTGAACAGCCTGGCCTGGGCGGCGCCGTTCCCCTTCCCGATGATCAGCTCGAGGCGGCCGCCGGAGAGGTGGTCGAGCGTGGCGTAGTCCTCGTAGGCCCGCACCGGGTCGAGCAGGCTCAGCGTGGTGACCGCGGTGAACAGGCGGATGCGGGAGGTCTTGGCGGCGATGTGGCTGAGCACCACGGGCGGCGCCGAGGAGATGAACGGCGGCTCGTGCCGCTCGCCGACGCCGAAGCCGTCGAAGCCGAGCTCCTCGGCGAGCTCGGCGGCGGCGATCACCTCCCGGAACCGCTCGGTGATGGGCGTCACCTCGCCGGTGCGCGGGTTCGGCACATGCGGGATGATCGTGATGAGCAGGAACTTCACGGCGGTTCCCCCTTGAGCCGGTCGGTACGGCACGGCGTCCGCGGCACCGCGACCGCGCCCCGCCCGGGCGGCGGGCGGGCAGCGTCTCGCCGTCAGGTGACGGCCCGGGCGTAGCGGCTGACCGGCCGGCCGAGGCCGAGCAGGCCGCGCAGGGTGGGCGCCTCGTACGCGGAGCGGAACAGGCCGCGCCTGCGGAGCGCGGCGGTGAGGCCACGGGTGATGGCCTTGAGGTCGTGCGGGATCACGCCGGGGCGCAGCCGGTACCCCTCGATCCCGGCCCGCCGCCAGTCCTCGAGCAGGTCGGCGAGCTCCTCCACGGTGCCGGTGAAGACCGCGGCGTCGGAGGTGAACTCGGCGCCGTCGAGGTCGTCGAGCCGCGCCTTGCGGGCGGCGGCGTCCGGGCCGAGGAAGACGACGAGGTCGGCGAAGATCTTCAGCGGGTCCCCGTCCCGGGGGATCTCCCGCAGCTCGCGCACGACGGCGGCGGCCTCCTCCCGGGTGTGCGGGGTCACGTAGACCACGTCGGCCGAGCGCGCGGCGAACTCGTAGGGGATCCGGGCGTGCGCGAGCGCGGTGACGAGCGGCTGCCCCTGCGGCGGCCGCGGCGTGATCGCCGGCCCTTTGACGCTGAACCAGCGGCCGGAGAAGTCGATGTAGTGGAGCTTGTCGCGGTCGATGAACCGGCCGGTGGCCACGTCGCGGATCTCCGCGTCGTCCTCCCAGCTGTCCCAGAGCCGGCGCGCCACCTCCACGGCGTCCGCAGCCTCGTCGAACAGCTCCCGGATGTGCCGGGCGACCGGCCCATCGCCGGGTGCGGGGAGGCGTTCGATCCGGGGGAAGTCGCGCCGCCCGAAGTGCCGGGCGTGGGTCCGGCCCGGGGAGACCCGCACGCGCCAGCCGGCCCGCCCCCGGCTGACGTGGTCGAGGGTGGCGATGGCCATCGCGACGTGGAACGGCTCGGTGTGGGTGGTGGTCGCCGTGGGGATCAGCCCGATCCGGGTGGTGAGCGGGGCGACCCGGGCGGCGATCAGCACGGCGTCGAGCCGGCCGCGGACCTGGTCGGTCCGGCCGTCCACGCCGTCGGGCAGGGTGGACTGCAGGCCGAGGGCGTCCTCGAAGGTGACGAAGTCGAGCAGGCCGCGCTCCGCCTCGGCGACGAGCCTCGCCCAGTACCCGGCGGTGAAGATCTCCCGGGGTCGCGTGCACTCCTCCCGCCAGGCCGCCGGGTGCCAGCCCACGCCGTCGAGCGCGACGGCGAGATGGATGGGTTCGGTCATCGGGTCTCTCCGGGTGGGTCGAGGTACCGGTCGGGGCCGGGGGCCGGGCCGAGGCCGAGGTGCTCGCGGAGGGTCGTGCCGGTGTACTCGGTGCGGAACACGCCGCGCTCCTGCAGCAAGGGCACGACCCGGTCGACGAAGTCGTCGAGCCCGCCCGGGATGAGGTGCGGCACGAGGATGAACCCGTCCGCCGCGTCGGCCTGGACGTACTCGTCGATCCGCCGGGCCACGGTCTCGGGGGAGCCGATGAAGGTCTGCCGCCCGGTCATCTCGATGACCAGCTCGCGGATGGTGAGGTTCTTCTCCCGGGCGACCTCCCGCCACCGGGCCACCAGGGCGGCCCGGTCGCCGTGCCGTACCCGGCCTTGGATGATGTCGGAGGAGAGGTCGGGCTCGATGTCCGGGAGCGGCCCGTCCGGGTCGTAGGCGGACAGGTCGCGGCCCCAGACCTGCTCGAGCAGGGCGATCGCGGTCTGCGGGCTCACCTGCCGGCGGCGGATCTCGGCCGCGAGCTCGGCCGCCTCGGCGTCGGTGTCCGCGACCACCACCGTGGCGCCCGGCATGATCTTGAGCTCGTGCGGGGCCCGGCCGTACTTCGGGAGGCGGCGCTTGACGTCGGCGTAGAACGCCTTGCCCGCCTCCAGGGTGGCGTGCCGGGTGAAGATGACGCCGGCGGCGGAGGCGGCGAACTCGCGGCCCTCGTCGGAGTCCCCGGCCTGGATGATCACCGGGTGGCCCTGCGGGCTGCGCGGGGTGGTGAAGTGGCCCTCGATGGTGAAGTGCCGGCCCGCGTGCCGCACCTCGGCGATGCCGCCGGGCCGGAGGAACCGCCCCGTCCCCTGGTCGGCGAGTATCGCGTCGGGCTGCCAGGAGTCCCACAGCGTGCGGGAGAGCCGCAGGAACTCGGCGGCGCGGGTGTAGCGGTCCTTCGCGTCGAGGTAGCCGCCGCGCCGGAAGTTCGCCCCGGTGAAGGCGTCGAAGCTCGTCACCACGTTCCACGCCGCCCGGCCGCCGCTGAGGTGATCGAGCGTGGCCAGCCGCCGGGCGAGCTCGTACGGCTCGTTGAAGGTGGTGTTGACCGTGGCGGCGAGCCCGATCCGCTCCGTGACCGCGGCGAGCGCGGCGAGCACGGTGAGCGACTCGGGGCGGCCGACCACGTCCAGGTCGTAGATGCGGCCCTTGTGCTCGCGGAGGCGCAGCCCTTCCGCGAGGAAGAAGAAGTCGAACTTGCCGCGCTCCGCGGTGCGGGCCAGGTGGACGAAGGAGGAGAAGTCGATCTGGCTGCCCGCCCGGGGGTCGGACCAGACCGTCGTGTTGTTCACGCCGGGGAAGTGCGCGGCCAGGTGCACCTGCTTGCGCGGCCGCTCCCCCGCCGCGCCGGCCCCGCCCCTGCGGTCCGTCCGGCGCGTCGCGGCGGGTACGGCGCGCCGGCGCTGCGCCGGCCGCTGGTGGGGTGGTTCGGAGGATGGCCGTCCCGCGGGCCGCTGCCCGGGACCGTACGGCCCGCCGCCGGCGGTGCCGGGCGGGCGGGCGGGACGCGGAGTGCCGGTGGAGTCGGTCACCGTTCCTCCCCTCATCGAATTACCCATTCAATATGTAGGAAAAGTATGTTTTGGTCAACCGTCTGATCGGGCGCGATCCGCCGGGCCGCCCGGCACGAGGGGATGCCGAGATCGGTGGGGCCGTCGACGAGGGCGGCGAGAGTGCGGTGGCGTCGCACGGGGGCGCCGGACCCCGGCCGGCGGACCACCGCGGCGAGCTCCGGCGCCCCACCACGGTGCGAGCGCCTGGCGGCCCACCGCGGAGCGAGCGCCCGGTGCCGGGCCGCCATGTCCGGGCGGCCACGGGGTACGCGCCCATGGACACGCCGCCGCGGGCCGGGCGGACACCCACCATGACGAGCCAGTCCCCCTCCCCCGCCTTCAGCGGAGGTTTTCGACCTGACTGATGAATCAGTTAAGCTGCCCCTGGTCCGGATCACCGAGGGGGTGGGAATGGCACGACCGAGCGCTGAGGCGCAGCGGCGCCGGCAGATCCTCTCGGCCACGTGCGAGGTGATCGCAGAGCAGGGCTTCCGCTCCCTGCGCGTCTCCGATGTGGCCGCCCGGATCGGCACCGCGACGGGCACCGTCCACTACTACTTTCCGACCAAGCGCGACCTGCTGCACGCCGCGTTCGAGTTCAACTTCCGCAGCTCCCTGGAGCGCCGCCGTCCCATCCTCGAGAGCGACGACGACCCCCTGGTCAAGCTGCGGGCGTTCGTCGACTCCTACCTGCCCATCGATCCGGTGACCGTGCAGGCCTGGCGGGTGTGGGCCGCGCTCTGGAACGAGGCGATCCACGAGCCCGACCTGCAGGAGCTCAACGAGAGCGTCTACGGCGAGTGGCGCGCCGTCGTCGCCGGCATCATCCGGGACGGCCAAGCCCGGGGTGTGGTGCGCGGCGGTGACGCGGTCGTGCTCGCGAACCTCCTGATCGGCCTCATCGACGGCCTGTCGATCCAGGTGATCCTCGGCTCCCGGGCCATGAACGCCGATCGCATGCGCCGCATCTGCCACCACTTCATCGACGAGTTCATCCAGCAGCCGGGGCCGGAGAGCGCCGATCCCACCGGCCCGGCGTTCGCCGCGCGCCAGGCCTGACCCCCGGTCCGCTGGTGAGCGGGCCGCCTCGGGCGAGGCGTCCGCCGCGGGCGTTCGCCCTCGCTTCCCCGCCGATGACCTGCCGCGCGCGGTGAACACCCTGCAGGCGTTCGCGCCCGGGGTCCCCTCCCCTGACCTGCAACACGACCGGACCACAGGCGTTCGCCCCGGGCCTTCTCCGCCGGCTCACGGGACGCCGTGACCAATGGAAGGCCCATCGACACGGTGACCGCGCTCGCCCGGGGCCGGCCGACCGGCCGCCGAGGCCGTGCCACGACGCCGGGAGCTCAGCCGGGAACCGTGGCCCTCCCGGCCGCACGCCCGGCCCCGGCACCGGTTCGCGATCACCGTTCGATCACGATCTCGTCACCGCCGCGTGACGTCCCGCCCCGCCCGGCCGGCGCCCTGACCGGCCCGCCGTACCCGCGCTCCACCCCGGTCCCGGGCGACCGCCGCGGCAGGCCGGGACCCCCGCGCCACCCGGACGCACCTCGATCGACCTGCGCGATCGCCACCGGACCGGGCACGCGCCCGTCTCCGGAGCGGTCCCCCTCCCCCGGTGACGGCCGCGCCGTACCGGACGCCCTGCCGCCCGGTCCCGCGGGCCTTCCGGCCGCGCGAGATCCGCCCGCGATATCGGGCGCGCCGAACCATTGACAAGGTGTGACCCAATTCTCATCATTAGCGGTTAATAACTGACGAATCAGTCAAATGTCGAGGTGACCATGGGCGTCGAGCGCAAGGCACTGGCGGTCGCCGCCGCGCTGGGTCTGGCCGCGGTGGCCGCGTGCGGCGGTGGCGGATCAGCGACCGGCGACGGCAAGCGGACCCTCACCGTCACGATGTGGGGCGGCAGTGCGCAGGAGGCGCACGTCAACTCCTACATCAAGCCGTGGGCGGAGAAGAACAACGTCGAGATCCGCCAGGACCAGCCCACCGACTACGCCAAGCTGCGGGCCCAGGTCGAGGCCGGCAAGGTCACCTGGGGCATCGTCGAGGTCGAGCCGAACTTCGCGGTGACCGCGTGCAAGGAAGGCCTGCTCGAGAAGATCGACACCTCGGTCGTGGACACCTCGCCCATCGATCCGAAGCTCGTCTCCGAGTGCGCGATCCCCAACCTCAAGTACGCCTTCACCATCGCCTACAACACGAAGACCTTCCCCAACGGCCACCCGAAGACCTGGGCGGAGTTCTTCGACGTGAAGAAGTACCCCGGCAAGCGGGGCTTCTGGAAGTACGTGACCGGCGGCATCTTCGAGGCCGCCCTGCTCGCCGACGGCGTCCCGCCCGACAAGCTCTACCCCCTCGACATCGACCGGGCCTTCAAGAAGCTCGACAGCATCAAGGAGCACCTGGTCTTCTACGACACCGGTGACCAGCAGGTGCAGCTCGTGGCGAGCGGTGAGGCGCCGCTGGTCCAGGCGTGGAACGGCCGGATCTACCAGGCCGCCCGGGACGGCCAGCCGGTCGCCAACGAGTGGAACCAGCACTTCCTCTCGTACGACACCGTGGCCATCCCCAAGGGCTACCCCAACGCCGACCTCGCCCAGCAGTGGATGGCCCACTTCGTGAACGACCTCGAAGGCCAGGCGGCCGACACCGAGGCGAGCGCCTACGCGCCGATCAACGACAAGGCGCTGGAGCTCGTCGACCCCCAGATCCTGCCCGAGCTGCCGACCTCGCCGGAGAACGCGGCCAAGCGGGCCATCGTCATCGACTACGGCTACTGGGCCGAGCACTACGACGAGGTCACCAAGCGGTTCAACGAATGGCTCGCCTCCTGATGAAGACCACCGACGCCCCGCCGGCCGCCACCCAGACCGGCGGCCGCGCGGGGGCGGAACCGCGGGCCACCCGGAGGCTCCGGCTGGCCGACGGCTGGGGCCTGCTCGCCCTCCCCCTGGTGGGCTACCTCCTGGTCGTCTTCATCCTGCCCCTCGCGGTCATCCTGGTCCGGAGCGTCACCGACCCCGAGCCCGGCCTCGGCAACTTCCAGGCGATCCTGGACAGCCCGGTCTACACCCGGGTCCTGGTCAACACCTTCGTCACGGCGATCGCCGCCACGGTGATCACCCTGCTCATCGGGTACCCGTACGCGTACCTGATGACGCTGGCGCCGCGGTTCTGGCGGAACGTCCTGCTCGTGGTCGTGCTCCTGCCGTTCTGGACCAGCCTGCTGGTGCGCTCGTTCGCGCTCGTGCTGCTGCTGCGGGACACGGGCGTGGTCAATGAGACGCTGCGGGCCATCGGGCTGATCAGCGAGCCCCTCCCGCTCATGCGGAACTTCACCGGCGTGCTGATCGGCATGGTCCAGGTGCTGCTGCCGTTCATGGTGCTGCCGCTGTACGCGACCATGCAGGGCATCGACCGCCGCCTGCTGCGCGCCGCCGAGGTGCTCGGGGCCCGGCCCTCCTTCGCCTTCTGGCGGATCTTCTTCCCGCTGTCGGCCCCCGGCGTGCTCGCCGGCTCGCTGCTCGTCTTCATCCAGGCGCTCGGCTTCTACATCACCCCCGCCCTGCTCGGCGGGCCGACGAGCACCATGCTCGGCGAGCTGATCGTGCAGCAGGTGAGCTCCGTGCTCAACTGGGGCTTCGCCGCGGCGCTCGCGGCCGTGCTCCTCGGCGCCACGCTGCTGCTGCTCGCGATCGCCGGCCGGTTCATCGACCTCCGACGGTGGCTGTGGAGCAAGCCATGATCACCCGTCTGCTCACCCGCGCCGCGCTGATCGCGCTCGCCGTGTTCACCGGCCTGGTGCTCGTGCTGCCGGTGCTCATCGTGGCGCTGATGTCGTTCTCCGACAGCCCTTACCTGACCTTCCCGCCGAAGGGGTGGTCGCTGCGCTGGTTCGAGAACTTCTTCCAGGACCCCGACTGGCTCGCCAGCGCCGCCGCCAGCCTCCGGGTGGCCTGCCTGGTCACGGTGCTGTCGGTCGTGCTCGGCACCACGGCCGCGCTGGGGCTGGTCCGCGGGCGGCTGCCGCTCAAGCCGGTGATCTCCGGCCTGGTGATCGCCCCGCTCATCGTGCCCTACGTCATCGTCGGCCTCGCCGCGTACGCGGTCGCGCTGGAGGTGGGCGTCACCGAGACCACGGTCGGCTTCGTGCTCGTGCACACCGCGCTCGCCGTGCCGTACGTGGTGGTGAACGTGGCCGCGGCGCTCGCGTCGTTCGACCACCGGCTGGAGCAGGCGGCGATGAGCCTCGGGGCGAGCCCGGTGGTGGCCTTCCTGCGGGTGACGCTGCCGATCATCGCCCCGAGCGTGGCGGCTGGCGCGCTGTTCTCCTTCATCACCAGCTGGGACGAGGTCGTGGTGAGCATCTTCCTCTCCGGCCCCGACATCACCACCCTGCCGGTGCGCATGTGGTCCGGGGTCCGGGTGCGGATCGACCCGACCGTGGCGGCGGTCTCGGCGATGCTGCTCACCCTCACCATCTCGTTCTTCGCGGCCGGCGCGGCCGGCCGGTTCCTCCGCAACCGCCGGCTCGCCCGGGCCGCCGCCTCCCCTGCCGTCTCATCCCTGGAGCGACGATGACCAGTCCAACCCCGCCGTCGACCGGCGCCTCGGTGCGCCTCAACCGGGTGACCAAGCGGTACGGCGGCCTGCGCGCGCTCGACGACGTGACCCTGCACATCGAGGCGGGCGAGTTCATGACGTTGCTCGGTGCCAGCGGCTCGGGCAAGTCAACACTGCTGAACATCATCGCCGGCTTCACCAAGGCCGACTCCGGGACGGTGGAGGTCGGCGGCCGGGACCTCACCCGGGTGCCGCCGCACAAGCGCGGGCTCGGCATGGTGTTCCAGCAGTACGCCCTCTTCCCGCACATGACCGTCTTCGAGAACGTGGCCTTCCCGCTGCGCCGCCGGCGGGTGCCCAAGGACGAGCTGGTCAAGCGGGTGCGGGAGGCGCTCGACATCGTCGAGCTCGGCCACCTGGGGTCGCGGATGCCCGCGCAGCTCTCCGGCGGGCAGCAGCAGCGGGTCGCGTTCGCCCGGGCGATCGTGTTCCACCCGCAGGTGCTCCTCATGGACGAGCCGCTCGCCGCGCTCGACAAGCGCCTCCGGGAGCAGCTCCAGATCGAGATCAAGCGGCTGCACCGCGAGCTGGGGATCACCTTCGTGTTCGTCACCCACGACCAGCAGGAGGCGCTGGCCATGTCCGACCGGATCGCGCTGCTGCGCGACGGGCGGATCGTCCAGGTCGGCACCCCCGACGAGCTCTACGAACGGCCGGCCGAGCTGTACGCCGCCGAGTTCCTCGGCGAGTCGAACATCTTCCGCGGCACCGTGCGCGGCGGCGTCTTCACCGACGGCGCCTCCGGGGCGGGGCTCAAGGTGGCGGGCTCACCCGCCGACGGGCCCGCGGCGATCGTGCTCCGCCCGGAGAAGGTGCGGATCCTCCTGCCGCCGGACGAGGTGCCGCCGGGCCACAACGCGCTCAGCGGCGTGGTGCGCGAGCTGATCTACCTCGGCGGCGAGCGGCGCGTGGAGGTCGGGCTCGCCGACGGCCGCCGGGTGATCGCCCGGCTCCGCAGCGACGACCCGCACGGCCACGTGCCCCCGGGCACCTCGGTCATCGCCTGCTGGCGCCCGGAGGACGCCCTCGTCCTCCGCAACGGCTCCGCGGCGGCGGCCGCGCCCGACCCGCAGCCGGTCGGCTGACCCCGGCCGATCCCCCTGGCCGGCCCGGCCTCTCATGCCTTCTTGTGCCTTTTCATCCCTGATCACGAACGAACACGTCAGCGAGGAGAGTCATGCCCCGCGCGATACGGGACGCGCTAGACCTGACCGAGGAGCAGCAGGAGCTGATCCGGCTCGCCCGCGACTTCGCCGAGCGGGAGATCCGGCCGCGCGCCGCCGAGGTCGACGAGGCCGACGTCGAGTCACCGCTCGACCTTTGGGAGTCGGCGGCCAAGATCGGCCTGACCCACTTCATGCTCCCCGAGGAGTACGGCGGGGGCGGCGTGACGGACCTCCTCACCCAGGTCCTCGTGCAGGAGGAGCTCTGCTACGGCGACATCTCGATCGGCAACTTCCTCACCTCGAACGGGTTCTTCGCCGGCCCGATCGAGGCGCTCGGCACCGAGGAGCAGAAGCGCAAGTGGCTCGGCATGCTCTGCACCGAGCGCCCGCCGATCACCGCGCTCGCCGTCACCGAGCCGGGCGTCGGCTCCGACGCGGCCGCCCTGCAGACCCGCGCGGTGCGGCAGGGTGACCACTACGTGCTCAACGGGCAGAAGACCTGGATCTCCAACGCGCCGTACGCGGAGTACTTCATCATCTTCGCCACCATCGACCCGTCCCTGCGGTCGAAGGGCGTGACCGCCTTCGTGGTGCCGCGGAACACGCCCGGGCTGAGCGTCGGCAAGCCGATGCGGAAGATGGGCCAGCGCGGCATCGTCAACGCCGAGGTCTTCCTCGACGACGTGCGGGTGCCCGTGGAGAACCGGCTCGGCGACGAGGGGCAGGGCTTCTACGGCCTCATGCGGACCTTCGACGCCTCCCGCATCCTCATCGGCGCCTCGGCCACCGGCCTGGCCCGCGCCGCCCTGGACGCCGCGCTGCAGTACGCCAAGGAGCGGCGGCAGTTCGGCACCGCGATCATCAACCACCAGGCGGTCGCCTTCCGCCTCGCCGACATGGCGGCGAAGGTCGACACCGCGCACCTGCTCACCGTGCGCGCCGCCCGCCTCTACGACCAGGGGCTGAGCGTGACCGAGGAGGCCTCCATGGCGAAGCTGGTCGCCTCGGAGAACGCCTCCTGGGTGACGGCCGCCGCGCTGCAGACCCACGGCGGGTGGGGGTACTCCCGCGAGTTCCCCCTCGAGCGGTGGATGCGCGACGCCAAGCTCGAGGAGATCGAGGAGGGCACCTCCGACATCCAGCGGCTGATCATCTCCCGCCGGCTCGCCGCTGCGTCATGACCGAGCCGCGCGACGAGCAGCGCGGGGACGCGCTCACCGTGTTCCGCGACCCCGCGTCGGTCACCGTGGTCGGCGCCTCGGCGGACCCCGCCAAGTGGGGCCACTGGCTCGCCAGGGGCGCGCTGAAGGGCGCGCACCGCCGGGCGGTGCACTTCGTCAACGCCCGGGGCGCCGTGATCGAGGGACGGCAGAGCGTGCCCTCCGTGCGGGACGTGCCCGGCGAGCTCGACCTCGTCGTGCTCTGCGTCCCCGCCGCCGGCGTCCCCCAGGTGGTACGGGAGGCCCTCGACAAGGGCGCCCGCGGGTTCCTCGGCATCACGGCCGGGCTCGACCGGGCGCTCCACCCCGGCGCCGAGCGGGAGCTGGCCCGGGAGATCCGCCGGCGCGGCGCCCGCATCGTCGGCCCCAACTGCCTGGGCATCTACGACGCCGCGACCGACCTCCAGCTCGCCTGGGGCGAGTTCACCCCCGGCCCGCTCGGCATCGTCTCCCAGAGCGGGCAGCTCGGCTCCGAGCTGGCCAGCCTCGCCGCCGAGAGCGGGCTCGGGGTCTCCCGGTTCGTCTCCGTGGGCAACCAGGTCGACGTCACCGCCGAGGAGGCGCTCGCCGACCTCGCCGAGCACGAGCAGACCCGCGTCGTGGCGCTGTACGTCGAGAGCTTCATCGACGGCCGCCGCATGATCCGGACGCTGCGCCGGCTCCGGGACGCGGGCAAGCACACCATCGTGCTCACCGTGGGCGCGAGCGAGGCGAGCCGCGCCGCCGCGCGCTCGCACACCGGCGCGATGACCTCGGCGCTCGACGTGGTGGACGCCGCCTGCCGGGCCGCCGGGGCGATCCGGGTGGACACCCCGGCGCGGCTCGTGGCGGTCGCGCAGGCGCTGCTCGGCGCCCCGCTCCCCCGCGGCGGGCGGGTCGCCGTGGTCGGCGACAGCGGCGGCCAGGGCGCGGTGGCGGCCGACGTCATGGCCGCGCACGGCCTGCGGGTCGAGCCGCTGCCCGAGGCCGTGCGGGAGAAGCTCGCGGCGGTGCTCCCGCCGGACGCCGGGCTGGGCAACCCGGTCGACCTGGCCGGTGGCGGGGAGCAGGACATGACCGCCTACGCCACGGTGGTGGAGACCCTGCTCGCCGACCCGGGCACGGACGCGGTCACGCTCACCGGTTACTTCGGCAGCTACGGCGAGCACACCCCGTCGATCGCCGGCCGTGAGCTGGACGTGGCCCGGCGCATCGCCACCGCGGCGAAACGGCACGGCAAGCCGGTGGTGCTGCACAGCATGAGCCGGGCCTCGGAGACCGTCGCCCTGCTCCGCCGGCTCGGGGTGCCCACGTACCACACCATCGAGTCGGCCGCGGCCGGGCTCGCCGCGGCCCGGCGGCTCGCCGAGCTCCCCGGCAGGGAGCTCCCCCACCCCGGGACGCGCCGGTGGCCGCACCCGCTCGAGGGGTATCTCGCGGCCCGCCGGCTGCTGCAGAGCGCCGGGGTTCCCTTCCCCGGCGCCGAGCCGGTGACCACCGTGGCCGAGGTCGCCGCCGCGGCCCGGCGGCTGCGCCCGCCGTACGTGTTGAAGGCCGACTGGATCGCGCACAAGACCGAGGCCGGGGGCGTGCGGCTCGGGCTCGCCGACGCGGACGCCGCCTGCCGGGCGTTCGAGGAGATGTCGGCCGCCCTGGGCCCGGGCCGGTACGTGCTCGAGGAGATGGACACGCGGGCCGGAACGATCGAAATGATCATCGGGGCGCGGCGGGACCCCACCTTCGGCCCGGTCGTCATGGTGGGCGCCGGCGGCGTGCTCGCCGAGCTGTACCGGGACACCGCCCTGGAGCTCGCCCCGGTGGACCCGCCCACCGTGGCCGGGATGCTCCGCCGGCTGCGCAGCCACGCGCTGCTCACCGGCTGGCGCGGCGGGCCGCCCGCCGACGTCGACGGCCTGATCCGCGCCGTGGTCGCGATCTCCACCCTCATCTGCGAGCTGCCCGCGTGCGGCGAGATCGAGGTGAACCCGGTGCGCGTCGGCCCGGACGGCGTGCTCGCCGTCGACGCGCTCGTCACCGTGCTCGCCGACCAGACCACCGAGGAGGACAGATGACACCACCCCGAGAGGACTTCGCCGGGCGGGTCGCCCTGGTGACCGGCGGCGGCTCCGGCATCGGCCGGGCGATCGCGCTCGAGTACGCCCGCAAGGGGGGCACCGTCGTGGTGCTCGGCCGGCGGCCGGAGCCGCTGGAGGAGACCGTCCGGCTGGTGAAGGAGCTCGGCGGCACCGGCGACGCGGTGGCCTGCGACGTCCGGGACGCCGGCGCGGTCACCGCCGCCGTCGACTCGATCGTGGAGCGGTACGGCCGGCTGGACGCGCTGGTGAACAACGCGGCGGGCAACTTCGTGGTGCCGGCCGAGAGGCTCTCGCCGAACGGCTGGCGCGCGGTGGTCGACATCGTGCTCAACGGGACGTTCTTCTGCACCCGGGCGGCGGCCCCGCACATGCTCGACGCGGGGCGCGGCGCCATCCTCAACGTGATCGCCACCTACGCCTGGCACGGTCACCCCGGCACCGTGCACTCCGCGGCCGCCAAGGCCGGCGTGCTCGCGATGACCCGCACCCTCGCCGTCGAGTGGGCCGATCGGGGCATCCGGGTCAACTGCATCGCCCCGGGCCCGACCGACACCGCGGGGGCGGGCGCCGCGCTGTGGGCGACCGACGCCGGCCGGGAGCGGGTGCTCGGCAGCGTGCCGATGGGCCGGTTCGCCACCCCGGAGGAGATCGCGGACTGCGCCGTGTTCCTGCTCTCCGACCGCGCGGCATACATCACCGGTGAGGTGCTCACCGTCGACGGCGGGCAGTGGCTCGGCAAGGCCATCTACGGGGACCCAGGCGCATGAGCGATCCGGCGAAGACCACGGTCACCGGCGGGGAGGCGCTGGCCGCCGCGCTGGCGGCGCACGGCGTCGATGTGGTGTTCGGCATCCCCGGCACCCACAACCTGCCGATCTACGCGCACCTGCGCGGGCACGGGATCCGGCACTTCTCCCCCCGGCACGAGCAGGGCGCCGGGTACGCGGCGGACGGGTACGCCCGGGTGAGCGGCCGGCCGGGGGTCTGCCTCACCACGACCGGGCCGGGGGCGCTCAACGCGATCACCGCGGCGGCGCAGGCGTACTCGGACTCGGTGCCCGTGCTGTTCATCGCCCCGGGCATGCCGCTCGCCCACCCGGGCCACGGCAACGGGTTCCTCCACGAGGTCAAGGACCAGACCGCCGCCATGGCGGCCGTGGTGGGCCACGCGCACCGGGTCACCGGCGTGCCGGAGATCCCGGCCGCCGTGGCGCAGGCGTTCGCGGCCATGCGGTCCGGGCGGCCGCGCCCCGCGTACCTGGAGGTCCCGCTGGACCTGCTCGACCAGCGGGCCGAGGTCACCCCGGTCGCTCCCCTGCCCGTCCCGGCCGCGCCGCCCGGCCCGGAGCGGCTCGACCGGGCGGCCCGGGTCCTCGCGGGCGCGGCCCGGCCCGGCGTCATCGCCGGCGGGGGATGCCGGGGGGCCGCGGGGGAGCTGCGCCGCCTCGCCGAGGCCCTCGGCGCGCCGGTGATCACGACCGCGAACGGCAAGGGCACGCTGCCCGAGGACCACCCGCTCTCGCTCGGCGCCGGGATCCACCACCCGTCCGTGCGGGAGTTCATCGCCGAGTGCGACGCGGTGGTCGCGGTCGGCACCGAGCTGGCGCCCTCGGACCTGTGGAACGGGCCGCTGCGCTTCACCGGCCCGCTGGTCCGCATCGACATCGACCCCCACCAGGCGGTCGTCAACGCGCTGCCGGACGTTTCCGTGATCGGTGACGCGGCAGCCGCCCTGGCCGGGCTGCTCGACCGGCACGGCGGGTCTCCCGCCCCGGACGCGGCCGCCCGCGCGGCCCGGTGGCGCGCCCGGATCCGGGAGGACGCCCGCCGGGAGGGCGGCCCGTGGCTGCCGATCCTCGAGGCGATGGCGGCGGCGCTCGGCCGGGACGGTGTGGTGGCCGGCGACAGCACCATGGCCGCCTACTACGGCGCGCTCTCCAACCTCCCGGCGTACGGCCCGGCCGCGTTCCTCTACCCGACCGGGCTCGGCACGCTCGGGTACGGGCTGCCCGCGGCGATCGGGGCGAAGCTCGCCCGCCCCGGCGTCCGGGTGGTCGCGCTGCACGGCGACGGCGGGGTGATGTTCACCGTCGCCGAGCTGGCGGCCGCCGCGCAGGCCGGCCTGGCGCTGCCCGTGGTGGTCGTGGACAACGGCGGGTACGGCGAGATCCGCCGGGAGATGCTGGAGCGCGGCGACACCCCGCTCGCGGTCGACCTCGGGCACCCGGACTTCCCGGGGCTCGCCCGGAGCCTGGGCTGCCACGGGGTGACGATCGAGGACCCGGAGCGGCTCACCGCCGAGCTCGAGGAGGCGTTCCGCGCCGACCGCCCGACCCTGCTGCACGTGCGGGAGCCCGAGGGTGGCGCCGGCTGACCACGCCCCGCTCGCGGTCTACGCGGACGTGGCCGAGCTCGACCCGGCCCCGGGGGTGGCGCTGCTCGAGCGGCACGGCTTCCGGGTCCGGGTCCTCGGCACGGACGACCCGGAGCGGATCGCGGCGGAGGCGGCCGGCGCCGCGGTCCTGCTCATCGGCTACTGCCCGGTGACCGCCGAGCTGCTCGACCGGCTCCCGAGGCTCAGGCTGATCTGCACGCAGTCGGCCGGGTACGACACGGTGGACGTCGCCGCGGCGCGGGAGCGCGGCATCTGGGTGGCGAACGTCCCCGACGCGGCCACGGAGGAGGTCGCCTCGCACGCCCTCGCCATGGCGCTCGGCCTGCTGCGCGGCCTCCCCTTCCTCGACCGCCGGGTGCGCGCCGGGGAGTGGGACGGCACCGCCGAGCGGCCGCGGCGGATCTCCGCGGCGACGCTCGGCATCATCGGGATGGGGCGCATCGGCCGGCGGCTGGCCGGCATGGCCTCCGGACTGTTCGGCGAGGTGCTGGGGCACGATCCGCTGGCCGGCGGCGCGCAGTGGCCGCCGGGCGTGCGCCGGGTGGGCCTGCGCGAGCTGCTCTCCTCCTCCGACGTGGTCAGCCTGCACGTGCCGCTCACCGAGGAGACCCGCGGGATGCTCGGGCGGGAGGAGCTCGCGGCCATGCGGCCGGGGGCGGCCCTGGTGAACGTCGCGCGCGGCGAGCTGGTCGACCACGACGCCCTCGCCGACCTGCTCGACTCCGGCCACCTCATGGGGGCGGCGCTGGACGTGCTCCCGGTCGAGCCGCCGCCCGCGGGCTGGGCGCTGCTGCGGCACCCCCGCATCCTGTTCACCCCGCACGCCGCCTACCTGTCGGAGCACTCGGCCGCGAGCTACGTGCTCACCCAGGCGGAGAACGCGGTCGCCTGGCTGCGCACCGGGGAGCCGATCCACGTGGTCGTCCGGGGGCGCGGGGATCGCGCGGGCTCACGCCAGGGATAGGCGGCGCCGGGCCGGCGGCCGTACCGCCGTAGCGTGAGCCCGCGCAGCCGGCGGCTCCGGCGGATGCGGAGGCGCGCCCCGTCGCTTCTCGCCGGGCCCGCCGTCTCCCCGCGCCCGTGGCGGGCGGTACGGCTCACGCCCGGCGGGCGCGGAACGCGGCCGTCTTCACCCGGTTCTGGCAGGCGGTCGAGCAGAACCGGCGGGTCCCGTTACGGGAGGTGTCCACGAAGACCCGGTCGCAGCGCGGGGCCGTGCACACCCCCAGCCGGTCGTGGAACTCACCGCCGAGGACCACGGCGAGGCCGGTGGCGCAGCCGGCGGCCCAGTCGGCGGCGAACGTCCCGTTCGGGCCGTGGAAGTGCAGGTGCCACGGTTCGCCGTCGTGCCGCGCCAGGTGCGGCCGGGCGTCCGTCTCGGCGAGCAGCCGGTTGACCCGCTCGGCCGCGGCGTCGACGTCGCCCGCGGCCACCGCCTCGAAGACCGCGCGGAACTCCTGCGCGTACGCCGTGAGCTCGGCGGCCTCCGCCACGCTCACCTCGCGCGGGGGCCGCGGGCGCAGGATGCCGGTGACGGCCGCGGCCAGCTCCTCCCCCTGCGGTGGCGTGTACGGCCGGCCGCGCGCCTCGCCAGCGGTGAGCGCGTTGACGAGCTGGACGACCACCGCCACCACCAGATCCGTGTGACTGTTGAAATTCACTTGACCGGTTACACCTCGGCTCCCTATGGTGTGACTGACAACGCCAATTTTGTCAGTTACAAGGGAGTTCGGGTGCTCACCAAGGACGTCGCACAGGCGTGGATCGACCGCTGGGATCGCCAGCAGGAGGGCTACATGCCCGATCGGGAGGAGCGGTTCGCCGTCCTGATCGACGCGGTGGAGGCCGGGGCCGGCCGGCCCGACCCGCTGGTCATCGATCTCGGCTGCGGCCCGGGTTCGCTCGCGGTACGCCTGCTGCAGCGCCTGCCGCAGGCCACCGTCATCGCGGTCGACACCGACCCGGTCCTGCTCGCGCTCGGCCGGGCCGCGTACGGGGACGTGCCCGGCCTGATCTTCGCCGACCTCGACCTGCGCACCCCGGGCTGGAGCGCACGGCTCGGCCTCGACCGGCCCGCCGACGCCGCGGTGAGCACCACCGCGCTGCACTGGCTGGCCGAGCCCGACCTCCGCGCGGTCTACAAGGAGCTCGCCACCGTGCTGCGCCCGGGCGGCCTCTTCCTCGACGGTGATCAGCTCAGCCTGGACGAACACGCCACCCCGACGCTCGCGAGGCTCGAGCGCGCCGTCTGCGAGTTCGACGAGCGGCGGCGCTTCGCCGCCGGGCGGCCCGAGGACTGGACGGCCTGGTGGGACGCGGTCACCGCCGACCCGGCGCTCGCCGAAGCGGTCGCGCTCCGCGCCGCGAGGTCCCAGAACGGCGACCACGGCACCCCCGAGACCGAGCGGCTCGGCACGCACGTCAGCGCGCTCCGGGACGCCGGCTTCGCCGAGATCGGCACGCTGTGGCAGCACGGCGACAACCGCCTGCTCTGCGCGATCCGGTCCTGAGCCCGGCCGGCGCCCACGGGCCATGCGGGGCTCGCCGCTTCGGCCTTCCGAGGTGGGCCGGCCACTCCTCCGCCTGCGAGCTGGGCCGGCCGCTCCCCCGGCGCCCAGGCGCGCCGCCCATCTCATGCCGAGGCCGGCGGCGGCCGGATTGCGGGCGGGCCGCCGGGCCGTCGTGCGCAGTGCCGGGGCGGGCGTGCGCGGCATGCCGGCGCCGCGCTCGAGGTCCGGCCCTATCACCGGCCCGGTGACAAGCCGGGCCGGCGGCCCTCGGGCATGCCCCGGCTCTCCGGCCGGGCAGCGCGTCAGGCCGAGGCGACGCTCGCCCCGGCCGGAGCGAGCCGGCTGACGAGGTCGAGGGCGTCGAGGAACCGCACCTTCGCCGGGTCGAGGCGCTCAGGGTGCAGCGCGTAGACCTCCGCCCCGTCGGCCACCGGCGCGTCGTCCCGGAGCAGGGCGGCGAAATCGGCGACGCAGTCCCCCTCGTCGAGGGACCGGACATCCTCGCCACCCGACCGGTTGCCGATGCGGACGGCGAAGGCGGCGGCATCCTCGTGCGGGCCGCGGACGTAGCGGGTGGCGGTGCCGTCGCGGTGCCGTACCACGACCTCCTTGGCGCGCGCCGCGGCGTGCCAGCGGGCGACCTCCCACAGGGTGACGTGCGCGCCGCGCCCGAAGGCCTCCTCCACGGCCGATGCGATCCGGGCGAGCCGCTCGCCGTGGCGCGCCACATTGTGGAACCGGCCGAAGGCGGTCACGGTGAGGTCCGCCCACCGCAGCGTCCGTGACCGCACGTCGGCGACGAACGGCACGTAGATCTTGGCCGAGCCGGTCAGGTCGAACCGCTGCCGTACGGCGAGGGGGTCGAACAGCCCTTTCGGGGTCTCCATGAACCCGGCGAAGCCGCGGTCCAACAGGTCGAACGGGACACCCGTGTAGCTGAACACCACGGGCACCGCGTACCGCCCGCCGATGGTGCGCAGGGCCGGTACGTCGAGATCGACGAACTCCGACGCGCCCAGCGGTCCGGGCGCCGAGGTCAGGTCGCCGGAGTGGACGGCGGCGCTCCGGGCCAGCCGCAGGTTGGTGTAGTCGCACAGCCCGATGAACCGCCACCGGTCGTCGAAGAGGGCCACGGACAGATCGAGATCCACTTGCACGCCCTCCGGCTGGACCCAGTGCAGGAAAAGCCGGATCCGGTTCCCGTGCGGGATCCGCCGGACGCTGCCGCGCGGCAACCGCACCAGCGAGGTGGCCGCTGACCGTTCCGCGATGGGGGCGAGCAGGTCGGCGAGCTCCTCGTCGATCAGCGCCCGTTCGACGGGCGCGAGCGCCGACGCCCGGCGCAGCAGCTCCTCGGCGAGGGCCACGGAGACCGCGGCCACGGCAGCGCCCGGGAGGGCCGCGCGGGTGTCCGGCTCGACCCAGAGCCTCGCCGCCCCGCCGCGCGGGAGGAACATGCGCGTGCCTCCCGGCGGCGTGCGCATCCGGCCGAGCGTCGCGATCAGCACGGCCGGGGAGACGCGTGGCGCCGCGGCACGCACGGCGTCGGCGAGCGCGGCGGCCGGCACGCGGCGCGCCAGGTCGGCCGTGCGCCGCAGCAGCTCGCCCGGGCGGCGGGCGAGCAGGGCGAGGGCCTGGGCCGGATCGGACCGCAGCACGGCCTCGACCCGGCCAGCGAAGGTGCGGGCGCGCAGCCGGCCGCCCTTCAGATACAGGACCTCCGGGTACGCCGCGGCCCGGGCGAGCAGTGCGTCGGCCATCGGCGTGCCCCGCTCCAAGGGGGTGCCGCGCACCACGGCGAACGCCAGCGCCGCGTCCGGGTACCTCCGGTGGAACTCATGCGGGTGGAGAACCTCGGCCATGCGCTTCCACGCCTCGCCGTACCGGAGCAGGTCCTCGACCAGGTAGGGCAGGGACAGCCGGTCGAGCGCGGCGAGGATCGCCCGGCGGATCGGCCGGGGTATGCCGGTGCGGCGCGGGGGGCGCCCGCGCAGCCCCGGGTCACCGCCCATCAGGGTCCAGAGCAGGCGCAGCGCGTCGGTCGCCGAGTCGATGTGCCGGGCGAGCGGTTCGAACCAGCCGCGCTGGACGACGGCGGCGAGCGCGATGGCCCGGCTCTCGCGGGCGGGGATGCGGTCCGGCAGCCATTCGGCCGACCGGGGCCAGAAACAGCCGATCAGCGTGGTGATGGCCGTACGGTCCTCGGCCCGCGGCGCTCCCCGCCGGGACAGCAACGCCGTGAGGGTGTCCCTGGCCCACGCGTCCGGATCGTCGCACAGCCCGAGCAGGGTGAACCGATCCGGTACCCGCACCGTGCCGGAGGCGGCCTCGGCGGACCCCGCGCCGGCGGGCTTGAGGAACGGATCGGCGGGGTCGATCCGGCCATGGCAGATGGGGCACGCGCTGAAGTCGGAGCCGTCCCAGCACGCGCGGCACACCAGGTGGGCGCAGGGTGAGACCGGGCGCACGGTGGCGACCTTCCCGCACAGGACGCACGGCTGCTCCGGCCGCTGCAGCAGGACGGTGAACACCCGGCGCACGTAGAACTCGAGCGTGTCGGCGGGCACCGTGTCCGGGAAGCCGCGGAACAGCGGGACGTGCTCGACGTGCCCGCCGACCCTGGCGAGCAGGCCGTGGATGAGGGCCCGGCCGACGTGGGCGAGGTCGGCGGGGCTCAGCTCGCACAGGCGGTTCCGCAGCGGCGCGCTCAGCACGTAGCCGAGCCGGAGCAGATCGGCCTCGAGCGCGAGCACACCGTCCGCCGTGGAGGGATGCGGAACGGCTCGCGCTTCCTGGGACGGCCCGGCGGGCTCCGGCGCCGGGCAGAAGGCGAGCAGCTCGGGTGACACCAGCCGCTCCCTCAGCAGCATCTGCGCCACCTGTTCCATGGGCAGCCCTCCCCCATGAAGCCGAAAAGAGAGGCGGAGAGCGGACGCGCTATGCCGTCAGGATTGGAGAGAAGGAAGCGCGTCCAAGAGCCGCCCCTCGGGCCGTTCACCATACCCGCGCAAAGATCATTTGTCGCTCCCATTTCACGATCAGCGCCATCGGCGCCGATCGCCCGGATGCCACACCGGATTGGGAGGCCATGCCGCGCCCGATCCGCGCTCGGGCTGCAGACGTGCTGCGCGTGCGCGCCGGAATGGGAAGCCGGCGGCCGGAGAGAGGCGAGGGTTCGCCGCCCTGACGCGGAACGCTGGCCGTCAGACGGCCGGCATTCTCCACGGCCGGAGGCCTTTGCGCCCCATACGGCCGCCCACCCACAGGTCCGCAGACCACGGACATGGGCGCGGGTCGGGCGCCACCGGTGCTCCGAGCGGTGCCGGGAGAACGTCGGTGCGCGTCGATAACATCCCCTCGCGACGCCGCTGGAGACCCGGTCAACGACCTGAAAGGACACCATGCGGACCCTGACCCGCCGAGCGCTCAACCGGGCGACACTGGAACGCCAGCTGCTGTTGCGCCGGGTCGACTGGCCGCCCCTCAAGGTGATCGAGCACCTGGTCGGCCTGCAGGGCCAGGATCCCGACCCGCCCTACTTCGGCCTGTGGTCACGGATCGAGGGCTTTCACATCGAGGACCTGACCCACCTGCTGCATGACCGCAAGGTGGTGCGGGCGATGCTGCTCCGGGGCACCCAGCACCTGCTGGCCGCCGACGACTACCTGCGCTTCCGGCCGCTGTTCGACAAGCCGCTGGCCACCTTGCAGAACGGCGTCTTCCGCCGCCAGACCGCGGGCATCGACCTGACCGAGCTGGCACAGGCCGCCCGCCAGATCATCGGCTCCGGCACGGTGACCCGGCCCGAGCTGGGCAAGGCCCTGGCCGAGCGGTGGCCCGGACGAGACCCGGTGGCGCTGGCACGCTCGGCCCAGCACCTGCTGCCGGTCCTGCACCCGCCACCCGATGGTCTGTGGCGACGGCGCGGCGCCACACCGTTCGTGCTCGCCGAGCACTGGCTGGGCCGGCCGCTAGCCGAGAAGCCGTCGGTACACGACCTCATCCGGCGCTACCTGGCGGCCTTCGGCCCGGCCACGGTCAGCGACATACGGGCCTGGAGCGGGCTGACCGGGCTGAAGGAGGCCATCGAGCCGCTGCGACCGCACCTGCGCACCTTCCGGGACGAGAACGGCCGGGAGCTGTTCGACCTCCCTGATGCGCCACTCCCGGATCCGGACGTGCCCGCCCCGGTACGGTTCTTGGCCGCGCTCGACAACGTGGTGCTCAGCTACCACGACCGCTCCCGCATCGTGACCGAACACCAGCGCAAGTACGCCTGGATCGACGCCACACTGACCGTGGACGGCTTCGTGCGCGGCCTGTGGGCCATCAAGCGGGCCGAAAGCACCGCCACCCTGGACATCCGCCTGTTCGAACCGCTGTCCAAAGCGGAGGAGGCGGCCGTCATCGCCGAGGGCGAGCGACTGTTGCGCTTCGGCGCCGCCGACTGCGACAACCACGACATCCGTTTCCGCCCCGTCGAAGAGTGAACCGTCCACCACGCCGTCCCCGCTCGCCGATGCGCCGCGCGCGCACCAGCCCTCACAGGTCCATCGGGATGCGCGGTGTCGCGATGGGTGAGATGGCCGTCGTCGCTGAGGTAGGGGGTGGTGGAGACCGCCGGCTCGCGATCGGACCGGTGACGGACGCCCCGGCGAACGGTTCCATGACGACCGTCCACGCGCCGGTGCGGGCGGCCACATGGCTCCGTCGGCGTCCTCGTCCGGCGCCTCGTACGCCTCGGCCTCCAGGTCATGCCACGTCGCCGGGCGGCCGGTGGCGGCGTCGCCGCCGAAACGGCGGACCAGGTCGGCGAAGACGGCGTCCGATTCGCCGGTTCGCACCCAGGTCACACAGCACGGCTTGGGAAGCAGGGGCCACGATCGCGCGTAATCGGTGAAAGCGGAACTCAACGTCAGCCGATCACGACGAGAAGGCGACCGGAGGGCGCATGGCGCGCGCCCCTCCGACATCACCGCCGGTTCTCGGCTCCGGACGCGAGGAGGACCATGGCCGGGGCGGAGCCCACCCGGTCACAGGCCGTACTCCTCCAGGAGGCGGAGCCAGATCTCGCTCACGGTCGGGAAGGCGGGGACGGCGTGCCACAGCCGGTCGAGGGGGATCTCGGCGGTGACCGCGATGGTGGCCGCGTGGAGCAGATCGGCGACGCCCGGGCCGGCGAAGGTGACGCCGAGGAGCACCCGGCGGTCCTCGTCGACGACCGCCTTGGCCCGGCCGGTGTAGCCGTCGGCCTGGAGGTAGGCGCCGGCGACCGCGCCCATGTCGTATTCGACGGCGCGCACCCGGAAGCCGTCCGCGCGGGCCTGGGACTCCGTGCGCCCGACCGCGCAGATCTCCGGGTCGGTGAAGATCACCTGGGGCGCGCCCAGGTCGTCGGCGATGTCGCGGAGCCCGGGCAGGTCGTCGGGGGTGCCCGTGGCGCGGGCGACGATCACGTCACCGCACACCCGGGCCTGGTACTTGCCCATGTGGGTGAGCCGGTTGCGCCCGTTGACGTCGCCGACCGCGTAGAGCCAGCCGCCGGGGACACCGATCGCGCGCATGCTCGCGTCCACCGTGATCGGGCCGCGCCCCTCCAGACCCACCGTCTCCAGGCCGATGCCGGCCACGGCCGGCACGCGCCCGGTGGCGACGAGGATCTCGTCCGCCTCCACCACCGAGCCGTCGCCGGCGTGCACGGTCACCGGGCCGCCGGGAACCGGGCGTTCGGCGCGGACCGGCGTGCACCCGAACCGCAGGTCGATGCCGGACCGCCGGAGCGAGCCGGCGAGCAGCTCCCCGGCGAACGGCTCCACCCGCCCGAGCAGGCGATCGCCGCGGACGAGCATCGTGGTCTCCTCGGCCCCGAGGGCGTGCAACGCCTGGGCCATCTCACAGGCGACCGGCCCGCCGCCGATCACGATCAGCCGCTTCGGCACCCGCCGGACGCTCGTGGCCTCCCGGTTCGTCCACGGGCGCGCCTCCCGCAGCCCGGGGATGGCGGGGATCAGCGGGTCGCCGCCGGTGGCGATCACGACCGCGTGCCTGGCGCGCAGCGCCCGGACGCCGCCCTCGGGCCTCGTCACGTCGACCCGCAGCGGCCCGGCCAGGCGTCCCCGGCCGCGGACGAACACCGCCGGGACGCTCTCGATCCAGCTCACCTGGCCGCCGTCGTCGAGATGGGACACGGCCTCGTCCCGCCGGGCGAGCACCGCGGCCGTGTCGATGGCGCCGCGCAGCTCCAGCCCGGGCATCCGGCGCACCTCCGCCGCCAGCCCCACGGGCCGCAGGAGCGCCTTGCTCGGGATGCACGCGTAGTAGGAGCACTCCCCGCCGGCGAGCCGTTCCTCCACGACCGCCGCGGTCAGGCCACCGCGTACCACGCGCGCGGCAACGGTCTCCCCGGCGGGACCGGCGCCGATCACGATCACGTCGAAGACGTCGCCCGCGTCCGCCATGGGCACCACCTCCGGCGCATCCGCCCCGCCACCGCCCGTCGGCGCGGCGCCCAGGACCGCCGCCCCCGCCGGCAAGGCCCGGCACGCGTCGAGCCGCAGGCCATGGCCTCGGTCTCAGTCTCGCACCGGGCCGGGCAAGGCGGCGGAAAGCGATGGGCAGGGCGGCACATGGATCGCCGAAGCCGGTCCGCCGGCCCGCTGAATCGCCGCGGGCGCGCTGAGCGCCGCGCTGTTCCACGACGCCGGGGCGACCGCGCTCCGCCGCGACGAGCTCTCGCGGTGTCGCCGAGCACCGGCCCCCGCTCCGCGGGGCGAAACGATGCGGAACGGGCTCGGCGGCGGGCCGGAGACAGCGGCGGGCAGGGTCGGGATCACCCGGGCATCGCCGGGCGCACCGGCCCGCCGGACCGCCGGCGATCGGGTCGGGCCGCGACGAGCATGCACGCGGCGGCGTGGGCCGGGGCCAGTGCCGGGAGGAGGATGGCCCGCACTCCGAGCCCTCCTCCCCAGAGCTCCGCACAGCCCCGGCCGACGAGCAGGTCCACGGTGAACGCGGCGAGTACGGTCCCGTGGACGGCGAGGAGGAGCAGGGCGAGCACACGGCAGGCCACGCGTCCCCACCACGGCCGGCCGTACCGCCCGGCGATCCATGACGCGAGGTGGCCCAGGGTGACGGCGGGCAGGCCGGCGTACCAGAGCACCGGAAGCCGCCAGAGCACCTCGATGAGGGGCAGCATCCTGGAGTGGATCTCCCACCCCGGGCACACCCCGTGCGTCGAGGTCACCCACCCGACGGCCTCGTCGCGGGCGAAGAGGTCATGTGCGGCTCCACCGGCCGAAACGAGGAGCGCGAGCGCCCACCAGAACCGCGCGGATCTTCGCGACATGCCGGGCACGGTACCGCTTATGTGATCATCTAGGGCGGAAAGCTCGCGAAAACAGCGAACGCCTCGCATCTCATCGCGCTCCCTCGCCCACGCGGGCGGAACGCCGGTCGACCCCGCTCTTGTGATCACGAGCCCCTCGCTCCCTCACCCACGCGAGCGGCACGGGCCGCGGCGCCGCGACCGCGAGCCGAAGGGGCCGATCCTCGCCCGCACGGGCGGCGCGGGCCGGCGCCTGGCCTTTCGCGGCCACGGGGAGACGCGCCTCGCGGCACACCGGGAAGCGCCGGATGGCACCGCCGCACCGCGGGCCGGACCGCCGGCGGGTGCGGTCACCGCACCAACGGGTGCCGGTCACCGCACCAACGGGTGCGGTCGCCGCACCAAATGTGACATCCACCGAAAAGTCGCCCGAAGGGGCGAGACAAACCGGCTGGCCCATGCTTCCCTGCCGCCGAACGCGCCTGCGGGCCCGCCGCGCCGCCCGCACCGGTGGACACGCGCACCTCGGAGGGAGCAACTGATGGGCAAGTACCACGACGTCCATGCGGCGAGCCTGTCCGACCCGGAGAAGTTCTGGCTGGACGCGGCACAGGCCGTGACGTGGTCGCGCGCCCCGGAACGCGCGCTGGACGACGGCAACCCGCCGTTCTACCGCTGGTTCCCGGACGGGCGGCTCAACACCTGCTACAACGCGCTCGACCGGCACGTGGCGGCGGGGCACGGTGACCGCACCGCGCTCATCTACGACTCGCCGGTGACCGGGAACGCGGCCCGCTACACGTACGCCGAGCTCCTCGGCGAGGTGGCCCGGTTCGCCGGGGTGCTGCGCGATCTCGGGGTCGGCAAGGGCGACCGCGTGGTGATCTACATGCCGATGGTGCCGCAGACGGTGGTCGCCATGCTGGCCTGCGCCCGGCTGGGGGCGATCCATTCGGTGGTGTTCGGCGGGTTCGCGGCCAAGGAGCTGACCGCCCGGATCGACGACGCCGCACCGAAGGTGCTGATCTGCGCCTCCTGCGGGATCGAGCCCACCCGGGTGGTGCCGTACAAGCCGATCGTGGACGAGGCGATCGCCGCGTCGGCGCGTCCCCCGGAGAAGGTCATCGTCCTGCAGCGCGAGCGCCTCCGCGCGGAGATGGGCGAGCGCGACCTCGACTGGGACGAGCTGATGGCGGGCGCGCAGCCGGCCCCCTGCGTGGACCTCGCCGCCACCGACCCGCTGTACATCCTCTACACCTCGGGCACCACCGGGAAGCCGAAGGGCGTGGTGCGGGACAACGGCGGGCACGCGGTGGCGCTGTCCTGGTCGATGGCCGGCGTCTACGGCATCGGGCCGGGCGACGTCTGGTGGGCGGCGTCCGACGTCGGCTGGGTCGTCGGCCACTCCTACATCGTGTACGCGCCGCTGCTCGTCGGCGCGACCACCGTGCTGTACGAGGGCAAGCCGGTGGGCACACCGGACGCCGGCGCGTTCTGGCGGGTGATCTCCCAGTACGGGGTGAAGGCGCTGTTCACCGCGCCGACGGCGCTGCGGGCCATCAAGAAGGTGGACCCGGACGGGCGCGAGATCGCCAAGTACGACCTGTCCGGGTTCCGCACGCTGTTCCTCGCCGGGGAGCGGCTCGACCCGGAGACCTACCACTGGGCGTCCGCCAAGCTCAACGTGCCCGTCGTGGACCACTGGTGGCAGACCGAGACCGGGTGGGCGGTGGCCGCCAACCCGGTCGGTGTGGAGCTCCTTCCGATCAAGCCCGGGTCGCCCACGCTCCCGATGCCCGGGTACGACGTGCGGGTGCTCGGCCCGGACGGCACCGAGGTGCCCCGCGGCACCGAGGGCGCGATCTGCATCAGGCTGCCGATGCCACCCGGCACCCTCCTGACGCTGTGGGGCGATGACCGGCGCTACGTCGAGTCCTACCTGTCCCGGTACCCGGGCTTCTACCTCACCGGGGACAGCGGCTACCTCGACGAGGACGGCTACGTGTACGTGATGGGCCGGACCGACGACATCATCAACGTGGCCGGCCACCGGCTCTCCACCGGCGCCATGGAGGCCGCGCTCGCCGCGCACCCGGCCGTGGCCGAATGCGCGGTGATCGGCGTCAGCGACCCGCTGAAGGGGCAGGTGCCGAAAGGGTTCGTGGTGCTGAAGTCCGGGGTGGAGATCGACCCCGACCGGCTCCGCGAGGAGCTGATCGCGCGGGTGCGCCAGGACATCGGCGCGGTGGCCGCCTTCAAGGAGGTGGTCGTGGTCGACGCCCTCCCCAAGACGAGGTCCGGGAAGATCCTGCGCAAGGCGATGCGGGAGATCGCCGCCGGCAGGGAGATCCCCGTGCCCTCCACGATCGAGGACCCGGCGGTGCTGGAGCGGCTGCGCCCGCTGTTGCGAGGCCAGGGCGCCTGATCGGCCCGCGGGCCCGGCAGCCGGTGCCGGTCGCGGCCGTCCACCCCGGCCGCCCGGCACCGGCACGGCGGGGGGGCCACGCCGGTGCGCCGGGCCGTACGGCGGTCGTCTCCGGTCGCCGGCCGTACCGGGCCGCCCGCGTGCGGGACGGAGGGCACACCGCGGGCGCTCCTCCGGCCCGCGGGCTACGGAGCCGGCCACGGCGGGTTCTCCCCCTGACGCCCGGGTGCGGGCCGGGCCGCGGGGAGATCGTCCCCCCGCATGCCCGCGGTCAGCGGCGGATGCCGACCCCGGCGCACATCTCCAGGCCAGGGAGCCGGGGAAGCCGGGGCTCGTCCTCGCCGGGGCGCCAGTCGTCGACCGGCACCAGGCCGGGTTCGACCAGATCGCACCCGTCGAAGAACCGCCGGATCTCCTCCCGTGTCCTGGGTACCAGCACACCGGCGGAGGTCTGCGTCGCGATCTTCTTGAACGTGCCGATCTCCTCCTCGCCGAGCTCGCCGGTGGAGAAGTGGCTGATCACGATGGCGCTTCCCGGGACGAGGCGGCCCCGCAGCGTCTCGACCGCCCGGTAGACGATGTCGTCCGGGATGAAATGCAGGATGGCGACGAGCATCAGGCCGATGGGCCTGCTGAAGTCGAGGTGCCCGGTGACCTCGGGGTTGTTCAGGATGCCCTCCGGTTCCCGGAGGTCGCCCTCCACCGCGATCGTCTGCCGGTCGTCCGCGAGCAGTGCCCGGGCGTGCACGAGCACGATCGGGTCATTGTCCACGTAGACGATCCGCGACTCGGTCGCGGCGCGCAGCGCGACCTCGTGCACGTTCTCCTGGGTGGGGAGGCCCGCGCCGATGTCGAGGAACTGCCGGATCCCGTTGCCGACCAGGAACCGCACCGCCCGGCCGATGAACCGCCGGTTGGCCAGCGCCTCCTCCCTGGCGTTGGGCGAGGCCCGGAGCAGCTTCTCCGCCGCCTCCCGGTCTACCGCGAAGTTGTCCTTGCCTCCCAGCACGTAGTCGTAGATGCGGGCCACGCTCGGAACCGTGGGATCGATGCCCGGTGGCGCCTGCTCCATGTCACGCCCCTCACCATCGCCTCGGCCGTTCATGATCGCCAATCTAACCCCTTCCAGTATCGGAGCGTCTCGCGAACGGCCGGAGCGAACCGCCCATACCGCCGATATGACCTCTTATCCGGGGAAGTGGCAATGACCGCCCCCGGTGTCCGGGGTCGGGCCCCGGCTGGAGACCGGATGGATGCGCGCTGAGCCCCGCTTCGGGATCACGCTGATCCGCCCCGACCGCTCGAGGATCGCGTAGTCGATCTGGTCGGCGCTCTGCAGGCCCTGGGACGCGCGGGCCTCCTGGAGCACCTGCTCCATGTCGATGTGGTGCTCACGCATCCGGTCTTCCAGCTGCTCGCCGCGCTCGATCAGCACCACGGGCGTGCCGTCGAGGGCGCTGCCGACGCGCGGGAACCGCCAGCTCAGGAAGTCGGCGACGCGGTCGAGCACCGTGAGCGTCACGACGACGAGGACTCCCATCGTGACGGAGAAGTCCTCACCGAGGAGGGCCTGCTGGGTGGCCTCGGAGACGATCAGCAGCAGCACGAAGTCGAACGTCGTGACCTGGCACATGGTGCGCTTGCCGCTCACCCGGAAGATCACCAATAGGGCGAGATACATGGCGGCCGCCCGCAGGATGGCGTCCATGCCGGCTCCTCCGATCACGGATAGACGAACTGCCAGAACTCGACCGGCTCCTCCCCGGGCACGCCGACCGCGCCGTGCACCAGCCCGATCCGGTTCGGCCGGAGCCGCACCCGCACCGGCACCTCTTCGCCCGGCCCACCGGCGCGCACGGTCAGCAGGAGACCCACTCCGGTGGCCGTCCAGCCGTCGGGCTGGGGCAGCACGTGCTCCACGTCGAACCCGGACAGATAGCGCGCAGAGATCCATGCCCGAGCCTGGCCCGGATGTGCGGGGCCGGTCCGGATTCGCAGCTCCAGGTGCGTCTGGCCGGTGCGCCGGATGAAGCGCTCGTACGTCAGCGTGAGCCTGCCGGACGGCGCCGTGAGCGTGGCCGAGCTGAGCGGACCGGGGCCGAGCAGGCCGGCGAGCGCGGCGAGCACCACCAGCGCCAGGAGCGCCCACCCGGCGCGCTGCGCCCGGGCCGCCCGGCGCCGGTGCGCGGGGCGCTGGGCGCGCCGCTCGATGTCGCTGAGCCAGAGCTCGGATCCGTCGCCCGCCACACCTGCCACCTGGTCACCGCGGATGGTGGTCCTGATGGCTACCCGGAGCGCCACGGCGGAAACCGGCCGCCGATCACGGGCAGGGCGGCGATGCCTCCGCCCCACGCCCCGCCGGCGGTGACCGTGCCGGGGCACGGCGGCACCGCCACGGAACGCGGACGGCCCGGCTGCCTGTACCGCAGCCGGGCCGCGCAACGGAGCGGGACCTTCACAGGATCAGCAGCACCGGCTTCCCGGGTTGCCCTCCATGCGGTCGGTGCGCCACCGCTCGAACTCCCGCCGCGACATGGCGGGCGCGTCCGGGTGGATCCGGCGATGCCGCTCCAGGTACCGGTCGTACTGGGCCTCACCGGTGAGCTCCCGGAGGTACCACCGGACGAGACCGAGCAGGCGGGTGACCATCACGAGGATCCGGACGTCCCTTCAGGGCCGGCGCCGACCAGCTCCCGGCGCCGCCGCGCGGAGAAGTCGAACAGGCCGGAGGGCGCCTCCAGCTTCGACCGGACGTACGGCGCCTCGGTGGTGGGCAGCGGCTCGCGGGACCTGACCGCGCGCACGCACACCACCAGCGCGTTGACGATGATCACGATGACCATGAGCGCGTACAGCGCGGCGAGCACGCCGTCCACGGTCGAGTTCAGCACGACGGTGTGCATGTCCTCCATGCTCTTCGCCGGGGCGAGCACCTCACCCCGCTCGATCGCCTCGGCGTAGCGGGCCCGCTGGGCGAAGAACCCGATCGTCGGGTCGGAGGAGAACACCTTCTGCCAGCTCGCGGTGAGGGTCACCGCCGCGTCCCAGGCGAGCGGCACGCCGGTGACCCAGGCCCACTTCAGCCGGCCGGACTTCACCAGCGCGGTGGTGGCCACCGTGAGGGCGACGGCGGCGAGGAGCTGGTTGGCGATGCCGAACAGCGGGAAGAGCTGGTTGATGCCGCCGAGCGGGTCGTTCACGCCGGCCCAGAGGAAGTAGCCCCAGGCGAGGACGATGATGGCGCTGGTCGCCCACACGCCCGGCCGCCAGTTGACCCGGCCGAGCGGCTTCCAGATGTTGCCCAGGGTGTCCTGGAGCATGAAGCGGCCGACCCGGGTGCCGGCGTCCACGGTGGTGAGGATGAACAGCGCCTCGAACATGATGGCGAAGTGGTACCAGAACGCCTTGAACGCCTCACCGCCGAAGACCGAGGAGAAGATCTGGGACATGCCCACCGCGAGGGTGGGGGCGCCGCCGGTGCGGGCGATCAGGGTCTCCTCCTCGACCGCCTCGGCCGCCGCGCGCAGGTCCTCGGGGCTGATGGTGAACCCGAGGTTGGCCACCGCGGCGGAGGCGCTCTCCACGGTCTGGCCGAGCAGGCCCGCCGGGGAGTTCATGGCGAAGTACAGGCCCGGGTCGAGGATGCAGGCGGCGATCATCGCCATGACGGCGACGAACGACTCCATGAGCATGGCGCCGTAGCCGATGAGCCGGACCTGCGACTCCTTCTCGATCAGCTTCGGCGTGGTGCCCGAGGAGATGAGCGCGTGGAAGCCGGAGAGCGCGCCGCACGCGATCGTGATGAACACGAACGGGAAGAGCTCGCCGGCGAAGACCGGGCCGTCGCCGGTGAGCGCGAACTTGGTGACCGCCTCGGTCTGCATCACCGGTGCGGCGAGGATCACGCTCACCGCCATCAGCGCGATGGCGCCGATCTTCATGAAGGTCGACAGGTAGTCACGCGGGGCGAGCAGCAGCCACACCGGGAGGACCGAGGCGGCGAAGCCGTACACGACGAGCCAGCCGACGAGCGCCTGCGGGCTGAGGGTGAAGGTGTCGGCGAGCCCGGACTCGGCCACCCAGCTTCCGGCGGCGATGGCGATGATGAGCAGCACCACGCCGATGAGGCTCGTCTCGATCACCCGCCCGGGCCGGAGCACCCGCAGGTAGACGCCCATGAAGAGCGCGATCGGGATGGTCATCGCGATCGAGAAGGTGCCCCACGGCGACTTGGCGAGGGCGTTCACCACGACCATCGCCAGCACCGCCAGCAGGATGATCATGATGGAGAGGACGGCGATGAGCGCGACGGCGCCGCCGACCTTCCCGATCTCGTCCCGCGCCATCTGGCCCAGGCTGCGCCCGTCCCGGCGCATGGACAGGAACAGCACCACCATGTCCTGCACGGCACCGGCGAAGATCACGCCGAAGATGATCCAGATCGTGCCGGGCAGGTAGCCCATCTGCGCGGCGAGCACCGGCCCCACCAGCGGCCCGGCGCCCGCGATCGCGGCGAAGTGGTGGCCGAGCAGCACCCGGCGGTCGGTGGGGTGGAAGTCGATCCCGTCCTCCAGCCGCTCGGCCGGGGTGGCCCGGGTGTCGTCCACCTTCAGCACCTTGTACGCGATGAACCTCGCGTAGAAGCGGTAGGCGATCGCGTACGAGCCGAGGGCGGCGACGATCAGCCAGATCGCGGAGATCTTCTCCCCGCGGGCGAGGGCGAGCACGCCCCACGCGACCGCGCCGGCGATCGAGACGGCGGTCCAGATGATCACCGACTTGACATTGAGCTTGCGTTTGGCACGAGGGGTAACCGTCACGGTGGTCTCCGAGTGCTTGTGGCGTGCGGCAACGGCGGCCCGCGGATGCGGGGCCGGGCGGGTCAGGATGAGCCGTGGCCGTCGTCGCGGCGGGAGCCGTACCTGAGCAGGAGGTGGGCGACGGCCATCAGGGCCACGGTCAGCGGCACCCAGATGAGCTGGTACGTGTAGAAGAACGGGATGCCGGCCAGGGCCGGCTCCTCCTTCGCGTACCAGGGCACCCACAGCAGCGCCTGGCACGGGGCGAGGAGGCACAGCGCCGCCAGGACGCGGGCCGCGGCGCGCCTGTGCCGTGGGCTGGGCAGCTCGCGCAATGTGGCTCCTTCAGATCTCGGATTCGTTGCCTGCTTGTTGCGGAACCACCTCTTCTGGTTTACGCCACCAGACGACTAGAACTACATTCGCCGGTGAACCGGACCCAGCTCGATGTCGGTGCCGTGGCGGTGGGTATGACGATCGACCAGCCGATGGTCGCGGCGTTCCTCGCCGTCCTCGGCGGGACCTCCCTCCTCGCCGTGACCGCCCGCTGGTTCGGCCGCACCGACGAGCTTCCCTCGCTCGAGTCCTGGGCGCTCGCCGACCGCCGGTTCGGCGGGCTCGTCACGTGGTTCCTGCTCGGCGGCAGCATCTACACCGCGTACACCTTCGCCGCCGTACCGGGCCTGGTCTACGACGCGGGCGCGGTCGGGTTCTTCGCCCTGCCGTACACGGTGATCGTCTATCCGCTGGCGTTCGTGCTGCTCCCCCGGATGTGGCGCGCGGCCCGCGACCACGGGTCCATCACGATCGCCGACTATGTGAAGGCGCGGTACGGCTCGGCGGCCCTCGGCCTGATGGTCGCGCTCACCGGGATCCTCGCCACGATGCCGTACATCGCGCTGCAGCTCGTGGGGATCCGGGCCGTGCTCAGCGCCTGCGGGCTGTACCCGGAGGGGTGGCGCGGGGACCTGGTGCTGATCGCGGTGTTCGCGGTGCTCGCCGTGGCCACGTTCCGGCACGGGCTGCGCGCCCCGGCGGTGATCTCCCTGGCCAAAGGGGCGGCGATCTTCGGCGCGGTGATCGGGGTGGTGGTGGCGGTGCTCGACCGGCTCGGCGGGACCGGCCGGATGTTCGAGGCCGCCGCGCGCAACCCGGAGGGCCACCCCCCGCTGCTGCTCTCCCCCGACATGTACCCGGCGTTCGCGACGCTGGCCCTGGGCTCGGCGCTCGCCCTGCTCATGTACCCGCACGTGACCACCGCCGCCTTCGCCGCGTCGAGCGCGCCGACCCTGCGGAAGGTGTCCATCGCCCTGCCCGGCTGGACGGCCGTGCTCGGGCTCTTCGGCATGCTCGGGATCGCCGCGCTCGCCGCCGGGGTCGACGCGCCCTCGGGCACGGCCGAGGCGGCGGTCCCGCTGCTGGTCAAGGAGCTCATGCCGTCCGCGCTCACCGGGGTGCTGCTCGGGGCGCTCGTGGTGGGGGCGCTGGTGCCCGCCGCGGTGATGTCGATCGCGGCGGCGGCCCTGTTCGTCCGCAACATCTACGTGGAGTACTTCCAGCCCTACGCGACGCCCAAGTACCAGGCCAGGGTCGCACAGTGGATCTCGCTCATCGCGAAGGTGGGCGCGGTCGCCTTCATCCTGGGGCTGCGGAACCGGGACGCCATCAACCTCCAGCTGCTCGGCGGGGTCTGGATCCTGCAGACCTTCCCGGCCGTGGCGCTCGGGCTGTTCACCCGGTGGCGGGACGCGCGGGCCCTGCTCGCCGGCTGGGCGGCCGGCATGGCCTCCGGGACGCTGATGGTCGTCTGGGGCGGCTTCTCCGCCCTGGTCACGGTGCGCGCGTTCGGCGTCGCCTTCCCCGCGTACGCCGCGGTGGTCGCCCTCGTCGTCAACGCGGCGGTGACCCTCGCGCTCGCCGCCGTGCGCCGCTGGACGCCCAGGCGGCACCCGGACGATCCCCTCCCTTCGCTGCCCGTGAGGTCCGCATGAAGCGAAAGACCCCCGTCATCGCCCGGCCATCGCCCGAGGAGCGCCTGCACCCGCCGGAGCCGGCCGTGGACGTCGGCCCGGAGCCGCCCCTGGAACCGAGCCCGGAGCCGGCCCCGGCGCCGACCGCGCAGGCCGTCGAGCCGGAGGGCGGCGCGCGTCCGGTGGACATGAGCGACCGGGACGCGGCCCTGGCCGACCTCTTCGCCCGGCACTACACGCCGACGCTCCGCCTCGCCGTGCTGCTCGGCGCGGACGACGCCGAGGACGTGGTCGCCGAGGCGTTCTGGCAGCTCTACCGGCGCTGGCACCGCCTGCGCAACGTGGACGCCGCGCTCGCCTACCTGCGCGGGACCGTGGTGAACCTGATCCGGATGCGGCTCCGCCACCTCCAGGTCGCCCGCAAGCACACTCAGGAGATGGGGCACGAGGTCATCTCGGCGGAGACCGAGGCGATCCTCCGCGACGACCAGCGGGAGCTGGTGGCCGCGCTGAAGCGGCTGCCCGCCCGCCAGCGGGAGGCCCTGGTGCTGCGCTATTGGCTGGGCCTGCGGGAGCATGAGATCGCCGCCGCCATGGGCATCTCCTGTGGCGCGGTCAAGTCGCACACGGCCCGGGGCATGGCGGCGCTCACCCGGGCCATGGAAGGACGATCATGACGAGCGAGTCGACGCACGAGGAGCGGTTGCGGGAGACGCTGGACCTGCTCGCCGCCCAGGTGCAGCCGGCGCCGGACGCCTACCGGCGGGCCCGCGCCGAGTGGAAGCGCCGCGAGCGGCGCCGCCGTCTCACCCTGGCCGTGCTGATGGTGGTGGTGTTCACGCTCGCCGTGCTGATCGGGCTGTGGGCGCTGAACCGCACGCCGGACGGGCCGCCGGGCGGCGAGACCACGGGCCGGTACCACCACTCGAGCTGGCACTCCCCCTGACCCGCCCGGGCCCGTCCTTCGCGTGCCCCGCCCGGCGCCGCCGCGGGCAGGGGCACCACGAGGGTTCCGGGCCGGGTGAAGGCGCTCACCGCCGAACGGCCGCCCGGGTGACGGTCGCCTTCTTGGGCCGCTCGTGCTTCGCCGGTCGGCGGACCTGCCAGCGCCGGCCCCAGGACCGGACCGTCCGGCCGGCGAGCGGCCTTGCGCAGACCCACCCCGGGTCGGGAGACCGCGAGGGCCGGGCCGCGCGTCCCCGGAGCGCGGTGCCGTTCCCGGTGCCGCCCGCGCCGTACGGCACCGCGGGACGGATGCCGCGGTGCCGTACGGCGGGCAGGGACGCGTGCCGTGCGCCGGATCAGGGACGGCCGAACGCGCGGAGCTGCTCAGGGGTGAGCCGCGAGACGTTCATGTCGATGGGGTCTTCCGTGTACTGGTGGATGACCCACTCCTTCCAGTCGGCGGGCGGCGTGACGTCGCCCTTGGGCCGGCTGTAGTGGGCCACCCAGAGCGGGTACTCGGCGAGCCCGCGGCCGTAGGTGTTGGCGAAGTTCCAGCCGCTGTAGAAGAGCGGCGTGGCCCCGGTCTTGGCCTTCACGTGCGCGAGCCACTTCTTGGCCCAGGCGTTGACGTGGTCCACGGAGTACCCGTCGGTGGTCTCCAGGTCGAGCACGAGCAGGTCACCGGGCTTCGCGGGCTGCTCGTTCACCACGGAGAGGAAGTGCTCGGCCTCGGCTATGGGATCGTTGCGGGGGTGCGCGTAGTGGTAGGCGCCGCGCACGATGCCCTTCTTGTCCAGCTCCCGCCAGTGCCGGGCGAACGAGGGGTCGCGGAAGGTGAGCCCTTCGGTGGCCTTGACGATGCCGAACTCGGCTTTGCTGGCGGTCCAGTCGTGGTCGGGCTCGTGGCCGGAGACGTCCTCGCCGTAGGTGAGCACGAGATCGGCGTGCGCCGGTCCGGTCACGGCGAGGGCGGTCGCCGCCGTGGCGACGGCCGCCGTGAGGGCGAGGGCGGCGCGGAGGCGCCGGAGGGTGCCGGCGAGCCGCTTCGTAACGGAGAGGGACGTGAGGGAATCGAACATGAAGGGGTTGACTCCTTGCTTCCATGCCGCCGGGCCGGGCCGAGAGGATGGGGCGGGAGGCGCCCTGCGGCGCGCCACAGGGGCGCGGCGCTTCACCCTGGGTGGGTGGGTGTCCCGGCTCCGCGGGGAGCGCGGATTCGGCGGCCGTGCGCTTGCGCTGGGAACTGGTCCCCAAGGGGACGCACGGTCACGGCAATGTCACGGGTGATCGATGGCAATCGTCACCCGATTTCGGTCAAAACCGTACACTCGACCTTACGATGGTGTAAAGAAGGCAAAAAGGGCGCATTGCCAAAGTGTCCTGTACCGCCCGTGACCGCTTCCTCATGAGGGTTCACACCGCACGGCCCGCGCGCCGGCTCGCCGCACGGGCGGCCGGCGCGCATGCCGTCCTCCCCCACCGCGCGGCCGCTCCTTCCCGCACGCCGGCCGCACGGGATGCGCCGTGGCGCCGCCGGCACACGGGCGCACAGGCGCGGCCGGGCCGCCGGGGCGCCGGGTCATCCGCGCTCCCGCCCGGCGATCACGCACCGGGCGGAGCGTGGTACGGCGCCGGCCGGGCCGACGAGGAGGTGCGCTTACCGCCGGCAAGCTCACCCCGCAAGGCCGGCCGGCTCACGCGCGGGGGGGCAGGCCCATAACGTGCGGATTCTCGGCACGGACCCGCCGATGGACGGCCCCGTTCCCGGAGCCGCGTGGTCACGGTGCGCTCACCGGCCTGGTGAGCCGGATCAGCACGGTGGCGTTGATCAGCGCGAGCACGGCGCAGGCCGCGAGCACGGCGAAGCCGGCGCTCGTGGCGTGGGTGCCGGCCTGGGCGGCGGTGGCGCCGGCCCGCAGCGACGAGGCGGCCGCCGCGGCGGCCACGGTGCCCGCGACGGCCACGCCGAGCGCGGCACCGGTCTGGTTGAAGGTGTTGAGCAGGCCGGACCCGACACCGGATTCGGCCGGCCGGACGTGGGAGGAGCCGATGGTGTACAGCGGTACGAAGCTGCTCGGCAGCCCCGCCCCGATGATGACCAGCGCCACGCCCGCGATCAGGGCGTTTCCCGTGCTGATGACCAGGATCCCGGCGCCGGCGAGCTGCGCGGCCGCGGCGCAGAGGTAGAGCCGCGCGAACCCGAGGCGGCCCGCCAGCCTGGGCACGACAAGGGCGGCCAGGAGCGAGGACAGCCCCATGGGCACCAGGGCGAGACCCGCGGTGATGGCCGCCATGCCGTGGGCGCGCTGGAAGTAGCCGCTGGCCAGGTACGTCCCGCCGATCATCACCGCGGCGGCGAGCGAGAGCCCGACGCTGCTCAGCGCGTACGTGGGCAGCCGCAGCAGGTGCAACGGCAGCAGCGGGTCCTCGGCGCGGGCCTGCCGTACGGCCACCAGGGTCAGCAGGAGCGCCGCGACGAGAATGCCCAGCCAGGCGGCCCCCGTGCCGGCACCGTCCTGCAGGCGGATCAGCCCGTACGACAGCGCCGCCAGGCCGGCGGTGGTGAGCAGCGCGATCGGCAGCCGCAGCGGCCTGCGCCGCACGGCGGAGAGCGGCGGCACCGCGCGCAGCGCGGCGATGCCGGTCAGGACGCAGATCGGGACATTGATCAGGAACGCCCATCGCCAGCCGAGCGTCGTGGTGAGCAGCCCGCCGAGGATGACGCCGATGGTCGCGCCCACCACGCCGAGGCCGCTCCACGCGGTCAGCGCCAGCCTGCGCTGGCCGGGCAGGCGGTAGATGGCGAGCACCGCGGACAGCGCTGCGGCGGACAGCACCGCGGCGGCGGCGCCCTGCACGAACCGCCCGGCGATCAGCGCCGGCGTGCCGGGGGCCAGGCCGCACAGTGCGGACGCCGCGCCGAAGAGCGCCAGGCCGGCGAGGAACGAGCGGCGGCGCCCGAACACGTCGGAGATGCGGCCACCGGCGAGCAGCAGGCTGCCGTACATCAGCACGTAGGAGCCGACGGTCCACTGCTGGGCCGCGGCGCCGGCCGAGAGCGACCGGCCGATGGTGGGCAGCGCCACGTTCACGACCGTCGAGTCGAGCATGACCATGAGCTGGGCGGCGCCGAGCACGGCCATGGCGCTCCAGGGGGCGGGTGGGTCCGGTGCGGGCGGCACCGGCGGCGGGGATGCGGGGGTGGTCCGTGTGCTGTCGTGCATACACCCAATATATGCATGCGCATGAAAGTATGTCCTCCGGTAACGTGGTGAAGGTGAGCGACGACCTGGTGATCAGCTGGCTCGCCATGATGCGCGTCTGCAACCGGCTGACACAGACCATCGAGCGCGAGCTCGCGCGCGAGCACCAGCTCTGTGTCAGCGCCTACGAGCTGATGTCGGCCCTGGCTCCCCGGACGGGCTGGACGAGGCTGTCCGACCTGACCGAGCAGGTGTCCCGTAGCCAGCCCCAGGTGTCCCGGCTGATCGCCCAGATGGTGGCCGCCGGCGTCGTGCAGCGCACGGCGTCGCCGGACGACGGGCGGGGTTCCCTGGTACGCCTCACCGAGGCGGGGCGGGACCTGTACGCCTCGGCCACCGCGACGATCGAACGGATCCTCCGCAACGCGGCTCTCCCCGCCGTGCGCTTCCCGCCGGATCCCGCCGGCGCCCCCGCCGACGCCGAGGCCGCGCACGCCACCGGGTGACCGCACCGCCTCACATGGAGCGCGGACCGGCCGGGGCGGGCGTCAGGCCCGCATGCCGCCGATCGGCGGCGGGACGGATCCGCTCACCGGCGCGCCGGCCGGTGTGATGAGGCCGACCCCGCCGGCGTACCTCCCCCATCGCATTCGCCTGCGCCGTCGCCACGGCCGCCGGGCGCGTGGAGCGGCGCCCGGCCGGGTCGCCCCATCCGGCGTCCGAACACCACGGCGGAGGCTCTGCCGCACGCGGCGGGCGCGGCGGCGCCGTCTTTCCGCGCTCACCGCGAAAGTTTCGAAAGCGTCCCGTTCGCCGATTCACAGGCGAAGCATCGAGAGCTCGGCCGATAACGCCTTTGAAACGCCCCTGATCCGCCCTTGACCGCACTCTTGACTGCCCTTTACTTCGACTCTTATATTTCCGCAATATTAAAGGACATCTAAGAAATTTTCGGCGCCGCCCGGATCCCGGGGGTGGTTCGCGGCGGCACCGGGCCGAAGGGAAACGACATGAGCGGCCGGGCATCGATCGGCACGAGGCCGCCGCCCAGCGCCTCGGCACACCGCGCCCGTTCGCCCCGCCATGAGCGGGCCGGCTCCCCCGTCCGGCTCGAGCGGCATGCGGCGGCGGCCGCACCGCCGGCCACGGTCCGGGCCACCGCCGGTCCGGCGGCGGGCACCGCCCCGCACCGGCCCGGTGCCGGGCGCCCGGCGGCGGTGCCGTACCGCGGCGACGCCGGGCACGAGGCCACCACCGGCGGCCACATCCGCCGGTGCGCATCCCCCGGATGACACCGAAAACGCACGAGGATGAGCACAGCCAGCACGATCGACAGACCGCCGGCCACCGGAGACCCGAGCCCGGGCGGCACCCGCCCCGCCCGCCGGGGGAAACGCCCCGGCCACCGCACCTGGCGGGAGGCGCTGCGCCGCGATTGGCAGCTCTACACGCTGGCGATCCTGCCGCTCCTCTTCTTCCTGGTCTTCCGCTACCTGCCGATGATCGGCAACGTGATCGCCTTCCGGAGGTTCGAGCCGGGAGGCAACATCCTCGGCGAGGAATGGGTCGGCCTGCGGTACGTGCGCATGTTCCTGAACGACCCCACGTTCTGGAACGTGTTCGCCAACACCGTGATCCTCGGGGCGCTGACCCTGGTGGTCTGCTTCCCGCTGCCGATCGTGCTCGCGCTGCTGCTCAACGAGCTCGTCAGCAAGCGCATCAAGCGGTTCGTCCAGTCGGTCTCCTACCTGCCGCACTTCCTGTCCACGGTGGTCGTGGCCGGCATGGTCATGGAGCTGGTCTCGCTCGACGGCCCGATCAACCAGGTCCTGCGCGCGCTCGGCGGCGAGCCCATCGCCTTCCTGCAGGAGCCGGAGTGGTTCCGCGCGGTCTACGTCTCCTCCGAGGTCTGGCAGACCGTCGGCTGGGGCACGATCATCTACCTCGCCGCGCTCACCACCATCGACCCGCAGCTCTATGAGGCGGCGAGGATCGACGGCGCGGGACGGTGGCGGCAGATCTGGCACGTGACCCTGCCCGGCATCCGGCCCACCGTGGTCACGCTGCTCATCCTCAACATCGGCACGTTCATGGCCGTCGGGTTCGAGAAGATCCTCCTGCTCTACAACCCGCTGACGTACCCGACCGCCGACGTGATCGCCACGTACCTGTACCGGATGGGCGTGGTGTCGAACAACTTCAGCTACGCCGCGGCGATCGGGCTGTTCGAGGCCATCATCGGGCTCGCCCTGGTGCTGTCGGCGAACTTCATCTCCCGTCGCACGGTGGGGGCCAGCCTGTGGTGACCATCGACCAGACCAGGGGATACCGCGTATTCCGGGTGATCAACGGCGTCATCCTGACCGGCGTCGTGATCGTCACCCTCTACCCGTTCCTCAACGTCGTCGCCCGGTCGTTCAGCGACGAGTACGCCATCCGCGCCGGCAAGGTCAGCATCTTCCCCGTCGGGTTCACGCTCGACACGTACACGTACGTGGCGTCCGACCCGATGTTCTGGATCAACTACCGCAACACGGTGGTCTACACGGTCGTCGCCACGTTCATCGCGATGGTGCTGACCACCAGCTACGCGTACGTGCTGTCGAAGCAGCACCTGAAGGGCCGCAAGTTCCTCATCGGCATCGCGGTCTTCACGATGTTCTTCTCCGGCGGCCTCATCCCCAACTACGTCCTCATCACCAGCCTCGGCTTCAAGGACACCATCTGGGCCATCGTCCTGCCGAACGCGATCAGCGTCTTCAACCTCCTGGTGATGAAGACGTTCTTCGAGAACCTGCCGAAGGAGCTCGAGGAGGCCGCCGCCATCGACGGCCTGAACACCTACGGCATCCTGCTCCGGATCGTGCTCCCGCTGTCGAAGGCGGTGATCGCCACGATGGTGCTGTTCTACGCGGTCACCTTCTGGAACTCGTGGTTCTCCGCCTTCCTCTACATGACGAAGTCGGAGCTGTTCCCGGTCACCGTGTACCTGCGCAACCTCATCGCCGGGGCCACCTCCGCGACCTCGGTCGGGGCCGACGCCACCAACCTCACCGTGGCCACGAACATCAAGTCGGTGACCATGGTGCTCACCGTCATCCCGATCTTGCTGGTCTACCCCTTCGTCCAGCGGTACTTCGTCTCCGGCGTCATGCTCGGCGCGGTCAAGGGGTGACCCACCCGAGGCTTCCCCGCACCCACCCCGTTCCCAGGGAAAGGACCCCCAGATGGTCGAGATGAGCAGGCGTCAGGCGCTCGTCACCATGGGCGCCCTCTTCGCGCTCGCCGCGTGCAGTGGCGACGGCGGTAACGGCGACAAGAGCAAGACCTCGGGCGAGGACCTGTCGGCGCACAGCGATGGCGCGATGCCCGACTACGGCGTCGGCAAGCAGTTCAAGGCCACGGTTCCGCTGACGTTCAGCATCCTCTACAACAACCACCCCTTCTACCCGATCAAGAAGGACTGGTTGTTCTGGTCTGAGCTCACCAAGCGCACCAACGTGACGCTCGAGCCGAACGTGGTGCCGCTCAGCGACTACGAGAACAAGCGGAGCCTGCTCATCGGCGCCGGCGACGCCCCGCTGATCATCCCGAAGACCTATCCGGGGCAGGAGACCGCGTTCGTCGCCTCCGGCGCCATCCTGCCGGTCAGCGACTACATCGACCTGATGCCGCACTTCAAGGACAAGGTCGCCAAGTGGAACCTCCAGGCCGACATCGACACGCTCCGGCAGGCCGACGGCCGCTTCTACCTGCTCCCCGGCCTCCACCAGGACTACTGGGTGGACTACTCCCTGGCGATCCGGGTCGACATCCTCGAGAAGCTCGGGCTGCAGATCCCGCAGACCCTGGAGGAGCTGCACCAGGTGCTCAGGGCGATGAAGGAGGAGTACCCGGACTCCTATCCCTGGACCGACCGGTGGAACAACCCCACGCCCGGCGGCGCGCTGCTCAACATCATCGGCATGGCGTTCGGCGCCCGCGGCGGCTGGGGCTTCCTCAACGGCGTGACCTGGGACCCCAACGCGCAGAAGTTCGTCTACACCGGTGCGATGGACGCGTACCGGCAGATGCTGCAGTACCTCAACGGGCTGGTGAAGGAAGGGCTGCTCGACCCGGACAGCTTCACCCAGACCGACGAGCAGGCGATCCAGAAGCTGGTGTCCGGCAAGTCCTTCGTGATCAGCGCCAACGCGCAGGTCCTGGTCAACGAGTACCGGCCGCCGCTGAAGAAGGCGAACCCCAAGGCCAAGCTGGTCAAGATCCCGGTGCCCATCGGGCCGATGGGCCCCATCAAGGCGACGCCGAACGACACGCGCCTGGAGAACGGGATCATGATCTCCAAGAAGGCGCGGGAGAGCAGGAACTTCGTCGCCATGATGCAGTTCATCGACTGGCTCTGGTACTCCGACGAGGGCCAGATCTTCGCCAAGTGGGGCGTCGAGGGGGTCACCTATACCAGGGACGCCTCCGGCAAGTTCAGGCTCACGAAGGACGTCGACTTCGTCGGGCTCAACCCGGGCGCGCCCAAGCACCTGCAGCAGGACTTCGGCTTCTCCAACGGTGTGTTCGCGTACGGCGGCAGCACCGAGCTGCTCCAGTCGACCTTCTCCGAGGAGGAGATCGAGTTCCAGAAGGTGATGAACTCCCGGCGGGCGATGCCGGTGGCCCCGCCCCGGCCGCTCACCGAGGAGGAGCGCGAGCAGGCCACGCTGTGGGAGACCCCGCTCAAGGACCACGTCATGCAGAACACGCTCCAGTTCATCCTCGGCAAGCGCAGCCTCGACGAGTGGGACGCCTACGTGGCCGAGCTCGAGGGCAAGAACATGTCGGCCTACATCAACCTCATCAACAACGCGTACGAGCGGTACAAGCAGCAGCACGGCTGACGCTCGGCGTGCGCCTCACCGGAGGCGTCCGGCGCGGGTGACGACGTGGCGCGCCTGGTCGATGGGGACGGGTTCGGCCGGGCGCGCCGCCGGCCGCGGGGCGCCGGTCACCCCCTGGTCTCCGCGGGCAGGCGGCGCGGAGATCGAGGGCGGCCGGCCCTCGCGGCCATTCCCGGCCCGCCGCGGGACGGCCCCGGCCCGCCGCCGGCGCTCCCGGGGCACGGCCGTGGCCGGCCGGGCTCCGGCACCCCCGGCCTGCCATGACCGCACGAATCGCTCCGGAGTCCCCCATTGATGGAATCGACGGCCGAACGGCGGTTCGGTGAGGGCCCGCTCTCCCGCGCCGCCGCACTGATCTACACCCTGCTCGTCATCGAGCTGCTCTTCCTCGCCACCACCCTGCCCGGCCTGATCGGGCTCGTCCTGCTCGAGCGCGATCCCGGCAACGTCCCGCTGGCCGCGCTGTGCCTGCTCCCGGTCGGCCCCGCGCTGTCCGCCGCGCTGTACGCGGTGCACCGCCGCCGCCTCGACCTGACCGACCTGCACCCCGCCCGCGCGTTCTGGCGCGGCTACGCGATGAACGTGCGCGGCGTGCTGAAGATCTGGGTGCCGTGGCTCGCCTGGATGAGCATCGTCGGGCTGACCCTGATGAACTTCTCCGCCGCCGGCGTGCCCCGGTGGTGGGCGGGGCTGCTCGTGCTCACCGCGGCGGCGGGCACCCTGTGGCTCGTCAACGCCCTCGTCATCACCTCGCTGTTCGAGTTCCGGGGGCGGGACATCGCCCGGCTGGCCGTGTACTTCCTGTTCAGCTCGCCCCGGGTCACCGTGGGCAACGCGAGCCTGCTGATCGTGGCGGCCGCCATCACGCTGCTCGCCACCGAGGCGGTGCTCGCCCTGCTCGCCTCGCTGCTCGCCGCGGCGCTGCTGCTGAACGGCAAGCCGATGATCGACGAGGTCATGGAGCGGTTCACCGCGTGAGCCCGGCCGGCGCTCCGGGGACGTGGCCGCCTCCTCCCCCGCCGGGCACCCGGACGGCGGCTGCGCGAACGGCCGCGGGTTCCGTCGCCGATCGCAGGATGGCCGGCCCTCCGTGGTGGTGAAGTCATGGACACGCGTGTCCAAACGCGGTGCCCTTTACATCGTAGATTTCCAGCGACCGTCATGCGGCCGCACCGGCACCGCGCCCGGTCCGGTCCGGTCGCCACGGCGGCGAGCCAGCCGTACAGGTCGTTGCCGAGCGGGCCTCCGGCAGCCGGGCGACCCCGCCGTACGAGGAGGAGCGCCGCCGCACCGGCGTGAACCGCCGCCGCGGTGCCCCGCGGGCACGCGATTCGCCGGCCGCCCGGGGCCGGGTGCTCGCTCAGCCCGGTGGTGACGACGGCGCTCCCGGGCGCGAACGCCGCAGGGAAGGTCGCGCGGGCGGTGGGGTCGAAGGCCAGGTCGCCGTGACGGCGCACCGGCGGGCGGCCCACCGCGCGTCACCGGCCCCGCGCCGGCGAGCAATGAAACTTTCGCGGAGTATTTGACACTTTTCTTTACAAACCTCTGCGCAAGGCGATTTCCTCCTCTTAGTGGAGGTGCTTGAGGACCGTCGTTCGCGAGGCCTTGGTGGAGTGCGCTCTTCGCGCACACGGCGCGGCGTCGATCGCGCGGGAGCGACCCCGCGCGGCGCTTCTCCTGCCTGAATCCCGTGGCCCAGGCACGGTCCTGCCGCGCGCCCGACCACGACCGCTCCGGCCGCTGCCCGAGCGGCTTCGACGGTGGCCGGACGTGAACGATGAGGAGGATCTGCAGATGCGTATGCCCTGGCGAGCGCGGTCACCACGCAGCTCCGCCGCCCCGACCGCGGCCCTGCCCAGGCGGACTCTGCGCCGCCGCCTCGCGATCGGCGTCGTTCCCCTTCTGCTGGCCGGAGCCGGCTGGGTGACGGCGCAGCCCGCCCAGGCCGCCATCGCCTGCCGGGTCGACTATGAGATCAGCGCGAGCTGGCCGGGCGGCTTCACCGCCAACGTCACCATCCACAACCTCGGTGACGCGATCAACGGCTGGCAGCTGACCTGGTCCTTCGGCGCCGGGCAGCAGATCACCCAGATCTGGAACGCCACCCACACCCAGTCCGGCTCGTCGGTCACCGCCACCAACGTCTACTACAACGCCGACATCCCCAGCGGCGGCAGCGTGAACTTCGGCTTCAACGGCTCCTGGACCGGCTCCAACCCGGCGCCCACCTCGTTCGCGCTGAACGGTGTGCCCTGCACCGGCGGCCCGGGCACGCCTCCTCCGTCCCCGACCCCGTCGTCCACCCCGTCCCCGACGCCGTCGGTCACCCCGTCGCCGACGCCGTCGGTCACCTGCGACCTGCCGTCGCAGTACCGGTGGACGTCGACGGGCCCGCTGGCGAACCCGAGGTCGGGGTGGGTCTCGCTCAAGGACTTCACCAACGTCGTCTACAACGGCAAGCACCTGGTCTACGCGACGACGCACGACACCGGAACGCGATGGGGGTCGATGAACTTCGACCCCTTCACGAACTGGTCGGACATGGCGACGGCCCGCCAGAACGAGACGCCCTTCTCCGCCGTCGCGCCCACGCTGATCTACTTCGCCCCGAAGAACATCTGGGTGCTCGCCTACCAGTGGGGCCGGTACCCCTTCTCGTACCGGACCTCCACCGATCCGAGCAACCCGTACAGCTGGTCGGAGGAGCAGCCCCTGTTCACCGGGAGCATCTCCGGTTCCGCGACGGGGCCCATCGACCAGACGCTGATCGGCGATGACAAGAACATGTACCTGTTCTTCGCCGGGGACAACGGCAAGATCTACCGGGCGAGCATGCCCATCCAGAACTTCCCCGGCAACTTCGGCTCGTCCGCGACGGTGGTCATGAGCGACTCGACCTACAACCTGTTCGAGGGGGTCGAGGTCTACACGCTCAAGGGCCAGAACAAGTACCTCATGCTCGTCGAGGCGATCGGCTCGCAGGGGTGGCGTTACTTCCGCTCCTTCACCGCCACCAGCCTGGACGGCACGTGGACGCCGCAGGCCGCGACCGAGAGCAACCCGTTCGCGGGCAAGGCCAACAGCGGCGCCACCTGGACCAACGACATCAGCCACGGCGATCTGGTGCGCACCAACCCCGACCAGACCAAGACCGTCGATCCGTGCAACCTGCAGCTGCTCTACCAGGGACGCGCCACCAACTCCGGCGGGGACTACGACCTTCTGCCGTACCGGCCGGCCCTGCTGACGCTGCAGCGCTGACGGCCTGACCCGGGCCAGGTTCGCGATCACGGCGCGTGATCAGGACCGGACGGCGGGCCCGGCGACGGCCGGGCCCGCCGTGTCATGCGCCCGGTCCGGCCTTCCGGGCGGGCTGAAGCCGCCGTGCCGGTGAGGCCCGCGCCTCAGTTTCCGGATTCGGCACGGGTCCGGCTCGCCGGGCTCGGCGGGGAGCCGGCATCGGCTCACCCCCTCTCCCCCGGCCCGCGACCCGTACCCCGGCCCCACCGCGAGAACCTCCGCACCCGAAAGGTCTCGGAGCGCAGGCGATCGCGCGGGGCGGCCCCGCCCTCCGGGGACCGGCCGTCCCGGAGAACGGGGCCTCGGTCCCGAGGGCTGCGGATCCGGCGAGCCGACCCGTAGCCCTGGGAACCCGAGCCGTCGCGGTTCCGGGAGCCCGAGCCGTCGCGGCTCTGGGCACCGGAGCCGCCCTTCGTCACGCCGGCGCGGACGCGGCGGGCTCGCGGCGGGGCGCCGGGACGACCGGCGCGGCGAACCGGCTGCGCGGCCGGGGCAGGCCGTAGTGGTCCCGCAGGGTGGTGCCGGTGTACTCGGTGCGGAACAGGCCGCGCCGCTGCAGGATCGGCACCACGTGCTCGGCGAACGCGTCGAACCCGCCGGTGAGGTACGGGGGCATGACGTTGAAGCCGTCCGCCGCCCCGGTGGTGAACCACTCCTCGATCCGGTCGGCGATCTGCTCGGGGGTGCCCGCGGTGACCCAGTGCCCGCGCGCGCCCGCGAGCCGGTGCAGCAGCTGCCGGATCGTCGGCCGCTCCCGGTCGATGATGCCGACGATGAGCTGGAACCGGCTGCCGGCGTTGAGCTCCGGGTCGTCCGGGATCAGCTCGCGCGGGAACGGCTCGTCCAGGTCGTGGCCGGACAGGTCGACGCCGAGCACCCGGCGGAGCTGCTCCAGGCCGTACTCGGGCTGGGTGAGCTCGTTGAACTCCCGCTGCAGCCGGAGCGCCTCGGCCTCGGTGGAGCCGATGAACGGGCTGAGCCCGGGCAGCACCTTGACCTGGTCCGGGTCGCGGCCCTCGGCCTTGGCCCGCCTCTTGATGTCGGCGTAGAAGGAGCGGGCGCTGTCGATGGTCTGGTGCGCGGTGAAGATGGCCTCGGCGTACCTGGCGGCGAGGGCCTTGCCGTCCTCGGACGAGCCCGCCTGCACGTACACCGGGCGGCCCTGCGGGGAGCGGGGGATGTTGAGCGGACCGCGCACCCGGAACAGCTTCCCGGCGTGGTCGATGGGGTGGATGCGGTCGGTGTCGGCGAAGACCCCGGACTCCGGGTCGACGACCAGCGCCTCGTCCTCCCAGCTGTCCCAGAGCTTGGTCACCACGTCGACGAACTCGTGGGCCCGGGCGTACCGCTCGGCGTGCACGGGGTGCTCGTCGAGCCCGAAGTTCTGCGCCGCGTTCGCTGCGCCGGTGGTGACGATGTTCCACCCGGCCCGGCCCCGGCTGAGGTGGTCCAGGGAGGCGAAGAGCCGGGCGAGGTTGTACGGCTCGAAGTAGGTGGTGGACGCGGTGCCGATCAGCCCGATCCGTTCGGTGGCCACGGCGATGCCCGACAGCCAGGTGAACGGCTCGAGCCGGAACCGGCTGGCGTACCGGATGTTGTCCGGCAGCGCCGGCCCGTCGGCGAAGAAGACCGCGTCGAACTTGGCCGCCTCGGCGCGGCGGGCGAGCTCCTGGTAGTAGGTGATGTCCAGGACGCGGTCCGGGGCGGACCCGGGGTACCGCCAGGCGGCCTCGTGGTGACCGGCCGGGTAGATGAACAGGTTGAGGTGCAGCTGCCGGTTCGGGGTGGTCATGGTCTCTCCTCTCCGGTGACGCCGAGCGCGGCGAGCAGGTGGGCGCGCACCTCGGCGAAGCGGGGGTCGGTGGATTCCCTGGGTGAGTCGAGGTCGATGGTCCGCTCGGTGGTGATCCGCCCGTCGGACAGGACGAGCACCCGGTCGGCGAGCACGATCGCCTCGTCGACGTCGTGGGTGACGAGCAGCACCGCCGGCCGGTGCCGGTCGCAGAGCCGGCGCAGCAGCGCGTGCATCCGGATCCGGGTGAGCGCGTCGAGCGCGCCGAAGGGCTCGTCGGCGAGCAGCAGCTGGGGCTCCCGCACCAGGGAGCGGGCGAGGGCGACCCGCTGCTGCTCCCCGCCGGACAGCTCGTTGGGCCAGGCGCGTTCCCGCCCGGCGAGCCCGACCTCGGCGAGGCTCTCCCGGCCGCGTTCGGCCGCGTCGGGGCCGTCGAGGCCGAGGACGACGTTGGCGAGCACCCGCTGCCAGGGCAGCAGCCGCGAGTCCTGGAAGACCACGGAGACCCGCTCGGGGACCTCCACCACGCCGCCGCCCGCGACGTCGTGGTCGAGGCCGGCGAGGGCGCGCAGCAGGGTGCTCTTGCCGGATCCGCTCTTGCCGAGCAGGGCGACGAACTCGCCCGGGGCGATCTCCAGGTCGAGGGAGTCGAGGACGACCCGGTCGCCGTAGGCCCGGGTGAGGCCGGAGACCCGCACCGCGGGCGCCACCGCGGTCAGCCCGCCAGCGTGCGCCGCCATGCCAGTGCCCTCCTTTGCACGAGGCGGACCGCCGCGTCGGAGACCAGGCCGAGCAGGCCGTACAGGACGATGCCGACGAAGATCACATCGGTCTGGCCGTAGGAGCGGGCGAGGTCCATCATGTAGCCGATCCCGCTGGTGGAGTTGATCTGCTCGACGACCGCGAGGAACAGCCACGCGGCGGTGACCGCGAACCGCATCCCGATGAGGAATCCGGGCAGCGCGCCCGGGAGCACGACCTTGCGGATGAAGTCGCGGTGGGTGAGCCGGAGCGTCTCGGCGAGCTCGACGTACCTGCTGTCGATGCTGCGCAGGCCGTTGTGGGTCTGGATGTAGATGTGCACCAGGACGCCGAGCGTGATCGTGGTGATCTTCATGCCCTCGCCGATGCCGAGCCAGAGGATCAGCAGCGGCATCAGCGCCAGCGTGGGGATGGCCCGCTTGATCTGCACCGGCCCGTCGATGATCGACTCCCCCCAGCGGCTGAGCCCGGAGACGACCGCGAGCACGGTGCCGAGCACCGTCCCGAAGGCGAGGCCGAGGCCGACCCGCTGCAGCGAGGTGAGCAGGTTCTCCTGGAGGCGGCCGCTCTCGATCAGGTCGATCGCGGTGCCGGCGATGGTCCACGGGGCGGGGAGGAACCGGGGGTCGAGCAGGCCGGTCGCCGAGCCGGCGGCCCAGGCGCCGAGCAGGAGCGCGGGGCCGAGCAGGGGGCCGAACCGGATGGGGTCGCCGGGGCCGAGCCTGCGCCCGGCCCGGCGGCCGCCCGGGCCGGGCGGGGCGGGCGGGGCCGCGGTCGCGGGCACCGTGGGTGCCGCGGAGGTGCCCGCCTCCGGCGGCACCGGCGGCACTCGCCTGAGCCGGGTTCTGGTGTCTGCCATCACGCCCCCTTCTTCCTGATGGCGTCGGCGGCGACGCGCTCGAAGCGCAGGTCGTAGAGGTCCTTCGCGTTGATCACCGGGTTGCCGCTCTCCGCGGCGAGGAGGTCGATGGTCTCCTGGTGGCGGGCGATGACGTCGGTCCAGCTCGCGGGGATGTCCGGCTCACCCGCCTGCTTGACGAGGTAGGCGCCGTCGGCCGGGCTCAGCCCTTGGTCTTTGACGTAGTAGCCCTGGATCCACTCCTCGGGGTGCTCGTAGACCCAGACGGCCGCCCGGGCCCAGGCCTGGACGTACTCGCGGATGGCCGCGGCCTTGGCGGGATCCCGCAGGGTCTCGGTGCGGACGTACAGGTGGGTGGGGTCGTCGCGGACGCCGTGGGGGATCGTGGCCGCGCCGCGGTCCCCGTACTTGGCGAGGTAGCGCTTGATGTTGACGCCGCCGAGCGGGGCCATGTCGACCTGCCGGCTGGCGAGTGCGTTGACGTAGACGTCGCCGGTGCTCGGCAGCTCGACCAGCGTCACGTCGTCCTTGGTGAGCCCGGCCTTCCGGAGCACCCGCAGGACGAGCGCGCCCTGCGCCTGGCCGGGGCTGTAGGCGATCCGCTTGCCGCGCAGGTCGGCGAGGGTCCGGACGTGCACCCCCGGGGCGATGCCGAGCTCGTAGACCGGGTGGTCGAGGGGGTCCTTGCGGAACTTCGCCGCGACGATCTTGACCGGCAGGCCGGTCCAGGTGGCGTGGATCGGCGGGATGTCGGCGACCGAGCCGACGTCGAGCGCGTCGGCGCGGAACGCCTCGAGCGTCTGGGGGCCGCCGCTGAAGTTGGCCCATTCGACCTCGAAGGAGAGCTTGCCGATCTCACCGGAGAGCTCGAGCGCCACCTTGGTCTGGGGGTCGCCGATCCGGAGCCGGGTTCCCTCCGGCACCTGGGTGGGCAGCGGCGCGTCGAGCGCGAGCTCCGGCCCGGACGGCCCGGAGCCGCGGGCGCACGCCGACAGCGTGGCCAGGAGGACGGTGATGACGAGGGGCGCGAGCACGCGTACGGCCCGCCGCGATGGGAGGGGGGACATGAGGTAGCCCTTCGCTAGCAGTGTGGGTGCGGGAGTCCGCTCGCACGATCGGATCCGTGCGGCGCAGGAGAGGACGGTCGGTGACTGCTACGCGAGGCGCCGACACAGGGCGCTGGCGACGTGGCACAGGTCGACGTGCGCACGCCGGGTCAAGGGGCTCGCTTGACTCATGGTCCCCACGGTCGCATCGTTCCCGGACGAAGTCAATATTTCCTACTTGTTTTAAAGGAAATATTCCCGGATCACCCGGCTGAGCTGGGCGGACACCACTCCCCCGGCGGGTGCCGTAACAGCACGGCAACCCCGGCGATATCCGGTCCCGCGCGGACGGGTCCGGCCGTGGCGACGACGCGAGAGCCCGGGCCGGCGCTGGCGGCGACGGGGCGGGTCAGCCCGCCGGCTGGGCTGGACGGCGCGGTCCAGGCGCCGGCGGTGCCGTACGCGGCCCCGACGAGCCCTTACGAGGGGGCGAGATCCCGGTCCAGGCCTCGGTGGCGCGCCGGCGAGGTGCTCGCCCGGACCCTCAGCGTGATCGGCAGGACCTCGACCGTGCCCGGCTCGGCCTTGCCGGAGAGGAGGTCGGCGAGCAGCCGCACCGCCCGGCGGCCCATCTCCCGGGGGGCGATGTCGATCGCGGTGATCGGGGTGATCAGGCTCTGCAGGCTGGGGCTGTCGACGTACGAGGCGACGAGCAGGTCGTCGGGCACGTGGCGGCCCTGCTGAAGGGCGGCCTGGAGCGCGCTGGTCGCGCCGCCGTCCGGCACGGAGATGATCGCGTCCACTCCCCCGGGTGACCGCAGCGCCTCGGCCACCGCCCGGCCCACGTCCTCGGGAGCGCACACGAACGGCACGTCGTAGATGAGCGCCTCCCGGCCGTGCTCCGCGCACCAGGCCCGGTACGCGGTGCGGACGTCCAGGGCGAACGAGGTCTCCTCGCCCGGGCAGAGCAGCGCGATGCGCTCGGCCCGGTCGGCCAGGTGGTCGAGCAGGGAGCGGATCCCCGCGCCGTGGTCGGACTCCACCCGCCCGGCGTGCTGGGCGCCCGGGGTCAGGTCGCGCTCGCAGGTGACGACCGTGATGCGGCGCTCGGCGAGCGCCCGGAGCATGGGGTCGCCGAGCATGGGGTCGGAGACCACCACCCCGTCGACGTAGAGCGGCGGCGGGTCCGCGGGGTTGTGCAGGGCCGGGATCAGGGTGAGCGCCACGTCGTGCGCGAGGGCCTCCTCCGCGGCCCCGATGGCGAGGTCCATGTAGTACTGGAGGCCGATCGTGCGGTCGGGGAAGTAGAGCCCGATGGCCCCGGTGCGGCCGCCGCGCAGGTTGCGGGCGCTCCGGTTGGCGACGTACCCCAGTTCCCGGGCGACCGCGGCCACCCGCTCGCGGGTGGCGGCGGGCAGCCTGCCGCGACCGCTCAGGGCGTCGGAGACGGTGGTCTTGGACACGCCGGCGGCGCGGGCGACGTCCAGCAGGGTGATCCGCTTTCGTGCCTTCATCACCGCCAACGGTACACGGTGCAACGGTTCGGCAGATTTCTAGAGGAACGTTCCGTCAACCTATTGCAGGAACGTTCCTGCTCGTGTTCTAATCGGGCTCACCTTCCTAACCCGGGGCGTTCCACCCGGGTCGTGAGGTGATCCACGTGCATCTGACGCCCACTGAGCGCGACCGGCTCCTGCTGTTCGCCGCCGCGGAGCTGGCCCGGGCACGCCGCGCCCGCGGGCTGCGGCTGAACGTCCCCGAGGCGATCGCGCTGATCGCGGACACGGTCTGCGAGGCGGCCCGGGACGGCCGCCGCCTGGACGAGGCGATCGAGGCCGGGCGGTCGGTGCTCACCGCCGACGACGTGCTGCCCGGCGTGCCGAACGTGGTCCGGGAGGTCCAGGTCGAGGCGGTCTTCGACGACGGGACCCGGCTCGCCGTGGTCACCGATCCGTTCGGCCGCGACGCGGTGGACCCGGCGGGGCCGGGCGCGGTGCTGCCCGGTGCGGACGAGGACGGGCCGGGCGCCGAGGACGACGAGGACGCGGTGACGCTGGAGGTCACCAACACGGCCGCGGTGCCGATCAGCGTCACCTCGCACTTCCACTTCTTCGAGGTCAACCCCCGGCTCCGCTTCGACCGGGCCAAGGCGTACGGCCGGCACCTGGCCGTGCCCGCCGGGACCGCGGTGCGGTTCGACCCCGGCGCCACCGTCGAGGTGCGGCTGGTCCCGATCCGGGGCGACCGCGTGGTGATCGGCTTCGCCGGCCTGGTGGACGGCCCGCTGGACGCCCCGGGGGCCAAGGAGCGGGCGCTGGAGCGCGCCCGGGCCTGCGGATACCTGGGCGCGGAGGAGCCGGCGTGAACCCGAGAGCGAAGGAGCCGGCGTGAACCGGAGTGAGTATGCCGCGGTGTACGGCCCGACCACCGGGGACCGGATCGTGCTCGCCGACACCGGGCTGGTGGTGGAGGTCGAGGCGGACGCCCAGCGGCGCGGCGAGGAGTTCCTCGCCGGGTTCGGCAAGACGGCCCGGGACGGGCTCCACCTCAAGGCCGCCTCGGTGCGGGAGACCTGCGACCTGGTCGTGTCGAACGTGGTGATCATCGACCCGGTGCTCGGCGTGCGCAAGGCGTCGATCGGCATCCGGAACGGCCGGATCACCGCGATCGGCCGGGCCGGCAACCCGGACACCCTCGACGGGGTCGACGTTGTGGTCGGCACCGGGACCACGATCGTCAGCGGCGAGGGGCTCATCGCCACGCCGGGGGCGATCGACACCCACGTGCACCTGATCTCCCCGCGGGTGATGGAGGCGTCGCTCGCGTCCGGGGTGACCACCATCCTGGGCCAGGAGTTCGGCCCGGTCTGGGGCGTCGGGGTGAACTCGCCGTGGGCGCTGCGGACCGCGTTCGCCGCGTTCGACGCCTGGCCGGTCAACATCGGGTTCCTGGCGCGGGGCTCGTCCTCCCGGCCGGAGCCGCTGGTCGAGGCCCTGGCCGAGGGAGGCGCCTGCGGGTTCAAGGTGCACGAGGACATGGGCGCCCACGCCCGGGCGCTCGACACCGCGCTGCGGGTCGCCGAGGAGCACGACGTCCAGGTCGCGCTGCACACCGACGGCCTGAACGAGAGCCTGTCGGTGCGGGACACCCTCGCCGTGCTCGACGGGCGGACCATCCACGCCTTCCACGTCGAGGGGTGCGGCGGCGGGCATGTGCCGGACGTGCTCACCCTGGCCGGCCGGCCGAACGTCATCGGCTCCTCCACCAACCCGACGCTGCCGTTCGGCCGGGACGCCGTGGCCGAGCACTTCCACATGATCGTCTCCTGCCACGGGCTCTCCCCCGACCTGCCCAGCGACCAGGCGCTGGCCCGCGACCGGATCCGGGCGCAGACCATGGCCGCGGAGGACGTGCTGCACGACCTCGGCGTCATCCCGATCACCTCCTCCGACGCCCAGGGCATGGGCCGGGCCGGGGAGACGATCCGGCGGACGTTCGCCCTCGCCGCGAAGATGAAGGCCGAGCGCGGGCCGGAACACGAGCGGCACGACAACGCGCGGGTCCTCCGCTACCTGGCCAAGCTCACCATCAACCCCGCGCTGGCGCACGGCCTCGCCCACGAGATCGGCTCCCTGGAGCCGGGCAAGCTCGCCGACATCGTTTTGTGGGAGCCCGCCCGGTTCGCCGCCAGCCCGCGGCTGGTGCTCAAGGCCGGCTTCCCCGCCTGGGGCGTGACCGGGGACCCGAACGCCGCGGTGGAGCACGCGCAGCCGCGGGTCATGGGGCCGCAGTTCGGCGGGCACGGGGCCGCCCCGGCCGAGATCGCCGTCGCCTTCGTCAGCCGGTCGGCCCTCGACGCCGGCCGGGACCGGCTCCCCACCCGCCGCCGCCGCGTGGCCGTACGGAACACCCGCGGCATCGGGCTGGCCGATATGGTGCACAACGGACGAATTGGAACAGTGCACGTCGATCCCGCCACCGGCGCCGTGGACCTGGACGGCGAGCCCCTCACCTCCACCCCGGCCGAGCGCGTCCCCCTCTTCCGCCTCTACCACCTCTGACCGACCCGGACCGACTGCTGGCGAGGTGCCACGTGACCCAGTACGCAGATCTCGTCATCACCGAAGCCCCCGTCTTCACCGCCGACGCCGCCCGGAGCTGGACCGACGCGGTGGCCGTACGGGGAGACCGGATCGTCGCGCTCGGCGCGGCGAACGTCAAGGAGCTGATCGGCCCGCGCACCCTCGTGATCCAGGCGCGCGGCGGGATGGTGCTCCCCGGGTTCCAGGACTCCCACATCCACGCGCCGTTCGCCGGCCGCAACCGGCTCCACGTGGACCTCAGCGGCCTGGCCGGCAAGCAGGCCTACCTCGACCACATCGCCCGGTACGCGGCGGCCAACCCCGGCAAGCGGTGGATCATCGGCGGCGGCTGGGCGATGGAGTACTTCCCCGGCGGCACGCCCCGGAAGGAGGACCTCGACGCGATCGTGCCGGACCGGCCGGTCTTCCTCTTCAACCGGGACGTGCACGGCGCGTGGGTCAACTCCGCCGCGCTCGAGATCGGCGGCATCACCAAGGACACCCCGGACCCGGTCGACGGCCGGATCGAGCGGGACCCGCAGACCGGCGAGCCGACCGGCACCCTGCACGAGGGCGCGGCGTACACCTTCTTCGAGCGCTTCGTCCCGCCCCTCAGCCGGGAGCAGTGGGAGGCCGCGATCCTCAACGCGCAGGAGCACCTCCACTCCCTCGGCATCACCGGCTGGCAGGACGCCTGGGTCACCCCGGAGACGCTGGCCGCCTACCGCTCGCTCGACTCCTCGGGCCGGCTCACCGCCCGCGTGGTGGGCGCGCTCTGGTGGGACCGGCACCGCGGCCTGGAGCAGATCACCGGATTCCTCGACCAGCGGGAGCAGGGCACCGCCCGCTTCCGCCCCACCACCGTCAAGATCATGACCGACGGGGTGCTGGAGAACCACACCGGGGCGCTGCTCGAGCCGTACTGCGACGGCTGCGGCGGGCACACCGACAACCGCGGCCTGTTCTACGTGGACCCCGAGGTGCTCAACGCGGCCGTCACCGAGCTGGACCGGCTCGGGTTCCAGGTCCACATGCACGCCATCGGCGACCGGGCCGTCCGCAACGCGCTCAACGCCGTGCAGGCCGCCCGGGAGGCCAACGGCGGCAGCGACAACCGGCACCACATCGCCCACATCCAGCTCATCCAGCCCGAGGACATCCCGCGGTTCCGCGAGCTTGGCGTCATCGCCAACTGCCAGGCGTACTGGGCGCAGATGGAACCGCAGATGGAAGAGCTCACCATCCCCTTCCTCGGCCGGGACAGGGCCGACCTTCAGTACGCGTTCGGCGATCTCCTCCGCTCCGGCGCCACCCTGGCCATGGGCAGCGACTGGCCGGTGACCACCGCCAACCCGCTGGAGGAGATCGAGGTCGCGGTCACCCGGATCGACCCCGAGAACCGCGACAACGCGCCCTTCCTCCCCGAACAGGCGTTGCCGCTCCCGGTCGCGCTGACCGCGTTCACCGCCGGCTCCGCCTACCTCAACCACGACGACGACGCCGGTGTCATCGCGATCGGCAAGCGCGCCGACCTCGTGGTTCTCGACCGCAACCTCTTCGACCCCGCCGCCGGTCCGATCGGCGACGCGCGCGTCGTATGCACCATCGCGTCCGGATCGGTGGTGTACGAGCGCCCGTGAGGAGAGCTCTATGAAAACCCCCCAGCCCACCTCTGGCGGCACCCGCCTGCAACGCGTGCTCGGCCTGCCCTCCCTGGTGCTGTTCGGCCTGGCCTACATGGTGCCGCTCACCGTGTTCACCACGTACGGAATCGTCACCGAGCTGACCGAGGGGCATCTGCCCGGCGCGTACGTGGTCACCCTCATCGCGATGCTGTTCACCGCCTACGGCTACGGGCGGATGGTCCAGGCCCACCCGTACGCCGGGTCGGCCTACACCTACGCGCAGCAGTCCTTCGGCCCGCACGTCGGGTTCATGACCGGCTGGGCCCTCATGCTCGACTACGTCTTCCTGCCGATGATCAACTACCTGGTCATCGGCATCTACCTGCATGAGGCCTTCCCCGCGGTCCCGACGTGGGTGTTCATCCTCGCCGCGATCATCCTGGTCACCGGGCTGAACGTGCTCGGCATCCGGATGGTGAGCCGGATGAACTTCATCCTGATCGCGGTGCAGGCGATCTTCCTCGCGGTGTTCCTCGTGCTCGCCCTCCGCACCGCCGCCGGGCAGCCCGTGCCGTCCCTGACCGCGCCGTTCTTCGACGGGGAGACCGACTTCTCCAAGATCTTCGCCGGCGCGGCCATCCTGTGCCTGTCCTTCCTCGGATTCGACGCGGTCTCCACGCTGTCCGAGGAGACCCACGACCCGCGGCGCCGGGTGCCGCTCGCCATCATGGTCGCCACCCTCGCCGGTGGCGTGATCTACATCGTCGTCTCGTACGTGGGCCACCTGGCCTTCCCGCAGTGGCAGTCGTTCAGCAACGTCGACTCCGCGTCGCTGGACGTGATGCAGCACGTCGGCGGCGGGCTGCTCACCGCGTTCTTCACCGCCGCCTACATCGCCGGGGCGTTCGCCTCGGCCATGGCCTCGCAGGCGAGCGTCTCCCGCATCCTGTACGCCATGGGCCGCGACGGCGTGCTCCCCAAGGGGTTCTTCGGCTACCTGCACCCGCGGTTCCGCAACCCCTCGCGGGCCACCCTCGCGGTCGGCGTGCTCTCCCTGGTCGCCCTGGTCATCAGCCTCGAGCTGGCCTCCACGATGATCAGCTTCGGCGCGCTGGTGGCGTTCTCCTTCGTGAACCTCTCGGTGATCAAGCACTACGTCTGGGACGAGGGCCGGCGCACGGCCGCGGACCTGTTCCGGTACGGCCTGCTCCCGGCCATCGGCTTCCTGCTCTGCCTGTGGCTGTGGACCAGCCTGTCCGGCATGACCTTCGTCGTGGGCCTCTCCTGGGTCGGGGTCGGCTTCATCTACCTGGTCGCGCTGACGCGGATGTTCACCCAGCGCCCGCCGGAGCTGCGGCTGGGTGAGATCGACCTGGAGGACGAGGCGGCGTCCGTCCCGGTGGCGGGATCATGACGGTACGGGTCGCGGTATGCCAGCTCGCCCCCGTGCTCGGCGACCCCGGGGGCAACCTCGACCGGGCGCTGCGCGCGGTCGCGGCGGCGGCCGACCGGGGAGCCCGGATCGTGGTGCTCCCCGAGCTCGTGACCAGCGGGTACGTCTTCGCCGACGAGGCGGAGGCGCGCCGCGCGGCCCAGCCGGCGGACGGGCCGGCCGTCACCGCCCTGGCCCGTGCCGCGCGCGACCGCGGCCTGGTGGTCTGCTTTGGGTTCCCCGAGCTCGACGAGGAGGGACGGCTCCGCAACAGCGCCGTGCTCGCCGACCCGGGCGGCGTCCGGGCGATCTACCGCAAGGTCCACCTGTGGGACCGGGAGAAGGAGATCTTCCTCGCCGGGGACGCACCGCCCCCGGTGGTGGAGACCGAGCTCGGCCGGATCGGGCTGGTCATCTGCTACGACCTGGAGTTCCCGGAGTGGCTGCGCCTGGCCGCGCTCCGCGGGGCCCAGCTCGTGTGCGCGCCGGTCAACTGGCCGGCCGAGCCCCGGCCGCCGGGTGAGCGCCCGATCGAGATGGTGCGCGTGCAGGCCTCCGCCTCGGTCAACCGGATGTTCCTCGCCATCGCCGACCGCACCGGGACCGAGCGCGGTGTGGAGTGGGTGTCCGGCTCCCTGATCGTCGGGCCCCACGGCTTCCCCCTCGCCATGGCGGACCCGGCCGCGGGCGAGCAGATCCTCGTGGCCGACTGCGACCTGGCCGCGGCGGACGACAAGCGGATCTCCCCCCGCAACGACGTGCTCGCCGACCGGCGGCCCCACCTCTACGGCGAGGTCGCCGGGGTCTAGGCGGGCATGGCCCGCCGTGCCCGTCCGCGCCCGGGCACGGCGAACCTCGCCCATCGGGCGATCAGGTCGCCCCCGGGTCCGTCCCAGGGTGGCTCAGCGAGTCACCGCATGCGGCCCGGCCGAGGTGCCCCCTCGGCCGGGCCGCTCTCGCCGTGCGCGGTCATCCGCGGTCAGGCTCGGGTCGACGTGCCGTTTGGAGCGACCCGGCTGGGACGCCGCCACCGGGTCGTGATCGCGGTGGGCGGTCAGCGGGTTCCGTGGCCGCGCTCCGCGGCGGGCCGGGATCGCCCGGCCGTGGGGCGGGAGAGGCCGGATGCTCAGCGGTCGGCACGCCCGTTGGGGGTGAGCAGGCGTTCCGCCCGGGCCACGATCTCCTGCAGGTGGTCGTAGTGGGCGCCGCGCCAGTAGGCCCGGCCGCAGGCGGCGCAACGGGCGAACGTGTCGTACGTGCGGCGGGTGCCCGGCTGGAGCTGCGGCTCGACCTCGTGCTTGTCCACGGGGACGAGCCGGTCGTTGCAGGCCACGCACCGGGTCCACGGGGCGAGCGGCGGGGCGAACCGGGTGAGCACGTCCTCGAGCTGGTCGTCCGGGTCGCTGCCCCGCACGTACGCGCCCAGCCACAGGCTCCTGCGGCGCAGCAGGCCGCGGTCCCGGGTGAGCAGCACCCGGCGCTGGTCGTTGGCGAGCACGATCAGCGTGTCGTCGTCGAGGTCGTTGCCGTACGCGGTGTCCACGCCGAGCAGGCGCAGCCGCCGGGCCAGGGTGCCGAGGTGCACGTCGAGCAGGAACCGGGGCGGATCGACCGGCACGGGCTGAGGCCGCTGGACCGCGCGCACGTGGACCAGGTCACCGGGCCGCGGCCGGTAGTCGGGCCGCACCTCGCGGCCGTCCACCTCCAGGTGCCCGACCTCGGGGAGCGGGATGCCGAGCGACTCGATCACATGCCCGAGCGACGAGGTGCCGTCCACCCGGACGGTCCGCTCGCCATCGCGATCGCCACCCGGCAGGAACAGGCGGAGCTCGTCATCGACCTTGATCCGCACGGCGTCCACCCTTTCAGCATGCCAGCCCACCCCGGCCGGACAGGCCGACATCGTCCGCGGCCGCGCCGCGTGTCCCAGCCGACCCCGTCCCGGACAGGAGACGTCACACAGACCTCGCACAGTGGCTACCGGGCTTGCCAGCCCACCCGGGCAGCCCGGCCCACATCGCCCTAACCGGTCAAGGTCACACAGCAAGCCGAGCCCTGGGTACCTGGATCGGTTAGCCCATGCGACATTTCCTGAATTGTCATCGCGATCTTCTTGGCGGGCAGCACCAAGACGATCTACGATCACACCTCACCGTGATCTATCGGTTGTACCGCTCCAATACGGCTGCCGCATGCCATTCCGGACTGGAGTGCTTATGCGTCGGGAGCCTGAGGGCCGCCACCCGCACGGGCATCGCCCGCCTGGTGACCTGACCGTTACGTGGCCGGTCGACACCGGTTTGCGCCGCACGCGCGGCATGGTCCCCAGCCTCGATCCCCTCTTCTCCTTTAGGCCGTCCCCTGGAACACCCCCTTCGATGGCGTCGCGCAAGCGATCGCTTCCGATGCGCCGCTCACCGCTACCGCCCAGCCGTTACGCGTTGTATAGTAAAACTGTGCACACTCCAGCTGTGAATCGAATAAACTTATCTTGTAGCAACTCGACAACGTCATGACTTGCTTCCCCTCGTCGTGCGCTGATTGGCGAGCCTGAATGACTTCGGACTCCGCATGGGAGCACTCAGGGCTGCTCTACCAGCTCGAAAAGGAGTGGGCCCAGAAGCTCTCCGGTGTGTCGCTCATCACCGAGCTGGATGTCGATCAGCAGACGCTCGATGCGGCCGCCCGCGCGCTCGGCCACCTTTACCGGTTGAGGGACGCCGTTCCCGAGTACCGGCATCTCCTCAACAGCAAACCCGCCTGTGTCGCGGTCACCCTCGCCGGTGTGGCAGCGCACTACTACGAGCGGCATACCTATTGGCCATACCTATGGAAGGCACTGGGCTACACCGGTCGCCCTAAGGATCAGAAGACGTGGGGAGAGGCGTTCCTGGCGGCCCTAACGAAATTCAATCTTCCTAAGCTCAACGACGGGCATACGTACGTCGGGCCGATCCTCATGCACGCGGGCATCCCCACCTACTGCCTGCGGGATTTCTTCGCCCTCCTGCTGCAGCAGAGCGAGCAGGATCCTTTTGTGGACGCGGCCACCCTGCAGTCTTGGGCCGCCGAGCAGCCCGACAGGCTCCGCTGGCTCGACAAACCCGTCCAGAACTTCATCCGGTTCGGCTCCGAGTACGCGCTGGACGTGATCGACCGGTGCCTGGAGCTGCTTCACCGGCTGCGATCGCCGGAGCCGGACCTGAGCGGCCTCGGCCTACCCGCGCGGTTTATCGACAGCGCGCAGGAACTCGCCCGCGAAGGCAGGCTTGGCCGGACACGGTACCCGGTGCTGGGCCAGAGGCCACGCAAGATAGAGCGGCCACGCCTCGCGCTCGACCCGTTTGGGGAAGGCGTCCACATCGCACTCCCGCCCGTAAGGGAAGCTCCGGACGGCACCGCGCAATGGCAGGTGACCGTCGACGGCGTGCCCGACGTAGTGGAGAGTCGAGCACTCTGGGTGGGCGTCCGGGATACGCCCGCGGTCACGTTCCGTCTCCTACAGCCCGCCCGGTCCGCCCAGATCTCCCTAAACGGCACACTGAGCAAGACGCAACTAGACATCGTCGACTACAGCGATCCACTACTGATCTTTACCGAGAACGGGCGGCACATCCCTTCGCAGCACGATGTCCCGCCGGACCAGGTCTGGGTGCTTCACCCCCGCGACAGAGAACTGATCGCCAGCGCGTCCCGCGGCAGGGAGCGGATCTCCGGAGCGGAAATCAGGGTGATCACTGAGAGCCGGCTTCCCCCTGGCTGGCAAGGCTGGCGCCTCGCCCTGGTCGATCTGGAGGGCATCGGCTGGATCGGCCTATCAGCTAACCGGATGCGGCCGGTCCGCGGGCACCGAGAGCCCCGCGTGATCACCGGCGATCCCGTCGAGGGTGTCACCTCAACGTACGGCTCCGTCTACGCCACGCTCCCGAGAGTGTGGCTGCCTGCGGAGAAGCCACTTACCTGGCACGTCGACGTCCAGCGAGCTGCGGGCGGGCCAAGGGTCTTCAGCCGATCCTTCACCATCGACGAGCCAGTCGAGCTTTGTGAGGAGCTTTGGGAGAAGGTGCCCCGTCCTGTGCTCGGCGCGTTCGTGATAACGGTGCGCGGGCCGTTCGGGCGGAGCACTTACCGCACCGTGGTCATCGCCGAAGGTCTGACCGTCACCTATCACCCGCGTTTGCCCTTGTTCACCCCTGAAGGTCTCACCCCTGGTCTCGTGGTGCTGGCCGCCGGACCTGGCATGACCGTGGAGCCAGCCAGACGGGAGTGCTCTACCGGAGTGCACCAATACACCGTCACCTGCACAGTGGCGCACCGCAGCGAGACGTTCCTCGTCTCCCCACCTCACCTACGGGTTCTGCTGGAGCGGAAGGGAAGACGCCTAAGGTGGAGCTTCGGACCGGTGCGGCTGACGAGCGAGTCCTTCACCGAGGCTGAATCACTCTGGGTCGATCTGCCCGGCGCGGACAAACTCCCGCCGCTCGAGGTGCACGCAGGTGGCCAGTGCGTGCAGCAACTTACTCCGCGGGGCTGCCGTTACGATCTCACCCACGCCCAGGACACGGTGGCCCGATACCGCAGCGCCCGCCTGCTGCTCCCCGTGCACGACCGGCAGATTCCCGTGGGATACGTGCTGCCGGACAGGTTCGCCGCAGGCGTCAGCGCCCATAGCGACCGGCTCGTCCTCGACGGCTGCGCGTGGATCGACGGACTGACCGCAGGCGTCTATCTAGGCACCGCGCCGTGGCGAGGACCGGAGCAGATCCCGGTGGAACCAGACGGCTCAATCCCGCTCCGGCCTGCGTTGCGGAATGCCGGCCCGCTGCACCTCAGGCTCGCGGTGGAAGACCCGTGGACTCGCTCGAAGTGGCCACGGTGGCCCGAGCCCAAAGAGACGCTGTTCTGCCAAAGGCCGGGCCACTACGGCGGAGCCGACGCCGAGGAGCGGCGGCTGTCCGGTTATCTGGCGGGCGATAAGCCGTTTCCCACTGACGTCGTTCGCCTGGACCGCCTCTGGACGATTGTCGATTTGGCCAACAAGATCGACGACGCATGTGCCGACCGCTGGATTAGGAACTGCGCAGAAGCACTGCGCCGGAACCCAGATAAGGCGCTCCGTCAGCTGCCCGCCGCCGGGCTGCCCCCGGACCGGATCGTGGTCGCCCTGATCACCGCAGGTCTTGCTGCGGAGCGCACTGCTGCCTTCAGGCAGACCGACCTGGGGATGTGGCGCACCGCTCCCGTAGTGGCCGCCCTCCTATCGAGCCCCGTACTCCCCGATATCAGCGCTCATCCCGAACTGCGCTCCCAGGTCGAGGCGGTGTGCGGTAAGGCGGCAATAGACATCTTGCGCGGCGCGGGCGATCCCTACCCGAGGGCGGGCAGGTTCGACTCGTTGGCACAAAGGCCGGTTCGCCAAGAACCGAAACGACTCGAAGAGCCCCGGAACGCTGCCCAGATCATTCCTAAGGCACTGCTGGATGCGGAAACCCGCATCGCGGCAGCGCAATCCTTGTTCGACCGGCGGAACAGGAGGGATGCCGGCATCGTCGCTAAAGAGGCCGCGCGTGTGATCAGCAACGCGCGCACGGCGTTACGCAGCACCCGGCTGCGCATTCTGGAGTCGTACATCACCGCACGCTGTGCTCCCGACCAGCTCGATGGCTGGGTGTCGCTGCCGGCGATGTCCATCGCCTGCGCCCTCCTGGCCCGCGCTGCCGCCCGCGGGCACGAAGGCTGCCGTGCTGCCGAAGAGCGGTTCCGGCCCCTCTGGCGCATGCTCGCGAAGCTCGCACCCGAGCTGACCGCTATCGACCTCATTCGTGCCGAGCTCCTCGCCGCTGCGATGACGAGGAGAGCGTGATATCTGATCACCCCAGGCACCGGAGCGAACCATGGATACGCTGAAGACCAGTGGCCTGATCACGGATACCTATCGGCGTTACCTACGCTCGATCCTGCCCCTCCGTGACGCGAAGATCGCACAAGCCTTGACGAACGCGATCAACGAGAGCCCCATGCTGACCAAAGGGCCGCTGCTGGAGGCCACCCCGCCTTACGCGACCGGGGCCACCCTCCGGCGGCTCATCGACGAAGGCGTGCTGTCACCCGCATTCCGGGACCTCGACGGCCCGGCACTGCCGCTGGACCGCCCGCTCTACCGCCACCAGGAGGAGGCGATCCGCAAGGCCGCACTCGGGCGCAACCTGGTCATCGCTACAGGAACCGGCTCCGGCAAGACGGAATCCTTTCTCTTGCCGATCTTGAACCATCTGCTCGAGGAGCACCGGAAGGGGACGCTCACCCCCGGGGTGCGGGCGCTCCTGCTCTACCCGATGAACGCGCTCGCCAATGACCAGCTCAAGCGGCTGCGCCAGCTGCTGGCCGCCGTGCCGTACATCACCTTCGGCCGGTACGTCGGGGAGACCAAGGAGCGCCGGCAGGACGCAGCCGTCCAGTTCACGGAGCTCAACCCCGGGGAGAGGCGGCTGCCGAATGAGCTGCTCAGCCGGGAGGAGATGCGCGCCACTCCCCCGCACATCCTCCTCACCAACTACGCGATGCTCGAGTACCTGCTCCTGCGGCCGGCCGACATGGACCTGTTCGAGGGCGAGCACGGCGGGCGTTGGCGGTTCATCGCGCTCGACGAGGCCCACGTCTACGACGGTGCCAAGGCGGAAGAGCTGGGCATGCTGCTGCGCCGCCTGCACGCCCGGGTCGCCCGGGGCAGGCGGCTGCAGTGCATCGCCACGAGCGCCACCGTGGGCGACGACCCCCACGCGGTGATGGCGTTCGCCGCCAAGCTGTTCAACGCGCCCTTCGAATGGGACGAGAGCGATGAATCCCGCCGGGATCTGGTCCGCGCCAGCCGCGTCGCCCTGCCGGACGGGCCGTTCTGGGGGCCACTCACCGCCGAAGGCTATAAGGAGCTCGCCCGGGAGGACGACCCCGGCCACGCCCTGCTCCGGATGACCGGCGGCCGGTACGGCGACCCTGCCACTGCCCTCGCTCACGAGCAGGCCATGGCGGAGCTGCGCAGGAGCCTGGCGAAAGGGCCGCGCTCCTTCGATGACCTCGCACAGCTGGTCTTCGGTGGGCAGGACGACCCGGCCGGCGGGCTCGCCGCCCTCGTCGACGTCGGCGGCCGCGTCCGCGACGGATCCGGCCGGCCCGTGCTTTCCGCCCGCTACCACCTGTTCGTGCGGGCGACCGAGGGGGCGTACACCTGCCTGACCGGGGAAGGCCCGCACGTGTCGCTGAGCCGGCGCGAGTCCTGCCCCACCTGCCGGGGTGCGATGTTCGAGCTCGCCGGGTGCAAGCGCTGCGGAGCCGTCCACCTGATCGGAGCAGTGCAGAAGACCAAGAGCGGCCTGGTCTTCACCCCTCGTGTCGACAATGCGGAACACCGGGTCTGGCTGCTGCTGGACGACGCGCCCGAGGTCGTCGACGAGGACGAGCTCGTCCTGGAGAACGTGACGAACGTCTCCGAAGGGCCGCCCGCCCACCTCTGCCCCCGCTGTGGAGCGCTCCACTCCACGCGGCCGCCCCAGTGCGGGCGGGACGGGTGCCCGGAGCGGGAGTTCCGGCTGGTCCGCAAGCTGAAAACACGCGCCGCCTCCCCGGCCGGCTGCCTCGTCTGCGGCGGACGGGGCGCGGAGATGATCCGGACCTTCGGGAGCGGAACCGACGCCACCACCGCGGTGCTCGGGACCGCGCTCTACCAGCAGATCCCCCCGTCACCGCACCCTGAGGCCGCCGACCACCCGGGAGAGGGCCGCAAGCTCCTCACCTTCAACGACAGCCGGCAGGCTGCGGCCTTCTTCGGGCCATACTTGGAGACGACCTACGCGGAGCTGCAGCACCGGCGCCTCATCATGCAAGGGCTGCAGCAGGCGGCCAGGAAGCACCCGGACGCGAACGTCGGCACGCTCGTCTTCTACGTGACCCAGGCGGCGGAGCAGGCCGGCGTGTTCGAGGCCAGGGACGACGCCCCGGCCCGCGAGCGCGAGGTCTCCCTCTGGGTCATGCGCGAGCTGCTCGCGCTCGACGAGCGCAAATCGCTGGAGGGCCTCGGCCTCATCCGGGTATCGCTCGGCCGGGACCCCGCCTGGCGGCTCCCTGACCCACTCCTCGCCCTCGGCCTGAGCGAGGAGGAGGGCTGGGCACTGCTCGAGGAACTCGTCCGCACTCTCCGCAACCAGGGCGCGCTCACCATGCCGGAGGAGGTGCACCCCGGCGACGAGCGGTTCAGCCCGCGGACCGGGCCGATCTATGTGCGCGTCCGCGGCGCTGAACCCAAGCACAAGGTGCTGAGCTGGCTGCCCACCCGCGGCCGCAACCGGCGGCTCGACTACCTGGCACGGGTGCTCGCCGCGCTCGGCTCCCCCGCGGACGCCAGCACCATCCTGGAACATTGCTGGACGTTCCTGACGAACCTAAAGGAAGGGTGGCTAAGCAGCACCAACCACCGCAAGGCCGGAGTCGTCCGTCAGCTGGACCACACGTGGCTGCGGATCGCCCCCGCGGATGTGCTCTACCGGTGCGAGCTGTGCCGGCGGTTCACCGCGATCAACGTGCGGGGCGTGTGCCCGACGATGGGGTGCACCGGCCGGCTGGTCGAGGCCACCGCCGATCCGGAAGAGCACTACACGTCCCTCTACCGGTCCATGGCGCCGATCCCGCTGGTCGCCCGGGAGCACACCGCCCAGTGGACCAGCGAGGCGGCGGCCGACGTCCAGCAGCGGTTCCTGCGCGGCGAGGTGAACGTCCTGTCCTGCTCGACCACGTTCGAGCTGGGGGTGGACGTCGGCGAGCTCGAGACCGTGCTGCTGCGGAACATGCCGCCGACCACGGCCAACTACGTGCAGCGGGCCGGCCGCGTGGGGCGGCGCACCGGTTCCGCGGCGCTCGTGCTGACCTACGCCCAGCGGCGTTCCCATGACCTGTCCCGCTACCAGGAGCCGAAGGAGATGATCGCCGGTCACGTGCGGGCGCCGTACGTGCCGCTCGGCAACGAGCGGATCGGTCGGCGGCACGCCCACTCGGTGGCTCTCGCGGCGTTCTTCCGCCACGCCAAAGTGACCGCCAAGGTGACCGGTGACAGGGGCTGGCGGACAGTCGGCGATTTCTTCCGCCCCGGGCCGGGTCAGGAGCCCCCGTGCGCCCAGGTGCGCGACTTCCTCACCCCCGTCCCTGCCGAGATCACCGAAACCCTGCGCCACGTGCTCCCGCCCGAGGTCCAGGATGAGATCGGGGTGGACTCCGGCAAGTGGGTCTCCCGGCTCTGCGATCACCTGGAGAAGGTACGGTGCGAGCTCGACCACGACATCACGCTCTTCGAAGAGAAGAGAGATAAGGCGGCCGAAGCCCGCAGATACCGCGAGGCGGATTACTACCAGCGGATCATCAATACGCTGATGCGGCGTGACCTTATCGGTTTCCTGGCGAACCGGAACGTGCTCCCCAAGTACGGATTCCCCGTGGACACCGTGGAGCTGCGCACGCTGCACTGCGACAACCCGGTGGGCGCCAAACTGGAACTGACCAGGGACCTGTCCAGCGCCATCTACGAGTACGCCCCCGGGGCCGAGGTGGTCGCCGGTGGTGTCCTCTGGCGCTCGGCCGGGATCTATCGCCTGCCCAGGCGTGAGCTCTTCACCAAGGAGTACTACATCTGCTCGAACTGCCAGCACTTCCGGCATGTCGAGGATGTAGCGGATCCGGCGTGCCCGGTGTGCGGCACCCCGGCGACCTCGTCGCCACGGAAGTACTGCATCCCGGAATTCGGTTTTGTCGCCGAGCACCGGACCCGCCGACCGGCCACGTCCCCGCCCGAGACCTCGTGGCACGGAGGCACCTACGTGGTCAAGCTCGGCGACGATCCGGAGGAGCTCGTCTGGCGCACGGTCCGCGGCACCCACATGGTCTGCAGATACGGAGCCCGCGGGGAGATGATCGCGCTTTCGGACGGGCCAGGCAGGGCCGGTTTCCTGATCTGTCCCGTGTGCGGCTGGGCGAGCCCGTGCATCGGCGGCAAGGTCGTGAAGGAGCATCCGGATCCTCTCCGGGGGGAGAAGTGCGCCGGCAAACCGCAGCAGCGCGATCTGGCGCACCGGTACGAGACCGACATCCTCGAGGTCATCGTCAACGGCGTCCAACAGGAGACGCCCGGGTGGCTGTCCACCCTCTACGCGCTGCTGGAGGGTGCGGCCTACGGGCTGGAGATCAGCCGGGATGACATCGACGGTGTGGTCCACACCGGGGCCGGCGGCAGACCGAGTCTCGTGATTTACGACACGGTGCCCGGCGGGGCCGGCGCAGTACTGCGAATCGCCGAGCGCTTCGACGTTGTAGCCCAGACTGCTCTCGACCGGATGGCGCAGTGCGACTGCGGTGAGGAGACCTCGTGTTACGGGTGCCTGCGCAACCGAAGGAATGAGCGCCACCACGGCCTGCTCTCGCGCGGTGCGGCCTTGCAGGTGCTGCGGAGGCTCACCGGGGAGGGTCCGCTCACCCGGGTGACGATGGCGTAGGGCACGTGAGCTGCGGCCGCCGCGGGTGACCCCTGGCCGTGGTCGTGAGCCGCCTGGCCGGATCCCTCCGTGGGCTCGCCGCGCTGGCCTCCGGCGCCTGGTGGCGTACCGGTGGCCAGCGCATAGCAGGGTGCTCAGGGAGATGAGGCGCAGGACCACGCGAATGCCGACGACCGGTCCACGGTCCCGTGCTTAACGGCACCAAAGGTCGACGGCAAACCAGCCAGATTCCCCTATTGCAGCATTCGTGACAGGAAATCGCGCTGACGTTTCGGTTAACTCCCTGCGCGCGCTCTCCTGGATAGGCCAATGTCCAGGGATCGTTCCGCCGCCTGTACCGTCAGCGGAACATCGTCCTTCATGGCGGCTCGACGCGGCCCGCCGCCCTGGCGGCCACCGTCAGAACGGTTGGGCCCCTGGTCGGGGCAGCCCTGGACCGGCTCGCTCATGGGCATGCCGTCGCTGGAACAGCTCCACTGGATCTGGCCACTCGTGCGGAACTCTCCCTGCGGATGGCGGACGACAGGGACGGCTGGCACGTTCACGATCTACTGCACCTGACCGGCCCACCCGACTGCCGCGGCCGGCCATAACCGCGCCAGGCCCTCCTGAGCGGCATCCTTTTCGGCCGATCTGTTCTACTACCGGCTGCCCAGCGAGCCATGACGCGCCGTGGGAGAGCCGGTAAGTTGGCCAGCGGCACTGAGCGCAACGGCTGGGGCTTGAGTCAAGGAACACCGGCCACGAAAGCGGCGGACCGTCCAGCCACCCCTCTTGACCGTGACCGGGAGCCGCACGCGGCGGAGACGGTCCGCTGACCCATGGCCACGACGCCGCCATTCCTAATCTTGATTACGGCAGCGGGACCCGATCCTCAGCGGACTTCTGCTCCTTTTCAGGTGAAGAGCCACCCGGGAAGCCTCACCGGAAAGCGGTCTGGAGCGATTCTTGGATTCTGAGCGGTCGCCACTGATCTGGATTAAAGATTAATTATCGGAAATCCTGGCAATGGATCGTGATCGAATAGCGATCACGTCGTAATCATTGATGAATGATGACCGCTCGTCGCGCCGAACCGACCGCTCGTCGACGGCGTGATCACGATCGGCGCGCCTCTGTGACCGCTGGCCGAACGTGTCGCTGCAATAGTGCCCCTCGTTTTCTACAGTGCGTGACATATCTCACTGGGAGGTGGCGCGGTGAGCCAGGCGTTAGCCATCATCCTGTTCATCCTCTTTGTCGCGGTAACGCTGCTCATCACCGTTTGGGCGAGCCGGCAAACCAAGGACGCGGGTGACTTCTACGCCGGCGGGCGCTCGTTCTCCGGGATGCAGAACGGTCTGGCGATCAGTGGCGACTACCTGTCGGGCGCCTCATTTCTCGGCATCGCGGGCGTCATCGCCCTATACGGCTATGACGGCTTCCTCTATTCGATCGGCTTCCTGGTGGCCTGGCTGCTGGCGTTGCTGCTCGTGGCCGAGCTGTTCCGCAACTCCGGCAAGTACACCATGGCCGACGTGGTGGCCTTCCGGATGAACGCGCGTTCGGTCCGCATCGCCGCCGGGGTCTCCACCATCACCGTGTCGATCGTCTACCTGCTCGCGCAGATGGTCGGCGCCGGTGCGCTCGTCTCCATGCTGCTCGGCCTGGACGGCCCGGTCGCCAACGCCGCCATCATCGTCCTGGTCGGCATGCTGATGATCATCTACGTGGCGGGCGGCGGCATGAAGAGCACGACCTGGGTGCAGATCATCAAGGCCGTCCTGCTGATGGTCAGCGCCACGATCGTGACGGTCCTGGTGGCCGCCAAGTTCGGCTTCAACATCTCCGAGCTGCTCCGGCAGGCCGCCGACCAGAGCGGGCAGGGTGAGGCGTTCCTCGAGCCCGGGCTGCGGTACGCGACCGAGGCGGAGGGCCTGGCGGGCAAGCTCGACCTCATCAGCCTCGGCCTGGCGCTGGTCCTGGGCACGGCCGGCCTCCCGCATGTGCTGATGCGCTTCTACACCGTGCCGACCGCGAAGGAGACCCGCAAATCCGTGCTCGTGTCCATCGGCCTCATCGGCACCTTCTACCTGTGCACCCTGATCCTGGGCTTCGGCGCGGCCGCCGTGGTCGGCAGCGAGGAGATCGCCAAGGCGAATCCCGGGGGCAACACGGCGGTCGCTCAGCTCGCGGAACGGCTCGGCGAGATGCTCTTCGGCGAGATCGGGGCGGCCGTCCTGCTGGCCGTCGTCTCCTCCGTGGCCTTCGCCACCATCCTCGCCGTGGTCGCCGGGCTCACCCTCGCCTCCTCCTCGTCCGTCGCGCACGACCTGTACGCGCACGCGGGCAAGCGCGGCCGGATCAACGAGGCGGATGAAGTACGCTTCGCCCGGATCGCCGCGTTCGTCATCGGCGGGGTGTCGATCGTGCTCGGCATCTTCGCGCAGCGGCTCAACGTGGCGTTCCTGGTCTCCCTGGCGTTCGCGATGGCCGCCTCCGCCAACCTTCCCGCGATCCTTTACAGCCTGTTCTGGGAACGTTTCAACGCCGCGGGCGCGATCGCCGCGATCTACGGCGGGCTCGGCTCGTCTGTCCTCCTGGTGTTCTTCTCGCCGGTGGTCTCCGGATCTCCGGGCTCGCTCTTCCCCGATGTCGACTTCCACTGGTTCCCGCTCAGCAATCCGGGCCTGATCTCCATCCCGTTCGGCTTCTTCTGCGGCTGGCTCGGCACGATCCTCAATAGGGAGTACGACCCGCGGAAGTTCGCCGAGATGGAGGTACGGTCGCTCACCGGCGTGGGAGCGGTGCGCGGGGAGCAGTGGTTCGAGGCCCGGCGCACCCGGCCGGTACGGCGTGCCGGCCTCCCCTACTGATCCCTGCCCGTTGCGGTGAGCCGGGCGGGATGCCCCGCGGCCGGAGGGCAGGCAGCGCCCCCGGGTGAAGGCCACCATCGTCACCCGGCGCCGGTACCTGGCCGACGCCGTCTTCACCGTGACGGTCGAAGGGCCCGCGCCGCGCATCGCCGAGCTCGCCGTGGGCGCTGCGGCGGCCGCGCTGGCACCCCTATCTCGGGTGCCGCTCCTGCCGCCCGACGAGCCGCTGCTGCGCGAGGCGAACGGCCCGTCGCCGACCTGCACGAACGGGTCCCCGCCGCCCAGCGGCTCACCGGCGACGAGGAGCCGCTGGCCGACTTCGCCGTGGAAGAAGCGGACGCCGGCGCTGACGCGGTCACCGAGGTGGCCGACGTGCCGGAGAGCATCGACCGGTTCGACCGGCGCCACCGCGCGCGCCTGCGCCGCGGGCCCGTACGGCGGCGCCGTTCCCGGCTCGGGTGATCGGGATTCGCGGTCCGCGGGCTCGGGATCGGATCGGAAGTGGTATGAAGGATTAGCCGGCCGGAAACCGGCTTCCTCCCCACGCCGGTGGGGGTGAGCCTCCTCCATTGGGCGCTGGAAGACGCGTGCGAAGCTTTCTCCCCACGCATGTGGGGGTGAGGCGCCCGCGTGTCGCCGTGTCGTCCGGTGACACCGCCCATCGGTTCTTGCCCTGCGACGGCATCACCCGGCCGATCACAGCTGACAGGCAACGAAACCTAGAGCTTTACATAGTCCAAAATGTCGGAATCTTTGAAAGTGGTCAGAAACCGCGGCCGCGCGACATGAAAGCGCAGGTCGCGGAGAGTGCTCCCCGCGCACGCGGGGATGATCCCAGCATCCGGGCGATCCTAGGGTCCTCCACCGCGTGCTCCCCGCGCACGCGGGGATGATCCCCCCGCCAGGCTGCTCTGATCAGCGGAAATGCGGTGCTCCCCGCGCACGCGGGGATGATCCCCCCGCCAGGCTGCTCTGATCAGCGGAAATGCGGTGCTCCCCCGCGCACGCGGGGATGATCCCCAGACGTTCGCCAACAGCATCCGGGCGATCCTGTGCTCCCCGCGCACGCGGGGATGATCCATCGCCCCGTCTGACCCGTCAAGACGCCGATCCGTGCTCCCCGCGCACGCGGGGATGATCCCCTGAAGGGGCCTGTGACCCCGACCTACTCGCTGTGCTCCCCGCGCACGCGGGGATGATCCCTGGGGCGCGCCTTCGGCATCTACCTGGTGGTCGTGCTCCCCGCGCACGCGGGGATGATCCGCGCCACCTCGTCCGGGGAGAGCCGCCGCTGCCGTGCTCCCCGCGCACGCGGGGATGATCCCCGGCTCACCGCCGGTATCGACCCGTCGGCGCAGTGCTCCCCGCGCACGCGGGGATGATCCTCAAGCGACACTCGCATGCGTGGTGTGACAGAAGTGCTCCCCGCGCACGCGGGGATGATCCAGCGTTCGGATCATGCCGGTGCGGGGGGAGAGGTGCTCCCCGCGCACGCGGGGATGATCCCGGCCTCTCGCATGCCTGAGTGACTAACTGCGTGTGCTCCCCGCGCACGCGGGGATGATCCCCTCGCAGAAGCCCACCCCTCCCCCTGGGGAAGGTGCTCCCCGCGCACGCGGGGATGATCCCCACGCCATGACCATCTCCCAGCGGCGGCGGGTGTGCTCCCCGCGCACGCGGGGATGATCCCCTGCTTCATCGACCCAGGTTCCCGCATCTTTGGGTGCTCCCCGCGCACGCGGGGATGATCCCTGCGACATAACCACCTCAACCTGGGCCGGGGAGTGCTCCCCGCGCACGCGGGGATGATCCCCGCCTAAAGGCTGCCGAGGCGGCGCGGCGGGCGTGCTCCCCGCGCACGCGGGGATGATCCCCGCGCCTGCCCCTGATGCCGGCTTCGGCCGTGCGTGCTCCCCGCGCACGCGGGGATGATCCCTCTCACAGTGGTCACATTGGATATGCACGGGCGTGCTCCCCGCGCACGCGGGGATGATCCATCGGCGTGGACTGGGAGCTCCCCCTCCGCACGGTGCTCCCCGCGCACGCGGGGATGATCCCGTCGGCCACTGGCGCCCCTTGAACCAGCAGGTGTGCTCCCCGCGCACGCGGGGATGATCCCGCTCATCACCGCGCTCACCGTGAGCGCTCACGGTGCTCCCCGCGCACGCGGGGATGATCCCAGGACCCGGGGCCGGTCCGGGATGGGGTGGACGTGCTCCCCGCGCACGCGGGGATGATCCCGACATGTACAAGGAGCTGTTCGCGTACGTTGGGTGCTCCCCGCGCACGCGGGGATGATCCCTACTTCTTCTCGCTCGCTCGCGTGGAGACCATGTGCTCCCCGCGCACGCGGGGATGATCCCCTTTCGCCACCGGGGCACCCACGCGCCGTCTTGTGCTCCCCGCGCACGCGGGGATGATCCCCTCAACGGCGGTCATCTCTCCTCCTCCGGTGCGTGCTCCCCGCGCACGCGGGGATGATCCCTGCGCGCGATGCGTTGCCTAGCAGGTCACACGGTGCTCCCCGCGCACGCGGGGATGATCCCAGTGTCAAGAAGACTCCGGGATTTCCCTAACCGTGCTCCCCGCGCACGCGGGGATGATCCCCGCCACCCCTTGTGCTTGATCTCCGGGCGGTTGTGCTCCCCGCGCACGCGGGGATGATCCCCGGTTCCAGGATGGCCCGGCTTCTACCGAGTTGTGCTCCCCGCGCACGCGGGGATGATCCCAACGCACCCGATGTCAGCCAGCCGCGACATGGGTGCTCCCCGCGCACGCGGGGATGATCCCCATCGTCGATCTGATTGATCTTCTGCGGTCTCGTGCTCCCCGCGCACGCGGGGATGATCCCCGGTCGCGATCCTCGAGGAGCTCCAAGCCCGGGTGCTCCCCGCGCACGCGGGGATGATCCCGCTCGGGCAGCGTCTCAAACACCGGGTCAACAGTGCTCCCCGCGCACGCGGGGATGATCCCGGCGGCGGCATGTCGCAGCCGTGGTTGCACCCGTGCTCCCCGCGCACGCGGGGATGATCCCGAGGAGATCGACGAGCGCAAGCAGAAGGTCGAGTGCTCCCCGCGCACGCGGGGATGATCCCTTCGGCACGGCGGCGAGAGACGGCACGCTCGGGTGCTCCCCGCGCACGCGGGGATGATCCCACCGAATCCCATGGGATCTCCATGATCGCATCGTGCTCCCCGCGCACGCGGGGATGATCCCGGCACGACGGTGACACCCGCCGTGTTGAGAACGTGCTCCCCGCGCACGCGGGGATGATCCCTACTCCGGTTAAGGGAGGCATGGAATCAGGCTGTGCTCCCCGCGCACGCGGGGATGATCCCCCCGGTCATACTCTCCCCTGTGCCATCACCAGGTGCTCCCCGCGCACGCGGGGATGATCCTCCTCGACGGCGCTAATGAGGACTTCCGCATCTGTGCTCCCCGCGCACGCGGGGATGATCCCGGCGCCTGGCGGGTCCTGGGCGGTGGCACCCCGTGCTCCCCGCGCACGCGGGGATGATCCCGTCTCGTCAGTGACCGGCAGGTGGGTGGCGATGTGCTCCCCGCGCACGCGGGGATGATCCCTCCGGCTCAGACCAGCTCTTGCGAGCACGCTGGTGCTCCCCGCGCACGCGGGGATGATCCCAGCGAGCTGATGAACGCGGAGACGTCGGCGTGGTGCTCCCCGCGCACGCGGGGATGATCCCCGGCCATCGGATCGACCACGGTCGGCGCCGATGTGCTCCCCGCGCACGCGGGGATGATCCCATGGGCAACCTGCTGTGGTCGGCGGGGCAGGCGTGCTCCCCGCGCACGCGGGGATGATCCCGACCACGTTGAAACCGTGTAGCCGGATGCAGTGTGCTCCCCGCGCACGCGGGGATGATCCCCCATGTCCCCCCGCGCCAGGACGACATGCCTTGTGCTCCCCGCGCACGCGGGGATGATCCCAACGTCTTTGGGACACTGCGCGCCCAGCTCGCGTGCTCCCCGCGCACGCGGGGATGATCCCTTCTCCGAGCTGGCCGTCAGGCGGGGCATCGAGTGCTCCCCGCGCACGCGGGGATGATCCCGGCACCTGCTTGCCGAGCACCTGCTGCACACCGTGCTCCCCGCGCACGCGGGGATGATCCCCCGGCGGCGCGTAGCCGGGCGAGCGCGGCGTCGTGCTCCCCGCGCACGCGGGGATGATCCCGCGGCCTCCCGGTCGCCCAGGTCGGGGGCCGGGGTGCTCCCCGCGCACGCGGGGATGATCCCGACTCCGGCACGTTCACCATACGGTCGGGAACGTGCTCCCCGCGCACGCGGGGATGATCCACGTTGGCGCTTCCTTAACCGGTCATCCCGCGTGTGCTCCCCGCGCACGCGGGGATGATCCCGCCATGTCCCGCCTTGTCGCGATGAGCGCCGTGTGCTCCCCGCGCACGCGGGGATGATCCCTCGGGCGGCAGGATCCGCGGCCGCCAGCCGTCGTGCTCCCCGCGCACGCGGGGATGATCCCGAGTACCCTTGCAAGCCCGCGCAACGCCGCATGTGCTCCCCGCGCACGCGGGGATGATCCCCCGGGGGATCACCCAACGGCGGGTGATGCCATGTGCTCCCCGCGCACGCGGGGATGATCCCCAGCGGATCGTCGATGAGCAGCGCCGGCGCGGGTGCTCCCCGCGCACGCGGGGATGATCCCGCCAGCCAGACGGCTTCCAGGGTTGATGCCGGGTGCTCCCCGCGCACGCGGGGATGATCCCACAGGGGTCTGCGTCTTCCCGCACTCCACGCTGTGCTCCCCGCGCACGCGGGGATGATCCCCGTGGACCGTGGGTGGGCTGATGGGCGCGATAGTGCTCCCCGCGCACGCGGGGATGATCCCTCGATCACCGGTTTGACTGGTTCGACCGGGGTGTGCTCCCCGCGCACGCGGGGATGATCCCGCCTGGAGCACGCGGGCGAGGATGTCCGGGATGTGCTCCCCGCGCACGCGGGGATGATCCCTTCTTGCGCACCCAGTGGGCGGGCCCGTCCGGGTGCTCCCCGCGCACGCGGGGATGATCCCAGCTGCGAGGCTGACTCGTTGACGCCCGCCTGGTGCTCCCCGCGCACGCGGGGATGATCCCGTCGGCGGCCGGCACGCCGCCGTCGCCACGGTGTGCTCCCCGCGCACGCGGGGATGATCCCTACACATGAGCCATCGGTCCGATACCACCAGGCAACTCGGTACTTCCTACGCCTAAGACAGCACGGTTTTGTGCAATACTTTGACCAATAAAGGACCAGACCGAAATTCTTTACGCCAAAGCCAAGCCCATCCGGGAGGGGTACATCTCACCACAGGGCTCTGGGCAGCGCTAATCACACCATCGTCGAGCGTGGATCCAAGCTCCTTGGGCTGGCGTGGCGACACCATCGGGGACCCATTCTTTGGAATGTGATCGATCCTGAGTGCCCGCCGAGCCGACTTGCTAGCAATAAAGAGACACCTAGGCACTTTCTTATACAAAACAGACAACCACATCTTTAATCCACTCCCAGTCCGGTGAAACAGGTGCTAGTGTTTCTTCCAACCCGGATAGAGGAGGAATCCAAAACGACTCGCAGAAAGGAAAAGGACAGCATGATCGACCGCCCCATCTTGGACCTCGAGTCGTTCGTCCTGCTCATGTTCGCCACCATGGTTGGTTACCTCGTAACTACGCTGAGCTACGAATCTGGCATGTCCCTCTCGCAGGCACTGCTGACCGGTGGGGGGTCCGCCGGCGCTGCCCTTCTTTGGGCTCGAACCGTGATCAAGCCGCCGAAGAGGGGTTGATTGATGCCATCGGCCCGCACTCTGTTCCGCATCGCGAGCGCGGGTATCGTTTCCAAGCGACCCTGCTCCCCCCATGGGGGGATGATCCCCCGGATAGAGGAACACTACAGTGCTCCCCGCGCACGCGGGGATACGGTCATTCGTGGCACATGGTGGGCAGGGTCTCTCAAAGACCCTGCCCACCCAGATAAACCGCCTTTGCCGTCGGACAAAGTGCTGTTTAATAGCCTCATGGCGGACGAAGAGCCGTCCTTTCGCGTGCACGGCGAACGCTTATCGGCTGCGGCGCGCACGGTATGGGCGAAGTACGACCGATCCACCGACGGATGGTTGCCGCTCTGGCGGCACATGGCCGATAGCGGCGCGGTGGCCCGGCTGCTGTGGGACCGCTGGCTTCCGCCCCAAGTGCACCGGGTGATCGCCGAGTGCCTTCCCGGCGGCGAGGAGGAGGCGCGCCGGCTGGCGATCTGGCTGGCGGCGACGCACGACATCGGCAAGGCGACACCGGCGTTCGCCTGCCAGGTGGAACCGCTCGCCGCCCGGATGCGTGACGCGGGGTTGGACATGCCGCCGGCCAGGATGCTGGATCGGAAGCAAGCCCCGCACGCGCTGGCCGGTCAGGTGCTGCTCCAGCAGTGGCTAGAGGAGCGGTACTGCTGGCCTCGACGGGCCCCGATCCAGTTCGCGATCATGGTGGGCGGCCATCACGGGGTTCCGCCGGCCGCTACGGACATCCACCACCTCGCCATGCGTGAGCACCTGCTGCGAACCCCGGACTGCGCAGCGCTGTGGAAAAGGGTGCAGTGGGAGATTCTGGACTTCTGCGCGGACGCCTGCGGCGTTCGCGGCCACCTGTCCCATTGGCACGAGGTCAAGCTGTCCCAGCCCGCGCAGGTGCTGCTGACCGCACTGGTCATCGTCGCGGACTGGATCGCCAGCAATTCCGACCTTTTCCCGTACTTCCCCGACGCGGCGCGGCAGGACGAGCGCGAACGCGTGGCGGCGGCATGGCGCGGCCTCAACCTGCCCGAGCCGTGGCGTGCCCGGGAGCCGACGGAGGAGCCGGCAAGGTTCTTCACCTCTCGCTTCCGCCTGCCGCCGCAGGCGCGCGTGCGCCCGGTGCAGGCGCGCGCTCTCGAGGCGGCGCGGAGCATGTCGTCACCCGGCCTGATGATCATCGAGGCCCCGATGGGCGAGGGCAAGACCGAGGCTGCGCTGGCCGTCGCCGAGGTCTTCGCCGCGCGCAGCGGCGCGGGCGGCTGCTTCGTCGCGCTCCCCACCATGGCGACGGGCAACGCGATGTTCTCCCGGGTTCTGCGCTGGCTGCGCCGGCTCTTCACCGGCCGGGACGGGGCTCACTCGGTCTTCCTGGCCCATTCCAAGGCGGTGCTGAACGAGGAGTTCACCGGCCTGGTGCGGGCCGGTCGGCGGGCCGTACGCGGTGTCGATGCGGACGGGGGTGCGGGCGAATGGCGGCACCGCGAAGACCTGCGGAGGCCCTCCGCCGAGCTCGTCGCCCATCAGTGGCTGCTCGGCCGGAAGAAGGGAGTGCTCGCGTCGTTCGTGGTCGGCACGATCGACCAGCTGCTCTTCATGGGGTTGAAGAGCCGCCATCTGGCGCTCCGGCATCTGGCCCTCGCCGGCAAGGTCGTCGTGATCGACGAGGCGCACGCCTACGACGCGTACATGAACTCCTACCTGGACCGGGTGCTGTCGTGGCTAGGCGCGTACCGGGTCCCGGTGGTGGTGCTCTCGGCGACGCTGCCGGCCGCCCGCCGGCGGGAGCTCGCCGCGGCGTACGCGGGTGCCCGCCCGGACGATGCGGCGTTGGCGCACGTGGCGCAGGCGGCCGGGTATCCGCTGATCACGACGGTCGAGCCCGGCGGCCCGGTCAAGACCGAGCCGGTGGCCGCCTCGGGCCGGGAGGTCGAGGTACGCCTGGAGCGCTTGGCGGACGACCTCATCGTGCTGGGTGACCGCCTCGAAGCGGAGCTGGCCGAGGGCGGGTGCGCCCTGGTGGTGCGCAACACCGTCGACCGGGTGCTGGAGACCGCCGCGTACCTGCGGAAACGCTTCGGATCCGAGAACGTCACGGTGGCGCACTCCCGCTTCCTGGATCTCGACCGGGCGGCGAAGGACGCGGACCTGCTCCGGCGTTTCGGCCCGCCGGGCGAAAGCGCCGGTCGGCCCGCCGGGCCGCACATCGTGGTGGCCAGCCAGGTCGCCGAGCAGTCCCTCGACATCGACTTCGACCTGCTGGTGTCGGACCTGTGCCCGGTCGACCTGCTGTTGCAGCGGATGGGACGGCTGCACCGGCATGAGCGCGGCGCGGGCCAGAGCGAGCGGCCGCCGCGCCTGCGGACCGCCCGCTGCCTGATCACCGGCGCGGACTGGAGCGCGGCGCCGCCCGAACCGGTGCCCGGCTCCGTGCGGGTCTACCGCCGGTACGCCCTGCTGCGCTCCGCCGCGGTGCTGGAGCCGTACCTCTCCGGCACCGCGGAGACCGGGCACACGGTACGGCTCCCGCATGACATCAGCCCGCTCATCCAGCGGGCGTACGGACCCGATGAGGTCGGTCCCGCCGAGTGGCAGGAGGCCATCGCGGCGGCCCACCGGGAGGAGGACGCTCACCGCGAATCCCAGCGGAGGAATGCGGCGGCGTTTCAGATCGCCCCCGTGGGCCGGCCGGGCAGTCCCCTGCTGGGCTGGGTCGAGGCCGGGGTCGGGGACGCCGACGACACGCGAAGCGGCCGCGCGCAGGTCCGCGACGGACGCGAGTCGCTGGAGGTGCTTGTCGTGCAGCGCCGCGCGGACGGCACCCTGGCGACGGTGCCGTGGCTGGGCGAGGGGCGCGGTGGGCTGGAGCTGCCCACCGAGACGGCGCCCGAGCCCTGGCTCGCCCGGATCGTGAGCGCGTGCGCCCTGCGGCTGCCCCACCACTTCTCGTATCCGGAGACCCTCGCCCGGGCGATCGACGAGCTCGAGGCCCTGTGCATCCCGGCCTGGCAGTCCGCCGAGTGCCACTGGCTCGCCGGTGAGCTGATCCTCATGCTCGACGAGAATTGTCGGTCCCGCCTGGCAGGCTACGAGCTGCACTACACCCCCGATGACGGCCTGGAGGTGATCCGTGTCGAGTGATCCAACCCCGGCCTCGTTCGATCTGACCAGCGAACCGTGGTTACCCGTCCAATGGCGGGACGGCACCGAGGGCGCGCTGTCGCTGCGGGAGGTCTTCGCCCAGGCGGACCGGCTGCGGCGGCTGGTGGGCGATGTCCCCACCCAGGAGTTCGCCCTGCTGCGGCTGCTGCTGGCGATCCTGCACGACGTGATCGACGGGCCGCGCGATTCCGACCAGTGGTACGAGCTCTGGGAAAGCGGGCTTCCGGTCGGCGACATCCACGCGTACCTGGATCGGCACCGGGGGCGGTTCGACCTGCTGCACCCGGAGGAGCCCTTCTACCAGGTCGCCGGGCTGCGCACCGCCACGGGAGAGGTGAGCTCCCTGGACCGCATGGTCGCCGACGTGCCCAACGGCGCGCTCTTCTTCACCATGCGGGCGCGCGGCGCGGAGCGGCTCGGCTTCGCCGAGGCGGCCCGCTGGCTGGTGCACGCCCATGCGTTCGACACCTCCGGGATCAAGACCGGTGCGGTCGGGGATCCCCGGGTGAAGAACGGCAAGGTGTACCCCCTCGGGGTGGCCTGGGCGGGGAACCTGGGCGGCGTGCTGGTCGAGGGGAACACCCTGCGCGAGACCCTCCTGCTCAACCTGATCGCCTTCGACCTCCTGGACCGGAATCTCGATCCCGAACGTGATCTCCCCGCATGGCGGCGCCCGCCGCTGGGCCCGCGGCAGCTGGACGAAACGGAGCTGGCCAGCCGCCCCGCGGGGGTACGCGACCTCTACACCTGGCAGTCGCGGCGGATCCGTCTGGTGTTCGACGCCGAGGGGGTCCACGGCGTGGTCCTCGCCTACGGGGATCCGCTGGAGGCGCACAATAAGCACCTGCTCGAGCCGATGACGGGCTGGCGGCGCAGCGCCAACCTGGAGAAGAAGCTCGGCCGGTCCCCGGTCTACCTGCCGCAGCCGCACGACCCCAGCAAGAGCGCCTGGCGCGGGCTCGCCTCCCTGATCACCGGTTACGGGAATGCCTCCGGGCAAGGCCGGGAGGCCGCGCCGGCCCTCCGGCCGCTGATCATCGAGTGGATCGCCCGGCTTTGCGTCCTGGGCTATCTACCGCCCGGCTTCCTGATCCGGGCCCGGCTCTTCGGCGCGATCTACGGGACCCAGCAGTCCGTCATCGACGAGATGATCGACGATGCGGTGGCGATGCCGGTGGTGCTCCTGCATGAGCGGGACCAAGCCCTCGGCGAGGCCGCGATCGATGCGGTCACGAAGGCCGAGGAGGCCGTCACCGCGCTGGGCGATCTCGCCGCGTACCTCGCCCGCGCCGCCGGGGCGGAGGAGGGCCCGCCGAAGGCGGAGGCACGGACCCGCGGCTTCGCCGCGCTCGATGGACCGTTCCGGGATTGGCTGGCCCACCTGCGCCCCGGAGACGACCCGCAGGACAAGCGGGCGGAGTGGCAGCGCAGAGCCCACCGGATCATCAGCCGGCTCGGGGACGAGCTCCTCCGGTCGGCCGGTGACGCCGCGTGGGACGGCCGCACCATCACGACGGAGCAGGGCCGGACGATCTGGCTGACCGCAGCGCACGCGGACCTGCTCTTCCGGAAGGCACTGAACAAGGCCTTGCCCGCCGCCGCGGCTTACGAGCCCAAGCCCGAGCCGCCCGGCGGTGAGAGTGACCGGCACCATCTGGAGGCAGCATGGTCGTGACCTCGGCCAAACCCGTCCCCCGCCAGCGCGTGGAGGAGTTCGTCGGCCGGATCACCGGGGAGTACGTCAGCGAGCTTCAGGCGGGCTACCTCGCCGACCAGAGCTGGGCGGTCGCGAGCCTGGCCCAGCTCCGGCGGGGCGCCGGCAAGCTCCCCCAGGACGTGCCCGAGCTGTGGGGCATGACCGGTGCGGAGCGGCTGTTCGCGGACGAGACCCTGAGCGAGGCCAAGGCGGCCCAGGCCGAGACGGCGATGTTCCTCGCCGTCACCCTGTACGCCCTGCACCAGCAGTCCCAGGCCGAGCCGATGCACCGCCCCGGGGTGGAGCTCGGGGAGGCCGTGCGGCGGCTCATGGGCGACGAGATCGACGAGCCGATCCGCCGGCGCTTCGTCCGGGTCGGCACCGCCGCCACCCGCGACGCCCTGGCCACCCGGCTGCGGGAGATCATCACGCTGCTGCGCCGGGACGCGATCCCGCTCGACTACGGGCTGCTCGCCGGGCAGCTCTACCTGGCGCAGACGCCGGACGGGCTGCGGCAGGTTCGCCAGCGCTGGGGCCGCAGCTTCCACGCCCACCGCGCCAAGAGCGCTTCCCCCGGCGAGTCCCCCGCCACCCCTAGCAAACCCACCCCCAGCGACAAGGAAGCGGCATGACCAGGACCATTCTCGACATTCACGCCCTGCAGACCGTTCCCCCGAGCTGCGTCAACCGGGACGACACCGGAACCCCGAAGACCGCCGTGTACGGCGGGGTCCGCCGGGCCCGGGTCTCCAGCCAGGCCTGGAAGCGGGCGATCCGTAAGGCATTCCACGAGCTGCTCGACCCCAGCGAGCTCGGCGTCCGCACGCGGAGGGTCGCCGAGGTGCTCGCCGGACGGATCCAAGAGCTCGACCCGTCGATCGAGACATCCGAGGCATGGGCCCTGGCCGCCGAAACGATCCAAACCGCCACGGGGTCCAAGATCGAGATTCCCAAGCGCAAGGACAAGGGTGACGGCGCGGTGGCGCCGGAGTCCAAGTACCTGCTGTTCCTCAGCGCCCACCAGCTCGGCGGGCTGGCGGAGCTCGCGCTCAAGGGGCGCGACGACATCAAGGCGTTCTTCAAGGACAAGGCCGCCAAGGACCAGGCGAAGCAGATCGCCAACAGCCGGCACTCGGTGGACATCGCGCTCTTCGGCCGCATGGTGGCCGACGGCGCGGATATCAACGTCGACGCCGCGGCTCAGGTCGCGCACGCCATCAGCGTCCACCGGGTCGACAACGAATCCGACTACTTCACGGCGGTCGACGACCACCAGGAGACCGACGACCTGGGCGCCGGCATGATCGGCACGGTGGAGTTCAACTCCGCGACCCTGTACCGGTACGCGGCGGTCGACGTCGACCTGCTGCGCGCGAACCTGGGGGCTGGCTTGCGCGAGGACGAGCCGGTGACCGAGCCGGTCCGCCGGGCGGTGGAGGCATTCGTCCGGTGCTTCGTCACCTCGCTGCCCACCGGCAAGATCAACACCTTCGGGAACCACACCCTGCCCGACGCGGTCGTGGTGAAGATCCGTTCCTCGCGGCCGATCAGCTTCGTCGGCGCCTTCGAGGAGCCCTGCCCGGTCGACCCGGAGACCGGTGGCTACCTGAAGGCGGCATCGCAAGCCTTGGCGGCCTACGTGCCCGAGATCGAGCGCGCCTACGGGGAGGCGGACGTCCCGGCCTGGGTGCTCCGGGTCGGCAAGAACACCCACGAGCTGTCCGCACTGGGACGTGAGGTGTCGTCGATCTCGGAGCTGGTCTCGGCGGTCGGCGCCGAGGTCGTCCGGCGGCAGGGTGGGGCATGAGCGTCCTGCTGATGCAGCTCGCGGGCCCGCTCCAGTCGTGGGGGTCGTCGTCACGGTTCGCCCGGCGAGCCACGGAGGCGGCCCCCACGAAGAGCGGGGTGATCGGCCTGCTCGCCGCCGCGCAAGGGCGTCCCCGGTCCGCCGATCTGGCCGACCTCGCCGCGTTGCGCTTCGGCGTGCGCATCGACCAGCCGGGCACGCTGCTCCGCGACTTCCAGACCGCCCACCGGTTCGACACGGGGGACGCGTTTCCGATCTCGGAACGCTTCTACCTGGCGGACGCCGTGTTCGTCGCGGGCGTCGAGGGCGAGCCCGGCATCATCGAGGAGCTCCACCGGTCCCTGCTCCACCCGGTCTTCCTTCCCTACCTGGGGCGCCGCTCGTGCCCGCCGGCCCGGCCGATCAGCCTCGGCGTCCGGCATGAGCTCACGCTGGAACAGGCGCTCGGAACGGAGGAGTGGCGGGCGGCGCGCTGGTACCAGCGACGCCACCGCGAGGCCGAGGTCGATCTGGAGCTCCTCATCGAGCCCGCGGCGGCCGAGGAGCAGACCGGCAGCCTGCGCGACCAGCCGATCACCTTCGACCCCCTGCACCGCCGGTACGCGCTGCGCGGCATCCGCCACGCGCGCGCGACGGTGCGCAACCCGGCCGCCCGCCGTGACCACGACCCGACATCCGTCCTGAGGGATGCGTGATGTACCTCACCCGATTCCGCTTCAACACCGCGCGAGTCGGGGCTCGCCGGTTGCTCTCCTCCCCGCAACGGCTGCATGCGGCGGTGATGTCCGCCTTCGCCGAGCCGCCACCCGCTCCGTCCGGCGGGCCGCGGGTGCTGTGGCGGGTCGATCGGAACAGCCGGGCCGAGACCTACCTCTTCATCGTCAGCCCGGCGAAGCCCGATCTGACCCATCTGGTCGAGCAGGCCGGCTGGCCCGAGACCGGCCGATGGGAGACCTACGACTATGCGCCGTTCCTCTCCCGGCTGGCCAAGGGCGACCGCTGGGCGTTCCGGCTCACCGCCAACCCGGTTCACCTCGCCCGCCGCACGGACGCCGAGCCCACGAAGATCACCGCTCACGTCAGCCCTCGCCACCAGGTGCGCTGGCTCCTGCAACGCCAGGACGCCGCCGGCTTCAGAGTGGTCGAGAAGCCCCCGGAGAAGCGGCTGCTCCCCGAGGGCGATGAGCATGAGCTGGTCATCCACGAACGGCAGAGGCTCACCTTCACCCGGAACGGCCGGGACAGGGTGACCCTGGTCACCGTCACCTACGACGGGCTGCTCGAGGTGACAGACCCGGACGCCCTCCGCCGGACCCTCACCCGAGGGCTCGGCCGGGCGAAGGCCTACGGCTGCGGCCTGTTGACCCTGGCGCGGTGTGACTCATGACCACCGTCGGCAAGCGGGGTGCGTCCTCCCCGTGGGAGCTCACCCGCGCCGGGGACCGCCTCTCGTTCGTCTACCTCGAGCGCTGCACCATCCACCGGGAGGACAACGCCCTCACCGCTGAGGACGCCGAGGGCGTCATCCATATCCCGTCGGCCACGATCGGAACACTCCTGCTCGGCCCGGGTACCCGCGTCACGCATCAGGCGATGAGCCTGCTCGGCGACAGCGGGGCGGGGGTGGTGTGGGTCGGGGAGAACGGGGTCCGGTTCTATTCGGGCGGCAGATCCCTCACCCGTTCCTCCGCGCTGGTGGAGGCGCAGGCGACCAAGTAGGCCAACCACCGGACCAGGCTCGACGTGGCCCGGGAGATGTACCGCAAGCGCTTCCCGGATGAGGATCCGGCCGGATTCACCCGGCGGGAGCTCCTCGGCCGAGAAGGGCGGCGGGTCAGGGAGTGCTACCGCAGAGAGGCCGCGAGAGTCGGGATCCGCTGGAAGGGCCGGGAGTACGTGCCCGGAGACTTCGGCTCGAGTGATCCGGTCAATCAGGCGATCACGGCGGCCGCCCAGTGCATGTACGGCATCGCGCAGACCGCGGTGGCGGCTTTGGGCTGTGCTCCCGGCCTGGGCTTCATTCATTCGGGGCATGAACTGGCGTTCGTGCTGGATATCGCCGATCTCTACAAGACCGAGGTGGCCATTCCTGTCGCGTTCGAGGTCGCCGCGGAGAGCGCACAGGACGTGGGCTCCCGCACCCGCCGGGCGATCCGAGACAAGGTCAACAAAATCGGCCTGCTCCAACGCTGTGTGGAGGACATCAAGGATCTGCTTCTCCCCGAAGGCGGGGCTGATCCCACCGAGGAGGACATGGACCGGGTGATGCTGCAAAGCGACCACGGCATTGAGGTGGAATCGGGTCGCAACTATGCCGACGACATCCTCTTCACCGATCTCGGCGAGGGCGGCGAGGTGACCTGGTGACGGTCTTGATCCTGACCCGCTGTCCGGCCGGGCTGCGAGGCTTCGTGACTCGCTGGCTGATCGAGATTTCCCCCGGTGTCTTCATCGGCGGGCCGTCGGCCCGGATCCGGGAAGCACTATGGCGAGAAGTGTGCAGGTATGCGAACACGGGGCGGGCTCTTCTCGCCTATACCACGGACAATGAGCAAGGATTCACCTTCAAGACTCATGATCATAAATGGCAGCCCGTCGATCACGACGGTCTCATTCTGATCCGGCGCCCGAAAGAACAGCCCGCCGTCTCCGCAACCCCTCCCCCGAGCGGCTGGAGCAAAGCCGCGCGCCGGCACCGATACGGCCGACGCTAAGGGAGAGTGGCTCGTGTCCACGGTGCTCTCAGCGCCGCCCATCGAGAACGACCGTCCCCCAGCTACGACCCCCTCTCCTAATAGTCCAAAATGTCCGATCCTCTGAAAGTGGTGGAAATCCGCGCCTGCGCGCGATAAACGCGCAGGTCGGGAAGCGTGCTCCCCGCGCACGCGGGGATGATCCCGCCTTCCGGCAGATCGACGGCGTCGCCGTCAAGTGCTCCCCGCGCACGCGGGGATGATCCACGCGGACCGGGGCGAGATCACCGCAGTCTTCTCGTGCTCCCCGCGCACGCGGGGATGATCCCCGACGGGCGACGAGGACCCGACCGACGAGGAGGTGCTCCCCGCGCACGCGGGGATGATCCCGCATTGGCGGCGCAAAACGTGCTCCTTGTCGAGTGCTCCCCGCGCACGCGGGGATGATCCCCGGTAGTTGTACCGTCCGCGCGTGCACCACGGGTGCTCCCCGCGCACGCGGGGATGATCCCGCGCGTCCACGAGCTGCCCCCGATCCTCAGGGGTGCTCCCCGCGCACGCGGGGATGATCCCCAGTGCGGGCCCGGTGCCGTGACCGGGTCGAGGTGCTCCCCGCGCACGCGGGGATGATCCCTCCGCGGACGCGCTCTACGACTCCGGGAAGAAGTGCTCCCCGCGCACGCGGGGATGATCCCGCGGGCAAGGTGGCGCTCACGAACCGGGCCATGTGCTCCCCGCGCACGCGGGGATGATCCCGACCTCAACGCCGTTATGGAGCGGCTCGGGCGGTGCTCCCCGCGCACGCGGGGATGATCCCGCCCGGCAAGGTCAGTGGTGTAGACCTAGGCAGTGCTCCCCGCGCACGCGGGGATGATCCCCAGCGGACAACATCCCGCGGGGCGCTGGCGTCGTGCTCCCCGCGCACGCGGGGATGATCCCGGGGTTGCTCCGAGGGCCACGCCGAAGAGCGTGTGCTCCCCGCGCACGCGGGGATGATCCCCCCACGTGGAAGCCGGCCAACGTCCTCACGAAGTGCTCCCCGCGCACGCGGGGATGATCCCGGCTTGAAGTTGAACCCGTCCTTGCCCTTGTAGTGCTCCCCGCGCACGCGGGGATGATCCCCGGGCTCACCTCCGGGTCCGGAATAGCCTCGAGTGCTCCCCGCGCACGCGGGGATGATCCCAAGGCTCAAGACCTGTTGGACACCTTGAACGAGTGCTCCCCGCGCACGCGGGGATGATCCCCAGCGGACAACATCCCGCGGGGCGCTGGCGTCGTGCTCCCCGCGCACGCGGGGATGATCCCGGGAAGGGCGCGATCATCGAGGCCCGGGAGCTGTGCTCCCCGCGCACGCGGGGATGATCCCTACGGGCAGGCCAGGCGCAGGTTTGCGGACGGGTGCTCCCCGCGCACGCGGGGATGATCCCATGCCGCCGGGAACCTACCAGGAATTCACATAGTGCTCCCCGCGCACGCGGGGATGATCCCCGGCGCACCTCTTCGATGTCGTCCTGGATGCGGTGCTCCCCGCGCACGCGGGGATGATCCCGGGCCCACCTGCGTCCACTGGTTCGGGATCAGGTGCTCCCCGCGCACGCGGGGATGATCCCAAGGAGCGGGACGCACTCGTCGAGGCCCTGATGTGCTCCCCGCGCACGCGGGGATGATCCCTACGCCATATCTGTCCGATCGGATTCGCAGGCGTGCTCCCCGCGCACGCGGGGATGATCCCGAGGACCAGCGCGACCTCGTCCTCCACCTGCCGTGCTCCCCGCGCACGCGGGGATGATCCAAAGGGCAGGAGCGTCGGCATCCTCACGATCCTGTGCTCCCCGCGCACGCGGGGATGATCCCACCCGCCGCTTGGAGACAGTCACCTGCCCCCGGTGCTCCCCGCGCACGCGGGGATGATCCCAGGGTCGACTTCCCCAGGCCCTCGGTTCCCGTGTGCTCCCCGCGCACGCGGGGATGATCCCCGTGTAGCCGGATGCAGTAGCTGGTCGCGAGAGTGCTCCCCGCGCACGCGGGGATGATCCCCTTGGCCTGCTGGAATCGCCGGTCGAGGAGCAGTGCTCCCCGCGCACGCGGGGATGATCCCCGGGGCGGGCTGCTACCGTCCTATCTGCCCGGGTGCTCCCCGCGCACGCGGGGATGATCCCACGGCCAAAACCGTGATCGGCGGCGCCTGGGAGTGCTCCCCGCGCACGCGGGGATGATCCCGAACACGGATATCCCCAACCTTGGCAACGTACGTGCTCCCCGCGCACGCGGGGATGATCCCGCGACGGGCTTCATGGTGGGGTGGTCGGCGTTGGTGCTCCCCGCGCACGCGGGGATGATCCCGTGGATCGTGTGGGACGCCTACGCGGCACGCGGTGCTCCCCGCGCACGCGGGGATGATCCACCGAATGACCGCAACCACCGTCCTCGCCCGCAAGTGCTCCCCGCGCACGCGGGGATGATCCCCACGATGCCTGAGCTGCACCCGACAACAGCGCGTGCTCCCCGCGCACGCGGGGATGATCCCGGGGTTGTCAAGGTCGATCTTCGCCGGGCTTGGTGCTCCCCGCGCACGCGGGGATGATCCACCGCATGCAGGAAGAGACCAAGGCAATCCAGGAGTGCTCCCCGCGCACGCGGGGATGATCCCACGGTGACGCTGGTGCTGACAGCCGATACCGCGTGCTCCCCGCGCACGCGGGGATGATCCATTCCCGAGTGGACGACCAAGCGAAACTACATTGTGCTCCCCGCGCACGCGGGGATGATCCACGGTCCACCCCGAACCGCCCAGAACCATCGCCTGTGCTCCCCGCGCACGCGGGGATGATCCCCAAAACCAAGCTCAGGGCTGCGAATCAGATTCGTGCTCCCCGCGCACGCGGGGATGATCCCCGCTCATCAATTTCAACACCCACAGCCTTAGTGTGCTCCCCGCGCACGCGGGGATGATCCCAGCCGCGGCACCAAGTCCTCATAATCACCACCGTGCTCCCCGCGCACGCGGGGATGATCCCGCCGCGCCACCCTCCAGGCGTTCATGGCCGGGGTGCTCCCCGCGCACGCGGGGATGATCCCCAGGGTGGACACGGCTGAGTTCGGCGCGGTGTGTGCTCCCCGCGCACGCGGGGATGATCCCTCCGGGCGTCCTCGCGGGCACGGAGCTTGTCGGTGCTCCCCGCGCACGCGGGGATGATCCCCGGGTGAAACCTGGGCGACCTGCGACGGCCATGTGCTCCCCGCGCACGCGGGGATGATCCCCCCTCAACGCTCTGAGCGCTTAACCCGGTACGGTGCTCCCCGCGCACGCGGGGATGATCCCGACACGTTCGTGAGCTGCACGTCCGACAAGTAGTGCTCCCCGCGCACGCGGGGATGATCCCCGTGCCTTCTCGCGTTCGAGGTCACGCTCGAGGTGCTCCCCGCGCACGCGGGGATGATCCCACGTACGGCTGGTCGATCGGTCGACCGGTCCGGTGCTCCCCGCGCACGCGGGGATGATCCCCTCAGCCGCCGCGTTGGTGAACGTGGTCTCCTGTGCTCCCCGCGCACGCGGGGATGATCCCCGCCTGCTCGGTGACCTCCCCATCACCGAGCTGTGCTCCCCGCGCACGCGGGGATGATCCCCTCGCGACGCAGGCCCTCAGTGATCCCTTCTGGTGCTCCCCGCGCACGCGGGGATGATCCCGTGAGCTCGTAGGCGATTGGAGCGATTCATACGTGCTCCCCGCGCACGCGGGGATGATCCCCTCGAGATTCGTGCCGCATCCCGGTTCGGCGAGTGCTCCCCGCGCACGCGGGGATGATCCCGGCGGCGTTGGGCACCTGTTCCAGGGCGCCCCGTGCTCCCCGCGCACGCGGGGATGATCCCAGTCGGCGCATGAACTCGGCATTGCCGATGAAGTGCTCCCCGCGCACGCGGGGATGATCCCGTGGCTATAAGATCACGCGCTTCGTCGAGGAAGTGCTTCCCCGTGCGCGGGGGGATGATCCGTCACCAGCACCCTAAGTGGGACACCCATGTCTGATCTTCCCGTCTGCCGTCGCCCCGCCCCAGGGACAACAGGCCGGCGACGGAGGGTCAAGCCCCGATTCGTGTGTACTTGACCCGTAACCTTCCACGCGCGCCGGTTGCCCTGCCAGCACAGCCGGGCTTGACCCGCAGGAGCCGGTCCTTCTGGGCTTTGCCCGAGTCGATGACGGGCGGGAATATCAGGACCTCTCCCCCGGCACATGCATGGGCACCACCTGAATGCTTCTTCGTGATCTTGAGGGCTTCTCGGAGCCGGACGCCCCGGGGTTTGGGGCAGAGCCCAATGCCCACTCGGCAATGCTGCCTGAGAACGAGGCGCGCGCGCCGAGGGGGATCGGCCCCAACGAGGCCACACGCCCGCTGAAGGCAGGTCGCGCGGCCCAAAAGCTCGGCACGTGCAAGTTGGCCGGCCGTGGATCTGAGTGGCGCACCGGAGCCGTGCTGCGCTCTTCCCCGTTCTCTCGAGTGCCTCGGGCCCTGCCCCGCCGCGCAAGCAGCGGCTTGAAGACGTAGGGAAAGCTGTAACGGATCTCTGGCCTAGGGCGCGACATCTGCGCGGCGGGCGAGCATGGTCAACTCCGCGGGCACTCGTCGGCCGGAGAGCTGGATTAGATCGCGAATGGTTTTCCGCGACTGAGGATGTCCGTGGACCATTTCCGGGGCCAGTTCCTCGGCGCGGGTCAGTGTGGCGACCGCTTCGCCGATGTGCTGCCGCTGTGTGTGCGCTCTAGCGACGTCGAGGAGAAAACGGGCTTGTCGTTCCGAGGAGAGACCGGATGGATCTACCTCCTCTGCCAGTTCAAGGGCTTCACCGGCGTCCCCAAGGTCGACAGCGACCGAGACGGCGTGAATCCGCACGTTCGTAGGCCCGAACTCGGTGTTGAAGTCGTTGCGGTCTTGCCCGAGGCGGTCGGCGATCTTCCGGGCTTCGTCGATGCGCGCCCGTGCGGTGGCTCGTGCTCCTTCCCGGGCCGCGATGACGGCAAGGACCAGGTGCATGGCGCCGAACAGCGACAGTTCCTCCGGCCTGCAGTCTTCACGTACGATGCGTGGGCGCAGTGCGGTGATGGCGGTCTGGGCGACGCGTTCGGCTTGCTCGTAGCGCCGCAGTCCCACGAAGGCGTGTGCCATGCGGAAGTGCCCGGCGATCACCTCAAGGGAGTTGCCGGACTGCTCCGCGGCGGCGAGCGCCCGGTCGGCGGCGACCCATGCGGCATCGGCTTCGCCCTGCTGGGCGAACGCCGCGGCCATGGCCTGATAGGTGCGTGCTCGAAGCCGGTGGACCCGGGTCCGTTGCTCTTCAAGCGCCTGCCGGCCAGCCACCTCCAGGCGAGGCAGTAGCTCTTTAAGGGTCTCCGTCAGCTCCGCGAACCGGGACGCATGCGCCAGTGCCCATGCCCGGTCGACCCCATGCGACAAGGCATCCACGTCGATGACCTGCGCTGGTTCTTCTGCCTCAATGAGCACGGGAAGCGCCGGGTGCCCGGTCAGTGCCATCCGCAGACCATCAAGATCATTCTTCTCCACGGTCTGCTGTGATCCCGGGGCGGACGAGCTCGCCTCGGGACGGAGGACCTGGACGGAGACACCCAGCGCATTGGCCAGAGCCTGGATGACCGAAAGCCGCTCGACCGGCTGCACGTCGCGCTCCACCTGGGACACCCAGCTCTCGGACCGGCCCACCTCGGCGGCCAGCTCCTTCTGCGACATGCCCCTGCGCTGCCGCAGCTCCTTGACGCGCGCGCCGAAGGTCAGCCCTTCGAGATCGGTCACTGGTTGTCACTCCCTCCGCCGGGAAGCCCTTTGGCCACCTGCGGGGTAAGAAAGTCGACCTCGATCGCGCTCAGATACTGCTCCCGCTCTGCCAGGAACCGCTGCACATGAGGCTGCGCCTCATGCGATTCGAAGGCGGTCCGATCGGCATAAAGCTCGTAGAAGATCCGCTGCAGCGGCCGCCCCTCCACCTGGTGCACCGCGTAGACAAGCGTCCCCGGCTCGTGCGCGCGGATTTTCTCCGCCGTCTCCGCGACCAGCCGATCGAACGCCTCAGCACTCGTCTGATCCTTACACGTAAAGCGGACCACCAGTCCGAACCCGTCGGTCATCCACGACCCCAATCTCGATCTCATGAGGAGGATGTGCGCGGTGGCTGCACGGGGACAGGCCGCCTACCTCCAGATCGCCGATGACCTGCGCGTACAGAATCCCGCTGCTCCCGCAGTCAACTGCATGTCATCGGATCGTCACTTTCTGTGGCGTACACCCGTGACTATACTCACAGATTTTCTGCGATACAATAGTTTTTCTGTGGATCAGCAGTGAGCCGGCGAGTCTGCGACACTGTCTTCAGCGACAGGAGGCGTAGCCCGCGGCTAAGCGCTGGACCTGCACCTGGACCGATATCGATCGGACGCGCCCCTTGTGCGGGTGAGGCGGGACGCTGCAACGCGTAAACGGGCCACTCATCTGCACCGATGGGAAGACGCTTCGCGCTCGCACCGACAAGCCCCGCCGCGTCTACGTGCACACGGCCTTCTTCTGGTTCTACTGGGGCGACCAGCACGACGAGCGCGTATCCTGCCTGCGCCTGGGGCCGGCGGCCGACCGGATCGAGCAGGCGGCGCGCGACGGCTGGCGCGAGGGAGAACAAGGCGAGCTCAGCATCGACCTGTCGAAGGTCGCCGATGCCCATGGAGCCTGAGATGCGGGGTGGCTGGCTGACCGGATGGCGCGTCTACCGGCAGGTCGCCGCCCGCTGCGCGAGCGCATCACCACCGGGGCGTACCCGGCGGGCTCGATCCTGCCGTCGGAGGCCGCCTTGTCGGCGGAGTTCCGCGTCGCCAGGAACACGATCCGCCGCGCGCTGGAAGCCCTGGAAGCCGACGGGCTGATCCTGACCGTCCCCTCCCAAAGGTCGCCTGGTCCGGGCGGGCGCCCAGACCGTCACCGCCTCCTACAGGTACCAGGTGATCGCCAGCGAGCTGGAGCAGAAGATCAAACGGGGCGATCTCGCGCCGGGGGATCCGCTGCCGAGCGAGGCCGAGCTGGCCTGGTTGTACGACGTGTCGCGCCACACCGTACGGCACGCCTTCGCAGAGCTGGAACGCGCCGGCCTGATCGTCTCCCACCACGGGAAGGGCCGGTTCGTCTGCCCACCCCCAAGACGTCCTGGGACGTCTGACCCTCCGGCCTAGCCCGGTGCCAGGCCGGGAAGCCTACAGTCGACACGTGGCAGATGTGGAGTGGGCGCGGGAACTGGCGCGGCGGCTGCTCGCCGGGCGGCTGCCCCGGCGGTGGGCGCACACCCAGGGCGTGGCGGCCCGGGCCGCCATGCTCGCCCCGATCCTCGGTGAGGAGGCCGGCACGCTGACCGCCGCCGCCTACCTGCACGACATCGGGTACGCGCCCGACCTGGCCACGACCGGGTTCCACCCGCTCGACGGCGCCCGCTACCTGCGGGATGTCGCCGGGGCGGATGCGATGCTGTGCCGGCTGGTGGCCCATCACTCGTGTGCGACCTTCGAGGCGACCGAACGCGGCCTGGCCGAGACCCTGCTCAGCGAGTTCCCCCCGCCGGAGCGGTCGCTGCTGGCCGATGCGCTGACCTACTGCGATATGACCACCGGCCCCGATGGGCGGCACCTGTCCGTGCCCGAGCGGCTGGCCGAGATCCATTCCCGCTACGGCCCGGGCCACCTGGTCAGCCGCTCGATCGCCGCGGCCACGCCGTGCATCCTCGCCGCGGCCCGCGCCGTGGAGGCGGCCCTAGCCCAGGTACGGCAAACCGGTGCCGGCCAGGAAGTGGCCGATCCGCAGGCGCATTGACCGGTCCATCGGCAAGCCTTCGACCTGGTCGCGGGGCACCCAGCGCACCTCGGTGGACTCACTGCTCGGCGTGGGCTCACCGTCGACCGCCCGGGCGGTGAGGACGATGGAGAACTCCTGCCGGGCCTCCCCGTTGCTGGTGTAAAAGATCACATGCTTGGGATCGGTGTAGATCCCGACCAGGCCGGTGATCTCACAGCGGACGCCGGTCTCCTCCAACGTCTCCCGTGCCGCGGCCTGTTTCAGCGACTCGCCCAGATCGATCGCCCCGCCGGGGAGCGCCCAGTTGCCGTTGTCCGAGCGGCGGATCATCAGGATGTCCCCCGCGTCGTTGGTGACCACCACGTTCACCGACGGGACCAGGCTGTTCGGCGCGGGGGCGTCGGGGTCGTCGTAGTAGTCGATCCGGCCGGCCATGGGTCACGACTCTACCGGGCGGGCCTGCTCCCAGACCCGCTCGAAGCTGGCCAGGTAGGTGGCGACCATGTTCCCGCCGGGCACCTTTCTCAAATGCAGCACGGGGGCGTTGGCCGCGGGCGTGCCGTACACGTGCGTGTTGACCAGGAGCTGATCGTCCCCGCGGTAGATCGAGGTGTACAGCACGGTGCGGTGCAGGCGGATCGCGACGTTCTCCCGCCCCAGAAGTGGCCGGTACAGCACGAGCGCGTTGTGGATCTTGGCGGCCATGGCCTCGTCGATGCCCTCGTCCGTGCCGCGCCGGGCGACCTCGGGGCTGTCGGGGTCCCCGAGCAGGATGCGCACCCGCACCCCGGCGGCCGCCTTCTCGGCGAACATGCGCACGATGCCCGCGTCGTCGGCGAGGAACAGCCCGGCGTACACCAGCACGCCGATGTCCTTCTTCGCCTCGGCGAACAGGCGTCCCCAGGCGTCCCAGGGAACGGTCCAGCGGTTCGGGTCGTAATCGAAGCTGAACCGCCCGGGCCGCCCTGGAGGAGTACGAGCACTGTGAGTTCGGGGTACCGCGCCGATCACCGGTTCCATTCTTGGATCGGCTGCTGCAGTCGCTCCGGGGCAAGGTCACCCTGGTCCAGGCTGCCAGGTCGGCGTGGGCCGTTCAGTGGGCGCGAGCCGTGCCGCTCCCATGGGAGCAAGCCTCCACTCCCATTCTGCTCCCAAAACCGGACATCTAAAGAAACGAGAAAGGCCGCTCCCATCTCGGGAACGGCCTCTGACCAGCGTCGGGACGGCCGAATTTAAACCGACGCCCCCTTGACCCCCAGTAAAGAAAAGGTCAAAACGTCGGCCCAGGTAATCCGTCGCTTCCGCAGGTCAGGCCGGTTTCCGGGTGTCCTCTGCGGCACTTTGCGGCGTGCCGCCCCGGTGCCATACTCACGCATCAACCCGACAAACCGCCACCCCACCCACTAGCACGGCGGCCGCAACGCCAACGTGCGAGACCGTAATGCGGTCAACACATGGCATGGAAAAGGCCCTGGCCTTAGCCTGAGGGGTGTCAGCACCTCGGAAAGGACAGGGCCTGCTATGCCCGAGGCTAACACGGACTACCGACGCATTGGCGAGAACGTCCGCCGCGCCCGCCACTACCGGGGCATGACCCTCGATCAGCTAGCCGGGCTCATCGGCCGATCCAAGAGCTGGCTGTCCCGGGTGGAGAACGGGGTCCTCCCCCTGGAGAAGCGGCGCGACATCGCCGCGATCGCAGACGCGCTCCAGGTGTCCGCATCCGACCTGCTCGGAGAGGGCGCGTCGATGATCCCGCGCATGCGCGGGTACGGCGACCTCACCCGCCTGCGCGAGGTCCTGCTGGGCTCCCGGCTCACCAGCCCACCGGACGTGCCGGCCCGCCCGCTGGAAGAGCTCACCGCGGTCGCAAACGGGCCCCTACTCGCCGCCCGGCGCGCCTCCGACCACATCGCCCAGAGCCGGCTCCTGCCGGACCTGATCGCCGAGCTGCACGTCCACGTCAACACCGGCGACGAGCAAACCAAGGCGCGGGCGCTGCGACTGCTGATCGACGCCTGCGCCGCCGCAACCTTCCTGCTCCGCAACAACAGCCGGTGGGAGCTCGCGTGGATCGCCGCCGACCGCGCCGTCCAGGCCGCCGAGATGCTCGGCGACCCCATCGCCGCCGCGGAGGCCGCGTTCCCCGCGGCGCACGCGCAGCTTTCGGTGGGCCGCTCACGCGCCCTGCGAGAGACCGGCCGGGTCGCCGACTCGATCGAAGCCCACCTCGGCGACGACCGGCGCGCGCACCAGGTGTACGGGATGCTGCGCCTGTCGGCCGCCCTCGCCGCCGTGATCGACGGCGACCACACCGCAGCAGGCGAGCAGGCCGACGAGGCCGCCCGCATCGCCGACCGGATCGGCGACCACGCGGACGCATGGCAGTGGTTCGGGCCGGCCAACGTGGCCGTCTGGCAGTGCATGCTCGCCGTCGAAACCGGGGAGCCTGGGCGGGCGTTGCAGCGCGTGGAGACCGCGGACCTGTCCATGCTCCCCCAAGGGCGGCGTTCCGCACTCCATATCGAGCTCGCCCGGGCGCACGCCATGCTCGGCAACACGCGGGAGTTCGTCCAGGAGCTGCGCGCCGCCGAACGGCTGGATCCTCCGCGGGTGCACCACAACCCGCTGGTACGTGAGCTGGTGTCGACGCAGCTTGAGCGGGCGCGCAGGGCCACGGGCGCGCGGGACCTCCGCGGCCTGGCCTACCGCATCGGCGTGGTGTAGTAGCTGGGTTTCCTCCCTGCAACTTCCCGGCGGGGTTCGAGATTACCCTCCACCCGGTGTTACAGGGCGTTGCCCTGATGTTGCGTAACGCACGCGCCCGCACGGTCCCAGTGCGGTGCGTTCAGCACACCGGAGGCAACCGTGGCTCACCCCGCCACCGCAAACCACGCCACCGTGCCCGGCTGGCGCATCTGGCGGTCCGACGCCGGCCGCTGGTGGGCGACCCGGCACCAGCCGTTCCCCAAGGCCGCCGAGGCGATCGGCGCCGCGCGCACCGTCGACCAGCTGCGCGAGGTCATCGCCGAGCAGGAACGCCTGGCCGCGAACGCGCAGGGTGGAACGCGATGACCGGCTTCCCCGCGGGGACCGGTCGGACGAGCTCTACCGCCTCGCCCCCGAGCGAGTGGTCCCCGACGGGACACGGGCCACGTGCCGCTTCTGCGACCAGGAGATCATCGCCAGATACACCATCTACGGCAACGTATGGGTGGCGACCAAGGAGGACACCAGCGGCCGCGTAGAGACCCGCGCGGAATGCCCCCTGCACGTGCGCACCCTGGTGCGCATGTACGGGGAGCACCAGCCTGTACCTGGCACGGAGATCCCACCACCACCCTGATCCACCCCCGATGAGGCACGCTCTATGGGCGTGCCAGGCCCCGGCCGGCCGGACAACACGGCGAACGGTGCGAGCAGGTGCAACCACCGGCCGATCGGGGGCCACCCCCACAGGCCGGCACCACCAGGGGGGCACGATAAGGACGACGCAAGGGAATCAAACCGGCACAAAACCCGATTACGGCTGGCCGAAGACTCCACCTTGCTCGACAGGAAAGGCAAATCCGCGACGACGATGCAAGTAGGCCCGCTGTAGAGGAAGCGACGTCATGTCCAGCACCACATCGAACGCCAGCTCGTGCGCTGTGGTCGAGCTCACCGAGGAAGAGGGGCGCAAGTTCTTCGACGAGGTGACGCGTGCGGAGCTGGGCATGTCCGGCGACGAGTTCCTCCGCCGGTACGATGCCGGTGACTTGCTCCCAAAATCGGACATCCAGAGAAATGGGAGAGGCCGCTCCCAGGTGGGAAACGGCCTCTGACCTGCGGTCGGGACGGCCGGATTTGAACCGACGACCCCTTGACCCCCAGGACATCGCGGTAGGCGTTTCCGCAGCTCAATAGCTCTCAGGCACACGCGAATGGCGTCTAATGGCATGCGGATTGTGCTGCTTGATGCATAGCGTGTGGTCCCCAAGTGGTCCCCACGGGCGCACGCCAGCTGGGGCGTTCATTGCTGACTCCCCGTCCGCCGTCGACCTGCCTTCGTGGCAGCAGGGCGGTGACGAAGGGTCAGGCCCGGCTTGGTGTGTACCTGTTCCCGTGACCTTCCTCGCACACGTGTCGCCCTGCCAGCATAGCCGGGCTTGACCCGCAGGAGCCGGTCTGCTGGGCTTTGCCCGGGTCAATTGCGGGCGGGAAGATCAGGACCCCAACCGCCCGCACATAGGACACAAGTCACATGCTCCGTTCAAAATCTTCCCGGAGCCAGAGGCCCCGGGGTTTGGGGCAGAGCCCCAATGCCGGCACCCCCATGCCATCGGTTGCGATTACGCAACGGAGATCACATATACCTTGCCATCTCTTAAGAGATAGGGCGTGAGCAGCTTTCGTTAGATTCATTGGCACTCGTAGTCCGCATGTCTAGGTGCTCCGTTGCGCGGTCTTCGAATTCCACGGCGTGCCCTTCTCTCGACCACCGAAGACGTGGACTGCTGTTCACAAGCGGCGACAAGCAAACGATGAAGCGCGCCTCACCGGCGCTGATCCTCTCAGGATTTCGCGCTCTCCCGAAGGCACAAATCTGCAGCAGAGCCGCTAGTTGTTCCGAGTGGGGTGCTCCTCACCCAACAACCGACACCGAGCCTCCAGCACCGCGCGATGCTCAGCCTCCGCCTCCTCCAACCGACCCAAGTCACCCAACACGAGCGCCAGGTTGTTCCGGCTGGTCAACGTGGACGGGTGCTCCTCACCCAACACCCGACACCGAGCCTCCAGCACCGCGCGAAGCTCAGCCTCCGCCTCCCCCAACCGACCCAAATCACGCAACACGAGCGCCAGGTTGTTCCGGCTGGTCAACGTGGACGGGTGCTCCTCACCCAACAACCGACACCGAGCCTCCAGCACCGCGCGAAGCTCAGCCTCCGCCTCCCCCAACCGACCCAAACGCCCCAACACGAACGCCAGGTTGTTCCGGCTGGTCAACGTGTCCGGGTGCTCCTCACCCAACACCCGACACCGAGCCTCCAGCACCGCGCGAAGCTCAGCCTCCGCCTCCCCCAACCGACCCAAATCACGCAACACGGTCGCCAGGTTGCCCCGGCTGGTCAACGTGTCCGGGTGCTCCTCACCCAACACCCGACACCGAGCCTCCAGCACCGCGCGAAGCTCAGCCTCCGCCTCCCCCAACCGACCCAAGTCACCCAACACGGTCGCCAGGTTGCCCCGGCTGGTCAACGTGTCCGGGTGCTCCTCACCCAACACCCGACACCGAGCCTCCAGCACCGCGCGAAGCTCAGCCTCCGCCTCCCCCAACCGACCCAAATCACGCAACACGAGCGCCAGGTTGCCCCGGCTGGTCAACGTGTCCGGGTGCTCCTCACCCAACACCCGTCGGCAAACCTCAACCACCGCGCGAAGCTCAGCCTCCGCCTCCCCCAACCGACCCAAACGCCTCAACACGGTCGCCAGGTTGCCCCGGCTGGCCAACGTGTCCGGGTGCTCCTCACCCAACACCCGTCGGCAAACCTCAACCACCGCGCGAAGCTCAGCCTCCGCCTCCCCCAACCGACCCAAATCACCCAACACGGTCGCCAGGTTGTTCCGGCTGGTCAACGTGGACGGGTGCTGTTCACCATCGCTTTCCCGATGGGCTTTAACGGCCTGTCGCAAGGCTTGAGCGGCCAAGGTGTAGCGGCCTTGCCGCCACATCTGCCAGGCGATGGCTTCGATATCGGGTGTGGCGGCGTGGGCGAGCATGGTGCTCACGGTGTGATCTGGAACGTGCGCGGTCGGCCCGACGCGCTTTTGGTGGCGGTCGACCAGGTAATCGAAGACCTCTACCTGTGTTTCGTTGTCGTCTACGGGTTGGAGGAGTGCGGCGGTGGCACGGCGCTGCCGGGTCGCCCACGCCCAGGCCTGCTCTAGTGGTTCGGGCCGAAGCCGCCGCCCTCCGCGTTCGTCGAGGTAGCTCTGGTGCAGCTCTTCCAGTAAGGCTTTCGGGAGGGGGGATAGGTAGCCTGCGCGGCGGCAGTCGATCGCGGCGGCCACCAGCGCGGCACCACGCGGGTTACGGCCGGCAGCCCAGGCGTTGTCATAGGCATCTTGCAGGTGCGGGCCGGCCGCCAGGTACTCGGCGATGCCGTACGTGTCGGCGTAGTCCAAGGCGTCGGCGATCCGCTCATCGTCCGCCTTAGCGCGGGCGTTTTCCAGCTCTGGTGGGCTGAACATGCGCTCCACGCGGATCCGCCGCGCCAGTTCCAGCACCTTGCCGGCCTGCTCCATCAATGCGCGCTGGCCAGGGTCGGCATCGGCCGGGGCTTGGGTCAGCTCATCGTCTTCCGCGCTGCGCAGCGTGGCCACGATCGCCTTATGCCCCTTGCCGTTCACGATGCGGGAGATGTGTGTGGGCGTGATCGCACCCGTGCGCAGGTAGTGCTCCAGGTCATCCAGCCACAGCACCGCCCGCCGGGACTGATTGATGCGGTCGATGATCGCGGCCATCACGTCCTTGCCGGCGTTCTTGTCGGCGGGCACGAACAACTCGTGATCCGGCAACCGGGCGTGGATCGCCTCGAACGCCGACCGTGACTTACCCGCCGTTGAGTCCCCCACCAACAGCACGAACCCGCCCCTGCCGAGGCAGTCACGAAGCTCTGCATCGATGTCTCGCGGCACGTACACCGGCACCCGGTCACCCGCCCCTTGCCGTGACCGTGCATGCCCCTTGACCGTGGCCGGCGCGCTCGGGTGAACCCCCAACACCAGTGGATCGCGTACCTGGCGCACTTTCGGAACCCGGCCTGACTTGAGCGTCAGCAGACCATCAGCAACCTTGAACCGCTGCTCATCCTTCCGCTGAGCCAGCCTCTTGAACCGTTCCTGCCAGAGCCCGGCTGCCACCCCCGCCAGCGCAGCGATCACAGCACCCGCACCGACAATCCAAGGGGTTTCGATCTTGAGCGCGGTCAGTACTGCCGGAACGGCTCCGACCAGCGCCAGACAACCGATCACTAGGGCGACCCGGCCCAGCCTCATCCATGCCTCCGGCCTTGACGATCCCTCTTGCCGCCAAAGCGTTGTAGATCACAGAAAAACGCACTCTCACAGGACCGCGCCACCACTTCGGCGCATCTCGCCGTCCTCCCCCGCGTCATCCGGTGCCAACGGGTTGGCCGGCTTGAAGAACGCGAGCGGTCGCCGGGCTGGGTGCTCCCCGGCGCACGCGGGGGTGATCCCCCGCCAGCACACCAGGTGGGGCGCGGCCCGTGTCTGATCTTCCCGTCTGCCGTCGACCCGCCCCAAGGGGCAGCAGGCCGGAGACGAAGGGTCAAGCCCGGCTTCGCGTGTCCCTGCCCCGGTGACCTTCCACGCGAGCCGGTTGCCCTGCCGGCACAGCCGGGCTTGACCCGCAGGAGCCGGTCTGCTGGGCTTTGCCCGGGTCGATGGCGGGCGGGAAGATCAGGGCCCCGCACACTTGCATCGGCGCCGTCGGAACGCTTCTTCATGATCTTGTGGGCTTCCCGGAGCCGGAGGCCCCGGGGTTTGGGGCAGAGCCCCAATGCCCACGCCGGCCAACGTCGCGCGCTTAAGGATGAGGCGCGCGCCCGCCGAGGCGGGATCGGCCCGAAAGAGGCCGCACGCCCGCCGACGGCGGGGCGCGCGGCCCAAAAGGTTCAGCTCGGCACGCGCAAATGGCCGGCCGTGGGTCTGAGGGGCACACCGAACCCGTGCTGGGCTCCTCCCCGTCCTCTCGGGATGCTGCGACCCTGTCCCGCCGCGAAGCGGCGGCTTGATGGCGGCTGGTACACCACGGAAGAGCTGGCTCGCCTGCTCAAGGTAAATCCGTCGACGGTCCGCCGCTGGCGTACGGCCCGGCCCGTGCAGGGGCCGCCCTTCGTTCAGCTCTCCCCACGCGTGACTCTCTACAGCGTTCAGGATGTGGAGCGGTGGCTGTTGAGCCGCCGCACGGACCCGGATGAGGCGGCATGATGCCAGGCCACATGGAGGTCCCGCCTCTAGGGGTCTCGCTCTCGTCGGACGTGGAGTACCGTCCGGGGCGTCCCCGCCCGTACCGGGCTCGTGTGCGCTGGATCGACCCGGTTACCAAGGAACGCCGCTCGAAGTCGGAATCGGTGCAAACCCTCGAGGCCGCCCAAGCGTGGATCGCGGCCATGGAGCGGGCTGCCCGGGGAGGCATCGACCCTTTCGCAGCGACTGCGACCCTCGCAGAGTACGGCGAAGCGGTCATGTCGCTGGCCTTGCGCGGGTTGGAGGCGAAGACCCTCGACCCCTACCTGGCAGGGTGGCGCAAGCGGGTCGTCCCCGACCTTGGGCATCTTCCCGTGCGGCTGATCACCAGGGGTGCCGTGGATCGGGTCGTGCACGGCTGGATCGCCGATGGGTGCAGCCGCTCAACGGTCAAAAACAGCCTGGCCGTGCTGGTCCGGGTGATGGAGCAAGCGGTGCGTGATGGCATCATCGACCGCAACCCTGCCCGGGTGACCGGCTGGCAGAGGGAGTACCAGCGGGCCGAAGACGAACTCGACGACCCGCGGTCGCTGGCCCTACCGGACTGGGATGCGCTGGTGAAACTCGCCACCGCCCTGGTGGAGCGATCAGCCGACAAATACGCAGGGTGGGGTGATGTGGTCATCTTCATGGCCTGCACGGCAGCGCGTATCGGCGAGGTCTCCGGGGTCCGGGCCGGTGACATCAACCCTGAGACCTGGACCTGGACGGTCCGCCGTCAGACGACTCCCGCACCCGGCGGGCTCATCGACAAGGGGACGAAAGGCAAGCGCGCCCGCGTCGTCCCGCTGATCCCAGAGGTTCGTGATCTCGTCGCGCGGCGCTTGGAGGCCGTGGGCCACCGGCCCGATGCCCGCCTGTTCACCGGCCCCCGCGGCGGTCGCATCACCACCGCGATTCTCCGCGATGCGACCCACTGGGACGAGGTGGTGACCGAACTCGGTTATGAGCATCTGCGCCGGCATGATCTGCGGCACACCGGGCTGACGTGGATGGCCGATGCAGGTGTTCCCGTGCACGTCCTCCAGCGGATCGCCGGGCATGGCTCGCTGGCGACGACCCAGCGCTATCTCCACCCGGACATGCGGTCGATCTCGGAGGCCGGAGCGGCGCTGAGTGCGCATCTGACGGCCCGGCGGTCCCCAAATGGTCCCCGGCTGAGGGCCGTCCAGTGATCTTCAGCAGAGGTCGGGAGCAACGCAAAAAGCCTGTTGAGCTGGGCTTATGCCCTGCCAACAGGCTTTCGTCGTACCGTCGGGACGGCCGGATTTGAACCGACGACCCCTTGACCCCCAGTCAAGTGCGCTGCCAAACTGCGCCACGTCCCGTCCGGCGTGTACTACCGGCTGCACCAAACCTTAGCGCAGATTCCGGCCTGTTGCGTACCGCAGGCCGCTCCCAGCGGTTGAAGCGTTCCGCGGCCGCGGCTTGTTCCCGGTGTTCCCGCAGATCGTGACGGTATGCGCCATCCGCCGATCACGCCGCGGCGGCGTCCTCTAGGCTTGCGACCGTGGGAAGGAAGCCCCGGATCGACAAGGACGAGCTGCGGCGCCTGACCGCAGAGGGCTGGTCGAACGCGCGCATCGCCGAGTACTTCGGCGTGACCGAGTCCGGGGTGCTGCAGGCGAAACGGGCGGCCGGGCTGTCGAAGCCGATGACCGATCACAGCCGGGCGCTGCCGTGGAAGCTCAAGCGCGAGCACAGCCAGAGCGGGCCGGCGACCAACCTGAGGAACCTCTCGGCCGTGGCGCAGGGCCGCACCATCCCGAAGGAGAAGCTCAACACGGCCCTCCGCTGGGCGGACCGGCTCGTGAGCAACGATCTCGACATCACCTACGACCCCGAGCACGGGTTCCGCGAGGTGCCCGCGGGCGGCGACTCGCACATCGCCCGGGTGCTCGCCGAGGCCCGTGCCGCGCTCGAGGCCGCCCAGCAGAACGCGTCCGACACGGCCGCGCAACAGGCATCCGGTACGGCCTCGCCCGGGGACGGCGCGTGAGATCGGCCGGCCCAGACCGGGAGGCACCGAGCGGCCCGGCGGCGCGCCGGAACCGGCTCGCGCCGGCCACGCCGAAGGGGCGGCGCACCGAGGCCGCGCTGCTCGACGCCGCCCGCCGGGTCTTCGCGGAGAAGGGCTTCCTCAACGCCAAGATCTCCGACATCACGCGGGCGGCCGGGAAGTCCTCCGGGTCCTTCTACACCTACTACGACGGCAAGGAAGAGCTGCTCACGGCGCTCCTGGACCGGCTGCCGCCCGCCGAGCCACCGGCCCACACCGGCGATCCCCGGGAGGCCGTCCGCTCGGCCGTCCGGGCGTACTGGACCACCTACCGCGCGCATCTCGGCGAGATGGTCGGCCTGTTCCAGCTGTCGATGACCGACCCGGCTTTCGCCGAGCGCTGGCGGGAGCTGCGGGCTGCGCGCATCCGCACGGTGCTCGAGGTGATCCGGGACGCCGAGGCATCAGGCCACCGGCTGGATCTCGACCCGGGCATCCTCGCTTCCGCGATCGTCTCGATGCTGGAGTCGTTCTGCTGGGTGTGGCTCGCCGCCGGCGGCGACGCGGGGGTGGCGCCGCCGGACGACGAGACCGCGATCGAGACGCTGAGCGCGATCTGGTACCGGGCGCTCTACCCCGGCCGCGCCTCCTGACCGCCGTGCCGGCCGCGGCCGCTTCCCCTCACCGCTAACCGGCCCACCTATAGCCGGCCGGCGGCACCGCCGATGCCTTCTCGCCCTTGCCCGGCTGAGCGGCACCGCCGCTTCCTCCTCACACTGACCGGGGCCGAGCGGTACCTCCCCGCGCCGGGTGCGGTTTCCGTTCACAAGGTGCTCCAGGCCGTCCCTACGGCGCGCAGGCCCACCACCGCACCGCGGCACGCAGCTGCCTCGCCCACACGACCGGACCGGTCCACAGGCCTGCCGCCGCTTGCCCGCACGATCGATCCGACTCACGGACCGCAGCCGCTCGCCCGCACGCCCGGACCGGCCCGCAGGCCCGCGGCCGCGTCACCGCTCGCGGCCCGCGACGGCACGGCGCAGGATGAGCAGGGGCCCGGCGGTGCCGTCCCCCTGGCTTCCGCTGTGCGTGTTCTTCCTCTGCCTTACCTTGATCTTGCGGACGCCCGCGCCGTAACAACGCCACCGGCCCGCCGCTACCGCGTCCGCACCTCCTGCCCGGCGGTACGGCCCGGCCCCGTGGTGCGGGCGGCGAGGGTGAACTCCTGGCGCGGGTGCTGGATCGCGCCGAGGGACACGATCTCCCGGGGGAAGAACAGCCCCAGGGTCCAGTCGGCCAGGATGCGGCTCTTCTTGTTCAGCGTGGGCATCCGGGCCAGGTGGTAGGTCCGGTGCAGGAACCAGGCGGGGAAGCCGCGGACCTCCTTGCCGTAGACCTGGGCCACCCCGCGGTAGAGCCCGAGGGTGGCGACCGAGCCGAGCTGCCGGTGCCGGTACGGCTTGAGCTCTTCGCCGCGGATCGTGGCGATGAGGTTGTCGGCGAGCCGTTTGCCCTGCCGTACGGCGTGCTGGGCGTTGGGCGGGCAGTAGTCCCCAGGCCGGGTGAGGTCGGGCACGGCGGCCACGTCGCCGGCGGTGAACGCGAAGCGGGTGCCCACGATCCGGAGGAACGCGTCCGCGCGGACCCGGCCGCGGTCGTCGAGCGGCAGGTCCCCCTCGTAGACGAGCGGGTTGGGCTTCACCCCGGCCGTCCAGACGAGGGTATCGGCGTCGAACTCGTCCCCGTCGTCGAGCACGATGTGGCCGTTCTCCGCGGAGACGAGCCGGGTGCGGAGGCGGACGTCGATGCCGCGGGCGCGCAGCTGCCGCACGGTCCACCGCCCCATGTCCGGCCCCACTTCGGGGAGGATGCGGTCGGTTGCCTCGACGAGCACCCAGCGCATGTCGCTGTTGCGGATGCCTTTGAAGTACTTGCAGGCGTCGCTCGCCATGTCCTCCAGCTCGGCGAGGGCCTCGACGCCGGCGTACCCGCCGCCGACGAAGACGAAGGTGAGCGCGCGGCGCCGCACCGCCTCGTCGGGGGTGGAGGCGGCCAGGTCGAGCTGCCCGAGCACGTGGTTGCGCAGGTGGATGGCCTCTTCCACGGTCTTGAAGCCGATGCCCCACTCGGCGAGCCCGGGGATCGGCAGCAGCCGGGAGATCGACCCGGGGGCGAAGACCAGGTAGTCGTACTCGATCGTGAAGTCCGCCCCGTCGTGCGGGCTGAACTCCGCCACCCGGTCGGCGAGCCGTACCGAGGTGACCCGCCCGCTGAGGATCCGGCAGCGGGGCAGGACCTGGCGGAGCGGGACGACCACGTGGCGGGGCTCGATGTTGCCGGCCGCGGCCTCGGGCAGGAACGGCTGATACGTCATGTAGGAGTCGAGGTCGGCGACGGTGACCTGGGCCTCCCAGGGCCGGAGCCTGCGCTGCAGGCGCAGGGCGGTGTACATGCCGACGTATCCGCCGCCGACGATGAGGATGCGTGGGACGGTCATGGCGACCCCTTACCCGCTCCGCAGGGTGAAACGCATGGTGACGGTCGTGCCGCCGGGTCCGGTCTCGACGCTCAGGTCCTTGCAGAGCCGGCGGGCGACCCACAGCCCCATGCCGCCGGTGGAGAGGCCGGCCGGGCGGGTCAGCCCGGGTGGCGCCTCCGGCCGCCAGGTGCGGCCCTCGTCGCGGATTTCGACCACGAGCTCGCCGCCTTCATCCCAGACGCGCGCCGTGGCCGGCGGTGCCCCGTGGAGCACGGCGTTGGTCGCCACCTCGCTCACCGCGACCATGAGCTCGGCGGTGGCGTCCTCGTCCATGCCGAGGCGGCGCGCCTCGGCCGCGGCCATCCGGCGGACGTCGCGGAGCTCGGTGCGGGTGAAGGTGATCTCACGCACCGCACCGCCGGCACACGCGCAGGTGCCGCGCCCGCTCACCAGAGCCACGCCCCCGTTCCGGTCGCCGCGGATCCGACTGACTCCTCATGGACCGCCCCTCCTACCCAGATGTACGGCCGGCTCACGAACGGCCGGTGAAATTCCCGGTATGTACCCGCGACGGCGCCGTTACCCTCCGCGCGCACCGTGACGCACACCCTGACGCGCCCCAACGGCCCGGGCTTACGGCACGGCACAGACCTCGCACTCCCGACAGAACTCCATCTTTTTCCCAGAAAGGACGTTTAGGGCGAATCAGGGCATGGAAGAGACTTTATGACCTGCTGACGGCCACTCCCGGGCGAAGCGCCTCCCCGACGAGCGGTTCGTGCCGTGAGGTGTGCCATGGACATTGCGATCGTCTGCGCTCACGGGCTCAGCCCGGAAACGCCAGCCATCGCCCGGCAATTGGCGCGCGGCCACCGGGTGACCGTGTACACGCGTGCCAAGGTGAAGGGCGCCGGCGTCGAACACGTCCCGGCCGGGCCGGACGTCGAGCTGTCGGAGAGCGATCTCCTCCCCTACCTGCCGGACTTCAGCGCCGCGCTGCGGCGGCGGTGGCACAAGAAGCGGCCCGACATCATCCACGCGCACTCGTGGACCAGCGGGCTCGCCGCCATCGCGGGGTCGGAGGGCTTGGACGTGCCGGTCACCCAGACCCTCAACATCCTCCAGGGCGACCGGGCGCCCGGCCCGGTGCGCCGCCTGGAGTGCGCGATCGGCCGCCGGGCCAAGACGGTGATCGCGGTCTGCGGGGACGAGAAGACCGAGCTCATCAAGATGGGCGTGCCCCGCACGAGCATCTCGGTCGTCCCGCACGGGGTGGACGTCGAGCGCTTCCGCCGGCACGGGCCCGCGCTGCCGCGCGGCACCCGGCCGCGGCTCCTGCACATCGGGCACACCGGGGCGGACACTGCGGTCAACGCGCTGATCGCGGTGCCGGACGCCGAGCTGCTCATCGCCGGCGGGGACGAGCTCAGCATCCGCCGGCTCCGCGACCTCGCCCGTAGCCACGGCGTGGCCGACCGGGTGGAGCTGCTCGGCACGGTCCCGCACGCCACCATGCCGAAGCTCATCCGCAGCGCCGACCTGGTGCTCTCGCTCTCCCCCACGGTGCCGAACGGCATCGCGGCGCTCGAGGCCATGGCGTGCGGGGTCCCAGTGATCGCCTCGGCCACCGGCGCCCACCTCGACTCGATCGTGGACGGGGTGACCGGGTTCCTCATCCGCCCGGACCGGCCGCTGGAGGTGGCGAAGCGGATCCGCCTGCTGCTGCGGGACGCCACCCTCCGGACGGCGATCGGCTACGCCGCCGCGGACCGGGCCCGGTCCCGCTACTCGCTCGAGCGGATCAGCATGGAGCTGCTCCGGGTCTACGAGAAGGCCTGCGCGTGACACCCCGGCCGCGCCACGAGCCGGCCGGTGACCCGCCGCCGTTCGCGTCCGGTGACCGCCCGCGTGCCCGGCACACCGCTGTCGCCCGCCACCCCGCCCGCGCGCGGCGCCCCGGTGCGCCCGATGGGGCTCGCCGCCCGCTACTGCGCCTGCCCGCGCCCGCCCGGCTCCCCGGGACGCGGGGGGCCGGTCAGCGCGGCGGCCTTGAGCGACAGGTGGAGCAGGAGGCGGTCCTCCCCGCGGGCCAGGTCGAGCCCGGTGAGCTCCTCCGCCCGGCCCAGCCGGTAGTAGAGGGTCTGCCGGTGCACGCCGAGCGCGGCCGCCGTCTCCTGGACGTGCCCGGCGTGGTCGAGGTACGCCTCCACGGTGCGGGCCAGCTCGGGCCCGGCCGACCGCAGCGCCGCCGACTCGGCGGCCAGGGCGGCGAGGTCCCGGCGGGGCAGCCGGGCGAGGAACCGGAAGATCCCCAGCTCGGGCCAGTCCGCGATCGGGGCGTGCCGCTCGACGTGCTCGGCGACCCGGAGCGCGAGCAGGGCCTCCCGCCAGCTCTCCCACGCCTCCTCCACGTCGTCGCGCGGCCCGCCGATCCCGGCGGCCGTGCCGTGCTGGTCGCGGAGGATCCGCGCGGCCTGCGGCGCGTGCGCGGCGGGGGCGAGCACCGGCAGCACCGGCTCGTCCAGGCTGGGGTCGATGAGCACGCCGCGGGGCAGGGTCCGCAGCGCGCCGACGAAGAGCGAGCCGGCGCCCGCCGCCCCGGTCCGCACCGCGAGCGCGCAGACCGGCCCGTCGACCCGGGTCCCGATCGCCTCACCGGCCGCGGCCCGCCGCGCCGGGTCGGCCGAGAACAGGTCCGCGAGCGGCACGTGCCGGCCGCGGGCCTCCATGGCGAGCATCGCGGCGGCCCGGTCCACCAGCGGGGCGATGGCGGCGAGCCGCTCGTCGGTGATCGTGCCGGAGTCGAGCAGCCACAGGTACCCGTAGGTGACCCCGCCGTGCCGGAGCGGCACGCAGATCCGGCCCCGCATGCCGTGGATGCCGGGGATCCGGACCGGGCCGGTCGCGGTGGCGATGCCGTACGACTCGAAGTGGGCGCGCACCTCGGGCGAGGCGCGCCGGCGCAGGATCGACTCCTGGCGCACGGCGTCGATGTCGTCGCTCTGCGCGCCGTACGCGAGCAGCTGGAAGGCGCGGTCCTCCAGGGTGACCGACGCGTCGAGCAGCCGGGCGATCTCCTCGGCTATCCGCTGCACCCCACCATTGTCATACATCTGTATGAAAAGGCTGTTGCGGTTGTCCGTGGCCCCGTGTGACCTGCGGACCTAGCCTGAGCTCATGCTTCGCTCCCTGCTTCTCGCGAGCTCGCGCAGCCCGCTGATGCGCAAGGCCGTGTCGGAGCTCCCCGCCACCCGCAGGGTCGTCGATCGGTTCGTCGCCGGGGAGACCACCGCCGACGCGATCACGGTGGTGCGGCGGCTCACCGGCGCGGGGCTCACCGTGACCATCGACCACCTCGGCGAGGAGGTCACCGACCAGCAGACCGCGGTGCTCGCCACCAAGGCGTACGTCACGCTGCTCGACGCGCTCAAGCCGCTCGGGCTCGGCCAGCGGGCCGAGGTCTCGGTGAAGCTGTCGGCCATCGGGCAGACCCTCGACCGGGGCATGGCGCTCGACCACGCCCGCCAGATCTGCGCGGCGGCCCGTGCCTGCGGCTCCATGGTCACCCTCGACATGGAGGACCACACCACCGTCGACGCCACCCTGGAGACCCTGCAGGCGCTGCGCGCCGACTACCCCGAGACCGGTGTCGCGATCCAGTCCTGCCTCTACCGCAGCGAGGCCGACTGCCGCGACCTCGCGGACGCACGGGTGCGGCTGGTCAAGGGCGCCTACCGGGTGCCGCCGTCGCACGGCTACCAGAGCAAGGCCGAGGTCGACCGGGCGTACGTGCGGTGCCTGCGCGTGCTGATGGCCGGCACGGGCTACCCCATGGTCGCCACCCACGACGACCGCCTGATCGCCATCGCCGAGGTCCTCGCGGGCCAGCACGGCCGCGACCGGGACGCCTACGAGTTCCAGATGCTCTACGGGGTACGGCCGGACCGCCAGCGGGAGCTCATCGAATCCGGGGCCCGGGTGCGGGTCTACGTTCCCTACGGCGACGACTGGTACGGGTACTTCATGCGCCGTCTCGCCGAGCGCCCGGCCAACGTCGCCTTCTTCCTGCGCGCTGTGAGAGGTTAGCCATGGATGCGATCACTGAGGTACCGGTCCCGGCGAACGAGCCGGTCCACGGCTATCCGCCCGGCAGCCCGGAGCGCGCCGCGCTGGACGGCCGCATCAAGGAGCTGTCCGGGTCGCCCCTCGACCTCACGATGACCATCGGCGGCGAGCGGCGGATGGCCGGCGGCGCCCCCATCGACGTGGTGCAGCCGCACAACCACGCCGCGCTGCTGGGCCGTACCGCCGAGGCCACCGCGGACGACGTGCGCGCGGCGATCGACGCGGCGCTCGGCGCGGCCGCCGAGTGGCGCGCCATGTCGTTCGAGGACCGCGCCGCGATCTTCCTCAAGGCGGCCGACCTGCTCAGCGGCCCGTGGCGGGCCACGCTCAACGCGGCCACCATCCTCGGCCAGTCCAAGTCCGCCTACCAGGCCGAGATCGACGCCGCCTGCGAGCTGATCGACTTCTTCCGGTTCAACGTCCACTACGCGCGGCGGCTCCTCGCCGAGCAGCCGCTGTCGGCCCCCGGCATGTGGAACCGGATGGAGTACCGGCCGCTGGAGGGCTTCGTCCTCGCGATCACGCCGTTCAACTTCACCTCGATCGCCGCGAACCTGCCGACCTCGGCCGCGCTGATGGGCAACGTGGTGGTGTGGAAGCCGTCCCCCACCCAGCAGTTCGCCGCGCACTTCACCATGCGGCTGCTGGAGGAGGCCGGCCTGCCCCCGGGCGTGATCAACATGGTCACCGGGTACGGCCCGGCCGTCTCCGAGGTGGCGCTCGTCCACCCCGACCTGGCCGGGATCCACTTCACCGGCTCCACCGCCACCTTCCAGCACCTGTGGCGCACGGTCGGGGAGAACATCTCCCGGTACCGGAGCTACCCGCGGCTGGTCGGCGAGACCGGCGGCAAGGACTTCGTGGTCGCCCACCCGTCGGCCTCGATCGAGGTGCTCACCACCGCGCTGATCCGGGGCGCGTTCGAGTACCAGGGCCAGAAGTGCTCGGCCGCCTCCCGGGCGTACGTGCCCCGCTCCCTGTGGACGCGGATGCGGGACGACTTCGTGTCGCTCGCCGAGTCCCTCACGGTCGGCGACGTGGCGAGCGACCCGGGCACGTTCATGGGCGCGCTCATCGACCGCCGCGCCTTCGACAAGAACAAGGCCGCGATCGACCGGGCCCGCGGGGTCGATTCGATCACCGTGCTCACCGGCTCCTACGACGACTCCACCGGCTACTTCGTCCGGCCCACGGTGCTGGAGTGCTCCGACCCCGCCGATGAGGTCTTCGTCAAGGAGTACTTCGGCCCGATCCTCGCGGTGTACGTCTACGACGACGCCGACTACGACGCGGTGCTCGGCCAGATGGAGGGCGTCGCGCCGTACGGGCTCACCGGGTCGATCATCGCGCAGGACCGGAAGGCGATCGCCGAGGCCACCGAGCGGCTGCGCTTCGCCGCCGGCAACTTCTACATCAACGACAAGCCCACCGGGGCGGTGGTCGGCCAGCAGCCGTTCGGCGGCGGCCGCGCCTCCGGCACCAACGACAAGGCGGGTTCGATCTTCAACCTGATCCGGTGGGTCAGCCCGCGCGCGATCAAGGAGGCCTTCGTCCCGCCGGTGATCACCGGCGAGTACCGGGGGGACATCCCGCAGTCGGGCTGGCGGCAGCCCGACCTGAAGGGGCTCGGCTACTCCGGCTGACCGGCCGGACAGGGTGACGCCAGGGGCCCGGTTCCCGCGGCCCCTGGCGTCCGGTCGCCGGCTCAGCCCTGCTCGGGCACGGCCATCTCGGTCAGCGGCGACCAGTCGTCCTGGGGGATCGTGGTGTTGATGATCCTGGGCGTCTCCTGCAGGTAGCGCGGCAGGGTCTGCTGGGCCTGCTTGAAGTGCTCGGACTGCACGTGCGCCGCCCCGGCGTCCGCGTCCCGGAAGGCCTCCACCAGGACGTACTCGTTGGGGTCGTCGAGGCTGCGCGACCAGTCGAACCACAGGCAGCCCGGTTCCGCGCGGGTCGCCCGGGTGAACTCGGCGGTGATCTCCGGCCACTCGTCGGCGTGCTCAGGCCGGACCCGGAACTTCGCGGTAATGAAGATCATGGTCTTCTCTCGGTCTCGTCGGACGTGATCGTTCGGTGTCGATGCTAACGACCGCCCCTCGGATCACCGGTGCTCCACGCCCGGGCGGCGGGCGTCGGGGCGGTCATGGGCCTGGGCGTTCCCGGGGCGCCCGGCGGGTCGGCGGGGCGCCGGCACCGGGGAATGAACCCTGGACGTAGCCGCCGTGACCGCGGCGGCTCGGCGGCATCGGAGACCACTCAAGGACTTTCGGCCCTTGTGCCCGGGCGGCGGGATCGTCAGCCTGGGGCGCCGGAGTCCCCGGATCGAGACGGAGGGAAGACCAGTGACGAGGGCTGGGCATGCGCGGTGAGCGCCGGCCGCTGAGCAGGGCACCGGCTCAGCGGCCCTTTCGGATCGTGGGCCGTTCGGTGGAGGGGCCGGGGAAGGTCAGGCTGCGGCTGGCCGGCGACACGGGCGGGACGCCGGGCACCGCGGCGGCCCGGAGCGTCCCGGGGCAGTACTGGGTGCTGCCCGCCCACGGGGGCGCCCGGATCCCCGTGGTCGATGTCACCCCCGCCGGGAAGGGCTCGGGCGAGGACGCGTCCCTGATCGAGGTGCTCACCCTGTGGGTGCCGTGCGGGCCACCGGTGGGCGCCGTGGGCGAGCGCCTGGAGGTGCGCGGCCCGCTGGGAAAGGGCTGGAACCTGGAACGTGTCACCGGCAAGGACGTGCTGGTGATCGCGTGGGACGGCGGCCTGCCGCTGACCCGGCCGGTCATCGAACGCGCGGGCGGCGGCCGGGTGCGGGTGTGGGCGGGCGGCACCGCCCCGGGCTCCGGAGGGGGGAGCCCGTGGCCGGAGCTCGCGAACGCCACGATCGAGGCGGACGGGCTGCCGGACATGGCGGCCGCCGCGCGCACCGCGGCGTTCGACCCCGCGCGGAGCGCCGCCCTGCTCGCCGGGCCGCTGCCCATGGCCCGGTCGGCCGCGGCCGTGCTCGTGGAGCGGGGCATGCCGGCCTCGTCGATCCAGGTGGCCGTCCACTCCATGCTCCGCTGCGCCAGCGGCACCTGCGGACGCTGCCGGATCAGCACGCCGTACGGCTCGCTGCGCGCGTGCCATGACGGGCCGGTGCTCCCCTACGACCGGCTCGCGGGCACCGGGGAGCGGCAGCCCCCCGCCGGCGGGGGCGAGGAATGACGTCCGCGCCACGGGGGAGTACCCCGGTGGCGTGAGCGGTTCATCCCGGCGCACCCGCCGGAGGGCGCGCGGCCCACGGCCTGCGGTCCAGGCGCGCGGTGCGGCCGCGGAGGCCGCCGCGCCGTACGGCCGGGCGGTGCCGGCCCGGCCGGGGCCGGATCGCGTGCGGAAAGGAGCGCCCATGATCTCCACGCTCGCCCGCGGCGCCGCCAGCGGCGCGCTCGCCACCGCGGCGATGAGCGGCGTCATGCTCGCCGGGCAGAAGACAGGGCTCATGCCGGGCCAGCCGCCCAAGCACATCGTCCGGGCCCTGCTCCCCGGGCACAAGCGCCGACCCAAGGCCGGGGAGCGGCCGCTCGCCGTGCTCGCCCACCTCGGCTTCGGGGCCACGGCCGGGGCCGTGTTCGGCCTGCTGACGCGGCGGGTGCAGGCCCGGCTGCCGCTCGGGGTGGCCTACGGGCTGCTGATCTGGGCCGCCAGCTACCAGGGCTGGCTGCCCGCCCTGAACATCCTGCCGCCGGCCTCCCGCGACCCCCGCCCCGGCCGGCCCCTGGTCATGGCGGCCGCCCACGCGGTGTACGGCGCCGCGCTCGCCGCGGCGCTGCGGCGATCAGCGCGGGGAGCGGGCCGCCGCTGAAGGCGGCGCCGCCCCGCCCGCGGTGCCGCCCCGCCCGGGCCGGTCGCGTTCCGGACCCGCTGGTGGCCGGGCCTCCCGGGCGGGACTCAGGAGCCGGGGTCTCGATGGCGGGCGAGCCTTACCGTGGGCGCACCGGCCCCGCCCGCGGCCCCGTCGCCGGGGTTTCCCCGAAGCCTCCCGGGCCGGGCCTCGTCGCGGCGTGCCGAGGGCTCCGGGCGTCCGGGGAGCCGTCCGGGCCTCGGGTGAAGCACGCCGGTCCAGGCCCGGCGGGCGCGCGGACCGTGCCGGGCCGTACCGGCTCATCCGGCGATCGCGCGGTAGGCGATCACGTTGCCGATCCGGAGGCGGACGAGCAGCTCACCCGGCCGGCCGTTGCGCTCGCCGAACTCCTCCGCCCGGTCCTCCCCCATGTACCGGCCGCCGAGCAGGGTCGCCCAGCGGAGCACCTCCTCCAGCTCCGCGGAGAGGGTGGCGGTCCCTTCGATGAGCACGTACGAGTAGGGCGGGCGCTGGTCGTCGACGCACAGCGCCGCCCGGGGGTCGCGCCGCAGGGCGTGCGCCTTCACGCTCGTCTCGTGCGTGGTGAAGACCACGTCGTCGCCGTCGAGCGCGAACCAGACCGGGGTCACGTGCGGCCGGCCGTCGGCGCGCGTGACCGCCAGCTTCCCGGTCTTGGTCCCCGCCATGACGAACTCGCGCCACTCGGCCTCGGTCATCCGCTCCATCGCAGCTCACCCCCCGCGGCGGGACGTCGCGGCGGCGGACGGGCGCCGGGCCAGGCCGCACGCCCGCCCGCCTGACCAGGGTGGTACCCGTACGGCGCGCCGGTGAGCCGCCCGTGCCGGGCGACGCTGAGCGTGCGGCGCCGGTGAGCTTCCCCGCGCCAGGGAGGCTGAACGTGCGGCATGCCGGTGAGCCGCCCGTGCCGGGCGGCGCTGAGCCCCGCATGCCCGGGCCGCGCTCAGCCGCGCTCGCCGAGCCCAACCGCGTCCCGATTCGTGCCGGGTTCCCGGACCGTGCCGAGCCGCGGTATGGCGCACCTCGCGCACGACGCCCGGGCCGGGCCGTCATGGATCGCCGCGGCCGGCGGCCATCCCCGCAGGCAGGCGCCGGGCTCCCGCGGCGTGCCGTACCGCGAGGTCCACACCGGCGTGAGGGCGGGCCGGCGCCGTCAGCGGACGCGGAACACGTCCGGGAGCCACCAGGCCGCCACGTCCTTGGTGATCTTCGCGTGGACGAGGAGCGGCCGGTCGCGGGGGCCGTGCAGCCACTTGGCGACCCCGACCAGGTCCGCCCTGCTCCGCACGGTGACCGCGTCGCACCCGAACCCGCGGGCGATCCGGGCGAAGTCCGTGGGCGGGAACGTGACCGTGTCCAGCGGCTCACCCTGCGGGCCGAAGTGGTGCACCTCCGCGCCGTAGGCCTCGTCGTCGTAGACCACGATGACCATCGGCAGCCCGAGGCGCACCACGGTCTCCAGCTCGCTGATGCCCATCAGGGCGCCCCCGTCGCCGAGGGCGGCCACGGGCAGCCGGTCCGGCCGGGCGAGCGCCGCGCCGATCGCGGTGGCCAGGCCGAGCCCGACCGACTGGTACGCCTGGGTGTAGCAGAACCCGTCCCCGTCGGGGACCGACAGCAACATCACCGGGTAGCCCATGAAGTTGCCCGAGTCGACCGCCACGATCCGCTCCGGGGGGAGCAGGTCGTCGAGCTCGATCGTGAGCGTGCGCGGGTCGATCCAGCCGTTCCCGCTCGTGTCCGCGTACGGGATGTCGCGCCAGCGCACCTCGGTGGCGATCCGCTTGCCGACCTCGGGGGTGCGGTAGCCGGTCCGCCGCCGCTCGTCCGGGGCGCAGGGCCACGCCCGCCCGGTGAGGGCGGCGAGCACCGCCCGGGCGGTCTCCCGCACGTCGCCGATCACCCCGAGGTCGACCGGGTACCGGACGCCGATGGCGTCGCGGTCGAGGTCGACCTGGATCACGCTCGCCCGCTCGCCGATGAGCGTGCCGTTCCGGGTGGTCCCCGCGGTGAACGAGCAGCCCCAGCCGACGATGAGGTCCGCGCCGCGGATGAGCTCGGCCGCCGCCGGTGAGGAGAAATGGCCCATCACGTCCAGGTTCCACGGGCTCCCCTGGAACTCGCCCTTGGCCACGGCCGTGGTGGCGAGCAGCGCGCCGACCTGCTCGGCCAGGGCTTCGAGCTCGGCGTGGGTGCCCCGGGCACCGCGGCCGGCCACGAACACGGGCCGTTCGGCCGACACCAGCAGCCCGGCGAGGCGGTCGATCGCCTCCGCGGGCTCGGCCACCAGGCCGGGGCGGGCCGCTGATGCGGCGCCGGTCCGGCTGGTGGTGCGGGCGGCCGGCTCCGGGTCGGCGAACGCGTCCTCCTCGGCGGGGAAGGTGATCCCCCACCCGGCCGACAGCCGGGCGGCCGCCCGGACGTCGCCGCGGCGGGCCAGCAGCTCGGCCACGCCGTCCCGGGCCTCCTCGGGCAGCACCTCCTCCTGCACGTCGAGCGGGAGGGCGAGCACGACCGTCCGCCGGCCCAGCAGCGCGGCGAGGAAGGCCATCACCGTGTCGTCGACCACGGTCGCCGCCGACCCCACCCGGGCGACGTGCGCGCCGACGGCCGTGGCGATCGCGGGCTGGTCGATGCGGAAGTTCGAGTGGGGCGACACGGGCTCGGGGGCGAGGACCAGCAGCGGGGTGCGGCTCTTGGCCGCCTCGGTGATGCCGGTCAGCGCATTGGTGAAACCGGGGCCCTGGTGGACGCTGAGCACGGCCACCGTGCCGCTCATCCGGGCGTAGGCGTCCGCCATGGTGGCCGCACCGCCCTCGTTCCGGGCCGCGACGTACCGCACGCCGTGCCGGATGAGGGCGTTGGTGACGTGGAAGTTCCCGCTGCCGGCGACGCCGAAGGCCATCCGGACGCCGAGGGAGGCGAGGATCGCGCCGACGGCCTCGGCCACGTTCATGCGGCCACCGGCTCCGGGTCGGGGGTCCGGGGACCGCGGGGCCGTACCGGCCCGGCGGGCACCGCGGCGAGCCCGCCCGGGATCGGGCCGCGCCCCGCTCGCCGCCCGTGGGTCCCGGGCCGGGGGTCGCGTACGGTCTCGGCGGGGAACGGGTCAGGTACCGGGGCCGGTGCCGTCTCGCTCATCGGCGCCGGGCGGCCGAGCAGCGCGAGGCCGCCCGTGGCGCGCTCCACCTGTGCCATTCCGCCTCCGCAACGTAGGAGAACGCGGACAGATACTGCTACACGGCACCGCCGGTGCGCCAGACGCCCCCGGGTAACCGGTGCGGTACGGCCCGGTGACCGCGAGGCGAACGGCCGGATGTCCGCCGGCGGGCCGGGCCCCGGAAGCGGCCCCTGGCGGCCGGCGCTGCCGTCCGGTGTCCGCCGCGCGGCTGGCGGCCCGGCAGGTGCGGCCGTCCCAGGGCGGCGGCCTCAGTAGGTGTAGAGCCGATCGAGGTACTCCGCCCCGTAGTAGCGCTCCAGCTCCTCCAGGGTCTCCTCGGTGTGCTGGACGTCCTTGACGATCCGCGGGTACGGCGGGAGCGCGTCGGGGTGCCAGGTGCCCGGGTCCCACAGCGCGCTGCGCAGGGCGGCCTTGCCGCAGTGGAAGAAGACCTGCTCGATCTCCACGAGCAGCGCGAGGCGGGGCCGGTTGCCCTTGACGATCATCCGGTCGAAGAACGGCGCGTCCCGGAGCACGCGCGCCCGGCCGTTGATGCGCAGCGTCTCCGTCCGCCCGGGCACGAGGTAGATCAGCCCGGCGTGGGGGTTCTCCAGGATGTTGGTGAACCCGTCGACCCGGCGGTTGCCCGGCCGGTCCGGGATCGCGATCGTCTTCCGGTCCAGCACGAGGGTGAAGCCGGGCGGATCCCCCTTGGGGGAGACGTCGCAGGTGCCGTCCGCGCCCGAGGTGGCGATCAGGCAGTACGGGGAGGCGGCGAGCCACTCGATGTCGCGGTCGTGCAGTGCGGTGCGCTCCTTGGCGAGCGCCCGCGGCTTCGGTTCCCCCACCAGCGCGCGCAGCTCGGCCGCTGAGGTGACCTCGATGAACCCCTCGGACATGGTGCCTCCTGATGATCGCGGTGCCCGCCCCCTCCCCCATCCTGCCCGCCCGGCCGGGCGGGAGGGGGCGATTCGGTACGGCCGGCGCGGCACCGGCGGCGACCGCCGGCCGGCGTGCCCCGGACCACGGTCCCCGGGAGTGCGCGCGGAGGAGGGGGCGGAGGGCATGACCGCCCGACCCGCTCTCCCCGGCCGCGGGCGCCGGGGTGGACGCCTCCGGAACCGGGGCCCGGCGGCGGCGAAGGCCGGCGCCGAAGACGCCGAACCTGGGGCACCACCCCTCCCGCGGGACCGGGGGTTCGCGATCTTATGCTTTTCGTCATGGAGGCTCCGCGCTGGCTCAGCGCTCAGGAGCAGCGCGCGTGGCGTGCCTATCTGGCCGCGCACCGGCTGCTGATCCACCAGCTCGATCGCGAGCTCCAGGCGAAGGGTCTCTCGCTCAGCGACTATGAGATCCTCGTCCGTCTCTCAGAGTCCCCGGGGCATCGGCTGCGGATGAGCGAGCTCGCCGACGCCACCATCCAGTCGCGGAGCAAGCTCTCCCATCAGATCACCCGGATGGAGGCCGCCGGGCTGGTGACGCGCGAGGGCTGCGAGCACGACCGGCGTGGCACGTTCGCGGTGCTCACCCAGGCCGGGTGGGAGACGGTCCAGCGGGTGGCGCCGGACCACGTGGCCTCGGTGCGCAAGCACTTCATCGACCAGCTCACCCCGGAGCAGATCCGCACCCTGGAGGAGGCCTTCACCCCGATCGTGGACCGCCTGCAGGCGGTCCGCGCCCACCGGTGCGCCCGCGGCTGAAACCGTGATCTCCGGAGGGTGGACGGCGGGGGCCGTCCCCTCGCTACGATCCGGCTGTGCGAAGCTTGTTCGGGCTGGTCCTCGCGGCCCTTTTCCTGCTGACCGGATGCACCGCCACGACGGCGGACGACGGACCCGCGCTCCCGGACGGGCCGGACCTGCTGCGGAAGTCCGCCGAGGCCATGGCGGCGGTGCGGTCCGTCGCCTTCACCCTGGAGACGAAGGACCGGCCGGCCGTACAGGTGAAGAACGTCGACGCCGTGCTGACCAAGGAGGGGGACGCCAAGGGCACCCTCCAGCTGGAGCTCGCCGGGCTCCAGGAGTTCGAGTTCGTGCTGGTCGGGGACACCGTGCACTTCAAGGGCCCCACCGGCGGGTTCCAGACCATGCCGCGGAGCCAGCTCACCGCGATCTACGACCCGTCGCAGGTGCTCACCGGGGTGGGTGAGCTGCTCACCGCCGCGCAGGAGGTCCGCACGGAGGCGGCGGAGAAGGCCGGCGGCGCCGACGCGTACCGGGTCGCCGCGACCCTGTCCCAGAGCATGCTCGCCAAGCTCATCCCCGGCATCGCCCAGGGCGTGAACGCGACCCTCTGGATCGACCGGGAGAGCAGCCGCCTGCTCAAGATGGAGCTCCCGCTCTCCGGCGGCATGGTCACGGTGACCATGCGGGACTACGACGCCCCCGTCACGATCGAGCCGCCCACGTCATGATCGCCCCGTGGAGACGACGGGTCACGCTGGGCGCCGCCGGCGGCGCCGTGCTGCTCGCCTCGCTCGACGCCTACGTGGTCGTCACCGTCCTCACCGAGGTCGCCGCGGACGTGGGCGTCCCGCTCAACCGCCTGGAGCGCGCGACCCCGATCATCACCGGCTTCCTGCTCGGGTACGTCGCGGCGATGCCGCTGCTCGGCCGGCTCTCCGACCGGTACGGCCGGCGGCCGCTGATCCACCTCTGCCTCGCCGGGTTCGCGGCCGGGTCGGCGATCACCGCGCTCGCCACGGACGTCCCGTGGCTGGTGGCCGGGCGCACCCTGCAGGGGGTGGCGGGCGGCGCGCTGCTGCCCATCACCCTGGCGCTCGTCGGCGACCTCTGGGATGAGCGGAGCCGGCCGGTGGCGCTCGGGGCGGTGGGGGCGGCCCAGGAGCTCGGCAGCGTGCTCGGCCCGCTCTACGGCGCCGGGATCGCCGCGGTGCTGGGCTGGCGGGGGATCTTCTGGATCAACATCCCCCTCACCGTGGCCGCCGCGCTGGCCGTGCACTGGGCGGTGCCCGGCGGGCGCCGGCCGGGCCAGGCGGCGGGGGCGGCGGACGACGGGCGGGTGGACGTCCTCGGCGGTGCGCTGCTCGCGCTCGCCCTGGGCCTGCTGGTGGCCGGGCTGTACAACCCGGCCCCGGACCAGGCGGTGCTGCCGCCGTGGGGCGTGCCGTGCGTGGTGGCCGGCACGGCCGTGGCGGCCGTCTTCGCCTGGTGGGAGATCCGCTCACCGGTGCGGCTGCTCGACCTCACCGGGGTGCCGCGCGGGCCGTTCTTCGCCACGCTCGGGGTGAGCCTGCTCTCCGGGGCCGCCCTGCTGGTCACCCTGGTCGACATGCAGCTCGTGGCGCAGACCCTGCTCGACCGGGACGCGGTGGGCGGCGCGCTGATCCTCACCCGGTTCCTCGTCGCGCTCTCCGTCGCCTCGTTCCTCGGCGGGGTGCTCGCCCGGCGTCTCGGGGAACGCGCCGTGGCCGCGGCCGGGATGGCGGTGGCCGCGGTCGGCTACCTGGTGATCTCGCGCTGGCCGGCCGACCTCTCCGCGCCCGGGCTGTGGCTCGACATCCCGCTCGTTCTCGCCGGGGCCGGGCTGGGCGTGGTGATCGCCCCGGTCTCCTCGGCGGTGCTCCGGGTCGTGCCCGCGGTACGGCACGGCGTGGCCTCGGCGGCGGTCGTGGTGGCGCGGATGATGGGCATGCTGCTCGGGGTGGCCGCGCTCTCCGCCTGGGGGTTCCACCGGTTCCGGTCGCTCACCGCGCACCTCGACACGCCGCTGCCGTTCGGGGTGGACCCGGCCGAGTACGCCCGGCGGCTGGACGAGTACACGGCGCGGGTCAAGGCCGCGCTGCACACCGAGTACACGGAGATCTTCCTGATGACCTCCGGGCTCTGCCTGCTCGGCGCCGTCCTGGCGCTCGCCCTGCCGGCCGGGAAGGCCCAGGCGGGCGTGCCGGGCGCGGCCCGGCGCGCTCCGGATCAGGCCACCGCCGGCTGAGGCACTGCCGTACCGGCGCGGGCGCCAGGGCGGGCCGGAGGCTCGGCGGCGATGACGGCCGGAGCCGACCGCCTGGCCTCGAACGCCGTCAGCGTCACCAGCGCCGGAAGGCCGACGCTCCATGCCCGGCGAGCGCGGGCGGCACCCGTCCGGCACCGCATTCCTCTGCGCGGTCGTCGTCATGCGGGTGAACGACGGGCCCCGCCCGGCAGGCCGGGCGGGGCCTGGGCACGTGGGCCTGAGGCCTCCTGCGCCTTGGTGCCCGTCATGCGCGCCTCGATGCCGTCGAGTATGAGCTCGAGCCCGTAGCGGAAGCGCTCCTCGCCGCCGGCGTCCACCAGGTCGTCGACGTGCTTGGTGAGGTGGGGAAACCGCTCGGGCGGCAGCGCCCGGTAGTAGCTCTTGATCTGGCCGATCCACGACTCGAAGTACTCGCGCTTGTCGGTGAAGCCGGCCGCGCGCATGCGGGCGTGGTGCAGCGACGCCTCGTAGGCGTCGCCGACGACGTAGAGGGAGAGCCGGTCAAGCGCCACGGCCGCCTCCCTGGGCGGCATGCCCGCCTCCACGAGCAGGCCGAAGACGAACTCGCCCGTGCGCACGGAGTTCTCACCCGTGGGGATGGTGGCCAGCGCCGCCCTGGCGACGTCGCGGTGCGCCTTGAGCACGCGGTGCATCTCCAGCGCGTACGCGCGCAGTTGCTCCTTCCAGCGGGCCGGATCGCGCTCCGGGAGCCGGATCTCGCCGAGCACCCGGTCGTAGAGCAGCTCCAGCAGCTCGTCCTTGTTGGCGACGTGGGCGTAGAGCGAGGCCGGACCGGTGTCGAGCTCCTGGGCCACGCGCCTCATGCTGAGCGCGCCGAGCCCTTCGGTGTCGAGGATCCGCAGGCCGGCCTCGATGATCAAATCCAGGCTGAGCTGCCGTTTGGGCTGGGCCGGCTTGCGCCTCTTGCGCCACGGCGGCGCCGGGATGCCCTCCTCTCCTGCGCGATCCGCCATACGAACAGCATACTTGACACGAACTATGTTCGTCATTAAAACGGTGTTCGCTTGTAAAACGCTGTTCGTTTACTGGAACACCGTTATCGAAGGAGATCGTTCATGACCGTGACCGCCACCTCTGCGCAGGCCGGGGTACGCCCGTACCGATGGCGGTGGATCGCCCTGTTCGTGATCCTCGCCGCCGAGGTGATGGACCTCCTGGACGGCCTCGTCACCACGATCGCCGCCCCCACCATCCGGCGGGACCTGGGCGGCTCGGAGAGCCTCGTGCAGTGGCTCGGCGCCGGCTACACCCTCGCCATGGCCGTCGGCCTGATCACCGGCGGGCGCCTCGGCGACCTGTACGGCAAGAAGCGCATGTTCGTGATCGGCGCCTCCGGCTTCACCCTCGCCTCACTGTTGTGCGGGGTCGCGGTCAGCCCCGAGATGCTGATCGCCAGCCGCGTGCTGCAGGGCCTGTTCGGCTCGGTGATGATCCCCCAGGGCCTGGGGCTGATCAAGGAAATGTTCCCACCCTACGAAGTGGGCCGGGCGTTCGGCATGTTCGGGCCCGTCCTGGCGATCTCGTCCGTGGGCGGTCCCGTGCTGGCCGGCTGGCTGGTGGACGCCGACTTCTTCGGCACCGGGTGGCGCATGATCTTCCTGATCAACCTGCCGCTCGGCCTCACCGCCGTGCTCGCCGCGCTGCGCTACCTGCCGGAGTACCGCTCCCCCGCCGCCACCCGCCTCGACCTGCCGGGTGTCGGGCTCGTCTCGCTCGCCTCGTTCCTGCTCGTCTTCCCGCTCATCCAGGGCCGCGAGCTGGGCTGGCCCGCCTGGACGTTCGTGTCGATGGCCGCCTCGATCGCGGTGTTCGCCCTCTTCGGCCGGTACGAGGCCCACCGCACCGCCTCAGGCCGCGACCCGCTCGTCACGCCCAGCCTGTTCCGCAAGCGCGCCTTCACCGGCGGCCTGGTGGCCGGGCTCGCGTTCTTCTCCGGCTTGATCGGCTTCGGCCTCGTCTTCACCCTCTACGCGCAGCTCGGGCTCGGCTTCGGCCCGCTCAAGGCCGGTCTCGCCGCGCTGCCGCAGGCGCTCGGCGGCGTCGTCGGCTTCGGCCTGGCCATGTCGGGGCTGCAAGAGAAGCTCGGCCGCGCCCTGCTGCAGATCGGCACGCTCGTCATGGCGGCCGGCGCGGCCGTCCTGGCCCTCACCGTTCACCTGACCGGCACGGACGTCTCCACCCTGCGGTTCGCCCCCGGCCTCGCGCTCGCCGGCATCGGCATGGGGCTCGTCATGGCGCCGTTCTTCGACATCGTGCTCGCCGGTGTCGAGCCGCACGAGTCCGGCTCCGCCTCCGGCACGCTGACCGCCGTCCAGCAGCTCGGCGGCGCGTTCGGCACCGCGGTGCTCGGCACGCTCTTCTTCCACCTCCTCGCCGACCGGTGGAGCTTCGGCTCGGCCATGCAGCTCACGGCGTGGGTCGAGGTGGGGCTGCTGGCGCTCACGTTCGGGCTGTCGTACCTGCTGCCCCGCCACGCCCGGCCGCAGGAGCCGGGCGCGTGAGACGGGACCGGCAAGGAACGGGGGTGTGCCGCTCGGGCCGGCGGGCGATGTCGCGCCGCTCGATCGCCCGCCGCCATGAGGCCGGGGAGGGCGTGGCCAGGGGCTACCGCTTGTTCTCCTTCCGCTTCTCGCGGATCTTCATCACCATGTGGATCGGCGAGCCGACGAAGCCGAACTCCTCGCGGATCCGGCGCTCCAGGAACCGGCGGTAGGTCTCCTCCAGGAAGCCGGTGGTGAAGAACACGAACGTGGGCGGCTCGATCGACGCCTGGGTGACGAAGAGGATCTTCGGCTGCTTGCCCCCGCGCACCGGCGGCGGGGTCGCCCGCACCTGGTCGCCGATGAACTGGTTGAGCCGCGCGGTGGGGATCCGGGTCCCCCAGGACTCCAGGGCCCGGTCGATCGCCGGGCCGAGCTTCTCCACGTGGCGGCCGGTCTTCGCCGAGATGTTCACCCGGATCGCCCAGGGCGTGCGGACGAGCTTGCGGTCGATCTCCTTCTCCAGGTAGTACCGCCGCTCCTCGTCGAGCAGGTCCCACTTGTTGAACGCGAGGACCATGGCCCGGCCCGACTCGGCGACGAGCGAGATGATCCGCAGGTCCTGCTCGGTCAGCGGCTCGGAGGCGTCGATCAGCACCACGGCGGCCTCCGACCGCTCCAGCGCCGAGCGGGTCCGCATCGCCGCGTAGAAGTCGGCCCCCTTCAGCTCGCGGTCGCGGCGGCGGATGCCGGCGGTGTCCACGAACCGGTAGGTCTTGCCGCCCAGCTCGATGAGCTCGTCCACCGGGTCGCGGGTGGTGCCCGGCATGGGGTCGACGAGCACCCGCTCCTCCCCGGCCATCCGGTTGAGCAGCGACGACTTGCCGACGTTCGGCCGGCCGACCAGCGCCACCCGGCGCGGCCCGCGGGGCGCGCCCGCCTCCTGCGGCGGGGGCGTGGGCAGGGCGTCGAGCATCGCGTCGAGCAGGTCGCCGGTACCCCGGCCGTGGAGGGCCGAGATCGGGTACGGCTCGCCGAGGCCGAGCGACCACAGCGCGGTGGCCTCCAGCTCGACCTGCTGGTTGTCGGCCTTGTTGGCGACGAGCAGGACCGGCTTGCCCGAGCGGCGGAGCACCGAGCCCACGGCCTCGTCCGCGTCGGTCACGCCGACCGTGGCGTCCACCACGAACAGCACCACGTCGGCGAGCTCCGCGGCGACCTGCGCCTGCTCGGCGATCCGCAGCGCCATCCCGGTGGCGTCCGGGTCCCACCCGCCGGTGTCCACCAGGGTGAACCGGCGGCCCTGCCAGGACGCCTCATAGGCCACCCGGTCCCGGGTGACGCCGGGCACGTCCTCGACCACCGCGGCGCGGCGGCCGAGGATCCGGTTGACCAGGGTGGACTTGCCCACGTTCGGGCGTCCCACCACGGCGACGACGGGGAGCCGCCCCGGGTCGGGCCGTTCCCCGCCCTCCCCGGTGATCTCGGTGAGATCGGCCTCCACCCAGCCGTCCTCGTCCACGTACTCCCCCGTCACGTCCATACTCCGCCCCATCGGCTGCTTCCTTCCCGATCCAGCCGGATCAGGGTCCCATCGGCCGCGGCCCCTCGCCGACGAGCGGGCGCTCCGGCTCGCCCGGGCCGGTCCGTTCCTTGATGATCCGGAGCACCTCGGCGATCACCTCGTCGAGCGTGAGCGGGGTGGTGTCCAGCTCCACGGCGTCGGCGGCCTTGGTCAGCGGGGAGATCCCGCGGGTCGAGTCGAGCGTGTCGCGCCGGGCCAGCTCGGCCTTCTGCCGCTCGACCGTGGTGCCGGCCAGCTCCGCCGAGCGGCGCCGGGCGCGGGCCTCGGCGCTCGCGGTCAGGTAGATCTTGACGGGCGCGTCGGGCGCGACCACGGTGCCGATGTCCCGGCCCTCCACCACGATCCCCCCGGTCTCCAGGGAGCGCGCGATGATCTCACGCTGCATGGCGACCAGCCGGTGCCGCACCTCGGGGACGGCGCTCACCGCCGAGACCGCCGAGGTCACCTCGGGGCCGCGGATGGGCCCGCTCACGTCGACGCCGTCCACGGCGATGGCGGGGGCGCCGGGGTCGGTGCCCACGGTGAGCGACGGTTCACCGGCGCGGGCCGCGATCGCCGCCGGGTCGCCGACGTCCACGCCCTTCTGGAGCATCCACCAGGTCACCGCGCGGTACATGGCGCCCGTGTCGAGGTAGCGCAGGCCCAGCTCCCGGGCCACACCCCGGGAGACGCTCGACTTGCCCGACCCCGACGGTCCGTCAATGGCGACGACCAGTCCCGCCACCGGCCACTCCTCCCCTTCCGATCCGTCCTGCATGAGGCTACCGGGATTCGGCGATGCGCCGCGCACCGGCGGACTGGCGCGCACCCGAGCGCGGCCGCGCACCGGGGCCGGGGCGGCCGCGGGTGCGGGCTAGGCCGACACCTGCCAGCCGCGCGCCCGCAGGGCCTCGGTGAGCACGGCCGCGGCCTCCGGCTGGACGTACAGCTCGGCCGCGCCCAGCGGCAGCCCGGGGGCGTGCTCGAGCCGGATGTCCTCGATGTTGACCCCGGTCTCCCCGGCGGCCTGCACCAGGCGGGCGAGCTCGCCGGGGCGGTCGCCGATGACCACCTGGAGCACGGCGTAGGTGCGGGCCGGTCCGCCGTGCTTGCCGGGGATCCGCCCGGTGCCCCGGACCCCGCGCTGGAGCAGGTCGGTGACGGCCGCCGCGGAACCCCCGGCGGGCAGCCCGCGCAGGGCCCGCGCCGCCGTCATGAGGTCGGCCGCGATCCGTTCGAGCACCTCGGCGACGGGCAGGGCGTTGCCGGAGAGGATCCCGGTCCACAGCGCCGGGTCGCCGGCGGCGATCCGGGTGACGTCGCGCACCCCCTGCCCGCACAGGCCGAGCGCGGTCTCGGACGCCTCGGCCAGGCGCGCGGCGACCGCGGCCGCGGTCACGTGCGGGGCGTGCGAGACGAGCGCCACCGCGCGGTCGTGCTCGGCGGCCTCCACCTCCACGGGCTTGCCGCCGCACAGCTCGATCAGCTCCCGTACGGCCCGCACCGCGTCCGGGGACGCCTCCGGTGTGGGGCAGTACGCCCAGGGGCGGCCGAGGAAGAGGTCCGCCCGCGCCGCGACCGGGCCCGACCGCTCCCGGCCGGCGAGCGGGTGCCCGGCGACGTAGCTGGACAGGTCACACCCGAGCTGCTCGGCCTCGGCGATCGGCAGCGCCTTCACGCTGGCGACGTCCGTGTAGACCCGGGCGGCCTCGCGCTTCTGCAGCTCGAGCAGCTGCTGGGCCACGTACTGGGGCGGGACCGCGATGACGGCGATGTCGGCCGCCTGCTCTCCCGTCCACTCCTCTCCGGCACCGAGCTCCCGGGCGAGCCGTACCGCGGCGGGGTCACGGTCGGCGAGATAGACCCGGACGGACCGGCCGCGCAGCGCGAGCGCGATCGAGGTGCCGATCAGGCCCGTGCCGACGATGACCACGCTGGCGATCGTCCCGCCCTCAGTGGGAGTCATGGTGCTGGTCCCTGCCGTGCCGTCTCGTTCCCGGCGGCCGGTCGCCCCGGCCGCCCGCTCCGCGTCCTGTCCTCCGTCACCGCGCCCGGCGTACCGCGGCGCCCCGCCGGGTCACCGGCCCCGGGTCACTGGGCGATGTCCAGGCGGAGCGCGACGGCGCCGCGCAGGTACACGTGCTGGATCTCGCTGCGCGGCTTGTCGGTCTCCACATGGGCCATCATGCGCACCACCCGGGGCAGCGCGCCGGGCACGTCGATCTCGCACGCGCAGAGCAACGGGACGTCGTGGAAGCCCAGCTTCCGCGCCGCCAGCGCGGGGAACTCGGCGTTCAGATCCGGCGTGCAGGTGAATATGACGCTGATCACGTCATCCTTGGTGAGCCGGTTGCGCTCCATCACCTCGGTCACCAGCTCGGTCGTGCCGGCGAGGATCGCCTCACGATCGTTGCTGTCGACCTGAATGGCACCGCGGATCGCCCGCACCATGTGGTTCCCCTAGCTCCCGATCATCGCTCGATGAACGGCGCCGTAGCCCAGCGCGCGCCTGACCGCCATTATGCCCGGGTTACGAAAGTCTCCCGTCTCCGGGATCAGAGCCCGACCGCGGCGTAGAGGTCCCCGATCTCCCGCAGGGTCAGGGCCCGTACCGTGCCCGGCTTCAGCCGGCCCAGCTTCACCGGGCCGAACTCGATCCGGGCGAGCTCGAGCACCGGGTGGCCGACCGCCTCCATCAGCCGCCGGACGATGTGCTTGCGGCCCTCGTGGAGCACGATCTCGACGAGCGCCTGCCGCCCGTGCTGCTGGATGACGGTGAAGCCGTCCACGGTGACCTTGCCGTCCTCGAGCTCCACGCCCGCGCGCAGGGTGCGCGCGAGCTTCCGGGGCACCGGCCCGGCCACCTTGGCGATGTACTTCTTCCGTACCCCGTAGCTCGGGTGGGTGAGCCGGTGGGCGAGCTCGCCGTCGTTGGTGAACAGCAGCAGGCCCTCGGTGGCGGTGTCCAGGCGGCCGACGTGGAAGAGCCGCGGCGCGAGGTCCTGGACGTAGTCCGCCAGGCAGGGCCGGCCCTCGGGGTCGTCCATGGTGCTCACCACGCCGGCCGGCTTGTTGAAGGCGTAGTAGGCGAGGCCGGTGGAGGTGGGGATGCGCTTGCCGTCCACGCGGATGATCTGCCGCTCGGGGTCGACCCGGGCGCCGTAGCGGCGCACCACCTGGCCGTCCACGGTGACCCGGCCCTGGCCGATCAGCTCCTCGCAGGCGCGGCGGCTCGCCACGCCCGCCCGGGCGAGCACCTTCTGCAGCCGCTCGCCGCCCGGAACCTCGGTGGTGTCGCGCTCCTCGGCGTGGCCGTCGTCGAAGTCCGGGTCGCGCACCGGCTCACGGAGCCACTCCTCCTCCCGGCGGTCGCCGGCCTGGTCGCCTCGGGGCGTGGCCGGGCCGCGCCGCGCGGCCGCGGCGGGGCGTTCCCGGCGCTCCTCATGGCGCTCGGCGGCACGCCCGGGCCCGGACGCGCGGGCCTCCTCCGGCGCGGTGGCCGGGTCCTCGCGCCACGGCCGCTGCCGCGCCCCGGAGCGGCCGAACCTGGCGCGCACGCCGCTCCGCCCGGCGCGCGCCGCCGGCCGGTCCGCGGGCCGCCCGGTGCGCTTCTCACGCCGCGCCGCGGCGCCGCTCTCACCGCCGGGGACGGCCCGGGCCTGGCCGGACCGGGCGCCCGCGGCGCGCGGGCCGCCGCGGCCGCGCTGCTTCCGGGCGTCGTCCTCCACGGTGCGGCGGGGCTTGCCGAGACCGCCGCGGCGGGCACCGTCCTTCGGGCCGGTGCCCCGGCTCTTACCGCGTCCCTCACCGGACGGGGTGTAACGCCTGCTCTTCACTGATTCTCCTCAAGGATCTCCACGTCATCCGGGAGGAATGGGGCGAGTTCCGGGAGCTCGTCGAGGCTCCGCAACCCCAGCTTCTCCAGGAAGTAGTTGGTCGTCCGGTAGAGCACCGCCTGGCTCTCCGGATCCGTGCCCGCTTCTTCGATGAGGCCGCGGGCGACCAGGGTCCGCATGACGCCGTCGCTGTTGACCCCGCGCACGGCCGAGACCCTGGCCCGGGACACCGGCTGGCGGTAGGCGACCACGGCGAGCGTCTCGAGTGCGGCCTGGGTCAGCCGTGCCTGCTGACCGTCCCGGACGAACCGCTCCACCACGGGGGCGTATTCGGGCCGGGTGTAGATCCGCCAGCCTCCGGCGACCTCTCGTAGGTCGAACCCCCGGCCGGCCGCCGTGTATTCCGCGGCGAGCTCGGCGAGGATGTCCCGGACCCGGTCGGCGGGGAGGTCCACCGCCTTGGCGAGGTCCGCCTCCGGGACCGGCTCGTCCACGACCATCAGGATCGCCTCCAGGGCCGCCCGCACGTCGAGCTCGGGCGGCCGGTCGGCCGCGCCGTCCCCGGGCGCGCCGGTGCCGGGCCGGTCGTCCGCACCGGGCCGGTCCGTCACGCCCGGCTGATCCGCCGTGCCGGACCGGTCCCCCGTGCCCGGGCGGTCCGCCGTACCGGGTGGGACCGGCTCCGGCGCGCCCCGGCCGGCGGCCTCCGAAGGGGCGGCGTGGTGGTCCTGGTCAGGCGCCTCGCTGATCTCCATCGCTCCTCGTCCGTCCTGCCGGGACCCGCCGGGCGGCCGGCGCCCGGCGGCTCCCGGTTCCGTCGTCATGACGTGGCGTCCGCCCGCTCGGGCGCGCCGCCCTCCCCGGCGGGCTTGCCCGACCCGTAGTCGTCGCCGATCGTGATGTCGCCGTCCGCGGTCCCCGTCCAGGTGATGTACAGGTCGCCGAACGGCTCGACCTGGTCGAAGGAGACCGCGCCCTCCTTGTACAGCTCGAGGACCGCCAGGAACCGGGCGACGACCTCGTGGAGCCCGGCGCAGTCGGCGGTGAGCGCACGGAACGTGGCCCGCTGGACCCTCCGCAGCCGTTCGATCAGGATAGACGCCTGCTCGCGCACGCTGGCGAGCGGCTGGTAGATGTGCTCGACCGGGACCTTGGGCGGGGCCTTCGGCGTCAGGGCCCGTGCGGCGATCTTGGCGAGCTCCTGGGGGCCGATGCCGAGCACGAGCTCCGGGAGCAGGTCGGCGAACCGCTTCTCCATCGGCACGCTGCGGGGGAAGCGCAGCGCCTCGTCCGCCATCCGCTCGGCGAAGATCTTCGCGACCTCCTTGTACGCCCGGTACTGCAGGAGCCGGGCGAACAGCAGGTCCCGGGCCTCGAGCAGGGCGAGGTCCTCCTCGTCCTCGACCTCCCCCGTGGGCAGCAGCCGCGCCGCCTTCAGGTCAAGCAGGGTGGCGGCGACGAGCAGGAAGTGGCTCGCCTGGTCGAGGTCCCACTCCGGCCCGCGCGAGCGGATGTACGCGATGAACTCGTCGGTGACCTTGTGGAGGGAGACCTCGGTGATGTCGAGCTTGTGCTTGGCGATGAGCGCGAGCAGCAGGTCGAACGGGCCTTCGAAGACGTCCAGGTGCACCTGGAAACCGGCGTGGGGGCCCTGCTCCTGCTCCGCCTCCTGCTGCCGGGTCACGCCCACGGGCCGTCCTCCGCGACGCGTGGCGTCACCGGCGGGCCTCCCGTGACCTGTACGCGCCGGGCCGCGTCCCGGCCGGGACGCAGCGGGACCGGGCGGCGGCACCGCCGGCGGGCGCACCGGCCGTGCTCACCGCACGCCCTGCCGGAAACCCCGCCATCAGCCGTTCATGGACGACCAGCGGGCGAGCAGCTCCCGGGCGAGGTCACGGTAGGCGGCGGCGCCCATCGACCCGGGGTCGAAGATGGTGATCGGCTCTCCGGCGAGCGTCGCGTCAGGGAAGCGAACCGTCCGGTTGATCACGGTGTGGAACACCTTGTCGCCGAAGCCCTGCATGATCGTCTGAAGGACCTCCCGCGCGTGCAGGGTGCGCGGGTCGTACATCGTCGCGAGCAGGCCGTCGATCTGCAGGTTCTTGTTGACGCGCTCCTGGACCTTGCTGATCGTCTCCATCAGCAGGGCCACACCGCGGAGCGCGAAGAACTCGCACTCCAGCGGGATGATCACACTGTGCGCGCAGGCGAGCGCGTTGACGGTGAGCAGGCCGAGCGACGGCTGGCAGTCGATCAGCACGATGTCGTAGTGCGGCAGGAGCGGCTGCAGGGCCCGCTGCAGGGCGTACTCCCTCGCCACCTCGTTGACCAGCCGGATCTCCGCACCGGACAGGTCGATGTTGCTCGGCAGGAGCTGCATGTTCTCGACCGGGGTGTCGAGGAGGACGTCCTCCACCGTGACGTCCGGGTCCTCCATCACCAGGTCGTAGATCGTCGTCTCGAGCACGCGGGGGTCGATGCCCAGCCCCACGGAGAGCGCGCCCTGCGGATCGAAGTCGACGAGCAGCACCTTCTGGCCGACCTCGGCCAGCGCCGCGCCCAGGTTGATGGTGGTGGTCGTCTTGCCGACCCCGCCCTTTTGGTTCACCATGGCGACGACACGCGCCGGACCGTGCTTCTCCGGGGGTGTCGGCTCCGGGAACACCGGACGAGGACGGCCGGTTGGCCCGATCGCACCGCCGGGAATACCCGCGTTCCACGTCGCCTCTGTGGTCGCAGTCACCTTATCTGGTCCTCCCTGACGGCCTCGAACCCGATCGAATGTAAAGGGTCGACACGTGTGCAGCAAGGCGGCGCGCCAAGGGCACGATAATCCAGGAAAGGATCTCCCAGCCAACCGGAGGCCATCAACCCCGTGCCCGGGGATGGGCAGCCGCGTACACCTCCCGGAGCCGGTCGACCGTCACCAGCGTGTACACCTGGGTCGTGGCCACCGAGGCGTGGCCGAGCAGCTCCTGGACGACCCGGACGTCGGCTCCGCCGTCGAGGAGATGGGTCGCGAACGAGTGGCGCAGCATGTGCGGGGAGACCCCGGACAGCCCGGCCCGCTCCGCCGCGGCCTGGAGCACCTCCCACGCCCCCTGCCGGGTGAGCCGGCCGCCGCGCGCGTTGAGGAAGAGCGCCGACGTCCCCCGGCCCTGCGCGGCGAGCTGCGGCCTCGCCCGGACCAGGTAGGCGTCGAGCGCCTGCCGGGCGTACCGGCCGAGCGGGACGATCCTCGTCCGGCCGCCCTTGCCGCGCAGCCGTACCTGGTCCCGCGCCGGATCAGTCGGCGCGCCGGTCGTCACGTCGTCCACGGCGAGGCCGACCGCCTCCGAGATCCGGGCGCCCGTGCCGTACAGCAGCTCGAGCAGCGCCCGGTTGCGCAGGGTGAGCGGGGAGCCGTCCGGGCCGCACGCGGCGATCAGCCGCTCCACCTCCTCGACGCTGATCGCCTTGGGCAGGCGGCGCAGCTGCCGAGGAGGCCGGATAGCGTGCGCGGGGTCGTGCCGGGTCAGGCCCTCGCGGAGCGCGAACCGGTGCAGGCCGCGCACCGCGGAGAAGGCCCGCGCCGCCGAGCTCGCCACCAGCGCCGGGTGGTCGGCGTCCCCCTCGCGCAGCGCGGTGAGGAACGCGGCCACGTCGTCCTCGCGGACCTCGGCGAGCGTGCGGAGACCCCGCGCCTTGAGGTGGTCGAGGTACCGGCGCAGGTCGCGGCGGTAGGACGCGACCGTGTTGGCGGACAGCCCTCGCTCCACCGCGAGGTGGTTCAGGTAGCTCGACAGCACCGCCTCAGGCTCGGTCAGCACGGCTCTCCGTCACCGCAGGGACCTCAGGCTTCCGGCGCGTCGGCGGGACGCAGTCCCTTGAATCCGTCGGCGGAAGCGACGTATGCGGCGAGGATACCCGCGACCGCGGGAGAATTGTGGATCTTTCCGGTGAACACCTTCCGGACGGCCTCCTCCAGCGGGACCCACACCACCGGCATGTCGGCCTCCTCGTGCTCCCGGACGAAGGAGTTGCCCTCCTCCGGGATCGGCTCCACGTCCCGGGCGAGGAAGATCCGGATGCGCTCGTCGCACATGCCCGGCGAGGTGAGGATGTCCACAAGGGTGTGCCAGGTGCGCGCCCGGTAGCCCGCCTCCTCGGCGAGCTCGCGCGCCGCGCAGTCCACCGGGTGCTCACCGGGGACGTCCCGGATGCCGGCGGGGAGCTCCCAGAGCAGGCGGCGGGCCGGGTGGCGGTACTGGCGGATCAGCAGCACCCGGTTCCGATCGTCGAGCGCGACCACCCCCACCGAGCCGGGGTGGACGACGTAGTCGCGGTCCGCCGTCACCCCGCCCGGCATCACCACCGTGTCGGTGCGCAGCGAGATGACCCGCCCGGAGAACCACTCCTTGGTCGCGACGACCTCCCACGACTCGGCGGCGTCGGCGACCTGCTCCACCTCGTCCATGTGCTCCGCCATCACGTGGTGCCGGTCCTGCCCGCGGTGACCGCCGCCTCCCGCCGCTCCGCGTACTCGAGCGCGGCCTCGATCAGCCCCTTGAACAGGGGATGCGGCCGGGTCGGGCGGGAACGGAACTCCGGATGCGCCTGGGTGCCGACGAAGAACGGGTGCTGGTCGGCGGCGAGCTCGACGAACTCCACCAGGCGGCCGTCGGGCGACAGCCCGGAGAAGACCAGGCCGACCTTCTCCAGCCGCTCCCGGTAGGCGTTGTTCACCTCGTAGCGGTGCCGGTGCCGCTCCTCCACCTTGGCCTTGCCGTACAACCGGCGGACGAGGGTGCCGTCGGCGAGCTTGGCCGGGTAGAGGCCGAGGCGCATGGTGCCGCCCATGTCCCGGGCGCCGGCGACCACGTCCTCCTGGTCCGGCATCGTGGTGATGACCGGGTTGGGGGTGTTCGGGTCGAACTCGGTGCTGCCCGCGTCCGGGATGCCGAGGAGGTTGCGGGCGGCCTCGATCACCATGCACTGCATGCCGAGGCAGATCCCGAGCAGCGGGATCCGGTTCTCGCGGGCGTGCCGGATCGCCCCGACCTTGCCCTCGATGCCGCGCACCCCGAACCCGCCGGGGACGAGCACCCCGTCGACCCCGTCGAGCTCGCGGGCGGCTCCCTCGGGGGTCTCGCAGTCGTCGCTCCTGACCCACCGGATGTTCACCCGGGTGTCGTTGGCGATCCCGCCGGCGCGGAGCGCCTCGGTGACCGACAGGTAGGCGTCGGGCAGGTCGATGTACTTGCCGACCAGCGCGATCGTGACCTCCTTGGCCGGGTGGTGGACCCGGCGCAGGAGCCGGTCCCACTCGGTCCAGTCGACGTCGCGGAACGGCAGGCCGAGCCGCCGCACCACGTAGGCGTCGAGGCCTTCGGCGTGCAGGACCTTGGGGATGTCGTAGATCGAGGCGGCGTCGACGGCCGAGACCACGGCCTCCTCGTCCACGTCGCACATCAAGCTGATCTTGCGCTTGAGCGCGGCGGGGATCGGCCGGTCCGAGCGGCAGACGATGGCGTCCGGCTGGATGCCGATGCTGCGCAACGCGGCGACCGAGTGCTGCGTCGGCTTGGTCTTCAGCTCACCGCTCGGCCCGATGTACGGCAGCAGCGAGACGTGAAGGAAGAAGACGTTGTCCCGGCCCACCTCATGGCGGACCTGGCGGACCGCCTCGAGGAACGGCAGCGACTCGATGTCGCCCACCGTCCCGCCGACCTCGGTGATCACGACGTCCACATCCGGGCCTGCCATGCCCCGGATGCGGTCCTTGATCTCGTTGGTGATATGCGGAATCACCTGCACGGTGTCGCCCAGGTACTCACCCCGGCGCTCCTTGGCGATCACATTGGAGTAGATCTGGCCGGTGGTCACGTTCGCCGACCCGTGCAGCTCGGTGTCGAGGAAGCGTTCGTAGTGCCCGATGTCGAGATCGGTCTCGGCACCGTCGTCGGTGACGAACACCTCGCCGTGCTGGAACGGGTTCATCGTCCCAGGGTCCACGTTGAGGTACGGGTCGAGCTTCTGCATCGTGACCCTGAGGCCACGAAGCTTGAGGAGGCGCCCAAGGCTGGAGGCGGTGAGCCCCTTGCCGAGACTGGAGGCGACGCCGCCGGTTACGAATACGTGCTTGGTTTGTGCGGCGCTGCGCAAGAAAGGCTCCCGTGGTCGTTTCGGTCCCCGGCGCCGGACGGCGTCCGGAAAATGCCCACGGGGTATCAGAATATCAAAGGCTTCGCTCAACAGTGCTCTTACGTGCGCGAACCCCTCGTGGCCGGACCGGAACCCCCTGTGGCGGGAGCCGGAACCACCGGGTAATTTGTCCGGCTATGTCGATCGTAAAGCGCGCGCTCGGCCGGCTGATCCACCGGGGGTGGGACTACCTCCGGGAGGCGGCCGCGCTCCACCCCGGAGCCACCGCGGGGTACCGCTTCCGCTACTTCGGCGAAGGCGCGTGCATCGCCTTCCCCACCGGGGCGATCTTCGGGGAGCAGTGGATCGAGATCGGGGACCACACCCTCATCGGGGAGCGGGTCACGATCTCGGCGGGGATGGTGCCGGGGATGGATCTCGGCCCCGACCCGATCGTGCGGATCGGCCGCGGCTGCTCGATCGGCAGGGGGAGCCACATCGTCGGGCACGAGTCGATCGTCATCGGTGACGACGTGTTCACCGGCCCGTACGTCTACATCACCGACCAGAACCACGCCTACGACGACCCCGAGGTGCCGATCGGGCGGCAGTGGCCGCGCAACAAGCCGGTGGAGATCGGCTCCGGCTCCTGGATCGGCGCCGGCGCGATCATCCTCCCCGGAACCAAGATCGGCCGGCAGTCGGTCGTGGCCGGCGGTGCCGTGGTGCGCGGCGAGTTCCCCGACCATTCGGTGATCGCCGGGGTCCCGGCCAAGATCGTGAAGCGGCACTCCCCCGAGCTCGGCTGGTACCGGACCGACTCCGTCTCCGCGCCCGGCTCCGCGGGCCCGGGCGCGCCCTCCCCCGCGGGCCCGGCCGGGCACGCCGCGGCGGCCTCCCCCGCCGGCCCGCGCGCGCACTCCCGTGCGGCCGTGCCGCCGGCCCGGCACGGGTCACCGGACGGCCCGGCGCAGGGGCGGAACGGCTCCCGGCCGGACCCGGCGGAGGCCCACGGCCCCGCCCGGGCGGGCTGACGCCCTTCGCGATTGCCGGGGTACCGCGGGGTCCCTTACGGCCCCGCCGGGGTGGGGCGACGACACGCCCGGCGGCCGGCCTGGCGAGGGAGCCGAAGACGTACCGGGCACGAGATCACGCCGTGGGCGCAGGTCGGCTCTGCGGTCGCCGACGCCTTCCTCTCGCGCCGCAGCGCTCCGTGAGCACGCGGTCGACTCCCTGGGCACACGGGTCGGCTCCGGGTCGCCCGCGGCGCGGCACGCCGGACGGCGGTCCGCTCGCGGGACCCGTTCTCGGCGCCGGTGGGTTACCGCACCCCGGCCTCGCGCATGTCGCGCAGCTCCCGCTTGAGCTCCTTGATCTCGTCGCGGAGCCGGGCGGCGAGCTCGAACTGGAGGTCGGCGGCGGCGGCCCGCATCTGCTCGGTGAGCGACTCGATCAGCGCCTCGAGCTGCTCCCGCGGCATCTCGCCGACGATCTCCTTGGCGTGCTTCCCCGGCGTCTGGGAGAGGACCCCGGGCACCGGCGCCTTGCCCCGCGCCTGCTGGCGCCCGTTGCCGAGCAGCTGGGCGGTGTCGGCGTCCTCCCGGACCAGGGTGTCCAGGATGTCGGCGATCTTCTTCCGCAGCGGCTTGGGGTCGATGCCGTGGGCCTTGTTGTAGGCGAGCTGCTTGGCGCGGCGGCGGTTGGTCTCGTCGATCGCCCGCTGCATGGCGGGCGTGATCTTGTCCGCGTACATGTGCACCTGGCCGGAGACGTGCCGCGCGGCCCGGCCGATCATCTGGATCAGCGAGGTCTCCGACCGCAGGAACCCTTCCTTGTCCGCGTCGAGGATGGAGACGAGCGAGACCTCGGGCAGGTCGAGACCCTCGCGGAGCAGGTTGATGCCGACGAGCACGTCGTAGTCGCCCTGCCGGAGCTCGCGGAGCAGCTCGATCCGGCGCAGCGTGTCCACCTCGCTGTGCAGGTACCGGACCCGGATGCCGTTCTCCAGCAGGTAGTCGGTGAGGTCCTCGGCCATCTTCTTGGTGAGCGTGGTGACGAGCACCCGCTCGCCGCGCTCCGCCCGCACCCGGATCTCCTCCATGAGATCGTCGATCTGCCCCTTGGTGGGCTTGACCACGATCTCCGGGTCCACCAGGCCGGTCGGGCGGATGACCAGCTCGACCACGTCGCCCTGGCAGCGCGACATCTCGTACGGCCCGGGCGTGGCCGACAGGTAAACGGTCTGGCCGATGCGCTCGAGGAACTCCTCCCACTTCAGCGGGCGGTTGTCGAGCGCGGACGGGAGGCGGAAGCCGTGCTCGACCAGGGTCCGCTTCCGCGAGGCGTCGCCCTCGTACATCGCGCCGATCTGCGGCACGGTCTGGTGCGACTCGTCCAGGACGAGCAGGAAGTCCTCGGGGAAGTAGTCGAGCAGGGTGTGCGGCGGGCTGCCCGGCGGCCGGCCGTCGATGTGCCGGGAGTAGTTCTCAATGCCGGAGCACGTGCCGATCTGCCGCATCATCTCGATGTCGTAGGTCGTGCGCATGCGCAGGCGCTGCGCCTCGAGCAGCTTGCCCTGCCGTTCCAGCTCGGCGAGCCGCTCGGCGAGCTCCGCCTCGATCGACGCGATCGCCCGCTCCATGCGCTCCGGGCCGGCGACGTAGTGCGACGCGGGCAGGATCGGCACCTCGTCGTCCTCCCCGAGCACCTCGCCGGTGAGCGGGTGCAGGGTGCAGAGCCGCTCGATCTCGTCGCCGAACATCTCGATCCGGACGGCGAGCTCCTGGTAGACGGGGATGACCTCGATCGTGTCCCCGCGCACCCGGAACGTGCCGCGGGTGAACGAGACGTCGTTCCGGGTGTACTGCATGTCGACGAGCCTGCGCAGCAGCTGGTCGCGGTCGATCTCCTGGCCGACCTTGAGCCGGAGCATCCGGTTGGCGTACTCCTCGGGCGTACCCAGGCCGTAGATGCAGGAGACCGAGGCGACCACGACCACGTCCCGGCGGGAGATGAGCGACCAGGTCGCCGAGTGCCGCAGCCGCTCCACCTCCTCGTTGATCGAGGAGTCCTTCTCGATGTAGGTGTCGGTCTGCGGGACGTACGCCTCGGGCTGGTAGTAGTCGTAGTACGAGACGAAGTACTCGACCGCGTTGTGCGGGAGCATGGTGCGCAGCTCGTTGGCGAACTGCGCGGCGAGCGTCTTGTTCGGCTCGATGACCAGGGTCGGGCGCTGCACCCGCTCGATGAGCCAGGCGATGGTCGCGGTCTTTCCGGTCCCGGTCGCACCGAGCAGAACGATGTCCTTTTCGCCGGCCTTGATCCGGCGTTCCAGCTCCGCGATCGCCGCGGGCTGATCACCGGACGGGGTCATGTCGGTGACGACCTGGAACCGCCCGTCCTTCCGCGGCAGCTCGATCAGAGATCCCATCGCTCACCACTCCTCGCGTCGCCGACCCGGACGGCCACGTCTGTCTAACCTACGTCCCCCGCCGGACATTTTCGGAACGGCTGACGGCCTCCCCGTCTTAACTCGACCTTTTCCAGAGTTAACCGCTCGGTTACGATCTCGGACGGGGTGATCACTCGATGTGGGGCTGAATATATGGCGAGGTTTAGAGAGACCGTCCAGCGTTCCGTGAACTGGGCGGTCAAGAACATCGACGGCGCAATCGCCCTGATACTCGCCGTCGCCGTTGCCGTACTCGGCTTGTTGCCCGACAACGTCATCGCCGACGATACCCGCTCCCAGCTGGTCAGCGGCGCCACCCTCGCCGTGCTCGCGCTGGTCACGACCACATTGCTGCGCGACCGCGTACGGCAGGAGCCGGTAGAGCTGGCGATGCAGCGGACGTCCGACGCGCTGGCCAAGCTCCAGCTGAACCGCCTGGACGAGCTCGAGCAGGTGCTGACCCGGGCCCAGCGAACGCTCGAGGACATGTCGGTCGTGCGAATCCTCACCAGCAGAAAGGAGATCGCCCAGGCGCACGCGGAGGCACGGCGGGGCACGACCTACTGGGCGTTCAAGGGGGGGCACCGGCACCTATCTGCGCGCGGTGACCATACCGGAGATCGTCGCGGCGGCCCGGCAGGATAAGCGCCCCATCACCCTGCGCGTCGAGATCATCGATCCCACGAACGAGGAGGTCTGCGAGGCCTACGCCCACTACCGGCGCTCGCTGTCGGATCTGCCCGACGGCACGGGCGAGGTGTGGACGACTGAGCGGACGAGGAAGGAGTCGTTCGCCACCGTTCTCGCCGCCTTCTGGTACCGGCAGCGGTACGGCCTGCTCGACATCGGCGTGGGGCTCTCCTCCGTGATGACCACCTTCCGCTGGGATCTGTCCAGCCGTGCGGTGATCGTCACGGTGGAAAGCCCGGACCGGGCCATGATCGCTTACACGAAGAGCTTCTATTACGAGAGCTGCCTCACCGAGCTGCGCACCAGCTTCCAGCAGGCCCGCCAGGTGCCGATCGAGCGATATAGGGCCGTCCCGCTCAGCGAGGAGCCCACGGTCGAAGAGGTCCGCAAGCTCTTCGACCGGATCGACCTGCCCCTGCCCCGGTCCTTCACCGATCGAGACGTCGTGGACGTGATCAAGAAAGCGGTCCGCGCCAAGAATCCGTACGCGCCATGACCTACGACGAAGTGGCCGGGCTCATCGCCGGTGGACAGGTACGCGAGTGGGCACTGGACGTGCTCGGCGACATCGCGGCCGGCCGCACCGGCGTGACCGCCGTCCGGCATCCGCTGGGCTTCCTCTGCCTGCCGCTGGAGCGCGCCGGAGGCGATGGAGTCTGCGTGCACATCTGGTCGCAGCGGATCAGGAGCGCGCGCGTCACAACGTCGCCGGTGCACTGCCACAGCTGGGAGCTGGTCAGCCACGTCCTCTACGGACGAGTGGCCAACGTCCACATCTCCGTGATCGACGAGACACCGGATCCCACCCACCGCGTATTCGAGGTCGTCTCGGCGGCGGACTGGGATGTCATCCAGCCAACCGAGAGGACGGTCAGGTACGCTACCGTGCGCGAAGAGCGGTTCGGCCCAGGTCAGACCTACTCCCTGGGCGCCGGCCTGTTTCATATCAGCCTCGCCCCGGAGGGAGGCGAGGCCGCCACGGTGGCGCTCGGCCGGCAGATTCCCGGTCACCGCGACCTGTCGCTCGGCCCGATCACCACTCCCCCGCACCGGGTCCGTCGTGAGCGCTGCGATGCCGCGGAGACCGCCCGCGCCGCCAGACTCGCGAGGAGACACCTGTGGACCTCGAGTACGCGCGAAGGGTAGCCATAGAGGCGGCGGAGGCCGCGGGGGCGATGCTGCGCGAGTCAGCGGGCCGCCTACGCGTCCGGCCGAAGGGCGACTCCGGCGACGTGGTCACCGACCTCGACCTGGCCATCGAGGCGGTCCTCATCAACCGGGTGCTCGGCGCGTTCCCCACCCATCGGGTGATCGCTGAGGAGTCGGGCGTGCACGGCAGTGGTGAGTGGACGTGGCTCATCGATCCGTTGGACGGCACGAACAACATCGCGATCGGCCTCCACGCGTACGTGGTGGGGCTGGCGCTGTGCCGTGGCGGGCGCCCGGTGGTGGGAGTGGTCCATGATCCCGTCCGCGGGCACACCTGGTCGGCGGTGCGCGACGCGGGGGCGCTCGGGCCCACCGGACCGCTGACCGGTCCGCCCCGCCGTGACCTGCCGCACGGCCCGGTGCTCGCCTGGACGCAGGGCCACGGGGTGCCCCGGCAGGACTCTCAGGTCAGAGCGCTCAAGATGACCATGGAGCTGCGCGCCCGCCGCGTGCTCCAGCTCTGGGCCCCGCTGTTGAGCTGGGCGATGCTCGCCCGGGGCGACATCGACGGCATGATCGGCTACCAGGCCGAGGCCTTGGACCTGCCCGCCGGGGCGCTGATCGCCCAGGAGGCCGGGCTGGAGATCCGCGGGCTTGACGGTGGGCCCTTCGAGGCGGACGTGGACGCCCCGCCCGAGGCCAGGAGCTTCATCGCCGCGGCTCCCGCCCTGATCGAGCCCCTCCTTGCCATCGTGGCCGAGGCGAAGTCCCTCGCCGACGCGCTCCCACGCGCCTGAGCCGGCGGACGCGGACACGACCGGATACAACGATCAACGCGGCGGATCGGCCGCCGGAGCAGCCATGCCTCGCTAGGCCATCGGCGCCGGTCCGGCCATGCGAGACGAACCAGGACACCCGGAATCCGGCCACCGCCACGTCCGCAACCTCCGATTATCGGCTCAGCCGATGATTGCCTCTCGAAACGATCAGCTTGAGCGGTGATACTGGCGTCATGACCGCTCGGCTGGGCGAGGGGATCCAGATCTTCATCAGTTACTCCCCCGCCGACGAGCGCTGGGCGACCTGGATCGCCTGGCAGCTCGAGGATGCGGGGTACCGCACCATGCTCCAGGCCTGGGACTTCGTGCCCGGGACCAACTTCATCGACTTCATGGACCGCGGCGTCCGGGAGGCCGACCTGGTCGTCGCCGTCCTGAGCCGCAACTACCTGCGCTCCCGGTACGGCCGGCTCGAATGGCAGGCGGCGTGCGCGCCGATCCGGACAATCCGTCGAGCAAGCTGGTGACAGTGCGGCTGGAGGACGTCCCGCTCGAAGGCCTGCTCGGCACGATCACCTGGATAGACCTCGTGGGCGTGACCGACGCGGAGGAGGCGCGGCGGCTCCTGCTGACCAGGATCCAGCAGGCGCTGGTCGGCCGGGCCAAGCCCGCTAAGCGGCCCGGATTCCCGCTCGATCCGGAGACCCCGGCCGCGCACGCCGTGGTCGACGCCGTCAGCGGCCCTCAACTCCGGCGCACCCCGGTGGCCCCGCCCCCCTTCCCGACGGCGGACCGGCCGGCCAGTGCGGACTCGATCACCCTGCTGCACATCGCCGGGCCGCGCTTCGGCCGTGGGCTGCCGAAGGGCGACGAACCGCTGGAGGCGGGCGAGCTGCAGGCCAGCATCTGGGGTGACCTCACCCGGCTCGCCGACGCCGGAGCGCCCCGGCCGGACCTGCTCATCGTGACCGGCGACCTCACCGAGTCCGGGGTCCCACGTGAGTACGAGCAGGCGCTCGGATTCCTGACCGGACTGCGGGTGCTGCTCGGGCTGGAGGCCAACCGCCTGATCATCGTTCCTGGCCCGCGGGACGTTAACAAGAAGGCCTGCGAGGCCTATTTCACCGGCTGCGAGGCGGACGACGTGCGCCCGACGCCGCCGTACTGGCCGAAGTGGAAGCACTTCGCCAGCCTGTTCAAGGAGCTCTACCAAGGGCTCGACGGAACGATCTTCGACACCGCCCAGCCGTGGACGCTGTTCGAGCTGCCCGAGCTCCGCACCGTGGTGGCGGGTCTCAACTCGACGATCGCGATGAGCCACCGCGCGGAGGACGACTACGGCCTCGTCGGCAAAGCCCAAGCGGCGTGGTTCGCCGAGGGGCTCCGGCCGCACGGCGATCGGCTGAGGATCGGTGTCATCGCCCATCCCCCGGACCGCCTCCGTGACTCAGAGAGCCTGCAGCGTCTGCTCGGCTCCCGGCTCGACCTGCTGGTCCACGGCCATGACCCACGCGACGGCGCAACGGAGGAGGTCTGGGAGTTCGGTGGACGGCCGTGCGTGCCCGCGCTCGCGCCCGGCCACCACCAGCTCATCGAGATCACTCCAGAGGGCCTGCGCCGGTGGACCCGCGGTGGTGGACGCGATCCCCTCGTCACCGGACGGCCCCAGATCCTGCCGTACCGCCTGCTGCGCCGGCCCGGGGCGTCGCCCGCCCCGCCCGAGCCCGCTGAGGACGCCCCCGGTGAGCCCACTCAGGCCGATGATCCTGCCGCCCGGCTGCTCGACCGGATCATTGAGGTCTGCCGGGCCCGGTTCGAACGGGCCAAGATCCGCAGAGTGGACGGCGACCCTCCCTACCTGCTCGTCACCCACGCCGAGGACGGCTTCGTCCGCCAGTTCCTCATCGGCGCCCACGCCGGCGCCGTCACCCGCGAGCAGGTGGAGACGTTCCTGAGCCTCGTGCACACCATCGGCCTGGAGCACGGCTCCGAGCTCGTCTACCAAGGGCCGACGCCGCCCCAGGCCCTCCGTAACGAAGCGCTGCGGCGCGGTTCTGCGGCTGCGCAGCTTCACGGAGTTCCAAGGGCTGCTCGACCTGTCGGACCACGTGGCCAAGCAGACCCGGCGGCTGAACGCCGATCGGCGCTACCCGCCCGAGCTGTATGTGCCGCAGCGGTTCCGGTTCCGCGAGCTCGGCCGGTCCGACGGCGCGATCCGCGACGACCTCACCGGGGAGCTGATGCGGCTGCTCGCCGGCGACCACGGCAGGTTCATCCTGCTCCTCGGCGACTCCGGCAGGGGCAAGACCTTCGCGATGCGGGAGCTCGCCCGCCGGATCCCCAGTGAGCTCCCCCACCTCACCCCCCTGCTGATCGAGCTGCGGAACCTCGACAAGGCGCACACGGTCGCCGGGCTGGTCGCGGCTCATCTGGCCAACCACGGCGAGGAGCTGATCGATCTCAAGGCGTTCAACTACATGCTCCGGCAGGGCCGGATCGTGCTCCTCCTCGACGGCTTCGACGAGCTCGTCACCCGGGTCACTTACGAGCGGGCCGCAGACCACCTCACCATGCTGCTGCAGGCGGCCGAGGACAAGGCCAAGATCGTCGTGGCCGCCCGCACGCAGCACTTCCAATCGCACGGCCAGGTGATGACCGCACTGGGGGAGCGGGTCGACCTGCTGCCGACCCGCCGGGTGCTGAGCATCGAGGAGTTCACCCCCGAGCAGATACGCGCCTTCCTGGTCAACCGGTACGGTTCGGAGCAGGCGGCCGACGACCGGATGGAGCTGCTGCGCGGCATCTCCGACCTGCTGGGCCTGGCCAGGAACCCCCGGATGCTGAGCTTCATCGCCGATCTTCCGGAGGAGCGGCTCCGTGCGGTCGCCAAGTCCGGGGGGACGATCAGCGCCGCGGCGCTCTACGAGGTGGTCCTGGCCCACTGGCTGGAGTTCGAGGAGCACCGCACGCGCGACGTGGCCGGCTCTCCGGGCGGGCTCACCCGCGACGAGCTGTGGCATGCGGTGACCACGCTCGCCGTACGGCTGTGGGAGTCCGGGGAGGCCCAGCTGGCACCGGCGGACCTGGTCGACGTCGCCGCGGCCCTCACCGAGCTCTCCGAGGACGAAAGCGACGCGGGCGCCCGCATGTCCGTGGGACACACCGCCTACGCCATCGGCTCGGGCAGCCTGCTGGTCCGCACGGACGAGGGATTGTTCGGGTTCATCCACGAATCGGTCGCCGAGTGGCTGGTGGCCCGGCACCTGGCGCACCACCTCAAGGAACTGTCCTTGCGGCCGTTGTCCGAGCTCACCATAGAGTTCCTCTGCGACCTGGCCAAGGGAGCGGAGCTCCAGGCCTGGGCGGCGCGCACCCTCGCCTCCCCGGACGCGGGCGTAGCGGCGCGCGCCAACGCGCTCAAGGTGACCAACCGGCTGCGCACCGCGGCCCGGACCGACCTGCGCGGAGCCCTGCTGCGGGGCGAGGACCTCTCGCACCGGGATCTCTCCGGGGTGGATCTCACCGGCGCGGACCTCACTGAGGCACAGCTGGTCCGCGCAAACCTGGAGCGCGCGGTGCTGCGCAACGCCCGGCTCATCGGCGCCCGGCTGGACAACGCGAAACTCGCCGGGGCTGACCTCACCGGTGCCGATCTGACCCGAGCGAGGCTCATGCGGGCCGATGTGCGGGACGTCGTCATCACTGGGAGCCGATGGGACCGGGCCGCGGTCATCGACGCGACCGGCGTCCCGGACGGCGCACCCGAGCTGTACGGCGCGGCCATCGCACCCCGCCCGGACACCGATGATCAAGTAGAAGTCCAGGTGGCACCGCAATCGGTCGGCGTCCAGTCCGGATTCCACGACCAGCCCGTCAGGCTGCCTGAACCGGTGGCGTACCGCCCAGATGGAGGAGTCTTCGCCGTGGGCGGCGACGACGGTGGGGTGCTCAACTGCGAAGCGGCGACCGGCAATCCACTGCGCACCCTCCGTGGTCATCGGGGCCGGGTGTACAAGGTCGCGTACGGCTCGGCCGGGCTGGTGACCGGGTCGAGCGACGGGACGGTGCGGATCTGGGACCCGAAGACCGGGCAGCTACGGAACGTGCTCCACGGTCACCCGGAGGGCGTCTGGCCGGTGGTGATCTCCGGCGAGCTGATCGCGGCCGGAGGCGACGACGGCGTGGTACGGGTGTGGTCAGCGGGTGAGCTCATGCTGGAGCTGCGGGGACACACGCCGCCGATCAACGGCGCGGTGTTCCTCCGCGGGCGGCTGATCACGGGGGACGCGGACGGCACGATCCGGGTCTGGGACCTGTCCACCGGAAAGGTCAGGCATGAACTGCGTGGTCACAGCGGGGCGCTCTACCGGCTGGTCCTCTCCCCGGAGCGCCGCCTCCTCGCCGCAGGGGACGGTCAGGGAGTGCTGTGCCTCTGGGATCCCTATACCGGTGAGCTCCTCCATCGGCTCACCGGTCACCCTGGTGGAATCTGCGCCATCGCCTTCCACCCGGACGGTCACGCGCTCGTCTCCGGCGACACCGAGGGAACCGTCCGGCTGTGGGATCCCCACACCGGACAACTCATGGGCACGCTCAGCGGCCACGAGGGCGCGATCTACCATGTGGCGTTCAGCCCGTCCGGTGAGCTGTTCGTGACCGGAGACAGCGAGGGTGTCGTCCGGGTCTGGTCGGCGAGCGGCGAGCAGCTCGCCGAGCTCAGCGGGCACCGGGGCTCGGTTTGGCCGTTCGCCTTCCATCCCAAGGGACACCGGCTCGTGACCAGCAGCAGCGACGGCATGATCCGGCTGTGGGATCCGCGCACTGGGCGGTGCCGGCGGGTACTGCGCGGCCACGGCCGCCGGATCAGCTCCGTGGCGTTCTCCGCCGACGGCCGTATGCTCGCCGCCTGCGGCAACGACGGCCGCGTGCGGCTGTGGGAGCCACAGACCGGGCGTCTGATCACGTCGCTCACCGGCACGGGCGACCAGTTGGTGTCCGCCGTGTTCAGCCCGGCCGGGTCCCCTCGCCACCACCAGCAACGACGGGGGCGTGTATCTCTGGGATCCGACGTCAGACGGCTATGCGCGCGAGCTCAACGTGGACACCGATCACGTGTGGGCGCAGGCGTTCACCCCGGACGGCACCCGGCTCGCCACCGCCAACGACGACGACAGTGTCCGGGTGTGGCACCGCGCCAGCGGACGACAGGAGCTCCACCTCACCGAGCACCGGGGCCGGGTCCGCTCGATCGCGTTCAGCCCTGACGGCCGCCTCATAGTGACCGGCTGCGATGATCGCATCGTCCGGCTGTGGGACATGGTCACGGGCGAGTGCACGGCGACGCTGTCCGGGCACAAGGACCGGGTATACGCGGTCGCCTTCCACCCCTCCGGCGAGCTCGTGGCGAGCGCGAGCAATGACGGCACCGCCCGGCTCTGGCGTGTCCCCTCCGGGGACTGCCTCCACGTACTGGAGCACGGCGGAGGACGGCTCTGGACCGCCGCCTTCAGCCCGGACGGTAACCTGCTGGCGACCGCGGGCGACGACCTCGCCATCCGGCTGTGGGATCCGGCGCGTGGCGTACAGCTGCACGCCCTCACCGGGCACACCAAGCGGATCAGCTCCGTCGCCTTCCACCCCTCCGGGGAACTGCTCGCCAGCGCGGGCGATGACGGCCTGGTCATCCTGTGGGACCTCGCCGGACCGCGGCAGCGGGCCACGCTGCTGGGGCTTCCCGAAGGGTGGGCCGCGTTCACGCCGACCGGGCTGTACAAGTCCGAAGGCGAGGTCGCCGGCCAGTTCTGGTACGTGATCGATCTGTGCCGGTTCGAACCGGGCGAACTGGACGGCTACCTTCCCGGCGTCCGCCGGCTCAGGCCGGAGGAAGTGTTGTCCTGATCGCGGCGGGCGCGCAGCTCCTGCCAGACCTCGGCGACCCGGGCGTCGAGGTCCTCGAGCGACCCCTCGTTCTCGATCACGATGTCGGCGATCTTCAAGCGCTCCTCGCGGGACGCCTGGGCCGCGATCCGCGCCCGGGCGTCCTGCTCCGGCATGCCGCGGAGCGTGGTGAGCCGCTTGATCCGCGTCTCGTCGGCCGCGTCCACCACGATCACGAGGTCGTACAGCGGGGCGAGCCCGTTCTCCGCCAGGAGCGGGACGTCGTAGACGACGACGGCGTCCGGCGGGGCGGCCTGCTCCAGCTCCGCCATGCGCGCGCCGACCTTGGGGTGGACGATCCCGTTGAGGATCTTGAGCTTCTCGGGATCGGCGAAGACGATCGAGCCGAGCCTCGCCCGGTCGAGGGTGCCGTCGGGCCGCAGCACCTCGTCGCCGAACGCCTGGACGATCTCGGCGAGCCCGGGGGTGCCCGGCTCGACGACCTCGCGTGCGATCTTGTCGGCGTCGATCACGATCGCGCCGCGCTCGGCGAGCCGGCGGGCCACCTCGCTCTTGCCGGAACCGATTCCGCCGGTGAGACCGACCTTCAGCACGCCCGCAGCATACCGATCGCTCAGCGCTCCCAGCGAAGGTGGACCAGGGTGAGGTGGTCCGCCACTCGCTCCCGCCTGGTCTCGCGGTACCCGAGCCTGCGGTAGAGCCGCAGGTTCCCCTCGGAGAGGTGGCCGGTGAACAGGTCGAAGGCGGCCGCCTCCGGGACGCTCTCGTGCAGGGCGGTGAGCAGGGCGCTGCCGATCCCCTGGCGCTGCCGGTCGGGCGCGACCACGAGCCTCCCCACCAGGCAGGTGGTGCCGGTGAGCCTTCCCCGCACGGCACCGACGATCCGCGAGCCGGCGACCGCCTTCAGCACGGTCCCCGTCGCGATCGCCTCGGCGACCTGGCCGACCGACTCGAGGAGCGGGGCGATGAAGGGGTCACCGTAGAGCTGTGCCTCGGTCACGTAGGCGGCCCGCTGCACCGTGAGGATCTCCCCCGCGTCCTCGGGCCGCGCCCGCATGATCCGCACCCCTTCTGGGGCCTCGACCACCACCACGCCATGCCCTCCGTCGCTCGAGCCACCGGGTGCCGTCCCAGGCGGCCGCTCTGGAACGCTCAGGAACGAGAAAAGCCCCGCCGAGAAGCGGGGCCTTTCCCATGTGAAGATCGCCTGGCGTCAGTTCTGACCGCCGGACAGCTTCTCCCGCAGGGCGGCAAGAGCCTCGTCCGAGGCGAGCGCGCCTCCGCTCGACTGCGATCCGTCGTCGTAGGCCTCGGCCTGAGCAGCGGCCTCCCGGCGGGCCCGCTCGACCTGCTGCTTGTGGGCCTCCCAGCGCGCCTGGGCCTCGGCGTACTGCCGCTCCCACTCCTCGCGCTGCTTCTCGTAGCCCGGCAGCCACTCACCGGTCTCGGGGTCGAAGCCCTCCGGGTAGATGTAGTTGCCGTGCTCGTCGTAGTTCGCCGCCATGCCGTACAGCGTCGGATCGAACTCGACATCAGCACCGACGCCCTCGTTGGCCTGCTTCAGCGACAGGGAGATCCGGCGGCGCTCGAGATCGATGTCGATGATCTTCACGAAGATCTCGTCACCGACCTGGACGACCTGCTCCGGAATCTCCACATGACGCTCGGCCAGCTCGGAGATGTGGACCAGACCCTCGATGCCCTCCTCGACCCGGACGAACGCACCGAAGGGCACCAGCTTGGTGACCCGGCCCGGCACGACCTGGCCGATCTGGTGGGTCCGGGCGAACTGCTGCCACGGGTCCTCCTGGGTCGCCTTGAGCGACAGGGAGACCCGCTCCCGCTCCATGTCGACGTCGAGGACCTCGACCGTGACCTCCTGGCCGACCTCGACCACCTCGGACGGGTGGTCGATGTGCTTCCAGGAGAGCTCGGAGACGTGGACGAGACCGTCGACGCCACCGAGATCCACGAACGCACCGAAGTTGACGATCGAGGAGACGACGCCCTTGCGGACCTGGCCCTTCTGGAGGGTGTTGAGGAAGGTCTGGCGAACCTCCGACTGCGTCTGCTCAAGCCAGGCGCGGCGGGACAGAACCACGTTGTTACGGTTCTTGTCCAGCTCAATGATCTTGGCCTCGAGCTCGCGGCCGACATACGGCTGGAGGTCCCGAACGCGGCGCATCTCGACCAGCGACGCGGGGAGGAAGCCCCGCAGGCCGATGTCGAGGATGAGACCGCCCTTGACGACCTCGATGACGGTACCGGTGACGATGCCGTCCTCTTCCTTGATCTTCTCGATCGTCCCCCAGGCGCGCTCGTACTGAGCACGCTTCTTGGAGAGGATCAGGCGGCCCTCCTTGTCCTCCTTCTGGAGGACAAGAGCCTCGACATGGTCTCCGACCTTAACGACCTCGGCAGGGTCGACGTCGTGCTTGATGGAGAGCTCGCGGGACGGGATGACGCCCTCGGTCTTGTAGCCGATGTCGAGCAAGACCTCGTCTCGATCGACCTTGACTACGGTGCCTTCAACGATGTCACCGTCGTTGAAGTACTTGATGGTCTCGTCGATCGCGGCGAGGAAGGCCTCCTCGGAACCGATGTCGTTGACCGCTACCTGCGGGGTGCTCGAGGTGGCCTCAGTGCTGCTCGTCATGTGTGGAAGTGCTCCGAACGGACAGATTTTGTAACAGAAGCGCGGCGGGCCTCTTTTCGTTCACCGATAGCTGCTCTCTAAGCAACGGATGACCGAGCGCGAGCCCGCTCCGTCTGAGACACGCGCGAGCCCACAGCGCAGCGATCAGCATATGAGACCTCGCGTGCTGGGTCAATTCGACGGCCGGCCGGGCGGTCTCGCGACCCGTACCGGCCTGGGGCCGGCTCCTGGCTAGTACACCAGAACCTCCTTTGCCACTCCAGGGTCGACCTTGCCCTGAAGTTTGCGGGGGATCGAGATACGCGTGGGATCCCCGTCCGATGTGTACCTCTTTTCCGGGTGCTTGGCCAGCCAGTCGAGCCAGTACTGGCTGCACCACCGGCGGCATTCCCCGGATTTCCCGTTGGACTGGATCCGCGGGATCGCATACCTCGAAAAGCTTTTCGCGAACGGTGAAACGGAGGGCTCGGAGCCGGCGAGGAAGACCCCGTCGAAGCGGTACCGGGTCCCGTCCCACTTGCCCTTCCGCGCCACGTCCCGCTGCCGCGGGAGCGAGCCGTACGGCAGGGCGAAGGTGGTGGATCGCTCCACGCCCAGCCGCTTGAGCACCCGCTCCTGCCGGACGATCTCCTCCCGGACCCGCTTCGCGGGGAGCCGGCGCAGGTCGGGGTGGGAGTACGTGTGGTTGGCGACCTCGAAGCCGCGATCGAGGAGCCACTTCACGGCCCTGGCCTGCTCCTTCTCATCCGTCAGGCCGAAGGGGATCCGGTTGACCCAGAAGGTCGCGACGGGCCGGAAGTGGGAGTAGCGCGCCGCCACCTCGTAGAGGATCCCGACCGCGGTGTCCGGCTTGAGCGCCCCGTTCTCGTCCAGGGCGAAGTGGGTGGGACTGCCGTCGTCGAAGGTGAGCACGACGGGGTGCATCCCCGCGGGGATGTCGATCTCACCGGAGACGAACTCGGCGGCGGTGATCGGGACGTAGCCCTCCTTGGCGAGCCGGGTCAGCTCGCGCCGGAACTGCTCCGGGGTCCGGTCGATCGAGGCGATCCGCTTCGGGAGGAGCCGGTGGTACATGATCACCGGGACCAGGCCGAGCTCGTTGGCCTTCACCTTCCGCGCCGACTCCGGGGTCGCCGGCGTCGGGGTGGGTGAGGCGGTGGGCACCCCGGCCGCCATCGGCGGCTGGGTACGGCCGCTCGGACCGCCCGACCGCGGGAGCAGCGCGTAAATGACCAGCGTGACCGTGATCACGCCCGCACCGGTGAGTGCGATCAGCTTGGCAACAGTCCGCACAAATACTCGACCATATCTTTACCTGCTCATGACTTTCATGTCCGCATCACGGCTACTTCGCCAGAAGAGAACGGCCTTTAACGGAAATTCGGATACGGGGGCCGAAACCCGCCATCGGACACGCTCGTGATGCCGACTCGCACCCCGCATCCCCGCCCAGCCCCGGACCGCCGCGCGTTCGGGAAGAGCGGTCGCGGATGTCCTTAAGCGGCCGCGGAGCCGGCTCTCCGGTGCTCCGGCGGATGAGGCCACCCGAGCCTGGCCGGCCCGGCTCTGGACTCGGCGCTCCCGGCGGGCGAGGGTGCGGCGCTGCGCCCGAAGGGAGGACGCACTCCAGCCGACGCCGGCCGGTGCTCCGGGCGGGGTGCCGGCGAGCATGGCCGCCTCCGGGCTCGGGCCCGGTCAGCGGAGCGCGAGGTACGGCGGCCGGCGGATGGGCGCCCGCCGGAGTCAAGGGCTCAGGAGCGGCCTGGACCGTCGCCGGGGTTCCAGGGCTCGGCCGCCGCGGTCGCGGGGCGGCGTGGTCCGGGCGTGAGCACGGGCGCCGGCGTCAGGAGAGCGCCACAGGGCTCCCCTCCGCCGCGCGGGAATCGGGCCGCAGACCGCGCCTCTGCGAGACCCGGAGGCGTGCCGCTCCGGGAACGGATCCGCGGGCCACAAAGGCCACGGCTCCAGGCCCCGCTATCTCTGGGACCGGGATCAGGGGTGTGAGCGGCGGCCGCCGGGAAAGTACCGTTCCGGGAACGGACTCCGTTAGGCCATCGGACCCGGGCTGCAGGCCCCTGCTGCCCCGGACCCGGGTCAGCGGCGTATGCGGCGGCGCCGGAAGGCGTACCGCTCCACGCGCGGGCTCAGCGGGCACCAAGGCCACGGCTCCAGGCCCCGCTCGCTCCTGACGGGATCAGCGGCGTGAGCGGCGGCCCGTCCGGTGCCCGCCCGTTCCAGTGCGTGCCCGGTCCGAGAGCCGCCTAGTCCGCAACCCGTCCGGTCCTCAACCCGCCCGGTCCGAGACCCGCTCGGAGCCGGGGTGGCCCGCGGGCCCCGGGTCAGTGCCCCGCGTCCTCCCAGGTGGGCCCGGTGCCGATCGAGACGTCGAGCGGCACCCGCAACGGGTAGGCCCCGCCCATGTGCTCCCGCACCAGCGCGATGAGGTCGTCCAGCTCCCCGGGGGCGACCTCGAACACGAGCTCGTCGTGCACCTGGAGCAGCATGCGGGAGCGCATGCCCTCCATCGCCTTGCGCACCTTGAGCATCGCCACCTTGATGATGTCGGCGGCGGACCCCTGGATGGGCGCGTTGAGCGCCATCCGCTCGGCCATCTCCCGGCGCTGCCGGTTGTCGCTGGTGAGGTCGGGCAGGTAGCGGCGGCGGCCGAGGATCGTCTCGGTGTACCCGTCCTTGCGCGCCTGGTCCACGACCCGGTTCAGGTACTCGCGGACGCCGGCGAACTCCTCGAAGTACTCCTCCTTGAGCGCCCGCGCCTCGGCCACCGGGATGTTGAGCTGGCCGGCCAGCCCGAAGTCGGACAGCCCGTAGGCGAGGCCGTAGTTCATCGCCTTGATCCGGGCCCGCAGCTCGGGCGTCACCTGATCCGGGGGAAGGCCGAAGACCCGCGCCGCGGTCGCCTGGTGGAAGTCGTGGCCGGACCCGAACGCCGCGATCATCGCCTCGTCGCCGGAGAGGTGCGCCATGATCCGCAGCTCGATCTGGCTGTAGTCCGCGGTCAGGAGCGTCTCGTAGCCCTTGCCGACGATGAAGCCCTTGCGGATCCGGCGGCCCTCGGCGGTGCGGATCGGGATGTTCTGCAGGTTGGGCTTCTCGCTGGAGAGCCGCCCGGTGGCCGCGACGATCTGGTTGAACGTCGTGTGGATCCGGCCGTCGTCGGCGATCTCCTTGATCAGCCCTTCCACGGTCGCGCGCAGCTTGGTCTGGTCGCGGTGCCGGAGCAGGATCGCGGGGAGCTCGTTGTCGGTCTGGGTGGCGAGCCACGCCAGGGCGTCGGCGTCCGTGGTGTAACCCGTCTTGATCTTCTTCGTCTTCGGCAGGCCGAGCTTGACGAAGAGGATCTCCTGGAGCTGCTTGGGCGAGCCGAGGTTGAACTGCTCGCCGACGAGCGCGTGCGCCGCCTCGACGGCCTGCTTCGCCGCCGCGCTGAACTCCGCCTCCAGGGTGGCGAAGTACTGCCGGTCCGCGGCGATCCCGGTGTGCTCCATCTCGGCGAGCACCCTGGTCAGGGGCAGCTCGACCTCGGTCATCAGCCGGGTCCCGCCCCGCGCGGCGAGGTGCCGCTCCAGCGCGTCGGCCAGCTCGCGCACCGCCTGGGCCTTGAGCGCCAGGTCCCGGGCCATCCCCGCCTCGACGTCGTCGAAGAGCGAGGCCTGGCCGTCCGCCGGGGTCTCGTACCGGAGCTCCCGGTTGAGGTAGCGCAGCACCAGCTCCTCGATCGGGAACGACCGCTGCCCGGGCATCGCCAGGTAGGCGGCGATCGCGGTGTCACAGGTGAGCCCGCGCAGGTCGAGCCCGTGCTCCCAGAGCGCGAGCAGCGGCCCCTTCACGTCGTGCGCGGCCTTGGGCTTGGTCTCGTCGGCGAGCCAGGCGGCGAGCGCCGCCTCGTCCTCCTGGGTGAGCCGCGCCGGATCGAGGTACGCCGCCCCCGCGGAGGTGGCGATGGCGATGCCGTCCAGCCGGCCGGTTCCGCTGCCGTACGTGCCGAGGAAGGCGAGGCCGGCCCGGCCCTCGGGCATGGCGCCGAGCCAGGCGGCCACCTCGCCGGGCTCGAGCACGGTCACCTCGACGTCGAAGCCCTCAACCGTCTCGGGCTCCGCCGTACCGAGGGTCTTGAACAGCCGGTCCCGGAGCTCACCGCGGATCTGGAGCGTGTCCAGCAGGTTGTGGATCTCCTCCCGGTCCCACTGGCCCATCCGCAGGTCGTCCACGGCGACGTCGATCGGGACGTCCCGCCGCAGCTCGGTGAGCATCCGGTTGTGGATCACCTGGGCGAGGTGCTCGCGAAGCCGCTCCCCGGTCTTGCCCTTCACCTCGTCGACCCGCCGGACGAGCTCGTCGAGCGAGCCGAACTCCTTGATCCACCGCGCCGCGGTCTTCTCCCCCACCCCCGGGATGCCGGGCAGGTTGTCGCTGGGGTCACCCCGGAGCGCGGCGAAGTCGGGGTACTGCGCGGGCCGCAGGCCGTACTTCTCCTCCACGGCCTCCGGCGTGAACCGGGTCATGTCGCTGATGCCGCGCCGGGTCATCAGCACGGTGATCTTGTCGTCGACGAGCTGGAGCGCGTCCCGGTCGCCTGTGACGATCAGGACGTCGAGGCCGCTCGCCGCCGCGCGGGTGGCGAGCGTGGCGATCACGTCGTCGGCCTCGTAGCCGGGCGCCGAGAGCCGGGGGATCCGGAGCACGTCGAGGAGCTCGTAGATCAGCTCCATCTGCCCGTGGAAGTCCTCCGGGGCCTCCACCCGGTTCGCCTTGTACGCGTCGTACGCCTCGTGCCGGAACGTGGGGCCGCCGCGGTCGAAGCAGACCGCGATGTGGCTCGGCCGCTCATCCCGCAGCACGTTGGTCAGCATCGAGGTGAAGCCGTAGACGGCCTCCGTGTGCTGCCCGTCGGACGTCATGAGGTTGGCGTCCCTCAGGGCGTAGAAGGCGCGGTAGGCCAGGGAGTGACCGTCCAGCAGCAGCAGGCACGGACGCGTAGGGGTCGCTTCGCTCTTCGGCACACCCGCAGCCTAATCTCCCTGTACGACATCTCACCCCTGCGGTGCCCAGAGGAGGCGTTTCCTTGACTCAGACCGACGAGCTTCTCACGTTCCTCCACAAGGCCAGCGAAGGCCACCTGAGCGACCGGATGGGCATCGAGTTCCTCGAGGCCTCTCCCGAGCGGGTGGTCGGCCGCATGCCGGTCAAGGGCAACACCCAGCAGTACGGTCTCCTCCACGGGGGCGCGTCCTGTGTGCTCGCCGAGACCCTCGGCTCCGTCGGCGCCGTCCTGCACGCGGGCGAGGGCCGGATCGCCGTCGGCATCGAGATCAACGCGACCCACCACCGGCCGGCGACCTCCGGCTACGTGACGGGCGTGGCGACCCGGGTCCACGCGGGCCGGAGCCTGGCGACCTACCAGATCGAGATCACCGACGAGGAAGGGCGGCGGATCTGCACCGCCAGGCTCACCTGCATGCTCCGCGACGCCGGCTGATCCCCCGGGAAGGACGCCGCCGATCCCCCTGCAGAGCGACGAAACGGTCCACACCCCACTGAGACCCGCATACAGGGGTGTAAGCCCGCGAGTTTGCCCGTTCCCTTTGCGCGGCGGCCCCCGGGGTCGCTACCGTGGTGGCCCCGGAGCCCGTATGGGGGCCGAGTAGACAACGTGCGGAGCCGGGGAAGCTGCGCACGGACCCAAAGGTCCACCGCGGGCTCGTCCGGCATCCGTGTCCGGCCAACGGCGGCCTCCGCGTGAGGACCGTACGGCCGGGCACGGGCGCCCCTGGACGGTCACCTGCCCGGCGTGCCCGGCCGGGGGCGTACGCCGACCCGGACCGCTGAACCGCCGGCCGGAGCGCGCGGCCGGTCGCCGGTTCAGCGGCTCCGCGGGCGACGCCCGGATGGCAGGCGGGCGGCGCCCGGACGGCGGTGGTGTGAATCGTGAGGGCGCGCGTGCCCGCCGCGCGGTGACCGGTTCCCGGCGCACGCGGACGCTGAGCGCCGGTCCCGCGGCCCGGCCGCGCCTCGCCCTTTCACCGCGTTCTCCGGCCCTGTTCATCGCATCAGGCCCCGTTCGCCCCGTTCATCGCGTCAGGCCCTGTTCATCGCGCTTCTCCAGCCACCGTGGGCCCACTCGCGCATCCGGCCCGGCCGTGGCGCGGCCGGCCGTCCGCCCACCGGCACCGCGGCACCCGCGGACGGCCCGCCTCCTCCGGCGCGGGTCCGGGACACCCGCATCCGGGGTTCACCTTGCGAGGCCGTTCCGTTGACCGGTCGGCACCCGCTTGACCGGTCGGCGCCCGCGCGCGGAACGACGGCCGAATCCGCCGGCGCACTCCCCGCCGTGCATCCCGCCGGCCGTGCCCGGCGTGCGGCGGCAACGGGGCCACGGCGCATCTCACCGTCCTCCCGAGCCCGGTCGCGCCGCCGTACGGCCCGCCCGGCCCACGCCGAGGGCCGGGCGGCAGCACAGGGTGAGGCGCACCACCCTGCGCTCCCGGCCACGGGGTGAGGCGCACCGCCGGCGAACCGGCACGGCGCGAAGGGCGGTGAGAAGCGTGCGGGAGGGCCCGGCCGGGCCCTCCCGCTGGTTAAACCGTGGGTCGGCTGGCTGAACGAGGCTCGATCAGCTCTGGCTGATGAACGAGGCTCGGGTCAGCTCTGGCTGAGCGAGGCCCCGAGGTAGGCCTCGCGCACCTCCGGGTCGTTGAGCAGGTCGGCGGCGGGGGCCGCCTTCACCACCCGGCCGGTCTCCAGCACGTACGCCCGGTGGGCGAGCTGGAGGGCCTGCTGGGCGTTCTGCTCGACGAGGAGGACGGTCGTCCCCTGCTCGTTGATCTCCTTGATGATCTTGAAGATCTGGTTGACCAGCATCGGCGCCAGCCCCATGGAGGGCTCGTCGAGCAGGAGCAGCTTGGGCTTGCTCATCAGCGCCCGGCCGATGGCCACCATCTGCTGCTCACCGCCCGACATGGTGCCGCACGGCTGGTCCTTGCGCTCCGCGAGCCGGCCGAAGAGGCCGAAGACCCGCTCGAGGTCCTCGCTGAGATCCCCCTTCCGGGTGTAGGCGCCCATCAGGAGGTTCTCCATGACGGTCATGCCCGGGAAGATCCCCCGGCCTTCGGGGGACTGGCTGATGCCGATCACCACCCGCTTGTGCCCGGGCATGTCGCTGATGTCCTTGCCGTTGAACAGGATCTTCCCCGAGGTGAGGCGCCGCAGGCCGGAGATCGTCTTCAGCGTGGTGGTCTTGCCCGCACCGTTCGCGCCGATGAGGGTGACGATCTCGCCTTCCTCGACCTCCAGCGAGACGCCCTTGAGGGCCTCGATCTTGCCGTAGTGGACGTGAATGTCCTCGACCTCAAGAAGCATCCGCAGGAACCCCCAGATACGCCTCGATGACCTTCGGGTCGTTCTGCACCTCGGCGGGGCGGCCTTCGGCGATCTTCTGCCCGAAGTCCAGTACGGCGACGCGGTCGCTGATGCCCATGACCAGCCCCATGTCGTGCTCGATCAGCAGGATCGTGCGACCGTCGTCCCGGATCCTCCTGATGAGTTCCTGCAGTGACTCCTTCTCCGCCGGGTTCATGCCGGCGGCCGGCTCGTCCAGCAGCAGCAGCCGGGGCTCGGTGGCCAGTGCCCGGACGATCTCCAGCCTCCGCTGGTCGCCGTAGGGGAGGTTCTGCGCGAGGTCTCCCGCCCGGTGGGCGATGCCGGCGAACTCCAGCAGCTCCATGGCCCGCTCGCGTCCGCGCTTCTCCGCGCGCCGGTGCCAGGGGAGGCCGAGCGCGGCGCCGATGGCGCCGGTGGGGTTGTGCGCGTCGAAGCCGACGAGCACGTTCTCCAGCGCCGTCATGCCGTGGAACAGCCGGATGTTCTGGAAGGTCCGGGCGATGCCGCGCTTGGTGATGACGAACCGCTTGAGGCCGTTGATCTTCTTGCCGTCGAAGACGATCTCGCCCTCGGTCGGCCGGTAGACGCCGGTGATCACGTTGAACACCGTGGTCTTGCCCGCGCCGTTGGGGCCGATCAGCGCGAAGATCTCCCCTTCCCGGATGGTCAGGTCGACCTTGTTCAGGGCGGTGACGCCCATGAACCGCATCGTGACGGAGCGGAGTTCGAGCAGGTTCTTGCTCGACTGGCTCACTGGGCCACCTCCTCGGCCACCTTGCCGGCGGGCTCGTCGGGCTTCTTCTCCGATTCCGGCTTCTCATCCCCGGCCTTGACCAGGCGGCGCCGGCGCGACGGCAGCAGGCCCTCGGGGCGCAGCGCCATCATCAGCACCAGGGCGGCGCCGAAGACGAGCATCCGGTAGTCGGCGAACTCGCGGAACCGCTCGGGGAGCCAGGCGATCAGGAACGCGCCGAGTATGACGCCCGGCAGGTTGCCGGAGCCGCCGAGCACCACGGCGGCCAGGATCGTGGCCGACAGGATGAAGGGGAAGTTCGGCGGCTGGATGGCGATCACCTTGCTCGCCCAGATGACGCCCGTGGCACCCCCGATCATCGCGCCCACGAAGAAGGAGAGGAGCTTGAACCGGAAGGTGGGCACGCCCATGAGCTCCGCGGCGTCCTCATCCTCCCGGATCGCCTCCCAGGCACGGCCGACCCGGCTGTTGTTCAGCCGCTTGACGATGATGATCGACACGATGATCGCGCCGAGCAGCAGGTAGTAGTACGGCAGCGGATCGAGGAGGAACTCGACCCCGAACATCGGGTTCGGGTGGGGGATGTTGGTGATGCCGCGCGCGCCGCCGATGTACTCGGTGTTCTGCGCGGTGATCCGGACGATCTCCCCGAAGCCGAGCGTGACGATCGCCAGGTAGTCGCCGCGCAGCCGCAGGGTGGGCGAGCCGAGGATGATCCCCGACACCGCGGTCATGAAGATCCCGATGACCAGGATGCCCCAGAAGTTCCAGCCGTACTTGGTGCCGAAGATCGCCATCGTGTAGGCGCCGATGGCGTAGAAGGCGACGTAGCCCAGGTCGAGCAGGCCCGCCTGGCCGACCACGACGTTGAGGCCGATGGCGAGCAGGACGAACGTGCCGATCGGGCTGAACAGCACGGACTGCCAGTGCGACTCCGGGGTCATGAAGGAGCCGATGGCCGGGTGCGGGGCGATGATCGCCAGGAGGATCAGCAAGCCGTACACGCACCAGCGCGCCCAGCCCGGGGCGGTCGCCCACCAATCACGCACCCTGTCGAATTGGCCGCCCACGGCGTGCACGGCCGAGGCGAGCGGGTTTCCGCGGCGGAGGTTGAGGTTGGCGTTCATGCGCGTGCTCGCTGGAGGGATTCACCGAGGATGCCGGTGGGACGGAACAGCAGGACGAGGACGAGGACGGTGAAGGCGATGACGTCCTTCCACTCGGAGCCGTAGAAGATCGAACCCCAGTTCTCGATCAGCCCGAGGAGGATTCCGCCGAGCAGCGCTCCGCGGATGTTGCCGATGCCACCGAGCACCGCGGCGGTGAACGCCTTGATGCCCAGCAGGAAGCCGACGTTGTAACGGAGGTTCTCGAACTCCATCGCGTACAGCACGGCGGCCACGCCGGCCATCGCACCGCCCACGAAGAAGGTGGTCCTGATGATCTTGTCGATGTCGACGCCCATGAGCGTGGCGGTCTCCGGGTCCTGTGCGGTGGCCCGGATGCCGCGCCCGATGCGGGTGCGGTTCACGAAGACGTCGAGCAGGACCATCATGATCACGGCTGCGACGATGATGATGAGGTGGTCGTTGCGGACGTCCATGTTCCCGATGGAGAACACCGTCTCGCGTTCGAGCAGCCGTGGGACCGGGACCTGGATCCGGCCCTGGGAGGGGCGGTCGAACACCTCGGGGATGATCACCAGGGCGAAGAGCTCCTGGAGGAAGATGGACGCGCCGATCGCGGAGATCAGGGCCGCGAGCCGGCCGGCGCCTCGCCTGCGCAGGGGCCGGTAGGCCACCCGCTCCAGCAATATGGCGGCACCACCCGAGGCGGCCATCGCCGCCAGGAAGAGCACGAGCAGCGTGCCGATCAACGCCAGGCCGCCCAGCGGGGCGGTGATCCCCAGCTGGATGATCGCGAACAGCCCGGCGAAGGCGCCGATCATGAAGATCTCGGAATGAGCGAAATTGATGAGGCGCAGCACGCCGTACACCATCGTGTACCCGAGGGCGATCAGGGCGTAGATGGCGCCACTGGCCAGGCCGCCTATGGTTGAGGGCCCGACCTGGTTCACGAAGTCATCGAACACGGTGGTCGCTTTCGAACCGGGGCAACGGTAGTCGCCAGGCAGGGAGGAGCGGAGAGCGGTTCGCTCCCCGCTCCTCGGATCCTCACTTCACTTCCGGCAGCGTCAGCTGAGCGTCGCCTGCGTGCTGTCGCCCAGCCAGACGATCTGGCCGTTCTTCACCTGGTAGATGTGGATGACGCTCGCGGCGATCTCACCGTTGGGGTTGAACTTGATCTGCTTCGAGACGCCCTTGAAGTCGATCGTGGCGAGGTACTCGTTGATCTTCTCGGAGGTGGTGTTGCCCGCCTCGATCGCCTTCAGGATCGCGGTCGCCGCGTCGTACCCCTCGGTGGCGTAGATCATCGGCTCGGTGCCGTACTTGGCCTTGTACCGCTCGCTGAAGTCCTTCAGCTCAGGCACGTCCGAGCCGAACGGGATGAGGCAGGGGCAGCCGAGCACCGCGCCCTCCGCCGCCTGCGCGCCCGCGCCCTCGATGAGCTTGGCGTCCACCGAGCCGTCGCCGGAGGAGACGACCGCGGTCACGCCGCCGTCGCGGAGCTGCTTGAGCAGCCGGCCGAGCTGGGCGTAGTAGCCGCCGTAGAAGATGACGTCGGGGTTGGCGGCCTTCACCTTGGTGACCGTCGAGGAGTAGTCCGAGCCGTTCGGGTCGATCTTGTCCCGCTCGACCTGGACCCCGTTGGCCTCGAACTGCTTGGCCACCGCGTCCGCGAGGCCGGCGCCGTACTCCTGGGCGTCGTCGATGACGAACGCCTTCTTGGCGGAGGTGGCCTTCACCAGGAAGTCGGCGATGGTCGGGCCCTGGACGTCGTCGTTGGCGACGACCCGGTGCCAGTACTTCCAGCCGTTCTGCGCGAGGCCGGGGTTGGTCGCCGAGGCCGAGACGCTCGGCACCTTCGCCTGCTCGAGGATCGGGCCGACGTTGCGGGACTCGCCGGAGAAGCCGGGGCCGACCAACGCGACGATCTTGTCCTCGGTGACGGCCTTCTGCGCGAGGGTCACCGCCTGGTCGGGGTTGCCCTGGCTGTCGTAGGGCACCAGCTCGACCTTCACGTTGGACGACCGGGCGTTGAACTCCTCGACGGCGAGCTCGGCGCCCTGCCGGGGCGGGATCATGAGCCCGGAGTTCTCACCGGTGAGGTCGCCCATGAACCCGATCTTCAGAGTCGTGACGCCTCCATCGCCCTGGCCGCCGGATGACGCCTCATCGGTGCCGCTCCCGCACGCCGCGAGGCCGAGGGTCAGCGCTGTACCGGCAGCGACAATGCCACCAAGGCGAGCGATCTTGGATCGCAAGGTTGCCTTCCTTTCCCTAGATCCCCTCGGGGATCGGATACGCATGCCCACCCAGCGGTCAGCCGAGGGGTCGTGTGCGGTAGTACAACGGGGCAATGTCACAGGTCGGCACAGAGCCGCATCACGGTTATGACTCTGTTATCAACTTCAATGATTTCGTTATGGCGCGAAGAACCGCGATATTTTTCGATCGCAGAAAGATTTCCTGTTCGCGGCAATCTTCGGCGTCAATCGGCCTTCCGCTCGGCCTCTTCGATCACAATACGGGCGATCTGCCGCATGCTCATGCGGCGGTCCATGGAGGCCTTCTGGATCCAGCGGAACGCCTGGGGCTCGGTCCAGTTGTACTTCATCATGAGCAGCCCCTTCGCCTTCTCGACCAGCTTCCTGGTCTCGAGCCGCTCCGCCAGGGTGGTGACCTCCTTCTCCAGCGCCATGATCTCCTCGTGGCGGCTGATCGCCATCTCGATGGCGGGGGTGAGGTCGCTCTTGGTGAACGGCTTGACGAGGTACGCCATCGCACCGGCGTCCCGGGCCCGCTCCACGAGCTCGCGCTGGGAGAAGGCGGTGAGGATGAGACAGGGCGCGATTCTCCGCGAGACGATCCGCTCCGCCGCGGAGATCCCGTCGAGCACCGGCATCTTGATGTCGAGGATCACCAGATCCGGCCGGAGCTCCTCCGCCATTTTGACCGCGGTCTCACCGTCCCCGGCCTCGCCCACGACGGCGTAGCCGTCCTCTTCGAGCATCTCCTTGAGGTCGAGACGGATGAGGGTCTCATCCTCCGCGATCACCACTCGCCGCTGGTTAGTCACGCACAAAAGGTTACCGATGTCCGCTACATTAGAACGACAGGAGGACGATCGGCCCTATAACGGCCACCGTCCCCCAGCCCCGGACCCGGGTCCGGGCCGGCCCCGATAGACCAATTGGTAGAGTCAATGGCCTCAAAATCCATGCAGTGTGGGTTCGAATCCCACTCGGGGCACTCGTTCGGAATCCACGGCGCCACCCCGGCCGGCCGCCGGGGTGTGCCGGCCCTCGCCCGCGTGCAACCGTACCGCCTCGAGGGCGAGGGACAGCTCCACCAGGTCCAGCGGCCGCGACAGTGACCGGCCGGTGAGCCGCTCGATCCGCCGCACCCGGTTGAAGACGGTGTTCCGGTGACAGTAGAGCTCCCGGGCCGCCTTCGCGGCCGAGCCGTCGCACCGCAGCCAGGCCTCGAGCGTGGCGAGGAGCACGTCGCGATCGGGTGAGGCGAGCACCGGGCCCAGCACGCCGTTCTCCAGGTGCCCGGCGAGCTCGGGCTGGCAGACGAGGAGGGCGGCCGGCAGCCGCCGGTCGAGCCGGGCGACCTCGGCGCCCTCACCGGCGCAGGTCCGCAGGGCCAGCTCGGACATCCGCCGGGCCGTGCCGATCGCGGCGAGCCCATCCACGACCGGGCTCACCCCGATGACGCCGGCGAGCGCGGGCCGGAGGGCCGCCACCAGGTCGTCGAGCTCCCGGTCGCCCATGACGACGAGGGCCACGTCCGTCCCGCCCGGCTGCCGCCACAGCAGCCGGAACCCGCCGATCCGCTCCGGCCGGGGCACCGTGTGCGGCCGAGCCGGGCGGATGGCGACCACCGCGTACCGGCCCGCCACGGGCAGGCCGAGGGACTCGGCGGCCGTCTCCACCAGCTCCGGGTCCTCCACCCGCCCGTCGAGCAGGGCGTCGAGCACGGTGTGCGCCCGGCCCGCGGAGCGGCCGAGCAGCTCGCTCTCCCACCGCCGGTAGGCCTCGGCCGCGGCCAGCGCCTGCCGGTCGATCGCGTGCCACACGTGGCTGGCGCTGTGCAGCAGCGCGGGCAGCCGCCGGGGGTCGCGGTCGCCGACCACCGCGAGGAAGCCGTTCCAGGTGACCTGGGCGCCGAGCCGGTAGCTGCGCATCAGCGAGTCGAGCGGGAGGCCGTGCTCGGCCCGCCGCCGGCCCAGCTTCCGGGCGTAGGCGACGTCCCGCCGCTCGTGGCGCGGCTGCAGGATCGCCGTGAGGCCGACGCGCAGCCCTTCGTAGGCGCTCTGCCAGTGATCGTCGTACGGGATGCGGAGCCGGTAAGCCTCGTCCTTCTCCCTGCCCCGCCGGACGAGCTCATCCGTGAGTTCGGGGAGGCGATCCAGCAGGCGCACGGCCGACATCCGCAGCACCTGCCGTACCTCAGAGTCAGCCTTGGCCCTCATTCTTCCGAATCTGCCAGGAGGCCTTCTCCGGAACAAGGTTCTGCTCGTTTTGTGACCCTTGGTTGTGCTGGAGCACAAGGGCGGGGCGCCCGGGTTGGGCTGCCGCAGCGACTTGCCGCGCCGGGCTGGACGGGCCTCGACGCGGCGGGTTGTGTGTGCCTTCATCGAGGCACGGAGGGGTTGCATGGCTGAGACGGGTCTGGAGGTGACCGGCCTGCACGTGCGCTACGGCCCCGTCCGCGCGCTGCGCGGCGTGAGCCTGGCCGTTCCCCCGGGAGGCGTGGTCGCCGTGCTCGGCGCGAACGGCGCCGGGAAGACCACGCTGCTCCGCGCCATCTCGGGCACGCTCCGGTTCCACGGCGGGCGGGTGACCGCCGGGACGGTCTCCTTTCAGGGCCGCGCCCTCACCGGGGCGGAGCCGGCCGCGGTGGTGGGCCGGGGCGTCGTCCAGGTGCCGGAGGGGCGCCGGGTGTTCACCCGGATGACGGTGGCCGAGAACCTGCGCGCCGGGGCGATCGGCGCCCGCGGCCGGACGGACGCCGCGGCCGCGCGGGAGCGGGTGTTCGAGCTCTTCCCGATCCTCGCCGAGCGCGCGCACCAGCGGGCCGGCCTGCTGTCCGGGGGTGAGCAGCAGATGCTCGCCATCGGCCGGGCCCTGATGGCGCGGCCGGCGGTGCTGCTGCTGGACGAACCGACGCTCGGCCTCGCCCCGGCCATGGCCGCGCGCATCGCGGAGACGATCAAGGAGATCAACGCGCAGGGGACCTCGGTGCTGCTGGTGGAGCAGAACGCGGCGCTCGCCCTCTCCCTCGCCTCCCACGCGTACGTGCTCGAGGTGGGCGAGGTGACCCTGTCCGGCCCGGCCGCGGAGCTGGCGTCCAGCGACGAGGTGCGCCGCCGGTACCTCGGGGAGGTCGGCACGCCCATGACAAACCGACCGGTTGGTACGGCATCCGCCGGGGCCGCCGGAAGAAGAACCCTCGCGAGGTGGACCGAATGATCCCGGAGCTCGTGGTGGAGGACCTCACGGTCCGGTTCGCCGGGCTGACCGCCCTCGACGCGGTCGGTTTCACGGTGGCCCCCGGGAGCGTGCACGCGCTGATCGGCCCGAACGGCGCGGGCAAGTCGACCTGCTTCAACGTGCTCTCCGGCGTCTACCGGGCCGCGTCCGGGAGCGTCCGGTTCGGCGACGCCGAGCTCACCGCGCTGCGCCCCCACCAGATCGCCGCGCTCGGCGTGGCCCGCACCTTCCAGAACATCGCGCTCTCCCCCCGGCTCTCCGTGCGGGACAACCTCATGCTCGGCCGGCACCGCCTGACCAAGGCCGGCTTCCTCGCCGCCGGTCTGCGGCTCCCCTCGGCCCGGCGCGAGGCCGCGCGGCACGGCGCGCGGGTGGCGGAGATCGCCGAGTTCACCGGTGTCGGCGAGGTGCTCGACGTGCCGGCCGGGCTGCTGCCGTACGGCATGCGCAAACGGGTCGAGCTCGCCCGCGCGCTGTGCATGGAGCCGCGCCTGCTCCTCCTCGACGAGCCGGTGGCCGGGATGAACGGCGGGGAGCGCCGGGAGATGGCCGAGCTCATCCTCGCCATCCGGGAGAGCCTCGGCATCTCGATCCTGCTCGTCGAGCACGACATGGCGATGGTCATGCGGATCGCCGACGCCGTCACCGTCCTCGACTTCGGCCGGCGCATCGCCCACGGCACGCCCGCCGAGGTGCAGCGCGACCCGGAGGTGATCCGCGCCTACCTGGGCGGCGCGGCCGGGGACGGCGCCCACGACCCCAGACCGGCGAATGGCGCGCCCGAACCCGGGCCGGCGGACGGCGCCCCCGAACCAGGGCCGGCCGGTCAGCGAGCGGAGGCCGGACGATGATCACATTCCTCGAGCTGCTCGTGAACGGCGTCTCCATCGGCGCCGTCTACGCCCTGATCGCCCTCGGGTTCGTCGTCATCTTCAAGGCGACCGAGGTGGTGAACTTCGCCCACGCCTCGCTGCTGCTCGTGGGCGGCTTCCTGATCGCGAAGCTCCACCCGGTGCTCGGCTTCTGGGCCGCGCTCGCCGCGGGCATCGCCGGCGCGGCGCTGATCGGGGCGCTGGTGGAGTTCCTCATCCTGCGGCGGGCCCGCACCGGCGTCCACGGCGTGCTCGCGATCGTGACGATCGGCGTGGACATCATGATCACCGCCGAGCTCACCCGGCAGATCGGCACCGACGTCCTCGCCATGGGCGACCCCTGGCGCGACCGGGTCGTGCACCTGGGGCCGATCCTCATCGCGCAGACCCGGCTCGTCGCGCTCGCCGTCGCCGCCACGCTGATCGCCGCGTTCCTGCTGGCGTTCAAGTTCACCTCGTGGGGCGTGGCCCTGCGCGCCACCGCCGAGGACGCCGAGGCGGCCGCGCTCATGGGGATCCGGCTCGGCCGGGTCTCGCTCGGCGCGTGGGCGATCGCCGGCGCGCTCGCCGCGATCGCCGCCCTCTTCCTCTGCGTGTTCCCCACGCCCGGGCTGGACCGCAACACCGCCGTGGCCGCCATGCGGGCCTTCCCCGCGGCCATCCTCGGCGGCCTGGACTCGACCACCGGGGCCCTCGCCGGAGGCCTGATCATCGGGGTCACCGAGAGCCTGGTCAACGGCTACCAGAGCGAGCTGGCCTTCCTCGGCCGCGGCTTCGGCGATGCGGCGCCGTTCCTGGTCATGTTCGTCATCCTGCTCTTCCGCCCGTCCGGGCTCTTCGGCACCAAGGAGCTGACCCGTGTCTAGCACCGCCGGGCCCGGCCGGACCGTCCGGCCGGCGCGACTGATCGCCTGGTTGGCCGCCGTCGCCGTGCTGGTGGCCGTGCCCTTCTACCTGGAGGCCTTCTGGCTGCAGACCGGGCTGTTCGCCATGTCGGCGGCGATCGGCGCGATCGGCCTCAACCTGCTCACCGGGGCCACCGGGCAGCTCTCCCTCGGGCACGCGCTCTTCCTCGCCGCCGGGGCGTACTCCTACATCGTCTTCGCCGAGGACGCCGGGCTGCCCACCCCGGTGGCCGCGGCCTGCGCCGTGGTGCTCGCCGGGGTGATCGGGGGCCTGTTCAGCCCGATCGCCGGGCGGCTCAAGGGCGCCTACCTCGGCATCGCCACCCTCGCCCTGATCTTCGTCGGCCAGCACGTGCTCCACAACGCCGGCCCGGTCACCGGAGGGTCGAACGGCCGGCGGGTGCCGCCGATGGAGCTGTTCGGCCTCGTCTTCGACGACCGGCCCGAGCTGGTCCTGCTCGACGTGCCGTTCGGCGCGCTGGAACGGCTGTGGTACCTCGGCCTGGCGCTGCTCGCCGGCGCGGCCGCGTTCGCCCGCGGGGTGCTCGCCGGCCGGCCGGGCATCGCCATGAACGCCATCCGGGACCACGAGACCGCGGCCGGGGTGATGGGGGTCCCGGTGACCCGGTACCGGGCGGCGGTGTTCGTCCTGTCGTCGATGTACGGCGGGCTCGCCGGGGTGCTCCTCGCCCTGGTGTTCCGGCAGGTCGTGCCGGACAACTTCGGCATGCTCCTGTCGCTCGACTACCTCGCCATGATCGTCATCGGCGGGCTCGGCTCCGTCGCCGGCTCGGTGCTCGGGGCCGTCTTCGTCTCCCTGCTGCCCCAGCTCCTCATGCGGTACGGCGACGTGCTGCCGCTCGTGGCGGAGCCGGGCACCGGCGGCTTCTCCCCCGCGGAGGCCGCGCGCATCCTCTACGGCGCCGCCGTGGTGGCGGTCGTGCTGTTCCTGCCCGGTGGTCTGCTCGGGCTCATCACGCGGCTGCGCCGCGCCATCCCCCGTGTCAAGGAGGTCAAATGGGCAAGATAGCCACCCGTGCCGGCATAGCGACCTTGGCGTTCCTCGCCCTCGCCGTCACCTCGTGCGCCAGCCAGAAGGCCACCGGGGGCGGGTCGGGCTCGGCCGACGGTGACGGGGTGAAGACCGGCCCCGGGGTGACGGACACCACCATCACGGTGAGCATCCTCACCGACTTCACCGGTCCGTACGCGTCCCTCGGCAAGAGCCTCACCCAGGCCCAGCAGCTCTACTTCGAGCAGGTGAACGCCGCCGGCGGGGTGTGCGGGCGCAAGTACGAGGTGGTCGTGCGCGACCACGGGTACGACACGCAGAAGGCGATGGCCGCCTACACGGAGCTCGCCCCACGGTCGGCCGCGATCCCCCAGTTCATCGGCTCCCCCATGGTCACCGCGCTCAAGCAGCGCATCGAGGACGACAAGCTGCTCACCATCCCGATGGCGTGGGCCACCTCGCTGCTCGGCGCGCGGGCGATCCAGGTGACCGGCACCACCTACGACCTCGACATGATCAACGGGGTCTCCTTCCTCGTGGAGGAGAAGGGGATCAAGAAGGGCGACAAGATCGGTCACCTGTACTTCGAGGGCGACTACGGGGAGAGCTCGCTCAACGGCTCGAAGTACGCGGCGGAGAAGCTCGGCCTGGAGATCGTCGAGCAGAAGATCAAGGCGACCGATCAGGACATGAGCGCCCAGGTGGCGGCGTTCAAGGCGGCCGGGGTGAAGGCGATCCTCGTCTCGGTGGGCCCGCGGCAGGCGGCGTCCCTGGTGGGCGGCGCCGCCCAGGCCGGCCTCAACGTGCCGTTCGTGGGGAGCAACTCCTCCTACGCGCCGCAGCTGCTCGGCCTGCCGGTGAAGGACGCGCTGCTGAAGAACTTCTACATCATGACGGCGGGGGCCCCGATCAGCATGAAGCTGCCGGTCATGGAGAAGCTCGCCGCCGACTACCGGGCGAAGTACCCCGACGACACGCTCGACAACTCCATCCCGAGCGGCTGGAGCGCGGCGATGATCGTCGATACGGCGATCAAGAAGGCCTGCGAGGCGAAGGACCTCACCCGGGAGGGCATCCTCAACGCGCATCGCTCGCAGACGACGTTCGACCCCGGGCTGGGCACCCCGATGGACTTCACCTCGCCGAGCCGGCCCGCCTCCCGCGCCTCCTACGTGCTCAAGCCCGACGAGAAGGCGCTCGGCGGGACGGTGGTGCTGAAGGAGCCGTTCGTCTCCGAGCTCGCCGAGGGGTATGAGGTCCCGGTGGGCTGATCGCGCCCGGGTGACCGGCGCCCGGGGGGCTCCGGCGCCGCCTTCCCGCCCATGTCCGCCACCGGCGTCGCCGCTCCGACCGCGAGGGTCCGTTCCCGCGCGCCGGGACCGGCGGTCGCGGGAGGCGGGCTCGGCGGCGCATCGGGGTCCGGCCCAGCGCGTGAGGACCGGCCGGGGCGTTCCGCCGGCCTGCCGGACCACCCGGCCGGTTCCGCCGGGAGCCTCGCGGCAGCGGTGACACGGCGTCCGGGGGTTCTCCGGGGTCGTGAGGCGGTGGCCCGTCGCCGGGGACCCGGGGTCCGGGCCGGCGGCGAATCCGCCCGAGCGGCCGGGCTCCGCCATGCTGCGGCGGGCCGGGCCGCGTCCGCGGTGGGGATCCGCTCGGGGACGGTCAGCGCGAGACGGCCGCGCCGATCGTGTGCACCCGCAGGTTGTTGGTGGTGCCCGGCGTGCCGGGCGGTGAGCCGGCGACGATCACCACCTTGTCGCCCTTCTGGCACCGGCCCATGGAGAGCAGCGCCGCCTCGACCTGGCGGACCATGTCGTCGGTGTGGTGGACGAACGGCACCTCGAAGGTCTCCACGCCCCAGGTGAGCGCGAGCTGCCCGCGCGCCTTGGGGTTCGAGGTGAAGGCGAGCAGCGGGATCGGGGACCGGTAGCGCGCGAGCCGGCGCGCGGTCTCGCCCGACATGGTGAACGCCACGAGCGCCTTGGCCTTCACGATCGCGCCGACCTCGGCCGCGGCGCGGGCGATGGCGCCGCCGGTGGTCTCGGGCAGCCGGTCGAGGGTGTGGGTGGCCTTCAGGGTGACGCTCTCGGTCGCCACCGCGATCCGGTGCATCGTGGTCACGGCCTCGACCGGGTAGTTCCCGACCGAGGTCTCCCCGGAGAGCATGACCGCGTCGGCGCCCTGCATGACCGCGGTGGCCACGTCGGAGGCCTCCGCCCGGGTCGGCCGCGGGGAGTGCATCATCGAGTCCAGCATCTGGGTGGCCACGATGACCGGGTGCGCCTTCTCCCGGCACAGCTCGATGATCCGGCGCTGGACGATCGGCACCTGCTCGAGCGGGAGCTCCACGCCGAGGTCACCCCGGGCGATCATGATCCCGTCGAAGGCGTCGACGATCTCCTCGAGCCGCTCGACCGCCTGAGGCTTCTCGATCTTGGCGAGCAGCGGGACGCGGATGCCCTCCTCGTCCATGATCTTCCGGACGAGGTCGGCGTCGTCCGGCGACCGGACGAACGACAGGGCGATGATGTCGAACCCGGTGCGCAGCGCCCAGCGCAGGTCGGCCTCGTCCTTCTCGGTGAGGGCCGGCGCGCTGATCGCCACACCGGGCAGGTTGAGCCCCTTGTTGTCGGAGATCATCCCGCCGACGAGCACCTTCGTGATCACGCGCGGCCCGTCCACGTCGATGACCTCGAGGTTGAGGCGGCCGTCGTCGACGAGGATCGTGTCGCCCGGCTTCACGTCCCCGGGCAGGCCCTTGTAGGTGGTGGAGACGATGTCCCGGTTGCCCGGGACGTCCTCGGTCGTGATCGTGAAGATGTCGCCGTAGCTGAGCCGTACCGGACCGGTGGCGAACTTGCCCACCCGGATCTTGGGGCCCTGGAGGTCGGCGAGGACGCCCACGGCGCGGCCGACCTCGGCGGCCGCGGCCTTGACCCGGTCGAAGACCTCCTTGTGCAGCTCCTGCGTTCCGTGGGACAGGTTGAAGCGAGCCACGTCCATGCCCGCGGCGATCAGCTCGCGCAGACGCTCCGGTGAGGAGCTGGCGGGACCGAGGGTACAGACAATCTTCGCTCGACGATTCACGGCTCTACCCTAGATGGTCCAGACCATTCCGTGTGACGTTCCGCACGCCCAGCGCGCGAACGTTCACGTTCCGGCAAGGAGCGCGTTCCCCGCCACCCGGCTGGACCTACCCCGCCGGTCACCGTCCATGCCCCGCGGTACGGCCCCGCGCGGGACGGCCGGCCGGCTCGTGGCCGCGCCCGGCCCCGGGGGTCTCCGGGCGGCCGGGACTCCGGGCGGTGGCCAGGACGCCGGCGTGGCCGGCGGCGGCCTCTCGGTCCCGGCCCCGAGGCCCAGACCCCGGATGGGACGCGGGGTGACGCGATCGTGAACCGGCCGGACCGCCCGGCGCGGGGCATGGCGCGGCCCCGTCAGCGGGAGATCACCGCCGCGCGGTCGGCGTTGACGATGCCGTGCCCGAAGAAGCCGTTCTTCCGCTTGCCGCCCTCGCAGACCTGGTCGGCGCGGCCACCGGACCCGGACCCGCCCGCGGCCGGGCAGGCCTTGGGCACCGCCGACGCGTACAGCAGCCGCTCCACCTCGGCGGGGTCCATGGTGAGCCCGCCCTTGCCCGGCACGCCGAACCGCCCGATGATGATCGCGGCGACCCCGGTGACGTGCGGGGCGGCCATCGAGGTGCCCTCGAGGTACCGGTAGTAGGCGCACGTGCCGCCCCGGCAGTCGCGCACCACCGAGGCGTCCCGCGGGTTGCCCTTGTCGTCGATGCGGCGGGCCGCCCGCAGGACGCTCTCCGGCGCGGCGGCGAGGATGCCCCGGCGCACGCCCACGATCGGGCTGGCGGTGTCGAACAGGTCCCCGCCCGGCGCGGCGATGTCGGCCTGCTCGAGCCCGTAGTCGGAGTACCCCGCCTTGTTCCCGCTCGGCCCGACCGCGGTGACCGAGATGACGCCGTCGAGCTCGGTGGGGACGGTGATGCAGGAGTTGTCGATCCGGCGGACCTTGGCGGCCCCCTTGGGGTAGTTGGGGCTCATGCCGTCCCGCTCCGGGCGGCCGAGGTCGATCCCCGTGTTGCCGATCGCGGTGATCAGTGTGACCCCGTGCCGGCGCGCGTAGTCGACCGCCCGCCGCATGCCCTCGATGATGCCGCGCTGGTCGAGCCGCTCGGCGGGCGAGTCCTCCGGGTTGTCGGTGCAGTTGAACTGCCACGGGTCGACGAAGAAGCTCATGTTCACCACGTCGATCCCGACGTCGGCGGCGTACGCGAGGGCGTCCATGGTCGGCTTGAGGAAGAACAGGCCCTCGTCGGTGCCGGCCCGCAGGTCGACCAGGGAGACGTCCGGGGCCACCCCGGCGATGCCGAGGCCGTTGATCGGCGAGCCGATCGTGCTGGCGACGTGCGTGCCGTGCCCCTCACCGTCCACCCCGGCGTACTCGGCGCAGCCGGTGCGGCCGCAGTCCTTGCCGCGGTGGCCGTCGGCTGCCGAGCTCACCCCGGCCGGGAGGAAGCTCCGGCTGAGCTCCTTGTTGAAGTTCGGCGCGATGTCCGGGTGGGTGGCGTCGATCCCGGTGTCGATGACGCCGACCAGCACCGAGCGCTTGCCCCGCGCCTTCGCGTACGACCCGGTGGCGGTGGCGCCGATCATCTCCATGTCCCACTGCAGGTGGGCGAGCGGCTCCGGCTTCACCGGGCCCTGCCCGCCCGAGGGGAGGACGCCCGGCCGGTGCCCGGCGGGCGCGGGCGCGGGCGCCCTGCGGGCCGCCAGGGCCGAGGACGCCATGCCGATGGGCCGGTCGGGCGTCACCCCGACCACGGAGGGATCGGCCCCGACCCGTTCCGGATCCCCGATGCGCGCGATCAGATAGCCGAGCCGCTCGTCGCCCCCGTCGAGCTCGCCCCCGGCGTCCTGCACCGCCTTGAGCGCGGCCTCGCGCTTGCCCTCCGCGTAGAAGACCAGGTACCGGCCGGTGCTCTGCCCCTTCGGCGCCGGCCCGGAGGCCGAGGCCGAAGGGGAGGCCGGGACCGTGGCGGCGGGGCCGGGAACGCCCGACCCCGCCGTGGCCGCGCTGCAGCCCGCCGCGCCCACCAGCGCGATCGAGACGGCTGCCCTGATGAGATGCCCCCGTGTGTTCAACAGGTCCTCCTCGGTTCGGGCCAGCATCATTCACGCGGCTGGAGGCGCGCGCAACTCGGCTCCGAACCGATTCGTTCCCTTCTGTTATGGCATCTGCCCCAAAGTCCTCCGGGCTGGGCTCAGGTGAGCGGCCGCGCGGTGGGGAGGATCGGGGCGGGCAGCACCGTGCGGCCGGACAGGTACCGGTCCACGGCGGCCGCCGCCGACCTGCCCTCGGCGATGGCCCACACGATCAGCGACTGACCGCGGCCCATGTCGCCGGCGACGAAGACCCCCTCGACCCGCGTCTGGAACGACCTGTCCCGGGCCACGTTGCCCCGCGCGTCGAAGAACGCGTCCGGGTCGTCCGCGAGCGCGGCCAGGTCGTTGAGCAGCGGGCCCCGCTCCGGGCCGAGGAAGCCGAGCGCCAGGGCGACGAGCTGGGCCGGGATCTCGCGCTCGGTGCCGGGGATCGGCCGGAACCCGGTCTCCGGGCCCTCCACGCCGACCACCCGCAGCGCCCGCACGCAGCCGTTCTCGTCGCCGAGGAACTCCTGCGTGGAGATCCCGTACAGCCGCCGGCCGCCCAGGGCCTCGAGCTCCTCGTGGGAGCTCTCGGTCTTGAAGACCATCGGGTAGGTGGGCCACGGCTGCGACGGCGGGCGGGTGGCCGGCGGCTTCGGCATGATCTCCAGCTGGACCACCGAGCGGGCACCCTGGCGGATCGCGGTGCCCACGCAGTCGGCGCCGGTGTCACCGCCGCCGATCACGACCACGTCCTTGCCCTTGGCGGTGATGGGCGGCTCGTCGAAGTCGCCGAGCCGCGCCCGGTTGGCGAGCGGGAGGTACTCCATCGCCTGGTGGACGCCCTTGAGCCCGCGGCCCGGCAGCGGCAGGTCGCGCCAGGCCGTGGCGCCGCCGGCGAGCACGATCGCGTCGAACTCCTCCCGCAGCCGGGCGACGGTGATGTCCACCCCGACGTTCACCGAGGTGCGGAACTCGGTGCCCTCGGCCGCCATCTGCTCGAGCCGGCGGTCGAGGAACCGCTTCTCCATCTTGAACTCGGGGATGCCGTAGCGGAGCAGCCCGCCGATCCGGTCGGCGCGCTCGAACACGACCACGTCGTGCCCGGCCCGGGTGAGCTGCTGGGCGGCGGCCAGGCCGGCCGGGCCCGAGCCCACCACGGCCACCCGCTTGCCGCTCTTCACCGGCGGCCGCTGCGGGGTGACCCAGCCTTCGGCGAACGCCCGCTCGGCGATCTCGTACTCGACCCGCTTGATCGTGACCGGGTCGGAGTTGATGCCGAGCACGCAGGCCGCCTCGCACGGGGCCGGGCAGAGCCGCCCGGTGATCTCCGGGAAGTTGTTGGTGGCGTGGAGCCGCTCGATCGCCTCGCGCCAGTCGTCCTGGTAGACGAGGTCGTTCCACTCCGGGATGAGGTTCCCGAGCGGGCAGCCGTTGTGGCAGAACGGGATGCCGCAGTCCATGCAGCGGGACGCCTGGTCGGTGAGGGCCCGCCGTGGAAAGTCCTCGTAGACCTCCCGCCAGTCCCGGATGCGCACCTCGACCGGGCGCCGCGGCGGAAGCTGGCGCCGGTGCCGCAAGAACCCCTTCGGGTCAGCCATCGGTGTCCGCCCCTCTCACCCGTGTGCGGCCGCCATGACGGCCTCGTCCACATCGCGGCCCTCTGCCTCCGCGGCCGCCCGCGCGAGCAGGACCCGCTTGTAGTCCATCGGCATGACCTTGGTGAACCTGGCGAGCGCCGCGTCCCAGTCGGCGAGCAGCGCCTTGGCGACCGTGGAGCCGGTCTCCGCCAGGTGCTTCTCGACCACCTCGCGGAGGAACTCGGCGTCGGTGTCGTCCAGCGGCTCCAGCTCCACCATCTCGCGGTTGATCCGCTCCGGCACGGCGTCGAGCAGGTAGGCGATGCCGCCCGACATGCCGGCGGCGAAGTTGCGCCCGGTGGGCCCGAGCACCACGGCCCGGCCACCGGTCATGTACTCGCAACCGTGGTCGCCGACGCCCTCCACCACGGCGACCGCGCCGGAGTTCCGCACGCAGAACCGCTCACCCACGACGCCCCGGATGAACACCTCGCCGGAGGTCGCGCCGTACAGGCCGACGTTGCCGGCGATGACCTGCGTCTCGGCGGCGAACGGCGCGTCGGGGTGCGGGCGGATGATCAGCCGCCCGCCGGAGAGGCCCTTGCCGACGTAGTCGTTGGCGTCGCCGATGAGCCGCAGGGTGATGCCGCGGGGCACGAACGCGCCGAACGAGTTGCCGGCCGACCCGGTGAACGTCACGTGAATCGTGTTGTCCGGCAGCCCGGCGCCCCCGTACCGCCTGGTCACCTCGTAGCCGAGCATGGTGCCGACCGTGCGGTTGACGTTGCGGATGGGCAGCTCCAGGCTCACCGGGTCGCCGTTGCGCAGCGCGCCCTCGGCGAGCTGGATCAGCGTGTTGTCGAGTGCCTTGTCGAGGCCGTGGTCCTGCTCCCTGACCTTGCGCCGCGGGGTGCCCTCGGGCAGCTCCGGCCGGTAGAGGATCGGCGAGAGGTCCAGGCCGGACGCCTTCCAGTGGTCGACCGCCTGCGCCACGTCGAGCAGGTCGCTCCGGCCGATGATCTCGTCGAGCGACCGGTACCCGAGCTCGGCGAGGTACTCCCGCACCTCCTGGGCGATGAACCGGAAGAAGTTCACCACGTACTCGGGCTTGCCGGTGAACCGCTTGCGCAGCTCGGGGTTCTGCGTGGCCACGCCGACCGGGCAGGTGTCCTTGTGGCAGACCCGCATCATCACGCAGCCGGCGACCACGAGCGGCGCGGTGGCGAACCCGTACTCCTCGGCGCCGAGCAGCGCCGCGATGATCACGTCACGGCCGGTCTTCAGCTGGCCGTCGACCTGGACCACGATCCGGTCGCGCAGGCCGTTGAGGAGCAGGGTCTGCTGGGTCTCGGCGAGCCCGAGCTCCCACGGGGCGCCCGCGTGCTTGATCGAGGTGAGCGGCGAGGCGCCGGTGCCGCCGTCGTGGCCGGAGATGAGCACCACGTCGGCGTGCGCCTTGCTCACCCCGGCCGCGACCGTGCCCACCCCGACCTCGGCGACCAGCTTCACGTGGACGCGGGCGCGCGGGTTGGAGTTCTTGAGGTCGTGGATGAGCTGCGCCAGGTCCTCGATCGAGTAGATGTCGTGGTGCGGCGGCGGGGAGATGAGCCCCACGCCGGGCGTGGAGTGCCGGGTCCGGGCGATCCACGGGTAGACCTTGTGGCCGGGGAGCTGCCCGCCCTCGCCGGGCTTGGCGCCCTGGGCCATCTTGATCTGCAGGTCGTCGGCGTTGACGAGGTACTCGCTGGTCACGCCGAACCGGCCCGAGGCCACCTGCTTGATCGCCGACCTGCGCTCGGGGTCGTACAGCCGCTCGGGGGCCTCACCGCCCTCGCCGGTGTTCGACTTGGCGCCGAGCCGGTTCATCGCGATCGCGAGCGTCTCGTGCGCCTCGGCCGAGATGGAGCCGTACGACATGGCGCCGGTGGAGAACCGCTTCACGATCGACTCGACCGGCTCGACCTCCTCGATCGGCACCGGGGGCCGGTCCGGGCGGAGCCGGAACAGCCCACGCAGGGTCATCAGCCGCTCGGACTGGTCGTCGACGAGCCGCGAGTACTCCTTGAACAGGTCGTACCGCCCGGTCCGGGTGGAGTGCTGCAGCTTGTAGACCGTCACCGGGTTGAACAGGTGCGCCTCGCCCTCCCGGCGCCAGTGGTACTCGCCGCCGACCTCCAGCCGCCGGTGCGGGTTCTCCACCCGCGGGTAGGCGCGGGAGTGCCGCTCGATCACCTCACGGGCGAGCACGCCGTAGCCGATGCCGCCCAGCCGGGAGGTGGTGCCGGTGAAGCACTCGTCGATCACCTCGCGGCCCAGGCCGAGCGCCTCGAAGATCTGGGCGCCCGTGTAGGAGGCGATCGTGGACACCCCCATCTTGGACATGATCTTGAGGATGCCCTTGGCGTACGCCTTGATGAGGTTGCGCACGGCCTTGCCGGGCTCGACGCCGATCCGGCCGGAGGCGGCCAGCTCCGCGACGGTCTCGATGGCGAGGTAGGGGTTGACCGCGCTCGCGCCGTACCCGATGAGCAGGGCCATGTGGTGGCACTCGCGCGCCTCGCCGGTCTCCACCACGAGCCCGACGCGGGTTCGGGTCTTCTCCCGGATGAGGTGGTGGTGCACCGCGCCGGTGAGGAGCAGCGCCGGGATCGGCGCCTTCTCCCGGGTGGACCCCCGGTCGGAGAGCACGATCACCCGGGCGCCGTCCTCGATCGCCTGGGAGACCTCGCGCCGGATCTCCGCCAGCCGGCGGACGAGCGCCTCCTCCCCGCCGGCCACGTCGAACAGGCCGGAGACCACGTACGGCTGCAGGTGCGGCAACGAGCCGTCGTCGTTGGCGTGGAGGATCTTGGCCAGCTCCTCGTTGTCGATCACCGGGCAGGGCAGCACCAGCCGGCGGCACGACTCGGGGCCGGGGTCGAGCAGGTTGCCCTCCGGGCCGAGCATGGACCGCAGGGAGGTGACGAGCTCCTCCCGGATCGCGTCCAGCGGCGGGTTGGTGACCTGGGCGAAGAGCTGGGTGAAGTAGTCGTAGAGCAGCCTGGGCCGCTCGCTCAGCACCGGGACCGGCGTGTCGGTGCCCATCGAGCCGATCGGCTCCGCGCCGGTCTCCGCCATCGGGGCGAGGATGACCTTCAGCTCCTCCTCGGTGTACCCGAAGGTCTGCTGGCGCTTGATCAGCGGCTCCTGCGGCGGCTGCCCGGCCGCGCGCCGCGGCAGCTCGTCGATCCCGATCATGCCGAGCCGGAGCCACTCGCCGTACGGCTCGGCCGCGGCGAGCTCGGCCTTGATCTCGTCGTCCTCGATGATCCGGCCGCGCGCGGTGTCGACGAGGAACATCTTCCCGGGCTGCAGGCGGCCCTTGCGCACGACCGACTCCGGCCGGATGTCCGGGAGCACGCCGGCCTCGGAGGCGAGCACGACCAGGCCGTCCTCGGTGACCCAGAACCGGCCGGGCCGCAGCCCGTTGCGGTCGAGCACGGCGCCGACGAGGGTGCCGTCGGAGAAGGTGATCGAGGCGGGGCCGTCCCACGCCTCCATGAGCGTCGAGTGGAACTCGTAGAACGCCCGCCGCGCCGGGTCCATCTCGGTGTGGTTCTCCCACGCCTCGGGGATCATCATCAGCACGGCGTGCGGCAGCGACCGGCCGCCCAGGTGGAGCAGCTCGAGCACCTCGTCGAAGGACGCGGTGTCCGACCCCTCCGGATCGCAGATCGGGAACAGCCGCCGCAGATCGCCCGGGATGAGCGGGGTGGCGAGCATGGCCTCCCGGGCGCGCATCCAGTTGCGGTTGCCCTTCAGGGTGTTGATCTCACCGTTGTGGGCGACGTACCGGTACGGATGCGCCAGGGACCACGCGGGGAAGGTGTTGGTGGAGAACCGGGAGTGCACCAGGGCGATCGCCGTGGCGTACCGCGGGTCGGACAGGTCGGGGAAGAACGGCTCGAGCTGCCACGACGTGAGCATGCCCTTGTAGACGATCGTCCGGCTGGACAGCGAGGGGAAGTAGACCTTCGCCTCGTGCTCCGCCCGCTTCCGGAAGGGGTAGACGGCCCGGTCGAGGTCGAGACCGGTCCGGCCGCCGGGCACCGTGACGAAGAGCTGGCGGAAGCGCGGCATCACGGTCCGCGCGGTGGGACCGGGGACCGAGGAGTCGACCGGGAGGTCGCGCCACCCGAGGATGGTGACGTTCTCCTCGGCGGCGAGCTCCTCGATCCGGCGGAGCGCCTGTTCACACTGCTCTTCGTCGACGGGGAGAAAGGCGATGCCCGCGGCGTACGCACCCTCAGGCGGAAGCGGGAAATCCACGACGGCGCGGAAGAAGGCGTCCGGGATCTGGGTCAGGATGCCCGCGCCGTCACCGGTCTCCGGCTCGCTCCCGCTCGCACCACGGTGGTCCAGATTGCGGAGTGCCGTCAGGGCCTTGATGACGATGTCGTGGCTCCGGCGGCCGGCGATGTCGGCCACCATGGCGACGCCACAGGAATCGTGCTCGAAAGAGGGATCGTAGAGACCCTGGGACTGCGGCACTGCCGCGAACCGGCCGAGGCGGGCAGCAGGCATGTGATCACTCCCGTCGTCAACGTCTGCCGGTGCAGAGGGACGACGTTGGCCCTGCTGCGGGACGAAATGTCCGAGTCTGTCGCTCGGCGTTTCGAGATTACTCTACCTGGGCGGTGCTGGTAACGTTCAGGACACACCCCGGACCCATATCGGCCGCGAGAATAGTGATTTCGGGGCGGAAATCCAGCGGACCCGGGGAATATCAACGGGTCCGGGCAGGGGACGGGATCCCGAGCGCGCGGGACCGCGGACGCGCCCGGCGGCTCGCGGACCGGGCCGTTCACGCCCGTTCAGCGGGGCCGGGCCGGCCACGCCCGTCAGCGCGCCGCGCCGCTCCCCGCCGCGCCTCCCGCGCCGGAGCCCGTGGCCGCCTCGGACGGCGGCGGCTCGGACGGCGGCGCCGACTCGTCCACCTCGGCCTTCGGCACATCGGGCAGCCCGGCCACGGCGACCACCCGGCGGTAGATCGCCTTCTCCGCCTCCCGGGCGGCGAGGCCGAGCATGACGAAGTCGTCCTGCTCCCCCGGCTCGGCGCCGTCGGCCCGGGCGATCCACACGATCCCGGCGTAGTGCCCCAGCGCGTGCCCGCTCGCCTCGCTGTACCCGTCGAAGCGCGCCTTGGCCGGGTCGAGCGAGAGGATCCACCCGCCCCGGTAGAGCGTCTTGAGCTCCTCGACCAGGCCGTTCGCCGCCTTCACGTTCGCGAGGTCGAAGATCGTGTACTGGGCGATGTGGGCGCCGTCGGCGGTGCGGTACAGGCCGCGGATCGCCCGGGTGCACCCGGCCCTGGCGAGCGCGTCGGTCAGCGCGGAGCCCCACACCGCCCCGGCGCAGCCGTCGTCGACCCGGACCGCCACCCGGCGCAGCGTGACCTTGCCCGCGGTGAACGTGCGCGCCCCGAACACCTCGCGCGCGGTGAGCGGGCCCTTGTCGGCCTTGCGGTCGTCGATCGGGGCGAGCTCCGGCACGGACGGCCACGCCTGGTAGGAGTCCGGCCTTCCCTGCCCGATGACGCCGTCGGGCCCGCGGTCGGCCGGCTGCTCCACCCCGCCGGCGAACGCGTTCACCACCAGGGTGAGCACGAGCGCCAGCGCCAGCACGGCCACGGTGGACCCGGCCCAGAACAGGATGCGCTGCTGGCGCTCGCTCAGCCCCAGCGCGGACAGCACCGACCCCCACTCGTCCACGGGGGCGGACGAGCGGCGCTTGCGCCGGTTCATGAAGCGCCGGCCCCGCAGGTGGGCTCCGGCCGCCGCGTCACCGCGCCGGCGATGTCCTCGGCCCGCGCGGAGCCGGCCGCTCCGGCCGGCCACGGCGCGGGCACCGCCGTGCCCCGGGGCGCGCCCACCGGAACGGCCGCGGCCTCACTCACGCCGGCCCTCCTCCCCGGCGGCCTCCCGCTCACCCGGGCGGTGGACCGCCGCGGCAGGGCTCCCCTCCCCGCCGTCCGGCCGGTCCGGCGCAGGGCTCTCGCCGCCGGGCCGGTCCGCCCCGGGCCCGCCCGCCGCGGCCTCCGGCCGGATCCGCTCCTCGGCGTCCGCGCCGCGGCGCAGCCAGAGGTACGCGACCGCGGCGATGAAGAGCACCACACACGTCCACTGGTTGAGCCGCAGGCCCAGGATGTGGTGGGCGGGGTCGACCCGCAGGGCCTCGATCCAGAACCTCCCCGCCGTGTAGCCGGCCACGTACAGCGCGATCAGCCGGCCGTGCCGGAGCGCGAACCTCCGGCCGGCGTAGACGAGGAAGGCGGCCAGGGCGAGGTCCCACAGGAACTCGTAGAGGAACGCCGGGTGGTAGGTGGTCACGCCGGGGACGGTGCCCGGGCGGCCCGGCTCGATCTCCAGCCCCCACGGCAGGTCGGTGGGCCCCCCGAACAGCTCCTGGTTGAAGTAGTTCCCCCAGCGGCCGATGCCCTGGGCGACCGCCACCCCGGGGACCACCGTGTCGGCCACCGCGGTGAACGACAGCCCTCTTCTGCGGCAGCCCAGCCACACCCCGACCGCGCCGAGCGCGATGGCCCCCCAGACGCCGAGCCCGCCCTCCCAGATGAAGAGGGCGTCGATCGGCCGCTTGGGCGCATCGGCGCCGAAGTAGAGCTGCCAGTCGGTGATGACGTGGTAGAGGCGGCCGCCCACCAGGCCGAACGGCACCGCCCACACGGCGAGGTCCGTGATCACGCCGGCCTCGCCCCCGCGCGCCCGCCATCTGCGCTCGCCGATCCAGACGGCGACGATCACGCCGAGGATGATGCAGAGCGCGTAGGCGCGGATGGGGATCGGGCCGAGGTACCAGACCCCCTGTGACGGGCTTGGGATCGAGGCGAGAACCGGCATGTCACGTGACGTTACCGCAAAACTCCCCGGCACGGATCACCGCTGCCGGCCGGTCGATCACTTACCGGCCTCGAGGATCGCCCGGCGCAGCTCGCTCGGCACGAAGATGATCTCGTTGGGCACCTCCTGGCCGTTCACCTTCACGGTCGGGGTGCCGCCGATCTGCGCCGAGTTGATGGTCTGCTCGCTGTACTTCTCGTGCTCGGCCGCGTGCTTCTGGTCGCGGACGCAGCTCTCGAAGCCCGGGTCGGTGATCCCGACCTCCTTGCCCCACTTCACGAGGTCGTCGATGGCGAAGCCGGAGACGGTCTCCCGGGGCTGCTCCTCGTAGAGCTTCTCGTGGTACTCCATCCACTTGACCCCGTCCGTCACGCAGCGGGCCGCCGCGGCGGCGCGGATCGAGTTCGACCGGGTGGGATCCTGGCCGAAGATCGTGAGCACGTGGTAGACGACCTTCGCCTTGCCCTCCTTGGCGAGGTTCTTCAGCGTCGACCCGCTGGTCTTGCCGAACTCCTTGCACACGGGGCACTGGAAGTCCTCGTACACGTCGACGACGGGAGCCTCCACCCCGGGCTGCGCCATCACGACCGACCCGTCGGACTGAACGGTGATCGGCGCGAGGCCGGTCACCTCCTCCGACTGGCCGCGCTGCACGGTCCACCACCCGATGCCGGCCGCCAGGATGACGATCAGCACGACCGTCACGATCATGGCGATCCGCCGGCGCCGCTCCTGCCGGCGCTGGGCCTCCCGCATGGCCGCGACCCGCGCCCGCGCCGACTCACTCGTCCGCTTGCTCACGTCGTCTCCCAATATCCGGGCCGTGCCGGCCCCGTCTCCCGAGCCGCCTTACCGTCGCCAGGAACCACCGGGCACCGCCGGGCGGTGTCAGGCGGCGCCGTCCCCGTCGCCGGACCGCTCGTCCTCCCGATCCGGCGGCGGCGTCAGCCCCAGCGCCGAGTCCATCGCGAACCGGCCAGGAGGCTTGATCGCTATCCAGGCCGCGCAGAGCACCAGCCCGAAGTCCCGGAGCAGCTCCCAGAGGTAGCCCGGGTCCTCACCGGGGGCGAGCTCGCCGCCACCGCCGAAGCATCCGCAGTCGATCCGCAGCCCGCGGGCCCACGCCGACGCGATGCCGATGACGAACGCGAGCATGAGCAGCCCGGCGGCCACCGCGGCGATCCTGGTGAAGAAGCCGATGACCAGCAGCAGGCCGATGATGATCTCCGCCACCGGCAGGCCGTACCCCACCACCGTGACCACCGGTTCGGGGAGCAGCTGGTAGGCGCGCACCGCCTGCACCGACAGCGCAGGGGCGCCGATCTTGAGCGCGCCGGCGACGATCAGCACACCGCCGAGCACGAGACGCGCCGCGGTGGTGATCCAGGACGAGTGCGCCGACCCCACTTTCCGTAACCGGTCGGCCACACTGGTGTCGGAGGCCAACTGAACCATCGTTTCCTCGCCCGGTAGGCAACTCGCAACCAAACACTACCGGGAGCGATCTCACCATGTGCCGGATAAGGACATGGTAAGGAAGCGATCAGCCGCCCCGGTGGCCGCCCGGGAGGTTGTGCCGTGGATCACCGCACGCCGCGGGCGAGCTCCTCGGCGAGCGCGCGCACCGCGGCGAGGCCGGACGCCTCGTCCGGCGCATCGAGCAGCCGCTTGATGAAGGCCGAGCCCACGATGACCCCGTCGGCGTACCGGGCCACCTCGGCCGCCTGCGCCCCCGAGCTCACCCCGAGCCCCACGCAGATGGGCAGCGTGGTGTGCGCCCGGGCCCGCTTCACCAGGCCCTCGGCCGCGGCGCTCACCGTGTCCCGGGTGCCGGTGACCCCCATGAGCGAGGCGGCGTAGACGAAGCCGGTGCAGCACTCCACCACGCGCGCGATCCGCTCCTCGGTGGAGCTCGGCGCGATGAGGAAGACCGTGTCGATCCCCGCGGCCCGGCTCGCCTCCAGCCAGGGCCCGGCCTCCTCCGGGGTGAGGTCGGGGGTGATGGTCCCGGCCCCGCCCGCCGAGGCGAGGTCGCGCGCGAAGCGCTCGGGCCCGTAGCGGTCGACCGGGTTCCAGTACGTCATGACGAGCGTGGCCGCCCCGGTGCGGGCCACCTGCTCGACCGTGCGGAGCACGTCGGCGATCCGGGTGCCGTTGGTGAGCGAGCGGTGCACCGCGTCCTGGATGGTGGGCCCGTCCATGAGCGGATCGGAGTACGGCAGGCCGATCTCGATCACGTCGCAGCCGCCCTCCACCATCGCCGTCGCGGCCGCGACCGCGCCGTCCTTGGTGGGGAATCCGGCCGGAAGGTAACCGACGAGGGCGGCCCGGTCCTCGGCCCGCGCCTTCTCGAACACCGCCTGGAGAGTCGTCATCGCAAACGCCCTATCGAGTGCCGGTGGAGCTGGCTCAGAGGTTGAAGTACTTCATCGCGGTGCCCATGTCCTTGTCACCGCGGCCGGAGAGGTTCACCAGGATGGTCGCCTCCGGGCCGAGCTCGCGGCCGAGCCGCAGCGCGCCGGCGAGGGCGTGCGCCGACTCCAGGGCCGGGATGATGCCCTCGGTCCGGGCGAGCAGGGCGAAGGCCTCCATCGCCTCGTCATCGGTGACGCCGTGGTAGGTGGCGCGGCCGGTCTCCTTCAGCCAGGCGTGCTCGGGGCCGACCCCCGGGTAGTCGAGGCCGGCCGAGATCGAGTGCGACGGGAGCGTCTGGCCCTCGTCGTCCTGCAGCACGTAGGTGCGGGCGCCGTGGAGCACGCCGACGCTCCCCTTGGTCAGGGTGAGCGCGTGCTCGTCCGTGTCCGCGCCGCGGCCGGCCGCCTCGAAGCCGTGGAGGCGCACCCCCTCGTCGTCGAGGAAGGCGTGGAAGATGCCGATCGCGTTGGACCCGCCGCCGACCGCGGCCGCGACCGCGTCGGGCAGCCGACCGGTGAGCTCGAGGACCTGCCGCCGCGCCTCCACCCCGATGATCCGGGCGAAGTCGCGGACGATCTCCGGGAAGGGGTGCGGCCCGGCGACCGTGCCGAACACGTAGTGCGTGTGGTCGACGTTGGTGACCCAGTCGCGGAACGCCTCGTTGATCGCGTCCTTGAGGGTCTGGCTGCCGGTCGTCACGGGCACGACGGTCGCGCCGAGCAGCTTCATCCGCGCGACGTTGAGCGCCTGGCGCTCGCAGTCGACGGCGCCCATGTAGATGGTGCACTCCAGCCCCATGAGCGCCGCGGCCGTCGCGGTGGCGACGCCGTGCTGGCCCGCTCCGGTCTCCGCGATCACCCGGGTCTTGCCGAGCCGCTTGGTGAGCAGGGCCTGGCCGAGCACGTTGTTGATCTTGTGGGCGCCGGTGTGGGTGAGGTCCTCGCGCTTGAGCAGGATGCGCGCGCCGCCCGCGTGCCGGGCGAACCGCGGCACCTCGGTGATCGGGGTGGGCCGCCCGGCGTACGTGCGGAGCAGGTGGTCGAGCTCGGCGACGAACGCCGGGTCGTTCCGCGCCTTCTCGTACTCGGCCGCCACCTGGTCGAGGGCCGGGATCAGTGCCTCAGGCACGTACCTGCCCCCGAACACGCCGAACTTGCCGCGGGCGTCCGGGTCGTCACCGCGGACGCCGTGACCGACCAGATCGGCGGGGGTGAGCAGGCTGCCTTCCGTCGCGGTCACATGGCCTCCTTGCCTGAATCCTCACACCTGGATGCGCCGGCCGTCGCGACCGCCCGCGGCTGGGCACGCCCCGGCCTCACGCTCAAAGCTGCCTGTCGTGCCCGCTGTCCTGGCGGGTGGCCGGGTGGGCGCCGGCGGTGACCAGGTCGTGGACGGCCGCCTTGGGGTTCCCGCCCGTGACCAGGCTCTCGCCGACCAGCACGGCGTCGGCCCCCGCCCGCGCGTAGGCGAGCAGGTCGTGCGGGCCGCGCACGCCGGACTCGGCGACCTTGATCACCCCGTCGGGGATCTTGGGCGCGAGCTCGGCGAACACCTCGCGCTTCACCTCGAGGGTCTTGAGGTTCCGCGCGTTCACACCGATGATCTTGGCTCCCGCGTCGATCGCCCGGTTGAGCTCCTCTTCGGTGTGCACCTCGACCAGCGGGGCGAGCCCGATCGACTCGGCCCGCTCGATCAGCGAGACCAGCGCCGGCTGGTCGAGCACCGCCACGATCAGCAGGGCGAGGTCGGCGCCGTAGGCGCGGGCCTCCCACAGCTGGTAGGAGGTGAAGATGAAGTCCTTGCGCAGCACGGGGACCTCGACCCGGGCGCGCACGGCGGCGAGGTCGGCGAGCGTGCCGCCGAACCTGCGGCCCTCGGTCAGCACGCTGATCGCGTGGGCGCCGCCCGCCTCGTACTCGGCGGCGAGGGCGGCCGGGTCGGGGATCGGGGCGAGCTGGCCCCGCGACGGGCTCGACCGCTTGACCTCGGCGATCACCGAGACCCGGTCGCCGCCGAGCGCCGCGTAGGCGTCCTTGGGATCAGGGGCGCGGAGCGCCCGGCGCTTCAGCTCGTCGAGCGGTACCTGCCGCTGCCGTTCCTCGAGATCCTCACGCACCCCCCGCATGATCTCGTCGAGAACACTCACGCGCCCTCCTCGCCCGTGGGTCGGCGTCGGCGCGGAATACCTGTCCGCTCGCTCACCGGTGAGATCCCTCCGGTCGGCTGTCTCGCTGTTCTGCCCTGCGATGGTATCGGCCGGTCGTCCACCATTCGGTCACCGGGTCACGTCACGGGGCAAGGAAACGCCCAACGAATGTGTTGCGCGCCACCCAGAACACGAGCACGACGGCCACGGCTGCGAGGACGAGGATGGGGTGCGCGAACGGCTCTCGCGCGGGTCGCCCTCGCCATGATCGTAACGTCCAGCGGGCCCATATGCCGAGCACGACGGGCGCGCCCGCCACGACGAGCGGGTTCATGTCGAGGGCGCCCGCCAGGTCCCCGTGCGCGAGGTCGTGTACGGCCCGCAGGCCGCCGCACGCCGGGCAGTACCACCCGGTGAGCAGGGAGAACGGGCAGAGCGGGAGGCGCCCGGCCCGGTGCGGGTCCACCGCCGCGACGCAGGCGACCGCGATCGCGGCGCACGCCCCGGTCCCGAGCGGGAGGAGCATCCGGCGGGCCCGCCCGCCGCCTCGCCCGGCCGTCCGCATGCCGTTCAGCCTAGACCGGCGGGGCACGGTCACGAGCCGGCCGGCCGGGTCCGCGCCGCGCGGCACCAGGCCCTCGGGGGCACGGCGCCGCGGCCGCGGCGTGCCGGACCGGTCCGGGCGCGCCGGAGGGCGACGTCAGAGGTAGCCGGCCGTCCCGCGCATCACGGAGATCCCGAGGGCGGCCACGCCGGCCGCCGCCCACACGGCGATCCCGGCGTAGCACAGCACCAGCCCCGCGATCGCGATCCGGCGGTCGCCGGAGCGCCGGTCATCCCTGCCGCGGGCGACGTGGCCGACGATCAGGCCGAGGATCGACGGGAAGCCGAAGAGGAACAGGCCGAGCACGCCGAGCAGCAGTGCCGCGACCGCCATGCCGCGGGTGTCCGTGGCGCCGCCGTCCAGGCCCTGGGACGGATCCGCCTCGGCGGCGTGCACCGGGTTCGGGGCGCCGCCCGCCAGCGTGGGGTACCGGACACCCGGCGGGGTCGTTCCGCTCATCGCTGCCCCCTGGGAGTGTGAGATGAGGCCGCAGCACAGCGGGATCGCACCCGGACCCCGGGCGAAACCCGCCCATGCGGATGATCGTGACTCTACCGGCAGGCCGCCCAAGGGTGATCAATCGGGGGTTGCAGATTCACTGAAATTTCATGACTCACTCGAGCCTCAGGGCTGCCCGGCGGTGGGGTCCTCGCCCCGGTCGATGGCGTCCCAGAGATCCCGGCCGCCGCTCCCCGCCCGGCCGCCCCGGGTCCGCCGCGCGTCCGGCCGGTCGAACCGGCTCGACAGCCCCGGCCAGCGCCCGCCCAGGACGATCGCGGCCACCCCGGCGGCGAAGAGGACGACCCCGCCCGCCACGGCGGCGATCGGCCATCCCGATGCCACGCTCACCTCCGGCGGCGCCCCGCCGAACGCCACCGCGGCCGTGACGTGCTCCCTGGCCACGGACGCGGCGTTCTCCACCCGGACGCCGTTGCGGCAGGCGGCGGCGATGGCGATCCCGCACAACGCGAGCACGGCGGCGACCGCCTTCCGCGCGATCCCCCGAGCGGCGAACACCGCGACCGCGGCGGCGAGCGCGGCGAGCACGGCGGCGGTGAGCGACGCGGCGAGGTCGGCCCCGGTGAGCGCGACCTGGACCGGGCGCGGGCCGGCCGAGGGGAAGGCCACCGTGGCCCAGGTACGGCCGGCCGCGAACAGGACGAGCCCGGCTCCGGCGGCGCAGCACGCGAGCCAGATCAGCGGCGCCCGCCTCGCCGCGCGCGCGGTGGTGCCGGCGCCCTCGCCGCGGGCGGGGGAACGTGACGTTCCGCCGATGGTCATGACGGGCCGTTCGCCTGGAGCACGTCCGCGTCGAAGCAGGTGCGGTCCCCGGTGTGGCACGCGGCCCCGACCTGATCGACCTTGAGCAGGATGGTGTCGCCGTCGCAGTCGAGCGCCACCTGCTTGACGAGCTGGATGTTCCCGGACGTGGCGCCCTTCACCCAGTACTCGCGCCGGCTGCGCGACCAGTAGGTGGCCCGTCCCGTGGTGAGCGTGCGGTGCAGCGCCTCGTCGTCCATCCAGGCGAGCATCAGCACCTCGCCGGTGTCGTACTGCTGCACGATCGCGGGCACCAGGCCGTCCGGCGTGCGCTTCAGCCGTGCGGCGATCTCAGGGTCCAGGGGCATGTGGTAATTCTGCCGCAGCCCGCGCCCGGGCCGTCCGGCGGTCACCGGGAAGCGCGGCGGAGCGGCCGCCCGCCCGTGCGTCACGTGCCCACGGCCGACGCCCAGGAGGCGTACAGCCCGGCGTAGACGCCGCCCGCGGCGAGGAGCTCGGCGTGCGGGCCGCGCTCCACGATCCGCCCGTTCTGGAAGACGAGGACCTCGTCGGCCGCCTCGGCCGTGGAGAGCCGGTGGGCGATCGACACGGCCGTCCGGCCGCGGACCACCCCCTCGAGCGCCCGGGCGAGCCGTACCTCGGTGGCCGGGTCGACGGCCGAGGTCGCCTCGTCGAGCAGGAGCAGGTCCGGGTCGGCGAGGTAGGCCCGGGCGATCGCGACGAGCTGCCGCTCCCCCGCGGAGAGCGACTCGCCGCGCTGCCCGACCGGGGTGTCCAGCCCGGCGGGCAGGCTCGCCGCCCAGTCCGCGATGCCGAGCTCCTCCAGGGCGCGCTCGATCTCCTCCCGGGTGGCGTCGAGCCGCCCGAGCCGGATGTTGTCCGCCAGCGACCCGTCGAACAGGAACCCCTCCTGCGGGACCATGACGATCCGCCGCCGCAGCGAGGAGAACGCGACCCGGCGCAGGTCCACGCCGTTGACGAGGATCCGCCCCGAGGTGGGGTCCATGAGCCGGGTGAGCAGCTTGGCGAAGGTCGACTTGCCCGACCCGGTCTCCCCCACGATCGCCACCCGGCTGCCCGGGCGGATCTCCTCGGAGATGTCGTGGAGCACGGGCGGCCCGCCCGGGTAGGCGAAGCAGACGTTCTCGAACCGCACGGAGATCGGGCCGCGCGGCAGCGTCACGCCGTCCTCCGGATCGGCCACCGTGCGCGGGGTGTCGAGCACGTCCAGCACCCGGCGCCACCCGGCGACCGCGTTCTGCGCCTCGTTGAGGATCTCGGTGGCGGTCTGCAGCGGGCTGATGAACAGCGTGATCAGGAAGAGGAAGGCGATGAGCCGCCCCGCGGTGATCGTCCCGTCCACGCCGAGCCGCACGCCCGCGACCACGACCAGGGCGACCGCCACCGAGGCGACCAGCTCGGTGAGGGGGAAGGTGAGCCCGACGAGCTTCTGGGCCCGGGTCTGCGCGGTCCGCATCGCGTCCACGGCCCGGTCGATGCGCTCGGCGATCCGGTCCTCCACGCCGTAGGCGCGGACCACGGCGCCGCCGACCACGGTCTCGCTCACCGCGGCGAGCACGTCCCCGGCGCGTTCGCGCACCCGCACGTACGCGCGCGAGATCATGCGCTGGATCCGCGGCAGGGCCACCGTGAGCGGCACGAAGCACGCCCACACGAGCACGGTGAGCTGCCAGGAGTAGACCGCCATGAGCGCGGTGGCGACGACGAGCTGGCCCGCGGAGACGATGATCATCAGCCCGCCCCACTGCATGAACGCGCTGATCTGGTCGACGTCCCCGGTGACCCGGGAGACCAGCGCCCCGCGCCGCTCACTGCTCTGGGTGAGCATCGACAGGTCGTGCACGTGCCGGAACGCCTTGCCGCGCAAGGTCGCCAGGCCCTGCTCCGTGGACCGGTAGAGCCGGACGTTCATCAGGTAGCCGCACAGCGCGGTGCCGAGCACGGCGAGCGCGCAGAGCGCGACCGCGTTCCGGATGAACGCCACATCGGGCACGGGCGAGCGGAGGCCCTCGTCGATCACCTGCTGCACGGCGACCGGCACGATGATCTTCCCGGCCGTGGCGAGCACGGCGAGCGCGAGGGTGAGCGGCAGCCCGCGCCGGAACTCCGGCGACAGCCGCAGCCCCTCTCTGATCGTCTGCAGTGCCGAGCGGTCGGCCGCCCGGAGCCCGGGGGCCTTGTCCTCCGTCCCGCCGAGGTCACCGCGTCCCAACCGGCGCCCCGTCGCAGCGGTCACGCCATCGCCTCCTCACCGGTGCTCTCCAGATCGGTGCCGCGGCCGAACGCGGCCCGCTCGGCCTCCTCGCGCGCGTACGCGGTGACCAGGTCGCGGTAGCCCGGGCAGCCCGCGAGCAGCTCCTCGTGGGTGCCCTGGGCGACGACCTTGCCCTGCTCCAGGTAGACCACCTCGTCGGCGAGGGCGATCGTCGCCATCCGGTAGGCGACCACGATCACCGTCGAGTCCGGCGTCCCCTCGCGCAGCCCGTGGAGGATGCGCTGCTCGACCTGCGGGTCCACGCTCGAGGTGGCGTCGTCGAGGATGAGCAGCCGCGGCCGGCGCACCAGGGCGCGGGCCAAGGCGATCCGCTGCCGCTGGCCGCCGGAGAGCGTCGCGCCGCGCTCCCGGACCCGGGTGTCCAGCCCACCGGGCAGGGCGGCGACGAACTCATCGGCCTGGGCGAGCCGGAGCGCCGCCCAGACCTCGTCGTCCGGTATGGGCAGGCCGAGGGTGATGTTGCCCCGCACGGTGTTGTCGAAGAGGAACGCCTGCTGGGGGACGAGCGCGGCCGCCGCGCTCAGCTCGCCCTTGGCGAGCTCGCGCAGGTCGATTCCGTCGATCCGGATCGCCCCGCCGTCGGGGTCGATGAGCCGGACCAGAAGCTGGGTGAGGGTGGACTTGCCGGACCCGGTCGGGCCCACGATCGCCACCGTGCGGCCCGGCTCGACCCGGAAGCAGACGTCCTTGAGCACGGGCGCGCCCGGTTCGTAGCCGTAGCTCACGTGCTCGATCTCGACCCGGGCGGGGCCGCGGCCGGCGAGCCTGGCCGTGCCGTACTCCATCGACCCGGTGGCGTCGAGCACGTCCCGCATGCGCGACCACCCGGCCACGCTCCGCGGGAGCTCGGCGAGCACCCAGCCGAGCGCCCGGATGGGGAAGGCGAGCAGGGTGAACAGGTAGGCGACCTGGACCAGCTCACCGGCCTGCAGCCCGCCCGACTCCAGCCGGACGGAGCCGACGAGGAGCACGGCGAGCACCCCCAGCGTGGGCAGCGCCTCGAGCAGCGGGTCGAACAGCCCGCGGATCCGGCCGACGGCGATGTTCGCGTCCCGCAGCTCGGCCGCCCGCTCCCGGAACCGGGCGGTCTCCGCCTCCTCCAGGCCCAGCGTCTTGATCACGAGCGCCCCGTCGAAGCTCTCGTGCGCGACCTCGCTCACCTCGGCCCGGAGCTGCTGTGCGCGCATGGCCAGCGGCGAGAGCCGGCGCTGGTAGTCGAGGTTGAGCAGGGCGATGGCCGGGAAGATCAAGAAGCCGACCACCGCCAGCACCGGGTCGGCCACCACGATCGCCACGGCCGCGGTGACCAGCATCAGGATCACTCCGAGGGCCATCGGCAGCGGGGCGAGCGGGGCCCAGGCGGCCTCGACGTCGGAGTGGGCGATGGAGAGCAGCCGCCCGGTCGGGTGCCGGTGGTGCCAGGCGAGCGGCAGCCGCAGGTACTGCCGGGTGACGTCGCGCCGGGAGTGCGCCTGCATCCGGTACTGGGTGATCCCGGCGAGGATCCGCCTGCCCATCACCCCGAGCGCCTTGAGCACCGCCACCCCGACGATGAACAGGGCCGCGGCCGCGACGGCGCCGCCCTCCACCCGCCCCTCCCGGAACGCGGGCAGCACGGCGTGCTCGGTCGCCCAGCCGAGCGCCCAGGACGAGCCGACCGTCATCGTCCCGTAGAGCGCGCTCGCCAGGACCGATGCGGTGAAGACGCGCGGCTCCGTCCTGATCGCCACCGCGATGACCTTGAGCCCACGGAGCATGACGGAATCGCCGACGCCCTCTCGGCGCTCCTCCTTCAGCACGCGGCGGCATCCTCTCTGCGGGTGCGGGTTACGGACGAAACAGAAGGGACGTTACCCGCCCGCCCGGACTGGTGAATCCATGGGTGCGCCGCGGGCGCCGCGGGCGAACGGGCAATGCCGCGAACCCCGGCACGGCGCGCACTTCCCCGCGATTCACGCGGCAGCGGGCTAAGCTGGCCGCGTGACCTACGCCACACAGGAACGAGCCGCGCTCTGCGACCTGCTCGACGAGACGGGACCGGACGCCCCGACCCTCTGCGCGGGGTGGACCACCGGCGATCTCGCCGCCCACCTCGTGCTGCGCGAGCGGCGTCTCGACGCGGCCGCCGGCATCGCGCTGCCGTTCCTCGCCGGGTACACCGCGTCGGTGCAGCGGCGGATCAAGGCGGCCACCCCCTACCCCGAGCTCGTCCGCGCGATCAGGAACGGGCCGCCGCGGTGGACACCGTACGGCCTGATCCCCGGCCTGGACGGCCTGGTCAACACCGTCGAGCTCTTCGTGCACCACGAGGACGTCCGCCGGGCCCGACCCGGCTGGGAGCCGCGCGCGCTGCCCGCGGGCTTCCAGGACGTGCTGTGGAAGCGGCTCGGGATGGCCGCCCCGCTCTTCCTGCGCCGGTCCCCGGTCGGGGTCGTGCTCCGCCGGATCGGCGGCGGGCAGACGGTCGTGCGGAAGCCCGGGCCCACGGTGGTGGTGACCGGGGAGCCGTCCGAGCTCACCATGTTCGTCTTCGGGCGCCAGAAGCACGCGAGGGTCGAATGCGCCGGTGACCCCGGGGCGGTGGCCCGGCTCCGCGAGGCCCGCCTCGGCGCATGACCCGGGAATCTCGCCCGATGAACGGGAAGACCACGCTTCCCTGACCCGCGATCCCCCAGCGTTGCGAGATTGGCGGAACCCCCATGACGTGGAAAAAGTTCTTGGCCTATCTGGCGGTCGCCTTCGTGATCTTCTACCTGTTCACCCAGCCGGCGAATGCCGCGGCGGCGGTGCGCGGCCTGTTCGGCGGGTTCACGGTGGGCGCGGAGCGGCTCTCCGTGTTTCTCAGCTCGCTGTTATCCCGGTGAGGCCTTGACGGCGATCTCCCTGCGGCCGTGACGGCGCCGCGTGATCCCGGCGATGCCTGGCGTGCCGACGTTTTGCCTGGTGAGAGGCCTGATACGCCTCGCCGGCCCACGGGCACCCGGTAGCGCCTACTCGCCCCCCCAGGAAGTTATGATCATTTCCAGGGGCGGGTAAAAACGCCGGAAAGTGACCGCAGGAGGCCAGCAGATGAAGCTCAAGAAGGTCCTCACTTACCTCGGCATCGCCTTCCTAATCTTCTACCTGTACAGCCAGCCGACGGCCGCGGCGAGCGCCGTGCGCGGAGTATTCGACACCGTGAACACGGGGGCCACCAGGTTAGCGACCTTCTTCACCACGGTGCTGAGCTGAATCCTGACGGCGAGCCGCCGGGGAGCGGTTGCAGCGACCGCCGGTGAACGTGCTCGGGGGACGTGTCACAGACCGATCGGCTCCTGCGGCTCCGGTGAGCGTCACGGCGTCGCGGCGGATCGCCGGGGCACCGCCCCGGACGTCCGCACCGCCCAGTTGATCACCCCGGGATCGGCCCGGCGGGCTCGTGGAGCCCGCGGTTCCCGGCCCCGGTCCGCCACTCCTCACCGCGCCGAGGGCGGCAGGCCCGATCGGCCTCTCCGCCCCCGCGGCGAGGAGCGCCCCCACCGTGGGTGCCCGGATGATCACCCATGGTGACTCACCGGTGTCCGGCTCCCTCACCCCGGTCGCTTTCCTCTCGCGCCGCGATGCCGGCCCCGCGCGGCCCCACGGGTGTGCCATGCGCCGCTCCGCCCGGGTGCGGCCGCTGGTCGTGACGAGAGGTGCCGGTCGTTCGCGCCATGCGGAAGACGCCGTCCGGCGTGCCTGCCATGCGCTCCGCGCCTTTACGTTGTAGATCACAAATTCCGGGGCCGGCGCCCCGCCCGCGCACGGCGAAGGCGGGTCGCGCCGCGCGAAGGCGCCCGTGGCGTACGGCACCGCCGGTGGCCGCCCGCGGACGGCCACCGGCGGCCCACGCCGGAACACGGGAGGGCGCCTCCCGGCCCCGGTGCCCGCGCGGTCAGCGCACCGGGTGGCCGGCGGCGCGCAGCGCCTCCTTCACCTCAGGGATCTTGAGCTGGCCGAAGTGGAAGACCGAGGCCGCCAGCACGGCGTTGGCGCCCGCCTCGATCGCGGGCGGGAAGTCCTCCAGCCGCCCCGCCCCGCCCGAGGCGATGATGGGCACGGTCACCGCGGCCCGGACCGCCCGGATCATCTCCAGGTCGTAGCCCGCCTGGGTGCCGTCCCCGTCCATGGAGTTCAGCAGGATCTCCCCGACGCCGAGCTCCTCGCCCCGCCGGGCCCACTCGACCAGGTCGATCCCGGTCCCGCGGCGGCCGCCGTGGGTGGTCACCTCGAACCCCGAGGGCGTCGGCGGGCCGTCCACCACCCGGCGGGCGTCGATGGAGAGCACGATGCACTGCGCCCCGAACCGGCGGGACGCCTCGGTGAGCAGCTCCGGCCGGGCGACCGCCGCCGTGTTGATCGCCACCTTGTCCGCGCCGGCGCGGAGCAGGCGGTCGACGTCCTCCACCGAGCGCACTCCCCCGCCCACGGTGAGCGGGATGAAGACCTCCTCGGCGGTGCGGCGCACCACGTCGACCATGGTCTCCCGCCCGGCCGCCGACGCGGTGATGTCGAGGAAGGTCAGCTCATCGGCGCCCTCGGCGTTGTACCGCCGGGCGAGCTCCACCGGGTCACCGGCGTCCCTGAGGTTCTCGAAGTTGACGCCCTTGACCACCCGCCCGGCGTCCACGTCGAGGCACGGGATGACCCGTACGGCGACCGTCATTGCCTCCACTCCCCGCGATACGCCTCGACCTCGACCTCGACCAGCATCCGGGAATCGATCAGCCCGGCGACCTGGACGCTCGTGCACGCGGGCCGTACCGAGCCGAAGAAGTCGCCGTGCGCCCGGCCCACCTTGTCGAAGTCCTCCGGGTTCACGATGTAGAGCCGGGTGCGGACCACGTCGTCGATGGACGTGCCCGCCTTCTCCACCGCGTCGAGGGCGATGGAGAGCGCGGTGATCGTCTGCTGGTACGCGTCCCCGACGTGCTGAACCTCGCCGTCCACCATCGCCGTGCACCCGGAGACCAGCACGTGGGGCCCGGCGATCACGGCGCGGGCGTAACCGTATCGATCCTCCCATGGGCCGCCGGAGGAGATGCGGCCGGGCGGCGTGCCCTTGGTCATGCGCCTCTCACCACCGCGAGGGCCTCCTGAATCGTGAACGCGTTCGCATAGAGCGCCTTGCCGACGATGACCCCCTCCAGCCCGTCGGGCTCGAGCTCGCGCAGGGCGCGCAGGTCGTCGAGCGAGGAGACCCCACCGCTCGCGATCACCGGCCGCTCGGTCCGCGCGCAGACCTGGCGGAGCAGGTCGACGTTGGGCCCCCGCATCGTGCCGTCCTTGGTCACGTCGGTGACCACGTACCTCGGGCAGCCCTGCGACTCCAGCCGGTCGAGCACCTCCCACAGGTCGCCGCCCTCCTTGGTCCAGCCGCGGGCGGCGAGGGTGGTGCCCCGGACGTCGAGCCCCACCGCGATGCGGTCGCCGTACTCGGCGATCACCTTGGCGCACCAGTCCGGGTTCTCCAGGGCGGCGGTGCCGATGTTCACCCGGCGGCAGCCCGTGGCGAGCGCCGCCTTGAGCGACTCGTCGTCGCGGATCCCGCCGGACAGCTCGACGTTGATGTCGAGCTTGCCGACCACTTCGGCGAGCAGCTCGCGGTTGCTCCCCCTGCCGAAGGCCGCGTCGAGGTCGACCAGGTGGATCCACTCGGCGCCCGCCTCCTGCCAGGCGAGCGCCGCCGCGAGCGGGTCACCGTACGAGGTCTCCGTCCCGGCCTCGCCTTGCACGAGGCGGACGGCCTGGCCATTGGCGACGTCCACGGCCGGCAGCAATACGAGGGACATGTGCTCACGACCTCCGGTCAGAGTGGATGAAGCGCTCGGGATCGGGGTGGGGCCGGGGCTGCGACGGGCGGGTGACGATCGGTACGGCACCGGGGCCGCTGCGCTGCTCCGCTGGGCTCCCTCATCACCTGTTTCCCGATCACAGTGTGCCCAACCAGTTGGCCAGCAGGGCGGCTCCGGCGTCGCCGGACTTCTCCGGGTGGAACTGGGTGGCCATGAGCGGGCCGTTCTCCACGGCCGCCACGAAGGGCACCCCGTGCTCCGCCCAGGTCACCACGGGCTGCTGGAAACCGGACCCGGCCTCCAGCCGCCACTCGCGCACGCCGTAGGAGTGGACGAAGTAGAACCGCGTGTCCGCGGGGATGCCGCGGAAGAGCACGCTCTCCTCGGGGGCGCGCACCGTGTTCCACCCCATGTGGGGCAGGACCGGGGCGTCGAGCCTTTCGACCACGCCCGGCCACTCGCCGCAGCCCTTGGTGCGGATGCCGTGCTCGACCCCCTCCTCGAAGAGGATCTGCATGCCCACGCAGATGCCGAGCACCGGACGCCCGCCGGCGAGCCGGCGGCCGATGATCTGGTCGCCGCGGACCCGCTTGAGCCCTTCCATGCACGCGGAGAACGCCCCCACGCCGGGGACGACCAGGCCGTCCGCCTCCACCGCCGCGTCGAAATCCGAGGTGACCTCCACCTCGGCACCGGCCCGGGCGATCGCGCGCTCGGCCGAGCGCAGGTTGCCGGAGCCGTAGTCGAGAATGACCACCCGCTTCGCTAGCGCCACCTCATCATCCCCGTGTCGAAGGCCGCCGCCGCTGCCGGCCGGCGGTCACCCTGTGCCCGGGCCGGTCCGGAGCGGGCCGGCCGGGGCAGGCCGTCGGGCCGCACGCCATCAGAGCACGCCCTTGGTGCTCGGCACGCCGACCGCGCGCGGGTCCGGCTCGCACGCCTCCCGCAGCGCCCGGGCGAGCGCCTTGAACTGCGCCTCCACGATGTGGTGGGCGTTGCGGCCGTAGGGCACGTGCATGTGCAGGCAGATCGCGGCCTGGGCCACGAACGACTCGAGGATGTGCCGGGTCATCGTCGTGTCGTAGTCCGGCCCGATCATCGGCGCCATGCCCTCGGGCTCGCGGTGGACCAGGTACGGCCGGCCGGACAGGTCCACGGTGGCCTGGGCGAGCGTCTCGTCGAGCGGGCAGGCCGCGCTGCCGAACCGCCGGATGCCGGTCTTGTCGCCCAGGGCCTGGCGGAAGGCGGCGCCGAGCGCGAGCGACGTGTCCTCGATGGTGTGGTGCGAGTCGATGTGCAGGTCGCCCTCGGTCTTCACGGTCAGGTCGAAGAGCCCGTGCTTGCCGAGCTGCGCCAGCATGTGGTCGAAGAAGCCGACGCCGGTCGACACGTCGACGGTCCCGGTGCCGTCGAGGTCGATCTCCACCAGCACCGTCGTCTCCTTGGTGCGGCGTTCGACGCGGCCGCGCCGGCCACCGCCGGCGATGCCCTCCCCCGCGGCAGGGCGCGCACCACTCATCTGAGGACCCCTTCCAATACGGCTTCCAATGCGGCACGGAACGCCGCCATCTCCTCAGCCGTCCCGATCGTCACCCGGAGCCAGCCGTCCGGGCCGGTCTCCCTGATCAGCACGCCTCGTTCCAAAAGCGCCTCCCATACGGCGTGCCGATCCTGAAACTTACCGAATAGTACGAAGTTTGCGTCGGAATCGGCGACCTGAAGGCCGCGCTCCCGCAGCCAGGCCACCGTGGCGTCCCGCTCGGCGCGGAGCGCGTTCACCGTGCCGAGCAGCTCGTCCCGGTGGGCGAGCGCCACCCGCGCCGCCGCCTGGGTGAGCGACGACAGGTGGTACGGCAGGCGGACCAGCAGCAAGGCGTCGATCACCGCCGGGTCGGCGGCGAGGTAGCCCAGGCGGGTGCCGGCCATGGCGAACGCCTTCGACATGGTCCGCGTGACGATCAGGCGGGGGTTGCCCGGGAGCAGCGTGAGCGCCGACGGCGTCCCCTCCCGGGCGAACTCGGCGTACGCCTCGTCGACCACCACCATGCCGGGGGCGGCCTGGAGGATGCGCTCGACCACCTCGAGCGGCAGCGCGGTGCCGGTCGGGTTGTTCGGGGAGGTGAGGAAGACGACGTCGGGGCGGTGCTCCTCGATCGCCTTGACCGCGGCGTCCGGGTCGATGCCGAAGTCCTCCTCGCGGCTGCCCTTGATCCACCGGGTGCCGGTGACCCGCGCAATGATCGGGTGCATGGAGTAGGAGGGCTCGAACCCCATGGCCGACCGGCCCGGCCCGCCGAACACCTGCAGCACCTGCTGGATGATCTCGTTCGACCCGTTGGCGGCCCAGACCTGGCGGGCGGTGAGCCCGTGGCCGAGGTAGTCGGCGAGGTCCTTGCGCAGCTCGACCGCGTCCCGGTCCGGGTACCGGTTGAGCCGGGCCGCGGCCTTGCGCACCGCCTCGGCGAGGTCGTCGATCAGACCCGGCGGCGGCGGGTACGGGTTCTCGTTGGTGTTGAGCTGGACCGGCACGTCGAGCTGCGGGGCGCCGTACGGCTTCGCCCCGCGCAGGTCGTCCCGGATCGGCAGGTCGTCGATGGTGGTCACGGTCCTCTCTCTCCCCCGTGGTTCCGCCGGGCGTCCGGCTCCGTGCGCGCGGCCGTCATGCGGCCGGTCACCCGTTCCGCCCGCCGGGGATGCTCCACCCGAACCGCGCGCGGATCGCCGCGCCGTGCGCCGGCAGGTCCTCGGCGTCGGCGAGCGTGCAGACGTACGGCGCCGCCTCGGCGAGCGCCTCGCGGGTGTAGTCCACGACGTGGATGCCCCGGAGGAAGGTCTGCACGGACAGGCCGGAGGAGTGGCACGCGCAGCCGCCCGTCGGCAGCACGTGGTTGGAGCCGGCGAGGTAGTCGCCGAGGGAGACCGGGGAGTACGGGCCGATGAAGATCGCACCGGCGTTGCGCACCCGGGCGGCGACCTCGTGGGCGTCGGCGGTCATGATCTCCAGGTGCTCGGCCGCGTACGCGTTGACCACGGCGAGCCCGTCCTCCAGGTCGGAGACGAGCACGATGCCCGACTGCCGCCCGGAGAGCGCCTCGGCGATCCGCTCCGAGTGCTTGGTGGCGGCGACCTGGACGGCGAGCTCGGCCTCGACCGCGTCGGCGAGCTCCTCGCTGTCCGTCACGAGCACGGCGGCGGCGATCACGTCGTGCTCGGCCTGGCTGATCAGGTCGGCGGCGACGTGCACCGGGTCGGCCGTGGCGTCCGCGAGGATGGCGATCTCGGTGGGCCCGGCCTCGGAGTCGATCCCGATCCGGCCCTTGAGCAGCCGCTTCGCCGCGGCCACCCAGATGTTGCCCGGGCCGGTGACCATGGTCACCGGGGCGCACTCCTCGGTGCCGTAGGCGAACATCGCGACGGCCTGCGCCCCGCCCACCGCGTAGACCTCCTCGACGCCGAGGAGCGCGCACGCGGCGAGGATCACCGGGTGGGGCAGGCCGCCGAAGTCCGGCTGGGCGGGCGAGGTCACGGCGAGCGAGGGGACCCCCGCCTCCTGCGCGGGGACCACGTTCATCACGACGCTCGAGGGGTAGACCGCCCGGCCGCCCGGCACGTAGAGGCCGACGCGGTCCACGGGCACCCAGCGCTCGGTGACCGTGCCGCCCGGCACGACCGTCGTGGTGATGTCCGTGCGCCGCTGGTCGCGGTGGACCTTGCGGGCCCGCCGGATCGACTCCTCGAGCGCGGCCTGGACCTTGGGGTCGAGCTCGGCGAGCGCCCGCTCCAGCGCGGCGGCCGGCACGCGGGTGGACTCCAGCTCGACACCGTCGAACCTCTTGGTCAGCTCCCGCACGGCCGCCACACCGCGGCGGCGGACGTCCTCGCAGATCGGCCGCACCCGCTCCACGGCGGCCTCGACGTCGAGTTCGGCGCGGGGCAGCACATCCCGCAGGTCGCCGGGGAGAGACCCACGCAGATCAATCCGGGAAATCACCATCCCAGTCTAAGAGGCCCGGACGGCGATTCCCGGTCACGGTGCGGCCCGCCCGGGCGGGCGGTCGCGGTCGCCACCGGGCGCGCGGCAGCCGGTGACCGGCGGGCGGGACGGCCGGGTCTCCGCGGGATCCGGCCCGGGCGCCGCAGCGGCCCCGGCACGCGGCCGGGCCGCGGTGACGAGCGGCAGGGCCCGGATGAGCAGCAGGGCGAAGCCGATCTGGAACGTGACCTCCCCGTGGAGCAGCAGCCCTTCGTCCTGGACGACGTAGACCGCGGCCACGATCCCGCCGCCGAGCTGGAAGAGGAGGCAGCCCACGGCGAGGGCGTCCCGGCGGGCCCACGCGACCAGCCACCAGCCGAGGAGAAGCTGCAGCAGGTACAGGGCGGCGCCGCACGCCCGGTGCACCCAGCCGATGACCGGGCCGAGCGTGTAGGGGGTGAACACGACCCCGGCCACCAGCACGGTGAACGCGTCGGCCAGGCGCCGCACCGGGCGCGGGGCGGGCGTGGCGGGCGCGGCGGAGCGCAGCGCCCGGCGGGTGAACAGCGCCGCGGTGAGCAGGGCCGCCGCGAGCCACGGGAACGTCTCCCGGTGGACGCCGTAGTAGCTCACCCCGTGGTTGACGCCGAGGCCCTCCGGCCGCAGCGCGACGCAGACCGCCAGCCCGCCGAGGAGGCCGAGCTGTCCCTTGACGACGTCACCGACCGGTCCCCTGATGATGTGGCCGACCGCGCGCATGGACCGCCCCGCCTCTCGGCGACTCCCGACGATCTCTTCCATCAGTGTCGCGTCGCGAGCGACGGATGGCTATAGATGGCTCAATAGCCGGAAATCTCCTCCAAAAGGTGGAGGCGGTGCGGGCGGGATGCCGGGCCGGGCGGCCCGCCGCGCCCCGCCGCCCGCGCCCCGCCGCGGCCGCGGCGGGCGTCCCCGGCCGGCGAGACGGGAGCACGAGGTCATGGACGCACGCGGCATTCCCAAGGCGGAGCTCCACGTGCACATCGAGGGCACGCTGGAGCCGGAGATGGCGTTCGCGCTCGCCCGGCGCAACGGCGTCACCCTGCCCTACGCCGGGGTCGAGGACCTCCGCGGCAGGTACGCCTACCGCGACCTGCAGTCGTTCCTCGACCTGTACTACGCGCTGATGGACGTGCTGCGCGAGGCGGAGGACTTCTACGACCTCGCCGCGGCCTACCTCGCCCGCGCCGCCGCCGACGGGGTGCGGCACGCCGAGATCTTCTTCGACCCGCAGGCCCACCTGCGGCGCGGCGTCCCGCTCGAGGCCGTGCTCGAGGGACTGGAGGGCGCGATCCGGGACGCGGAGGGCGTCAGCGCCTACCTCATCCCGTGCTTCCTGCGCGATCTCGGGCCGGAGGCGGCGATGGAGACCCTCACCCGGCTCCTCCCCCACGCCGGCCGCTTCGTGGCGGTCGGGCTGGACTCCGCCGAGGTGGGGTACCCGCCCCGGCTGTTCACCGACGTGTTCGCGCGGGCCCGGGCCGAGGGCCTGCGCGCGGTCGCGCACGCCGGCGAGGAAGGGCCGCCCGAGTACATCCGGGAGGCGCTCGACCTGCTGCGGGTGAGCCGGATCGACCACGGCGTGCGATGCCTGGAGGACCCCGAGCTGGTGGCGCGGCTCGCCGGCGAGGGGATCCCGCTCACCGTCTGCCCGCTGTCGAACGTCCGGCTCGCCGTGGTGCCCTCGCTCGCCGAGCACCCGCTGCCCCGCATGCTCGAGGCCGGGCTGATGGTGACCCTGCACTCCGACGACCCGGCCTACTTCGGCGGGTACGTCGGGGACGTGTACCGGCGGTCCGCCGAGACCTTCGGGTGGGACGAGGCGACCCTGCGCCGGCTCGGCGCGGACTCGCTGCGCGCCTCCTTCCTCCCCGCCGGCGAGCGGGACCGTCTGCTCGGGGAGATCCCGGGCGCGGCGGGCCACTAGGCTGCACCCGTGGGCAAGACCAGGAACATGGGCGCGACGCCGGCCACGGCCGCGCTGATCGAGGCGGGTGCGGACTTCACCCTCCACCCGTATGAGCACGACCCCAGGTCCCAGGCGTACGGCGAGGAGGCCGCGGACGCGCTCGGCGTGCCGTACGAGCGGATCTTCAAGACCCTGGTGGCCGAGACCGAGCGCGGGCTCGCCGTCGCCGTGGTCCCGGTGGCGGTGCGGCTCGACCTGAAGGCGTTCGCCACCGCGGTGCACTGCAAGCGGGCGGCGCTCGCCGACCCGGCCGAGGTGGAGCGGGTCACCGGGTACGTGGTGGGCGGGATCAGCCCGCTCGGGCAGCGCAAGCGCCTGCCGACCGTGGTCGACGAGTCGGCGCTCGACTTCGAGACCATCTACTTCTCCGCGGGCCGGCGCGGCCTGCAGATCGAGACCTCCCCGGCGACCCTGATCGAGCTGACCGGCGCCATCACCGCGCGGATCGGCAAAACCGGGTGACCGGCTCCGGCGATTCTTGCCATCGCGGCACGCCTCCCCGGTCGGCCAGACTCGTCAGGCGACGCAGCACGGCCAGACCTGCCATGTCTTGGGGGGGATCCGCACAAGTGAGCGAGCTGTACGACCTCACCGCCACCGAGATGTCCGAGCTGCTGCGCGCCGGGAAGGTGAGCGCGGTCGAGCTCACCGAGGCGTGCCTGCGCCGGATCGAGGAGGTCAACGGCCCGGTCAACGCGATCGTCACCGTGGTGGCCGACCACGCGCTGGAGCAGGCCCGCCAGGCCGACGCCGACCTGGCGCAGGGGCGGATCCGCGGCCCCCTGCACGGGATCCCGGTCGCGCACAAGGACCTCGCCGACACCGCGGGGATCCGCACCACGTACGGCTCGCGCGTGTTCGCCGACCACGTCCCCGAGGCCGACGACCCGATGGTGCGGCGGATCAAGGCGGCCGGCGGCATCACGATCGGCAAGACCAACACCCCCGAGTTCGGCACCGGCTCCCACACGGTGAACGAGGTATTCGGGGCGACCCGCAACCCGTACGACCTGTCGAAGAGCGCCGGGGGCAGCAGCGGCGGGGCCGCGGCCGCGCTCGCCTGCCGCATGGTGCCGCTCGCGGACGGTTCGGACATGGGCGGCTCGCTCCGCAACCCCGCCTCGTTCTGCAACGTCACCGGGCTGCGGCCCACCCCCGGCCGGGTGCCGTCGCGCTCGGCGACCGCCGCCTGGTTCACCCTCTCCGTGCCCGGTCCGATGGCGCGCACGGTCGCCGACCTCGCGCTGTTCATGTCGGCGATGGCCGGGTTCGACCCGGTCTCGCCGTACTCGATCAAGGAGGATCCCGCGGTCTTCGCCGCCCCGCTCGAGCGGGACTTCACCGGGGCGCGCATCGCGTTCAGCCCCGACCTCGGCGGGCTGCCGGTCGACCCGGAGACCGCGCGGGTGACCGCGGAGGCGGTCTCCGTGCTCACCGGGCTGGGCGCCACGGTCGAGCAGGTGGACCTCGACCTGTCCGACGCGGAGGACGCCTTCCGCATCTACCGCGGGTGGTTCTACGCCCTCAACTACGGGGACCTCGATGGCGTCGGCCCGAACGTGGCGTGGAACGTGGAGCAGGGCAAGAAGGTCACCGCGGCGGACCTCGCCCGGGCGGAGCGGCTGCGCACCGGGCTCTACCACCGGATGCGCGAGTTCTTCGGCCGCTACGACTTCCTGATCGCCCCGGTGAGCCAGGTGCCGCCGTTCCCGGTCGACCACCCGTACGTCACCGAGATCAACGGGCAGCCCATGCCGGACTACCTGGCCTGGATGCGGTCCTGCTACTGGATCAGCGTGCTCCACGCGCCGGCGATGTCGGTGCCCTGCGGGTTCACCGCCGACGGGCTGCCGGTGGGGGTGCAGATCGTGGGCCGGCCGTGGGACGACTTCGGGGTGCTCCAGCTCGGCCACGCGTTCGAGCAGGCGACCGGGCACTGGCGCCGGGCGCCGGAGCCGGCCGGGCGGTGACGGCGGCCGGGCCTCGGCGGCCTCTCCCGATCAGGCCTCGGTGACCTGGCCTGGGTCACCTCTCCGGGTCAGGTCTCGGTGGCCTCTCCGGGCGGCGGGTAGGCGGTCTCCCCGGGCGGCGGGTACCCGATGACGAACTCGATCGCGCCGAAGACCACGGTGGCGAAGAGCGGCCAGGCCACCAGCACCCCGGGCGCGGTCACATCGAGCGAGCTGATCATGGTGATCCCCTCGTCCGCTGCCCGGGCCGTCTCCGCGGCCGCGCCGCCCACGAGGAGCGCGACGTACGCCGCGGCGCACCCGCCGGCGACGAGGCCGAGCAGCGCGCCCACCGGGGCGCGGCGCCCGACCGCGTAGGCGGCGGCCCCGGTGAGCAGGCCGAACGCGGCCGTGATCACCGCGAACCAGCCGTCCGCCTCGATGAGCGCCTGGGTCTCGGGATCGGCGAGCCGCGGGCCCGCCTCCGTGACCACGTACTGCGCGGCCGGGGCGATCGCCGACCACAGCAGGCCCGCCACCGCGCCGAGCGGAACGAGGGCGAGCGCGATCACACCCGCTTTCACCAGGTTGATCCGCAGTCGCCGCACCGTCCTAATGGTATCCGCGCCACCCGGATCGGCGGCCCCGCCCGGAGCGCCCGGCGGTGCGCCGGGTCCCCGGCCGGATCGGTCCGCGGGTGCCGGCGGGGCCGCCCCGCCCGCCCTGACCGCCCCGCTCAGGGAGCCGGCCTCGGCCGCGGGTACGGCCCGGCCGAGCCGGCCGCGGCCCGGGACCGCCCGGCGGCGCCGGCGCGGCACCGCGCACCCGCTCCCGGTGGCCCGCGCAGGGGGCGCGTCCGGCCCGTCTCGCCCACCGGGAACGTTCCCACGCCGGGAGCACGTCTCCGTGCCGTTACGCTGTGCGGCAGGAGGGCATATAGGGAGAAGGTGTGAGCGAGACAGCCAAAGGGAACGCCGCGCACCACGGGGGTAAGGGGGCACCGGTGCGCGAAGAGGTCTGGCAGATCGAGCCTTCCGGCCCGCTCCGGGGGGATGTGCACGTCCGGGGATCGAAGAACGCGGTCTCCAAGCACATGGTCGCGGCCATGCTCGGCATCGGCCCCAGCACGCTGCACAACGCGCCGGAGGTCGGCGAGGTCGGGCTGACCGCCGCGATGCTCCAGGCGCTCGGCGTGCACGTGGAGATCAGCCCGGGCGAGATCACCATCGAGCGGGGCGCGGAGATCCGTCCCTATGTGCCCGAGGAGTACACCGGGCTCAACCGGATCCCCATCCTCATGCTCGGGCCGCTCCTCCACCTCGCCGGTGAGGCGTTCGTCCCGTTCGTCGGCGGGGACCCGATCGGCCGGCGGCCGGTGAACTACCACGTCGACGCGCTCCGCGCGATGGGCGCCGAGGTCGAGGTGGGCGAGAACGGCATCAGCGCCAAGGCGACCCGGCTGCACGGCGCCCGGATCCAGCTCCCCTACCCGAGCGTGGGGGCGACCGAGACCATCCTGCTCACCGCGGTGCTCGCCGAGGGCAAGACGGTCATCAAGGGCGCGGCGATGGAGCCGGAGGTGGTGGAGCTCGCGCTCTTCCTCCAGCGGATGGGCGCGCTGATCGAGCTCAACCCGGACCGGCGGATCGTGATCGAGGGGGTCGACCGCCTGCACGGCGCCTCGACCCGGCTCGCCGGCGACCGGATCGAGGCCTTCTCCTACCTGGTGGCCGGGCTGGTCACCGGCGGGGAGGTCCGGGTGCACGGCTGCCACCAGGACCGGCTCGTCACCGCGATCACCACCCTCGCCCGGATGGGCGCCCAGTTCACCATCACCGACGAGTGGCTCACCGCGACGGCGCCCGACGGCCTGCGCCCGGCGGCGGTGCAGACCGACACCCACCCGGGGTTCATGACCGACTGGCAGACGCCGCTGGTGGTGCTGTTCACCCAGGCGGACGGCATGTCGGTGCTCCACGAGACCGTGTTCGAGAACCGGCTCGTGTACGTGCCCGCGCTGCAGAAGATGGGCTGCGAGATCGAGGTCTTCGCCCAGTGCCTGGGCGGCCCGGCCTGCCGGTACCACGACACCGACGCCAAGCACTCGGCGGTGGTGCGCGGGGTGTCGAAGCTGCGGGGCGCCGACGTCACCCTGCCGGACATCCGGGCCGGCTTCTCCGCGGTGCTCGCCGCCGCGGTGGCCGACGGCACCTCGACCCTGCGCGGGGTGAACCACATCGAGCGCGGCTACCACCGGCCGTTCGAGCAGTTCACCTCGCTGGGGCTGAAGATCAAGCGGCTCACCTGACGGCCCGGGCTACCCCGCCTCCGGCCAGGGCACGCCCTCCGGAGGCCGATGGTTCGGTAGATCTTCGGCCTCCGGAGGTTTGATCGCGGACGCGCGGCCGTACTTCATATCGCGTGACCTCTCGGCTACTCAACGCAGCGGCCAAGCTGGGCCTGTGCGGCGCGGCCGGCGGCGCGCTGGTCGCCGGCATCACCCTGCCGCTGGTGAGCGGGGCCGGGCTGACCGCGAAGCACGCCGCGGCCGCCTTCAGCGAGCTGCCTCCCCCGCCGCGGGACGACGGGGTGCCCGAGCTCACCCGGGTCCTGGACCGCCACGGCCGGCAGATCGCCCAGTTCTACTACCAGAACCGGCAGTCCGTGCCGCTCAGCCGGGTCGCCCCCGTGATGCGGCAGGCGATCCTGGCCATCGAGGACGCCCGGTTCTACCAGCACGGCGGGCTCGACATCCGGGGGACGCTGCGGGCGCTCATCGCGAACACCCGGGCGGGGACGATCACCCAGGGCGGCTCGTCGATCACCCAGCAGCTCGTCAAGAACATCCTGATCACCCAGGCGGAGACCGACCGCGAACGCCTCCGCGCCAGCGTGCGGAGCATCCAGCGCAAGATCGACGAGCTGCGGTACGCGCTCGCCCTGGAGCGGAAGTACACCAAGGACCAGATCCTCGAGCGGTACCTGAACATCGCGTACTTCGGCGCGGGCTCGTTCGGCGTGCAGGCGGCCGCGCGCCGCTTCTTCAGCGTGGACGCCGCCGACCTCACCCTCACCCAGGCGGCCACGCTCGCCGGGGCGGTGCGGACCCCGTCCGACACCGATCCGACGCTCGGCGCCGAGCACCGGGCCCGGCTGCTCGAGCGGCGGAACCTGGTGCTCCGGCGCATGGCCGAGCTCAAGATGATCACACCGGAGCAGGCGGCGGCCGCGATCCGCGCGCCGCTCGGGCTGCGCATGCGGCCGCAGCAGGGCGGGTGCGAGAGCAGCCCGCACCCGTTCTTCTGCGTGTACGTGGAGCGCGAGGTGCTCACCAACCCGGCGTTCGGGCCGGACCGGGCCTCCCGGGAGCGGCGCCTCCAGCGCGGCGGCCTCACCATATGGACCACGCTCGACCCGGTGGCGCAGCGGGCGGCCGAGAAGGCGATCTCGGCGCGGGTGTGGCCCCAGGACACCCAGGTGGCCGCGGAGGCGATGGTCGAGCCGGGCACCGGGTACATCCGGGCGCTCGCCACCAGCAAGCGGTACGGGCGGAACCCGCGCAACCGGCCGATCGGCCCGCGCACCACCTACAACCTCGCCGCGGACCAGGCCCACGGCGGCGGGCTCGGCCTCCAAGCGGGTTCGACGTTCAAGGTCTTCACGCTCGCCACCGCGCTGAGCCAGGGCATGCGGTTCGGGGACGGCTTCCAGATCCCCAGCACGTACGTCCCGGACAGCGGCTACCGGGACTGCTCGGGCAAGCCGGTGAACGCCCCCGGCACGCGGATCCGGAACGCCGGCGGGGAGGGCCGGGGCGGGCCGTACAGCCTGGAGATGGCCACCTGGCACTCGGTCAACGTCTTCTTCATAAAACTGGAGCGCCAGGTCGGCCTGTGCAACGTGGTGAAGACCGCCAAGGCCCTCGGCGTCCGGCGCGCCGACGGCGCCCCGCTCCGGGAGGTGCCCACCTTCACCCTCGGCGTGAACGAGATGGACCCGACGACGATGGCCGCGGCCTTCGCCACGTTCGCCGCGCGGGGGCGGTACTGCCGCCCGATGGCGATCACCGCGATCGTCGAGCGGGACGGCACCCGCACGGAGATCCCGCCGAGCTGCTCCACCGCGCTCGACCCCGAGGTCGCCGACGCGGTGAACCACGTGCTCTCCGGGGTCTTCACCAAGGGCACCATGCGCGGCCAGTCGATCGGGCGGCCGGCCGCCGGCAAGACCGGCACGAGCAACGGGTACACCTCCGCCTGGTTCGCCGGGTACACGCCCGCGCTCGCCGCCGCGGTCAGCGTGGGCGACATCCGCGGCTCGTACCGCTACCCGCTCACCGGGGTGACCATCGGCGGGCGGTACTACGCCGCGGTGCAGGGCGCCTCGCTCCCCGGCGCCATCTGGGTGGACTCCATGCGGGCGGCGCTGCGCCACACCCCGCCGCTCGGCTTCGTCCCGCCCGACATGCGCCGGTTCGGCGGCGGCTTCACCCCGGGCCTGAAGGAGTACCTCGAGAAGCAGGCCGAGAAGGCGAGGAAGGCCCGGGAGAAGCAGAAGCGGAAGAAGAAGGAGCAGGAACGGCGGGAGGAGGAGCGGCGGGAACGGGAGACGGCCACGGCCGGCGACCCGCGTGCGGCGGACCGCCCCGGGACCGAGCCCGGCCGGCCGAGCGCCTCCCCCTCCACCGCCGGGGTTCGCGCCTCGGCGCGCACCCCGCAGCGGGCGGAGCGGCCGCAGCGGGCGGGTGCCGCGTCGGACGCCCGGCGCGGGGGCCCGTCCGCCACCGCACGGCCCCGGCACGCCGCGGGGCGCCCGGCCCACCGCGCGTCCGGCCGCCAGCGCGCGTTATGGACCGCACCGCCCGCGGCGTCCCGGCGGGCGGTGCCGCGGAGCGCCGCGGCGCCGCGCGCGGGATCCCACGGCACGCGGGCGCACCCTGCCCGATCACATGACACGCGGTCCCGGCCGGCGCGATCACAGGACGCGCGGTCACAGCCCGCACGGTCGCGTGACCCGCGGTCGCGGCCAGCCCGGCCACACGGCACGCGGTCCCGGCCGGCGCGATCACAGGACGCGCGGTCACAGCCCGCACGGTCGCGTGACGCGCGATCGCAGCCTGCCCGGCCACAGGGCACCCGGTCCCGGCAGGCGCGCGCGCCACGCACCACCGGACCGCGCGCGGGAACGAAGCGCACCCGGCCGCAGCACGGGCGCTCGCAGCACGCGCGATCCCAGCGGGCGCGGTCGCAGCGCGCGGCGGCGCCGCGCACGCGGTCGCCGCGCCCCACGGCCTCGCCCGGCGGCCACCGGGCCACCGGCGCCCCCGCGCCCGGGCCCGCCGTACCGAACGGCGCGCGGCCTCCGCGGCGGACCGGCGGCGCCGGGGACGGCACGCCGGCCGCGCGGCCCGGGGACCCCGCCCCGGCGGGCACCCCGGGCGGCGGGTCAGGCGCCGAGGCAGGCGGGGCCGAGGAGCTGCTTGAGGTCGCCCATGAGGGCCGGTGACGGGGTCACCCGGAGCCTGTCGTCGAGGCGGACCACCGTGGTGCGCGACCCGTTGTGGAGCTGCAGGTGCACCTCGGTGGTGCCGGGGTGCGTGGTGAGCACCTCCTTGAGCCGGCCGACCACCGGCGGGGTGCACCGGGAGAGCGGCATGCTCACCACCAGCGGCCCGTTCCCGGACGACTGGCTGAGGTCGGGGACGGTCACCTCCATCGCGATGAGCTTGGCGACCTCCTCCCGCTTGTCGACCCGGCCCTTGACGAAGACGATCGCGTCCTCGGCGAGGATCGTGGCGCAGAGCTGGTAGGTGGACGGGAAGATCATCACCTCGATGGAGCCCTCGAGGTCCTCGAGGGTGGCGAGCACCCAGGTGTCGCCCTTCTTGGTGATCTTGCGCTGCAGCCCGGAGAGGATGCCGCCGACGGTGACGACCTGCCCGTCGGGGTGGCTCTCGTCCTGGAGCGCGGCGATCGAGCAGTCCGACCCGGCCGCGAGGATGTGCTCCACGCCGAGCAGCGGGTGGTCCGACACGTACAGCCCGAGCATCTCCCGCTCGAACTGCAGCAGCGTGCGCTTGTCCCACTCCCCCGGCGGGACCTGCACGTCGAAGGTGGTGTCCTCGGCGCCCTCGACCGCCCCGAAGAGCGAGTCCTGGCCGATCGCCTCGTTCTTCTTGATGTCGATGACCGCGTCCACCGCCTGCTCGTGGATCATGAACAGGCCCTTGCGCTCGTGGCCGAGCGAGTCGAAGGCGCCCGCCTTGATCAGCGATTCGATCACCCGCTTGTTGCAGACCTGCGCGGGCACCTTCCGCAGGAAGTCGGCGAAGTCGGTGAACCGGCCCTTCTCCTTGCGGGCCTTGATGATGCCGTCCACCACGTTGGCGCCGACGTTCCGGACCGCCGACAGGCCGAACCGGATGTCCCCGCCGCGCGGGGTGAAGTCGAAGTCGGAGTCGTTGACGTCCGGCGGGAGCACCTTGATGCCCATCCGCCGGCACTCGTTCAGGTACAGCGCGCTCTTGTCCTTGTCGTCCTTGACCGAGGTGAGGAGCGCGGCCATGTACTCGGCCGGGTAGTTCGCCTTGAGGTAGGCCGTCCAGTAGGACACCAGGCCGTACGCGGCGGTGTGCGCCTTGTTGAAGGCGTAGTCGGAGAACGGGACGAGGATGTCCCACAGGGCCCGGATGGCCTCGTCGGAGAACCCGTTCTCCTTCATGCCCTTCTCGAAGAACTCGAACTGCCGGTCGAGCTCCTCCTTCTTCTTCTTGCCCATGGCGCGGCGGAGCAGGTCGGCGCCGCCGAGCGTGTAGTTGGCCACCTTCTGCGCGATGGCCATGACCTGCTCCTGGTAGACGATGAGCCCGTACGTGGTGCTGAGGATGTCCTTGAGCGGCTCCTCGAGCTCGGGGTGGATGGGCGTGATCTCCTGCTGGCCGTTCTTGCGCAGCGCGTAGTTGATGTGCGAGTTGGCGCCCATCGGACCCGGCCGGTACAGCGCGAGGGCCGCGGAGATGTCCTCGAAGTTGTCGGGCTTCATCAGCCGCAGCAGGGAGCGCATGCCGCCGCCATCGAGCTGGAAGATCCCGAGCGTGTCGCCCCGCGCGAGCAGCTCGTACGTCTTGGCGTCGTCGAGCGGGAGCTCGAGCAGGTCGATCTTCTCCCCGGTGTTCGCCTCGATCATCTTCAGGCAGTCGTCGATGATCGTGAGGTTGCGCAGCCCGAGGAAGTCCATCTTGAGGAGGCCGAGCGCCTCGCAGGTCGGGTAGTCGAACTGCGTGATGATCGCGCCGTCGGAGTCGCGGCGCATGATCGGGATGTGGTCGGTGAGGGGCTCCGACGACATGATCACGCCGGCCGCGTGGACGCCGGTCTGCCGGATCAGGCCCTCCAGGCCCCGGCCGAGGTCGATCGCCGCCTTGACGTCGGGATCCTCCTCGTACATCTTCCGCAGCTCGCCCGCCTCGTGGTAGCGGGGGTGCTCGGGGTCGAAGATGCCCGACAGCGGGATGTCCTTGCCCATCACCGCGGGCGGGAACGCCTTGGTGATCCGGTCACCGAGCGCGTACGGGTAGCCCAGGACGCGGGCCGCGTCCTTGATGGCGGCCTTCGCCTTGATGGTGCCGAAGGTGGCGATCATCGCGACCTTGTCGGCGCCCCACTTCTCGGTGACGTACCGGATGACGTCCGCCCGCCGGCGCTCGTCGAAGTCCACGTCGATGTCGGGCATGGACACCCGCTCGGGGTTGAGGAAGCGCTCGAAGATGAGGCCGTGCGGGATGGGGTCGAGGTCGGTGATGCCGAGCGCGTAGGCGACGAGCGAACCGGCGGCCGAGCCACGCCCGGGGCCCACCCGGATGCCGTTGTTCTTCGCCCACATGATGAAGTCGGCGACGACGAGGAAGTAGCTCGGGAAGCCCATCTGGACGATGACGCTGATCTCCTTCTCGACCAGCTCCCGGTGCTCGTCGTCCACCCCGTCCGGGAAGCGGCGGCGCATGCCCTCCCAGACCTTCTCCCGGAAGTACTCCTCCTCGGTCTTGCCCTCCGGGATGGGGAAGGTCGGCATCAGGTTCTTGTACTCGAAGAACCCCGTGGGGTCGACCTTCTCGGCGATCGCCAGCGTGTTGCGGCAGCCCTCCTGCCACAGGTCGGAGCTGTCGAGGGCCCGCATCTCCTCGGGGGTCTTGATGTAGTACTCGGTGCCCTCGAACCGGAACCGGTCCGGGTCGTTGAGCTGCTTGCCGGTCTGGATGCACAGGAGGGCGTCGTGGCCCGCCGCGTCCGACTGGTAGGTGTAGTGCGAGTCGTTGGTGACCACCGGGGGCAGGCCGAGCGTGCGGCCGATCCGGACCAGGTCGTCCCGGACCCGGCGCTCGATGTCGAGGCCGTGGTCCATGAGCTCCAGGTAGAAGTTCTCCTTCCCGAAGATCTCCTGGTACTTGGCCGCCGCCTTGAGCGCCTCGTCGTACTGGCCGAGGCGGAGCCGGGTCTGCACCTCGCCGGAGGGGCAGCCGGTGCTCGCCATGAGCCCTTCGGCGTGCTCGGCGAGGAGCTCGGCGTCCATGCGGGCCCACTTGCGGACGAACCCTTCGGTGTACGCGCGCGAGCTCAGCTTGATCAGGTTGTGCAGGCCGGTCTTGTTCCGCGCCCAGATCGTCAGATGGGTGTAGAAGCCACCGGCCGACACGTCGTCGCCCCGCTGGTGCGGCTCACCCCACAGGACCGGCTGCTTGTTGAACCGCGACTCGGGCGCGACGTACGCCTCGATGCCGATGATGGGCTTGATCCCGGCGGCGGTCGCCTGCTTGTAGAAGTCGTACGACCCGTGCAGGTTGCCGTGGTCGGTGATCGCGATCGCGGGCATGCCGAGCTCGCCCACGAGTTTGAACATCTGCTTCAACCGGGCCGCACCGTCGAGCATCGAGTACTCGGTGTGCACGTGCAGATGTACAAACGATTCGCCCATGACTTCCCTTAACCTTCGCCGCCTTCCGGGCCGCGCGGTCGCCGCCCGCTCTGCGGATCCGAGCCTACGCTCACCCGGGGTGCGGAGGGGAGGCGACGCCGCCGCGCCCTGGGCCGTCCTCCCCGTCCCGGGGCGGCCGGGCTGAGCGCCCGCCATCGGGCTCCGCCCCGGCTTCCTCCTCGGCGAGCCGGAGGCCCGCCTCGATGACCGCGTTCATGATCGGGGCGAGCCGGGCCGCGCCGAGGCGGGGCGCCCGGATGGCCATCGCGGCGACCACCTGGCGTTCCCGCTCCGGGTCCCGGCCGCGGAACCCTCCGACGGGCTTGAGCCGCTGGATGGTCCCGGCGAGCGCGGCGCGGCGCTCCAGCAGGGTCGCGAGCGCGGCGTCGACCCGGTCGATCGCGCGCCTCGCCGCGGCCAGGTCTCCGGGGTCCTCCCGGCGGGTGAGCGCGCCGAGGAGGGTCGCCGCCTCGTGCGCCTCGGCGATCGTCTGGGGGTCCGCGCCGGGATCGAGCAGGAGCCCGTCCGCTCCCGCGGCCACGGCCGCGCCGGCGAGCGCGGCGTCCCCGCCGAGCGCGGCGAGCACCGGCCGGCCGGACCGCTCCTTCGCCTCGCGCAGCAGCGCGAGGTCGGGCCCGCCGGTACGGCTCTCGCAGAGCACCACCCCGCCGCACCCTTCGGCGGCGCACCGGTCCGCGAGGGTGAGCAGCTCCGCCAGCGGCATGCCCGGGCCGCGCCGGAGCACCACCGGCCGGCCGAGCCGGGCGATCTCCTGGCGGAGGGCGGGGTGCCGCAGCTCCGCGGGGCCGATCACCACCCCGTCGGCGTGCCGGGCGATCGCGGGCAGGTCCGCGGCCGAGCGTGGCTCGGCGAGGAGCGGGCCCGGCCATGCGGACCGCTCCCGGGCGAGCACCTCGCCGGCCGGGCGTCCGCCGGCGGCGGGCAGGCTGACCCACCTCGCGTCGTGCCCGCCGAGGACCGCGACGGGGTGGCCGTCGCCGAGGAGGAGGCCGGCGATCCGCACGAGACGGCGATCCGATCGGGTTGTTCTCGACATCCGCACTCCGGGGAACGGGGACCGCGCCGTGCCCGTCACCGGACCGGCGCGGGCGGCGCCTCGGGACCGTTCCCTGCCTGGTGGCCGCGCCGCCGTACCGGGCACCGGTGCCGTGCTCTTGAACCTAGCAAGCCGCCGGTGGTGTCCTGCGCAACGCCGTTCACCACGTAGAGCGTCCTGCTCCGGCCCTGTGTGACCGAGTTGATCCCTTTGCCATCCGTGGGACGATTCATGGGTCGGAGGGAAGTTGATGTCGCGAGTGGAAAGCCGGCGCGTTGGAGGCCGGTACCACCTGGTGGAGCCGATCGGCCGCGGTGGCATGGGCATCGTGTGGCGTGCCCACGACGAGCTGCTCGATCGCGAGGTCGCGGTGAAGGAGATCCGCTACGACACCGCGATGGACGACGAGCTCAGCGATCTCAACCGCCGCACGCTGCGCGAGGCGCGGGCGGCCGGGCGGCTCACCCACCCGAACGTGATCGTGATCCACGATGTGATCGAGGAGGACGGGCGCCCGTGGATCATCATGCAGCTCGTCCCCTCGAAGTCGCTCGGCCAGGTGCTCCGGGAGAGCGGGCCGCTGCCGCCGGAGCGGGTGAGCGAGATCGGCCTGCAGATCCTCGAGGCGCTCCGCGCCGCCCACCGCGAAGGCGTGCTGCACCGTGACGTGAAGCCGGAGAACGTGCTGCTCACCGAGGACGGCCGGGTGGTGCTCACCGACTTCGGCATCGCCCGGCTGGAGGCGGACTCGACCATGACCCGCACCGGGCTGGTCGGCACCCCGGCCTTCATCGCGCCCGAGCGGCTCCGCGGCACGCCCGCGCTGCGCGAGTCCGACCTGTGGTCGCTCGGCGCCACCCTGTACGCGGCCGTGGAGGGGCGGCCGCCCCACGACCGCGGCATGCCCATGGCCACCATGCACGCGGTGCTCAACGAGGACCCGGCACCGCCCAAGCGTGCCGGGCGGCTCGCCCCGCTGCTGATGCGGCTGCTCGCCAAGGAGCCCGCCGACCGGCCCGGGTACGACGAGATCGCGCGGATGCTCCGCCAGGTCTCCCCCTCCCCGGCGTCCAGGTCCGGGACCGCCGCGGACGGCGCGGCCCGGAGCGCGGCCTCCACCGGGGCACCGGGCGCGGGCCCCGCCCCGACTCCGGTGCCCGCGCCCGGCCCCACCGCGGAACCGGCCGCCGCGGACGGATCCGCTGCCGCCGGCGACCGGTCGGAGCCGCCCGCCCCGGAGACCGTGAAGGCCGCCCGCACGGAGCCCGCCGGCGGATCCTCCGCCGCGCGGCCGGGGGGCAAGAGCGCGGGGCCCGAGGAGGACACCCAGGACCTGCCGGCGCCGCCGGCCGAGGCGGACGCCGCGCCGTCCACCCGCCTGGTCCGCCCCCGCCGTACGGCTGACGCGGAGGCGGGCACGGCGGGCGCGGAGTCGGGCGCTGCGGCCGCGAAGGCGGGCACGGCGGGCGAGCCCGGAGGAGCGCCCGATCGAGGCGGCGCCGGGGAAGAGCGGCCGGCCGCCGCGAAGGCGGATCGCCCGGACCGTTCCGAACCGGCCGGCCCCGCACCCGACGGCTCCGCCGATCGCGCCGGGGAGGACCCGGACGGCGGGCGGGAGCGGCCCGAGCCCGGCGCCTCCCCCGGCCGCGCCACCGGCGGCGGGGACGGCGGCGCCGCCGCTAGACCGGCCCCGGGCGAGCCGGCCGGCCGGGGCGACGCCGAAGCGGCCGCGGCACGGAAGCCGGCCGTGGCGGCCACCGCGACGAAGCCCCGCCCCGGGTCCTCCGGAACCGGGGTGCGGCCGGCGCAGCGGCCCATCGCCCGGCTCGCCGCCCCGGTCGACCGCGGCGTCGGGTCCATGGAGACCATCCGCGTCGCGGCGCCGCCCCGGCCGCGGCCCGGGCTCCGGCGGACCCTGCTCAAGCCGGTGGTGCTCCTGATCCTCGGGATGCTCGGCGTCGCCGGGATCGCCGGCTACCTCGGCATGCGGGCGGGCGGGCAGGACCCGGGGCGGCCCACGGACACCACGGTGACGGTCACCCCCTCGGCGTCGGCCAGCGGGCAGACGCCGTCGTCGCCGTCCGCGAGCGGCACCCCGGAGGGGTCGCCCACGCCGAGCGGCACGGGCGGCGAGCCCGCCGCCGTGCCCGAGGGCTGGTACCGGTACATGGACCGGACCGGGTTCTCGCTGGCGCTCCCCGCGGGCTGGCGGGTGATCCGCCGCAGCGGCACCCAGGTGTGGTTCGGCGGCCCCGGCACCCCCGGCACCCTGCTGATCGATCAGACCAGCTCCCCGAAGGCCGACGCGGAGAAGGACTGGAAGAACCAGGAGCGGTACGTGCGGTACCGGTTCCCCGGGTACAAGCGCATCAAGATCAAGAAAGTGGACTACTGGAAGACCGCGGCCGACTGGGAGTTCACCTACTCCGCCCGCGGCGGGCGGATGCACGTGGTCAACCGGGGCTTCGTCACCGACAAGCGCCACGGCTACGCCATCTACTGGAGCACGCCGGACCGGCGCTGGAAGAAGGACTACCACTACTTCAAGACCTTCACCGCCACGTTCCGGCCGGCGAAGTAGCCGGTACCGCCGGCCCATCGCCTCCGGAGGGCCCGGGCGTCGGGGCCCGGGCGCGGCCGGCCTGCCGGGCCTGCTCCGGACAGGCCAGGAGCCCGTCGATGCGTTCGTACGGCCAGGGCGGGCCCGGAGAGCCGCGCCCGGCGGCGTTCCCGCGCCGCATCCTCCGCGCCGGCCGTACGGCCCGCCATGGGGCGCGGCGCGGGGCGGAGCACCGAGCCGCCCGGCCCGCGGCCGGTCCGGCCCGGCCCAGCGGCCGGGGCACGCCGCCGGGTACCGGGTGCCGCACTCCATCCCGCGCCGCGCCCGGCCCCGCTAAGGGCCGGGTCAAGGCTCGGACGGGGATCACCAGGCTGTGGCAAAATCGCGCAGGTGCGCTTCATTGCCGATCTGCACATCCACTCCAAGTACTCCCGGGCCTGCAGCCGGGACTGCGATCTGGAGCACCTGACCTGGTGGGCGCGGCGCAAGGGCGTCACCCTGGTGGGCACCGGTGACTTCACGCACCCCGCCTGGTTCGCGCACCTGAAGGAGAACCTGGTCCCCGCCGAGCCCGGGCTGTTCCGGCTCCGGGACGACCTGGACCGGGACATCGCCCGGCGGCTGCCGCCCCGCCTCGCCGCCGCCGAGGTGCGGTTCATGCTCTCCGTGGAGATCTCCACGATCTACCGGCGGGGCGAGCGCACCCGCAAGGTCCACCACCTGGTGTACGTGCCGGACTTCGCCGCCGCGGAGGAGTTCAACCGGAGGCTCGGGCGGATCGGCAACCTGGGGTCCGACGGCCGCCCGATCCTCGGGCTGGACTCCCGGGACCTGCTGGAGATCACGCTGGAGAGCGGCGAGGGCTCCTACCTGGTGCCGGCCCACGTGTGGACGCCGTGGTTCGCGGTGTTCGGGTCGAAGTCGGGGTTCGACGCGATCGAGGAGTGCTACGACGACCTTGCCGGGCACATCTTCGCGCTGGAGACCGGCCTGTCCAGTGACCCGGCGATGAACTGGCGGGTCTCCCGGCTGGACGGCTACCGGCTGGTGAGCAACTCCGACGCGCACTCCCCGCCGATGCTCGGCCGCGAGGCCACGGTGTTCGACACCGACCTGGACTACTTCGCCGTGCTGCGCGCGCTCCGCACCGGGGAGGGGCACGCCGGGACGATCGAGTTCTTCCCCGAGGAGGGCAAGTACCACGTCGACGGGCACCGCAAGTGCGGCGTCCGGATGGAGCCGCGGGAGACCCGGGAGCACGGCGGGATCTGCCCGGAGTGCGGCAAGCCGCTCACGGTCGGCGTGCTCAGCCGGGTCGAGGAGCTCGCCGACCGGCCTGAGGGCGCCCGGCCGGAGGGGGCGGCCGGCTACCAGAGCCTCGTCCCGCTGCCGGAGATCATGGGCGAGATCCTCGAGGTGGGCCCGAAGAGCAAGCGGGTCCTCACCGAGATCGACAAGCTCACCGCCGCCCTCGGCCCGGAGCTGGCGATCCTCCAGGACGTGCCGGTCGAGGAGATCGCGGCCCACTCCCCGCTGCTCGCCGAGGCGATCGCGCGCCTGCGCCGCGGCGAGGTGATCCGGGAGGCCGGCTACGACGGCGAGTACGGCGTGATCCGGCTCTTCCAGCCGGGCGAGCTGAAGCGGGTGGCCGCGCCGGCCGCCCCGGCCTTGTTCGCCGACTCCCTGTTCGGCACCGGTACGGCCGAGCCCGCGGCGCCGCAGCGCACGCGGCGGCGCAAGCCCGCCGCGGCCGGGCGGGCGGAGACCGCGGGGCCGCGGCGCGCCCCGGAGCCGGCGGACGCGGCGGCGGTGACGGCCGAGGCTCCCCCGCCGGCCCCCGGCGCGGGCGCGGAGGCGGGGACCGGGACCTTGCTCGACGGGCTCGACCCCGACCAGCGCGCCGCCGCGGAGATCACGGACGGGCCGCTGCTCATCATCGCCGGGCCGGGCACCGGGAAGACCCGCACGCTCACCCACCGGATCGCCCACCTGGTCACCGGGCGGGGCGTGCCGCCCGAGCAGTGCCTCGCGATCACCTTCACCCGGCGGGCCGCCGAGGAGATGAGGGAGCGGCTCACCGCGCTCGTGCCCGATCAGGCGCCCCGGGTCACCGTCGCCACCTTCCACTCGCTCGGGCTGCAGATCCTCCGCGAGCAGCACGAGCGGGCCGGGCTGAGCCCATCGTTCGGCATCGCCGACCACGCCCGCCAGCTCGCGGTCGCCACCGAGGTCACCGGCGACGAGAAGGAGGCGCGCCGCCTGCTCGCCGCGCTCTCCCGCCACCGCCGCACCGGGGAGGGCGGGCCGGAGCAGGCCGAGTTCGCCGAGCGGTACGGCAAGGCGCTGCGCGGCCAGGACCTGGTGGACTTCGACGACCTCATCGAGCTCCCGGTGGCGATGCTGGAGGCCGATCCGGAGCTCGCCGCCGCGTACCGTGACCGGTTCCGCTGGATCTCGGTCGACGAGTACCAGGACGTCGACGAGCGGCAGTACCGGCTGCTGCGGCTCCTCGCCCCGCCCGGCGGCAACATCGCCGCGATCGGCGACCCCGACCAGGCGATCTACCGGTTCCGCGGCGCGGACGTGGGGTTCTTCCTGCGCTTCCAGGAGGACTTCCCCGGCGCCCGCACCGTGCAGCTCACCCGGAACTACCGGTCCGCCGCCACCATCGTCACCGGTGCGCTGCAGGTGATCGCACCGGCGAGCCTCGTGCCCGGGCGGGTGCTGCGGCCGGTGGGCGCGCACGGCGACGCCCGCATCGGGCTGCACGAGGCGGCCGACGAGCAGGCGGAGGCGGAGTTCGTCGCCCGGACGATCGAGCAGATGATCGGGGGCGCGTCCTTCCACGCGCTCGACAGCGGCCGCGTCGACTCCGACGGCGCCCAAGGGCTCGGGTTCTCCGACTTCGCCGTGCTGTACCGGACCGACCGGCAGGCCCGCGCGGTGATGGACGCGCTGACCCGGGCCGGGCTGCCGTTCCAGAAGCGCTCGCACGACCGGCTCGCCGACCGGCCGGGGGTGGAGCCGCTCCTCGCCGAGCTGGCGTACGCCGATCCCGCGGCGGGCGGCGCGTCCCCGGACGGCGCCTCCCCGGACGGTGCGGCGCGCCCGGTGCTGGACCGGCTCCGGCGGGCGGCGCAGGCCGTCCTCGACCGGACCCCGGAACAGGAGCGCGACCAGGCCGCCGCGGAGATCCACTCGGCGGTCGAGCTGCTCCGGCCGCTCGCCGAGCGGTGCGGGGAGGACCTGGACCGGTTCCGCACCGAGCTCGCGCTCGGCGTGGAGGTGGACACCTGGGACCCGCGCGCGGACCGGATCTCCCTGCTCACCCTGCACGCCGCCAAGGGCCTGGAATTCCCCGTGGTGTTCGTGGTCGGCTGTGAGGACGGGCTGCTGCCGCTGCGCCAGCCGGGGACCGCACCGGAGGACCTCGACGAGGAGCAGGTGCGCGAGGAGCGGCGCCTGCTGTTCGTCGGCATGACCCGCGCGCAGCGCCACCTCTACCTCAGCTACGCCATGCAGCGGACCCGGCACGGGGCCGTGCGGAAGACCGGCCGCTCCCCGTTCCTCGCCGACCTCGGCCGGGCGGTGTACGAGCGGATCGGCGAACCGGTCCGGCGCCGGCGCAAGCCCCGCGACGTGCAGCTCCGCCTCCTGTAGGCGCGGCCGGGGCGTCACCCTCCTGTGAGCCCGGCCGGGCGGCCCGCCCGCGGACACGGGCGGCGATACCGGGGCCACGCGGGCGCACCGGGCGTGACCGCCGGACCGGTGCGCGGAGCGCGCAGGCCCTGGATCGGGCTCCTCCAGGGGCCGGCGCCCGGAGGCCCGGGCACCCGGGGCCGGCATGGCCCTCCCGTGGTGGACGGCCCGTACCGGTTGCCCGGGCCGCCACGCGCGGGCTCTCCGGCGCGACCACCACGGGCCACCGCGCCCGGCCGTACCGCTCCCCCGCAGCGGCCGCCGGCGCACGCGCGGCGCACCTACCGCCGCCGCGCACCGGTCACGCGACGCGGACTGGAATTTCGCTCTGTTTGCCGTACGCTGCGTGCGTGGCATACGTCTTCGACACCGACACACGCGTGACCGGCCTGGCCGACGGCAGATACGCCGTGGAGATCACGGATCGCTGGAACGCGCTGGGCAACGTGCCGAACGGCGGATACCTCCTGGCGATCTGCCTCCGGGCGCTCGCGGAGGAGATGCCGTACCCCGATCCCCTCACCGTCTCCGCGAACTACCTGCGCCCGGGCGTCGTGGGCCCGGCCGAGGTGCACACGCGGATCGCCCGGGTGGGCCGGCGGATCGCCACGGGCGAGGCGACCCTGGTCTGCCAGGGCAAGGAGACCGTCCGGGTGGTGACGTCCTTCGCCGACCTCGACCAGGCCACCGGACGCACCACGCTGCTCGGGGAACCGCCGAAGCTGCCGGCCCCGGAGAAGCTCCCCGAGCTCATGGACGGCAGGACGCTGCCCGGGCTGACCGTGGTCGACCGGGTGGACTACCGGTTCACCGAGCCGCTCGGCTGGATGCTCGGGCGGCCGAGCGGCGAGCCGTCCTGGGAGTTCTGGATGCGGTTCAAGGACGGCCGGCCCGCCGACCCGCTGTCGCTCTCCTTCTTCGTGGACGCCATGGCCCCCACCGTGCTCGACCTGGGCGAGCTCGGCTCCACCACCGTCCAGCTCACCGTGTACCTGCGCGGGCGCCCGGCCCCCGGATGGCTCGCGTGCCGGGTCGGCACCAGGTACCTGACCGGCGGCTTCCACGAGGAGGACATGGAGATCTGGGACTCCACTGGGACGCTGGTCGCCCAGTCCCGGCAGCTCGCCCTGGTGCTCGGCTGACGGCGGCCCCGGCCAGGCCGGGCCCGCGTACCCCGGTTCGCGCGCACCCGAGCCCGGCGCGCCCCTCCGCGGCACCCCTCCGGCCGCCGGGCCGGCGCGCACACCGGGACGCACGCCGGGCCCGGCCGCGCTCAGGCGTTCTCGTCCGAAATGATCTTTAACGAGCGGGCCAGGTCGTCGGGGTACTCGGCGGTGAACGACATCCACTCCCCCGTCACCGGGTGCTCGAAGGCGAGCGTGATGGCGTGCAGCCACTGCCGGTTCACACCCAGCTTCGCCGCGAGCGTGGGGTCGGCGCCGTACATGAAGTCGCCGACGCACGGGTGCCCGAGCGCGGACAGGTGCACCCGGATCTGGTGCGTGCGGCCCGTCTCGATCTTGACGTCGAGCAGGGAGGCCGCCCGGAACGCCTCGATCGTGTCGTAGTGGGTGATGGCCTCCTTGCCGCCGGCGACCACCGCGAACCGGCCGTCCCCGGAGGGGTGGCGGTCGATCGGGGCGTCGATGGTGCCGCGCAGCGGGTCCATGTGCCCCTGCACCATCGCGTGGTAGCGCTTCTCGACCTTGCGCTCCTTGAACGCGCGCTTGAGCCGGGCGTACGCCAGCTCGCTCTTGGCGACGACCATCGCGCCCGTGGTGTTCGCGTCGAGCCGGTGGACGATCCCCTGCCGCTCGGCCGCGCCGCTGGTGGACACCCGGTGGCCGGCGCCCAGGAGCCCGCCGAGCACGGTCGGGCCGGTCCAGCCCACGGTGGGGTGCGCGGCCACGCCCGCCGGCTTGTTGATCACGATGATGTCCTCGTCCTCGTAGAGGATCGACATGCCGGGGATCGGCTCCAGCCGGGGCGCGGGCGGGGCCGGGGGCGGGGGGATCGTCACGTCGAGCCACTGCCCCGCGCGCAGCCGATCGGACTTGGACGGCACCGCGCCGTCCACGAGGACGTCCCCGGCGGCGATCAGGTCGGCGGCGCGGGTACGGGAGAACCCGAACAACCGGGACAACGCGGCGTCGAGCCGCTCCCCCTCCAGACCCTCAGGTACCGGAAGGCTCCGCTGCTCACCCATGCACATCCTCCCCCGTATCCCGAGTGCCGTCGATCTGATAACCGCGCCAGGAAAGGATGACCGCGAGAATCCCGCCGCAGACGATCGCCGAGTCGGCGAGGTTGAACACCGGGAACCTGGTGACCGGGAACACCTGGATGAAGTCGACCACGTGCCCCTGCAGCGGCGCGGGCGCCCGGAAGATCCGGTCGGTCAGGTTGCCGAGGGCGCCACCGAGCAGCAGGCCGAGCGTGACCGCCCAGGGCGCGCTCCGGAGCCGCCGCGCGGTGCGGATGATCGCGATCACCACGACCGCCGCGATCACGGTGAACACGATCGTCATGCCGGTCCCGATGCTGAACGCAGCCCCGGGGTTGCGGATCACGTTCAGCAGCAGCACGCCGGGGATGACCGTGACGGGTTCCTTGTGCTCGAGTAAGCCGACGACGAGGAACTTGCTCCCCAGATCGAGGGCGTACACCACCGCGGCGAGGACGGCCAGCAGACCCACCCTCCTCCGCCGGGGCGGCGCGGGCTCGGGGGCGGGGTCATTCAGCGGCGCTCCTCCCGCTGCTTGCATGTCACGCACAGCGTCGCCCTCGGGAACGCCAGAAGACGCTCCTTGCCGATCGGCTTGTGGCACGATTCGCACTCTCCGTAAGTCCCTGCGTCGACCCGGGCGATCGCCCGCTCGTTCTGCGCGATCAGATCCCGCGCATTCAGGGTAAGGGCGATCTCTCGCTCACGCTCAAACGCCTTGGCCCCGGCGTCGGCGGTGTCGTCCCCGGCGCCCTGGCTGACCTCCCCGGACGCGAGCTGCTCCTCCATCCGGGCGACCTCGGCCTTGAGCTCCTCGATCTCACGCACCAGCCGCTTGCGTACCTCGTCCAATTCGGCCGCCGTCCAGGTGTTGTCACCGGCGGCGGTCCCGGTCCGTGGCGCGTGCATGGCCATTGCGGGCCTCCCTCGTAGGAGCTGGTCATGGGCGCAGAGCGTGTCCGGGCATCGTACGCCACGGACGCCCCGGGCGGGCGCCTCATCGCGGCGGGTTCAGCCCTCGCGCAGCCGGGCGGCGCGCCGCGCGAGCTCCTCCTCGTCCCCGGCGATCTCGACGACCTTGTCGCGCGCCGTCGCACCCGAGACGAGACGCACGTCGCCCCGGCGGACGCCGAAGGCCGACGCGACGGCCTTCAGGGCCGCCTCGGTCGCCCGCCCGTCGACCGCTGGGGCGCACACCCTCACAACGATGGCGCCATCGCCGTATGTTCCTCCCACGTATTCCCTGGATGCGCCCGGTCGTACCCTGATGCTCACTCGCATGCCGGGAAGCCCTTCTGGCCAGTCTGCGTTATCTTCATAGTTTGCAAGGCGTTGATGGGGACGAGTACCTCCGCATCCACTCGCTTCAGCGACCCGGGGACGGTGTGAGCCCGGGGCGGGTCGCGGTGGGAAGATCACCCCGGAGCCGCCGGAAGAAAGGCCTCCCCGGCTGAGTAGAACCGGCAGCAAGCGAAATGAGTGGGCGCCCGGCCGCCCGGGCGTCAAGAAGGGTGGTACCGCGGAGCCGTCCCGGCTTCGTCCCTTCGCGCCATGTCCGTTCCACGCGTGGAGGTTCCCGCCCGACGATGTCCAACCACTACTTCCCCGCTCTCCCCGCGCAGGTCGACCTGCCCGCCATGGAACGCGAGGTGCTCAGGCGGTGGCGGGACGGGAAGGTGTTCGAGCGCTCGCTGGAGCAGAACGCGGACGGCCCCCCTTGGATCTTCTATGAGGGCCCGCCCACGGCGAACGGCATGCCCGGGGTCCACCACGTCGAGGCGCGCGTCTTCAAGGACGTCTTCCCCCGCTACAAGTCCATGCGGGGCTACTACGTGCCGCGCAAGGCCGGCTGGGACTGCCACGGCCTCCCGGTCGAGGTCGCGGTGGAGAAGGAGCTCGGCCTCTCCGGCAAGCCCGAGATCGAGTCGTACGGCATCGCGGAGTTCAACAAGCGCTGCCGCGAGTCGGTCCTGCGGTACGTCGACGCGTTCGAGCAGATGACCGAGCGGATGGGCTACTGGGTGGACATGTCCCAGGCCTACCGCACGATGGACCCCTCCTATATCGAGGCCGTCTGGTGGTCGCTCAAGGTGATCTGGGAGAAGGGCCTGCTCTTCCGCGACTTCCGGATCACCCCGTACTGCCCGCGCTGCGGCACCCCGCTCTCCGACCACGAGCTGGGCCAGCCGGGCGGGTACGAGACGATCAGCAGCCCTTCGGTGTACGTGCGCATGCCGGCGACCTCCGGCCGGCTCGCCGAGCTCGGGGCCTCGCTGCTGATCTGGACCACCACTCCGTGGACCCTGGTGTCCAACACGGCGGTCGCGGTGCACCCCGAGGTCACCTACGTCGCCGCCCGCCACGGTGACGAGGTGCTCGTCGTGGCCGAGCCGCTGCTCCGGCAGGTGCTGGGCGAGGACGCCGAGGTGGTGGAGCGGTTCTCCGGGGCCGAGCTGGAGCGCACGACCTACTCGCGGCCGTTCGACTTCGTCGACATCGCGGACGCCCACTACGTGACGCTCGGCACGTACGTGACCGTCGAGGACGGCACCGGCCTGGTCCACCTGGCCCCCGCGTTCGGCGCCGACGACATGGCCGTCTGCAAGCGGTACGGCCTGCCGGTGGTGAACCCGGTCGGCCCGGACGGCCGGTTCCTGCCCGACGTCCCGGTCGTCGGCGGGATGTTCTTCAAGGACGCCAACGGGCCGCTCACCGAGCTGCTGCGCGAGCGCGGCCTGCTGTTCAAGGGCGGGCACTTCGAGCACAGCTACCCGCACTGCTGGCGCTGCCACACCCCGCTGCTGTACTACGCCCTGCCGTCGTGGTACATCCGGACCACCGCGATCAAGGACCGGCTGCTCGCGGAGAACGAGCGGACCAACTGGTTCCCCGCCACGATCAAGCACGGCCGGTACGGGGAGTGGCTGCGCAACAACGTCGACTGGGCGCTGTCGCGGTCCCGCTACTGGGGCACCCCGCTGCCGCTGTGGATCTGCCCCGAGGAGCACGTCACCTGCGTCGGCTCGCTGAAGGAGCTCGGGGAGTACGCCGGGCGCGACCTGACCGGTCTGGACCCGCACCGCCCGTACGTGGACGAGGTGGTGTTCCCCTGCCCCACCTGCGGCGCCGAGGCCAAGCGGGTCCCCGACGTGATCGACGTCTGGTACGACTCGGGCGCCATGCCGTTCGCGCAGTGGGGCGCGCCGCACATCAACAAGGACGTCTTCGAGAAGTCGTTCCCGGGCCAGTTCATCTGCGAGGCCATCGACCAGACGCGGGGCTGGTTCTACTCGATGATGGCGGTCAGCACGCTCGTGTTCGACCGCTCGTCGTACGAGAACGTGCTCTGCCTCGGCCTGATCCTCGCCGAGGACGGCCGGAAGATGAGCAAGCACTTCGGCAACGTGCTGGAGCCGATCCCGCTCATGGAGCAGCACGGCGCCGACGCGCTGCGCTGGTTCATGGCCACCTCCGGTTCGCCCTGGTCGCCCCGCCGGATCGGCCACGGCGCGCTGGAGGAGATCGTCCGGAGGGTGCTGCTCACCTACTGGAACACGGCCTCGTTCTTCGTCCTCTACGCCAACGCCGAGTCCTGGTCGCCGGCGAAGCTCGCCGAGGCCCCGGCGTACGACCGGCGGCCGCTCATCGACCGGTGGATCCTCGCCGAGCTGCACCGGACCGTCTCCGAGGTCACCGCGTCGATGGAGGACTTCGACACGGCGCGGGCCGGGCGGCGGCTCACCGAGTTCCTCGACGACCTGTCCAACTGGTACGTGCGGCGCTCCCGCCGCCGGTTCTGGTCGGGTGAGGAAGCCGCCTTCGCCACGCTGTACGAGTGCCTGGAGACGGTCACCCGGCTGATGGCCCCGCTGGTGCCGTTCATCACCGACTACATCTGGGGCGTGCTGCGCACCCCGGACGACCCGACGTCGGTGCACCTGGCGCGGTGGCCGGAGGTGAAGAGCGAGCTGCTCGACCCCGAGCTGTCCGAGCAGATGGCGCTGGTCCGCCGGCTGGTCGAGCTGGGCAGGTCCGCCCGCGCCTCGTCGGGCGTGAAGACCCGCCAGCCGCTCGCCCGGGCGCTGATCGGCGCCCCCGGCTGGGCCGGGCTCCCCGGGGAGCTGCGCGAGCTGATCGCCGAGGAGCTGAACGTCCAGCGGCTGGAGGACCTCTCCTCGTTCTCGTCCGACCTGGTGACGTTCATCGTCAAGCCGAACTTCCGCTCGCTCGGCAAGCGCTTCGGGCCGCGCACCAAGCAGGTGGCCGCGGCGATCACCGCCGCCGATCCCACCGTGCTCGCCAAGACCCTGCGCGCCGGGGAGACCGCCACGGTCGAGGTGGCGGAGGTCGGCACGGTCGAGCTCGGCGCGGACGACGTGATCGTGACCGAGCAACCGCGCGAGGGCTGGGCGGTGGAGACCGGCGCGGTCGACACCGGCACCGGTGAGACGGTGGCGCTCGACCTCACCATCACCGACGAGCTGCGCCGGGCCGGCCTGGTCCGCGAGGTGATCCGCCTGATCCAGGAGGCGCGCAAGGCGACCGGCCTGTCCATCACCGACCGGATCGAGCTGTGGTGGTCGGCCGACGGTGAGCTGGCGGAGACCCTGCGGGCGAACGGGAGCGGCATCGCTGAGGAGGTGCTCGCGGTGAGCTTCACCGAGGGCGCGCCCGCCGAGGAGCTGCCCCGGCACGAGGACGCCGACCTCGGCCTCACCTTCCAGCTCAAGAAGGCCTGACCATACGAGGACCCTGGCCCCTCCGGACGGCCACCGCCCCGGAGGGGCTTTCTCTTGGTCACGCTCGGCGTCCTGGGCCGGCGTGCTCGCGGAGCGGCAGGCCACGCGTCCGGGGCGGCCGGCGCGAGGCCGGCCCGGGCGCCGATCCGTGGCTCGGCGCGCCTTCGCCCCTCGGGGCGGCGCCGAGAGAGGCACTGAGTCCGCGCCGACGGGATCACGCCGCAGCTGACGATCGAATCACCACGGGCACCGGCTCAGGGCACGGCAGTGTTCCCTTGGACCAGCGGAGATCGGCACTGGAGACGCCAGTGCGCCGCACGGTCACCGGTGGGCCCAACGGCTCGTACCGTCACCGGTGAAGGGGAATCCGGGCGCCCGTCCGCGGCATGGCGCGCTTCTGCGCCCGGGGGATCAGGAGTCGAGCCTGGAATCCCTGCGGCAGGACCACACCGCCGCAGGGTTCGACGATCACGCGGGCATCGGCGGTGGTACGGGGCGTGCCGCCCGGGCCATGGGGAATCGCCGACGGGAACCCGGACGGCGCTCTGCCGCCGTCACGGGCGAAGGCCGACCCGGGCGCCGATCCGCGCGCGGCCGGAAGGCCGCGCGGTGCGGAAGGACGTTCAGGCGTTCTGGCAGACCGAGCAGTGCGTCAGCCCGGCCTGCTCGGCCTCTTCGACGGTCATGGTCTGCACGCCGTCCGCGCCCATCCCCTTGATGAGCGGGCAGTCGGTGCTGTGGTAGCGCCGGGTGCCGATCATCACCGTCACCCTCGTGCCGGGGGCGAGGCGGTCACGCCCGGCGGCCGGCTCGTCCTCGGCCTGGCCGGATGGCCGCGATTCCTCGCTCGCGTCCTCGGACCGGTGCGGTGCCTCCGGGGCATCCGAGGCGGGATCGACGCTGCCCGTGGGCTCGGATCCCGGGCTCCCGGCCGGCTCCGTCCCATCCGCCGGCCGGCCCGGTTCGTGGGCCGGCTCTGCCGGCTTCGGGGAGGACGGGCTCGCCGCCTCGGCCGAAGGGCCGGCGTCATCGGAGGTCGGCCGGTCGTCCTGCCGTGGGCCTGTGCCGCCGCCCGCGCGCGGTGGCGCACCCTGGCCGTCGCGGTCCTGGGCTGGCCGGGCGGGCGGGCGGGCGATCGCCGGGATCACGGCCGTGTCGTCCGCCTCGTCGTAGGTTCCGGGATCGCCGGTGCCGGGCTGGCCGGCCACCGGCTCGGCGGCCTGCTCGGCGCTCTGTCCACCGTCCGGCCGCGTCACGGGCCGGGACGTTCCCGGGGTTTCCCCCGCCGCGGCGGCCGCCGCCTCATTCGTGGGGCGGTCCGGCTGAGCCGTGGCGTCCGGGGCGTCACCGGGCTCCTCGGGCCCGCCACCGGCCTGCTCCGGGTCCGGTGCGGCCGGGGTTGCGGCGTCCGTGGCCTCCGCGTCGGCTGGAGCGCCCGATGCCTGCTTCTCGGCCGATGGTCTGGCCGCCGTGGTCGCGTTGGGCCGGAACCAGCTGAACGCGCCCGGCTCGGCTGCGGCGGCCTCCCGTGGTGCGGCCGAGGGTTCCGCCTGTGCGCTGCCGGCGGTCGTGCCGCCGGTCACCGGAGCATCGCCTGCGGCCGTGACGCGGGTCTCCGCCGTGGCCTGATCGCCGCCGTCATCCGGCGCGGACCGGTCCTCGCGGGCCGTGCCGGTCTCCGCCTCGGGGGAGACCTTCTCGGGCGAGGCCGCTTCGTCCGCCTTCTCTCGCGGGCCGTGGCCGGTCTGCCCGGGCCGGGAGGAGCCACCCGGCTCGGCCGCCCGGTCCGGCGGCCCCGTCTCGTCGGCCGGCCGTTCCCGGCCGGTCGGCGGCGTCACGGCGGTCGCCCCGCGGCCGTCCGCTTCCCGCGCCTCCGCCGCGTGGGCGGAGATCTCGGCCAAGCAGGCGGTGCAGGGGGTGAACCCCTCTTCCCTGGCCTCCTCGTGGGTGAGCTCCTCCACCTGGCGCCCCACGACCTGGCGGCAGCTCGGCAGATGGAAGCGTCTGCGCCCCGGAATCACCACCACGATCGCATCAGGGGCGAGACCCCGGCCATCATGAGCCGCCGGTCGGAGAGTCGGCGCCGCCGCCTGGAGGCGCCCAGGCGGAGCGGAGGGCGGCTGCGTTCCCGGCTGTGCCACCGCCACCGGGCTGGCCATCGGCGGCGCTCCACCGAGCGCCACGCCGACCGGCAGGACTCCCTGCGGCGCGAACGACGCGACCGACGTCCCCTGTGGGGAGGCGGGAGCCTGTCCGGCGGTGCGCCCACCGGCGGGGAACAGCTCATGCCGGCGCAGCAGCACCCCGATCAGCAGGCAGACCGCGGCGAGGGCGCTGATCACGATCGACCACATCACCAGGAAGGGAGTGGCCAGCACCACACCCGCGATCAGCAGGATGATCGCGGCCAGTACCAGCGCCGCACTGACGAGGATCACGATCGGCTCTCCACGTCACCGCACGCGGCCAGGGGGAAATGCGTTCCGCTCACCGTCGCTCGGGGTGCGGGCCCTCCGGCCCGGGGAAGCCACCGGTGTGCTGGGTGGGTTCCTGCACGTAGACGTTCGGGGACACCTGCATCGGCTGGCCGCCCGGCGGCACGGTGTGCGCCATGGCGTGCGCGCCCGTGTCGGGGGCCGGGAAGCCGCCGGTGTTCTCCGAGGCCACGTTGAGCTCGGCGAGCTGGTTCTCCAGGTACAGCTTGAGGCGGCTGCGGTACTCGCGCTCGAAGCTGCGGAGCTTCTCGACCTTGCGCTCCAGCTCGTCGCGGGCCTGCACCAGCGAGCCCATGGCCTGGCGGTGCCGCTCCTGGGCGTCGCGCTCCAGGGTCTCGGCCCGGGCCCGGGCGTCGCTGATGATCTGCTCGGCCTGGCGGCGGGCCTTGCTGAGGATGTCATCGGCCTCGCGCCGGGCGCGGGTCACCGTCTCGTCGGCCTCCCGCCGGGCGTCGGCGATGGCCTGGTCCGCGGTCTGCTGGGCGAGCGCGAGCACCCGGGCCGCGGTGTCCATGTTGTCCTCGCCGGGCGGCATGCCCACCCCGGCGGGCGCCGGCTCGGGACGGGCCGGCTCCGGGGCCCTCGGCTCCGCCTGAGGAGGCATCATCTCCGGCTTCGGCTCCGCGACCGGGGCCGCGGCCATCTGCTGCATCTGCTGGCCGGGCACGTTGACGCCTCCCGGTACCTTGCCCCGCAGGCACTCGGCCAGCTTCGCACGGAGCTCCTCGTTCTCCTGGATCAGGCGGTCGAGCTCGGCCTCGACCTCGTCGAGGAACGCGTCGACCTCCTCCTCGTCGTACCCCGGCCTGAGGCGGGTGGTACTGAACTGCTTGTTCCGCACATCAGCGGGCGTCAATGGCATCTGGGTCTCCTTGGCGCGCTTGGAGTCTGTCCGGCGGGACGGTACCCGATCAGCGAAGCGCGGACATAATTTGGATCAAGACCAAGACCACAATGAACAACACTGTGAAGCTCAGGTCCAACGCCACCGTACCCAACCGGAGTGGCGGGATGAAACGGCGGAGGTACTTGAGCGGGGGATCGGTCACCGTGTATATGGCCTCCGCCAGCACCAGGACGACCCCGGTGGGGCGCCAGGAGCGGGCGAACGCCAGGACCATGTCGAAGATCATCCTGCCGATGAGCAGCAGCAGATAGATGGTCAGGGCGAAGATCAAGAGCTCTCTAACGATCGCCACTGTCCAGCCCCGCTTCCATCCGGTTCCGCTGCCTCCGGTCCTCTCGGGTACCGTTCAACCGGTCATTGCTCATGGTGGAACTCTAACCCTCGTTCAAGAAGCCGCGTTCAGCGATTCGGGCCTTGTCCTCGGCGGTCACCTCGACGTTGGCAGGGGACAACAGGAACACCTTGTTCGTAACACGTTCGATGGTGCCGTGCAGGCCGAAGATGAGACCTGCCGCAAAATCGACGAGGCGCTTCGCATCGCTGTCAGCCATCTCGGTCAGATTCATGATGACCGGCGTGCCCGCCCGGAAGTGCTCGCCGATCATCCGCGCCTCGCTGTAGCTGCGGGGATGGACGGTGGTGATCCGCGCCAGATCCGCGGTCCGGCGCTCGGGAGCGGGGCTCTGCGCATGGGCGGCGGGCTCGGCCGCGGCGGCGTCCTCGCCGGCGGCCTCCGCCGCGTGCGCCTCAGAGGCCCTCGAGCCGCGCCGCGGCTGCTCGTACTCCTCGGCGTCGCCGTCGCCGTACTCCTCGTCGGCGAACTCGCCCGAGTACCTGTCCTCGTAGCGGTCGTCCTCCACCAGACCGAGGTAGACCGCCATCTTGCGCATCGCGCCGGCCATCGCTCGTCGTCCTCCCGCGTCGTGCGTGCCGTCAAGGTCCGTCGGGGCAGGCCAGGCGGCAGCCGTCACCTTGGAGCTCCCGCTGACGGCCTCTATCGGAGATGTTCAAGGTCCACTTGGGGGACATTACCTGACGAAGGTCTTCCTGCGGCCGAGCAACGCCGTACCGATCCGCACGTGTGTCGCACCACACGCGATCGCCTCGGCCAGATCGCCGCTCATGCCCGCGGAGATGATCCCGGCGTCCGGGTGCTCGGCCTGGACGGCGCGCGCGATCTCCCGTAGCCGTGCGAACGCCTCGGCCGGGTCCCCGCCGAGCGGTGCGACGGCCATGACCCCGCGCAGGCGGAGCCCTTCGGCCGCCGCGATCTGCCCGGCGAGGTCGAGCACCTCCTCCGGCCGGGCCCCGCCCCGCCCGCTCGTCCCCTCGGGCGTGGGCGGATCCAGCGAGACCTGCACGAGGCAGCCGACCTCACGGCCGGCCCGCACCGCCTCCCGGCTGAGCACCGTCACCAGGCGGGAACGATCCACCGAGTGGATCAGATCGGCATACCGGACCACCGACCGGGCCTTGTTGGTCTGTAACTGGCCGATGAAGTGCCAGGTCAGGTCGAGATCGGCGCATTCGGCGACCTTGGCCGACGCCTCCTGATCGCGGTTCTCCCCGATGTCCGTCACGCCGAGCCCGGCGAGGAGCCGGATGTCGGAGGCCGGGTAGGTCTTGGTCACCGCGATCAGCGTGATCTCGGAGCGCCGCCGCCCGGCGGCCCGGCAGGCCTCCTCGATCCGCTGCTCGACCCGGGCCAGGGCCGAGGCGAGCTCCTCCCGGCGCTCGGCCTCCGCGACGGTTCCGGTGCCGTACGGATGGGAGCTCACTTGAGGAAGTCCGGCACGTCGAGCTCCTCCTCCTGCTCCTCGAACACCACCGGGCGCCGGGGCCCGGGCTGGCCGATCCGCGAGGTGATCGGGGTCGGCGGCTCGGGCGTGGGCCGCGGGATCGACACCGGCCCGGTGGCCGTGCCCGCCTCGGTCCTGCCGTCCTCCGGCTCCCGGGGGAACGGCGCCGCGACCGGCTTCTCCTGCTGGGCCGCGGCAGGCTGCGCCTTGTCGGCCGGCTCCGGATCCGCCTCCTGCGCCGCCGGGGCGGAGAGCGGCGGATCCGCCGGTGCCGCCTGCGCCGGGACCGACACGGCGGCGCCCGATGCGGGCTCCGGCGCGGCCGCCGGGGCCGTCCCGGTGGTCTGGCGCGACGAGAGCCGCCCGGCCGGGTCGGGCTCCGAGCGCTCCGCGGGCTCGGCGGAGGACTGCTCGGACCGCTGCTCCGACCGCGTCGGCGAGGTGAGCGTCACGCTCGGCCGCGATGGCACGGCGGGCCGGGAGGGCTGCTGGGACCGGGGCATCGGCGTGACGTTCGACGACTTCTTGTGCACGGGCTCGTCGAAGCCGGCGGCGATCACCGTCACCCGCACCTCGTCGCCGAGCGCGTCGTCGATCACGGTGCCGAAGATGATGTTCGCGTCCGGCGCCGCGGCGTTGGCGACGAGCTGCGCCGCCTCGTTGACCTCGAAGAGGCCGAGGTCGGAGCCGCCCGCGATGGAGAGCAGCACCCCGTGGGCGCCGTCGATGCTCGCCTCGAGCAGCGGGCTCGACACCGCCATCTCGGCCGCGGCGACGGAGCGGTCGTCCCCCCTGGCCTGGCCGATGCCCATGAGGGCCGACCCGGCCCCGGACATGACCGACTTGACGTCGGCGAAGTCAAGGTTGATCAGACCCGGGGTGGTGATCAGGTCGGTGATGCCCTGCACACCCGACAGCAACACCTGGTCGGCCGCCTTGAACGCATCGAGCACGCTGACCTGGCGGTCCGATATCGACAGCAGCCGATCGTTGGGAATGACGATCAGCGTGTCCACCTCTTCGCGAAGCGCCTCGATGCCCGCCTCGGCCTGCATGGCCCGGCGCTTGCCCTCGAAGCTGAACGGCCGGGTGACCACCCCGATCGTCAGCGCGCCGAGGGACCGGGCGATGTTGGCCACGACGGGTGCGCCGCCGGTGCCGGTGCCGCCGCCCTCACCGGCGGTGACGAAGACCATGTCGGCGCCCTTGAGGACCTCTTCGATCTCCTCACGGTGGTCCTCGGCCGCCTTACGGCCCACTTCCGGGTTGGCGCCTGCGCCCAAGCCCCTGGTGAGCTCACGGCCGACGTCGAGCTTGACGTCGGCGTCACTCATCAGCAGCGCCTGGGCGTCCGTATTGATGGCGATGAACTCGACGCCCTTGAGTCCCTCTTCGATCATCCGGTTGACGGCGTTGACACCGCCGCCGCCGATGCCGACGACCTTGATGACCGCGAGGTAGTTCTGCGGTGCTGCCACGACGAGGGGCCCTTCCGCTCTTGCGTTTCCTAGCGGGCAATGCCCGCGCTGACTACGTAAACTCTCACCCTCAAGTTGAGATTTAGAGTTATGTCAACCTGAGGATTGATACGGACAGTAGGGTCGCCCATCCCCACGGGTCAACTAACCGCGCCGCAATGCCGCCCGGCGTGTCGCGCACTGTCCTTTTCGCGCGATGCCGGGCCTCGCGGAATGTGAGACGTGTCATTTCACCGTCACCACCCGCGGTGAGCTGACATCGTAAAAGGTTCCGGGCTTGCTGAGTGCGGAGGCGAGGTTTCTGCTCTTCTGAGCCGCGTGCCTCGCATCCCCCCACAGCACTGTACGGCCATCGGCGAGCCGCAATGTGATCGACTTCGCCGACGGCGCGCGCACCTCGGCCACCCGCGCGGCCAGGCCGGGCGGGAGCGCGTGGAGCACGCTGAGCGCGGCGCGGACCGCGGGATCACCGGGGTCCGGTCCGCCCCGCAGCACCGGAAGCCGCGGCGCGTTGGCCACCCGGCCGAGCACCACGCCGAACCGGTCGACCACCAGCACGCGGTCGCCCGCGGGGATCACGGCGATCGGGGTCCGCTCGACCACGGAGATCCGGAGCGTGCCGGGCCATCCGCGCGCCACGCGGGCCGACTCCACCTCGAGCACGCCGCGCACCCGGCGCTCGACCTCGCCGAGGTCGACCGCGGCGAGCGGGGTTCCGGTGGGCACCCCGGCGGCGGCGCGGACCCGCTCCGCGAGCGCCGCCGAACCCCCGGTCACCTCGATCTCGCGCACCCCGAGCAGGGGCGAGAAGAACACGACCCAGGCGGCCGCACCGGCCACCGCGCCGGTGAGCAGGATCACCAGCGCCGCTCGCCGCAGGGCGGGGATCACCGGGCCGCCAGCTCCTCCACGATCCGCGGGCCGAGCTCGGTCACGTCACCGGCGCCCATGGTGAGCACGATGTCCCCGGGACGCGCCCGGCCGGCGACGAGGGCGGGCACGCTCTCCCGGTCCGGGGCGTAGACCACCCGGTCGGCCGGGAGCGGCACCCGCTCCGCGATGAGCGCGCCGGTGACCCCGGGCTCGGGGTCCTCCCGCGCGCCGTACACGTCGAGCACGATCACCTCGTCCGCGAGCCCCAGGGCCGCGCCGAAGGCGTCGGCGAAGAACCTGGTCCGCGAGTACAGGTGCGGCTGGAACACCGCGATCACGCGGCCCCGGCCGGCGTTCACCTCCCGGGCGGCGCGCAGGTCCGCGGTGAGCTCGGTCGGGTGGTGGGCGTAGCTGTCGAACACCGCCACGCCGCCCGCCTCGCCCTTGGCCTCGAAGCGGCGCTTGGCCCCGCCGAAGGCGGCCAGGCCCGCCGCGACCTCGCCGAGCGGCAGCCCGAGCCGGTCGGCCACGGCGATCACCGCGGTCGCGTTGAGCGCGTTGTGCCGGCCCGGTACGGCGAGGCGCACCCGGAGCGGCCACCCGGGGCCGGGCGAGCCCGCCGCCACCGCGAACTCCACCCCGAGGCCCTCGGGCACGACGTCGACGGTCCGGTAGTCGGCGCCGGCGGACTCGCCGTACGTGACGACGGTGAGACCGCGCTCGCGCGCCGGGGCGGCGAGGGCGGCCGAGCCGGGGTCGTCGGCGCAGAGCACGAGCAGCGACCCGACCCGCTCCACGAACCGGGCGAAGCTCTCGTGCACCGCCCGCACGTCGCCGTAGTTGTCGAGGTGGTCCGCCTCGACGTTCGTGACGATCGCGATGGCGGGCCGGAGCATGAGGAACGACCCGTCGCTCTCGTCGGCCTCCGCCACGAACAGGTCCCCGGCGCCGTCGTCGGCGCCGAGGCCCGTGGTGGCGAGCAGGCCGCCCACGCAGTACGACGGGTCGGCGCCGCACTTCTGCAGCGCCACGGTGAGCATCGAGGTGGTGGTGGTCTTCCCGTGGGTCCCGGCCACCGCGATGCCGGTCCGGCCCTCCATCACGGCGGCGAGCGCCGCGGCCCGGGGGATCACGCGCAGGTTCCGGCGGCGCGCCTCCTGCAGCTCGGGGTTGGAGTCCCGGATCGCCGTGGAGACGACGACCGTGTCCACGTCCCCGACGTTCCCGGCGGCGTGGCCGATGTGCACGGTGGCGCCCAGCTCGCGGAGCTCGGCGAGCACCGCGGAGTCGCGCACGTCGCTCCCCGAGACCCGCACGCCGCGCTTGAGCAGGATGCGGGCGATGCCCGACATCCCCGCTCCCCCGATGCCGATGAAGTGGACCCGGCCCAGCTCGGCGGCCGGGACGGGGTCCACGGGCTTGACCAGGCTCATTTGGACGCGATCTCCAGAACCTTCCTGGCGAGTGCCACGTCCGCGTCCTTCCGGCCCATGCGCGAGGCGGCCTCCGACATGGCGACCACCCGCTCCGGGTCGTTGAGGATCGGCAGCAGCGTCTCGATGATCCAGTCCGCCGACAGCTCGGCGTCCTCCACCATGATCCCGCCGCCGGCCTGGACGATCGGCTGGGCGTTGAGCCGCTGCTCGCCGTTGCCGTGCGGGAGCGGGACGTACGCCGCGGGCAGCCCCACGGCGGTCAGCTCGGCGCAGGTGAGCGCGCCGCTGCGGCAGAGCACGAAGTCGGCGGCGGCGTAGGCGAGGTCCATCCGGTCGATGTACGGCAGGATGACGTACTGCGGGTCGCCCGGCGGGGGCTCCTTCTCGACGGTGTTCTTCGGCCCGATCACGTGCAGCACCTGGATGCCGGCCTCACGGAGCCGGGGCGCCGCGTCGAGGGCCGCCTTGTTGATCGAGCGGGCGCCCTGCGAGCCGCCGAACACGAGCAGCGTGACCCGATCGGACTCCAGCCCGAAGTAGGACCGGGCCTTGTCGCCGAGGGCCATGCGGTCCATGTTGACGATGTCCCGGCGGAGCGGGATGCCGATGTACTGCGCGTTCGGCAGCGGCGTGTCGGGGTGCCCGGTGAAGACGTGCTCGGTGAGCCGGGCGCCGAGCCGGTTGGCGAGCCCGGGCCGCGGATTCGCCTCGTGGACGACGATCGGTATGCCCCGGCGCCGCGCCGCCAGGTAGCCGGGGGTGGCGACGTAGCCGCCGAAGCCGACGAGCACGTCGGCCTTGACCCGGTCGAGGATGCCGCCGGCGACGCCGATCGCGCCGGCGAGCCGGCCGGGGACGGTGAGGAGCTGCGGTGTGAGCGAGCGTGGCAGCGGTACGGCCGGCACGAGCTCGAGCTCGTAGCCGCGGGCGGGCACCAGCCGGGTCTCCAGGCCCCGTTCGGTGCCGAGGCAGGTGATCCCGATCGCCGAGTCGATCTCGCGTAGCGCATCGGCAAGCGCCAGTGCCGGTTCGATATGGCCGGCCGTCCCGCCGCCGGCGAGGACCACCCTCATGTCACTCCCTGTTCTGAGTCGTCCGAATCGCCGCCCGACGCTGCCGCGGCTGCGCCGGCGTAGCCGTGCCGTCACGCTTCGGGCGGCCACCCAAGCCAAGCCAGCTTAGAGCCCGGGCGGCGAATCCAGGGCCTCGCGCCGCCAGCGCCTCGGCGGCGCCGGGTTCCCGCTTGGCGAACGACAACAACATGCCAAGCGCGGCGAGCATGGGCAACAACGCCGAGCCCCCGTACGAGACCAGGGGCAGCGGGATGCCGGTGATGGGCAGGACGCCGATCACCGCGCCGATGTTCACGATCGCCTGCCCGGTGATCCACGCGACCGTGGCGGCCGAGGCGAGCCGGATGAACGGGTCGTCGATCCGGGAGGCGATGCGCAGCCCGGCGTAGCCGAGCAGGCCGTACAGCGCGACCACGATGAGCGTGCCCATCAGGCCGAGCTCCTCCCCCAGGATGGCGAAGATGAAGTCGCTCTCCGCGTGGGGGACCCAGTTCCACTTCTGACGGCTGCCCCCCAGGCCGATGCCGAACCAGCCCCCCGACCCGATCGCGATCAGGCCCTGGACGGCCTGGTAACCGCCGTCCTGGGCGTGGCTCCAGACGTCGAGGAAGCTCTTCAGCCGCTCCAAGCGGTACGGCTCGGCGATGATCATAGCCGCACTGGAGAGCAGGATGAGCCCGAGGATGCCGAGGAACAGCCGGACCGGCGTGCCGACCACCCACAGCAGGGACAGGAAGATCAGCATCAGCACGATCGTGGTGCCGAGGTCCCGCCCGAACATGACCATCACGGCGAGGAGCGCCGTGCCGGGCATCAGCGGGAGCAGCAGGTGGCGCCACTCGATGTACCGGCCGCGCGCCTTGCGGGCGAGCACGTCGGCGCCCCAGAGCACCAGGCCGAGCTTGGCCGGCTCGGACGGCTGGATGGAGAACGGGCCGACGGTGATCCACCGCTGGGCGCCGAGCAGCTCCTCGCCGACGAAGATCACCATGACGAGGCCGAGCAGCGACAGCGCCATGACCGGGTACCCGGCGAGGCGGAAGAACCGCGGCGGCAGCCGGGAGCAGATCCACATCAGCGGGATGCCGATCGCCGCCGACATCGACTGCTTGGCGAACCAGTAGAAGGGGTTGCCGGTGCGCTGCAGGGCCTCGATGCTCGACGCGCTGAGCACCATCATCAGGCCGAGCGCGAGCAGGAGCGCGCTGCTGCCGAGCACCAGGTAGTACGAGGTCAGCGGGCGGGCGAGCAGCTCCCGGAAGGAGCCGGTCAGGGTGCGGATCAGGCCCGGCTCGCTCCCGGCCGCGGGGGCGGTCACCGCTTCGCCAGCCGGCGCACGGCCTCGGCGAAGGCGTCGCCGCGCGCGGCGTAGCCGGCGAACATGTCGTAGGAGGCCGCCGCCGGGGCGAGGAGCACGGTGTCGCCGGGGGCGGCGAGTTTCGCGGCCTCGGTCACCACGCGATCCATGACTCCAGTGTCCTGGCCGGGCACCTCCACCACGGGGATGTGCGGGGCGTGTCGCTCCAGCGCCTCCCGGATCCGCGCCCGGTCGGCGCCGAGGAGGACCACGCCGCGGAGCCGCCCGGCCGCCTGCCGTACCAGGTCGTCGACGTCGGCGCCCTTGAGCTGGCCGCCGGCGATCCACACCACGGACCGGAACGCCGACAGGGAGGCGGCCGCGGCGTGCGGGTTGGTGGCCTTGGAGTCGTCCACGTAGTCGACGTCGCCGATCCGGGCCACGTGGGCGATGCGGTGCGGGTCCGGGACGAACTCGGCCAGGCCGCGCCGTACCGCGCCGGTGGGCACGCCGTGGGCCCGGGCGAGCGCGGCGGCGGCGAGCGCGTTCGCGACGTTGTGCGGGGCGAGCGGGCGCACGTCGGCGAGCGTGGCGAGCTCCTCGGCGGTGTGCCGCGGGTCGGGCACGAACGCCCGGTCGACGAGGAGGTCCTCCACCACGCCGAGCTGGCCGGGCCGCGGCGCGCCCAGGGTGAAGCCCACCACCCGGCGCCCGGCGGCGCGGTACGGCTCGGCGAGCCGGGCGCACCGCTCGTCGTCCGCGTTGTAGATCACGGTCGGCGCGTTGCGGAAGATCTTCGCCTTCGCCGCCGCGTACTCCTCCAGCGAGCCGTGCCAGTCGATGTGGTCCGGCGCCACGTTGAGCACCGCGGCCGCCAGCGGGGCGATGCCCGACGACCAGTGGAGCTGGAAGCTGGACAGCTCGACGGCGAGCACGTCGTACGGCTCGCGCACCGCCTCGACGATGGGGACGCCCACGTTCCCCACGGCGAGGGCCTTGAGGCCGGCCGCGGTGAGCATCGAGGTGAGCATGCGGACGGCCGTGGTCTTGCCGTTGGTGCCGGTGAGCGCGAGCCAGGGGGCCGCGCCGTCGCCGCGCAGCCGCCAGGCGAGCTCCACCTCGCCGATCACCTCGATCCCGGCGGCGGCCGCCGCGGCGAGCAGCGGGTGGTCCGGCCGCCATCCGGGGGAGGTGACGACGAGGGACGCGCCCTCGGGGAGCTCGGGCTCGCCGAACCGCACCTCCACGCCGAGCGGGGCGAGCTCGGCCGCGGCCGCCCGCTGCCGCTCCCCGTCGTTCCCCTCGAGCACGATGACGCGCTCTCCCCGCCTCGCCAGCGCCCGGGCGGCGGCGAGGCCGGAGACCCCCAGTCCGGCGACGACGACGCTCACTACTTCGGCATCCATTCCACGTAGAAGAGGACCAGCCCGGCGGCCACGCAGAGCGCGGCGATCAGCCAGAAGCGCACCACGATGGTGGTCTCCGCCCAGCCGGAGAGCTCGAAGTGGTGCTGGAGCGGGGCCATCCGGAACACCCGCCTGCCGGTCAGCTTGAAGAAGCCGACCTGGATGATCACCGACATGGTGATGATCGCGAAGAGGCCGCCGAGGATCACGAGCAGGAGCTGGGTCCGGGTGGTGAACGCGAGACCGGCGATCACGCCGCCGAGCGCGAGCGACCCGGTGTCCCCCATGAAGATCTTGGCCGGGGGCGCGTTCCACCACAGGAAGCCCAGGCAGGCGCCGAGCACGGCCGCCGCGACCACGGCCAGGTCGAGCGGGTCGCGCACCCAGTAGCAGTTGGGGCCGAACCCGACGCTGGTGCAGCTGTTGCGGAGCTGCCAGTTGCCGATCAGCACGTACGCGGCGAGGACCAGGCAGGTGGCGCCCGTGGCGAGGCCGTCGAGCCCGTCGGTGAGGTTCACCGCGTTCGAGAACCCGACGATGAAGAAGAGCACCCAGAGGGTGAAGCCGATGATGCCGATCGACGGCCCGAAGTCGCGGAGGAAGGAGAGCCGGGTCTCGGCCGGGGTGAGCGCGTAGGCGTTAGGGAACCGGATCACCAGCGCGGCGAAGACCGCGCCGACGATGAGCTGGCCGAGGGCCTTGGCGCCGCTGCGCAGCCCCAGGCTCCGCTGCTTGTAGATCTTGATGAAGTCGTCGATGAAGCCGACGACCGCCAGGCCGGTCATCAGGAACAGCACCAGCAGCCCGGACGCTGTCGGCGGGTCGGAGTCGAAGGACACCATGCTGACCAGGTGGGCGGTGAAGTACCCGCAGAGCGACGCGATGACGATCACCGTGCCGCCCATGGTCGGGGTGCCCTTCTTGTCGTAGTGGCCGGACGGCCCCTCCTCCCGGATGTTCTGGCCGTAGCCGCGCCTGGCGAAGATCCGGATGGCGAGGGGCGTGCCCACCATGGAGAGCAGCAGCGAGACCGCCGCCGCGATGAGGATGAGCCTCACCGGGCGTCACCCCCGAGAACGGCGGCGGCGACCCGTTCCAGCCCGGCCGCGCGCGGCCCCTTCACCAGCACCACGTCGCCCGGGGCTAGCCGGGAGGCGAGCTCCCGGGCGGCCGCGTCGGTGTCCGGGACGTGGATGGCGCCGGGCGCGCCGGCGAGGATCGGCCCGGCGTCGTCACCGACCACGATCAGGGCCTCCAATCCCGACCCGGCGGCGATCCGGCCGAACTCCTCGTTCAGCTCCGCACCGGCCTCGCCGAGCTCCCGCATGGCCGCGACCACGGCGAACCGCCGCCGGCCGTCCCCCATGGCCCGCAGGGCGGCGAAGGCGGCCCGCACCGAGTCGGGGCTCGCGTTGTAGGCGTCATTGATCACGGTGACCCCGTCGGCCCGGTCGGTCACCTCCATGCGCCAGCGGCTGCGCGGCTCGGCCCGGGAGAGCTCCTCGGCGATCGCCACGACCGGCAGCCCCAGCTCGTACGCGACCGCGGCCGCGGCGAGCGCGTCGGGCACCATGTGCGCGCCGTGCAGGCGGAGCCGTACCGGGGCCGATCCGGACGGCGTGCACAGGGTGAACGAGGCGCGGCCCCGCTCGTCGAGCGTCTCGTTCTCGGCCCGGATCCGCGCCTCGGCCGAGCGCCCGAACCAGGTCACCCTGGCACGGGTCCGGCCGGCCATCTCCCGGACGTACGGGTCGTCCGCGTTGAGCACGGCCACCCCGTCCTCGGGCAGCGCCTCGACCAGCTCGCCCTTGGCCTTGGCGATCGCCTCCCGGCCGCCGAAGACGCCGATGTGGGCCGCGCCCACGTTGAGCACGACGCCGATCCGGGGCGGGGCGATCCGGGTGAGGTAGGCGATGTGCCCGACGTTCCGCGCGCTCAGCTCCAGGACGAGGAACCGGGTGCGCTCATCGGCCTTCAGCACGGTGAGCGGGTGGCCGATCTCGTTGTTGTGGGAGCCGACCGGCGCGACCGTCGGGCCGATCCGCTCGGTCAGCCCGGCGAGCAGGTCCTTGGTCGTCGTCTTCCCCTGGGATCCGGTCACGCCGACCACGGTCACCGACGGCAGCTCGGCCACCACGGCGGCCGCCAGGTCGGCGAGGGCGGCGACCACGTCCCTCACGATCACGGCGGGTGCGTCCACGGGCCGGGAGGCGAGCACGGCCACCGCCCCGGCCGCGCAGGCCTCCTGGGCGAAGTCGTGGCCGTCGGCCCGCGACCCCTTGATGGCCGCGAACAGCGAGCCCGGCTCCACGGCCCGCGAGTCGATCACAACCGGACCTCGGACCACGGCCTCGGGGTCGGCCAGGCCGTTCAGGGCGCCCGAGGTTATCTCGGCCACCCGCGCCAGCGGCAACGGGATCATGCGTCTGTCCTGCTCTCTTTCACGCCACTCCACCGGCGGCGCGCGGGGCGTCGCGCGCCCGCCCACGTCGTCTCGGTGGCCGTCTCACCCACCGCCGGCCCTCTCGCCGACCAGCCCGGCCGCGTGCGCCCTGGCTCGTCGCGCGATGGCCTGCGCGGCCACCTCACGGTCGTCGAAGGGGATGACCCGGCCTCCGACATACTGACCTTGCTCGTGCCCCTTACCCGCCACAAGTACCACATCTCCGGACCTGGCAGTGGAAATCGCCAGGTCGATGGCGGCGGCCCGGTCCGGCTCCACGATCACGTGGGCCCGTTCCGCCGCCGGGACCCGGAGCGCCCCGGAGAGCATGGCGGCGAGGATCGCGAGCGGGTCCTCGCTCCGGGGGTTGTCATTCGTGAAGATCGCCACATCGGCGAGCCGCGCGGCCGCCTCTCCCATGAGCGGCCGCTTCCCCCGGTCGCGGTCGCCGCCGCACCCCACCACGATCACGAGACGGCGGCCGGAGCCCATCACCGCGCGGAGCGAGCGGAGCACCGACTCGACCGCGGCGGGCTTGTGCGCGTAGTCCACGAACACCTGGATGTCCCCCGGGCCCGGGACCCGCTCCATGCGGCCGGGGACGCAGGTCGTCATGCCGATGCCGGCCACCGCCGCCGGGACGGGCACGCCCGCCTCCACCAGCGCGACCAGCGCGGCGAGCGCGTTGGCCACGTTGAAGGCGCCCGGGAGGGCGACGCTCACGTCGGTCTCCACGCCGCCCGGGCCGACGACCCGGAAGACGCTCCCGTCGGCGCCGAGGCGGACGTCCGCCACCCGCCAGTCGGCGTCGGCGTCGCCGGACGGGGAGAAGGTGGTGATCGGGATCTTCGCCCGCTCGGCGAGCTCGCGGCCGTACCGATCGTCGATGTTCACCACGCCCAGCCGGGAGTGGTCCGGGGTGAACAACCGCGCCTTGGCGGCGAAGTAGTCGTCGAGGTCGCGATGGAAGTCAAGATGATCTTGGGAGAGGTTGGTGAAGATGGCGACATCGTAAATGATCTCGGCCACCCGCCCCAAAGCGAGGGCGTGGCTGGACACCTCCATCGCGGCCGCGGTGACCCCCTGTTCCCGCATGAGCGCGAACAGGGCCTGCAGCTCGCTCGCCTCCGGGGTGGTCAGCCGCGCGGGGAACCGCAGGTCCCCCACCCGGATCTCCACCCCGCCGATCAGGCCGGTGCGGTGGCCGGCCGCCCGCAGGCCCGCCTCGGTCAGGAAGGTCGTGGTGCTCTTGCCGCTGGTCCCGGTCACGCCGATGATCGTCAGGTCGGCGGTCGGGTTGCCGTACACCCAGGCGGCCACCCGCCCGAGCACGGCCCGGGGATCGGGCACGACGAGCACGGGCAGCCCGGTCGCGACGGCGCGCTCCCGCCCGGCCGCGTCCGTCAGGATCGCGACGGCGCCCGCGGCGCTCGCCTCCGCGGCGAAGTCGGCGCCGTGCGCCGTGCTGCCCGGCAGGGCCACGTACAGGTCGCCGCGCTGCACGCGGCGCGAGTCGATCGATATCCCGGTGATCACTCCCCGGGTGCCCCGGGGATGAGGCGGGTGGACTGCGGAGGGCACGCCGAGGAGCGCGGCCAGCCCGGAGATCGGGCGGGCCTCGACGGCTGCCGGACGCATCGATGTCGGGGGATGCACGGCGTGAGCGTACCCTTTCTTTTGGTCACCCGTTGGTCACCCGGGCGCTCACCCGCCCGCGCGCAGGGCCACGCGGGGCGGCTTCGTCCCGGTCGGCGGGATCTTCTTGGTCTTCAGCGCGAACGTCATCACGTCCCGGAACACGGGCGCGGCGATCCGCCCGCCGTACCGGCCCTTCTTCGGATCCTGGATCACGGCGAGCACCACCAGCCGCGGCGCGTCCGCGGGAGCGAACCCGACGAAGGTCGCGGTGTACCCGCAATACCCCTGGCACTTCTCGTCATACCGCAGCGCGGTGCCGGTCTTGCCCGCCACCCGGTAGCCGGGGATCGCGGCCGCCGTGCCCGTGCCGTCGTTGCCGACCGCGGCCTCCAGCATCATCGTGACCTGCCGCGCGGTCTGCTCGCTCACCACCCGGGTCCGCTTCGGCTCCGGCGCGGGCACCAGCCGGCCGCGCTCGTCCGTGATGCCGGCGACGATCGTCGGGGTCACCCGCACTCCCCCGTTGGCGATCGTCTGGTAGACGCTCGCGATCTGCAGCGCGGTCACCGAGATGCCCTGGCCGTACGCGATGGTGCAGCGCTGGCTCCCCGACCAGGTCTGCCACTCCGGCAGCAGGCCGGCCTCCTCGCCGGGGAGGCCGGAGCCGCTCCGCTCCCCGAAGCCGAACGCGCGGAACGTCTCGTACAGGCGCTGGCTGCCCACCCGCTCCGCGGCCATGATCGTGCCGACGTTGCTCGACTCGGCGATGACCCCGGTGAAGGTGAGCCGCTCGGTCGGGTGCGGATGGGAGTCCTTGAGCCGCCGGTCGGCGCACTGGATGGTGTCGGGCACCCGGAACACGGTCTCCGGGGTGACCACGCCCGCCTCGATCGCGGCGGCCGCCGTGATCACCTTGTTCGTGCTCCCCGGCTCGAACACCTCGGAGACGGCGCGGTTGGCGCGCTGCTCCGGCGGGACGTCCTGCCAGTTGTTCAGGTCGGGCTCGGGGGCGTTCGCCATGGCGACGATCCGCCCGGTCCGCACCTCCATGACGATGACGCTGCCGCTGCGCGCGCCGGTCGCCTTCACCTGCTCGGCGATCGCCTTCTGGGCGGCCCACTGGATGTCCCGGTCGATGGTGAGCCGCACGTCCCGGCCCGGCTGCGGCGGGCGGCGCTCGCTGCGCGTCATCGGGATGCGCTGCCCGTCCCGGCCGATCTCGATGCTCTGCAGGCCGTCCCGGCCCGCGAGCACGTGGTTGTACGCGCTCTCCAGCCCTTCCAGGCCGTAGCCGTCGGTGCCCACGAACCCGATGAGGCTCCCGGCGAGCGTGCCGCCCGGGTAGAGCCGCCGGTAGGAGTGCTTGGCGCCCACCCCCTTGAACCCGAAGCCCAGGATGCGCTTGGCCCGCAGCGGCTCGACCCCGCGCGCGAGCACCACGTACCGGGAGGAGGTCCGCGCCAGCTTCGCGGCGATCTCCTCCTTCGGCTTGCTCAGCTCGGCCGCGAGCGTCTCGGCGATCTGGTCGCGCTGGGCCGGGTCGATCACCTTCGGGTCGGCGTAGATCTCCCGGGCGTCCACCGTCACGGCGAGCTCGTGCCCGTGCACGTCGGTGATCGACCCCCGCCGCGCCGGCAGGGTCTCCGGCTGCACGCGCTGCTGCGCCGCCTTCGCCTGCAGCACCTTGGAGTCGAACCCCTGGAGCTGCACCAGCCGCCCGGCGAAGATCGACAGCACGAACGCCATCGCGATCAGCCCGGCGTTCAGCCGCCGGACCGGGTTCCCCAGCCGCAGCACGGCGGGCTGGCGGGGCGGCTCCGGCGCGCGGGACCGGCGCCGGTCCGGGCCGGCCGGCCAGGGCCAGCGGGGCCGCCGCTCCGGCGGCCGCCCACCCGATGCGCCCCGGGCGACCGGCCGCCGCGGCCCGGCCGCGCGTGCCCCGGAACCCGGCTGCCGCGCACCGCGGCCGGGCGGTACCCGCCCGCCCGGCTCGGGTCGCGGGCCGCGGCGGGGCGTGGGCTCCCCGGGGCGCGGAGGCGTGCCGCCACGGCGCCCGGCGAGGTCGTCCCGTCCGGCGGACGGCGGGTGCGGGGGCGCGGCGCGATCCGGCCGGTGCGGCCGGGGAGGACCCTCGGAGCGGGCCGGCCTGCCCGGCGTCCCCGGATGCCTCCGGCCGCCGCCCGGACCTCTGCCGCCGCGCGAACCAGGACCACCGCGGCCGGGACCCGGGTTCCGGCCGCCGTCCCTCACCGGAGCACGCCCTCCCGGCCGGTCTCCGGCTCATCCGCGGGCCCGGGGGTGAGGAACATCGGCGGCGAGTCGTCCTCCCGGAGGTTGAGCCGCCTGGCGGCCTCGTCGAGGTGCCCGGGCTGGCTCCGCTCGCGGAGCTGGTTCTCCTGAGCGGCCGCGAGCTCCTGGAGCTCGTTGATGCTCGCCCGCAGGTCGTTCAGCTTGAAGGAGTCCCGGGCGAGCACGGTGTTGAGCAGCAGCAGGGTGACGAGGCCGCCGCAGAGCAGTCCGGCGATGAGCAGCACGAACGGGGCCTTCGGCGGCCGCTGGAGCGCGGGCCTCGCCTGCGCCGGCCTGCGCGCGGCCGGCGGGCGGACGGTGCGGCCGGCGCCCGTGGCCGCGATACGCCTCCCGGCCGATCCCGCGGCGGGACCCCGGGACGCGGCGCCTCCGGCGGGCACCCGTCCCCTGACCGCGGCGCCCCCGGTGCGGCCGCGGGACCGGGCGGCGGCCGTGGCCCCCGCCCGTCCGGGCACCCGGGTGGGCCGGCCGTTCCCGGCGAACGGCTCCTTGACCGCCGCGGACCGCACACGGCCGCCGCCCTGCGGCGCCCGCTCCGCGGTCCTCCTGTTCTCCTGCTCTATCCTCATCCCTCGCGGATCCTCTCTGCCGCCCGCAAACGTGCCGAAGCGGCCCGCGGATTGCGGGCCACCTCCTCGTCATCCGGAAGCTCGGCTCCCTTGGTCAGGAGACGGAACGTGGGCAGGTGCGCCTCCAGGGGGACCGGCAGCCCGGGGGGACCGCTCTCGGTGCTCCGTTCCGCGAGGACCCGCTTGACGAGCCGGTCCTCCAGCGAGTGGTAGGCGAGCACGACGACGCGCCCGCCGACCGCCAGCGCGTCGAGGGCGGCGGGGAGCGCGCGCTCCAGCGCGGCGAGCTCCTGGTTCACCTCGATGCGCAGCGCCTGGAAGGTGCGCTTTGCCGGGTTACCCCCGGTCCGGCGCGTGGCGGCGGGGATCGCGTCACGGACGAGATCGGCGAGCCGCTTGGTCGTGGTGATGGGGGAACGCGCGCGTTCTCTCGCGATGGCGTTCGCGATGCGCGCGGCGAACCGCTCCTCGCCGTACTCGCGCAGGATGCGGGTGAGCTCGGCGACGGAGTAGCCGTTGACCACGTCGGCGGCCGTCAGCTCCTGCCCCGGGTCCATCCGCATGTCGAGGGGGGCGTCGTACGAGTAGGCGAAGCCTCGCGCCGCCTCGTCGATCTGCGGGGAGGAGAGGCCGAGGTCGAACAGGGCGCCGTTGATGCGCGGGCGCCCGGCGCGCGAGAGGATGGTGGGCAGCTCATCGGAGACCGCGTGAACCAGCGTGACCCGTTCCGCGTAGGGTGCGAGCCGTGCGGTGGAGCGCTCGATCGCCGTGGGGTCGCGGTCGATCCCGATGAGGTGCAGCGCGGGATGTGCCTTCAGCAGCGCCTCGGCGTGGCCGCCCAGGCCTACGTTGGCGTCGACGAGCACCGGGTCCGGTCCGGTCAGCGCCGGTGCGAGCAACTCCAGCACGCGACCGAGCATGACCGGAACGTGACCGTTCACCTGTCCCGGATGTTGCGCCAACGCCCCTCGTACCCCCATATCGCCGCTTCAGCGCTGCGGACCGCGGCTGCCGTCGATGACCACGCAACGGACCCCACCCATGCGGGCTCTCAACGAGCCGACCCGTGCGGCCAGGCCCCCATCCGCTTCCCGGTGCGTGGCCTCTGACACCGGGGAAGGTGCATCAGAACCCACGCGGGAGCGGGTGGAGACCTCGCCGAACGTCATCGACGGGTCTCACGTTCACTGGTCAGCGTCACAGGATCCCCGGCAGCACCTCCTCGGACAGCTCGGAGAACGCCTGTTCCTGTGCGGCCAGATAGGTCTCCCACGCCTTGGCGTCCCAGATCTCGAGCCGCGTGTTCGCCCCGATGACCACGCAGTCGCGCTCCAGGCCCGCGTACTCTCTCAGGCTCTGGGGGATCGTGATCCGGCCCTGCTTGTCCGGCTTCTCGTCGGAAGCGCTGGCGAAGAAGACCCTGCTGTAATCGCGCACCGCCTTCGCGGTGAGCGGCGCGGCACGGAGAGCCTCGGTGATGCGCCGGAACTCCTCTACCGGGAAGACGTAGAGGCAGCGCTCCTGGCCTTTGGTTATCACCAGACCCTCCGCCAGCTCCTCGCGATACTTCGCCGGGAGGAACAGCCGTCCTTTGTCATCAAGGCGTGGGTGGTGGGTTCCCAGGAACATCGCCCACCCCCCGTGCCTTGGGAGCGCTCAGCGCTTCAGCCTCAGCCCTCCACTGCGCACCACGATACTCCACTTCTCCCCACCGTCAACCGTGTAACTGTGATCACTCGCGGTAATTCGTCCGCGTTTTCGCAGCTTATTCACGGTAAAGAGCGAGGCCTCTCCCCCGCCCCAGGGGCGCCGCGGAGGCCGTACGCCATGGGGCGAGAGCGCGTCCGGCGTGCCCTGGTGGGGAAAAGTGGAGCGCGATTGTCACGGGATTCGAACGCACACGGGACCGGATGGCGAACACGACCGGCGAACACTGCTGTTATTCACCGGGATTTCCTGACAAAGTCGTGCACGTACCTCCCGCTGCGGCACAGTGGGCATCTCAGAATGGATAACGACCGTTTAACGCCCCATTACCGGGGACGCACCCTGATGGAGGCCTGGTGACAGCGACCCCCGACGTCACCGATGTGGAAACCCGGCTCGAGGCGCTGGTCGACACCGCCCAGCGGATCCGCCGGGCGATCGAATCCGTGATCGAGGGCAAGGGTGACGTGGTGCGCCTCACCCTCACCGTGCTCCTCGCCGAAGGACACCTGCTCATCGAGGACGTTCCGGGCGTCGGGAAGACGATGCTCGCCAAGGCCCTCGCCCGCTCGATCGACTGCACGGTCAAACGGGTCCAGTTCACCCCCGACCTGCTGCCGAGCGACATCACCGGGGTGAGCGCGTACAACCAGCAGACGCGGGAGTTCGAGTTCAAGCCCGGTCCGGTCTTCGCGAACATCGTCGTCGGCGACGAGATCAACCGGGCCTCGCCCAAGACCCAGTCGGCCCTGCTCGAGTGCATGGAGGAGCGCCAGGTCACCGTCGACGGCCGCACCTACCCCCTCGACTCCCCCTTCATGGTCATCGCGACCCAGAACCCGGTCGAGATGGAGGGCACCTACCCGCTGCCCGAGGCGCAGCGCGACCGGTTCACCGCGCGGATCTCCATCGGGTACCCGGATCCCGCGGCCGAGCTGGAGATGCTCGACGTGCACGGCGCCGAGCAGCCGCTCGACAAGCTCGAGCCGGTGGCGACCACCGCCGAGATCCGGGCCCTGATCCGGGCCGTGCGCACGGTCTACGTCGCGCCGGCGGTGAAGCGGTACGCCGTCGACCTGGTCTCGGCCACCCGGAGCAGCCGTGACCTGCGGCTCGGCGCGTCCCCGCGCGCCACCCTGCACCTGGTGCGCAGCGCCCGCGCCCACGCCGCGCTCGCCGGCCGGGACTACGTGATCCCGGACGACCTGCAGGAGCTCGCCGTCCCGGTGCTGGCGCACCGCGTCCTCCCCAGCCTCGACGCGCAGGGGCTGCGCCACGATCCCGAGCAGATCATCGCCGATCTGGTCCGTCAGGTCCCGGTGCCCGACTCCCGCTGACCGGAGGGCGCCATGACCGGGTTGAAGGCCCTGACGTCCCGGGGGCGCTCCTTCCTCGCCGCCGGGGTGGCCGCGCTGGCCTGCGCGATCGTCCTCGGCGAGCAGGACCTGGTGCGGATCGCCGTGCTGGTGCTCGCGCTGCCGCTGCTCGCCGCCCTGGTGGTGGCGCGGACCCGCTACCGGCTCACCTGCGCCCGCCGCCTGGAGCCGGCCCGGGTCGAGGCCGGGGCGACGAGCACCGTCATGATCCGGCTCTCCAACGCCACGCGGCTGCCCACCGGGCTGCTGCTGGTGGAGGACACGCTCCCCTCCGCACTCGAGGCCGCGCCCAGGTACGCGCTCGACCGGGTGGAGCCGCACGGGGTCCGGGAGATCCGCTACACGGTACGGCCGGCCGTGCGCGGGCGCTACCCCATCGGCCCGCTCACCGTGCGGATCACCGACCCCTTCGGCCTGGTCGAGCTGGTGCGGTCGTTCACCTTCGTCGACACCCTCACCGTGACGCCGCGGATCGAGCCGCTGCCCAGGGTGCGGCTGTCCGGGGAGTGGGGCGACGGCGGCGAGGGCCGTACCCGGTCGATCGCCACCGCCGGGGACGACGACGTCGCGCCGCGCGAGTACCGGCACGGCGACGAGCTGCGGCGGGTCCACTGGCGGTCCACGGCGCGGCGCGGGGAGCTGATGGTCCGGCGCGAGGAGCAGCAGTGGGAGAGCCGGGGGACGCTGCTGCTCGACACCCGCCGGTGGGCGCACCGGGGCGACGGGGCCGCCTCCTCGTTCGAGGCGGCGGTCTCGGCCGCGGCCTCGATCGGCGCGGCCCTCGCCCAGGACGGGCTCACCCTGCGGCTCGTCACCGACGAGGGCCGCCGGCGGCCGGCCGAGGCCGGGGCGTGGCCGCTCCTCGACATGCTCGCGGTGGTGCGGGAGAGCCCGCTGTACTCCCTGGAGCAGGGGATCGCCGCCCTCCGGCAGGACGGCGACGGGCTGATCATCGCCGTGCTCGGCGCGCTCCACCCCGAGGACGCGCGCGCCCTCGCCGGGCTGCGGCGGCACGGCGTGAACGCGGTCGCGGTGCTGCTCGACGTCGCCACCTGGGGCGGGCACCCCGACGAGACGGCCGGTCAGGCCCGGGCGCTGCTCACCGGCGCCGGGTGGCGGGTGCTCGACCTGGCCAAGGACACCCCGCTCGCCGCGGTCTGGCCCCAGGCGGGGAGGAGGCGCGCGGCATGATGATCCGGCTGTCGATCGCGGGGGCGCTGGCCACGGCCGCCGTCACGGCGACCCTGCAGCCGCTCATCGCCGGCGGCTCCTGGTGGTGGGACTGCCTCGGCGCGATCCTCGTGGTGACCGGGGCCGGGATCGCCGCCTCCCGGCTGCGCCTCCGGCCGTGGGCGGTGCCGCCGGTCATGCTCGCCGTCACCCTGGTGTTCCTGACCGCGGCCTTCGCCCCGGGCGAGGCGTGGCTGCGGATCGTCCCGACCGAGGAGTCGCTCGGCAGGCTCGGCGATCTCGTCTCCACCGGGTTCGGCGAGATCCAGCGGTACAGCGCACCGGTGCCGGCCACCCCGGGCGTCCGCCTGATCACCGCGGGCGGGGTCGCGCTCATCGCCATCCTCGTCGACTGGCTCGCGATCCGGCTGCGCAGCGCGGCCGCGGCCGGGATGCCCCTGCTCGCGCTCTTCACTGTGCCGGCGGCCGTGCTCACCGAGCCGATCGCCTGGCCGGTGTTCGTGCTCGCCGCCGCCGGGTACCTGGGGCTGCTCGCCGCCGACGGCCGGGAGCGGCTGCACGGCTGGGGCCCGGTGATCACGCTGCACCGGGCCAGGGCGGTGAGCCGCCGTCGCGATCTCGTCCGGCCGGCGCTGCCGGGCAAGCGGATCGGCGCGGCGGCGGTCGCGCTCGCCGTCGTGGTCCCCGCGCTGCTGCCGACGCTCACGCCCAACCCCGTGGCCGGCTTCGGCGCGGGCAACGGCACCGGGGCGGGCGGTGGCACCATCGGCATCCCCGACGCGGTCGCCGAGCTGGGCGGGCAGCTCCGCCGGTTCGAGAACCGGATCGTCCTCACCTACACCAGCAGCGACGACCGGCCGAGATACCTGCGCATCTACGCCCTCGACGTCTTCGACGGGGTGAAGTGGACGGTGGGCTCGCTGCGGGGCCGGCCGCAGGACCGGGTCTCCGCCGGGCCGCTCCCCCCGGCCCCCGGGCTCGGCCCGGATGTCGAGGTGGCCCGGGCGGAGATGGAGATCAAGATCAGTGACGAGATCAGTGAGCTGAGGTTCCTCCCGCTGCCGTACCCGGCGACCCGGGTCGAGGCCGAGGGCGACTGGCGGGCGGACCGGGCCACGCTCACCGTGTTCTCCACCAGCGACGAGGCGGCCGGGCTGGAGTACCGGGTCGAGATGGGCGAGCCGCGGCCCACGGCCGACCAGCTCGACGCGGCGGGCGTCGAGCCACCCGACGAGCGGTACCTGGCGCTCCCCGACGACCTCGACCCCCGGATCGCCGCGCTCGCCGAAGAGGTGACCCAGGAGGCCGACACCCCGTACCGGAAGGCGGTCGCCCTGCAGCGGTGGTTCACCGAGACGGGCGGGTTCACCTACAGCCTGCTCGCCTCCGGCTCCGGGTCCCGGGCCATCGCCCGGTTCCTGCTGACCTCCCGCGCCGGGTACTGCGAGCAGTTCGCGAGCGCGATGGCGGTGATGGCCCGGATCCTCGGGATCCCGGCCCGGGTGTCGATCGGGTACACCGGCGGCACCCGGTCGGAGGACTCCTGGGTCGTCACCACGCACGACGCCCACGCCTGGCCCGAGCTGTACTTCGACGGCATCGGGTGGCTGCGGTTCGAGCCGACGCCCTCCGGCGCCACCGGGCAGGGCACGGCCGAGCCGCCGTCGTACACGCTCCCGGCGCCGCCCACCGTGACGCCGAGCGCCGGCCCGTCGGCGGCCGCCTCGGCGGAGCCGGACGAGGCGGAGCCCACGGCCGCCCCGACCGCGGCCGGCCGCCGCGCGATCGACGATCCCGACCTCGGCGCGGTCCCCACCGGCCAGGACACCGGCGTGCCCGGCGCGGTCAAGGCGGGGCTCGTGGCGGTCCTGGTCCTGCTGGTCGCGCTGATCCCCGCTGGGGTGCGGCGGGCCGTCTGGCTGCGGCGGCGCCGGGTGCTCGGCGGCGGCGCGCCCGCCCCGGCGATCGAGGCGGCCTGGGCGGAGCTCTGCGACACGCTCACCGACCTCGGGCTGGCCAGGCTGCCCAGCGAGAGCCCGCGGGCGCTCTGCCGGCGGATCTCCGAGCGCCACGGGCTCGGCGGCGCGGACGCCGCCTCGCTCGCGGCGATCGGGGCCGCGCAGGAGCGGCTCAGCTACGCCCCCTCCCCCGGCGGCGCGGCGCCCACGGCCGAGGACCTCCGGCGGGTGCGGCGCGCGCTCGCCCGCACCGTGTCCCGATGGCGGCGGGCCGGCGCGGTCCTCGCCCCGGCCTCGACGTTCCGGCGCGCCCGGGCGCTCGCCGAGCGCGCGCTCGACCTGTTCGACATGCTCGAGGCGGTCAGGATCGGCCGGGCCCGGGGATGAGCCGGCTGGGCGGGCCGGGCCGCGGTGTCGCGTCAGGGGCATCCGTCCGGCCTTGGGCCGCGGCGTCCCGCCCCGGGCATGGCCCCGGGCGTCGTCAGTCCCGGAACCGGCCCCCGTCCCCGCCAGGGGCCGTGACCGTCCGCGCGCCGGAAAGCCGGCAGGCCCGCAAGGCATCGCGTGCGCGCGGGCCCGGGGACACGCGGCCGAGCCATGTCACGCCCGCTGAACGGAGGGCATCGCGTGCGCGGGCGCACGGGCGCCTCGCCACCGCGGCGGTGCGAGAGCGTCGAGCGGATCTCGCGTGCGCGGGCGGACGGGGCCCATCGCCCCTTCGTGTCCGATGGCCCGCGGCGTCGATCGCAGGCACGGGCGCACGCGCTCGCCGGATGGGCGCGGGCGGATCCGCCCTGCCGAACCGTGGCCGTGCACGGCCGTCCGCCGGCCACGCCGTGGGCGCGGCCGGCGTCTCGTCTGAGAGGTCCCGGGTGGGCACGCCCGGCGCGGTGCCGCTCGCCGAGGCGGAGGGGGAGAGGGCCTCAGCGGAGCGTTCCCCGGCGGCGCGCCCGGGTCAGCGCTCTTCCTGGCGGCGGCGCCAGCGCTCCTCCATGCGCTCCATGAAGGTCTGCTTCGGCCGGCGCATCGGCGGCCTCCCCTCGTCCGGCGACGGAGGGTACGCGAAGCCGTTCATCCGCTTCCAGCTCGACAGGCCCCACAGCGAGGCGGCGAGCATCACGACGAAGCCGGCGACGCCCAGCGGGATCTGCTGCGCCACCACGCCGACCATCAGCAGCACCACACCGAAGGCGAAGCCGATCGCCGCCTTGATCAGGCGGCGCTTGTAGTGGTTGCGGGGGTCACTGATCCGGACGCTGTGCGCCCACTTCGGGTCCTCCGCGTAGAGGGCCTGCTCGATCTGGTCGAGCAAGCGCTGCTCGTGCTCAGACAGCGGCACGGCGCCTCCCAAGGACGGCCCCATTCAGGGGAAGACGGCAACGGACGGCTCGGGATGCCCAACCTCGCGGTCGGTTATCCCCAGAATACGAGCCCGTAGACGTGGGCGAAAGAAAACGTTCAACATGCCACAAACCGGCGGCGCGTCATAGACCCATCTCATCATGCGGGGGCTCCACCAGCGACGCCGGGCGTACCGCTCCCGGGCCGAATCGCATGATCACCCGGTCCATGGCCCGTTCCACGTCGCGCCAGCCCTTCTCCCGCTCGCCCAGGCTGAGCTGGTGCGCGGCCGTGGCGGCCGGGCGGAGGTTCTCCACGCGCACCCCGACCAGCCGCAGCCGCGCCCGCTCCAGGCCGGAGGACTCGTACAGGCCGCGCGCCGTCCCGTAGATCTCCCGCGCCACGTCGGTCGGCTCGCGCAGGGTCCGCGACCGGGTGATGGTGGTGAAGTCGGAGCGGCGGAGCTTCACGCTCACCGTGCGGCCGACGTACCCGCCCGCCCGGAGCCGGGCGGCGACCCGCTCCGACAGCCGCAGCAGCTCCCGCTTGATCGTCTCCGGGTCGTCGACGTCGTGGGAGAACGTCTCCTCACTGCCGATGCTCTTGTCGGGGGCGTCCGGGACCACGGGGCGGTCGTCCCGGCCCCAGGCCAGCTCGGCGAGGCGCTCCCCCAGCGCGCCGAACTCGCGCCGGAGGGTGGCCACCGGAACCCGGGCGAGATCGCCGACGGTCCGGATGCCGAGGCGGGTCAGGGCCTGCTCCGTGCGCTCCCCCACCCCCCAGAGCTCGGCGACGGGGAGCGGGTGGAGGAACTCGATCACCTTGTCGGCGGGGACGACCAGCATGCCGTCCGGCTTGCACCGCCGCGAGGCGAGCTTCGCCACGAACTTGCTGTTCGCCACCCCGACCGAGCAGGTGATGCCGAAGCGCCCGGCCACCTGCTCGCGGATCATGCGGGCGATCGCGGCGGGCGGGCCGAGCCTGCGGCGGGCGCCGCCGACGTCGAGGAACGCCTCGTCCAGCGCGATCGGCTCCACCAGCGGGGTGATGTCCCGGAGGAGTTCCATGATCCCCCGGGAGACCTCGGCGTACTTGGCGTGGCGCGGCGGGATGATCACGGCAGCCGGGCAGCGGCGGCGGGCCTGCGTCATCGGCATCGCCGAGCGGACGCCGTACCGGCGGGCCTCATAGCTGGCGCTCAGCACCACGCCCCGGGGACCGGGCGACCCGACGATCACCGGGGCGCCCCGCAGCTCCGGCCGGTCGAGCAGCTCGACGCTGGCGTAGAAGGCGTCCATGTCCACGTGCAGGATCGGGCAGCCGGTGTCGCCGGCCGGGCCGTCCGGCACCGATCCGCGGATGGGCTGCCTGGACATACCAGCAGCCTAACCGAACAGAGTTTCTAATCTCCGGCCGGCCGCCGCTTGCGCCCGATGACGTGGAGCTGGGTGGCGATGTCGCGGAACACCGGGTGGGAGGCGGCGGCCCGCTCCAGCGCGATCAGCGCGCCGGGATCGCTCTCGGCGAGCATGCTGGGCACGATGTCGGTGAAGATCCGCACGCCGTGCACGTCCCCGACGGTGAACCCGGCCGCGGTGAGCAGCCCGACGAGCTCCTCGCGGGTGAACCGGCGCGGCATCGGATCCCGGTCGCCCCAGCGCCCGCCCGGCTCGCCGAGAACGCGGCTCGCCTCGTCGAACCGGCCCGCGAGCGCGCGGTGGAGCGCGGCGGCGACCGAGTTCGCCGCGATCACGCTGATCACGCCGTCGTCGCGGAGGACGCGGCCGATGGCGGCGAGCGCGCCGGCCGGATCGTCCACGTGCTCGAGCGTGCAGTGGCAGAGCACCACGTCGGCGCAGCCCGGCGGGAGCAGCTCGCCGAGGTCGGTCACGTCGCCCTGGAGGCCCTTCACCTGGACCCCGGCCTCGGCGGCCCGGCGTTCCAGCGCGGCGAGCGCATCGGGCGAGGGGTCGACCACGGTCACCCGGTGCCCGAGCCCGGCGAGGGGGACGGCGAAGCCACCGGTGCCGCCGCCGGCGTCGACGATGTCGAGCGAACCGGTGCCGGCGGCCGCGGCCCGCTCGGCGAGGACGGCGCGCAGCGCCTCCCAGACGACGGTCTGCCGTGTGGCGTCCCGCATTTCCCCTCCTTACCCGGGGCGTGCCCCGCGCCTGCCGCCTTGCCGCGCCGCCGCTCCCCGGCGCCTGGCGCGCCGTCCCGGATCAGCGGGCGCCGCCCGCCGGGTCGCCGGGCGGGCGGCCTAGATCGTCAGCGACGGCTTGAGCTCCTTGAACCGGGCGAGCAGGCCGTTGACGAAGTGCGGAGACTCGTCGGTCGACAGCTCGGCCGCGAGCCGGACCCATTCGCTGATGACCACGTTCTCCGGCACGTCCGTCGACCAGAGCATCTCATAGGTGCCGGCACGGAGGATGTTCCGGTCGACGGCCGGCATCCGGTCGAGTGTCCACCCCTGCGCGTAGGTGGAGATGAGCTCGTCGATGCGGTCCTGGTGCCGCACCACGCCCTCGACCAGGGTGACCGTGTACTCGAGGACCGGAGGATCCGCTTCCTTGGCCCGTTCGTCGAGCACCTGCAGCGGGCTCACCGCCCGGGCCTCGGCCTCGAACAGGATGTCCAGGGCCCGCTGGCGGGCTTGCGTCCGCTCCTGGCGGCCCTTCCCCCGTACCGTCGTCACGTCAGGCCCGGCCGAGGTACTCGCCGGTCCGGGTGTCCACCTTGACCCTCTCACCGGTGGTGATGAACAGCGGAACCTTGATCTCGGCACCGGTCTCGAGGGTGGCCGGCTTGGTCCCGCCGGTGGAGCGGTCGCCCTGCACGCCCGGCTCGGTGTGCGCGATCACCAGCTCGACGGAGGCGGGGAGCTCCACGTAGAGCGGGGTGCCCTCGTGGAAGGCGACCGTCGCCGTCATGTTCTCGAGCATGTAGTTGGCAGCGTCTCCCACCACCGACCGGGGGACGTGGACCATGTCGTAGGTCTGGGTGTCCATGAAGACGAACTCGTCACCGTCGAGGTAGGAAAACTGCATCTCGCGCTTGTCGACGTTCGCCACGTCGACCTTGACGCCGGCGTTGAAGGTCCGGTCGACGACCTTCCCGGACAGGACGTTCTTGAGCTTGGTACGGACGAACGCACCGCCCTTGCCGGGCTTGACGTGCTGGAACTCGACGACGGTCCACAGCTCGCCGCCCTCGAGCTTGAGCACGAGTCCGTTCTTAAGGTCGTTCGTCGTCGCCACGTAGGTTCTCCCGCGTGCGGCTGCCCTTAGAGAATGAGCAGGTCCTTGGTGGTCAGTGTGAGAAGCTCCGGCCCGTCATCACGCGTGACAAGCGTGTCCTCGATGCGCACACCGCCTCTTCCCGGGAGGTAGACCCCCGGCTCGACGGTGATCGGAACCCGAGGTTCTAGTTTACCGGGCTTGCCGGGGCCCAAGTACGGCAGCTCGTGGATCTCCAGGCCCACCCCGTGGCCGAGCCCATGGTGGAAGTGCTCCCCGTGACCGGCCTCGGTGATCACCGCGCGCGCGGCCGCGTCCACCTCGTGCACGGTCGCGCCCGGCCGTACCGCGTCGCACCCGGCGCGCTGGGCCCGCCGGACCAGATCGTAGAGGTCGCGCTGCCATCCGGCCGGCCGGCCGACCGCCACGGTCCGGGTCATGTCGGCGTGGTAGCCGTCGCAGCACGCGCCGAAGTCCATGGTCACCAGGTCGCCCGCCCGGATCTCGCGGTCCGTGGGCGCGTGGTGGGCGATCGCGCCGTTGGGCCCGCTGGCGACGATCGTGTCGAAGGCGGGCCGGTCCGCGCCCAGCTCGAGCATGGCGGTGTCGAGCCAGCGGGCGATCCGGCGCTCGGTCACCCCGGGCGCGAGCCGTTCGAGGACCGCGGCGAACGCCCGGCCGGTGATCTCGCAGGCCAGGCGGAGCGCCGCGATCTCGGCCTCGTCCTTCACCGCCCGGACCGGCTCCACCAGCGCGCTCACCGGGATGAGGCGGTGCCCGTCGGAGAGCCTGCGGTACTCGGCGACCGGCATGTGGTCGGCCTCGACCGCGACCTCCCCCGCCGCGCGGGCGAGCAGCACGCCGGCCACGTCGCGGTGCTCGATCACCTCCAGGTCGGGGCAGCGCGCCCGGGCGGTCTCCGCGTACCGGGCGTCGGTGGCGAGCACCGCCCCGCCGGAGGCGGTGACGAGCACCGCCGCGTTGGAGCTGGCCAGGCCGGTCAGGTAGCGCACGTTGACCGGCCAGGTGATGAGCGCGGTCTCCACCCCGCGCTCGGCGAGGGCCGCGGCGAACCGGGCGCGTCGTTCGGCATGGTTCACGGACTGGGTCACGGAGTGGACTCTACGCCCACCGGCGCCGCGGCCGTCCCGCCCGCCCCGCGGCGCCGGCCGCGGGGCGGTGGCCGGGCGTCAGGAGACGAGCTCCTTGATCCGCTCGATCAGCCGCACGCGCTCCTCATGGGTGGCGGCCATCGGGGTCACGCAGAGCGTGGTGACGCCGACCTCGCGCATGAGGGCGATCCGCTCGCGGATGTACCCCTCGGAGCCGATGAGCGAGGTCTTCTCCAGCAGCTCGCGCGGGACCAGGGCGGCCGCCTCCTTCTTCTTGCCGGCGAGGTAGAGGTCCTGGATCTGCTCGGCCTCCTTCTCGTAGCCGTACCGGCGGGCCAGGTCGTTGTAGAAGTTCTTGCTCTTGGCCCCCATGCCGCCGATGTAGAGGGCGGCCATGTCCCTACCGAACTCCACCAGGTCGGCGACGTCGTCGCCGATGGCGAGCGGCATGCTGGCGATCAGGTCCAGCTCGCCGAGCGCGGGGTCCCGGCGGGACTTGCCGGCCGCGAGCGCGTCGCCCCACACCTCGGCGCACTTCTCCGGCACGAAGAAGATCGGCAGCCAGCCCTCGGCGAGCTCCGCGGCGAGCTGGACGTTCTTCGGGCCGATCGCGGCGACCACGATCGGGATCCGCTCCCGCACCGGGTGGTTGATCAGCTTGAGCGGCTTGCCGAGGCCGGTCCCGCCCTGCAGCGGCAGGGTGTAGTACTTGCCCTGGTACTCCACCCGCTCCCGCCGCCACACCTTCCGGCAGATCTCGATGATCTCCCGGGTCCGGCCGAGCGGAGCGGTGTACGGCACGCCGTGGAAGCCCTCGATCACCTGGGGCCCCGAGGCGCCGATGCCGAGGGTGAACCGCCCATCGGAGACGTAGTCCAGCCCGGCGGCCGTCATCGCGAGGAGCGTGGGCGTGCGGGAGTAGATGGGCAGGATGCCCGACGCGATCTGCAGCCGCTCGGTCTTGGCCGCGATGTAGCCGAGCTGGCTCACCGCGTCGAAGCTGTACGCCTCGGCGACGAAGACGATGTCGAGCCCGGCCTTCTCATAGTCGGCCAGCTCGGCCACCGTCTCCTTGAAGCCCCCGGCGTAGTTGAGGGTCATTCCGATCCGCATCCCACTCCGCCCTTTCCGGTGCGCAGATAGCAGAATTCTCTTTCCGTGCCCAGGCTAACGAGCGGGATGCGGCCGGCCAACACTAGGGGCGGCGGCCCACTCCCCCGAGCACCGCCATGATGTCCGCCCGCGGCGGCAGCGCGTCCGGCTCGGGCCGCCACTCGTGCACCGGGACCAGGCCGGGTTCGACCAGCTCCAGCCCGGCGAAGAACCGCTCGATCGCCGCCCGGGGCCGCGCCTCGAACGGGGCGTTGGCGTTGCCGTACACGTTGCCCGCGGCCGCCATGATCTCCTGGAGCGAGTCGGAGCACACGTGGGAGATCACGATGTAGCTGCCCGGCGGGAGCAGCTCGCGGTAGCGCGCCACGATCCCGGCCGGGTCCTCCTCGTCGGGGATGAAGTGGAGGCAGGCGACCAGGAGCAGGCCGACCGGCCGGTCGAGCGTGAACCGCTCGGGCAGCATGGCGAAGATCCGGTCCGGGTCGCGCAGGTCCGCCTCGAGGAACTCCACCCGCGGGTCACCGGCGAGCAGCGCCCGGCCGTGCACGGCGACCAGCGGGTCGATGTCCACGTAGACCACCTCGGCGTCCGGCGCCTCGGCGAGCGCGATCTCGTGCACGTTCCCCTGGGTCGGCAGCCCGGTGCCGAGGTCGAGGAAGCGGCGGACGCCGCACTCGCCGGCGAGGAACCGGACCGCGCGGCGCAGGAAGAGACGGTTCTCCAGCGCGGCCTCCTTGACGTACCCGCGCGACAGCTCGATCACCTTCTCCGCCGCCGCGCGATCGGCCGGGAAGTGGTTCTTGCCGCCCAGGTAGTAGTCGTACATCCGCGCGACGTTCGGGACGTCGAAATCGCCGAGACGCTGCTGGTCCGTCACCGCTCACTCCTTGATCCGGGTTTGACGCCGTTTTACCGGATGCGGTGTCGGTGATCTTACGCCCGCGGGCCCGCCCGCCACAGGGGTTTCCCCGATCCGTCACCGGCCTGCTCTCGTTCCGCCGCCGCGCGGCCGGCGATCGGGCGCGGTGGTCCCATCGGCCGGAGGCGCTCGGCCCTCTGGCCACGCCGCGGTGGACGCGGGGCCGGCGCGGCCCGTGCCACGCGGGCCGGCGATCGGCTCCATGGGCGCCGGCGGGCGCGGGCGGCCGTCCGCTCCCCCTGGACCGCTGCGGCACCGGACCGCTCGCCCCGCCCGTGTGCCGGCCGGTCCCCGGTCACGGATCGAGCGAGCGCAGGTCCTCGGGCGTGTCGACGTCCGCCGGGTCACCGGCGTCGTCGCAGGGGACGAGCGTGACCAGCTCCGGGTGGGCGCGCAGGAACGGGCGCGCCCCGACGTCGCCCTCGGCGAGCGCCGCCACCTCGGCGAAGTGCTCCCGGGCGATGAGCACCGGGTTCCGCCCCACCCCGCCGTAGGCGGCGACGGCGACCGTGGCCCCGGTGTGGAACGCCGCGATCAGCCGGGCGATCGCCGCGGGCCGGATCAGCGGCTGGTCCGCCAGCGCGATCACCGCGGCGCGGGCCGAGCCGGGGAGGGCGCGCAGGCCGGCGCGGAGTGATGAGCCCATGCCCGTGGCCCAGTCCGGGTTGCACACGGTGATCGCGCCCCGGACCGGGACCAGCACCGCGCCGAGCACCACCACGACCGGATGGCAGCCGCCCTCGGCGAGGAGCCGCGCGCCCCGGTCGGCGAGCCGCTCCCCCCGGTACTCGACGATCGCCTTCGGCGTGCCCAGCCGGCTGCCCCCGCCGGCGGCGAGCAGGACCCCCGCCACCTCGCCGTGCCGGCGCCCGCCCGCGGTCATGCCGCGCTCTCGCGGTGGATCGGGCCCTCGGTCGTGCGGAGCGGCCGCCCGGTCCCGCCCCACCGCGTCATGATCAGCTCGGCGGCGATGGAGACCGCGGTCTCCTCCGGGGTGCGCGCCCCCAGGTCGAGCCCGATCGGCGACCGCAGCCGGGCGAGCTCTTCGTCGGTGAGCCCGGCCTCGCGCAGCCGGGCCAGCCGGTCCTCGTGGGTGCGCCGCGAGCCCATCGCGCCCACGTACGCGGCCGGGGTGCGCAGCGCCACCTCGAGCAGCGGCACGTCGAACTTGGGGTCGTGGGTGAGCACGCAGATGACCGTCCGCTCGTCCACCCGGGTGCGGGCGAGGTACCTGTGCGGCCACTCCACCACGACCTCGTCCGCCTCGGGGAAGCGCTTGCGGGTCGCGAACACCGGGCGGGCGTCGCAGACCGTGACGTGGTACCCGAGGAACTTGCCGATCCGCGCGACCGCGGCGGCGAAGTCGATCGCGCCGAAGACGAGCATCCGCGCCGGGGGCGCGAAGGAGCTGACGAAGACCTGCACCTCGTCCTTGAGCCGCTCCCCCTGCGTGCCGTACCGGCGCAGCCCGGTGATCCCCTGGGCGAGCATGCCGCGCGCGTCGTCGTCGACCGCCCGGTCGAGGCCCGGCGACCCGAGCGAGCCGGTGGCGCGGTCCGGCCGGACGACGCGGCGGGCGCCGGTCCCCGGCCCGGCCACCACCGTGGCCACGGCGATCGGGTCGCCCTCGGCGACGGCCGCTGCGACCTCCCCCAGCTCGGGGAAGGTGTCCCGGGAGACCGGCTCCACGTAGATGTCGATGATCCCCCCGCAGGTGAGGCCCACGGCGAAGGCGTCGTCGTCGCTCACCCCGTACCGCTCGAGCACCGGCCGCCCGCTGGCCACCACCTCGCGGGCGAGCTCGTAGACCGCGCCTTCGACGCAGCCGCCCGACACGCTGCCGACCACCTCGTCGCCGCGCACGGCCAGGGCGGCGCCGGGCGGGCGGGGCGCGCTCCGGTAGGTGTTCACCACCGTGGCGAGCCCGAAGACCTCCCCGTTCTCCCACCACTCCCTGAGCTGCGGCAGAACGTCACGCATCGGAACGCACCTCCCGAAGGCCACGTCCGTTCCTTGGGGTGCGGCGGCCCCTGCGACCGCCCCGCCCGCCGGCGAGCAGGCCGGCCAGGTTCTCGAAGGCGGCCAGGCTGTGCCCGGCCACGAAGTCGGAGACGTACGGCAGCGCGGCCCGCATCCCGGCGGTGAGCGGCTGGTAGGCCGGGTCTCCCTTGTGCGGGTTGACCCAGATCACCCGGTGCGCGATCCGGGAGAGCCGGGCCATCTGCGCGCCGAGCAGCTCGGCGGAGCCGCGCTCCCACCCGTCGGAGGCGATCACGACGGTGGCGCCGCGCGGGAAGGGCAGCCGGAGCAGGGCCTTGAGCTCCTCGCCCAGCCGGGTGCCGCCGCTCCAGTCGGGGATGGCGGCCGAGCAGGCGTTCATGGCCCTCTCCGGGTCCCGGTGGCGCAGCTCGGCGGTGATCCTGGTGAGCCGGGTCCCCGCGCTGAACACCTCGGTCGCCCGCGGCTCGGCCTGGACCATGGCGTGGGCGAAGCGCAGCAGGGTGTCCGCGTAGGGGGACATCGAGCCGCTCACGTCGACCACCAGGACGACGCGGCGCGGCCGCGTCCGGCGGGCCCGGCGGCGCAGCCGGGCCGGCTCGCCTCCGCTGCGGACCGCCTCCCGCACCGTGCGGCGGACGTCGAGGTCGCCCCGGTGCGCCGGGCGGAGCCGCCGCGACACCCGCGGCTCCCGGGCGCCGTCGAGCAGCGCGATCATCCGGTGCACCTCCCGCCACTCCTCCGGGGTGAGCCGGGAGACGTCGCGGTGGCGGAGCACCTCGATCGTGCTCGCCGTGGCCGGCACCACGCGATCGGTGCCGTCCTCCGACCCGCCCGGGTCCTCGGGCGAGCCGTACGGCAGGGCGACCACCCGGTCCACCCGCACCGGCGGGATACCGCGGCCGGTGCGCGGCCAGGCGCCGGAGAAGTACGCGGCGAAGCACCGGTCGTAGACGGGGATGTCGGCGGGCCCGGCGCAGAGGGTGAGCCGGCCGGCCCAGTACACGTGGCGCTCCTCGGCCACGCTGAGGTGGCCGAGCGCGGTGAGGAAGGCCTGGGTACGCTGGTGGTCGGCCGGCACCCCGGCGGACCGGAGCGCCCGGGCGAACCCGGTGAGCAGTGCGGTGATGCCCTGCGGCCGGGCCGCCCGCCCGCCGGCGTCGTCAGCCATGGCGGTCGGCCGGCCCCGGCACGGCGGGCCGGGTGTCACCGGTGCGCGCGGCCGGTTCGCGCACGCCGTCGAGGAGGCCGCCGGTGAGGACCGCCGTCTGGTCCTCCCGGTACTTGAGCACCGCGCCGAGGGTGGCGGCGGCGAGGCCGGGGTCGAGCTCGGTGGCGCCGAGGTTGAGCAGCGCCTCGGCCCAGTCGAGGGTCTCCGCCACGCCGGGCGGCTTGACCAGGTCGGCCTCGCGGAGCCGTTGCGCGGCGGCCGCCACGTCCCGGGCGAGCCGCTCGGTGCAGCCCGGCAGCCGCCGGAGCAGGATCGCCACCTCGCGTTCGAAGCCGGGATGCTCCAGCCAGTGGTAGAGGCAGCGCCGCTTGAGGGCGTCGTGGACCTCGCGGGTCCGGTTGGAGGTGATCACCACCACCGGCGGGCGCTCCGCCTTGATCGTGCCCAGCTCCGGGATGGAGATCGTGTAGTCGGAGAGGATCTCCAGCAGGAACGCCTCGAACTCGTCGTCGGCCCGGTCGATCTCGTCGATGAGCAGGACGCTCGGCTGGGTCTCCAGCGCCCGCAGCAGGGGCCGGGCGATGAGGAAGCGCCGCTGGTAGATCTCGTCCTCGAGCGCGGCCGCGTCGGTGGCGCCCGCCGCCTCCGCGGCCTTGAGGTGGAGGAGCTGCCGGGCGAAGTCCCAGTCGTAGAGGGCCTGGGCGGCGTCGATGCCCTCGTAGCACTGCAACCGGATCAGGGGTGCGCCGAGAACGGCGGCGAGCGTCTTGGCGAGTTCCGTCTTGCCCACGCCGGGCTCGCCCTCGAGGAGGAGGGGCCGCCCCATCTTCAGCGCGAGGAAGACCGCGGTGACGAGCCCGTCGTCCGCCAGGTAGTCGTGGTGATCGAGGACTTCCGCCAGCCTCGCCGGCGAGTCGATCTCAGCAACCGTGATTGTCCGCCGCAGCACACGACCAGGCTACGCCGCGGTCGCCGTCATGGCTCTGGCCGAATCCGCCAAATACCTGACGATCACGGCGAAGCCGGTTGCCAGCGCTCCGGCGTCGCCGGAACGGGGCCGGGGATCCGGAACGGGGCCGGGGACAGAGCCCGGTCGCCGGATCGGGTCCCGGGATAGAGTCCCGGGTATGGCGCTCGGCCTTCCCGCTCCCCCGGGCCTGTCCGGCACGCCCGCGGGCCGCGCCCTGACCGCGGAGCTGATCGCGCGGTGGGCGGAGCCGCACCGCCGCTACCACACCGTCGCGCACCTCCGGGCGGTGCTCGCGGCCGTCGACCGGCTCGCCGCCCACGCCGCCGACGCGGACGCGGTACGGCTCGCCGCGTGGTTCCACGACGTCTGCTACGAGGGCCGTCCCGGCTGGGACGAGGAGCGCAGCGCGCAGCTCGCCGAGGCCCGGCTGCCGGCCTGCGGAGTCCCCGCGGACCGGGTGCGGGAGGTGGCGCGGCTGGTGCGGGTGACCGCCTCCCACGCCTACGCGCCGGGCGACGCGAACGCCGCCGTGCTGTGCGACGCGGATCTGGCCGTGCTCGCCGGCTCCCCCGCGGAGTACGCGGCGTACGCGGCGGCCGTGCGGGAGGAGTACCGGCACGTGCCGGACGCGGAGTTCCGCGCCGGGCGGGCGGCCGTGCTGCGCCGGCTGCTCGCGCGGGACGCGCTGTACGGCACGGCGGAGGCGCGCCGGCTGTGGGAGGCCCGGGCCCGGGAGAACCTGCGCCGGGAGCTGGCCGAGCTGGAGCGGCCGTCCGGCGGGGAAACGGGGCGGCTATCCGCCGGAGGACCGGGGCGGCCGTCCGGCGGGGAAACGGGGCGGCTGTCCGGCGGGGGAACGGAACTTGGGCCGGCGCAGGCCGGCCGCGCGTAGCCGGCGCACCAGCTCCCGGCTGGAGACGGGCTCGGCGCCGAGCAGCACGGCCCGGCCGTAGACGGTCTCCGGCACGTCGTAGTGGTCCCGGTCGAAGGCCCGTTCGGGGACGCCCAGCCGGCGGGCGAACTCGTGCAGCTCCTCGTAGCAGCCGTCGCTCACCAGGTGCGACCAGAGCAGCCCGCCGGGGCCGGGCCAGGAGGGCGGGTCGATGAGCACCGCCACGGCGACCTCCTCGGATCTCGCGGTTCAGGGAGCACCCTAACCGAGAGATATTCCCATTGACTTGGTAGGAAATATGGGCAATCCTGAAAGTCGTCCGTTCGTCGCGTGTGAGGTCGCTCATGTCCGTTGTGCACATCGGGAACCACGCCCGGGCGCAGCCCTGGGCCGGCCCCCGCCCCCGGGGTTGGCGGCTGCCGGGGAAGCGGCTGCAGCGCTGGATCAGCCCGATCGCCGTCCTGCTGATCTGGCAGGTCGCGAGCTCCACCGGCCTGCTCCCCGCCCGCCTGCTCGCCGCCCCCTCCACGATCGCGGCGACGGCCGTGGAGCTGATCCAGACCGGGACCCTGCCGGCCGCGATCTCCGTCTCGCTTCAGCGGGTGCTCGTGGGCTTCACCGCCGGGGCCGTGGCGGGCATCGGGCTCGCGCTGATCGCCGGGCTGAGCCGGGCCGGGGAGAACGCGGTCGACCCGCTCATGCAGATGATCCGGGCGCTGCCGTTCTTCGGGCTCATCCCCCTGTTCATCCTCTGGTTCGGCATCGGCGAGACGCCGAAGGTGCTCCTGGTCGCCCTCGCGGTGTCCGTCCCGCTCTACCTCAACACGTTCGCCGGGATCCGCGGCGTGGACGGCAAGCTCGCCGAGGTCGCGCAGACCCTGAAGCTGAGCAGGGCACAGCTCATCCGCCACATCGTGCTCCCCGGCGCGCTCCCCCAGACGCTCGTCGGCCTCCGGCAGAGCCTCGGCGTGGCCTGGCTCGCCCTGATCGTGGCCGAGCAGATCAACGCGGACGCCGGGCTCGGCTTCATGATCAACGACGCGCGGGAGTTCCTCCGCACCGACGTGGTCGTCGTCGGCCTGCTGGTCTACAGCGCGCTCGGCCTGCTCACCGACGCGCTCGTCCGGCTGCTCGAAAGGAGGGCGCTGTCGTGGCGGCGCGGCTTCCTGACGGGCTGACGGCCACCCGGCCGCTGGTCAGCGTCCGCGGCCTGACCCGGAGGTTCGGGGACCGCGCGGTGCTCGACGGGCTCGACCTGGAGATCCGGCACGGCGAGTTCGTCGCGCTCCTCGGCCGCAGCGGCTCGGGCAAGTCGACCCTGTTACGGGCGCTGGCCGGGCTCGACCGGGAGATCGAGGGCGACCTCACCGTCACCGGGTCGGTCGCCGTGGCCTTTCAGGAGCCCCGGCTCGTGCCGTGGAAGCGGGTACGGGCCAACGTCGCGCTCGGCCTCGACGTCCCCGACCCGGACGAGCGGGCCCGGGCCGCGCTCGCCGAGGTGGGGCTGGCCGAGCGGGCGGACGCCTGGCCGCTCACCCTCTCCGGCGGCGAGGCGCAGCGGGCGAGCCTCGCCCGCGCCCTCGTCCGCGAGCCCGCCCTGCTCCTGCTCGACGAGCCGTTCAGCGCGCTCGACGCCCTGACCCGGATCACCATGCACCGCCTCGTGCTCGACCTGTGGGCGGCCCACCGCCCGGCCGTCCTGCTCGTCACCCACGACGTGGACGAGGCGCTGCTGCTCGCCGGCCGGGTCCTCGTGCTCGAGCGCGGGCGGATCGGTCACGAGTGGGCGGTCACCGTGCCCCGCCCCCGGAGCCGGGACCACCCCGGGCTCACCGCCCTCCGCACCCAGCTCCTGACCGCGCTCGGCGTGTCCCCGGAAGGAACCTCATGATCAAGAAGCTGCTCGCCGTGCTCCTGCTCGTCGCCACCGGCACGGCCTGCGCCACGGCGGGGAACGGCGGCGGCGCCCCGGCCGATACCGTGACCCTCCGCATCGGCGACCAGAAGGCCGGCTCCCGGGCCGTGCTCGAGGCCGCGGGTCTCCTCGAGGGCACCCCGTACCGGATCACCTGGGCCCAGTTCACCTCCGGCCCGCCGCTGCTCGAGGCGGTCCACGCCGGGGCCGTGGACATCGGCGGCGTCGGCAACACCCCGCCGATCTTCGCCGCGGCGGCGGGCTCGCGGATCACCGTGGTGGCGGCATTCCGGCAGAACCCGGTCGGGGCCGCGATCCTCGTGCCCGACGGCTCCCCGATCACCACCCCCGCCCAGCTCAAGGGCAAGCGGGTCGCGGTGGCCAAGGGCAGCTCGGCGCACTACCACCTGCTCGCCGTGCTCAAGCAGGCCGGGCTCTCCTTCGCCGACATCCAGCCGCAGTACCTCCAGCCGGCCGACGCGCTCGCCGCGTTCTCCTCGGGCACCGTCGACGCCTGGGCGATCTGGGAGCCGTTCACCTCGCAGGCGCGGCTCGAGCACAAGGCGCGGGTGCTGACCGACGGCACCGCCTACGTGAACGGCCTCAACTTCCAGGTCGCCTCCCCGGCCGCGCTCCAGGACCCGGCCAAGGAGGCGGCGATCCGCGACTTCCTCGAGCGGCTCGCCAAGGCGCGGACCTGGGCCATATCGCACCAATCCGAATGGGCGAAGGTCTGGTCGGCGGAGACCGGCCTGCCCCTGCGGGTGACCGAGGCCGCGGCCGCCAACTACGTCATGCGCCCCATCCCCATCGACGGCTCCGTCGTCTCCTCCGAGCAGGAGATGGCCGACGCGTTCGCGGCCGAGGGCCTGATCCCCCGCGCCATCGACTTCGCGGAGTTCGTCGACGACCGGTTCAACGACATTCTCGGGAAGGGACAGCAGTGAGATTCCATTGGTTCCTGCCCACCTCGGGCGACGGCCGGGCGATCATCGGCGGCGGGCGCGGCCTCCAGCGGGGGCACGGCCGGCCGGACGACGTGCCGTACCGGCCGCCCTCCATCGACTACCTCGGCCAGGTCGCCCAGGCGGCCGAACGGCTCGGGTTCGAGGCCGTGCTCACCCCGACCGGCACCTGGTGCGAGGACGCCTGGCTCGTCGCGGCGGCGCTCTCCCAGGTCACCACCCGGCTGAAGTTCCTGGTCGCGTTCCGGCCCGGGCTGATGTCGCCCACCCTCGCCGCCCAGATGGCCGCCACCTACCAGCGGATCTCCGGCGGGCGGCTCCTGCTCAACGTGGTCACCGGCGGGGAGGCGACCGAGCAGCGGCGGTTCGGCGACCACCTCACCAAGGACGAGCGGTACGCGCGCACCGACGAGTTCCTCAGCATCGTGCGCGGCGCCTGGGCCGGGCCGTACGACTTCAAGGGACGCTACTACCACGTCGAGGGGGCCACGGTCGCCGAGCGCCCCGACCCCGTCCCCGAGCTCTACTTCGGCGGCTCGTCGGCGGCCGCCGGGCCGGTCGCGGCGCGGCACGTGAACGTCTACCTCACCTGGGGGGAGCCCCCGGCGCAGGTCGCGGAGAAGCTCGCCTGGATCCGGTCGCTCGCCGAGCGGGAGGGCCGCACGCTGCGGTTCGGCATCCGCCTGCACGTGATCACGCGGGACACGTCCAAGGAGGCCTGGGACTTCGCCGAGCGGCTGCTCGAGCGGATCGACCCGAAGGACATCGAGACCGCCCGGGCGATCCTCGGCAAGAGCGAGTCGGTCGGGCAGCAGCGGATGCTCGCCCTGAACGCGGGCTTCCACGGCGGCTCGGCCCGGGACCTGGAGGTCTACCCGGGCCTCTGGGCGGGTGTCGGCCTCGTCCGCAGCGGCGCCGGCACCGCCCTGGTCGGGAGCCACGCCGAGGTCGCCGACCTGATCGAGGAGTACGCCTCGCTCGGGATCGAGGAGTTCGTGCTCTCCGGCTACCCCCACCTGGAGGAGGCCTACTGGTTCGCCGAGGGGGTGCTCCCCGAGCTGCGGCGGCGGGGGCGGATCAAGGCCGCCGAGGAGGCGCTGCCGCTCAGCGCCTGATCCGGCGCCCGTCCCCCTGAGCCCTCGGCCGCCCCGCGGCCGGGGGCTTTCGCCGTTCCGGCCGGCCGCCGCGCCATGAGCGTCGCCGCGCACCCGGATCGGCCGGGCCCGCCGCGGAGCATCCCGGTTCGGGCGCGCCGCGCCTAGCGGTCGGGGGCCTCGCCGTGCGCGCGGATGAGGGCGCTCAGCTCGGCGACCGCCCGCTCCGCCCGCCTCCGCTCGGCGCTCTGGATGCCCATCGCGCCCACGGTGCTGCCGTCGGCCAGGTCGAGCCTCGGCCACGGGTCGCCCTCGGCCATGGTCACGTCGATCACCTGGGGCCACTCGAAGCGATGCACCCGGAGCGGATTGACCACGGTGATCCCCCGCTCGTCCGCCTCCACCCGGAGCCGGCCCAGGAGGTGGAGCACCGCGGCCACCAGCAGGCCGAAGATCACGATCCCGGCCCGGTCGCCGGTGCCGTACTCGGGCGGCAGGGTGAAGGCGAGCGCGGCCATGCCGACGACCATCACCACGGCGAGGCCGTACGCGACGATCGGGGCCCACCGGGGACGCCAGGTCAGCGGCAGCGAGGGCGGCTCATCCTCGGGCAAACGGCTCACCCCGTACGTTCACTCCTCTCCGGGCGGCCGCGTGCCGGTTCAGGAGTTCAGGCGGCGCAGTACCAGGGCCGTCTCAAGGGCGGCGATGGTCGCCTCGTAGCCCTTGTCCTCCTTGCTCCCGGGCACGCCGGACCGCGCGATCGCCTGATCAAGAGTGTCACACGTGAGCACGCCGTTTCCCACCGGGGTCGACTCGTCCAGCGCCACCCGGGTCAGCCCCGCGGTCACCGAGTCGCACACGTAGTCGAAGTGCGGGGTCTCCCCCCGGATCACCGCGCCGAGCGCGACCACGGCGTCGCAGCGCCGGGCGAGCGCCTGGGCCACCACCGGGATCTCCATCGCCCCGGCCACCCGCGCGGTGATCACCCGGGCGCCGCTGTCCTCGGCCGCGCGCACCGCCCGCTCGAGCAGCCGGTCGGTGACCTCCGCGTTCCACCGCGCCGCCACGATGCCGACGGTGAGCCCTTCGGCGTCCACCGGGGCGACGCCGGGACGCCCAGTTCCGCTCATCGGTCCTCCTCGATGGGAATGTGGTGGCCGAGCCGGTCGCGCTTGGCCGCCAGGTAGCCCCGGTTGTACGGGGTCACGGCCACGGGCATCGGCTCCCGGCCGAGCACCTTGACCCCGTAACCGTCCATGCCCCGCACCTTGGCCGGGTTGTTGGTGAGCAGCCGGGCCGACCGCACCCCGAGGTCGGCGAGGATGTGACCGGCGTTGGAGAACTCCCGCGCGTCGACCGGCAGCCCGAGCTCCAGGTTGGCGTCGACGGTGTCGCTCCCGGCGTCCTGGCGGCTGTAGGCCTGGAGCTTTGCGGTCAGGCCGATCCCCCGGCCCTCGTGCCCGCGGAGGTAGACGACCACCCCGCGGCCCTCCTCGGCGATCACCCGCATCGCGTGGTCGAGCTGCGCCCCGCAGTCGCACCGCAGCGAGCCGAGCACGTCGCCGGTGAGGCACTCCGAGTGCGGCCGGACCAGGACGTTCTCCCCGTCGGCCAGGTCGCCGTAGACCAGGGCCAGGTGCTCGCCGCCGTCGAGCAGGCTGGTGTACCCGTAGGCGCGCCACACCCCGTACCGGTTGGGGATGCGGGTCTCGGCGACCCGGGTGACCATCCGCTCCGAGCGGCGGCGGTGCTCGGCGAGCTGCTCGATCGTGACGAGCGCCAGGCCGTGCTCGTCGGCGAACTCACGCAGCCGGGGCAGGCGCGCCATGGTGCCGTCGTCGTTCACGATCTCCGCGAGCGCGCCGGCCGGGGGCAGGCCGGCGAGCCGGGCGAGGTCGACGGCCGCCTCGGTGTGGCCGCGCCGGACCAGCACCCCGCCCTCCCGGTAGCGGAGCGGGAAGATGTGCCCGGGCCGCACCAGGTCCTCCGGCCGGGTCGCCGGGTCGGCGAGCAGGCGGATGGTCCGCGCCCGGTCGGCCGCGGAGATGCCGGTCGTCACCCCCTCCGCCGCGTCCACGGTGACCGTGTACGCGGTGCCGAGCCGGTCGCGGTTCTCCCGCACCATGAGCGGCAGGCCGAGCCGGTCGAGCGCGGTCCCCTCCATGGCGACGCAGATCACGCCGCTCGTGTACCGGATCATGAAGGCGAGCAGCTCGGGGGTCGCCTTGGCGGCGGCGAAGATGAGGTCCCCCTCGTTCTCCCGGTTCTCGTCGTCGACGACCACCACGGGCCTGCCGTCCCGGATGTCGGCGATGGCCCGCTCGATCGGGTCCAGCTGGATGTCGGTCACGCGGCCATCGCCTCCGTCTCCTGTCGCTGCACCGCGAGCGCCCGCGCCTGCCGCAGCCACCCGCGGAATCCGATCAGCACCATCACGAGGAACACCCCGTAGACGAGGCCGGAGACCACCAGGCCGGAGGAGAAGGCCAGGGGGACGCCCACCAGGTCCACGGCGACCCATACGAGCCAGAAGTCGACCAGCGCCCGGCCCTGGGCCCAGGTGGCCACCGCGCTGCCGACGAAGATGTAGGCGTCCGGCCAGGGCGCCCACGAGATGTGCCAGCCGCGGGCGTTGAGCGCGGTGAACGTCAGCGCGACCGCGACCGTCCCCACCGCCATGGCCGCGCACAGCGCGGCCCGCTCCCGCGCCGTGGCCGGCCGGATCGGCAGCGCCGCGCCGTCCCGGGTGCCCTTGGCCCACTTGACCCACCCGTACACGGCGAGCACCCCGAACAGCACCTGCTTGAGCGCGTTGCCGGTGATGTGCGCGTTGACCGACGCGATGAAGAGCAGCACGGTCCCGGTGAGCTGCACCGGCCAGGTCCACACGGTCCGCTTGATCGCGAGGTAGACCGTGCCCAGCGCGCAGGCGTTGCCGACCAGGTCGATCCACAGGACGCGCTGGCCGAGGACCTCGAACCCCGCCTCCGCCCAGCTCATGCGCGCGTCCTCTCCAGGAGCCGCTCCACGTACTTGGCGATCACGTCCACCTCGAGGTTGACCGGGTCGCCCGGGCGCTTCCGGCCGAGGGTGGTGAGCTCGAGGGTGGTGGGGATCAGGCTCACCGTGAACGAGTCCCCGGCCGCCTCGACCACGGTCAGGCTCACCCCGTCCACCGCGATGGACCCCTTCTCCACCACGTAGCGGGAGAGGGCGGGCGGGAGGGAGAAGCGCACGATCTCCCAGTTGTCACCGGGCTCGCGGGAGAGCACGGTGCCCACGCCGTCCACGTGGCCCTGCACGATGTGCCCGCCGAGCCGCCCGCCGGCCGGCACCGCTCGCTCCAGGTTGACCGGGGATCCCGGCTCCAGCGCCCCCAGGGAGGAACGATCCAGGGTCTCCTTCATCACGTCCGCGGTGAACACGTCGCCCGACAGGCCGGTCACGGTCAGGCAGACGCCGTTCACGGCGATCGAGTCGCCGGCGGCCGCGCCGGCGGTGACGACGGGACCGCGGACCGCGAGGCGCGCGGACGCGCCCCCTCCCCGCTCGAGCGCGACGACCTCGCCGAGCTCCTCGACGATTCCGGTGAACATCGGTTTCAGTTCCCCTCCTTACGGGACGGCCGGAGGACGACCTTGAGGTCCGGCCCGATCCGGGTGACCTCCTCGAACTCGAGCCGGTGGCGTTCGGCGATGGTGGTGACCCCGGCCGGCCCGAGCGCGGCGGAGCCGGCGCCGAGCAGCGCGGGCGCGAGGTAGCCGACGACCCGGTCGACCAGGCCCTCCCGCAGGAAGGACCCGGCGAGGGTCGGGCCGCCCTCGAGCAGCACGCTCACGACCTGCCTGCGGTGCAGCTCGGCGAGGAGCGCGCGCAGGTCGAGCCCGCCGTCCGCCCGCGGGAGCCGTACGGCGTCGCCGAGGTGCGGGGGCGGGTCGGCGTCGTCGGCGACGGCCACGAGCGTGGGGGCCTCGCCGTCGAGCACCCGGGCCCCCGCCGGGGTCCGGGCGCCGGAGTCGACCACGACGCGCAGCACCGGCCGCGTCCGCCGGGGTTCGGGGGTGCGCACGGTGAGCCGCGGATCATCGGCGAGCACGGTGCCGATCCCGGCGACGATGGCGTCGCTCGCGGCCCGGAGCCGGTGCACGTCGGCGCGGGCCTCCGGCGAGGTGATCCACTTGCTGGTGCCGTCGGCCGCCGCGGAGCGCCCGTCGATGGTGGCGGCGAACTTCCAGGTCACGAAGGGCCGGCGGGCGCGCATGTAGGTGAGCCACTCCTCGTTCACCCGCTCGGCCTCCGCCGCGAGCACCCCCACGTCCACCGTCACCCCGTGCCGCAGGAGCGTCTCCGCCCCGCCGGCGGCGACCGGGTTGGGATCGGGGACGGCGACCACCACCCGCGCGACGCCCGCCTGCAGGAGCGCGGCGGTGCACGGGCCGGTTCTCCCGGTGTGGTCGCAGGGTTCGAGGGTCACGTAGGCGGTGGCGCCGCGGGCGCGCTCACCCGCCTGGCGCAGTGCGACGATCTCGGCGTGCGGCCCACCGGCGTACGCGTGAAAGCCCTCTCCGACGATCTCACCGGTGGGGTCGACGACCACGCAGCCGACGACCGGATTGGGACTGGTGCCGCCGTGGCCGCGGGCGGCGAGCTCGATCGCCCGCCGCATGTAGTGGTCGTCCCGCGAGGTCACCCCGGTCTTCCTCTCGCCTTGCCGGACCTATGTCGTCACGGCGGGCCCCGGGGATGCGCGGGATGCCGAAGTGCATCTCGTGGCCGGGCGCACGGCCGGAACAGGCCGTGGCGTCCCCTCGCGCGCTGCCTCCCATCCGGACTTTCACCGTCGGTTCTGGATTCTCACCAGATCCACCGGCCGATGGCTTCGGCCGGGTCGCGGACTTCGCCCCGCCACAAGGGCTTCACCGCCGGTTCGGAGTTTCACCGACCCCGGAGCACGCGTGTACGCCTTCTAGTGTGCCATGTGCCGTCAAGTCCGCGTTGACCGGATTTAGGCCTGCGTTTGTCGTGTGCCACAAACCGGGGGCGCGTCGCGCCGGACCGGGCGGGCGTCAGGCGCGCTCGGCGAGGGCGCGCAGGTGCCGCACCGCCTTGGCCGGGTCGGAGCTGCCGTAGACCGCGCTGCCCGCCACGAACACGTCGGCGCCGGCGGCGGCGCACCGCTCGATGGTCTCCTCGGACACCCCGCCGTCCACCTGGAGCCACACCTCGCCGCCGTGCTTGTCGATCAGCGCCCGGGCCCGGGCCACCTTCGGCAGCATGATGTCGAGGAACCGCTGGCCGCCGAAGCCGGGCTCCACGGTCATCACCAGCAGCATGTCGATCTCGGGCAGCAGGTCCTCGTAGGCCTCGACCGGGGTGGCCGGGTTGAGCGCGAGACCGGCCCTCGCCCCGGCCGCACGGATCGCGCGCAGCGTCCGGATCACCGCCTTCGCCGCCTCGGCGTGGATGGTCACGCTCGCCGCCCCGGCCTCCGCGTACCCGGGGGCCCACCGGTCCGGGTCTTCGATCATGAGGTGGCAGTCGAGCGGGATCGAGGTGCTCCGCAGCAGCGCCTCCACCACCGGCAGGCCGATCGTGAGGTTCGGCACGAAGTGGTTGTCCATCACGTCCACGTGGAGCCAGTCCGCGACCCCCTCCACGCGGGCCGCCTCCTCGGCGAGCCGGGCGAAGTCGGCGGAGAGGATGCTGGGCGCAATCTGTACGGCCATGTGCCGCAGTCTATTGGCCGCCGTACGGAGCGCACGGCCGCCCCGGGTCCGCCGCGGCGGCGGGGCTCACCTGCGGCGGAGCAGGGCGAGGAACATGGCGTCGGTGCCGTGCCGGTGCGGCCAGAACTGGGCGAACGGCCCGTCCCCCAAGCCGGGCACCTCCGGCAGGTACTCCCGGGCGTCGAGCACCTCGGCCCGGCCGGGTGCCACGTCGCCCACCACCACCCGGGTCTCCGCGAGGTGCGGCGAGCAGGTGACGTACGCCACCACCCCGCCCGGCCGCACCGCGTCGAGGGCCGAGGCGAGCAGCCTCCGCTGGAGGCCGGTGAGCTCGGGGATGTCGCTCGGCCGGCGGCGCCAGCGGGCCTCGGGGCGCCGGCGGAGCGCGCCCAGGCCGGTGCACGGGGCGTCGAGCATCACCCGGTCGAACGTCCCCGGCCGCCACGGCGGCGCGGTCCCGTCCGCCTGCACCACCCCGGCCCGGGTCACCGCGCCGCGGACCAGGCGGGCGCGGTGGTGCTGCACGTCGGCGGCGAGCAGGCGGGCGCCCCGCTCGGCCGCGATCGCGTCGAGGAGCCCGGCCTTCCCGCCGGGCCCGGCGCACATGTCGAGCCAGCGCCGGTCCTCGTCGAGCGGGACCCGGGTGAGCGCGAGGGCGACAAGCTGGCTCGCCTCGTCCTGTACGGCGGCGCGGCCCTCGGCGACCGCGGGGATCTCCGCGGGGTCCCCCTCGGTGAGATAGCACCCGTACGGCGAGTAGGCGGCGCGCTCGGCCCCGGCGGCGACCAGCTCGTCGGGCGAGCACCGCCCGGGGCGGGCCACCAGGGCGACCCGGGGACGGGCGTTGTCGGCCTCGAGCGCGGCCGTGGTCTCGTCCAGGTCACCGCCGAGGGCGTCCCGGAAGGCGTTGACGATCCAGCGCGGGTGGCTGTGGACCACGGCGAGGTGGCCGATCGGGTCCTCCTCCTTCGGCGGGGCCACGATCGCCAGCCACTCGTCCAGGGTCCGCCCGGCCACCTTGCGCAGCACCGCGTTGGCGTACCGGGACGGGCCCGGCCCCACGCGGAGCCGGACCAGGTCGATCGTGGAGCTCACCGCCGCGTGGGCCGGGATGCGGGTCCGCAGGAGCTGGTGGGCGCCGAGCCGGATCGCGTCGCGGAGCGGCGGGTCGAGCTCGCCGGGCGCGCGGTCCCCGCAGGCGCCGATGATCTCGTCGTAGGTGCCGAGCCCGCGGAGCGTGCCGTAGGCGAGCTCCGTGGCGAGGGCGGCGTCCCGCCCGGTGATCTTCCGCTGCCGGAGCAGCGTGGGCATCAGCAGGTTGGCGTACGCGTCCCGCTCGTCCACGGCCCGGAGCAGGTCGTAGGCCGCGATCCGGGCCTCGTCCCGCCTCGGCCGCCGGCCGCGCCCGCCGGTGGCCGGTCCTCGTCCGCCGCGTCCGCTGCTGCGCTGCTGGCCTCTGTTCATGCCCTCCGGCCTCCGGGGTCGTCCGCTCACTCGACGCGGTCCCGCTCCGTGATCCGGACGCCGCGAGCCCACTCCGCCGCGGTCATCATCCGCTTGCCCTGCGGCTGCACCTCGCCGAGCTCGACCGGGATCGTACCGGTGCCGGCGAGCACCGTGGTCTTGGTGGCCCGGAGCTCGCCCGGGGCGAGCTCGCCCGCCTCGGGGGCGAGCCGCACCGGGCCCAGCTTGAGCCGCCCGCCGCGGAACGTGGTCCAGGCACCGGGGGCCGGGGTGCAGGCCCGGATCAGCCGGTCCACCCGCATCGCCGGGGCCGTCCAGTCCACCCGGGCGTCCTCCGGCTCGATCTTGGGCGCGTAGCTCACCCCGTCGGCCGGCTGCGGCCGGGCCACGAGCGTGCCGTCCTCGATCCCGTCGAGGGTGGCGAGGAGCAGGCCGGCCCCGGCCTCGGCGAGCCGCTCCAGCAGCGTGCCGCTGGTGTCGTCGGGGCGGATCTGCTCGGTGAGCACCCCGTAGACCGGGCCGGCGTCGAGCTCCTTGACGATCCGGAAGGTCGTGGCGCCCGTGATCTCGTCGCCGTGGAGGATGGCGTGCTGCACCGGCGCCGCGCCCCGCCAGGCGGGGAGCACGGAGAAGTGCAGGTTGATCCACCCGTGGGGCGGGATGTCCAGGGCGGCCTGCGGGAGCAGCGCCCCGTACGCCACGACCGCGCAGCAGTCCGGGCCGATCTCCCGGAGCCGGTCGAGGAAGACCGGGTCGGAGGCCTTCGCCGGCTTGAGCACCTCCAGGCCCGCCTCCTCGGCGAGCCGGGCCACCGGGCTGGGGTGGACGTGCCGCCCGCGGCCGGACGGCGCGTCCGGGCGGGTGACCACGGCGACCACCTCGTGCCGGGGCGAGCCGAGCAGCGCGCGGAGCGACGGGAGCGCGGTCTCGGGCGTGCCCGCGAAGACCAGGCGCACTACAGGGCCTTCCCGTAGGTCGGGTGCGGGGAGATCTTCACGACCGGCGCCGACAGCCCGCTCCACTCCGCCTCGCGGATCGCCTTCATGGCGAGCCGCCGGTGCTCGGGGTTCATCCGGTCGATGAACAGGATCCCGTCGAGGTGGTCGGTCTCGTGCTGCAGGCAGCGGGCCATGAGCTCGGTGCCCTCGATCGTGACCGGCTCGCCGTACATGTTGAAGCCCTTGGCGACCGCCCGGATGGCGCGCGGCGTCGGGTAGGACAGGCCGGGGAAGGACAGGCACCCCTCCTCGCCCTCCTCGTCCATCTCATCGGAGAGGTCGAGGTTCGGGTTGACCAGGTGCCCGAGCTGCCCGTCCACGTTGTAGGTGAACACCCGCAGGCTCACCCCGATCTGGGGCGCGGCGAGCCCGGCGCCGTTCGCGTCGAGCATCGTGTCGGTCAGGTCCTTGACGAGCTTGCGCAGCTCCTTGTCGAAGTCGACCACCGGCTCCGCCGGGGTGCGCAGCACTGGATCACCGAAGAGGCGGATCTGCCGAATTGCCAACGGCGGACTCCGTTCAGATCGTGGGCAGGCAGGACGTTTTTCAGTGTACGGGCCGTGACCGGGCCTTCATCGCGGCCTTGCGCGCCGCCTTGGCGATCAGCGGGTCGGGGTGGTGGCGGCCGAGCGTGTCGAGCACCCAGAGCACGTCGGGGTGGTCCACCCGCCCCATCCTCGGGATCAGGGTGAGCAGGTCCTCGCCGAGCAGGTCGAAGTGCGCCTCGCCGGCCGGGCCGCCGAGGTGGCGGAGCGCGGCGAGCGTGTCCACGGCCACCCAGGCGCCGTCGTCCTCGCCGAGCGCCGGGGCGGGCAGCTCCCGCACCCCCAGCCAGGCCGCGGCGTACCGCCAGACCATCGGGTCGTCGAGCGCCGCGCGCACGGCCGGCTCGGCCTCCGGGCCGAGCTCCTCCAGGATCGTCCCCACGGTCCCGCGCTGGGCAGCGTTTCCGGAGGAGGCGACCGCGATCAGCTCCCGGGCCGCGGCCTCGGGCGCGCGGCGGGCGAGCCAGAGCGGGACCGCGCTCGGCGGCGCCTTGCCCGCGAGCATGGCGTCGACGAGCTCGGCCGCGGTCACCTCGGCGAACTCGGCGACCTGGTCCAGGCTGGGCGCGTCGTGGCCGGCGCGGAGCAGGTCGCGGCGCACCGCCCACACGCCCAGGGGCGTGAGCCGTACCGCGTCGCCGGAGCGCTCGGCGATCCCGCAGTACTCCAGCAGGCGGACCGCCCGGGCGAGCTCGCCCGGGACGGCCGCGCGCAGCCGGCCCAGCTCCTCCGCGGCCGCCCCGCACGCCACCCGGTGGGCGTGGAGGAGGCCGTCGGCGAGCACGGCGAGCGGGACGCCCTCGCGCACCGCGTAGACGGCCGCGAGGGTCTCGGCGAGGTGCTCGTCGATCACCGGTGAACCGGTCAGGTCGCCGCGGCGGAGCAGGCCGGTGACCACGCCGTCCCAGAACTCCAGGGGGTCGCCGATCCCGGGGCCGGTCCCGGCCTCCCCGCCGGAGGCCGCCAGGAGGCCCTGCCCCGCGGCGACGTCCCACACCAGCGGCAGCACGCCGGGGTCCAGGCCGAGCTCGGCGGCCGCTGCCGCCGCGTCGGCCCCGGCCGGCCCGTCCCCGGTGAGGCGGCGGGCGCCGGCCCACCCGGCCAGGCGGACCGCGTCGCGGACCAGCGGCACCCGGTGCACCGCCCGCGCGAGCTCCTCCTCCGGGGCGAGCTCGACCGGCGGGAAGCTGAGCCCTTCGCGATCGATCACCCCTGCAACCTACTCCACTCCCGGCCGCCGGGCGGCCGCCGGATGGCGCGGGAGCGGGCCTTCATCGCGGCCTTGCGCGCCGCCTTCGCCGCGTCGGGGTCGGTCAGGGTGCCGCTGAGCATCTCCAGCACCTCGACCACGTCGGGGTGGTCGACCTTCCACATCTCCTCGATCAGCTCGATCGAGGGGCCGGAGGCCGCGATGTTCTCGGCGAAGGTCTCGGGGTCCGCCTCGGCCGCCGGAAGCGCGAGCGCGAGCATGTCGACGCTCACCCACAGCAGCTCCTCGTGGGTGAGCGGCGGGGCGTCCAGGCCGCGGGAGGAGAGCCAGTGGATCGCGTGCGGCCGCAGCTCGGGGTCGTCGAGGTACGACCGCACCGCGGGGGCGGCCTCGGGCCCGAGCCGGTCGACGATCGAGACGGCGACCCCGCGGACCTCGGCCGGCGCGCCGACCACGGCGGACAGCAGCTCGTCGGCGGCCGTCTGCGGGTCGCGCCGCGCCAGCCACGCCTGAATGCACCGCTCGGCCTCCTCCTCGGGGAGGCTGTCGGTCACCAGACCGGCGATCAGCGTGCTCGCGTCGCCCTCCGACGGATCGGCCGCGATCGGGGCGTCCATGCCCCGGGAGGTGTAGAGCTCGCGCATCCCCCACAGGCCGTGCGGGGTGAGGGTGACCCCCTCCTCGGTGACATGGACCGTTCCTGCCTCGGCCAGCCCGGCGAGCGCCGCGCCGATCGGGCCCATCGGGCGGTCCCCCGCGAGCGTCTCCTTGAGGTACTCGCCGATGGCGTCCTGGGGAACCGGGGCCTGCATGCGGTAGAGCAGGTCGTGGATGGGGAAGAGCCCGTCGTCGACGACCTCGTCCCCGGTGACGGCGACCGGCGGATCGACGAGGAACGCGACCATGCGCGCCCACAGCCGGAGCACCTCGTCGTCGGGGAGGCCGGGCAGCGGCCGGAACGCCTCCCCCGGCACGATCGCGGTGCGGTCCAGCCGGATCAGGCCGAGGTGGAGGGCGAGCCGCCAGGGAAGCTGCGGCCGGGCGATGCCGAGCTCGGCCGTGATCTGCTTGGCGTCCCGCACCCGCAGCGTCTTGCGCGTCGTCGTGGTCCTGCCGCCCTCGGTCAGCCAGGCCGCGACCCGGAAGGCGTCGCGCAGCAGCGGGACCTCCCGGACCGCCGCGGCCAGCTCGGCGGCGGGGGCGAGCCGCACCGGCGGGAGGGGCGCCAGGCCGGCGTCCGGCGCGCCGCCCTCCTCGGCCGCGAGCTCGCCCGGCATCGGGCCGTCCAGCGCCTCCGGGCCGATCGAGCTGAACAGGCTCTTGGCCATGCCGAACTTGCTCGTGTCGGCGAGCGCGTGCGGCATCTCCGGCTCGATCCGGTCGATGGTCTCCCGCATCCGCGCGGCGACGTCCTCGCCGATCTCGCCCTGGTCGAGCAGGAAGTCGACCAGGGTGCGCGCCGCCGCGATGGTCTCCGGCGCGCTCTCCGGCGGGGCGATGACCTTCCGCGGGTAGATCTCCAGCAGGAGCTCCTCGAAGGTGCTCGGCCGGAAGTCGCCGAGCCGGTGCACGTCCAGATAGTCGCTGGCGTAGTCGCAGAGCAGGCGTATCTCGTCGATGTCGACCTCGACGCCCTTCTCGCGTCCCCAGGCTCGGAGCCTGTCAATGGCCCGGTTCACCCATTCGATCGACACAGGGAGACGTTAACGGGTCACCGTCGGCATCGCGAATCGGTCAGATGAGATCGAGCGGATCTACCTGCACACGCACCACATCCGTGGCCTTCCGTACCGAGCGTGCCCCGCTCGCCGCCTTGAGGGCGCGGGCGAGCGCGGCCCCGCTGCGGCGCGGCACCCGGATCACGGCGCGCTCCAGCCCGCCGTCGATCGGCACCGGGCCGAGCACCTGGGCGTCCTCGGGGAGGTCGGTCTCGGCGAGCATCTCCCGGACGGCCGCGCCCGGGCCGGTGAGCGAGGCCATCCGCGCGGCAGGGGGGAACCCCAGCTCGGCCCGCTCGCCGAGCTCGCGCTCGGAGAAGGTCACCGGGTCCCAGCGCACCAGGGCCTGGACCACGGGGACGGCCCCGTCCGCGCAGACGACGATCTCCGCGCGGGGGCGGGCGAGGGCGGCGGCGTTCATCCACCGCCGGAGCGTCTCCTCGGCGGCGCGCAGGTCGGGCCGCCCGAGCAGGGCCCACCCGTCGAGGAGCACCGCGGCCGCGTACCCGCCCTCCGGCACCGGCTCGGCCCCGGGCGTGGCGACGACGAGCGCCGGGCCGGCGCCGACCGTGGCGAGCACCCCGTCGCGGCCCGAGGTCTTCACCGCCACCGAGGGGAACGCCCGCCCGAGCTCCTCGGCGGTGCGCCGGGCGCCGACCACGATGGCGCGCACCCGGGGGCAGCCGCACCGGGGGCAGCGCCAGTCACCGGCGATCCGCCCGCACCACCGGCAGTACGGCGCGGCGTGCCCGCCGCGCAGGGCGAGCGGACCAGAGCAGACCGGGCCGGAGCCGGGCGCGCCGGAGCCCTGGGCCGGGCCGCCGCACCGGGCGGGGGCGCGGCAGCGCAGGCAGGCGAGGGCGGGCAGGTACCCCCGCCGCGGGACCTGCACGAGCACCGGCCCGCGCTCCAGGCCGCGTTTGAGGGCCTGCCAGGCGACGGTCGGGAGCCGGGCCGCCCGGGCGGCCTCGTCGCGGGCGAGCTCGGCGTCGTCACCGGCCGGGCGGATCAGCGGGGCCCGCGCGCGGAGCTCCCCGCGGGCCGGGACGAGCGGGTGGGCCCAGCCGCTCGCCACGAGCAGGGCGGCCTCGGCGGTCCGGGCGTAGCCGCCGACCAGCAGGCCGGCCCGCGCGCGGTGGGCGCGCAGCGTCAGCACCTCCCGGGTGTGCGGGTAGGGGGCGTGCCGCTCCGCGTGCAGGTCGTCGCCGTCGTCCCAGATCACGGCGAGCCCGAGGGGGTGCACCGGGGCGAAGGCGACCGGTCGGGTGCCGACCGCGACCCGGACCTCCCCGCGCAGCAGCTTGAGCCAGCGGCGGTAGCGCTCGGCCGGCCCCAGGTCGGCGGTGATCGCCACGTGCGGGGTGGCGCCGAGCGCCCGGGCCATCATCGCCACGTCCTTGCCGTCCGGCACCACCACGACCGCGCCGCGGCCGCCGGCCAGGGTGGCGCGCACGGCCGACGCCACGGCGAGGGGCCACGACGGCCCGTCCGGGCCGATGCCGGGGAGGGCGGTCCAGACGGCGCGCGGGGACCGGCCCTCGGCGAGCGCCCGGAGGAACGACGGCCCGGCCGGGTACGCGTCCCACCCGTCGCCGGGGGTGCGCCAGTCCGGCGGCGCCGGCGCTTCGGCGGCCCGGGGCGCGGGGCTGCCCGGCTCGGCCTCCACCCGGGCGTGCCGGGGCGGGATAGCGAGCCGGAGCACGTCGGACATGGTGCCCGCGTACCGGTCGGCCACCGCCCGCGCGAGCCCGGCGATCTCGGGGGTGAGCACCGGCAGCCGGGAGACCACGCGCTCCAGGAAGGCGAGCCGCCCGGGGTGGTCGCTCCGCGCCACGCGCTCCAGCAGGTACCCGTCGGCCGGCTGCCCGGCGAACCGCACCCGCACCCGGCAGCCGGGCACCGCGTCGGCGTCCAGCGCCGCGGGGACGAGGTAGTCGAACGGGCGGTCCAGGTGCGGCAGCGGTGAATCGATCAGAACCCGCGCCACGGGGAGCCGCTCGGCCGGCTGGCGGGCCCCCTTCCCACCGGGCTTCCCGCCGGGCCGGGGCGATCCGCCGGCGCGCCCGGCGGCGGGCAGGAGCGCCTCCTGCGGGCTGGGCTCGCTGATCGGCTCGGTCACGTCTACGTCCTACCAGAAGCGGACGACGGCGCCCGCGTGGACGCGAGCGCCGCCGGGACGCGTGCGGACCGGCCGGCCGGGCCGGTGGGCTCAGAAGCCGACGTAGGACCTGAGGTCGTCGACGCGGTTGGTCTCCTCCCAGGGGAAGCCCTCGCGGCCGAAGTGGCCGTACACGGCGGTCTGCGAGTAGATCGGCCGGAGCAGGTCGAGGTGGTGGATGATCGCGGCCGGCCGGAGGTCGAACACCTCGAGGATCGCCTCCTGGATCGTCTCCACCGGGACCTTCTCGGTGCCGAAGGTCTCGACGAAGAGGCCGACCGGGTGGGCCTTGCCGATGGCGTAGGCGACCTGGACCTCGCACCGGTCGGCGAGCCCCGCCGCCACCACGTTCTTGGCCACCCAGCGCATGGCGTAGGCGGCCGAGCGGTCCACCTTGGACGGGTCCTTGCCGGAGAACGCGCCGCCGCCGTGCCGGGCCATGCCGCCGTAGGTGTCGATGATGATCTTCCGGCCGGTGAGGCCCGCGTCGCCCATCGGGCCGCCGATCTCGAAGCGGCCGGTGGGGTTCACCAGCAGCCGGTACCCCTCGGTCTCGATGTCGAGGTCGGCCAGCACCGGGTCGACGACGTGCTCGCGGATGTCCGGGGCGAGCATCTCCCGCAGGTCGATCTCGGCCGCGTGCTGGGTGGAGACGACCACGGTGTCGAGCCGGACCGGGCGGTCGCCGTCGTACTCGATCGTGACCTGCGTCTTGCCGTCCGGGCGCAGGTACGGGATGGTGCCGTTCTTCCGCACGTCGGCCAGCCGCTTCGCCATCCGGTGCGCGAGCATGATCGGCAGCGGCATGAGCTCCGGGGTCTCCCGGCAGGCGTACCCGAACATGAGACCCTGGTCGCCCGCGCCCTGGCGGTCGAACGCGTCGAAGGCCTCCCCGGTGCGGACCTCGTAGGCGTCGTCCACGCCCATGGCGATGTCCGGCGACTGCGAGCCGATCGACACGGAGACACCGCACGACGCGCCGTCGAAGCCCTTGTGCGAGGCGTCGTACCCGATCTCGAGGATCTTCTCCCGGATGATGGTCGGGATGTCGACGTAGGTCTCCGTCGTCACCTCGCCGGCGACGTGGACCAGGCCGGTGGTGATCAACGTCTCAACGGCGACCCGGCTCTTCGGGTCGTCCCGGAGCATGGCGTCGAGAATCGCATCACTGATCTGGTCGGCCATCTTGTCCGGGTGGCCCTCGGTAACCGACTCGGAGGTGAACAGGCGACGGGACAACTCAGTGGCTCCTCATGCAGCGGCTGCTGACGTTGCGAAGCGGCCTGCCACGCCGGGCCGGGGGCCGGCCCTCCTTCCCGGCGACCGCTTTGATACTCCACGCGAGTCTAGCCGTACCAGGTACGGCACTGCGAAGCCGTTCCGCATCGTGGCGGCCCGGAAACGCCGGACCGGGACCGGCCCGGAACCGGTGGCCGGGACGCCGGGCCCACCGGCCGCTCGCCCCGACCGCTCATCCAGGGGCCGGGGAGGCCGGGAACGGCGCCGCGGTGGACCGGTCAGCCGAGGCGCTCGGCGACCAGGTCCCAGATCACATCGGCGAGGTCCTCCTTGGGGCCGCGGGGGACCTCCACCATCCCGCCGTCCGCGGCGAGCACCACGGCGGCGTTGTCGGGCGTGCCGAAGCCGAGGTTCTCCCCCACCTGGTTGACCACCAGCAGGTCGCACCCCTTGCGCTCCAGCTTGGCCCGCCCGTTGGCCAGCACGTCGTCGGTCTCGGCGGCGAAGCCCACGATCACCCGCGGGCCGGCCGGTCCGCCGGCCTCCCGCCGGGCGCGCCGCTGCGCCACGAGCTCGGCGAGGACGTCCGGGTTCTTGACCAGCCGGATCGGCTCGGGCTCCGCCGAGGTCTTCTTGATCTTGACGTCGCTCCGCCGCTCCGGGCGGAAGTCGGCGACCGCGGCGGCCATCACCACGGCGTCCGCCTGCTCGGCGGCGGCGAGCACCGCCTCACGGAGCTCGAGCGCGGACTCGACCCGCACGATCTTCGCCCCGGCCGGGTCGGGCAGCGCGACGTTCGCCGCCACGAGGGTGACCTCGGCCCCGCGGGCGACCGCGGTACGGGCGAGGGCGTAGCCCTGCAGCCCGGAGGAACGGTTGCCGATGAAGCGGACCGGGTCGATCGCCTCGCGCGTGCCGCCGGCCGAGACGACCACGTGCCGCCCGGCGAGGTCGGTACCGCGCCCGGCGAGCACCCGGCGGCAGACCTCGAAGATCTCGGTGGGCTCGGGCAGCCGGCCCGGCCCGGTGTCGGCGCCGGTGAGCCTGCCGACCGCGGGCTCGATGACGATCGCCCCCCGCTCGCGCAGCAGCGCCACGTTCGCCCGGGTGGCCGGGTGCTCCCACATCTCGGTGTGCATCGCCGGGGCGAACACGACGGGACACCGGGCGGTGAGCAGGGTGGCGGTGAGCAGGTCGTCGGCGAGGCCGTGGGCCGCCTTGGCGAGGAGATCGGCCGTGGCCGGGGCGACCACCACGAGGTCGGCCTCCTTGCCGATCCGGACGTGCGGCACCTCGTGCACGGACTGCCACACCTCGGTCGCCACCGGGTTGCCGGACAGCGCGGCCCATGCGGGCTCACCGACGAACCGGAGGGCGTCCCTGGTCGGCACGACCCGCACGTCGTGGCCGGACTCGGTGAACAGACGGAGGAGCTCACACGCCTTGTAGGCGGCGATCCCGGCGCTCACGCCGAGCACCACGGAGGTCACGCGCGCCCTCCCGGCTGATCGTCCAAGGCGTCGCTCAGGACGACTCGGCCGGCTCGGCCTTGATCAGGCCTTCCGCGATCTCCCGCAGCGCGATGGAGAGCGGCTTCTCCTGGGCGTGCGTCTCCACCAGCGGGCCGACGTACTCCAGCAGGCCCTCACCAAGCTGCGAGTAGTAGGCGTTGATCTGGCGCGCCCGCTTGGCGGCCATGATCACGAGGCTGTACTTGCTGTCGACGACGTCGAGAAGCGTGTCGATCGGCGGGTTGGTGATGCCTTCCGCGTAGCCTGCGCTGCTTGCCACGTTGCGATTCCCCTAGCTCGGCGAATTTGTCATCAAGGCTATCAGCCGGCGGCACACATCTTTGACGTCCGTGTTCACCAAAGTGACGTCGAACTCCTTCTCGGCCGCCATCTCGATCCGCCCGGCCTGGAGCCGGCGCTCGATCACGTCGGCGGGCTCGGTGCCCCTGCCGCGCAGCCGGCGCTCCAGCTCCTCCCAGCTGGGCGGAGCCAGGAAGACGAGCAGGGCATCAGGCATGGCGGCCCGCACCTGCCGGGCCCCCTGGAGATCGATCTCCAGGAGCGCCGGCACGCCGGCCGCCAGCCGCTGCAGCACGGGAGTGCGGGGCGTACCGTAGCGGTGGCCCGCGAACTCGGCCCACTCCAGGAGCTCGCCCGAGGCGATCATGCGATCGAACTCGGCGTCATCGACGAAGTAGTACTCGACGCCGTGCCTCTCCCCCGGGCGGGGCTTCCTGGTGGTCACCGAGACCGACAGCCACACCTCGGGGTGTGACCGCCGGAGCTCGGCGACGACCGTGGACTTGCCGACACCCGACGGACCGGAGAGGACCGTCAGACGCGGCTTACGAGGCGAGGAGCCACCGCCGTGAGCCCGGGACTCGCTGGGCACGGCTTCCTGATGGGCCTCGGCTCCAGCGGCCCTGGACTTGCCGGTCACTCCGTACCCCCGTTCGACGTCGCTCGACCGGAGCCGAGATCAGCCCTCGGCGCCGCCGAACTCTCGGATCAGAGCAGCGCGCTGGTTGGCCCCGAGACCCCGCACACGGCGGGACTCGGCGATGCCCAGGCGCTCCATGAGCTGCTTGGCGCGTACCTTACCCACGCCCGGGAGCGACTCGAGCAGGGCGGAGACCTTCATCTTGCCGATGACGTCGTCGGTCTGCCCCGCCTGGAGCACCTCGGACAGGGAAATCGCGTTCCGCTTGAGGCGGCTTTTCACCTCAGCACGTTCCTTACGCGCCTTGGCTGCCTTCTCGAGAGCGGCGGCGCGCTGCTCGGGGGTTAGGGGAGGAAGAGCCACGCCGGGTCACCTCGGATTTCTGTCGATGTACTCGGACGGGAGGGGAAACTAGCTTGACTATGCCCCGTACGGCAACGTGACGGGGTGTTTCTCTCACCACAAAATAAGTGGCACTACCATTGGTAACTCTTATATCACGATTTGTCGACCATGGACCCTGAACTTACCTGCGGCCCGGCGCCCGTGACCGCCGGCCGCCCCGGGCGGGACGGCCGCGCCACCGGCCCGGCGCCGGCGCGCCGGCACGCGGGTCTGGCGTCCCGGGCGGGCCGTGCCGGACTCGCGGGACACCCGGGATCCGTGAAAAGCCGATCATGGACGCGGCCGGATCCGCTAGCATGCGGCCCGGCCCACCGCTCCGCACGGTCGACGGGAAATCGATAGCAGGAACGCGATCGCCGCGCCAACCCGGTGACGCACGGCGGCCCCGCCGCGGCCACCACGGCCGCTTGGTGCCCGTCCGCACGTCGCCCGGCTGCACCCGCCCGCCCGCGCAGGGACGCCCGCATGCGGACGCCCGTACGCGGTCGCCCCGCCGCGCTCCGGCGCCGCCGGCAGGGTGCCCGGACGCCGGCGAGGCGTCCCGCGGGCCGTGCCCGCACGGGGCCTGCCGCCCCGGCCCGACCCGCCGGCGCATGCGCGCCCGCGAGCCGTACACGCGGGAGCCCGGGGAACCGGCCGTTCGCCATCGGCCGGCTGTCGCGCCGCGAGCCGTGCGCGCGCCGGACAGGCCTTCCCGGGCCGGGCGGTGAGACAGGCGGGTGCACGCCCGCCCGGCGGAACGAGGCCCGCGCAGCGGGGTGCGGCCGTCTCGCCTGGCGCCGCCCGGTCAGGGGACGGCACGCCGCAGCGCCGCGGCGATCGCGGCCGCGGCCGCGCCCGGATCGGGCGCGCCCGTGATCGGGCGGCCGATCACGAGGAGATCGGCCCCGTTGGCGATCGCCTCCTCCGGGGTCGCCACCCGGGCCTGGTCCTGGGTGTCGGCGCCGGCCGGCCGTACGCCCGGGGTGATGAGCATGATGTCCGGCCCCACCTCGGCCCGGACCGCCGCGACCTCCTGCGGGGAGCAGACGAGCGCCTGGGCGCCCGCCTCCACCGCCAGGGCGGCCAGGCGGCGGACCGCGTCCGACGGCGGGCCCTGGATGCCGATCTCGCCGAGGTCGGCGGCGGACAGCGACGTCAGCAGCGTCACGGCGGCGATCTTGGTGTGCGGCGCCGCCTCCACCGCGGCCCGGATCATCGCCGCGCCGCCGGCGGCGTGGACGGTGAGGATCGCGGGCCTGAGCCGGGCGACCGCCCGCGCCGCCGCCCCCACGGTGTTGGGGATGTCATGGAGCTTGAGATCCAGGAAGACCTGCACCCCGCTCGCGCCGCGCACCGACGCGATCACGTCCGGGCCGTAGCGGAGGTAGAGTTCCAGGCCCACCTTCACGGTCGACACGTGGGGGGTCACCAGGCCCGCCCAGCGGGCCGCGGTCTCCAGGTCCGGCGCGTCGAGGGCGACGGCGATGGGAGCTGGCGTCGTCACAGGGAACTCTCCTCAAGATCGTCGGTCTCACGGAGACCGGGCCCCGCCGGCCGGTGGGCCAGGCCCACCGCGTCCGCCACCCGGTCGAACCCGCGCTCCCGGAGCAGCTCCTCCAGCTCTCGCAGGACGCGCAGGCAGGCGTACGGGTCCTGGAACATGGCGGTGCCCACGCCGACCGCGCACGCGCCGGCCAGGATCAGCTCCAGGGCGTCCCTCCCGGTCGCCACGCCGCCGACGCCGACGATCGGGACGCCGGGCAGGGCGGCGTGGACCTGCCACACGCAGCGCACCGCGAGCGGCCGCACGGCCGGGCCGGACAGGCCCCCGACCCCCGCCGCGAGCGCCGGGCGCATGGCGTCCACGTCGATGCTCATGCCGAGCGGTGTGTTGATCAGCGTGAGCGCGTCGGCGCCGCCGTCCACACACGAACGCGCCACGGCCACGATGTCGGTCACGTCAGGGGGGAGCTTGGCGATGACCGGGACGTCGTACCGCGTCACCGCGCGCACCGCGGACACCACCTCGGCGGCCGCTGACCCGTCGCGGCCGAATACCCTACCCCGATCCTCGGCGTTCGGGCACGAGAGGTTCACCTCGACCGCCATGATCGCGTGCTCGTCGGCGAGCCGCCGGGCGAGCGTGGTGTACTCCGACACCGTGCTCCCGCCGATCGACACGATGGTCCGCACCCCCCGCTGCGCGAGCCAGGGCAGCTCCCGCTCCAGGAAGGCGTCGACGCCCGGGCCCTGCAACCCCACGCCGGTGAGCAGCCCGGACGGCGTCTCCGCCATCCGCGGCGTCGGCCGCCCCGCCCGCGGCGTGACCGTGATCGACCGGGTGACGAAGGCCCCCAGCCGCCGCAGGTCGTAGAAGTGCGCGAGCTCGCGCCCGGTGCCGCCGCAGCCGGCCGCGGTCAGCACCGGGTTGGGCAGCTCCACATGGGCGAGGTAGGTCCGCAGATCGACGGCTATGGCCGCTCACCCCGCCTCGCGCCGACCAGGGCATGGGCGCGCCCGCGCACCGCCTCAGGCATGCCGGCCCCCGGGTGCGCCGAGCGCGTCGAACGGGATCGTCCCCACGTCGCCGAACCGTACCCGCTCGCCGCGGAACACGGGTCCCTCCGTGCACGCGCGGACCATCCTGGTGACGCCGTCCTCGCCGATCACCGGCACCACGCAGGTCATGCAGATGCCGATGCCGCAGGCCATCGACTCCTCCACCGCCACCTGGATCGGGATCCCGAACTCCACGGCGACCGCGGTGGCGCCGCGGAGCACCGCCATCGGGCCGCTCGCGTAGACCACGTCCGCCCGGGTGTCCGCGATCACCCCGGGCAGGACGTCGATCACCGTGCCCCGCAGGCCGAGCGAACCGTCCTCCGTGACGAGCGTTGTCGTCTCCGCCATCCTGCGGGCCCGCAGCGCGCCGAAGACGCGGTCGGCGGTCTTCGCGCCCAGCATGAAGTCGATCCGGCACCCGCGGCGCTGCAGGACGTCCCCCAGCGCGAACAGCGGGGCCGAGCCGTACTCCCACCCCACCAGCACGCAGGTGCACGGATCGCGCGGCAGCGGGAACGGGCGGCCGAGCGGGCCGACCAGGTCGAGCGTGTCGCGGGCGCGCAGACCGGCCAGCCAGGCCGTCCCCGGCCCGCGCACGCTGAAGACCAGCTCCACCGTGCCCCCGTAGTCCGGTGTGACGTCGTGGATGGAGAGGGCGCGCCGGGTGATCATCGACGACCCGGGGCCGCCGACGGCGACGGTGACGAAGTGACCGGGGCGGAACCTGTCGGCGATGCCCGGCGCCACCACGGTGAGCGCATGATAGGCGTCCACCTGGCGCGTCGTCAGCACCGTGCCCGTCACCTGAACCGGACTTGCGGCCACTCCCTGCTCCCTCGGCCTCTCCCTCGGCTCGGCGGGCCCGGCCCGGCACCGGGGGCCTTCCGCCCGCCCGGTCACGCAGCCACGGCCGGCGGACCGGCGGTGCCGGGACCGCCCGGCACGCCCGGCCGGCGGCCAGGGCGCCCACGGCCGGTCTCGGGCCCTCGCTCACCACACGGAACGGCCGAACCGGCCCGCCCGGTTTCCCACGGGCCTCGGCCGGGGACCCGCGGCCGGCTTCAGGCCCACGCGCGCACCCACGGTCAGGCGCCCACCGGCACCGGGCCCGCCCGAGCCGCGCGGCAAGGACCGTCCGGCCCGCGAAGGTCCACGGCCAGGGCGCCCGCGGCCGGCTTCGGGCCCTCGCTCACCGCACGGAACGGCCATGCCGCCCCGCACGGATCGCTCAGGCCCACAGCCACGGCTCCCATGGTGGGCTCCGGACCCTCGCGCACTTCGCGGACCGGCATGGCCGGTCCACTCCGTCCGCTCAGCTCCTCAGCCTCCGGGCGTGCTCCTGGAGAGACCGTACGCCCACCTCGCCCCGGGCGATGTGCTGGATGCCCTGCACGGCGGCCACGAGGCCCTGGATGGTGGTGATGCAGGCGATGCCGCGCAGCACGGCGGCGGTGCGGATCTCATACCCGTCGACCCGGGGCCCCGACTGCCCGGGACCGCCGTGGGGCGTGTTCACGATGAGATCCACCTCACCGTCGAGGATGCGCTGCACGATCGTCGGCTCACCATCGGGACCGGGACCGTCGCTGTGCTTGCGCACGATCTTGACATGGACGCCGTTACGGCGCAGCACCTCGGCGGTACCCTCCGTGGCCAGAATCTCGAATCCGAGGTCGGCGAGCACCTTCACCGGGAGGATCGCGGCTCGTTTGTCCCGATCCGCGATGGACACGAAGGCCCGGCCCTTGGTGGGCAGCCCGCCGTACACCGCGATCTGCGACTTGGCGTAGGCGGTGCCGAAGAACTCGTCGATGCCCATCACCTCGCCGGTGGAGCGCATCTCCGGCCCGAGCACCGTGTCCACCCCGCGGAACCGGTTGAACGGGAGCACCGCCTCCTTGACCGCGATCGGCGCGTCGAACGGCAGCGCGCCGCCGTCCCCGGTCGCCGGGAGCAGGCCCTCGGCGCGCAGCTCGGCGATGGTCGCGCCCATCATCACCCGGGCCGCCGCCTTGGCGAGCGGGACCGCGGTCGCCTTCGACACGAACGGCACAGTACGGCTCGCCCGCGGGTTCGCCTCGAGCACGTAGAGCACCCCGGCGGCCAGCGCGTACTGCACGTTGAGCAGGCCGCGGACGCCGACCCCGCGGGCGATCGCCTCGGTGGCGGCGCGGATGCGGGCGACGTCGTGGCCGCTCAGGCTGATCGGCGGGAGCGCGCACGCCGAGTCACCGGAGTGGATGCCGGCCTCCTCGATGTGCTCCATGACCCCGCCGAGGTAGAGCTCCTCCCCGTCGAACAGGGCGTCGACGTCGATCTCGATCGCGTCGTCGAGGAAGCGGTCGATCAGCACCGGGTGCTCGGCGGAGACCCGCGACATGAACGTGCGCAGGGTGTCGTCGTCGTAGACGATGGCCATGCCGGCCCCGCCGAGCACGTACGACGGCCGGACCAGCACCGGGTACCCGATCCGGGACGCGACCTCCACCGCCTCCTCGGCGGTGCGGGCCGTGCCGTGCTTGGGGGCGAGCAGCCCGGCCTCGGCGAGCACCCGGCCGAAGGCCCCGCGGTCCTCGGCGAGGTGGATCGACTCGGGCGAGGTGCCGACCACCGGGACCCCGGCGTCCTTCAGCCCCTGGGCCAGGCCGAGCGGGGTCTGCCCGCCGAGCTGGACGATCACCCCGGCGACCGGGCCGGTGGCCTGCTCGGCGTGCACGATCTCGAGGACGTCCTCGAGGGTGAGCGGCTCGAAGTACAGGCGGTCGGAGGTGTCGTAGTCGGTCGAGACCGTCTCCGGGTTGCAGTTGACCATCACGGTCTCGTAGCCGGCCTTGGCGAGCTCGAACGACGCGTGCACGCAGGCGTAGTCGAACTCGATGCCCTGCCCGATCCGGTTCGGCCCGCTGCCCAGGATGATCACCTTGGGCCGGTCCCCGGCCGGCACCTCGGTCTCCTCGTCGTACGTGGAGTAGAGGTACGGGGTGCGGGCGGCGAACTCGGCCGCGCAGGTGTCGACGGTGTGGTACACGGGCCGGATGCCGAGCTCGTGGCGGGCCCGGCGCACCTCGGCCTCGGGCACGCCGAGGATCTCGCCGATCTGGGCGTCGCTGAACCCGTACCGCTTGGCGCGCAGCAGCGTGGGGCCGTCGAGGGCCGTGATCGACCGGGCGACCTCGTCGATGGCGAAGAGCTGGTCGACGAACCAGGGGTCGATCCCGGTCGCCTCGGCGAGCTGCTCCGGGGTGGCCCCGGCCCGGATCGCCTGCTGCATGGTGCGCAGCCGCCCGTCGTGCGGCCGGCGGCAGGCCTCGAGCAGCTCCTGCAGGTCGCCCGGCTCCCCGGCCCAGGTGAACGCCGAGCCCTTCCGCTCCAGCGACCTGAGGGCCTTCTGCAGGGCCTCCGGGAACGACCGGCCGATCGCCATGACCTCGCCGACCGACTTCATGTGGGTGGTGAGCGTGCGGTCCGCGCCGGCGAACTTCTCGAAGGCGAACCGCGGCACCTTCACCACCACGTAGTCGAGCGCGGGCTCGAACGAGGCCGGGGTCTCCCGGGTGATGTCGTTGGGGATCTCGTCGAGCGTGTACCCCACCGCGAGCTTCGCCGCGATCTTGGCGATCGGGAAGCCGGTGGCCTTGGAGGCGAGCGCGGAGGAGCGCGACACCCGGGGGTTCATCTCGATCACGACCATCCGGCCGGTCTCCGGGTGGACGGCGAACTGGATGTTGCAGCCGCCGGTGTCCACCCCGACCTCGCGGATGACCGCGATGGCGACGTCCCGCATGTTCTGGTATTCGCGGTCGGTGAGCGTCATCGCGGGCGCCACGGTGACGCTGTCGCCGGTGTGCACCCCCATGGGGTCGATGTTCTCGATCGAGCAGACGACCACGACGTTGTCGTTGCGGTCGCGCATGACCTCGAGCTCGAACTCCTTCCACCCGAGGACCGACTCCTCCAGGAGCACCTCATGGGTGGGGGAGGCGTCGAGCCCGGCCCCGGCGATCCGGCGCAGCTCCTCCTCGTCGTGGGCGAGGCCGGAGCCGGCGCCGCCGAGGGTGAAGCTCGGCCGCACCACCAGGGGGTAGCCGAGCTCCTCGGCGGCCCGCAGGCAGTCGTCGAGCGAGTGGCAGATCACGCTCCGCGCCGACTCGGCGTTGAGGCCGTGCTTCTCGGCCACCCGGGCGACGATCTCCTTGAAGCGTTCCCGGTTCTCCCCCGCCTGGATCGCCTCGATGCTCGCGCCGATCACCTCGACGCCGTACCGCTCGAGCACCCCGGCCTCGTGGAGCGCGACCGCGGTGTTGAGCGCGGTCTGCCCGCCGAGGGTGGGCAGCAGCGCGTCCGGCCGCTCCTTGGCGATGATCTTCTCGACCATCTCCGGGGTGATCGGCTCGACGTACGTGGCGTCGGCGAACTCCGGGTCCGTCATGATCGTGGCGGGGTTGCTGTTCACCAGGATCACGCGGAACCCCTCGTTCTTGAGGACCCGGCAGGCCTGGGTGCCCGAGTAGTCGAACTCGCACGCCTGCCCGATCACGATCGGGCCGGAGCCGATCACCAAGACCGACGAGATGTCGGTGCGCCTAGGCACCCTGGTCCCCCTTCTCCATCAGCTCGCAGAACCGGTCGAACAGGTACCCCGCGTCGTGCGGCCCGGCCGCCGCCTCCGGGTGGTACTGGACGCTGAAGGCCGGCCGGTCGATCAGCCGGAGCCCTTCCACGCACCCGTCGTTGAGGTTGACGTGGGTCACCTCGGCCGGGCCGTACGGCGTGTCGAACGGCTCGCCGACCGGCGCCTGCACGGCGAAGCCGTGGTTGTGCGCGGAGATGGCCACCCGGCCGGTGCGCAGGTCCTTCACCGGCTGGTTCACCCCCCGGTGGCCGTACTTGAGCTTGTACGTGCCGAGCCCGAGCGCGCGGCCGAAGATCTGGTTGCCGAAGCAGATGCCGAAGAACGGCCTGCCGGCGTCGAGCACCCCGCGCAGCGCCTCGACCGCGTACCCGGCGGCGGCCGGGTCGCCGGGGCCGTTGGAGAAGAACACTCCGTCCGGGTCGCGGGCGAGGATCTCCTCCGCGGTGGCCCCGGCGGGCAGCACGTGCACCTCGCAGCCGCGGTCGGTGAGCCGCCGCACGGTCATCGCCTTCACGCCCAGGTCGACCGCGGCCACGGTGAAGCGCTTCCGCCCGTTCGCGGGCACCACGTACGGCTCGGGCGTGCTCACCTCCCGGGCGAGGTCGGCCCCGGTCATCTCGGGCGAGCGCCGGACCCGCTCGACCAGCTCCTCGACCGGGGCGAGGGCGTCGCCGGAGAAGATCCCGGCGCGCATCGCCCCCCGCTCGCGCAGGTGGCGGGTGAGCGCCCGGGTGCCGGGCATGGCGATCCCGACCACCCCGTGCTCGGCGAGGTAGTCGCCGAGGGTGCCGGTGGCGCGCCAGCTCGAGGCGATCCGCGACGGCTCGCGCACCACGTAGCCGGCGACCCAGACCCGGCGCGACTCCGCGTCCTCGAGGTTGACCCCGGTGTTGCCGATGTGCGGCGCGGTCATCGCGACGATCTGCCGGTGGTAGGAGGGGTCGGTGAGCACCTCCTGGTACCCGGTCATGCCGGTGTTGAAGACCATCTCGCCGAACGTCTCCCCGACGGCGCCGTAGGGCGTCCCCGTGAAGACCCGGCCGTCCTCCAGCACGAGCAGCGCGGTCATGCCAGCTTCCCTTCCAGCACGGTGGGGCGGCCGCGGAGGAACGTGGCCACGACGCGCCCGGGCAACGTCATGCCCTGATAGGGGGTGTTCCTGCTCTTCGACGCCATCGCCGAGGGGTCGACCGGCGCCCGCACCGACGGGTCGTACAGCGTGATGTTGGCGGGGGCGCCGACCTCGATCGGCCGGCCGTGCCCGGAGAGCCTGCCGATGCGGGCCGGGCGGTAGGACATGCGGTCGGCGACGCCGGCCCAGTCGAGCAGGCCGGTCTCGACCATGGTCTCCTGCACCACCGACAGGGCGGTCTCCAGCCCGATCATCCCCATGGCCGCGGCCGCCCACTCGGTCTCCTTGGCCTCGACCGGGTGCGGGGCGTGGTCGGTGGCGACGCAGTCGATCGTGCCGTCGGCGAGCGCCTCGCGCAGCGCCCGCACGTCCGCCTCGGTGCGCAGCGGCGGGTTCACCTTGTAGATCGGGTTGTACGGCCCGAGCGGCGAGTTCTCCGCGTAGGAGTCGGTGAGCAGCAGGTGGTGCGGGGTGACCTCCGCGGTGACGTTCCAGCCCTTCGACTTGGCCCAGCGGATGATCTCCACCGATCCGGCGGTGGACACGTGGCAGATGTGCAGCCGGGAGCCGACGTGCGCGGCGAGCAGGCAGTCCCGGGCGACGATCGCCTCCTCGGCCACGGCCGGCCAGCCGGCGAGCCCGAGCCTGGCCGACACCTCGCCCTCGTTGAGCTGGGCCCCCTCGGTGAGCCGCGGCTCCTGGGCGTGCTGGGCGATCACCCCGTCGAACGCCTTGACGTACTCGAGCGCCCGGCGCATGAGCACCGCGTCGGAGACGCAGTTGCCGTCGTCGGAGAAGACCCGGACCCGGGCGGCCGAGTCGGCCATGGCGCCGAGCTCGGCGAGCTGCCTGCCCTGCAGGCCCGCGGTGACCGCGCCGACCGGCTGGACGTCGCAGTGGCCGTAGGTCCGGCCGAGCCGCCAGACCTGCTCGACCACCCCGGCGGTGTCGGCGACCGGGGAGGTGTTCGCCATGGCGTGGACCGCGGTGAACCCGCCGAGCGCGGCGGCCTGGGTCCCGGTCTCGATGGTCTCGGCGTCCTCCCGGCCCGGCTCGCGCAGGTGGGTGTGCAGGTCGACCAGCCCGGGGAGGGCGATCAGGCCGTCGGCGTCGACCGTGAGGTCGGCGGCGGTTCCGGTGAGCCGGCCGAGCTCGGCGATGACGCCGTCGCGGATCAGGATGTCGCGCGCCGGGCCGCCGAGCACCCGGGCGCCCGTGATGAGCACGGTCGTCACTCGCCACCTCCGATCGCCGATTCGGACCCGCCGAGCAGGAGATAGAGCACGGCCATCCGGACGAGCACGCCGTTGCCGACCTGCTCCACGATGATCGACCGCGGGGAGTCGGCCACCTCGGCCGAGATCTCCATGCCGCGGTTGAGCGGCCCCGGGTGCATGACGATCGCGTCGTCGTGGAGCTTGGCGAACCGGTCGCGGTCGAGGCCGTAGCGGCGGCTGTACTCCCGCGCCGACGGGAAGTAGGCGCCGTTCATCCGCTCCTGCTGCACCCGGAGCATCATCACCACGTCCGTCTTGGGCAGCACGGCGTCGAAGTCGTACGAGACCTGGCACGGCCAGGTGTCGACCGCGACCGGGATCAGGGTCGGCGGCCCGACGAGGGTGACCTCGGCGCCGAGCGTGTGGAGGAGCTGGACGTTCGACCGCGCCACCCGGCTGTGCAGCACGTCGCCGACGATCGCGACCTTCAGCCCCTCCACCCGGCCCATGGCCCGGCGGATGCTGAACGCGTCGAGCAGCGCCTGGGTGGGGTGCTCGTGGGTGCCGTCGCCCGCGTTGATCACGCTGCCGCGGATCCAGCCGGCGAGCCGGTGCGGGGCGCCGGAGGCCCCGTGCCGGATGACCACGGCGTCGGCGCCCATCGCCTCGAGGGTGAGCGCGGTGTCCTTGAGCGACTCGCCCTTGGACACGCTCGACCCGCGCGCGGAGAAGTTGATGACATCGGCGGAGAGCCGCTTCGCGGCCGCCTCGAACGAGATGCGCGTCCGGGTGGAGTCCTCGAAGAACAGGTTGACCACCGTGCGGCCGCGCAGGGTCGGCAGCTTCTTGATGGAGCGCTGCGAGACCTTGGAGAGCTCCTCGGCCGTGTCCAGGATGAGCAGGGCGTCCTCGCGGCTCAGGTCGCCGGCCGAGAGCAGGTGCCGCTTCATCGGGCGTCCCCCTTCATGAGCACGACGGCGTCCCGTCCGTCGGTCTCCTCCAGGTAGACCTTGACCGTTTCGCTCTTGGCCGTCGGCAGGTTCTTGCCGACGTAGTCGGCGCGGATGGGGAGCTCGCGGTGGCCCCGGTCGACGAGCGTCGCGAGCTGGACGGCGCGCGGCCGGCCGACGTCGCTGAGCGCGTCGAGCGCGGCGCGGACCGTGCGGCCGGAGTAGAGCACGTCGTCGACGAGGATGACGATCTTGCCGTCGATGCCCTCCGCCGGGATCTCGGTACGGCCGAGCGGGCGGGCCGGCCGGAGCCGGAGGTCGTCGCGGTACATGGTGATGTCGATCGCGCCGACGGGGACCTTGACCCCTTCGAACCGCTCGATGCGCTCGCCGATCCGGCGGGCCAGCGGGACGCCGCGGGTGGGGATGCCGAGGAGGATGATGTCGTTCGCGCCTTTGGTACGCTCGAGAATCTCGTGCGCTATGCGGGTCAGTGCCCGGTTGATGTCGGGCCCCTCGAGCACGGCGCGCGCCCGATTTCGGGCTTCGGACATGAAAAAATCACCGCCTTTCCCGCCTCACGGGACGGGTCTTAAAGGGATGTCCGGCCGCTTAAGGGTATCAGCAGGTCCAGGGCGGTCCGGCAGGCGGTGGGGCGGGTGACCGGGGCGGCACCGGCGCCGGGCCAGGCTGTCCGGGCATTTCACGAGACCGGCGGCCAAGGGACTTTTTTCCGATCAGCTTGACCTTTCGGTCAAGGAGCTTTACCGTCACTGCGCGTAACCACACCTCGCGACCTTCCTGGGTAAAAGCCGACGCAGTGCTCACCGAAGGTTGCCGCCAGGCACCGACCCCGGTGTTCGGAACCCTTAGGACAAGGACGCACAATCAAGTGAGAACTCAAATAGATAGCCGGGGGCCAGACGATGCCATCTGACTACGCCAAGTCGCTCGGAGCACGGCTCCGCGCCATCCGCACCCAGCAGGGGCTCTCGCTGCACGGGGTGGAAGAGAAGTCCCGCGGCCGGTGGAAGGCCGTCGTGGTGGGCTCCTACGAGCGTGGGGACCGCGCGGTGACCGTGCAGAAGCTCGCCGAGCTGGCCGAGTTCTACGGAGTGCCGGTCGCCGAGCTGCTTCCCGGGGGCAACTCCCCCGCTCCCGTCGCTCCCACCCCGAAGCTGGTGATCAACCTGGAGCGGCTGGCCCAGCTCCCGAAGGAGAAGGTCGGTCCGCTGGCCCGCTACGTCGCCACCATCCAGAGCCAGCGCGGTGACTACAACGGCAAGGTGCTCTCCATCCGCCAGGAGGACCTGCGCTCGCTCGCGGTGATCTACGACAAGTCGCCCGCGGAGCTGACCGAGGAGTTCATCAGCTGGGGCGTGCTCGACCCGGAGGCACGGGGCGCGGTCGAGTCGTCGTCCTGACGCCGGTCCGCCGGGCGTCCCGGCACCGCCGCCTCCTCCCGGTGCCCCACCGCCCACTCCGCGGGGCGGCCCGGGGCCGCCAGAGACTCCGGGCGGCGGACCACCGGCCCGGAACCGGATCGGCGAACCGTGCACGCGCGGATGGGCCGTCCGCCGGCGGTGGCACTCCTGCCTCCCGGTGGCGCACTTTCCCTTCTGGCGGCGGCCCGCTATCCGGCGAGGGGGAGCACCGGCTGGCTCGTGACCCCGAGGATCGACTCGACCTCCTCGACGAACCGTCCCGCCTCGGCGAGCAGCTCGTCGGCGTCGCGCCAGGTGATCCCCCGCACCATGCCCGCCTCCGCCGCGGCTCGCTTGGCGGCGCTGAGCTGGAAATAGGCCGCCCATTCGGCGAGCCCGGGCTCGGCCTCGGGGAGCATCTCCCACGCGCTGCGCAGCCGGCGGCGCCGGGCGATCCGGGCCGGCCGCGCCGCGATGAGACCGGCGGCCGCCCGCAGGGCCGCGAGATGGGCCGCCACGTACCGCTCCGCCGGCGTGGCCGCGGCCGCCGCCTCGTCCAGGCAGGCCCTCGCCTCGGCGAGATGCGCCAGGACACGCTGCGAGACCCGGGGGCCGCTGCGTCCACCGCTGTGTCCGATCATCCCGCACTCCTTGAGCCGTAGCACCCCGGCGTGGATCGCCGGTCACCTTCACCGTCGCAGATGGCACCGACAAAATCGGGTGCTCTGGCGTCCATCCGGCCGCTGCCCTGGCGATCGGTCCGGCCGCCCGCCGGCGGGCGGCCGGGTGCTGGTGCCACGGGCCGCGCGCGGGACCGTCTCACCGAGCCGGCTTCTTCCCCGGCCGGGTGAGGTGCCACCGGTCGCGCGCGTGACCGCCCCCGGCCCCGCCATCACCGGCTTCGGCCCGGCCCGGAACGAGGACGCGGCCGGGCGAGGAGCTTCCCCTCCCCCCGCCCGGCCGCGCCGGCCAGTGCCCGCCCAACGCCGGGCCGGTTCCGGCGGACACCGACGGGAGTGCCGGCACCGTGCCCGTCCCGCCGCCGACGGGGCGCTTCCGGCTGCGGGAACGCGAGCGCGAACCCTCGCGCGTTCGAACATACTTTCGACTCCAGGTGGCTGTCAACCTCCCGCCGGTCCATCGCGGCCGGACCCCGGCCCACTCCGCCCACCGTCGCCCGTACGCCCCGGCCCCGGCCGGCCGCGGCGTGGTCGGCCGCCGTCCGGTACCGCCGTCCCCGTACGCCCGAGGGCCCGCCGGAGGGCGGAACCCCGCCCGCGCGGCACGACCCGCCGGCGGACACGCCCAAGGGGTGTGACGACTTGGCAGGAACCCGGCCGCGCGGCGGGACCGGGCCCGGCCGCGGCCCGGCCGGCTCGCGAGCCGGTCGCCGGCGCACGGCGCGCCCGGGCCGGCCCGCCCGACGCGGATGGCAGGCCGGTACGGGCGGCCGCGGCGGGCGCCGCCACGCCGCAGGCCCGCTCAGCGGCGCACGTACTTCCCGCGCACGTGGACGGGGAAGCCCTTCCCCACCAGGCGGGGCAGGATCGACGCGACGTGCATGGGGAGCCGGACGCAGCCGTGCGAGGCCGGGTAGAGCGGCACCGAGAGCGAGCCGTGGAGCGCGATGCCACCGTGGAAGAAGATCGGGTTGTACAGCATGCCCAGGTAGGAGCGGTGCCAGCCGCTGACCCGCCAGGTGGTCCGGAAGTCGCCGATGGGGGTGATCGCGCTTCCGGAGAACCGCTGCCGCTTGCCGTTCCACACCACGTACTCGGTGTAGGGGATGCCGCTGCCGCTCGAGATGTGGCTGATCAGCACCGGCCGGCCCTTCTTGTAGAGCACCATGATCTGCTGGGTGAGGTTCACCTCGATGCGGTCCGGCCTGCCGCGCGGGACCAGGACCTTCGGGGCCCGGGGCCGCTCCAGCGCCGCCCAGGTCCGGCGGCCGACCGTGCTGGACGGCTTGATCCCGTGGACCTTCTGGAAGGCCCAGACCGCGGCCTGGGTGGCCCCGCCGTACCTGCCGTCGATCTTGCCCGGGTGGTACCCGAGCTCCTTCAGCCGGGCCTGTAACGCCCGGACCGCCGCGCCCTTGGCGCCGAGCCGGAGCGTCGTGGCCGGCGCGGTGAACGGCGGGTAGTGGGGGGCCGCCGCGGGGTGCGCCCGCGCCTCCGCCGCCGCGGCCGGCACCGGGACCGCGCCGGCGGGGCCCGCCGCACCCCAGGCCGTGACCGTGATGGCACCCACGGTGAGCAACGCCGCGGCCAGTCGTCCTCGAACGCTCATCGCCATCCGCCTCTCCGAAGACCTCTCGCCCCTGCTGCCCGTCCCGGCCGGGTTCCCCGCGCGCGGCGGCCGATCCGCCTGGTACGGCCATGGCGGGGTGATCCTTCACAATCGCCCGGGACATCCGGTTAGAGTGACCCAGTGGCTGAGAAGTTGCATCCGAACACCGTCCGGGTGATCGAGGCCCTCCGCGCGCGCGGGGCCAAGGGCGAGGTGAAGGTCTTCGAGGAGCCGGTGCGGACCGCGGCCGCCGCCGCGGCTCAGCTCGGCTGCGATGTCGGGGCGATCGCCAACAGCCTGGTCTTCGACGCCGACGGCGCACCGCTGCTCGTGCTCACCAGCGGCGCCCACCGTGTCGACACCGGCCACATCGCCCGCCTCATCGGAGCCCGGGAGGTACGGCGGGCGACGCCGGAGTTCGTGCGGGAGCACACCGGTCAGCCCATCGGCGGGGTGGCCCCGGTGGGGCATCCGGCGCCGATCCGAACGCTGGTGGACACCTGGCTCGGCAAGCATGAGGTGGTCTGGGCCGCGGCCGGCCATCCGAACACGGTCTTCCCCACGACCTTCGAGGAGCTGGTGCGGATCACCGGCGGGACCCCGGCCGACGTGGAGTAGCCACCTGACCTATTTGTCACGAAAAATTGCATTGTTTACGAATTCATCCCGGTCGTGGGTGCTAGGCTGCCGCAGGTGGTCCGGCTACGCCACGTGACGGCCGACCGGTTCCCCACGCTGCTCGGCACCCTGCTGGGGATTTACACGGCCGCGATGCGCCCGCCGCCCGGCCAGCTCGCCGTCCGGCCGTCCATCATGCGCGACCACGGGAGCCGGCCCGGCTTCGTCTGCCTGCTCGCCGAGGCGCCGCAGGTCGTCGGCTTCGCCTACGGGTTCCACGGCGCCCCCGGGGAGTGGTGGTACGACGTGGTCTGGCGCGGGCTGCGGGACCACGCGGGCGAGGAGACCTGCGCGGAGTGGCTGGGCGACGCCCTGGAGATCGCGGAGATCCACGTCCTCCCCGGCCATCAGGGCCGGGGGATCGGGCGTCGCCTGCTCCACGCGATCTGCGCGGGCCGCCCGGAGCGGACCGCGGTGCTCTCCACCCGCGACGCCCCTACCGCGGCCCGCCATCTCTACCGCGACGCCGGCTTCGTCGACCTGCTGCCCCGCTTCCGCTTCCCCGGCACCGCCGAGCCGTACGTGATCGCCGGGGCGCGGCTGCCGCTCACCGGCGCGGGCTGACCCGCGCGGCGGGGCGCGGGCGGGCCGGGATGGCGGAATCAGGTTCGAAGGACTGACCCCGCGCGGCCGGCACGCGGCCTTAAGCAGCCGGCGGGGCACCGGCCAGAGCCGGGGAAGACCGGGACGGGCGCGCGGCGGAACGGCGGGCCTCCCGGGCCCACCCGGTGAGCGCGCGTCACGAGCCCACGGTGGCGGGCTGCAGCGCCCGGAACACCTCCCGGGTCGCGCTCGACCGGTTGAAGGTGATGAAGTGGATGCCCGGCGCACCCTCGTCGAGCAGGGTGCGGCACAGCTCGATCGCGTGCTCGATCCCGAGCCGGCGGACCGCCTCGGGGTCGTCGGCCACCGCCTCGAACCGGGCGGCGAGGTCCCGGGGGAACGGCGCGCCGGAGAGCTGCTCCGACCGGGTGATCGTGCTCAGCTTGGTGACCGGCATGATCCCGGGGATGATCGGCGTGTCGCAGCCCTTCGCCGCCACGCGGTCCCGCAGCCGCAGGTAGTCCTCGGCGCGGAAGAACATCTGGGTGATGGCGAAGTCCGCGCCGGCCCGGCACTTGCGCACGAAGTACTCGGTGTCCGACTCGATGCTCGGGGACCGCGGGTGCTTGTTCGGGAAGGCGGCGACCCCGACGCAGAACTCCCCGGACTGGCGGATCAGCCGGACCAGCTCCTCGGCGTACTCCAGCCCTTCGGGATGCTTGACCCATTCGCCCAGCGGGTCACCGGGCGGGTCGCCGCGGAGCGCGAGCATGTTCCGCACCCCGGCGTCGGCGAACCTCCCGATCAGGTGCCGCAGCTCCCGCACCGAGTGGTTGACCGCGGTGCAGTGCGCCACCGGCGTGAGGGTCGTCTCGCGCGCCAGCCGCTCGACGATCTCCACGGTCCGGTCGCGGGTGCTGCCGCCCGCGCCGTAGGTCACGGAGACGAAGGTCGGCCGGAGCGCCTCCACCTCCCGGATCGCCCGCCAGAGCTGCCGCTCCCCCTCGCCGGTCTTCGGCGGGAAGAACTCGAAGGAGAACGACCGCTCCCCCGCCGCGAGCAGCTCGCGCACCGTCGGGGCGCGATCGGGCAGCCGGGAGGGCAGACCGAGAGTCATGGTCATTAGGGTACCCCTCCCGCCCGTGATCCACCGAGGTCGTGTTCCAGCATGCGGGCACCGGAATCCGCCCCGACCGATTTGGGGGATATGCCCCCTGGTAATCAGGAATGCGGCAGCTACTCTCGTGTTCATGACCACTTCCGCCGCTCCGCTCGACGTCGTCCGACCTGAGGTGGACCGTTCGATCCGGCGGTTCCTCGACCGCCAGCGGCCGCTGTTCTTCGACGACCCGCAGCTGGCCACGCTCCTGGACGCCGCCGAGGCCTTCCTGTCCGGTGGCAAACGGCTCCGCCCCGCCTTCTGCTACTGGGGGTGGCGAGCGGCGGGGGGAGGATCCGACGACGCCCGCCTGTACAACGCGGCCGCCTCGCTGGAGCTGCTCCAGGCGAGCGCCCTCATCCACGACGACGTGATGGACGCGAGCGACGTGCGCCGGGGCATGCCGTCGGCGCACCGCCGGTTCGAGCGCATGCACCTGGAGTCCCGCTGGCACGGCTCGGCCGCGCAGTTCGGGGAGAACGCCGCGGTGCTCCTCGGCAACCTGCTCCTGGTCTGGGCCGGTGAGATGTGGCGCACCAGCGGCCTGCCGGCCGAGGCGCTCGCCGTCGCCCAGCCGGTCCACGACCACATGCTCACCGAGCTCATGTGCGGGCAGTACCTCGACCTGCTGGAGCAGGCGCAGGGCGAGGGCACGTTCGACAGCGCGCTCCGGGTGGCGCTCTACAAGAGCGGCAAGTACTCGGTCGAGCAGCCGCTCCGGCTCGGGCTGCTCCTCGCCGCCCAGAGCCGGCTCCCGTGGATCGACACCCTCTGCGCGCAGTACGGCCAGCGGGTGGGGATCGCGTTCCAGCTCCGCGACGACATCCTCGGGGTCTTCGGCGACCCGGCCGAGACCGGCAAGCCCGCCGGGGACGACCTGCGCGAGGGCAAGCGCACCATGCTCATCGCCCGCACCCTCGCCCAGGCGACGCCGGAGCAGGCGGAGGTGGTCCGCAAGCTGCTCGGCAACCCCGATCTCGACGCCGAGGGCGTGGCCACGCTCCGGACGATCATCGAGGAGACGGGCGCGCTCGCCGCGTGCGAGGAGATGATCAAGCGCTACCTCGACGAGGCGCTGCACGCGCTCCAGGAGGCGCCCATCATCGACGAGAGCGCCCGCTCCGCCCTGGCCGCGCTCGCGGTCGCGGCGACCACGCGGCGCACCTGAGCGCCTGCGCCTCCGGGCGGCGCGGGCCGCCCACCCGACGCGACGGGCACCCGGCCGGCGCTCCCCGGATCCGCGGACCGCGGTGGACGCCCGGCCCGGCGCTCCCGGCCCAGCGAGCGCGAAGACGCCCGGCCTGGGCCTGATCCGCGAGGCGTGATCGGGACCCTGGCCCGCGGGCCGCGACGGGCGGGCCCGGCGGACCGGCGCGCGCCCTCGCGAGCCGGCGAGTGCCGCGCGCGGCCGGTCGCGTCCGGGCCCCGCGCCTCATAGTGAAGAGACCACAGCCGGTCACGGCCCGGCCTCGTGGCTCACGGCGCGAAGACCGCGGCCGCCGGTCGCGGCCGGGCCTTACGGGTCAGAGCGGGACGGCCCGCAGCCGGTCGCGGAACCGGGCGGCCGCCTCCCCCGGGTCGTCGGCCTCGGTGATCGCGCGGACCACGACGACCCGGCGGACCCCGTACCCGATGACCTCGTCGAGGTTGTTCAGGTCGATGCCGCCGATGCCGAACCAGGGGCGTTGCGTGCCGAGCCCGGAGGCGTACCGGATCAGCTCCGGACCGGCCGCCGGGCGGCCGGGCTTGGTCGGGGTGGGCCAGATCGGGCCGCAGCAGAAGTAGTCGACGCCGGGCTCCGCGGCCGCCGCCGACGCCTGCTCGGGTGAGTGCGTGGACCTGCCGATGAGGATGTCCGGTCCGAGGATCTCCCGGGCCACCGCGACCGGGAGGTCGTTCTGGCCGAGGTGGAGGATGTCCGGCCGGGCGGCATAGGCGATGTCGGCCCGGTCGTTCACCGCGAGCAGCGCCCCGTGCCGGTCACAGGCCGCACGGAAGATCTCGAGCAGCTCCAGCTCCTCGCGGGCCTCCAGGCCCTTCTCCCTGAGCTGGACGATGTCCACGCCGTTCGCCAGGACCGCGTCGAGGAACTCCTCGAGGTCGCCGCGGTCCCGCCGGCCGTCGGTGCACAGGTAGAGCCTGGCCCGGGCGAGCCGCTCACGCCGGGTGCCGTTATCGGTACCGATCACCCGACCACAATGCCATCACCGGCGGGCCGCCGGGTACCCGGGGTCAGAACCCGAGCGCCTGCGCCCGCCGCTTGACCTCGGTGTGCCGTCCCGCGGCGATCGCCTCGATCGGCGTCCCGGGCAGGGAGTCGTCCGGGGTGAACAGCCAGCGGATCGACTCGACCGGGTTGTAACCGGCGTCGGCGAGCAGGGTGAGCGTCCCGGGCAGGCCCTTCAGCACCTCGCCGCCGGCGATGAAGATCGCGGGGATCTGCGGCTCGCTCTCGCCGCTCCGCCGGACGCCCACCAGCTTGTGGTCGTGGATCAGCTGCTTGACCCGGCCGACCGAGACCTTCAGCCGCTTCGCGGCCTCGGAGAGCGAGATCCACTCGGCCACGAGCCGCTCGGTCTCCGGGTCGATCTGCGTAACAGCTAGCGTCACGCAATCACCATTACCACAGGCGCGCCGTCCGAAAACACCCTGATGAGTGCCCCGGGAGGCAGCCCGCGGGAACGCCGCCCGGCCCCGGTCATTCCTTGACGCAGTCGCGGAGCGGGACCGACGGATCGGTCAGCCGCCGCGGGTCGAGCCGCTGCCCGCGCTCGGCTATCCGGCGGCCCTGCACCACGTCGCGCGGCCGGTCGACGGTGAGGATCGCGGCGAGCCGGTCCTCGGCGGTGAGCCAGCACACCGCCCACTTGGCGCCGGTGCGGGGGTCGCCGCGGAGCAGCGTCCGCTCCGCCCCGATCCGGTCGCCGGCGAACTGCACCATCCGGCCGAACTGCTCCGACCAGAAGTAGGGCACGGGATCGTAGACCGCGTCCTCGCCCAGCAGGGTCGCCGCCGCGGTGTCCGGGGCGGAGATGGCCGTGTCCCAGTGCTCGACGCGCATGCGCCGGCCGTACCGGCGCGACCACCAGTTGGCGCAGTCGCCGACCGCGACCACGTTGGGCAGGGTGCTCCGCAGGTGCTCGTCCACGAGCACGCCGTTGTCGACCGCGACGCCCGACCCCTTCAGCCAGTCGACGGCCGGGCGCACCCCGATGCCGGTCACCACCACGTCGGCCCGCACCCGGGTACCGGACATGAGCGTGATCCCATCGGGGTCGACGCTGCCGACCGGTGCGCCCAGCCGCAGCTCCACCCCGGCCTCGGCGTACCACGGGATCGTGTACGCGCCGACCTCGGGGCCGAGCGCGCCCGCCAGCGGCGCCTCGGCCGCCTCGATCACCGTGACCGCGCATCCGGCCCGCGCCGCCGCCGTCGCCACCTCCGCGCCGATCCAGCCCGCGCCGATCACGGCCACCCGGGTGCCGGGCGTGAGCCGTTCGCGCAGCGCGCGGGCGTCGTCGATGGTGCGCAGCACGTACTGCCTGCCCTCGCCGCGCAGCCGGATCGGGGTGGCGCCGGTCGCGATGACCAGCCCGTCGTACTCGATCTCGCCCTCGGTCGTCTCCAGGACGCCGTCGCGCAGCCCCTTGGCGGCCGTGCCGAGGCGCACCGTGACGTCGAGCGCGTCGAGGTCGGAGTCGACCGCGGTCGAGTCCGTCTCGCCCGCCAGGACCGCCTTGGACAGCGGCGGCCGGTCGTAGGGGCGATGCCGTTCCTCACCGATGAGCGTGATCCGCCCGGCGAACCCGCGGGCCCGCAGCGCCTCCACGCTGCGCACACCGGCCAGGCCGCCGCCCACCACCACCACGTGATCCACAACCCGAACATAGATTGCCGACCGGGGAGCCCGCCATCCGGCGCCGGATAACGAGTTGAGTACGCCACACCCGCGTCTACGGAATGCCCCAGTGCGTGGCCGAGTGTCCCGGGATTAGGCTGATTGTGGAGACGCGCGGGAGCTCGGCATGCCGGGCTGAGAGGAGAGCGCAAGGCTCTCGACCGCCAAGGAACCTGATCCGGGTAATGCCGGCGAAGGGAGCGAAATGCCCAGAGAAACGGGCGCGCCCGCCGGTCACGACGTGATCGTCGTGGGCGGCGGGGTGGCCGGCCTGTCCGCCGCCTGGCGCGCGGCGAAGCTCGGACTGTCGGTGGCCGTGATCGACCCCCACCCCGGTCGCGGGGCCACGCACGTGTCGGGGGGCATGCTCGCCCCGGTCAGCGAGGTGACCTACACCGAGGAGCCGCTGCTGCAGCTCGGCCTCGCCTCGCTGGCGCGGTGGCCGGCCTTCCGGGACGAGCTGCAGGAGGAGACCGGGATCGACCTCGACTACCGGACCGACGGCACCCTGCAGGTCGGCTACCACTCCGACGACATGGCCTACCTCGATCGGCTCGCCGAGTTCGAGCGGACGCTCGGGCTGCGGGTGGAGCGCCTCACCGGGCGGGAGTGCCGGGCCGAGGAGCCGATGCTCTCCCCCTCGGTCCGCGGCGGCCTGCTCGCCCGGGACGACGCGTGGGTGAACCCGAGGAAGGTGGTCACCGCCCTGCTCGCCGCGGTGGACCGCCACGGCGTGCGGGTGATCCCCGAGCGCGCCGCCGGGCTGGTCGCCGGCGGTGACTCCCCCGGCGTACGGCTCGGCTCGGGCGAGGTGGTCCGGGGCGCGTGGGTGGTCGTCGCCGCGGGCGCGTGGTCGTCCGAGATCCTCCCCGGCCTCCCGGTGCGGCCGGTCAAGGGGCAGATCCTCCGGCTGCGCGGCCCGGCCGGCTTCCTGAGCCGGTGCGTGCGCGGCCTGGTGCACGGCTCCCCCGTCTACCTCGTGCCCCGGGGCGACGGCGAGATCACGCTCGGCGCGACCATGGAGGAGCTGGGGTTCGACGGGCGGGTCACCGCGGGCGCGGTCTACGAGCTCCTGCGCGACGCACACGAGCTCGTTCCCGGCGTCACCGAGCTCGAGCTGGCCGAGACCGCGACCGGCTTCCGGCCCGGGACACCGGACAACCTGCCGCTCATCGGGCCGGCCGGGCCGCCGGGCGTGCTCGCCGCCACCGGCCACGGCCGGGGCGGCATCCTGCTGGCCCCCATCTCCGCCGAGGCCATCGCGGCGTTCCTCACCGATGGCCCGGTACCGGATGTCGTCAAGTCCTGCGATCCAGGGAGATTCCGATCGTGAAGGTCGTGATCAACGGGAACACGGTCGAGCTGCCCGGCGGGGCGACCGCCGCCGACGCGGTGCGCACGCTCACCTCGGCGCACTCCGGTGTGGCGATCTCGATCAACGACGAGGTGGTGAGCCGGAGCGCGTGGGAGTCGACCCCGCTCTCCGAGGGCGACCGGGTCGAGGTGCTCACCGCGGTACAGGGAGGGTGAGCATGGCCGAGACCCCGGCCCCCGCGGCCCCCGGCGGCGACGACGTGTTCGTCCTCGGCGGGGAGAAGTTCACCTCGCGCCTGATCATGGGCACCGGCGGCGCCCCCTCGCTGGAGGTGCTCGACCAGGCGCTCGCCGCCTCCGGCACCGAGCTCACCACGGTGGCCATGCGCCGGCTCGACCCGTCGGCCAGGGGCTCGGTGCTCGACGTGCTGCGCAAGCGGGGGATCAAGCCCCTGCCCAACACCGCCGGCTGCTACACCGCCGGCGAGGCCGTGCTCACCGCCCGGCTGGCGCGGGAGGCCCTGGAGACCAACTGGGTCAAGCTGGAGGTCATCGCCGACGAGCGCACGCTGCTGCCCGACCCGATCGAGACCTTCGACGCGGCCGAGCGGCTGGTCGCCGACGGGTTCGTCGTGCTGCCGTACATCGGGGACGACCCCGCGCTGGCCCGCCGCCTCGAGCAGATCGGGTGCGCCGCCGTCATGCCGCTGGGCGCGCCGATCGGCTCCGGGCTCGGCATCCGCAACCCGCACAGCATCGAGCTGATCGTGGAGTCGGTGAACGTCCCGGTGATCCTCGACGCCGGGATCGGCACGGCGAGCGACGCGGCCCTGGCCATGGAGCTCGGCTGCGACGCCGTGCTGCTCGCCAGCGCGGTGACCCGGGCGCAACGGCCCGCCCTGATGGCCGCGGCCATGCGGGCCGCCGTCGACGCGGGCCGGAAGGCCTACCTGGCCGGCCGCATCCCGCGCCGGCGCTACGCCGAGGCGTCCTCCCCGGCCCGCGAGGCTTGACCTCCGGATCACGCGGGCCGGGGCCCGGCCGGGGCGAGGTATCGGTTGGGCTTCTCCAGCGGTACGTTCCGCGCGTCACCCGTAAACTCGGGCGAGTGGACACGACGCTAACCGATCCGCTCATTGGGCGGCTGCTCGATGGGCGCTACCGCGTCGAGTCCCGGATCGCCCGGGGCGGCATGGCCTCCGTCTACCTGGCTCTGGACGTCCGGCTCGAGCGCACGGTCGCCGTCAAGGTGATGCACCCGTCGCTGGCCGAGGACCCCCAGTTCGTGCAGCGGTTCATCGGCGAGGCGAAGTCGGTGGCCCGCCTTTCGCACCCGAACATCGTGCAGGTCTTCGACCAGGGCACCGACGGGACGCACGTCTACCTCTCGATGGAGTACATCCCCGGGAGGAGCCTGCGCGAGATGCTGCGCGCCCGGGGCCGCCTGCCGGTGCGCGAGGCGCTGGAGATCGTCATCCCCGTGCTGGCCGCCCTCGGCGCCGCCCACCAGGCCGGGCTGATCCACCGGGACATCAAGCCCGAGAACGTGCTGATCGCCGACGACGGCCGGGTGAAGGTGGTGGACTTCGGGCTGGCCCGCGCCATCCACGGCGGCCACCTCACCCGCACCGGCACGATGATCGGCACGATCGGCTACATGTCGCCGGAGCAGGTCACCACGGGCACGGCCGACGCCCGCAGCGACGTCTACGCCGTGGGCATCATGCTCTTCGAGCTGCTCACCGGGCGGCAGCCGTACGCGGGCGAGACCGCGATGTCGATCGCCTACCGGCACGTGCACGAGAACGTGCCCGCGCCCTCGTCGGTCGTCCCGGGCATTCCGGCCTCCGTGGACGCGCTCGTGCGCTCCGCGACCGATCGCGACCCGGACCGGCGCCCCCGCGACGCCACGGCGATGCTCGTGGCCGCGGTCGAGGTGCACCGCGGGCTCACCCAGGGGGGCGCCGCGCACCCCACTCCCCCGCCGGGCTCGGTGACCGCCACCGCCGTCCACCAGGCCGAGGACCTCGACCCGGTCCCGGAGCGGGAGGAGCGGCTCGCCGAGACGATGATCCAGCCGCAGGTGGAGCTGCTCACCAGCCCGGGCACGGCGGAGCCCCGGGCGCGGCGCGGCCCGCGGCCGGCCATCTGGTTCATCGGCGCGCTCACCCTGCTGATGCTCGCCGGGATCGCGTTCAGCGCGTGGTGGTTCTCCCAGGGCCGCTACGTCAAGGTGCCCGACCTGCGCGGCCAGAACATCGTGGTCGCCCGGCAGATCGCCCAGCGGGCCGGCTTCGAGGTGAAGATCGGTGAGCCCAGGTTCGACGACAAGATCGAGAAGGACCGGGTGCTCGACACCGAGCCGGGGGCGGGCGCGGAGGTGGTCCGGGGCTCGCTCCTCACCCTGATCCCGTCCGGGGGCCCGGAGACGATCCCGGTGCCCAAGGTGGTCAACCTCAGCGAGGCCGACGCCCGGGCGAAGATCGCCGAAGTGGGGCTCACCGTCGGGCGCGTGAGCAAGCTGCCGAGCGAGACCGTCCCGCGCGGCCAGGTCATCCGGACCAATCCGGAGGTCGGCACGCGGGTGCGCAAGGGCGGCAAGGTCAACCTGGTGATCAGCGCCGGGCTGCTCATGCCGAACGTCACCGACATGACCCGGGAGCAGGCCGAGCAGTTCCTCCGGGAGAAGGGCTTCAACGTCCAGGTCGTCGAGGTGACCGACGACACCCCGCCCGGCACGGTGATCGCCCAGCACCCCGCCGGCGGCGCCGAGGTGGACGCGGGCGCGACCGTCAACCTCACGGTCTCCAAGGGCCCGGAGCACGGCTGGCGCTGGCCGTGGGAGATCGAGGTCGCCCCTGGAGAGCAGCCGCCCAACCTCGTCCAGGTCCCCGACGTGCGGTACAAGAACGTCCGCGACGCCGTCCACGAGCTGCGCGCCGCCGGGTTCAAGGTGCACGTCCGCAAGCTGTTCGGCACCGACCGGGTGGTCGCGGTCAACCCGGGCGGGCAGCAGCCGCCGGGGACCAAGATCACTATCTGGCACTGACCCGCGCGGCCCGGGCCGGCCGGTTCCGGCCCGGGCCGCCCGGTGTTCGGACGGCCCCGTACCGGATCGGCCCGCCGTACCGGATCGGCCCGCGGCGTTCCACCGGCGGCGCGGCTCACCCGGCGGCGAGCAGGCGGCGGCGCGCTCTGACCCCCGCCTCCGCGGCCGCGTCCTCGGGGACCGTGCGCAGCTCACCGTCCTCCACCACGGTCCGGCCGCCCACGAGCAGCCGGGCCAGCGGCGGGGTCTGGCCGTAGACGAGGGCCACCACGGGGTCGTCCACGGCGGCGTGGAACCCGTCCAGCCGCCACAGCGCGATGTCGGCGAGCTTGCCCGGCTCCAGGGAGCCGAGCTCGGCGTCCCGGCCGAGGCACCGGGCCCCGCCCAGCGTGGCGAGCTCCAGCGCCTGCCGCGCGGTGAGGGCGCGCGGGCCGTACCTGGCCCGCTGCAGCAGCATGGCCATCCGCATCTCCCCGGCGAGCGGGGTCAGCTCGCTGGAGGCGGCGCCGTCCACGCCGAGCCCCACCGGGGCGCCGGCCCGCAGCAGGTCGCGGACCCGGGCGATGCCCGCGCCGAGCCGCCCGTTCGAGGAGGGGCAGTGCGCGACCCCGGTGCCGGTCTCGCCGAGCCGGCGCACGTCCCCGTCGCTGAGGTGGACGGCGTGGGCGAGCCAGACGTCCGGGCCGAGCCAGCCGAGCCGCTCGAGGTACTCCACCGGGCGCACCCCGAACTGGGCCGCGCAGTGCTCCTCCTCGTCGAGCGTCTCGGCGATGTGCGTGTGCAGCCGCACGCCGTGCGCCCGGGCGAGCTCGGCCGAGGCGGTCATGAGCTCCCGGCTCACCGAGAACGGCGAGCAGGGGGCCACCGCGATCCGCACCATCGCCCCGGGGGACGGGTCGTGGTACTTGCGGATCGCCTCCTCGGTGGCGGCGAGGATCCCGTCGAGGTCCTCCACCACCTCGTCCGGGGGCAGCCCGCCCTGGGAGCTCCCCCGGTCCATCGAGCCCCGGCACGGGTGGAACCGGAGGCCCACCCGCCCGGCGGCCTCGATCTCCGCGGCGAGCAGATCACCCCGCCCCGCGGGGAACACGTAGTGGTGGTCGGCCGACGTGGTGCAGCCGGACTTGGCGAGCCAGGCGAGCCCGGCCGTGGCCGCGCCCCAGACCACCTCGGCGTCCACCCCGGCCCACAGCCGGTAGCCGGTGACCAGCCACTCGAACAGCGTCCCCTCGGGCGCCATCCCCTGCGTGGCCCACTGGTAGAGGTGGTGGTGGGTGTTGACGAGCCCGGGGGTGGCCAGGCAGCCGGTGGCGTCCACGCGCTCGGCCCCGTCGGGCACGGCGGGCGGGGCGCCGGGGCCGACCCGTGCGATCCGGTCGCCCTCGACCACGATGTGACCGGACGGGATCTCCGGCCCGGCGACCGGTGCGATGTAGGCGTTCTCAATGACGATCGTCGCTGATCGGGACACGGCTGCTCCTGGGCACGGGTCGGTCGGGGGACGGCGCGGGGCGGGCGCGGGCGTCCCGCTCCGCTCGATGACGCGCCCGCGGGACGCCGCCGGCCCGCGCCCCGGCCCCGCGCGGGCGGCGTCCGGGGTGCGGCCTGACCGGGTGCGGGCGGGCCGTCATGTGGCGCGCGCCGCCGCCTTGCGGCGGGCGGCGAGGCGGACCGCGTCGAGGATCTTCTCGTACCCGGTGCACCGGCACAGGTTCCCGGCGAGGGCCTCCCTGATCTCGGCGTCCGGGGGAACGCCCTCGGCCCGCTGGAGCAGGGCGTGCGCCTGGACGACGAGCCCGGGGGTGCAGAACCCGCACTGCACCGCGCCGGCCTCGACGAACGCGCGCTGCACCTCGTCGAGCTCGCCGCCGGGGGCGAGCCCTTCGACCGTGACCACGTCGCGGCCCTCGGCCTGGCCCGCGGCGACCAGGCAGGCGCAGACGGTCACCCCGTCGAGGTAGACGGTGCACGAGCCGCACTCGCCCTGCTCGCAGGCGTTCTTGGTGCCGGGCAGGCCGAGCCGCTCGCGCAGCACGAACAGCAGGCTCTCCCCCTCCCACACGTCGTCGGCGGTCATGGGACGCCCGTTCACCCGGAAACTCACCCTCATGCCGGCCTCCGCTCCCGATCCGTCCGCGCCCCCTCGCGCCGGTAGTCCTCCCAGGCCCAGGCGAGGGTACGGCGTGCCATCACGGCCAGGGCGTGCCGCCGGTAGGCGGCCCGCCCGCGCACGTCGTCGATGGGGGATGCGGCCTGCGCGACCAGCTCCCCGAACCTCCGGGCGACCCCGGGATCGAGCGGGGAGGCCCCCTCCCAGTCGAGCGCGCCGGCGAGGAACTCCTCGGCGGCGGGCGCGCGCCGGGGGGTGGGCGCCGCCGAGCCGAACCCGGTGCCCACGCGCCGCCCGCCCGCGTCGAGCGCGATCGCGAACGAGCAGACCGCGATCACCATCGCGTTCCTGGTGCCGATCTTGGAGAAGTACTGCGGGCCGCGGGCGACCGGCACCCGGATCGCGCGGATCAGCTCGTCCGGGGCGAGCGCGTTCCGCTTCACCCCGGTGTAGAACTCGGCCACCGGGATCAGGCGGGTGCCGCGCACCGACTCGGCCTCCACCACGGCCCCCGAGGCGAGCAGGGGCGGGTGCGCGTCGCCCGCCGGGGAGGCGGAGCCGAGGTTCCCGGCGACCGTGGCCCGGTTCCTGATCTGCGCCGAGCCCACGGTCCGGGAGGCCTGGGCGAGCCCGGGGAGCAGGCCGCCGAGCTCGCCGATCACTTGGGCGTAGGTGACCCCGGCGCCGAGCCGTACCGTGCCGTCCTCGAGCGACCACCCGGCGAGCTCGGGGATCCGGCCGAGGTCGAGCAGCGCCGCCGGCCGGCCCTTGCCGAGGTTGATCTCGACCATCACGTCGGTGCCGCCCTGGATGGGCGTGGCGTCGGGCCGCTCCGCCTTGAGCGCCACGGCCTCCTCCCAGGTGCGGGGGCGCAGGAAGTCCATCGGCTACCCCCTCTCCGGTCCGCGTGCGGGGCGGCGGAGCGCCGGGCCGGCGGCCGCCGGGCGGGCGAAGGCTGGATCGCGGCGCGTCATCTCAGCTCCCCCGGTAGGTCGAGTAGCCGTACGGGCTGAGCAGCAGGGGCACGTGGTAGTGCTCCGCCGCGTCCCGGACCGTGAAGACGACGCTCACCTCGGGGAAGAACGCGTCCTCCCCCAGGTAGCCGCGGGTGTCGAACAGCAGCCGGTAGGTCCCGGGCCTGGGGTCCTCCCCCGGCGCCCAGCCGCCGTCCACCGGCGTCCAGTCGCGGATCCGGCCGTCGCCGTCGGTGCGGCCCTCGGCGACCGGCACGAACCCGTGCGCGTCGCGGCGGAAGACCCGGACGTGCACGTCCTTGGCCGGCCGGCCGCGGGCGGTGTCGAGCACGTGCGTGGAGAGGCTCATGCGCCCTCCCAGAGCTTCGTCAGGCGCAGGCGGACGATCGCGGACAGCTCCTCGCGCACCACTTTCCGCTCGGTCTCCTCGTCGTTCGCGAGCCGCTTCTCGAGCAGCTCGAGCATCTCCGCGGCGGTCTTGCCGGTGGCGCACACCAGGAAGACGTGGCCGAACCGGCGCTCGTACGCGGCGTTGCCCTCGCGCAGCCGATCGAGGAGCTCCCGGCCGGCCTCCGCGGTCCCCGCCTGCTCGGCCCGCGACCAGGCGGCCTCCCGGCCCTCCCCCGCGGGCCGCTCCCCGATCCGCGGGTGCGCGGCGAGCGCCTCGAGCACGTCCGCCCAGGTCAGCTCGGCGAGCGCCTCCTCACCGGCGCGGAGCAGGTCGCCGAGGTCGCGGAAGGGCCCGCGGGCGGAGACCTTGGACACCCAGGCGGCGGAGGCACAGCAGGAGCTCAGTTCGTCCCGGCTGAGTTCTCGCATGCCTGCAAGTAGACCGCCCGCCCGGCGGCCGGTCCAGCGGCGCGAACGCCGAACCCGGCGGCCCCGCTCCCGCGTGGCTTTGTACGTTGCGACAAAGGAGCCCACTACCCTGGTGGGCATCATGGCTCCTTCCAACCTCATCGGCGGTCACTGCCTCGTCGCCGGTGGGCTCGCCACGGGCGGGCTGCGCTACGCCGCCGAGATCGGCGCCGAGGTCATGCAGGTCTTCGTGAGCAACCCCCGCGGGTGGGCGCTCAGCGAGGGCAAGGCGGACGAGGACGCCCGGCTGCGCGAGTCGGGCATCCCGGTGTACGTGCACGCCTCGTACCTGGTGAACTTCGGCTCGCCCAACCCGGCCACCCTGGAGAACTCGGGCGCGTCCATCCGCCACGCCCTCCGCCGGGCCGCGGAGATCGGCGCGCGCGGCGTGGTCATGCACACCGGCTCGGCGGTGAGCCAGCCCCGCGAGAAGGCGATGCGCCAGGTGCGCGAGCACCTGCTCCCGCTGCTCGATGAGGTGCCGGAGGAGGGGCCGGACCTGCTGCTGGAGCCGATGGCCGGGCAGGGTGCGATGCTGTGCGCCCGGGTGGAGGACCTCGGGCCCTACCTGGAGACGCTCGACTGGCACCCGAAGGCGGGCGTGTGCCTCGACACCTGCCACATGTTCGCCGCCGGGCACGACCTCACCGCCCCGGACGGGGTGGCGCTCATGCTCGACGAGCTGCACCGGATCGCGCCGGGGCGGCTGAAGCTGATCCACGCCAACGACTCCAAGGACCCGTGCGGCTCGAAGCGGGACCGTCACGAGAACATCGGGGCCGGCCACATCGGCACCCGGCCGTTCGCCGACCTCATGCGCCACCCGGTCGCCGCCGGCGTCCCGCTCTGCGTGGAGACCCCGGGCAGCGCCGCCAAGCTCCGGGAGGACATCGATCTGCTGAAGAGCCTGCGCGGCTCCTGAGCGCCCTGCCGAAAGGCCTGCGGGTCTTGAGCGCCGCGGTCACCGGTGAACCCCGCGGTCACCGGCCGTCACGGGACCGGTGGCCGATCACCGGGCCCCGATACCGTTCTCCGCCTGGGGCGCGCCACCAGCGCGCCGCCGGGTCCGGCCGCCCGCGTCACCGTCGTCACCGCCGCCGTCGCACACCGTGCCGGCGGCTCCCCCGCGGGCGGCACCGGGGGTGCGATGCCGCCCGCGGGGGCCGGGCCGGGGCTCGCGCGCGACCCGGCGCCCCCGTACTGCCGGCTCGCGCCGCGGAGCCCGCGGTGCGCGGGCCGGGCCCTCCCCCCCGACCAGGGCCCGGCCCTCCGTAGCTCCAAGGTGACGTATCGCTACCTCAGCGCTACCTGGCGTGTCGTTCGACGATGACAAGACTAGGAGGGGTCATCATGCTGTGCGGGGCCCCTTCGGTTAAGCGGTCCGTAGTTCGCGCCATGCGGCTCTGCAGATCGCGACGAGCGGATCCTTCCGGGCGACGAGCGGTCGCCGGCCGCATGGACGGCGACCGCTCAGCGGGCGTCGGCCGGGGCGCCCGACCGGAACTGCCGCACGAGCTGCTCCCGCACCTGACGGGTGTGCCGCCTGCTCACCGGCAGGGTCTCGTCCCCGACCTGGAGCACCACGCGGCCGCTGTCGAACCTCAGCTCGCTGACGTGCCGCGCGTTCACCAGCGTGCTGCGGTGGGCGCGGATGAAGCCGGCCGGCCCCCAGCGGCGCTCCAGCGCGGCGAGGGACATGCGCACCAGGTAGCTCGCGTCGATCGTGTGGAGGCGGACGTAGTCGCCGTGCGCCTCGGCGTAGCAGACGTCCTGCCGCGCCACGAACTTCGTCCGCCCGCCCAGCTCCACCGGGATGACGTCGGCGATCTCCTCTCCGGACGGGGGCCGGACCGCGGCGGCGATCCGCCGCACCGCCTCGGCGAGCCGCTCCGGGCGCACCGGCTTGAGTAAGTAGTCCACGGCCTCCAGCTCGAACGCCTGGATGGCGCGATCGTAGGCGCTGACGAAGACGAGCCGAGGCGGGGTGGGGAAGCCCCCGATCAGCCTCGCCAGGTCGATGCCGTCGAGTCCCGGCATGCGGATGTCCAGGAACACCCCGTCGAGACGCTCCCCGGCGGTGATCATCTGGACCATGTCCCGGAGAGCGGTCCTGCTGTCCGACGCCGTGGCGACGTGCTCGACCCGGGCGTCCTGACGGAGCAGGTACGCCAGCTCGGACAGGGCGGGAACCTCGTCGTCGACCGCAAGCAGGCGCAGCATGGCGTAACCGTGCACCGGGAACGCGCCGTCGCGCAAGTGACAGATGAGCGAGATGTGATTTTCCAGCTACGGAATGCGACCAGGTATCCCAACTTGTCGCGTAACACAGCCGTCATATCCGGCGATCCGGGCACGGTTCTTGGGGATCCTCAGGTGCACCTTGGTGCCCTGGTTGGGGGCGGTCTCCACGATGAGCCCGTACTCCGGGCCGAAGATGCTCCGCATCCGACGGTCGACGTTGCTCAGCCCGATCCCCGTGGTCGGCTCCTCGCTCAGCACGGCCTTGACCTGGTCGGGGTCCATGCCGATGCCGTCGTCCTCCACCCAGATGTGCGCCTCGCTCCCCGCGTCCTTGATCACCACGCGCACCTCGCCGGGCATGCCGTGCTTGATGGCGTTCTCGACCAGCGGCTGCAGGCAGAGGAAGGGCACGCGCACCCCGAGCACCTCGGGGGCGACCTGGACGGTGAACCGCAGCCGGTCGCCGAACCTGGCCCGCTCGAGCACCAGGTAGCGGTCCATGCAGATCAGCTCGTCGGCGAGCGTGGTGAGGTCCGCCTTGCGGCGCAGCGCGTACCTGACGAACTCGGCGAACTCCAGGAGCAGCTCGCGGGCCCGTTCCGGGTCGGTGCGGACGAACGAGGCGATCGTGGTGAGCGAGTTGTAGACGAAGTGCGGCGAGATCTGCGCCTGCAGGGCCCGCATCTCCGCCTCCTCCACCCGCCGGCGGGCGGTGTCGAGCTCGCCGAGCTCGAGCTGCCCGGAGACCCAGGCGCCCACCTCGGCGGCGGCGCGGGCGAATCGCTCGCCGATCCCGGACCGGTAGACGGCGAGGGCGCCCACCACCCGCCCCCCGGTGGTGAGGGGCACGGTCACCGCGCCCGGCTCGCCGGGGATCACGCGCGTCCGCGCCTCGGCGAGGGTGGGGCCGACCGCGCGGAGCACGGCCGCGTCGTCCGGGGCGCCCGCCCCCTCCCGGGCGAGCACCCGGTCCCGTGAGGTGATGACGAGCGCGGCCCGCCCCAGCAGGGCCCGCAGGTGCCGCACGGCCCGGTGCGCCGTCTCCTCGGTGAGCCCGGCCCGGAGCGCGGGCATGGCGAGGCTCGCGAAGTGGAGGGCGAGGAGGGCCGCCGGTCGGCCGCGCCGGCGCGCGCGACCCCGGCCGAGCGCGAACCCGGCACCGGCCGAGGCGAGGCAGAGGAGCACCCACACGGCTACGGACACGCGGGAAACCGTAGCCCTCTCCCCCGGGTCGCCGCGGGCCGTCGCCCGGCTCCTCCCGATATGCGCACGCGCCGCCCGGCCCCGCTCCCGGCCCGCGGACCCGCCGGATCGGCGATCGGCCGCACGGGCGGGTCCCGGCATACGCTATATTCCGGAACATGCGCAGCATGTTCTTCGGCTTTTATGGCAGCGGACCCGTGTGGCCCGCCGCCACGTGCTGCGCCGGTTAGCGAAAGGCTTGGCGAAGGCCCCGGGTCCATCCGGATCCGGGGCCTTCTGCTTTCCGCCCACTTCCCCCAAGGCGCTCAAGGAGTGATCAATGGTCATCGTGATGGCCCCGCAGGCCACCAATGACGACATCGAGGCGGTGGTGGATCGCGTCTCCCGCGCCGGCGGCGAGGCGTTCGTGAGCCGCGGCGTGAGCCGTACGATCATCGGGCTCGTCGGCGACGTGGAGCGATTCACCACGCTCAACCTCCAGGGCATGCCCGGGGTGGCCGACGTCGTCCGGGTATCGACCCCGTACAAGCTGGTGAGCAGGGAGAACCACCCCGCACGGTCCACGGTGACGGTGCGCGGGGTGCCGATCGGGCCGGACACGGTGACCCTGATCGCCGGGCCCTGCGCGGTGGAGACCCCCGAGCAGACGCTCGAGGCGGCCAAGATGGCGAAGGCGGCCGGCGCGACCCTGCTGCGCGGCGGCGCGTACAAGCCGCGCACCTCGCCGTACGCCTTCCAGGGCCTCGGCGAGCACGGCCTGCGCATCCTGGCCGAGGTCCGGGAGGAGACCGGGCTCCCGATCGTGACCGAGGTGGTCGACCCCCACGACGTGGAGCTCGTCGCCTCCTACGCCGACATGCTCCAGGTGGGGACCCGGAACGCGCAGAACTTCAGCCTGCTCCAGGCGCTGGGGGAGGCGGGCAAGCCCGTGCTGCTCAAGCGGGGCATGACCGCGACCATCGAGGAGTGGCTGATGGCCGCGGAGTACATCGCCCAGCGCGGCAACCTGAACATCGTGCTCTGCGAGCGGGGCATCCGGACCTACGAGCGGGCGACCCGCAACACGCTCGACATCTCGGCGGTGCCCGTGGCCCAGCGCCTCTCCCACCTGCCGGTGGTGATCGACCCGTCCCACTCCGGCGGCCGGCGGGACCTGGTGCTGCCGCTCGCCCGGGCCGCGATCGCGGTCGGCGCCGACGGCCTGCTCGTCGACGTCCACCCGCGGCCCGAGGAGGCGCTCTGCGACGGCCCGCAGGCGCTGGTCCATGAGGATCTGCCGGAGCTCGCCGCCATCCTGCGGGACTTCCCGCCGCTGCTGAACCGCAAGCCGGTGACCGCGGACGAGGCGGCCCTCACCACCGCGTAGCCGTACGGCCGGCGGTCAGGCCTCCAGCATGTACGGGCGGATCGAGTCGGCGAGCTGGACGGCGAGCTCCTCGGCGTCGAGCCGCCGCTCGATCTGCCGCAGATCCTCGATCTTGGCCCGGGTCTCCGCGGAGCGCGGGGCGAGCAGCGTGCAGCAGTCCTCGTCGGGGAGCTCGGAGATCTCCAGGGTGCCGATGCGCCGCGCCTCCGCGATGATCTCGGCCTTGTCCATGCCGATGAGCGGCCGAAGGATCGGCAGCTCCACCGCGTTGTCCTGCGCGGTGATGTTCGCGAGCGTCTGCGAGGAGACCTGGCCGAGCGAGTCGCCGGTGATGAGCGCTTCGGCGTGGATGCGCCGGGCCACCTCCGCGGCCGTCTTGAGCATGAGCCGCCGCTGCGCGATCACCGCGAGCCGGTCCTGGCCGGAGGCCTTGATCGACTGCTGGGCCTTGCCGAACGGCACCACCCACAGGCGCGACCGGCCCTGGAACTTGTCGAGCGTGCGGACGAGCGCGTACGCCTTGTAGATCGACTCCGAGGTGGTGTACGGGATGCCGGAGAAGTGCAGGAAGTCCACGCGCAGGCCCCGCCGCATCATCCGGTAGGCGGCCACCGGCGAGTCGATCCCCCCGGAGAGCAGCGCGAGCGCCCGGCCGCTCGAGCCGACCGGCAGGCCCCCGGTGCCCTGGAGCCCGTCGGTGTAGAGGAACGCCTCGTCCCGGTCCACCTCAATGTAGACGGTGAGCTCGGGGTCGGTGAGGTCGACCGGCAGGCCGAAGGTGTCCTTGATCACACCGCCGACGAGGCGGTCCAGCTCGTTGGAGCGGAGCGGGAACCGCTTGTCACGGCGGCGGGAGCGCACGGCGAAGCGCGCCCCGCTCTCGGCCTTGCCGGAGTCCCGGACGAGCTCGACCGCCGCCTTGGTGATGGCGTCGGGGTCCTTGGGGACCCGCCAGGCGAGCTGGACCAGCACGATGCCGGGGATCTCGGTCGCGCGCTTCGCGACGGCCTCGGCCACCTCCGCCCCGGCGCCCTTCGGCAGGAACACCACGATCACGCCGTGCCGCTGGCGGAGCCGGATCGGGTGGTCCTTCAGCGCGTGCTTGACGTTGGCCCGCAGCCGCGTCTCGAACAGGTCGCGGTTCCTGCCTTTCAGGACCACCTCGCCGAGCTTGAGCAGCACGCACGGCTCTCCCAGGGCGGTAAAGGGCATCGGTGAACCTCCGGACGGTGTCACACCCAGAAGACCAACGCGGGCGCGGTGCGGGAATCTTCCCCAGGGTAGACCGAACGGCGGGCCGGTCGTGCACCGCGGCGGGTCCGGCGCCGCGGGCCCCGGCACGGCGACGGCTCCCGCGGGGTCGCCGCGGGAGCCGTACGGCTGGGCGGGGGTGGCGTGCGGCCGGTGCCGTCAGCCGAAGAAGACCTCGGCCTCCTCGTAGCGGTGGATCGGCACCAGCTTCAGCTCGGCGGTGGCCTCCTCGAGGCTCACCCGGACGATGTCCGTGCCGCGGAGCGCGACCATCTTGCCCCAGTCGCCGTCGTGGACCGCGTCGATGGCGCCGAGACCGAACCGGGTGGCGAGCACCCGGTCGAAGGCCGTGGGCGTGCCACCGCGCTGGATGTGGCCGAGGACCGTGGTCCGCGCCTCCTTGCCGGTCCGCTTCTCGATCTCCTTGGCGAGCGCCTCACCGATGCCGCCGAGGCGGACGTGGCCGAACGCGTCCAGCTCCGAGCTCTGGACGGCGAGCTGGCCCTCCTTCGGGTGGGCGCCCTCGGCGACCACGATGATCGGCGCGTAGCGGGTCTTGAACCGGGACTCGACGTACTCGCAGACCTTGTCGATGTCGAACGGCTTCTCCGGGATGAGGATGACGTTCGCCCCGGCGGCCATGCCCGCGTGCAGGGCGATCCACCCGGCGTGGCGGCCCATGACCTCGCAGATCAGGGCGCGGTGGTGCGACTCGGCCGTGGTGTGGAGCCGGTCGATCGCCTCCATCGCGATGTTGACCGCGGTGTCGAAGCCGAAGGTGTAGTCGGTGGCGTTGAGGTCGTTGTCGATCGTCTTCGGCACGCCGACGACCTTGACGCCCTGGTCGTGGAGCTTCTTGGCGACGCCGAGCGTGTCCTCGCCGCCGATGGCGATCAGCGCGTCCACGCCCAGCTTCTCGAAGTTCTGCTTGATGCGCTCCACACCGTCCTCGAGCTTCAGCGGGTTGGTGCGCGAGGTGCCGAGGATGGTGCCGCCGCGCGGGAGGATGCCCCGGACGGCCTGGATGTCGAGCGGCATGGTGTCGCACTCGAGCGGACCCCGCCAGCCGTCCCGGAAGCCGACGAACTCGTAGCCGTACACGCTGATGCCCTTGCGGACGACGGCGCGGATCACCGCGTTGAGCCCGGGGCAGTCACCGCCACCGGTCAGCACTCCGATTCGCATTTCGGATTCCTCCATATGGTGATGCGCGGCTGCGGCCGGGCCGTGCGCGCGCTCCCGGCCGGCCAGATAGTGGTCTAGACCAAGGGTGAGCCTACGGGACCTCAGCCCAGTCTTTCACGTCGGGCTCGGTGAAGAGCGGGTGAACGCGGAAGGATGGCCACAAAAACGTCTGTCCGCGGGAGAGGAGGCGCCGTGAGCGTCCTTGCCATCGACGCCGGTACGTCGGGGATCACCGCCCTCGTGGTGACCGAGGACGGGCGGATCGACGGCCGTGGCCACCGGGAGTTCCCCCAGCACTTCCCCGAACAGGGCTGGGTGGAGCACGACCCCGAGGAGATCTGGCGGGCGACGCTGGAGGCCTGCCGCGCCGCCCTGGAGTCGTCGGCCACGGTACCGCGGTGCGTCGGGATCACCAACCAGCGGGAGACCGCCGTGCTGTGGGACCGGCGGACCCTGGCCGCGCCCCGGCGGGCCATCGTCTGGCAGGACCGGCGCTCGGCGGAGATCTGCGCCCGGCTGCGGGAGCACGAGCCCCGGGTGGCCGAGCTCACCGGCCTCAGGCTCGACCCCTACTTCACCGCGACCAAGCTCACCTGGCTCGCCGAGAACGAGCCCGGCGTCTGGCGCGACGGCGACGTGATGATCGGCACCGTGGACTCGTACCTGATCGCCCGGCTCACCGGCGGGGCGCGGCACGTCACCGACGCGTCGAACGCCTCCCGGACCCTGCTGTACGACATCCGGGCCGGGCGCTGGTCGGAGGAGCTCTGCGAGCTGTTCGGCGTCTCCGGGAAGGCGCTCCCCGAGGTGGTGCCGAACTTCGGGGAGATCGGCCGCACCGACCCGGAGGCGTTCCTCGGCCTCGAGCTCCCGATCAGCGGGGTGGCCGGCGACCAGCAGGCGGCGCTCTTCGGCCAGCTGTGCCTCTCCCCCGGCGACATCAAGTGCACGTACGGCACGGGCTCGTTCATCCTCGTCAACACCGGGAGCGAGATCATCCGGTCGAAGGCCGGGCTGCTCTCCACCGTCGCCTGGCAGGCGCCGTCCGGCGAGCTCACCTACGCGCTGGAGGGCTCGATCTTCGTCACGGGCGCCGCCGTGCAGTGGCTGCGCGACGGCCTCGGCCTGATCGACACGGCGGCCGAGTCCGAGCGCCTGGCGCGGGAGGTCCCCGACTCGGGCGGGGTGGTGTTCGCCCCCGCCCTGACCGGGCTCGGCGCGCCGTACTGGGCCCCGGACGCGCGGGGCGCGATCCTCGGCATCACCCGCGGCACCCGGGCCGCGCACCTGGCCCGGGCCACCCTGGAGGCGATCGCGTTCAAGGTGCGCGACATCGTCGAGGCGATCCGGGCCGAAGGGCTCGCCACGCCCGTGCTCAAGGTCGACGGCGGCGCGAGCGCCAACGACCTGCTCATGCAGCTCCAGGCCGATCAGCTCGGCACGCCGGTGGAGCGGCCGGTGATCCAGGAGACGACCGCGCTCGGCGCCGCGTTCCTCGCCGGGCTGGGGGCGGGCGTGTGGTCCTCCCCCGACGAGCTGCGCGCCACCTGGCGGCTCGACCGCCGCTTCGAGCCGCGGTACGACGACGGCACGGCGTACGCCCGGTGGAAGCGGGCCGTGGAGCTGGTGGTGGGCTGGACCGGCTGACCGCCGGGCCGCTCTGTCCCGGTCGGCGGCGTCCCGGTGGACGTCCCGTGGACGCCGTCTCGCCCCCGTGGGGCCGCTCAGGGGCGTTCCGGCCCGGCGTGCGGCGCCGCCTGGCGCGGCCGGGCGGGCCGGGTGATCCGGTGGTGGTCCGGCGGCGCCTCACCGGCCGCCCGGGCGTCGGTCCCGTGGGCCCGGCCGGGCGCCGATGCCCTGTTCGGCGCCCGCGGGCCGCCCGCCTCGCGCGCCGCGGGCCGGGCCGGCGACCTCGCCGATGGCCGGCCATCGCCCCGTGCCGCGCGCCATGCGCAGACCGGCACCGGCCCGGACGCGCGCCTGCCCCCGGCCGCCGGACCGCCCTGGGGTGGCCGCCCGCGCCCCTTCCGGGCCGCCGCCCCCTGGCAACCGTACGGAATGTCCCGATTGTGATATTCGCCATAGAGATTTACCTCTATATCAGTAGGAATAATCGGGTTACCCTCTTGCCAGGCAGAACCCACCCACGTACCGAGGCGGCATCCATGCGGTTCCACTGGTTTCTCCCGACCTCAGGCGACGGGCACCAGGTCCGGCCGGCCACCACCACGGTCGCGGCGAGCCCCACGGTCTCGCGCCCGCCGACGCTCGGCTACCTCACCCAGGTGGCCCGGGCGGCCGAGGCGGCCGGGTTCGACGCCGCGCTGACCCCCATCGGCTCCGGCTGCCTGGACCCGCTGGTCACCTGCGCGGCCCTGGCGGGCGCCACCGAGCGGCTGCGCCTGCTCGTCGCCTTCCGGCCCGGGTTCACCCTCCCCACCGTGCTCGCCCAGCAGGCCCAGACGTTCCAGGAGCTCAGCGGCGGGCGCCTGCTGCTCAACGCGGTGACCGGGGGCGACCCGGTGGAGCAGCGGGCCTACGGCGACTTCCTCGGCCATGACGAGCGCTACGCGCGGACCGCCGAGTACCTCGAGCTGCTGCGCCGGATCTGGCGGGGCGGGCCGTTCGACTTCCAGGGGACCTACTACCGGATCGAGGGCGGCGGCCTGGGGACCCCGCTGAGCGATCCGCCGGAGATCTACTTCGGCGGGGCCTCCCCCGCCGCGGAGCGGGTCGCGGCGCGGCACGCCGACGTCTACCTGATGTGGGGCGAGCCGCCCGCGGCGATCGCCGAGCGGCTGGAGCGGATGCGCGCGCTCGCCGCCGAGGCCGGCCGCACCCTCCGCTACGGCATCCGGCTGCACGTCATCGCCCGGGAGACCGCCGAGGAGGCGTGGGCGCAGGCGAACCGGCTGCTCGCCGGGATGGACCCGGAGCGGATCGCCGCCGCCCAGGCGCGGTTCGCCCGGATGGACTCGGTCGGCCAGCGGCGCATGACCGCGCTGCACGGCGGCTCGGCCGAGCGGCTGGAGGTCTCCCCCAACCTGTGGGCCGGCGTCGGGCTCGTCCGCGAGGGCGCGGGCACCGCGCTCGTGGGCAGCTACGACGAGGTGGCCGAGCGGATCCGGGAGTACGCCGCGCTCGGCCTCGAGGAGTTCATCCTCTCTGGCTGGCCGCACCTGGAGGAGGCGCTCCGGGTCGGCGAGTTCATCCTCCCCCGGCTCGCCGCCGAGCCCGTGGCGGTATGAACGCGCCGTCCTCGCCCCACCGCCGCGGGCTGCTCACCCTCGGCTCGGTGGCGGTGATCCTCGCGGTCTGGCAGGCGGTCGCGGCCGCGCGGATCTGGCCCCCGGTGCTGGTGCCCGAGCCGGCCGCGGTGTGGGAGAAGCTCATCACCACGTCCACCGAGGGGTACGCCGGCCACACCCTCGGCGAGCACCTGCTCGCCAGCCTGCGCCGGATCCTCCTCGGCTGCCTGTACGGCATCGGCGGGGGGATCGCGCTCGGCCTGCTCATCGGCATGGTCCCCACGGTGCGGGCGCTGCTCGGCCCGCCGGTGACCTTCGTGCGCACCCTCCCGCCGCTCGCCTACCTCAGCCTGCTGGTGATCTGGTTCGGCATCGACGAGGAGCCGAAGGTCTGGCTCCTCCTGATCGCCGCCCTCCCGCCCGTGGCCGTCTCGACCGCGGACGCGGTGCGCGGGGTGCACGAGGACTACCTCAACGCCGCCCGGTCGCTCGGCGTGCCGCGGTGGCAGCTCCCCTGGCGCGTGGTGCTGCCGAGCGCCCTGCCGGAGATCCTCACCGGGATCCGGGTCGCGGTCGGCGTCGCCTACACCTCCGTGGTCGCGGCCGAGACCGTCAACGGCATCCCCGGCATCGGCGGGATGATCCGGGACGCCCAGCGCTACAACCAGACCGACGTGGTGATCCTCGGGATCCTGATCATCGGTCTCTCCGGCCTGCTCATCGACTTCCTGCTGCAAACCCTCGACCGGCGCCTGGTGCCCTGGCGCGGGCGCGACTGAACGTGGAGACACCATGCGATCACCCACCAAGAGACGGAGACACCTGCTCGCCGGGCTCGTGGCCGCGGCCCTCGCGCTCACCTCCTGCGCCATCGGGGGCGGCTCCGGGGGTGAGGAGGCCGGCGGGCCCGGCGCCCCGGCCACCCTCCGGATCGGCTATCAGCTCATCCCCAACGGGGACCTGATCGTCAAAGACCAGGGGTGGCTGGAGCAGGCCCTCCCGGACACGAAGATCATCTGGAGCAGGTTCGACTCCGGCGGCGACGTCAACACGGCCATGCTCTCCGGCGCCATCGACATCGGCCTCGCCGGCAGCAGCCCGGTCGCCCGCGGGCTCTCCGCGCCGCTCAACATCCCCTACCGGGTCCCGTGGATCTTCGACGTGATCGGCGACAACGAGGCCCTCGTGGTGCGGAAGGGGATCACGTCGATCAACGAGCTCGCCGGCAAGCGGGTGGCGGCGCCGTACAGCTCCACCACCCACTACAGCCTGCTCGCCGCGCTGCGCGACGCCGGGCTCTCCGAGTCGCAGGTGGACATCGTCGACATGGAGCCCCCGGACATCCAGGCGGCCTGGCAGCGGGGCGACATCGACGGCGCGTACGTGTGGACCCCGGTCCTCGCCGAGCTGCAGAAGACCGGCACCACCCTGATCACCAGCAGGGAGCTCGCCGAGCGCGGCACGCTCACCGCCGACCTCGCCGTGGTCCGGAACGAGTTCGCCGAGCGGTACCCGGACGTGGTGAGGGTCTGGCTCCAGCAGCAGGACCGCGCGGTCCGGCTCGCGCGCAGCGACCCGCAGGCGGCCGCCGCCGCGATCGCCCGCCAGCTCGGCATCACCCCGGAGGAGGCCGCCCGCCAGCTCGGCCAGCTCATCCTGCTCGACGGCGAGCAGCAGCGGTCGGCCGACTACCTCGGCACCCCCGAGGCGCCCGGGAGGCTCGCCGAGACCCTGCGCCGGACCGCGCTGTTCCTCCACGAGCAGAAGAAGGTCGACGCCGTCCCCGGCCTCGACGTCTTCCGCAACGGCCTCGGCACCAGGGAACTCGCCGATGCCTTCGCGCAATGACGCCCCTCACGGCGCGCCCGGTGACGCCGCCGCCCGCGGCGGCGGGCCGTACGCGATCGAGCTGCGCGGGGTACGGCAGGCCTACCGGGACCGCACGGTCCTCGGCCCGATCGACCTGGCGATCGAGCCCGGGGAGTTCGTGACCGTGGTCGGCCCCTCGGGCTGCGGCAAGAGCACGCTGCTCCGCCTGATCGCCGGGTTCACCCGGCCGTCGGCCGGCTCGGTCGCCGTGTCGGGCCGGCCGGTCACCGGGCCGGGGCCCGATCGGGGCGTGGTCTTCCAGCAGCCCCGGCTCTTCCCGTGGCTCTCGGTCGCCGCGAACGTGGGCTTCGGCCTTCGCGGCCTGCCGCGGGCGGCCCGCCGGGCCCGCGTGGCCGAGCTGCTCGAGCTGACCGGGCTGAGCGACGCGGCCCGGCTACGGCCGTACGAGCTCTCCGGCGGGATGCGCCAGCGGGCGGCGATCGCCCGCGCGCTCGCGACCCGGCCCCGGGTGCTGCTCATGGACGAGCCGTTCGCCGCGCTCGACGCGTTCACCCGCGAGCGCATGCAGGACGAGCTGCGGCGGCTGTGGCGGAGCACCGGGACGACGGTCGTGTTCATCACCCACGACGTGGACGAGGCCGTCTACCTCGGCACCCGGGCCATCGCGCTCAGCGGCGGGCCCGGGCGGGTGATCCACGACGAGCGGTCGGACCTGCCGTCCCTGCCGCACCCGCGCGGTGACGCGCGCTTCGGCGCGGCGCGGGAGCGGCTCGCCGCCGTGATCCGCTCGGCCGCGGCGCCCGGGCGCGGGCCCGCGTCAGCCGAGGAACGGGCCGCGCACCTCGTAGGTGACCCCGGCCTCGGCTGATCCCGCGGCGCCCGGCCGGGCGGGCAGGACCGAGAAGTACAGCCTGCTGTGGTCGGGGGCGAAGGCGAGGCCGGTGATCCGCCGGTCCGCCGCGCCCTCCAGGCGGAGGAACGGCGCCGCCGTGCCCTCCTCGCTCACCACGCTGATCCGGGCGCCGTCGTCCTCGGCGACGAAGAGGTTCTCGTGCAGGGTGCCGGGGTGCGCGGCGCCGTCCCCGTAGACGACCGTGAGCCGCTCCCGCTCCGGGTCGTAGGCCCAGATCCGGCCGTCGCCCACGGTGGCGAAGTAGCAGATCCCGCCGTGGCAGTGGACGGCCGAGCCGACGGCGAACCGCCGCGCCCCGGGCACCTGCTCGCGCAGCGGCTCGTCGATCGCGGCCGGGGTGTGCACCCGCCGCCAGGACACCGACTCCCCGTCCGTGACCATCACCTCGAGGACGCCGGAGGTGAGGTCGCCCCAGTCCTCGGGGCGGAACCGGTAGAAGCAGCCGTCGGGCTCCAGCTCGGTGAGGTAGACGATCCCCCGGTCCGGGTCGACGGCGAGACCGCCGTGCCGGAACCGGCCCATCGCGAGGCGCGGCATGGCGGCGCGCATGCCGTACGGGTCGCATTCGAAGATCCGCCCGTAGGGGGTCTCCTCACCGGACAGCCAGGTGCGCCACGGGGTGACCGCGCCCGCGTGGTTGCGATCGGTCCCGGACAGGAGGCGGTAGGCGCTCACCACCTCGCCGCCGGCGGTGAACCGCACCGCGGTGACGCCGCCGAGCAGCGGACGCGCGGAGTTGGAGACGTAGATCCACCCGTCATCGCAGGCGAGGCAGCCCGCCTCGTCGGGGGCGGCGTGCCAGGCGACGCCGCCGATCCGCTCCCCCGACCTGGCGACGACGCGGACCGTGAACCCCTCGGGGACCGCGACACCGTCTCCGTCGGGATCGGCCGGTTCCCCGTACCGCCGGCCCGCCGATCGCCCGCTCTCCGCACCGGGACGGGTGAAGGCGAGACGCCATAGGGAGCCGGACACCACCGAGTCAGCCGTGGACCGCATGGCCGTTCCACGCACCGTGACCCGCCTCCTCGAGCTGCCCGTTGCCACGCCTGTCCGGACACCTGGCGGCGTTGGACGGTCTCCCCGTGGGCTCAGCCCCGTCGCCTGTGGTGACCTCGCCGGCCGATGCCCGGCCAGGCCTCCATCGCACGCATTTCAATCCACCACCACCGGCGGCCGCTCGCAACCGCCACCGCCCGCCGGACGATCCAGCAGCTCGCGCGTTGCGGACGGCGGGGACGCGCGTCCGCCGGCGGGGACTTCCCGGCTAATCATGGCACCGCTCACCGCCCCGGCACAGCTCAACATTGACACTGTCAAATTGACAGTGTCATAGTGGGAGCATGGCCTGGACGATCGGCGAACTGGCGGAGCACGCGGCGCGGCTGCTCGGCCCGGACGGGCAGGTGAGCGGCCGGGTCCGCCCCGTGCCGAACGAGCGGCTCATCCGCTGGTACACGACGATCGGCCTGCTCGACCCGCCGATCGCCCGCCGGGGCCGGGTCGCGCTCTACGGGCGGCGCCACCTGCTGCAGCTCGTGGCGATCAAGCGCCGCCAGGCGGCCGGGCTCTCCATCGCCGCCATCCAGGCCGAGCTCGCCGGGGCGACCGACGCCGCGCTCCAGCGCATCGCCGGCCTCGGCGACGCGGACCTGCCGGAGGAGCCGGCCGGAACCGCCGCGGACGGCGCGCCCGCGCCCGGCCCGGCCCGGCGGTTCTGGGCGCGCCCGGCCGCGCTCGCCCGGCCGCCCCGCCCGGACGGCACCGCCGCACCCGACACGACCTCCGCGGGGTACCCGCCGCCCAGAGCCGCGGACCAGCAGCCCGCCGGGGTCGTCCACGGGGTACGGCTCGCGCCCGGGGTGACGCTGCTGCTCGACGGCGCCGGCCGCGCCCCCACCGCCGAGGAGGCCGCCGCCATCCGCCGCGCGGCCGGCCCGCTCCTCGCCATGCTCGCCGGGTACGGCCTCGCCGACCGCCCCGGCGCGGAACTTCCCGCAACGCCGATGACAAGCGGAGGGAGGGAGGGGCGGCCGCCCCACGGCCGTGGCCCGGGGTCCGCGCCCCGTCCACGATGACCGGTCCGATCATCACGCGCCTCAGGCCGGAGGAGTGCCGGCCGGTGCCCGGCGCCGGCCTCGGGGCGCTCGGCACCGAGCGGGGCAACCTCCCGCTGGAGAGCGTCACCGTCACCGCCCGCGTCACCGGGCTGATCGCCGGCGTCACGGTGGTCCAGGGATACCGCAACCCGCACGACGTCCCGCTCGAGGCGACGTACGTCTTCCCGCTGCCGCCGCGCGCCGCGGTCACCGCGTTCCGCATGGAGGCGGACGACCGCGTGATCGAGGGCGTGCTCCAGGAACGCGGCCGGGCGCGCGCCGCCTACGAGCGGGCGCTCGCCGAGGGCAGGCGGGCGGCGATCGCCGAGGAGGACCGGCCCGACGTCTTCACCATCCGGGTCGGCAACATCATGCCCGGGGAGCGCGTCACGGTCCGGCTCGAGCTCAGCCAGCCGCTCCCCTACGAGGACGGCGCGGCCGAGTTCCGGTTCCCGCTGGTCGTGGCGCCCCGGTACATCCCGGGGAGCCCGCTCGGCGCCCCCGCCGCCGGCTCGGGGGTCGTCCCGGACACCGACGCGGTGCCCGACGCCTCCCGGATCACCCCGCCGGTGCTCCTTCCCGGCTTCCCCGCGCCGGTGCGCCTGTCGTTCACGGTCACCTTGGACCCGGCCGGGCTCGAGCTGCGCGAGATCCGCTCCAGCCTGCACGACGTGGCCGTGGAGGGGGACACGATCCGCCTCCGGCCCGGGGAGCGGCTCGACCGCGACGTCATCCTCCGGTTCGCCTACCGCGCCTCGGGCGGGCTGCTCCTGGTGCCGGACGAGCCCGGCGACGGCGCGGCGGAGGACGGGGAGGGGACCCTCATGCTCACCGTGCTGCCCCCGGACGACCGGGAGGCCGCGCGCCGCCCGCGCGACGTGGTCCTCGTGCTCGACCGCTCCGGCAGCATGGCCGGCTGGAAGATGGTCGCCGCCCGGCGGGCGGCGGCCCGGATCGTGGACACGCTCACCGAGCGCGACCGCCTCGCCGTGCTCGCCTTCGACAACGTGATCGAGCGGGCGTTCCCCGACGGGCTCACCGCGGCCACCGACCGCGCCCGGTACCGGGCCGTCGAGTTCCTCGCCCGGCTCGAGGCGCGCGGCGGGACCGAGATGCTCGCCCCGCTGGAGGAGGCGCTCACCGCGCTCGCCGCCGCGGCCGAAGGCGGGCGGGACGCGGTGCTCGTCCTGGTCACCGACGGCCAGGTGGGCGACGAGGACCGGATCCTGGAGCGGATGGCCTCCCGGATCGGCGGGGTGCGCGTCCACGCCGTCGGCATCGACCGGGCGGTCAACGCCGCCTTCCTCGGCCGGCTCGCCGTGCTCGGCGCCGGCCGGTGCGAGCTGGTGGAGTCCGAGGACCGGCTCGACGAGGCCATGGAGCACATCCACCGCCGGATCGGCGCGCCGCTGGTCACCGACATCACCGCGCGGCCCGACGGGCTGGAGGTGATCCCCGGCACCCTCACCCGCCTCGGCTCCCTCTATCCGGGCGTGCCGCTCACCCTCCTCGGCCGCTACCGGGGCCGCCCCACCGGCGCGCTCACCCTCGCCGGCCGTACCGCGAGCGGGGAGCCCTGGGAGACCCGCGTCACCGGCCGGGCGGCCGCGAACCCGGCGGCCCGGGCGATCTGGGCCCGGGCGCACCTGCGGGAGCTGGAGGACCGGTACGCCGCCGGCGACACCTCGCTCGAGGAGCGGATCGTGGCGACCTCGCTGCGGTTCGGGGTGCTGTGCCGGTTCACCGCGTTCGCCGCCATCGACACCCGGGTGACCGCGGACGGCGCCCCGGAGCACCGCGTGATCCAGCCGGTCGAGCCGCCGTCGGGCTGGGAGATGACCGAGCTCGCGACGGGGGCGCCGATGATGGCGACCCTGGCGTCCTTCGGCGGCGCGCCGCCGCCCCCGGGGGCGCCGGCCGGTTCCTTCGGGGCCATGCTCCGCCGGGCCGGCCGGTTCGCGGCCGGGCCGCACCTCTCCTCGCCCGCCGCAGGGACCGCACCGGCGGTGGGGTTCGACACGGTCCGCCCGCTCCTGATCCAGGAGCTGGCCAGGCTCCGGGAGGCGCAGCCGCTCCCCGGCCCGGAGCTGCGGCGGTACCTCGCCGATCTGGCGAGCCGGCTGCGGGTGATCGCCCACATGCTCGGCGGCCACGCCGAGCTCACCGCCCTCGCCGACGAGCTGGCCCGGGCCGAGCTGCCCGGGGCCGAGCCCGGTGACCTCTGCCGGCGGGCGATCGACCTGCTCATCGCGCTCACCGGCGGCCCGGGGACCGGCGGTGGCGCGGAGACCGGCGGCCACGGGGCGGGCGGCGGGCCCGGCGGCGCGGCCGGGCCGGGGCGGGCCTTCTGGAGGCGGAGGCCCTGAGCGGTCACGGCGCTCCCCCCGGGGCCCGCACGGCCCGCGGCGGGCCTTCCGGCGGGAGCGCGGCTCGCGGGTCCGTGGATGGGCGAGCGACGGTCAAGCGTTGGCCGGGCGCGCCATGGGCGGCGGGCGGCCGGGTAACCGGATGCCGTGGAGTTCGGCAGGATCGCGGAGACGGCCGGGCAGGCGCTCGACCTCGCCGGTGTGATCGTGATCGTGCTCGGTGCGCTCGTGGCGACCGTGCTGTTCCTGCCGCGGGTACGGCACCGCGAACGGTTCGAGGACGCCTACCGCCGGTACCGGCAAGGGCTGGGCCGGGCGATCCTGCTGGGCCTGGAGTTCCTCGTCGCCGGGGACATCATCCGCACGGTGGCCGTATCGCCCACGTTCCGCAGCGTCGGCGTGCTCGCGGTGATCGTGCTGATCCGCACCTTCCTCAGCCTCTCGCTCCAGGTGGAGCTGGAGGGCCGGTGGCCGTGGCACCGCCGTCCCCGCCCCGCACCGCGTGAGGAGCGCTGATCGCCGCTTCCGCTCCACCGGCCCGGCCGGAGCGCCATCGCGGCGGGAGGTCCACCCCGGCAACGGGGCGTGCGTGCGGTCAGGTGGACGGCCGCCGGCCGAGCGCCGGGCCGAGCTTGGTCGCGATGTCGGTGAGGATCTGCTCGTAGTCCTCGTACTCGAAGCTGAACGGCAGGGCGAAGGCGACCCTGACCCCATTATCCCTACCAAATAAGCAGAAATATCGATGGGGTATCCGATACGGGCATTCACCGATCAAGAGTTCCCCGGCGGCCGGCCACGACGGCACCGACCTGGGCACGGGCACCGCGATCGCGCCCGCACCGACCGCGGTTCACGCTTCGTTCGCCGTGTCACGGAAACCCGAGGGTGACGTGGACTCCAGGGCTGCGTGAGCCCCGGATCGCGTCCGGTCCGCCTCCCCCTTCTCCGGCCGTCTCCAGCCGGATCCTGCGGGAGGACTGCCGCGGTGCGCCGTCGGCGCGTGACCGGCCCCGAAGCCCGGGTACGGCCCGGGCCGCCGGGAGGCACCCCGGTCCGGACCGGGCGGGCGCCGTCCGGCGGGCGCCGGGGCCGCCGGACGGCGCCCGGGAACCTGTTCACGGATCGGAACGCATAGGGTTGACCGGTGAGCTACCTCGTGCTGGACGGCGGCCTCGCCACCCATCTGGAGGCGCTCGGGTGCGACCTCCGCGATGAGCTGTGGTCGGCGAGGCTGCTCATCGAGAATCCCGGGATCATCCGCAAGGCCCACCTCGACTACTTCGCCGCGGGCGCCGACGTCGCCACCACGGCGAGCTACCAGGCGAGCATCCCCGGGTTCGTGCGGCGCGGCCTCACCCCCGGGGAGGCCCGGGATCTGCTCCGCCTCGCCGTACGGCTCGCGGTCGAGGCGCGGGACGAGGCCGGCCACGGGCTGGTGGCGGCGAGCGTGGGGCCGTACGGCGCCTACCTCGCCAACGGCGCCGAGTACACCGGCGCGTACGACCTCGGCGAGGACGGGCTGTTCGCCTGGCACCGGGAGCGCTTCGAGATCCTCGCCTCGGCCGGAGCCGACCTGGTGGCGTTCGAGACCATCCCGTCGTTCCCCGAGGCGTGCGCGGTGGCCCGGCTGCTCCGGCTCGCCCCTGAGGTGCGCGCCTGGGTGAGCTTCTCCTGCCGGGACGACCGCCACATCAACGACGGCACGCCGTTCGCCGAGTGCGTGGCGCTCTTCTCCGGCATGCCGCAGGTCGTCGCGGTCGGGGTGAACTGCACGCCGCCGCGCCACATCCCCGGGCTGATCCGCGCGGGCGCCCGGATCGTCTACCCCAACTCCGGTGAGGCGTGGGACCCGGTGGGCCGCCGCTGGACCGGGACCTCCGACCCGGTCTCGTTCGGCCGGGCCGCCGTGGAGTGGCGGGCGCTCGGCGCCACGCACATCGGCGGCTGCTGCCGCACCACCCCCGCGCACATCCGGGAGATCCGCGCCCGGCTCGCGGAGTCGCCGGCCTGACCGCGCCCCGGCCGGGCCGCGGCTTCTCAGCCGACGCCCGGCGGGCCGCCGGTGCGGCCGGCGAGCGGGATCTCCTTGAGGAAGAGCGCCACCACGAGCGCGGCGGCGACGAACGGGATGCTCACCAGGAACACGTCGTCGATCGCGTGGGAGAAGGCGGCGAGCACGTGCTCCCGGATCGGCGGCGCGAGCCGCCGGATCGCCTCGACGTCGTTGACGTCGATCGCGGCCGCGCCCGGGCCGGTGGGCGGCCGGCCGCCGAACTCGGCCGCCATGTGGTGGGTCAGCCGGTCGGTGAGCACCACGCCCATGATCGCGGTGCCGATCGCCGCGCCCATCATCCGGAAGAACGCGGTCGAGCTCGTGGCCACGCCGATGTCGGACCGGCGGACCGCGTTCTGGACCGCGGTCACCACGGTCTGCATGCAGCACCCGAGCCCGGCGCCGAACAGGTAGGCGTAGGCCGCGACCCGCCAGTACGGCGTGTCCACCCCGATCGTGGACAGCAGCCAGAGCGCCACGATGAGCACGGCCGAACCGGCGATCGGGAACGCCTTGTACCGGCCGGTGCGGCTCATCAGCCGGCCGGTGGCGACCGAGGTGGAGAAGATGCCGAGGACGGCCGGGAGCAGGGCGAGGCCGGAGACGGTGGGCGACATGCCCTGGACCACCTGCAGGTAGACGGGGAGGAAGACCAGGCCGCCGAACATGGCGAGGCCGGAGAGGAACCCGAAGAGGTTGCCCACGCTGAACACCGCGTTGCGGAAGAGCCGCATCGGCAGGATGGGCTCGAAGGCCCGGAGCTCGACGAGCACGAAGAGCGAGGCGAGCGACACGGCGCCGGCGAGCAGGGCGAGCGCGCCCGGGGCGGTCCAGCCGAGCTCCCGCCCGGCCCAGTCGAGGTAGAGGAGGAAGCACGCCACCCCGGCCGCGATCACCGTGGCCCCCAGGTAGTCGACCCGCTGGCGGCGGCGCTCCAGCGGGAGCCGGAGCGCGGCCGAGACGACGGCGAGCGCGACGATCCCGATCGGGAGATTGATCAGGAAGATCCACCGCCAGCCGGGGCCGTCGGCGAAGAAGCCGCCGAGCAGCGGGCCGGCCACGCTCGCGGTGCCCCACACCGCGCCGAAGTAGCCCTGGTAGCGGCCGCGCTCCCGGGGCGGGATCACGTCCGCGACGATGCCGAAGGCGATCGCCATGAGCCCGCCGCCGCCCAGGCCCTGGATCGCCCGGGAGGCGATGAGCTGGCCGATGCTCTGGCTCAGCCCGGCGAACGCCGACCCGGCGAGGAAGATCGCTATCGCGGCCTGGAAGATGATCCGCCGGCCGTACAGGTCGGAGATCTTCCCCCAGACCGGGGTGGCCGCCGTCGAGGTGAGCAGGTAGGCGGTGACCACCCAGGAGAGCCGGTCGAGCCCGCCGAGCTCGCTCACGATGCGGGGTAAGGCGGTGCCGACGATGCTCTGGTCGAGCGCGGCGAGCAGCATCCCGCACGCCACGCCGAGGAGGACGACGAGGATCTGCCGGTGGGGAAGGTAGCCGGGACGGCGATCGGCCCGGGCGGCGGCACCCCCGCCACCCGGGCCCGCCGTCTCCGCGCTGAGGTCCGATACCCGCGGGCTGCGCTCGGTCATATGCCTCCCAATCGTTCGATACGGGGCGTATACCGAGTCGCTACCCGCGGTCACCGCGGTCTAATACGCGCTATGACGAGGATCCGCCCGCCGCGGTCCGCTCCGTGTGCTCGATGGTCTCCGGCTTCCCGCTCTTCTCCGCCTTCTCGGCCTTCTCCGCCTTGCGGGCCGCCTGCATCTCGGCCTTGGCGGCGGCCGCGTACTTGTCGACGTACTCCTGGCCGGAGAGCTCCATGATCGCGTACATGATCTCGTCGGTGACCGCCCGGAGGATCAGGCGGTCGTGCTCCATCCCGTAGTAGCGGGAGAAGTCGAGCGGCTTGCCGAACTTGACCCCGGGGCGGATGCCGAACTTGGGGATGACCCGGCCGGGCGGCATCATCTCGTGCGTGTTGACCATCACCCAGGGGATCACCGGCGCCCGGGACTCGAGGGCGAGCCGCGCCACCCCGGTCTTGCCCTTGTAGAGGCGGCCGTCCGGGGATCGGGTTCCCTCCGGGTAGATGCCGAGCACCTTGCCCTCGCTGAGGATGCGCAGGCCGGTGCGGAGCGCCGCCTCACTCGCCTTGCCACCGGTCCGGTCGATGGGCACGGTCCCGACCCCTTTGAAGAACGCCCTGCTGATCCACCCCTTGATCCCGCGGCCGGTGAAGTATTCGATCTTGCCGAGGGAGATGACCTTGCGCGGGAGGAAGCCGGCGCCGAAGAAGTGGTCGGCGAAGGACAGGTGGTTGCCGGCCAGGATGACCGGGCCCTCCTTCGGTACGTTCTCCACCCCCTCCGCCCACGGGCGGAAGAGCACACGGAGGATCGGCCACAGGATGACCTTCAGCACCCAGTAGAACACGCAGCCCCCTTGGATCGATGTGGAAGTCATCTTCGCACGGGCCGCCCCTCTCCCCTGAACCGCGGCTTACATGGGACTATCGGGCGGAACACCGGATACTCGGGACACGGAGGTGCTGGATGCCGGTACTGCCGGGTGCGGAGCCGTACCACCACGACGGCGGCCCGATCGGTGTCCTGCTCTGCCATGGGTTCACCGGATCGCCGCAGTCGCTGCGCCCGTGGGGTGAGTACCTGGCAGGGCACGGGCTCACGGTCTCGCTCCCCCGCCTGCCCGGGCATGGCACGACATGGCAGGAGATGAACCGGACGGGGTGGGAGGACTGGTACGCCGAGCTCGACAAGGCGCTCGCCGCCCTCCGCGAGCGGTGCGCCGAGGTGTTCGTCATGGGCCTCTCGCTCGGCGGATGCCTCGCCCTCCGGCTCGCCGAGGTGCACCCCAAGGCGATCCGGGGCGTGGTCGCGGTGAACCCCTCCCTGGTCTGCGACACCCCCTTACTCCGGCTCGCCCCCGTGCTGAAGTGGATCGTTCCGTCGGTGCGCGGGGTGGCGAACGACATCAAGCGCGAGGGGGTGACCGAGCTCGGCTACTCGCGGACCCCCGTGCGGGCCGCCGCGACCCTGCTCCGGCTGTGGCGGCTCGTCCAGCGGGACATCGACCGGATCGAGGCCCCGGTGCTGGTGTTCCGCAGCCGCGAGGACCACGTGGTCGGGCCGGCGAGCGTCGCGTTCCTCCGCTCCCGGCTGGCGGACCGGGTGGAGGTCAGGGAGCTCACCGACAGCTACCACGTCGCGACGCTCGACAACGACGCGCCGGTGATCTTCGAGGGGAGCCTCGGCTTCATCCGGTCCCACGCCTCGGTAGGCTTGCCCAAAGACGTGTGATCTGGGATCGAAGTGACGCCGCAGAGTGACGAGGACGAGGTCTGGCGTCAGATCGTCGCCTCCTTTCACCAGCCCGAGGATCCCTCGGCCGGTCAGCCGTGGCCGGACCGGGAGAACGTGACCGAGGACGACCCGGTGCGGCGGGAGCCCGCCGGCGCCTGCCCCGCGGCGGCGGTGGAGGAGCCCGTCACCGGCGAGGACGAGGACGACGATGACGACCACTTCGTCCCGCCGCCCCCGCCGCCGCTCCCCAAGGGAGACGCGATCAGCAGGCTGTCCTGGGCCGCGCTCTTCGGCGGGCCGGCCTACCTGCTGCTCGCCGCGATGCTGGGGTGGCCGATGGACGGGTGGATCGTGTTCGCCGCGGTGGCCGCGTTCATCGCCGGCTTCGTGACGCTCGTGGTCCGCCTGGGGGACGGCCCGCCCCCGGACTCGGGCTGGGACAACGGCGCCGTGGTCTGAGCGGGGCCCGGCGCCCGGCCGGCCGGGCCGGGCGCCGCCGTCACTTGGCGGGCTGGGTCTCGTACCGCTCGACGTGGTCGGTGTAGCGGTCCTTGGCGTCGAGCAGGTGGCCGACGGCGACGGTGAGGCCGCTGACGTGGGAGACCGCCTGCAGCCGCACCTTGCGCTTCTGGCCGGACGCCCGGCCGCGCAGCGTGGTCCAGCGGCGGCCGTCGTACTTGAGCAGGAACGACCGCTCGGGGTGCCGGGGGTCGTACCCGGAGATCCAGTAGGTGCCCCGCCCGTCCCCGGTCACCCCGTACAGCTCGGCCACGCGCACGGGGAGCCGGAGCCGCCGCCACTTCTTGCCGTTCCAGTGCAGCACCAGCGGCGCGATCGAGGTGCCGCCCCGGTAGACGCCGCCCACCGCCAGCGACGACCGCTTGCCGTCCACGTGGACGTCGCGCAGGTAACCGCCGGCGACCTCGGGCACGGACGCGGGCTTCCACCCGCTCCCCGACAGCCGCATGATCAGCGGCCGGGTGCCCGAGTCGCCGACCGCCCACCCGTCGCTCTTGCCGGAGAGCGCCACGCCGTACATGGCCCCCTTGCCGCCCTGCGCGGTGGCCCAGGCCCCGTTCTTGCCGAGGCTCACCAGGAAGGCCTTGCCGTCCCGGCTGCCCACCATCACCACCCGGCCGGAGGCGGCGGCCACCGCGCCGAGCCAGTCCCCGGACCGCAGCTCCCGCACCCGGACCCGGCTGAACCCGTCGGCCGAGCCGTGCGCGACGTACGGCAGGCCGTCCTGGCCGTCGCCGACCACCCAGACGTCGTTCCGGCCGGCGACCGCGACGGACCGGAGGTGGCCGGGCCCGGTCTCGTCCCCGCGGACGGGCACCTCGGTCCAGGACGAGCCGTTCCAGTGGGCGATGACGCCGCGGTTGCGCCATAGATCCCAGACGTCCTGCTGGCCCACCGCCCAGATGTCGGTGGCCGAGACGGCCGCGACATCGGAGAGCGAGGCGTCGCCCTGCAGCCGCGGGGGGAGCCAGTCCCGGGCGATCTCCACGTGCGCGGTCCGCTGGGCCGCCAGGAGGCCCGGGCCGGTGTACGCGTGCGCCACCGCCGCCGGACGCAGGTGCGGACCGGCCAGCAGGCCGGCGAACAGCGCGCACAGCGGCACCGCACGCCCCTTGGGACTGCGGGTCATGGGACGATCGTACGGCCCGCGGGGGGCATCCGGCCGACCGGTGGCGCCGCCCCGGGAGTGAGAACGGCCACCACCGGCCGGTGGTCGCTCGCCCGCACCACGTCGTGGATCGGCTCGGCCGCCACCGCGCAGGAGACGACCCGCAGCCCGCGATCGGCGAAGATCCCGTCGATCCGGGCCCGGGGCCGCGGCGAGGGGAACGTCCCGCCGGTCGCGCCGGCCGCGGCGGCCAGGCAGTCGGTGTACCGCCCGGCCAGGTAGCGCCAGACCGGCCCGTCCGGTTCCTCGTTCACGTCCCCGGCGAGGACGGCGTGCGCGCCGAAGGCGCGGGCCGCACCCTCGACGGCCGGCACGATCTCGGCCGCGTGCCGCAGCCGGGCCTCGCCCACCAGGTCGAGGTGGAACGAGCAGGCCGCGTACCGGGCGCCGGACCGCTCCACCACGGCGAGCGCGATCGCCCGCCGTTCGAGGCCGGTGAACCGGCGCAGGGGGCGGCCCAGCCCGTGCACCACCCGCAGCCCCGGGCCGGCGAACACGGCGACGCCGCCGGCGCGGCAGCCGGCGGCGATCGTCATGCCGGTCAGCGCGGCGAGCTCGCGCCAGGCCCGGCGCCGGCCCGGGAGGCGGGGCATCTCCTGGAGGCAGAGCACGTCCGGCCGCAATGCCTTGATCATCCGGACCAGGGCGGCCCGGTCGTCCCGGAGCGACCGGACGTTGTAGGTGGCGACCCTGAGCACGCGGGGTCAGCGCTGCCGGGCGAGATCGGCCGCCCCGACCACCCCGGCCGCCGGTCCGAGCTCGGCCACCCTGATCTCGGCGAGCGGGCGGTGGCCGCGGCCGACGAGCCGGTCGGCGAACTCGGACCTGACCTTGTCGATGAACAGGTCGGCGGCCTCGGAGACGCCGCCGCCGACGATGAAGCACCCCGGGTCGAGGGTGGCCGCGAGGTCGGCGAAGCCCTGGGCGAGCCACTCCGCCATGGTGTGGAAGGCCGCGAGGGCCGCCGGGTCGCCCTCCCGCGCCGCCGCGGTCACGTGCTCGCCCCGGATGCCGTCCACGGATCCGGCGAGGCGGAGCAGCACGGACCCCGACGAGGGGTCGGCCTCCAGGTTCCGCCGCGCCTCGGCGAGCAGCGCGGTCCCGCTCGCGTACCGCTCCCAGCACCCGAGGTTCCCGCACCCGCACGGGCGGCCGCCCGGCTGCACCTGAACGTGCCCGAGCTCACCGCCCATGCCCCACCGGCCCCGGTAGAGCCCGCCGTCGAGCACGATCCCGCCGCCCAGCCCGGTGCCGAGGGTCACGCAGACCACGTGGCTCTCGCCGCGCCCGGCCCCGAAGCGGTACTCCCCCCAGGCCATGGCGTTGGCGTCGTTCTCCACGAACACCGGCAGGCCGACCAGGTCAGCGATCTTCTCGCGCAGCGGCTCCTCGCGCCAGGCGAGGTTGGGGGCGAACCGGATGACCGACCGGGTCTCGTCCACGAACCCCGCCGCGCCGATGCCGACCGCATCGACGGGATGGCGGGCGGCCAGCTCGGAGACCGCGTCGGCGATGGTCAGGGAGACCTTCTCCGGGTTGCCGGCGGGGGTCTGCCGGTGCGTCCGGTCCAGGATCCTCCCCTCGTGGTCGACGACACCCGCGGCGATCTTGGTACCGCCCACGTCCACGCCGATGGTCAGCGCCATGTGCCCTCCTCTTGCCGACCGGGTTTGCAACACGCCGGCAGCAAGTGAACCAATTGATCGAGATATCCCGAAATCGCTCACGGGCTGACCCCCGGCGCCGGGGACGTCCGAGGCCGCCCGCGGCACCCCGGCCGGGGCCGGCCCTCGGCTGGTCAGGAGCCTTCCGCGGGGCCCCGGCCCCCCTCCCACCGGCCCGGTCCCCCGGGCTCGGCGGGCTCTCGCTGCAGGGCCTCGAGGAGCTGCCGCAGCGCGGCGAGGAGCTCGCCGCCCGCCGCGAGCACATGCCCGGTCACGTCTCCGCCGGCCTCCCTGCCGGCGGCGATGAGCCGGCAGACCGGGCAGGCCCGGCAGATGTACTGTTCACCGTGCCCCTCGGCGACCGCCTCACTCCACACGTCGCCGCCGTGGCCGCCCGCGGTCCGGCCGAACACCGCCCCGAGGCCGGTCATCCCGCTCTTGACCAGGCCCTTGCCGAGCTCTCTGGCGATGCGCTGCTGGACCGCGTCGATGAGCCGCATCGCCTCGCCGGCGGCCGCGGCGAACGGATCGCCCTGCCGGTCGCCCCTCGTGCTCCCGTTCGCGCCGCCGCTCCCGTTGACCTCCGTCATGTCGCCCTCCTGCCTCGAACGTACCCGGAGCCGGCCGGCGGAGCGCAGCCCGGAAGGCCGGCGCACGGGCCGGTCATCGGGCCTCGACGCGCCGCTTGAGCTCCTTGAGCGCGGTGTCGACGATGACCTTCTCGGCCCGGCGCTTGATCAGGCCCGGCATGGGGACCGCGAGGTCGACGGCGAGCTCGTAGGCGACCTCCGTGCCCCCGGTCACCTCGGTGAGGCGGTAAGCGCCGGTGAGCCCGGAGATCATCCGGCCGGGCCGGACGATCCGCCAGCGCACCTCCGCGTCGCCGTCCCACTCGTAGCCGAGGACGTACTCGTCGCGGATCACCCCGGCGTCGAGGACGAAGCGGACGCGCGTCGCGCGGCCGTCCTCCCCGGTCTCCAGCACGTCCGCCGTCTTGACCTGAGCCGCCCACTCCGGGTAGGAGGGGAAGTCAGCGATCACCGACATGATCGCCTTCCGGTCGGCGCCGATGGTGATGCTCGACGAGGTGCGGTCAGCCATGGGCTGAGCGTACTTCACCGGGCCCGGCCGGCGCGGGATCACGCGGCCCGCGCGACCGGCTCACCCGCCGCGCCGGGCATCCGGGCCGCCTCCGGCCGCAAGCCGGGGGCTCGGGGGCCCTGGCGCGGACGGCGCGCCATAGGCTGGGTCCGGGACGGGCCGGCGGGCACCGCGGCGGCGGCGCGGGTGTCACGCGGACGCCGCCGGGCACGCTGAACGTGCGGGTACGAGTGGTTAACGCCTGAATGACAGGGGCTTACCCGACCGTAACACCAGAGGGTAACCTCCGGGTCGACCAGTGGATCGTGAAGTTCGGTCACGGGCCCTTCTACGGCGGGCCGTGAACCGGGTGCGAAGGAGAAGCCGTGCGCGAGTACAGCGTTCCCGTGCTGGTGGACGTCCCCCCGTCCGCGAACCTCACCGACGTGGTGTTCCAGCGGGCCGCGGACGAGCCGAACGCGGTGGTCATCCGCCGTAAGGCCGACGAGACCAGCGACCGCTGGGTTCCCGTCACCGCCGCCGAGTTCCGCGACCAGGTGGCGGCGCTCGCCAAAGGCCTGATCGCCGCGGGTATCGAGCCCGGTGACCGGGTCGCGCTCATGTCGCGCACGCGGTACGAGTGGACGCTCGTCGACTATGCGATCTGGGCGGCCGGCGGGGTGGGCGTGCCGATCTACGAGACCTCCTCGGCCGAGCAGGTGAAGTGGATCCTCTCCGACAGCGGCGCCAAGGCGATCGTGGTGGAGCAGGAGCACCACGAGCAGACCGTGCGGGAGGCCATGCCCGACTTCCCGCTGATCTGGCGCATCGAGGGCGGCGGGCTCGACCGGCTCGCCGAGCAGGGCAAGGAGGTGTCCGACGAGACCCTCGCCGAGCGCCGGACGAGCCGGGGCGGCCCCGACCTCGCCACGATCATCTACACCTCCGGGACCACCGGCCTGCCGAAGGGCTGCCGCCTCACCCACGACAACCTGCTCTTCACCGCGCGCAACGTCACGCAGGGGCCGCTCAGCCGGCTCTTCGAGGTCGAGGGGCGGTCGGCGCTGCTCTTCCTCCCGCTGGCGCACAGCCTGGCCCGGCTGATCCAGGTCGCCCTGCTGGAGACGAAGACGATCATCGCACACACGCCGAACATCAAGAACGTCGCACCGGACCTGCAGTCGTCGAAGCCGACGTTCCTCCTGGCCGTGCCGCGCGTGTTCGAGAAGGTCTACAACGCGGCCGAGCAGAAGGCCACCGAGGAGGGCAAGGGGAAGATCTTCCACGCCGCGGTCGCCACCGCGATCGCCTACAGCCGCGAGCTGGACAGCGGCGGCCCGCGGCTCGGCACGCGGATCAAGCACGCGATCTTCGACAAGCTCGTGTACCGCAAGCTGCGCGCCGCGACGGGCGGTGCGCTGACCGCCGCCGTCTCCGGCGGCTCCGCCCTCGGTGAGCGGCTCGGTCACTTCTTCCGCGGCATCGGCATCGAGGTGCTGGAGGGTTACGGGCTGACCGAGACCAGCGCGCCGTCCACGGTGAACATCCCCGGCGCGAACAAGATCGGCACGGTCGGGAAGCCGTTCCCCGGCGTGAGCGTCCGCATCGCCGACGACGGCGAGATCCTGATCAAGGGCCGGCACGTCTTCGAGGGCTACTGGAACAACGAGCGGGCCACCAAGGAGGCCATCGACGAGGAGGGCTGGTTCCACACCGGCGACATCGGCGAGCTCGACGAGGACGGCTACCTGCGGATCACCGGCCGGAAGAAGGAGATCATCGTCACCGCGGGCGGCAAGAACGTCGCGCCCGCCCCGCTGGAGGACGCGATCCGGGCGCACCGCCTGGTCAGCCAGGTCATGGTGGTGGGCGACAACCGGCCGTTCATCGGCGCGCTCATCACGCTCGACCCGGAGGCGTTCGAGCACTGGAAGCAGACCAAGGGCAAGACCAACGTCTCGATGAACGACCCGGAGCTGGTCGCCGAGATCCAGCAGGCGGTGGACAACGCCAACCGGATGGTCTCCAAGGCCGAGCAGATCAAGAAGTTCGTCATCCTCGACACGGACCTCACCGAGGAGGCGGGCTACCTCACCCCGTCGCTGAAGGTGAAGCGCTCGGCCGTGGCGCGCGACTTCGCCAAGCAGATCGAGGAGCTCTACTCCTGAGCCGCGCCGCGGCGTGATCCGAACCGCCGCGGCGTGCTCTGATGCGGGGCGAGCAGGCCGGCGAACCGGGTGGTGACCAGGTCCCAGCGCCACTCCCGTTCGACCCAGTCCCGCCCGCGCCGGCCCATCTCCCGCGCGCGCTCCGGGTCGGTGAGCAGCCCGGCGAGCGCGTCCGCGATCTCGCCGGGCGACCTCCCGTCGACCACCAGGCCCGTCTCGCCGTGCCGTACCGCCTCCGGGGCGCCGCCGGAGGAGCCGGCGACCACCGGCAGCCCGGTCGCCGACGCCTCGAGGTAGACGATGCCGAGGCCCTCCACGTCGATGCCGCCCAGCCGGGTACGGCACGGCATGGCGAACACGTCACCGGCGTCGTAGTAGGCGGGGAGCTCGGACCAGCGCACCGGGCCGGCGAAGACCACCGAGCTCCACAGGCGCGCCCGGGTGACGGCGCGCTCCAGCGACCGGCGGGACGGGCCGTCCCCCACGATGAGCAGCACCGCGTCGGGGACCCGGCGCAGCACCATCGGCCAGGCCCGGATCAGCATGTCCTGGCCCTTGCGCGGGACGAGCCGGGAGACGCAGACCACCACGGGCCGGTCCCCGAGGTGGAGCGCCCGCCGCACGGCCTCCCCGCCCGCGCCCGGGCGGAAGGCGTCGGTGTCCACGCCGGGCGCGAGCCGTACCAGCTTGCCCTCGGGGATGACGCGTGCCAGGTGACGCCGGGTGAAGTCGCCGAGGTAGGTGACCACGTCGGCCCCGGCGCCGATCCGGCGCAGGATCCGGCGGGCGCCGGGGAGCCGCGCCCAGGACGCCTCGTGGCCGTGGGTGATCATCACGATCCGGGCCGCCCCGGCGGCGCGCATGACCGGGGCGAGCAGGCCCAGGGGCGCCGCCGCGCCGAAGACCACGGTCGCGCCCTTCTCGACGAGGTCGGCGGCCCGCCGCGCCACCGGCCAGGTGGGCAGCATGAGCGTGGTCGGGTGGCGCACCACCCGGTACGGCTGGCGCGCGTCGAACTCCTCGCACCCGGTCCACCGCGGGGCGTACACCACGACCGAGTCGGGCGGGAGGCGCGAGGCGAGCCCGTGCACGAAGGCCTGGATCCCGCCGGCGCGGGGCGGGAAGTCGTTGGTGATGATCAACGTTCGCTGTCCCATTCACCACCCCCGCCTCTGTCGCGCCGGGCCGGGTGACGCCGGTGAGCCGCCACCGGAGCCCGTGATCGTGTGGATCCCGTTCCGCATTCTCCCAGCGCGCAGGGGGCGGGTGCGCCATCGGGCAGGCCGCTCCGGCGCCGGCGCCCGAAGCGGAGCGGGCGCGGGAGCGCGGTGCGGGAACGGGCCGGCGGACGTCGCCCGGCAGCTGAGGGCGGCGATGACGTCGCCCGTCACGTACTCCCGGCGCGGCTCACAGCGTGGCCGGCCCAACGGTGCCGTGGACGAGTGCCGCGGCCGGCAAACGGTGCCGTGGACGACATAAGGGAGGGGGCCATCGGCCCCCTCCCCCGGTCAGGCACGGCGATCGGCCGCCGTCACGGGCGCACCGCTCCGGTGGGGCGGTACTCGGCGAGGCTGACCTCCTTCACCACGTCGCCGGTGCGGGGCGCGTGCACGACCTTGCCGTTGCCCGCGTAGAGGCCGACGTGGCTGTACCCGTTCTTCCAGACCAGATCTCCGGGCTGGAGCTGGTCGAGCGGGACCCTCCGGTTGGCGCCCCATGCCCACTGCTCGTAGCTGGTCCGGGGCAGGCGGACCCCGGCCGCGGCCCACGCCGCCTGCACCAGGCCCGAGCAGTCCCACGCGTTCGGCCCGGTGCCGCCGTAGCGGTACGGCTTGCCGATCTGCCGATAGGCGAACTGGAGCGCGATCCGGGCGTTGCCCGAGGCGGGCCCGGTGTAGACCTTCCCCGGGCTGTTGGGGTCGCCCGGGTTGTAGGCCTGCAGCTTGCGCAGCAGCCGGGTCTGCTCGGCGATGAGCCGCTCGACCTTCTTCTTCTCCTCGGCCAGCTCGGCCCTCCGCTTCGCGGCCTCCTCATAGAGCCGCTTCTTCTCGTTCCGCCGCTGCTTCAGGCCGGCCATGGCCGACTGGTACTCCTCCAGCCGGATGGCCCGTTCCCGCGCGATCTGGTCGAGGGTGGCGAGCCCGCTCAGCATCGCGTCGGGGGTGGGGGTGTAGGCCAGGCTCAGCGGCTCGAAGCCGCCGACCTGGTAGGTGTTGACGGCCATCGCGACGAGCTGCCTCTTGAGCTGCTCCACCCGGATGAGCCGCTTGTTGTAGTCGCGGTTCACCTCGGCGTACTGCCGCTTGGCCTTCTTCCACTTCTCGTTCGCCGCGTTGTAGCGGTCGACGAGCGCGTCGGCCTGCCTATTGAGCTTCTCCAGCTTCGCCTTCGCCTGTGCGATGGTGGGCTGCGGATCGGCCTGGGCGCTCGCGTGCGGGAGCAGCGCGACCGCAGCGGCCAATCCGAGGATCAGGGGTAACCGCGCTCGCACTCGGTCCCCTCCGTATCGAGAGACTTTGCGGCGCGACTCTACCCACGCGATCTTGACACATCAACTCATCCGCACCATAAGTACGCTTTTTCACCATCTGTACGGCCAGGCCGGTCCGCCGTACGCGCCCGGACGCGTTCGCGGTACGGCCCGGCCGTCCAGCCGGCCGCGCTCAGCAGCGGTCGAGACGGCGCAGCAGGAGCGTGGAGGGCACCGGCCGGGCCCCCATCCGGCGCACCGAGTCCGCCACCTCACGGTCGGAGGAGACCACGGCGACCCCGCGGCCGGCCGGCTCGGCGCGCACCAGGCGCTTGATCAGGTCGTCGGCGCTCTCGCCCGGGGTGCTGAACATCACCCGGACCCCGCGGGGCGCGGACACCTGGACCGGGCCGTTGAGATCGGCGCCGTCGAAGACGCACGTCACCTCCACCCTGGACTGCACGGCGAGGCCGCCGAGCCCGGTGAGCAGGCGCGCGCGCTGGTCGGCGAGGGTGAGCGACGGGTAGCCGGTCTTGGTCACGTTGTACCCGTCGATGATCAGGTGCAGGTGCGGGATGGCGAGGAGCTGGTCGAGCAGCTGGGGGTCGTCGTTGGAGAGCGCCCGGGCCGGCACGGAGGAGACGCTGGGCTGGCCGGGCCGGATCGCCGGCACATAGTCGGCGGGCCGGTTGATCGTGGCGGGCAGCGCGAGCTCCTTGCGCAGCCCGGCCGCGGCGTCCATGAGCGCGTCCATCAGCACCCGGATCCGGGCGTCCTCGATACTGCGGCCCTCCCGCGCCGCCCGGCGGCTCGCCTCGAGCTGCCGCTCGGCCTCCGCCAGCCGCTCCCGGAGCGTGCGCAGCTCAAGCTCGGCCGCCTTGCTCGCGCTCTCCGCCTTGGCGATGGCCTCGGCCGCCGTGGCCTCCAGCTCGGCGGCCTTCGCCTCGGCCGCCTTCGCCCGCTCCCGGGCCTCGTGCAGCTTGCGCCGGAGCTCGGCGTTCTCCGCCCGGGCGGCCTTGAGCTGCTCCTTGACCCGCTCCAGCTCCGCCTTGGCCGCGGCGCGCTGGGCGGCGAGCCGCTCGCGCAGCCGCGTCTCCACCTGCTCCTGCCGCTCGGCGGCGACCGCCTGCTCGATGTCCGCCCGTACCCGCTCGACCAGGTCCGGCCAGGCGGGCGGGCGCGTCAGGTAGGCGACCGCCGCGACGTGGACGGGGTCGGCCACCGGCGGCACCGTGCCGTCGGCGAGGCTCGCCACCAGCTCCGGCCAGGCCGTGCGCACGGACTCGGCGACCAGCTCGCGGAACTCCGCATCGGTCTCGAGCTGGGCCGCGATCGGCGCGGCGCCGAGCCGGGCGCGTTTGCGCGGCTCGAACTTGGCGATGCTCCGCAACGGCCCGGGGATCGCGGTGGCGGGCATCCCGCCCAGCACCTGCGCGGCGAGCTCCACGACACGTAACCGGACCTGTTCGGGCAACGGACGAGACAGACCTTCGCCGGCTGAACTCATCTCGTCGCTCCTTGCATGTGTCCTTCAACCAAGGGTACGGCTGCCGCGCATGTGGCCGAGTCTTGTTCGGTGCCGCCACAGGGACAGATATCGGATTTCACAATGATTCACCAGGAAAAGCACGAAAGGACAGATGACCATGACCGCCATCCCGGCGTACCACGAGTGGCGCGCGACGGCCGCCGACCCGGCCTTCACCGAGTGGCTGCGCTCGGCCGCCGAACCCGACTGGTCGGCCGTGATCGATCACCCCTTCGCCACGGCCATCATCCGCGGTGAGGCGGACATGCGGCGGTACCTCGTCCAGGACTTCCAGTTCGTCGACTCCTTCACCGCCCTGCTCGGCGCCGCGGTGGCCACCGCGGAATCCTTCGAGTCCAGGGCGCGGATCGGCCGGTTCCTCGGCCAGATCGCCGCCGACACCGAGCGCGGCTACTTCCACCGCGCGCTCACCGCCCTCGGCGCCGGAACCGGCCCGGCCAAGCCCGAGCCGGTGACCGAGGAGTTCCTGTCGCTCATGGACGAGACGCGCAGGAGCCAACGCTACCCGCTCATCCTCACCGTGCTCTGCGTGGCCGAGTGGACGTACCTCGGCTGGGCGAGCCGCGCCGAGTTCCCGCTCCCGGAGAACTTCATCCACCGCGAGTGGATCGAGCTGCACAGCGGGCCCGAGTTCGCCGGATGGGTGGCCTTCCTCCGCGACGAGCTCGACCGGATCGGCCCCACCCTCGGCGAAGGCGACCAGGCCGAGGTGCTCGATCTCTTCCGCCGGGCGACCGCGCTTGAGCGCCGGTTCTTCGACATGGCCGCCGCCTGAGCGGCGAGATCGTGGCGGCCCGGATCGCCGCGCCGCCCCACCGGCCGGGTGACATGCCGGCCGGCAGCGGCTCCGACAGCCTCTCACCGGCTCACCAGCGGTCCGGCCGGATCGCCGCTGACGAGCGGATCGAGCGCGTCACGTGGCCAGGAGCGCGGGTGCTCTTGACGGGCAAGGAATGAAATCGTAAAAAACAGTCAACTATGTGAACGTAGACAGCGTTACTGACCGGCGGCCGGTGAGGTCGTCCGGTGGTGCGCGTGGTCGGCCGGGCCGGTGATGCGGGCATGCACCGACGCCAGGACGAAGTCCACCAGCGGGGCCGCGTGCTCGGCGGCGTGGCGGCGGGCCTGCTCACGCTGCTCGGCGGGCAAGGCGAGTGCGTGCAGCAGCACGGCGCCGAACAGGGCCTCGATAAAGGCCTGCGCGAAGGCGTCGGGGAGGTCGGCGGGCAGCTCGCCGCGGCGGACGGCGCGTTGGATCATGCGTTCGGCACCGTTCCTGTGCATGGCGATGATCCGCTCATGGAACGGCGCGAAGGCCGCAGGCTCCCCGGCGACGGCGTCGACGACGATGCGCAAAGTGACCCACCCGGCGGGGTCGAGGTAGTGCTCCAGGAGCGCGACCGCCAGGGCGTGGGCGTCGCCGCGCAGGGATCCGGTGTCGGAAGGGATCAGGGGCCGCGTGTGCGCCTCGATGGCGTCGGCGAGCAGATGTTCCTTGGTGGGCCAACGCCGGTACAGGGCCGCCTTGCCGGCCCGCGCTCGGCGGGCGACCCCGTCGAAAGTGAATCCGGCCCACCCGGTGCGGGCGTACTCGGCGAGCGCCGACGCCAGGATCCGCGGTGTGAGATCGGGGTCGCGCGGCCGCCCGCGGCCCCTCTCGCGTTCGTTACCCTTCAGCCTCCCCCGCCTCCCTGTAAGCGGCTGTAGAACCCGATTATCTCCAGGCTATTGCAGACGATAATCGTCCGTAATATGGTGTGATCCATGTCACCTGGATCTTCCGGCCGGAGATCTCCCTTCCCCACCCTGAGCGCCCGCCGTCGCGCCGGTTCCCCGACCACGGCGGCGGGATGAGGAGGTCACATGCGCATCGCCGTCGACCCCGGCCGGTGCCAGGGCCATGCCCTGTGCCTCATGGCGGCCCCGGAACTCTTCGACTTCGACGACGAGGCCGGACACGCCCTGCCCCGCACCGAGGACGTGCCGGCGGACAAGGAGCGCGACGCCGAGCGCGCCGCGGCGTCCTGCCCCGAACGAGCGATCACCATCGGCGGCTGATCCCGCCGTCCCTTTCTCCCTCCCCGAACGGAGCCACGCCATGACCGTTCTGGACTTCGACCACCACTCGCCGCACTACGCCGAGAACTGGCGTGAGATCAACGCTCACCTACGTGCCTCCTGCCCGGTGGCGTACACCGAGGCACACGGCGGATTCTGGGTCGTCAGCCGGTACGAGGACGTCGCGGCGGTGGCGCATGACGACGCCACCTTCTCCTCTCACCAGGAGCTGCCCGACGGCTCCCGCTACGGGACCACGATCCCCGTCTCCTCCTTCCGGCAGGTGCCGATCGAGATGGACCCGCCGGAGTTCTTCGCCTATCGCAAGCTGCTGACGCCGTGGTTCTCCCCTGGCTCGGCCAAACGATTGATCCCGTACATCCGGGACGTCACGACCTTCTGCATCGACCGCGTCATCGAGACCGGGACGGCCGACCTCGTCAACGACATCGCCGGTCCGGTGCCCGCCATCCTCACCCTGCACCTGCTGGGCCTGCCCACCGACGAGTGGCGGAGCTTCTCCGACACCGTTCACACCCTGATCCACACCGCGCCCGGCACGCCCGAGCACGAGGCGGCGGCGGCGGGTTTCCTCGGCATAATAGGCCAGCTCACGGAGGCCATCGAGCAGCGCCGCGCCGAACCCGGCGACGATCTGATCTCCTACCTGGTGCAGGCGGAGATCGACGGCAAGCCGCTGAGCGACGAGCGGCTCATGCAGATGGTGACGCTGGTGCTCCTCGGCGGCGTCGACACCACCACCGCCCTGCTCGCCAACGCCCTGGAGTGGCTGGCCCGCCACCCGGCCGAACGCACCCGGCTGCGCGAGAACCCCGAGCTGATCCCGCAGGCCACCGAGGAGTTCCTGCGGTACTTCTCCCCCGTCCAGGCCCTGGCACGCACCGCCACCCGCCCCTGTGAGGTGGGCGGGCAGCCCATCGAGGCGGGCGACCGGATCCTCATGCTATGGGCCTCGGCCAACCACGACGAGAGCGTGTTCGACCAGCCCGGCCGCGTGATCCTGGACCGCTTCCCCAACCGCCACCAGGCCTTCGGACTCGGCATCCACCGCTGCCTGGGCTCCAACCTCGCGCGGGCTGAGTTCGGCGTCGTCATGGAAGAAGTACTGCGCCGCATGCCCGACTACGCGATCGACGCCGCGAGCGGCCGGCGGTACCCCACCATCGGCGTGGTGAACGGATGGATCACGCTCCCGGCGACCTTCACCCCGGGACCCCGCCAGGGCCCCGGCGTCCTGCCCTGACCCCCTCCCTGCCAGAACACGGGAAGACGAAGAGACAAGGAGTGTGACGACGCCATGGCAAGCGTCGAAACAGTGGATCGGACCCGCCCGGCCGTGCACCTGAGGATCGGGGGCGAGAGCCTGAGGGAAGGATCGGGGGGCGTCCACGACCACATCGACCCCTCCACCGGGCAGGTGGACGCGCAGATCCCGCTCGCCGGGGCCGCCGAGGTCGATCAGGCCGTGCAGAGCGCGCACGTCGCTTTTCAGTCCTGGCGGCGGACGGCTCCGGCTGAGCGCCGCCGCCTGCTGATGCGGCTGGCCGACCTCATCGAGGAGAACACCGCGGAGTTCACCCGTCGGGGCACGCTCGACAACGGCACGCCCCTGTCGGTCTCGGGCCGGTTCGTGCCGATGGCGGCGGAGTGGACGCGATATTACGCCGGCTGGGCGGACAAGATCGCGGGGGACCTGACGGCCTCGATCACCGACACCGGCGAACTCGGCTACACCCTGCCCCAGCCCTACGGCGTCATCGGCGTCATCATCACCTGGAACGGCCCGCTGATCTCGCTGGCGATGAAGGTCCCGGCGGCGCTGGCGGCCGGCAACACCGTGGTCGTCAAGCCGTCGGAGCTCACGCCGTTCTGCGCCGAGCTCTTCGCCGATCTGGTGGAGCAGGCCGGGATTCCAGCCGGGGTGGTGAACATCCTGCCCGGCACCGCGGAGGCGGGCACGGCAATGGTGGAGCACCCGCTGGTGCAGAAGGTCACCTTCACCGGAGGGCCCGAGACCGCTCGCAAGATCCTTCGCGCCTGTGCCGAGCAGATCAAGCCGACGGTCATGGAGCTGGGCGGCAAGTCGGCCAACATCCTTTTCGAGGACGCCGACCTGGAGGTCGCGTGCACGCACGGCACGTTCCTGCCGGTGGCCACCCTCAGCGGGCAGGGCTGCGCGTTCCCCACCCGGATGCTGGTCCAGCGGTCCATCTACGCCGAGGTGGTCGGCCGGGTCGAGGCGCTCGCCAAGACCATCACCGTGGGCGACCCGTTCGCCCCCGAGACCATGTCCGGGCCCGTGATCAGCGAAGCGGCGCTGGAGCGCATCCTGGGCGTGATCGACCGTGCCAAGGCGGACGGGGCCCGGCTGGTCACCGGCGGTGGTCGGCTCCGGCTCGACGGGCCGCTTGCCGGGGGCTATTACGTCGAGCCCACCGTGTTCGCCGACGTCGATCCGCACTCGGAGCTCGCCCAGCAGGAGGTGTTCGGCCCGGTCCTATCGATCATCCCGTTCGAGACCGAGGAGGACGCGATCGCCATCGCCAACGCGACCCGCTACGGGCTGTCGGCCTACGTTCAGACGAAGGACCTGCGCCGCGCCCACCGGATCGCCGAGGCGCTCGTCTCCGGCGAGGTGCTGATCAACGGCGCGGCGAACCTCGCGGTGCACCGCCCGTTCGGCGGGGTGGGTATCAGCGGCTTCGGCAAGGAGGGCGGTCGGCACGGCATCGAGGAGTTCCTGCGCGTCAAGAGCGTCGGCATCGCCTGATCCGCCCCCGACCTGCACGAAACCGACCTGTCGGGGTCGGTCTCCCCCGATCCCGGCCTCCCTCCCCCGATCCTGAAAGGAGTCCCATGAGCGGCACAGTCGACTGGTCGCTGAAGGGCAAAGTCGCCATCGTCACCGGCACAGCGCCCGAGGGCATCGGCGAAACTTATGCCCGGACCCTCGCCGAGGCCGGGGCCGCGGTGGTGTGCGCCGACATCAACGGCGCCGGTGCCGAGGCAGTCGCCAAATCACTGACCGACGAGGGCCACCGCGCCGTCCCCGTCACCGTCGACATCACCGACCCCGGGTCGGTCGAGGCCATGGCACGGACCGCTGAACGCGAGTTCGGCAGGGTGGACATTCTGGTCAACAACGCCGCCTTGATGGCGCAGCTATGGCAGGGACCGATCCTCGAGTGCGACCTGGAGGAATGGCGCCGGGCCCTGGACGTCAACCTCAACGGCACCTACCACTGCTGCCGAGCCGTCGTCCCGCTCATGCGCGCCCGGGGCGGTGGGCGGATCATCAACCAGTCCTCCGGAGGCGCCTTCCCGCCCTCGACCGTCTACGGCATCACCAAGCTCGCAGTGGTCGGCCTGACCGTCACGCTCGCCCGCGAGCTCGGCCCTCACCGCATCACCGTCAACGCCATCGCCCCTGGCCTCACCGAGAGCGCCGCGGGCAAGGCCCTCGTCCCAGAAGGGTCGCCCTTCCGGGAGATGATGAAGCGCGCCGTCGCCATGGAACCGGTCGGCCAGCCCCGCGACCTCGCCGGGGCGCTGCTGCTGCTCGCCTCCCCCGCCGGGAAGTGGATCACCGGCCAGGTGCTGCACGTCGATGGAGGCTGGGTGCTGCGTCCCTGACTCGTCACCGACGAGGCGGCCCGTCCGGCACCGAGCCCGGCCGGGCCGCCGACCTGCTTCCCCGCATGTAGCACACGTATTCAGTGGGGTGTCTCCCGCTAGCCGCCTGGTCCTCTCGCCTGATCACGCCGGACGGGAGCGTGAATGTCGGGCGGGCTCTCTATGGTCGTGGCGTGGACGCGGTACAGGGCACCATCGACGAGCTCGGCACTCCGCTGCGCGACGTGACGTTCGTCGTCTTCGACCTGGAGACGACCGGCGGGTCGCCGGCCGGGGACGCCATCACCGAGATCGGCGCGGTGAAGGTCAGCGGCGGCGAGGTGCTCGGCGAGTTCGCCACCCTGGTCGACCCCGGCCGCCCCATCCCGCCGTTCATCTCGGTCCTCACCGGGATCACCGACGCGATGGTCGTGGCCGCGCCGAAGCTCCCCCAGGTGCTCCCCGCCTTCCTCGAATTCATCGCCGGAGCGATCCTCGTCGCCCACAACGCCCCGTTCGATCTCGGGTTCCTCCGCGCCGCGTGCGCCGAGTACGGCTACCCGCCACCGGCCAACCCGGTCGTGGACACCGCCGACCTGGCCCGGCGGGTGCTCACCCGCGACGAGACGCCCAACTGCAAGCTCGCCACCCTGGCGCGGTACTTCCGCAGCGCCACGGAGCCGTGCCACCGGGCGCTCGCCGACGCCAGGGCGACCGTCGACGTCCTGCACGGCCTCATCGAGCGGGTCGGCTCGCTCGGCGTCCACACCCTCGAGGAGCTGCGCGCCTTCAACCGGATGCCCACTCCGGAGCAGCGGCGCAAACGCCACCTCGCCGAGGGGGTCCCCGCCGCGCCCGGCGTCTACGTCTTCGAGGACTCGAAGGGCGAGGCGCTCTACGTCGGGAAGAGCTCCAACCTGCGCAACCGGGTGCGCAGCTACTTCACCGCGAGCGAGGCGCGGCCCCGGATCCGCGAGATGATCGGCATCGCCGAGCGGGTCCGCACGATCGTCTGCGCGACGGCGCTCGAGGCAGAGATCCGCGAGCTCCGCCTGATCGCGGCCACGAAGCCGCGGTACAACCGGAGATCGCGCTTCCCCGAGCGCGCGGTCTGGCTGAAGCTGACCGACGAGCCGTTCCCCCGGCTCAGCATCGTGCGCGAGGTCAAGGACGACGGCGGGGCGTACCTCGGCCCGTTCGGCAGCGCCCGCGCGGCCGACGACGCCCGTACCGCCCTCCATGAGACGCTGCCCCTGCGGCGGTGCACCGAGCGGCTGGGCCCGCGCGCCCGGCGCCCCGCCTGCGCGCTGGCGGAGATCGGCAAGTGCGGAGCGCCCTGCGAGGGCCGGGAGTCCCGGGAGGAGTACGCCCGGCACGCGGCCCTGGCCCGGCGCGCCATGGAGCAGGACGCCGGGATGGTCTTCTCCGCGATGGAGGCGCGGATGCGGCGCCTGGCCGACCAGCAGCGGTTCGAGGAGGCGGCGGTGGAGCGCGACCGGCTCGCCGCGTTCATCCGGGCGGCCGCGCGCATGCAGCGGCTGCGGTCGCTCACCGCCATCCCGGAGCTGATCGCGGCGAGCCCCGCCGCGGGCGGCGCGTGGGACATCCACGTCATCCGGTACGGCAGGCTCGCCGCCGCGGGCGTGATGCCACGGGGCGCCCACCCCACGCCGTTCGTCGACGCCCTGGTCGCCACCGCGGAGACCGTCATCCCGGGCCCCGGCCCCACCCCGGCGGCGTCCGCCGAGGAGACCGAGTGCCTGCTGCGCTGGCTGGAGACGCCCGGGGTCCGCCTGGTGCGGGTCGACGGCACCTGGAGCCTGCCCGCGAACGGCGCCGGCCGGCTCAGGGCGCGGATCGAGCGGGCGTGCGCCGGGATACCGGGCGACCGGCCGCGTGACGGCAGGCCGATGCGGTGACGCTAGGGTCGGGAAGCGCACAGCCGTTCGCGTGACATATCACGCATGACACGCAGGAAGGGCGCTAATGGTCACCGCCATCGTGCATATCAAGGCCGACGTCGACCGCATCCCGGAGGTCGCCCAGGCGATCGCCGACATCGACGGGGTGAGCGAGGTCTACTCGATCACCGGTGAGTTCGACCTGCTCGCGATGGTCCGGGTCCCCCGGTACGAGGACATCTCCGCGGTCGTCCCCGGCCGGCTCAACAAGGTGCCCGGCGTGCGGCACACCGAGACGCACATCGCCTTCCGCACCTACTCGCGGCACGACCTGGAGGCCGCCTTCTCGATCGGCCTGGACGACGCGGACTGACGCCACGGGGCGGCCGGGCCGCGGCCCGCTCCCCCGCCGCGGCCGGCGTGCCGTACGCCTCACCCCGGATGCCGGGTGCGCCTCGCGCCGGACGGCGCGTCCCCACCGCGCCACGGGACGGCCGCATGCGGGCACGGGCGCCCGGCGGCCTCCATGCCGGGCGCCGGAGGGCGCCGTCCGCCCGCGGCGCACCGGCGAGCCGTCCGGCCGGTGACCGGCGGCGCGAGGGCGCCGCACGCATGGCCGGGCCGCGCGCACGGCCCGCCGGGCCACATGCGAAACCGGCGGCCGGGGCGCGGCCGGTGCCGCACGAATCCCGGCGTTCCGGGTTCCCGGTTCAGGAGTTCTTCAGGGCGCGGCTCAGCTCGATCCACCGGTCCAGGGTCGCCGCGGCGCGGCCGGAGTCGACCGCCTGGGCGGCGCGGACGTACGCCCGCTGAAGGTCCGCGGTCAGATCGTCCCCGGGGCCGTCGTACGCCACCAGAGCGGCCGCGGCGTTGAGCAGCACGGCGTCGCGCACCGGGCCGGGCTTCCCGGCGAGCACCTCGCGGACGACGTTGGCGTTGTAGTCCGGGTCGCCGCCGCGCAGGTCCTCCGGCCGGGCGCGCGGGATGCCGAGGTCGGCCGGGTCGAACGTCACCTGCGTGGCCGTGCCGTCCCGGACGACGAAGACGGTCGACGGACCGGCCGTGGAGAGCTCGTCCAGGCCGTCGTGGCCCCGGAAGACCAGCGCCCGCACCCCGCGCTCGGCGAACACCCCGGCCACCACCGGGAGCATCCGCTCATCGTAGACCCCGATCGCCTGGGCGGCCGGCCGGGCCGGGTTGGTGAGCGGGCCGAGGAAGTTGAAGACCGTGGGGATACCGATCTCTTTACGTGCCGGGCCGGCGAACCGCAGGGCGGGGTGGTAGACGGGGGCGAAGCAGAACGCGATCCCCGCCTCCTCGGCGAGCCGGGCGGTGGCCTCGGGCGTGAGGTCGAGGACGACCCCGAGCCGCTCGAGCACGTCGGCCGCGCCGCACAGCGAGGAGGCGGCCCGGTTGCCGTGCTTCACCACCCGGGCCCCGGCGGCGGCGGCGACGATCGCCGCCATGGAGGAGACGTTCACGGTGTGCGCGCGGTCGCCGCCGGTACCGACGATGTCGACCACCGGCCCGTCCACGGAGAGCGGCACGGCGCGGTCGAGCATGGCGCGGGCGAGACCCGTCACCTCGGCGACCGTCTCGCCTTTGGCGCGGAGCGCCACGGCGAAGGCGGCGATCTGCGCCGAGGTCGCCGTCCCCGACATGATCTCCCCCATCGCCCAGGCCGTCTCGTCGGCGGTCAAGTTCTCCCCTGCCAGCAGTGCGTTGAGCAACGACGGCCACGTGGTGCGCATGTCCATGTGCGGCTCCGCGGATTCGTTATCGGGGACGGATCGGGTGGAGCGGCCGGGCGGGAAGCCCCGGCCGGGTTCCCGATCGCTCAGCTCGCCCGGGAGAGGGTGAGCCGGCGCCGCAGGAGCTCGGCGACGCTCTCGGCGAGGGCCACCGGGTCGATGGGCTGAGCGATCACGGCGTCGGCGCGGGACCAGTTGGCGAGCCACCGGTCATCGCGCCGGGCGATGAGCAGGAGGACGGGAGGGCAGTTGTGGATCTCGTCCTTCGCCTGCCGGCAGATTCCCATCCCACCGGCAGGGGCGGCCTCGCCGTCGAGCACCGCCACGTCGATGCCCCCGGTCTCGAGGTGCTTGAAGACCGCCGGCTCGGTCGCGCACTCCACGATCTCGACCTCGGGCAGGTCCACGGCGGGACGCCGCCCGATCGCCAGCCGCACCTTCTCCCGGGTGCCTGCGTCGTCGCTGTAGACGAGAACCCTCATGTCACGCTCACTAATAGAAATCGTGGATCGCGGTCATCGTGATGCTACCCGCGCGGGCGGCGAGCCGCAGCCCGGGGCGTCATCGGCCCGCTGACCTGAGCCGTCGCGCCGTGCGGCGGACCGGTAACCGGGGGGCCGTGAGCCGACCCGAGCAGCGGAGCCGCAATAATGCTGACCGTGGCGACAGCATCCGCAATCAGCACAGCGACCAGACCACACGCGGCGAACCGGCCCAACCTGGTTCAGGTCGGCACCATCGTGTGGTTGTCCTCTGAGCTCATGTTCTTCGCGGCGCTGTTCGCGATGTACTTCACCATCCGCGCGTTCGCCCTGGGACAGGGACAGCCCTGGCCCGAAGCACACCTGGACATTCCGTTCGCCACCGCCAACACGACCATCCTGGTCCTGTCGAGTGTCACCTGCCAGCTGGGCGTGTGGGCCGTGGAGAGGGGCCAGGTGGGGAAGCTGCAGTTCTGGTACTGGGTCAGCTTCCTGCTGGGCGCCATCTTCGTGGCCGGACAGCTCTGGGAGTACGGCAACCTCGTGCACGAGGGGCACACCCTGTCGCACTCGCCGTACGACTCCATCTTCTACCTGGCCACCGGCTTCCACGGCCTGCACGTGACGGGTGGTCTTGTCGCGTTCCTGTTCCTGCTGGGGCGCACGTACGTCGCGAAGCGCTTGACCCATGAGCAGCAGACCAGCGCGATCGTCGTGTCGTACTACTGGCACTTCGTCGACGTGGTCTGGATCGGACTTTTCGCGACCATTTACATCATCCAATGATCGGAACAGGAAAGACGGTGAAATCCATCACCGCCCGGCGGCGCCATCGCCTTGCCAGAGTCGCCGTCGTCGCGCTCGCGCTGAGTCTGCTCGGCGGGACCTACGCCCTCGCCGCGCCGAACAACAGCGCGGACGCGGCGATGGCGTCCGGCAAGGCCGACGACGTGGCGCAGGGCAAGAGCCTTTACGTGGCCCACTGCTCGAGCTGCCACGGCATGAATGCCGAGGGCACGGCCAAGGCCCCCACACTGGTGGGCGTCGGCGCGGCGGCAGTGGACTTCCAAGTGAGCAGCGGCCGGATGCCCGCCGGCGACGCCTCCTCGCAGGCGCCGCGCAAGCCGCGCGCCGAGTGGGCGACCGATGAGGCGATCAGCCAGCTCGCCGCATATATCCAGTCGCTCGGCGGTGGCCCGACCATCCCGACCGATGAGCAGGTCGACCCGGCCAAGGGCGACCCGGCCCGGGGTGGCGAGCTCTTCCGGGCGAACTGCATCCAGTGCCACAACTTCGTCGGCGCAGGCGGCGCGCTGACCGAGGGCAAGGTCGCTCCGCCGCTCAACCCGGCGACGCCCCGCCAGATCTACGAGGCGATGGTCACCGGTCCGCAGGCGATGCCGGTCTTCAACGACTCGATCATCACCCCGGACCAGAAGCGCGACATGATCGCGTACATCGTCTCGGTGCGGGAGCAGACCGACCCCGGTGGCTGGGGACTGGGCCGGATCGGTCCGGTCACTGAAGGCCTGGTCGCGTGGGTCGTGGGTATCACCCTGGTCATCCTGGCCTCCATCTGGATCACCGCGAAGAAGCGACGGACGCAGGCATGACAGATAACAACATCGAGCAACCGGAGGGCCGCGTCCCGAAGCGGGTCATCGGCACCCCGCCACCTGACCGTCCCGTCCTCGCGGACGACGAGCCTCAGGAGGCTAAGGACGTGCCCGGCGTCACGTACCCGGACCCGGCGAAGGCCCGGCGGGCCGAGAAGGTCGTGGCGCTCCTGTTCTTCCTCGCCTTCCTCGGCAGCGTGTCGTTCATCGCGTCCTACGTGATCTTCCAGGTCGGCACGCTGGACAAGGTGGCGACGTCGAACCTGGCACTGGGCGGCTCGCTCACCGTGGCGCTGCTCTCGATCGCGATCGGCGTCACCGTGTGGGTGCGGCACATCATGCCGAAGTACCACCTGATCGAGGAGCGTCACCCGATGGCCTCCAGCAAGGAGGTCCGGGAGTACGTCAAGCAGACGTTCCTCCAGGGTGCCGAGGAGAGCGGCCTGTTCCGGCACAAGCTGCTGCGCCGGACCCTGCTGCTCGCCGCCGCCCCGCTCGGCCTTCTCCCGCTGGTGCTGCTGAAGGACCTGGGCCCGCTGCCGGGCACCGCGCTGCGGCACACGGTGTGGGGTGAGCGGACCAAGGACGGCAGGTACCGCCGGCTCGTCGTCGAGGGCACCGGTCAGCCCATCCGGGCGGCCGACTTCAACTCCCCCGGCGGCATCCTCTCGGTCGTCCCCGAGGGGTACGAGCACGATCTCAACGCGCTCGCCAAGGCGACGCTCATCCTGATCAAGCTGCGGCCGGAGGAGTTCAAGTCCGGCACGAACATGAACTGGACGTACGACGGCATCGTCGCGTACTCCAAGATCTGCACTCACGTGGGCTGCCCGACCGCGCTGTACGAGCAGACCACGAAGTACATCCTGTGCCCGTGCCACCAGTCGACCTTCGACGCGGCCGACGGTGCGAAGGTCGTCTTCGGCCCGGCCGCCCGGCCGCTGCCGCAGCTCCCCATCGGGGTGGACGAGGAGGGCTACCTGGTCGCCAAGGGCGACTTCGCCGTCCCGGTCGGCCCCAGCTTCTGGGAGCGCGGTGACGCCGAAGCCGAAGCAAGGGAGAAGAAGACGACATGAACGCTCCCCCGAAGGCTCTAGCCGGCGTCTCCGAGTTCGTGGACGACCGGTTCGGTGCGGGGAGCTTCCTCAAGAAGTACATGAGGAAGATCTTCCCCGACCATTGGTCGTTCCTGCTCGGCGAGATCGCGCTCTATTCGTTCATCATCCTCCTGCTGAGCGGAACCTTCCTGACCTTCTGGTTCAAGCCCAGCATGGCGGAGGTGACGTACAACGGCAGCTACGCCCCGCTGGTGGGCGTGCAGATGTCGGAGGCCTACCAGTCGACCCTGCACCTCTCCTTCGACGTGCGGGGCGGCCTGCTCGTCCGGCAGATCCACCACTGGGCGGCGCTGCTCTTCGTGGCCGGCATGATCGTGCACATGCTCCGGGTCTTCTTCACCGGGGCGTACCGCAAGCCGCGCGAGGTCAACTGGCTCATCGGGCTGGTGCTCCTCACCCTCGCCATGGCCGAGGGCCTCACCGGGTACTCCCTCCCCGACGACCTGCTCTCCGGTGCGGGTCTGCGGATCACGGAGGGCGTCATGCTCGCGATCCCGGTCGTGGGCACCTACCTGATGTTCTTCCTCTTCGGCGGTGAGTACCCCGGCCACGATGTGATCTCGCGGTTCTACACGATCCACATCCTGCTCATCCCGGGCCTGCTGCTCGCGCTCATCGCGGCGCACCTGATCATCATGTTCGTGCAGAAGCACACGCAGATGCCCGGGAAGGGCCGGACGGAGAACAACGTGGTCGGCGCTCCGTTCTTCCCGGCCTTCATGGCCAAGTCCGGGGCGTTCTTCCTGTTCACGTTCGCGGTCATCGCCGGCCTGGGCACCTTCGCCCAGATCAACCCGGTCTGGCTGTACGGCCCGTACACGCCGGCCGACATCTCCGCCGGTTCGCAGCCCGACTTCTACATGGGCTTCCTCGAGGGCTCGCTGCGGCTCATGCCGGCCTGGGAGATCAACTTCCTGGGGCACACGCTCGCGCTGAGCGTGCTGATCCCGGCGCTGGTCCCCATGGGCCTGATCTTCACCGGTCTCGCGCTCTACCCGTTCATCGAACGGTGGGTGACCGGTGACAACCGGGAGCACCACCTGTGCGACCGGCCGCGGAACAACCCGCACCGCACCGCCATCGGCGCCGCGGGGATCACGTTCTACGGCATCCTGTGGCTGCTGGGCGCCAACGACGAGATCTCCGCGAACTTCCAGATCAGCCTGTTCTGGACCACACTGGTGGGCCGTGTCGCGATCTTCGTGGGTCCGGTGATCGCGTACGTCGTGACCTACCGGATCTGCATCGGCCTGCAGCGCAAGGACGCCGAGATCCTGGCGCACGGCATGGAGTCCGGCATCATCAAGCGGCTGCCGAGCGGTGGGTACATCGAGGTCCACACGACTCCGCCGGAGGAGCTCACCGAGCAGATCCGCGCCAAGAAGGAGATCCCGATCCTCGAGGCCGGCCCCGACGGCGAGGGCGTCCCGCCCAAGGAGGCCCGCTCGGCCCTCGGCAGGCTGCGGCTCAAGATGAGCAAGGCCTACGGCACGGACCACGTGCCGCTGGAGGAGGCCGCGCACCACGAGGGCGAGGAGGAGCACGCCGCGGTCGGCACGGGCGACCGGAAGCAGCTCCACTGAGCCGCGAGGCTCGCACACGTTGATCGGCCCGGGCGGTGACCGCCCGGGCCGATCGTCGTTCCGGCACCGGTTTCACGCTCCGGCCAGGCACGGGTCAAGGCGGTGAGAGTTCCCTCGCCGGCCGATGCCGGACCCGCTCCACCGCCTCCCCCACGTCCCTCTCAGATCCCCCGTGGGCATGCCCGTACGGTCCCTGTAGGCAATGCCGTACGGCACAGCCTGTGCGGCGCTCTGCGCGCCGCACAGGGCGCCCGGTGCCCATCCTGTCTCTCCTTATCCCTCAGCGGAGAGAGCGTCACAGGCGCGTTGCGCGCCATCTACGAGACCATCGGGCGATTCCCCGCACGCGCACTCCCGGGGCGCTTCGCCCGGGGCCACGCCAGCGGCGGCGGGCAGCGCGGCCGCCCCGCCTGGGCTTCACCCAGGGCCACGCCCATCTGCCGCGGGTGGCCGTGGCCGCCCCGCCTGCACCGTGCGACCACCTGCGGCGTCTCCCCAGGGCGCCGGGCTGAGCGTGACCGCCGCGCCCGCATGCGCGCCTCGGCCACTCGCCACATGACGTCGTGATCACCTGCGTGCCCGGATCCGGTGGCCGCCCATTGATACCGGAACCCCGCAGCAGGCGCGTCAGCCCCGCCACGAGACGCCACATCCGGGCACGCGCGGATGCCTGGTTTGCCCGCGTCCTCGGCGAGGGACAGCACGCCGGAGGCGAGGATGCCGATCTCGCGAGGATGGCAACGCCGGCGAGCGCGTCAGAGGCTCCTGGAGGACACACCGCCCATAGGTGGGTCTTGCCCCTCCCCTGGGGGTCGTGCCGAAGTCTCCAGGGCACTGAGGCCTTCTGGCGCCCGCCCCTGAGGCTCCTGGGCACCGCAAGGGCCGCTTGCGCCGGATGGGACCCGGGGCACGTCGCCTCACACGGACGCCAGCGGGGCGGCGAAGTCGGCGCGCAGGCGGCTCTGCTTGAGCCAGTCCTCCCAGGACGCCTGGAAGTAGCTCCAGCCGTTCGTCGGCTCCAGCTTCCGCGGCGACCCGGTGACGATGATCGGGTCGCCGATCAGCGTGTTCTCCATGAACCACTTCGCGTTGGCCGGGCTCGCGTTGACGCAGCCGTGGCTGACGTTCGCCCTCCCCTGGCTGCCGACGGACCAGGGGGCGCCGTGGACGTACTCGCCGGTGTCGGAGATCCGCACGTTGTGGTAGGTGGTCGTCCGGTAGTAGCCCGGCTGACCGGGGGCGGCGTCCGGGGAGACCATCACGGTGACCGGCTCACGCGACATGGCCACGTGGATCCCGCTCGTGGTGTAGTGCCGGAAGACGTCGCCGCTTCCCGCGCTGATCGGGATGACCTTGATGACCTTGCCGTCCCGCTTGACCGTCATGTGGTGGGTCTTGGTGTCGGCGACGCTGATCTGCTCCCGGCCGATCTGGAACTCGCGGACGTAGTCCTGCTTGCCGTACACGCCCGCACCGCCGCGGACGTTCGCGAGGCGGGCGACGACCCGCACCTTGGTGTGGGCGGGCCAGTACTCCTTGGGCCGCCAGACGACCTTCTTCTCGTTGAGCCAGTGCCAGGCGCCCTCCACCGGCCGGCTCGCCTCGACGATGAGGTTCCGCTCGACCGAGACCCGGTCGCTGATCGGCTGGTCGAACGTGATGATGATCGGCATGCCGACGCCGAGGGTCGAGCCGTGGTCCTTGTTCGGGATCAGGGTGTCGATGCCGAACGTCTTGACCGCCTTCTCCGTGGTGAACCGGCTGGTCCGCTCGACGGTCGCGCCGTTCGGGCCCGAGGCCACGGCGTGGACCTGGTAGGTGGCGCCGGGGATGAGGGCGCGGTCGCTGCGCCACTGGGTGCGGTCGGCGCTGAAGACCCCGGACACCGGCCGGCCGCCCGCGGTCACGGTGACGCTCTTCAGCGTGCCCTGCGCCGCCGACACCGTGATGGGCAGCCCGGTCGGCAGATCACTCGCCCCATCGGCGGGGCTGATCCTGATCGCGGTTCCCGTCCCGTCGCGCCCCCCGTCCGCGCTCTCCGAGGTGAGAGAACATCCGGCCGCCGCCACCAGCAGGGCCAGCGCCCCAGCCGCACCAGCTCGCACCTGGCCTCCCCCCTCCTGCCGCGATCTTTTTCTCGAGGAGATTCCCGGGATCGCGTTACCGGCCGCCCACTGATCGCCACAAAACCGGCAAAGGATGGTGCACGGCCACCACCGGCCGGAAAAAGCCGGCGGCCGGCCGGCGAAACCGCCGACCGGCCGCGTACGGGCTCGGGACTCGCCTCAGTGCGAGTAGCGGCCCCGGTAGTGCTCGAAGACGAAGCCGATCAGGGCGAGGATCGTCGCGAACGCCCCGATGAGGAAGAGCCACCAGCCGATGACGATGCCGAAGAAGGCCAGCGCCGCGGCGGCGCAGACCCACAGCGGCCACCAGCTGTAGGGGCTGAAGAAGCCGATCTCCCCTGCGTGGTCTTCGATGTTCGCGTTCTTGTCGTCCTCCGGCTGCTCACCGGTCCGGCGGGCCGTGTAGAGCAGGTAGTAGCCGACCATGAACGCGAGGCCGACCGAGATCGCCAGAGCGGTGGTGCCGGTCGGTTCCTGGGACCAGAACCAGTACACCACGGTGGCGGCCCCGAAGAAGATGCCGATGATGAGGAATGTCCAGCCCTGAATCTTCATCGGCTACCCTCCTCCAATCCCTGCTTGGCCGCCCCGGCCTTCTCCACCGCAGGCTTGGCGGACAGGTACGGGAACTTGAGGTCGAACGCCGGCCGCTCCGAGCGGATCGGCGGCAGCGAGGTGAAGTTGTGCCGCGGGGGCGGGCAGGAGGTGGCCCACTCGAGGGAGCAGCCGTAACCCCACGGGTCGTTGACGGTGACCTTCGGGGCCTTCCGCCAGGTCCGCCACATGTTGTACATGAACGGCAGGGTGGAGATGCCCAGCAGGATGGCACCGGCGGTGGAGATCTCGTTCAGCCTGGTGAAGCCGTCGGTCGCGGCGTAGTCGGCGTACCGGCGCGGGAAGCCCGCCACGCCGAGCCAGTGCTGCACGAGGAAGGTCATGTTGAAGCCGATGAGCAGCGTCCAGAAGTGGATCTTCCCGAGCCGCTCGTCGAGCATCCGGCCGGTGATCTTCGGCCACCAGAAGTAGATCCCGCCGAAGGTCGCGAAGATCATGCTGCCGAACAGCGTGTAGTGGAAGTGCGCCACCACGAAGTAGGTGTCGCTGGTGTGGAAGTCGAGCGGCGGCGACGCGAGGATGACGCCGGTGAGGCCACCGAACAGGAAGGTGACGAGGAAGCCGACGGCGAAGAGCATCGGCGTCTCGAAGGAGAGGTGCCCGCGCCACATGGTGCCGATCCAGTTGAAGAACTTCACGCCGGTCGGCACCGCGATGAGGAAGGTCAGCAGCGCGAAGAACGGCAGCAGCACCTGCCCGGTGACGAACATGTGGTGCGCCCACACCGCCATGGAGAGGGCCATGATGGCGATCGTCGCGCCGACCAGGCCGATGTAGCCGAAGATCGGCTTACGGCTGAACACCGGGATGATCTCGGTGATGATGCCGAAGAACGGCAGCGCCAGCACGTAGACCTCGGGGTGCCCGAAGAACCAGAACAGGTGCTGGAACATGATCGGGCCGCCGTAGTCGGAGTGGAAGATCTGCGTGCCGAGCTTGCGGTCGGCCTCGATCGCCAGCAGCGTGGCCGCCAGCGGCGGGAAGACGAGCAGGATCAGCACGCTGACGACCAGTATGTTCCACGTGAAGATGGGCATCCGGAACATGGTCATCCCGGGCGCCCGCATGGTGATGATCGTGGTGATGAAGTTCACCGAGCTGAGGATCGAGCCGAGGCCGGAGAGGGCCACGCCCATGATCCACAGGTCGCCACCGATGCCGGGCGAGTAGGTCGCGTTGGACAGCGGGATGTAGATCGTCCACCCGAACGAGGGGGCGCCGCTGGGGGTGAAGAGGCTGAACACCACGATCAGGCTGCCGAAGAGGAACAGCCAGTAGCTCACCATGTTCAGCCGCGGGAACGCGACGTCAGGCGCGCCGATCTGCAGCGGAACCAGCTCGTTGGCGAAGCCGGCGACCAGCGGCATGCCCACCAGCAGCAGCATGATCGTGCCGTGCATGGTGAAGAGCTGGTTGAACTGCTCGTTCGACACGAACTGCAGCCCCGGCCGGGCGAGCTCCAGGCGCATGACCAGCGCCATGAGGCCGCCGATCAGGAACAAGACGAAGGCCGAGATCAGGTAGAGGTGCCCGATCACCTTGTGATCGGTGCTCGATAGCCATTTCGCGATGGCCCTGCCCTTGGTATACGGTCGGGCCGCGATGCCGACCGGCTCCTGGATGGCGGTCACTGCGCACTCCCCGCGTGGCTCTTGATGTACTGCTCGAACTCAGCCTGCGGCACGAGCTTCACCGAGAACAGCATCCTGCTGTGGTCGGCGCCGCACAGCTCGGCGCACCGGCCGATGAACACGCCCGTCCGGTCGAGCGTCTTGATCTCGAAACGGTTGACGACGTTGCCCGGGAAGAGGTCCTGCTTGAAGTGGAAGGCGGGCACCCAGAAGGAGTGGATGACGTCGTCGGAGTGAAGCTCGAACTCAACCTTGGTGTTGACCGGCAGCACGAGCTGCGGACCCTGCGGGTTCTCGTTGCTCTGCTTGCTCAGGTCCACCGGGACGCCGGCGACCTCGACCTTCTGGCCCTGGTAGTGCGTGGTGAACTTCCAGCTCCACTGGTAGCCGTCCACCCGCACCTTGACCGGGGCCGTCCCCGAGACCTTCATGATCTCGGTCTGGTCCCGCGCGGTGAAGAAGAAGAGGATCGCCACCATGATCACGGGGACCACGGTGTAGAGGATCTCGATCGGCAGGTTGTAGCGAACCTGCGGCGGCAGCGCTTCGGAGTTCCTCTTCTTACGGTGGAACGCGACCGCCCAGAAGATGAGGCCCCAGACGACGACACCGGTGGCGAGAGCCGCGATCCACGCGCCATTCCACAGCGTCTGGATGATCTGGGACTGCTCGGTGACGCCCTCCGGCATGCCCCCGCGGGACCACTGATCGATCGCCTCGTTGCTGCACGCCGTCGCGCTCGCCGCAACCAGCGCCACGGCTGCGGCACCGGACAACCGGCGGCGCTTCGACTGTCGCCGTGTCGTACGGCAGGTCGGACTCACGGATCGCCTACCCCACAAACGAAAGCCCAAGAGCCACCTCCTGGGCGGTTTTCCTATCCGGCACGCGGGGTACAGGGCCGCGATCATCCCGCCGGGCCCTTGTACTCCATTGAGTTCACGCTAGGGGAAACCTTAGCGTGGACCAGCCGCGCCTCCCTGAGCAGCCCCCGGCTAATGTCCTAATCGTGGCCTATTTAGACGCGGCTTCCACGGAACCCCTCCACCCGGCGGCCCGGGAGGCGCTGATCGCCGCCAGCGAGGCCGGGTGGGCCGATCCGGCGCGCCTGTACGGCGCGGCACGTCGCGCCAGCATGCTACTGGAGCAGGCGCGGGCCGAGGTAGCCGAGCTGCTGGGCGCGCGGCCCGACGAGGTCTCCTTCACCGCTTCGGGGACCCAGGCGATCCACCTCGGCGTGCTGGGCGCGCTCAAGGCCCGGCGGCGGGTGGGCACCCGCCTGGTGGTGAGCGCGGTCGAGCACTCGAGCGTGCTGCACGCCGCCGAGCTCCACGAGCGCGAGGGCGGCACGGTCGAGGTCGTGGGCGTGGACCGGACCGGGCGGGTGGACGTGGCCGCCTTCGCCGAGGCGGTGTCCCGGCCGGGCACGGCGCTGGCCTGCCTGCAGACCGCGAACCACGAGGTCGGCACCCTGCAGCCGGTGGCGGAGGTGGCCGAGGCGTGCCGGGCGGCCGGGGTGCCGCTCCTGGTGGACGCCGCGCAGTCGGCGGGACGGCTGCCGATCCCCGCCGGCTGGTCGATCCTCGCGGCCAGCGCGCACAAGTGGGGCGGCCCGCCGGGGGTGGGCGTGCTCGCGGTGCGCAAGGGCACGCGCTGGCGGTCGCCGTACCCGGAGGACGAGCGGGAGCACCGCCGGGTCCCCGGTTTCCCGAACGTGCCGGCGGCCGTGGCCGCGGCGGCGGCGCTGCGGGAACGGCTGGCCGAGGAGGCGACGGAGGGGCCGCGGCTGTCCGCCCTGGTCGACCGGATCCGCGCCGAGGTGCCGCGGAGGGTGCCGGACGTGGAGGTCGTCGGCGACCCGGTGCGGCGCCTGCCGCACATCGTCACGTTCTCCTGCCTGTACGTGGACGGGGAGGCGCTCCTGCTCGAGCTGGACAAGGCCGGTTTCGCGGTCTCGTCGGGCAGCTCGTGCACCTCGAGTACACTCCGGCCGTCCCATGTGCTGGAGGCCATGGGGGTGCTCACCCACGGCAACGTCCGGGTGTCGCTGCCCCGGGGCGTCTCCGAGAGCGATGTCGACCGTTTCCTCGCGGTCCTCCCGGACGTGGTGCACCGAATCCGGTCGAGCTTGGGGGTTCAGTGATGTGGCGGAGACGGACGAGCGGCGATGACGCGGAGCCCACGGCCTCCGCGGAGGACGGGACCGGGCCGGAGCGGCCGGAGCAGGTGCCGGCGCTGACCATCGACGCCCTGGGGCGCAAGTGCCCGATCCCGATCATCATGCTCGCCGAGCGGATCAACGAGGTCGGGCTGAACGAGGTGGTGGCCGTGCTCGCCGACGACCCCGCCGCGTACACGGACATCCCCGCGTGGTGCCGGCTCAAGTCCCACCGGCACGTGGGCACGTACGAGCGGCCGGAGGGCGGCTGGGCCTTCCACGTGCGCCGCAGCTACTGAATCGCGGCCGGTGAGCCGGAGGGGCGCCCGTCGAAGGGGGGCGCCCCGCCGCCGGATCCATCGCCGCCCCGCCGGTGACGGCGTCCCGCGGTCCGGCCCGGCCTCGTGCCGCCGGTCCGGCCCGGCGCCCCGGGCCGCGCGGCCGGCACCGGGCACCCCGCGGTCAGGGGTGGTGGAACTTCGCGTGGGCGGCCACCTCGTCCGCGGCCGCCCGGCCGTACGCGGCGGCGAACCGCTCGAGGAAGCGCTGCCGGCCGAGCGTGTACTCCTGGCAGCCGACGGTCTCGAGGACGTGCGTGGCGGTGAGGTTCCCGAGCTGCGCGCATCGCTCGTAGGAGAGCCCCCAGGCGAGCCCGGCGAGGAACCCGGCGCGGAACGCGTCCCCGACCCCGGTCGGGTCGGCCTTGCGCTCCTCCGGCGCGGCCGGGACGTGCACCGGCGGCTCACCCGCGCGGTCGACCCGCGCGCCCTTCGGGCCCATGGTGGTGACGCAGACGCCGACCCGGGCGAGGATGTCCTCCTCGCTCCAGCCGGTCTTCTGCTTGATCAGCCCCATCTCGTAGTCGTTGGCGAACAGGTACGCCGCCCCGTCGATGAGCTCGCGGATCTCATCCCCGCCCATCCGGGCGAGCTGCTGGGAGGGGTCGGCGGCGAACGGGATGCCCCGGACCCGCGCCTCCTCAGTGTGCCGCAGCATCGCGTCCGGGTCGTTGGGGCTCACCACCACCAGGTCGAGGCCGCCGACGCGCTGGGCGATCGGCTCGAGCTCGATGTCCCTCGCCTCCGCCATCGCCCCGGTGTAGAACGACGCGATCTGGTTGTGGTCCTGGTCGGTGGTGCAGAGGAACCGCGCGGTATGCCGGAGCTCGGAGACGTGGATGGAGTCGCAGTCGACGCCGTGCCGCTCCAGCCAGGAGCGGTAGTCGGCGAAGTCCGCGCCGACCGCGCCGACGAGGATGGGCCGCAGCCCGAGGCTCGCCATGCCGAAGGCGATGTTGGCCGCGCACCCGCCCCGGCGGATCTGCAGATCGTCGACGAGGAACGACAGCGACACCCGGTCGAGCCGGTCGGCGACGAGCTGGTCGCCGAACCGGCCGGGGAAGGTCATGAGATGGTCGGTCGCGATGGAACCGGTGACAGCGATGCGCACGGGGCGATACTCCTCGATGTCAGCGAGCGACTGATCAGCGACGGGTAGCGTACTCCCCTCCGGACATGACGACGCCCCGTACCGCCGATGGTCGCGTACGGGGCGTTCACCGGGGAGCGGCCGACCCGTTCGCTGCGGCCGGCAGCTCAGTTGAAGGAGTCACCGCAGGCGCACGAGCTCGTCGCGTTGGGGTTGTCGATGGTGAAGCCCTGCTTCTCGATCGTGTCGACGAAGTCGATGGTGGCTCCGGCGAGGTACGGCGCGCTCATCCGGTCGACCACGACGTTGACCCCGTTGAAGGTCGAGACGATGTCCCCGTCCAGGGACCGGTCGTCGAAGTAGAGCTGGTAGCGCAGGCCGGAGCAGCCACCCGGCTGCACGGCGACGCGCAGGCTCAGCCCTTCCTCACCCTGCTGCTCGAGCAGGCTCTTCACCTTGGCCGCGGCCGCGTCAGTCAGGATGACACCCTGCTGCGTGGTCTCGCTGCTCTCAACCGCCATGTGCTGACTCCCGCGTCTGCGCCGGCCGCCCATCGGGGGCGGCCGCCTGGGTTACGACGTCCTACTAGACGCTACCAACGCGCGCCGATCCCTACACATTCCTCCGGCGGGCCCGCCCGGGTGGGGCCCCAGGGCTCTCCCGCGGGGCGCATATGATTAGTCGTCAGAATGACGATAAGTCCCCGAGGGGGGTGTGGTCGTGGCGATCACCGAGACCGGCCTTCCGCTCTTCGTCCTGGGGCGGGAAGCCGATCCGCGGAGCGAGCCCGGGGTGAGCTGCCCCGGAGTGCTCCCTCCCGCCTCCGATCCCGCGCTGGTGGAGCGGGCCCGCGCCGCCAAGGAACGGCTCGGAGAGCGGCTGTTCATCCTCGGTCACCACTATCAGCGTGACGAGGTCATCCAGTTCGCCGACGTGACCGGCGACTCGTTCAAGCTGGCCCGCGAGGCGGCCGCCCGGCCCGAGGCCGAGTACATCGTGTTCTGCGGCGTGCACTTCATGGCGGAGTCTGCCGACATCCTCACCAGCGACTTCCAGAAGGTGGTGCTGCCCGACCTCAACGCCGGCTGCTCCATGGCGGACATGGCCACCTTCACCCAGGTGGAGGAGTGCTGGGATCTCCTGGAGGACATCGGGATCGCCGACCACGTGGTGCCGATCACCTACATGAACTCCAGCGCGGACATCAAGGCGTTCGTCGGCCGCCGCGGCGGCGCGGTGTGCACGTCCTCGAACGCCAAGCGCGCGCTGGAGTGGGCCTTCCAGCAGGGTGAGCAGGTGCTCTTCCTGCCCGATCAGCACCTGGGCCGGAACACGGCGGTGCTCCAGCTCGGCCTCTCGCTCGACGACTGCGTGGTCTACGACCCGCGGCGCCCGGACGGCGGGGTCACGCCCGAGCGGCTCCGGAAGGCGAAGATGATCCTCTGGAAGGGCCACTGCTCGGTGCACGGCCGGTTCACCGCGGAGTGCGTCGACGACGTGCGCCGCCGGGTCCCGGACGTGAACGTCCTCGTCCACCCGGAGTGCCGGCACGAGGTGGTCACCAAGGCCGACTACGTCGGCTCGACCGAGTACATCATCAAGACCGTGCGGGAGGCGCCGCCCGGGAGCGCGTGGGCGATCGGCACCGAGCTCAACCTGGTCAACCGGCTCGCGCAGACGAACCCGGACAAGCGGGTCATGTTCCTCGATCGGACCGTCTGCTACTGCTCGACGATGAACCGGATCGACATGCCGCACCTCGTCTGGGCGCTGGAGTCCCTGGTCGAGGGCAAGGTGGTCAACCAGATCACCGTCGACCCGGAGACCACGCACTGGGCCAAGGTCGCGCTCGACCGCATGCTCGCCCTGCCGTGACCTGACGCGCGATGGCGCGGCTCCCGCGCCATCGCCGGCGTCCCGGCGCCATTGGCCGGTGGTCCCGCTCGGGACCGGCCGGCTCCGCCTGGTCGAGCCCGGGGAACGGGCCACCGGGGAGGCATCCCGGTGCCGTGACGCCGGTGACGGCCGCGCCGTACGGCCCGTGATGCCGGAGCGTGCGGCCGGTGATGCCGGGCACCTCCGGTGACGGTGGTGCCGTACGGCCGGTGCTCATCGTGGCGGGCGGGGCGGGGAGCACCAGGGTCACCCGTGCGGCGTGCCCCGGGGCGGCCGGCGGAGGGCGCCCCGGGGGGTCACAGGCCCGGGGCTCCCCAGACCGGGAACCAGCTCGCCAGGTCCGGCTCGATGGGGAGCTCGCCCGCGAGCACCCCGCGCACCTGCAGCTCGAGGGCGTTGTCCCGGCGCCCCTCGCCCAGCGGCGCGAACGGGTAGAACGTGCCCTTCTTATAGAGGTAGATGAGCGCGAGCCGCCGGCCGTCCGGGCCGGTGAAGCCGGTCACCGTGCACAGCAGCGAGGGGCCGAACCCGGCCGACTCCAGCGAGGAGTTCACCGCGTGGAGGTCGGTGACCAGCGTGGGCAGGTCCGCGGCGCGGAGCACCAGCCAGGTGTACCCGTAGGCGTCCCGGGTCAGCTCGGGCTCGCCGAGCAGCGCGCGGATCTCCTGCTCCAGCCGGGCGAAGGCGCCGCCCTCCGCCGCCCGGAAGCTCACCGACCCGCGGCCGGTCGGCGCGAACCCGGTCGCCGCCTCCAAGGTGACGGCCGCCGACGGCAGGGCGAAGAGCGCGTCCAGCCTCGGCTTCGCCGGCTTCGACCGGCCCAGCAGCGCGTCCAGCCACCCCATCAGCGGCCCAGCTCCCGGGAGATCTGGGCGAGCTGCTCCAGGCGGCGCTCCAGCGGCGGGTGCGTGGAGAGCAGGGTGACCACGCTCTGCCGGGAGAGCGCCGGGGCGAAGAAGAAGGAGCTGAACGGCCGGGCCGCGCGCAGATCCTCGGTCGGGATCCGGGCGATCTCCCCGCTCACCTTCGTCAGCGCGCTCGCGAGCGCGGACGGCCGCTGGGTGAGGAGCGCCCCGGCCCGGTCGGCCGCGAGCTCGCGGTAGCGGGACAGCGCCCGGGTGAGCAGGAAGCTCAGCGTGTACACGACGCCCGAGACCACGAAGATGATCAGGCCGACCGGCGGCCCGTTGCCGTTCCGCCGGCCCCCGAACCCGGTGTACATCACGAACCGGGTCATCAGCCCGGCCACCACGCCGAGGAACGAGGCGATGGTCATCACGGCGACGTCGCGGTGGGCGACGTGGGAGAGCTCGTGCGCGATCACCCCTTCGAGCTCGCTCGCGTCGAGCCGCCGGAGCAGCCCGGTGGTCACGCACACCACCGCCTCCCGCTGGTTCCGCCCGGTGGCGAACGCGTTCGGGAGGTCCATGTCCGCGATGGCCACCCGCGGCTTGGGGATGCCGGCGAGGGCGGCGAGCCGGTCGACGATCGCGTGGAGCTCGGGAGCCTGCTGCGGTGAGACCTCGTGCCCCTGCATCGCGAAGAGCGCGATCCGGTCGGAGAAGAAGTACTGCACGAACAGCAGGCCCCCGGCGATCGCGAGGACCACGAGCGCCCGGACGCCCAGCGCGATCAACGCCGCCACGAAGAGGACGTAGATCAGGCCGAGCAGGAACATCGTCGCGACCATCCGGAGGGTCAGGCCGCGATCGGGGGCGAAGCGGGTCCCGGCCATCACCCAGGGATGAGCCCGGTGTCGCCGAGCATCTCCCTGACCTCCTCGATCGACGCGTCGGACGGCGGCAGGATCAGCTCAGACGGCTCCAGCGAGTCCGGGGGCAGCGGCCTGCCCACCTGGCGGACCTTGTCGAGCAGGGCGTTGAGCTTGGCCCGGAAGGCCTCCTCGTCGCCCGACTCGATCGCCTGCTCCAGCTCCTGGTCGAGCGCGTTGAGGGCGTCGATGTCGGCCTCGTCGATCTCGATCTGGCCCTCGCCCATGATGCGGACGATCATGCGCCCTCCCCCGGCTGGCGGAGCTGCTGAGTCTGCTGGGTCTGCTGGTTGGCGGGCTGGGCGGCCTGCTGCGGTCCCGCCTCGATCGCGGTCCTCGGGGCCGAGCCCTGCGCCAGCTCCGCCTTCATCCGGGCGATCTCCAGCTCGATGTCCTGGTTAGCGGCCACGCGGTCGAGCTCGGCCTGGATGTCGTCGCGCCGGCCGGTGAGGTCGTCCAGGGCGCCGCTGGCGAGCAGCTCGTCGATCGCGCTCGCGCGCGCCTGCATCTCCGCGGTCTTGTCCTCGGCCCGCTGGATGGCGAGGCCGACGTCGCCCATCTCCTCGGAGATGCCGGAGAACGCCTCGTTGATCCGCGTCTGGGCCTCGGCGGCGGTGTAGGTGGCCTTGATGGTCTCCTTCTTCGTGCGGAAGGCGTCCACCTTCGCCTGCAGGCGCTGGCTGGCGAGGGTGAGCTTCTCCTCCTCGCGCTGGAGGTTCTCGTGCTGCACCCGGAGCTCGGCGATCTGGGCGTTGAGCGCGTTCCGCCGGGTGAGGGCCTCGCGGGCGAGGTCCTCCCGGCCCACGGCCAGGGCCTGCCGGCTCTGGTTCTCGAGCTTCGCCGCCTGGGCCTCGAGCTGGTTGAGCTGCAGCTCGACCCGCTTGCGGCTGGTAGCCACGTCGGCCACGCCCCGGCGGACCTTCTGCAGCAGCTCGAGCTGCCTCTGGTAGGAGTAGTCCAGAGTCTCCCGCGGATCCTCCATCTTGTCCAAGGCCTTGTTGGCCTTGGACTTGAAGATCATGGAAAGTCTCTTCATCACGCTCATGCGCGTCGGCCGTCCCCTTCTGAAGATCGTGCGTGGCTGTGTCCAGCCGTATCGGCCCCCAGGCGACGGAGAGCGCCGCCTGACTTCACCCTACGCATAACGCACGAGGGCGTCACTAAGTTGCACTCCGGTAGGCTGGGCGGCGTGTTCCGACGCCGTACCCGAACTCCTGCGGACGATTCCCCGGTCGCCGCTGAGGATCCTAAGCCCCTGAAGAAGACCCAGGGGAAGGGCCGTCCGACCCCGAAACGGCGGGACGCCGAAGGGCGTCGCCGTACCCCCGTGGCCGCCCCCGTCAATCGCAAGGAGGCCTACCGGAGGTACCGCGAACGCGTCAAGGCCGAGCAGGCCCGCCGGCGCGAGGCCATGCTGCGCGGGGAGGAGTGGGCGCTCCCGGCCCGCGACCGCGGTCCGGTCCGGAGGTTCGCCCGGGACTGGGTCGACTCGCGGCGGCTGCCCGGCCAGTACTTCCTGCCGGTCGTCCTCTTCATCATGGTGCTGTCGCTCATCCCGTTCCCGCTGCCGGTGCGCAGCGTCGTGCTGCTCGTCTACACGTTCTCCCTCCCGGTCATCATGGCGCTCGTGGTGGGGAACATGATCTACGTGGGCATGCGGGTGAAGAAGGAGGCCGAGCGCCGGTTCCCCGGCGAGGACATCCGGGGGGTCGGCTTCTACGCGGCGATGCGCTCGACGCAGATGCGCTTCCTCCGCTTCCCCAAGCCGGCCGTGCTGCCGGGCGGCGCTCCGGTGCGCGACAAGTGACCTTCGGCGCACGGGCCGGAGTGGCGCCCCGGTACGCGCGCGGCCCGGTACGGCCACCGGGCGGACGAGGCCGGATCCCCGGCGACGCCCGCCGCGGGCCGTGCCACCTCCCCACCGGGCGATGGCCCGCCCGGCCCGGTGACGGCCGGGCACCGCTCTCGCCCGGTACCCCTTCCAGATTCCGCAGATAAAAGATCGGTAGGGTCGGGTTCCATGGAATTCCGTCATCTCGGCCGAAGCGGCCTCATGGTCAGCGAGATCGCTTACGGCAACTGGCTCACGCACGGTTCCCAGATCGAGGAGGCCGCGGCCAAGGCCTGCGTGCACGCGGCCCTGGACGAGGGCATCACCACCTTCGACACGGCCGACGTGTACGCGGGCACGAAGGCGGAGGAGGTCCTCGGGCGGGCGCTGAAGGGCGTGCGCCGCGAGTCCGTGGAGATCTGCACCAAGGTCTACTGGCCGACCGGCCCGGGCAAGAACGACCGCGGCCTGTCCCGCAAGCACATCATGGAGTCGCTCCACGGGTCGCTGCGGCGCCTGCAGACCGACTACGTCGACCTGTACCAGGCCCACCGGTTCGACTTCGAGACCCCGCTCGAGGAGACGCTGCGCGCCTTCGACGACCTGGTACGGCAGGGCAAGGTGCTCTACGTCGGCGTCAGCGAGTGGACGGCCGATCAGATCGCGCAGGCGCTGAAGATCGCCGACGAGATGGGGTTCGACCGGATCGTCTCCAACCAGCCGCAGTACTCGATGCTCTGGCGGGTCATCGAGGGCCAGGTCGTGCCGCTCTGCGAGAAGGAGGGGATCGGCCAGATCGTCTTCTCCCCGCTCGCCCAGGGCGTGCTCACCGGCAAGTACCGCCCCGGCCAGCCGCCGCCGGCGGGGTCGCGCGCGACCGACCCGGCCGGCTCCGGGTTCATCCAGCGCTGGCTCCGCGACGACGTGCTCGAGCGGGTGCAGCGGCTCGCGCCGCTCGCGGCCGAGGCCGGGCTCACCATGGCCCAGCTCGCCATCGCCTGGGTGCTGCAGAACCCCAACGTCTCCTCGGCGATCATCGGCGCCACGCGCCCCGAGCAGGTGCGGGACAACGTCAAGGCCTCCGGGGTGAAGCTCGACGCCGAGCTCATGCAGAAGATCGACGAAGTGCTCGGCCCGGTGGTCGAGCGTGACCCGGCGAAGACGGTCAGCCCGCCGACGCGGCCCTGACCCTGCCGCGCGACCGCGCACGATCGGCCCGGGCGATCGCCCGGGCCGTGCCGTGGGCGGGCACTAATGGCCGCCGGGACATGACGGCCGCGTGGCGCCCGGCACCGGCCGCTGCGCGCCGCGCCCGGCCTGCGGACGCGGCGCCTCCGGCGGCACGCCTGACCTCGGGTGATGCCTTCGCAGCGGGGCGGGCGCCTGTTCCGGTCAGCCACCGGCGCCGCGGCCGGCCGGTCCGGTGCCCGACCGGTGTGGCTCTCGGCCGGCCCCGTTCACCGGCCGCCGCCGTGGTCAGCCGGGGCCGGCCACACCCGGCGGTATCACGATCCGCCGGGTCCGGTCACCCGGCGACATCACGCTCAGCCCGGTCCGGCCACCCGCCGATGCCGCCGGTCAGCGGGTCCGGTCACCACCGCTATCGCGGTCAGCCGCCCCGTCCATCCGCTGGTGCCGTGCGTCGGCCGGGTTCCGTCACCCGTCGGTATCGCGCTCGGCCGGGGCCGGCCACCCACCGACGCCGTGGGTCAGCGGAGCGGGTCCTCCGGCCGGAGGGACATCCCCGAGTACTCGACCCGGTCGTCTTCGAGGAGCGTGACCCGCTCGACCCCGGCCGCGAGCAGCTCACGCCACCGCTCCCCCAGCCATGACTCGGCGTCCCCCTGGCTCGCGAAGATCTCCCGCGGCAGCGAGCCGTCGATGATCTCGGCACCGTTCGCGTCCTCGTACCGCCAACGCCAGATCATGCCCACCCGTTCCTTCCGGACCGTTCCGCGGCTGCCCGTCCACCGGCCGCGCAGCCGGGAGATCGACCCTATCGTCTTCCGCCTCCCTCGCCGCCGTCATCCCCGGGGCCGCGCGGCCCGTCCGGCCACCGGCCTGCACCACCTGCCCGGTTAGTCTGCGATGCCGGGTACGGCACGCGGGAAGAGGGAGCGGGATGGAGATCCGGCTGGAGGGCACGGCGGGCGCGGGCGGCTGGCCGGAGCCGGGATGCGGCTGCGCGTCGTGCGGGCGGCTCACCCCCGGGCACCGCAGGCCCACCTCGATCGTCGTCGACGGGCGGATCCGGTTGCCGCTGCCACCGGGCCGCGCCATCGACGCCCCGGGTGCGCCGGACGGCTACCGGATCACGCCCGGCCCGTACGGCTATGCGATCACCGGCCCGGACGGGGGCCGGGTGCTCTACGCCCCGCCGGCGCCGGATCCCGCGCCCGGTGCCACGGATGCCGAGGGTTTCCTCGAGGCCGATGACGAGAACCCCGCCAGGGCCGGCTCGGGAGACCCCGCCGGGGCCGATATCGGGGACACCGGGGCGGGCGACGGGAACCCCGCCTGGGACGGAGGCAGGGACGCCGTCCGAGCCGGGGACGGCACCGGGGCCGCCAACGGGGACTCCGCCAGGGCCGGTGCCGGGGATACCGGCCGGGCCGGCGGAGACCATGCCGGGACCGCTGACGAGAATCCCGCCGGAACCGATGGCGGGGGCGCCGCCAGGGGTGGTGACGGTGACGGGGACCCCTGGGCCGGTGCCGGGGAGGCCGCCGGGACCGGTGGCGGGGAGACCGGGGCCGGTGATCGCGGCCCCGCCGGGCCGTACCCGGGGCGGCCGTTCGACCTCGTGCTCATCGACCTGCTGGACCGCCCGGAGCGCCTGGGTGAGCTGCGCCGCCGCGGGCTGGTGACCGCCGCGACCCAGGTCGTCGCCGTGCACCTCGACCACCGGGTGCCCTCGGAACGGGAGCTCGAGCGCCGGCTCGCCCATTGGGGGGCGATCGCCGTACCGGACGGGACCGTCCTCGACACCCGCGCGCCCCGGGACCGGCCCGCGCCGCGGCCGCCCCGGCGGACCCTGCTGCTCGGCGGGGCGCGGTCGGGCAAGTCGGAGGAGGCCGAGCTGCGCGTGGCCGCCGACCCCGTGGTGACGTACGTGGCCACCGGCCCGGACGGCCGCGACGACCCCGCCTGGCTCGAGCGGGTGCGCCGGCACCGGGAGCGCCGCCCGCGGCACTGGCGGACCGTGGAGACCACGGACCTCGCCGGAGTGCTCGCCGCCCCGGGGGAGGGAACCCTGCTGATCGACGGCATCGGCACCTGGCTCGCCGCGGTCTTCGACGAGTGCGGCGCGTGGCCCGGGGACGGCGGGGCGGCGCCGCCGTCCGCGCTCGCCGCGGTGGCCCGGCGGTGCGACGAGCTGGTGGCGGCCTGGCGCCGCACCCGGGCCCGGGTGGTCGCGGTGAGCGACGAGGTCGGCCTCGGGGTGGTCCCGGTCACCGCGGCGGGGCTGCTCTTCCGCGACGTGCTCGGCAGCCTCAACCAGCGGCTCGCGCGGGAGTCCGAGGAGGTCGCCCTGGTGGTGGCCGGCCGCCCGGTGCCGCTGCCCCTGTGACCCGTTCGCTCGAACACCCCGTCTCCTCCGGGCGGGCGGCCGCACCGTACGATCCTGGGGTGCCGAACGCCTCCGACGTGGCAGGACATCCGGCCGCACGGCCCGCCGGGCGGCTCACCTGGCGCACCGCGTGGCGCTGCGCGCTCGGCCTGCTCACCGTCTTCCCGGTCCGGGCCGTCGAGGTGGACCGCCGGGTGGCCGGCCGGGCCATGCTCCTCGCGCCGTTCGCCGGCCTCCTCCTCGGGGTGGCGGCCGCCGTTGTGCTGCTCGCCGCGCGCGCCCTCACCGGCTCGGCGACGCTCGCCGCCGCGCTCGCGGTCGGGGCGCTCGCCTGGCTGACCCGCGCCCTCCATCTCGACGGGCTCGCCGATCTCGCCGACGGCCTGGGCAGCGGCAAACCCGCCGGGGCCGCCCTGGACGTCATGAAGCGGTCGGACATCGGCCCGTTCGGCGTGGTCACGCTCACGCTCACCCTGCTCCTCCAGGTGGCCGCGCTCGACCGGGCCGGCCCGCTCGCCGCACCGGGGCTGATCATCGCCTGCGCGACCGGCCGGCTCGCGATCACCTGGTCCTGCCGGGAGCCCGTGCCGCCGGCCCGCCCCGACGGGCTCGGCGCGCTCGTCGCCGGCACGGTACGGCGCGGCCCCGCGATCGCGGTGACCGCGGCGGCGGCCGCGCTCGCCGCGGTGCCGGCCGTACTGACGGCGTGGGCCGGCGACCTGGGATGGCGCGCGGGGGCGGCGCTGCCACCCGGGCCGGTGCTCGCCCCGCTCGGCGCGGTCACGGTCATGGCCGCCGGGCTGGGCGCGGCCGCGCTGCTGCGCCGGCGTGCCGTACGGCGGCTCGGCGGGATCACCGGGGACGTGCTCGGCGCGCTCACCGAGACCGCCGCCACGGTCGCCCTGCTCGGCTGCGCGGTGCTCGGCAACTGGCTGACGCCGCCCGGCGGGGCCTGACCGCGTCCCGCGCGCCGGGCGCCGTGCCGGCCGCCGCGGCCCGCCCCATCACGCCGCCCGGCCGCGGCCGGTGCCCACACCGTCCCGCCGGGCGGACCGGGCCGGCGCCGCAGGCTACGGGCGCCCGCTCTCCGCGGGGCGCCCGCGGGAGCCGTACCACAGGAACCCGGCGAGGGTGACCGCGAGCACCGCCCAGCCGGCGACCCCGGTGATCCCGGCCAGGGCCGGGTTCGGCGGGTCGTCCGCGTGGCCCAGGATCAGCGCCAGGTCGGCGCTGGCGTTGAGCGAGGCGTGCCCGAACACCGCCGGCCAGACGCTGGCCGACCGCAGGCGCAGCCAGCCGAGCAGGGCGCCGAAGAGCACGCAGAACCCGGTGAACACGACCGCCGCCCAGGGCCCGAGCGACGGGTAGTTGTAGCCCTTGAGGGTGAGCGGGGCGTGCCAGGCGCCCCAGATCACCCCGCTGAGCAGCAGCGCACCCCAGACCCGGCCGACGGCGATCCGGCCGGGGCCCGCCCCCTCCCCGGGCCCGGGGTCGCCGAGCAGCCGGGGCAGCAGCCAGCCGCGCCAGCCCCACTCCTCGCCGAGCGCGGGGAGCGCGTTGATCAGCGGCCCGGCCACGATGGCCTGCACGAGCTGGATGACGAGGAGCGTGTGCGGGTCGAGCGGGATCCGGTCGGCCTGGTCGCCCAGCATCTGGCGGAACAGGCTGAGCCCGCCGAGGTCGAGCTCGAGGATCCCGAGCGCGACGCTCACCGCGGCGGCCACGACGGTGAGCAGCGGCACGCCGAACCAGGCGAGGGCGATGGCCCGCACCGTGGTGCCGCGCCGCGGGCCGAGGGTGAGACCGGTCCGCCTCGCCCACTCCCGGAACGGCGTGCCGCGGTGGCAGAGCAGCCACACCGCCAGCACCCCGAGGGACGGGGTGAACATCATCACCAGCCCGGTGGGGATCACGACGGACGCGTCCAGCGGCCCGCCCCGCGTCCAGACCGGCAGGGCGGCCAGCCAGGACGCCCCGAAGGCGATGAGGAGGAAGAGCAGGAGGTCACGCTTACCGCGCATGGGCGAACACCCTTTCGGGAGGGACATCGGGGACGGGCGGCCGAAGCGGTGGCCCGGGCGCCGCGGGCCCGGGACCGGCCGGCCGATCACCCACCGGACGGGCGGGCGGCGGACACGTACGCGTTGAGCAGCGCGGCACCGGTGGCGGCGTCATCGACGCTGATCGCGAGCTCGCCGCCGGTGGTGTAGCGGATGACCAGGCACTCCCCTCCCCTGAGCATGATCGTCGCCGAGCCGGGGAGCCCGCGGTAGCCCAAGCCGCCCACCTCCGCCGGGCTGCGCTCATCCGTCCACGCGCGCTCGATCCGGTGGAGCGGCACCCGGCGCACCGGCCACCGCAGCGGGCCGAACGCGATGGTGAGCCCGTCGCGGGTGACCCGGACCGCCACGGACGAGAGCGTGAGCCCGGCCACCGCCACGATGGCGAGCAGCGCGGCCGGCCCCCACAGCGGGCCCGGCCGGCCGAGCAGCGCGGCGAGGGCGAGCGAGAGCGCCGCCGCGAAGAGCACGAGGGAGAGCGCGAGCAACCAGCGGGCGGACACGGTGGAGACCCACACCGGGCGCTCCCTCGGGGCGAGGGCCATGGCCGGGGGCGGCGGTGCGGCGGCCGGCCGGACGTCCGGGCCGGGCCACCCGGCGAGCCAGCCGAGCCCGCCCACCGCGGCGGAGACGGCGAGCATGGCGACCACCTGCCAGGTCATCGGGGCGGCGTCGGTCCAGGCCGCCCGGCCGAGGTTGGCGCCGATCACCAGGACCTCCGTGCCGAGCAGCCAGGCCGCGTTCCAGGCGAGCCCGGCGGTCAGCCACACCCGGCGGAAGCGCCGGAGGGGTGCGCGCCCCCGGGCCGCGGCGGCGAGGATGCCGCCGGACACGACCGCCCACACCAAGGGGAAGACGAAGAGGACGGGGTACGGGTACGCCCGGTCGGGCCGGCCCGACAGGCCCCAGTGCATGGCCACGGGGTCGGGCAGCCGGTCCCGCAGGACGAGCGGGGGGACGGCCAAGGCCGCGGTCACCAGCACGGCCCAGACGCCCGTCAGCAGCAGGAACCGTCTGCGGAACGCACGTTCGGCCGAGGACGGAGGGTGCATGCCACTTCCTTGATCAGGTCGATCACATCGTCGGAGCGGAGGCCGTACCGTGCCGCCTCCTCGAGCAGCTCCACCACCCTGGGCGCGAGGGACTCCCGGGCGTCGGGCCGCCGCACGACCGTGACGCCCCGTCCGCGGCGGAACTCCAGCAGGCCCTCGTCGCGCAGCTCGCGCAGCGACCGCAGCACGGTGTTGACGTTGACGCCGAGGGCGTCCGCGATGTCCCGCGCCGGGGGCAGCCGGTCCCCCGGGCCGAGACTCCCGTCCGCGATCGCCCGCCTGATGGCCGCCGAGAGCTGGACGTGCAGCGGGCGGGGATCGTTCAGGTCGAGGCTGATCAACATGGTGCTATTGACATTAGCACCATCTAGAGACATGGCGTAGATGATGACAACGTCATTAGCACCATCGGCACGACCAATCGTGGGATGACCCCCCGTTTATGCGCTCGACGGAGAGCACAGCTAGCATCGACACACGTGACCACCGTGCGTGTCAATGCCTCCGACGCGGTCTCCGTGCAGACCGCTGCCCTCATAGTCGGCGTCCACACCACGCCGGACGGCCTACAGGCGGCGCCCGGCGCAGAAGGCCTCGATCAGGCCCTGGGCGGCCGGCTCGCCGAAACGCTCGGCGCAGTGGGATTCACCGGAAAGGCCGGAGAGCTCACCAAGATCCCGACCTTCGGTGCCCTGCCCGCCCCCGTCCTCGTCGCCGTCGGGCTCGGCGACCGGCCGGAGGGGGACTACGACCTGGAGACCCTGCGCCGCGCCGCCGGGGTCGCCGCCCGATCCCTCGCCGGCACCGCGGACGCGGCGATCGCCCTGCCCGCCGCCACCGCCGAACAGGTGGAGGCGATCGCGCTCGGCGGGCTGCTCGGCGCGTACGACTTCTCCAAGTACCGGACGAACGGCGACCGCAAGCCGCCCGTCGGCGAGCTCGTCATCCTCTCCGGCTCCTCAGAGGCCGATGAGGCGGTACGGCGCGCGGTGACCGTGGCCGAGTCGGTGAACCTCGTCCGCGACCTGGTGAACACACCGCCGTCCGACCTCTGGCCCGCCCGCTTCGCCGAGATCGCTCAGGAGAAGGGTGAAGCGGCGGGCCTTTCCGTTGAGGTGCTCGACGAGGTCGCGCTCAAGGAGGGCGGCTACGGCGGCATCATCGGCGTCGGCCAGGGCTCCGCCAACCCGCCCCGCCTGGTCCGCCTCGCCTACCACCACCCCGACGCCGCGCGGACCATCGCCTTCGTCGGCAAGGGCATCACCTTCGACTCCGGTGGGCTCTCGCTCAAGCCGACCTCCTCGATGAACTGGATGAAGTCGGACATGGGAGGCGCGGGAGCCGTCCTCGGCGCGATGATCGCGATCAGCCGGCTGCGGCTGCCGATCAAGGCGATCGGCTACCTCTGCCTCGCCGAGAACATGCCGTCGGGCACGGCGCAGCGCCCGTCCGACATCCTCCGCACCTACAGCGGCAAGACCGTCGAGGTCGTCGACACCGACGCCGAGGGCCGGCTGGTGCTGGTCGACGGCATCGCCCGGGCCGCGGAGGACGGCCCGGACCTCATCGTGGACGTCGCCACGCTCACCGGCGCGCAGATCGTCGCCCTGGGCTGGCGGACCGCCGGCGTGATGGCCAACGACGATGCGCTCCGCGACGAGGTCGTGGAGGTCGCCGCCCGGCAGGGCGAGGCCGCCTGGGGCATGCCCCTCCCCGAGGAGCTGCGCAAGGGCCTCGACTCCCCGGTCGCCGACATCGCCAACCTGCAGCCCGAGCGGTGGGGCAGCATGCTCGCCGCCGGCATCTTCCTGCGGGAGTTCGTCCCCGAGGGAGTGCGCTGGGCGCACGTCGACATGGCCGGCCCCGCGTTCAACAAGGGCGAGCCGTACGGGTACACGCCCAAGGGCGGTACCGGCGCGATCACCCGCACGCTCATCGGCCTCGCCGAGCGGTACGCGGGGAACGGCGCGTCCGCCGGCGCTGTTTAACCCGAAAACACACGGGTTCCGGTCGGCGCAGCCGGAGCGCCACGTCGACCGCGGCCGGAAATGACGGCCGGCGCGCGAGGACCGGACCACGATCTTCAGTGACAAGTGAAAAGATGCTTCCGGGTCCAACCGGTGGCGCGAAATATACGAGGAGCTTTCAGTGGCTGATGGCAGCGGCCCCTTCGACATCGTCGTCCTAGGTGGCGGAAGCGGTGGTTACGCCTGCGCGCTGCGGGCGGCCGAGCTCGGCATGAACGTGGCCCTGATCGAGAAGGACAAGGTCGGAGGCACCTGCCTGCACCGGGGCTGCATCCCGACGAAGGCGCTCCTGCACGCCGCGGAGATCGCGGACCAGGCCCGGGAGAGCGCGTCGTTCGGGGTGCGCGCGACCTTCGAGGGCATCGACGTCCCCGCCGTCCAGGCCTACAAGGACAAGGTCATCACCGGGCTCTGGAAGGGTCTCTCCGGCTTGATCAAGGCCAAGAAGATCACGTTCGTCGAGGGTGAGGGCCGTCTCGCCGGCCCCGGCCGCGTCGTGGTCGGCGACCGGGTCTACGAGGGCCGGTACGTCGTGCTCGCGACCGGCTCGGCCCCGAAGTCGCTGCCCGGCCTCGAGATCGACGGCGAGAAGATCATCACGAGCGACCACGCGCTCGTGCTCGACCGCGTCCCCTCGTCGGTCGTCATCCTCGGCGGCGGCGTGATCGGCGTCGAGTTCGCCAGCATCTGGCGGTCGTTCGGCGCCGAGGTCACCATCGTCGAGGCGCTCCCCCACCTGCTCCCGCTCGAGGACGCGTCCAGCTCCGCGCTGCTGGAGCGCGCGTTCCGCCGCCGCGGCATCAAGTACGAGCTGGGAACCCGGTTCGAGAGCGTCAAGACCACCGACACCGGGGTCGTGGTCACCCTGGAGAACGGCCGCACCCTCGACGCCGAGCTGCTGCTCGTGGCGGTGGGACGCGGCCCGGTCTCCGCCGGCCTCGGCTACGAGGAGGCGGGCATCGCCATGGACCGCGGGTACGTGCTCGTCAACGAGTACTGCCAGACCAACGTGCCGGGCATCTACGCGGTGGGCGACCTCATCCCCACCCTGCAGCTCGCGCACGTCGGCTTCGCCGAGGGCATCCTGGTCGCCGAGCACATCGCGGGCCTGAACCCGGTTCCGATCGACTACGACGGGGTGCCGCGCATCACCTACTCCGACCCCGAGGTCGCGTCGGTGGGGCTCACCTCGGCCGCCGCCCGCGAGCGCGGCTACGACGTGGTCGAGCTCAGCTACAACCTGGCCGGCAACGGCCGGAGCAAGATCCTGCAGACCCAGGGCGAGGTCAAGGTCGTCGCCGAGCGCGACGGCCGGGTCCTCGGCATCCACATGGTCGGCAGCCGGGTCGGCGAGCTCATCGCCGAGGCCCAGCTCATCTACAACTGGGAGGCGACGCCGGGCGACGTGGCCCAGCTCATCCACCCGCACCCGACCCAGTCCGAGGCCCTCGGCGAGGCGATGCTGGCCCTGGCCGGCAAGCCGCTGCACGTCCACAACTGAAGCCCTCTGATATCGCGAGAGAAGAGCAACCATGCCGGTCTCCGTAACAATGCCCCAGCTCGGCGAGAGCGTGACCGAGGGCACCGTAACCCGCTGGCTGAAGAAGGAAGGCGATCGCGTCGAAGCCGACGAGCCGCTCCTCGAGGTATCGACCGACAAGGTCGACACCGAGATTCCTTCGCCGGCCTCCGGCTACCTGACCAAGATCCTCGTCCGGGAGGACGAGACGGTCGAGGTCGGCACCGAGCTCGCCGTGATCGACCCGGCGGGCCCGGGTGCGGCCGCCACCGAGGCGGCGACCGCCGCCCCCGAGGCCGCGCCCGCCCCGGCTCCGGCGCCGGAGCCCGCTCCGGCCCCGGCACCGCCGCCGCAGCCCGTCTCGTCGATCCCGCAGCCGGCGCCCGCCGCGCCCACGCCGCCTCCCGCTCCGCCCACGCCGCCGCCGGCCCCCGCGCCCGCGCCGGCCCCGGCTCCCGCGCCCGCTGCTCAGGCGCCGCAGGCCCCGCCCACGGCGACCGGCGCGCCCACCACGCAGCCGGCCGGTGAGACGCCGTACGTCACCCCGCTCGTGCGCAAGCTCGCCGCCGAGCACGGGGTCGACCTCACCAAGCTGACCGGTACCGGTGTCGGCGGCCGCATCCGCAAGCAGGACGTGCTCGAGGCCGCGCGGAAGCAGCGTGAGGAGCGCGAGCGGCTGCAGCGCGAGGCCGCGCAGGCCGTCCCGGCCCAGGCGCCCGCGCAGGCCCCCGTGGCCCCGGCCCCCGAGCCGGTGCAGGTCGACACGACCCTGCGCGGCAAGACCGAGAAGATGTCGCGGCTGCGCAAGGTGATCGCCGACCGCATGATGGAGTCGCTGCAGACCTCCGCGCAGCTCACCACGGTGGTCGAGGTCGACGTCACCCGCATCGCCAAGCTCCGCGAGCGGGCCAAGGCCGCGTTCGAGGCGCGGGAGGGCGTGAAGCTCACCTTCCTGCCGTTCTTCGCGCTCGCCGCCGTCGAGGCGCTCAAGATCCACCCGAAGCTCAACGCGGTCATCAACGACGAGACCAACGAGGTGACGTACCACGACGTCGAGAACCTCGGCATCGCGGTCGACACCGAGCGCGGTCTCATCGTCCCGGTGATCAAGAACGCGGGCGACCTCAACCTCGCCGGCCTCGCCCGGAAGATCGCCGACCTCGCCGAGCGCACCCGGACCAACCGGATCACGCCCGACGAGCTCACCGGCGGCACGTTCACGATCACCAACACCGGCAGCCGCGGCGCGCTGTTCGACACGCCGATCCTCAACAAGCCGCAGGTCGGCATGCTCGGCACCGGCGTGGTGGTCAAGCGCCCGGTGGTGGTGGACTCGCCGGACGGCGAGGTCATCGCCATCCGCTCGATGGTCTACCTGTCGCTCACCTACGACCACCGGCTGGTCGACGGCGCCGACGCCGCGCGCTTCCTCACCACGATCAAGCGCCGGCTCGAAGAGGGCCGCTTCGAGGGGCAGCTCGGCCTCTGAGCCGCGCACCCGGAAGGCTCCCGGGAGGCCGTCCCGCCGCCGGCGGGGCGGCCTCCGCCGTCTCCGGGCCCGGTGCCCGGGGCGCTCCGGGGATCCGGCGCCCTGGATGCTCCGGGGTCGGGCGTCCCGGGGTGCCCCGGGGATCCGGCGCCCGGGACACGACCCGGCGGGTCGCCGGAACTCCCCCCGCCCGGGCCCGGCCGGCCGTACGCTGAGTGGCCTTGGCATCGGATACGGGAGAACGCGATGAGCCGAATCGGGCAGTCTCACATCGTCGCCATCGGGGGCGGCTCCTTCCGCCCGTCGAAGCGGCACGGGGTGGTGGAGCCGACCGCGCTCCTCCGCTACGTGCTCGACCTCACCGGCCAGGACCGGCCGAAGCTCGGCCTGGTCGCCACCGCCGTGGGGGACGACTCGGACTGGCTGCTGAAGATGTACACCGCCTTCGGCCGGTGGGACGTGGAGGTGAGCCACCTCGCCCTCTTCCCCATGCCGAACGTCGACGACCCCCGGGAGTGGATCCTGGAGCAGGACGCCATCTACGTGTGCGGCGGCAGCGTGGCGAACCTCATGGCGCTCTGGCGGCTGCACGGGCTCGACGAGGCCTTCGCCGAGGCGTGGCGGGAGGGCGTCGTGCTCTCCGGGCAGAGCGCCGGTGCCCTGTGCTGGCACGTCGGCGGCAACACGGACTCGTTCGGCCCCACGCTCCGGGTCTGGGCCGACGGGCTCGGCCTGCTCCCCTACTCCTGCGGGGTGCACTACAACTCCGAGCCGCAGCGCCGGCCGCTGCTCCACGCGTCGGTGGCCTCCGGTGAGCTGCCCGGCGGGTACGCGGCCGACGAGGGCGTGGCGCTCCACTACGTGGGGACCGAGTTCATCCAGGCGGTCTCCGTGGACCCGAACGGGTACGCCTACCGGATCGAGCGCGAGGGCGAGGGAGTGAAGGAGTTCCGTATCGAGCCCCGGCTCCTCACGTCTACCCTGGAGCCGTGAACCGGTTGGCGATCGTCCGTATGGGCGTCGACGTTCCCTACGAGCAGGCCTGGAGCCTGCAGCGGTCATTGCACCGCCGCCGGGTGGCCGGCGAGATCACGGATGTGTGCCTCATGCTGGAGCACGCACCCGTCTACACGGCCGGGAAGCGCACGCTGCCGCACGAGCGGCCCACCGACGGCACCCCGGTGATCGACGTCGACCGGGGCGGGAAGATCACCTGGCACGGCCCCGGCCAGCTCGTCGCCTATCCGATCATCCGGATCGACGACATCACCGCCTACATCCGCCGGCTGGAGGACGTCCTCATCCAGGTCTGCGCCGATTTCGGGCTCGCGGCGCACCGGATCGAGGGGCGCGGCGGGGTCTGGGTCCCCGGCGACCCGGCCCACGGCCTGCCCGACCGCCGGCTCGGCACGATCGGCATCCGGGTCTCCCGGGGCGTCACCATGCACGGGTTCGCGCTCAACTGCGTCAACGACCTGAGCTGGTACAACCGGATCACCATGGCCGAGGACGGGGACGCCGGGGTCACCTCCCTCTCCGCGGAGACCGGCCGGCGGATCACCGTCGAGGAGGTCATCCCGTTCGCGGCCAAGCGGCTCGCCGAGGCGCTCGGCGCCGAGCCGTACGACCTTTACGAGGAGGATTTGGTCACGTAATAAGCTGGAGCCGTGACGGTAACCCCGGAAGGCCGCAAGCTCCTTCGGGTGGAGGTCCGGAACAGCCAGACCCCCATCGAGAAGAAGCCGCCGTGGATCAAGACGCGGCTGCGCAACGGCCCGAACTACAACGAGATCAAGAACCTGGTCCGCGACGCCGGTCTGCACACGGTCTGCCAGGAGGCCGGCTGCCCGAACATCTCCGAGTGCTGGGAGGACCGCGAGGCCACCTTCCTCATCGGCGGCGATCAGTGCACCCGGCGGTGTGACTTCTGCCAGATCGACACCGGCAAGCCCGCCGAGTACGACCAGGACGAGCCCCGGCGCGTCGCCGAGTCGGTCCGCGCCATGGGCCTGCGGTACGCCACGGTGACCGGTGTCGCCCGCGACGACCTGCCCGACGGCGGCGCCTGGCTGTACGCGGAGACCGCGCGGCAGATCCACGCGCTGGTGCCGGGCTGCGGCGTCGAGCTGCTGGTGCCGGACTTCAACGGGCGCCGGGAGCTGCTCGAGGAGGTCTTCTCCGCCCGGCCCGAGGTCTTCGCGCACAACATCGAGACCGTGCCGCGGATCTTCAAGCGGATCCGGCCCGCGTTCCGGTACGAGCGCTCGCTCCAGGTGATCAGCATGGCCAAGGAGGCCGGGCTGGTCACGAAGTCGAACCTGATCCTCGGCATGGGCGAGGAGCGCGAGGAGATCAGCCAGGCGCTGCGGGACCTGCGCGCCGCCGGCTGCGACCTGGTGACGATCACCCAGTACCTGCGGCCGAGCCCGCGGCACCATCCGGTGGCCCGCTGGGTGAAGCCCGAGGAGTTCGTCGAGCTCAAGCAGGAGGCCGAGGAGCTGGGCTTCGCCGGGGTGATGTCCGGGCCGTTGGTCCGGTCGTCGTACCGCGCCGGCCGGCTCTACCAGCAGGCGATCGCGACCCGCGTACCGTAACCCGACCACACGTTTGTATCCTTCACACCATGGCGAAAGACGCTGCGACACCAGGACGCATCCAGCAGCTCAAGCTGGTCGCCCAGATCATCCAGCGGGTCAACCCCAAGGGCATGCCGATCGTCTTCGCCTCGATGCTCGGCACCCTGGCGCTCTTCGTGATCCTGGGCGTGATCTTCAGCTGGGTATGGATCCTGACCGGCGTCTTCGTCGCCATCGCGGTCGGCATGGTGGTCTTCGGGCGGTTCGCCCAGTCGGCGCAGTACAAGCTGCTCCGCGGGCAGCCCGGCGCCACCTACGCCGTGCTGCAGAGCCTGCGGGGACGGTGGTACGTCGAGGAGCGGCCCGTCGCGGTCAACCGTGACCAGGACGTGGTGTTCCGCGTCGTCGGGCACCCCGGGGTGATCCTCGTCTCCGAGGGACCGCCGCACCGGGTGGCGCGGATGCTCGCCGCTGAGAAGAAGCGGGTGCAGCGCGTCGCCCTGGACGTGCCGATCTACGACATCCAGTGCGGCGACGCCGAGGGCCAGGTGCCGCTCGAGAAGCTCCAGCGGCACCTGATGAAGCTCCCCCGCAACCTGAAGAAGGCGGCCGTCTACGAGGTCAACAACCGGATGCGGGCGCTCGCGCCCACCGTCCCGATCCCCAAGGGCCCGCTGCCCAAGGGCGTACGGCTGCCGCGCGGCGCCAAGCTCCCGCGGGGCCGGATGCGCTGACATGCGGGTGATGCGGCGGCCGATCACCCGCGCCGAGACCGCGCGCGCGAACCGCGCCTGGTGGGACGGTGCGGCCGACGACTACCAGCGCGAGCACGGCGAGTTCCTCCGCGACGCCGGCTTCATCTGGTGCCCGGAGGGCCTCGACGAGGCGGAGGCCCGCCTGCTCGGGGACGTCGCGGGCCGGCGCGTCCTCGAGGTGGGGTGCGGGGCCGGGCAGTGCGGCCGGTGGCTCACCGGCCAGGGCGCCACGGTGGTCGGCGTCGACCTGTCGTACCGCCAGCTCCAGCACTCCCGGCGCATCGACCTCGCCACCGGTGCGCGGCTGCCGGTGGTCCAGGGCGACGCGGAGTTCCTGCCGTTCCGCGACGAGTCCTTCGACCTGGCGTGCTCGGCCTACGGCGCGCTGCCGTTCGTCGCGGACGCCGGTGCCGTGCTCCGCGAGGTGCGCCGGGTGCTCAAGCCGGGCGGCCGCTTCGTGTTCTCGGTGAGCCACCCGATCCGGTGGGCGTTCCCCGACGACCCCGGCCCGCGCGGCCTCACCGCGGACCGCTCGTACTTCGACCGCACGCCCTACGTCGAGTGCTCCGCCGACGGGGTGCCCACGTACGCGGAGCACCACCGGACCATGGGCGACTGGGTGGGGTTGATCGTGTCCGCGGGCCTGGTGCTCACCGGGCTGATCGAGCCGGAGTGGCCGGACGGCCACGAGCGGATCTGGGGCGGGTGGAGCCCGCTCCGCGGCCGCCTCATCCCGGGCACCGCGATCTTCCAGTGCCTGCGGCCGTGAGCCCGCGGGCCCGGTCAGAGGTTCCCGCGGGCCCGGTCAGAGGTTGACGACGACGGTCCGGGCCGCACGGTCGTGCAGGCCCCGGCGGTCCCGGTCCAGGATGAGCGCCGGTACGGCGAGGCAGAGCAGCAGGGTGCGCAGCACCACGGCCCCGAAGGAGGGCCGGCCGCCGTTGAGGGCGGCCACCCGGATCCGGAAGATCCGCATCCCGAGGGTCATGCCGAGCGTGCCGACGAGCACGATGTTCTCGAGCGCGAACACGCCGAGCCCGATCAGGCCGGCGTCGGTCCGCTCGAGCTGAAGCAGCCCGCCCGCGATCGCCCACGTGCACAGCAGCCAGTCGAGCAGCACGGCGGCGAGCCTGCGGCCCCATCCGGCGACCGCGCCGCTCCCCTCCTCGGGCAGGCCCAGGCGCTCACCTGGGTAGCCGAGGTCGAGGTGGGCCCGGGCCCCGTAGATCCAGGTCTGTGTCCATCGCGGCTGCCGGTCGCTCATGGCCTTCAGCGTAGCCGCGGGCGCCGGCGGTCCCGCACCGCGGCCCGGCATACCGCTGTAACACGGAGCCTTCTGGCTTAACGTTCGCGAAACAAACGGGACACGGCTGGGAAACGGCCTCCGCCTACCGTCGAATTCGCAAGCCATCCCCTGGGAGGTTCCAGCGTGTTCAACTCCGCCGACGACGTCCTCAAGTTCATCCGGGACGAAGGGGTGCAGTTCATCGACGTCCGGTTCACGGACCTGCCGGGGACGTCGCACCACTTCACCTTCCCGGTGGAGAACTTCGGCCCGCACATCTTCGAGGAAGGCCTGATGTTCGACGGGTCGTCGATCCGCGGCTTCCAGGCCATCCACGAGTCGGACATGCTGCTGCTGCCCGACCCGTCCACGGCCTTCATCGACCCGTTCCGCCAGCACAAGACGCTGGCGATCTACTTCTTCGTCCACGACCCCCTCACCCGCGAGCCGTACACGCGTGACCCCCGCAACGTCGCGCGTAAGGCGGAGGCGTACCTCAAGGGCACGGGCATCGCCGACACGGTGTACTTCGGCCCTGAGGCGGAGTTCTACATCTTCGACGACGTCCGGTTCGAGACCAAGCAGAACGCCGGCTACTACTTCATCGACTCCATCGAGGGCGCGTGGAACACCGGTAAGGCCTCCGAGGGCGGCAACCTCGGTTACAAGCCGCGGTACAAGGGCGGCTACTTCCCGGTCCCGCCGATGGACCACTTCACCGACCTGCGCTCCGAGATGGTGCGGCTGCTGATCGACGCGGGCATCGAGGTCGAGATGCAGCACCACGAGGTCGGCACCGCCGGGCAGGCCGAGATCGACTTCAGGTTCGGCACGCTGCTCAAGACGGCCGACAACCTGATGACGTACAAGTACATCATCAAGAACGCGGCCATCCGGCGCGGGCACACGGTGACGTTCATGCCGAAGCCGATCTTCGGGGACAACGGCTCGGGCATGCACTGCCACCAGTCGCTCTGGAAGGACGGCGAGCCGCTCTTCTACGACGAGGTCGGCTACGCGCAGCTCTCCGACACCGCGCGGTACTACATCGGCGGCCTGCTCAAGCACGCCCCCTCGCTGCTCGCCTTCACCAACCCGACGGTGAACTCCTACCACCGTCTGGTGCCGGGCTACGAGGCGCCGGTCAACCTGGTCTACTCCCAGCGCAACCGGTCCGCGTGCGTGCGGATCCCGATCACCGGCTCGAACCCGAAGGCCAAGCGGATCGAGTTCCGGGTGCCGGACCCGTCCTGCAACCCGTACTTCGCGTTCGCCGCGATGCTCATGGCGGGCCTGGACGGCATCCGCAACAAGATCGAGCCGCCGGAGCCGATCGACAAGGACCTGTACGAGCTGCCGCCGGAGGAGGCGCGCAACATCCCGCAGGTTCCGGGCTCGCTCGACGAGGTGCTGAAGAACCTCGAGGAGGACCACGACTACCTGCTCGAGGGCGGTGTCTTCACCCCGGACCTGATCGAGACCTGGATCTCCTACAAGCGGGCGAACGAGATCGACCCGATCCGGCTGCGTCCGCACCCGCACGAGTTCGAGCTGTACTTCGACGTCTGATCCGATGACCCGTCCCGGACGCGGTCTCCGCGCCCGGGACGCATCGGGGATGGCTAACCCGCCGCCGGCCGCGGTCTCCGCGGCCGGCGGTCCCCTTTTTCGCCCCGGTGCCGTCGCCTGCGGCCCGCGTACCGCCGCTCCCCCGCGGCCGTCCGGCGCGGTGGCCCGGCACCTGCTGCCGCCGTTCGAGGAGGGGCTCGCCCCCGCGCCCGCCGGGCGGGCCGCGACCGCCCAGGGCGGCCTGGTCTACCCCGCCGCACCGAGCGCCAGGTCGGCAGCCTTTCTGGCTCGGTCTTCGCTCGGCGGCATGGGAGGGGTGTGTCTCCAGCGACCCCGCGGCGCTGAAGTTCGGTAACTGCAAGAAGGTCTGAGCCGCACCGTCAGCCGTCCCCGGCCGGGACGCCGCGCCCGCCCGGCCGGGTCGGGCGATGCGAGGCGGGAGATCCCGTGGTCCGGCATCCGCCCCGGCCCTGCCGGGGGACCGGGAGCGGAACCGGGCTGGGCGGCGGTCCAGCCCGGGCCACCCAGGCACCGGGATAGTCCACCCGGGCCACCCAGGCACCGGGATTCGTACGGAGCCGGCCTCGTCTCTTGCGCGGAGCCTCCGCCCCACCCCGGCACGCAGACGGCCGCCGGGACGAGGCCGAGGCGGTCATGCCGCGGGCGGCACGGCCCGCCGACCTGGGAGCCCGTACACCGCCCGAAGGGCTTTCACACCGGCGTGCGGCACCTCCACGTGGCCAGCGGTCACCGCGGACACCGGAGGTGGGCAGGAGGCCGGGGGGATTCAGGCCTCCTGAGAACGCCTCCCCGAGCTGGTACCTGCGGCCCTCCGGCTCACCCCTCGTAGAAGATCCGCTCCATGACCTGGCGCGCCCGGCGGGTGATCCGGCGGTAGTCGTCGACGAACTCCTCCGACCCGTCCGGCGGGTAGCCGAGCGCCCGGGCGATCATCGCGCGCTCCTTGACCCCGGTGGGGATGCTGTCGGAGGGCCGGCCGCGCACGAGCATGATGGCGTCCCGGATCCGGGAGGCGAACCGCCAGGCGTCCGCGAGCACCCGCTCGTCGGCCGGGTCGAGCAGGCCGGCCCCGGCCGCGGCGCGGAGCGCCTCGAGCGTCCGCGTGGTGCGCAGCGCGGGCACGGCGGCCGCGTGCCTGAGCTGGATGAGCTGGGCGGTCCATTCGACGTCGGAGAGCCCGCCGCGGCCGAGCTTGGTGTGCATCGTGGGGTCGGCGCCGCGCGGCAGCCGCTCGGCCTCCATCCGGGCCTTGAGCCGGCGGATCTGGAGCAGGTCCGCGCTCGGCACGCCCTCCACCGGGTAGCGCAGCCGGTCGGCGAGCGCGAGGAACTCCTCGGCGAGCGCGGCGTCCCCGGCGCAGTACCTCGCCCGCAACAGGGCCTGGGCCTCCCACGGTGACGACCACCGCTCGTAGTAGGCCCGGTAGGCGGCGAGCGTGCGGACCAGCGGCCCCTGCCGTCCCTCGGGGCGCAGGTCGGCGTCGAGGTGGAGCGGCGGATCCGGGGTGGGCATGGCGAGCAGCCGGCGGGTCTCCTCGGCCGCGGCATGGGCGGCCTCGGCGGCCTCCCGTTCGGCCGCCCCCGGCAGGGGCTCGTGCACGAACATCACGTCGGCGTCGCTCGCGTACGAGCACTCGTAGCCGCCGAGCCGGCCCATGGCGATCACGGTGAGCCGGGTGGGGAACGGCCTGCCCCGCTCCGCGGTGAGCTTGTGGATCGCCACGTCGAGGGCGGCCTGGATCGACACGTCGTTGAGCGTGGAGAGGACCTCACCGACCTTCTCGATGTCGATCAGCCCGAGCAGGTCGGCGCAGGCGGTGCGCAGCAGCTCCCGGCGGCGCAGGGCGCGGACCGCGGCCACCGCGTTCTCCGCGTCCTCCCGGTACCGGTCGACCACGGACGCGGCCTCGGCGGCGAGGGCCGAGGCGGGCCGCGGCGCGAGGTCGTCCGGCGAGCCGAGCATGGCGACCGCCTCGGGGGCGTGCAGCAGGAGCCCGGTCACGTAGCGGCTGGTGCCGAGCAGCCGGGCGAGCCGTTCGGCGACCACCGTCTCGTCGCGGAGCAGCCGCAGGTACCAGGGCGTGGTGCCGAGCCGGTCGCTCACCTGCCGGAAGCCGAGCAGGCCGGCGTCGGGGTCCGGGGCGTCGGCGAACCACCCGAGCATGACCGGGAGCAGGGTGCGCTGGATCGCGGCGCGCCGGGACAGCCCGGTGGTGAGCGCGGCGATGTGGCGCAGCGCGCCCTCGGGGTCGGCGTAGCCGAGCGCCTCGAGCCGGGCCTTCGCCGCCTCGGGGGTGAGCCGGACCTCCGACTCCGGCAGGCGCGCCACCGCCTGCAGCAGCGGCCGGTAGAAGAGCTTCTCGTGGAGCCGCCGCACCTGGAAGGAGTGGCGCTTCCAGGTGGCGGTGAACTCCCCTTCGGGGTCGGTGGTCATGCCGAGTCCCCGGCCGAGCCGGCGCAGCGCGGCCGGGTCCGACGGGACCACGTGGGTACGGCGGAGCCGGTGGAGCTGGAGCATGTGCTCGACCCGGCGGAGGAAGCGGTACGCCTCGGCGAGCGCCTTGGCGTCCTCGCGCCCCACGTACCCGCCCCGGGAGAGCGCGGCGAGCGCGGGGAGCGTGGCCCGGTGGCGCAGGGCGGGGTCGGTGCGGCCGTGCACGAGCTGGAGGAGCTGCACGGCGAACTCGATGTCCCGCAGGCCGCCGGGCCCGAGCTTGATCTGCCGGTCGGCCCGGCCGCCCGGGGCGGTCGACTCCGCGTGCGCGGCGACCCGGCGGCGCATCGCCTGCACGTCCTCCACGAAACCGTCCCGCGCCGCCGCCTGCCAGACCATGTCGCCGACCGCGGCGGCGTACCGCCGGCCGAGGTCGGGGTCGCCCGCGACCGGCCGCGCCTTGAGCAGGGCCTGGAACTCCCAGGTCTTGGCCCAGCGGCGGTAGTAGGCGAGGTGGCTCTCCAGGGTCCGGACCAGCGGGCCGTTCTTGCCCTCGGGGCGCAGGTTCGCGTCCACGGTCCACAGGGAGCCCTCGGGGGTGGTCGCCGAGCAGGCGTGCATCAGGCTCTGGGCGAGCCGGGTCGCGATCTGCAGGGCCTTGGTCTCGTCGGCGCCCTCCTTCGGCTCCGCGACGAAGATCACATCGACGTCGGAGATGTAGTTGAGCTCCCGGGCGCCGCACTTGCCCATGCCGATCACGGCGAGGCGCGCCTCGGTGGCGCCGGGGGTCTCCGCGCGGGCCACGGCGAGGGCGGCCTCGAGCGCCGCGGCGGCGAGGTCGGAGAGCGCGGCGCAGGTCTCCTCCAGGCCCGCCTCCCCGCTGGCGTCCCGCCCGGCGATGTGGCACAGCCTGCCCCGGTAGGCGATGCGGAGCGCGTCGAGGGCCGCACCGCCGGTCAGGCCGGCGACGGGCTCGTCGGACTTGGGGTCGGCGCCGACCGCGCGGAGCAGCTCGGCGCGCATCTGTGAGCCGGTGAGCCGGTCGGCGGGCCGTACCGCCTCCAGCGACCCGGGGTGCCGGGCGAGGTGGTCGCCGAGGGCCGCGCTGAGGCCGAGGATGCCGATGACCCGGCGGCGGAGCAGCGGGGATTCGCGCAGGGCGCGCAGGACGCCCGGGTCGGACTCGGCCAGCCGGGTGAGCGAAAGGAGCGCGAGATCAGGGTCCGCGGCCCGGAGCAGCTCGCCGAGGAGCTCGAGATCGCCGTGCGCCTCCGGGCCGAGCTCGGTCAGCAGCCGCTCGGCCCGGGCGCCGTCCGCGAACCCCAGTGCGGCGAGGCGTCCTGCGGTGGTCTGGATCCGAGACGCCGCCCTCACCTTCCTCGATCGCCGTTGCCGATGGGGCCGCGGGCGGGGAGGCGGGCCGCCTCCGCACCCGCGCCGCCGGCGGATCCGCCGCGGGTCCGCGCGCCGGGCCGGCCCGCGGGCGCCGGGCGTGCGCTGCCGCCGGGGTTTCCAGCGTAAATCACCCGCCCGCCGATCACCCGCGGGCCGCCCGGATCCCCACCGGTCACGCGCCCGTGCGGTGCCCGGCGACCACGGCGGCGAACGACTCCGCGAACGGCCGCCAGACCGCCTGGAGCTCGGCCTCGGCCTCCGTCACCTGGGCGATCAGCTTCTCGCGCTCCCCGGGGCCGTACGGGCTGTCGTCCATCCACCTGGTGAAACCGCCGGGCGTGACCTCGGGGTGGAACTGCACCGCCCAGGCCCGCTCGCCCAGCCGGTAGGCCTGGTTGGGGTAGCTCGTCCCGGTCGCCAGCCGCACCGCGCCCTGGGGCAGCTCGGTCATCGCGTCGTAGTGGTACTGCACGGCGCAGACCCGCCGCCCGGCCAGGGCGGAGAAGAGCGGGTCGCCCGCGGCCTCGCCGAGCACGTCGATCTCCTTGAGCCCGATCTCGGGCCCGGCGGCGCCGCGCTCCACCCGGCCGCCGCAGGCGAGGGTCATGAGCTGGGCGCCGAGGCAGATGCCGAGCGTCGGCACGCCCTCGGCGACGCTCCGGGCGAGCAGCGCCCGGGTGGCGGGGAGCCAGCCGCACTTGCCGTCCTCCCACGCCGCGGCGCTCCCGCCCAGGACGAGCAGCCCGTCCCGCGCCCGCTCCGGGATTCGATCGCCGCGGTACGGCCGGTGCACCTCGCAGCGGAGGCCGGCGTCCGCCAGCCACCCGGCGAAGAACCCCAGACCGACGTCGGCCTCGTGTTCGATCACCGTGACGGTCGCGGGCGCGCTGCCGGTGGGGGCGGTGGTGTTCTCCTGGGTCATCGTCTCTCCATGGGTGGCCGTCGGATGGGGCGGCTGGGGTCACCCGGGCGCGGGGTTCACGCCCCGGATCGCCGGGGCGGGCCCGTCACCGGGCCGGGCGGCTTGGAGCGGTTCAGGCGGAGGCGGCGCGGGGGATGATCCAGACGGCCCGGGCGGCCGCCACCAGGGTGCCGTCGACCTCGTAGACGGCGCTGATCCCGAACAGCTTGCGGCCCTCCCGGCCGACGGCGCGGGCCACGACCGAGTAGGTGCCGAGCGGGTAGACGCGGCGGTACACCCGCGCGGTGAGCCGGCCGAGCAGCGCGACCGGCCGATCGCCGGAGGCGGTGAAGTCGGCGACCGGGTAGTGCGCCCAGCCGGTGACGCAGTCGAGGGCGGCCCAGACGATCGAGTCGGGGATGACGCCCTGGTCGTCGGTGACGCCGACCGGGACCCGCCAGCCGGCGGCGACCAGGTCGGTCCCCTCCACGGGGCCCGGGAAGATCCGCAGGCCGTCACCGGGCTCCCGGAGCCCGCACGCGAAGCACTCGGCGATGGCGTGGTTCCGGCGTCCGGGGAAGCCCTCCTCGGCGCGCGCGGCGGTGGTGAACGGCACGAAAGGGGGCGGCGTCAGCTCCTCGGTGACCGGGATGGCCTCGGCCAGGTGCTCCGCTCCGTGGTACAGCGTGACCGTGTTGCCGACGTGTTCGACGGTGAGCTCGGTCTCGAGCGGCACCGGACGGCGCAGCGTCACCTCTACGGCCGAGTCATGTCCGGCCCCGGCCAGCGCGTTCGCCAGGGTGCCGGCGATCCACCCGCCGTTCGCCGTGCCCTTTGGGCCGCAGAAACGTTCCGGCACGGACAGCGTGGTCGTCACCTTCGAGGCAGCCGTCACAGCATCACTCCTTGCCTATTCACCCCAAATGCGACATCAGTCGCAATGAAGGCGAATTTTATCGACGGCATGATCATTAAAGCAGCCGGGGGTGTCCCGGAGATGAGCAGGCTGTTACCTGCCGATGACGCCGGCGGCCCGCTCGGGCCACCGGCGCGACGGCCCGGTCAGAGCACCGGGAGGTAGCGGCTCAGCTCGTACTCGGTCACCTGACGCCGGTACTCCGCCCACTCCTGCCGCTTGTTGCGGAGGAAGAACTCGAAGACGTGCTCACCGAGCGTCTCCGCGACCAGCTCGCTCCGCTCCATCGCGGCGAGCGCCTCGTCCAGCGACTGCGGGAGCGGCTGGATGCCGAGCGCGCGCCGCTCGGCCGGGGTGAGGGCCCACACGTCGTCCTCGGCGCCCGGGGGCATCTCGTAGCCCTCCTCGATGCCCTTCAGCCCGGCGGCGAGGATCACCGCGAAGGCGAGGTACGGGTTGCACGCCGAGTCCAGCGACCGGAACTCGATGCGCGTCGACGCGCCCTTGTGGGGCTTGTACATCGGGATCCGGACCAGCGCCGACCGGTTGTTGTGCCCCCAGCAGATGTAGGCGGGGGCCTCCCCGCCCGCGCCCGCGGTCTTCTCCGCCCCGCCCCAGAGCCGCTTGTAGGAGTTCACCCACTGGTTGCAGATCGCGGTGATCTCGGCGGCGTGCCGGAGGAGACCGGCGATGAACGACCGGCCGATCTTGGAGAGCTGGTACTCCGCGCCCGGCTCGTAGAAGGCGTTCCGGTCGCCCTCGAACAGCGACATATGGGTGTGCATGCCCGAGCCCGGGTACTCGGTGAACGGCTTGGGCATGAACGAGGCCCACACGCCCTGCTCCAGCGCCACCTCCTTCACGACCAGGCGGAAGGTCATGATGTTGTCCGCCGTGGTCAGCGCGTCCGCGTACCGCAGGTCGATCTCCTGCTGGCCCGGCGCCGCCTCGTGGTGGCTGAACTCCACCGAGATGCCCATCGACTCGAGCATCATGATCGCGTTGCGCCGGAAGTCGTGGCCGGCGCTGTGCGGCGTGTGGTCGAAGTAGCCGCCCTCGTCGATGGGCTCGGGCCGCTCCCCCGGTCCGGGCTTCTTCCGCAGCAGGAAGAACTCCACCTCCGGGTGCGTGTAGAAGGTGAAGCCCATGTCGGCGGCCTTGGCGAGGGTGCGCTTGAGCACCCACCGCGGGTCCGCGTGCGACGGGGAACCGTCCGGCAGGACGATGTCGCAGAACATGCGGGCCGCGCCCGGCGACTCACTGCGCCACGGCAGGATCTGGAAGGTGGACGGGTCCGGCTTGGCCAGCATGTCGGACTCGTACACCCGGGCGAAGCCTTCGATCGATGAGCCGTCGAATCCGATACCCTCGGTGAAGGCCCCTTCGAGCTCGGCCGGCGCGATCGCGACCGACTTGAGGAAGCCGAGCACATCGGTGAACCACAGCCGGATGAACCGGATGTCCCGCTCCTCGATCGTCCGGAGGACGAATTCCTGCTGGCGGTCCAAGGCGCACCTCTCGGTGAATACAGGGCCGGTTCCTATCAGTGTGCCCCATCAGTGTTTCGCCGTGGTTACCGAACCCCGGCCGGGGGCACGCCCGGCCCGTGATCCCCGTTACGCCCCGTAAATGAGTGAGTCTCCGAGCGGGGTGCGGCGGTAGAGCACCTGCCGGCCGAGCCGCTGCCGGGAGACCAGGCCGCAGTCGAAGAGCACCGTGAGGTGCTGGCTCACCGCCCCGGGGGTGAGCCCGAACAGCCGGGCGATCCCGGTCGCCGAGCCGGGCTCCCCGAGCGCGGTGAGGATCTGCGCCCGGGTCCGCCCGATGAGCGCGGCGAGGGCCCCCGGCACGCAGTGGCCGCCCTCCGACCAGAGCGTGCCGACCCCGCGCGCGGGGTAGCAGAGCATGGGCCGGTACGGCTCGTGCATCACGTAGACGCCCGGCCAGCCGAAGACGCTCGGCACGAGGACGAGGCCCTCCCCGCGGATCTCGCCGGTGTACTGGTACGCCTTGACCGCGACGAGGCGGTCGCCGTGCCAGGACACCGAGGGGTGGAGGTCGGCGAACAGCTCCCGCACCCCACCGGCGGCGAGCCTGCGGGCCCGCCAGAGCACGTCGGCGTCGAGCAGCGCCTGCACGCGCGGCCAGAACTCCTCGAGCGCGGCGGTCCAGTACTCGAGCATCCGGTCGGCCACCCGCCGGACGCCGGCGGCCGGATCCTCCAGGAACCGCTCGAGGGTCCGCGGATCGTCCGACCGCACCCAGGAGAGCTCCTCCCGGACGACCTCGGGGGGCGTCGTGCGCACCCGCTCCAGCTCGGCGGCGACGCCCGGAACCGGCGTCTCGGGCGGCGGGGTGAGGAAGTCGGGGATGTAGCCGGAGAGCGGCACCAGGGCGAACAGCTCGCGCAGGTCGAGGTCGCCCAGGCGGGGCCGTACCGCGCGCAGCCACGGCAGGTGGAGCGAGTGCCGGGAGGGGGCGCGCAGCACGCGCAGGCTCATCACCAGCTCCCACAGCGGGGAGAACGCGAACCGCAACCGGGCCACGTCGTCCGCGGTGAACCGCCACTCCACCGTCATCGCCGCCTCCGCCACCGACGTTTTAGCCAAGGCTAAAGGAATCGCCCGCCGACCATCCGATGATCAAGGTGGGCCCCATGACGTCGACGGGGATCACTACAGCGGGGTTCATCCGGTCACGGGTGGGCGGGCTGCCACGCCCGTTCTGGGTGCTGTTCGGCGGCACGCTGGTCAACCGGCTCGGCACGATGGTGGAGCCGTTCATCGGCATCTACCTCACCCAGGCCCGGGGGATGCCGGTCACCGCGGCCGGGCTGGTGATGACGGTCTTCGGCCTCGGCTCGCTCTTCTCCCAGCCCCTGGCCGGCTGGCTGACCGACCGGGTGGGGCGGCGGGCGACGCTGAGCGGCGGCATGGTGGCGACCGCGGTCACCATGCTCGCCCTGGGGTACGCCACCAATCTCGCGGGCATCTGCGCCGCGATGTTCGTGCTCGGCGTGGTGATCGACGCCTACCGCCCCGCGTCCCAGGCGCTCGTCGCCGACCTGGTGCGGCCCGAGGACCGGCCGCGCGCGTACGGCCTGCTGTTCTGGGCGATCAACCTCGGCTACTCGGTCTCGATGGTCGCCGGCGGCTGGCTGGCCCGGTCGGGGTTCACCCTGCTCTTCTGGATCGACGCGTTCACCTGCCTGGTCTTCGGCCTGCTGGTGTGGCGCGCGGTCCCCGAGACCCGGCGCGCGGCCCGGGAGGGGAAGGAGGCCGGCGGGTTCCGCGACGTGCTGCGGGACCGGGTGATGGTCGCGTACGCGCTGACCTGCCTGATGTTCTACGTCGTCTACGCCCAGTCGTACACCACGCTGCCGCTCGCCATGACCGCGCAGGGCCTGCCCACCAGCTCGTACGGCATGGCGATGGCGGTGAACGGCCTGCTGATCGTGCTCATCCAGCCCTTCAGCACGGTCTGGCTCGCCCGGTTCGAGCCGAGCCGGGTGCTCGCGACGGGCTACGCCATCGCCGGGGTGGGGTTCATGCTCACCGCGGTGATGTCGACCACGGCGGGGCACGCCACCGCGGTCGCGGTCTGGACCCTGGGCGAGATCGTCACCGCCGGCATCCACGGGACGATCGTCGCCGCGCTCGCCCCCGCCCACCTGCGCGGCCGGTACTCCGGCCTGTACGGCCTGTCCTGGTCGGCCGCCGGGCTGCTCGCGCCGCTCATCGGCACCCGGCTGCTCGCCGTCGGCCCCGAGGTGCTCTGGCCGGTGATGGGCGGGCTCGCGCTGCTCGCCGCCGCCGCGCAGCTCTCGCTCACCCGGGCCATCCGCGCCCGGCAGGCGGCGTGAGCGCGGCCGGACGGCCCCGGCGGGGCGGGTCGGGGGCCTCGCCCCGCCGGGCTCCCGGCGCGGCCCGGGCGCGCGGGTGACCGGAGCGCGCCCTCTCCCCGGGAGCGCGCGGGCGGCCGGTCCGGTTCCCGGCCCCGGGCCGGGTGCCGGTCAGGCCACCGCCGCGGGCTCCTCGCTCGGGCGCTCCCCGGCCCGCCGTCCGGCGCGGTCCCGGAGGGAGTAGAGGCTGACCGGGACACCCGCCAGCATGATCGCGGCACCGATGATCAAGGTGAGCCGGTAGCCGTCGAGGAAGGCGGTGAGCGGGGGCGCGCCGGCCGCGAGCGCCGCCGCCCGGTGCGAGGTGAGGATCGCGCCGAGGACCGTCACCCCGAGCAGGCCGAAGACCTCCCGGCCGACGTTGAGCACCCCGGAGGCCACCCCGGCCCGCCGCTCGGGCATCGCGCCGAGGATCGCCGCGGTGAGCGGCACCAGCAGGCCGCTGCCGGCCCCGTAGAGCAGGAACCAGGGCAGGATGTCCCGGTAGCCGCCCTCCCCGCCGACGAGGGAGAGGCCGAAGACGGCGACGGCCGTCAGCCCCAGGCCGAGCGCAGAGGTCCCGGCGGCGCCGAGCCGTCCGGCGATCCGCGGGGCGACGGGCGCGACGGCCGCGGTGACCAGGGCCATCGGGGCGAAGGCGGCGCCGGCCTGGACCGGGGTGAAGCCGAGCACGTTCTGCAGCCACAGCGCGCTGAAGAAGTAGACGCCGAACACCCCGAACGACCACAGGCCGACGGCGAGCACGCCTCCCGTGTAGACCCGGGAGCGGAACAGCGAAAGGTCGATCATCGGCTCGGCCGCCCTGGCCTCGGCGGCCGCGAACGCCGCAGCTGCGGCGAGCGCCACGCCGAAGGCGGCGAGGATCTCCGGGGAGGTCCAGCCGTGGCCGGTCCCCTCGATGAGCGCGTAGGTCAGCGCGGACAGCGCGAGCGTCGAGGCGGCCAGGCCGGGCAGGTCGAGGCCGCGCCTGGCGCCGGAAGGAGTGGGCGGGATCGCCCACCGGGCGAGGGCCAGCGCGGCGGCGCCGATCGGCACGTTGATCAGGAAGATCCAGCCCCAGTGCCAGGTCTGGCTGATGAGGCCGCCGGCGAGCGGGCCGAGCGCCATGGAGAGCGCGCCGGTGGCGCTCACGACGCCCACGGCCGCGCCGCGTTCGCGCCGGTCCTTGAAGATCATCGGGAGCAGGCCGAGCGCGGCGGGCGTGAGCAGGGCCGCGCCGATGCCCTGCACCGCGCGGGCGGCGATGAGCGTCCCCCCGTCGGGGGCGAGCCCGGCGCCGAGCGAGGCGAGGGAGAACACGGCCAGGCCGGTGGCGAAGACCCGGCGCGCGCCGAGGACGTCCGCGAGCCGCCCGGCGGCGAGCATCAGCCCGGCGAAGAGCAGGATGTAGCTGCTCGTGACCCATTCCAGCCCGGAGATGCTCAGCCCCAGCTCGCGCTGGAGGGTGGGCAGGGCCACGTTCACCACGTTGTTGTCGAGGGTCGTCAGGAAGGTGGCCGCGGTCACCGCGGCAAGGGCCCACCACCGCCGTCCGTCGCTCACCCGACCTCCTTATACGCCGTACATTTACACCGTACATGTACGGCGTATAGTCCGATATACGCCGTATAGTTGTCAAACGTGATGGGTAAGCTGAGCCGGCAGGCCGTGCTGGAGGGGGCGCTGCGGCTCGCCGACGAGGAGGGCGTGGCGGCGGTCACCATCCGGCGCCTCGCGGGCGAGCTCCAGGTCACGCCGATGGCGCTGTACTGGCACTTCAAGAACAAGGACGAGCTGCTCGCCGCCGCGGCCGACCACCTCATGACCGGCGTGATCGCGGACATCCCGCCCGGCCGCGGCTGGCGGGAGCGGCTGCGCGCCCTGGTGGAGGCCCTGGTCGGCACCATGCGCGCCCACCCGAGCCTGCCCGCCCTGCTTCAGGTGGCCGACAAGGAGCAGGTCGAGAGCCACACCCGGGCCACCGAGGCCGTGCTGGACATCCTGGCCGAGGCGGGCTTCACCCTCGAGGAGGGCGACACCATCGCGTCCTACCTGCTCAACGGGGTGGTCACCCTGGTGCACGGCCGGCTCGACTGCCGCGCCGGCATGACCCCCGAGAAGGTGGCGGAGGAGCGGCGCATGCGCGCGCTCCGGCTGCAGGCCCTTCCCCCCGACCGCTTCCCCCGGCTGGTCGAGTACGGGCGGACGCTCGAGCGGCCCTCCGACGCCGAGCGGTACTTCGCCTTCGGCGTCGACCTCCTCGTCGCCGGGGTGGAGGCCATGGCGGCGGCCCGGGCGCGCGAGCGCTCCGGATGACGGCCGCCGGCCCGGCGCGGGGACGGCGACGGCCATCGGACCCGGCGCCACTGCGGCGCCGGACGGGGACTTAGGGTGGATCCGTGGCTCAACTCCGTATCGCCCTCGCGCAGACCAATCCCGTCGTCGGCGACATCACAGGCAACGCGGAGATGCTCGTCGAGTGGACGCGACGGGCCGCCGAGCGGAACGCCCACCTCGTCGCCTTCCCCGAGATGTTCCTCACCGGTTACCCGCCCGAGGACCTGGTGCTCCGCTCCTCGTTCGCGGAGGCCTCGACCTCGGCGCTCACCGCGGCGGCGGAGCGGCTCGCCGCGGAAGGGCTCGGCGACCTCCCGGTGATCGTGGGGTACCTCGACCGGGCCGGCCTCACCCCGCGGGTCGGCCAGCCCAAGGGCGCGCCCCTCGACGCGGCCGCCCTGCTCCACCGCGGCCGGGTCATCACCAAGTCGGCCAAGCACCACCTGCCCAACTACGGGGTCTTCGACGAGCACCGCTACTTCGTGCGCGGCGACCGCCTGCCGATCTTCCGGCTGCACGGGATCGACGTGGCCGTCGCGATCTGCGAGGACCTGTGGCAGGACGGCGGCCCGGTCTCGGTCGTGGGCGAGGTCGGCGCCGGCCTGCTGGTGGTGCTCAACGGCTCGCCGTACGAGATGAACAAGGACGACGTGCGGCTGGAGCTGTGCGCCCGGCGTGCCCGGGAGGCCGGCTGCACCATCGCGTACGTCAACCTGGTCGGCGGCCAGGACGAGCTGGTCTTCGACGGCGACTCGCTCATCGTCTCCCCCACCGGTGAGCTGATCGCCCGGGCGGCCCAGTTCACCGAGGAGCTGCTCGTCGCCGACCTGGACCTCCCGGAGGGCACCGGGGAGCCGGGCGAGGTCCGGGTCGACGCCCGGGACGGCACGGTCATCACGGTCGAGCGGTTCACCATCTCCGCCGAGCCCGTGGCGCCGTACGAGCCGGAGCCGGCGAGGATCGCGGAACGCCTGGACGATCTGGCCGAGGTCTACCAGGCGCTGGTCCTCGGGACCCGCGACTACGTCACCAAGAACGGCTTCCGGTCGGTGATCCTCGGCCTCTCCGGCGGGATCGACTCCGCGCTCACCGCCACGATCGCGGTCGACGCCCTCGGGCCGTCCCGGGTGCACGCGGTGCTGATGCCCTCCCGCTACTCCTCCGAGCACTCGATCATCGACGCCGAGGAGCTGGTGCGCCGCCAGGGGATCAACGCGGTGACCGTGCCCATCACCGGCATCATGGAGGCCTTCGAGAAGGAGATCTCCCTGCACGGCCTGGCCGCGGAGAACCTGCAGGCCCGGATCCGGGGCATGATCCTGATGAGCCTGTCGAACGAGCACGGCCACCTGGTGCTCACCACCGGGAACAAGAGCGAGCTCGCCACCGGGTACAGCACCCTGTACGGCGACTCGGCCGGCGGGTTCGCCCCGATCAAGGACGTGCTCAAGACCATGGTCTGGCGGCTCGCCGAGTGGCGGAACGCCCAGCCGCCCGGGCCGCCGCCGATCCCGGAGAACTCCATCACCAAGGAGCCGAGCGCGGAGCTGCGGCCCGGCCAGCGGGACACCGACTCGCTCCCGCCCTACCACGTGCTCGACCCGCTCCTGCGGGACTACGTGGAGCGGGACATGGGCCGGGACGAGCTGATCGCGGCGGGCCACGATCCGGAGCTGGTCACCCGGGTGATCCGCATGGTGGACCGGGCCGAGTACAAGCGCCGCCAGTACCCGCCGGGCCCCAAGATCACGCCGAAGAACTTCGGCCGCGACCGCCGGCTTCCGCTCACCAACCGGTGGCGGGAGCGGCTCGCCTGACCCTGGCGATCAGGGTGCGGCACGCCCGATCGGCGGTCGCGGTACGGGCACGTCCCGCCCCGGCGGCCAGGGCCCGATGTGATCGGCCGCCGGGGTCCATGGTGGCCCTGGGCCGGCGCCGGATCCCGGCGTCGAGGTGCGGCCCGCCTCGGCCTCGTGGCCACGGAGGGACTCGCCCGGCCCCGGCGGTCAGCGGGACCGGAACCCGGCGAGCGCCTCGTCCACGATGCGCTCCGGCAGGTCGGGCGGGAGTGATCCGGGGTCGCACCACTTCGTGTACGAGATCATCGCCCCGGACAGGAGGGCGAGCGCGACCTCGACGTCGAGGTCACGGCGGAGCTCACCGCTCTCGATCCCCCGGTGCAGCACGGCGCGGATGGCGGCCCGCCAGGGCTCGACCGCGGTCACCCGGAACCGCTCGGCGAGGCGCGGGTGACGCTCGGGATCGCACACGGCGAGGTTCATCAGGCAGCGGGCCCGCCGGTCACCGGACTCGTCCCGGAGGATCCGCAGGTAGGTCACCAGGGCCTCCCGGACGGACGCGCCGGTCAGCGGCGGGATCGGCGCCTTCAGGGTGGCGAGCGCGTCGGCGACCAGATCCTCCTTGTTCGACCAGCGGCGGTAGACCGTGGTCTTGCCGACGCCCGCCCGGGCGGCGATCGCCTCGATCGACACCTCGGCGACGCTCATGCCCTCCGCGAGCATGTCGAGCGCCGCCTCGAGGATCGCCTTGTCCGCCTTCTCGCTGCGTGGCCGGCCCACCGGGCGGGCCGGTCCCGCCGTCCGCTGCTCCTTCATCGCCTGATCACAGTACCGCCGCTTCCTTCTTCCGCTCACCTGGAACCTCGGCCGCGGCGGCCGCCTTGCCGGGCATCCAGCGCGCCGTGATCAGCGCGCCGAGCAGGCCGATCGCTGCGGCGCCGAGCGCCGCCCAGTGCATCCCGGTGAGGAAGGCGTCGTTCGCCTGGGCCATCACCCGCGCGGCCGCGGGGCCGAGCCGGCCGGCCACCCCGGCGGCCCCGGAGATCGACTCCACGACCGCCTCCCGGAGCGGCTCGGGAAGGGCGCCGGCCTTGCCCTCCATCTCGCCGCGGTACACGGCGGAGAGGATCGCGCCGAGCACCGCGATGCCGAACGTGCCGCCCACCTGCCGGAAGACGTTGTTCATCGACGAGCCCACACCGGCCTTCTCCCGCGGCAGGGCGTTCATGATGGCCGTGGTCGCCGGGGGCATGATGTTCGCCATCGCGGCGCCCTGGAAGAACGCGAGCACCAGCAGGATCCACACCGGGGTGGCCTCGTCCACCAGGGCGTACGCGGCGAGGCAGCCGCTGATCACCACCATCGCCGTGGTGCCCACCGCCTTGGGGCCGAAGCGCTGCGTGATCCGCGTGCTCTGCGGGGCGAAGATGAGCTGCGCGGCGGCGAACGGCAGCACCAGCACCCCGGTCTCCAGCGGGGAGTAGCCGCGGACGATCTGCCAGTAGAAGGAGATGAAGAACATCATCCCGGTGGCGGCGAAGAACACCAGGCCGACGGTGGTGAGGGCCGTCGTGAACATCGGGCTGCGGAAGTGCCGCACGTCGAAGGCCGGGTGGTCGATCCGGTACTCGTACCAGACGAAGCCCGCGAGGATCGCCAGGCCGATCAGCGAGGGGACGATCACCGTGGCGTCGGCGACCGTGCCGAGGTCGGTGATCCGCACCAGCCCGTAGACCAGGCTCACCAGGCCGGCGATGGAGAGCAGCACGCCGCCGGGGTCGAGCCGGCTCGGGTTCGGGTCCCTGGACTCGGGGACGAGCGCGGCGTTGAGCGCCAGGGCGAGGGCCACGATCGGGACGTTGATCAGGAAGACCGAGCCCCACCAGAAGTGCTCGAGCAGCAGGCCGCCGGTGACCGGGCCGATCGTGATCGCGATGCCGACGCCGCTGGCCCAGATGCCGATCGCCTTGCCGCGCTCGCGGAGCGGGAAGACGTTGGAGATGATCGCCAGGGTGGCCGGCATGATCGCGGCGCCGCCGATGCCCATGATCGCCCGCGCGCCGATGAGCTGGCCCGGGGTCTGCGCGTAGGCGCTCGCCAGCGAGGAGAGCCCGAAGACCAGCATGCCGATCATGAGGGTGCGCTTGCGCCCGTACCGGTCGCCGATCACGCCGAAGGTGAACAGCAGACCGGCGAAGGCGAGCGTGTAGGAGTTCATCGCCCACTCCAGCTCGCCCTGGGTGGCGCCGAGCCCGTGCACCGGGTCGGCGATCGTCTTGATCGCGACGTTGAGGATCGTGTTGTCCAGGACGACGGCGAGCAGGCTGAACACCATCACGCCGAGGATCTGCCACCGCCGTGGATGACCGGAATGCTCGTGCAACGCACCCCCCTTGGTCTAGGAACGAGTTACGCAACGGCAGCGTAGCGAAATGCATTTCGATACGCAACAGGAGCGTTTCATAATCGCTCCGGCCAGGGGTTCCCGTTCAAGAGGAGAGCGGCCGCTCCATCTGCTCCCCCGCGGCAACGTCCACCCGGTCGCCGCCGGCCCGCGGCCCATGCCCCCCGCGCTGGAACGGCAGGGCGGCGAACGCGCAGAGCAGGCCGATCCCCCCGCAGAGCGCGAAGGCGATCGCTGGGCCGAAGCCGTCGATCATCGCGCCGGCGGCCGGGGCGGCGAGCGCCCCGCCGATGGTGAGCGCCATGCCGTGCAGGCCCATCGCCTCGCCTCGCGCCCCCGCCGGCACCCGCCGGTTGACCGCGTCGACCGAGGACGAGATCGCGGGCGCGCACAGCAGCCCGGACGGGATCAACGCCAGCAGGATCCACCACCATTCCCCGCCGACGAGCCCGATCGGCGCCGTGACCGCGGAGAGCGCGCCGATCAGCAGGAGCGGGTGCAGGCCCCGCGGCATCCCGCCGTAGATCAGGCCGCCCATGATCGAGTAGGCGCTCCACACGGCGAGGACCAGGCCGCTCCACTCCGTCGCCCCGCTCCCCCGCAGCATGGCGATGATCGCGAGCTCGGTCGCGGTGAGCACGAACGTCAGCCCGGCGACCGCGCCGAGCAGGGTGGTGAGCCCGGCGCCGAGCCACTCCCGCCGCGGCACCGGCCGGTCGCCGGCGCGCTGCTCCTCCGCCGAGCGGATCGGCGGGTTGAGCAGGTACATCACCAGCCCGGAGCCGACCAGGCCCACGCCGGTGCCGTACAGGGTCGCCGTGGTGGAGACCGCCGTCGCCGCGGCGGCGGCCACGGCCGGGCCGACCATGTACGCGAGATCGACGCCGATCGAGTCGAGGGCGAACGCGGTCCGGTACCGGTCGGCGGGAACCATGGCCGCGAGGCACTGCCGTACCGCGCCGAAGACCGGCGGCGCGAACAGGCCGGCGAGGAAGACCGTGGACGCCAGCACCGGGAACGACATGACCGGCGCGAAACTCCAGAAAAGGAGCTGCACGATCGCGGTCACCGCCATCACCGGCCGCAGGCCGTACCGGTCGATGCACCGGCCGGCGATCGGCGCGCCCAGCGCGTTCCCGATCAAAACGATGGCGCCCACCATCCCGGCCCCGAAGAATCCGGTCTCCAGGCCGTTCACCACGTGGAGGGTCAGCGCCATTCCGGAGCCGGTGAGCGGAATCCTCGCGATGAGGCCGACGAGAAGCAGCGTCCGCACACCCGGCAGGCCCAGGACCTGCCGGTAAGACGCGAAAGCCATGATCGTTACTTACCTCCGCCGGGGAATTCCCCGGAAACTTGTCACTGAATATCCCGTTTAGGCTTATTTGACGGATGGCGTGAGCGCGCGGACCCGGGGGTGGTGCATTTCACATGGCCGTGCAATCATCGGGACATGTCCGGGGACGCCCAGGAGCGCCACGAGGCAAGGAGGCAGACATGTCCGCGAATTCCGCCGCATCCAGCCCCTCAACGCCGGCCCAGCCCACCGCGCTGTACGGGGGCAAGACCGGGCGGAGGGTCACGGTCCGCGACATCGCGGCCGCCAAGGAGCGGGGCGAGCGGTGGCCCATGGTCACCGCGTACGACGCCCTGACGGCGAGGATCTTCGACGAGGCCGGCATCCCGGTGCTGCTCGTCGGCGACTCGGCCGCCATGGTCGTCTACGGGTACGACTCGACCCTGCCGGTCACCGTGGACGACCTGCTCCCGCTCACCGCCGCGGTCGTCCGGGGAACCTCCCGGGCGATGATCGTGGCCGACCTGCCGTTCGGCTCCTACCAGGCCTCGCCGCAGCAGGCCCTGGAGACCGCGGCCCGGTTCATGAAGGAGGCCGGCGCGCACGCCGTCAAGCTGGAGGGCGGGCACCGGGTGATCCCCCAGGTCGAGCTGCTCGTCTCGTCCGGTGTCCCGGTCATGGGCCACCTCGGCCTCACCCCCCAGTCCGTCAACGTGCTCGGCGGCTACCGGGTGCAGGGCCGCGGGCAGGCGGGTGACGAGCTGCTCATGGCCGCCAAGGCACTGGAGCACGCGGGCGCGTTCGCCATCGTGCTCGAGTGCGTGCCCAGCGAGCTCGCGCAGCGGGTCACCGCCTCCCTCGGCATTCCCACCATCGGCATCGGGGCCGGGCCGCACACCGACGCCCAGGTCCTGGTCTGGCAGGACCTGATGGGGCTCACCCCGCACCAGCCCAAGTTCGTGAAGAAGTACTTCGACCTCGCCGGCGAGATGAGCCGGGCGGTCCGCGCGTTCGCCGACGAGGTGGTCTCCGGCGCCTTCCCCACCGAAGCGCACAGCTATCACTGAGCACCGGGGCCGGAGGGCCCACCGTACCCGGCCGGCCGGATCCCCGGCGGAGGGTCACCGGCCGGCACCGGGCACCGGGGCGTCCCTGCCCGGTACGGCACGGCGCGTCTCCCCGGGAGGCCGGAGGCCGCACCGGGGAGGCGGTCACGCGGCCCCGGGCGGCTAGACGTCGGTGATCCGGATTCCGGCATGCGCCTTGTACCGCCGGTTGATCGCGATCAGGTTCGCCGTCAGCGCCTCGACCTGGCCCGCGTTGCGCAGCCGGCCCCCGTAGATGCCCCGCACGCCGGGGATCCGCGAGGCGAGCGCCTGCACGATGTCGGTGGCCTCCCGGTCGTCACCGAGCACGAGCACGTCCATGTCGATCTTCTCGACCGACGGGTCGAGCAGCAGCACGGCCGAGACGTGGTGGAACGCGGCCACCACCCGGCTCTCCGGCAGCACGGCCGCCGCCTGCTCGGCCGCGCTCCCCTCCTCGACCGGGAGCGCGTAGGCCCCCCGTTTGTCGAAGCCGAGCGGGTTCACGCAGTCGACGACGATCTTGCCGGCGAGCCGATCGCGCAGCGACTCCAGCAGCGCCTTGTGCCCCTCCCAGGGCACCGCCACGATCACGATGTCCGCCTCGGCGGCGACCACGGCGTTCTCGTCCCCGCGCACCCCGGCCCCGAGGGACTCGGCCACCTCCCGGGCGCGCTCGGCGCTGCGCGAACCGATCAGCACGGGGTGACCGGCCAGCGCGAACCGCCGGGCCAGCCCTCTGCCCTGGTCACCGGTCCCGCCGAGGATGCCGATGGAGAGGCTGGAGATGTCGGGCAGATCATTCTTCTGTGCCATGGGACGATGATGCCAGCCCTGGCGGAATGGCGATCCCCCGGGGGTCACGGCCGGGACGGGCGGGGCGGTGCGAGCAGCCCGCCGGCGATGGGCCCGGCCGCGCCCGGCAGGCCGGGGTGGAGAAGCGCTGGGCAGGCCGGGGGTGGAGAACGTGAGCCGGCAGTCCGCCGGCTCGGGCGCACCCCGGACCCGGCGGGGATCCGCCGGGCGCGGGACGGCCGGCGATCGCATTCCCCGGACTCGGCGCGGTGCCGTGAGGCACCATGGCAATCATGGACGCCGCATCGGTGAGTCTGCTCCGCGAGATGCTCGCCGCCACGGAGTGGCTCGATCGCACCCGGGAACTGGGCCGCGCCCTCCGGGCCACCCGCTCCCCGGGCGGGCTGCTCGTCGTCGGAACCCCCAGCTATGAGCCCTGGCACGTGACGGCGCACCTCGCCGACGAGGCGCGGTGGTCCGGGCTCGCGCAGCTCACCCCCACGCTCGTCCGATGGTCCCCGCCCGAGGACGCGCCGGACCACCTGCGGGTGGGCCTGGAGCGGCTCGAGCAGGCCCGGCGGGGCGAGACGCTGTTCGTGGTCGCCGAGGACCGGGCTCCGGTGCCGCTGCTGGAACGGGTGGACGACGCCCGCCGGACCGGTGCGACGATCATCGCGCTCGACGGCGGCGATCCGGAGCTGGAGTCGCTCGCCCACGACGCGTTGGCCGTCCCCGCCGACGGCGTGCTGACCTTCGACGGCGCGCAGCACCTGGTGAGCGCCGCCGCCGGGGAGGTCCGGAAGCCCGGGCTGCGGGAGCGGCTCGCCCGGCTGGCGGAGCGCATCACCGGTCCGCGCATCGATTGGTGACGGGGGTCGGGGGAACGGGGGCCGCGACCGGCCGCCGGCCGGCCCTCACCCGCGTGAGCGGCGGCCCGCCCGTACGGCCAGCGTGAGCGCGGCCCGCCCGGACGCCGGCGGGCGCACGAACGGCCGGGGACGGGAGGAACGCCGGCGCCCGCCCGGACACCGGGGGGACGGGAGCGCGCGAACGCCGGGACGCTCGAACCCGGTGCGCCGGCCCGGCCGCGGTCAGGCCTCGCCCTCCCAGGCCTCGTCCTGGGCCGCCCACGCCTCATTCCGCTCGGCCGCGGTCTGCAGGGCGCGGGACGCGGCCTCCTCGGAGGCGTACGGCCCCATCCGGCTCTTGTTCGGGCACCCCTGGTCCGGCTCGACGCGCATGTGCTTGAGGCAGAACCACCACTGATCACTCACGTGGTCAATCGTGCCCGCTTCGCACGCAATTAGACTTGACCGCATGACGACGCTGCTTCGCCCGGGGCGGATCTCGCCCCCGCGTAAGGTGCCCGCCCACATCCCGCGCCCCGAGTACGTCGGCAAAGCGGAGCCGAAGAGAGGCGGCAGCGACGTCCAGACCCCGGAGATCATCGAGAAGATGCGCATCGCCGGCCGGATCGCCGCACAGGCGCTCCAGGAGGTCGGCAAGCACGTCGCGCCCGGGGTCACCACCGACGAGCTCGACCGGATCGGGCACGAGTTCCTCTGCGACCACGGCGCGTACCCGTCCACGCTGGGCTACCGCGGGTTCCCCAAGTCCCTGTGCACCTCGATCAACGAGGTGATCTGCCACGGGATCCCGGACGACACCGTCCTCCAGGAGGGCGACATCGTCAACGTGGACATCACCGCGTACATCCACGGCGTGCACGGGGACACGAACGCGACCTTCCTCGTGGGCGAGGTGGACGAGGAGTCACGGCTGCTCGTCGAGCGCACCCGCGAGGCGATGATGCGGGCCATCCGGGCGGTCGCCCCCGGCCGCCAGCTCAACGTCATCGGACGGGTCATCGAGTCCTACGCCAAGCGCTTCGGCTACGGCGTGATCCGCGACTTCACCGGCCACGGCATCGGCACGTCCTTCCACTCCGGGCTGATCGTGCCGCACTACGACGACCCGTCGCTCAAGGTGACCATGGTGCCGGGCATGACGTTCACGATCGAGCCGATGCTCACCCTGGGCACCATCGACTTCGAGATCTGGCCGGACGGGTGGACCGCGGTGACCAAGGACCGGAAGCGGACCGCTCAGTTCGAGCACACCGTGGTGGTCACCGAGACCGGCTACGAGATCCTCACCCTGCCCTGACGGCTCCGGCCGCCCCGGCGGGTCCGCCCCGCCCGGGCAGGGCCGTGCCGCCCCGCCGCCCGTTGTCCCGGCCGGCGGTTCGGCGCGGTCCCGGCCGTTCAGCACGATCCCGGCCGGTGCGCACGGTCCCGGGCCGGTGCGCACGATCCTCCGCGTCCGCGGCCGGGCGGGCCGGCGCGGGTCCTTACCGGAGCGCACCCTGCTGACCGGCCACACCACCCATGCCGGGCCGCCCTCAGCCCATACCGGTCCGCCCGCAGCGGACCACCCTCACCGGGCCACGCCGTCCTCACCGCTCCGCCCTCGCCGCTCCGCGCCGGCGGGCCGCCGGCCCGGCATCCGGCCGGCCGGCGCACGGCGGAGGTCAGTCGAGCTGGGCGTCGCGCTTGTGGAGCCGGGCGAGGTACTCGTTGTAGGCGTCCAGCTCCGGGTCGCCGGTGCCGCCGGTCTTCGCCGCGATGGCGTCGGCCCGGCGCTCGGCCCGGCGGGCGGCGCGCTCGTCCGCGCGCCACCACTGGATCGCCAGTGCGATCAGCACGATCAGCGTGGGGATCTCGGTGAAGGCCCACGCGATGCCGCCGCCCAGCCGCTGGTCCGCGAGCGCGGAGCCGCCCCACGTGCGCCCGAGCCCGTCGAACCAGTCGGCGGCGATGGGCGATCCCATGGTCATCGTGGCCACGCCGAAGAACGCGTGGAACGGCGTGGTGACCAGGAGCAGCAGCAGCCGCTGGATGTGCGGCAGCCGCCGGGGGGCCGGATCCACGCCGATGATCAGCCAGAAGAACAGGAACCCGGAGAGCAGGAAGTGCACCTGCATCGCCAGGTGCCCCAGGTGATCGCGCATCGCCGCGGAGAAGAGCGGCGTGAAGTAGAGCAGGAACGGCGAGGCCACGAAGTTCACCGTCGCCACGGCCGGGTGGCTCCAGAACCGCACGTACCCGTTGTGGAGGAACGCCTGGAGCCACTCCCGCGGGCCCCGGTCTCCGCGCCGCGGGCTCGGCTTGAGCGCGCGCAGCGCGAGCGTCATCGGCGCGCCGAGCACCAGCAGGATGGGGATCAGCATGGACTGCAGCATGTGCTGCACCATGTGCACGCTGAACAGCACCGGGGCGTAGCGGGCGAGGCCGCTCTGGGTGGCCAGGACGAGGATCGCGACGCCGAGGTACCAGCTGATCGCCCTCCCCCACGGCCACGCGTCGCCGCGGCGCCGGAGCCGCACCATGCCCGCGGCGTAGAGGCCGGCGAGCAGCGCGCAGACCACGGCGAAGAACAGGTCGAAGTACCACAGCGTCGCGAGGTTCCCGAGCGACACCGGCGGCGGCATGGGGTAGCCGAGGAGCTCGTACGCCCGGTCGAGCGGCACTTGGACCGGTGGCGGGGCGGTGCGGGAGAGCGCCACCGCGAGGCCGAGGGTGGCGGTCATCACCATGACCTCGCCCATGGCCAGGCTCACGAACGCGTACGGCTCCCCCGCCTCCAGCCTCGGGAGCGTGCGCACCCGGTGCCGCCAGCCGAGGAACCCGAGCACCGCGAACGCCGCGATCTTGGCGAGCACGAGCCCGCCGTAGGCGGAGGTGAACAGGTCGCCGATCGACGTGAGCCGGGCGGCCGCGCTCGCCACGCCGGAGAGCCCCACCCCGATGAAGCACCAGAGCGCCATCCGGGAGAACCGGGCGGCGGCGACGGCCAGGTGCGGCTCCTTGCGGAACGCGTGGACGCAGAGCACCACGAGGCCGCCCACCCACGGCGCCAGGCACACGACGTGGAACGCGACCGAGGTGATGGCGAGCCCGTGGTTGGGCGACGTGGCCGAGTGCCCGGTGAGCGGCGGTGGCAGGGTGGTCGCGAGCGCGAAGAGCAGCAGCGCGCCGGTGGCGCCCACGCTCATCGTCCCCCGCGCGAACATCGCGATCGAGGCGGCGAACAGCACCACGAGGGTGAGGGCGATCCCCTGCGGCACCTGGCTCGCGTAGCTGGTGAGCTCGCTGCCGCCGAGGAGCTGGTCCACCGGGACGCCGAGCGTCTCGGACAGGCCGAACATCAGGGCGGAGGCCGCGGCCGCCGCCCACGCCAGCGCGGCCCACGACGCGGCCCGCACGTACCCCTGGGCGGCCTTGCCGAGCATGCCCTTGTCGCTCGGCAGCAGCATGGCGCTGAACAGCAGCAGCCCCACGGTGAGCGCGGCCGCGCCGTCCAGCGCCAGCTTCGAGACGGGCAGCATCCAGCGGGTGAGCGCGCCTTCGTCGGGCAGGCCCGGGATGATCCTCGGCGTGGCGGCGCCACCCGCGACCATGCCGATAATCAGGGCGACGGCGGCGGCGCAGGCGGCCGCCACCGCCAGCCGTACGATGCGGCTCACGGCTTCTTCCTGAGGCTGAGCAGCAGGCCGATCCCCACGCCGGCGACCCCGAAGACCACGGCCCACAGCCATCCGGGGATGCGCGGCGACGTCTCCTCGCTCGCCGCCTCGGCGGGCGTGGCCTCGGCACCGGCCGTCTGGGCCGGCGTCTGCTGCTGATCGGCGACGGCCGGCGTGGACGCCGCCTCGGACGCGCCGGGGGCCGCCTCGGACGCGCCGGGCGCCGGCGACTCCTCCTGCCCGTCGTCCGGGCTCCCGACCACGGTGAAGGGGATCTCCCCCTCCACCGGGTGACCGTCGGCCGACACCACCCGGTAGGCGATGGTGTACTCGCCCGGCGGGACCGGTGAGGCGACGTCGCTGTAGACCCGCGGCCCGTCGACCACCGGCTTGCCGCGCTCGTATCGCTTGCCGTCCGGGCCCCGTACGATCACCGTGGGGAACCGCACGGACTCGGTGAACTCGAGCGTCACCCTGCGCAGGCTCTCGACCTTGGCGTTCTTCGCCGGATCGCTGCTCCGCAGCGAGGTGTGCGCCTGTGCGGGGAGGGATATCGCCAGCCCCGTCATGATCGTGATCACGAACGCGATGGCGGCGGCGAGCACGGACTTCTTCATGGCACCTCCAGGCTACCGGCCCATGACCCGACCCCAACCATGGATCGGCCGCCTGTGGACGCCCGCCGCCCCTCCCGCGATCCGGCGGCGCGAGGCCCCCTCGGCGCCCCGTTCCGGCGCGGCCTCAGAGCCCCACGCAGGCGAGCGCGCGCTGGTGGTCGGCCACGCACCCCTCCTCGTCGCCGATCCGTTCCCGCAGCTCGGCGACGGCGCGCCACTTCTCCGCGAGCGTCCGGGTGGCGGGCAGGCGCTTGAGGTGCTCCGCGGCCGAGTCGAGCTCGGCGCGGGCCTGGTCGTTCTGGCCGAGCAGCGAGCAGGCGAGGCCGAGCACGAGGTGGGTCTCGGCGAGCACCGCGGAGCTCATCCCGCCGGTCGCCTTGGCCGCGGCGGCGCGCGCGTGCGCGGCGGCCGCGTGCGGATCGCCGAGCTGGATCTCCGCGCGGGCGAGGTCGATCAGGCAGGAGACGACGTCCGCGGCCCCGGCCGCCGACTCCTCCAGCTCGCGCAGCGCCCGGAGCAGCAGGTCCCGCGCCCGCGCCGCCTCGGCCGGGCGCACCTGGCGCAGGAGGACCGCGTAGGCCGCCCGGAGCCGGGCGAGGTTGCGCGGCTCGCCGTTCTCCGACTGCACGGCGAGGGCCCGTTCGGCCAGGGAGAGCGCCTCATCGCCGCAGCCGATCCGGCCGACGATCATGGCGGCGTTCCAGCAGGCGGCGACGATCGCCCGGGCCGTGCCGAGCGACTCGGCGGCGGACAGCAGCTCGGCGGAGAACTGGCGCGCCCGCAGCAGGTCGCCCCGCTCGATGTAGGCGGCGAGCAGCGTGGAGCCGAGCTCGATCAGATCGTCGTTCCACTCGGGCCGCCCCTTCGGCAGCCCGAGGGTCTCCTCGCCGACCTGGACCGCCTCGTGGAGCGCTCCGAACTCGCGGTAGCAGCGGCAGAGCGCGATGGAGATCTGGATCCGCCGCTCGGGGGTCTGGCCCTCGGTGTCCTCGTCGCGGAGCGAGCGGAGCACGTCGATCGCCTCGGCGAGGTCGCCGCAGGCCTCGGTGGCGAGGGCGTAGCCGAACCGCGCGTCCTGCCGCTGCGCCGCCAGGCTCTCGAGGTTGCGGTCCTCCAGCAGCTCGGCGTACCGGCGGCGGGCCTCGGCGAGATCGCCGTTCTCGAGGGCGAGCCGGGCGAACCGCAGCGCGAGCTCGATCTCCTCGAGCTCCTCGTTGGTCACCCCGTTGATCAGGTACGTGAGCGAACAGCCGAGCTTTTGCGCAATTAACTCCAACACCGCGGGCGTCGGCGTGCGCTTACCGCTTTCGATAAGTGAGACATAACTGTCCGACAACTCCGGGTGAGCGAGCTGCGCCTGCGAAAGGCCGCGCTGCTTTCGGAGCATTTTGATGCGCTCACCGATCGAACCTTGACTGGCCACCTGCACCTCTAGAGAGAATAAGGAACCGACGGTCTTTCAAGCCCTCGAGGAAAGAGAAGTCATGCGCCGCGTAATCACGTTCGCTATTGCCGTCCTGACGTCGGTCGGCCTGACGATTGGAGCCAATGCTACGGCCGCGAATGCCGAAACGCCACAGGTCGTCGCGTTCGGCGGCTGGTACTGCTGCTGACCGATCGACGGCCAGGAGATGACCTTCCGGCGGCTTCCGGCCGTCTCCCCGTGGGATGGGCGGACCGGAGGCCGCCGCAGCGTTCTCGGCGGCCGGTGGCGCCCCGTCAAGCCTCCCGCCGCCGCGTCACGCGGCGCGCAGGGCCAGGTACAGATCGACCCGGTCGCTCATCGAGGAGAGGTCCTTCCCGGTGAGCTGCTCGACCCGGCGGATCCGGTAACGGACCGTGTTGACGTGCACGTGCAGCCGTTCGGCGCAGAGGTTCCATGATCCGGCGCACTCCAGGTAGACGGCGAGCGTGCGCACCAGCTCGGCGCCGTGCCGCCGGTCGTACTCGTACAGCGGCCCGAGCAGGCGGGCGGCGAACGAACGCCGGATCTCCCCCGGCACGGTCGCGAGCAGCAGCGCGTGCGTGTAGATCTGGTCGCTGGTGACCACTCCCCCGCCCCGGCCGTCGGCCATCCGCCGCGCGTGCCCCGCCTCCTCCACCCCGCCGCGGATCGCGGCCGCCCCGCGGAGCGCGCCGCTGATCCCGATGGAGATCCTGGTGCCGGGCAGGCCGCGGCCGAGCAGGCCGGCGCGCTCCCGCAGCCGGGCCGCGAGGGTGTCCACGTCGACCGCGCGCAGCGGGACCAGCGCCACCGCGCCGTCGGGCGAGACCGCGGTCACCACCTCCCGGTCGAGCAGCTCCTCCAGCACCCGGCCGCCGAGGGCCGCGGCGTCCTGCCCCGATGCGCCGTTCGGCCCGGTCGTCACTGTCGCCGTCACCACCGCGTACCGCTCGGTGGCCTCGATGCCGCAGGTCCGCAGCCGGGCGGCCAGCTCGGACGGGTCGGCGTCGCCCAGGGCGAAGGCGATGAGCTGCTCGGCGAGCCGCCGCTCGACCCGGCGGCCCTCCTCCAGCCGGGTGCGCTCCATGGCGACGCAGGAGGCGAGCTCGAAGCCGATCTCCGGATCGAGCTCCCCGCGGCAGACGAGCGCCCACCCGGCCACCCGGGGTGAGCGGTCGACGGCGAGCAGCGTGTACGGCCCGGCCTCCTCCTCGGGCACGTCGCCCGCCTTGAGGTCGACCACCGCGGGCAGGCGGACGGCGGTGAGGAACTCCCGGGCCAGCCGCACCGCGGTGGCGGCGCCGAGCCGCCCGGCGATGACCGAGCCGGCCGAGGAGATCACGGCCGCGGTGACCCCGAGCTCGCCGGCGATCAGCCGGCAGAGCTCCTCGAGGTCGGCCCCCTCGGCGACCGCGGCGACGATGCGGCGCCGGCGGCCGAGCGCGCCGCGCAGCTCACCGGCCCGGATCCGGGCGAGCGGGGCGCCCACGATCTCGATGATCGAGCCGAAGGACACCTCGACCGGCACCTCGAAGAGCGGCAGCCCGCGGGCGCGGCAGGCGGCCACGAGGTCGCCGGGGACGGTCCCGAGCCGGGCGGCGCCCGCGCCGAGCGCGGCGACCCCGGCCCGCACCAGCGCGTCGGCGAACCGCTCGGAGTCGGCCGGTTCCTGCCGCCACATCAGCCCGGTGAGGACGAGCTCACCGCCGGACAGGTAGCGCCCGGGGTCGGGGAGGTCGGTGACGATCACGCCGGTGAGCTCGGGGTCGGCGTGGTCGTCCGGGGTGAGCAGCCCGAGCCGGAGCTCCGGGATCGCGAGCAGTTCCCTCAGCCGCACGCCCTCAGCGTATTTGGAGGATGCTACAAGCGCCGAGACCCAACACGGCGCGCATTCCATGATCTGCGCCCATAGGGCCCGCCCGCGGTGCCTGCTGTACTTCCGGTAAAGCCGCATCCCGACCGACGACCGAGGGCGAGCCATGACGACTGAGACCGGACGGCGCGCCGGCATCGGCGCGAGCGTGCTGAGGCCCGACGGCGCGCTCAAGGTGACCGGCGAGTTCGCGTACGCCTCCGATCTGTGGCTGGACGGCATGCTGTGGGGGGTCACGCTGCGGAGCCCGCACCCGTCGGCGTGGATCCGCTCCATCGACATCGGGCCCGCCCTGGCCATCCCGGGGGTGGTCGCGGTGCTCACCCACGAGGACGTGCCGGGCGAGAAGTTCTACGGGCTGGAGCGCAAGGACCAGCCGGTCCTCGCCATCGACCAGGTGCGCTACCAGGGGGAGCCGGTCGCGCTGGTCGCCGCCGACCACCCGGAGACCGCGCGGCGGGCGGCCGCGGCGATCCGGGTGGAGTACGAGCCGCGGGAGCCGGTCACCGACCCCTGGCGGGCGGCGTTCGACCCGTCGTGCCCCGCCGTGCACCCGGGGGGCAACCTCGTCCGCTACCAGCCGGTCCGGGTGGGGACGGTCGGCCCGGAGGCCCGCACGGCCGACGGGGCGCGGGCGGAGGTCGTGGTCACCGGCGAGTACGAGGTCGGCATGCAGGACCAGGCGCCGCTCGGCCCGGAGTCCGGCCTGGCCGTGCCCGCGGACGACGGCGGGGTGGACCTGTTCGTGGCCACCCAGTGGCTCCACGTCGACCGGGACCAGATCGCGCCGTGCCTGGGCCTGCCGCCGGAGAAGGTGCGGATCTCCCTGGCCGGGGTCGGCGGCGCGTTCGGCGCCCGCGAGGACCTGTCCATGCAGATCCACGCGTGCCTGCTCGCCCTGCGCACCGGCCGCCCGGTCAAGATGGTCTACGGCCGGGAGGAGTCGTTCCTCGGGCACGTCCACCGCCACCCGGCCCGGATGCGGTACGAGCACGGCGCCACGGCGGACGGCCGGCTCGTCTACGTCAAGGCCGAGATCCTCCTCGACGGCGGGGCGTACTGCTCGTCCACCCCGGCGGTGGTCGGCAACGCCGCCTCGCTCGGGGTGGGGCCGTACCGGGTGGACAACATCTGGATCGACGCGTACGGCGTGTACACGAACAACCCGCCGTGCGGGGCGATGCGCGGGTTCGGCGCGGTCCAGGCGTGCTTCGCGTACGAGTCGCAGATGGACCGGCTCGCCGAGGCGTGCGGGCTGTCGCCGATCGAGATCCGGCTGCGCAACGCGGTCGGCCAGGGGTCGCGGATCGCGACCGGGCAGGTGATCGACTCACCGGCGCCGCTCGCCGAGATGCTCCGGGAGATCGCGGCGATGCCGCTGCCGCCCGAGCGGCCGGCCGCCGCGGACCTGCGCTCGCTGCCCGGGGGCGTGGCCCAGACGACCCGCGGCGAGGGGGTGCGGCGCGGGGTCGGCTACGCCGTGGGCATCAAGAACATCTGCTTCTCCGAGGGGTTCGACGACTACTCGACCGCCCGGGTGCGGGTGGAGCTGCTCGGCGGCGAGCCCCACGTGCTCGTGCACACCGCGGCGGCCGAGGTCGGCCAGGGGGTGGTCACCGTCCAGGCGCAGATCGCCCGGACCGAGCTCGGCATCGAGCGGGTGACGGTCGCCCCGGCGGACACCTCGATCGGCTCGGCCGGCTCCACCTCCGCCTCCCGCCAGTCGTACATGACCGGCGGTGCGGTCAAGGCCGCCTGCGAGGCGGTACGGCGGCGCCTGGACGAGCTGCGGGCCGCGCACCCGGACCTGTCCCTGGAGGAGCTGCTCGAGCGGTACGGCCCGGTGGAGGAGACGCGGGAGTTCCGCCACCGGCCGACCCGACCCATGGACCCGGTCACCGGGCAGGGCGACTCGCACGTGCAGCTCGCGCTCTGCGTGCACCGCGCCGTGGTGGACGTGGACGTGGAGCTCGGCCTGGTCAAGGTGGTGGAGCTCGCGGCCGTGCAGGACGTGGGCCGGATCCTCAACCCGCTCGCCCTGGAGGGCCAGATCCACGGCGGCAGCGCCCAGGGCCTCGGCCTGGCGCTGATGGAGGAGATCCAGGTGCGGGACGGGCGGGTGCTCAACCCGTCGTTCACCGATTACCTGATCCCCACGATCCTCGACGTGCCGCCGATGCGCCTGTCGATCAAGGAGTATCCGGACCCGCACGCCCCCTACGGGCTGCGCGGGGCGGGCGAGCCGCCGACGCTCTCGTCGACCCCGGCGATCGTGGCGGCGGTGCGCGCCGCGACCGGCCTGGAGCTCTCCCGGGTGCCGATCCGCCCGGAGGACATCGCCCTGGCCGCGGTGTGAGGGCGGTCCGGCGTCACCCGGCGCGCTCGCGGCCCCGGCGCACCCTCGCGTGGCCCGGCGTCACGGGGACCCGCCGTCACCCGGCCGGCTGCGGGGACGGCGGGGCCGCGCCGCCGGTGAGCAGGGCGTAGAAGGCGTCGGCCTGCTCCTTGGTGAAGCCGGCGATGCCGAGGCTGTCCTGGCTGATCTCCTGCGCCACCCGGGGCGCCGCCACCACCCGGTCCTGCGCCACGATGGCGAGCTGGCCGTTGACCGTCTCCTTGATGAGCTCGGCGACGTCGTCCCGGGTCTCAGGAGAGAGCACCAGGCGGATGGAGTAGGTGCCGTCGCGCTCGGCCCGCTGCTCGATCTTCTGCACGCTCGTCACGGTGACGCCGGGCTCGAGCAGGTAGCAGGTGGTGTCCTTGTCGTCGGGGATCCCGTCGGTGCCGGTGCAGGGCGCGGGGGCGACCCCGGCGACGGGCGCGAAGTGCACGGGCACGTACAGTCGGACGACCTGCGGCCGGGAGAGCGGCGGCACGTCGGGGTTGCGGGTCATGAGCACGGCGATGGCGCCGAGCACGCCGGTCATCACCACGAGGATCAGCAGCGCCGCGGCGAGCACGATGGTCGTCCGCCGCGCCGCCCGGGGGTGCTCCCCTGCGGCGCCCACGCCGGTCCCGCCGGACGGCCCGCCGGTCCGCGCCGGCCCGGGGCCCCCCTCCCCCGTCGGGGCATCACTCGGAAGGGGCGGGCTCGCGCTGCCCGCCTCGGTCTCGGTCACGCCTGCAAAGCGTATCAAGATACCCGCAATTTCGGTAATCCGGCAATTATCGGTTTCCTGTGTCCGGTACGGCACCGGCGGAATGAAATCGCCGATGCACGGGAATTCGCCGGGAAAGCGTGATTCCCGGGAAAAATCACCGGGAATTCCCGGGCCAGGGCGGAAATCCTCGGCCCCGGCCGCGGTCGTCCCCGGAGCGGAAATTCCCGCCGTCCGCGGAACCGTTTTCCCTCGCCCTGGACACCGGTGGCCGGTCTCCCTGCCCGCGGCCGGGTCGCGGAGCCCGGAGCGCCCGGTGCCCCGGCGGGGCCGTGCCGTACGGGCCGCGCCCGCTCAGGAGCCCGGCCCGGCGCTCAGCGGCCCGGCGCGGGTGTCACCGGCCCAGGAGGCCGGTGGCGGTGTCCCCGCCAGGATGCCGGTGGCGGTGTCCCCGCTCAGGAGGCCAGCGGCGAGGGGGTGGCCGGCGGCTCCGCGGAGGCCGACGGCGAGGGGGACTTGCCCGGCATGCCGATCTCCGGGTCCGGCGTCGGCAGCGGCTGATCGGCGGTGATGCTCAGGCCGCCGGTGCACGCCGCCCCGAACTCGGGGGTGTGCTTCGGGTTCTGCTTGTAGGTCTTGATGAACTCCGGCAGGCGCGGGTCGTCGGCCCGGTCCAGCTTGAGCTGGTGGTTCCAGGAGGTGACCATGATCTTGGCCGAGAGGCCCGGGTACGGGCTGAGCAGCATGTAGTCGGCCGAGGCGAGCTCCTTCAGCTTGTTCACCTCGCTCTCCGGGAGGTCGGGCCGGTAGGTGATCCACACCGCCCCGTGCTCGAGCGAGTGCACCGCGAGCTCGTCGTGGATGGGCTTGTCGTAGATGCCGCAGTTCTGCCACACGTAGTTGTGGGTGCCGCCGACCGGCGGCGTCTCCTTGTAGCTCACCTTGGTCCAGCTGTGGTCACCGCCCCGGTAGCTGAAGCGCTGCACCTCGGCGAGGGACCGCTCCGCCCGGCTGGTGACGACGGCGAAGCCGGCCAACGTGATGATGACGACGGTCACGAGCCCGCCGATCCCCCAGATGAGGGCGGCCTGGCGGCGCTCCCGGCGCCGCTGCTCGGCGCGCACCCGCTCCAGCCGCTCGCGCCTGGACTGCTTTCCTTGCCCCATCGGTCCTCCGGCTGATACCGCACCCTGCGGCACGGAGGATAGTGTCCCTTTAATCCGGTTTCTAAATGATCAAGCTTCAGGATGGCGGCGACGAGATGACGACCGGCGACACCGCCGAGCGCCTGGAGGCCGGCCTCGGGGCCGATCCCGGCGGACGGCGATGGTGGCGGACGCCCCTGCTCCTGGTGGTGACCGCGCTGATCACGGCGGTCACCGTCGCGCTGCTCATCGGCAGGTGGGGGGCGCCCGGAGACGCCTCGCCCGAGGCCGGGTTCGCCCGCGACATGGCGATCCACCACGCCCAGGCCGTGGAGATGTCGTTCATCGTGCGCGACAAGACCACCGACGAGGCGCTCCGCACGCTGGCCTACGACATCATCACCACCCAGAGCACGCAGCGCGGCGTATTCATGGGCTGGCTGCAGCAGTGGGGCCTCAGCCAGGCCTCGAGCCGGCCGCCGATGGCCTGGATGTCGGGTCACGGGCACGGCGGCGGGGCCACGGCGAGCCCGCGCCCCGCGACGGGCGGCCTGATGGCCGGGATGGCCACCCCCGAGGAGATGGAGCGGCTGCGCGCGGCCACCGGCCGGGAGGCGGAGATCCTCTTCCTCCAGCTCATGATCCGCCACCACGTGGGCGGGGTGGAGATGGCCGAGGGGGTGCTGCGCCTCTCGAAGCGGGAGGAGGTGCGCGACATGGCGCAGCACATCGTGGACTCGCAGAACGCGGAGGTCACGCTGATGAAGCGGATGCTCGCCGACCGGGGAGCCGAGCCGCTGCCCTGAGCGCGCCGCCCGGCCGCAGGGAGGCCACCCGCGGCCCGGCCCGCCGGGAAGCCGATGAAACTTTCATCGCGCCGGGGCTCCACGCCGCCTTCGAGCTCATGGCAGGGCCGCGCGCCGCCTGCGGCCCCATGGCAAGGCCGCCTCATGGCAACGCCGCGCCGCCTGCGGCCTCACCGCGGGGCCGCGCGCCCGCCGGCGGCACCGGGCCGCGCGGCGGAGCGCCGGGCGTGGGGTGCGAGGGCGCATGCCCCCGCGCCGGTGGCCGCGCCCGGACCGGGCCCCGGTCAGAGGCCGAGCTCCTCGGCGAGCGCCGCGGCGAACGCGTCGACGTCCTCCTCCGTGGTGTCGAAGGCGCACATCCAGCGCACCTCCACCAGGTCCTCGCCGCCCGTGCCGGCCTGCCGGTCGCTCCAGTTGTAGAAGCGGTACCGCTTGCGCAGCCGGTCGGCGACGTCCCGGGGCAGCACGGCGAACACCGCGTTCGCCTCGACCGGGCGCACCACGGTCACCCGGGGCAGGTCCCGCACCTTGTCGGCGAGCCGCCGCGCCATGGCGTTCGCCCGCCGGGCGTTGCGCAGCCAGAGGTCCCCGGCGAGCAGCGCCTCGAACTGCACGGCGACGAACCGCATCTTCGACGGGAGCTGCATCAGCGTCTTCCGCAGGTACGGCAGGCCGCGCGCGGCCGCGGGGTTGAGCACGACCACGGCCTCGCCGAACAGCAGCCCGATCTTGGTCCCGCCGAACGAGACCACGTCCACCCCCACGTCGGTGGTGATCGCGCGGAGCGGGACGTCCAGGGCGGCCGCCGCGTTGGTGAGCCGCGCGCCGTCGACGTGGACGAGCAGCCCGAGCTCGTGGGCGCGGTCGCAGATCGCCGCCAGCTCGTCCGGGGTGTAGACGGTGCCGAGCTCGGTCGCGTTCGAGATCGACACCACCCGCGGCTGGGCCCGGTGCACGTCGCCCAGGCCCCGCGCGTAGCGGTCGATCGCCTCCGGGGTGAGCTTGCCGTCCTCCGTGGGCACCGTCAGCAGCTTCAGGCCGCCGGTCACCTCGGGGGCCCCGCCCTCGTCGGTGTTGATGTGCGCGGTCTCCGGGCAGATCACCGCCTCCCAGGGCGCGCACATCGAGCGCAGGGCCACCACGTTCGCCGCCGTGCCGTTGAACACGGGGAACGCCTCGGCCCGGTCGCCGAAGTGCCGCCGGAAGAGGTCCGCCAGCGCCGCGGAGTAGACGTCGTCGCCGTAGGCGACCTGGTGCCCGCCGTTCGCGAGCGCGATCGCCTCGAGCACCTCGGGGTGCACCCCCGCGTAGTTGTCGCTGGCGAACGCCTTGATCGCAGGGTCGTGCCGCCGTACGGCATCGGTTGCCACGAGAAGTCCCCCTTCGGTCATCGCGCGGAGCCGGCCGGCGTCAGGTCGATCCGCCGGCCGTTGACCGCGCCGGGCTCCCGGTCCCACAGGTCCGTGATCGCCACCGCGAGGTCGTTCACGTCGGTGTGGCGCTCGAACGACCGGCCCGGCTCGGCGGCCCGCATCGCATCGTGAACCAGCGCGGTCACCACGAGGATCACGGCGGCCGAGCGGGTGTCCTGGAGCGCGTCGGCGAGGGCGAGCGCCCACGCCTCCGCGGCCGCCTTGGCCGCGGCGTACGCCGCGTCCCGCTGGGAGGGCCGCTGCGCGGCGCGCGCGGAGACGATGACGAACCTGCCGTTGTCGCTGCGCCGCAGCAGCGGCTCGAAGGCGAGGGAGACGTGCTGCAGGGTCCGGATCAGCGCGTCGTGGAGGAAGTCCCAGTCGGCGAGGTCGGTCTCGGCGAAGGACGGGGCCCCGCGCCACCCGCCGACGAGGTGGACGACCCCGTCGACCCGCCCGTGCTCGTCCGCGATCCGGTTCGCCAGCCCCTGTACGGCCGGCCGGTCGAGCAGATCGAGCGCGAGGCACCCGTGGGCGCCGGACCTGTCGACCGCGATCACCGTGTCGCCGAGGTCGGTGAACCGGCGTACCACGGCCTGCCCGGCCGCGCCGCCCGCTCCGGTGACCAGGATCACTCTGCTCATCGTTCGCCTCGCTGCCCGTCGTCCGACCGGAACCCGTGGCTTCCGCCACGCGGTGAGCTTACGCCCTGCCGCCGCGGTGGCCGCCCGGCACCCCGCCCGGCGCCGGAGCGGGGCCGCGCGCGGCCTACCCGCCCATCCGGCGCCGCCAGTCGCGGGCGCCGTCGAGCACCGCCCGGTGCACGGCGCGGGCGATCCGCGCGCCCCAGGTGGAGCGGGGGCCGCCGAACGGCTCGGCGGGCCCGTGCTCGCGCACCGCGACGCAGACCGCGTCCGAGGCGGTCCCCGTGCACGGGAACCCGGCCTCGAGCAGCGCCTGCGTCTTCGCCTCGGTCACGGTCATGACCGCGTTCACCAGCGCGGCGTCGGAGAACGCCACCGGGACGGCCACGATGATGTTGATCGTGCCCGGCCGGAGCGCGGCCTGCCCCGCCCCGCCGCCCGCGGCGGCGGGCCGCGGCCCCTCCCCCGGCGCGCCGGGCCCCGCCGGCGCAGCGGCGGGCGGCTCCGCCGCCCAGGTGGGGTGCCCCAGGCCGACCGTGGCGACCGCCGCGCACCCCGCGTCCTCCGCGACGGTGTGGCGGTCGACCACGGCGGCGGTGAGCATCCCCACCCCCGGGCCGTCCGGGCTCAGCTCCCGCAGGTGGTCCACCGGGTCCATCCGGGCGTAGTCCTTGCTCACCTGGGCGTTCAGTACCCACTCCCGGCGGCCGATCCCGCCGCCGAGCACGGCCGACGAGATCATCCGCCAGCCGGGCCCGAACCGCCACAGCAGCATGCCCATCCGCATGCCGTCCTCGATCCGGTGGGTGAGCGAGAGCCGGCCGATCACTGCGCCTCCGGCCGGACCAGGAACACCATGGGCCTGCCGTCGGCGCCGGTCTCCACCCGGATCTGGGCGCCGAAGTGCCGGGTGAGGAGCGGCTCGGTGAGCACCCGCCCGGGTGGGCCGGCGGCGACCGCCCGGCCTCCGGCGAGCAGCACGAGCGAGTCCGCGTACTGCCCGGCGAGGCTCAGGTCGTGCAGGGTGGTCACCACGGTCAGCCGGTCGGTGACGCGCAACCGGTCGATGAGCTCGAGCACCTGCTGCTGGTGGCCGAGGTCGAGCGCGGTGGTCGGCTCGTCGAGGAGCAGCACGGGGGCCTGCTGGGCGAGGGCGCGGGCGAGCACGACCCGCTGCCGCTCCCCGCCGGAGAGCTCGCCGAGCGGGCGGGAGGCGAAGCCGGTCAGGCCGAGGCGCTCGAGCACCGACTCGGTCACCTCTTTGTCCAGCGCGCTCTCCCGGCCGAGGTAGGGGATGTACGGCGTCCGGCCGAGCAGGGCGTACTCGTACACGGTCATGTCGGGCGGCAGGGCGGGGCTCTGCGGCGCGTAGGCGATCAGGCGGGCCCGCTGCCGGTGGCGCAGCCGGTCGACGGGGGTCCCGGCCACCCGGACCTCGCCGGTCCGGCCGATCAGCCCGGCGATCGCCTTGAGCAGGGTGGACTTGCCGGCGCCGTTCGGGCCGATGATCGCGAGCCAGCCGCCGGACGGGGCGGAGAGCCCGACGTCGGTGAGCACCGGCCGGCCGCCGAGACGCACGCTCAGGCCGCGCACCTCCACCCCGGCCGGCCCGGTGAGGACCGGTGGTGCGGCCGTGCTCATACGCCCTCCCGCTTGGTCGCCCGGAGGACGGCGATGAAGAACGGCGCGCCGACGAACGCGGTGACCACGCCGATCGGCAGCTCGGCCGGGGCGAGCGCGAGCCGCGCCACCAGGTCGGCGAGGACGAGGAAGGCCGCGCCGCCGAGCAGCGAGAGCGGGAGCACGGTCCGGTACGACCAGCCGGCGAGGCGGCGCACCGCGTGCGGGACCACGGTCCCGACGAACCCGATGAGCCCGCTCACCGCGACGGCCGACGCGGTCGCGAGCGACGCGGCGAGCAGCACGGCCACGCGGGTGCGCCCGGCGTGCAGGCCGAGGCTGGTGGCCTCCTCGTCGCCGACGGAGAGCACGTCCAGGAGCCGCCCGTGCAGCAGGAGCACCGCGCTGGAGAGCACGGCGTACGGCGCGATCATCCGGAGCTGGTCCCAGCCGCCGCCGACGCCCCCGAGGATCCAGGCGTAGATCCGCTGGAGCTCGTCCACCTTGAGCTGCTGCACGAACGCCTGGAGCGCGGTGAGGAACGAGGAGACGGCCACGCCGGCGAGGATGAGGGTGGCCGTGCCGCCGCCCCGCCCCGCCGTACGGCCGAGCGTGTAGCTGAGGAGCACCCCGCCGACCGCGCCGGCGAAGGCCGCCGCCGGGACGGTGAGCCCGCCGCCGCGGGTGAACACCACGGCGAGGGTCACGGTGAGCCCCGCCCCGGCGGCCGCGCCGAGCAGGTACGGGTCGGCGAGGGGGTTGCGGAACACCCCCTGGTAGCCGGCGCCGGCGATGGCGAGCAGCCCGCCGACCATGGCGACGAGCAGCACCCGGGGCACCCTGAGCTCGAAGAGCAGCCCCTGCTCGACCGGGGTCAGGCCCGAGTCGACCGTGACGAACGGCAGCAGGTCGAGCAGGGCGAGCGCGATGCCCCGGGGCGGGATGCCGGCCGCCCCGGCCGTCACGCCCAGGGCGAGGCTGGCGACCAGGGCGGCCGAGACGAGCAGGAGCGGCCGGCTCCGCGACCGCGTCGTCATGGGCGGCCTCAGCCCGCGGCCTTCTGCACGGCCTCGCTCACGGCCCGGGCGAACTCCACCACCCGGGGACCCCAGCGCGAGGCGATGTCGTCATCGAGCTGGAAGACCCGCTTGTTCTTGATCGCGGAGAGCTTCGCCCAGCCGGGCCGCTTGGCGAGGGTCTCGGCGCTCTCGCCGCAGCACTTCACATCGGCGAGGAAGATCAGATCGGGGTCGGCCTCGGCGATGAACTCGGTGGACAGCCGCGGGTATCCGCCGGCCGCGTCGGGCGCCTTGTCGGCGATGTTCTCGAGCCCGAACATCGCGTAGATCTGCCCGAGGAACGTGTTCGACGTGATGGAGTAGGGCGTGTTGTCGAGCTCGTGGTAGTAGGTCAGGCCTGTGCCCTTGGGGGCCTTGGCGACCAGCTCGTCGATCCGCCGCTTGATGTCCGCCGCGACCTCGGCGGCCTTGGCGCCGTTCCCGGTCGCCGCGCCGAGGTCCATGATCTGGTCGTAGGTGTCGTCGAGCCGGTTGGCCGCGGGCTCCACGAGCACGGGGACGCCGACCTTGGTGAGGCCGTCGACCACGCCGTTGGCGTCGGTGGACGTCACGACCAGGTCTGGCTTGTAGGAGATGATCGCCTCGACGTTGGGCTTGAAGCCGGACAGGGACGTCCGGGGCGCCTCGGGCGGGTAGTCGGACTGCTCGTCCACGGCGACGACCTGGTCTCCCGCCCCGATGGCGAAGAGGATCTCCGTGGCGGTCGGGGAGAGCGAGACGATGCGCTCAGGCCGCCCGGCGATGGTCACCTGCCCGTTGCCGGCCTGAACGGTGACGGGGAAGGAACCTGCGGCTGAGCCGCTCGGAGTGGGGGTTTCGGGGGCGTTGCCCGCCGGCCGACCGCATCCGGCCAGGCCGAGGATCGCCAGCAGCACGCCCGCGATGGCCACGCGTACCGGCCTCACGAACTGGTCCTCCTGGGTCCGGGGGAAACGAGGACCCGCGAAAATCGACGGGTCACCCTTTTCCGCGAGGGTCTTGCCACGTCGACGCGGCGTGCAGGCGACCTGGCTCGTCCCCGGAGGGGGCATCACAGTTGCGGGACAGCGCCGGATTCCCACCGGACTTCGCTGCACGACGCGTTCCGGAGGCAACAGTACCAACCGGACGTACGCCGCGTTTTACCGGGCGTCCCGCCTTACGGGCCGGTGCGTCAGCCGGGGCGGGGCCGCGTTATGGGGATCCCTGCCCGGCCTGGCCGGTGCGCCCCGGGTCCTCGGGTACGCGGAACCGTGGTGCGGGCAGGTGGGATCCGATGCCGTGGAACGGGGATCGCGCCCACCGGTGCGGCCGGTGCCCGGCCGGGCCGGTCACCCCGCGCCGGCCGGCCGTTCGGGTGGCAGGCGGTGGCCGGGCGTCCGCGTGGCTCCCCGGCGTCCGGGGTGCCCGGCGGGCCGGTCACCCGGGATCCCGTGCGCGATCAGGGCGGGTTCGTCGTCCGGATCGGCTACGGATCGGGAGGTGCGGAACGCCGTGGCCGGCCGGTCACTCGGCCACCGGGAGCGACGAGAACCGTGGAGAGGACACCTCCGGCGACCGGGCACGCGCATCGCGTGATCCGGTATCACGGGCCCCGAGGCGCGTGGGCGGGTCACCCGTGCCGGATCGGTGGCACACCACCCGGATCCGCCGGCTGCGAAGAGTGCGCGCCGGGTGCACGCGGCGTGCGTGCACGGGAAGGCTAGACCAGCAGGCTGTCGAACTGGCCGTCCTTGACCCCGAGCACGAGGGCGCGGATCTCCTCCCTCGTGTAGATCAGGGCCGGCCCGTCGGGGTCGCGCGAGTTCCGGACCGCCACGCTGCCGTCCGGCAGCTCGGCGAGCTCCACGCAGTTGCCCTGGGAGTTGCTGTAGGCGCTCTTCCGCCAGGTGACCCCCTTGAGGTCCTTGGCGGGCATACCGTTGTACGGCTTCATATCCGATCTCACTTGTCCAGGTCTTTGAGGTGCTGTTGGAGCCGCTCCACGGTGCCCCGCGGCGTGGCGCTCGCCACGCACAGTTGCTCCATCGCCCGCAGGTACGGGTCGACCTCCTCGGGCTTGTCCAGGTACAGGGCACCCCAGAGCTGTTCGACGTAGACGACGTCGGAGAGCTCGCGCTCCGGGAAGCGGAGGATGGTGAACGCGCCGCCCTCGGCCGTGTGCATCCCGTACTCGAAGGGCATCACCTGCAGGGTGATGTTGGGGAGCGCCGACACGTCGAGCAGGTGCTGGATCTGCTCGCGCATGACCTCCCGCCCTCCGATCCGCCTCATGAGCGCGGCCTCGTCGATGACGGCCCAGAGCCTCGGACCGTCGGGGCGCGTGAACCGCTCTTGCCGCTGCAATCGCATATGCACGCGCCGCTCGATCTCGTCGTCCGAAGCCTCCGGATTGCCGAGTTTGTACACCGTCCGGGCGTATTCGGCGGTCTGGAGCAGTCCGGGAATGAACTGCACCTCGTAGGTGCGGATCAGGCTCGCGGCCTCTTCTAAGCCGACATATGTGACAAACCAGTCCGGCAGCACATCGTTGTATTTGTGCCACCAGCCAGGCGCGTTCGCCTCCCGGACCATCTCCAGCAGACTGCGCCGTTCGGCGCCGTCGTGCACGCCGTAGAGGGTGAGCAGGTCTTCGACGTCACGCGTCTTGAACCCGACCCGGCCGAGCTCCATCCGGCTGATCTTGGACTCCGAGGCCCGTATGTGGAACCCGGCCTGCTCACGGGAGAGTCCGCGTGCTTCGCGCAGCCTCCGCAGGCTGGCCCCGAGCATGATGCGCCGAACGGTGGAAACGGAACCGGGCGGATCTATCGACACGTCCTTTTCCTCCGTTTATGGGACTGGCTTCAAGTCTGTCAAAGATCGCCCCCTTCGATCCAGGATGTTGGGAAGTAAGGTAGCGCTTCCCGCGGTCTCTTGCACGTGCATCCGCTCTTGCAGTCGCACGTTCGCATCGACCATGATGATCTCGTGCAGCCCGCGAACGTGACCCGTGGCCATGCGCGATCGCCATTGCTCGACTGGTGGCCACCGATCGTCTGGTGGCCGGAGCCGGCCCGAGACCTGATCGAGCCCGGGTCACCGCCGGTCAGCGCCACCCTGGTCCTCTCCCCGATCGCCGAATCCGTCTGGTCCGCGCGGAACTTCGCGCTCGGCGCCCTCTCCGGCTGGGACATGACCGGGCTGGCCGACGGCATGGGGCTGGTCGTCTCCGAGCTGGTCACGAACGCGCTGCGGCACGGCCTGGCGCTCTGCGGCGGGCCCCGGCGGGAGGTGATCCGGCTCGCCCTGATCCGCCGGGGACGGCTGGTCACCTGCGTGGTCTTCGACCCCGGGCCCGGGACGCCCGTGCTCCGGGACCCCTCCCCGTTCGAGCCAGGCGGGCTCGGCCTGCACATCGTGGAGTCGCTGAGCGTCCGCTGGGGCTGGTGCCCGGTGGCGCCGCGCGGCAAGGCGGTCTGGGCGGTGCTCGGCGGCTGACCGCCGACCGCCCGCCGGACGACGCGCCCCGGCACGCGCGCGACGCCCGATCCGCGGAAATGCCCGCGCCACCATGCGGCCATGTGCTGAGATCGGACGGTGACGCCCGCACGGCGCAGTGCCCCGCCCGCCTTCGCCGGCGCGCGCCGTCATCCCGGCGCACGGCCTCTTCCGGCATCCCGCGGCCCGGCATCGCCGCCCGGCCGCTCCGCCGCGGGTACGGCGGGCGTCACGGCGCCTCCCGGCGGCTCCGGAGAGATCGACGATGCCCCATGACCTCCTCGGCTGGCTGACGGCCCTCGGCGAGGACCGGCTCGCCCGGATCCTGGTCAACCGCCCGGACGCCATGGCGCCGCCCAGGCCCCGAGACCTCGGCGCCCTCGCCGCCCGGCTCATCGACGACGTCGCCGTCCTGGAGGTCATCCGGGATCTCCCGCTCCCCGGTCCGGACGCTGCACCGCGGAGACATCCGGGCGGACGAGGTGCGGCGGCTCGCCGCCGCGATCGGCTGCCCCGCGGACGAGGCCCGGGTGATCGCCGAGGTCGCCGCCGAGGCCGGTCTCCTCTCCGCCGCCGGGGGCGCCCGCACCGGCGCCCGTCAGGCCTGGCGCACGGCCGACGGCCCGGCACGGCTGCGGCTCCTCCTGTCCGCCTGGTGGCGCATGGAGCGCTCACCGCTGAGCGGGCACGGCCGGGACGCCGGGGAGACCGTCGCGCGGATCCGCCGGGCGATCTTCGGCGTGCTCGCCGGGATTCCCGAGGGCCGGTGCTTCGCCTCGCTGCCCGAGCTCATCCAGACGGTCCGGTGGCGGGCGCCGCTCCTCGACCGGGAGCTCGTCGCCGGGCTCACCCCGGCGATCCTCGCCGAGGCCGGTGTGCTCGGCCTCGTCGCCGGCGGCGCGCTCACCGAGCTGGGCCGCGCGCTCGCCCCGCTCGCCACCGGGCACGAGAGCACCCCGGCGGGGCCCGCGCCGGAGCACGCCCCCGACCTGGTGCGGGCCTCGGCCCTCGCCCTGTCTGGGGACGCCCCGGGCCGTCTCCCCCGGCCGGTGCCCGCCGATGATCGGGCCGGCCGGGCGTCAGGGACCGCCGCCCGGGCCGGGCGGGCGCGGTCCCGCCCCGTGGAGCCCGGGGCCGGTGGGCGGCTGATCCGCCTTCCCGGCGGCACGGCCGCCGGTGCCGCGCCCGCGGATCCGTTCGGTGCTGCGCGCGAGCTCGCGGGCCGCCTGGTGGGCGCCTCCTCCGCCGGCCGCGGCGGGCGGACCTGGGCGGTGATCGGCCGGATGGCGCGCCGGTTGCCCGTGGCCCAGCAATCGCTCCTCGGCCGCGTGGTCGACCACGACGGCCGGGCCCGGATCACCCTCACCGACGGGATGACCGCGACGATCAGCCGCGGTGAGCTGCGGGGCGGGGATGCTCGGCGCCTGGTGCGAGGAGACGGGCGGCTACCGCGAGTTCCCGCTGGGCGAGATCGCCTCGGTGGCCGGCGTGCCGTGACGGAGGACCGGCGCACCCGCCTCCATCACCGCGCCTCCGTCATCCGTGCGCACGCCGCGCGGCGGCGAGCCCCGCGCCCGGCGAGGGCGCTGACGACCTGCCCGAACAGGCTGGGCGGCGTGCGCGCCGCGCCCGGCGGGGCCGGCGCGCGGGCGTGCGCGCCCTCAGGTCGGACGACGGTCCTGACGATCACCGCCGCGCGGCCTAGGTAAAGGATGATTTACCTTTAGTTTGTGTCTGTTTGTTCCTTTTGCCGGTTCTTTGCCTATACTCGTGCCCCATATCCCCCAAATCGTTACAAACAGCCCAAATCGCACCGCCGCCCTCGGCAGTGTTCCGGCTGCGCTCTGTCCCCACGGCCGCATGAGCGCTGATCAGGCATGCTCTGCGCCCGCCCACGGCGCCCGGCATCGCGGCGTGGGCCACCCGGGCGGCGCTCGCGCTCCCCCGCGCGAACGGTGCGACCGACCGAGAGAAATCGCATGATCAAGCGCGCCTGCCTGGCTCTCCCCCCGGCACTCGCCTGCACCGCGATCGTGATCGGTGCCGCGATGCAGCACGACGCGGGGAGCCGCAGGACCATGACGCAGGCCGCAGGCCTGGCCGTACCGTCGCCCGCGCACCGGGCGCTCACCCCGCAGCCCGTCACTCCCCCGCCGGCGCCGCCGCGCCCCTCCGCCGCCGCGGCCTTCGCCGCCCCGAGCCCCGACACCCCGCCCGCCACCGCGACCACGCCGCCCCCCACGGCTCAGCCCGGCCCGTCCTCCCCGTCCTCCGCGGCCACGGCCGCGCCGTCCCCCGAGCCCACGCCGGCCGCGAGCGCGGAGCGAGCCGCCTCCGCCACACCCGGGCCCGAATCCCCCTCCCCCTCGCCCACGCCCACCCGCACCGGCCCGAAACTGCCGTCCGGTATCGCCACGGCCACGTCGTTCTGGGACGCGCAGACCGCCTCCGGCAAGCCCATGCGCTACCAGACCATCGCCAGCCCCTACTGGCCCCTCGGCACCAAGGTGCGGATCACCTACCGGGGCAAGAGCGTGATCGGGTTCGTCGAGGACTTCGGGCCCGCCGAATGGGCCGTCGCCCAGCACCGCGTGCCGGCGATCCTCGACCTCTCGGAGCTGATGATGGCCGACCTCACCGGGGTGCGGTCGAACGTCGTGCTCGTCCGGTTCGAGGTGCTCGAGTGGGGGTCGGGCCGGGTCTTCCGCAGATCAGGCACCGGTCACGACCTCGCCATGGGACGCTCGTGAGCGCTTCCCCGCGATGACGGCTCCCGTGCGGGTCCGCGTAAACTTCGAGCGTGGCCGAGCCGAAGTTCGAGATCCAGATGCTCCACGACCGTGTGATGGTCAAGGTCGATCGGGAGCCGGAAGAGCGGCGCAGCAGCTCGGGAATCGTGATCCCGGCGACGGTGAAGATGGCCAATCGCCTGGTCTGGGGCGAGGTATGCGGCACGGGGGCCAACGTCCGATCGGTCAAGCCCGGGGACAAGGTCCTGTTCAACCCCGAGGACCAGTACGAGGTTGAGGTCCAGGGACAGGTCTACCTGGTGCTGCGGGAGCGTGATTTACACGCCGTCGCCACCCAGCAGACCGACCATGGGACCGGCCTCTACCTCTGAGCCCAGGGAAGGTAGGCGAAGAGGGTGAGCGCCGCTTCGACCAGGTCGATCCCGGTGGTCAGCTTCACCGCCGCCCAGACGATGGCGCCGGCGCAGGTCAGGGTGAGCAGGCTCGCGACGATCCGGACGAACCAGTTCTGCCGCTGCAGCCAATCGGTCGCGGCCATGACCCTGGCCTTCGCGAACGCCAGCAGCCGGGAGGCCCAGGCGAACTCGGTGGCGAGGACGGCGAGCCCGGCGAACACGACCAGCCATCCCGGCCCGGGGAACGGCACCATGATCAAGCCGCCGATCACCATGATGCCGCCGAGCAGACCGATCGCGATCCGCAGCGTCATCCGGCCGGTCCGCCGGGCCCGGATGCGGTCGCGCCACACCCGGACCCGGTGCAGCACCCCGTGCCGGGTGTCGCGCCGGGTCTTCTGATCGTTTCCAGCCGCCACCACCGAGCGCATACCCCCAATCGCTGCCCAGGATAATCGGCGGCGGCATCTTCCCGCGGATCCGGCGGTGACCCGGGTGGGTCACGCGGATCCGGCGGCGATGCAGGCGGCGGTCTGCACGGCGATCTCCAGCTCCTCGTCGGTGGGGATCACCATGACCGCCACCTCGGCCCCCTCCGGGGAGATGAACCGGGGCTCCTTGGCCGGGGCGGCGTTGCGCACCGGGTCGATCTCGATGCCGAGCCGGGACAGGCCCTCCACGGCGAGCGCCCGGGTGCGCTGATCGTTCTCCCCCACGCCCGCGGTGAACACGACCGCGTCCACCCGGCCGAGCGCGGCGTAGTAGGCGCCGATGTAGCAGCGCACCCGGTAGGCGTACATCTCCATGGCGAGCCGGGCGTTCTCGTCGCCCGCGTCGGCGAGCCGCCACACGTCCCGCAGGTCGTTGGCCCCGCACAGGCCGAGCAGGCCGCTCTCCTTGTTGAGCGCCTCGTCGATCTCGGGGATGCCGAGCCCGGCGACCCGGTGGAGGTAGCCGGGGATGGCCGGGTCGATGTCGCCGGACCGGGTGCCCATCACCAGCCCGGCGAGCGGGGTGATGCCCATCGACGTGTCGATGCTGCGCCCGCCGCGCACCGCCGTGGCGCTCGCGCCGTTGCCCAGGTGCAGCACGATCGAGTTCACCTCGCCGTACGGCCGGCCGAGCAGCTCCGCGGCGCGGCGGGAGACGTAGGCGACCGAGATGCCGTGGAAACCGTACCGGCGCACCGCGTACTTGGCGGTCCACTCCCGCGGCACCGCGTAGGTGGCGGCGTGCCGGGGGATGGTCGCGTGGAACGCGGTGTCGAACACCGCGACGTGGGGCAGGTGCGGGAACGCGGACCGGGCGACCCGGATGCCCTCCAGGTTGGGGGGGTTGTGGAGCGGGGCGAGCGGGGCGAGCTCCTCGATCGTCTTCTCGACCTGCTCGTCGATGATCGTGGGCTGGATGAAGCGGGAGCCCCCGTGGACCACCCGGTGCCCCACGGCGACGACCTCGTCGAGCGGCGGGCCGTGCTCGGCGAACGCGGCGAGCACCGCCTTCAGCCCTTCCTCGTGGTCGGCGAGCCGGCACTCGACCCGGTGCGCGCCGTGGGTGAGCACGCTGGTCTCCTCGCCGATCCGCTCGGCGAGCCCGGTGACGAGCTTGCGCCGGGTCGCGACGTCGATGAGCTGGTACTTGATCGACGACGAGCCGGCGTTGATCACGAGGATCCGTCCGGTCACCGGGCGCCCTCCCGCTCCTGGGCCTGGATCGCGGTGATGGCGATCGTGTTGACGATGTCCTGCACGGTGGCGCCCCGGGACAGGTCGTTCACGGGCTTGCGCAGGCCCTGCAGCACCGGGCCGATCGCGACCGCCCCCGCGCTCCGCTGGACCGCCTTGTAGAGGTTGTTGCCCGTGTTGAGGTCGGGGACCACGAACACGGTGGCCCGGCCGGCGACCGGGCTGTCCGGCATCTTGGTCCGCGCCACGCTGGGCTCGGCCGCCGCGTCGTACTGGATCGGCCCCTCGACCGGGAGGTCCGGCCTGAGCCGCCGCACCAGCTCGGTGGCCCGGCGCACCTTCTCCACCTCGGGGCCGGAGCCGGAGTCGCCGGTGGAGTAGGAGAGCATCGCCACCCGCGGCTCGATGCCGAACCGCGCCGCGGTCTCGGCGGAGGAGATGGCGACGTCGGCGAGCTGCTCGGCGGTGGGGTCCGGCACGATTGCGCAGTCCCCGTAGACCAGGACCCGGTCGGCGAGGCACATGAAGAACACGCTCGACGCGATCGTCACCCCGGGCGCGGTCTTGATGATCTCGAAGGCGGGGCGGATGGTGTGCGCGGTGGTGTGGGCCGCACCGGAGACCATGCCGTCGGCGAGCCCGAGGTGGACCATGAGCGTGCCGAAGTAGGAGAGGTCGGTGACGATGTCGCGCGCCTGGTCCACGGTCACGCCCTTGTGCGCGCGCAGCCGCGCGTACTCCTGGGCGAACCGCTCACGGAGCTCCTCGTCGAACGGGCTCACCACCCGGGCCTCGTCGATGAGCAGGCCCATCTGGGCGGCGAGCTGGCGGATCTCCTGCTCGTCGCCGAGCAGGGTGAGGTCGGCGCAGCCCCGGCGCAGCACGATGTCGGCCGCGCGGAGGATCCGCGGCTCCGTGCCCTCGCACAGCACGATGTGGCGGCGGTCGGTCCGCGCCCGCTCCAGCAGATCGAACTCGAACATCAGCGGGGTGACCGCCTTGGCCTTGGTGATCCGCAGCGCGCGGAGCAGCGCCGCGGCGTCCACCCGTTCGGCGAACAGGCCGAGGGCCGTCTCGATCTTGCCGGTCGCGTCCGGGGTGAACTGCCCCTCGGCGGCGGAGAGCTTGGTCGACGTCTCGAACGTGCCGCCGTCGGTCGTGATGATCGGCAGCCGGACGTTCATGCCGTCGATCAGCTTGATCACCGCGTCGGGCAGGGGCAGCCCGCCGTTGAGGATGATCGCGGAGAGGGCCGGGAAGGTGGGCGCCCGGTGCGCGGCGATGAGCCCGGGGACGAGGGCGGCCGCCCGGTCGGCCGGGACGACGACGGCGGCGTCCTCGGTGAGCCGCTCGAGGATGTTCGGCAGCGACATCGCCCCGATCATGATCGCGCCGACCTCGCGCCCGAGCTGCTGCTCGTCCCCGCGGAGGAGCCGGCCGTCGCAGGCGGTCATGAGGTCGCGCACGGTCGGCGCCGACAGGCGCGGCACCTCGGGCAGGACGTAGGCGGAGCACCGGGTCTCGACCTCGCCGACCAGCTCAGGGGCGACCCGGGTGATGCAGGAGGCGAGCTCGGTGGCATGCCGTTCCTTGAGCACCCGGCGGGACATGTCGAGCGCGGCGACGATCTCGTCGGGCGTGCGGTTGAGACCGGTCACCACGTTGATCACGGGGGTGCCGAGGTTCGCCGCGAGGTCGGCGTTGAAGGTGAACTCGGTCGGGAAGCCGACGTCGGTGTAGTCACTGCCGATCACCACGACGGCGTCGCAGCGCGCGGCGAGCTCCCGGTAGCGGGCGATGATCTCCTCGGTGGCCGCCTCCGCGCTCGCGTGCACGTCCTCGTAGGTCACGCCCGCGCACATCGCGTACGGCAGCGCGATCCCGAACCTGGACCGGGCGGTGTTGATCAGGTTGTCCTCCCGGCCGGACCGGACCACCGGCCGGAACACGCCCACGGTCTCGACCTGGCGGGACAGCAGCTCGATCATGCCGAGGGCGATGGTGCCCTTGTTGCTCCTGGCGTCGCTCGCCGCGATGTATATCCCGATGGCCATCGTGCGCACAGCTCCCTGTCGGTGGCCGCATGCCGTCTCGCCGGTTGACAGGCTATGCGATGGAGTGCTCGCTCTCGATCGCGGGCAGACGGGAGCCGGCCCGGGTGCTCCCGGGCCGGCTCCGTGAGCTGGGGACGCCTCAGCGGGCGGTGGGGTTCCTCATCGGGCGGTGCACGTCACGGACGCCACCGTGGGGCCTGAGGACCCGGTGGTCCGGCCGAGGAACCCGAGGGTGGCGGACTGGCCGGGCGCGAGCGACCCGTTCCAGGATTCGTTGTCGAAGACGTGCCGTTCCCCGGACCTGGTGTACGTGGCGCCCCAGACCTGGTGGATCGGGTCATCGATCGCCTGGTCGCCGCTGAAGGTCAGCTCGACCCGCCATCCGCCGGTCGGCTCGGTTCCGGTGTTCGACACCGTGACCTCGCCCTGGAATCCGCCGGGCCAGGAGTTGACCTGCGCGTAGCGGGCCGTGCACGCCTTGCCGCCGCTCGGGGACGGGGACGGCGACGGGGACGCCGAGGGCGACGGGCTCGGTGAGCCGGACGGGCTCGGCGACGGCGAAGGGGAGGTCGACGGGGACGGCGACGGCGAGGGCGACGAGGACGGGGACGGCGACGGGGACGGCGCGCCGCCGGCCGGGTCACCGTAGAGGACCCCGCGGCCGTTGGTGCCGATGTACACCCGGCCGTAGATCCTCGGGTCCCCGGTGATCGCCTCACCCCAGTTGCCGTACTGGTGCTGATCGTCGTTGATCCGCACCCAGCTCTGCCCCGCGTCGTCGGAGCGGAACGCCCCGGTCACCCCGCCGATGGTGGCGACGGTGTAGAGCGCCGGGTAGTCCCGGCCCGGCGCGGCCTTGCCGAAGCCGATGCTCACCGCGTCCTCGACGGCCGCCACCTTGGTGAACGAAGCGCCCGAGTCGGTCGAGTGCCACAGCCCGCCCGGCCCGGCGAGCCAGATGTCGCCCTCCCGGCCGGGGACGGCCTTGAAGCGGACGTTGCCGGACGGCAGGCCGGTGGCCGGCGTGGCGCTGAAGGTCGCCCCGCCGTCGGTGCTCACGTAGAACCGGCCGTTGGCGAAGGCGTAGAACTTGAGCGGGTTGACCCGGTCCGACTTGACGATCGCGTTGGCCGGGACGCCGCTGGACGGGGTCCAGGAGTTGCCGAAGCCGACCGAGTAGACCACCGGCTGCCCGGGGTCGCCTGGCGCCCAGACGAACCGGCTGCCGTCGGCCGCGGCCGCGACGGTGCCGCCCTTGTTCACGCCGCCCGGCTCGGTGCCCTGGAACCAGTTCTTCCCGCCGTCGGTGGAGAACGCCACGTGGCTGTCGTTCGGCCGGTCGGCGTCGGTGAAGTCACCGGCCCGCACGATGATGTTCGGGCTGGCCTCGGCGTAGTCGAGCGAGGTCGTCGTGGTGAACACGGGCTGGGTGAAGATCATCGGCGGCACGGCGTCGAGGTCGTCGTGCCGGAAGCCGCCGAGGTCCCCCAGGCCGCTGATCAGGTGCGCGCCGCTGGGCGGGCTGATCAGGTCGAGGACCGCGGTCTCCTCCAGGCCCTTCACCATCGGCCGGATGGTGAACGTCTCGCCCCGGTCCCACTTGGTGAGCTCGGTGGTGCCGTAGATGGTGGCGCCGGTGCCGTACAACATCCGGTCGGAGTCGAACGGGTCGATCTCCACCGACTCCGTCATCCAGCCGAGCTTCGGGGCCACCTCGGGCGGGGCCGGGTTCGCGCCGAACGTCAGCCACGGCACCTCGGAGATGTCCATGGTGTAGCGGAAGGTCCGGTTCGGGTAGACCTCCCAGTCCCAGATCCGCGTCCAGGTCTCCCCGCTGTCCGTGCTGCGGAAGAAGATCACGTCGGGCCACCAGGCGATCTGGGTGGCGACCATGAGCGTGCCGGGGCGCTGCCGGTCGAGGGTGAGCCCGCTGTACCCGAAGTAGTTGTCCGGGCTGTCCGAGGGCACCGGGCTGACCCGCTTCCACTCGCCGGTCGCGGTGTCGTACCGCCACACGTCGCCCTTGCTCCCGTCGTACGGCCCGCCCGTGTCGCTCGTGGCGATGAACAGGTGGCCGTTGACGGTGTCGAGCACGCCCTTGTGCGCGATGTAGCCGGTCGGCTGCCCCGGGATCCGCTCCCAGGTGACGCCGCCGTCGGTGGTCCGGTAGACCGTGTTCTCCTTGTCGGCCACGCCCACGTAGATGGTCTGGGTGGGGTTGCCGGGGGTGCCGGTCCGCTTGTCGAACGTCACCCAGACCACGCCCTGGATGTCACCGTCGTACTCGCCGTCCCCGGCCCGGTAGTTCCCCGGGTTGGGGAAGCTGGTCACCTTGGACCAGGTGGCGCCGTAGTCGGTGCTCTTCCACAGCCCGTGGCCGCTGGGCGCGCCGAGGTAGAGGATGCTGTTCTTGTTGGGGTCGACCGCGAGGCGCTCGCCCATGCCCCGCCCGGGCATGTTGCCGCCGAGCTTGAACGGCAGCGGGCTCGCCTGCCAGGTCTCGCCGCGGTCGGTGGAGCGCAGGATCGCGCCGTTGTTCGGGTCCCAGCTGTTGGTGTACATCCCGACCGCCGCGTAGACCCGGTCGGGATCGACCGGGTCGGGGGCGATGCTGACGACGCCGTTCCAGCCCCACTTGTCCCAGCCGACCCAGTCGAGGAGCGGTTTCCAGCTCTGGGTCTCCGGGATCCAGCGGTAGGCGCCGCCGATGTCGGTGCGCGCGTAGATCAGGTCCTTTTCCGCCTGGCTGAAGATGATGCCGGGTACGAACCCACCCCCGGCGATCTGGACGTTCTTGAACTCGTAAGGGTCCGCGGCGACGGCGGAGACGGGTGCCGATCGCACCAGTGCCACCGCCATCGCCACGACGGCGATCGCGAGAACGCTGACGATTCTGCGCACGGACGGTTCCCTTCGGCGTGGACAACCGCCATGCACAGTCGCGGGAAGACCCCGACCGTCAACCGCCGACGTGCATGGAGCCGGACCAAACTTTCACATACCGAAGATCATTCGTCAACGGTTTCGGTCAGGACGGACCGGGCGATTCGCTCCGGCGCAGGACAACACCCTCGTAATGAATGCAATTCTGGAACATAATTCCACACATGATCAGCGCACTCGTGCTCGGCGGCGGCGGTGTCGCCGGCGTCGCTTGGGAGGCCGGCGTGGTGCACGGCCTCCGCCAGAAGGGGATCGACCTCGGAACCGCGGACCGGATCATCGGCACCTCGGCCGGTTCGGTCACCGGAACCCTCATCGCAACCGGAGCCGACCTCGAGGAGGCGATCGCCCGGCAGGCGGCGGGTGAGCCCGCGCGGCACGGCGACGGCGGCGGGAAGGTCGACATGGACGCGGTCATGGCGGCCTTCGCCGTGCTGTACGACGAGAGCCTGGAGCCGAAGGAGCGGCGCCGCAGGCTCGGGCAGATGGCGCTCGCCGCCCAGACCGGCATCACCCACGAACGGCTCAGGAAGCTCGGCGAGCACCTCCCGGTCAGGGAGTGGCCCGACCGCGAGCTGCTCATCACCGCGGTGGACGCCGAGACCGGCGAGTTCGTGGTCTGGCGCCGGGAGTCCGGCGTCCCGCTGGAGCTCGCCATCGCGTCGAGCTGCTGCGTGCCGATGGTGTTCCCGCCCATCGAGATCAACGGCCGGCGTTACGTCGACGGCGGGGTCCGGTCGTCCACCAACGCGGACCTCGCCGAGGGCGCCGAGGTCGTGGTGGTGCTCGAGCCGCTCGCCCACATGACCCCGCGCGCCACGCTGGAGAAGGAGCTGAGCCGGGTCGGGGCGGCGCGGCAGTACGTGATCGCCCCCGACGAGGCCGCGATCGAGGTGTTCGGCACCGACGTGCTCAGCCCGCACCTGTGGGAGCCCGCGTACCAGGCCGGGCTGGCTCAGGCGGCGAAGCTCGCCGAGCCGCTGCGCGAGGTGTGGACGGGCTGACGCGAGGCGCGACCGGCCGGCCGGCCCGTCCGGCGCGCGGTGACGGGGGCCGGCGGGCGGGCCGCGGCTCCGCCGGCCGGCGTGGCCGCAGCGGAGGGACGGCCGGCTCCTCCCCGGCCGGTGGGGCGTCGCCCGCGGCCGGGTCGGCGAGGTCCGCGCGGGTGACCACGACCGGCCGGACCAGGACGGCCGGGATCGACGCGGTCGTCCCGTTGGCGACGTAGGCCGTGCCGTGGGCGGTCCGGCCGGTGCCGAGCGCCACGGCGAGCCGGGCCGCGTGCTCCGCCTCGGCGGCGATGGGCCGGTGCACGGCGGCGGTCTGCCCGCCCTCCAGGATCCGCCGGATCGCCGCCGGATCGGCCCCTTCCGCGGTGAACGGGGTGCCCGGGCGGACTCCGGCGGCCCTCATGGCGGCCGCGACCGCGTCGGCCGCCCCGCCGTACCCGGCGCAGACCCCGATGACCCGCTCGGCGCCCACGCCGGCGATGGCGGTGCGCACCAGCTCGGCCACCCGGTCCGGGTTCCAGACGGCGATCTCCCGCCCGATGGCGATCCGGCCGTCGAGGACCTCGTGCACGCCCCGGCTCACCTCGGCCGCGCCCGGGTCGTCCGCCGGTCCGGTGACCAGGACGACCTCGCCCCGCCGGGGATCGCCCCCGGCGCGGATCGCCTCGAGCAGGGCCCGGCCGAGCTCCCGGCCGGCCTGCACCCGGTCGCCCGCCGCGTAGGCGTCGATCGGGCCGTTGGCCAGCCGGTCGTACGCGACGACCTTCGCGCCGGCGAGCTTCGCCTGCGCGACCGTGGGGGCGATGGCCCGCGGGTCCACGGCGCCGAGGATGAACACCCGCACGCCGCCGGCGAGCATCTCGGCCATCTGCCGCGCCTGTGCCGCGTGGTCGCCGCCCGCGTTGCCGTACACGACCTCGCACCGCGGGCAGAGGGACGCTATCGCCCGGGCGATGGCGGGGCGGTCGTGCGCCTCGTACCGCTCCGCGCGCCGGTCCGGGAGCAGCACGCCGATGCGGAACCCGTCCTCGATCGTGCCCACCGCGCCCGGTGCGGCGCCGGTCGCGCCGCATCCCAGAAGTGCCGCCAGGAGAACCAGGGAGACCCCTCCCGCCGTCAGCCGTCCCCCCACAGCACCCCCTTGAGCGCTGACAACATCTCCATTGCGGGCAATACCCGGACATTTCGTGCATAACGCCCGGGAATGCCTCGTAGGGGTGTGGCGTTAGGGGATTCTTGGTACCGGCGCATGCGGCGTCCCGGCGCCCGGCCGCGCCCGGATGCCGAAGGTCATCGCCGGTCGCGACAGCGTCTGACCTGGGCGATCGCGCCGGCCCGGAGCCGGAGGCGGAAGATCGTACCGGCGAGATCCACGCACCCGTTAGATTGTGAGAGACTCCTCCTTTGCGGGGCGGTAGCTCAGCCGGTCAGAGCATCGGACTCATAATCCGTGGGTCGTGGGTTCAAGTCCCACCCGCCCTACCACTCAGCGACCACGGGCCGGGCCGCCGGCCACGCCGGATCGCGTCCGCGGCCGGCGGCGGTCACACACCCGGAACGCCTTCCGCACGGTTCACGCCACGGCCGGTGACCGGGCCCAACGGCCGGCCACACACCTTTTCCTCACGTTCTCGCCGTGGCCGGTGACGGGATCCCCAGGGACCGCCCACACGAGATCACACTCTGCGGCCGGCGACGCCCGCACCCGGAACCCCCTTACGTTCTCGCAGCGGCCTTACGTTCTCACAGCGGCCCGGTGACGGGGTCCCCATGGCCGGCCACACAGGATCGCTGCGGCCGGTGACGCTCCACACCGCCGTGCCCCTGATCGCGCACACCGCGCTACCCCTTGACCTCCTCGGGGTCCGGTCGTCCACGGCCCGGTGAGCGGGCCGCCCACGGCGCTCCGTACCTGGCCTTGGTTACGGCCCCGGTCCGGCCACGCCCCGGACGGCACCGGCCGCCGCCTGTGCGCCGCGTACCGCCCTCGCCTCCCGCGCTCGGGCACCGCGGTACGGCCCGCCGCATGCCGTACCGGCCCGCGCGGCCGTGCATACGCGAGACCCCGGGGACGTCACGCGGCCTTCCCCGCATGCCATCCCCGGGGTCGATGTGGGGCCGGGGGCCCGCCGCTGACCCCGTACCGCCCCGGACGGGGCCGGTGCGGTGCGGCCGGGCCTCCGGCGGCGCCGCGGTCACGCCGCGGTGGGCGCGTGGGCGTCCTGCCAGGCCTGGTAGCCGCCGATCAGGTCGGAGACCCGCTCCCGGCCGGCGCGGCGGAGCAGGCTCGCCGCGGTCGACGAGCGCGACCCGCTCGCGCAGTAGACCACCACGGGACGATCGGCCGGCACCTCGTCGAGCCGCCGCGGCAGCTCGGCGAGCGGGATGGTGAGCGCGCCCTCGATCGCGCCGAGGGCCACCTCCCCCACGTTGCGCACGTCGAGCAGGACCGGGGGTTCCGCGTCCGCCAGCGCCTGCCGCAGCTCCTCGACCGTGACCCGCTCCGCCTGGGCGACCTCGCCCGGCACGGCGCGGAGCGCGGCCTCCGGCCGGCGCAGGTACCCGGTGACGGTGTCGAAGCCGATCCGGCCGAGCCGGGTGATCACCTCGAGCTCCCGGTTCTGCGGGGCGACGACGATGATCTCGCTGCCCGGCTCCACGACCATGCCCGCCCGCTCGGCGAAGCGCCCGTCCACGGGCACGTTGAGCGAGCCGCGCAGGTGGCCGCGGGCGAAGTCCTCCTCGGACCGGGCGTCGACGATGACCGCCCCGGCGTCGCGGCGGGCGAGGAACTCCTCGATCCCGAGCGGCCGGGCGTGCGCGTCGACGTCGAGCAGGTCGTGGTTCTTGCGGTTGAGCACGGCGTCGTACACGAAGTAGCCGGGCGCGGACGGCTGGCCCTCGGTGACGAGGGCCACGAACTCGTCCTCGCTCATCGGCGCGCACGCGTAGTTGGTGCGCCGCTGCTCGCCGATGGTCGACTGCAGCTCGGCGGAGAGGTTCTTGCCGCAGGCCGAGCCGGCGCCGTGCGCGGGGAACACCCGGACCTCGTCCGGCAGCTCCATGAGCCGGCGCACGCTCCGGTAGAGCATCCGGCCGAGCTCGTCGGCGGTCTTGCCGAGCGAGGCGAGCAGGTCGGGGCGGCCCACGTCGCCGATGAAGAGCGTGTCGCCGGTCAGCACGCCGTACGGCACGGCGTCATCGGCGTGCTCGTAGACCAGGATGCTGATCGACTCGGGGGTGTGCCCGGGCGTCTCCATGATCTCCAGGACGACGTCGCCGAGCTCGATCCGCTCGCCGTCGGCGAGCCGGCGGATCGGGTACTCGGCCTCGGCCTTGCTCCCGTACCCGATCCAGGCGCCGGTGCGCGCGGCCATCTCCAGGTGGCCGGCGATGAAGTCCGCGTGGAAGTGGGTGTTGATCACCCCTTCGATCCGGAGACCGTGCGCCTCGGCGTCGGCGACGTACTCGGAGATGTCCCGCCTGGGGTCCACGATCACGGCGCGGCCGGTCGTCTCGTCCCCGATCAGGTACGACGCGTGGGACAGGCACTCGAGGTAGTACTGGATGAACTTCATCTCACCCTCCTTGCAAGATACCCCTGGGGGTATTAAGAGCTCAGATGACGGCCGGGGTACGGCGGGCGTGCGCCGGCGTCGGCCGTCGGTCCGCCGGCGCCCGGCCCCGTCAGCCCTGCGCCGGCTGCGCGGCCATCCGGCGGCGGACCTCGTCCATGTCGAGCGCCCGCACCTGGGCGATGAGCTGCTCGAGCGCGGCCTCGGGAAGCGCCCCCGCCTGCGCGAAGACCACGATGCCGTCCCGGATCGCCATCAGCGTGGGGATCGCGCTGATGCCGTAGGCGGCGGCGAGCTGCGGCTGCTCCTCGGTGTTGACCTTCCCGAACACGATGTCCGGGTGGCGGCCGGCGGCAGCCTCGAAGATCGGGCCGAACAGCCGGCACGGGCCGCACCACGGAGCCCAGAAGTCCACGAGCACGATGCCGTCCGACTGGACCGTCGTGCTCCAGTTGTCCTTGGTCAGGTCGACGAGCATGTTCCTTCCTCCGATCGGGGTCTCACCCGCCGCCGGGGTCCGGTGACTCCGCCGCGGGCCTGGGCCGGGCACCGCCGCGCCGGTGCCGCAGGATCGCGTGGGCGACGGCCGCCAGGGCCACCGTGGCGGTGAGCAGCCCGGCGGCGGCCTGCGCCGAGCCGGGGAGCGCCGACGGCGCCTGCTGCGCGAGGACGACCGCGCCCATCACCAGCACGAACCATCCGAAGGCCTTACGCAGCCGGTCGGCCCGCACCCGCCCGGCGAGACGGCCGCCGAGCAGCCCGCCGAGCACGGCCGCCGCGGTGACCGCCAGGGCCAGCGCCCAGTCGATCTCGACGCCGTGCAGGTAGCCGGCGAGCCCGGCGTACGACTTCATCGCGATGACGATCAGCGAGGTGCCCACGGCGACGTCCATGGGCAGGCCGCCCAGCAGCACCAGCGCGGGGACCACGAGGAACCCGCCGCCGGCCCCGACCAGCCCGGTGACCACGCCGACCACCACCCCTTCGGCGATCACGTGCCCGATCCGCCGCTTCCGGGCGGACCGCGCCGCGGGCGCCCTCCGCCCGCGGATCATCGCGACCGCCGTCGCCACCATCATCAAGGCGAACCCGGCGAGAAGCCATGCCTCGGGCAGGTGTGGCCCGATCAGGCCCCCGGCGTACGCGCCGGCCATGCCGGCGGCGCCGAACACCAGGCCGGTCCCCCACCGGATCCGCCCCGCCCTGGCGTGGCCGATCGCGCTTACCGTGCTGGTGACCGCCACCACGAAGAGCGAGGTCGCGATCGCGGCCTTCGGCGGCACCCCGGCGAGGTAGACGAGCAGCGGAACGGTGAGGATCGATCCCCCGCCGCCGAAGAGGCCGAGGGTGACGCCGACCGCCACGGCGGCGGCGAGCGCCAGCGCGATCATCCCGCCACCTCCCTATATACCCGGTGGGGTATGCGGGAGGCACACGCCGGCCCGGCCGTACGGCACGGCGGCATCGCGGTCAGCCCTTCGCCCGGGCGGGCCGGCGCATGGCGGCGAGCGCCCGCTCGGGGTCGACCGCGGGCCCGCGGTTGTACGGCAGCTTGGCGAGCAGCATGCCGAGCAGGCAGGTGTCGGTGAGCGCGGCCACGGTGAGGCCCGCGCCGATGAGGGCGGCCACGACCCGCGCCCCCGGCAGCCACAGGTCGGCCACGATGGACACGAGCACGATCCCGCCGGCGACCAGCCGCACCTGGCGCTCGAGGCTCCAGCGCGGCTTGCCGCGGATCACCGGCCCACCCGCGGCGATCCACGCGTTCATCCCGCCCTCGAGCACCACGGCACCGGGCAGCCCCGCGCCGCAGAGCTTCTCCCGCGCCTTCCCGGCCCGGCCGCCGGACTGGCAGACCAGCAGCAGCGTGCCGCCCGCGTCCTTGACGATCCGCTGCAGATGGGCGTCGACCTGGTCGAGCGGCAGGTTGATCGCGCCCTCGATGTGCGCGGTCTCGAACTCCCGCGGGGTGCGCACGTCGACGACGAGCACGTCCGGGTTGGACGCGATCAGGGAACGCGCGGTGACGGCGTCGATGGTGGACGGCGGACGATCCTCGGTCATCGGTCTCCCTCGCTTTCTCCTCGCGCGCGGGCCCCGGTTCCCGGCGAGGCCCGGCCCGCGCCGGCCACGGGTCGGCCGGCCGGTCGGCGGCATATACCCCTGGGGGTATATTCGAGCGATGAAAAAGGCCGTACCGCTCGGCGGCGGGATCGGGCTACGCCAGCGCCAGGAAGAGCTTCTCCAGCTCGGCCTCGCTGATCGGGGCCTCCTCCCCGCGCTCCCGCGCGGCGTGGCAGTACCGCAGGCCGCTCGCGACCAGCTTGAAGCCGGCCCGGTCCAGCGCCTTGGACACCGCGGCGAGCTGGGTCAGCACCTTGACGCAGTCCTCCCCCGCCTCGATCATGCTGATCACCCCGGCGAGCTGCCCGTGCGCGCGCCGCAGGCGGGTGAGCGCGTCGCCCACCATGGCCTCGTTCATCCTCATGCCCGTCAATATACCCCCAGGGGTATAGAACGGCAAAGCCGGCGGATCCCGGGACGGCCGGGCGCGGCCAGGCCGGGCCGTACGCGGGCTCACCGGCCGGTCAGCCGGGACGCCGCCGGCGGCGCAGCTCCGCCTCGTACAGGTGGCGGCGCCCACCGGCGAGCCGCTCCCGCACCTGGCGCTCCAGGTCTTGGAACACCGCGTAGTACCCGTCGTCGTACTCCTCCACGAGCTGGTACGTCCACCGGCCGGCGATCACATCGCGGCCGATCAGCTCGCGCTCGATCCGGGCGGCCCACTCCTCGTGCCCGGCGAGGCGGAGCAGCGCGACGGTGTTGTCGAGCTCGAAGTCGGCCGTCCCGGTGAGCTGGTGGAACGCGTACAGGTGCCCGCGCGCCCGGTGGACGGTCTCCAGCGCCTTGCTGAAGCTGCCCAGCGCGTCGACGGTGACGTCGTCGAGTCCGGCGGGCCGCCGATGGTCCGGTCCGGACATGCCTTCGGGTTCTCGCATGCCCGACCGTTACCCGCCCCGGGCCGCGGTGATGTCCCGCACCCCACCTCCATCGGGGCGAGTGATGTCCCGCCTCCCGCCCCGCCACCGCGCGCCGCCCGGCCCACGCCGGACTCCCGCGGTGCGCGGCGGCTCATTCTTGACCGATCGTTCTGGAAAGTGTTACCGTCACGGCATGGCGAGGAGCAAGGAGTTCGACCCGGAGGCCGCGCTCGACGCCGCGCTGGAGCTGTTCTGGGAGCGCGGGTACGAGGCGACCAGCATGGCCGACCTGGTCGAGCACCTGGGGGTGGCGCGGGCCAGCCTGTACGCCACCTTCGGCGGCAAGCACGACCTGTACCTGGCCGCGCTCAACCGCTACCTGCGGACGCGCTCCCCGAACCCGATCGAGGCGCTCTCCCAGCCCGGGCCGGCGCTGCCCGCCATCCGGGCCCTGGTCGAGCTGTACGCCGAGGAGGGCATCGCCGACTCCCGGCGGCGGGGCTGCATGATCGTCAACGCCGCGGCCGAGCTGCTGCCGAAGGATCCGAGCGTGACCCGGTTCGTCGAGTCGAGCTGGGCGGCGCTGGAGGCCGCGCTGACCTCGGCGCTCTTCCGCGCCAAGGCCCAGGGGGAGCTCGGCCCGGACAGCGACCCGGTGGCGCTGGGCCGCTTCCTCCTCGTGGTGCTCCAAGGGCTGCGGATCATGGCGAAGGGCTCCCCCGACCCGGCCCGGCTGCGGGACGCGGCCGCGCAGGCGCTGCGCCTGCTCGGCTAGCCACCTCTCGCCTTGCTCATGCTCATCCATCCCTTCTTTGTGCGCTGATTCTGGAATGAACTGTCGGGTAACTTAGGGGGCCGACATGACCCCGGTGACCACCGGCGATCGGGCCCGCCGCGCCGTCCTCCCGCTGCTCGGCGCGGTGCAGGTCGCGCTGATCGCCGCGATCACCCTGCTCGCCGTCCCGCTCCCCGCGATCCAGCGCGAGTTCGGCCTCACCCAGGGTGGGCTCGCCATGCTCAGCTCCGCCTACGGCCTGGCGTTCGGCGGCCTGCTGCTCCTCGGCGGCAGGCTCACCGACCTGCGCGGCCCGCACCGCACGCTCCGCACCGGCCTGATCCTCTTCGGCGTGGCCGGGGTCGCCGGGGCGCTCGCCCCGGCCTATCCGGTGCTGCTCGCCGCCCGGTTCGCCCAGGGCGCCGGGGCCGCGCTCGCCGCGCCCGCCGCCCTGGCGCTGGTCACCCGCGTCCACCCGGAGGGGCCGGAGCGGGCCCGGGCGCTCGCCGTGTGGGGCACGCTCTCGGTGAGCGGCGCGGTCGGCGGCAGCCTGCTCTCCGGCCTGGTCGCGAGCCTCGGGTCGTGGCGCTGGTGCCTGCTCATCCCGGTCGCGGTCGCCGCCGCCGGGACGCTGTCCCGGTCCCTCCGCCGCGCCGGCGCCCGCGCTGCGGGCTCCCCCGGCACCGCTCGCCCCGACGCGGCCGCGGGCGGCCGGGAGCGGCTCGACCTGCCCGGGGCGCTGCTCGGCACCGGCGGGCTCATCCTGCTCGGCCACGGCCTGCTCACCGCCCCCGGCCCCGCCCCGGCCGCCGCCGGGCTCGCCCTGCTCGCCGCCTTCGCGGCCGTGGAGTTGCGTACGGCCCGGCCGCTGCTGCCCCCGCGCATGCTCGTGGACCGCGCCCGCCGCGTCGCCCTGCCGGTGATCCTGCTCACCGCGGCGGCGAGCGCGGCGACCATGTTCTTCCTCTCGCTCTACTTCCAGCAGGTCCGCGGCCTGTCGGCGGCGCAGACCAGCGCCGCGTTCCTGCCCAACCTGCTCGTCGTCGGCATGGGCCCGGTGGCCGCCCGGGTCATCGGCCGGTTCGGGCCGCGCGCCGCCACCGTCGCCGGGCTGCTGATCGCCGCCGCCGCGATGCCGCCGCTCGCCCTCCTCGCCCCGGACACGCCGTGGCCCGCGATCGTGCTCACCGCGCTCCCGCTGTTCGCCGCCGGATCCGGGCTCGCCCTCGCCGGGGCGACGGTCATCGGGATGTCCGGCACCCCGCCGCACCGGGCCGGGATCGCCGGCGGGCTGATCAACACCGCGATGGAGGTGGGGCCGACCGTGGGGCTCGCCGTACTGGTGGCGATCGCCTCGGCCCGCACCGCCGCGCTGGGCTGCCCGGGCGGGGTCACCGGCGGGTGCACCGGGGCCGTCTCCCCGGCGGCCGCCGTGACGGGCGGCTACGCGCTCGCCTTCGGGGTGGCCGGCGCCGCCTTCCTCCTCACCGCGGCGTTCGCCGCCATCGCCACGCGCACCGACACGCACCGCAAGGAGGCCTGATCATGAGGTTCACCGACAAGATCGTCCTGGTCACCGGGGGCGGGACCGGCGCGGGCCGGGTCGTCGCCCGGGACTTCGCCCGGGAGGGCGCCACCGTGATCGTCGCCGGGCGGACCGCGGAGACGCTCGGCGGGACCGTCACGACCATCGAGGCCGAGGGCGGCCGGGCCGAGGCGATCACCGCCGACGTGCGCCGGGCCGGGGACGTCGCCGCCCTCGTCGACCGGATCGTCGCGCGGTACGGCCGGCTCGACGTCGCCGTGAACAACGCGGGCGTGCTGTTCGCCGGCCCGGTGGCCGAGATGCCGGAGGAGGACTGGCGGGCGGTGTTCGACACCAACGTGCACGGCGTCTTCCTCTGCATGAAGTACGAGATCGCCGCGATGCGCGCCCAGCCCGGCGGCGGGACGATCGTCAACGTCAGCTCGGTCGTCGGCCCGTACCTGCGGGTGGCCGGCCTCGCCGCGTACGGCGCCGCCAAGGCGGCCGTGAGCGCCCTCACCCGCACCGCGGCGCTCGAGTGCATCCGCGACGGGGTGCGGATCAACGCGGTCACACCGGGCCCGCTCGACACCCCGATGTCGCTGCGCCCCGGCGAGACCGAGGCGGACCGCGCGGCCCGCGTCAAGGGCGAGCTGCCCGCCGGGCGCGTGGGCTCGCTCGCCGAGTTCTCCGCCGCGGTCCGCTTCCTGGCCTCGGAGGAGTCCGCGTTCACCGTGGGCCAGGACCTCGTGCTCGACGGCGGCGCCACCGCCTGAGCGTCCGCCTCCCCAGCCGCCTCCCCAAGACACCGATCACCCGCGACCCGGCGGTCACGGCACGCGGCCTTCTCCGGCAGGTGGCGCGCCCAAGGGCTTCTCCCACGGTGGCGCGCACTCCAATGGACGTGCCCGCGCCGCCCGCCGGGCCTCCCCGGCGCGCACCCGCGGAGCCCGCCTCGCGCCCGGCCGCCCACCCGCGCAGGCCACGGCGCGCCGGTGCGCGGCGCCGGCGGCGCATGACATCCCCCGCCCACCGCGGCCCATGCCGGGGGCGGCCGCGGTGGGCGGGCGCGCCGGGCATGCCGCTCCCACCTGACTTCCGCCACGCCCCTGATGGCTCACCGCCCGGGAGAAGACCGGCTCCCACTCCCCCTGATCCGGCACACCGTCGCCACGGCCGGACCCGGCCCGCCGTACCGGACGACGCGGCCCGCTGAGCAGGTACGAGCCGGGGCGGACCGTCACGTCCCGCAGGCCGGATCGCCCCCTGCCGACCGGCCGCGCGAGCCAGGGAACCGCAGACCGCGCGGCCGCGGCGATCACAGGTCCGCCGTTGACGGGCCGGTTCCTTATCTCTATGGTTCATTACATAAGTAATGAACCCACTAAGTAGGTGCCATGCTCGACGACCGGAGCCCCATCTATCGGCAGATCGCCGACCGGATCAAAGCCGAGATCATGAGCGGGGCGCTCAAGGGCGACGAGAAGGTCATGTCGACCAACCAGTACGCGGCCCTCTACCGGATCAACCCGGCCACGGCGGCCAAGGCGTTCCAGCAGCTGGTCGACGAAGGCGTCCTCTACAAGAAGCGAGGGATCGGCATGTTCGTCAGCCCGGACGCGCGCGAAAGGCTCAGGGCCAAGCGCAGGGAGACCTTCTTCACCGAGGTCGTGGACCCCATGGTCGCCGAGGCCAAGGCCGTCGGCATCCCCCTCCGCGACATCATCCGGCGCATCGAGGAACTGGAGGACTCGTGAGGATCGAGCTCGAGGACCTGGTCCTCCGCTACGGCGACGTCACCGCCCTCGACGGCATCACCCTCACCCTCGAGGAAGGCAAGATCTACGGGCTTCTCGGCCGCAACGGCTCGGGCAAGACCAGCCTGATGTCGGTGCTCGCCGCCTTCCGCAAGCAGACCTCCGGGCAGGTCCGGATCGACGGGGAGCCGGTGTTCGAGAACGCCCGGGTCACCTCGCGGATCAGCCTCACCCGGGAGACCGGCGAGACCGTCACCATCGGCACGGGCGAGGAGGCACTGTCCTATGCCGAGGTGCTGCGCCCGAACTGGGACGGCGAATTCGCGCGCTCGCTCCTGGACCTGTTCAAGATCAACCCGAAGATGAGCGTCAAGAACATGTCCAGGGGGCAGCGCTCGGCGATGGGGATCGTCGTCGGCCTCGCCTCACGGGCGCCGCTCACCATGTTCGACGAGGCGCACCTCGGCCTCGACGCCCCCTCCCGGCAGCTCTTCTATGAGCAGCTCCTCGCCGACTACCTGGCCCACCCGCGCACGATCATCATGTCCACGCACCTCATCGATGAGGTCAGCTGGCTCTTCGAAGAGGTCGTGATCATCCATCAGGGGCGGCTGGTCATCCACGAAGAGCGGGACACGCTGCTGTCCAAGGGCACCTCCGTCACCGGCCCCGCCGCCCTGGTGGACGGCTTCACCGCCGGCATGCAGGTGCTCGGCAGCCGTTCCCTCGGGCCGACCAAGTCCGTCACCGTCTACGGCGAGCTCGACGACGCCCGGCGCCGCAAGGCCCAGGAGTCCGGCCTGGAGCTCGGCCCCGTTCCCCTGCAGGACCTGTTCACCCACCTCACCGCCGACGGAGCATCCTGATGAAGTTACGGATTCTGCTCGCGAACTGCGCCTTCGCGTTCCTGGTGTGGGTCGCGTTCTGGGCGCTCGTGACCGCGATCACGGTCGTGCTCGGGCTGACCGGCCGGCTCACCCAGAGCGCCTGGGAGGTCGCCGCGCAGCTCGCCAACTGGTACGCGCTGTTCGTCGGCGTCGCCCTGATCCACGAGTACATGCCGCTGTACCTCGGGCACGGCCGGACCCGGCGCCAGTTCGCCGCCGAGGGCGCGGTCACCATCGCCCTCTTCGCCCCGTTCCTCGCCGCCCTGCTGGTGATCTCCTTCCTGCTGGAGAGCGTCCTGTACGGCATGGCGGACTGGCCCCATGCCCTGGGGCGGGCCCACATGTTCACCGAGCCCACCCAGGTGCCGCTGGTGTTCGCCGAGCACCTGATCAAGTTCCTGGCCTGGACCACCGCGGGCGCGTTCATGGGCGCGGCCTTCTACCGCTTCCGCGGCAACGGCATCCTGTCGATCCCGGTCGGGGTGGCGATGATCGCCTTCGCGCACGGGGCGATGGGCGTCGATCCGTGGGGGCAGTTCCTGGTGGGCTGGCTCAGAGTCCTGGACCGGTTCCGCTTCGACCTGCCTGATACCGCGTGGATGCCCGCCGTGGGAGGAGCCGGGGTCTTCCTCATCGGGCTCCTGCTCACCTGGCCGATCATCCGCGACGTCCCCCTGCGCAACCAGACCGCCTGAGCCATCGGCGCCCGCCGAGCGGCTCGGCCGCAGGCCGTGGCGCAGCACGTGACCGGGTGCGGCTCGGACTCCGTTCGGGCCGCACGCTCCTGTGAACGTTCGGGCCGCACGCTCCTGTGAATCGGCCAGGACCGGCCGGGCCGTCCCAGAGAGCCGGCCTCGGCCTATCCGCCGCTCGCGCCCCCGGGCAGCGCCCGGCCCGGGCGGCGCGACCGGGTCCGGGCCTCACCCCCGGGCGGTGAAGATGATCTCGACGCGCCGGTTCTTGGCCCGGTTCTTCTCCACGGGCCGCCCCTTGATGAAGTTGGGCACCTTGGGCCGGCTCTCGCCGTACCCCTTGGCCTGCAGGGTGACGTTCATGCCCGCGAGCTCCCGCTCGAGCACCCGCCGTACCGCCTCGGCGCGCCGGCGCGAGAGCGCCAGGTTATAGGCGTCGCTGCCCTGGTCGTCGGTGTGCCCCTCGACCCGGATCAGGCCGCCGGCGCCGTCGGACTTGATCTTCTCGGCGATCTCCCGCAGGCGCTGCCGGGCCTTGGCCGTGAGCGTGGCCTTGTCCAAGGGGAACAGCACGTCGGCGGTGAGCGCCAGGGTGATCTGCTCGCCCTGCTTCTCCTCGCTCTCCGTCCCGTCGAGCGACTCGACCTCGGCGATCACGTCCTCGACGGGGGTGATGAGGTCCTCCACGGGCATGACCGCGTCCTCGGGCACGGGCGTGGGGGCCGCCCGATCCGCCCAGGCGGAGGCGGGGGCGGCCATGACGGCGAGCGCGAGGATCAGGGCCGCGAACCGCTCACGAGATCGGGACATCGGTGAACACACCCAGCGCCTTCATCTCCACGTCGACCTTGGTGACCTCGGGCGGCGGGGAGCCGAACACCGCGTACAGGTGGAGGACCTCCCCGGGGTGGGTCTCGATGTCGTAGTCGGAGCAGACGCACTGGTAGTTCGGGTACTCCCCGGTGCGCGCGACCCGGTACCGCTTGCCGTTGACCCGGTCGATCAGGCTGACGCCCGCGACCGTCAGGCCGAGGTTCGCGTTGATGTCGCCCAGCTTGCTGGACATGTCCCACGACCGGTCGCCGGTGTTGGTCACCGTCCAGCTCAGCGTGGTGAGCTTGCCCTCCCGCTTGAGGCCGGTGATCTCCACCCGCAGCTCGGTCTTGCCGGTCGAGATGGTGCGGGTGGCGAGCACCCGGTCCGGTGGCGCGCTCCGCCGGTCGGCCGGGGCCTCGTCCTGCGAGGCGGCGGTGGCGCTCGTCCCCTGCTTCTGGGCGGGCCGTTCCGCGGCGCTCGTGTCGTCTCCTCCCGGTAACCCGAGCGCCCCGCACCCGGCCAGCAGGAGCGCGAGGACCGATCCGGTCACCAGCGGCATGATCGTGGTTCGTCTCACCGTCCACCTCTGACCGTCTCGACTCGATCACGCGGCCCGGGGTTCGCGGGGTTCCGTGCCACGCGGCGGGCCGCGGTCCGGCTGCACCACACCGGCGATGCGGTACAAGCATGGGAATCTACCGTCGGCCCATGGCGCCATGACAAATCGGGGTCTACCGGAGAAAAGGTTGCCTTGACAGGAGACCGCCGACGCCACGGTGCCGGACCGCCCGCGCCACGGCACGGCTCCGCCGGCCGGCCCAGGCCGCCGGCTCCACCCGGCGTCGCGGGCCATCGGCATCCCGCGAGGGCTCGGCCACCCGGCCGGCGCGGTGCACCGGACCGGATGCCCCGCTCGAGATCGGTGCGCCGCGCAGATCCCATCGACCGCACCGCGCGACGCGGGCGGGTCACCAGCGCACCCACACCAAGGCCTCCAGACCGGGGACGAACTCGATCTCCCGCCAGCCGAACAGGTTCTCCCCCAGCCGCGCCCGGTGCACGGTGAGCGAATCCACGCCGACCGGCTCACCGGACATCTCGCGGGAGCCCAGCAGGGTGATTTCCACGTCTTCGAATTCCTCGTCGAAGGAGCGGTACCTCCGGCCCAGCCGTACCACCGTGTCGTAGCAGCTGGATTCGCCGTAGTGCTCGGCCAGCCGGCGCGCTTCGTCCTCGGGCATGACCCGGCACACTTTCGAGGCGGCGCCCTGGGTGATTTCCACCAGCATTGATCGGGCCATTCTCACTTCGTACGGCTCCGGATTCGCCGTCTTCCACGCGGTCTCGAATCCGTTCACCGTGATCAGGCCCACGAGCGCCCAGATCGCCACCCCTTTGGCGATGCCCTTGACCCGGCGCGGCCCGTTGATCAGCCGCCGGATGCCGACGACGGTGATGGCCGCCCAGGCGATCAGCAGCGGCCAGCGGAGGACGTAGACCAGAAAAGGAACGCCGGCAGCAGGTGGAGCAGGAGGACCGGGATGAACATGAGGACGAGGAGGAACCCGAGCCCTTCCCCGGCCGCACCGCCTCCCGCGGCCCCCGCCGCGCGCCAGGACACCCCCGGCGGTGGCGGCTTGTACGGGTCGCGTTCTCCCCGGGGAGGGCCGTCAAAGGGAACGCGGTCGCTCCGGGTCCAGCCCCATTTGTCATCGTTGACGCGATCGGTCCAAGACGAACCGTCCCAGAACCGCTTCTCTCCGCGGCTATCGGTGTACCACCCGGGTTCCTTCCCCATGGCGTCTCCCCTTTCGATGCATGACCGGAGAACGGGCACCGATAAGGGAATGCGGACGGGCAACCGGGTGGTGTGGACCGATTCATGAGGTCACCCGGAGAACCGGCCTCCGCGAGTTCGCCCCTCGGCACCCTGTGGGGTCCGACGGCGGAAACCGTCTCCGGGTTCGCACCGTTTCACCGGCGAAATCACCGCGAAATAAGGTGAAGAACCACAAGTGCGATGAAAGACCGGCGGCGCAGCGGCGGGCCACCGGCGTATTGCCGTGCCGTCCTGGCCCGGTCTCCGTGCCGGCCGGGTCCCGGTCGGCACGGATCGGGTCGTGGCCTGCCGCGCGATGAGGCATGCCCGCCCGGCGAACGGCGGCATGGTGACTCACCGGACGAGGGCGATGCGCCGCCCTTCTCCGCCGCCGGGCGGGCACACGGCATCACCCGTCCGCCGCGCGGCGGTACCGCTCGACCTCCGTCCACGGGGCGACCATGCCACCGAGGCAGCGTTCGAAGAGCTCGGCCTGCCGGAGGTAGACCTCCCGGTCCGGGCCCGGGTGGACGCACAGATCCTCACCGGCCGCCCAGGACCCGCGGTCGTGGCCGAGCGCCTCGGGCAGCAGGGAGGCGACACCCCGCGCGCCGAGCTCGCTGGTGAGCTGGCGCAGCACCGGCCTGCCCAGCACGTCGGCGAAGATCTGCGCCCACACCTCGGAGCGGGCCCCGCCACCGGCGAGCCGCCACGGCCGGTCGGCGATGCCGGCCCCGCTGGCGAGCACCCGGTCGAGCTGCATGCGGTGGTACTGGGCGACGCCCTCGATCACGGCCCGGGTGAGGTGGCCCCGCCGGTGCAGGGCGGAGATGCCGAGGAAGGTCCCCGAGGCCTCCGGGTGCTCCGGCGCCCCGTTGACGAACGGGAAGAACAGCAGGCCTTCGGCGCCCGGGGGGACGGCCGCGGCCTCGCGCAGCAGCTCCGCCGCGGGCACGCCGGCGTCGCCGTGCGGCGCCGCGGCGCACGCGAGCCACTCGAGGTTGGCGGCCGAGGTCGGGGCGACCTCCATGGCGAGCATGGTGCCCGGGTCGGGCATGAGCGCGCTCAGCGTCACCTCAGGCGCCGGGGTGCGGGCCGGGACCACGACGCCGTTGATGGCCCAGGTCCCGACGATGATGGTCACCTCGCCGAGCCCGCGGCCGCCCGCGCCGAGGGTGGCGGCGACGCAGTCCATGCACCCGGCGATCACCGGGAGCCCTTCGGGCAGCCCGGTGCGGGCGGCCGCCCGGGCGCTCAGCCCGGCGACCACCTCCCCGGACTGGCGCAGCGCCGGGAACCGCTCCAGGTCGCCCGCGGGCAGCCCGACAAGCTCCAGCGCGGTGGGGCTGTAGGCCCGGGTGTCGAGGGCGACCATGCCGAACGCGCTCGCGTCACTGTAGTCGGCGCTGGGAACACCGGTGAGCTGGGCGGTCACCCAATCCTTGCAGGAGAGCACCCAGCGGGTCGCGGCGTACGCCTCCGGCGCGTGGTCGTGGAGCCAGCGGAGCAGCACCGCGGGCTGCGCGGCCCAGGGAATGGAGCCGGTCTCCAGGGCGAGCCGCCGGGCCGCCTCGGCGGGGATCGCGTCCACGATGGGCTGGGCCCGGCTGTCCGACGAGGCGATGGCCGGGCCGACGGGCCGCAGCTCGGCGTCGACCGGGTAGATCCCGTTACCGTGCCCGGCCACGCCGATGCCGGCCGGGGCGTACCCCTCGGCGGCGAGCCGGCCGGCGAGCTCCCCGAGCAGCGACAGGACCGTTTCGGCGAGCCCGTCCATGTCGACGTCGTGCCGGTGCGCGGTCACGCTGGTGCGGGGTGTCCGCGCGTGGACGACGGCGATCTCGCGGCCCGCCGGGTCGAAGGCCGCCGCCTTGGTGGCGGTGAGCCCGACGTCCACCCCGATGTAACAGACGGCCGTCACGAGAACCTCCCTTCACCGCGCTTTCCCGTCTGCGCGGCGAGCACGCGGGGCCGGTACCGCCGCCGCACCTCCGCCTCGTATGCGGCGATCTCGGCCTGGGCCCGCTCTTCGTCCCAGCCCAGATGCCGGACCGCCACCTCGGCGCAGGCCCGGGCGGCGGAGAGGCCCATGTCGGGGCCGAGCCCGATGAGGGTGCGGCGGAGCAGGATGTCGCCGAGGGTCACGGCCTTCTCCTCCCGGGCGGCCAGCACCACCTCGGCCGCGAGCGCGCCGGTCTCCTCGTCGACCACCTCGGCGAGGTCAGGGTGGGACGCGGCGAGGTCGAGCACCCGGCGGGCGCGCACCCCGTAGATGTCGAGGAGCCGCGTCGACTGCACCCTGGTGAGCGGCGACCAGCGCACGAAATCGCGGGCGAACGCCTTCCAATCGGCGACCTCGGCGCCGGGGAGCGGCCGCCGCCGGGTGACGCAGCGCCGCCGTCCCCGGCCGAGCACCCGGAGCACCGCATCGGTGACGTCCTCACCGAGCGCGCGGTGCGTGGTGAGCTTGCCGCCGATCACGGTGAGCAGCCCGCGGTAGGCCGGGGCGTGGTCGTGGACGCTGTGCCCGCGGCTGATCTCGGCGTTGTCCTTGACGCCCTCGGTGTACGGCAGGGGCCGTACACCGGCGACGCTGTAGAGCACGTCGTCCCTGGTCAGTCCGGCGGAGGGGAAGATCCGGTTGGTCTCGGAGAGGAGGTAGTCGATCTCGGCGTCGCTCGCGACGACCTCGTCGAGGTCGCCGTCGTAGGTCAGGTCGGTGCTGCCGAGGAGGTACCGGCCCGCCCAGGGGAAGACGAAGATCGGCCGCTGGTCGGCGGCGGCCTCGAAGAAGATGCAGGTGTCGGGGGCGCCGGGGAACGGGTCGACCACGACGTGGCTTCCCTTGGTGCCGCCGTTGAGGCGCGGGCTGGCCACCTGGCCGTCGAGCACGCGGTCGATCCACGGGCCGGCCGCGTTGACCGTGACGCCGGCGCGGATCTCGCCCTGTTCCCCGGTCTGGTTGTCCCTGATCCGCACGCCGAGGACGCGGGCGCCCTCGACGATCAGCCCGGTGACGGTGGTGTGGGTGAGCACCCGGGCGCCGAGCCGCTCGGAGTCGAGGAGCAGCTCGACGCAGAGGCGCTCCGCCCAGGGCACCTGCGCGTCGTGGAAGATCGCGCCGCCGCGGAGCCCGTCCCGGGAGAGGGTCGGCCAGCGCCGGGCGATCTCCCGGGGGGACACGCCCCGGCTGAGGCCGCGGCCCCAGGGCCCGGCCATGATGTCGAACGCCAGGAGACCGAGCCGGATCTTCGGGCCCGGCCTGCTGTTCCCGGCGTAGAAGGGGATGAGCATCGGGTAGTCGCGCACGAGGTGCGGCGCGGTGCGGAAGAGGATGTGCCGCTCGCGAATGGACTCGTGCACGAGCTTGAAGTCGTAGCGCTCGAGGTACTTCAGGCCGCCGTGGATGAGACGGCTGGACGTGCTCGAGGTGCCGGAGCCCACGTCGGCGCGCTCGACGACCACGACCCGCAGCCCGCGGGAGGCGGCGTCGCGCGCGACGGCGAGCCCGTTGATCCCGGCTCCGATGACGACCACGTCCACGCCGTCGCGTCCGGGCCGTTGGTGTGACATGGCGAAAAGCTCCCGGAGATGGCGGGGCGGCGGCACCCGGCATGGCCGGGGTCCGGCGGTCCGGCCCCGCGTGCACCGCGGGCGCCGCCGCCATCGGACGGTCAGGATGCGGCGCCGGCGGCCGCCCGTTCCTGGTAGAGCTCGTAGGCCTCCTCGGGCTTGGCGCCGTCGTGCACCACCGCGCGCACCGCGGCGAGCATCGCGGCGGGGTGCTCGCTCTGCCAGATGTTGCGGCCCATGTCCACCCCGGCCGCGCCCTCCTGGATGGAGCGGTACGCCAGGGTGAGCGCCTCGAGCTCGGGCACCTTCTTGCCGCCGGCGACGATGATCGGCACCGGGCAGCTCGCGGTGACGGTCTCGAAGCCGTCGGCCACGTAGTAGGTCTTCACGATGTGCGCACCCATCTCGGCGCAGATCCGGGTGGCGAGGCGGAAGTACCGCGCGTCGCGCGCCATCTCCTTGCCGACGGCGGTGACGCCGAGGACGGCGATGCCGTACCGCTGGCCCACGTCGACGAGGCGGGCCAGGTTGGCCACGGAGCGGGACTCGTGCTCACCGCCGATGAACACCTGGATGGCGAGCGCGGCGGCGTTGAGCCGGATCGCGTCCTCGATGTCGAGGGCGATGTGCTCGTCGGAGAGCTCGCGGAGGATGCTGGGGCCGCCGCTGGCCCGGAGCACGACCGCGGCGTCGGTGTCCGAGGGGATGCTGGTCCGCAGCGCGCCCCGGGTCATCATGATCGCGTCGGCCTGCGGGGCGAGCGGGGCGATGTCCCGGTCGAGCCGCTCCAGCCCGGCCATCGGCCCCACGAAGTAACCGTGGTCGAAGGCGAGCATCACGGTGCGGCCGGTGCTCGGCCGGAAGATCCGCGAGAGACGGTTCTGCAGGCCCCAGTCCTGGGCGTTTGCGCCCTTGACGTGGAAGCCACCGGTCGAGGTCTGGTCGCCGGTGAAGTTCCGAGCCTCGAGAAGACCGTCGATATCGGGCATTGAGGATTCTCCTAGGATCTTTGTGCTTCCGGTTGCCGGTCACCGCCGGCGCGGGGTGCGGGCCGGACCACCCGATCACCCCCGCCGGCGAGGAAGAGGACGAAGAGGACGAGACCTCCCTTCAAGAGGTTCTGGGCGGCGGTGCTCCAGCCAACGAGGTTCACCAGGCCGTCGAGGAGGATGAAGAAGAGCGCCGCGCCCCACACGCCGGGCGGTACGGCACGGCCACCGGAGATGAGCGTCCCGCCGATGACGACCACGGCCACGGAGTCGAGCAGGTAGCGGGTGCCCAGATCGGGTGAGGGCGCGATGTAGGCGGCGAGCAGCGCCCCGGCCAGCCCGGCGAGCGCGCCGCTCGCCAGGTAGGTGGCGGCGATGACCCGCGCCACGGGGATGCCGGCCCGCTCGGCCGCCCGCCGGTTCTGCCCGACGGCGATCAGCGACCGCCCGTAGACGGTGCGGCGGAGCACCAGGGCCACGAGCACGGTGAGGAGGACCACCGCCACGGCGGGGAGCGGCACCCCGGCCGGCCGGAGGTTGAGCAGCCACCGCAGCCCGGCGTCGGGCACGGCGGTGAACCCGTCGGCGATGGAGAGCGTGATCGACGAGGCCACCAGGCCGGCGGCGAGCGTGGCGATGATCGGTGGGATCGACAGGCCGAGGATCGCCACCGTGCTGATCAGCGCGATGGCGATTCCGGCGCCGATGCCGGCGAGAATGCCCACGGTGGCCGACCCGGTGGCCGAGGCAACGGCCACCGAGACGAAGCCGGCGAGCGAGATGACCGACGCCACGGAGACGTCGATGTTGCCCGGCCCGGCGGTGATGACGAGCATCTGGCCGAGGCCGACGATCACCAGGTAGGGGGCGAGGGAGAAGGCGAGGGAGACGGTCTGCCCGCCGCCCTGGCCGGAGATGGCGAAGATGATCGCCCAGACGAGCGCGGCGGCCGCGAAGCCCCAGATCCACGGCCGGGTCAGCAGCGTGCGCGGGTTCATCGCAGGGTCCTCCCCAGTACGGCCCGCCCGGCGAGCACCGCGAGGACGATCACGCCCTGCACGGCGGACTGCATGTTGGAGGCGACGTCGAGCAGGCTGAGGACCACGCTCACCAGGCCGAGGGTGACGCCGCCGATCGCGGCGCCGATCGGCACGGCCCGCCCGCCGGAGAACGAGCCGCCGCCGAGGATCACCGCGGCGACGGTCATGAGCGTGTAGCTGGAGGCCGACGAGACGTCACCGCCGCCGGCCTGCGAGGTGAGGATGAGGCCGGAGAGCACGCCAAGCGCCCCTGCGATGGCGTAGGCGCTCACCCGAGCGGCGAGCAGGCTCACCCCGGCGCGCTGCAGGGCGACCGGATTGCTGCCGAGCCCGCGCATCCGGACCCCGAGCGCGCCGCGGACCGTGAGGAGGTAGACCACCGCGGTCACGGTGAGGATCGGGAGCAGGGGCGCGGGGAACCCGGCGGGCTGCCAGGACCCGAAGGCCGCGAGCCAATCCGGGGTGGAGCCGCCCGGGGTGGGCAGCACGAAGAGCCCGAGCCCCAGCCAGACGAACGACGCGCCGAGGGTGGCGATCAGCGACGGCACGCGCCGCAGGTGGATCAGCGCGCCGAGCACGGCGTACCCGGCGACCAGCAGGAGCAGGATGGCCGCCCCGGTCAGCGGCGAGGTGACCAGGTAGGTCGCGGAGATCACGGTGACCAGGCCGACGAAGTTGCCGATCCCGAGGTCGATGTCCCCGACCGCCATGAGGGTCATCTGAGCCTGGGCCGCGATGACGAGGGGGACGGTCGAGGACAGGACCAGGGAGAGGCCGGTCACGCTGAGCACGTCCGGCTGGAGCGACGCGCAGACGCCGATCATGACGATCAGCGCGACGGCGCTCACCGCGGCCGAGGCGGTGGTGCGCACCCAGGCCCGGCCCGGCCGTGCGGTGAGGAGCGCCTCACTCATGGCCGTCCACCCCCTCGTCCTCGGCGAACGAGGCGGCGATGATCCGTTCCTCGGTGATCTCGTCGCCGGTGAGCTCGGCCACCACCCGCCCGGCGCGGAAGACGTAGACGCGGTCGCAGTGCGCCATCTCGGCGTTCTCGCTGGAGTACCAGACGATGCTGCGGCCCTGGGCCGCCTCCTGCCGGATGAGGCGGTACAGGTCCGTCTTGGTGTGCACGTCGACACCGCGGAACGGGTCGTCGAGCAGGATCAGGTCGGCGCCGGAGGCGAAGGCCCGGGCGACGAGCACCTTCTGCTGGTTGCCGCCGCTGAGCTCGGTGATCATCGCGTCGGCGCCGCCGCGGATGGCGAGCCGGTCGACCCAGCTCCGGACGACGGCCCGTTCCTCGGCCGGGCGGCACAGCCCGAGCCGGGCCATGCGGCGCATCGCGGAGACGATGAGGTTCTCCCCGACGCTCCACAGGGGGAGGACGCCGGACCGCTGCCGGTCACCGGGCACGTATGCGCGGGCGCCGCGGGCCACGGTGTCCCGCCGCACCGGGCGCCAGAGCCGCTCGAGCACCTCCTGCTGGCCCTGGCCGGCGAGCCCGGCGAGGCCCACCACCTCGCCCTCGGCGACGCGGAGGGAGACGTCGCGGAGGCCGGGGGCCGTGACCCGGCGCAGCTCCGCCACGATCGGGCGGCCGGACGCCGCGCCGGCCGCGGCGGGCGCGGGGGTGCGCTCGGCCGGGGCGGCGACCTCGGCGCCCATGAGGGTGAGCACGTCGTTCTCGCCGAGGCCGGCGGCCGGCCGTTCGGCGACGACGGCCCCATCGCGGAGCACCACCACACGGTCGGCGACCGAGAGCACCTCGCGGATCCGGTGCGAGATGAGCAGCACGGCCGCGCCCTGCGCGGTGATCCTGCGGACATAGGCGTAGAGGGAGCGCGCCGCGTCCGGGCCGAGCGACTCGGTGGGCTCGTCGAGGATGAGCAGGTCCAACGGGTCTGCGAGGCTGGCCCGGACGATCTCCACCATCTGGCGCTGGGCGAGGGAGAGGTTCTCCACCCGGTCACCGGGCGCCACGCCGTGGCCGGGGAAGATCTCGTCCAGCCGGCGCCGGACCCGCTCGGCGGCGGCCCGCCGCCACCGGGCCCGGGGAAGACAGTGCCGGGAGGAGACCCAGATGTTCTCCGCCACGGTGAGCTCGGGGCAGAGCGACGTCTCCTGGTAGGCCATGCGGATGGCCCGGAACGCGCCGGGGCGGCGGCCGCCCGGGCCGGACGCCTCCTGCCCGTGCACGGTGACGGTCCCGCCGTCGCAGTCCTCCAGCCCGGCGACGATCCGCATGAGGGTGCTCTTGCCGGCGCCGTTGTGGCCGACCAGGCCGAGCACCTCGCCGGAGCGGACCTCGAGGTCCACCCCGGCGAGGGCCCGGGTGCGCCCGTAGGTCTTGGTCACGCCCCTGGCGGCGACGATCGGCCGGCGGCCGTCCTCACCCCGGACGGGTGGCGCCGCGGGCGGCGCCACCCGGACCTTGTCGAGGCGCATCAGCTTCCGCCCTCCCGAGGTCAGCCGGTGGTGGAGGGGATCGGCGGCTGCACCGGCTCGCCGCCGGTCTTGATGGCCTCGACCTGCTGGCGGAACAGCTCACGGGTCCACGGCCAGGCGGCGTACTCGTCGGGCTTGAGCACGCTCGCCCAGGTGTCGCGGTCCTTCTCCTCGATGAGGACGATCGGGAAGGTCATCTGCTTGGGCAGGTCGCGGCCCTCGAGCAGGTCGAGCGCGGCCCACAGCGCGGCGACCGACTGGGCGGGGTCGGACATGACGGCCACCGAGCCGTTGTCGATCTTGTTGTCCTTCCAGTAGCTGAGCGCCCGCCCGTTGGTCTCGAAGGTCACCGCGGGGATCGGCTTGCCGGCGGTGGCGAACGCCTGGGCGACGCCGTACCCGTCACCGCAGCCGATCACGGCGTCCACCGTGGAGACGCTGGGGAGCACGCCGAGCACGGCCTTCTGCGCGGTCGCGCTGTCGCACATCCCGGTGACCGTCGCCACGGTCTTCACCTGGGGGTACTCGGCGAGGATCTTCTTGGTGGTCTCGTACATCTCGGCCTCGGGCTGCGAGCCGACCACGCCCCGGACGACGATGACGTTGCCCTTGCCGCCGATGCTCTCGAGCACGGGCTTGGCCGCGTAGGTGGCCCAGTCGACGAAGCTGTTCTGCAGGATGTAGGCGCAGGGCGCGTCGATCGCCGAGTCGAAGACCACGACCTTGACGCCCGCGTCGCACGCCTGCTGGATGACCGGCTGGAGCGCGGTCGGCGAGGCCGGGTTGATCAGCAGGGCGTCCGGCTTCTGCAGGAGCAGGCTCTTGATCTGCGCGACCTGCTCGGTGGCCGAATTGTTGCCTGGCGCGTTGACCACCTTGTACTTGCCGATCAGGCCGTCGGCTTGAGCCTGCTTGGCCGCCTCCTCGAACTTGGCGATCATCGTCTGCCGCCAGCCGTTGCCGATGAAGCCGTTGCTGAGCGCGATGAACGGCTTGTCCCCCTCGGCCTGCTTCGCATCCGCGGTGTCGCCGGAGCCTGCGGAACCACAGCCGGCGGCGAGCAGCAGCGCGAAGGCCGTCGCCGACGCCGCGAGAGCCGTACGCCACGGCCGGTTCTTGGGGTGGGTACGCATCGAGGTCTCCAAAAGAGCTGTCGCCGGAGCGGAATGTCCTCGCCAGGCCCGCGCACCCCGTGGTGGCGGCCTGGTAGGCGACCTGTCATTACAGGTCTGTAGTGACAGGTACGTTAGGACCGTGCTAATAGCGTGTCAAGAGTCGGTTTTATTACGATGTAGGCGAGTTATCGCGGTGCAACATTCGAGCGCCCGGCATCCGTGTTGTCATTACAAGTGGCCGGGGCAAGGGGGCGGCGAGACGTGGCATGATCAAGGCGGCCGAGAGCCGATGAAGGGGACGTGACGATGACGTATCCGCGCCTCGACCGAGACGGGGCGGAGCCGCTGTGGATGCAGCTCATGCGGGCGCTGCGCGCGCAGATCGAGAGCGGCGAGCTCAAGCCCGACCAGCCGCTTCCCTCGGAGGCGGAGCTCAGCGACATGTACAGCGTCTCGCGCACCGTGGTCCGGGAGGCCTTGCGCGAGCTCGTCCAGCAGCGCCTGATCTATAAGGTCAAAGGCCGCGGCGCCTTCGTCTCCCCGCAGAAGACCGAGCTGCGCTTCGTGGGCTCGGTGACGGGATCGGCCGAGGACCTGCGCGGCTCGGGCCGCCGGGTGACCACCCAGACCATCCGGCAGGAGCTGGGCGAGGCCGACGACCGCGAGTCCCGCCTGCTGCAGATCCCCGTGGGTGAGCCGGTGGTACGGCTGCGCCGGCTGCGCCGCGTGGACGGGCAGCCATGGCTCCTGGTGGACACCGCCCTACCTGCCCGCCTCGTCCCCGGCCTGGAGCGCGCCTCCCTGGAGAACCAGTCGCTCTACGACGTGCTCCGCCGGCGCTATGGCATCGAGCCCGCCGGCGCCGACCGCTGGATCGAGGCGGTCTTCCCCAACCGGGAGCAGGCGGCCATGCTCGAGGTCTCCACCTCCACCCCGCTGCTCGGGATCGAGTCGGTCGCCTGGCTGCGCGACAGCACCCGGTTCGAGGCCTACTACGCGCTCCACCGCAGCGACCAGATCCGGTTCTACGTCGGCATCCGCTGACGGGCGCCCGGGGACCGGGAGGGCGGCCGGTTACCCTACCCGCAAGGCCAAGGATGTCCGGAGTGTGGATTCATGCGGGTTGTCGAGGCGTTCCGTGAGGCGTACGGCGATCATCCGGCGGGGGTCTGGCACGCTCCCGGCAGGGTCAACCTCATCGGCGAGCACACCGACTACAACGACGGCCTGGTGCTCCCGTTCGCCGTCCCCTGGGGCATCACCGCGGCGGTGAGACCGCGCGATGACGGCACCGTGCGCATCGCCTCGCTGCAGGCGCCGGGAGAGGACCAGGTCCTCGGCGACCTCGACCTGGCCCGCGGCTGGGCCCGGTACGCGGCCGGGGTGTTCTGGGCGCTGCGCGAGGAGGGCCACGACGTCCGCGGCGCCGACATCCTCATCGACGGGGACCTGCCCCGGGGCGCCGGGCTCGCCTCGAGCGCCGCGCTCGAGGTCGTCACCGCCCTCGCGCTGAGCGACCTGTACGGCCTCGGCCTGGAGCCGATGGAGCTGGCCCGGATCGGCAGGCGGGCGGAGAACGAGTTCGCCGGCGTGCCCTGCGGGATCATGGACCAGGCGGTCTCGGCGCTCGCCCGGGAGGACCACGCGCTCTTCCTCGACTGCCGGTCCCTGGCGAGCCGGCCGGTGCCGTTCCGGCCCGCCGAGCACGGCCTGCGCCTGCTCATCATCGACACCCGGGTCCGCCACGCGCTCGGGGACGGACGGTACGCCGAGCGGCGGCAGGAGTGCGCGAACGCGGCGAAGCGCCTCGGCGTGCCCGCCCTCCGGGACGTGACCGACCTCGCCTCCGCGCTGCAGCGGCTGAGCGGGGCCGAGCGCGCCCGGACCCAGCACGTGGTGACGGAGATCCACCGCGTGCAGGCGGCGGTGGGGCTGATGCGCGCCGGTGCGCTCGATCAGCTCGGCTCCCTGCTCATCTCCTCGCACCTGTCGCTGCGCGACCAGTTCCAGGTCTCCTGCCCCGAGCTCGACGTGGCGGTGGAGGCGGCGGTCGGCGGAGGCGCGCGGGGCGCGCGGATGACCGGTGCCGGGTTCGGCGGGTCCGTCCTCGCGCTCGTCCCCGAGGGCAGGCTGGAGGACGTCGAGGCCGCGGTGCGCGAGGCCTACGCGGCGCGCGGGTGGGCCGAACCGGGCTTCCTCCGGGCCGCCCCGGCCGCCGGAGCCCGCAGGATCGCCTGAGGGTCCGCCGGGCACGGCCCTGGCGCGGGCCCCGGGCCGGACGCCACCGGGACGCCCCATGGCACCGGCGGACTGGCGGCACCCGGCGCACCGCCCGGGCCGCGGCCCCATTGCCGGTCCCGCGGGCCGGCCCACCCGGATGGCGGCCGGCCGGAACATCGGGCAAAAGAAAACCCGGCTGGTCCGTGTCGCCACGAACCCGCCGGGTTCGACCCGCTCCCGTGATAGGACTCGAACCTATAACCTGCCGGTTAACAGCCGGCTGCTCTGCCAATTGAGCTACACGGGATCGCCACACCATCTCCGGGGCTTGCGCCCTCGGTCGCGGTGCCGAAATAAGAGTAGCGCACTTTCCGGGGTGGTTGTGACACGGAGCCGCCCGTTGGATAGTCGGATCCCTGCGGGGTAGGAGCGCGAGGGAAGCGTGGAGGTGGATGATGCGGTACAGGGCCATGTTCGCGGCCGGGCTGGCCATCGGCTACGTGCTGGGCGCCCGGGCCGGCCGGGAGCGCTACGAGCAGATCAAGCGCCTGGTCCAGCGGATCGCGGACAACCCCACCCTGCAGGAGGCGGCCGGGCTGGTGGGCGCCCAGGCGTCGAAGGCGGCCGGCAAGGCCAAGGACTTCGCCCGGGACCGGTTCGGCGGGTCGGTGCCGTTCCTCCGCACGGAGGAGGAGCCGATGCCGGCCGGGCAGGTGAGCGGCGCGGGCGTCGCGGCCGAGGAGGGCGGCCCGGCCACCTGACCGGGAGGCCCTGCCGGCCGGCCCACCGGTGCCGTGGGGCGCTCGCGCCGGTCCCCCGCCGCATATGGCCGTGCCGCGTCACAAGGGCCGGACGGGCCATGAGAGCCGGCCGGAGCGCATCCGGGCGGCGGAAGGCCCGGCGACGGCCGGGCCCCATCACGATGACGCCGCATGACGGCGGGCCGCATCACGACGGGCGACTTCACAGCCGTTAGCGGGACCACGAAGGCCAGGCCGGGCCGGCCACCGCGTTCGGACCGCCGCACGACCGCCCGGCCGAGCAAGGACGGCTAGGCCGCATCACGGCGACGCGGCCGCCATGGCGGCCGGGCCGCGGCCGCCTCACACGCCGAGGCTGCGCCGTACGTCCTCCAGCGCCTGCTCGGCGAGGGCGCGCAGGCCCGGATCGGCGGGGTCGAGCCCGGGGTCGAAGAGGAACTCCCAGCGCGGCAGGTCGTAGCCGGGGACCCGGCGGGCGATCAGGCGGACCCCGCCCCGGTCGCCGAGCGAGACGTACTGGCTCACCACGATCGTGGCGGTCACCCGCTCGCGGATCGTCTCGGGCAGGAGCCCGGGTTCGGCGACCGGCACCCGGTGCACCCGGCCGTCCGTCATGGTGACCGTGAGGGCCTCCTCGGTCCAGGTGGCCCGGTCGACCAGATGCCACGGCAGCCGGACGCCGCCCGGCAGGTGGAGCGCCTGGGTGGTGGCGACGCAGTGACCGCCGTCCGAGGTCCGGGCGTGCGTGAGCACGCGTTCGCCCCGCTCGAGCGCGAGCGCGGCGCGCACCTCACCGGGCAGCCGGCGGAACCCGATGCGGCCGCCGAGTAGGGAGAGCACGGAACGAGCCATGGACCACCGCCATCACGCGACCGTCGATACCCGCAGGCTACCCGGCGCCGCGCCGCGGGCATGCCGGCGGGGGCCCGGGCGGGCCCTCCCGTGAGCCCCCGCGCGCCGCCTAGTCCAGGTAGTCCCGGAGCACCTGGGCCCGCGTCGGATGGCGGAGCTTCGCCAGCGTCTTCGACTCGATCTGCCGGATCCGCTCCCGGGTGACGCCGAACTCCCGGCCGACCTCCTCAAGCGTCCGCGGGTGGCCGTCGGCGAGGCCGAACCGGAGCTGGATGATCCGCTGCTCCCGCTCGGAGAGCGTGGAGAGGATGTCGTCGAGGTGGTCCTGGAGCAGGATGAACGCGGCTGCCTCCAGGGGCACCACGGCGTCGGCGTCCTCGATGAAGTCGCCGAGGTCGGAGTCCTCCTCGCCGATCGGCGACTGGAGGGAGACGGGCTCCTGCGCGATGCGCTGGATCTCCACCACCCGCTCGACGGGCAGGTCCATCTCCTTGGCGATCTCCTCGGGGGTCGGCTCCCGGCCGAGGTCCTGGTGGAGCTGGCGCTGCACCCGGACGAGCTTGTTGATCGTCTCGACCATGTGCACCGGGATCCGGATGGTGCGGGCCTGGTCGGCGATCGCCCGGGTGATCGCCTGCCGGATCCACCACGTGGCATAGGTCGAGAACTTGTAGCCCTTGGTGTAGTCGAACTTCTCGACCGCGCGGATCAGGCCGAGGTTCCCCTCCTGGATGAGGTCGAGGAAGAGCATGCCCCGGCCCACGTACCGCTTGGCGATGGAGACGACGAGCCGCAGGTTCGCCTCGATGAGCCGCTGCTTGGCCCGGATGCCCTCCCAGACCAGGTCCTCCAGCTCGGGGCACTCGATCCCGGCGGCCTTCTTCTCACATAGCTTGTCCTCTGCGAACAGTCCCGCCTCGATGGCCTTGGCGAGCTCGACCTCCTCCTCGGCCGTGAGCAGCGGGACCTTGCCGATCTCACGGAGGTAGATCCGGACGAGGTCGTTGGTCGGCGCCCCTGAGTCGAAGTCCTCCTCATCGAACCTGATGGGGTCCTCGTCCTCGGCGGCGAGGACCTCGAGGTCCTCGTCTGCGAGCATCTGGACGACGCGGTCCAGCGCGTCGTCGGACGGCTCGGTTCGGTCGGCCGCGACGGCCACGTCATCGATCGCGACACCGCCGCGGGTCCTCTCCTTCGCGGCGTGGTACGCCACCCGGTCTACCGATGGCGTCCTGCTTGGCAGCACCGATGCACCCACGAAACACAGTCTGCGGTATAAGCACAAGAAAATGGCAGACCTATTTTTGTCACTGTAGGTAAGAGAGAAAGCTCCTCGAATTGAGATCGAAAATCGTGTTTAACCTGACGGTAAGTGGGAAGGATGAGTCATAAGGTGCCTGATCAAGAGGCGCCTGTGGCGCGCTCGCGGAGCACCCTGCGCTGCTGCTCGAGCGCGATGAGCTCGCCGAACAGCCGGTTGTACTCCTGCTGTTCCTCGACCGGATTGAGCCGCTGCAAGCGCGACTTCACCCGCGCGATCGCGCGGCCCACCGCGATTTCCTGAAGGCCCGCGAGCACGGCGGTGCCGTACCGCTCTTCGTCTTCGGCGTCGGCGAACGGCGCCTCCACCGCGAGCCGGGTGACGAGCCCGGTGAGATCGGATTCCGCGGAGCCGGCCGCGGCCGCGCCCTGGAGCAGCCGGTCGACCCACTCCTGGCCGCCCGGCCCGGCGGCCGCGGTCCCGCCGGCCGCCGTGATCACCTCGTAGAGCGCGGCGTGCTCGGGGACGGTGAACACCTCGGCGCCCAGCGCGTCGAACTCGGGGCCGAGGAGCGCGGGCCGCTGGATGGCGAGTTTGAGCGCCTCGGCCTCGAGCCGGACGGCCGGGTCGGCGGGGTTGGGCCGGGCCTGCTGCCGCCGGGCTCCCCCGGGCGGCGCGCCGGAGGGCCGGGCGGCCGGCTCGGCCGGCGGCTGGGCGTGCCCTGGGCCGCGCCGCCGGGCCGCCCTCTGACGGGCCGCGGCCTGCTGGACCCGGCGGAGCACGAACCCCTCGTCCATGAAGCCGAGCCACCGGTCCAGGTCGACCGCGTACGCCTTGCGCAGCCCGGGGTCCTTGATCGACGCGACGATCGGCGCGGCGGCGTCGAGGGCGGCGAGCCGGCCCTCGTTGGTGTCGAGGTCGTACCGGGAGAGCACGCTGCGGATGGCGAAGGCGAACAGCGGCACCCGGCTGGCGATGAGGTCGCGCACGGCCGCGTCGCCGCGCTCGAGCCGGAGCTCGCACGGGTCCAGGCCGTCGGGCTGCACCGCGACGAAGGTCTGGGTGACGAACCGCTGCTCCTCCTGGAACGCGCGGAGCGCCGCCCGCTGCCCGGCCTCGTCCCCGTCGAAGGTGAAGATCACCTCGCCGCGGAACTCGGCCTGGTCGAACAGGAGCCGCCGCAGGATCTTGATGTGCTCCTCGCCGAAGGCGGTGCCGCAGGTGGCCACCGCGGTCGGCACCCCCGCGAGGTGGCAGGCCATCACGTCGGTGTACCCCTCGACGATCACCACCTGCCCCCGCTTGGCGATCTCCCGCTTGGCGAGGTCGATGCCGTACAGCACCTGGCTCTTGCGGTAGAGCGGGGTCTCCGGCGTGTTCAGGTACTTGGGGCCGTCGTCGGAGTCGTGGAGCTTGCGCGCGCCGAAGCCGATGACGTCGCCGACGATGTCGCGGATCGGCCAGATGAGGCGGCCGCGGAACCGGTCGACCGGGCCCCGGCGGCCCTCCTTGGCGAGCCCGCCCTTGATCAGCTCTTGCACGGTGAACCCGCGGGCGATCAGGTGCCGGGAGAGCGCGTCCCACGCGGCGGGGGCGTAGCCGACCCCGAAGCGCTCCGCGTCCGCCCGGTCGAACCCGCGCCCGGCGAGGAAGCGCCGGCCGGGCGCCGCCTCCGGGGTGGTGAGCTGCTCGGCGTAGAACTCGGCGGCGGCCCGGTGCGCGGCGAGCAGCCGGGTCCGCTCCCCCTGCTCGCGGCCGGGCACGTACCCGCCCTGCACGTAGCGGAGCCGGATCCCGGCCCGCTGCGCGAGCCGCTCGACCGCCTCGGTGAAGCTGAGGTTCTCGATCTTGCGGATGAACGTGATGACGTCCCCGCCCTCGCCGCAGCCGAAGCAGTAGTAGTACCCCCGGGAGGGCGTGACGTTGAACGACGGGGTCTTCTCCTCGTGGAAGGGGCACAGCCCCTTCAGGTTCCCGCCGCCGGCGTTGCGGAGCTGGATGTGCTCGCCGATCACCTCGGCGATCGGTGACCGCTCCCGGACGAGCGCGATGTCCTCATCACTGATCCGCCCTGCCACGCTGCGAGTCTAGGACCTGGCCGGGCGGGTGCGTCCCCCGCGGCCCGCCGGACGGCCGCCCCGCCGCCCCAGCGGCTCGTCCGGGGCGGGCCACGCCGCCGTGCGGGCGCATCCCGGGCGGATCCCCGGCGGCGCGCGGCCGGCGACGACGCGGGACGGCGGCCTGCCGCGCGGGCGGGCCTTCCGGGGACGGGCATTCCTGGGCCGGAGATTCCTGAGAGATCTTCACGAGCCGGTAGTGACGAATGTGAAGGTTCGGTAAAAAAGGTTCGGTACTCTCGACCAGGTGGAGGTCATGCGATCGGGGAGACTTGCGGTGCTCACCGGTGCCGCGTGCCTGGCGGCCGCCTGCGGCGCGCCCGCGGCCGGCGTCACCGGCATGAGCGCCTCGACCACGCCCGTGGCCGCGACCAGCACCCCCACCGGGGCGGAGGAGATCTCCCCGCCGCCCGGCGACCCTCCGGTGCTGATCCCGCCGCCCAAGGTATCGCCGTACACCTACGTCTTCCCCGTCCAGGGCTGCAAGGTCTCCTACCGGCGCAAGCTCCTCGTGCTGCCCAAGACCACGATCTGGGCGAAGAAGGGCTGCGCCTTCGTCTCCCCCGTGGACGGTGAGGTCCGCGAGGTGAACACGACGGACCGGTGGTCCCCGGCGACCGACCGCGGTCCCGACCGGGAGGGGCGCTTCGTCACCATCCTCGGCGTCGACGGCGTGCTCTACCTCGGCGGGCATCTCGACACGGTGGACCCCAAGGTCCGCCCCGGCCTGAAGGTGAAGGCGGGCGACCGGCTCGGCACGGTCGGCAACTCGGGGAACGCGCGGAACACGGCGAGCAACCTCTACTTCGCGATCAGCTGGCCGGCCCCGCCCGAGTACTGGTGGATCCGCCGGGGCATGGTCAAGCCCTGGCCCTACCTCGAGGCCTGGGAGAAGGGCAACCGCACGTACTCGCCGCGCGAGGAGATGCTCGCGCTGCGCAAGCGCCTGGGGAACCTCCCGCCGTGCACCAAGCTGTGCGGCTCGGCCCAGACCGGCGGCGGCGGTGGATCGTCCCGGCCGCAGCCGACCCCGCGCCCGACGCCGACGAAGAAGGCGGCGAAGAAGAGCCCCGAGCCCGTGGTCATCGACGACGTCAACTAGGCACGGCTTCAGCACACCGCGCGCCGGGCCCCGTGGGCGGCGGAGAGCCGGCGGTGCCAGGCCATGGCCGTGGCGTCGGTGAGCGAGGCGAGCTGGTCGACGACCACGCGGAGCCGGGCCGCGTCGTCGGCGGCGTGCTCGAACGCCGGGCGGAGGGCCGGGTCGAGCGTCTCCGGGGCGCCGCGCAGGATCATGTCCCCCAGCTCGGTGAGCAGCTCGCGCTGCCGCGCCTGCCGCGCCCGGTGGTCGGTGCGCGACATCACGTAGTAGCCGGTCACGCCCTTGAGCAGGGAGCACTCCAGCCGGGTGGCCCGGGGCACCACGAGCGCCGCGGCGTAGCGGCCCGCGGGCTCCTCCCCCGCCGGGTGCGGGCGGCAGCCGTACGCCTCGCGGGTGGCCTCCTGGGCGGCCCGGCAGAAGCGGCCGATGAGCGTGCTGGTGAGCCGCTTGATCGCGGCGCGGCCGGCGAGGCCCTCGTCGATCCGCTCCGGCCAGATCGGCTCGGCGATCAGCCGGGCGAAGATCTCGGCGAGCTCGTGGAGGTCGGCGTCGGGGGCGTGCCACCGCTGGGTGAGCCGGCAGATGGCGAGCCGTTCCTCGGGGTCGCGGAGCGCGGCCGGGGTGACCAGGCCCGCGGTGAGGGCGTCCTCCAGGTCGTGGACCGAGTAGGCGATGTCGTCCGCCCAGTCCATGATCTGCGCCTCGAACGAGGGCACCCGGTCGGGCGCGCCCTCCCTGATCCAGCGGAACACGCCGAGGTCCTCGGCGTACGCGCAGTACGGCTCGCCGGGGGCGGCCCGCGGGACGTCCGGGTCGGGGGTGGTGGGCGCGGCCCACGGGTACTTGCAGACCGCGTCCAGCGTCGCCCGGGTCAGGTTGAGACCGGCGCTGCGGCCGTCCTCGGTGAGGACCTTCGCCTCCAGGCGGGTGAGCACGCGCAGGTTCTGGGCGTTGGCGTTGAACCCGCCGCAGGGCGCGGCGAACGCGTCCAGCGCGGCCTCGCCGTTGTGCCCGAACGGCGGGTGGCCGAGGTCGTGCGCGAGGCAGGCGGTCTCCACGAGGTCCGGGTCCCGGCCGAGCGCCTTGCCCATCTCCCGGCCGATCTGCGCGCACTCCAGCGAGTGGGTCAGCCTGGTGCGCGCGTTGCTCAGGACGGCGTGGTCGGCGGGGGTGATGACCTGGGTCTTCGTGGCGAGTCCGCGCAGGGCGGCACTGTGCAGGACCCGGGCCCGGTCCCGCTCGAAGGCGCTCCGCTGCGGGTCGGCCGGCGGTTCCGGCGCCCAGCGCGCCAGATCGTGCTCGGTATAGCGGGCCATGCCTCCTCCTTCCACCTGCGCCCCACGCAAGTGGGGAAAGGAGCGTACCCCCTATCTCCGGTGCTCACGACTGGCGAATCCGGCACCGCACCGGCGGCGGGCCACCGGGCCCGCCGCCGGATGTGCGACGGTCAGCGGCTGTCGGAGCCCTCGGCGCTCACCGCCGCCCGGCCCGCCTCGAGCCGGGCGATCGGGATGCGGAACGGCGAGCAGGAGACGTAGTCGAGCCCCAGCTCGTGGCAGAAGTGCACCGAGGCCGGGTCACCGCCGTGCTCGCCGCAGATGCCGAGCTTGAGATCGGGCCTGGTCCGGCGGCCCTCCTCGGTGGCGATCCGCATGAGCCGGCCGACGCCGGAGCGGTCGATCGACTCGAACGGCGAGACCCCGAAGACCCCGAGGTCGAAGTACTTGCCGAAGAAGGAGCTCTCGCAGTCGTCCCGGGAGAAGCCCCAGGTCATCTGGGTGAGGTCGTTGGTGCCGAAGGAGAAGAACTCGGCGGCCTCGGCGATCTGGCCGGCGGTGAGCGCGGCCCGCGGGACCTCGATCATCGTGCCGATCATGGCGTCCACGCCGGCCTCGGCGAGGATGCGCTGCGCCTCCTCCCGGACGATCTCGAGCTCCTGCACCGTGCTCACCAGCGGGATCATGATCTCCGCCTTGGCGTTCGGCACCTGCTTCGCCGCGGTGGCGATCGCCCGCACCTGCATGGCGAACAGGCCCGGGATGACGAGGCCGAGCCGTACGCCGCGCAGGCCGAGCATCGGGTTCTGCTCGTGCAGCCGCTTGACCGCCTCGAGCAGCTTGCGGTCCCGCTCGCTCGCGGCCTCGCCCGCGGTGGCCACCTTGACCGCCAGCTCGGTGAGGTCGGGGAGGAACTCGTGCAGCGGCGGGTCGATCAGCCGGATGGTGACCGGCAGGCCGTCCATCGCGGTGAAGATGCCGACGAAGTCCTTGGTCTGCAGCGGCTCCAGCGCGTCGAGCGCGGCCTGCCGCTCCTCCGGCGTGGCGGCGAGGATCAGGTCCTCGACGAGCTTGCGCCGCTCACCGAGGAACATGTGCTCGGTACGGCACAGCCCGATGCCCTCGGCGCCGAACCGGCGGGCGCGGGCGGCGTCCTCCGGGGTGTCGGCGTTGGCCCGCACCTTGAGGCGGCGGACCGAGTCGGCATGGCGCATGATGCGGTCGACCGCGGCGACCAGCTCGTCGTCGACGGGCTTCCCCTCGAAGTACTCGACCACCGGGGAGGGGACCACGGGCACCTCGCCGAGGTAGACGGCGCCGGTGGTGCCGTCGATGGAGATCACGTCGCCCTCGTTGACGACGACCCCGCCGGGCGCGGTGAACCGCCGGTTGACGACGTCGACGTCGAGCTCCTCCGCGCCGCAGACGCAGGTCTTGCCCATGCCGCGGGCGACCACGGCGGCGTGCGAGGTCTTACCGCCCCGGGAGGTGAGGATGCCGCGGGCCGCGATCATGCCGCCGAGGTCGTCCGGGTTGGTCTCCCGCCGGACGAGGATGACCGCCTCGCCCTTCTCGGCGAGCTCGACGGCCCGCTCCGAGCTGAACACGGCCTTGCCCACGGCGGCGCCGGGCGAGGCGTTCATGCCCTTGGTGATCGGCCGGTGCGCGGCGTCCTCGGCGAACCGCGGGAACATGAGCTGGGCGAGCTGCGCGCCGGAGACGCGCTTGACGGCCTCGTCCATGTCGATGAGGCCCTCGTCGACGAGCTGCGTGGCGATCCGGAACGCGGCCGCCGCGGTCCGCTTGCCGACCCGGGTCTGGAGCATCCAGAGCTTGCCGCGCTCGATGGTGAACTCGATGTCGCACAGGTCGCGGTAGTGGCTCTCCAGGCGGGCCATGATGTCGAGGAGCTCGCGGTAGGACTTGGGGTCGAGCCGCTCGAGCTCCTGCAGGGGGATGGTGTTGCGGATGCCGGCCACCACATCCTCGCCCTGGGCGTTCGGCAGGTAGTCGCCGTACACGCCCTTGCGGCCGGTGCCGGGGTCCCGGGTGAACGCGACGCCGGTGCCGGAGTCCTCCCCGAGGTTGCCGAAGACCATGGTCACGACGTTGACCGCCGTGCCGAGGTCGTCGGGGATGCGCTCCTGCCGCCGGTAGAGCTTGGCGCGCGGGGTGTTCCACGAGTCGAAGACCGCCTTGATCGCGAGGTCGAGCTGCTCGCGCGGGTCCGAGGGGAACTCGCGGCCGGTGTGCTCGCGCACGATGCCCTTGTACGTGTCGACGAGACCGCGCAGCTCCTCGGCGCTGAGGTCGGTGTCCTGCCTGCCGTTCTTGAGCCGCTCGAGCTCCGCCTCGAACAGCTCGCCCTCGATGCCGAGGACGGTCTTGCCGAACATCTGGATGAGCCTGCGGTAGGAGTCCCAGGCGAACCGCTCGTTGCCGGACTGCTTGGCCAGCCCGAGGACCGACCGGTCGTTGAGGCCGATGTTGAGAACGGTCTCCATCATGCCCGGCATCGAGTACTTCGCCCCGGAGCGCACGCTGACGAGCAGGGGGTCGTCCGGGTCGCCCAGGCGCTTCCCCATCCTGGCCTCGAGCTTCGCCAGGTGCTGGGACACCTCTTCGTCAAGCCCTTCGGGGACCGTCCCCTGCGCAAGGTAATGGCGGCACGCCTCGGTGGTGATGGTGAAGCCGGGAGGCACGGGAAGCCCGAGATTGGTCATCTCCGCCAGGTTGGCACCCTTGCCGCCGAGCAAGTCCTTCAGATCTTTGTTGCCCTCGGAGAAGTCGTAAACGAACTTGGGCACGTGCACTCCTCTTGCGACTTCCTACAACGCGCAGTCACTCGCGCATCTTTGACTCTACCTGTGAAAAGCACCCCCAAACCTCACTTACCCCGGCAAATGACATAAGTCCAGGTAGAAGGTCCTGTATAGGTCTAATCCACAGTCCCGAAACGGAAAGATCAGCAGAATTTCTCATAGATCATCTCACGTTTTGAACGATCACCATTCTTCACGAAGCAACGGTGAATTGGACTAGACAATTGGCATAGACCAGTCGCCACTGAGATCCGATCGCGGACGCCGCGCCTAACCCGCTTACCGCGCGCCGTGCGATATATAGAGTGATAACCCTCCGAATTCATCCGAACGCGGAGGGTGACGTGCCACGAAAGACCTGGCGAGCCGTACTGGCGTTGATCCTGGGAGCCGGGGTGCTCGGCCCGGCCGCCATGGCCTGCGGGGCCCATGAGCTCTCCCCCGCCTCCCGAGCCGGGCAGGGGCTGACCTGGGGCCCGTGCGAGGGCGTCTCCTCCACTCCCAGCCCGCGTTTCGAATGCGCCACCCTGCAGGTGCCGCTCGACTACGCCAGGCCGGACGGGGAGAAGATCGGGATCGCGCTGGTCCGGGTTCCGGCGACCGGACCGGGCGAACGGCTCGGCTCGCTCGTGTTCAACTTCGGCGGCCCGGGCGGCTCAGGGGTCACCACGCTGATGAACGCCGCGTTCGCGTTCCGCGCCCTCAACCGACGCTACGACCTGGTCAGCTTCGACCCCCGCGGCGTGGACCGCAGCAGCGGGATCCGTTGCCTCGACGGCCCCCGGATGGACTGGTACCTCGCGCACGAGCCGAGCGACGACATCGCCGAGGAGACCCGGCTCATCACCGAGTTCGCGCAGGGCTGCGAGCGCAACGCCGGCCGCATCCTCCCGTACGTCGGCACGGTGAACGTGGCGCGCGACATGGAGCGGCTGCGCCAGGCCCTCGGCGAGCCCCGCCTCAACTACTTCGGCTTCTCCTACGGCACCCACCTCGGCGCGGTCTACGCGACCCTCTACCCGGACAAGGTGGGCCGGATGGTGCTCGACTCGGCCGTGGACCCCACGGTCGGGCTGCTCGAGATGGCGCGGACCCAGGCGCTCGGCTTCCAGAAGGCGTACGAGCAGTACCTCGCCGGCTGCGTGAAGTCCGCGGAGGGCTGCCCGCTCGGCGCGGACGCCGAGCAGGCGGACAAGACCGTGCGCACCCTGCTCGACCGGCTCAAGCGCGCACCGGTGAAGGTGGGCGACCGGCTCGTCACCGAGGACATCGCGCGGATCGCGATCGCCCACGCCCTCTACAGCGACCAGAGCTGGCCGCTGCTCACCGAGGCGCTCCGCGACGCGGACAAGGGCGACATGAGCGGCCTGCTCACCCTCGCCGACGACTACGCCTCCCGCCGGCCGGACGGAACCTACGCCTCCCTGCACTTCGCGCTGCCGGCCGTGCTCTGCGCGGACACCACCGACCGGCCGAGCGTGGCCCAGGCCGAGGCCCTCGCCCGCGAGCTGCGCGCGAAGACGCCGATCTTCGCCGAGACCGCGGTGAGCGCCGGCGCGTGCAGCGTCTGGCCGGTCCCCGGTAACGACGAGGCCCGGCGCATCGACGCGACCGGGTCCCCGCCGATCCTCGTGATCGGGGTCACCAACGACCCGGCCACGCCGTACCAGTGGGCGCCGCGGCTCGCCCGGCTGCTCCGCACCGGGGTGCTCCTCACCCTGGAGGGCGAGGGCCACGGGGCGTACGGCCGGAGCCGGTGCATCGACTCGGCCGTGAACGCCTACCTGCTCGAGGGGAAGGTGCCGCAGAACGGGCTGCGCTGCCGCGAGTGAGCGGGCCGCCGGGCCGCGGGACGCCGTTGCCGCGGAGCTCTCCGGTGACGCCCACCGGGGGCGGCGAACGGCGGCCGGACGGCGCGGCCAGCCCTCGGCGGACCGGCCGCTCACGTCTCAGGGATGCAGCCGCGGGCCCGCAGCGGGCCGTGAGCCGTCAAGGATCCGGCCGCTCGGCCTGCGGGAGCCCGCGTCGCGCGCTCGGCGCTCGAGCGGCTCAGCGGTCCAGCCGCTCGCGGAGGTAGGCCTCCACCTGGTCGATGGAGATCCGCTCCTGGGCCATGCTGTCCCGCTCGCGGACCGTCACCGCGTTGTCCTCCAGCGTCTGGAAGTCGATGGTGACCGCGTACGGGGTGCCGATCTCGTCCTGCCGGCGGTAGCGGCGCCCGATCGCCCCGGCGTCGTCGAACTCCACGTTCCACCTGCGGCGCAGCTGCGCGGCCAGGTCGCGGGCCTTCGGCGACAGGTCGGCGTTGCGGGAGAGCGGGAGCACGGCCACCTTCACCGGGGCGAGCCGCGGGTCGAGGCGGAGCACGGTCCGCTGCTCCATCTCGCCCTTGGCGTTGGGCGCCTCGTCCACCGTGTACGCGTCGAGGAGGAAGGTGAGCGCGGTCCGGTCCACCCCGGCCGCCGGCTCGATCACGTACGGGATGTAGCGCTGCCCGGTCTCCTGGTCGAAGTAGGACAGGTCCTGGCCGGAGGCCTTGCTGTGCGAGCTGAGGTCGAAGTCGGTGCGGTTCGCGATGCCCTCGAGCTCACCCCACTCCATGCCGGGGAAGTTGAAGCGGTACTCGATGTCAACGGTCCGCTTCGAGTAGTGGGACAGCTTCTCCTTGGGGTGCTCGTAGAGCCGGAGGTTGTCCTTGTTGATCCCCAGGTCGATGTACCAGCGGAGCCGCTCGTCGATCCAGTACTGGTGCCACTCCTCGTCGGTGCCCGGCTTGACGAAGAACTCCATCTCCATCTGCTCGAACTCGCGCGTCCGGAAGATGAAGTTGCCGGGGGTGATCTCGTTACGGAACGACTTGCCGATCTGGCCGATCCCGAACGGGATCTTCTTGCGGGCCGACTGCTGGACGTTGAGGAAGTTGATGAAGATGCCCTGGGCGGTCTCCGGGCGCAGGTAGGCGAGGCCCGACTCGTCCTCCACCGGGCCGAGGAAGGTCTTCAGCAGGCCGCTGAACTGCCGGGGCGGGGTGAACGCCCCCTTGTTGCCGCAGTTGGGGCAGCTCACGTCGTTGAGGCCGCCGGCGGGCTCGGCGCCGTGCTTTGCGGCGTACGCCTCGATGAGGTGGTCGGCGCGGTAGCGCTTGTGGCAGGAGAGGCACTCGGTCAGCGGGTCGGTGAACGTGTCGACGTGGCCGCTGGCCTGCCACACCTCGCGGGCGAGGATGACGCACGAGTCCACGCCGACGACGTCCTCGCGGCCCTGGACCATGGCCTTCCACCACTCGCGCTTGATGTTGTTCTTCAGCTCGACACCCAGGGGTCCGTAGTCCCAGGATGCGCGCAGTCCACCGTAGATCTCGCTCGACGGGTAGACGAACCCGCGACGCTTGGCGAGGCTGACGATCGTGTCCAGAACGTCGGTGCGACGGGCCATCAGTGGAACTCCATCCGGCTGGGTGTCGGAATCGGGATCAGGTTCGGAGTCAGATGATCGTTCGTAACAGGGTACGCCCAACGGGTCCCCGGCCGTGGGCGATCCGGCGGCGCCCGCCGGCGTCCCCGAGAGGCGCTCCGCCGGTGGACAGGTCCGCGTGCGCTCAGGCCACGTACCTGCCCCGTGGATCCGTGGTCAAGCTTAGGGGAATCCGCCCTGTTTCGCTCAGTGCTTGGGGACGGCCCCCTCGGCCTCCGGCCCCCGGGCGGACGGCAGCTCGTACACCCCCTCGAACACCCCGGGCTCGTTGATCATGAACGCCATGAGCGGGTACATCGCCATCCGGGCCGCGGACAGCGCGCGCCGGTAGAAGCCCGCGCCCTCCCACTCGCTCGCCAGGACCCACAGGTTCGGTTCGTCGATCGACCTGCCGATCCGCCCGCCCAGGTACCCGGGCTGGGCGGCGAGCACCGCGAGGGCCTCGCGCGCCTGCGCGAGGAACTCGTCCGCCTGCGCGGCGGGGACCGTGCACCGGATGAGGGCGAGCATGCGCCCAGCATGCCATCTCCCCCGCGCCGCCCGGGAACCCCCCTCGGCGCGGGAACGGTGACCGGCCCGGCGCGTGCCCGCCCGCGGCACCGGCCGGTCCGCGGCCGCCGGGTACTACGCTCGAGGCGTGGGAAGCGAGAAACCGACGCGGCGCCCTGGGCTCCCGCGCCACCCGCTGGCGCAGCGGCCGGCCGAGGGGAGGTCCGGGGCGCGGGCTTCGCGGCCGCGCCGGCCGCTGCCGGCCGGCGAGCACTTCTACACCCCGGACGCCACCGGGCTGCGCCGGGCGATCGAGCGGAAGAGCGCCGCACCGCTGGTGTTCCTGTTCCAGCTCCCGCGCTGGCTCGTGCCGCTCGTCATGGTCGGGCTCCTGCTCGCCGGCCTGGTCGTGGCCGACTGGCGCGGCGGGATCGCCGTGCTCCCCGTGCTCGGCTTCGTCACCTGGCTCGCGTACCTGTCCTGGCCGAGCCTCCGCGTCACCGGGCGGGTGCTGCGCGTCGCGCTCATCGCCTTCCTGGTGCTGCTCGCCGCCACCCGCTTCGGCCTGATCTGAGCCCGGCGGCCCGGCCCGGGCCCGGGTGCGGGACGGCCCGCGGCGGGTGGGAGAAGGCCACCCGGTGAGCGACGCGACCATGACGTCCGTAACGCGCCCCGACTGGGTAAATTCGGTAGAACGAAGCCGTACACGGGAGCCTTCATGACCAAGAGCCGCGAGGCCGTTCACAAGGTGCTGCGCCAGAGCGCCGGGTTCCGGAGCGCTCAAGACGTGTTCGCCGAGATGCGGGCGTGCGGCTCGAAGATCGGACTCACGACCGTGTACCGAGCGCTGCAGTCGCTTCAGGACGCGGGACGCGTCGATGTGCTGCGCACCGACGACGGTGAGTCCGTCTACCGAGCCTGTGAGACCGAGACCCACCACCACCACCTGGTGTGCCGCAAGTGCGGCCTGACGGTCGAGGTGACGGAGCCCAGCGTCGAGCGCTGGGCGGAGCACATCGGCCTGGAGCACGGCTTCACCGACGTCACCCACACCGTCGAGGTGTTCGGCACCTGCTCGGCCTGCGCGGCGAAGACGGAGAAGGCGGGCAAGGCGGAGAAGACGGAGAAGGCCGCCGCGGCGGAGTGATCGGGTCCGGTACGGCCCCGCGGCGGCCCGCCGGGCGGTAGGCTGCGATCTTCCGGGAGTTGGCCGCCTCGCCGCGACAGTGGGAGTTTCGACGTGCCGTTCAGCCATGACACGGTGCACGCGCTCGGCACCGTGGTGGATCTGATCAACACCGTGAGCGGCGACCGGGACCGGCTGGCCGGAGTCGAGGATCTCCAGGACTTCGTCCGCCGCCGTCTCATCAGCGGGATCGGCACGGTGACCGAGCGGGACCTCGAGGAGGTCCGCGCGCTGCGGGAGGTGTTCCGCAGCGTGTTCACCGCACCGGACCGGGCGACCGCGGTCCGGCTGCTCAACGGGCTGCTCGCCCGCACGCGGATCACCCCCAGCCTCACCGAGCACGACGGGCAGCCGCTGCACCTGCACTACTTCGCGCCCGGCGCGTCGCTCGCCGAGCACATCGCGGCCGACTGCGGCATCGCCCTCGCCCAGGTGCTGGTGCAGGACGAGTGGGAGCGGCTGCGCACCTGCGGGGCGCCCGGCTGCTCCAACGTGTTCGTCGACGAGTCCCGGAACCGCTCCCGTGTCTACTGCGACAGCCGTACCTGCGGGAACCGGATGCACGTCGCCGCCTACCGGGCCCGCCGCCGCTGCGCCTCGTGACGCGGCGCCCCGGCGGCGCGCGCCGGTCAGCCTGAGGCGGGGCGGACCTCGTTCGGCTCGGCCCCGCCGTACCGGCGCTCGCGCTTGGCGAAGATCCGGCAGGCCTCCCACAGGTCCCGGCGGTCGAAGTCGGGCCAGAGCCGGTCGAGGAAGACCATCTCCGCGTAGGCGGACTGCCAGAGCAGGAAGTTCGAAACGCGCTGCTCACCGGACGACCGGATGAACAGGTCCACATCCGGGATGTCCGGCTCGTCCAGGTAACGGGCGAAGACCTTCTCGGTGATCTTGTCCGGGTTGACCCGCCCGGCGGCGACGTCCCGGGCGAGCCGCGCGGCGGCGTCGGTGATCTCGGCCCGGCCACCGTAGTTCACGCAGAACTGCAGGGTCAGCGTGGTGTTGTTCCGGGTGAGCCGTTCCGCGTCCTCGAGCTCCTTGATGACGCTCCGCCAGAGCCGGGTCCGCCGCCCGGCCCACCGGACCCGTACCCCCATCTCGTGGAGCTCGTCGCGGCGGCGGCGGATCACGTCCCGGTTGAAGCCCATGAGGAAGCGGACCTCCTCCGGGGAGCGCTTCCAGTTCTCCGTGGAGAACGCGAACGCCGACAGGTACGGGATGCCGAGCTCGATGGCGCCCTGGATGACATCGAAGAGGGAGTACTCCCCTCTCTTGTGGCCCTCGGTGCGGGGCAGCCCGCGGGCCTTGGCCCAGCGGCCATTGCCATCCATGATGATCGCGACGTGCCGGGGCAGCAGCTCCCGGGGGATCTCGGGCGGCCTCGCCCCCGAGGGATGCGGAGCGGGTGGACGGACCATGGTCTGAAGGGTATTGCCTGCCGGCGGGTCCCCCGGACGCGCCGCCGGGCCGGGCCCCGGGCTCGGGGGTGGCCCGGGAGGCGTCCGGCGGGCCGTTCCGCCGGCGCACCGGCCCTCCGGGAGCCCACCCGGGCGCTCGGCCGCGCGCCGTGCGGGCTCAGCCGTGCGCGCCGTAGGCCGGTGCGGCGTCCGGCTCCGCCCGCCGGAGCGGCCAGTCCCGTTCGACGTGGCGGAGCGAGCGTATGCCGTGCTCCAGATGCCACTGCAGGTACCGGGCGACGAAGCCGCTGCACTCGCTCCGCTGGCGGGGCTCGGAGCCGTCCGCGGTCGCCCAGTCGCCGCGCAGCAGGGCGTTCATCAGCTCGAGCGTCCCGGGCGCGGGCACCGCGGCCCCCGGCGGGCGGCACGCCCCGCAGACGGCCCCGCCCGCCGCGATCGCGAACGCCTGGACGGCCTCGCCGCCGCACCGGGCGCACGCGGTGAGCGCGGGCGCGTACCCGGCGACGGCGAGCGAGCGCAGCAGGAACGCGTCGAGCACCAGCCGCGGCTCGTGCGCCCCCTCGGCGAGCGTGCGCAGCCCGCCCACCAGGAGCAGGAACAGCCGCAGGGCGGGCTCCTTCTCCGCGGCGGCGAGCCGGTCGGCGGTCTCCAGCATGGCCATCCCGGCCGTGTAGCGCGCGTAGTCGCGCACGATCGCCTGGCCGTACGGGTGCAGGGTCTCCGCCTGGGTGATCACGTCGAGCGACCTGCCGGCGTGGAGCTGCAGGTCGACGTGGGTGAACGGCTCGAGCCGCGCGCCGAAGCGCGAGGTGGTCCGGCGGATGCCCTTGGCCACGCCCCGGACCTTCCCGGTGCGCTTGGTGAGGATCGTGATGATGCGGTCGGCCTCCCCCAGCTTCTGGGTGCGCAGCACCACGCCCTCATCCCGGTAGAGGCTCACCAGGCCATCGTACGGCCCGGCCCGGCCTGCCCGGCCGCCGCGGTGCGCGGCGGATTATGGGGCACGAACGGTGAGACTTCAGTAATGATCTGGCCAAGATCTTGGTCACCAGACCCGATCAAGCACGCATATCAGGACATACAGCTCTGACGGGATTCACCACGCTTACGAAAGGTCACTAAGCTTTTCCGGCGGACTTCCCCGCATCGGTCAAGTCAGGGAGTGTCCCGGGATCTTGCCGTAAGCGAGGACAAGGCCAGGCGCGACACGCCTCTACACGGACATCCCGGACGGGGACCCGGCGTGGCGAGGCGCCGTCTGTGCGGCCGCGACAGGCGACAGATCAGGGGATACGACCCACGGGCCACTCCCCCATCGCGTGAAAGGTTGCCATGACCCGCGTGGTCCTGCTGGGCTCGCCGCCCAACCCCTTCGGTTCTCCTCCACCAGGCGGCCCACCCGCCCTGCCGACCGATATCCGGTTGACGTCGCTCCCCGGAGCTCCGACCGCGTACGGCCGACTGGTCGGGCAGGTCACCTCGCTGGACCCCGCGCCGGTGACGATAGCCCGGCCCGAGCACGCCCCGGCCTACCGCGGCCACCTCGGCAAGGTCGTCGAGAGCCCGGACATCGCCGGCGATCTACGGGCCCTGGCCGATCTGGTCGAGGACTGCACGGAGAACATCCTCATCCTCCCGGCGGACTCGCTCATCCACGACGAGCTGATCTACCAGCTCAGCAAGGCGAAGCGGGCGGCGCTCGCGCTGATCGCCCGGGAGCAGCGCGACGAGGACTCCCCCGAGGTGGAGGAGCTGCCGCCGATCGAGGAGGCCGAGCCGGAGATCGGCATGAAGTCGATCGAAGGGCTCCCCCAGCGCACCCGCGCCAGCCGGGGCCGGGTGATCTCGGTCGGCACCGCCCACCACGCCGTCACCCGCCCGAACGCCGTGCTGCTCGGCCCGCTCCACCTCCACCAGCGGCACGCCGCCCTGCTCGCCGAGACCGCCCGGGAGCTCGCGGAGATCGCCCACCTGTTCGGGCCGGAGGACGACGTCGTCGAGCTCCTCGTCTTCGGCCTGGTGCGCAAGGGCGTGTCGGTCGGGGTGCGCGGCCGCCGTGACCTGTTCTACCGGCGGATCCGCACCCAGGCCGAGGCGGACGAGGCGCTCGTGGAGATGTCCGGGTACGACGAGGACCGGGCCCGCCTCAACAACGCGGTCAAGGGCGCCGACGGCTTCTTCACCACGTTCTTCGTCAGCACCTACTCCCGGTACATCGCCCGCTGGGCGGCCCGCCGGGGTCTCGCGCCCAACCACGTCACCCTGTTCTCGATCTTCCTGGGCGTGCTCGCCGCCGGGTCGTTCGCGACCGGCACCCGCTGGGGCGCGATCGCCGGCGCCGTGCTCATCTACTTCGCGTTCGTCTTCGACTGCGTCGACGGGCAGCTCGCCCGCTACGCCAGGAAGTTCAGCGTCCTGGGGGCGTGGCTCGACGCCACCTTCGACCGGTTCAAGGAGTACATCGTCTTCGTCGGCCTGGCCGTCGGCGCCACGGTCTCCGGGCAGTTCGGCGACGGCGAGGAGATCTGGACCCTGGCGCTGATCGCGATCGCCCTGCAGTCGGTCAAGCACCTGCTCGACTTCGCCTTCGGCGCCGCCAACCGCCGCAAGCCGCCCCTGCCGCTCCCCACCCTGGCGTTCACGGTGCCCGATGACCGGCCGCTGCGCCAGGCGCTGGAGGAGCGCCGGCTGAGCCGCTCCACCGGCCTGCGCAGGCTCCTGAAGTTCTGGACCAAGGCCGGGAAGTTCCGGCCCGTGCACTGGGCCCGCAAGATGATCGTGTTCCCGATCGGCGAGCGCTTCGCCGCCATCGCGATCACCGCGGCCTTCTTCGACCCGCGCGTCACCTTCCTCACCCTGGTGACCTGGGGCAGCGTCGCGGCCGTCTACACGATCACCGGACGTTTCCTGAGGTCTCTCGCATGATCATCCAGCAGCCGCAGGCCACCACGATCACCGACCCCCACGAGGAGCGCCTCCGCATCCAGACGGAGCGCCTGATCGCCTACCGCGACGACGGCCCCCTCGTCGCCGTGCTGAAGGGCGTGTTCGGGCGCGGGGTGTCCCCCGTTCCGGCGACCCTCCTCGCGATCGCCGCCATCGTGGCGATGGCCGTGGGCGGGGTGCTCACCGAAGGGCCGATCCTGCTCACCCCCGTGCTGGTGCTCGTCCTCCTCGCGGTGCCCACCGCGCCGCACCACCACCTGGGACGGCTCGACTGGCTCACCCCGCCGCTGCTGCGCGCGGCCGAGTTCCTGACGATCATCCTGCTCGGCCTCGCCACGGACACCCCGAAGTGGCTGCTCTTCGCCCTGATCTACGTGATCGGGTACCACACCTACGACACCGTCTACCGGACCCGGCAGGGCATCTGGCCCCCACAGTGGATCTTCCTCGCCGGGCTCGGCTGGGAGGTCCGCCTGCTGATCATCGGTGCGGCCGCGGCGCTCGGCGTCCTCACCCCGGTCGCCGCGATCCTCACCGTCTACCTGCTCGTGCTGTTCGCGGCCGAGAGCGTGACGAGCTGGGTCCGCCTCGACAAGGAGTCGGCCGCGCTCAAGGCCCAGGCCGACCAGGACCTCGAGCAGACCCCGGAGGAGGCCGCCGAGCAGCTCACCGGGGAGGCCGAGCAGCACTGACCGGGCGCCGGTCCCGGCGCGCGTCCGGTGGCCCGGCGATCAGTCCTTCACGCCGGGCCGCCGCCCGTCCCGGCGCGGACCGGAAAGCCCTCCGATCATCGCCCGCCGGTGGCCTCCGGGCCGCCGGCGGCGCCGTCCGGGGCGGCCCCGCCCCCGGCGTCGAACAACGCCCACACGACCTTGCCTCCCTCGACCGGGAGCCACCCCCAGGCCGAGCTGAGCGCGTCGACCAGGTGGAGGCCGCGGCCGCTCTCGGACAGGTCGTCGCCCCCCGCGACCAGGGCGGGCGCCCCATCGCCGTCGTCGCTCACCCCGCAGCCCACGTACGAGCGGTGCCGTACCAGCCGGAGCAGGATGGGCGAGCCCGAGGCCGGGCCGGCCGCGAGGGCGTGCCGGAGGGCGTTGGTCACCAGCTCCGAGACGACCAGCTGCACGTCCGCAATGAGATGCGGCAACCCCCAGTCGGCGAGGATCCGGGCGGCGAACTCACGGGCCGCCGCGGGCGACGTCGTCCGTCCGGCGAGGGAACAGGTGGCGGCCGGCGGGCCGGACGGATCGGCGGACCCGTTCTGCTCGAAGACCGATGTCAGCCATGGAGGCGCAGTGGCCTCACCAGGTCCTGCCAGATCCGCGTACATCGCCGTTCCCTAGGTCGTCACCCGTACCTTCCTCGCCGCCTGTATCTTGCCCCGTACGTTGCGCGGGCAAGCACCGGTGCGCCTGCAAATGTCATTTCGAGCCGCATTCGGGGTCGTTCCAGGACTGGGCCGACGCGCGCCCGGATACGATCACTCTCCGAGCGCGAAGCTCCTTTTCGGTTCGACCGAACCCGCCGTAAGGTTGCAGATGGAGATTCATCAAATGAGCAGGCCGCAAAGAGCCACCGCGAAGCCCGCCCCGCGCGGCGGGCCGACGGTCATGCGCATCCTCGTCGGCGCGCAGCTCAGGCGGTTACGCCGGGCATCGGGCACCACCCCCGGCCAGGCGGCGCGGGCCATCCGGGCGTCGAACGCCAAGATCAGCCGGATGGAGCTCGGCCGCGTCGGGTTCAAGGAGCGTGACATCGCCGACCTGCTCACGCTCTACGGCGTGACCGACCCCCACCATCGCGAGACCCTGCTCGGCATGGCCCGGCAGGCGAACGCCCCCGGCTGGTGGCGCGAGTACCACGACGTGCTGCCGAGCTGGTTCGAGTCCTATATCGGCCTGGAGGACGCCGCCTCGGTCGTCCGCACCTTCGAGGTCCAGTTCATCCCCGCGCTGCTCCAGACCCCCGACTACGCACGCGCGGTGATCAAGCACCGCCACAAGGACGCGACCGAGCGCGAGGTGGAGCAGCGGGTCGCCGTCCGGATGCGGCGGCAGGAGCGGCTGACCGGGCCGGACCCCCTGCGGTTGTGGGCCGTGGTGGACGAGGCGGCGCTGCGCCGCCCGTTCGGGGGCACCAAGGTGCTCCGGGGCCAGATCGAGCACCTGATCGAGATCACCACCATGCCGAACGTCACCCTCCAGGTGCTCCCGTTCGACCGGGGCGGCCATTCGGCCGCGGCCGGCCCGTTCACGATCTTGCGGTTCGAGTCCCCGGACCTGCCGGACGTGGTCTACATGGAGCAGCTCAACAGCGCCGCCTACCTCGACAAGCCCGCCGAGACCGAGCCGTACCTGCGGGTGATGAACGCCCTATCCGTGGAGGCGCACTCGCCCGCGCGATCGCGCGCGTTCCTCGAGCGGCTGCTCGACGGGCTCGGCTGACCGCCGCGCCTAGGCCTTCCGTTCCCGGGAGAGCCGGGCGAAGAACTCCTGGCAGGTCTCGCTGAAGGCGACGGCGCGGGCCGTGGGCCGCACCCCGCGGACGGAGGCGAGCACCACGTTGAGCGGCGGAGCCTCGTCACTGATCGGCACGGTCACCACGCGGCCGCCGTCGTAGGTCTCGTCGGTGAGCGGCAGCTCGGTGAAGATCGAGTAGCCGTGCCCTCCGGCGACGAGCGATCGCGCCGTCTCATAGCTCGAGGTACGGAACCGCACCCGCGGCTCCGTGGTGTAGAGCGCGCGGAAGTAGTCGCGGCTGCGCGGCAGATCCAGCATGATCAGCGGCTCGGAGGCGAGGTCGGCGACCGAGACCGTCTCGGCGCTCGCGAGCCGGTGGCCGGGCGGCAGCAGCGCGTACGGCCGGACCTGGGTGAGCGGGCGGATCTCCAGGTCGAGCGCGAGATCGGTGCCGTAGACCAGAGCGAGCTCGCACCTGCCGTCGAGCAGGGCCGACTCCAGCTCAGCGACCCCGCCCTCGACGACCGTGACCCGCACCTCGGGGTACCGGGAGGCGAACTCGCCGAGCAGCCGCGACAGGTAGAACGGGGCGATCGCGGTGAAGCACCCGATGGTGAGCTCGCCGGTGAGCGAGACGGCGAGCCCGCGCGCCGACTGGGCGAGCGCGGCCGCGTGGGCGAGGAACTCCCGCGCCTCGGCGAGGAACCGCTCCCCCGACCGGGTGAGCGACAGGCCCCGGGCGTGGTGGCGGATCAGCAGCTGAACACCGAGCTCCCTCTCCACCTGCGCGATGGCGGCCGAAATGGCAGACTGCGCCACCATCAGCTCTTTGCTCGCCGCGGTCATGCTGCCGAGCTCGGCCGCCGTCACGAAGTAACGCAGCTGGACGAGGGTGAAGTTGACGTCCGCCACGTCACCAATTGTGACCGTCTCAGTCGCGTACGGCGCCCGCCCGCCGGTATGAACTTTCAATACCTTTTCCCGGCCCTGATCAGGCGTTTTCCTTCTGGAATCGGTTGCTGCCTAACGCGACGCCGGCCACGGCGCGGGGTCGCGGGCATCCGCGCCCAGGCTCCGGGACGAGGGCGGCGAGCCGCCGGGATCCACGACGAGGGCCGCGCCAGGCGGCCGGAGGATCCCCGGGCCGGCCCCGGCCCGGCCTCACCGCCGGCGGTATGGGGTGGTGGGGCGCCCGCCGGCTCGGCGAGGCCGGCGGGCGATCCGCCCGGGCACGGGATCGGGGTGCGGCGGCCGGCCCGCGGCGCGGTGGCACCCCCGAGTTCCGCCGCCGCCGATATCGGGATTCCGGTCCGTGGGCTGTATACAGGTCCTCGTGAAGCTGGACGACCTTGACCGCGCCATCATCCGGGCCCTCATCGAGGACGCCCGCGCGACGTACGCCGAGATCGGCGCTCAGGTAGGACTGTCCGCCCCGGCCGTGAAGCGGCGGATCGACCGGCTCGTCGCCGCGGGGGTCATCACCGGCTTCAGCGCGCGGGTCGAGCCCACGGCCCTCGGCTGGACGACCGAGGCGTACGTCGAGGTCTACTGCCGCGACAAGACCTCCCCGGCGGAGATCGGCAAGGCCGTCGCCCGGCATCCGGAGGTCGTCTCCGCGTGCACGGTCACGGGCGAGGCCGACGCGCTGCTCCACATCCGCGCGCCCGACGTGGGCCATGTCGAGCGGGTGATCGAGCACATCGCGGCCGAGCCGTTCGTGCTCCGCACCAAGAGCTCGATCGTGCTCTCCCGGCTGGTTAACAGATCGCCGGTGAGCGACTGAAATACGCAACCGATCGAAAGCAGGGCGCAACACAGACGCATTGGCCGGGCTCCGCCGCGTTCCTACGCTGACCAGTGTCCGGCGTACCCCTATGGAGTTGTCGATGACGATCGCGCACCCTGCTGAAACCACGCATTGTGAGCGGCACGCCACGGTACGTCATTACCTGATGTGCCGGCCGGAGTACTTCACCGTGAGCTATGCCATCAACCCGTGGATGGATCCGGTGAAGGGCGCCGACACCGCCAAGGCGATCGAGCAATGGGAACGGTTGCGGGAGACCTATGAGCGGCTCGGGCACAAGGTGAGCCTGATCGAGCCGATCGAGGGCCTGCCCGACATGGTGTTCGCGGCGAACGGCGCCCTGGTGGTGGACGGTCGGGTCTACGGCGCGAAGTTCCGGTACCCGGAGCGCGCCGCCGAGGCCGGCGCCTACCTGCGCTGGTTCGCCGAGCGGGGCTATGAGGTCATGGAGCCCACCGCCACCAACGAGGGCGAGGGCGACTTCCTCGTGCTCGACCGGGTGATCCTGGCGGGGACGGGCTTCCGCACCGACGTCGCCGCCCACCTGGAGGCCCAGGAGTTCCTCGGCCGGCCGGTGGTGACCCTGCGCCTGGTGGACCCGCACTACTACCACCTGGACACCGCGCTCTTCCCGCTGGACGGCGGCAACATCGCCTACTACCCGGGCGCCTTCTCCGAGGGCAGCCGGCGGGTGCTGGAGTACATGTTCCCCGATGCCGTCATCGCCTCGGCCGAGGACGCGCAGGTGCTCGGCCTCAACGCGGTGAGCGACGGCAGGCACGTCGTGATCAATGCCGAGGCGACCGGGCTCATCCGGGAGCTCGAGCGCCGCGGCTTCGAGGTGATCCCCGTCGACCTCAGCGAGCTGCGCAAGGCCGGTGGTGGTCCGAAGTGCTGCACCCTGGAGATCAGATGATCACCGAAGAGCTGATCCGCCTGACCGAGCGCCACAGCGCGCACAACTACCACCCGCTCCCCGTGGTCCTCGCCACGGGAGAGGGCGCGTGGGTCACCGATGTGGAGGGGAAGCGCTACCTCGACTGCCTCGCCGGCTACTCGTCGCTGAACTTCGGCCACCGCCACCCGGCGATCATCGCGGCGGCCCGCGATCAGCTCGACCGGCTCACCCTGACCAGCCGCGCGTTCCACCACGACCGGTTCGCCGAGTTCGTCACCGCGCTCGCCGGGCTCTGCGGCAAGGACATGGTGCTGCCGATGAACACCGGCGCCGAGGCCGTGGAGACCGCGATCAAGGTGGCCCGCAAGTGGGGCTACGAGGTCAAGGGCGTGGCCAAGGACCAGGCGAACATCATCGTCATGGAGAACAACTTCCACGGCCGCACCACCACGATCGTGGGGTTCTCCAGCGACCCCGACGCGTACGGCGGCTTCGGCCCGTTCACCCCCGGGTTCCGGGTGGTGAAGTACGGCTCGGCCGACGCGATCCGGGAGGCGATCGACGAGAACACGGTGGCCGTGCTGCTCGAGCCCATCCAGGGCGAGGCCGGGGTGTACGTGCCCCCGGACGGCTACCTCACCGCGGTCCGGGAGATCTGCTCGGCGAACCGGGTGCTCTTCATCGCGGACGAGATCCAGTCGGGCCTCGGCCGCACCGGCCGGACCTTCGCCTGCGACCACGAGGGCGTCGTGCCCGACCTGTACCTGCTCGGCAAGGCGCTCGGCGGCGGGGTGATCCCGGTCTCCGCGGTGGCCGCGGACGCGGAGGTGCTCGGCGTGCTCAAGCCGGGCCAGCACGGCTCGACCTTCGGCGGCAACCCGGTCGCCTGCGCGGTGGCGATCGCCGTGATCGGGCTGCTGAAGACCGGCGAGTACCAGGCGCGGGCCCGCGAGCTCGGGGCCTTCCTGCACGAGCGGCTGCGCGAGCTGGCCGAGACGCGGACCCGCCACGGCCGGCCGGCCATCACGGCGGTGCGCGGCCGCGGCCTGTGGGCGGGGATCGACATCGATCCGGAGCTCGGCACCGGGCGGCGCATCTGCGAGGCCCTGATGCGCCGCGGCGTGCTGGCGAAGGACACCCACGGCTCCACGATCCGCCTCGCCCCGCCCCTCGTGGTCTCCAAGGACGACCTGGCCTGGGCCATCGAGCAGCTCGACCACGTGCTCCAGGAGCTCTGACCGGCCCGCTTGCCGGCCCGCACCGTGTCGTGGGCGGCCCGGGTCAGCGCCCCCGCCACCAGGCGATGGTCTCCCGCAACGCGTCGTCGAGGGGGGTGGGGGCGAGGCCCAGGGCCGCCTCGGTGGCCGACGCGTCGAGCACGAACGGCCGGTCGAACTGGTAGCGGATCTCCTCCAGCTCCCGCAGGAACGGCACGAACAGGCCGGCCGCCTTGACCGCCCAGCCGGGGATGCGCCTCAGGCGGGGCGCGGGGGCGCCGGCGAGTACGCAGAGCCGCTCGGCGAACTCGCGGGTGGTGATCGGCGGGTTGGACGGCACATGCCACGCCCCGCCCCACGCCCGCTCGTCGGCGGCGACCGCGGCGAGGGCCCGGGCCACGTCGGGCAGGTAGGTCCAGCTGTGCGGGACGTCCGGGTCGTTCACGATGGTCGCGGGCCGGCCGGCGAGCAGCGGGCCGACGAACCGTGCCCCCAGGTACGACCGGTCGGAGGCGTGCGGGCCGAAGAAGTCCGAGGCGCGCACCTCGGTCACCCGCACCCGGCCCGCGAGGTGCGCGGCCCGGGCCTCCTCCCACATGCGGGCGCGCACCCGCCCCTTGGTCCCGGTGGCGGCCAGGGGCAGGTCCTCGGTGATCGGGCCGTCCACCGGGCCGTAGCCGTACAGGTTGCTCAGCGTGACCAGCACCGCGCCGGAGTCCTCGGCCGCGGCGAGCAGCGCGGCGGCGATCGGCGGCCAGTCCTGCGCCCACCGGTGGTAGGCGGGGTTGGCGCAGTTGTAGAGGGCATCGGCCTTGACCGCGATCCGGCGCATGGCCGCGGCGTCCGCCGCGTCGGCGGCGACCCGCCGCACGCCGGGCCGGTCGGGCCCGGAGCCCGAGCGGGTCACGACCACGACCTCGTGCCCACGGTCCGCGAGCAGCTCGGCGAGCAGGCCGCCGACCTGGCCCGCTCCGACGATGACGTGCTCCCCCATCTCCTCATCCTTCCGTGCAATGCTCTAAAACGAGAGCAATGCTCTCTTATTGGAGCACGTGTCGTCAAGAGCAGTGCTCTCGTTTGCGTTCAGTGCTCTGCTAGCCTGGACCCGTGAACGCAGGCCGTACCGCACGCGAGCGGGTCCGGCAGGAACTGATCCGCGAGATCATCGACGTGGCCCGCCGCCATCTCGCCACCCATGGCGCGGCAGGGCTCTCCCTGCGCGCGGTCGCCCGTGAGCTGGGCATGGTGTCCTCGGCGATCTACCGGTACTTCCCCAGCCGCGACGACCTGCTCACCGCGCTGATCATCGACGGCTACGACGCGATCGGTGAGGCCGTGGAGCTGGCCGAGGCGGCCCTCCCGCGTGACGACTTCACGGGGCGCTGGCTCAGGGTCTGCCGTGCCGTACGGGAGTGGGCGCTCGCGCATCCGCACGAGTACGCGCTGCTGTACGGCTCACCGGTGCCGGGGTACCGCGCGCCCGGGGACACGATCGAGCCGGCCTCGCGGAGCCTGCGGGTCTTCGGCCGGATCGTCGCGGACGCCCACGCCGCGGGGCGGCTCTCCCCGCCGCCCACCCTCCCGGAGCCACCCGCGACGCTGTCGGCGGACTTCGACCGGGTCCGGTCGTTCATGCCCGGCGTGCCCGACGACGTGGTCGCCCGCGCCGGCATCGCCTGGACGGACCTGTTCGGCATGGTCAGCTTCGAGCTGTTCGGCCAGTTCACCAACGTGATCGAGCGCCGGGACGAGTTCTTCGAGCACACCATGGCCTGCCTCGCCCGGCTGATCGGCCTCCCCGCGCAGCCGGGCGCGCATGGGCGCGTCCCGCCCGGCGAGCCGTACGAGGCGCCGGCCGAACGCCCGAGCCGCGGACGCCGGGGCGGCCGGAGTCGCGGGCCGGCGTCCAGCGGTGCCAGGGCCTGGAATCCCGGTCCGGATAAGACCGCTCATCGCCCATCCGGCAGAGCCGGCGACGCGCGGCCGGAAGCCGTACCGGCCGGGAAAACGATCCGGCGGGACCGGGATGCCCCGGCCCCGCCGGATCACACGTCCGTCAGGCCCGCGGTCAGGAGTCGCGCACGGCGCGGTTGACCGCGGAGATGATCGCCTTGAGCGAGGCGGTCGTGGTGTTGGCGTCGATGCCGACACCCCACAGGACCCTGCGGTTGTCCGGCCCGCCGACCTCGCACTCCACGTAGCAGGCCGCCTTGGCGTCGCTGCCCGCGCTCATCGCGTGCTCCACGTAGTCGAGCACGCGGACGTGGAAGCCGACGTTGGCGAGCGCGTCGCAGAAGGCGGAGATCGGGCCGTTGCCCACGCCCTCGATCTCCCGGATCTGGCCGTCGATCCGGACGTCGGCGCTGATCACGTCCTTCTCGTCCACCGTCGAGGAGTGGCGGTGGGCGAGCAGGCCCAGCCGGCCCCACGGCTTGGCGGGGTTGGGGAGGTACTCGTCCGCGAAGATCTCCCACATCTGCTCGGGGGTGACCTCCCCGCCGTGGGTGTCGGTGTGCGCCTGGATGACCTTGGAGAACTCGATCTGCAGCCGCCGCGGCAGGTCGAGCTTGTGCTCGGTCTTCATGATGTAGGCGACGCCGCCCTTGCCGGACTGGCTGTTGACCCGGATGATCGCCTCGTAGGTGCGGCCGATGTCCTTCGGGTCGATCGGCAGGTACGGAACCTCCCAGCGGTACTTGTCCACCGGGACCCCGGCGGCCGCCGCGTCGCGCTCCAGGGCCTCCAGGCCCTTCTTGATCGCGTCCTGGTGCGAGCCGGAGAAGGCCGTGTAGACCAGGTCGCCCGCCCACGGGTGGCGCGGGTGGACCGGGAGCTGGTTGCAGTACTCGACGACCCGGCGGATCTCGTCCATGTCGGAGAAGTCCAGCTCGGGGTCGATGCCCTGGGAGAACAGGTTCATGCCCAGGGTGACGAGGCAGACGTTGCCGGTGCGCTCACCGTTGCCGAAGAGGCAGCCCTCGATCCGGTCGGCGCCCGCCATGTACCCGAGCTCGGCGGCGGCCACGGCCGTGCCACGGTCGTTGTGCGGGTGGATCGACAGCACGATCGAGTCGCGGTGCGCCAGGTTACGGTGCATCCACTCGATCTGGTCGGCGTAGATGTTGGGGGTGGCCATCTCGACCGTGGCCGGCAGGTTGATGATCACCTTCCGGTCCGGCGTGGGCTCCCACACCTCGTTGACGGCGTTGCAGACCTCCACCGCGTACTCGAGCTCGGTCCCGGTGAAGGACTCGGGCGAGTACTGGAAGTAGATCTCCGTGCCGTCCATGTCCTCGGCGAGCTTCTTGCACAGCTTGGCGCCCTCGACCGCGATGGCGGTGATGCCGTCCTTGTCCAGCCCGAACACCACCCGGCGCTGCAGCGTGGAGGTGGAGTTGTACAGGTGGACGATCGCCTGCTTGGCGCCGCGCAGCGACTCGAAGGTCCGCTCGATCAGCTCCGGGCGGGCCTGGGTGAGGACCTGGATCGTTACATCGTCCGGGATCCGGTCCTCCTCGATGATCTTCCGGATGAAGTCGTAGTCGGTCTGCGACGCGGCGGGGAACCCGACCTCGATCTCCTTGAACCCGATCCGGACCAGCAGCTCGAACATCTTGAGCTTGCGGTGCGAGTCCATGGGGTCGATCAGGGCCTGGTTCCCGTCCCGCAGGTCGACCGCGCACCACCGGGGGGCCTTGGTGATGACCTTGTCCGGCCAGGTGCGGTCGGTCAGCCGTACCGGCTTGAACGGCGTGTAGCGGTGGAACGGCATCGGGCTGGGCTGCTGCGGTGCGAACATAACGCTCCTCATCGAACGTCCGGCGCCATGCGAGAACACGGGAGAAGAAGAATCCCGGATCAGAGACTCAGAGAAGGTCGCCGGTGATGGACTCCGAATCGGCCGACGTGCACGACTCGCTCCGCGGCGAGGGTGCCGACCTTCCTACCGACCCTCGCCGCGGCGGCTAAGCAGGAGCCCGCGCAGCATGTCAATCACGTTAGCAGAAGACGAAAGCCGAATGTCGCCGATGCCCGAATATCGAGATGGGCGGCGATGCGGTGTGCGCCGGCTTCCCCCACCCGGCCCGGTACGGCACCGGGAAGGGAAGTACGGTCGATGCATGAAGGATAGCGAGATCCTCGGACAGATAAAAGATCTGGTGGCCGAGGAGCGCCTGCTCCGGGAGCGCCTCGCGGCCGGCGAGCTGACCAGGCGGGAGGAGCACGAGCGGATCCGGTTCCTGGAGGCGGAGCTCGACCGGTGCTGGGATCTGCTGCGGCAACGCCGCGCGCTCCGCGATGCCGGCGAGGATCCGGATCTCGCCCTGCCCCGCCCGGTCAGCGAGGACTTCGAGGAGTGACGCACCCGCTCGCCGCGCCGCGGGTCAAGGCCGCGCGGCCGGTGGTCCCGCCCGCCGGCGCCCGTGACCTCCGCGCCCGGCGACCGGCGTCCCCCGCGCCCGGGGACCCGCACGGCCGTACCCTCGCGCGCCGGCCGGATCAGTCGTAGAAGCCGAGCCGGCGCAGCATCTTGGGGTCGCGCTGCCACTCCCGGGCGACCCGCACGTGGAGGCTCAGGTAGACGTGGGTGCCGAGCAGCGCCTCGATCTGCCGCCGGGCGCGGATGCCGACCTCCTTGAGCCGCGCCCCGCCCGGGCCGATCACGATCGCCTTCTGCGACGGCCGTTCCACGTAGATGTCGGCGTAGATCTCGAGGAGATCGTCGCGGTCCTCCCGCGGCTTCATCTCCTCGACCACCACCGCGATCGAGTGCGGCAGCTCGTCCCGCACCCCCTCGAGCGCCGCCTCCCGGATCAGCTCGGCGACCAGCACCTGCTCCGGCTCGTCGGTCAGCTCGCCCTCGGGGTACAGCGGCGGGGAGACGGGCAGCCGGGCGACGAGCAGGTCGGTGAGCACGTCGAGCCGCTCACCGCTCACCGCCGACACCGGGACGATCTCCTCGGCGAAGTCGACGAGCTGCTCGACCGCGACGAGCTGCTTGACGATCTGCTCCCGCGACGCCACGTCGCACTTGGTGACGATCGCGACGACCGGGGTCTCCTTGACCGCCTTGAGCTTCTCGGTGATGAACCGGTCGCCCTTGCCGATCGGCTCGTTCGCCGGGATGCAGAACCCGATCACGTCGACCTCGGAGAGGGTGGACAGCACGAGGCTGTCCAGCCGCTCGCCGAGCAGGGTGCGCGGGCGGTGGAAGCCGGGGGTGTCGACGATGATGAGCTGCGCATCGGGCCGGTGCACGATCCCCCGGATGGCGCGCCTGGTCGTCTGCGGCTTCGACGAGGTGATCGCCACCTTGGTGCCGACCAAGGCGTTCATCAGCGTCGACTTCCCGACGTTCGGCCTGCCGACGAAGCACGCGAACCCGGCGCGGAACTCGGTCTTCTCGCTCACGTCAGGCGCACCCTCTCGGCTCACGTCAGGCGCACCGGCCTTTCACGCTGCCGTCCGGGCCCGCCAGGAACAGCGGGGCACCGCCCATGTCCGCGAGCACGGCGAGGTCCTCCTCGGCCGGGCGGTCGGCCTCGGTGACGAGCGCGGCCGCCTCCAGCCGGCTCGCTCCGCTCGACACCGCCATGGCGACCGCGACCTGCACCGCGGTCAGCGTGAGCGAGGGCAACCGCACCCCGGTCGCCGCGTACGTGCGGCCGATCTCATCGCGTACGGCGGCGCCCTCGGGGGCCCCGTTGCGCGCGCGGGCGGCCCGCGCCAGCGTGACGATCTTCTGATCCTCGGGGTCGAGCGTTTCGGTCACGGCTCAAGGTTACCGACTTCCCGGAGGAGCGATCTGGTCAGCTCCACCGTGCCGGACATGTCCGGCGGGGCGATCCCGCCGTGCACGAGCGCCAGCACCGTACCCCCGGTCCCGGCCACCACCACGTGCATCTCGTACGGGTAACCACCGACCCGGCCGGTCAGCACGCGGGCGGCCGCCTCCCCGGCCCCGGCGGGCACCTCGACCGGCGGTTCCGCGGCGGTGAGCAGGTCGGCGGCCGCCGGGGTGCCGCCATCGGCCCGGGTGCAGCCCGCCAGGGCCGCGCGCAGCTCGCCGAAGCGGTGGCGGGCCAGCCCTCCGGGGTACTCGGCGAGCCCCACGGCCGCGAACTGCCCCACGTGGACGCCGTCGAAGGTGCCGGCGGCCACGTCGAGGCGGCCGTCGCGGGGGAACCTCCCCGCCGCCGCGTCGAAGAGCGCCCGGCAGTCCCGGCTGCTCGGCCGGAACGGCGGCCGCCAGGCCGGGCGCAGCCGGGGCCAGAAGGCGTCCGGCAGCGCGCGGAGAGAGCTCAGCACCCCGGCCGGCGGCGGTCGCCGGGTGGACGCGTACGTGGGCGGCGGCGCCTCGAGGCCGCTGGAGGCCGTGGCGATCAGGAGCACCCCGATCAGGGCGGTGGCCGGGAGGATCCGCATGTCCTTCTCCGGTGTCCGTGGGCTCGTTCGGCGGCCATGCCACCGTGGATCTGTCTTCCCGTTACCGGCCCCGGATAATCACGTTGCGTATCCCCGCGATCTCCCTGCGCTTCCGCCACGGGAGCATGCGGATCCGTGACCGATGCCGCAGGGTTCGCCGCGCCCGCATCCGGCCCGGTGCCTCCGCGCCCGCATCCGGCCCGGTGCCACCGCGCCCGGCCGCGGCCCGTCCCCGATCCGACCGGCCTCGGCCCGGCGGCGCCGCGTCCTCAGGCGGACCGATCGGGGTGGGCGCCGGAGCGCTGCTCGCGGTCGCCGGCCGCGGTCGCGACCTTCTCGCCGTCCTCGCCCGTCGGCTCGACCCGGCGGACCACCACCGTGCCGATGCGGTTCCGCCGGCCGGCGAGCGTCTCCGCGGTGAGGCGCAGCCCGTCCACCACCGCCTCGGAGCCGGCGATCGGCACCCGGCCGAGGGCGTGCGCGAGGAGGCCGCCGACCGTGTCCACGCCCTCGATGTCGATCTCCGTGTCGAACAGCTCGGCGAGCTCGTCCACGGAGAGGCGCGCGGTGACCCGGGCCACCCCCTCCTCGAGCCACTCCACCCGGGGCGCCTCCTGGTCGTACTCGTCGGCGATCTCCCCGACGATCTCCTCGAGGATGTCCTCGATGGTGACGAGGCCGGCGGTCCCGCCGTACTCGTCGATCACGATGGCGAGGTGGATCTGCCGCGCCTGCATCTCGCGGAGCAGCTCGTCGATCGGCTTGCTCTCCGGCACGTACGTGGCCGGCCGCATGTGCTTCTCGACCTTCGCCGACGAGTCGCCGGTCTCCTGGATGGCGCGGACGATGTCCTTGAGGTAGGCGATCCCGATGACGTCGTCCTCGTTCTCGCCGACCACCGGGATGCGGGAGAACCCGCTGCGCAGCGCGAGCGACAGCGCCTGGCTCAGGGTCTTGCCGCGCTCGATGAACACCATGTCGGTGCGCGGCACCATGACCTCGCGGACCAGCGTGTCCCCCAGCTCGAAGACCGAGTGGATCATCTCCCGCTCGCCGGGCTCGATCACCCGGCCCTTCTCCGCCAGGTCGACCAGGTCGCGCAGCTCCGCCTCGGAGGTGAACGGCCCCTCCCGGAACCCCTTGCCCGGGGTGAGCGCGTTGCCGAGCAGGATCAGCAGGGTGGGCAGCGGGCCGAAGATGCGGGTGAGCCCGTACACGATCGGGGCGCTGGCGAGCGCGATCGGCTCGGCGTGCTGGCGGCCGAGCGTGCGCGGGCAGACACCGACGATCACGTAGCTCACCAGGATCATCACGGCGGCCGCGGCCGCGTAGGCGAGCCCCCGGTCGCCGAGCCAGTCGATGAAGAGCAGGGTGGCGATGACGGTGGCGACCAGCTCACAGCTCAGCCTGAGGAGCATGAGCAGGTTGAGGTAGCGGGGCGGTTCGGCGACGATCGCCTGCAGCCGCCGGGCGCCGCGCCGCCGCGCCTTGACGAACTCCTCGGCCCGGACGCGCGAGATCCTGGCGAGCGCCGTCTCGGCGCTCGCGAGCAGGCCGGCCACCATGATCAGGGCGACGGCGGACAGCAGCCAGCCGCTGATCACGGCTTGCGGCGCACCTCCCGCCATGAGTTCAGCAGCTCCTCCTGGAGCCCGAACATCTCCGCGTGCTCCTCGGGCTCGGCATGGTCATACCCGAGCAGGTGCAGGATTCCGTGGGTGCACAGCAGCTCGAGCTCCTCCTGCGCCCCGTGCCCGGCCTCGGCCGCCTGCTTCGCCGCCACCTGCGGGCAGAGGACGACGTCGCCGAGGAGCGCCGGGTTCGGCGGGTGCTCCTCGTCCCGGGTGGAGTGCGGCCGCAGCTCGTCCATGGGGAAGGCGAGCACGTCGGTCGGCCCGGGTTCGCCCATCCACCGCTCGTGCAGCTCGGCCATGGCCGCCTCGTCGACCACGAGGATCGACAGCTCGGCGAGCGGATTGATCCCCATCCGGTGCAGGACGTGCTCGGCGAGGTCGACGAGGGCGGATTCGTCGATCTCCACCCCGGATTCGTTGGCCAGCTCGATGCTCACGAGGTCTCCTCACGACGGCCCCGGCGCGGACGCCCGGTCATCGTCTCCCCTTGGGCCGTTTGACCATGGCGCGCGGCCCGGAGGCCATCGCCTGGTCGTATCGGTTGTACGCGTTGACGATGTCCGTCACCAGCCGGTGCCGTACCACGTCGGCACTGGTCAGCCTGCAGAAGTAGATGTCGTCGATGCCGTCCAGGATGTCCTGGACGACCCTCAGCCCGCTCTCGTGACCGGGTGGAAGATCGATCTGCGTCACGTCGCCGGTGACGACGATCTTCGAGTTGAAGCCCAGCCGGGTGAGGAACATCTTCATCTGCTCGGGCGAGGTGTTCTGCGCCTCGTCGAGGATGATGAAGGCGTCGTTCAGGGTCCGGCCGCGCATGTACGCCAGGGGCGCGACCTCGATCGTGCCCTGGTTGATGAGCCGCGGGATCGACTCAGGGTCGATCATGTCGTGCAAGGCGTCGTACAGCGGCCGCAGGTAGGGATCGATCTTCTCGTACAGCGTGCCCGGCAGGAACCCGAGCCGCTCACCGGCCTCGACCGCGGGACGGGTCAGGATGATCCGGGTGACCTGCTTGCTCTGCAGGGCCTTCACGGCCTTGGCCATCGCAAGGTAGGTCTTCCCGGTCCCCGCCGGGCCGATGGCGAAGACGATCGTGTACTTGTCGATCGCGTCGACGTACCGCTTCTGATTGAGCGTCTTCGGGCGGATGGTCCGGCCACGGGCGGACAGGATGTCGAGCGAGAGAACGTCGACCGGCCGTTCCGTGGCCGCCCGCAGCATCGCGATGCTGCGCTCTACCGAGTCCGGGGTGAGCTCGGTCCCCGAGTCGATCAGCTCGACCAGCTCCTCGAAGAGCCGGACGACGAGACCGCTCTCCTCCGGGCTGCCCGTGATCGTGATCTCATTGCCGCGGACGTGGATGTCGGCGCGGAATGCGTCTTCGATGACCCGCAGCAGCTCGTCGCCCGAACCGAGGAGGCTGACCATCGACCGCCCCTCGGGGATGACCACCTTGGCCTTGGTCGTACGGGATCGCTGTGGTGACTCGGACATGGGCGGCCGTATCGGCCTCTTCGCCTCCCTAACCTCTCATCGTCATGCTAGCCAGCGGCTCAGCCCGGCGGCCAGTTCAGCGCCCTGCCCCCGAGAACATGGGCATGAACGTGGAACACAGTCTGCCCTGCCTGCGGCCCGGTGTTGAACACGATCCGGTAACCGCTCTCCGCGATGCCCTCCTTGACGGCCACGGCGTGGCACGTCTTCAGCACGTCGTCGGCGAGCCCGTCGTCGGCGGCCGCCAGCGCCGCGGCGTTCTCGTAGTGCGCCTTCGGGACCACGAGGACGTGCGTCGGGGCCTGAGGGTTGATGTCACGGAACGCGAGCGCCCGCCCCGCCTCGAGAACGATGTCCGCGGGGAGTTCCCTGGCCACAATCTTGCAGAACAGGCAATCGGTCACGAACGTAAGAGTAGCCGTTGTCTTTCGTTGCTGCCGCTGTGGATCACCGCGTTAATGTGAGTGTGCGACACTCCCCCCAACCCTTCCTCTCGCCGGGCGAGGAAGCCGCTAGGTCATGCCCTCCAAGGATTCCGAAGAACGTAAACCCGCGGGAAATGACGGACGTCAAAATGATGTGACCACCGAGACCCTTGTGGCCGACAGGTCGATGAGGGCGGCGCCGGTCAGCTGGGACGCCGACACGGCACTGACCGCGCTGTACCGGGCGCACTACCAGTCGCTCGTGCGCCTCGCGGTGCTGCTGGTGCGCGACGTCGCCAGCGCCGAAGAGGTGGTGCAGGACGCGTTCGTCGCGGTCCACGGTGCGTGGCGCCGGTTACGGGACGCCGACAAGGCGCTCGCGTACCTGCGGCGGTCCGTGGTGAACCGGTCCCGGTCCGTGCTGCGGCGCCGGGCGGTGAGCGAGAAGTACGCCCCCAAGGGCGTGCCCGACGCGCCGAGCGCCGAGAACTGGGCGATGGGCGAGCTGGAGCGCTCTGCCGTGATCAAGGCGCTGCGCGGCCTGCCACCCCGCCAGCGCGAGGCGCTCGTGCTGCGCTATTACGGTGACCTGTCGGAGGCCGAGATCGCGGATGCGATGGGCATCAGCAAGGGTGCGGTGAAAAGTCACACGGCCCGCGGCATGGCCGCATTACGAATGGCACTGGAGCAGTTGGCATGACCCTCCCGCCCGACGACGAACTCGGCGAGCTGCTCCGCCGTGCCTTGCACGCGGAGGCAGACTCGGTCGAGCCGTCTTCCGACGGTCTGGAGATCATCCGCACCCGGATCGAGCGGCGCCGGCTGCGGAACCTCTGGTGGTGGCGGGCCGGCGCTTCGGTGGTCGGAGTCGTCCTTGCGGCGGCCGCAGTCGTGACGATCTTCCCCGGCCTGCGCACGCAGGTGGTGGAGCGGACGATCATGCACTCCAGCGACGATCGCGAGGTCGTGGACACGTCCTCCATCCGGCGTCCGCCCGCCTCCCCCAGCGCGCCCGCGGTGGCCCCCACGGCCGATCCGGAGCCGTCCGGATACGCCGAGACCCCGATCGCGCCGCAGCCGCCGCAACCGAGCGATCCACCGTCGCCGTCCCCGTCACCGAGCCCGTGCGCGTCGGACGACGGCGGACCGGCCGAGCAGGCGACGACCGCCCCCGCGGATGAGCCCGCGCAGGTCTGCCCCACCGTGGTGCCGGCCGATGGGCGTATCACCCCGACGGCGGTGCCGGGCACCCCCAGGCCGGACGTGCCGTCCCGGCCGAGCGATCAGCCCACCCCGGCACCGACGCCCACCCAGGCGGTGCCGCCGAGCGAGCAGCCCGAACCGTTGATCACCACGTCGAGCCCGGTCACCTCCGAGGCCGCGGAGTGACGCGTCACCAGCGCCCGCAGCGGGCGAACAGCACGGCGGCCGCGGCGACCCCCGCCGTGGACGTGCGCAGCACCGTCGGCCCGAGCAGGGCCGGTACGGCTCCCGCATCGCTCAGGCGAGCGAGCTCCTCCTCGGTGATGCCGCCCTCGGGGCCGACCACCACGACGATGTCCCCGGCGGAGGGGCCCCGGGGCGGGGTGATGCCGCTGAGCGGCCGCTCGGCCTCCTCGTGGAGGACGACCGCGAGCTCCGCACCGGAGATCAGCTCGGCGACCTGAGCCGTCGAGGCCTGCTCGGTCACCTCGGGCAGGTGGAACCGGCGGGACTGCTTCGCCGCCTCGCGGGCCGTGCTCCGCCAGCGCGCGAGCGCCTTGGCCGCACGATCGCCCTTCCACTGCACCACGCACCGGGAGGCCGCCCACGGCACGATCACGTCCACCCCGGCCTCGGTCATCATCTCGACGGCGAGCTCGCCCCGGTCGCCCTTGGCGAGCGCCTGGACCACGATCAGCCGGGGGCGGGGCGGCTCGGCGTGGAACCGCCGGAGCACCCGCGCGGTGAGCACGTCCTTGCCGGTCTCCGCCACGACGCACTCGGCGACCCGGCCGGCGCCGTCGGTGATGTCGACCCGCTCGCCCGGCCGGAGCCGCCGCACGGTCGCCGCATGGTGCCCCTCGGGGCCGGAGAGGACGATGTGGTCCTCCGCGGAGCCGGCCGCGTCGGACAGGAAGACGGGAACGCTCATGAGGGCTCAGCGGCCGTTGAACGCGTCGCGCAGCCGGGCGAAGAAGCCCTGCTGACCGGGGGCGAACTTGCCGGGCGGCCGTTCCTCGCCGCGGAGCTTGGCGAGCTGCCGCAGGAGCTCCTCCTGCTGGGCGTCGAGCTTCGTGGGGGTCTCCACGTTGACGTGGATGTGCAGGTCGCCCCGGCCGGTCTCGTTGAGCCGCGGGACGCCCTTGCCGTGCAGCCGGATGACCTGGCCCGGCTGGGTGCCCGGGCGGATGTCGACCTCCTCGACACCGTCGAGGGTCTCGATGGTGAGCGTGGTGCCGAGGGCGGCCGCGGTCATCGGGATCTGGACCGTGCAGTGCAGGTCGTCGCCCTGGCGCTCGAAGATGGGGTGCGGACGCTCGACGATCTCGAGGAACAGGTCGCCGGGCGGCCCGCCGCCGAAGCCGACCTCGCCCTCCCCGGCGAGCTGGATGTGCGTGCCGTCCTCGACGCCGGCCGGGATCTTCACCTTGATCGTCCGCCGGGTGCGCACCCGGCCCTCACCGGAGCACTCCGGGCACAGGTGCCGGATGACCGTGCCGTACCCGCCGCACTGGGGGCACGGGCGGGAGGTCATCACCTGGCCGAGGAACGACCGGGTCACCTGCGAGATCTCACCGGTCCCGCGGCACAGGTCGCAGGTCTCGGGGTGGGTGCCCGGGGAGGCGCCGGAGCCCTGGCACATGTCGCAGAGCACGGCCGTGTCGACGACGATCTCCCGGGTGCAGCCGAAGGCCGCCTCCGCGAGGTCGAGCTCCACCCTGATCGTGGCGTTGCGCCCGCGCCTGGCCCGCGGCCGGGGCCCCCGCGACGTGGACGTGCCGAAGAAGGCGTCCATGATGTCGCTGAACGCGAAGCCCGCCCCGAAGCCGCCGGCCCCGGCGGTCGCCGTCGAGTTCAGCGGATCGGTGCCCAGGTCGTACATGCGGCGCTTGTTGTCGTCGGAGAGCACCTCGTACGCCTGGGTGATCTCCTTGAACCGCTCCTGCGTCGCCGGGTCGGGATTGACGTCAGGGTGCAGCTCACGGGCGAGACGGCGGTACGCCTTCTTGATCTCCTCTTTGCTGGCGTCGCGCCGTACCCCGAGGATCGCGTAATAGTCGGTCGCCACTTATGACCCCGCCAATATGTGGCCTACGTAGCGCGCAACGGCGCGCACGGCGCCCATCGTTACCGGATAGTCCATTCGCGTCGGTCCGAGCACGCCGAGCCGGGCCAGCACCCGATCGCCGGTACCGTACCCGGCGGAGACGAACGACGTGCCCCGCAGCACACTGTAGGGGTTCTCCGACCCGATCCGTACCGTGAGATCGGCCATGCCGCCGCTGCCGTTGGCCTCGCCGAGCAGCCGCATGAGGACGACCTGCTCCTCCAGGGCCTCCAGCACGTCGCGCAGCCCGACGTTGAAGTCGGACGCGGCGAGGTTCGCCGTCCCGCCGAAGACGATCTTCGAGTCGTGGCGCTCCACGAGCGTCTCCAGGAGCACCGACAGGACCGTGGCGGCGAGCTGGCGCTCCTCGGGCGGGAGCCGCTCGGGCAGGTCGGCGACGGTCTCCTGCACCTGGGAGAGGCCGCACCCGTCCAGGCAGGAGTTCAGGACGTTGCGGAGGTTGGCGATCTGGTCCTCGTCGATGTCCTCGGTCGTCTCCACGACCCGCTGCTCGACCCGGCCGGTGTTGGTGATGAGCACGAGCATGAGCCGCCGCGCGGTCAGCGGCACGAGCTCGACGTGACGCACCGACGACTTGGACAGGGAGGGGTACTGCACGACCGCGACGTGCCGGGTGAGCTGGGCGAGGAGCCGTACCGTGCGGGAGATGATCTCATCGAGGTCCACCGCACCGGCGAGGAAGGTCTCGATCGCCCTGCGCTCCGCGGCGGAGAGCGGCTTGATCTGCGAGAGCCGGTCGACGAACAGGCGATAGCCCTTGTCGGTCGGCACTCGACCCGCGCTCGTATGGGGCTGCGTTATGTATCCCATCTCCTCGAGTGCCGCCATGTCGTTCCGGACCGTCGCCGGGGAGACTCCGAGATTGTGTCGCTCCACGAGCGCCTTGGACCCGACCGGCTCCTTGGTGGACACGTAGTCCTCGACGATGGCGCGAAGCACGGCCAGCTTGCGGTCGTCGAGCAAGGTCTCACCTCCCTGTCCTTGGGAAACGCAGCCCTTGGCACTCTGTGTTCCCGAGTGCCAAGTGTACGGTCAGCACCCGTGAGATGCGATGACACGATGGCCTCACGGAACAACCAGCACTCAAGGGCTTAGAACCGACATACCGCAATAGTTCTGGCATGGCGCCCCCTGCCGCGGGCAGTGTCCCGGGCGGTCCTGCGCGTCCCACCCGCGCGCCGCTCGCCTCCCTCCGGCCGTGCCGCCTCCGGTACGGCCGGCCGCCCCGCCACGGGCGCCCGCGCCGATCGGGCGCGGTGTTCCCCGGGCGGGCGGGATGGGCTCCCCCGGTCTGCTAGCGTTCGCCGCATGTACGGGCGCGACGTGCTCTCCGAGGACCGGCGCTCCCGGCGCCGGCCGATCCCCGAGATCCCGGCCGAGCCGGGCCTGGTGGTGGAGGACGCCGAAGGCCGATTCTGCGGCGCGGTGGTCGACTGCGGCAAGGACGCCGTCACCCTGGAGGACAGGTTCGGGCAGCGGCGGGTCTTCCCGCTCATCCCCGCCGGATTCCTCTTCGAGGGAAAGCCGGTGACGCTCGTCCGGCCCGCCGCCTCCGGCCGTGGCCCACGGCGGAGCCCGTCCGGGTCGATCGCGGTGGAAGGGCTGCGGGCGCGGACCGCCCGCGGCAGCCGCATCTACGTCGAGGGCGTCCACGACGCGGAGCTCGTCGAGAAGATCTGGGGGCACGACCTTCGGGTGGAGGGCGTGGCCGTCGAGTACCTGGAGGGCATCGACGACCTGCCGGACATCGTCGCGGAGTTCGCCCCCGGCCCCGGGCGCCGGCTGGGCGTGCTCGTCGACCACCTCGTGCCCGGGTCCAAGGAGAGCAGGATCGCCGCCCAGGTCTCCGGCGATCACGTGCTCGTGGTCGGCCACCCGTACGTGGACATCTGGCAGGCGATCAAGCCGGCGGTGCTCGGCATCGGCGCCTGGCCGGAGGTCCCCCACGGGGTGCCGTGGAAGGAAGGGGTGATCGCCGCGCTGGGCTGGCGGATGACCCCGCAGGAGGCCTGGCGGCACATCCTGGGCCGGGTCCGCAGCTACGCCGACCTGGAGCCCGCGCTGCTGGGCCGGGTGGAGGAGCTCATCGACTTCGTGACCGAGCCGGACTGAGCCGCCGGGTCGCGGCCGGCCCGGATCGGGCGGGCGGCGGGTCGTGACCGGACCGGATGAGGGCCATCGGCGTGACCGGCCGGATGGAGCCGCCGTGCCGGATGGACCGCGTCGGGGACCGCATCGGGCGCCCGGTGCGGATCGGCCGGTGCGATGGCCGGAGCGATCGGCCGGGGCGAGCCGCGGCCGGCCGGCGATCAGCCGACCAGGTCCCGGGCCACGCTGTCGGCGAGCAGCCGCCCCCGCAGGGTGAGCACGGCCCGCCCCGCCTTGAACGGCTCCACCTCGAGCAGCCCATCGGCGAGGGCCCGGGCGCAGGCCGGGCGCGCCCCGGGGGGTATCGCGTCGAGGGGCAGCCCGGTGGCGAGCCGGAGCTCCAGCATGATCCGCTCGGTCGCCCGTTCCTCAGGAGTGAGCACCTCCCGGGCCTGCGCGGGCGACTTGCCGGCCGCGAGCCGCGCGGCGTACCGGGCCGGGTGCTTCACGTTCCACCACCGCGTGCCGCCGACGTGGCCGTGTGCCCCGGGGCCCGCGCCCCACCAGTCGCCGCTGGTCCAGTAGAGGAGGTTGTGGCGGCACCGGCCCGCCTCGGTGCGGGCCCAGTTCGAGATCTCGTACCACCGGAACCCTGCCGCGGAGAGCAGCTCCTCGGCGATGAGGTACCGGTCGGCGGCCACGTCCTCGTCGGGCATGGGCAGCTCCCCCCGCCGGACGCGCGCGGCGAGCCGCGTGCCGTCCTCGACGATCAGCGAGTAGGCGGAGACGTGGTCCGGCCCGGCGGCGAGCGCCGTCTCCAGGGTCGCCCGCCAGTCGTCGTCGCTCTCCCCCGGCGTGTTGTAGATCAGGTCGAGGTTGACGTGGGCGAACCCGGCCGCGTGCGCCTCCCGTACGGCCTGGACCGCGCGGCCGGGGGTGTGCCGGCGGTCGAGCACCCGGAGCACGTGCTCCCGCGCGCTCTGCATGCCGAAGCTCACCCGGGTGAACCCGCCGGCGCGCAGCTCCTCCAGGTAGGCCGGGCTCACCGACTCCGGGTTGGCCTCGGTGGTCACCTCCGCCCCCGGGGCGAGCCCGAACTCGCCGGCGATCGCCCGGAGGATCCGCACCAGGTCGGCCGCGGGGAGCAGGGTCGGCGTGCCGCCGCCGAAGAACACGGTCTCGACCCGGGGCGCTGCGTCGCCGAGCACGCGCCGGGCCAGCCGTACCTCCTGGATCACCGTGTCCGCGTAGCCGGCGGGAGAGGCGCCGGGGCCGAGCTCGGCGGCGGTGTAGGTGTTGAAGTCGCAGTACCCGCAGCGGGTCGCGCAGAACGGGACGTGGACGTAGAACCCGAAGGGGCGCGAGCCGAGCCCGTCGAGCGCGCTCGCGGGCAGCTCACCGGTGGGCGGCGCAGGGTCACCGTCGGGAAGCACGGAAGGCACGCCTTAAGTCTGCCGCCGCCGCCCGGGTACCCGGGACAGGCCCGGCGGCCATCGGCCGGCACCGATCAGGAGCCCAGCACCCGTGCCGCGATCCGGTCCCACTTCTCGCCGAGCCCCGGGACGGCGAGCACCCGGCGCATCAGCTCCTTGTCGCCGTGGTACGCGGCGAACGCCTCGCCGATCGTCACGCTCGGCCACGGGCGCTCCAGCACCTCGATCTCATCCCCCGCGCCGAGCTCCCCGGTCTCGATCACCCGGAAGTACGCGCCCGGGCGGCCCGCCTCGGTGAAACGCTTGACCCAGCCCGGCTCGCCCATCCAGTTCCGGAACACCGCGCACGGCGTGCGAGGGCCGGTCACCTCGAGCACCGCGGTGCCCACCCGCCACCGCTCGCCGAGCAGCGCGCCGGTCACGTCGACCCCGACCGTGGTGAGGTTCTCCCCGAACAGGCCGTCGCGGAGTTCACGGCCGAGCTGGGACTCCCACCAGTCGTAGTCCTCCCGCGCGTAGGCGTAGACCGCCTGGTCCGGGTGGCCGTGGTGCGTCACGTCGGCGCGTTCGTCGCCCGCCAGGCCGTTCCCGCCCACGGAGACCCGGCCCGCCACCGGGCGCTTGTCGATCGCCGTCCGCTTGAGCCGCCCCGCCCACTCGGCGTCGACGGCCCGGCCCACGTTGACAGAGCGGATTCGCACCCCCCAAGGCTACGGGAGGCGCCCACCCGGGAGGAAACGGTTTTCCGCGGCGTCGAAGGGGCGGGCGGCAGCCCCGTCTCGCCGGCCGGCGCCTGGACCCGGCGGGCGCCGCCGGCCTCTCGCCCATGTCCCCGGAGCCTTACCGCTCGTCCCCGGAGCGCTACTTCTTGCCCTTGTCCCCGGAGCCGGTGTCGGTGGCCAGCGCCGCGACGAAGGCCTCCTGGGGCACCTCGACCCGGCCGACCATCTTCATCCGCTTCTTGCCTTCCTTCTGCTTCTCCAGCAGCTTCCGCTTACGGGTGATGTCACCGCCGTAGCACTTGGCGAGCACGTCCTTCCGCAGCGGGCGGATGTTCTCCCGGGCGATCACGCGGGAGCCGATCGCGGCCTGGATCGGCACCTCGAACTGCTGCCGCGGGATGAGCTCCTTGAGCTTCCGGGCCATCTCCACGCCGTAGGAGTAGGCCTTGTCCCGATGCACGATCGCGCTGAACGCGTCCACCGGCTCGCCGTTGAGCAGGATGTCCACCTTGACCAGGTCGGCCTGCTGCTCGCCGTACGGCTCGTAGTCGAGGGACGCGTAGCCGCGGGTGCGCGACTTGAGCTGGTCGAAGAAGTCGAAGATGATCTCGGCGAGCGGCAGGATGTACCGGATCTCCACCCGGTCGGCGGAGATGTAGTCCATGCCCTGGAGCTGGCCGCGGCGGTTCTGGCAGAGCTCCATGATCGCGCCGATGTAGTCGGCGGGCGTGATCACGGTCGCCTTCACCACGGGCTCGTAGACGGCGCCGACCTTCCCCTGCGGGAACTCGGACGGGTTGGTGACGGTGAACTCCTTCCCGTCGTCCATCACCACCCGGTAGATGACGTTCGGCGCGGTCGAGATGAGCGAGAGGTTGAACTCGCGCTCCAGCCGCTCCCGGACGATCTCCATGTGCAGCAGGCCGAGGAACCCGCAGCGGAACCCGAAGCCGAGCGCGGCCGACGTCTCCGGCTCGTACACCAGGGCGGCGTCGTTGAGCTGGAGCTTGTCCAGGGCGTCCCGGAGCTCGGGGTAGTCGTCGCCGTCCACCGGGTAGAGGCCGGAGTAGACCATCGGCTTGGGGTGCTCGTACCCGGGCAGCGGCGTGTCCGCGGGCCGGGCGGCGCTGGTCACCGTGTCACCGACCCGGGACTGGCGGACGTCCTTCACCCCGGTGATCAGGTAGCCCACCTCGCCGACCCCGAGGCCGTGCTCGGACGGCACGGGCTCCGGCGAGATCACGCCCATCTCCAGGAGCTCGTGCTGGGCGCCCGTGGACATCATCAGCACCCGCTCGCGGTTGGCCAGGTGCCCGTCGACCACCCGGACGTACGTGACCACGCCCCGGTAGGTGTCGTAGACCGAGTCGAAGATGAGCGCCCGCGGCGGGGCGTCCGGGTCCCCGACCGGGGGCGGGACGGTGGCCACGATGTGATCGAGCAGCGCCTCGACCCCCTCGCCGGTCTTCCCCGACACGCGCAGCACCTCGCCGGGCTCGCAGCCGATCAGCCCGGCCAGCTCCTCGGCGTACTTGTCCGGCTGCGCCGCGGGCAGGTCGATCTTGTTGAGCACCGGGATGATGTGCAGCTCCGCGTTCATGGCCAGGTAGAGGTTGGCCAGCGTCTGCGCCTCGATGCCCTGCGCCGCGTCGACCAGCAGGATCGCGCCCTCGCACGCCTCCAGCGACCGGGACACCTCATAGGTGAAGTCCACGTGCCCCGGCGTGTCGATCAGGTTGAGGACGTACCCCTTCCACGGGAGCCGTACGGCCTGAGACTTGATCGTGATGCCGCGCTCCCGCTCGATGTCCATTCGGTCGAGGTACTGCGCGCGCATCGATCTCTCGTCCACCACGCCGGTGAGCTGCAGCATCCGGTCGGCGAGGGTGGACTTGCCATGGTCGATATGCGCGATGATGCAGAAGTTGCGGATCAACGCGGGGTCGGTCTGGCCAGGCTGAGTGCGCACAGGGGTCCGTTTCGACACGAAGGGTTTGCTGCCGATCGGCCGGGCCGCCTCGCGCAGCTCGGCGCGCCCGCCCATTCCGATGGCTGGCGGACCAGCCATCCTCCATGGTGGCATGTCCCGCCGCTTGCCTTGACCACCCGGCGACCATCGGGCGGATTCCGCCTGGGCAGCGGGGCCGCCGGCGCGCCGGAGCCGGCGGGGCGAACCCTCCGGACCGCGCCCCGCCGGGGCCGAGCGGGCCGCCGGACGGGTCGAGCCGGGCGTGCGCCGGATGGGCGGTGAGCGGCCGGCCAAGTCCGGATAAGTAACGTATCCGCCCGCGCAGGGCAGGGACCGCCGGTCGAGTGTTCCAGAGGACTCGGCGGCCAACGTATCCGCACGCGCGGGACAGGAACAGCGCTCGGGATCTACGCGCGCGGGGACGGCAGGGGCCTTCCGGGCCAACACGCCTCCGAAACCTCGGGATCTACGCGCGGGGACGGCGCTGGGGTCCCGTGCCCGCGCGAAGGGCGGGCGCGATCACGGCGGCCCCGCTGATCGTGGACGATGAGTCCCGTACCCGCGGGAAGCTCCGGGTCTCCGTCCACACGGGCAGGGGCGATGCACAGGCTTCACCGACGCCCGCCCGGTGATCGAATTCCGTCCAAGCGGGCAGGGACGGCGCTCGGAGATCGCATACACGCGGGACGGGAAGGCCCTACGGCAAGCGGCGCTCGGTGTCAAGACCGGGATCTCATACGCGCGGGAAGGAACGGCGTCCGGGCGAGATCCCACCAGCCGTTCGGGAGAGATCTCACCGGCCGGCACGGACGTAGCCGTGCGCATAGGACGGCGGGCGGCGGATCGCCCCGGCTCGGGCGCGTCCGCGGACCGGGCCCGCTCCCGAGAAGAGCCCTCTGACCTCCGGGAGCCCGGCCCATGAACCCGAGGATCCCAGGCCCGGACTCCCAGGGAGCGGCGATGAGCCCTGGAAGCCGGGCATGGACCTCCGGGGCCATGCCGGCGGCGCCGTTCCCGCCACCACGTGGCGAGGGCTGGGAAGCCGAGGGTCAGCCCTGTGGCCACTGGCACGGCGGCACGCCGCGGTCGGCCCCGGCCGGGAACGCCACCCGGCAGCGTCCGGATCGGCACCGGCCCGTTGCCCCCGGGAGATCGGGCGTGGCCCTCTGGGGACCAGCTCACCAACCCTGTGAGGCTTCTCCGGGAACCGGCTCATTGACCCTGGGAGATCGAGTACGGACCTCTGGAGATCGGGGACACGGACCGCGGGCGACGGGCGCCCGTCAGGTGCGCCGGCGCGATATCATTGACGCCGATCAGCGGTCCACCGGTGCGATTTGAGCGTCGGCACGGGCTGTTGGTACTGTGTCCAACTGCGTGTGGCGCGCCTTCCATCAGCCCGCGCGCGCCCCATCGGATCCGGAATCACTGCTGAGGCTTCCTTCGTGGCGAACATCAAGTCCCAGATCAAGCGCAACCGGCAGAACGAGAAGCGCCGGCTGCGGAACAAGGCTGTCAAGTCGTCCCTGAAGACGGCGATTCGCAAGTTCCGCGAGGCCGCCGACCAGGGCAACGTCGAGGAGGCGATCGTCCTCCTGCGTGCGGCCTGCCGGCAGCTCGACAAGGCCGTCAGCAAGGGCGTCATCCACAAGAACCAGGCGGCCAACCGGAAGTCGGCGATCGCCAAGCGCGCCGCCGCCCTCCAGGCGGCCGCCCAGAAGGCCGACGCCTGAGCGGGCCAACGTCACGCCGCATCCCGGCCGCGGGGTGCGGCGTTTTGGTGTGCACGCGTTTCGGCGTGCCCGGGCTGTGCGGAGGCTCCGGGCACGGTCCGGTCTGACCCGGAGCCGCACCGACCGGACGTGGTACGGCCCGGCGGCGGCTTCAGGCGCTCCTTGCGCACCGGGTGGAGTTCTGCGCGTTCATGGGACGACGGCCACGGGATGCCGTCCCGGCCGAACCGGCGGCGGTGGCCGCGGCGGGGCATGCGCCGGAGTCAGCGGCCGGTGCGGCTGGCGACGATGACCTGGACGGCCCGCTCCAGTGCGTACGCGGGGTCGGTGCCGGCGCCCTTGACCTGCTCGTCGGCGACGGCCACGGCCTGCATGGCGGTTGAGAGCCCTTCCGGGCCCCAGCCCGCGAGCTGGCGCCGCACCCGCTCGATCTTCCACGGGGGCAGCCCCACGTGCGAGGCGAGCTGGCCGCCGCGCAGGTTGCGCGGTGCGCCTCCCACCTTGGCGAGCGCCCGGAGCCCGTTGGCGAGCGCGCTGACGATCAGCACGGGCGCGACACCGGTGGCGAGGGCCCACCTGAGCTGTTCGAGCGCCTCCCCGAGCTTCCCCTCGATGGCGAGGTCGGCGATGGAGAATCCGGTGACCTCGGCGCGGCCCCGGTAGTAGCGGGCGACGGCGGCCTCGTCGATCTTCTCGCCCGGGGTGTCGAAGACGAGCTGGGAACAGGCTGCGGCGAGCTCGCGCAGATCGCTGCCGACCGCGTCGAGCAGGGCCTGCGCCGCGGCCGGGGTGATCGTACGGCCGGCGCGCTCGAACTCGCCCCGGATGAAGTCGAGCCGCTCCCCCGGCTTCGTCGGCTTGGCCACGGTGATCACATGGGCGCCCGCCTTCTTGAGCCCGTCGACCAGCGCCTTGCCCTTCGCGCCCCCGTCGTGGGCGACGATGAGGTGGACGTCCTCGGCCGGGTCGGCCGCGTAGGCGAGGACCTCGTTGATCACCTCCTTCTTCAGCTCCTGGGCCGACCTGATCAGCACCACGGACCGGTCGCCGAAGAGCGACGGCGAGGCGACCCGGGCGAGATCCCCGGGTTCGGCCTCCCCACCGGCGAGCTCATGCACCTCGATCCCTGGGTCGGTGCCGCGCGCCTGCGCCACGGTGGCGCGGATGGCGCGGTCGGCCAGGAACTCCTCGTCGCCGATGATCAGGGTCACGGGTGCCGGGTTCGCCATGTCTGGCAGCATGCCACGCCGTGCGCTCCCCGGGCACATCGATCGCCGGGGCCCGCGCCGTGGCCATCGGTTCCGCACCCGCCGATGACCCGCCGATGAGACAGCACGCCCGTTGCCGTCCTGGCCGCTTGCGCCCGCGGCGCCGGGAGGGCGCTCATCGCGGAGCCCGTCCCCGGGCCACCACGGCCAGCCGGCCTCCGGAGGCCGTGACCGCGATGTCCCCGCCGACGTCGGTCCGGTAGACGCGCATGCCGAGCAGCCGGAGCCGGAGCAGCGTCCCGGGCGCCGGGTGGCCGTAGCCGTTCTCCGCTCCCACGCTGATCAGCGCGACCCGTGCCCGGGTGGCGGCGAGGAAGGCGGGATCCTGCCGGTACGACCCGTGGTGGGCGACCTTGAGCACGTCGACCGCGGGCACTCCCCGGCGCAGCAGCTCGGCCTGCGCCTCGGTCTCGATGTCCCCGGTGAGCAGGGCCGACCCCAGCGGCTCGCCGGCCGTGCCCAGCCAGCGCGCGAGCAGGACGACGCTCGCGTTGTTGACCGCGGCCTCCTCCCCCGGACCCGCCCGCACCGGCCCGGCCGCCGGCGCCAGCACGGTGATCTCCGTGGCGCCGAACCGCCATCGGGTGCCGGGCGGCACGACCCACTCGGGGATGCGGTGGGCCCGCAGCTCCCGGGAGACGCGGCCGGCCTCGCTCCGCGCGGGACGGCCGGGGCCGACCACCACCGCCCCGACGGACCGGCCGCGCAGCACCCCGGCCAGCCCGCCCACGTGGTCGAGGTGAGGGTGGGTGAGCACCACCAGCGGCACCCGGCGGATCCCGAGGTCGCGCAGGCAGCGGCCGGCCCGGGCGGGATCCGGCCCCGTGTCGACCACCACCCCGGCCCCGGGACCGGCCGACAGCACGACGGCGTCGCCCTGGCCGACGTCGCAGGCGACCAGCAGCCAGCCGGGCGGCGGCCACGGTGCGGCCACCGGGCGGACGGCGAGCACCGCGAGCAGGGCTCCGGCGGCGAGCGCGATCGCGATCCGCCGGAGCACGCGCCTGCGCAGCACGGCCCAGGCCAGGAGTGCGGCCACGGCCAGGAGCGCCAGCCCGGGCGGCCCGCCGGGCCACGCGATGGTGGCGAACGGGACGGCCGCGGCCCGTTCCGCCACGGCGATGATCCAGCCGACCGCGAGCCCGGCCGGGCGGACCACGAGTTGAGCCAGCGGCATGCTCACCGGGGCCACGGCGGCGGCGGTGAACCCCAGCACGGTCGCGGGCGCCACCGCGGGGTCCGCCAGCAGGTTGGCGGGGATCGCGACCGGTTCGAGCCCGCCGGCCATGAGCACCAGCACGGGCGTGACGCCCGCCTGGGCCGCGGCCGGCACGGCGATCGCCTCCGCGGCGAACGGCGGCAGCCGCCGGGCGAGCCGGTCACGCCACCGGGGTGCGAGGAGCAGGATGCCCGCGGTCGCGCAGACCGAGAGCGCGAAGCCGTACTCCCTGGCCAGCCCCGGGTCGAAGAGGATCAGCCCGAACACGGCGGCGCAGAGGGCGGTGACCCCGTCGCGCACCCGGCCGGTGCCGAGCGCTAGGGCGGCGACCAAGCCCATGGCCAGGGCGCGGAGCACGCTCGGCGATGGCCGCGCCACCACGGCGAACGCGATCATCGCGGCCGCCGCGGCGAGCGCCCTGGCGGGCAGTGGGAGGCCGGCGGCTCTCGCGATCAGGAGCGTGGCACCGGCGACGATGCTGAGGTTGGCCCCGGAGACCGCGGTGAGGTGGCTCAGCCCGGCGGTTCTCATGTCCTGGGCCACCTGCTCGTCCATCCGGGACACGTCGCCGACCACGAGCGCGGGCAGCAGCCCGCGCTGCTCGGGCGGGAGGACATCGCATGCCTCGCGCAGGCCGGCGCGCAGGGCTGCCGCGACCCGCTGGACGGGCGAGGGGCCCGTGACCGGCTCGGGCGGCCCGCGGACCAGCATGACGGCGGCGAGCAGCTCGCCCGGCTCAGCGGGCACCAGCCGCCCGTGCACCTTGATCCGCTGGCTGGGCAGCAGACCGGCCCATCCCGGGCCGGAGCCGAGCAGCAGGACCGGCACGCCGGTGCGGACCCGCTCGGCGGGGGAGGACACCGAGACCATGCGGCCGTGGACGGCCGCCCGCTCCCGCAGGAACGCCCCCGTGCGGGCCGGCCGGATCCGCGGGTCATCGGTGAGCACCACCTCGGCGGTGACCGTGGCCTCGGCCGCGGCCAGCTCGGCCACGGGGCCGCTGCGCACCGCGCCGACCCGCGCCGCCGTCACCGCCGCGGTGGCCGCGATGGCGGCGAGGACCGCGAGCGCGGCCCGTGCGACCGGCGCCGGATCCCCGGGAACGTCACGTGGGCACGGTGGGACCGCCGAGGCGGGGCGGGTCGCGACGGCGCGGCCGGTCCCCGTGGGGCCGTGCTGGGACGGGCGGGGCCGCGCCGCCCGGGCGGGCGCCCGGCGACGCCGGCGCGGCACGAGCCACGCCGCGATCATCGCGGCGGCAGCGGCGGCCGCCACCGCCACGGCCGCTCCCGCCGCCGGTGGGCTGCCGAGCAGCACGAGCGCGGTCAGCCAGGATGAGACCGCCGGGCCGGCCAAGGGCACGGCCAGGGACGCGGCCGGGACGAGGACCGAGGAGGCCGCCGGGAGGGCTGCCGGGGACGCGGCCAGAGGGACGCGCTGGGACACGGCCAGAGGGGCGGTCTGGGACGCGGTCATGGGCGGGGACGGTGATGCTGCCGGGGGCATGTCCGGGAGTGCCGCCCGGGGTGCCGGTGGAAGCACGTCGGCCCGCGCCGAGGCCCGGTCAGGCCGGAGGGGCGCGTCCCCGCCGGGTTCGCCGGCCCTCACACCGACACCTTGTCCCGCAGCCGGGCGAACCGCTGGCCGCCGATTCCGGGCACGTCCTTGAGCTGGTCGACGCTCTGGAAGCCGCCGTGCGCGGTGCGGTACTCGATGATGCGCTGCGCCAGCACCTCACCGACCCCCGGCAGCGCGGTGAGCTGCTCGGCGGTCGCGGTGTTGAGGTTCACCATCGGGCCCGGCGGTGATCCGCCCGGCACCGGTGGCGCGAGCGCACCCGGTGGCGTGGGCGCGCCCGGTGGCGCACCGCCGACCACGATCTGCTCCCCGTCCACGAGCCGGCGGGCGAGGTTGATCGGGCCGGGATCCGCGCCCTTCCGCACCCCGCCGGCCGCGTCGATCGCGTCGGCCACGCGGGAGCCGGCGGCGAGGGTGAGCACGCCGGGACGGCGGACCTTGCCGGTCACGTGGACCACCACCAGGGCGGTCGGCGTGGGCGAGCCGGCCGCCTCCGTGGCCGCCGGCCCGCCGGAGGCGACAGGGACCGGCGGGGGGATCGGCTCGGCCACCGGCCTCGATCGCCAGACGAAGACCGCGGTGATCAGCGCGGCCAGCACCCCGGCCGCGATCAACGCGCGCAGGCCCGGGCTCCCGGGGTCGAGCCGCGGCAGGGAACGGCCGAGCGCCGCGCGCACTCCCGTGGGCCGCGCGCCCGGCCACCCCGGCGCCGGGACGGGCTCATCGTGCCGCTCCGGCTCCGCGCTCCGGGTGCCCGGCCCGGGGAGCGCGCCGAACGACGGCGGCGGCCCCGGCACGGTGGGCGCCGAGCGGAGCCGGGCGGAGGGCGGAGCCGTGGGACCGGGGACGGACGCGGCGGGAGCCCCGGGGCCGGGAACGGACGCAGCCGGCGCCCCGGGGCCGGGAACGGACGCAGCCGGCGCCCCGGGGCCGGGAACGGACGCGGCGGGAGCCGTGGAGCCGGAAACGGACGCGATGGCGGCCGTGGGGTCGGGCGGGAGCACGGTGTGAGCCGCCGCGTGAGCAGCCGCGTCCGCCGGGCGCATCAGCCCGTGGAGGCGGGCGGTCGCGGCATCATCGGGGAGAAGACCGGTGCCCGGCAGGAGCTTCCTTCGCATGGGGGCGACGGTAGGCGGCCGGAATGGACGGCCCCGCCGCCGAGAGCGGTTCTGTGGACGACCGCGCCGGATCGCCGGCCCCCGTGCGCCGCTCGCCCGGCCGGGCGGCGGGCGCCACAGCCTCACCCGGCGAGCGCGCCCCAGTCGCGGCGCGCGGCTCACCCGATCGCCAAGAGGTACGGCCGGCCGCGGCCATGGCGCACGGCGGGTCAGGTCATGAACCGTGGCAGGTGACGGTCATCAGCCATGGCAGGTGACGGTCATGGAACCGTGCGCCACGTGATGACCATGCGCCGCGCTGATGAAGCGCCGAGGAAGCGAGGAAGGCCGCGGTGCTGGAGCACGGGCCGGCCGAGCCCGGACGGCACGAGCGGCCGGCTCATGCGCTCGGCAGAGTCCCCGGCGAAGGCGAGAGTCGTACGGTCATCGGGCGTGCCGTACCTGACGCCCGCGGCCGATCGGCCGGTCACTGCACCGGCACGCCGCCGCGCCAGACACGGCGGGGCTTGAGCCCGAAGGACCAGGCGAAGGCGCCCTCGTGGTCGGCGTCCCACTGCACGATGTCGGCGAGCCGGTTCGGGGCGAGGATGCCGCGGTCCTCCAGCTTGAGCACCTGAGCCGCGTGCAGGGTGGCCGCGCGGAGCGCGTCGCCGACGCTCATCCCGAACGCCGCCACCGCGAGACTGATCACCAGGGACATGGAGGTGATGCCGCAGTGGCCGGGATTGTGGTCGCTGCCCAGGGCCACCGGGATCCCCTTGGCGATCATCCGGCGCACCGGCGGGAGGTGCCCCGACTGCAGCGCTGTGGCCGGGCAGACCACGGCGGGGATGCCGTACCGCGACATCATCTCGATGTCCTCGTCGGTGACCTTGTGGATGAGGTCGGCGGCGCACTGCATCTCGGCCGCGACCTGGAGCGCCCGGGGCACGGCCGTCCCGCCGACGTGGAGGCGGGGCGTCAGGCCCACGTTGCGGCCGGCCGCGAGGATCCAGCGCGCGTCCTCTGGGGTGAAGTGACCGTCGTGGCAGTAAACGTCGACGCTGTCCGCCCCGGCCGCGGCGGCGTCGGTGCACCAGCCGGCGACGGCCTCGACATAGTCGTGCTGCCTGCCGAAGTACTCGGGCGGCACCACGTGGGCGGCGAGAAAGGTGACGTGGACCCGCGGCATCATCGGATCCTTCTCCAGGTCCCGGAGGAGCCGCACCGAGGCGAGCTCGCCGTCGCGGGTCAGGTGGAAGCCGGTCTTCGCCTCGACGGTGGTGGTGCCGCTCAGGAGCCAATCCCGGAGCCGCTCGCGCACCCCGTTGCACAGGGTCCACGGGTCGGTACCACGGGTGACGGTGATGGTGGAGTTGATGCCGCCGCCCGCCGCCGCGATCGCCGCCGCGCTGGAGCCGCCGGAGCGCATCGCCAGCTCGGCGTACCGGTTGCCCGCATAGACGGGGTGGGTGTGCGCGTCGATGAGGCCGGGCGTCACCAGCGCCCCGCCCAGGTTCTCGACGTGATCGACGTCGACGATGTCGTCGACGACGCCGGGAACGCTCTGCGGAAGGTCGGCGGCTCGTCCGACCCAGGCGATGCGGTCGTTGTGGACCAGGATCGCGGCGTTGCCGAAGATTTCGTGGCCGGTCCACAGGCGACCGATGTTGGTGAGGAGGCGAACGGTCATCCGACCACCTACCTGGCATCCCCGGACACCGAATGGACCCGGTCCGCGGGGGTCGCGGGGCCCGTTCGCTGTCCGGCCGTCATGGGGGTCTCCTGCCTCATCGCACCGGTTCTCTGGGATGACCCTGGCGCCGGGGGCGGGCGCGCGGGAGACCGCGAACCTGGGGCGATTCAGTTTTAGGTCACGTTATTTCACAAGCATGCCTGCTGTACAGCATTATCAAAAAGAACGCGATCCGCACAGCGATCGCGTGCCGCGTAAGGCGACCATTCCGCCGAAACCACTCACAGAACGCCCGTGCGGCGCGAAATGAGTACCGCTCCCCTCGGTCCGGCGATGGCCGCTGCTATATCGTTACCCGCCTCTTAACCTACCGTTAGACTCGGTCAATCCTAGCAAGCGCATCGGCGGCGGTCACGCCCCGCCGGCGGGTCACATTCCATACGCCCGCTCCAGGGCCCGCTCGGGACGGAGCGGGTCGCGGGCGGGTACCGCGGCAGGGCCCGGCACCGCGGGCGGCGAACCGCGCCGCCCGCGGATCAGACGGTCTCGACGGGCTTGGCCACCCGGTCGAGCTCGGCGTACAGGTCCGGCCTGACCCGGGCGTGCAGGATCGTGCCCTCGGGGGTGTGGTCCAGCGACAGCACCGTGCCCTCGGTGTGCGCCCGCGAGATCAGGTCACCCCGCTCGTACGGCACCAGCACCCGTACCTCGCGATCCGGCTCGGGCAGCTCCCGCGCGATCGCCTCGAGGAGCCGGTCGATGCCCTCCCCGGTCCGCGCGGACACGACGACGCTGTGCCGTTCCTTGGCGGAGAGCCGGGCGAGCACGACCGGGTCGGCGATGTCCGCCTTGTTGATCACGATGATCTCGGGGATGTCCAGGGCGCCCTCGATCTCGGCGAACACCTTGCGCACCGCCGCGATCTGGGACTCCGGATCGGGGTGCGAGCCGTCGACCACGTGCAGGATCAGGTCGGCGTCGGCGACCTCCTCCAGCGTGGAGCGGAAGGCCTCGACGAGCTGGTGGGGCAGGTGCCGGACGAAGCCGACCGTGTCCGCGAGGGTGAAGACCCGGCCGTCCGGGGTGCGCGCCCGGCGCACGGTGGGGTCGAGCGTGGCGAAGAGCGCGTCCTCGACGAGCACGCCCGCCCCGGTGAGCCGGTTGAGCAGGGACGACTTGCCGGCGTTGGTGTACCCGGCGATGGCCACGGCGGGCACGTCGCGGTTCTGCCGGCGCCGGCGCTTGGTCTGGCGGACGACCGACATCTCCTTGATCTGCTTGCGGAGCTTGGCCATCCGCTCGCGGATCCGCCGCCGGTCCAGCTCGATCTTGGTCTCACCGGGACCGCGGCCGCCGATGCCCACGCCGCCGGCGGCCCGGCCGCCGACCTGGCGGGACAGGTTGCCACCCCAGCCTCGGAGCCGGGGCAGCAGGTACTCGAGCTGGGCGAGCTCGACCTGGGCCTTGCCCTCGCGGCTCTTGGCGTGCTGGGCGAAGATGTCGAGGATCAGCGCGGTCCGGTCGACGACCTTGACCTTGACGATCTCCTCGAGCCGGCGGAGCTGGCCCGGGGTGAGCTCGCCGTCACAGATCACGGTGTCGGCACCGGTGGCCGCCACGATGTCGGCCAGCTCCTGAGCCTTACCCGAGCCGATGTACGTGGCGGGGTCGGGCCGGTCACGGCGCTGGATCAGACCGTCGAGGACGACGGAGCCCGCGGTCTCGGCGAGGAGCTTGAGCTCGCGCAGCGAGTTCTCCGCCTCCTCGAGCGTGCCGCTCGTCCATACCCCGACGAGAACCACCCGTTCCAGACGGAGTTTCCGGTACTCGACCTCGGTGATGTCCTGCAGCTCGGTCGACAGGCCCGCCACCCTGCGGAGGGCCTGGCGCTGCTCGAGTTCGAAATCGCCTACGGTGTGGTCCTCGTACTCGTTTCCCATGAATGTCATCTCTGTTGAGGCGAACAATCCGGCGCCCCGGTCTCTTCCCCGGCGGCATCCGGGTTTACCCCGATCGTCCCACGGTTCTCCCCCGTACCGCATCCCCATATTTCCGCTTGGCGCGAGGCGCCCGTCGCGCCTCCGGCCGTGACCGGCGCGGCCCGTCACCCCGGCCCTGATCCCGGGCTGCTCCGGCCCGGTCCCGTGGTCCGCTCCCCCATCGCGCCCCGCGCCGCCGTACCGCCGCGCTGGGCCTCCTCGGCCGCCCGGCCACGGCCGCGGACCCCGTACCGGAAGCCGGTGGCCGGGGCGGCGACCCGGCCGAGGCCCGCGAGGAGGACGTCGCCCACCTCACCGGGCCGCTGCTCCATGCCGGTCAGGACGACCGGGCCGTACGGCCCGCCGCCCGGCGCGCCACCGCCGGCGCCCGGCCCCGCCGCCGGGCGAGCCCGCGCGCCCACGCCCCGGACCCGCGGCGTACGGCATGGCCTGCCGCGCGATGGCGCACCTCGCGCCTCACGACCCGGCCCCGGGGATTCCTCCTGCCCCGGGACCCGTACGGCACCGCAGGTCATCGCCGCCCGCCCCGGCGCCCGAGCCCGGTCCGCGCCCGCCCGGCGGGACCCCGCGTTGACCCCCGTTCCGGCTCTGCAGTAGCGTCGATTCCACAATTTAGAAGTGAATTTCCCGATCGTGGAAAGGTGTCCCCATGAGCGTTGAGATCAAGGCACCTATGCACGAGGGGTTCGACGAGATCCTCACGCCGAAGGCCCTCGAGTTCGTCGCCACCCTGCACCGCGAGTTCAACCCCGAGCGCAAGCGGCTCCTCCGGCTCCGCCAGGAGCGCCAGGCCGAGCTCTCGGCGGGCGGCACGCTCCGCTTCCTTCCCGAGACCGAGCACATCCGCAACGACCCCGACTGGCGGGTCGCCCCGCCCGCGCCGGGCCTGGTCGACCGGCGGGTGGAGATCACCGGCCCGGTCGACCGGAAGATGACCATCAACGCGCTCAACTCCGGCGCAAAGGTCTGGCTCGCCGACTTCGAGGACGCCAACACCCCCACCTGGGAGAACACGATCAGGGGCCAGATCAACCTGCGTGACGCGCTCGACCGGACGATCGACTTCTCGATCGGCGAGAAGCGCTACGCGCTCAAGCCCGACGAGGAGCTCGCCACGATCGTGGTCCGGCCGCGCGGCTGGCACCTGCCCGAGAAGCACGTGCTGGTCGACGGCGAGGAGATCTCCGGCTCGCTGTTCGACTTCGGCCTCTACTTCTTCCACTGCGCCAAGCGGCAGATCGACAAGGGCAAGGGCCCGTACTTCTACCTGCCGAAGCTGGAGTCGCACCTTGAGGCGCGGCTGTGGAACGACGTGTTCGTCCGCGCCCAGGAGCTGCTCGGCATCCCGCGCGGCACGATCCGGGCGACCGTGCTGATCGAGACCATCACGGCCGCCTTCGAGATGGAGGAGATCCTCTACGAGCTGCGCGAGCACTCGGCGGGGCTCAACGCCGGCCGATGGGACTACCTGTTCAGCGTGATCAAGAAGTTCCGCACCCGCGGCCGGGAGTTCCTGCTGCCGGAGCGGAACGCGGTGACCATGACCGCGCCGTTCATGCGGGCCTACACCGAGCTGCTCGTCCGCACCTGCCACAAGCGCGGCGCTCACGCGATCGGCGGCATGGCCGCGTTCATCCCGAACCGCCGCGACCCGGAGATCAACCGGGTCGCCCTGGAGAAGGTGCGGGCCGACAAGCAGCGCGAGTCCAACGACGGCTTCGACGGCTCGTGGGTGGCCCACCCCGACCTGGTCCCGGTCTGCCGCGAGGTGTTCGACCAGGTGCTCGGCGACCGGCCGAACCAGCTCGACCGGCTGCGCGAGGACGTCAGCGTCACCGCGGAGGACCTCCTCGCCGTGTCGAAGACGCCGGGGCAGATCACCGAGGCCGGGCTGCGCAACAACGTCGACGTCGGGATCCGCTACCTCGCCGCCTGGATGGGCGGGCAGGGCGCGGCCGCCATCCACAACCTGATGGAGGACGCGGCCACCGCCGAGATCTGCCGGTCGCAGGTCTGGCAGTGGATCCACAACGACGTCGACCTCGCCGACACCGGCGAGCGGGTGACCCGCGAGCTCGTCGAGCGGGTCATCGAGGAGGAGCTCGCCAAGATCGCCCAGGAGCCCGGCTACGACGCCGACCTCTACGCCAAGGCGACCGAGCTGTTCAAGGAGGTCGCCCTTGACGACGACTTCGTCGAGTTCCTTACGCTCCCGGCATACGCCCGCCTGCCGTAGAAAGGAGAGTGTGACGACCAGGTGAGGAGGTGTGCCCGCCATGTCCGCACTCGAACGGCTGACGGCACGGCTGACCGAGGTGCTCCCGCCGGGCGCGGTCATCACCGACCCCGTTCGGTTGCGGACCTACGAGTGTGACGGGCTCACCATCCACCGCGCCACCCCGGGGGTCGTCGTGCTGCCGGAGACGACGGAGCAGGTGGCCGAGGTGGTGCGGCTGTGCCACCGGTCGGGCGTTCCCTTCGTGGCCCGCGGCTCGGGGACCGGGCTGTCCGGCGGAGCCCTTCCCCGGGCCGACGGGGTCCTCGTCGTCACGTCGCGGATGCGGCGCATCCTGAAGATCGACATCCCGAACCGGCTCGCCGTGGTCGAGCCCGGGGTCACCAACCTGGCGATCACCGAGGCGGTCCGGGACCAGGGGTACTACTACGCCCCCGACCCCTCCAGCCAGCAGGTCTGCTCGATCGGCGGGAACGTCGCCGAGAACTCCGGCGGCGCCCACTGCCTGAAGTACGGCTTCACGGTCAACCACGTGATCGGGCTGGAGATCGTCACCCCCGAGGGGGAGGTCGTGGAGCTGTCCCACCTCGACCCCGGCTACGACCTGATCGGCACGTTCATCGGGTCGGAGGGCACCCTCGGCATCGCCACAAAGATCACCGTACGGCTGTCGCGCGCGCCCGAGGCCGTGACCACCCTGCTCGCGGCGTTCCCCGGGATCGAGAGCGGCGGCCGGGCCGTGTCCGCGATCATCGGCGCCGGGATCGTCCCCGCGGCGATCGAGATGATGGACGCGCTCGCCATCGAGGCCGCCGAGGCCGCGGTCGCCTGCGGCTACCCCCCCGGCGCCGGCGCCGTGCTCATCGTCGAGCTCGACGGCCCGCGGGCCGAGGTGGAGAGCGAGCTCGCCGCGGTGCGGGACCTGTGCCTGTCGTGCGGGGCCTTCGAGATCAGGACCGCGGCGTCGGCCGAGGAGCGGGCGGCGATCTGGAAGGGCCGCAAGTCGGCGTTCGCCGCCGTGGGCCGGATCAGCCCGGCGTACATCGTGCAGGACGGGGTGGTGCCCCGGTCCGCCCTCCCGGAGGTGCTCGCCGCGATCGGCCGGCTCCAGGACGAGTACGGCATCCGGGTGGCGAACGTCTTCCACGCGGGCGACGGGAACCTCCACCCGCTCGTGCTCTTCAACGACGCCGACCCAGGGGAGGCTGAGCGGGCCGAGACGGTGAGCGGGCGGATCCTGGACCTGTGCCTCGAGCACGGCGGCTCGATCACCGGAGAACATGGGGTAGGCGTGGACAAGGCCCGTTACATGCCGCGCATGTTCAGCGAGGACGATCTCGACACCATGCAGCTCGTGCGGTGCGCCTTCGACCCGGCGGGGGTGGCCAACCCCGGGAAGGTCTTCCCCACACCGCGGCTCTGCGGGGAGGCGCCCCGGGTGCACAAGGGCGTGCACCCGCTGGTGGAGTCGGGCCTGGCGGAGCAGTTCTGATGGCCGGGTTCGACGCGTCGGGCGCCCACGCCGACCTGGTCGCCACCGGGGTGGCCGTCCGCGGGGCCGGCCCCGGGGACGCGGTGGCGGGCGTCCTCCCCCGCTGGGTGGCGCTCCCAGAGACCACCGAGGAGCTCGCCGCGGTGCTCCGGGCCGCCGCGCGGCACGGCCTCGCCGTGGTCCCGACCGGCGGCGGCACCAAGCTCCACTGGGGCCGTCCCCCCGAGCGCTGCGACCTGCTGGTCGACACGTGCTGCCTCAACCGGGTGCTGGAGCACGCCGCCGACGACCTGGTGGTCCGGGTCCAGGCCGGGGTGACCCTCGCCTCGCTCGCCGAGGTGCTCGCCGCGAAGGGGCAGCGGCTGATCCTCGACACGCCGATGGAGGGCGCCACGGTCGGCGGGGTGCTCGCCACCGGGGTGGCCGGTCCGCTCGCCTTCCGGTTCGGCGCGCCACGGGACCTGCTCATCGGGGTCACGGTCGTGCTCGCCGACGGCACGGTCGCCAAGTCCGGCGGCAAGGTGGTGAAGAACGTCGCCGGCTACGACCTCGGCAAGCTGTTCACCGGGTCGTACGGCACGCTCGGCGTGATCGCCGAGGCGGCCTTCCGCCTCCACCCCCTGCCCGCCGACCGCCGCTGGGTCACGGCCGTCTACCCCGCGCCGGAGGCGATCGACCTGCGGGTCGCCGCCCACCCGCTCGAACCGGCGGCCGTGGAGCTCGACTGGCCCGGCCCGGAGAGCCCGGTCACGGTCTCCGTCCTCGTCGAGGGCGCGGCGGCGGCCGACCGGGCGAAGCTCGCCCAGGAGCTGCTGGGGCCGGACGCGGAGGTCACCGACGAGCCGCCCGCCTGGTGGGGGCGGCTGCCCGGGGATGACCTGCTGCTCGGCCTGCGCGGGCTGCCCGCCGCCCTGCCCGGCATGCTGCGCGCCCTGGCCTCGGTGGCCGACGGGCTCGGCGTCGCGCCTCGCGTCCGCGGGTCGGCCGGGCGGCCGGACCTGCGGGTGGCGCTGCCGTCCCCGGAGCGGGCCGCGGAGTTCGTCACCGCGGCACGGGAGCGCGTCCGCCCCGCCGGCGGGCGGCTGACCGTGCTGACCGCACCCGCCGGGGTCGCGGTGGATTTCTGGGGCGACGTGCCCGGCCTCCCCCTGATGCGCCGGGTGAAGGAACGGTTCGACCCTGAGCGCCGGCTGTCCCCCGGCCGGTTCGTGGGAGGCATCTGATGGCGCCCCGGGCCGGTGCGGCGCGGGCCGAGCTACTGGAGGACGGCACATGGACCCCCGGCTGATCAGAGACTGCGTGCACTGCGGCTTCTGCCTGCCCACCTGCCCGACTTACGTGCTGTGGGCCGAGGAGATGGACTCGCCGCGCGGGCGGATCCACCTCATGGGCCAGTACCTGGAGGGCACCCCGCTCACCGACGAGATGGCCGGCCACTTCGACGCGTGCCTGGGGTGCCTGGCCTGCGTCACCGCCTGCCCGTCCGGCGTCCGGTACGACCGGCTGATCGAGCGGACCCGGGCGGTGGTGGAGCGGGAGCACGTGCGGCGGCCGGAGGACCGGGCGATCCGGGCGCTGGTCTTCGCGCTCTTCCCCTACCGGCGCAGGCTGCGGGCGATGCGCCTGCCGATGCGGCTGAGCAAGCGGCTGCGGCCGTTCCTCGAGCGGGTGCACCCCGCGCTCGGGGCGATGGCCGAGCTCGCCCCCGGGACCGCCCGCCCGGTACGGCTCCCGCCGTTCGTCCGGGCGCGGGGCCCGGTCCGGGCACGGGTCGGGCTGCTCACCGGTTGCGTGCAGGGCGAGTTCTTCCCGCACGTCAACGCGGCCACCGCGCGGGTGCTCGCGCTCGAGGGCTGCGACGTGGTCATCCCGCCCCGGCAGGGCTGCTGCGGCGCGCTCTCCCTCCACTCCGGCCGCGAGGCGGAGGCGAAGCGGTTCGCCAAGCGGACGATCGCCGTCTTCGAACGGGCCGGGGTCGACACGGTCGTGGTCAACGCGGCCGGGTGCGGCTCGACCATGAAGGAGTACGCCGAGCTGCTCGCCGACGAGCCCGGCTGGGCGGCCCGGGCCGAGGCCCTCCGGGTGAAGGACCTCGCCGAGTTCCTCGCCGAGCTGGGGCCGGTCGCCGAGCGCCACCCGCTCGACCTGTCGGTCGCCTACCACGACGCCTGCCACCTGGCGCACGCCCAGCGGATCCGGTCGCAGCCGCGCGAGCTGCTCCGCGCGATCCCCGGGCTGCGGCTGGTGGAGATCGCGGAGGCGGAGATCTGCTGCGGCTCGGCCGGCACCTACAACCTGTTCCAGCCGGAGGCGGCCCGGGAGCTCGGCGCCCGGAAGGCCGGGCACGTGCTCGCCACCGGTGCCGACCTGCTCGTCTCCGCGAACCCGGGGTGCACCCTGCAGATCGCCGCCGCGGTCCGGCGGGCCGGCAAGGGGCCGCTCAGGGTCGCGCACACCGCCGAGGTGCTCGACGCGTCGCTCCGCGGCAGGCCGGCCGGGAGCCTCGGCCGCGCCACCGGCTGACCGGGAGCGGAGCCCCTCGGCCACCGGCTGACCGGGGAGCGCAGTTCCGGCCACTGGCCGACCGGGGCGCGGCCCGGCCACCGTGCGGCCGGCGCGGGGCGCTGCGGCCGGCGCGGGGCGCGGCGCGGCGACGGCACCCGCCGACGCCGGCCCCGGCGCGCGCACGTCACCGGCCCACGGCCGAGCGGCCCTGCCTCCCGTCCCGGCGACGCCCCCGGTCCCCGGCGGCGCCCCTGTCCGGCCGCGCGGCGGCCGCGCTCAGGAGCACTGCTGCAGCATGGTCTCCTTGTCCGCGGTGGTGACGGGCAGGTCGTACTTGAGCGCCACCTGGGCGAACCGGACCACGTACGCGCAGCGGATCTCCCGGCGCGGCGGCAGCCAGGACGCCGGGCCGGAGTCGCCCTTCCGCGAGTTCGTGGCGCCGTCGACCGGCATGAGGTTGAGCGGGTCGTTGGCGAGCTGCCGGCGCTTCTCGTCACTCCACCGGGACGCGCCCATCTGCCAGGAGTAGGAGAGCGGCACCACGTGGTCGATCTGCACCTCGGCCGCGTTCTGCTTGGTCCACTCGATGGTCTTGCCGGTGTACGGGTCGAACAGGGTCATCGAGATCACCACGCAGTCCGACCCGCTCCGGAACTGCAGCCGCTGGCCGTCCCGCTTCAGCACGTCGTTGCGGGTGTCGCATCCGTTGCGCCCGAACGGGATGCCGTCCACGGAGTCGGCCCAGGCGTACCCGAACTTCTCCCGCTCGTAGCCGGTCTTCGGTCCTCGCCCCTTGGTCCGGAGCCGCTCGATCAGAGCCCGTGCCTCGGCCCGCTCATCGGCCGAGGTGATCGCGGCCAGCCCGGGACGCGTGCCGTCCGGATTCGCCAGCGGGCTGGTGCCGGTCGCCGCCTCGGCGGCCTTCCCGCCCGCCGGGCGGCCGTCGGCGATGTCGAGGCCGTCCGCCGTTCCGCATCCGGTCAGCACGGCCAGCGCAAGGGCCGCGCTCGCGATCAGGGATCGTCTCCCGCCCAATGGCCCCCCCTAGGTCTTGGTGATCTTGACCTAGGTATCTATAGCAAAGGCAAATAAGCGGGAGAAATCACCCCGGTCGTCAGGGTGTGGCCCCGCCCGGGCGCGTCGAGATCACCGGGCCGGAAGCCCGGGACGCCGGGTGGGCGGGCACAGCGGGTACGCGGGCACAGCGGGTACGCGGGCACAGCGGGTACAGCGCAACGCGCTCATGGCCTCCGGCGAGGCTCCGGCCGGGCCGGTTCCACGGGCCCACCGCTCAGGACGGGAGCCAGGACTGCCAGACGACCTTGTTCGCCTCGATCCACTTCCGCGCCGCGTCGTCGGCGGACATGTTGTTCACCGCCATGTCGTACGCGACCGCGCTCTGGTCCTCGTTGGTCCAGGTGAAGTTCTTGATGAGCTCGTAGGCCTTGCCGCCGTTCTCCGCGAACCGCGCGCTGACGATCTTGTCCAGCAGGTACGGCGGGTAGTCGCAGGCCACCCGCTCCGGATCCTTGTCACAGCCCAGGGCGTACGGCGGGAGGTTGACCTTGACGAGCTTGAGCTGCTTGAAGAGCCACTGCGGCTCGTAGAAGTACATGAGGAGCGGGCTCCGGTTCTGGGTCGCCTTCCGGGCCGCCTCGATCAGCTCGCCCTCGCCCTTGGTGTAGACGACCTTGAACGGCAGCTTGAGGTTCCTGATCAGCGCCTCGTCGTGGCTCACGAACGAGGGATCCCCGGCGAGGAGCTGCCCCAGGTTCCCGCTCTTCTCGGTCCGGAACAGCCGGTAGTGCTCGATCAGCCCCTGGTAGGTGGTGATCTCGGGGTACCGCTGCGCCATCCACTCGGGCACGTACCAGCCGATCACCCCGCGGTTGCCGGTCGGCCCGGCGCTGACCGCCACCTTCTTCTGGTCGATGTACTCCCGCTTCAGGTCCTGGTGGCCCCAGTTCTCGATAATCACATCGACGGTGCCGTCCTCGAAGCCCTTCCAGGACTCGGCCTCCGTCCCCCGCACGTACTCGACCTTGTAGCCGAGCTCGCGCTTGAGCAGGTAGGCGACCACCGCGGCGCTGGCCTCATAGCCGATCCAGGGGTGGAGGGCGATCCGCACGGTCCGGGCGCCCTCCGGTGACGGCGTGCCGGCGCCCTCCGGTTCGCCATCCCCGCTGCAGGCGGTCAGGAGCAGCGCGGACGCGAGCACTGCGGCTAAGAGACGGACCCTCTTCATCTGACCCCAGCCTGATGTCGCACGGCCTGCGCGATCTCATGACAGGAAACGGCCGGCGCGGACGGCACGGCCGCGGCCGGGCGGTGACGCCGGCGGACATCGGCAGAGTATTCCATACCGGAGCGCGGCCGGGCGCCGCTCGCGATGGAGCGCCCGGCTCATCCGGGTTCATCCGGGCACCGGGACTCGCGGGCACCGCCGCCCCGTGGGGGCGGCGCGGGGTTCCGCGTCCCGCCCACGCCGGGACCCTGCATTCCCGTGCCCGGCCGTGCCACGGGCGCGCCACGGCGGAGGAGCAGGCCGCGGCGCGGCCCGGGCGGCGGCACCGGGGGCCGGGTCACGGCACGGTGATCACCGCGCGGCTGGCCCGGGAGGCCGCGCTCCGGGCGAACCCGCGAGGCCGTGCGCCGCGACGCGAGCCTCAGAGGCCGTACTCCTTGACGATGTTCTCGTGCCGCTCGACCTCGATGCCGACCTCCCGGGCGAGGTCGAGCCAGGCGAGCGGGTGCGCCCACTGCTCGGTCACGTCGTCGAGCACGGCGTCGAGCTGCGCCGGGGTGACGTTCGGCGGGATCGCCACCCACCCGAACACCCCGGGGATCCGCTCCCCGGTCGCCGGGTTGCGGACCGTGTAGCTCTCGTCGCTGTAGACCCACATCGGCCAGCCGCGCTCGGCGAGGACCTGGTTGAACTCGGCCCACTCCTCCTCGGTGGGCCTGGCGCCGTCGAAGAACCAGCTCGTGTAGCCGCCCGGGCGCAGCATCGTGATCCCGGCGAACGGCGGGAGGAACCCCTCCCGCTCCTCCTCGCTCTCCGGGATCGGCTCCAGCGGCCGCGGGTCGAAGACGATCACGTCCCCCGCGTTGTACTCCATGCCCTTGGGCTGCGGGATGAGCAGCCGGGCGGTGGCCGGCCCGGTCCGCAGGGCGAGCACCTCCTGCCGGCCGCCGTCCGGGGTGGGGAGCACGGCCCGGATCAGGTGCCACTCCTCGTCGATCGGGCCTTCCTGCGTCTTGAACTGCATGCCGAGCTTCGTCCCGGCGGCCCGGACGGACGCCCAGTCCTCGGCCATGGTGCAGAGCACGACGATCCGCCAGAGGTCGTCCTCGGTGGCCTGCGGGGAGTCGAGGAGCGGCCGGAGGATCTCGGCGGCCTTGGCGTTGTCGCCGAGCTGCTGCACCGCCGCGGACCACAGGCGGCGGCCCTCCACGGCGTCCCCGGCGGAGACGGCGCGCTCCGCGGCGGCCGCCGCGTCCGCCCAGCGCTCGCGCGCCCGGTACAGGCGGGCACGGGTCAGGTGGGCGAGCCGTTCGGGGAGCAGGCCGGCGAGCCGCTCGACCCGATCGTCCTGACCGGCCTGGATCAGCAGCCCGGTGAGGTTGGCGACGTCCTCCTCGTCGGCCGCGGCCGGGTCGCCGTCCTCGACCACCGGCTTCCAGTACAGGTCCGCGGCCGTGGCCGGGTAGCCGAGGAAGCCCAGCGCGCTGGTGTGCCGGCGGGTGGCGGGGAGGTCGGTCCCGGAGAGCGGCCAGAGCCAGGCGCCCCAGCGCTCGGGGTCGGCGTTCTGGCCCCGGTCGGCGGCGTCGAAGTACTGGACCAGCTCGTCGCGCGGGCCCGGGGGCGCGGGTTCGGTGACCTGCTCGGCGGCGGCGCGCAGCTCGGCCACCCGCTTCTCCAGGCCGTCGCGGGCGGTGAGCTCGGGGATCGCCGCCTCGGCGTAGTCGGCGAGCAGCCGGGCCTGCCAGGCGATCTGCCGGCCGATGGCAAGGTGGCCGGCGATCAGCGCCAGCTCGAACCGTGCGCGGTGGCCGCCGGTCTGCTCGAAGTACAGCATCCACTGGCGCAGCACCCGGCCGAGCTGCCAGGTGTTGGCGATGGCGCCGCGCTCGACGAGCCGCACGACCGCGTGGGCCCAGTCCACCCACTCGCGCGGGTGCTCGCCCACCACGTCGAGGTCGGGGAGCGCGTCGTACGCCTCGGGGATCCGGTCGGCGGCGATCAGGATCTGGGTCTTGAGCAGGGCCTCCCGGCGGTCCTTCGCGACCGGGTCGTCCGGCTTGAAACCGGTCGCCGACTCGAGGACGGAGAGCGCCTGATCGGCGCGGCCGTCGGCGAGCAGCGCGCGGGCGTGGGCCGCGGCCAGCTCCCAGCTCGGCTGCCGCCCGGCGTCGCGGAGCCGCCCGAGCGCCGACTCGGCGTAGACGACCGCCTCGCCCGGCTTCCCGTCGTCGAGGAGCGCGGCGACGTATTGCGTGGCCAGGCCTGAGTAGGCCGGCGACTCCGGCCCCACCCCCTCGAGGGCCGAGTTGAGCAGCGCCAGCCGCTCGGTGGCGAACCCTGGACCGTCGGTGTTCGCCATCGCCATCGCCAGGACCTCGGCGGCGGCCGGCGCCGACGGGCAGTCACGGACGTCGTCCCGCCGGGCGAACTCGGCGAGGGCGCGGGCGTCGCCCAGCGCGATCGCGCCGTTGGCCCGGTCCCCCACCCGGCCGATCAGATGCCAGTAGCGCGCGAAGAGCTCCAGCCACGGCTTGCCGAGGGTCTTTGCCTGCTCCGCGATCGCGGGGGCGACGACGTCGAGCTGAGCGTAGCGGCCCTCCAGCGCCTGCGCGGGTACGTCGGCCAGAACGACGGCGAGCTGCGTGTTTCCGGATTCGTGCAGTTCACGCTGGGCGCCACCGACCCAGGCCCAGATGTCCACGTCCATGGGCAGCCAGTCTGCCAGGTCGGGGAGCATGACCCAAACAGCGGCCGGTGCCGCGCCGTGGCCTGTCGCGGTCACGGCCGTACGGCATGGGTCACCGCCGTACGGCAATGCCGGCTCGGCCGTGCCGTACGGGACCGGGCCGGGCCGCGGCCGCCGAGGGCCGGTCACGAGGATGACCAGGCCCGTCGCGCGGCCCCGCGGCTCACCGGCCCGGCTGGCTCACGTCACCGGGCGGAGGCGGTGCGCATGGCCTCGTCGAGCAGCCCCGCCAGCTCGTCGAGCTCCGCCGGGGTGAGCGTTTCATACGCCTGGGCGACGAGGTCGTCGGTCAGCTCCTCGGCCTTCGCCCGCCGCTCGACCTTCTCCGGCGTGGGCTCGGGGTACGGCTCGGGCCAGTTGAGGAAGCGCGCGACGTCGGCACCGGTCGACTTGCCGAAGTCGCCGGCGCCGATGATGATCGCGTCCAGCGGTTCGAGCCCGCTGGCGAGCACCGCGATCGCGTGCTTGCCGCCGCGCAGCTCGCGCACCACCTGGAGCAGGTGGGCGGCCCGGGCCGGGTCGTCCGCGGGCCGGGGCATCGCCCGCCAGCCGGCGAACAGCGGCGCGCCGCGCACGTCGGCCGCGTCCACGATCGCGCCGAGGAGCTCGGCGAGGCGGCCGGCGCCGGAGAAGCCGGCGAGCTTGCGCCGCCCCCAGTCGTGGCAGGCGGACGCGTACAGCTCGGCGGCCTCGGCGGCCGGCAGCTTCCGCCCGCCCTCCCATGACTCGCGCACGTGCTCCGCGGGGAAGAACACCACGGCGGAGAGGACGACGTCCGCGTCGACCTCGCCGAGCACGCCGCACCGGCCACGGAAGTACATCTGCCTGCCGTCGAGACCGTGGCGGTCGCAGAGCGCCTTCGCCTCCCGGGAGATCATGAAGCCTCCCCCGAGGGTCTGGATCGCGGTCTTCGTCGCCACCACCGCGCTGCGCGGGTCCATGTCCGTCCTCCTGGGCTCGGCCTGGGCACCCCACTGGCCCGGGCGATGATCCATGATCAGAACATCATTCTGCAACGCCGTCCGGCGCGCGGCGGGGGATGGTGTTCAGAGCACGGCGGGGATCTCACCGGAGGCGACGAGCACGGCCGGACCGGTGAGCCAGCTCGTGGTGGCGTCGAGCGTCACGGTGACCACGCCGCCGGGGACGCGGACGGCCCAGGTGCCGGTCTCCTCCCCCACCGCCCGGGCCGCGGCCACCGCGGTGGCGACCGCCCCGGTGCCGCAGGACCGGGTCTCCCCGGAGCCGCGCTCGTACACCCGCATGGTCACCCGGTGGTCGCCGGTCAGGTTGAACAGCTCGACGTTCACCCCGTCGGGGAAGACCGCGGCGTCGAACCGCGGCGGCCGGCTGAGGTCGAGCCCGGCCACCGGGTCCTCGATCAGGCAGGCCAGGTGCGGGTTGCCCATGCTCACCCCGAGGCCCTGGTACTCGCGCCCGTCCACCGCGGTACGGCTCTCGCCGAGCACGCGCGGCCGGCCCATGTCGACGGTCACGTCGCCCTCGGCGGCGATGCGCACCCGCCGGACCCCCGCGCGGGTGGCCACCCCGAACTCACCGGGCGCGGCGAGCCCCGCGTCGACCAGGTAGCGGGCGAAGACCCGCACGCCGTTGCCGCACATCTCCGCGAGGCTGCCGTCGGCGTTGCGGTAGTCCATGAACCACACGGCCTCGCCCGCCTGATCGGCCACCTCGGGGCAGCGTGCGGTGGGGACCACGCGCAGGACCCCGTCACCGCCGATCCCGGTGCGCCGGTCGCAGATCGCCGCGACCGTCTCCGGGCTGAGCTCCAGCCGGCCCTCGGGATCCGGGATGATGACGAAGTCGTTCTCGGTGCCGTGGCCCTTCACGAACCGCATGTCACCCGAGTGTAGGGCCGGGCGCGGCGGCCGCCTCCCGCACGCACTCGAGCGCGCGGCCGGCAAGGTCGGGCGCGTCGAAGGGGAGCCAGATCACCCGGGGGTCGCGGCGGAACCAGGACTCCTGCCGCCGGGCGAACCGGCGGGTGGCCCGGATCGTCTCCTCCCGGGCCTGCTCCTCGCTCCACTCACCGGAGAGGTACCGCAGCACCTGCGCGTACCCGAGCGCCCGGCTCGCCGTCCTCCCCTCGGCGAGCCCTTCGGCGAGAAGGGCGCGGACCTCGTCGACCAGGCCGGCCCGCCACATCCGGTCGACCCGCCGCTCGATCCGCTCGTCGAGCACCGGCCGGGGCACGGCGAGCCCGATCTGCACGCTGGGGTAGACCGCCCGGTACTCCGGCAGGCTCGCCGAGAACGGCCGCCCGGTCAGCTCGATCACCTCCAGGGCGCGGACGATCCGCCGGCCGTTGCTCGGCAGGATCTTCTCGGCGGCCACGGGGTCGAGGCGCTTGAGCCGGTCGTACAGCGGCGCCGGGCCGGTCTCGGCGAGCTCCCGCTCCAGCCGGGCCCGGATCTCCGGATCGGTGCCGGGGAAGTCCAGATCGTCGAGGACGGCCCGGACGTAGAGCCCGGATCCGCCGACCAGGATCGGCGCCCGGCCGCGGGCGAGCAGGTCCTCGATGATCGGCCGGGCCAGCCGCTGGTACTCGGCGACGGTCGCGGTCTTGCGCACCGGCCAGATGTCGAGGAGGTGGTGCGGCACGCCCCGCCGCTCGGCCGGGGACAGCTTCGCCGTGCCGATGTCCATGCCCCGGTAGAGCTGCATGGAGTCGGCGTTGATCACCTCACCGCCGAGCCGGAGCGCCAGCTCCACGGCGAGGTCGGACTTGCCCGCCGCGGTGGCGCCCACGATGGCGATCACAGGTAGCCGTCCCACACGTCCAGTGTGGCAGCGCCGGAGAGGTCCGGCGTCCGCTCCGGCGGTGGGCGGGCGTCCTCTCAGGCCTCCGGGTCGCCGTCCGCTCGGCGTCATGCGGTCCCCGGTCCGGCCGCTCTGGTGGGCCGGGCCGATGCGGCCGAGGCGCGCCATGCCGTCGATCACCCGCCCGATGGGATCCCCGGGGGGCTACGCCGGTGGGCCCCGCTGCGCGCCCGGACGACCCCTCCCCCGGCCCCAGGGCGCGGGCCGTGCCGAGCGGTCGATCACGCCCCCGCCCGCGGCGGCCTCCCCGGCCGGGAGATCACCGGGGCGATAGGGTGAGGAGGTGCTCATCGCAGCAGCCGTCTGCCCGCATCCCCCGCTGATCGTCCCGGAGCTCGCCGGCGCGGCCGCGCCCGAGCTCGACGACCTCCGCGCGGCGTGCGCCTCGGCGATCACGGCGCTCGCCGACGCCCGGCCCGAACTGCTCGTCGTCACCGGCGGAGCGGAGCGCACCGCCGCCTACCCCGGGGACGCGGCCGGAACCCTGAGGCCGTGGGGAGTGGACGTCCGCACCGGCACCGGCGCGCCGTGCCTGCCGCTGTCGCTCACCATCGGCCGCTGGCTGCTCGACCGGTGGCGGGCGGCCACCGGCCGCGCGCTGCCGCCGCTGCGGTTCGAGGCGGTGGCGTGCGACGCCCCCGGCCCGGAGTGCGCGGCCCTGGGGCGGCGGATCGCGCGGATGGCCGACCGGGTCGCGCTGCTCACCATGGGCGACGGATCGGCCCGGCTGACCGAGCGATCGCCGGGGTACGTCCACCCCGACGCCGTGCCGTACGACGACATGGTCGCGGACGCGCTCGCCACCGCGGACCTCGACCGGCTCGCCGGCCTCGATCCCGCACGGACGGCCGAGCTCTGGGTGGGAGGCAGGGCCGCGTTCCAGGTGCTCGCCGGCGCGGCCGAGGGCGCTCCGCCGCGGCGGAGCGAGCTGCTCTACCGGGCTGCGCCGTACGGGGTGAGCTATTTCGTGGCCCAATGGCGGTGGGACTGACCGCCCGTTCACGGTGCCGGTGACCGGCCGGTGGCGGTGCCGCCCACCGGCCGGAGGCCGTGGCGCTGACCGCCCGATGAGGGTGACACCGACCGGCCCATGGCCGGGAGGCCGACCGTCCGGTGACGGTGGCGCTGAGGCCCGCTGGCACCGACCGCTCGTTGAGGGTCATACCGGCCGACCCGATGGCCGGGAGGGCGGTGGGTGGCGACGGTGGCGCTGAGGCCCGGTGGCGCGGACGGTCAGCCGTGCGAGGCCGGCGGTTCTCCGGCCGGCCGATCCCCGGGCCGGGCGTCCCGCTCCCGCCGGCGCTTCGGCACCGGGATCCGGGCGAGATCCCGGGCGAGGATGATCTCCCCGGAGAACGCCTTGCCCGCCTCCTCGCGGAAGCGCCACTCCTCGGCGACCGGGTACCGCTCTGAGAAGTGGGTGAGCACCAGGCGGCGGACCCCGCACGCGGCGGCGAGCCGCCCGGCCTGGGCCGCGGTGAGATGCCCGTAGTGGGCGGCGAGCGAGGCCTCGGCCGACAGGAACGTGGCCTCGACGACCAGCAGGTCGACGCCGTCGGCGAGGGCGAACGCCGCGTCGCAGAGCCGGGTGTCCATCACGAAGGCGAAGCTCTGCCCCGGCCGGGGCACGCTGCACTCCCCGAGCGTCACCACCGAGCCGTCCGGGGCCGTGATCGAGCCCTTCCGCTGCAGCTCGCCGATCATCGGCCCGTGGATCCCGCGCCGGGCCAGCTCGGCGGGGAGCATGGTGCGGCCGGGCGGCTCCTCGATGCGGTAGCCGTACGAGGGGATTGGGTGGGAGAGCGGCCGGGCGGTGAGGGTGAGCGGGCCCGCGGGCAGCCGGGCCTCGTCGCCGGAGACCGGCCGGGGCACGATCACCTCGGTGTCGGCGAACGCGGAGGCGTGGCGCAGCCGGCGCCAGTACTCCTCACCGGCCGCCGGGTAGGCGACCTGCACCGGGTGCGGCACGTTGTCCCGGGCGATGCGCTGGATCACCCCGGGGAGGCCGAGGCAGTGGTCGCCGTGGAAGTGGGTGACGCAGATCCAGGTGATGTCGTGCGCGCTCACGCCCGCGTGGAGCATCTGCCGCTGCGTGCCCTCGCCCGGATCGAACAGGAATCCCTCGCCGTCCCAGCGCAGCAGGTACCCGTTGTGGTTGCGCTCGCGGGTCGGCACCGCGCTCGCGGTGCCGAGGACGACGAGTTCGCGCACGGACACAGTGTGATGGTAGGCGGGGAGACGGCGCCGCTCGGGCCGCAGGCCGGAATCAGAAAACAGCCATATTTCGTGGAAATTCAGGATCCCCGGGTCGGTTCGGCGCGGCGAAATCGGGAGAACCCGCTGCCGAGACCGCGCTCACGTGGGCAGACTTGCCGATGGGAGGAACAGGAAACGGCGCGACGAAAGAATTGGGAAATTGTCGGAATTCTCGCCACGGCTTAGAAAACGACAGGGCTCGATGTTGCTCGCCGTGGCCGGGGTCACCGGCGTGGTCACCGTCGCCGGGCTGGGCATCGCGCTCGGCGCCTCCGCCCCGGAAGGGCGCCCGGCCGTGCCGCAGCCGGCCTCGGCCAGCGGCTCTCCCCCGGCCGATCGGGCGCTCGCCGTGTCCCGGATCGGAGACGCCGCCACCCGATCTCCGGATCCCACCGGCCCCGGCGCCGGGACACGCGCGAACCGCCCCGGAGCGGACCCGGCGGCCCCTCCGCCCACGCCCGGGCAGCGGGACGGAGCGGCGCACGGCACCGGAGGAAACACCGAGCGGGCCGGAGCGGCCCACGGCACCGGAGACGGCGCAGCACCCGGGGACGGAGCCCCATACGCCACCGGAGCCGGTCAAGATCAGCGAGCCGGAGCACCCCAGGGCATCGGTGGCGGCCCGGAGACCGGCCCCGAGCGCGCTCCCGGGCGCACGCCCGGCCGGGCAACGGAGGACGCCCGCGAGGAGGCGTCCGGTACGGGCGACCGGCCGGCGCCCACCCCGCGGTCCGGCGACGGCCGGGCACCGGACCGGGCGGCCCACGGCGACGGACGCCCCAGGGTGGCCTCCGGAACCGGGCGGCCGCGCGCCGACGGGCGCAACCGCACGCGGCCACGCCGTACCACGCCGCGGGTGACCGCCAAGCAGAAGCGGGCCCGGAAGAACGCGTCACAGCGGTGGACCAAGCCGCACATCGACTGGCCCACGCCGGTGGGGCCGCACCGGATCCCCAACCCGTGCGCGACCTTCGACGGCCTCCGCCGGTCCTACTGCCACCAGGTGCTCCAGCGGCTGATGAGCGGCTGACTCAGTGACCGGACGGACCAGTCCCGGGCCATCGCGCGGCTCACCGGCCGCGGACGCGCCGGCTCAGTGGCCGGACGGGCACGCCGGTGCGGAGGCCGGCGCGGGCGGCCGGCCGATCGTCGGCATGCCGAGGTTGACCACCTCGCGCCAGCGCGCGGTGCCCTGCCGCGCCTCCCAGGCGTCGCCCGCGCGGGTGCGCCGCACCGCGAGGACCTTGTCCGCCACCAGGTGGTGCGGCGCCGCGTAGGTCACCTCGGCGGTCACCATGTCGCCCGGCCGGGCGTCCACCGGGGCCACGTGCACGAGCCGGTAGTCGGCGGCCCGGCCGGAGATCCGCTGAGTCCGGTCGTCCTTGCGGCCCTCGCCCTCGGCGATCAGCACCTCGACCGTCCGCCCCACCTGGGCCTTGTTCTCCTCCCAGGAGATCTGCTCCTGGAGGGCGATGAGCCGGTCGTACCGGTCCTGCACGACCTCCTTGGGCACCTGGTTCTCCATCGCGGCGGCCGGCGTGCCGGGGCGGATCGAGTACTGGAAGGTGAACGCGTGGGCGAACCGCGCCTCGCGGACCACCTCGCAGGTGCGCTGGAAGTCCTCCTCGGTCTCCCCGGGGAAGCCCACGATGATGTCGGTGGAGATCGCGGCGTCCGGGATGGCGGCGCGGACGCGCTCGAGGATGCCGAGGAACCGCTCGGCCCGGTAGGACCGGCGCATCGCGCGGAGGATCCGGTCCGAGCCCGACTGCAGCGGCATGTGGAGGCTCGGCATCACGTTGGGCGTCTCCGCCATCGCCGCGATCACGTCGTCGGTGAACGCGGCCGGGTGCGGCGAGGTGAACCGGACCCGCTCCAGGCCCTCGATCTCCCCGCAGGCCCGCAGCAGCTTGCTGAACGCCTGCCGGTCGCCGAACTCCACCCCGTAGGTGTTGACGTTCTGCCCGAGCAGGGTGACCTCGATCACGCCCTCCGCCACGAGCGCGCGGATCTCGCTGAGGATGTCGCCGGGCCGGCGGTCCCGCTCCTTGCCGCGCAGCGACGGCACGATGCAGAACGTGCAGGTGTTGTTGCACCCGACCGAGATCGCCACCCACGCGGCGTAGACCGACTCCCGCTTGGTCGGCAGCGTGGACGGGAAGGTCTCCAGGGCCTCCTTGATCTCGACCTGGGCCTCCTGGGCCACCCTGGCCCGCTCCAGCAGCGCGGGCAGCGAGCCGATGTTGTGGGTGCCGAAAACGACGTCCACCCACGGCGCGCGGCGGATGATCTCACTCCGGTCCTTCTGCGCCAGGCAGCCGCCCACGGCGATCTGCATGCCCTTCCTGGCCATCTTGATCGGCCGGAGGTGGCCGAGGTTGCCGTAGAGCCGGTTGTCCGCGTTCTCCCGCACCGCGCAGGTGTTGAACACGATGACGTCCGCGATCTCCCCCTCGGGGGCGCGGACGTACCCGGCGGACTCCAGCAGCCCGGCGATCCGCTCGGAGTCATGGACGTTCATCTGGCACCCGTAGGTCCGCACCTCGTAGGTGCGGGGTGCGCCCTCGGTGCCCGTCGTGGTCGCAGTCATCGCAATACAAGGGTAGGCGCTCGCCCATCCCACCCCGTACCGTTCACCCTCGGCGTACGGACGATCACGCGCCGGCGGGCGGTACGGCGGCGCCCGGCAACCGGCGGGCGGGACCCCGAAGGGACGTGACCGGATCGGAAGGGCCGTGACCGGATCGGTACGCACCGGCTAGTGATTTGGAGATATGACCGCCTTTAGGTTGACAGCATGACGGACACCGAGACCGGTCCGCTTGTCAGACTCGAACGGGTCAACAAGCATTTCGGGTCGCTCCACGTGCTCAAGGACATCGACCTGAGCCTGCGGCGCGGCGAAGTGGTCGTGGTCGTCGGCCCATCGGGCAGCGGCAAGTCCACGCTGTGCCGGGTGATCAACCGGTTGGAGACGATCGACTCCGGCACGATCACGTTCGACGGGCAGGAACTGCCCGCCGAGGGCAAGGCGCTGGCCAAGGTCCGGTCCGAGATCGGGATGGTGTTCCAGTCGTTCAACCTCTTCTCCCACATGACGATCCTGGAGAACGTCACCCTCGGGCCGATCAAGGTCAAGGGGGTCTCCAGGCAGGAGGCGGAACGGCGGGGACTGGAGCTGCTCGCCCGGGTCGGCATCGCCGACCAGGCGCACAAGTACCCGGCGCAGCTCTCCGGCGGCCAGCAGCAGCGCACCGCCATCGCGCGCGCCCTCGCGATGGACCCGAAGATGATCCTTTTCGACGAGCCCACCTCCGCCCTCGACCCCGAGATGGTCCAGGAGGTGCTCGACGTGATGATCGAGCTCGCCCGGGACGGCATGACCATGCTCGTGGTCACCCACGAGATGGGGTTCGCCCGGCGCGCGGCCAACCGCGTCGTGTTCATGGCGGACGGCCAGATCGTCGAGGAGGCTCCGCCGGCGGAGTTCTTCACCAACCCGGCGACCGAGCGGGCCCGCGACTTCCTCTCAAAGATCCTCACCCATTGATGACCCCCTGGCTCAGAAAGCGAAAGGTGACGCGAATGCGACTCGCAGCCACCCTGGTCACGCTCGCGGCGCTGGCCACCAGCCTCACCGCGTGCGGCCAGTCGAAAGCCGACTCCATCGTCGACAAGGCGAAGAACGAGAAGAAGCTCACCATCGGTATCAAGATCGACCAGCCCGGCCTGGGGCTGAGGAAGCCCGACGGCACCTACGCCGGTTTCGACGTCGACGTGGCGCGCTACATCGCCAAGGAGCTCGGCGTCCCCGAGAGCGGCATCACGTTCAAGGAGGCCCAGTCGGCCAACCGCGAGCCGTTCATCCAGCAGGGCCAGGTGGACATGGTCATCGCCACCTACTCGATCACGGACGAGCGCAAGGAGAAGGTCTCGTTCGCCGGGCCGTACCTCGTCACCGGGCAGGACATCCTCATCCGGGCCGACGACGACAGCATCACGGACGTGCAGTCGCTGAAGGACAAGAAGGTCTGCGGCGCGCAGGGCTCCATCTCGCCGAAGCGGCTCGCGGACATGTTCGGGCCGGAGTGGGAGGCGAAGAACCTCACCCAGCAGCAGGGGTACGGCGCCTGCCTGCCGCTGCTGGAGAACAAGCAGGTCGACGCCATCTCCACCGACGCCACCATCCTCGCCGGGTTCGCCGCCCAGTTCCCGGGCAAGTTCAAGCTGGTCGGCAAGCCCTTCTCCACCGAGAAGTACGGCATCGGCCTGAAGAAGGACGACAAGGCGGGCCGGGACGCGATCAACAACGCCCTGGAGAAGATGTTCCAGGACGGGAGCTGGCGGAAGTTCATCGACGACAACTTCGGCGAGTTCGGCAAGTACTTCCCCACCCCGCCGCAGCTGGAGCGGTACTGACGGCCGGGAGGAGATCGCGTGGAGGCCGTCGTCGAAGAGCTTCCCGTGATCCTGCAGGCGTTCGGGCTCACGGTGAGGCTCGCGGCACTCAGTGCGCTCATCTCGCTGGTCTGGGGCACGGTGCTCGCCACCATGCGGGTGAGCCCGTTGCCGGTGCTGCGGTGGGCGGGCGCGCTGTACGTCAACGTGCTGCGCAACACCCCGCTGACGCTCGTCATCGTCTTCTGCGGCCTCGGCCTCGGCACGGTGATGGACGTCCGGTTCTCGGCCGATGACCTCTCGGTGAACAGCTTCTGGCTGTCCACGCTCGGGCTGTCCGCGTACACCGCGGCCTTCGTGTGCGAGGTGATCAGGTCGGGGATCAACACGGTCCCGCTGGGGCAGGCCGAGGCCGCGCGGTCGCTCGGGCTCACCTTCCCGCAGACGCTGCGGCTGGTGATCCTGCCCCAGGCGATGCGCGCGGTCGTCGCACCGCTGGGCACCCTGCTCAACGCCCTCATCAAGAACACGACGGTCGCCGCGGCCATCGGCGTCGCCGAGGCGGCGTTGCGGATGAAGAACCTCTTCGACGCGCACGGGGACGCGGTGATCCCGCTCTTCCTCGGGTTCGCGGCCGGGTTCGTCATCCTCACCCTCCCCCTCAACCTGGCCTTCGGCTGGCTGGCCGGGCGATTGGCGGTGGTGAGATGAGCCGGGCGACGGTCCTCTACGACGTCCCCGGGCCGAAGGCCCGGCTGCGCAACAACGTCCTCACCTTCGCCTTCGGGGTGCTGTTCCTCTTCGTCGCGTACTTCATCTGGCTGAAGTTCGACGAGAAGGGGCAGTGGGAGCCCGACCTCTGGCGGCCGTTCCTCCAGGCGGACACCTGGACCGAGCTGATCCTTCCCGGGCTGTGGAACACCCTGGCCGCGGCCCTGGTCGCCGCGGTGCTCGCGCTCGCGTTCGGCACCGTGTTCGGCATCGCCCGGCTGTCCGACCACTGGTGGATCCGGATCCCGGCCGGGGCCATCGCGGAGTTCTTCCGCGCGGTCCCGGTGCTCATGATGATCTTCTTCGCCCAGTACGGCGGGAGCCTGCTGGGGCTGGTCGTCAGCGAGTTCGCGGCGGTGGTGTTCGGGCTCACCGTCTACAACGGCTCGGTGCTGGCGGAGATCGTGCGGGCGGGGATCCGGGCGGTGCCGCGCGGGGAGTCCGAGGCGGGCTACGCGATGGGGCTGCGGAAGAACCAGGTCATGCGGCTGATCCTGCTGCCGCAGGCGATCACCTCGATGATGCCGGCGATCGTCAGCCAGCTCGTCGTGCTGCTCAAGGACACCGCGCTCGGGTTCATCGTGGCCTATGCGGACCTGCTCAACGCCGGGGCCCGGGTCGTGCCGGCGAACTACTTCAACCTGATCCCCTCGGTGATCGTGATCGCGGTGATCTACATCGCGATCAACGTGGCGCTCGGCTACCTGGCGACCTGGCTCGAACGGCGGAGCCGGCGCAGCACCCGGACCGCGGCCAAGCCGGTCACCACCGTGGTTCAAGGCGAGGCGGCGATGACCGGGTGAAAACTTTGCCGTGTCGCTGCACCCCGCGCGGCCGCACCGCCCCGATAGTGATCGCGTGTGGCGTGTCGTTGTCGTCGTGCTGGGCGTGGCGGCCGCGCTCCTGACCGGATGCGGGGACAGCGGCAGGCTCGTCGTCGCGGTTCGCCTGGGCCAGCCCGGCCTGGTGAACCAGCGGCCGGACGGAGGTCTCACCGGATTCGACATCGCGGTCGTCCGCTATGTCGCGCGTGAGCTGGGCTACCGCGACGATCAGATCGTCTTCACCGGCGACGCGGCCCAGGCCGATCTCGTCCTGGGCACCATGGGCCCGGCGTTCCCCGGGGGCGAGACCCGGTACGTCGCCGGGCCCTACCTGGTGACCACCACGAACATCCTGGTGCGCGCGAACGACCTCGCCATCCGCGGGGTGCGTGATCTCGCCGGCCGGTGCGTGTGCGCGACCGGCTCCTCCGCCCGGCCGCTGGTCGCCCGGTTCGGCGAGGCCTGGAAGCACGCGTTCCTCGCCGAGGCGAACGTGCCGGCCGCGTGCGCGCCGCTCCTCGCCGACGGCAGGTGCGACGCGATCGTCGCCGACGCCCCGGTGCTCGCCGGGCTGGCGGTGCAGTACCCGGGCCGGTTCCGGTTCAGCGGCCGGCCGCTGGCCACCATCGAGTACGGCATCGGCACGTCGTCGGCGGCGCTGCGCGACCGGGTGACCGAGGCGCTGCGCCACATGTTCGAGGACGGGAGCTGGAAGCGGGCGGTCATCGAGCATCTCGGGGTGCTCGCAACCCGTTACACCGCTCCGCCAGAGCTCCCCGCCACCGCACGGTAGCCGGGGCGGCGGGCGTGTTCCGGAGAAGGGGTCGGTCCCGGTGCCTGGGTGGACTCGGCTTGTGATCGAAGTAGCGGACGACCGGCGGCCGGGTCAGCCGGGCGTACTCCGGTGAAGAGGTCGGTCCGGATGGCCGGAATGGGCCCGTCTGTGATCGAAGTGGCGGACGAGTGGCCGCCGGGTCAGCGGGCGTACTCCGTGGCCCGGGACTCGCGGACCACGGTGACCCTGATCTGGCCGGGGTAGGTGAGCTCCTCCTCGATCTGCTTCGCCACGTCCCTGGCGATCACCTGGGCCTGGATGTCGTCCACCTCGTCGGGCCGGACCATCACCCGGATCTCCCGGCCGGCCTGCATGGCGAACACCTTCTCCACGCCCGCGTGCGCCTGGGCGATCTCCTCCAGGCGCTGCAGCCGCTTGATGTACGCCTCCAGTGACTCGCGCCGCGCACCGGGACGGCTGCCGCTGATCGCGTCGGCCGCCTGGGTGAGGACCGCCTCGACCGTCCGCACCTCCACCTCGTTGTGGTGCGCCTCGATCGCGTGCACCACGTCCTCGTGCTCGCCGTACCGCCGGGCGATCTCCGCCCCGATCAGCGCGTGGCTGCCCTCGACCTCGTGGGTGAGCGCCTTGCCGATGTCGTGGAGCAGGGCGCACCGCTTCACCAGATCGCGGTCGAGCCCCAGCTCGTCGGCCATGATCCCGGCGATGTGCGCGGTCTCGATCAGGTGCTTGAGCACGTTCTGCCCGTAGGAGGTGCGGTAGCGGAGCTGGCCGAGCAGCAGGACCAGCTCGGGGTGCATGTCGGTGATGCCCACCTCGACCAGCGCGTCCTCGCCCGCGCGGACGCACAGGTCCCGCACCTCCACCTTGCTCTGCTCGTAGGCCTCCTCGATGCGGTGGGGGTGGATGCGGCCGTCCTGGATGAGCTTCTCGAGCGTGAGCCGGGCCGTCTCACGCCGCACCGGATCGAAACAGGAGAGCAGCACCGCCTCGGGCGTGTCATCGATGATCAGATTGACGCCGGTGATGGACTCGAAGGCCCGGATGTTGCGGCCCTCCCGCCCGATGATCCTGCCCTTCATCTCGTCGCTCGGCAGGTGGACCACGCTCACCACCGACTCCGCCGTCTGCTCGGCGGCGATCCGCTGGACCGCGAGCGTGACGATCTTGCGGGCCCGCTTCTCGCCCTCGCGGCGGGCCTCCGCCTCGATCTCCCGGACGATCAGCGCCGCCTCGCGCTTCGCCTGGTTCTCGATCTGCTTGATGAGCTCGGCTTTGGCCTGCTCGGCGGTGAGCCCGGCCACCCGCTCCAGGATCTCCCGGCGCTCCTCGGCCATGCGCTCGAGCTCCTGGCGGCGGTCGGCCAGCTCGGTCTCGGTCTCGGCGAGCTGGCGCGCCCGCTCGGCCTGCCGCCGCGCCTCCTCGTCGAGCCGCCGTTCCCGCTCCAGCAGGCGGCTCTCCCGGCGTTCCAAGTCGGCGCGGATCTGCCGGAGCTCGGACTTCAGCAGCCGCGCCTCCTCCTCCACCTCCTTGCGCATCAGGGCGGCGCTCTCGGCGAGGGCCTCCGACTTCTTCAGGATCTCCCCGGCGTCCCGCTCCGCCTTGCTGCGGATCTCCGCGGCCTCACGCCTGGCCCGCTCGAGCTCTTCGTTGATCTCGGCCCGGACCCGTTCCATGACCTGCGACCGGGGCGGTGGGGTGATGCTTCCGAGGCGGCGGAAGAACATGATGAGCGAGACGATCAGCAGGAGCGCGAGCAAGAGCGTCACAGCCAGCAGGACGATCTCAACCATCCGCGCTCACCCCTCTCGCCTCGGCACAGTCCACGCAAGGGGTTACACGCGCAGCACGGCAGCGCCCGGTGAATGTCACCAGGCCGCATATGTCGCAACCCCTGGGCACCCGGCCGGACGCCCGGTGGGGATCACAGGCCCATCGGTGGCTATATGGCGTTCACCATGGCGGAATCCGCGCTGTGCGGAGTAACTCCTCACTGCGGTCGAGATTAAGCGTCGAACAGGTAACGGGCAAGCAAAGATTGCCAAGGATATCCCAGAAGGACGTCACGGATCGCCCGAAGGCCCCAGGTCGTCCGCCTCGATGCCCTCGGCCTCCAGCGCCTCCCGGACGAGCTGGAACGCCAAACCGGCGGGGTACCCCTTGCGGGCGAGCATCCCCACGGCCCGGCGCGCCCGGACCCGCGGGTCGGCGCCCCGGGTGGCGGCGAGCTTCCGCGCCACCAGCTCCCGCGCGGTCGCGATCTCCCGCTCCGGGTCGAGCCGGTCGATCGCGCGCCGCACGGTCTCCTCGGCCACTCCGCGATGCCGCAGCTCGTGGGCGAGCGCCCGCCGGGCCAGCCCGCGGCCGAGGTGCCGCGAGCTCACCCAGGCGTCGGCGAACGCCTCGTCGTCGATGAGCCCGGTCTCGGCGAACCGGTCGAGCACCGCCCGCGCCGTCTCCTCGGGCACGCCCCGCCTGCGCAAAGCGTCGGCCAGCTGCGCGCGGGTCCGCGGGGCCCGCGCGAGCAGCCGCAGGCAGATCGCCTTCGCCTCCGCCTCCGGGTCGGTGTCGGCGCCCGCTCCCCCGGGGCCGGCCTGCTCGGCGCCGGGGGCGGCCCACCGCCGTCCCGGCCGGCCGCTCCGGCCGCTTCCGCGGCGCGCGCTCCGCGCCGCGGAGCCCCGTCCGCGGTCACCCCGCGTCCGCGCCCGGCCGTGCCCATCTACGCCGGGCTCCTCCTGCCAGACGCCGGGCTCCGCCTGCCCGGGATCGGCCGCGTCGTCCGGGCCGTGAGCCGGGCCGGCCGGGTCGGCTCCGTCCAGGCCGGGCATCACCCGGTCACCTCCCGCCGGCGCGCTCAGACGTCACCGGGCCGGGGCACCGCGGCCTTGGCACCGCGCCCGGTCACCGGGGTCGCGGAGGCGGAGGAGGCCGCCGCGCCGGAGGCACCGGAGGAGGTGTCGAGGCGCGGGCCGATGCCGAGCTTCTCCTTGATCTTCTTCTCGATCTCGTCGGCGATGTCCGGGTTGTTCCTGAGGAAGTTCCGGGCGTTCTCCTTGCCCTGGCCGAGCTGCTCGCCCTCGTAGGTGTACCAGGCGCCGGCCTTCCGCACGATCCCCTGCTCGACCCCCATGTCGAGGAGGCCGCCCTCGCGGGAGATGCCCACCCCGTAGAGGATGTCGAAGTCGGCCTGGCGGAACGGCGGGGCGAGCTTGTTCTTGACCACCTTCACCCGGGTGCGGTTGCCGATGGGCTCGGTGCCGTCCTTGAGCGTCTCGATCCGCCGGACGTCCAGCCGGATCGACGCGTAGAACTTCAGCGCCTTGCCACCGGTGGTGGTCTCCGGGTTGCCGAACATCACGCCGATCTTCTCGCGGAGCTGGTTGATGAAGATTGCGGTGGTCCGGGTGTGGCTGAGGGCGCCGGCGACCTTGCGCAGGGCCTGGGACATCAGGCGCGCCTGGAGGCCGACGTGGCTGTCCCCCATCTCCCCTTCGATCTCCGCCTTCGGCACCAGCGCCGCCACCGAGTCGATGACGATGATGTCGATCGCCCCGGAGCGGATCAGCATGTCGGCGATCTCGAGGGCCTGCTCCCCGGTGTCCGGCTGGGAGACGAGCAGCGCGTCGACGTCGACGCCGAGCTTCCTGGCGTACTCCGGATCGAGCGCGTGCTCGGCGTCGATGAACGCGGCGATGCCCCCGGCCTTCTGCGCGTTGGCGACCGCGTGCAGCGCGACGGTCGTCTTACCCGAGGACTCCGGGCCGAAGACCTCCACGATCCGGCCGCGGGGGAAGCCGCCGATGCCGAGGGCGACGTCGAGGGCGATGGAACCTGTCGGGATGACCTCGATCGGAGCGCGCGCCTCGTCGCCGAGGCGCATGACGGAGCCCTTGCCGAACTGCCGCTCGATCTGCGCGAGGGCGGTCTCAAGGGCCTTCTCGCGATCGCTGAGTGCCATTGGTCCCCCTGGGAGGGTCGTCGTCTGCTCGGTCACCGGAACGCTACGGGGCGCCGCCGACATTTTCCCGGGCTTCCCCGAATCACGGGCCGCCGGAATGCGGCCGGGGCGCCGCGGCCAGCGACCACTCAACTATAGCCGAACTATTGTTCGATCACCCGCCGGACGGCGTGATCCCGGGACGCCCGGCGGAGGCTCCCGCCGGGAGGACGTGGCCCGCCACCAGGCCGGGCCACGCACCGGACGCCGGGTTCTGGCACAGTGGCGCGCGCACGGGCCCTCAGCGAGCTAGTTCACTGCCACTCCATCCGCGTGCGACAGTGGCGCGCACGCACGGGCCCGCACCGTACGGCCGCGTCCGGGTGGGCTCCGCCGTACCGATCGGGCGAGGCCGGCGGCCCTGCGCGCTCGGGCACGCCGACCGCCGCTCAGGCCGGCCAGGAGCCCCGGCGACCGGGGCCCTGCGCGCCCGGACACGCCCGGCCGTACCGCCGGGCGATCGGACACGCCCCGCCGTACCACGGAACGGTCAGGCGACCCGGCCGGCCCGCCGGGGCGACCGCAGCCCTGCGGCAACGGCCGCCGATCGCGCGCGTGGCCGCCGGCATGGGACCGGGCCAGCGGAGACGTTACATTCTCCTGCCCTTACCTCGCCTTGGTTGTCGCCGAGATGGCCGGCCGCGATCCTGGGACAAGGCCCTGACACACGGCGATGTCCTCCTCGAAGGCGGCAACGTGACGAGCAGCAGCGCGTACGGCGAGCAGCGTCGCGCTCTCCTGGACGCGCTCGCCCGTCAGCTCCCGGAGCGGGGACTGTCCTGCCGCATCGTCGGCGAAGGCGAGCCCGTGCTGTGGGTCTGGCATCCGGAGACCAGGAAGCAGACCATGGTCCTCGCCTCGACCGCCCCGGACGGCTGGGTCTACCTGTGGTCGCCGAAGGGCCAGGAGCGCGCGGGCGACCCCGCGCACACCGCCGATCTCCTCAAGGAGCTGCTCGCCGCCCCGGAGTGACGGCCCGTCCCTCGGACGGGGGACGATCCGCTCGCGCGGCCGGCCGCGCCGGTGCCGCGCCCGGCCCGATGACCGCGCGGCCGACCGGCGCTCGCTCAGCCGATGACCTCGCGCAGCTTGACCCTCGCCCCGGTGCGGATCACGGCCCGCTCGTAGACACGGGCGCCGGCGAGCAGGACGCCCACCGTGGCCGCCGCCATGAGCACCGCCGACAGGGCGATCTCCCAGATCGGCACGTCGCCCGTTGTCATGCGCACCGGCATCACCATCGACGAGAACGGCGGGATCAGCGACAAGACCCGGGCGAAGGCGCCGCCGGGCTGGAAGGCGGCCGCGTACGCCACCAGGTAGGTGAGCGACATCAGCATGGTCAGCGGCGCGATGACGCTGTTGAGCTCCTCCTGGCGGGAGACGAGCGAGCCGGTGGCGGCCGCGAGCGTGGCGAAGAAGAGGTAGCCCAGCACGAACCAGCCGATCGCGCCGGCCACCACGCCGCCGATCCCCGGCGGGAGCTCGGTGCCCATGGCGAAGGCGGCGCCCAGCCCGGCCACGACGATCACGCCGAGGTTGATCAGGCCGAGCACCCCGAGCCCGATGATCTTCCCGCCGAGCAGCTCCCAGGGGCGCAGCGAGGTGAGCAGGATCTCCACGATCCGGCTGCCCTTCTCCTCCACCACGCCCATCGCCACGTACATCGCGGTGTAGATGAGCAGGAAGAACAGCACGATCACCAGGAGCGCGGCCACCCCGGTGCGCATCCCGGTGTGCTCCGCGTCCTCCCCCACGGACTCCACGCGCAACGGCGTGATCGTGATCCCGGCGGCCGCGATCTTGGCCTCACGGTGCGCGCTCTGCAGGATGAGGCCGAGCCGTTCGTTGAGCTCACCGTGGGCGAGCACCTTCTCGTCGTTGATCAGCGCCGCGTCGATCTCCCCGGCGAGCACGGCGGCGCGGGCGGCGGCCTCGTCCGGGTACGGCCGGAACGCGACGCCCTCCACCGCGGCGGGGACGGGGCCGACCACCCCGACGTCGTACGTCTGGTCGCCGATCATCCTGGGGACGGCCGCCGCGGCCACCACCATCAGTGCGCTCAGCACCAGGCCGATCACGTAGCTCTTCGTCCTGATCCGGGTGACGATCTCCCGCCGTGCCACCAGCGCGATCCGGCTCATGACCTCTCCTCACCTCGCGGCCGGTCCCCGGACCGGCCGGCCCAGCCCTGCCCGCCGCCGCTCACGCCACCACCTCGCGGAACAGCTCGGCGAGCGTCGGCTCCTGCCATCCGAAGTGCTCGACCCGCCCGGCCTGGAGCGCGGCGCGGAGGATCGCCTGGCCGTCGCCGTCCTCGGCGATCAGCACCTGCCGGTCGCCCGCCTCGGTGACCTGCCCGGGGAGCCCGTCGGCCCAGCCGGGCCGGGCGCCGCTGACCACGACCTTCAGCCGCTTGCGGCCCTCCCGCGCCTTGAGCTCGGCGACCGTCCCCGAGGCGATCATGCGCCCGGCGGAGATGATGCCGACCGAGTCGGAGAGCCGTTCGACCAGGTCGAGCTGGTGGCTGGAGAAGATGACCGGGACCCCGGAGGCGGCCTGTTCCTTCAGCACGCCGGCGAGGGTGTCGACGGCGAGCGGGTCGAGGCCGGAGAACGGCTCGTCGAGGATGAGCACGGCCGGGCGGTGGACGAGCGCGACGGCGAGCTGTACCCGCTGCTGGTTGCCGAGGGAGAGCGCCTCGATCGCGTCGTTGCGGCGCTCGGCGAGGCCGAGCCGTTCGATCAGCTCGGCCGTGGCGCGGCGCGCCGCCTTGGCGCCGAGCCCGTGGAGCCGGCCGAAGTACTCGATCTGCTCGGCGACCCGCATCTTCTGGTACAGCCCGCGTTCCTCCGGCATGTAGCCGAAGGTCCGGCGGTCGTCGGGGGTCAGGGGGCGGCCCTGGTACCGCACCTCGCCGGAGTCGGGCTCGAGCACGCCCATGATGATCCGCATGGTCGTCGTCTTGCCCGCTCCGTTGGCGCCGACGAATCCGAAGATCTCGCCGGGCCGGAGGGTGAAGCTCACTCCGTCGAGCGCCGTCTTCTCCTTGAAGCGCTTGCGCAGGTCGTCGATTTCAAGCACAGGCCGCCTCGATCACGCGTCGCTGATGCAGGGTCAAGCGTGATTCAAGCAGATGCCTGCGCCGACAAAGTATGAAAAATCCCACCCGGCGCATCCCGGCGTTTCGGATGCACCGCCACGCGGATCAGCGGAGTTTCGGATCCACGTCCTCGATCTCACAGACGGCCTGCCAGACCTCCTTGGCCGAGAAGCCGTCCGCGAGGGCCTGTTCGACGGTCCGGCCGCCGAGCCGGGCGATGACGAAGTCCTTCGCCCACGACTCGGCGTACGTCTCACCGAAGTGGCGGCGCATCCGGTCCCAGAAGTCCGACAGACGCATGACCTCACCCTATGGCCGGGCGGGCCGTGCCCGCCATCCGGGCCCGGCGCCTCCGTCCCCCGGGCCTCATAGCCGGACGGTTCTGTCGGGCGGCGTGGGCATTATGGGCTGGTGAGCGTGCTCGACTGCTTCAGCGCGGTGACCAGGGAGTGGTTCACCACCGCCTTCGCCGCGCCCACCGCGGCGCAGGAGGGCGCCTGGTCGTCGATCGCACGGGGAGAGGACACGCTGGTGGTCGCGCCCACCGGTTCGGGGAAGACCCTCGCCGCGTTCCTGTGGGCGATCGACCGGCTCGCCGCGGAGCGGATGCGGGACGGCGGGGATCCACCCCCCGAGGGGCGGCCGGCCGCACCGCGCACCTGCCGGGTGGTGTACGTCTCCCCGCTGAAGGCGCTCGCCGTGGACGTCGAGCGGAACCTGCGCGCTCCCCTCGCCGGCATCCGGCAGACCGCGCTGCGGCTGGGCCTGCCGGCACCGGACATCTCGGTGGCGATCCGCTCGGGGGACACCACCGCGGAGGACCGGCGCAGGTTCGCCGCCCGGCCGGCCGACATCCTGATCACCACGCCCGAGTCGCTCTACCTCATCCTCACCTCGCGGGCGCGCGAGGCGCTGCGCGGTGTGGAGACCGTGATCGTGGACGAGGTCCACGCGATCGCGGCCACCAAACGCGGCGCGCACCTGGCGCTCACCCTGGAACGGCTCGACGCCCTGCTGCCGGCCCCCGCGCAGCGCATCGGGCTGTCCGCGACGGTACGGCCGGTCGGCGAGGTGGCCGCGTTCCTCGGCGGGGCCCGCCCGGCGGTGGTGGTGCAGCCGCCGGCGGAGAAGTCGATCGAGCTCGACGTGGTGGTCCCGGTCGAGGACATGACCGAGCTCGCTCCCCCGGCCCCGGGCGCGGACGGCGTGCCGCCCGAGCACCGGCGGAGCATCTGGCCGCACGTGGAGCGGCACCTGCTCGACCTCATCGAGGCCCACCGGTCGACGATCGTGTTCGCCAACTCGCGGCGGCTCTCGGAGCGGCTGTGCACCCGGCTGAACGAGCTCGCCGAGGAGCGGCGGGCCGGGGACGGCGGACCGCTGGGCACCGAGACGGACGGCCCGGGGGCGGACGGGCTCGCCGCGGATCCGGCGCGGAACGGCCGGCCGCGCGGGGCGGGCGGCGCTCCCGGCGGGGCGCCCGCCGAGATCATGGCGCAGGCCGGGGTGGCCGCGGGCGCGCCGCGGGAGGTCGCCCGGGCCCACCACGGGTCGGTCTCCAAGGAGGAGCGGTCCCAGATCGAGGAGGCGCTGAAGGCGGGCCGCCTCCCGGCCGTGGTCGCCACCTCCAGCCTCGAGCTCGGCATCGACATGGGCGCGGTCGACCTGGTGGCCTGCGTCGAGGCCCCGCCCAGCGTGGCGAGCTGCGTGCAGCGGATCGGCCGGGCCGGCCACCGGGTGGGCGCGGTCTCCCGTGGCGTGATCTTCCCCAAGTACCGGGGGGATCTCATCCAGACCGCGGTGGTGGCCGAGCGGGTCCGGGCCGGCCTGATCGAGGAGATCCGCTACCCGCGCAACCCGCTCGACGTGCTCGCCCAGCAGATCGTCGCGATGACCGCGCTCGACGAGTGGAAGGTCGACGAGCTCGAGGCGGTGATCCGCCGGGCGGCGCCGTACGCCACGCTGCCGCGGACCGCGCTCGAGGCGGTGCTCGACATGCTCGCCGGCCGCTACCCGAGCGAGGAGTTCGCCGAGCTGCGGCCGCGCATCGTCTGGGACCGGGTGACCGGGACCGTGCGCGCCCGCCCCGGCGCCCAGCGGCTCGCCGTCACCAGCGGCGGCACCATCCCCGACCGCGGGCTGTTCGGCGTGTACCTCGCCGGGGAGAAGGGGTCGCGGGTCGGCGAGCTCGACGAGGAGATGGTGTACGAGTCGCGGCCCGGCGACGTGTTCGTCCTCGGCGCCACCTCCTGGCGGATCGAGGAGATCACGGCCGACCGGGTGCTCGTCTCCCCCGCCCCGGGCCAGCCGGGCAAGCTGCCGTTCTGGCACGGCGACGCGCCGGGCCGGCCGGCCGAGCTCGGCCGCGCCATCGGCGCCTTCCTCCGGGAGCTGTCCGGCGCGGAGCCGCGGGCGGCCCGCGAGCGGCTCCGGGCGGCCGGGCTGGACGAGTACGCCGCCCGCAACCTGCTCGCCTACCTGGCCGAGCAGCGGGAGGCCACCGGGTACGTGCCCGACGACCGCACGATCGTGGTGGAGCGCTTCCGCGACGAGCTGGGCGACTGGCGCGTGGTGATCCACTCCCCGTACGGCACGCGGATCCACGCGCCGTGGGCGCTCGCGATCGGCCGTCGCCTGCGCGAGCGGTACGGGATCGACGCCCAGGCGATCCACGCCGACGACGGCATCGTGCTGCGCATCCCGGACACCACCGACGACCCCCTCACCGACCTCGCCCTCTTCGACCCGGACGAGATCGAGCGGATCGTCACCGAGGAGCTCGGCGGGTCGGCGCTGTTCGCCGCGCGGTTCCGCGAGTGCGCCGGGCGGGCCCTGCTGCTCCCCCGCCGCCTGCCGGGCCGGCGGACCCCGCTGTGGCAGCAGCGCCAGCGCGCCGCGCACCTGCTCGCCGTGGCGAGCAGGTACCCGAGCTTCCCCGTGGTCTTGGAGACCGTGCGCGAGTGCCTCCAGGACGTGTTCGACATGCCCGGCCTGGTGGCACTGCTGCGGGACGTGGCGGCCCGGCGGGTGCGGATCGTCGAGGTGGAGACCGCCCAGGCCTCCCCGTTCGCCGCGTCGCTGCTGCTGCGGTACGTGGGCGCGTTCATGTACGAGGGCGACGCGCCGCTCGCCGAGCGCCGGGCGCAGGCCCTCGCGCTCGACAGCGCGCTCCTCGCCGAGCTGCTCGGCCAGGCCGACCTGCGCGAGCTGCTCGACCCCGAGGTGGTGGCGGAGACCGAGCGGGAGCTGGCCCGGCTGGACCGGCCGCTCCGGGACGCCGAGGACCTCGCCGACCTGCTCCGCTCGCACGGCCCGCTGCTCGCCGAGGACGTCGCGGTCCGGGGCGGCGACCCCGGCTGGCTCGCCGAGCTGGAACGGCAGCGCCGGGCGATCCGGGTGCGCGTGGCCGGCCGGGAGCAGTGGGCGGCGGCCGAGGACGCCTGGCGGCTGCGCGACGCCCTCGGGGTGCCGCTCCCCCCGGGCGTGCCCCGGGAGTTCCTGGAGCCGCCGGATCACGGCGGGCCGGACACGCCCGCCGCCCGGCCGGACCCGCTGGGCGATCTCGTGGCGCGGCACGCCCGGACCCGCGGCCCGTTCTCCGCCGGCACCGCGGCCGCCCGGTTCGGCGTCGGGGTCGCCGTGATCGAGGACGCGCTGCGCCGCCTCGCCGCGGCGGGGCGGGTGGTCTCCGGGGAGTTCCGCCCGGGCGGCCGGGGCGCCGAGTGGTGCGACGCGGGCGTGCTGCGCATGCTCCGCCGCCGGTCGCTCGCCCGGCTCCGCAAGGAGGTCGAACCGGTCCAGCCCGAGGTCCTCGCCGCCTTCCTCCCCGCCTGGCACGGCATCGCGCCGGTCCCCGGGGACGGTGCCGAGGCGGGCCGGCCCGCGATCGGGGCCGCCGGGACCGGCCCGGCGTACCGGCCAGGCGGCTCCTGGCGCGACCGGGCCATGGACGCCCTCGTCGACGCGATCGAGCGGCTGCAGGGCGCGGCGGTCCCCGCGTCCGCGCTGGAGACCCTGATCCTGCCGGCCCGGGTCCCCGGCTACTCACCGGACCTGCTCGACGAGCTCACCGCCTCCGGCGAGGTGATCTGGGCCGGTCAGGGGTCCCTGCCCGGGGGTGACGGCTGGGTCGCGCTCTACTTCGCGGACACCGCCCCGCTGCTGCTCCCCCGGCCGCTGGAGATCACCATGACCCCGCTGCACGAGCGGATCATCGAGGTCCTGAGCGGCGGTGGGGCGCTGTTCTTCCGCGAGCTGTCCGACCGGGTCGGCGCGGCGATGCTCCGGGACCTCGCGGATCCCGGGACGGCGGCATCGGCCGGGAGCCCGGGCGCCGCACCGCCCGGAGGGGCATCGTCCGCGCAGGCACCGCCCGGGCGGACCTCGCCGGCGGCGCGGGCCGGCGCCGGACACCCCGGGGCCGCGCCCGACGACGCGACGCTCGCCGCCGCGCTGTGGGACCTGGTCTGGGCGGGCCGGCTGACCGGGGACACCCTCGCCCCGCTCCGCGCGGTGCTCGGCACCGGGCGGCCCGCCCACCGGCCCCGTACGGCGCGGCGCCGCAGGCCGATGCTCCCCACCCGGAGCGGGCCGCCGACGGTGAGCGGCCGGTGGTGGCTGGTGCCCGCCCCGGCCGAGGACGAGACGCGGCGTGCCCAGGCCCAGGCCGAGGCGCTGCTCAACCGGCACGGCGTGCTCACCCGCGGCGGCATCACGGCCGAGCGGCCGCCCGGGGGGTTCTCCGCGATCTACCAGGTCCTGCGGGCCTACGAGGAGAGCGGGCGGTGCCGCCGGGGGTACTTCGTCGAGGGTCTCGGCGCGGCCCAGTTCGCCCTGCCCGGGGCGGTCGACCGGATGCGCGCGATGGTCCACCGGCCGGACGCGTCCGCCTCCGCGCACCCCGTGGCGGGCCCCTCCGAGTGGCCCGTGACGGGCGCGCCGCCGTCCGGGGCGCCGGGCACCGGGCCGGCCCGGACGGCCCCGCAGGCGGTCGTCCTCGCCGCCGCCGACCCGGCCAACCCGTACGGCGCGGCCCTGCCCTGGCCGGAGGGGCCGGCGGACGCGGCCCATCGGCCGGGGCGGAAGGCGGGTGCGCTCGTGGTGCTGGTGGACGGCAGGCTCGCCCTCTACGTCGAGCGCGGCGGGAAGAGCCTGCTGTCCTTCGGCTCGGAGGACGATCTGGCGCCCGCGGCGCGCGCGCTCGCCGCCACCGTGCGGATGGGCGCCCTGGAGAAGCTCACCGTGGAGCGGGCGAACGGGGCGCCGATCACCGCATCACCGATCGCCGCCGTCCTGGAGGAGGCCGGGTTCCACCCGACCCCGCGGGGCCTGCGCATCCGCGCGTGAGCCGTCCCGGCTCCGCCCCGGCCACGGGGCGCCGGGATCGGCCGGTCGCCGGCCGGGGACGCGGCGCGCCGTACCGCTGACGCGTGCCGTACCGGGTGACGCGCGGGGCACGCATCGCCGCGAGACCGCAGATGGGACCCCCAAGGGCCGGGGCTAGGATCTCCAGAGGCGACGCATGCGGCAAGGAAGTCGATGAGCATCCTGCACACCCTGGACCGCGGGCTCCGGGCACTCGACATCATCTCGCAGAGCCCGTCGGGGATCTCCGTGGCCGATCTGGCCAAGCGGCTGGAGACCCACCGGGCCATCTGCTACCGCATCGTGGCGACGCTGGAGGCCCACTCCCTGGTCACCCGGACCGGCGACGGCCGCATCCGGCTCGGGGTGGGAGTCGCGTTGCTCGCCTCGCGCTTCGAGCCCCAGTTCATGCACAGCGCCCGCCCGGTGATCCAGGACCTCGCCGAGCGCACCCGGGCGACCGCGTTCATCGCCGCGGCCGAGGGCGACACCTGCGTCGTGATCATGGTGGCCGAGCCCAAGGACGCCGTGCTGAGCGTGGGCTATCGGGTGGGCAGCAGGCACCCGCTCAACAAGGGCGCGTCCGGGATCGCGATCCTCGCCATGCGCCCGGAGCGCCCCGGCGACCCCGAGCTGGTCCGGCAGGCGCGCCGGGACGGGTTCAGCCTGACGAGGAACCAGCTCCAGCACGGCGCGGTCGGTGTGGCCGCGGGCATCCGCGTGCCGACCGGCGCGATCGAGCGCAGCGTCGGGGTGGTCTCCACCGAAGGGCTCGACACGGAGCTGGCCGCCGCCGCCGTCACAGAGGCGGCACGCCACCTCGGACGGCTGATCAACGGCTGAGGCCGCCCGCCTTGGCCGCGCCGGCCCGCGGCCGGCTCGGAGCCGGTCGAGGGCTGATCGACGGCTGAGGCCCTCCTCCCCCGCACCCGCTCACGGCACGTCCGGCCGCGCCCTTTCTCCCATTACGGAACGTTCCAGGCAAATCACCCGCAGAACACCCTTGATTTGACCTGTGACGCACCTTACTCTGCTGGCACGTTACTTATATCGCACATAAGTGTTCGATATGAGTAAAACCGCAGGTCACCGGCCTTGCGAAGGGAGACGCGATGGGCTCAGAGCCGGTTGCCGCCATCCGCGGGTCAGGGGATGCCGCTCCCGCGGCCACGGGATGCCCGTTCCACCCCGGAGTCGATCCGAGCGGCCGCCCGATCTCGGCGAACGCGGCCGCGTTCGACCCGTTCCACGAGACCTTCCAGGAGGACCCCGCGGGCTCGCTCCGGTGGTCGCGGGACGGAGAGCCGGTGTTCTACAGCCCGCGGCTCGGCTACTGGGTGGTCACCCGGTACGAGGACGTCAAGGCGGTCTTCCGCGACAACATCACCTTCTCGCCGTCCATCGCGCTGGAGAAGGTCACCCCGGTCTGCGACGAGGCCACCGCCGTGCTGGAGCGGTACGGCTACGCGATGAGGCGCACCCTCGTTAACGAGGACGAACCCGTCCACATGCGGCGCCGGCGCGCGCTCATGGAGCCGTTCACCCCCGCCCAGCTCGCCCACCATGAGCCGCTGGTGCGGCGCCTCGTCCGCGAGCACGTCGACCGGATCATCGACACGGGCAAGGCCGACCTGGTCGAGGAGATGCTCTACGACGTCCCGCTCACGGTCGCGCTGCACTTCCTCGGCGTGCCCGAGGACGACATGGCCATGCTGCGCAAGTACTCGGTCGCGCACGTGGTGAACACGTGGGGCCGCCCGACGCGGGAAGAGCAGGTGGCCGTGGCGGAGTCGGTGGGCCGGTTCTGGCGGTTCGCCGGCAAGGTCCTGGACCGGATGCGCCAGGACCCCTCGGGGCCCGGCTGGATGCCGTACGCGATCCGGCTACAGCCGCAGATGCCGGACGTGATCACCGACTCGTACCTGCATTCGATCATGATGGCCGGGATCGTGGCCGCGCACGAGACCACGGCCAACGCCGCGGCGAACGCGATCCGGCTGCTGCTGGAGAACCGCCCGGTGTGGGAGGAGATCTGCGCCGACCAGCGCCTCATCCCCAACGCGGTCGAGGAGTGCCTGCGCCACTCGGGCTCGGTCAAGGCCTGGCGGCGCATCGCCACCACCGACACCAAGATCGGCGACGTGGAGATCCCCAAAGGGGCGAAGCTTCTCATCGTCACCTCATCGGCCAACCACGACGAGCGGCGGTTCGACGGCCCCGACGAGGTCGACGTCCGCCGGGAGAACGCCGGCGATCACCTGACCTTCGGCTACGGCGCCCACCAGTGCATGGGCAAGAACCTCGCCCGGATGGAGCTCCAGATCATCCTGCAGGAGCTCACCACCCGGCTGCCGCACATGGAGCTGGTCCCGGGCCAGAGGTTCAGCTACCTGCCCAACATCTCGTTCCGCGGCCCGGAGCACCTGTGGGTGCAGTGGGATCCGGCGCGCAACCCCGAGCGCACGAACCCGGAGATCTTACGCCGCCGGCTTCCGGTGCAGATCGGCTCCGCCCGGCGCCCGCTCCCCCGGTCGGTGACCGTGCTCGCGATCGAGCCCGAGGCCGAGGGGATCGTGCGGATCACGCTCGCCGACGCGCACGGCAAGCCGTTGCCGGCATGGTCCCCCGGCGCCCACGTGGATCTCGAGCTGGGCGGGCTCACCCGGCAGTACAGCCTCTGCGGCGACCCCGATGACCGGTCCACGTACCAGATCGCGGTGCTCAAGGACCCGGACAGCCGCGGCGGATCCCGGTACGTGCACGAACGGCTCGCCGTCGGTGACGTGCTGCTGATGCGCGGCCCGCGGAACAACTTCCCGCTCGACCCAGGCGCGCGGCGGTACGTCTTCATCGCCGGCGGCATCGGGATCACCCCGATCATCACCATGGCCGATCGCGCCCGCCGCCGGGGAGCCGACTACCACATCCACTACTGCGGCCGGTCGGCCGCGGCCATGGCCTTCCTCGGTCGGCTGCGGCGCGACCACGGCGACCGGCTCACCCTCTACCGCTCGGCCGAGGGGACGCGGCTCGACATCGCCCGGCTGCTCGCCGAGCCGCAGGAGGGCACGCAGATCTACGTGTGCGGCCCCCAGCGGATGCTCGACGCGGTGGCCGAGGCGACCCGGCACTGGCCGGACGACGCGGTCCGGGTGGAGAGCTTCGTCTCCGCGCTCGACCGGTTCGACCCGGCGAAGAACCACGCCTTCGACGTCCGGCTGGCCGACTCGGGCCGGGTGATCCGGGTTCCGGCCGACCAGACCGTGCTCGGCGCGCTCCGCGCCGCCGGGATCGACGTGCCGAGCGACTGCGAAGAGGGCCTGTGCGGCACGTGCGAGGTCCCGGTCGCGGAGGGCGAGGTCGACCACCGCGACATGGTGCTCACCAAGGCCGAGCGGGCGCAGCACTCCTCGATGATGACCTGCTGCTCGCGCGCCCGCGGCGGCAGCATCACCCTGCGCCTCTGATCTGGGTACGGCCGGCCGTCGCCGGCGGCCGGCCGGAAACGATCATCCCCCACCGCGCATTCCCGAATCCCACACCACCATCCCCCCTCACCACCTGTTGCGCTTTCGACAACACCCCCCGCCTCTGCTCTCGCTGCCGCCATACATCCCTGGCGACATCGCGGCCTCGGTTTCGGGGCGAAGAGGCACAGCCACGCTCGAAAGGACAGACCATGACGCCCAAGGTCGCCCACGGCCAGGCCGAAATCGGTCAACGCAGCGCCACCCCCGGCTTCAAGCGGGTGCTCACCGGCAGCATGATCGGTGCCGTCTTGGAGTGGTACGACTTCGCGGTCTACGGGGTGCTCGCCGCGACCGTTCTCGGACCGCTCTTCTTCCCCGGGGACGACGGGTTCACCAAGCTCCTGCTCGCCCTCGCCACCCAGGGGATCGGCTTCGTCGCCCGCCCGCTCGGCGGGATCGTCTTCGGCCACCTCGGTGACAGGTTCGGGCGCAAGCCCATGCTGGTCGTCACCTTCCTGCTCATCGGCGGCGCCACCACGGCGATCGGCCTGCTCCCGACCTATCACGACATCGGGATCGCCGCGACCTTCCTGCTCGTCATCCTGCGCCTGCTGCAGGGCTTCGGCCTCGGCGGGGAGTTCGGCGCCGCCGTGCTGCTGGTGAGCGAGTACGGCGAGCCGCGCCGCCGTGGGTTCTGGGCGTCCTGGCCGCAGGCGGGCGCGCCGGCCGGCACGGTGCTCGCCGCCGCGGTGATCACGGTGCTCGGGCTGACCGTCCCGGCGGGGAGCTTCGAGACCTGGGGCTGGCGGATCGCCTTCCTGCTCGCGGCGCCCCTGCTCGCCATCGGCTTCTGGATCCGCCGTGGCGTGGAGGAGTCGCCGGTGTTCCAGCGCGCGCAGGAGAACGCCAAGGCGGCCCGGGCGGCCGCGGAGGCGGAGACGCACGGCCGGTCCAGCATCGTCCTCGCCCTGTCCCGGCCCCGTCAGGTGGTCCGCGGGCTCGGCATGCGGCTCGGCGAGAACATCGCCTTCTACATCTACACCGTCTTCGTCATCGCCTACGCCACGACCTTCTTCGGATTCGACCGCGGCGATGTGACGCTCGCGGTCACCTTCGGCTCCCTGTTCCAGTTCATCGGCATGATCGGCGGCGGCGCGTGGTCCGACCGGGTCGGCCGCAAGACCGCCATGCTGGTGGCGAGCGGCGTGCTGATCATCTGGGCGCCCACGTTCTTCTGGCTGGTGCACTTCGAGAGCGTCCCGCTGCTGTGGATCGGCGTCTGCGTCGGCGCGTTCTTCCACGGCGCGCTGGCCGGGCCGGAGGCCGCCTGGATCAGCGAGCTCTTCCCGACCCGGTACCGCTACGCGGGCGCCTCCCTGGTCTTCCAGGGCTCGTCGATCATCGCGGGCGCCCCGGCCCCGTTCATCGCGGTGTGGCTGATCAACAGCTTCGGGGTCGGCATGGTCATCGCCTACCTGGTGGTCACCATGGCGATCACGTTCATCGCGGTGGTCACCGGGCCGGAGACCAGAGGGCTCGACCTCGACCGGGTGGCATGACCCGGTGACGCGGAGGCCCACCGTGGCCGCGTGCCACGGTGGGCCTCGTCGTTTCGGGCCGATCCCGGGGCGGGATCGGAGGCGGGCATGCCCGGCAGGACGTCCGCGGGCCATGCCTCCATGCCGGGGTCCATGGCCGAGGCCGCCCGCCCGCCGGGTCGGCGTCCAGGGCCGAGGCCGGTCCCCCGCCGGGTCGATGTCCACATCCAGGCCCGGTCTCCTCCGCCGGCCGTGCCGCTCGATCAGGGATCCGCGCCGATCCGGGCCGAAAGCCGGCCGGCCATGCCGCCGGCCACGGCACCGGGGCCATGCCCGCATGGTGTTCGGCCGGCCCGCCCGGTGCGGCCGGGACGGGCACCGGCCGGGCCGTACCGAGGGCGAGCCGTACGGGTCAGGAGGCGGGGCACCGGGCCGGGAGGATGCGCCCTCGCACCTCGCCGAAGCCGATCCGGCCGCCGCCGGCGCCGGGCGCGGTCGCGGAGATCACCACCTCGTCGCCGTCCTCCAGGAAGGTGCGCGGCTCGCCGTTCACCTCGATCGGCTCCTTGCCGCCCCAGGTCAGCTCGATGAACGAGCCGCGCTGGTCCGGGCCGGGGCCGGAGATCGTGCCGGAGGCGAAGAGGTCGCCGGTGCGGGTCGACGCGCCGTTGACCGTCATGTGCGCGAGCATCTGCGCGGGCGACCAGTACATCTCCCGGTACGGCGGGCGGCTGACCACCTGGCCGTTCCAGGCCACGGTGAGCTCGATGTCCAGCCCCCACGGCGCGCTCTCCCGCAGGTACGGCAGCGGCACCGGGTCCTGGGGCGGCGTGCTCACCCGGGCGGCCTCGAGCGCGAGCAGGGGCACCACCCATGGGGAGATCGAGGTGGCGAAGCTCTTGCCGAGGAACGGCCCCAGCGGCACGTACTCCCAGGACTGGATGTCCCGGGCCGACCAGTCGTTGACGAGCACCACGCCGAAGACCCGCTCGGCGAACTCCTCGCAGGGCACCGGCTCGCCGAGGGCGGAGCCGGTGCCGATGACGAACCCGAGCTCGGCCTCGATGTCCAGGCGGCGGCTCGGGCCGAAGGCGGGGGCCGGATCGCCGGGGGCCTTCCGCTGCCCGCACGGGCGGACGATGTCGGTGCCGGAGACCACCACGGTCCCGGCGCGGCCGTGGTAGCCGACCGGGAGGTGCTTCCAGTTCGGCATCAGCGGCGGGGAGCCGGGGCGGAACAGCCGGCCGAGGTTGGCGGCGTGGTGCTCGGAGGCGTAGAAGTCGACGTAGTCGCCGACCTCGAACGGCAGGTGGAGCCGCACCCCGCCCACCGGGTGCACCGCGTCGTCGGGGAGGTCGCCGCGGACCAGCTCGGCGATCCGCTCGCGCACCTCGGCCCAGCGCCGATGGCCCTGGGCCATGAACGCGTTGAGCGACGGCCGGGCGAACACCTCGTCCCCGAGCGCCCGGGCGAGGTCGACGACGGCGTCGCCCACCCGGACGCCGACCCGCGGCGGGGTGCCCGGGGTGGAGAACACGCCGTACGGCAGGTTGTCGAGCCCGAACGGCGATCCCTCGGGGATGTCGATCCTGGTCATGCGGTCCCTTCCTGTGTGGGCGACATCTCCGGCGGCAGCAGGCCGAGGCGGACGAGGTCGGTGAGCGGTTCGGCGATGCTGCAGGTGCCGAAGGACACGAACGCCTCCCGTACGGCACGGGCCCGCTCGTCGCCGAGGCCGGCCACGCGGGCGGCGATCGCGGCGCCGTCCCGCTCGGCGAGCACCCGGGCCAGCTCGTCCTCGCCGGCGCCGCGGAGCGCGGCGTCGGTGGCGAGCAGGAGGTTGAGGAACCCGTGCTGCTCGAACCCGGTGCGGGGGTCGGTGTTCCGCACCGCGTGGTGGAGGCCGGCGGTGGCCTTGAACGGCACGCCCGCGTCGACCGCCGCCTTCACCGCCCGGGCGAGCTCCGCCTCCCCGGGGTACAGCTCGGCCCGGACGCCGCCGGTGCGGAACTTCGCCCGGTACCGGGTGGCGGCGAGCGCCGCGATGATCCCGGGCCGGCGCTCGTCCCGTGGCACCTCCACGTAGACGTGCACGCCCTCCCCGAAGCCGGCCCGGTCCAGCTCGGCGAGCAGCCGATCCGCGCCCATCCCGTCGGGGACCGCGACCTCCACGGCGCGCAGGTCCACCGGCAGGGCGGCCGCGCGCGCGAGCGCGGCCGCGGCCGCGGCCGGGCCGCCGGGGACGGTCACCGTGAGGGGCAGACGGGGACCGTCCCCGGCGGGCAGCAGCCCGGCCAGCTCATCCAGGGCGTCCGCGGCGGCCACGAGCGGGCCGACGAGCCCGGCGTACGGCGCGGACTCGTGCCGCCGGTGCGCGGGTACCGCCTCCGCGAGCGGGGCCAGCCCGGGCGGGAACATGGCCGCGTCGTCGAGGAGCGCCCGCGCGAACTCCGGGACCCCGGCCGGCGCGGTCACTTCCCCTGCCTCTGCGCGGCCCAGCTGAACTGGTAGCCGTCGACGTCGCAGGCGAGCGCGGCCTCGCCGAGCTCGAGCGGGCGGAAGGTGTCGACCATGACGGCGTACTCCTCGAAGAACTCCACGCCGATGCTCCGCTCGTACCCGCCGGGCTGCGGGCCGTGGGTGTGGCCGGCGGGGTGGAGCGAGACCGAGCCCTGGCCGATCCCGGAGCCCTTCCGCGCCTCGTAGTTCCCGCCGCAGTAGAACATCACCTCGTCGGAGTCGACGTTCGAGTGGTAGTACGGCACCGGGATGGCCTGCGGGTGGTAGTCGACCTTGCGGGGCACGAAGTTGCACACGACGAAGTTGTGCCCCTCGAAGACCTGGTGCACCGGCGGCGGCTGGTGGACGCGCCCGGTGATCGGCTCGAAGTCGAAGATGCTGAATGTGTAGGGGTACAGGCAGCCGTCCCAGCCGACGACGTCGAACGGGTGGTGCTCGAAGACGAACCTGGTGCCGGCGATGCCGCCCGGGCCGCGGTGCTTGACCAGGACCTCGACGTCGGTGCCGTCGACGCAGAGCACCTCCTCGGGCCCGTGCAGGTCCCGCTCGCAGTACGGCGCGTGCTCGAGGAACTGGCCGTACCGGGAAAGGTAGCGCTTCGGCGGCGCGACGTGGCCGGAGGCCTCGATGATGTAGGCGCGGAGCGGCTCGCCGCCCTGGGGCAGCCAGCGGTGGATGGTGGAGGCCGGCATGACCACGTAGTCGCCGGTCTTGGCGCGGAGCGGGCCGAACACGGTCTCGACGACGGCCTCACCGGACTCGATGTAGACGAGCTCGTCGCCGGTCGCGTTGCGGTACAGCGGTGACTCCTTGCCCGCCGCCACGTAGAAGATGCGCACGTCCGCGTTGCCGAGGATCATCCGGCGCCCGGTCACCACGTCGGCGTCCCGCCAGGAGTCGCCCGGGAAGAGGGCGTGGAGCCGCAGGTGCCGGGGGCGCAGCGGGTGGTTCGGCGTGGTGGTGTGGTCCGGCGGCTCCCACGGCTCGAAGCCGACGATCGCCGAGGGCAGGTGCCGGTGGTAGAGGAGCGAGGAGTCGGAGGAGAAGCCCTCCTCGCCCATGAGCTCCTCGTAGTAGAGCCGCCCGGTCTCATCCCGGTGCTGCGTGTGGCGCTTCGGCGGGACGTCGCCCACCCGGCGGTAGTACGCCATGGCTCGCCTCCAGCGTGGCTGCGGTGGTTACGGTGGGCAACATAGTAAATGTGTTAACTAGTTTTGGGTAGGGGCGGGCCGCAAAAGGCCGCCAAGACCCGGAAACGGGGACGCCGGCGCGGCGCTCAGTGGCGCCCGCGGACGTCGAACTGGTCCCGGTTGGTGATCAGCTTGTTGAGCAGCATGATGAGGATGCGCTGCTCGGTCTCGGTGAGCACGCTGGTCCACTCGTGCTCCCGCTCGTTCTGCGCCCGGAACACCTCGACCATGGTCTCGTGCCCCTTCTCGGTGAGCGAGAGCCGTACGGACCGGCCGTCGTGCTCGTCCGGGGTGCGGGCGAGCAGGCCGTCGGCGATCAGGCGTTTGCTGAGGTTGGAGACTGCCGCGCGGCTCATCCCGGTGAGCGTCGCCGCGCGCTTGGGCTCGAGCGGGCCGGCGAGCCAGGTGACGAAGAGCAGGCGGAACCCGGACCACGACAGCCCGCGCGGCCGGTGCACCGCGGCCTCCAGGTCGTAGGTGACGACGTCGGAGGCGCGGTTGAGGGTGAGCAGCACCTCGGTGGCGAGCCGGTGGGGGAAGCCGTACTCGGTGGCGAGCCGGCGGTTGGCGAGCTCGATGAAGGACCAGAAGTCGGGCTCACCCGCGCGTGACGTGGCGCCCTGCTCCAGATCGTTGCCGGCCATGCCCCTCACCTTAAAGACCCCATGGCCCGGTCACCGCACCGGCTGGTTAGTAAATGCGTGAACTACCATCCCGCGCGCTCCACGCGGCGCTCCGGTGCCCGTGAGGTACGGCGGGCGCGCCCGGCGGGGGCCGTACCGCGGGGTCCCGGGCGCGGGCGGCCGGGCCCGCCGGCGCGGGCGGCACCACCGCGCCGGCGGGCGGGCGGATCCCCGGTTCACCGGTGGGACCCGCTCTCATCACGATACGCTAACAAGGGTTTCTCTTAAGAAAGTTTCTTGTTAGTTTGCCGTTCACCCCGGGCGCTCAGGCCTCGGGGTGCCGTGATCGCCGACCGGAAGGAACGCGCGCCGGAACCGGGCGTGGGACACCGGTTCCCCGGCCGCGCGTTCCGACGCGAGGCCGGGAAGGGAGAGACCCGCAGATGAGAATCCTGAAGATCGCGGCCGCGACCACCGCGACCGCCGCCCTGGCCCTGGGACTCGCCGCATGCGGATCCGACGACTCCGCCAGGACGGCGCCGTCCGCGGACGCGTCGGCGGCCACCGGCCAGAAGTTCGCCGGCCAGACCCTGACCGTATGGCGTCTCGGTGCCCCCACCGACGTCTCCAACAAGTACATGGACGACCTCAACGCGGCCTTCAAGCAGAAGACCGGCGCGGACGTCAAGGTCCAGTGGATCCCCTGGCCCGACGCCCAGAAGAAGTGGACGGCCGCGCTCGCCGGCGGTGAGGGCCCGGACCTGACCGAGATCGGCAACGACCAGGTCGCCGCCTGGGTGGCGCAGGAGGCGCTCGCCGACATCACCGACGTGGTCAAGAACGACCCCGAGCTCCAGCAGATCCCGCAGAACCTGTGGAGCTACGAGACCATCAACGGCCGGATCCACGCGGTCCCCTGGGGCGGCGGCACCCGGGCGGTGCTCTACCGCAAGGACTGGTTCGAGGAGCTCGGCATCGAGGTGCCGAAGACCTGGGACGAGCTCGTCGCCGCGGCGAAGAAGATCGTGGAGGCGAAGGGCAAGGACGTCGACGGCTTCGCCTTCAACGGCGGCTCCGACGCGAACATGTCCCTCTCCCCGTTCGTCTGGTCGGCCGGAGGCGACTTCGCGGTCTTCGAGAACGGCCGCTGGGTCGGCAAGCTCACCGAGCCGGGCTTCAAGGAGGGCTTCCAGTTCTACACGGACCTCGTCGCCAAGCACGGGGTCTCCGGCAAGGGCCGGCTCACCCAGAACTCCGTCGAGATCGCCCAGCGGTTCGCCGCCGGCAAGGTCGGCATGTACATCACCGGCGGCTGGGACATCGCCGCGATCAAGGAGCAGAGCAAGGGCAAGATCGACGAGTCGAAGATGGCCTTCTTCTCCGTCCCGTCCAAGGACGGCAGCGGCCCCGCCCCGGCCTTCCAGGGCGGCAACGACATCGCGATCTGGAAGGACACCAAGAACTTCGAGCTCGCCGCCGAGTACCTCAAGCTCGCCGCGGGCAAGGAGTTCGGGGTGCGGTACGCCAAGGAGGGCGGCCTGCTCCCGCTCTACCCCGAGGCGCTCGATGAGCTCGGCGCCGACCCCGCGCAGAAGCCGTTCACCGAGACCTTCAAGGTGGCCCGCGGCTTCCCGGCCAGCCCGAACTGGGCCGAGGCCAACGACACCAAGGCGGTCCTGCAGAACGCGGCCCGCGCGGTGATCGAGGGCAAGAAGAGCATCGACCAGGCGCTGGCCGACGCCAACGCCGAGCTCGAGGCGATCCTCAACCAGTAAGGGTCATGGCGCGCACGTCGACGATCACCCGGGGCGGAGCCGGCACCTCCGCCCCGGCGCCCCGGGCGCCACGCGGCTCCGGCCTGCCCCACTGGGTGGTGCCGTACGCCCTGCTGGCCCCGGGGCTGCTGGTCATCGCCGCCCTGCTGCTCTACCCGCTCGGCCGGATGGTGGTGATGTCCTTCCACCAGGTCGGGCTGCGGCAGATCAGGGCCGAGAACCCGGCGCCGGCCGAGTTCGTGGGCCTGGAGAACTACCAGCGGGTCCTGGAGTCCCCGCTGTTCTGGTCCTCGCTGCGGAACACCGTGGTCTTCGCGCTCATCACGGTGGCGCTCACCCTGGTGCTCGGCACGCTCGTCGGCCTGCTGCTCCACCGGCTCGGCCCGAAGATGTCGACCTTCGTGGTGGTCGGCATCATGGCCGCCTGGGCGACGCCACCGACCACGCAGGCCGTGGTGTGGAAGTGGATGTTCGACCCGGACTCCGGGGTGGTGAACTGGGCCCTCAACCTGCTCCCCGACGGTCTCTCCGGCCTGCTCTTCGGCCGCGCCGACTGGACCGGTTACCCGTGGTTCAACGACACGGTGACGCTGTACTTCGTGCTGATCGTCACGGTGGTGTGGGCGTCGTTCCCGTTCATCGCCGTGTCGGTGCTCGCCGGGCTGAAGAGCATCCCCGGTGAGCTGTACGAGGCGGCCGTGGTCGACGGCGCCGGCGGGGTGACCACGTTCCGGAAGATCACCTTCCCGATGCTCAAGCCGATCTTCGCCGTGCTCACCGTGCTCTCGATCATCTGGGACTTCAAGGTGTTCACACAGCTCTACCTGCTGGCCGGCGGCACGGTGAACCGGGAGGCGTTCAACCTGTCGCTGTGGAGCTACGCCGAGGCGTTCAGCAACCCGCCCAAGATGGGCCTCGGCGCGGCCATCGCCGTCGTGCTGACCGCCATCCTGCTCGTGGTCACCTGCGTGTACGTCCGGCAGATCGTGACCACGGAGGACGTCCGATGAGCCCGCTCCTCCGCCAGAAGATCGGCCGGGCCGCGCTCAACGCCGCCGGCATCGCGGTCTTCCTCTTCGCCGTCTTCCCCGTCTACTGGATGGTCGCGACGGCGTTCAAGCCGAACGACCAGATCTTCACCACGGAGTTCATCCCCTTCCCCGACCCGCCGTCGCTCGACCACGTCTCGCGCGTGTTCGTCAAGGGGGTGGCGGGGCACTCGGTCTGGCGGTACCTGCTCAACAGCGCGATCGTCGCCCTCGCCACCGTGGTGGTGGGGGCGGTCTTCGCGCTGCTCGCCGCCACGGCGGTGGCCCGGTTCCGGTTCCGGTTCCGCACCACGTTCCTGATCCTGCTGCTGATCGTCCAGATGGTCCCGGCCGAGGCCCTGCTCATCCCGCTGTTCACCACGATCAACCGGCTGGGGCTCTACGACCGGCTGCTCGGCCTGGTCGTGGTGAACGTCGGGCTGACCCTGCCGTTCTCCATCTGGATGCTCCGCACCTTCGTCGCCGCGGTGCCGAAGGAGCTGGAGGAGGCGGCCTGGATCGACGGCGCGGGCCGGGCGACCGCGTTCTGGCGGGTGCTGTTCCCGCTCGTCGCCCCCGGCCTGGTGGCGACGAGCATCTTCTCGTTCATCACCACCTGGAACGAGTTCGTCTACGCGCTGACCCTCATCAACGACCAGGGCAAGTACACGATGCCGGTCGCCCTGGGCTTCTTCGTCGGGCAGCGCTCGACCGACTGGGGCGGCATCATGGCCGCCTCCACGCTGATGACCATCCCGGTCCTCGTCTTCTTCCTCCTGATCCAGCGCCGCATGGTCTCCGGCCTGGTCGCGGGCGCCGTCAAGGGATAGACGCCGGCGGCCGCCCGCCCGGCGGTACGGCGGCGCCGCACCCCGGCGCGGCCGTACCGCGCCCACCGCCGGAGCAGCACACCCACCGAGACAAGGAGCCGATTCAGCATGTCCGCATCCCGCGATCCCGGGTACGGCGTCGCCGATCCGTCCGTGCGCGACCAAGGGCTGCACCGCCTGGCGGCGGGGACGCTGCTCGTCGCCTTCCAGGGCACGACCGCCCCCGAGTGGGTCCTGCGCGGTCTGGAGGCCGGCCTCGGCGGCGTGACGCTCTTCGGCTTCAACGTGCGCGACCCCGGGCAGGTCGCCGCCCTGACGGCGAGCCTCAACGCGGCCGGCCACCCGATCATCTCCCTCGACGAGGAGGGGGGCGACGTCACCCGGCTCGCCTACCACACGGGCAGCCCGTACCCGGGCAACGCGGCGCTGGGCGCGGTCGACGACGTGGAGCTGACCGAACAGGTCTACCGGGCCATCGCCGCCGAGCTCGCCGCCTGCGGGGTGAACCTCGACATGGGCCCGGTCGCCGACATCAACACCGCCGACGACAACCCGGTCATCGGCACCCGGTCGTTCGGCTCGTCCGCCGACCTGGTCGCCCGGCACACGGTCGCCGCGGTCCGCGGCCTGCAGTCGCTCGGGGTGGCGGCCTGCGTGAAGCACTTCCCCGGCCACGGCGCCACCTCCCAGGACTCCCACCTGGAGATCCCGGTGGTGCGGGCCTCCCGGGAGCTGCTCTGGGAGCGCGAGCTCGTCCCGTTCCGCGCGGCCATCGAGGCCGGCGCGAAGTCGATCATGACCGCGCACGTGGCGATCCCCGAGCTCACCGGCGACCTGCCGGCCACGCTGAGCCGCGCGACGCTCACCACCCTGCTCCGCGAGGAGCTCGGCTTCGACGGCGTGGTGATCTCCGACGCGCTCGACATGCACGCGGTGAGCAAGAGCGTCGGCCTGGTCGAGGGCGCGATCCGCTCCCTCGCGGCCGGGGCCGACCTGCTCTGCCTCGGCCCGCTGCCCACGCCGGAGGACATCCGGGAGATGCTCGCCGGGATCCGGAACGCGGTCGCCGAGGGCCGGCTCCCGCTCTCCCGCCTGGAGGAGGCGAACGAGCGGGTCGCCCGGCTGCGCGAGTGGCTCGCGGCCCCGCACGAGCGCGCCGCCGGGAGCGATGGGATCGGGCTGGCCGCGGCCCGGCGCGCGGTCTCGCTCACCGGTACGGCACCGCCCCTGGTGGATCCGTTCGTGGTGGAGCTCGACACCCCGCCGAGCATCGCGGTCGGCGAGGTGCCCTGGGGGCTCGCGCCCTGGCTGCCCGAGGCCGAGGTCGCCCGGGTGAAGCCCGCGGAGGCCGACGCCCGAGCCCTGCTGGACCGGGCGGCCGGGCGCTCCCTGATCATCGTGGTGAAGGACGCCCACCGGCACGCGCACAGCAGGGAGCTGATCTCGGCGCTGCTCGCCGAGCGGCCGGACGCGGTCATCGTCGAGATGGGGCTGCCGATCTGGCGGCCGCCCGCCGCCGCCTACATCGCGACGTACGGCGCGGCCCGGGCGAACGCCCAGGCCGCGGTCGAGCTGCTGCGGGGCTGACGCCCGCGGGCGCGCCCGGCGCGCGGCCGGCGCCGGGCGCCGCCTCTCAGGCGTAAACCCGGCACCCTCTTAGGCGTAAGCCCGGCACCGCCCTCAGGGCGAGACCCGGGCGCCGTCGCTGAGAACGAGAGGCGGGCGCCGCCCCTCAGTACGAGACCGGGCGCGGTCTTTCACAACGAAAGCCGAGCAGCACCTCTCAGAGCAAGAACGCGCGCGGCCTCTCAGCACCAGAGCCGAGCGGCGCCTCTCACAGCGAGAAGATCTCTTCCCGGGCCTGCTCGAGCGCGGCGAGCACCGCGCCGCGGAGCACCGGGTTGCCCTCGACCGTGCTGGTGACCACCCGCGGCCGGATGGGGCAGATGCGCGCCACCGCCTCCTCCACCCGGGTGGTGAGGCTCGTCCCGCCGGCGAGCCCCACCTCACCGGAGAGCACCACCAGCCCGGGGTCGAGCACGACGCACACCGAGGCCACGCCGAGCGCGAGCCGTGAGGCGATCTCGTCGAGCAGCCGCTCGCCCCGCTCCCCCGCGGCGACCGCGGCGGTCACGCACTCGGCGGCGGTCGCCCCGGTGAAGCCGTGCTCGTGGGCGAGCTCGGTCACCGCCTCGGCGCTGACGAGCGACTGGAAGCCGCCGGCGAGCGACGGCAGCCGGCCCGGGGTGGCCTTGATGTCCTCGGCGAGCGGGACGCCGGGCACGGGGAGGTAGCCGATCTCCCCGGCGTAGCCCGACGTGCCGCGGTGCAGCCGGCCGCCGAGGACGATAGCGAGGCCGATGCCGCGGCCGATCCACAGGAGCACGAAGTCGTCCACGTCCCGGGCGGCGCCGGTGGCGCGCTCGGCGAGGGCGACGAGGTTGACGTCGTTCTCGATGGTGACGTCCCGGCGCAGGTCCTTGGCGAGGGACTGCTGCACGCCCTCGTGCCAGTGCGGGAGGTCGAAGGAGAACCGGACGTCCCCGGTTCCCGGGTCCACCACTCCCGGGGCGCCGACCACGATGCCGCGCAGCCGGCTCATCGCGACCTTCGCGGACCGGCAGGCCTTCGCGATCGCCTTGTGCACGAGCCGGACCGGGTCCTCCTCCTCATCGGGGGTGATGGTCACCTCGGCGGCCAGGTCGCCGTTGACGTCGGCGATCGCGGCGGTGATCCGCTCCGGGCCGACGTCGAGGCCGGCGACGTAGGCACAGGACGGGACGATGCCGTAGAGCGCCGCGTTGGGTCCCCGGTTGCCCGCCTGCTCGCCGACGACCTGCACCAGACCGCGCCGTTCCAGCCTGGCGAGCGTCTGCGAGGCGGTGACCTTGGAGAGCCCGGTCAGCTCACCGATCTGCCCCCGGGTCAGCGGCCCGGAGGTGAGCAGCAGCTCGAGGGCGGCCCGGTCGTTGATCTCCCGCAGCAGCCTCGGCACGCCTGGACGTCGCACCATGCTCCCGCTCGCTATCGTCGCTCCCCGTCTTCCCTGCTCGTCAGGGCTTCCGACGGGAAATAGTCAATAAACTTTCCTGCTAGCTTACCCGGCCGGGTGCGGCATCCGCCCGACCCGGAACTGCGTCCCGGCCATGCCCGTCACCTCACACGCTACGCCGGTCCGGGCGCTTGCGCTCCCCCTGTCCGCGGATGCGATAGCCCGGGCCGTACCGGTCGCGCGCCGGTCGCCGTTCCGGTCATCGAACCGGCCGCGATTACGGTCACCGCGGGTCACCGCTCCGGTCCCGGGACCCGCGCGCAGAACCAGCCCCTACCAGGCGGGATAATCGACTACATGCGACTTTCTGCCCGTGTCGACTACGCTCTCCGTGCCGCGGCCGAGCTCGCCGCCGCGGGCGATGGGCCAACCACGGTGGGCGAGCTTGCTCAGGGGCAGGACATGCCCCCGAAATATCTCGAGAACATCCTGCTGCAGATGCGCCGGGCCGGCCTGGTCCGGGGACAGCGGGGTCCGGAGGGGGGATACGTCCTGGCCCGGCCGGCCAATCAGATCACGTTGGCCGATGTGATCCGCGCGGTCGACGGACCGCTCGCCAACGTCCGCGGAGAACGTCCCGAGGAGGTCGGGTACACGGGCGCCGCCCACGCCCTGCAGCGGGTATGGATCGCGCTCCGGGCGAGCGAACGGGCGATTCTCGAACGCGTCACGCTCGAGCACGTCGCCAAGGGCGAGCTGCCGCCGGAGGTCGAGGAGCTGGCCGCGGACCCCGCCGCATGGCGCTCCCGGACCCCGGTGTGACGCTCCGGTAGGCGGGGCCATGCCCGAGGGCGACGCCGTCTACCGGGCCGCGAAGCGGCTCCGCGAGAGCCTCGACGGCCGGGTGCTCACCCGGTCCGAGTTCCGGGTGCCCCGCCATGCGACCGCGGACCTGCGCGGGCGTGCCGTGCTCACCACCGTCTCCCGCGGCAAGCACCTGCTCACCCGGGTGGAGGGCGGGCTCACCATCCACACCCACCTGCGCATGGACGGACGGTGGCGGATCGATCGGGCCGGCCGGCCGATCCCGGGAGGCGATGTGGTGCGGCTGATCCTCGCCAATGAGACCTGGCAGGCGGTCGGCATCCGGCTGGGGGTGACGGAGCTGCTCCCCACGGACCGTGAGGATCGGGTGGTCGGTCATCTCGGGCCCGACCCGCTCGGGCCGGACTGGGACACCGCGCGGGCCGCGCGGAACCTCGCGCGCGCTCCCGGGCGGGCGATCGGTGAGGCACTGCTCGATCAGCGGAATCTGGCCGGGCTCGGCACGATCTGGCGGGCCGAGACGCTGTTCGCCGCGCGCATGTCGCCCTGGCGCGCGGCCGGTTCCATCCCCGTGGACGAGCTGGAGGCGCTGGCGGCCATCGCCCGTGAGCTGCTGGACGCGGCCAAGGACCAGCCGCTACCGGTCTCCACCGGTGACCGCCGCCGGGGACGTGAGCTCTTCGTGTACGGCAGGGCCGGCCGCCCCTGCCGCCGCTGCGGCACCCCGATCAGCCGCGGCGAGCTGGGGACCGCGCCGGACGAACGGCTGATCTACTGGTGCCCGGTCTGCCAGCCGTCCTAGGCGGCGACCATGTCCTTGACCTCGGGCGTGTACTCGGAGAACTCCCCGGTGAACTCCGCCGGGGGCATGGTGTCCGCCACCGGCAGCCGCTCCCGCTCCGGCACGTCGGCGAGCACGGGGGCGTCCTGAAGCTCGGCGAGGGCGAACTGGTCGGAGACCTCGCGCAGCACCTGGGAGAGCGGCACGCCCAGCGCGGCGCAGATCGCGGCGAGCAGCTCGGAGGAGGCCTCCTTCTGCCCGCGCTCGACCTCCGAGAGGTAGCCGAGCGAGACCCGCGCCAGCGTGGAGACCTCGCGGAGGGTGCGATTCTGCCGAACCCGCAGCCGCCGCAGTACGTCGCCGAGCAGGTGACGCAGCAGGATCATCTGTCGCTCCCTCCCCGCAGGGCGCGCCTTGGCGGACGCGCCGGTGGTGGGCTCGCGCCGCCCACCCTTCGCACGCTTTTGGGACGTTCTCCTCGCCGTCACCATCGGATCGCTCGGCCCCCTCGCCGGGCGAGTGGTTCTCTTGCTCGCCGATGCCTCACGGACCTCAATCACAGCTTCACCGTACCTGTAGAGGACGACACCGCGGCAGCCCGTGGCGAGTGTGTTCGCTGGTGACGTAACGCGGTGATCACCCGGATTGTTCCCCAAGTTTTGCCCGGAGCACACCTGCCAAAAGGCCCAAAGCCTCCGCGCAGGACTCCCGCCTGATCTCCTCCCGGCCCCCGGTCAGCCGGAGATCGCGGTGCCAGGTGCGGCCGCCGGGGCCGCACAGGGCGATGTGCACCGTGCCCACCGGCTTGCCGTCCTGGGGCTCCGGGCCCGCCACCCCGGTCAGCCCGATCCCGTAATCGGAACGGGTGAGCTCGCGCACCCCGGCGGCCATCGCCGCCGCGACCTCGGGGTGCACCGCTCCCTCGCGCGCCAGCAGCTCGGCCGGGACGCCGAGCACACTCGCCTTCACCTCGGTCGCGTAGGCGATCACTCCGCCTCGGAATGCGGCGGACGCCCCGGGGACGTCGGTCAGGGTGGCGCCCAGCAGACCGCCGGTGAGCGACTCGGCCACGGACACCGTCGCTTTCAACCGGACCAGTATCGACAATACCTGCGCGGCCAGATGCCTCATGACGTGCGTGCCAGCTTCGCCATCCGGCGCAGCCTGATCGCGCGGACCACGTAGTCAACGCCGGTCCCGAGGGTCACGGCCACCGCGGGATAGATCGCGGCCAGCCGCGCCCAGTGCGGCGCCCCGGGGAGGATGTAGAGGGCGATCGCCACGATCTGCAGCACGGTCTTGACCTTGCCGCCGTAGCTCGCCGGGATCACGCCGTGCCGGATCACCAGGAAGCGGAGCAGGGTCACCCCGGCCTCCCGGCCGAGGATGACCACGGTGATCCACCAGGGCAGCTCACCGAGGAAGGAGAGGCAGACCAGCGCCGCGCCGATCAGCGCCTTGTCCGCGATGGGGTCGGCGATCTTCCCGAAATCCGTGATCAGCGCGTACCGGCGGGCGAGCCAGCCGTCGAGCTGATCGGTGACCGAGGCGAGGAGGAAGAGAACGAGCGCGGCGATCCGCCAGCCCGTGCCGTCGAGGAGCAGGAAGGCCACGAACAGCGGGACGAGCACCAGGCGGACCACGGTGAGCACGTTCGCGATGTTCCACGGGCTCACCCGGCCCTCGCGCGGTGGCACCCCGATCCCGGCCGGGGGCGCACCGGTCACCGTGAGCGCCGGGATGGCCGGGGCCGGCTCCGCGTCCGGGGCCGGCGGCTGCCCGGCGCACGCCGTCTCGGGCGGCCGCGCCGCCTCGGCCGGTGGCTCGCCGCGTTCCCTCATGTGCCGGCCTTGACTCGGGCGACCAGGTCGACCCCCTCGGAGCCGACGGCCACGGCCTGCACGATCTGGCCGGGCCTCAGGCCGCTGCCGCCCTGCACGGTGACCGTACCGTCGACCTCCGGGCCCTGGTGCGCGGCGCGGCCCTCATAGCCGCCGTCGCCCAGGTCCTCCTCGATGAGGATCTCCAGCTCGGTCCCGATGCGCTCCTCGGCCCGCTGGGCCATCAGCTCGTCGGCGAGGGCGCTCAGCTCGGCCACCCGCTCGTCGATCGTGTCCTGGTCGAGCTTGTCGGGGAAGCCGTACGCCTCGGTGCCCTCCTCGTCGGAGTACCCGAAGACGCCGATCACGTCGAGCCGCGCCTCCTCCAGGAAGCCCTTCAGCTCCGCGAAGTCCTCCTCGGTCTCCCCGGGGAAGCCGACGATGAAGTTGGACCGGATCCCCGCCTCGGGTGCGCGCTCCCTGATCCGCTCGAGGAGGTCGAGGAACCGGCGCGCGTCGCCGAACCGCCGCATGCGGCGGAGCAGCGGGCCGCTCGCGTGCTGGAAGGACAGGTCGAAGTACGGCGCCACGCCCGGGGTCGAGGTGAGCACCTCGATCAGGCTGGGCCGCAGCTCGGCCGGCTGCAGGTAGTTGACCCGGACCCGCTCGATCCCCTCGGTCGCGGCGAGCTTGGGCAGCAGCCTCTCCAGCGCCCGCAGGTCGCCCAGGTCCTTGCCGTACGAGGTGGAGTTCTCGCTGACGAGCACGATCTCCTTGACGCCCTGCTCGGCGAGCCAGCGCGCCTCCGCGATCAGGTCCTCCGGCGGCCGTGACACGTACGCGCCGCGGAACGCCGGGATCGCGCAGAACGCGCAGCGCCGATCGCACCCCGAGGCGAGCTTGATCGGCGCGACCGGGCCGCCGGTCAGCCGCTTGCGGAGCGTGCGCGGGCCGCTCGCGGGGGCCACGCCCTCCGGCAGCGGCTCGTCCGCCCGCGCGCCGTGGCCGGGGATCCGCGCTCGCGCGGCCGACCGGTCCACGGGGGTGATGGGCAGGAGCCTGCGCCGGTCCCGCGGGGTGTGCGGCCGGAGCGGCCGGCCGGCGAGCACGTCGTCGAGGCGGTCGCCGATCTCCGCGTAGTCGTCGAAGGAGATCACGGTGGCCTCGGGGAGCGCCTCGGCGAGCTCCTTGCCGTACCGCTCGGCCAGGCAGCCGGCGGCCACCACCTTGGCCCCGGAATCGGCCGCGGCGAGCAGGGTGTCGATCGATTCCTTCTTCGCCGAATCGATGAAGCCGCAGGTATTGACGACGATCACGTCGGGATCGTCGTCGGACAGCCGCCAGCCGGCGGCCTCGAGCCGCGCCGCGAGCTCCTCGGAGTCGACCTCGTTGCGGGCGCAGCCCAGCGTGATCAGCGATACGGTTCGGCGAGAGGACATGATGGAACTACGGTATCGGGAGTCTGGCCTCAGCGGGGAGCCGGGCTCTGCGGGCCGTAGGTCCGCCGCACCATCTGGCCGTCCCGGCCCGGGCTGCCGAGCTGCTGGCCGTTCACCTCGACCTTGACCGCCCCGGCGTCACCGAACGTGATCCGCAGCCGGCTCTTCGAGGTCCAGGTGCTGGTCTTGCCGCCCGGGAGCACCCCCTCGAACAGTTCCTTCCCCTTGGCGTCCTGCACGTTCAGCCAGGCGGGCCGCACCGTGGAGATCTTCACGGTCACCCGCTCGGGCGCCGCGGGCGCGGCGGGCGCCGCGCGCTCCGGCTTGGAGACCGCGTTCTGCACCTGCCCCGCGGCCGGGGCCTGCTTCACCGTCTCCTCCGCCGACCCGCCGAACAGCCGGGTGAGCGCGAACACGGCGACCAGGGCGGCGGCCACCGCGATCACCGCCGTCCACCCCGACCGGCGCATCCCGCCCGAGAGCAGGCGGTCCGCCTTGAACACCTCCGCGGCGCGGACCGGCTGGTAGCTGCCGCGGGTCTCGGCCTCGTACTGCCGGACCATCGCCTCCGGGTCGAGCCCGAGGGCGGACGCGATCGCCCGGATATGCCCGCGGGCGTAGAAGTCACCCCCGCACGAGGAGAAATCGTCCCGCTCGATCCCTTCGATGATCGCCTCGCGGATGCGCGTGCGCTCGCTGAGCTGGGCCACGGTCAGCCCGGCCTCCTGTCGCGCCTCCGCCATCACTGTGCCAACGCTCATCCGTCATCAGCTCCCTGTCCGAGCTCTCGGCTCGCCCGCATCCGCGGAGCCGCATGGACATGGCTCGACTACGCTCAGTACAGGGAGGTATACCCAGAGCACGGTCATTCGCCGCGCAATTCCGCCAGGAGCGCCGGAAGATCCTCGGGTTTCACCAGCACCTCGCGGGCCTTGGAGCCCTCGCTCGGCCCGACGACGCCGCGCCGCTCCAGCAGGTCCATGAGCCGGCCCGCCTTGGCGAACCCGATCCGGAGCTTGCGCTGGAGCATCGAGGTCGAGCCGAACTGGCTCGTGACGATCAGCTCGGCGGCCTGGCACAGCAGGTCGAGGTCGTCGCCGATGTCCTCGTCGATCTCGCGCTTCGCCGTGGCCGGGGCCACGACGTCCTCCCGGTACTCGGGCCGCATCTGCGCCTTGCAGTGGGCGACGACCGCGGCGATCTCCTGCTCGGAGACGTAGGCGTTCTGCAGGCGGATGGGCTTGCTCGCGCCCATCGGCAGGAAGAGCGCGTCGCCCTGCCCGACGAGCTTCTCCGCCCCCGGCTGGTCGATGATGACCCGCGAGTCCGCGAGGGAGGAGGTGGCGAAGGCGAGCCGGGACGGCACGTTGGCCTTGATGAGGCCGGTGACCACGTCCACCGAGGGCCGCTGGGTGGCGATCACGAGGTGGATGCCGGCCGCCCGGGCGAGCTGGGTGATCCGGACGATGGAGTCCTCCACGTCCCGGGGGGCGACCATCATGAGGTCGGCGAGCTCGTCGATGATCACCAGCAGGTACGGGTAGGGGCGGTAGACCCGCTCGCTCCCCGGCGGCGCCACGAGCGTGCCCTCGCGCACCGCCCGGTTGAAGTCGTCGATGTGCCGGAAGTTGCTCGCCGCCAGGTCGTCGTAGCGGCGGTCCATCTCGCCGACCACCCATTCGAGGGCCTCCGCGGCCTTCTTCGGGTTGGTGATGATCGGCGTGATGAGGTGGGGGATCCCGTCGTAGATGTTGAGCTCCACCCGCTTGGGGTCGATGAGCACCATGCGGACCTCGTCCGGGGTGGCCCGCATGAGGATCGACGTGATCAGGCCGTTGATGCAGGTCGACTTGCCCGCGCCGGTGGCGCCCGCGATGAGGATGTGCGGCATCTTCGCCAGGTTGGCGACGATGGTCCGGCCCTCGACGTCCTTGCCGAGCCCGACGATCATCGGGTGGTGCTCGGCCTGGGCCACCGGCGAGCGCAGCACGTCCCCCAGGGACACCAGGTCCTTGTCGGGGTTGGGGATCTCCACCCCGATCGCCGACTTGCCGGGGATCGGGGAGAGGATCCGCACGTCGGCGGACTTGACCGCGTAGGCGATGTTCTTCGCCAGCGCGGTGACCTTCTCCACCTTCACCGCGGGGCCGAGCTCGATCTCGTACCGGGTGACCGTCGGGCCGCGGGTGAACCCGACCACCTGGGCGTCGACCGAGAACTGCTCGAGCACGCTGGTGAGCGCGTTGACCACGTCCCGGTTCGCCTGGGTGGCCGGCTTGGGCGGGGTGCCCGGCTTGAGCAGCCGCAGCTCGGGGAGCCGGTAGGTCCCCTCCTGCTGGGTGAGCTCGAGCTGTTCGGCCTTCTTCGGCGGCTCGGTCGGCAGCGGAGGCTCCCGCGGCGGCTCCGGCTTGGGCTCGGGGCGCTCCTCCGCCGCGGCGGGCGGCTCGTCCACGAGGCCCGGGATGATCTCCGGGGAGTGGTCCTTCTCGGTGAGCACCGGCGTGTCGTACGGCTTGTCGCCCTCGCCGGGGCGCCGGTCCGCCGCGGGCCGCCGGGTCCGGCGGCGCGGGGTGGCCGACCGGGTGTCCTCGTCCGCCTTCGGCCGCTGGAAGATGAGCTGCCGGATCTCGGCGATGCGCTCGGGGATCCGGTAGATCGGCGTCGCGGTGATCACCAGCAGGCCGAACCCGGAGAGCATCATGAGCAACGGGATCGTGATGAAGTCCGGCAGGATGCTCGCCGGCGGCGCCGCGGCGAGGAAGCCGAGCATGCCCCCGGCCGCCGCGACCTTGTCCATCCCGTCGTTCGGGCCGCCCGCCGGGTACGGCGTGCCGTGGGCGACGTGCACGATCCCGAGGATCCCGACGACCAGGGCGATCCAGCCGATCCCCATCCGCCCGGTCTCCGCGCCCCGGTCCGGGTGCCGGAGCACCCGCCAGGCGAGCAGCGCGAGGAAGATCGGCACCGCCCAGGCGAGGGAGCCGACCGTGCCGCGGACGACCGCGTCGACCACGGCCGCCACGCCGGTCTTCGACTCCCGCCAGATCATCGCGGCGAGCACGATCGCGCCGGCGAGCACGGAGAGGCCGAGGCCGTCGCGCCGGTGCGCCGGGTCGAGGTCGCGCGCCTCCCGGCCGAGCGCCCGCGCGGCCGCCCCGACGGAGCGCGCGAGCAGCAGCCACACGCCGATGACGATCTTGCCGATGATCAGGAAGAAGAAGCTGATCGGGTCGTGGCCCGCGGCGACGGGGCGCTTGCGGGCCGCCTTCGGCGGGACCTTGGCCTTCGATCCCGCCCGGGGGGCCGGGGGGCGCTTCGCGGAAGCCGTACGAGGCCCGGGGCGCGTGGGGCGCTTGCCGGGCCCCTGTCCGGACGTACGGGTGGCCATGATGCCGAAGTTACCGGGAAGAACGCCGGATATCAGCGTGACGCGCCGAGCCCGGATTGCCCGCGTTGGCCGCTAGATCGCTCGGCGTTCCCGCATGAGGAGGCGCTCGATCCGCTCCCGCGCCTCGATCAGGCAGGCGACGATGTCCTGCTCCCGGTCCGGGGTGAGCCGCGGCACCGGGATCGAGCAGCTGATCGCGTCCCGGGGCGGGTCGGTGAGCCGCAGGGCGACGCCGAAGCAGCGCAGCCCTTCGGTGTTCTCCTCCCGGTCGATCGCGTACCCGCGCTCCCGGATCTCCCGCAGCTCGGCGAGGAGCTCGTCCCGGTCCACGATCGTGTTCCGGGTGAGCCTGGGGAGCTCGGCGGGCAGGATGCGGAGCACCTCCTCGTCGTCGCGGGTCGCCAGGATCGCCTTGCCCAGCGCGGTGGTGCTCGCCGGGAGGCGGCGGCCGACGCGCGAGAACGGCCGCAGGTAGTGGCGGGAGGCCCGGGTGGCGAGGTAGACGACGTCGGAGTGGTCGAGCCGGGCGAGGTGGACGGTCTCCCCCGTCGCCTCGGCCAGCCAGTCGAGCGCGTCCCGGGAGAGCTGGACGACCGCGTCGCCGTCGATGTAGGTCGCGCCGACGAGCAGGGCCCGCATGCCGATCCGGTAGAGCGTTCCGGTGGCGTCGGTCTCCACCCAGCCCAGGTCGACGAGGGTCCGCAGCAGCGCGTGGAGGCTGCTCTTCGGGTAGCCGAGCTTGCCGTGGATGTCGGTGAGACTGTGCAGCCCGGGGTGCTGGGCGAAGAAGTCCAGCAGTTCGACCGTCCGGAGCGCCGATTTGACGTGGGGCACCCTTCCCGCCACTTGTGCACCTCCCCTGGCCCGCCTTCGCCTCCTATTGTGAGTGTGCTAGCGGAGCCGGCTCTCCCAGGTCGCCACGGTGCGGGCCGCGATGTAATCGTGATCGATGTCGTCGCCGAGCCCGGGCGCCGTGGGCATCCGGACCTTCCCGTCCACCAGGGGGTCGACGATCGAGCGCAGGTGGGGCGGTGGCGTGTCGTAGTCGGAGTGCGGGTGGAGCAGGCCCCGCTCGTACCAGCGCCCGCTGAGGGTGGCGCCGATCACGGCGAGCGCGCCCGAGCCGTTGCCGTGGGTCTCGCAGTCCATGCCGAACGACTCGGCGAGGTGGACGGCCTTGAGCGCGGGGGTGATGCCGCCGGACCCGACCACCCCCACCCGGAGGATGTCGCAGGCCCCGGCCACCACCCACTCGGCCCGCGCCATGTGCTTGCCCCACGCGGTCTCCGGGCCGATGATCGGCGTGCGGAGCTGTTCGGCGAGCCACCGGTAGGACTGGACCGAGGCCTCCTCCATCGGCTCCTCGAACCAGGCGAAGCCGAGCTCGTCGAGGGCCCGGCCGAGGGTGAGCGCCTCGGACCGGGAGTACCAGTGGTAGCTGTCGAGCATGAGCTCGATGTCCGGCCCGACCGCCTCGCGCACCGCGGTGCACGCCGCGATGTCCCGGTCCACCCCGTGCGGCAGCGGAGGCATCCAGGTGTGCAGCTTGATGGCGCGGTACCCGCGGGCCACCAGCTCCTTGGCGAAGTTCGCGTAGTCCTCGGGGGTGGCGAGCCCGCCGGGGATGTCGTCCCCGCACATGGTGCTCGCGTACGCGGGCACCTCCGCCCGCGCGCCGCCGAGGAGCCGCCACACCGGCAGGCCGAGCCGGCGCCCGGCGAGGTCCCACAGCGCCTGGTCGGCCGCGCTGAGGGCGCGATCGGAGAACGCGCCCTGCGAGCCCCGCTGCCGGCGGGCCATCCGGTGCCAGAGCCGCTCCCGGTCGAACCCCTCCTCGCCGAGCAGCGCGGGGCCGAGGTAGCCGCCGACCACCGCCTCGCGCACGGTGTCGGGCTTGGTGAGGCAGTGGCCGGAGGCCCCGTCGGCGTCGGTGACCGTCAGCAGCGCCTCCGTCACCTCGCGCGGCGGCCCGGGGTGCCGGTGCCCGTGCTCGTCGACGTAGGAATGGGTGACCGTGGTGAAGACCGTCACCACGACGCGTTCGATGACCGCCATCGGGCCTCCCTTCTCCGCTGAGCCGGTGGGACGGGGTGGGGCGGGCCGGGCTGGCGCCGGCCCGCCCGCGGGTCTCATCCGCCCTGGGCCCGCTTCCACTCGGCCTGGGCGTCGGTGAGCTTCTGGGCGAGCGTGTCGAGGAACTCCTTGGGCTGCATCTCGCCGAGCAGCACCTTCTGGAACAGCGGCTCGGTCTCGGACTTGGTGATCGAGGAGAACTGCGGCAGGTAGTAGGGCGGCGAGACCACCACCGTGTTCGGATCCTCGAGGGTCTCGACGGCCATCTTCAGGTGCGGCAGCTGGGACACCCACGGGTCTGCCTGGGCCTCGGTGTTCGCCGGGATCTGCCCGACCTGCTGGTTCCAGTAGCTGTTGGCCTCATGGGAGACGAGGAACTCGACGAACTTCCAGGCCGCCTCCTTGTGCTCGCTGTTCTTGAAGACGGCGAAGCCGTCGACGGGGTTGGCGACGATCGTGCGCCGCCCCGACGGGCCGACCGGGAGGGCGACCGCGCCGATCTTGTCGGCACCGTGGGCCTTGACGTGGTCGTTGTACGAGCCCAGGTTGTGGTGCATCATCGCGATCTTGCCGGTGCCGAACTGGGCGACCATCTTGGCGAAGTCGTTGGTGACGTCGGCGGCCGGGGTGTTCTTCTTGTAGATCGCCGCCATCTTGGTGAGGAACTCGACGTTCTTCGGGTCGTTGACCGTGCTCTTGCCCGAGGCGTCGAAGAACTCGGTCAGGCCCGAGTAGGCGTACATCTCGGCGAGGATCTGGAAGATCGATCCGGCGCCGCCGCGGATGGTGTAGCCGTACTCGTCGGGGGCCTTGGTGAGCCGGTCGGCCGCGGCGAAGAACTCGTCCCAGGTCTTCGGCGGCTCGGGAAGCCGGTCCTTGAGGTACCAGATCACGTCCAGGTTGGAGGTGTTCGGGACCAGGTAGAGCTTCCCGTCCGGGGAGGCCTTGCGCGCGGCCTCGAGCATGGCGGGGGCGAGCTTGCCGTTCACCGAGCTCTCGGCGAGCCAGTCCTCGGCCGGCTCGAGGGCCTGCTGGCCGACGAGGTTGGCGAGGTAGGAGGTGGTGACGCCGCCGACGTCCGGGGTGTCCCCGCCGGCGACCGCGGTGTCGTACTTCTGCTGGACCGAGGAGATGGGGATGCCGACGTACTCGACGCGGATGTCCGGGTTGGCCTGCTCGAAGCGCTTGATCAGCTCCTTGTAGATCGGGGTCCGGACGCCCCCGTTGTTGTCCCAGAAGGTGATCGTCACCTTGCCCGATTCGCTGGGGCCGGTGGAGCCGCACGCGGCGACGATCACGGCGAGGAGGGCGCAGGCCGCCGCGCGCAGGAGGCGGCGCCCCACGGCGGTGCTCTGAGTGGATCTCATCTGGTTCCTCCAGGGGGAGTCATCCCTTGACCGCACCGGCGCTGATCCCGCGCACGAGATAGCGCTGGATCACGGCGAACACCAGGACCACGGGGAGCGCGGCGACGACGCCCCCGGCCGCGAGCGCTCCGAAGTCGGCGCTGTACTCCCCGATCGTGTAGCTCAGCCCGACCGGGATGGTGAACCCGTCCTCCCGGCTCATGAACATGAGCGCGAACAGGAAGTTGTTCCAGGTGTGGATGAAGGCGAACGACCCGACCGCGATCAGTCCCGGGCGGAGCTGGGGCAGGACCACGGCGAAGAAGGCCCGCAGGCGGGTGCAGCCGTCCACCATCGCGGCCTCCTCCACCGTGTACGGCACCGCGGTGATGAAGCCGCTCATCAGGATGATCGACAGCGGCAGGTTGAACACCGTGTCCGCGATGATGAGGCTCCACAGGTTGTTGATCAGGCCGAGCCCTTTGAAGATCGAGAAGAGCGGGATGAGCAGCATCGCGCCGGGGATGAACTGGCTGCAGAGCAGGACGATCATGAAGAGCGTCCGCCCGCGGAACCGGTACCGGGCCAGCGCGTAGCCGCCCATCAGGGCGAGCACGGTGGTGGCGAGCAGCGACCACACGCCGACGATCACGCTGTTCTTGAAGAACACCGCGTAGCCGATGTCGTTCCAGACGGTCTCGAAGTTCTCGAACGTGATCGGCCACGGCACGAGCGAGGTCGACCCGGAGGGCCGCAGCGCGAAGCAGATCATCCAGTAGAACGGGACCAGGGTGAAGGCGAGGTAGAGGGCGAGCGGCAGGTAGAGCCGCAGCGCCCGGCCGGGGTCCCGCATGGCCCGGCGCCGTGCCCGCGAGGTCGCCGCCCGCGCGGCCTGCGGCGGGCGGGTCATCACGTCGGCGCTCACGCCCGGGGTCACCGCTCACCTCCGAACCTGGTGACCCTCAGGTAGAGGATCGAGAAGAAGAGCAGGATCGCGAAGCCGGCCATGGTGAGCGCGGAGCCGTACCCGAAGTCCTTGGCGTCGATGGCGCGCTGCGCCACGTAGAGCGGGAGCGTTGTGGTGAGGTGCGCGGGCCCGCCGCCGGTGAGCGTGTAGAGCAGGTCGACGTTGTTGAACTCCCAGACGGAGCGCAGGAGCGTGGCGAGCACGATCGCGTCCTTCAGGTGGGGCAGCGTGATGTGGATGAAGCGGCGGATGCGCCCGGCCCCGTCCACCGAGGCCGCCTCGTAGAGCTCGCCGGGGATGCCCTGGAGGCCGGCGAGGAGCAGGATCGCGAAGAACGGCACGCCCCGCCACAGCTCGGCCAGGACGACGGCGGGGAAGACCGCGTCGGGATCGCCGAGCGGGGCGGCCTCGGGGTGGCCGAGGAAGCGCAGCACCCCGGTGCCGGGCGTGTAGAGCAGGATCCAGATTCCCGTGGTGAGCACGCCGGAGACGGCCCACGGGGAGAAGACGAGCGCCCGGGCGAGCCCTCGTCCGATGAAGGTCTCGTTGACGATGAGCGCGAGCGCGAGCCCGAGGACGAACTGCAGGCCCACCTCGGTGACCACCCACTTCGCCGTGAAGACGAGGCTCTGCCAGAAGAGCTCGTCCTCGAAGAGCATCCGGCGGAAGTTCTCCAGCCCGGCGAACCCGTCCGCCCACGGCCGGATCAGGTTGCGGTGCTGGAGGCTGTAGTACGCCACGCTGGCGATGGGGTAGGCGAGGAAGGCCGCGATCAGCGCGACCGTCGGGGAGATCAGCAGGTAGGGCACCGCCCTGCGGCGCAACGCCACCACCGGCGCACCTCCCGGGAATCACACTTCTGAATGGCGTTCACAAACGTGGACGGATCAACGGTGCTCGGCCACCCCAAAAGTTGTCAAGGCCCAATTCCGGGAGCGATCGGACATTCGCGTGGGTCTTGACCGCCGCGCGCTCACGCCGTACGGTCCGGTTACGTTTCACGGACATGAACGTGATTCATGGATGTGGCCCCCGGGTGTGGTGTGCCCGCGCCACACCACACCCGGGCCGGGCCGCCCACCCCCCCGATCCCGACGCGGTCCCGCGCCGGGGACCGCGGGAAGGAGGCATGATGCGTGCACGAGCCGTCCTCCTGCCGGCCGCCATCGCGGTCACCGTGGCGGCCATGAGCGCGCCGGCCGCCCAGGCCGCCGATGAGCACGACCCGCTCCGGCCGGGCAGCAAGGCCTGGCGGCTCGGCCACGAGACCCTGCCCCCGAACGACGGCTGGGCCTCGGCGAACGGCGGCACGACCGGTGGATCCGGCGCGCCCCGGGAGAACATCCACGTGGTCACGGACCGGGACGGGCTCGCCGCCGCCCTCGCCGCGCCCGGGCCGCGGATCATCTACGTCAAGGGCGTGATCGACACCGGCAAGACCTGCGCGGACTACGTCCGGAACGGGTACTCCCTCGAGGCCTACCTCGCCGCCTACGACCCGGAGGTCTGGGGGCGGGACCGGGAACCGTCCGGGCCGCTCGAGGAGGCGCGGGCCGCCTCCGCGGCCGCGCAGGCCGCCGACATCGTGCTGCGGGTGCCCTCGGACACCACGATCGTCGGCCTGCCCGGCGCGGTGATCCGGCACCTCAACCTGCGCGTGGACCAGGCGCGCAACGTGATCATCCGGAACATCCGGTTCGAAGACGCCGCGGACTGCTTCCCCCAGTGGGACCCGACCGACGGCCCGGAGGGCAACTGGAACTCGGCCTACGACAGCATCTCGGTGACCCGGTCCACCAACGTGTGGATCGACCACAACACGTTCACCGACGGCGACAACCCCGACTCGGCCCAGCCGCACTACTTCGGCCGGCCGTACCAGGTGCACGACGGCCAGCTCGACATCACCAACGGGTCGGACCTCGTGACGGTGTCATGGAACGTCTTCGCCGACCATGACAAGACCATGCTGATCGGCTCGACCGACAACCCCGCGAACGACGCCGGCAAGCTCAACGTGACCGTGCACCACAACCGGTTCACGAACACGCTCCAGCGGCTGCCGCGCGTCCGCTTCGGCAAGGTCCACGTCTACAACAACTCCTACGAGATCCCCGACCCGGGCACGTTCGTCTACGCGCTCGGCGTGGGCGTCCAGTCGCAGATCTACGCCGAGCGGAACCACTTCCACCTGGGCAAGGGCGTGAACCCGGCCACGCTGCTCCACGACTGGGGTGGGACCGCGCTCACCGCCCGGGAGAACGTGGCGCGCATCGACGGCAGGCTCCAGCCGATCGACCTGATCGGCGTCTACAACGCGGCGAACGACCCCGACCTCGGCACCGACGCCGGCTGGACGCCGACCCGGTACACCAAGATCGACCCGGCGCCGTCCGTCGCCGCGAAGGTCGCCGCCCACGCGGGCGCCGGCCGCCTGCTCTGACGGCGCCCATCGGACGCCCGCGTCACAGGCCCTCTCCCCCACGGCCCCTTTCCGCGCCCGTCCGGCCCCGCCGGGCGGGCGCCCGCGCGCCGGGCGGCCCGCGCCGGCCCCGTGACGGCCCCGCGGCGGCCTCACGGCGGCCCCGTGACGGCCGGGCCCGCCCGGCGGCGGGCCCGGCGCCGGTCACGGGCGCACCAGCCGCCCGTTCACCCGCTGCGGGACACCGAGGGGGTTGCCGTCCCGTACCTCGGGCGGCAGCAGCTCGGCCGGCCAGTCCTGGTAGGCCACCGGCACCAGCCAGCGCTTGATCGACGCGGCGCCGACCGAGGTGTGCGCGGCCGAGGTCGTGGCCGGCCACGGCCCGCCGTGGTGCATGGCCCAGCAGACCGCGACGCCGGTCGGCCAGCCGTTCCAGATCAGGCGGCCGGCGAGCCGCTCGAGCACGGGCACGAGCCCGCCCGCCTCGCCGGGGCTCGCCGCGTGCACGGTGGCGGTGAGCGACCCGGGCAGCCGGCGCAGCACGGCGGGCAGCTCGGCCGGGTCACCGTACCGGACCACGATCGAGGCGGGCCCGAAGCACTCCTCCGCCAGCGCGGGCAGCCCGGCGGCGAAGGCGTCCAGGTCGGTGACGAAAACCTGCGGGGCGACCGCGTCCGGCGCGCTCCCGGCCCGCCCTCGGGCGAGCACGGCGAGGCCGGCGCCGGCGATCCGGTCCACGCCGCGCAGGTAGCCGTCGCGGATCTTCGCGGTGAGCATCCGCCCGCCCGTGGTCTTGGCGACCGCGTCCGCGATCGCCCGCTCGAACTCGGGCCGGTCCGCCGGGACGAACACCAGGCCGGGGTTGGTGCAGAACTGGCCCACGCCCAGGGTGAGCGAGGCGGCGAACCCCTCGGCGACCGCGGCGGGGTCGGCGGACGGCAGCACGATCACCGGGTTGACGCTGCCCAGCTCGCCGTAGAACGGGATCGGGTCCGGCCGCCGGCGGATCAGCGCCTGGATCGCCTTGCCGCCGGCGAGCGAGCCGGTGAACCCGACGGCCGCCACGCGCGGGTGGGTGACCAGCGGCTCCCCCGCTTCGAAGCCGTGCACCAGGCCGAGCAGGGCGGGGTCGGGCAGGGCCTGCCGTACCACGGACGCGGTGAGCTCGGAGGTCTTGGGGTGCCCCTCGTGGGCCTTGACCACCACGGGGCAGCCGGCCGCGAGCGCCGACGCGGTGTCCCCGCCGGCGACGGAGAAGGCGAACGGGAAGTTGCTCGCCGCGAACACCGCCACCACCCCGATGGGGTGGTTCATCCGCCGCACGTCGGGGCGGGGCGGGGTCGCCTCCGGGTCCGGGTGGTCGATGGTGGCCTCCAGGTAGCCGCCGTCGCGCAGCACGCCGGCGAAGAGCCGCAGCTGCGCCGCGGTGCGGGCGATCTCCCCGCGCAGCCGGGTCTCGCCGAGGTGGGTCTCGGCGTCGGCGACCGGCCAGAGCTCCTCGGTGTGGTCGAGCAGCGCCTCGGCGGCGGCCTCGAGCGCCCGGGCCCGCCCGGCCGGGCCGGCCGCGCGCCAGGCCTCCCAGGCCGCGGCCGCCCGCTCGACCGCCTCGCGCACCGCCTCCGCGGCGGTCGCGGCCCCGCCGGCCGGGGTCACCGTTCCCGCGTCCCCGGCGCCCATCTCACCGTCCCCCCGTCAGGTTGTCGGCGTGGTACCGGGGGCCGCAGAACGCGCCGCCCAGGTAGCGGTGGGCGATGTCCTCCGGGTCCGGCTCGCCGTGCTCGGCGATGAGCTCGGCGGCGAAGACCTCGGCGTCGTCCTGCGGCTCGTAGCCGATGGCGCGGCCCTCCTCGAGCGACCACCAGCGCCGGGTGTTGGCCGAGATGCCCCAGACGACGTGGAACCCCTCGGCGGTGAGCGCCGCCTCGACGAGGCGGGCGCAGTCGTCCGGGGAGAGCCAGGTGGAGAGCATGCGGGTGTCCTTGGGCCGCTCGAAGCACGAGCCGATCCGCAGGCAGGTGACGTGCATGCCGTACCGGTCGTGGTAAAGCGAGCCGAGCGCCTCGACCGCGACCTTGCTCACGCCGTAGTAGGTGTCCGGGCGGGGGAAGAGGTAGTCAGGGGCCTCCCCGGCCGACCGGGGGTGGAAGCCGGCCGCGTGGTTGCTGCTCGCCAGCACCGCGTGCCGTACCCCGGCCCTCCGCGCCGCCTCGAGCACCACATAGGTGCCGTGGATGTTGACGTGGAGGATCTCCTCCCACGCCCGTTCCAGGCTGTGCCCGCCCAGGTGGAGCACCGCGTCGACGCCGTCCATCGCCTCGGCCATGGCCTTGGGGTCGGTGATGTCGGCGGTCACCGCCTCCTCGCCCGGTCCGGCCTCGATCGGGGCGATGTCGAGCAGGCGCAGAACCCGCCCTTGCCGGGCCAGGCGGGGGCGCAGCAGCGTGCCGACGCCGCCCGCAGCACCGGTGATGAGAATCCGCATGAGCCTCCTCGTTTCGGCGGGTGGTCCGTTCACTGTCCGCTGGAGTCGCCAGTCTGGCAGGATTCGGTTCTGTTCACAAGAGTGAATCTCATTCAGATATGCGACTCAGCTCCCTTGACGGCGCCTCTTCCCGATTCCTACCGTCGTGATGTACATAAGGAGGGACTAGGTTCTGCTATGTGAACAGGGGCGCTCTGGCGATCCCGCCTGCTCGCCGCACCCGCGCTCCCTGCCGTCGAGCACCGCGTTCCTGGCCTTCCGGCGCCCGCGGGCGCCGAACGGGCGGCAGGCACATGCCGCCCGGACACCGATGATCAACGGAAAGCGAAGGATGTGGAATGCACCTCGAGGGGGTTCTCTTCTTCCCGGTCACGCCGTTCGGCGGCGACGGGAGGCTCGCTGAGGAGATGCTCGCCCGGCACGTGGACCAGGGAGTGACCAAGGGGGCCGGTGGGGTCTTCGCCGCCTGCGGCACCGGCGAGTTCCACGCGCTCGACGCGGACGAGTACGAGCGCGTGGTGCGGGTCGCCGTCGAGACCACCGCGGGCCGGGTCCCGGTCCTCTCCGGGGCCGGCGGCTCCCTGCCGTACGCCCGCGAGTGCGCCAGGCGGGCGGCCGCGGCCGGCGCCGACGGGCTGCTCGTCATGCCGCCCTACCTGGTGAGCGCCCCGCCCGAGGGCGTGGCCCGCTACGTGCGCGAGCTCGCCGCCGCCACCGACCTGCCGCTCATCGTCTACCTGCGCGGCAACGCCCGGCTCACCCCCGACGCGGCCGCCGGCCTCGCCGGGCTTCCCAACGTGGTCGGGTTCAAGGACGGGATCGGCGACATCGACCTGTTCCAGCGGATCCTCCTCGCGGTACGGCGGGCCACCGACCGGGAGCTCCTCTTCATCAACGGGCTCCCCACGGCCGAGATGACCGCGCACGCCTACCGCGGGCTCGGCGTGCCCCTCTACTCCTCCGCCGTGTACGGCTTCCTCCCCGAGGTGGCGCTCGCCTTCTACCGCGCGCTCACCGGCGGCGACGACAAGCTCGCCCAGCGTCTCCTCACCGAGTTCTACCGCCCCCTCGTCGAGCTGCGCGACCAGGTGCCCGGGTACGCGGTGGCGCTGATCAAGGCGGGCGTCACCCTCCGCGGCATCGACGCCGGCTCCGTCCGGCCACCGCTCGTCGACCCCACGCCGGAGCACATCGCCCGGCTGGAACGTCTCATCGCCAAGGGACTGGAGATCGCCGGATGCTGATCCGGGAGGTCCGCGTCACCCCGGTGGCGTTCCGCGACCCGCCGCTGCTCAACGCCGCCGGCGTGCACCAGCCATGGGCGCTGCGCACCATCGTCGAGGTGGTCACCGACGAGGGCATCACCGGCCTGGGCGAGACCTACGGCGACCTCGCCCACCTCGAGCAGGTCCGCGCCGCCGCCGCGCGGCTCCCCGGGCTCGACGTCTACGCGCTGCACCGCATCTACCGGCGGGTGGCCGACGTGGTCGGCGCGAACATCGTCACCGACATGCACGGGCTCACCGGCTCCTCCAGCCGGGTGAAGACCGTCGACCGGGTCTTCGCCGCGTTCGAGGTCGCCTGCCTCGACATCCAGGGCAAGGCGGCCGGGCGGCCCGTGGCCGACCTGCTCGGCGGCAAGGTCAGGGACGCGGTGCCGTACAGCGCCTACCTCTTCTACAAGTGGGCCGGCCACCCCGGGAAGCCCGAGGACCGCTTCGGCCCCGCGCTCGACCCCGACGGGATCGTCGCCCAGGCCCGCCTGCTCATCGGCGAGTACGGCTTCCGCTCCATCAAGCTCAAGGGCGGGGTGTTCCCGCCCGAGCAGGAGGCCGAGGCGATCCAGGCCCTCCGGGACGCGTTCCCCGGCCTCCCCCTGCGGCTGGACCCGAACGCCGCCTGGACGGTGGAGACCTCGATCCGGGTGGGCCGCGCGCTCGACGGCGTGCTCGAGTACCTGGAGGACCCCACCCCGGGGATCGACGGCATGGCCCGGGTCGCGGCCGAGGTGCCCATGCCGCTCGCCACGAACATGTGCGTGGTCACCCCCGAGCACCTGCCCGCGGCCGTGGAGCGGAGGCCGATCGGGGTGCTGCTCATCGACCACCACTACTGGGGCGGGCTGGTGCGCTCCGCGCACATCGCCACGCTGTGCGCCACGTTCGGCATCGAGCTGTCGATGCACTCGAACTCGCACCTGGGGATCAGCCTCGCCGCCATGACCCACCTCGCCGCCGCCACCCCGGCGATCACCCACGCCTGCGACACGCACACCCCGTGGCAGGACGGGCAGGACGTGGTCGCGCCGGGCGCGCTGCGGTTCGTCGACGGCGCCGTCCCCGTGCCGGACGGGCCCGGGCTGGGCGTGGAGCTCGACCGCGACGCGCTCGCCGTCATGCACGAGCAGTACGAGCGCTGTGGCATCCGCACCCGGGACGACGAAGGATACATGCGGAGCTTCGATCCGAGCTTTTCCACCCGGAGAGGATTCTGGTGAACGTCGTCTACGCCTACCCCTGGGACATCGTCGGCGACCCCGCGGCCCCCGGCCGCCTGAAGGCGCTCGGCGCCGACGCGGTCGCGCTCGCCGCCGCCTACCACACCACGCGGGCGGCGACCCCGCACCACCCCGAGCACCGGCTGGTCGACGTGCACGCCGCGTGCTACGTCCCCGTCCGGGAGGAGGCCTGGCGCGGGCACCGGCTCGTCCCGCCCCGGCCGGCCTGGATGTCCTCGGCCGACCCGTTCGGCGAGGCCCGCGACGCCCTGCGCGCCGAGGGCCTGCCCGTGCACGCCTGGACCGTGCTCACCCACAACTCGGTGCTCGGCTCGTCCGCGCCCGACCTGGTGGTCACCAACGCCTTCGGCGAGCCGTACCCGTACGCGCTCTGCCCGGCAGCGGCCGACGTGCGGGAGTACTGCCGCACCCTGGTCCACGAGGTGGTCGAGCTCGGCGCCCCCGACGCGCTGATCCTGGAGGCGTGCGGGGCGCTCGGGTTCAAGCACGGCGGCCACCACGAGAAGACCGACGGCGCGGACTGGTCGCCCGTGCAGACGGCGCTGCTGTCGCTCTGCTTCTGCGCGGCCTGCCGCGCCCGGTACGAGTCGGCCGGGCTCGACGTCCCGGAGCTGCGCTCCCGGGTGCGGGCCGGGGTCGACGGGGCGCCCGTGTCGGTGGAGGACGCCCTCGGCGACATGGCGGAGACCGTGCGCGACCTGCGGACCGGGCTCGCCGGGGAGCTGCGCGACCTGCTGATCGCCGAGGCGAGGTCGGTCCGGCCCGGGATCCCGATCACCCTCCACGCCAGCGCCGACCCGTGGGCGACCGGCCCGTTCGCCACCGTGCCCGAGGGGGTGGACGTGGACCTGCTCGTGGGGAGCTGCTGGGGGGCGCCGGAGACCGACACCGAAGGGCTGCGCGCGCTCGGCCGGCTCGGCCCGCGCGTGGGCGCCTACCTGCTCGCCCTGCCCCCGCGGCCCGCGGACGGCGCCGCCCTCGCCCGGCTGGCCGAGACGTACCGCGCGGCCGGGGCCGCCGAGATCCACTGGTACCACGCCGGGCTCGCCTCGGCCGCCCGGCTGAAGGCCATCGCCGAGGCGATCGCGGCGACCGGGCACGGCCCGGGCGCGGGATCGGACCGGGGCTGACCTTCCCCTCGGGTGCGCCGCGCCGCAGCGTGACCGGTGGTGCGCGGCTCACCACCGGTGCGGCGGGGTGCCGGGGCGGCCGGTGCGCTCGCCGGGCGCCCCCGCCCCGCCGGCGCCCGGCGCACCGCCGCTCGCGGATCGCGGCCCCGGCCGTGGCCGTCCGCGCCGGCCTCGGTGCGCGGCGCCGGTGCGGCGTGCCGAGCTCAGACCTCGATGACCACCGGGATGATCATCGGCCGGCGCCGGTAGGTCTCGTGCACCCAGCGCCCCACGGTCCGGCGGACGGTACGGCGGAGCTGCGTGGGGTCGGTGACACCCGACGCGGCGGCCTCGTGGAGCGCCTGCTCGATCTGCGGGATCACCGCGTCGAACGCCTCCGGCTCGATGCCCGACCCCCGAGCGGTGATCTCCGGGCCGCCGGCGAGCTTGCCGGTGGTCGAGTCGACGACCACCACGATCGAGATGAACCCCTCGTCCCCCAGGATGCGCCGGTCCTTCAGCGCCACGTCGGTGATGTCGCCGACCGAGGTGCCGTCCACGAACACGTAACCGCACGGCACGGCGCCGACGATCCGCGCCCTGCCGTCCACCAGGTCGACCACCACGCCGTCCTCGGCGATCACGATGTTCTCTTCCGGGACCCCGGTCAGGCTCGCCAGCTTGGCGTGCGCCCGCAGGTGCCGCCACTCCCCGTGGATCGGCATGAAGTTGGACGGCTTGGTGAGGTTGAGCACGTAGAGCAGCTCACCGGACGCGGCGTGGCCGGAGACGTGCACCCGGGCGTTGCCCCGGTGCACCACCCGGGCCCCCCACCGGCTCAGCCCGTTGATGACCTTGTTGACGGCCGACTCGTTCCCCGGGACCAGGGACGAGGCGAGCAGGACGGTGTCCCCGGCCGCGATGCGGATGGGGTGGTCCCGGTTGGCCATGCGGGAGAGCGCCGCCATCGGCTCCCCCTGCGATCCGGTGCAGATGAGGACCACGGACTCCGGCGGCAGCTCCTCGACCTCCCGGGAGTCCACGAGCAGCCCCGGGGGCACCTTCAGGTAGCCGAGGTCCCGGGCGACGCCCATGTTGCGCACCATCGACCGGCCGATCAGCGCCACCTTGCGGCCGTGCCGCTGCGCCGCGTCCATGATCTGCTGGACCCGGTGGACGTGCGAGGCGAAGCACGCCACGATGATCCGCTTCTCGGCGGTGCGGAAGATCTCGTCGATGACCGGGGCGATCTCCCGCTCGCTGGTGACGAACCCCGGAACCTCGGCGTTGGTGGAGTCCGACATCAGCAGGTCGACGCCCTCGGCGCCCAGCCGGGCGAAGGCGCCGAGGTCGGTGAGGCGCCCGTCGAGCGGGAGCTGGTCCATCTTGAAGTCGCCGGTGTGGAGCACGAGCCCGGCGGGCGTCCGGATCGCCACGGCGAGGGCGTCCGGGATCGAGTGGTTCACCGCGATGAACTCGCAGTCGAACGGCCCGAACCTCCGCCGCTCGTTCTCGGCGACCTCCACCTTGACCGCCTGGAGGCGGTGCTCGCTGAGCTTGACGTCGACCAGCCCCAGCGTGAGCCGCGACCCGACGATCGGGATGTCCCGGCGCTCCCGGAGCAGGTACGGCACCGCCCCGATGTGGTCCTCGTGCGCGTGGGTGAGCACGAGCGCCTCGATGTCGTCGAGGCGCCCCCGGATGTAGTCGAAGTCCGGCAGGATGAGATCGACGCCGGGCTGGTCGGGTTCAGGGAAGAGCACCCCGCAGTCGATCACCAGCAGGCGCCCGCCGAACTCGAAGACCGCCATGTTGCGGCCGATCTCTCCCAGGCCGCCCAGCGGCACGATGCGCAGGCCATCGGCTGGCAGTGGCGGGGGCGGCCCGAGCTCGGGATGCGGGTGGCTCATACGCGTCCCTCCCCCGCCTCGTGCCGGTCAGATCTGTCCTTCCATGTATTCCGCTCGCTCATTCGTCTCCATCGGAATCAGCCATCGGCCAGCTTGACGCCGGCCGCGCACAGGTCCGCGCGGAGCAGGGAGATCTGCTCCTCGGTCGCGTCCACGAGCGGCGGCCGGACATGGCCGGCGTCCTGGCCGACCAGCTTCAGGGCCGCCTTGGCCATGATCGCCCCCTGGGTGCGCGTCATGATCCCCGCGGCCACCGGGAGCAGGCGGCGGTGGATCTCCAGGGCGCCGGCGACGTTCCCGGAACGGTGGTGCCGGATCATGGCGGCGAGATCGGCGCCGACCACGTGGCCGATCACGCTCACGAACCCCGCCGCGCCGACCGAGAGCCACGGCAGGTTGATGAGGTCGTCGCCCGAGTAGAACACGAGATCGGTGGCGGCCATCACCTGGGAGGCCGCGAACAGGTCGCCCTTGGCGTCCTTCACCGCGACGATCCGCGGGTGCTGGGCGAGCCGGAGCAGTGTCTCGGTGGCGATGGGCACCCCCGTCCGCCCGGGGATGTCGTAGAGCATCACCGGAAGGCCGGTGGCATCGGCGACGGCGGAGAAGTGCCGGTAGAGGCCCTCCTGCGGTGGCTTGTTGTAGTAGGGCGTCACCACGAGCAGGCCGTGCACGCCCGCCCGCTCGGCGGCCTTGGCCAGCTCGACGCTGTGCCGGGTGTCGTTGGTGCCGGCTCCGGCGACGACGAAGGCCCGGTCACCGACGGCCTCGACGACCGCCCGGAGGATGCGCTCCTTCTCCTCGTCCGTCGTGGTGGGGGACTCCCCGGTGGTGCCGTTGACGATCAGGCCGTCGTTGCGCTGCTCGTCGACCAGGTACTCCGCGAGGCGCTGGACGGCCTCGTAATCGACCGCTCCGTCCGACGTGAACGGCGTCACCATCGCGGTCAGCATGCGGCCGAAGGGGGCGTCGGAAGTTCCAGTTGGCGATGCCATAGACCGAACGCTACCCGCAACCGCGCGGGTTGGTGGAGCCCGCCACCCGGTGATCGACGCCGTCACGACCGGATGAGAACCGGAAAGGCCGCTGATATGTGCTCGGGGGTACACATATCAGCGGCCTCCATTCCCCCAATCGTTCCAAAGGCCGCTCGCGTTACACCGGCCTCATTGCAAAGCGCCGGTCGCTTCCCGGTCGCGAAGAGGTTCGCTTCCCGGCCACGAAGACGCCGGCGTTCGGAACGGTCCCCGGCGGCAGTGGCCGGCCTGAGCGCTCGCGTTCCCGCGATCCGCCTGGAGCGGTCTCCCACCGGACGGGGACGGCCGTGCCGCGGCCGGAGCGCCTCGCTCGGGAGCGGCTCCGGTGTCACGTGCCCCCGGGGAGTGCCGCCGCACCGGATTGGCCGAGCAGCCCCCTCACCAGGCCCGGGTGAGAACCGCCTAACCGATCCCGGGCAAGAACCGCCTCATCGGGACCGGCCGGGGAGAGCCGCCTCACCGGGCTTGGCCGAGGAGGAGCCGCATCCAGAGCCGCTCCATCCGCGCGGTGATCAGGCGCTCGGTCTCGTGCACCCGCGCCCCTTTCGCGGTGCGGACGGTGCGCCGGATGAACATCAGCCCGCCGGAACGGCACAGCTCGTAGATCGTGGTCCGGCACTCGCAGGTGTGCTGGACCACCCGTACCCGGTCGCTGCGGTTGGTGGGGGTCAGCCACTCGATGGCCTCGTGGCCGGGCTGCACCGGGGCGACGTGCAGGCCGTGGTACTCCGGCGGAAGCGCGGCGTCACCGTCACGGGGCGTCGTGGTGCGGCCCATGCGCCGCCCTTCTCCGGGCAAAGGTGGAATCACAGACTGCGGCCGTCACGCTCTGTGGTAGGACGGATACGCAGAAGCCGCAGTCCACGTCAGCTCCAAGGAATGACGAATGGCGAATTCCGATCCGGTTTATCTGCGCGTGGTGGAAGATCTGCGCCGGCAGATCATCGACGGCACGCTTCCCCCGGGCGCGCCGATCCCGTCGCGCCACCAGATCACGCGGAAGTACAGCGTCGGCGAGACCGCGGCCCGGCACGCGCTCCGCGTGCTCGCCCAGGAAGGCCTGATCATCGGCCGGGTGGGCTCGGGGCACCGCGTGCGCGAGAAGCCGATCCTCTTCCCCCTCCACCGCGACCGTCACGCCGACCCCCAGGCGGCCTTCGTCGCGGACATGCAGGCCCTCGGCCTCAAGCCCACCTGGACCTGGCGGAGCGAGCTCGCCGATCCGCCACCGGAGGTCGCCAAGCGCCTCCGGCTCCCCGAACCGGTCCCGGTGATCAAGGTCAGCTTCGTGTTCCGCGGCGACGACCGCCCGATGCAGCTCCTCACCGTGTACGAGCCGACCGAGTTCGGGCAGAGCCAGGCTCCGGAAGAGGGGACGGCCGAGCGCGTCGGCGCCGCCGCCCGGCTGGCGGCCGCGGGCACGCCGGTCGACGAGATCAGCGAGAGCGTCTACATCCGGGTGCCCCAGCCGGGCGAGAGCGACCTGCTCCAGCTCCCCACCGGGGTCCAGGTCATGCAGGTGGAGCGCACCTACTGGGCCGGTGGGCGCCCGGTGGAGACCCACGACCTCGTGGTCCCCGGTGACCGGTTCCGCCTGGTCTACGGCATTCCGGCCCGCCCGTGACCGCGGCGGCCCGCCGGCGCACCGGCCCCGGACCGGCGATCCGGGGATTCCGCGGCGCTCCGCTGACCTCCCATCGGCCCACCGGAGCGGGCCGCGTCCGCGGGGCGACCCGCGCCTCACCGGGGAGATGCTCGTTCCCCCCGGCCTCCCAGGACGACGCGTACGCTGGACGTGCATCGTGGGACTCCAATCACTCGATGCTCCGGGCCCCGGTGGGTGGCGGCCCACCGGGGCCCACCGGCCCGCGCATCCCCGCCGCGGCGAACCCCCGCGTCGGCCCTGGCGGGCCCGTGTTCCGCTGGGGCGCCCCGGCCACCGCGATCGGCCGCGCACCACACGGTGAACGGCGGCGCACCGCACGGCACGCAGGGGCGGCTCCGGCGACCGGGACGTCCATGTGGCCGGCTCCCGCACGATGCCCGCCGATCACGGCGATGAGCGAAGGCGCCCGCGTGCGCCCGGGCTCGCACCAAGCACTGACCGGCCGGCCGTGGGCAGGCGCCGGCTCCCCGGCGCCGCTGACGGGAATGACCTGCGTACGAACCCGCCGGCCGGTGGCGAGCGGAGCGCGGCTGCGCCCAGGTACCCGGCCTGGAACGACCACGCCGGTGAGGCGCTCACAGCGCGCCCGCGGCGGACGGGATGAGTGCCGGGCGGCCTGTCACCGCGTCTCGCGGTTGTCCCCACGGCGCCCGCGCCCGCCGCGTCACCGCGTGTCCTCGCGCCGCCGAACGCGGACCCCGTGTTCCCGCGAGGCCGGACGCCAGCCCGGCCTGTTGCCCGGGACACCCTGCCCGTGGCCACCTCCCCAGGGGTCCCAGCTCCGAGGCACCCCTTCAGGCCGCCGTCGCCGGGGCGCCGCCCGCCGCACCACGCCGCCGCGGAGCGTGCCGTACGGCCGGACGGGGCGGGCTTGCCCACGGCTAATCGGGCACGGCCGTACGGCCGGCGGGATCGACGGCATCGGCGTGTGGTCCGGGGGCACGCCGGCCCGGCCCACCGGTGACTGTCGGTGGCCGTTGATAAAACGTTCCAAGGTTGCCGACCCGGAGGTGCCGATGCGTGTCAAGGATCTCCCGCCGGCGGATCGGCCGCGCGAGCGGCTGCTGACCGCGGGCGCGGCCGCGCTCGCCGACCGGGAGCTGCTCGCCCTGCTCCTCGGCTCGGGCGGCAAGGGCGTCAACGCCGTCGAGCTCGCCTCCCGGCTGATCGCGCACTGCGGCACCCTCGGGGAGCTGTCCCGGTCCGAGCCGCACCGGCTGCTCGCCGTACCCGGGATCGGGCCGGCGAAGGCGGCCCGGGTCGCCGCCGCCTTCCAGCTCATGCGCCGCGCCCAGGCGGAGCCCGAGCGTATCCGGATCACCTGCTCGGCCGACCTGGCGGCCGCCGCCGCGCCGTTGCTCCGCGGGTTCGCGCGGGAGCGGCTCGTCGCGGTGATCTGCGACACGCGCGGCACGGTGCTCCGCCGCGCCGTGGTCAGCGAGGGCGGAAGCGACCACACCTCCGCACCCGTTCGCGACATCATCACCACCGTCCTCGTCTCGGGCGGGGCCGCCTTCGGCCTCGCGCACAACCACCCCGGCGGCTCGCTCGAGCCGAGCCCGGCCGACGTCGAGGTCACCGTTCGGCTCCGCGCCGCGGCGGAGACCGTCGGGCTCCGCTTCCTCGACCACCTGATCGTCACCGACACGGCCTGGCGCCGTGTGCCGCACGAGGATGCGCACGCTCAATGATAGACCAGCACCGCACCAATGTATACGTGTACTGCACCACTACATTGGTGCACTACATGTCTGTTTCGTAGGTATACGTATCGATTCGTCTATCATGCGTCCGTGCTCGATCGAGACGGACCCGTGCCGATCTACAAGCAGATCGCCGAGAGGATTCGGGAGCAGATCGACAAAGGGGAACTGCTCCCCGGCGACGCGATCCCGAGCGAGGCCGAGCTCGAAGCCGAGTACGGGATCGCCCGCCTGACCGCGCGGCGGGTGGCCCGGGAGCTCAGGGAGCAGGGTCTCGTCTACACGGTGCAGGGTCAGGGCACCTTCGTCGGCCGCCCCGGCACGCCGCGCCCGCCCGAGCGGATGCCGGTCTACCAGCGGATCGCCGCGGACATCGAGAAGCGGATCCGGTCCGGCGAGATCCCGGTCCACCGGCCGATCCCCAGTGAGAAGGCGCTGATGCGGGAGTACGGCGTGGCCAAGGCCACCGTGCGCCAGGCCGTCCGCCACCTGCGCGACCAGGGCTGGGTGTTCACCGTCCCCTACCGCGGCACGTACGTCTCCCCGCCGGATAACTGGCCGGCGTGACGCGGGCCTCGTCCCGGCGCTGCGCCGGGCGGCCGGAGGTCACGCCGGCGTGAGCGGGCGGGATCAGCGGCCCCCGGTCCGCGCCCCGGCTCCCGGGTCGCGGGCGGCCTGGGTCACGGCGACGCAGCCGAGCACGGCGAGGGCCGCGGCGAGCGTGGCCGTGCCGAACCGTTCCCCGAGCAGCGCCCAGGACCAGACCAGGGTGAGCGGCGGCTGGGCGAGCTGGGTCTGCCCCGCCCGGGCGATGCCCCCGGCGGCCAGCCCGGCGTACCACGGGAAGAAGCCGAGGAACATGGAGATCAGGCCGACGTAGGCGAACCCGGCGAGCGACGCCGCCGTGGGCCGTGGTTCGGTGACCGCGGCGAGCACCGCGGTCACGGGCACGGTCACCGGGGCGGCGAGGACCAGGGCGTGCGAGATCACCCGCCAGCCGGGCGTCTCCCGGGCCAGCCGCCCGCCCTCGGTGTAGCCGGCGGCGGCCGCGACCAGGGCGAGGGCGAGCAGCGCGTCGGCCCCGGTGAGGCGGCCGCCCCCTCGGGTGAGGGTGAACACGGTGACCGACACCGCGCCGGCCGCGCAGGCGGCCCAGAACAGGGGCCGGGGCCGCTCCCCCGCCCGGAGCACGGCGCCGACGGCGGTGGCCGCGGGCAGCAGCCCGATCACCACCGCGGCGTGCGCGGTGCTCGCACCCGCCGCGAGCGCGAGCCCGCTGAAGAGCGGGAATCCGATGACCACCCCGAGCGCGATCACCGCGTACGACCGCAGGGAGGCCCGGGGTGGGAGCAGCGGCGCGCCCGCCGCCTTCAGGCAGATGGCCGCGGCGAGCGCCGCCAGCGCGGCCCGCCCCGCCGCGACGAGGTACGGGTCGAACCCCTGCAGAGCGAACGCGGTCGCGGGGAGCGTGCCGGAGAAGGCGGCCACGCCGAGGCCGGCGAGCAGGGTCCCCCGCCACGCGGACCTCCGGTCCGGGGGTGCCGCTATCGCGCCGCGAACGATAACGCTATCTTGATTCCTCATGCAAAACGATAGCAGTATCGCCCGGCTCGCCGCGATCCTCCGCGAGGAGGTGAAACGGTCCCGGCCGGGCGATCGGCTGCCGTCGAGCCGGGAGATCATGCGCCGGCACGGGGTGAGCCCGATCACGGTCTCCCGGGCCATCGCCCGGCTCGCCGCCGAGGGCCTGGTGATCTCCAAGCCCGGCAGCGGGGTGTACGTCGCGCCGTCCCACCCCGCCACGGCCGAGACGCCCGACACCTCGTGGCAGACCGTGGCCCTCGGCGACCGGGTGGTCGACGACTCGGCCGTGACCACCCTGCTGGCCGAGCCGCCCGACGGCGTCGTGCCGCTCACCGGCGGCTACCTCCACCCGGACCTGCGGCCGGCGAAGGCGCTGGCCGCGGCGATGGCGCGAGCCGTACGGCGGCCGGACGCCTGGTCGGCGCCGCCGCTCAACGGCCTCGCCGGCCTCCGGCGGTGGTTCGCGGCGGAGGTGGGCGGCACGGTGACGCAGAACGACGTGCTCGTGATGGGCGGCGGCCAGGCGGCGCTCGCCCACGCCTTCCGGGCCCTCGCCGCGCCCGGCGGCCCGGTGCTCGTCGAGACCCCCACCTACCCCGGGGCGCTCGCCGCGGCCCGCGCGGCCGGGCTGCGGGTGGTGGCCGTGCCCATCGACGAGGAGGGGGTCCGCCCCGAGCTGCTCGCCGAGGCGTTCGCCCTGACCGGGGCCCGGGTCTTCTACTGCCAGCCCACCCTGCACAACCCCACCGGGGCCACGCTGCCGAGGCACCGCCGGGAGGAGGTGCTCGCGGTGGCGCGGGCGGCCGGGGCCTTCGTGATCGAGGACGACTACGCCGCGTACTTCGCGGCCGGGCGGGTCCCGCCGCCGCTGGTGACCCTGGACGCCCACGGCACCGTGGTGCACGTGCGATCGCTCAGCAAGATCTCCGCGGCCAGCCTGCGGATCGCCGGTGTCATCGCCCGCGGGCCGGCCGCGCACCGGCTCCGCGCCGTCCAGGCCGTGGACTCGTTCTTCGTGGCCCGGCCGCTGCAGGAGGCGGCCCTGGAGTTCATCGGCTCCCCCGCCTGGCGGCGCCACCTCGCCGAGGTGCAGCGGGAGGTCGTCTCCCGGCAGCGGGCGCTGCTCACCGCGCTCGCCCGGCACGCGCCCGCCGCCCGGGTGCACCTCGTGCCGCGCGGCGGCATGCACCTGTGGGTACGGCTCCCGCAGGAGGTGGACGAGGCGTCCCTGGTCGAGGCCGCCCGGCTGAACGGCGTGCTGGTGAGCCCGGGGCGCATCTACTACCCGTCCGAGCCCCCGGGGCCGCGGCTGCGGCTCACCCACACCGCCGCGGCCGGGGCGGCGGACCTGGAGGAGGGCGTCCGCCGGCTCGGCGCGGTGCTCGCCCAGGGCGCGGGCGGGACGGAGGCCGCCGGGACCAGGGGGACCGGTGCCTGACGGAGGGCCCGGTCACTGGCCTACAGTTGGCACGAGAGGTGATCGACCGATGGGCCCGGCGGAGCTGCTCCGCGACTTCGTGAACACCTACGACGTGGAGTCGGACGCCGACCGGCTGACCTCGCCGGCCGAGCTCACCGCCTGGCTGCGGGAGCGCGGGCTGATCGGCGACGGCGACCGGGCCGCGGACGATGACCTCGCCCTGGCGATCCGGCTGCGCGAGGGACTGCGGGCCGTGCTCCGCCGCGGCCACGGCGGCGCAGGCCGCGACACCGCCCGGGACACCGCGGACGAGCCCGCGGGCGCCGCGGCCGGGGACACCGCGCAGGAGCCCGGCGGGGACCCGGCCGGGGACGCCACTGACGCCCCCACGGAGGGCACGGCCGGGAACGCCCAGAACGCGGCGGAGGACGCGGGGGACGCGGTGAGGGACGCCGCCGACCTCGACGCGGTGCTGGCCGCGCTCCCGGTGCGCGTCTCGCTCGCCACCGGCGCCCCCACGCTCGAGCCGATCCGCTCCGGAGCCGCGGCCGGGCTGGCCCGGATCGCGGGGATGATCCCGGCGGCGTACGCGGAGGGGACGTGGTCCCGGCTGAAGGTGTGCGCCGAGAGCACCTGCCAGTGGGCGTTCATCGACTCGTCCAAGAACCGATCGCGCGCCTGGTGCTCCATGCGCGTGTGCGGCAACCGCACCAAAACGCGGGCATATCGGGCGCGACGCCGGGCGCAAGGCACGCCCAGGCCGTCCTGACCCAGTAGCGTTGTAGCGGCAAAGAAAGGAGCCGGCCGAATGGGTGTCAGACCAGCCCGTCCAGAAGACGTTGACGCGGTGACGAGCACCCAGATCCGGGCGTGGAAGTACGCATACCGTGAGTTCCTGCCACCCGGCCCGCTGGAGCAGATGACCGGGCCGGCGGCGGAGAAGATGTGGCGCCGGCAGTGGGAGGAGGCGATCCTCTCCCCGCCCACCCCGCGGCACCGGGTGCTCGTCGCGGTCGAGCGCGTGGTGCCCGACACGGACGCCTTCACCGCCCTCGGCCCGGGCGGGCGGGTCTACGTCCCGCCGGCCGCGGAGCGCGCGACGGACCGGGTGGTCGGCATCGCCTCGCACGGCCCCGCCGAGGACCCCGATCTCAGCTCGAGCACCACGGCCGAGCTGCTGACGCTGCTCGTCGACCCCAACCACATCCGGCGCGGCCACGGCAGCCGCCTCCTCAACGCGACGGTCGACTACCTCCGCGAGGACGGCTACAGCATGGTCGTGACCTGGGTGTTCGCCGACAACTACCCCATGCTGAGCTTCCTGGAGTCGGCCGGCTGGGGCGAGGACGAGGCCGAGCGGGTGCTCGACATGGGACGCCCGATCCGCATGATCCGGCTCTGCACCGACATCAGCTGACCCGCGGCGCCGTACCGGCCGACGGTGCCGGCCGCGCCGCGCACCAACGTCGCGGCGGATCCGGCGCGTTCCCGGCGGCGAGACCCCACGCCCGCCGGGTCCCGTGACGGGCGAGCGCGACGTCGCGCCGGGCGCGCGGACACGTGCCCGGCGGCCGCGGTCGTGGCCCGTGCCCGGCGATGCCGCAAGGGCGGGCGGCCGTCCCCCCGGAAGCCAGGGCGCGCACCCCGAAGCCCGGCAGGTGCCCGGTTCTCCCGGCTCCGCGCACCGGCGAGGCCCGGCGTACGCCCGCCGCGACGGCCCACGAGTACCGGCGGTGCCCGAGGTCGCGCGGCCGGCCTGCGACGGCGGCCGAGCGGCACCGGCGCCCGGAGCATCCCGTTCCGGCGGCGGGCCGGGACGCCACCTCACCGCGGATCAGCGGGTCGGCGCTGGCCCCGGCCCCGGGGTGACCGCGCCGCGGGCGGGCGGCCGAGGCCGTGACCGGCGTCCGCTGCCGCGCGGCTATCGTGGCGTGGTGGCACCGGCGCCACCACGCGCCGCGCATCCGCACCGCGGATCAAGCCGCACCATCCCCGGCGAAGTGAGGAGACACGTGGCCACGCCAGCGCAATGGTTAGCGGGCGCCCGCCCGAGGACCCTGCCCGCGGCGATCGTTCCCGTCGCCGTCGGCACCGGCATCGCGTGGTCGGAGGGCGGCGCGGTCTGGTGGCGCGCCCTCCTCGCGCTGCTGGTCGCGCTCGCCCTGCAGGTAGGGGTCAACTACGCGAACGACTACAGCGACGGGGTGCGAGGCGCGGACCAGGACCGGGTCGGGCCGATGCGGCTGGTCGGCTCGGGCGCGGCCACGCCGAAGGCGGTGCTCGCCGCCGCGCTCGGCTGCTTCCTCACCGCCGCGGTCGCCGGGCTCGTCCTCGTGGCGGCGATCGGGGCGTGGTGGCTGCTGCTCGTCGGCCTCGCCGCCATCCTCGCCGCCTGGTTCTACACCGGCGGCTCGCGCCCGTACGGCTACCGCGCCATGGGCGAGGTCTCCGTGTTCACGTTCTTCGGCCTCGTCGCCGTGGTGGGCACCGTCTACGTGCAGATCGAGCGGTGGAGCTGGCTCGCCTTCGCCGCGGCGGTCCCGGTCGGGCTGCTGGCGTGCGCGCTCCTCATCGTGAACAACCTCCGCGACATCCCGACGGACGATCGCGCGGGCAAGCGCACGCTCGCCGTGGTGCTGGGCGACGCCCGCACCCGCCTGCTGTACACCGCGACGCTGCTCATCCCGTTCGTGATCGCCGTCGCGCTGATCCCGTGGCGGCCGTTCGCGGCGCTGCCCGTGCTCGCGCTGCCCCTCGCGATCGCACCGGTGCGGACGGTGCGGTCGGGGGCGACCGGCCGGGCGCTGATCGAGAGCCTCCGCCAGACCGGGAGCCTGCAGCTCGCGTTCGGCGCTCTCTTCACGCTCGGCCTGGCGCTCTCCTGAGGCCGCCCGCGGGATCCCCGGCGGCGCGCCCGGGGCCACACGGACGCGCCCACGCGCACGGTTGCGCGCCAAGGCGGGCCACCGTCCCTCGCCGCCGGAGATCCGGACCGTCGCAGCGCGGCCGCGCCCGCCCGGCAGGCACCCGGCTCGTCCCCGGGGCCGCGGGCCGGCGCCCCGAGGGCTCGCGTCCCGTCGTGCCGATGACCGGAGGGGCGGGCGGCCGCGTACCGATGGCGGGCAGTGCCGGCGACCGGGCCCGGGGAGCCACCGGTACCCGGGGCGGCCGCCGGGCACCGGCTTCGGCCACGGCTCCCGCTCCGGGGCGTCGGCCTCGAGGCCGCATGCCCCGGGGCGAGATGCGATGCCCCCTCGATGAGATTCCCACGGCCCGCGTGCGTTCCCCGGAGGGCGTGAGCCGCGATTCCAGGGGGACGACGGGCCCGAGGGCTCCGGCCCGTCCCCAGGGGGCGCGGGCTACAGGTCCAGGAGGTGCTCCAGTCCCACGGTGAGGCCGGGCAGCTCCCGCACCCGGCGGATGCCGAGCAGCACCCCGGGGGTGAACGAGGCCCGGTTCAGGGTGTCGTGCCGGATGGTGAGGGTCTCGCCCTCGCCGCCGAAGAGCACCTCCTGGTGGGCGACCAGCCCGGAGAGCCGTACCGCGTGCACCCGGACGCCCTCCACGGTGGCGCCACGCGCGCCGTCCAGCTCGGCGGTGGTCGCGTCCGGGGACGGCCCCAGCCCGGCCTTCGCCCGGGCCTCGGCGATCAGCTCCGCGGTCCGGCGCGCCGTGCCCGACGGCGCGTCGGCCTTGTTCGGGTGGTGGAGCTCGACGATCTCCACGGACGGGAAGTACTTCGCGGCGAGCCGGGCGAAGTGCATCATCAGCACGGCCCCGATGCCGAAGTTGGGGCAGATCAGGCAGTTGACCCCGGGGTTCTCCGCCAGCCAGCCGCGGACCCGCTCCAGCCGTGCGGCGTCGAAGCCGGTGGTGCCGACCACGGTATGGAGACCGTGGCGGATGCACCACTCGAGGTTCCCCATGACCACGTCCGGGTGGGTGAAGTCGACCACCACCTCGGCCTTGGTCAGGGATTCGATCGGGTCGTCCTTGTCGACCGCGGCCACGAGCTCCATGTCCTCGGCCGCGTGCACGGCCTTGCAGACTTCCACACCGACGCGCCCACGAGCGCCCAGAACACCGACCTTAATCACGGGGCAAGGCTATACCGCGACCGGTGGATCCGGGTCGCCGCGCGGGCGTGCCGCGTTCCCGAGGGCCGAACCGGCCCGGAGACCGCCCGCCCACGGGTACGGCCGCGCCGGATGCCCGGGCCATCGGCCGGGGATCGGGAACGGGCCCATCGCCCCGGCGGGCATGCGCCCAACCCCGGAGAGCACCCGCCGGGCCGCCCGGTGACGGCCACCCGGGCCCGCGGCCTCGGAGCGCGCGGATCGGCGCATCCGTGCCGCCGGGATCAAGCACACCTCGGCGCACACCCCGGGCGCCGGTGGGCGCGCCCCGGGGCCGCGAAAGCTCGCGGATGGGAGGCGGATGGGAGCCGGTCGCGACCGGACCGGCCGCCACCCGGCCGGATGCCCGGGGCCGCCTGCGATGCCGGCGGCCGCCCGGTGCCGTGCCGTACCGGGCGGAACCGTCGGGGAACCCCTGCCGGGCCGGGCCCATGCCGGCGCGCGCCGACCCGGCACCCGCCCGGCCCCGGAGCACCGGTCCCGGCGCACCCGGCCGGCCCACCCGTCGCTCAGGCGATGGCGAAGCCGAAGTCCCGGTCCTCGTACGGGCCGATCACCGCGAGCGTGAGCGGGCGGTTGAACACGTCCTGGGCGACCGCGGCGACGTCCTCCGGGGTGACGGCGGCGATCCGGGCGAGCACCTCGTCGACCGGCATGAGGCGCTCGTACACCAGCTCGCTCTTGGCGATCCGGGACATCCGGGAGCCGGTGTCCTCCAGGCCGAGCACGAGCCCGCCGCGCATCTGCCCCTTGCCGCGGGCGATCTCCTCCGGGGTGAGCCCTTCGGTCAGCACCCGGGCCATCTCGTCCCGGCAGATCTTCAGCACTTCGTCGATCTTGGACGGGAGGCAGCCGACGTAGATGCCGAACTGGCCGGTGTCGGCGTAGTGCGCGGTGAAGCTGTACGTGCTGTACGCCAGGCCGCGCTTCTCCCGGATCTCCTGGAAGAGCCGGGACGACATGCCGCCGCCGAGCGCCGCGTTCAGCACGCCCAGGGCGAAGCGCCGCTCATCGGTCCGGGGGTAGGCCGTGGTGCCGAGCACCAGGTTGGCCTGCTCGGTCGGGCGGGCGATCACCCGGACCCCGGACCGCTGCGGCACACCCGGGCCGCCGATCCGCGGCGGCGCCGGCTCCGCCGGGCCGTGCAGCGCGCCGGCCCGCTCGTAGGCGGCCGCCACCAGGTCGACCACCCGCTCGTGGTCCACGTTGCCCACCACCGAGACCACGGTGCGGGAGGGCACGTAGAACCGGCGGTAGTACTCCCCGATGCGGTCCCGGGTGAGGGCGTTGATCGACTCCTCGTTGCCGAGGATCGGCCGGCCGATCGGCGTGTCGCCGAACAGCTCGGCGGAGAACTCCTCGTGGACGAGGTCCGCCGGATCGTCGTCGTGCATGGCGATCTCCTCGAGGATCACGCCACGCTCCGACTCCACGTCCTCCGGCGCGAGCAGGGAGGACGTGACCACGTCCGCGAGCACGTCGATCGCGATCGCGAGGTCCTCGTCGAGCACCCGGGCGTAGTAGCAGGTGTACTCCTTGGCGGTGAAGGCGTTGATCTCACCGCCGATGCCCTCGATGGACGCCGAGATCTCCATGGCGTTCCTCGTGGGCGTGCCCTTGAAGAGCAGGTGCTCGAGGAAGTGGGTGGCCCCCATGTGCTCGGGGGCCTCATCGCGTGACCCGATGCCGACCCAGATGCCGACCGCGACACTGCGCACGGTCGGCATGGTCTCGGTGACAACCCGCAACCCTCCGGGCAGGACCGTGCGGCGCACGACGCCCGCGCCGTCCTTGCCCGGGTACAACGTCGTCGTCATCACGTGTTGCGCTGCGTCGTACGTCCCGCGCGGGTACGGCGGCGCCGGGGCCGCCGCGGCTGCTCGTCCTCATCCGCGGACGCCGTGGCGGCCGCCGCGGCCTTCTCCTTCTCCGCCTTCTCCTTCTCGGCCTTCTCCTTCTCGGCGCGCTCCCGCTCGATGACCTCGACCGGGACGAGGGAGAGCTTGCCGCGCGAGTCGATCTCGACGACCTCGACCTGGATCTTCTCGCCGACGGTCAGCACGTCTTCGACGTTGTCGATCCGCTTGCCGCCGTACAGCTTGCGGATCTGCGAGATGTGCAGCAGCCCGTCCTTGCCGGGGAGCAGCGAGACGAAGGCCCCGAACGCGGCGAGCTTCACGATCGTGCCGAGGTACCGCTCACCGACCTCCGGCATGTGCGGACTCGCGATGCCGTTGATCAGCGCACGGGCCGCCTCGGCGGACGCGCCGTCCGTGGCGCCGATGTAGATGGTGCCGTCGTCCTCGATCGTGATCTCGGCGCCGGTCTCCTCCTGGATCTGGTTGATGATCTTGCCCTTGGGGCCGATGACGTCGCCGATCTTGTCCACCGGCACCTTGAGCGTGAGGATCCGCGGCGCGTTCGGGTTGAGCGGGGCCGGGGCGTCGATGGCCTCCTTCATCACGTCGAGGATCGCCAGCCGGGCGCTCCGCGCCTGCTTCAGCGCGCCGGCGAGGACCTCGGCGGGGATGCCGTCGAGCTTGGTGTCGAGCTGGAGGGCGGTGATCAGGTCCCGGGTGCCGGCGACCTTGAAGTCCATGTCGCCCATGGCGTCCTCGGCCCCGATGATGTCGGTGAGCGTGACGTACTTGCCGTTCTCACCGATGAGGCCCATGGCGATGCCCGCCACCATGTCCTTGAGCGGCACACCGGCGTCGAGCAGGGACATCGTCGAGGCGCAGACCGAGCCCATCGAGGTCGAGCCGTTCGACCCGATCGCCTCCGACACCTGCCGGATCGCGTACGGGAACTCCTCCCGGGACGGGAGCACGGGCAGCAGCGCCCGCTCGGCGAGCGCGCCGTGGCCGATCTCCCGCCGCTTGGGCGCGCCGACCCGGCCCACCTCACCGGTGGAGTACGGCGGGAAGTTGTAGTTGTGCATGTAGCGCTTGGTGCGCTCGGGGTTGAGCGTGTCGATGGTCTGCTCCATCCGGAGCATGTTCAGCGTGGTGATGCCCAGGATCTGGGTCTCGCCGCGCTCGAACAGGGCCGAGCCGTGCACCCGCGGGATGACGTGCACCTCCGCGTTGAGCTGCCGGATGTCCTTCGGGCCCCGCCCGTCGATCCGGATGCCCTCGTTGAGCACGCGCTCCCGCATGAGCTGCCGGGTGAGCGCCCGGAACGCGGGCCCGATCTCCTTCTCCCGGCCCTCGAACTCCGGGAGCAGCTTCTCGGCGGCGATCGCCTTCACCCGCTCGATCTCGAGCTCGCGCTCCTGCTTGCCCGGGATGGTGAGCGCCGCGGCGAGCTCGCTCTTGACCGCCGCGCAGACCGCCTCGTAGACGTCGTCCTGGTAGTCGGGGTAGATCGGGTAGTTGCCCGGCGCCTTGCCCGCGACCTTGGCGAGCTTCTCCTGGGCCTCACAGAGGACCTTGATGAACGGCTTGGCGGCCTCCAGGCCCTGCGCGACCACCTCTTCGGTGGGGGCGACGGCGCCCTCGGCGACCAGCTTGAGGGTGTTGCGGGTCGACTCCGCCTCCACCATCATGATCGCCACGTCGCCGTCCTCGAGCACCCGGCCGGCGACCACCATGTCGAACGTCGCGTTCTCCAGCTCGGAGTAGGTGGGGAACGCCACCCACTTGCCGTCGATCAGGCCGACCCGCACCCCGCCGATGGGGCCGGAGAACGGCAGGCCGGCGAGCTGGGTCGACATGCTCGCCGCGTTGATCGCCACCACGTCGTACAGGTGGTCGGGGTGGATCGCCAGGACCGTCGCCACGATCTGGACCTCGTTGCGCAGGCCCTTGGCGAAGGAGGGGCGCAACGGCCGGTCGATCAGCCGGCACGTGAGGATCGCGTCCTCGGACGGGCGGCCCTCCCGGCGGAAGAACGAGCCGGGGATCTTGCCCGCCGCGTACATCCGCTCTTCGACGTCGACGGTGAGCGGGAAGAAGTCCAGGCCCTCCTTGGGCTGCTTGGAGACGGTGGTGGCCGAGAGCACCATCGTCTCGTCGTCGAGATAGGCGACCGCGCTTCCCGTCGCCTGACGGGCCAGGCGCCCGGTCTCGAAGCGGACCGTGCGCGTGCCGAAGGAGCCGTTGTCGATTACGGCTTCAGATGTGTGGACACCCTCCACGGGGGACCTCCTTGATGGAATCGGTCTCCCGCGTCCTGTCGTGTGCCGGGCTCCCCGTTCAGTGCAGCGCCGGTCTTCGATCGAAGCGCCCGGTTGCCGCAGGTACGGCACGTGCCGTATCCCAACCGGGGGCCACTACCGAGGACCGGCCCTCTCACGCCGCGGGACCGCGCGTGCTGCACTCGTTCGGACGCGGGATTCGTCTGTCGGGTCGAGTCCGCCCGTCGGGCTTCCTCATCCCCACCGGCTGTTCAGTTGTCAGCCGGCAGGCCGCTTCGTGAGGGCCCGCCGGGCTTTACGTCGTCATTCATTGTTACGGGCTACGAGAAAGGAGCGGCGAGGATTTCACCGCTCCTTTTCAGTTACCTCCGCAGCCCGAGCCGCTCGATGAGCGAGCGGTAGCGGTTGATGTCCTGCGCCTGCAGGTAGTTGAGCAACCGCCGACGCCGGCCGACGAGCAGGAGCAGGCCGCGGCGGCTGTGGTGGTCGTGCTTGTGCACCTTCAGGTGCTCGGTCAGGTCCTTGATGCGCTGGGTCAGCAGCGCGACCTGCACCTCCGGGCTGCCCGTGTCGTTCGGTGACGTGGCGTACTCGCTGATGATCGCCTTCTTGGTAGCGGCGTCGAGCGGCACTCTTTCTCTCTTCCTTTCCCGTACAGGAGGCACGCGAACCGACCGAACCGGCCCGCGGACGACCGCGCGTGCCTACAGTCGCCGTGACCGGTCTCGCGGGTGGCGCGAAAGGCACCACCACTACGTAGCCGTCAAGTAAGGCTACCACCGGTGGCCCGTCCCACGTCCGGGCGACGGCCGGGCCGGTCAGGTGATCAGGCGCCTGACCTGCTCGACATCCTCCCGCATCTGCGCGATCAGCGCCTCGATCGACTCGAACCGCAGCGTGTCGCGGAGCCGCTCGGCGAAGTCCACGGCCACGTGCGCGCCGTACAGGTCGAGGTCGTCCCGGTCCAGCGCGTACGCCTCGACCGTGCGCTCCCGCCCCTCGAAGGTCGGGTTCGTGCCGATGGAGATCGCCGCCGGCCAGCGCTCGCCCTCGTACGGCGAGGGCCGCTGGGTGCACTCCAGCCAGCCCGCGTAGACGCCGTCCGCGGGGATGGCGGTGTGCGGCGGCGACTCGACGTTCGCGGTGGGGAAGCCCAGCAGCGCCCGGCCCCGCTGGTGGCCGCGGACCACGACGCCCTCGACCCGGTGCGGGCGGCCCAGGGCCGCGGCGGCGCCCGCGACGTCACCGGCGGCGACGCGCTCGCGGATCAGGGTGGAGGAGATCGCCACGCCGTTGCTCACCAGTGGCACGCCCTCGGCGGCGAAGTCGTACTTCTCCCCCAGCGTGCGCAGGGTCTCCACATCACCGGCCGCCTTGTGCCCGAAGCGGAAGTTCTCCCCGACCACCACGTGGGCGGCGTGGAGCCGGTCCACCAGCGCGGTCTGCACGAACTCGTCCGGCGACATCCGCGAGAGCTCGAGGGTGAACCGGAGCACGCAGACCGCGTCGACGCCGAGCGAGGCGAGCAGCTCGATCCGCCGCCGCAGCCCGGTGAGCAGCGGCGGGTGGCTCCCGGGGCGGACCACCTCGTCGGGGTGGGGGTCGAAGGTGACGGCGACGGCGGGAAGCCCGAGCTCCCTGGCGAGGCCGACCGCCCGGCCCACCAGCCGTTGGTGGCCGAGGTGCACCCCGTCGAACACGCCGATCGTCACGACGGACCTGCCCCAGTCGCCGGGGACTTCGTCCAGACCGTGCCAGCTCTGCACTTCGACCTCGATTCTCCTACGGCGTGGCCAACCGGCAGTAGACAAGAGTGCCATGCCCGCGGAAGCGCCGGAGAACCGGCTCTCCCGCTCCCGGTGTCACGGTACGAAGACCGCGAGCGGCTTGGCCGTGCCGCCCTTCTCCTCGACGAGCGCGAGCAGCTCGCCCCCGGGGCCGAACACCCCCACGGGTCCCGGGCCGAGCCCGGCCGCGGGCAGCCGCCCGCCGTGCACCACGCGCCGCGCCTCGGCGGCGGTGACCCGCCGGCACGGGAAGGCGGCGGCCACCGCCTCGGCCATCGGTATGATCACCAGCTCGTCGCTCAGCTCGTCGATGGTGCGCGCCGACTCGACGCCGTACCGCCCCACCCGGGTGCGCCGGAGCCGGGTGAGGTGGCCGTGGACGCCGAGCGCGGCGCCGAGGTCCCGGGCGAGGGCGCGGATGTAGGTGCCGCTCGAGCAGGTGATGACCGCGTCCACGTCGATGACGTCGCCGCTCCTGCGGATCCCGGTCACCTCGAACCGGTGGACCGTGACGGGGCGGGCGGCGAGCTCGACCCGCTCCCCCGCCCTGGACCGCCGGTAGGCGCGCTGCCCGTCCACCTTGATCGCGCTCACCTGCGGCGGGACCTGCATGATCTCGCCGGTGAGCGAGGCGACCGCCTGGTGGAGGCGCTCGTCCGTGATGTGCCCGGCGGGGGCGGTGGCCGTGACCTGCCCCTCGGCGTCGTCGGTGTCGGTCGCCACCCCGAGCCGGATGGTCGCCTCGTAGGTCTTCTCGGCGAGCGCCAGGTGGCCGAGGAGCCGGGTGGCCTTCTCCACCCCCACGACGAGCACCCCGGTCGCCATCGGGTCGAGGGTGCCGGCGTGGCCGACCCGGCGGGTGCCGGCGAGGCGGCGGATCTTGGCGACGACGTCGTGCGACGTCCAGCCGGCCGGTTTGTCCACGATGACCAGGCCGCTCGGCGGCGGGGTGCGTCGGGCTCGATCCGTGCTCATCGGGCGTCCAGGTCTGCTCGGGTGGCGGCGGTCAGGTGCGGGCGGAGGGCCGCGATGGCCTGCTCCGGGGGGAGGGAGGTGGCGAAGCCGGCGGCGCGGCGGTGGCCCCCGCCGCCGAGCGCGGCGCACGCCCGGCCGACGTCGACCGCGCACCGGGAGCGCACCGAGGCGTGCCACTCGCCGTCGTCGGTCTCCTTGAGCACGACGGCCACGTCGGCGGCGTCGGCCCGCCGCACGACGTCGATCACTCCCTCCAGCTCGTCGTACGGCAGAGCGTACCGGGCCCGGTCCTCCCGCGTGACATAGGTCCAGATCAGCCCGTGGCCGGCGGCGGCCGACGGTTCGAGCGCGGCCCGGCCGAGCGCCGTGCCGAGCACGTGCAGGTAGCCGTACGGCACGCTGTCGAAGAGCGCCCGGGCGATCTCGTCCGGCGCGACCCCTTTCGCGATCAGCCGCGCGGCCATCGCGTGGGCGGCCGGGGTGGCCGACGAGTGGCGGAACGAGCCGGTGTCGGTGACCAGCCCGGTGTACAGGCAGGTGGCCACCTCGCGGTCGATCTCGATCCCGAGCCGGTCGAGGAGCTCCGCCACGAGCACGGTCGTGGCGGGGGCCTCCGGGTCGACGAGGTGCACCGAGCCGAACCCGGTGTTGGAGGCGTGGTGGTCGATCACGATCAGCTCACCGGCCCGGGCGGCGTTGGGCTCGAGCAGGCCGAGCCGTTCCCGGCTCGACGCGTCACACGTGATCATCAGCTCCGGCTCGGCCGGGAACGCGGACGGCGCCACGAGCAGCTCCCGCCCGGGCAGGAAGCGCAGCATGCGGGGCACGGCCGCGTCGCGGTCGCCGAAGGACGCCACGACGTCCTTGCCCGCGCGGCGCAGCGCGAGCCCGAGCCCGAGCATGGAGCCGAGGGCGTCCCCGTCGGGCGAGACATGGCAGGCGAGCGCGACCCGGCCGGCGGCGTGCACCAGCTCGGCCGCGCGCGCCCAATCCGCCTCGCCGATCGGCGCGCCGGCCCCGCTCACCTGTCCCCCGCCCGGCCGGAGGCCGTGTCCTCCTCGCCGTCCTCCTCGCCGTTCTCCCGGTCCTCCTCGGCCTCCTTGGGGACCCGGTACGGGTCGGCGTCCCCGGCGAACTGGGCCCCCTCGGCCTGCTTGGCGATCTCGGCGTCGCGGGCCCGGGCGATGGCGAACAGGTCGTCGAGGTGCCGGGCGCTGGCGGGCAGCGGGTCGTGGACGAAGGCGATCGTGGGCGTGTGCCGCAGGCCGGTCCGCCGGCCCACCTCGGACCGGATGAGGCCCTTGGCGCTCTCCAGCGCCGCCGCGGTGGCCGCGCGCTCCTCCTCCGACCCGAACACCGTGTAGTAGACGGTGGCCGCGCTCAGGTCGGCGGTGATCCGGGCGTCGGTCACCGTGACGAACCCGAGCCTGGGGTCTTTGATCCGGCGCTCCAGCATCTCGGCGACCACCTGCTTGATGCGGTCGGCCAGCCTCCTGGCGCGCGCCGCTGCGTCCATGCTCCCGCTCCCTCGAATAGGCCTGTGGCCTACGCGCCTGCCTCGCCGCTTCATTCCTCGTGGTCGTTGAAGAGTCGTTGCCGGGTGGACAGCAGCTCGATCTCCGGGTGGAACGCCACCACGCGCTCGCACGCGCTGAGCACCTCACCGCAGTTGGCCGCCGTGGCGGAGACCACGGCCACGCCGATCTCCGCCCGGCGGTGCAGGTCGAGGTGGCCGGTCTCGGCCACCGCGATCCCGGGGAACCGCCGTTGCAGCTCGGCGATGATCGGCCGGATCACGGAGCGCTTCTCCTTCAGCGAGCGTACGTCGCCGAGCAGGATGTCGAAGGTGAGTGCACCGATGTACATGACCGTTCAAAGACCCGGCGGCGGTGACAAGGTCGTGCCGCCGCCCGGGCGGGCGGCGGCACGGCCTGTCAAGCGCGCGGCTTCTCCCGCATCTCGAACGTCTCGATGACGTCCTCGATCTTGATGTCGTTGTAGCCGAGGCCGATACCGCACTCGAAGCCCTCGCGGACCTCGGTGACGTCGTCCTTGAACCGGCGCAACGACTCGATGGTGAGGTTGTCGGCCACCACCGTGCCGTCCCGGATGAGCCGGGCCTTGCTGTTCCGGGTGATCACACCGCTGCGCACCACGCAACCGGCGACGTTGCCGATCTTCGGCACCCGGAAGATCTCCCGGATCTCGGCGGTACCGGTGACGACCTCCTCGTACTCGGGCTTGAGCAAGCCCTTGAGGGCGGCCTCGATCTCCTCGATCGCCTGGTAGATGACCGAGTAGTACCGGATGTCGACGCCCTCGCGCTCGGCCAGCTCGCGGGCCCGGACCTCCGGGCGCACGTTGAAGCCGATGATGACCGCGTTGTCGTCGGCCATCGCCAGGTTGACGTCGTACTCCGTGATCGCGCCGACCCCGCGGTGCAGGACGCGGAGCTTGGCCTCCTCGCCCACATCGATCTTGAGGAGGGCGTCCTCGAGGGCCTCGACCGAACCGGAGACGTCGCCCTTGATGATGAGCTTGAGCTCGCTGACCTTGCCCTTCTCGAGGTCCTTGAACATCTCCTCGAGGGTGCGGCGGCGCCCGGACTTCGCCATCTCGGCCGACCGCTGCCGCGCCGCACGCTGCTGGGCGATCTGGCGGGCCACGCGGTCGTCGGGGACGACGATGAAGTTGTCACCGGCCCGCGGGACGGAGGTGAGACCGAGCACCTGGACCGGGCAGGACGGCGGCGCCTCCTTCAGCGCCTTGCCGTTGTCGTCGAGCATCGCCCGGACCCGGCCGAAGGCCTCACCGCACACGATCGAGTCACCGACCCGCAGCGTCCCGCGCTGCACCAGCACGGTCGCCACCGGGCCGCGGCCCTTGTCGAGGTGCGCCTCGATCGCCACGCCCTGAGCGGGCATGTCCGGATTGGCCCGCAGGTCGAGCTCGGCGTCCGCGGTGAGGAGGATGGCCTCGAGCAGGTTGTCGATGCCGATGCCCTCCTTGGCGGAGATGTCCACGAAGAGCGTGGAACCGCCGTACTCCTCGGCCACGAGGTCGTACTCGGTGAGCTGCGACCGGACCTTGATCGGGTCGGCGCCCTCCTTGTCGATCTTGTTGACCGCGACCACGACCGGCACGTCGGCCGCCCGGGCGTGGTTGAGCGCCTCGATCGTCTGCGGCTTCACGCCGTCGTCGGCCGCCACCACCAGCACGGCGATGTCGGTCACCTGGGCACCGCGGGCCCGCATGGCGGTGAACGCCTCGTGACCCGGGGTGTCGATGAAGGTGATCTTCCGCTCCTCGCCGTCGAGCGTGGTGGTCACCTGGTAGGCGCCGATGTGCTGGGTGATGCCACCGGCCTCCCGCGCGGCGACGTTCGTGTTCCGGATCGTGTCAAGGAGCTTGGTCTTACCGTGGTCGACGTGACCCATGACGGTCACGACCGGCGGCCGCGGCACGAGGTCCGCCTCGTCGCCCTGGTCCTCGCCGAACTCGATGTTGAAGGACTCGAGGAGCTCGCGGTCCTCCTCCTCCGGGCTGACGATCTGCACGTCGTAATCGAGCTCGGCACCGAGGAGCTGCAGGGTCTCCTCGCTGACCGACTGGGTCGCGGTGACCATCTCGCCGAGGTGCAGGAGGATCTGCACGAGCGACGCGGGGTTCGCGCCGATCCGGTCGGCGAAGTCGGTGAGGGTCGCCCCGCGCGGCAGGCGGATGGTCTGCCCGTTACCGCGGGGGACCTGCACACCGCCGATGGTCGGGGCCTGCAGGTTGTCGAACTCCTGGCGCCGCTGGCGCTTCGACTTGCGGCCACGCGCCGGGCGGCCGCTGGGACGGCCGAAGGCGCCACCGGACCCGCCACGGCCACGGCCGCCACCACCCGGACGGCCGCCGAACCCGCCGCCACCGGGGCGACCGGCGCCGCCACCCGCACGGGAGACGCCGAAGCCCGCGCCGGCACGGCCGCCACCGGCCGGACGGCCGCCGCCCCCACCAGGACGCCCGGCGCCGGGCCGGGCACCGGGAGCGGCCGGACGGCCCTGCGGCATCATCATCGGGCTCGGGCGCGGCGCACCGGGACGCGGCACCGGGCCGCCCGGGCCACCGCGCGCGGACGGCGGACGCGGAATCGGCGTGTCCTTGCCGGGCTGCCGCGGCTGGGCACCGGCGGCCGGGCCACCGGCGGGCCGGGGGCGCTGCCCCATCCCCGTCGTGGACGTGAACGGGTTGTTCCCCGGGCGCGGGCCACGCGGGCCGGGCTTCGGAATGGGAGGACGTGGAACGGCGCCGGCGGCACCGGGCGGGGGCGCCGGCACCGGAGGACGCGGAATGGGCCCCGGCCGCGGACCCGGCTTCGGAATCGACGCGGGGGTCGGCCGCGGACCGGCCGCCGGGGGCTGGGGACGTGGAGCCTCGGGAACCGCCCCGCCAGGCCGTGCCGCCGGCTGAGCCGCGGACGGCGGGGGCGTGGGAACCGGACGCGCGCCCGGTGGCGGCGCCGGCTTCGGGGCCGGCTTCGCCGCCGCGCCTGCGGTGCCCGCCGGCTTGGCCTGGGCCTGGGCCTGCGCCTGGGCGGCCGCGCTCCCGGCCGCCTGCTGCGCGGGCTTGGGCTGCGCCTCCTTGGCCTGTTCCTTCGCGCCGCTCTTGGCGGCGGCTTCGTTCTTGAAAGCCTCAGTCAACTTACGGACGACCGGCGCCTCGACCGTCGAGGACGCCGACCTGACGAACTCGCCCATCTCGTTGAGCTTGGCCATGACGACCTTGCTCTCGACACCGAATTCCTTGGCGAGCTCGTATACCCGGACCTTCGCCACTGCACTCCCTAACTCGGTCCGGGAGCCTGCAGGGCCGCCGGACCGTCGCTACCTGAACGTACTCATCGCCGCGTGCTCATCAGGCGCTCATCTCAATCTGATCTCCGCCCGTCAACTCGGCGTCTTGCGGATGGTCATGCGCCCCACACGCTCAGGAGGTTTCCCCCGAGCCGGTGCGCTTCGATCTCGGAACCGAGATCTGCGGTCGAAGTGGTAACCGTTCACCCGGACCTACCCGACATCAAGCCCCTCAAGGTAGACCCGCAGAGCGCCCAGTTCAAGCGGCCCTTCGACGCGGAACGCGCGAGGGAACGCCTTCCGGCGCTCGGCGAGCTCCAGACAGCGCAAGGACGGGTGCAACGACGCACCGCGCCCCGGAAGCCGTCCTCGTGGATCGGGGACGACCGCCCCCTCAACCACGACCGTACGGAGCAACTCGGACTTTACCGTGCGAACTCGGCATCCTACACAAGTTCGCAGCGGGGCCGTCCGGCCACTCCGTTCCAGCTTACCTTGCCGAGACATCAGCAGGATCTGCCGGTGCCTCCTGAGTATCCGGCCGGATGTCGATCCGCCATCCGGTCAGACGCGCAGCGAGACGGGCGTTCTGTCCCTCCTTCCCGATCGCCAGCGAGAGCTGGTAATCGGGAACGGTGACACGCGCGACCCGATTCTCGCGGTCTACCACCTCGACTCGTGAAACGCGCGCCGGCGAGAGGGCATTCCCTACGAATTCGGCCGGATCCTCCGACCAATCGATGATATCGATCTTCTCGCCGTGCAGCTCCGCCATCACGTTCCGCACCCGGGAGCCCATCGGGCCGATGCACGCCCCCTTGGCGTTCACCCCCGGCCGGCGCGACCGCACCGCGATCTTCGTACGGTGCCCGGCCTCGCGGGCGATGGCGGCGATCTCCACCGTGCCGTCGGCGATCTCCGGCACCTCCAGCGCGAACAGCTTCTTCACCAGGTTCGGGTGGGTCCGCGACAGGGTCACGGAGGGACCCTTCGGCCCCTTCTTCACCTGCACGACGTAGCAGCGGATCCGGTCGCCGTGCCGGTACTCCTCCCCGGGGACCTGCTCGTTGGGCGGGAGGATCGCCTCGATCTTGCCGAGGTCGACGTGCACCACCCGCGAGTCCCTGCCCTGCTGGATCACGCCGGAGACCAGCTCGCCCTCCCGGCTGGCGAACTCGCCGAAGTTGATCTCATCCTCGGCGTCCCGGAGCTGCTGCAGGATGACCTGCTTGGCCGTCGTGGCCGCGATCCGGCTGAAGTTGCTCGGAGTGTCGTCGTACTCCCTGATCACCTCGCCGTTCTCGTCGAGCTCGGCCGCCCAGATGGTCACGTGACCCGTCTCGCGGTCGAGCTCGGCGCGGGCCTTCGGCGCGGCCCCCTCGGTGCGGTGATAGGCGATCAGAAGGGCGTCCTCGATCGCCTTGACGACGAGGTCGAACGAGATGTCCTTCTCCCGCTCCAGGCTGCGTAGGACGCTCATGTCAATGTCCACAAGGCCTCCCCCTTAGCCCTCGTCGCCGATCGCAAGGGCGTCCTTGCCATTTCCACCACGGGCCGTGCCGGCGTCGCGAGGCCGGCCGAACTCGAGCTGCACCCGCCCCTTCACCAGGTCGGCCAGCGGGATGCGGCGCGTCCCGTCCAGCTCGACCTCGGTCTCGGTCACGTCGGTGATCCGGCCCTCGACCGTGCCGCCGTCCCGCAGCACCGCCTTCACCAGCAGGCCCCGCGCGCGCCGCCAGTGGCGCTGCTCGGTGAGCGGCCGGTCCACCCCGGGGGAGGTGACCTCCAGCACGTACGGAGCGTCACCGAGGACGTCCACCTCATCGAGCCGATCGGAGACGGAGCGGCTGACGTCCGCGATCTCGTCCACGGTCACGCCGCCGTCCCGATCCACCACCACGCGCACGATCCGGCGCCGCCCCGCCGAGGTGATCGTCACGTCTTCCAGGTCGAGCCCCTTGGCCTCGACCACCGGGCCGAGAAGCTCCACCAGCCGGCCCCGCCGAGCGTCGCTGCCCATTCCGCCCTCCTTTTCACTGGTGTGCCCCGCCCGATGTGCCAACAGCCTATCGATACTGCGGCATGGACAAGGCGCCGCACGCGAGCGGGTGACCCACGCCGTGGCGCGGCGGTGGATCAGCGCCCGCGGACCTCTACGATTCTGTGCCGTGGAGCAGTTCGACCGGCCGCGGGTGACCAGGCGCGCGCTGCTGGGCGCCGCGGCGGCCGGGCTGGCGCTCGGCGGCTGCTCGCGGGAGGAGCCCCCGGCCCCGAGGCCGCCGGACCCGCAGACCGTGCTGCTCCGCTCGCTCATCGAGGACAAGACGCGGCTCATCGCGCTCTACCGGCAGACGGCCGCCGCGCACACCGGGCTCGCCCCCGCGCTCGAGCCGTTCGTGCAGCGGCACACCGCGCACCTCGACGCGCTGCGGCGGCTGCTGCCCGAGGACGCCGCCTCCCCATCGGCCCCGGCCTCGCCGGCACCGTCTCCCTCGGCGACCGCGAGCCCGGACGCGTCCCTCAGCGGGCTCCGCGCCTCCGAGCGGCGGGCGGCCGCCGGGCGGCCGACGCAGATGGCGTCCGCCTCGCCGGCGCTCGCCCAGCTCCTGGCGAGCATCGGCGCGTGTGAGGCCGTCCACGTGGTCGCCCTGGGAAGGCTGCATGACTGAGGTGCCCGCCGCTCGCACGACGCCCTCGCCCGCACCGCCGGCCCCGGCCGCCGCGCTCGCCAAGGCGCTCGCCGCGGAGCACGCCGCCGTGTACGCCTACGGAGTGGTCGGGGCGCGGACGGACGGCAGGCTGCGGGCCCGCGCGCGGGCGGGCTTCGACGCCCACCGGGCCCGCCGCGACCAGCTCCGCTCGCTCATCGTCCGGATGGGCGGCTCTCCCGCCGAGCCCAGCCCGGCCTACCGGCTGCCGTTCCCGGTGGAGAGCGCGAAGGACGCGGCCCGCCTCGCCGCGCACGTGGAGGAGGGCCTGATCACCGCATACCTGGAGCTCGCCGCCGTGAACGACCCGTCGCTCCGGCGGCTCGCCGCGCTCGCCGCCCAGGAGTGCGCCACCCGCGCCTACGGCTGGCGGCCGGAGACCCTCCAGGCGTTCCCCGGGATGCCCGGCCAGGCCGGGACCACGCCGGGGTCTCCCGGGCCGGCGGAGCCGTCCGCCACGCCCACGGCCACCCCGGCGGGCGGCACGCCGCGCGGGTGACGGGAGGCTAGCCGCGGCAGGCGGCGACGATCCGGTCGGCGGCCTCGCCGAGCGGGATCTCCTCCCGTGCCCCGCTCGCCCGGTCGCGCAGCTCCAGCACGCCGTTGGCGAGCCCACGGCCGACGATCACCATGGTCGGCATGCCGAGCAGCTCGGCGTCCTTGAACTTCACCCCGGGCGAGACACCGGGCCGGTCGTCGACCAGCACGCGCAGGCCGCGCGACTCGAGCGTCTCGGCGAGCTCGACCGCGACCTCGATCTGGTTCTCCTTGCCGGTGCCGACGATGTGCACGTCCGCCGGGGCGACCTCGCGCGGCCACACCAGGCCGAGCTCGTCGTGCCTCTGCTCGGCGATGACCGCGACCAGGCGGGAGACGCCGATGCCGTACGAGCCCATGGTGATCCGGATCGGCTTGCCGTCCGGGCCGAGCGCGTCGAGCCCCGCGGCGTCGGAGTACTTGCGGCCGAGCTGGAAGATGTGCCCGATCTCGATGCCGCGGTCGATGGAGAGCGGGCCGCCGCAGCGGGGGCAGGCGTCCCCCGGCTTGATCTCCGCCGCCTCGATCGTTCCGTCCGGCTGGAAGTCCCGGCCGGCGACCACGTGGGCGGCGTGCTTGCCCGGCTGGTTCGCCCCGGTCACCCACGCCGACCCCGGCACGATCCGCGGGTCGACGAGGTAGGTGATGCCGAGCGACTTGAGGATCTGCGGCCCGATGTACCCGCGCACCAGCGCCGGGTGCGCGGCGAAGTCCTCCGCCGTGAAGATCTCCGGCACCCCGGGGGCGAGCGCCGCCTCCAGGCGCTTCATGTCGACCTCGCGGTCGCCGGGCACGCCGATCACGACGACCTTGACCTCGTCCGAGCCCGGCGTGCGCACCTTGACCACGACGTTCTTCAGCGTGTCGGCCGCGGTGATGCCGAGCCCGTAGTGCTCGTTGACGTAGCTGACGAGCGTCTCGATCGTCGGGGTGTCCGGCGTGTCGAGGACCTGCATCGGCGGGTGCTCGGCGGTCACCGCCGGCGGCGCCGGGGTGACCACCGCCTCGGCGTTGGCGGCGTAGCCGCAGCCGTGGCAGGCGACGAACGTGTCCTCCCCGTTCGGGCAGGGCGCGAGGAACTCTTCGGAGGCCGAGCCGCCCATCGCACCCGAGACCGCGAAGCAGATCCGGTAGTCGAGGCCGAGCCGGTCGAAGATCCGGATGTAGGTCTCCCGGTGCGCCTCGTAGGAGCGCTTGAGCCCGTCGTCGTCGAGGTCGAAGGAGTAGGAGTCCTTCATGACGAACTCGCGGGCCCGCAGCAGGCCGGCCCGGGGCCGCGCCTCATCCCGGTACTTCGTCTGGATCTGGTAGAGCGTGACCGGGAAGTCCTTGTACGAGGAGAGCTCCCCCTTGACCATGTCGGTGAACATCTCCTCGTGGGTGGGCCCGAGGAGGTAGTCGGCGCCCTTGCGGTCCTTCAGCCGGAACAGGGTGTCGCCGTACTCGGTCCACCGGCCGGTCGCCTCGTAGTACTCGCGGGGCAGCAGGGCCGGGAACAGCACCTCCTGGGCGCCCATCCGGTCCATCTCCTCGCGCACGACCCGCGCGATGTTCTCCAGCACGATCTTGCCGAGCGGCAGCCAGGAGTAGACGCCGGGCGCGACCCGGCGGATGTACCCGGCGCGCACGAGCAGCTTGTGACTCGGCAGTTCCGCGTCCGCCGGATCCTCACGCAGTGTGCGCAGGAACAGCGTCGACATGCGCAGCAGCACGGCTACTCCTTGCTCGTGACGGGGTCTCGCGCGATATCTCCTCGGAGACGCCGTGGGAGACGGGTGACGGAAGAACGTGTCCCCTAAGATTATCGGCTTCCGGCGGGCCGCGGCCCCGTGGCCGCGGGCCGCCGGCGCCGCCCCGTCACGCGCCCGAGCGGCGGGCCGGCGGCGGAACGCGCGGGGCTTCAGCCGCCGAGGAGCGCCTCCCAGTGCCGCCCGGTCCGGCTCCGGCCGCCCGCGGGAACCGCGCCGTTGAGCGCGGCGGCCATCCGCCACACCCCGGGCCGGGAACGGAGCCGCTCCATCCCGAGCGGATCGATCGCCCGCAGGACGAACCCCACCCCCATGACGTCGAGCGACGCCGTGCGCCCGGTGACCGGCCCGACCGGGACGGCCAGGCCGTTCAGCTCCGTTTCCCCGCCGACGAGGATCTCGGCGACCTCGCAGGCGTGCGGCCCCTCCCGCCACTCGATGTGCCAGCAGTGATCGTCGCCCCGCCACCAGGCGAGCTCACGGCAGGCCTGCAGCAGCTCCGCGTGCCCGGCGAGCGCCGCCATGACCCGGCCGAGCGCCTCGTACCGCCGCGCGTATGGGGGGCACGCCCGTTCCCGTGCGGCGGCGCCGGCCGGTGCGCCGTCCGCGTCATCGATCACGGCGACACCGCCGCCGGTTAACGCGGCGCCGCCGGCGCCCGCGCGCCCGCCGTCGTTCCGGGCCGGTGCACCGGGCATCTGCTCCCCTCCCCCGTGGAATCCCCTCATGCCTTGGGAGCGTGCCACCCCGGGGCCCGCTCGTCCCGGGCTTTTCCTTTGTTTTCGCTCTAGAACGGGGAAAGGATCGGCCAGGCCCGCGTATCCGGGGCCTTACGCTGCGGTGACACCTCGCATCCGCGGGCGCGCCTCCCTCCCCGGCGGGTGCGCGTCCGGGTAGGAATGAGGAAACCCGGGTTTCCCGCGAGGAGGTCCATGGTGGCCTTGCGTGTCGCGATCGTCGGTTCCGGCCCCGCCGGCATCTACACGGCCGAGGCGCTCCTCAAGCACGCCCAGCGGACCGTGGAGATCGACGTGCTCGAGCGGCTCCCGACCCCCTACGGGCTGGTCCGGTACGGCGTGGCCCCGGATCACGAGTCGATCAAGTCGATCGCCGGATACCTCCGGCGGGTGCTCGAGACGCCGGGGGTGCGCTTCCTCGGCGGGATCGAGGTCGGCACCGACGTGTCGGTCGAAGACCTGCTCGCCTGCTATGACGCGGTGGTCTACTGCACGGGCGCCGCGGTCGACCGGAGGCTGGGGGTGCCGGGCGAGGACCTGCCGGGCAGCGTGGCCGCGACCGACTTCGTGAACTGGTACTGCGGGCACCCGGACGTGCCGCCCGAGACGTTCTCCCTCGACGCCGAGGAGGTCGTGGTCATCGGGGTGGGGAACGTCGCCGTCGACGTGGTGCGGATCATGGCGCGGTCGGCGGACGAGCTCCGCGGCACCGACATCCCCGAGGAGGTGCTCCGGCGGCTCGCCGCGTCCCGGGTCAGGCGCATCCACATGATCGGCCGCCGCGGACCGCAGCACGCGAAGTTCACCCTGAAGGAGCTCCGGGAGCTCGGCGAGCTGGAGAACGCCGACGTGCTCGCCCGCGCCGACGAGCTGGCCGTCGGCGACCTCACCGGGCTCTCCCGGCAGGCCGCGGGCGTCGTGGAGGTGCTGCGGTCGTGGTCGCGGCGGGTCCCGGCGGGCCGGCCCCGGCGGGTGGAGGTGCGCTTCTGGCTGCGCCCGGTGGAGATCGTCGGCACGTCCAGGGTCGAGGGGGTCCGGCTGGAGCGGACCCGCCTGGTGGACGGGCGGGTGGAGGGGACCGGCGAGTACACGACGATCCCGGCCGGGATGGTGATCCGGTCGATCGGCTACCGGAGCGTCCCGCTGCCCGGGGTGCGGTTCGACCCCCGGACGATGACCGTGCCGCACGTCGCGGGAAAGGTGGCGGACCGGCAGTACGTCGCGGGCTGGCTCAAGCGCGGCCCGTCCGGGGTCATCGGCACCAACAAGTCCGATGCGGCCGAGACCGCCCGGACGCTGCTCGCCGAGGCGGTGCCCGACCCGTCGCGCCCGCGCTTCGACGACCTGCTGAGCGCCCGGGGGATCCGGCCGGTGACGTACCGGGACTGGCTCGCGATCGAGCGGGCGGAGGCGGAGCTCGCCGCCCGGCTCGGGCGAGGGCGCCGGGTGAAGCTGATCGGCCGCGACGCCATGCTCGCGGCCTGCGGCCGGGTCCCGGAGACCGGGCGCGCGTGAGGGCGCGGACGCCGGGCGGGAACGGGCGCGAGGGCCAACGTCCGGCCGGAACGGGCGCGCGAGGGCCACGCCGGGCCTGAAGGCGTGCGCCGTGAGGACCGGAACGGGTGCGCCTTGCGGAGGAGCAGAGGCGCGCGTACGGCAAGCCGCATGCCGGTGGGGCGCCGGCGCGGCCGTCGGCACGCGCCGCATATCCGGGCGCCCGGGTCCGGCGCGGGCCCGGCGCGGTGCCGGAGCGGCCGGCGCCCGCCCGGCGGCTCGGCGCCGGGCGGGCGCGGGCTCCCACGGGGCCCGGAGCCGGCGGACACCTGGGCCGGCTCCGGGCGGACCGCGACGCGGGAGACGTTCGGGAAGACGCGCTACCCGGGGATGAGCGCGGTGAACGCCGCGGCCGGGCCGCCGGGCTGCGCCCAGCCCGCCGGGCGCTCGAATAGCGCGCCGGAGGCCCGGTGCGGCAGGTCCACGGTGCGGACGTGCCGGAATCCCAGCCTCCGGTAGTACGCCTGGAGCCGCGTGTTGTGCTTGGCGCAGTCGAGCCGCAGCCAGCGGCGGCCCGCGGCCGCGGCCTGCAGCCCGGCCCAGCCGAGCAGCGCCTCGCCGAGCCCGCGGCCCGCGTGCGCCCGGCTCACCGCGAGCTTGTGCACGTACAGGGCGTCACCGGGCCGGTCGGCCGGCCCCCAGAACTCGGGGTCGGCGTGGTCGTCGACGGTGATCGTCGCGGCCGGCGTCTCCGCGTCGCCGTCCACGACCAGGTACATGGTCCCGGCCTCGATGAGCGGGCGGATGCGGGCGGCGGGGAAGCCACCGGCCGGCCACTGGCGCACGCCGAGGGAGTGGAGCCAGCCCGCGGTCTCGGCGAGCAGCCGGAGCACCCCCGGTAAGTCGTCGAGGTCGGCCCGGCGGAGGAGGAGTTCCGGGGCGCGATGGAGCGTGGCGATGGACATGAGACTCCTTCGAATTCGGTTCGAATGCGGTGAGTCGTGAAAAATTCACGAAGCGTGACCGGATGACGGCGCAGAGCAGCCAGAGAACGGAAGAAAGAGGACTTATCTCTCAGGAGGAGCGCGCGGCCGGCCGGAGGATCGCCGGTGACGGCCGGCGACGCCGGACCGGGTGGGCCGCCGGGGCACGCGGATCAGCCGTGTCCCGTCAATGACGCCGGCGTTCCAGCTCGTAACGGATCAGGTGCTTGTCGGCCGGGAGCACGGACACGGCGACGCGTACCGGGGTGTCCTCGGGGTCGTAACCGACGCGGATGTGGACGATGACCGGGGTTCCCGGGTCGAGCCGCAGCCGCTGGGACTCATCGGCGGTCGGCATCCGGGCCGAGATGTCGTCGACGACCCGGATCTGGGGGTGGCCGAGCTCTTCCAGCACGCGGTTGGCCCCGCGGGTGATGTTCCCCGGTCTGGCGATCTCCGATGCGGCGACCAGGTCGAAGGGGAAGTAGGAGTCGTTGGTGTTGTACGGCCGGCCGTCCACGTAGCGGAGACGGCGCCGTACCACGGCCAGGCCTCCCTTGGGGAGGGCGAGCCGGGCCGCGATGTCGGGGCTCGGCTCGACGATGGAGACCTCGATCCGCTGGTCGGGCTTGCGGCCCTCCGCGGTGACGGCGTGGACGAACGAGTCGAAGCGCGGCTCGCCCTGCTCGAGGTAGCGGAACTCGTCCTGGGGGCGCATGAGGAGGGGGCGGCGTTCCCGTACGAACGTTCCACGGCGGCGCATCCGCAGGATGAGGCCCTCGTTCTCCAGCTCGCCCAGGGCCAGCCGAACGGTGTTGCGGCTGACCCCGTAGGTCTCCATGAGGTCGGCCTCGGTGGGTATCTGGTCGCCTGGCGCGAGTTCGCCCGTGTAGATGGCCCGCCGCAGCGCGGCCGCCACCTGTTGATAGAGCGATAATCGTGCCATCTTTCCCTCAATTCGACCTTTTGTTCCAACAAATCTAGACGATCATCGTCTCACGGGGGAAATGACCACTTGACCGGAGGCCGCCGGACCGCGATTATCCAAACGTTGGTACAAATCCATCCTTTTGACGGATGGGTGCGTGCCGACCGCGGGCGCATGCCGCTCGCGCCTCGTCGCCTCTTCGGAGCGGCCGGCCGCGGTCTGCGGCGTCCGGCCGCCGATGGCCACGGACCGGCGCTCCGCGCCCCCGCGCGGTGACCGGGCCGGTCCCCATGGACTCCGCGCTGGCGGGGCTTCGGCCTCATCCCTCGCCGGGGTCGAGGTCCCCCGCGCGGTAGCGGCGCGCGTCCTGACGGGTTCCCCACACCCGTCAGGACGCGCCGTCCGCTTTTCCGCGCCGTTCCAGTGCTCCCCCTTGTTCGTCACGCCGGCGGCCCGCCGGGTTCGCCGCGCCGGGCGATCCCATGCCGCACCGGGTGGCCGAACCGGTTGGCTCCGTGCTGAACCGGGCGGCTCAACCGGGTGGCTCCGTGCCGCACCGGTCGGTCTGCCCGTCCGGCGGCCGCGCCCTCTCCCCCTCCGGCCGGCGCCCGGACAGGCGATCGGCCACCGGGCGCCCGGCCCGGCCACGCGCCGCGCTCACTCACCCCGTGCCGCGGCTCCCGAGACCGGTCCCGCCCAGCCGTGCGCGGCAGCGCCCGGTGAGAACCAGGGCGGATCACCCTCGGGCCGAGGAACCGACTGGTCGGTATGATCCGAACATGACTCTGTTCTCCGTCGCAGGCAAGACCGTCGTCGTCACGGGCGGCTCCCGCGGCATCGGGAAGATGATCGCGAAGGGCTTCCGCGACGCCGGGGCGACCGTCTACATCGCGTCCAGGAAGAAGCACGAGCTCGACGCCACCGCCGCCGAGCTGGGCTGCGAGGCGATCCAGGCCGACCTGTCGACGAGCGAGGGGATCCAGACCCTGGTGGAGGCGGTCTCCGCCCGGGAGAGCCGGCTCCACGTGCTGGTGAACAACGCCGGGGCCGCCTGGGGCGCACCGCTCGAGGAGTACCCCGAGCACGGCTTCGACAAGGTCTGGAACGTCAACGTCAAGGCGATCTTCTTCCTCACCCGGGCGTTCCTCCCGCTGCTGCGCGCGGCCGCCACGCCCGACGACCCGGCCCGGGTGATCAACATCGGCTCGATCGACGGGATCCGGGTCCCGGCGATGGAGAACTACGCGTACGCGGCCTCCAAGGCGGCGGTGCACATGCTCACCCGGCAGCTCGCCCACCGCCTCGCCCGCGAGTCGATCACCGTGAACGCCATCGCGCCCGGCCCCTTTGAGTCGAAGATGATGGCGTTCGCCCTCGACGACCCCGAGCTGCGCGGCGCGATCGAGAGCACCGTCCCGCTCGGCCGGATCGGGCGGCCGGACGACATGGCGGGCACCGCGATCTACCTCGCCTCCCGGGCCGGTTCCTACCTCACGGGCGCGGTCATCCCGGTGGACGGCGGCCTGTCCACCCACGGCTGACCGGGCCCGCCGTACACTCCCGCCCGTGGCACAGATCGCCGTGTGCGGGCCGTCGGAGTGCACGCCCGAGGAGGCCGAGGCGGCCCGGGAGGTGGGCCGCCTGCTCGCCGAGCGGGGCGCGGTGGTGCTCTGCGGCGGCTACGGGGGCGTGATGGCCGCCGCGGCCGCCGGCGCCCGCGCCGCCGGGGGCATCGTGGTCGGCATCCTCTCCGGCCGCGACCGGACCGGCGCCAACCCGCACCTCACGGTCGCCATCCCCACCGGCATGGGCGAGGCGCGCAACGCGATCATCGTGCGGGCCGCGGACGCGGTCATCGTGGTCGGCGGCTCGTGGGGCACGCTCTCGGAGCTCGCGCTCGCCCGGCGCGGCGGCACCCCGGTGGTCACCCTCGGCGGATGGCGGGTGCTCGACTCATCCGGCCGCCCGGTCCCGGGCCTGCTCGCCGCGGCGGACCCCGCCGAGGCGGTACGGCTGGCCTTGGCCGGCCGACCGGACGGCTGACCGGTGCCGCCGGGCCGTACCCGGGCGGCGATCAGAGCCGGGCGGCGAGCGCCCGGGCGAAGAGCTCGGGCGCGGCGAGCTCGGTCCGGAGGAAGAGGTACGGCTCGGTCACCTCGAACTCCATGAGCACCGGCTCCCCGTCCGGCATGCGGACCACGTCAACCCGGGCGTAGAGCAGGTCCTCCTTGACCGCGCTCAGCGTGCGCTCGGCGAGGGCGAACTGATCGTCGTCCGGGTCGCGCAGCGTCGCCAGGGGGTGGCCCGACTCCGTGCCCGCGAGCATCGGGCGCCGCCGTACCGCGTGGCTGAACTCCCCGCCGAAGTACAGCAGGGACAGCTCGCCCTCGTGCTCCACGCTCTCCAGGTACGGCTGGACCATGACGGCCCGGCCCTGGCCGAGCAGGCGGGCGGCGTGCGCCTCGGCGGCGGCCCTGTCCGCGGTGCGCACCGTGTCGCGCGCCCCGGCGGAGACGACCGGCTTGACCACGTACTCGGCCCACCCGGGCAGATCGAGCTCCTCCCCCGGCTCGAACCACCGGGTCGGCACGATCGGCACGCCGAGCCGGCGCAGGTAGGTCTTGTCGGTGTTCCACTCGATCACGGACGCCGGATTGAACAGCCGGGTCACCGCCTCCGCCCGGCGCGCCCACGCGACGAACTCGTCCCGGCGGTCGATGTAGTCCCAGGCCGAGCGGACCACGGCCGCATCGAACGATGCCCAGTCGACTCCAGGGTCGTCCCAGGCGACGGGCACGCCCTCGATCCCGGCGCCCAGCCAGGCCGCCAGCACGACCTCCCGTTCGTCGTCCTCCGCCGCGGCGTCCCCGGCGGCGGTGACGTACGCGACCCGGCGGAGCCGATCGCCCGGGCCGCCGCGGCCCGGCCGCGGTGCCGGGGAGCGCCCGGTGCCGAGGCCGCCGATCGCGGGATTGGAGGTCCCGGCCGCGGGTCCGGCGGGCGGCTCCGCGGCGCGCGGTTCCGGTGGACGCGGGTCATCCGTGATCCGGGCGGGCTCCGCCGGATCGCCTGGTGCGGAGAACTGGTGCATGGGCCCAAGGTCTATCACAGCGGGATGGTCCGGTTTCGCACCGGACGGGCCTTTCCGGTGGCGCTTCCCCCGGTGTTCTCCTCGGCGGGCGCGGGGTGACCGCGCGTGGGCCGCCGGTCCGGCGGCCATGCCCGCGAGCGGGCCGACGGCCGCGGCCGTGGTACCGGGTCAGCGGTGCGCGGGGCGGCTCACTCGGGCAGGCCCGCGTAGGCACGGCACGCGGCGCGGTCGGCGGGCAGGTTCCACTTCTGCAGGGTGCGGTCGAAGTGGCACCCGCGCCAGGAGTCGGGGTCGAGGTCGGCGAGGATGCGCACCAGCCGCCGCTGGGGGGCGGTCAGCTCCGCGAACGGCGGCACCCGGCGGAGCGGGCCGTCCGGGAAGGCGAGCCGCAGCGCGGCCCCGACCATCTCCTTGGTCAGGTATCGGTGCCGCGCCAGCGCGTCCAGCACGCCGTCCACGGCCTCCGGCGGCACCCGGTCGGCCACCGCGCCCAGGGCCAGCGCGGCGTAGTCGCGGGTGTTCCCGTCGTGGAAGTGCAGGTCCTCGGGGGACGCCAGCGGCATGCTCGCCATCGCGGCGGTGAGCGCGGCGATCACCTCCGGGTCGGTACGGCCCAGCCGGGCCAAGGCCACGGCGGCGGCCCAGCGCACCAGCGGGTCGGGGCCGCCGAGGTGCTTGCGCAGCCGCGGGATCAGCCCGGTGCCGGAGAGCAGCCCGACCGAGACGATCGCGTTGGCCAGGACGATGGGGACGGCCTCCGATTCCAGCAGCTCCCCGAGCGCGGCCACCGAGCCGGCGGCCTCCTCCGGGAACCAGCCCAGCAGGCCGGCGGTGGCGGCGCGGAGCCGTGGGTCGTCCGCGGTCAGCAGGGTGCGCAGCCGGGGGATCTCGGCCAGCACGGCGTCGTAGGCGGCCAGCTCCGCCTCCGTGGCGCCGTACACGTCCACCCACCTCATGTCGTACACGTCCCGGCGCTCCTGCCCGATCCGCTGTTCGGGTTCGCCGGCGGCCGCCGCCACCCCCTCGCCCGTCTCGCGCATCGCCCCCTCGTCACCGGCGCTGCGCTTCCGCTCGATCTCGGCCCGCCATGCGGCGATGTCCAGCCCGTGCGGCAGCAGATCGTCGTCGTAGCCGATGGCCAGCGCGCCGAGCAGCACCACGATCTCGGCCCGCTGCTCGGTCCCGGGGTCGAGGGCGAGCCGCGCGAGGAACGGGACGGCGTACGCGGCCGCCTCATACCGGCCGCCCTGGTGGTAGATGTTGCCGTACAGGTGCCAGAGGGCGCGCTCCCGCTCCACGGGGTCCGGGGAGCGCAGCGCCCGCAGCTGGCCCGGGACGTCTCCTGCCGGGCCGTAACAGTGCCTCAGCTCCTCCCAGGGGATCTCGTCGAGCCCGGCCAGCACGTCGTGATCGCCCACGACGATCAGTGTGACACCCGTTGATCTTGTCGCGCACGCGGTTTCCGATCATGTGCCGGGAGACCGCGGTGCCGAAGGCGGTGGTCCGGGACGGCGGAGACCGTCGCCGCTCCCGGAGCCCTCGGGTGTCGTGACCACCGGAGACGGCGGGCCGGTGGGGTGTTCGGATCGATCGGTTCCGCCGGGCGCCGGTGGGAATGCAGGCCGCTGCTGGAGAACGGCGGAGCAACGGCGCGGAGACCGCGGGTGAGGGAATCCGGCGGCGGAGCGCGGTCCTTGGGGCGGAATGCGGGAATCCGAGGGCGAATCCGGAAGTCCTGGAGCGGAATGCGATGACGGGACGGCCTGCCCCGTCCCACGCCATTTCACGAATCCCCGCCCCACGCGAATCGATGACGGGATCGAGCGGAGATCACGGGATCGCCGGGGCGGCCGCGACATACGCCGTGTACGGGAAAAGCCAGCGGGAAACACGCCGGTGCGCCCGTGCGGGAAATGGAGCCGAGGGACATGAACCGGGCCCACGCCACCGGCCCTCGCCGCCGCACCGCCGGACATCGCCCGGCACGGCCACCGGTGGGCCACGGCAGGTCCTCCGGGCGGGAAGGCCAGGTCCTCCCCGCCGCGGACGGCGATCGGGGAGGACCCGTCCTCGACCTGAACCCGCCGGAATCAGCCGGCGTGGACTACGGCACGGGCTCGGAGAACGCTTCCGGCTTCCCACCCTGTCGCGGCCCGGTTCACGCCCGTGGGGTACGGCTGGCCGGCCACGGGCGCCGGATCACCGCTTCTCACCGGACGGGGTGGACCCGCTCCTTGGCGTGAGCGTGGTTGTTGAGCCGCTCGTGCGCGTTGGCCCACAGGTGGTGGTTGAGCCACTCGCTGAGGCCGAGCCAGCTGTTCTTGTTGGCCTTCTCCTGGAAGCCGACGGCGATGTCCTTGGCCGCGAGGCCGAAGGCGTCCTTAGCGTCGCCGGTGTCCCGGTAGAAGAGGCTGCCCCACAGGTGGCCCTGGGGGTAGAACGCAGCGTGGCCGCGGTTCCACAGGTCCTGGTCCACGTGTGCGTGCTCAGCCGGAACGGCCCCCGGACCCTCGGCGGCCACCGCAGCGCCGGCACCCAGGGCGAACATGCCGCCGGCGATGACGGTGCCGAGCGCGAGCCCGGCGAAAGCCTTCTTCAACATGGCCATGACGTTCCTCCTTGAAAGGAAACACTGCACTTGAATCCACGACATTTTCCCGAGATACCGGGAAAATGTCTCAATGGCCCATTACCGAGCCACGTTCCCTGCGCTTCCTAGATTTCCGGACACGTCGTGCCGCAAACGGAGATCCAAGACTTTTGGTTCCCTGTTATCGGTTTATCAATTGCTCCATACGATTAATCCTGCGTTTGTAGCAATATGTCCGCTTTAGCGCTTTTCTCAAAAACCGTGTAGCGGACAAATTGCGCTAATCGCGCTCGAGAACGCCGGTGCCGGCTGCCCGGACGGCGCTCCCCGTCGGCCGGGCACCCGGCGGCGGCACGGCGATGGATCAGATCGCGAGCGAAGGCGGCGGGGAGCGCGACGGAGCGACGGTGAAGGACGCACCGCAGGGGGCGGTGCTCCGCGCAGGGGACGCGCCAGGAGGCGGTGCTCCGCGCGCAGGGAACGGGCCCGCACCGGGCGAGGGTGGATTCCGGTGCGCGCCATGGCACGCGTGTGCCCGCGGCCCATCCGGCCGCGGGCACGTTGGTCACGCCTGCAGGGCGGCGCCCGCCGGGCGCCTACCGGGCGGTGGCCGCCAGGTCGGGCTCCCGCACCGGCCGCTCCGCCGTCTCCTCCGCCCCCTCGATCGCCAGGTTGGGGAGGATGCGGTCGAGCCACCGGGGGATCCACCAGTTCCACCTGCCGAGCAGCACCATCGTCGACGGCACCAGGAAGCCGCGGATGATGGTGGCGTCGACCGCGATCGCGGCGGCGAGCCCGACGCCGAACACCTTCACCAGCGGGTCGGGGTAGGCGATGAACGCGGTGAAGACCGCGACCATGATGAGCGCGGCCGAGGTGATGACCCGGCCGGTCGCGCCGAGCCCTTCGGCGACCGACCGCCGGTTGTCCCCGTGCCGCGCGTAGGCCTGCCGTACCGAGGTGAGGAGGAAGACCTCGTAGTCCATGGAGAGCCCGAACAGCACGGCGAACAGCATGAGCGGGACGTACCGCTCGATCGGCACGGTGAAGAAGAGCGTCTCCAGGTAGGCGCCCTCGACCGAGGGCGGGGGGTCCATGCCGATCAGGCTGCTGCCCAGGCCGACGGAGAACACCACGGCGAGCGTGCCGAAGGCCGCGCCGAGGGAGACGAGGTTCATCACCGCGGCCTTGAGGGCGATGATGGGCGCGCGGAAGGCCAGGAGGAGTAACAGCGCGCTGAGCAGCACCACCACCCCGACCACGATCGGGGTCCGTTCCACGATCTGGTCGCTCGCGTCGGCGAGGCCCGCGACCTTGCCGCCCACGTGGAGCTCGACGCCGGGGATGTCGAGCGCCCTGATCGCCTTGACCACGTCGATGGTGCGCGCGTCGCTCGGCGCGTAGTCGGGGAGCACCTGGATGAGCAGCGAGCGGCCGTTCTCGTTGATCTGCGGGTCCATCACGTACGACACGCCGTCGACGCGCTCGATCCGGCGCTTGACGGTCGAGACGATCTTGTCGTCCTCGTCGACCTGCTCACCGACCTTGGCGACCACGATGATCGGCCCGTTGGCGCCCGGGCCGAACCCCGCCTCGAGCAGCTCGTAGGCGCGCCGGTACGGGGTGTTCTTATCGCCGTACCCGTCGTCGAGCGAGCCGAGCTTCAGCCCGGCCGCGGGCACGGTGAGCGCGGCGAGCACGGCCGTGGTGATCAGGAGCACCCGCCACGGCCGCCCGGCGACCCAGTCGCTGAGCCGGGCCCAGCCGCTGCCGTCGGTGCCCGACCTGCCGAAGAACGGCATGCGGAGCGCGTTGATCCGGTGGCCGAGGATCCCGAGCAGCGCGGGCACGAGCGTGATGGAGGTGAGCACGGCGCAGACGACGGAGATCCCGGTGATCCAGCCGAGCGCGGTGAGCACCGGGAATCCGGCGAGCATGAGCGCGCTCAGCGCGATGATCACCGTGCCGCCGGCGAACACGACGGCGCCGCCCGAGCTGGAGATGGTCTGCCGGACCGCCTCGACCACCGGCACGCCCTCGGCGAGCAGGCGGCGGTACCGGGAGAGCAGGAAGAGCGCGTAGTCGATGCCGACCCCGAGGCCGATCATGGTCGCGATGACCGGGGCCGTGCTGGGGACGTCGGCGACGTGCCCGAGCAGCCCGATCACGCCGAGCCCGACGCCGATGCTGATCACCGCGGTGAAGATCGGGATGAGCGCGGCGACCAGCGTGCCGAAGGCGAAGAGCAGCACAAGGAGCGCGATCAGCAGGCCGATGATCTCGCTGGTGCCCGACTTGATCTCCTTGTCGGCCGGGGTGCCCGGGTTGGCCGGCACCACCTCGATCCCGGCCTCGGTGAGCGGTGGCGAGGCGGCCGCGGTGAGCTGCCGGGCGCTCTCGGTCGGAGAGACGCCCTCGACGCTGCCGAGCCGTACCACGATCATGCCGATCTGCATGTTGGCGGCGATGCCGCCCATCCGGTACGGCGTCTCCACCTTGGCGACGTTGGGCACCCGGCGCAGTTCGTCCAGGGCCTTCTCGACGGCCTTCTTGCGCGGCTTCTCGAGGAGCGTGCCGTCCGCGGTGTAGAGCACGAGCTGTACGGTGCCGCCGACGTCGTAGCCCGGGCCGAAGCCCTCGCGCATCAGGTCGTGCGCGATCTGCGCGTCACTGCCGGGAATCGCGACGTTGTTGTTCACCGGCCTGCCCCAGACCAGGGTGGCCCCGGTCAGCAGCCCGGCGAGGAGCACCCAGAGCGCGAGCACGATACGGCCGTGCCGTGCGCACCAACCCCCCAGCCGTCCTAATAGCGCGCTCATTTCCCCCAAATGCCCTTTTAGGTAGGATTCATACGCAAGTTCTATACGGTAGTACAGTACGAGCGTACGCCGAAAAGGCACGGATCAGAACATGACCACTGCCGATCAGGGCAGGGCGACGCGATCGAAGATCCTCGCCGCCGCCCGGGAGCTATTCGCCCAGCGGGGTTACGCCGCCACCTCGCTCGCCGACATCGCCGCGGCCGTCGGGATCACCAAGACCGCGGTGGCCTACCACTTCCACCCCAAGGACCGGCTGGTCGAAGAGCTCATCACGCCCGCCGCCGACGACCTGATCGCCCTGCTGGAGACCGACTACCCCGGCCCGCAGGCGTTCTTGCGGGCCTTCATCGAGTTCGCGGTACGGCACCGCACGGTGATCCGCCTGCTCACCGAGGACATCGGCGGCGCGGACGACGCACCGCCAGGGTCTCCGCGGGAGGCCATCAAGGCGTTCAGCGAGCAGATCTTCACCAAGCTCACCGGAACGACCCCCTCCGCCGAGGAGCGGATCCGCGCCTGCGCGGCGCTCGGCGCGGTGCAGGTGAGCGTGGTCAAGACCCTCGATCTCCCGGAGGAGACCGTGGCCGAGACGCTCACCGATATTGTGCTCGCCCTCTACGGCGGATCTTGACGTGGGGTCCAATAAGGGGCGCCGGGCCGGCGGAAGACGGGCTCCACATGCCCCGCTCCCCGGCCCCGCTCGCCGTCCCGGATCGGCACACCATCCCGGCCTCCGGGCCGGGGACCCGGCACGCTCCGGCCCGTGCGGGGTGCAGCCGGACCGCGCCCCGCACGGGCGGCCGCACCCGGACGATGCACGCCGCCCGCCGTCAGGCACGCCTGATGGGCCGGCACGCCCGCCGTCCGGTGCACGCCCGTCGGCGAAGCAGGCCCGCCGCCCGGCGTCCGCGCCGCACGGCGGGCGGCCCCGCCCCCGTCGGACCGTGGCCCGGCACCAGGACGGCACCGGACGACGCACTCATCGGTCGGGACGGCACCCGGCGAC